>JAESFU010000019.1_pt1 | contig 808886 bp, 789 predicted proteins | sample 9269461 | NCBI WGS metagenome assembly JAESFU01 (sample SAMN14502556, study PRJNA617107) | algae metagenome | isolation source: Stenomitos rutilans HA7619-LM2 and co-occurring heterotrophs from cave walls | place: USA: Waikapalae cave, Hawaii | collected 2009-07-28
TGCACCACGCCGGTCACGTCCGTCGTGCGGAAGTAGAACTGCGGCCGGTAGTTGGTGAAGAACGGCGTGTGGCGCCCGCCCTCCTCCTTGGTCAGGATGTAGGCCTCGGCCTTGAACTTGGTGTGCGGCTTCACCGAACCCGGCTTGCACAGCACCTGGCCGCGCTCGACGTCCTCGCGCTTCGTGCCGCGCAGCAGCGCACCGATGTTGTCGCCGGCCTGGCCCTGGTCGAGCAGCTTGCGGAACATCTCGACGCCCGTCACCGTCGTCTTGACCGTGTCCTTCAGGCCGACGATCTCGATCTCCTCGCCGACCTTGACGATGCCGCGTTCGACGCGACCCGTCACCACCGTGCCGCGGCCGCTGATGCTGAACACATCTTCCACGGGCATCAGGAAGGGCTGGTCGATCGGCCGCTCCGGCTGCGGGATGTAGTCGTCGACCGTCTTCATCAGCGCGATCACCGCGTCATGGCCGATCGCCTTGTCGCCGCCGTCGAGCGCGACCTTGGCCGAGCCCTTGGTGATCGGGATGTCGTCGCCCGGGAAGTCGTACTTGGAGAGCAGCTCGCGGATCTCCATCTCGACCAGCTCGAGCAGCTCGGCGTCGTCGACGAGATCGACCTTGTTCATGAACACCACCAGCGCCGGCACGCCGACCTGGCGGGCCAGCAGGATGTGCTCGCGGGTCTGCGGCATCGGGCCGTCCGCCGCCGACACCACCAGGATCGCGCCGTCCATCTGCGCCGCGCCGGTGATCATGTTCTTCACATAGTCGGCGTGGCCGGGGCAGTCGACATGGGCGTAGTGCCGCGCCGCCGTCTCGTACTCGACATGCGCCGTCGAGATCGTGATCCCGCGCGCCTTCTCCTCCGGAGCCTTGTCGATCTGGTCATAGGCCGTGAACGACGCACCGCCGGACTCAGCCAGAACCTTCGTGATCGCAGCCGTCAACGACGTCTTGCCATGGTCGACGTGACCAATCGTCCCGATGTTGCAATGCGGCTTCGTGCGAGCGAATTTCTCTTTGGCCATGACACCCGTTTCCTGAGATCGGCCGCTGCGGGCCTGCAAAAACGCGGTCGCATTAGGGGTTTTCCAGCCGGGATGCAAGCCGCGCCGCATGCCGGCCGCTCACACCGGTGCCGGCGCCTCAGGCCCCTTACGTTACTGGACTTCGACCCGGCAATTTGCATGCTGAGCCGCCGCCCGGCTTTGGGCTGCATCCGGGGGAATCGAAGATGAGCCTGAACCGGCTGGGGGCAGCTGCCGTCGTGATGGTGGCGACATGGGTCATGGCGCCTGCGGCGCAGGCCGCGAGCGAGATCACGTTCTGCAACAAGACAGGCTCGAAGGTCTTCATCGCCATCGCCTATGTCGATCAGGCGAGCCAGAAATGGACGCTTTCGGCCTGGCACAACGCCCCCGCCGGCGGCTGCACCAAGGTCGGCAATTTCCGCACCGGCCTGTTCTACTATTATGCCGAGAAGGAGGGCCGGACGCTGCACTGGCCGGCCGAGGCCAATGTCGACAAGACCTTCTGCGTGCCCGCCGGCAAGGTCAACCGCGTCATGGCCGGCGGCACCTGCGCTCAGGGCGAACGCAATGTCGGCTTCCGCGGGCTGGTGCCGTCGGAGGGCAAGTACACCTTCAACCTGAGTTGAGCGGACGCACGACGCAGATCGGCGGGCGCAAACTCGAGGTAATGACCACTGGCCGTTTCGGTGTCAGCTTCCAGATCTGCTTGCCGACTGGAAAGCCTTTGCTGAATGCTCCGGTCAGCGCCAGCGGCGATGCAATCAAGCCGTCACCGCCAACGTAAGGCGGTGCCACGTCAACCTGTCCCGGCCTCAGCAACTGCATGGCTTCGTCTGATCGACCGACTATGCGCTCGGCAAAAGCCAGGTCGAAAAGGCCGAACGAAGCCGATTTAGCATCCGGATCATGGGATCGGCCTCGATAGCGAGCACACCCTCGCTGTAGTCGAGACCGGGCCCACCCCCCATCCCGGTGATGAGCTGCTGCGGCATGCTGGCAATCGTCTTCTTCGAATTCGCGTCGACGAGTTCGACACTGGCCAGCAGCTTATTTTCGTCGCCCGATTGCCCGCTGAGCATCATTGATACCGCCCTCTGTCCGCCCGATGGGATCGACGCGTAGTGAAGGGTTACGATCACCTTGACTGGCCGCGTGCCCGCAAAGGCAGCCTTCAACGGCCCCCCGAACGCTTTTTGGACACGCATCGCGAACCGCGTCTCGACAAAGGCACGAAACTCTGCCAGCGGCAGAGGCGGCTCGACGATCTGCTGAGGTTCGTCGCGCTCCTGACTTGGTTTGACAAAGACATTCAAACCCTTGGCATTCCGAAACTCGTCGGTCACGACTGCCCAGTTGGCTCGGGCCACAGGGGCGACGACGCCTTCGACGGCAATGATCTTCAACGAACGGACTTGATCCTGCGTGAGACCGTGAGGCGGGCCGGAAACACAGCCGGAAACGAAAGCGACAGCGAGCAGGACCAGATATGCTTGAAAATTTGCCACAGACAACACTTCGCTATGAGAATCGATCAATTGGACGATAGTTGAATCGGCAGAATGCAACAATCCAGAGTGGCAACGACCGATCACGCCACCCCGAACACCCGCCGATACCGCGCCACCGCCTCCCCCTCGCCCGAGACCTTGTCGGGGTTGTCGGAGAGCTTCACCGCCGGGCGGCCGTTCGCCTTGCTGACCTTGCAGACCAGCGACATCGGGTCGAGATCGCGCGAGCCGTCGGGCGAGCAGCCGACGAGGTCGTTGGTCAGGTCGGTGCCCCAGCCGAAGGCCATCCGGACCTTGCCGTCGAAATGGTGGTAGACGCGCTCGATCGCCGAAACGTCGAGCCCATCGGAGAAGACCAGCAGCTTTTCGCGCGGATCGCGGCCCTTCGCGCGCCACCATGCCATGATCTCCTCGCCGGCCTGGATCGGCGGAGCCGAGTCGGGGCGGAAACCGGTCCAGTCGGCGACCCAGTCCGGCGCATGGCGCAGGAAGCTCGTCGTGCCGAAGGCGTCGGGCAGCGCGATCAGGAGATTGCCGCCATAGACCTGGCGCCACTCGTCGAGCACGCGATAAGGCGCGCGCAGCAGCTCCTCGTCGCTCTCGGCCAGCGCCGCCAGCACCATCGGCAGCTCATGCGCGTTGGTGCCGATCGCCTCGAGATCGGCGTCCATCGCCAGCAGCACGTTGGACGAGCCAGTGAAGGCGGAGCCGAGCCCCTCCTTCAGCGCCTCGACGCACCAGCGCTGCCAGAGATGGCCGTGGCGCCGACGCGTGCCGAAATCCGACAGGCGCAGATTGGGCAGCTTCTGCAGGCGCTCGACCTTGTCCCACGTCTTGGCCTTGGCGCGGGCATAGAGCACGTCGAGCGAGAAGCGCTTCTGGCCGACCATGACGCGGCGGGCGCGCAGCTCGTTGATGATCGCCAGTGCCGGCACCTCCCACATCGTGGTGTGGGTCCAGGGTCCCGCGAAACGCAGCTCGTACTGGCCGTCGACCTTGCGCAGCTCGTATTCCGGCAGGCGGAAATCGGCGAGCCAGGTGATGAAGTCCGGCGAGAACATCTGCGTCTTGCCGTAGAAGGAGTTGCCGGCGAGCCAGAACAGCTCCTTCTTCGAGAACCGGATCTCGCGGGCGTGGTCGAGCTGCGCCCTGAGCTCGCTCTCGTCGACGATGTCGGCGAGGCGGATATGACGCGAGCGGTTGATCAGCGAGAAGGTGACCTGCACCTCCGGGTGGAAGGCCCGGATCATCTGCAGCATCAAAAGCTTGTAGAAATCGGTGTCGAGCAGGCTGCGGACGATCGGATCGAGCCGCCAGCCGTGATTGTAGGTCCGCGTCGCGATATCGGTGACGGTCATGGCAGTCGGCAGGCCCGGTTGGTTCGACGGCAAGACGATTAGGCGAGATCGCGGGGCTTGGACAGTCGCGACGCGGCGTGCCGCCCGTTTCGCCACGCATGGCCCGCCGACCCGCCGTGCTCACGAGCCCGATTGCGCCATCAGCCAGTCGACGAACAGGCGCACGATCCGCCGCTGCCGATGCGCGCTCGGATAGACCAGATGGTGGCCGACATAGCGCACATCCCGGCTGAGGCCCGCCAGCGGCGCGACGAGGCGGCCGGCCTTGAGCTCGCGCTCGGCCAGCAGCGTCGATTCCAGCGCGACGCCGACCCCGTCGCAGGCCGCGGCGATGGCGAGGAAGCTGCGGTCGAAGCGGATGCCGTGCGGGGTCGGCGCACTGACGCCGTTGACGTCGAACCAGTGGCTCCAGCGCACCTGCTTGTTGTCGCTGTGGATCAGGCCGGCGCGCAGCAGATCGGCAGGGGTGCGCAGGCCGGCGGCGATCTCCGGCGCGCAGAGCGGCGTCACCGTCTCCTCCGGCAGCGGAATCGAGATCAGCCCCTCGCCGCGCACCGGCCCGTAGACGATGTCGACATCGACATCGTCGCCGAGAAAGCGGCTGTAGTCGGTGCCGGCGGCGAGCCTGAGCTCGATGCCGGGATGCTGGCCGAGGAACCCCGGCAGGCGCGGCGTCAGCCAGGCGGCGGCGAAGCTCGGCGCGGAATGGACGCGCAGCAGTTGCGGCCCCTGCGCCGAGATCGATTCCAGTCCGCGCCGCAACTCCTCGAAGGCGTTGCGGACATGGTGCATCAGCGTCTCGCCGTTGATGGTGAGGCTGACGGTGCGCCCGCTGCGCTCGAACAGGGGCACGCCCAGCGCCTTCTCCAGCTTCATCACGGCATGGCTGACGGCGCTCGGCGACAGGTTGAGCTCGGCCGCCGCGGCCCGAAACGAGCCGCGCCGCGCCGCCGCCTCGAAGGCGCGCACCGCCGGCAGGGAGACATGGCTGAGCATGGCCCGAGTGAAGCGAATTCATGCAGGGGTGTAAAGCGAGCTTTATCCCCACGCCTTGTTCGAGCCCTCATCTGGAGAGCAGCGGAACGCGGCATCTCAGAGGATGCTTCAGGAGGCTCTATAAAAAGCTGAAGCATCCCTTGAGACGCCATTGCTGCGCAATGGCTCCTGAGGATGAGGGCTCGAAGAGACGGACGGCCGATCAGCCATAGCCTGAAATGGCGAATAAAATTCATCTATTGGTGAGAACAACCCGCTTGTCCCCGCAGCCGGCCGGAGAAACACTCCGCCCCAAGAAACGAAAAAGACGTCTCGGGGAGTGAAGCATGTTGCTGAAGGGCAAGGTCGCGGCCATTTCGGGCGCGGCGAGCCGGCGCGGGATCGGGCTGGCGACGGCGCGTCTGTTCGCCGGGCATGGCGCCAGCGTCGCGATCCTCGATCTCGACGGCGCGGCTGCCGACGATGCGGCGAAATCGCTGCCGACCGACCAGCCCGGCCAACGCCACATCGCCGTGACCTGCAATGTCGTCGAGCGGGCCTCCTGCGAGGCCGCCTCTCAGGCCGTGCTCGCCGCTTACGGCAAGGCCGACATCCTGATCAACAATGCCGGCATCACCCAGCCGGTGAAGATCATGGAGATCGATGCCAAGAGCTGGGAGCGCATCCTCGACGTCAACCTGCGCGGCGTCCTCAACCTCAGCCAGGCTTTCATCCCGCATTTCCGCTCGCGCAAGACGGGCGCGATCGCCTGCATGTCCTCGGTCTCGGCCCAGCGCGGCGGCGGCATCTTCGGCGGCCCGCATTACTCGGCCGCAAAGGCCGGCGTGCTCGGCCTCGCCAAGGCGATGGCGCGCGAGCTCGGCCCCGACGGCATCCGCGTCAACTGCGTCACGCCCGGCCTGATCCAGACCGACATCACCGGCGGCATGCTGACCGAGGAGATGAAGGTCGAGATCGCCAAGGGCATCCCGCTCGGCCGGCTCGGCACCGCCGACGACGTCGCCGGCATCTACCTCTTCCTGGCGTCCGACCTGTCGCAATACGTCACCGGCGCGGTGATCGACGTGAACGGGGGCATGCTGATCCATGGTTGAAGCTGCCGCCCACGCCATACCGAACGTCTCGCTCGCCGAGCGCGCCTGGCGCATCCGCCGCAATGCGGTCCGCATGGGCGAGGTCCAGGGCCAGGGCTACATCGCCCAGGCGCTCGGCGTCGCCGACGTGCTGGCGGTATCCTATTTCCATGCGCTGACCTACCGCCCGCACGAGCCGGAATGGGAGGGCCGCGACCGCTTCCTGCTCTCGATCGGCCACTATGCGATTGCGCTCTATTCGGCGCTGATCGAGGCCGGGATCCTGCCCGACGACGAGCTCGAGACCTATGGCGGCGACGATTCGCGCCTGCCGATGTCGGGCATGGCGGCCTATACGCCCGGCATGGAGGTGACCGGCGGCTCTCTCGGCCACGGGCTCGGCATCGCGGTCGGCATGGCGCTCGGCCTCAAACGCAAGGCCTCGAAGAACTTCGTCTACAACCTGTTCTCCGATGGTGAGCTCGACGAGGGCTCGACCTGGGAGGCGGCGATGGCCGCCGGCTCCTACAGGCTCGACAATCTGATCGGCATCGTCGACGTCAACAACATGCAGGCCGACGGGCCCTCGACGCAGGTGATGAACTTCGAGCCGCTGGTGCCGAAATTCGAGGCCTTCGGCTGGCAGGTCCAGCGCGTCGACGGCAACGACATCGCGGCGCTGGTTAAAGCCTTCGACATCGCCCGGCACAGCACCACGACAAAGCCCCGCATCATCATCTGCGACACCAGGATGGCGAAGGGCGTGCCCTTCCTCGAAGAACGCGAGCGCAACCACTTCCTGCGCGTCGAGCCCGAGGAATGGGCCAAGGCGCTGGCCATTCTCGACGATGGGAGGCCGGCATGAGGCGGTCGAAATACGAGCGCCCGGCGCATCTGGAAAATCCGCCCGCCGGCGGCGTGCGCCTGAAGACCTCGGCGATGATCGCCTCGATCGCGGGCCCCGACCAGCGCACCAAGCCGGCGCCCTTCGGCCATGCCTTGACTGAGCTGGCCAAGACGCGGCCCGACATCGTCGGCGTCACCGCGGATTTGAGCAAATACACCGACCTGCACGTCTTCGCGAAGGCCTATCCCGACCGGTTCTACCAGATGGGCATGGCCGAGCAGGTGATGATCTCGACGGCGGCAGGGCTGGCGCGCGAGGGCTTCACGCCGTTCGCCACGACCTATGCCGTCTTCGCCTCCAGGCGCGCCTACGACTTCATCTTCATGGCGATCGCGGAGGAGAACCTCAACGTCAAGATCGTCTGCGCCCTGCCCGGCCTGACCACCGGCTACGGCCCGAGCCACCAGGCGACCGAGGACATCGCGATCTTCCGCGGCATGCCGCAGCTCACCATCGTCGACCCCTGCGACGCCCACGAGATCGAGCAGGTCGTGCCTGCGATCGCGGCGCATCAGGGCCCGGTCTATATGCGGTTGTTGCGCGGCAACGTCCCGCTCGTGCTCGACGAGTACGGCTACAAATTCGAACTGGGGAAAGCGAAGATCATCCGCGGCGGCAACGACGTGCTGATCATCTCGTCCGGCCTGATGACGATGCGCGCGCTGGAAACGGCCAGGCGCCTGGAGGACGACAAGATCGACGTCGCTGTGCTGCACGTGCCGACGATCAAACCGCTCGACGTCGAGACGATCCGGCGCGAATGCGCGAAGACCGGTCGCATGGTGATCGTGGCCGAGAACCACACCATCGTCGGCGGCTTGGGCGAGGCGGTGGCGGGCGAGCTGATGCGGTCGGGCGTCCACCCACCGGCCTTCCGCCAGATCGCCCTGCCCGACGCCTTCCTCGACGCCGGCGCGCTGCCGACCCTGCACGACCGCTACGGCATCTCCACCGACGCGATGACGACGAGCATCCGGGGGTGGATGTGATGATCCTCTGTCATTCCGGGGCTTCGCGCAGCGAAGAACCCGGAACCCACGACTGGGTGAGCCCCAGCCGTCATGCTCGCCCTTGTGGCGAGCATCCACGTCTTCGTCACAGCGCTCGACGGCGGAAGACGTGGATGGTCGGGACAAGCCCGACCATGACGGAGAGAGCTCAGTCGTGGGTTCCGGGTTCGACCGTGCCGGTCGCCCCGGAATGACAATCTGAACACCAATCCAAACACGCCAGCACCGGCCAACGGGCGGCACTCAACCCAGGGAGAACGACATGACCATCAACCGCCGCCACATCCTGTTGGGCGCCGTCGCCGCGCCCGCCATCCTGAGCCTGCCGCGCGGGGCGAACGCCCAGGCCGCGATCAACCTGACGCTCGGCCACAATGCCGCCGCCGGCAATCCGCGCTGGGTCGCCGCCGACAAGTTCGGCGAGCTGGTCAAGGAGCGCAGCAATGGCCGCATCAATGTCCGCGTCGCCGGCGCCGAGCAGCTCGGCAACGAGCAGTCGCTCTTGACCAGCCTGCGCACCGGCGCGGTCGACATGACCGTCAACAGCCAGGGCTCGACCTCGGCGCTGCTGCCGGAGCTCGCCGCGCTCGGCCTGCCCTTCCTGTTCAACGACTCGGCCGCCGCCTTCAAGGTGCTGGACGGGCCGATCGGCGCCGAGCTCGACCAGCGCTTCGCCAAGATCGGCATGGTGCCGCTCGGCTGGTGGGACAACGGCATCCGCCACATCTCCAACAGCAAGCGCCCGATCGTGAAGCCCGCCGACCTCAAGGGCCTGAAGATCCGCACCCCGCCCGACCCGATGACGATCGACATCTTCAAGTCGCTCGGCGCGGCGACCGAGCAGATCTCCTTCGGCGAGCTCTACATCGCCCTGCAGCAGGGCGTGGTCGACGGCCAGGAAAACCCGCTGGTCAACATCTTCTCGTCGAAGATCTTCGAGGTGAACAGGTATATCTCGCTCTCGGCGCATAAATGGGAGTGCTCGCCCTTCCTGATGTCGCAGATCACCTGGGCGCGGCTCTCGCCCGCCGACCGCGAGGTGATCAAGGCCTCGGCCAAGGAGGCCGGCGATCTCCAGCGAAAGCTCTTCCTCGACACCGAGGTGAGGCTCGCCGGCGAGTTCAAGGCGAACCCCAAGGTCGAGGTCAACCAGGCCGACCAAGCCGCCTTCCGCGAGGCCTCGGCCGGGGTGGTCGATGCCTGGAAAGCGAAGCCCTTCGGCGACTTCGTCGACCGGCTCTCCAAGACGGCGCGGGTCTGAGCCGGTGGCGGAGGGGGACAGCCACAGCGGCGGGCGCGCCGCGGTGCTGGCGGCGACGGAGCGGGTCGACTGGCTGGTCGCCCGCTTCTGCGAGGCGGTCGTCCTGCTGGTCGGCAGCGCCTTGCTCGCCATGCTGACGGGCAATGTGCTGGCGCGCTACGTCACCGCGTCTGGCGGCTTCGACTTCGCGCAGGAGCTGCCGGAGCGGCTGTTTCCCGTCTTCATCATGGCGGGCGTCGCGCTCGCCGTGCAGAAGGGTGGGCACATGGCGGTCGAGACCGTGCTCGCCATGCTGAACCGGCAGGGTGCGCGCATCCTGCTGCTGGTCGGCCATGCCGTCGTCATCGCCTCCTATGTCATCCTCGGCGTCGAGATCTTCGGGCTGGCCGAGATCATGGCGATCGACCGCTCGCCGGTGCTCGGCCTGCCCTCGAGCTACGGCTACTACACGCTCGGCATCGGCACCGCCCTGATCGTCGTGACAACGCTGACGCTGGCCATCCGCGTCGCGCTGATCGGCCCCGAAGCCATGCCGGTGCCCGGCCCCGAGGAGTTGGTCACGTGAGCCTCGTCCTCGTCGCAGCCTTCACCGTGCTGATGCTGCTCGCGATTCCCGTCGGCCATGCGCTGGTCGTCGCGGCCGGCGTGACGCTGGCCTGGCAGGGGCAGCTGCCGCTGACCATCATCGCCCAGCAGATGTACCAGCAGACCCAGTCCTTCCCGATGCTGGCCCTGCCCTTCTTCATGCTGGCGGGCTCGCTGATGCTCGGCGGCCAGCTCGGCTCGGAGCTGCTCGCCTTCGCCTCGAAAGCGATGCAGCGCTGGCGCGGCGGGCCGCTCTCGACCACGGTCGTCGCCTCGGTCGTCTTCGGCGGCGTCTCGGGCAGCGCCGTGGCGAATGCCAGCGCACTCGGCTCGGTGCTGATCCCCTGGCAGAAGAAGCAGGGCTATCCGGCGCCGCTCTGCGCCGCCAACAACGCGACCTCGGCGATCATCGACATCCTGATCCCGCCCTCGATCCCGCTGATCCTGTACTCGCTGGTCTCGAACGTCTCGATCGCCGACCTGTTCACCGCCGGCATCCTGCCCGGGCTGATGATGGCGGGCGGCTTTGTGCTGCTCTGCAACTACATCGCCCGCAAGCGCGGCTATGTCTCGGGCGAGGATCCGGTCGGCCGGCGCGAATTGCTCCGCCTGGCCTGGCGCAGCATGCCGGCGCTGCTGATGCCGGTGATCATCCTGCTGGGCCTGCGCTTCGGCATCGCCACGCCGACCGAGATCGCGGTGCTCGCCGTGCTCTACGCGCTGGTGCTCAGCCTCGTGCTCTACCGCGACATGAGCTTCGAGCGCTTCCGGGCCTCGATGATCGAGGCCGGCATCGCCACCGGCGTCGTCATGCTGGTGATCATGGGCTCGGCCATCGTCGGCTGGATCCTGACCTTCGACCAGGTGCCGCAGCGCTTCGCCGAATGGGTCGGCGCGACGATCTCCAATCCCCTGCTCGTCATCCTGGCGATGAACGTGCTGCTTTTGATCGTCGGCATGCCGATCGACCTGCCGCCGGCGATCCTGCTGCTCGGGCCGATCTTCGTGCCGCTCGCCGCCAAGATCGGGCTCGATCCGGTCCAGCTCGGGCTGATCATGGTGCTCAATCTCGGCATCGGCCTCTACACGCCGCCGATCGGCACGACCCTGTTCATCTCGACCTCGATCGCAAGGACGAGCCTGGGCGAGACGACGAAGGAGCTCTGGCCCTTCTTCGGCGTGGCGATGATCGTGCTGCTGCTGATCAGCTATGTCCCGGCGCTGACGATCTATTGAGGTCTTCCCACCCTCAAGCCCCCATCCTGAGGAGCCGCCGCAGGCGGCGTCTCGAAGGATGCTCCAGCGCGCTCTGGACGATCCTTCGAGACGCAAGCTTCGCTTGCTCCTCAGGATGAGGGCTGAGGATGAAGGGCGGGTCACGCAGCCGCGTTGACAGCCCGGCCGTCTCGGGCGACGAGCGGGCCATGCCGTCAGAACCCGCCCAACGCCTCATCGATCGCATCCGGAACCGCTCCGCCGTCATCGGCGTGATCGGGCTCGGCTATGTCGGGATCCCGCTCGCGCTCGCGGCGCTGCGGCAGGGTTTTCGCGTGGTCGGCTTCGACATCGATGCGACGCGCGTCGCGGCGATCAATGCCGGCCGCGAGACCTTCCGTCATATCGCGATGGAGCCGCTCGTCGCCGCATCGGCCGAAGGCCGCTTCATCGCGACCGCCGATTTCGCCCGTCTCGCCGAGCCCGACGCGCTGCTGATCTGCGTGCCGACCCCGCTCTCGCGCCATCGCGAGCCCGATCTCTCCTATGTCCGCAAGACCACGGAGGCCATCGCGGCACGCTTGCGGCCCGGCCAGCTCATCGTGCTCGAATCGACCACCTATCCCGGCACCACCGACGAGCTGATGCGCCCGATCCTCGAAGCCAGGGGCCTGAAGAGCGGCCAGGATTTCTTCCTCGCCTATTCGCCCGAGCGCGAGGATCCCGGCAATGGCGAGTTCGGCACCGCCGACATCCCCAAGGTCGTCGGCGGCGACGGGCCGGACGCGCTTGCGATGGCTGACGCGCTCTACGGCGCGCTCGTGGTCCGCACCGTGCCGGTCTCCTCGACCGCGACCGCCGAGGCGGTGAAGCTGACCGAAAACATCTTCCGCGCCGTCAACATCGCGCTCGTCAACGAGCTGAAGCAGGTCTACGCCGCGATGGGCATCGACATCTGGGAGGTGATCGAGGCCGCCAAGACAAAGCCTTTCGGTTACATGCCGTTCTATCCCGGCCCCGGCCTCGGCGGCCACTGCATCCCGATCGACCCGTTCTACCTGACCTGGAAGGCGCGCGAATACGACATCGCCACCCGCTTCATCGAGCTCGCCGGGCAGATCAACACCGAGATGCCCTATCGCGTCGTCGACCGGCTGGCGGAATTGCTCGGCAGCCGGCTCGGGCGACCGCTCGCCGGCGCGAACATCCTGGTGCTCGGCCTCGCCTACAAGAAGAACGTCGAGGACATGCGCGAGAGCCCGGCGCTGAAGCTGATCGAGCTGATCGAGGCTCGCGGCGCCAGCGCCGCCTTCCACGACCCGCACATCCCGGCGATCCGGCCCTCGCGCCACCATGGCGCGCTGGCCGCCCGGCCGAGCACCGCGCTCACCGCGGCGACGCTCGCGGGCTTCGACGCCGTGCTGATCGCGACCGACCATGACGACGTCGATTATGCGCTGGTGGTCGCTCGGGCGAAGCTCGTCGTCGATACGCGCAACATCTGCGCCCGCCTCGGACTGGGCGGCGACACCGTCTTCAAGGCCTGAGACGCCTCGTCGCTGTCGGATGGCGGAAGAGCTGGAGCGGGTACCGGGAATCGAACCCGGGTATTCAGCTTGGAAGGCTGCTGCTCTACCATTGAGCTACACCCGCATCGCCCGCCCGGAATCGGCGATGGCGGCGGCGATGTCAAGGCGGCTGACGCCTCACGCACCGACCTTGGCCAGCACGTCGGCGCGCAGGAAGCGCTCGATGAACAGCATGAACAGCACCGAGGGCACGAGCAGGATCAGCGCCGTGATCGAGGCGACCTGGTAGTTGCCGCCCATCGCCGCATTGTAGAGCAGCAGCGGCAGAGTGGTGACCTGCGGCACGCCGACGAAGAACGTGCCGGTGAACTCGTCGAGCGATTCCAGGAACACGAAGATGCCGCTGGCGATGATGCCGGGCGCAGCCAGCGGCAGCGTCACGGTGAAGAAGGCGCGCAAGGGCGAGGCGCCGAGATTGCGGGCGGCGAGTTCGAGGTCCTTGTCGACGGCGGCAAACGCCGCTGCCGCGATCCAGACCGAATAGACCAGCCCATGCGCGGCATGGACGAGCACGACCGCGAAGACGGTGCCGTTGATGCCGATCTGATAGAAGATGCGAGCTACATTGATGTAGATCGCCACCGAGGGAAACGCCTGCGGCAGCAGGAACGCGACCATAAACAGCGCCCGCATCGGCAGCTTGAGCCGCGCCAGCGCGTAGCCGGCCGGAATCGAGAGCGCGAGCGCGACCACCACCGTCAGCACCGCGATCCAGACCGAGGTTGCGAGCGAGGCCATGGCGTCGCCGGTCGGGCGGAACACCTGCTCCCAATAGCGCGTGCCATAGGTCACCGGCAGCTTGAACGGCGTGTACCAGCGCTCGGCGACCGACCAGAGCGCGAGGTTCGCCAGCGGGCCGATCAGCACGAAGGCGAAGGCGGCGAGCAGGCCGGCGGCCAGCATCGTGCGGGCGGAAGAGGCAAGGCGGGTCATCGCGGCGCCTCCTGCGCCATCCCGCGCTTGAGGTAGAGGATCGCGGCGCCTGCACTGATCAGGTAGGTGATGACGCCAAGCGCGTTCGCCGTGGCGTAGTCGCCATAGGCGTTGATCCGGAAGGCCATGTCGACGGTCAGCATGGTCGGCTGCGAGCCGGCGACCATCAGCGGCACCGACAGCACCGAGAGCATCGTCACGAAGGAGAGCACGAGCGCGACGAGCAGCGACGGCATGACCTGCGGCAGAGCGAGCTCCAGCAGCACCCTGACACGCGAGGCGCCGAGATTGCGCCCGGCCTCCAGCGTCGCCCGGTCGATCGAGGCGAGCGCACCGGCGAGCAGCAGCGCGACGAAGGGCGTCTGCTTCCAGACGAAGGTCGCGATGATGCCGCGCCAGTCGAGATAGCTCACCGCCTGCAGCGGCTCCATCAGCCCGAGCGAGACGAAGGTGTTGTTCATCAGTCCGTTCTTGGCGAGGAAGGTGCGCATGCACTGCGCCGCGACGATGAAGGGGATGAACAGCGGCCAGCGATAGAGCGCCTTCAGCGTGCCGACGATGTAGCGGTTCTCGCCGAGCGTCAGCGTGCCGGCGATGACGATGGCCGAGAGGCCGGTCAGCGCGCAGGAGGCGAGCACGATGACGACGGTGAAGACGATGTCGGTCGAATAGAGCTCGAAGGCCTTGGCGAACCATTCGAGCGTGAAGGCGCCGTCCTTCGTGAAGGCAGAGACTAGCGAGAAACCGAGCGGATAGAGGAACAGCCCTGCGACCAGCGCGAGGCCGGGCGCGATCAGGAGCAGCGCCAGATGGCGTTGGGAGAGCATGGGCGGGCGCCGGCCTGTGATGCGAGTGGGAAAGCCTCAGCCCTCATCCTGAGGAGCGCTCCGCAGGAGCGCGTCTCGAAGGATGCTCCAGATGTCTCCGGAGCCTCCTGAACCATCCTTCGAGAGGCCGCTTCGCGGCTCCTCAGGATGAGGGTGGGTTCTTGGATCGGCTTGCGAGCCGGCCGTCATTGCGAGGAGCGAAGCGACGAAGCAACCCAGGGGGACGTAGAGCTCTGCCGCCCCTGGGTTGCTTCGCTGACGCTCGCAATGACGACAGATCAGTTCGCGACCTTCTTCTCGTAACCCTCGAGAATGTCGTTGAAATAGGGCGCGATCGGGAAGGACTTGGCGTTCTTCGACAGGTCGGCCGGGGTGATGTCGGTGAAGAGCTTGTTCCAGGCCGCCTGGTCGAGCTTGCCTTCGAGGTTCTTGGCGTCGATGCCGGGATACCAGTTGAATTTCTTGACGATGCCGTCGGCCTGCACCTGCGGGCTCGTCGCCAGCGCGATGAAGGCCTCGGCGAGCTTGCGCTGGGCGCTCTTCTCGGGAACCGCGTAGTACATCGGCTGGCCGGGCATGCCGGGCGCGGCGAGCTTGAGCTTCATGTTCGGCGGCAGCTTGCCGTCGGCCTGCCAGGAATAGAACATGTCGACCCAGACCGGCCCCATCGCGATCTCGCCGCGGTTGAGCATGTCGAGCGTGCCGGCATTGCCGGGCGTGATCACGGCGGACTTGTTGAACTCCTTGAGGTCGGCGAGCGCGCTGTCCCAGGAGGCCTTCACCGCCGGATCGTAGGGGCCCTTGATCAGCTTGTCGGCGTCGCCGCCGAAGGCGTAGACCCAGCCGGCGACGAAGGCGACGCCGGACATGCCGCCCTTGATGCCGTTATAGCCGAACTGCTTCGGGTTCTTCCTGGCCCAGTCGCGCAGCTCCGCATAGGTCGAGGGCGGCGATTTCAGCATGTCGGCATTGTAGGCGAGCGCGGTCTGCGACTGGAACATCGGGATGACGAAGCCCGAAACGTCCGAGCCCAGCGCGTTCGTCGCCGAGGCGCTGGAGACCAGCTTCGCGGTCTCGACCTTGTCGGTGTATTTCGCCAGCAGGCCTTCCTTGACCATCGTGCCGGCGGCCTTCTGGTGGATCACGACGACGTCGAAATCGGTCGCCGCCGCGCCCTTCTGGGCGTCGAGCTTCTCGTAGATCTTCTGCGAGCCGGAATCGCCGGCGCCGGTGCCGACCGAAACGACCTTCACGCCGGGATGGGACTTCTCGAACATCGGCCCGAGATAGTCCTTGACGTAGTCGACCATGTTCTGGTCGCCGGCGGTGGCGACGTTGAGCGTCTGGGCCGAAAGCGGCGAGGCGGCGATCAGCGCCGCGAGCGAGGTGGCGATCGTCAGGATGCGCATGGGGAACTCCTTGTTGGACGAAATGTCGGTCAGGCGGCGATCCCGGCCTCGGATGCCGGAAAGATGTGAAGGCGGTGCAACGGAATACGCAGGCCGATCGATGAGCCGAGTTCGTGGCGGCGTGCGTCGTCGACGGTGATCTGGCGGCCGGCGGCCTCGACCCGGTAGCGATAGACGCCGCCGGGATAGGCCCGCGCCGCGATCGTTCCGGGCACGAGCAGATCGTCTGCAGCGACCGCGTCGGCCGCATCCAGCCTGGCGACGTCGTCGCGGAAATAGGCGACCGCCTCGCCCGCCGGCAGCGCCTGCGCCGATCCGGCTGAAAGCCGGGCGCTGGCCTCGCCGGCGCTCAGGCGCGCGCCCTCCTGCAAGCGCTCCACCCGCAGCGGCAGCACGTTCTCCGCGCCCATGAAATTCGCGACGAAGGCGGTGGAGGGGCGGTCATAGACTTCCTCCGGCGTGCCGACCTGGGCGATCCGCCCGGCCTGCATGATGACGAGCCGGTCGGCCATGGTCATCGCCTCCTCGCGGTCATGCGTGACATGGACGGCGGTCAGCCCGAGCCGCTGCTGGATGGCGCGGATCTCGTGGCGCATCGTCATCCGGATCTTCGCGTCGAGGTTGGACAGCGGCTCGTCGAGCAGCAGGATGCCGGGATCGATCGCCAGCGCCCGGCCGAGCGCGACGCGCTGGCGCTGCCCTCCCGAGAGCGCCGTGACCTTGCGGTCCTCGTAGCCGGTGAGGCCGAGCATCGTCAGCAGCGTCGCGACCTTCTGCGCGATCTCCGGCTTCGGGACGCCGCGCAGCTTCAGGCCATAGCCGATGTTCTGCAGCACGCTCATATGCGGCCACAGCGCATAGGACTGGAACACCATCGCCATGCCGCGCTTCTCCGGCGGCAGCCCGGCGACATCCCTGCCGCCGACGACGATCTGGCCGGATTCGACGGGAACGAAACCCGAGAGCGCGCGCAAAAGCGTGGTCTTGCCGCAGCCCGACGAGCCGAGCAGCGCCGTAAAGCTGCCGGGCGCGAAATCGAGGTCGACGCCGTGCAGCACCCGCGTGCCGCCATAGGCGACGTGCAGATCGCGCACGCCGATGGCCGCGCCGCTTTGCGCCTGGCCTTGCAGATCCACTGGCAATGCCGTCTCCCGGTCGCGATCTTTTTCAGAACGATTGGAATATCTCTTCCAATCTCTGATACGCTTGGAACAAATATAACGCCCGCTCCGGGCCCTGTGCAATAGCTGCGTGACACTCTGATGACGGCCGACATCCACTCCCTCTGGCTGATGCCGAACGAAGCCGATGCGCGGCGTCTCGCCGCCATCGTCGCCGACCTGTCGCAGCGCTTCGGCAATCCCGTCTTCACGCCGCATCTGACGCTGAAGGGCGACAGCGACATGGGTTTGACGATGCTGTCGGCGGCGATCGAGGCGGCCGCCGCGGATGTCGCCGCATTCCCGGAGCCCATTGCGGCCATCGAGACGAGCGAGGCCTATTTCCGCTCGTTCTATGCGCGCTTCGCGCTCAGCCCGCCGCTGCTGCGACTCAAGCGGATGCTCGACACTGACGCGGTCGACACCTTCATTCCGCATGTCTCGCTGCTCTACGGCGCGGTCGAACCCGGGCCGAAAGCGGCCGCCGTCGCGGAGGTCGCACGCCTGCTGATCGGTCGGACGATCGCCTTCGACCGCATCTGCGTCGTCACCTCCGGCCAAGACGTCCCGATCGCGGATTGGCGCGTGGTCGCAACGGTGTGGCTGGGCTAGGCCGTCCGTCTGATACTCGGAATCACAGCGTCATCCTGGGCAAGCGGCGAAGCCGCGCAGATCCGGGATCCATCAAAGGGCTCAGGCGCTCTACGATGGATCCCGGATCGAGCTTCGCTCGCCCAGGATGACGGTGTGGTTTCGAGCAAAAACAGTCTGCTCTCGAAGCTCAGCCCGGCGGAATCAGCGTGACGCCGGAATTGGCGAAGCCGATCCTGACCGGCATGCCCTCGGCCAGCATCGGCCGCGCCCCGTACTGCACCACGAAGAGGTCCGCGGCCTCGGTCTGGACGACGATGTCGAGGTGGTTGCCGAGATAGGTGCATTTGCGGATCGTGCCGGGCAGCCCCTGCCCCGCGCCGTCCGACAGCAGCAGGCTCTCCGGCCTGACCGCGACCCGCGCCGGGCCGGGCGTCAGCCCCCGCGCCGGCAGCGACACGCTCGCCTGGCCGATCGCGACCTCGGCGCGACCCTCGTTGACCGATCGGATCGTCACGTCGATGAGGTTGGCGTCGCCGATGAAGTCGGCGACGAAGGCGTTGGCCGGTTCCTCGTAGAGTTCGCGCGGCGCGCCCTGCTGGGCGATCTTCGCATTCGACATCACGATGATCCGGTCGGAGACGGCGAGCGCCTCCTCCTGGTCATGCGTGACATAGGCCACGGTGAGGTTGAGGTCCTGCTGCAGCTCGCGGATTTCCTCGCGCACGCGCCGGCGCAGTTTTGCGTCGAGGTTCGAGAGCGGCTCGTCGAACAGCAGCACCTGCGGCTCCAGCACGAGCGCCCGCGCCACCGCGACGCGCTGCTGCTGCCCGCCGGAGAGCTCGGACGGGTAGCGGTTCTCGAAGCCCTTGAGGCCGACCAGCGCGAGCTTGGCCAGCGCCATCTCGCGCGCCGTTTCCTTGCCGAGCCCCTTCACCGTTGGGCCATAGGCGGCGTTCTCCAGCACGCTCATATGCGGGAACAGCGCATAGGACTGGAACACCATCGAGACGTCGCGATCGGCGGCCGAGAGCTTGGTCACGTCCTTGCCGCCGATCAGGATCTGGCCGGCGCTGGCGATCTCGAGCCCGGCGATCATCCGCAGCGTCGTGGTCTTGCCGCAGCCGGAGGGGCCGAGCAGCGTCACCAGCGTGCCGGCCTCGATGCCGAAGGAAACGTCGTCGACCGCCGTCACCGCGCCGTAGCGCATCGAGACTTTGCGGAACTCGACGGAGGCGGGGCCGGCCTTGGTCAAGATGCTGCTCCCTGGCTGATGGGTTGGGCGGCCGAGCTCGACAATGCGACGACCTTTCGGCGGCCGAGCTTGCGCTCGCCGACGCCGAGCCGGATCAGGCCGATGCCGCAGGCCATGACCACGATCAGCACCGAGGAATAGGCGATTGCGAGCCCGAATTCACCGGCCTCGACCCGCCCGACGATATAGGCGGTGGCGAGGTTGTACTCGGCCGAGACCAGGAAGATCACGGCGCTGACCGCGGTCATCGAGCGCACGAAGGAATAGACCAGCGCCGAGATCAATGCCGGCTTCAGAAGCGGCAGCACGACGCGCCAGAGCGTGGTGAAGCTGCGCGCCCTGAGCGTCGTCGAGGCCTCGTCCAGGCTCTTGTCGATCTGCGACAGCCCGGCGATGCCCGAGCGCACGCCGACCGGCATGTTGCGGAAGACGAAGGCGATGACGAGGATCAGCCCGGTGCCGGTGATCTCGATCGGCGGCACGTTGAAGGCCAGGATATAGGCGACGCCGAGCACCGTGCCGGGAATGGCGAAGGACAGCATCGTCGCGAATTCGAGGCCCTGCCGCCCGCCGAATTTCTGCCGGGTCAGGAGATAGGCGGTGAGCAGGCCGATCAGCGCCGTCAAAGGCGCCGAGATCGCCGCGACCTTGAGCGTGACGAAGAAGGAGTTCCAGGCGGCGCCCTCGAAGAACAGGCCGCGGCTGAAATCGATCGCGAAGCCGGTGCGGTAGTGCTCCAGCGTCGGCGTGTAGTCGCGCCCCATCGTCTTCACGAAGCCGCCGACGAAGATGATGACGTAGATCATCACCGTCAGCCCGACCCAGGGCACGATCGCCAGACCCGCGAGCCAGGCGACGCGCCTGGGCAGCGGCGTCGGCAGACCGGCGTCGCCCTTGCCGGTCACCGTCGTGTAGGACTTGCTGCCGAGCCAGCCGCGCTGCAGCCAGAAGGCGCCGAGCGTGAAGGCGAGCAGCACCATCGCCAGCACCGCCGCCTGCCCCTGGTTGTAGGCCGCCCCGACCACGGCGAAGAAGATCTTGGTCGAGAGCACCTCGAAATTGCCGCCCAGCACCAGCGGATTGCCGAAATCGGCCATGCTTTCGACGAAGCCGAGCAGGAAGGCGTTGGCTATGCCGGGCCTGAGCAGCGGCCAGGTCACGGTCCGGAAAGTCTGCCAGCGGCTGGCACCGAGCGTCTGCGTCGCCTCCTCCAGGCTCGGGCTGATGCCCTGCACCACGCCGATCAGAACGAGGAAGGCGATCGGCGCGAAAGCCAGAACCTGCGCCAGCAGCACGCCCGGCAGCCCATAGATCCAGCGCGAGCGCGGCACGCCGAACCAGTCCGCCATGATGCCCGTGAAGAAGCCCGAGCGGCCGAACAGCAGGATCAGCGCCAGCCCTATGACGAAGGGCGGCGTGATGATCGGCAGCACGGTCAAAGCCCGCATCGCGCCTTTGCCCGGCATGCCGGTGCGCAGGATCAGGAGCGCACTGGCGAGGCCGAGCAGCGTCGTGATGACGCCGCAGAGCACCGCCAGGATCAGCGTGTTCCAGGCGACGCCGCAGGAGGTGCCGCCACCGAAGCAGCCGAGCCCCCAGATCGTCGCGCTGAAGAAGCGATCCGCGAAGGCGGTCAGCGCGATCTGTCCGCTCTGGTCGACGAGCGCGCTCTTCAGGATGACCGCGACCGGCCAGAAGATGAACAGCCCGATCAGCAGCACGACGATGCCTATCGCCGAGGCGGTGAAGAGGTCGCCCCGGCAAGCCCCGCGATAGGCCAGGCCGTGGCAGGTCAGGAGCAGCAGCGCGAGCACGGTCAGGAAAGCGCCGGCGCCCATGCCGCCCTGCGTCGCTTCAGGCCCGAACAGCACCGAAGCCCAGCCCGCGAGCGAGGCCTTCAGGCCGATGCCGAAGCCCTGCAGGAAAAACACCGCGAGACCGATGCCGCCGGCGACCACCAGCATGCGCGCCGCCCTGCCCGTATCGGTACTGCGCCAGGCCAGCGTCGCCGCCAGCAGCGCGAGGCCGATCGGCGTGAGCCAAGGCGCCTGGCCGGACAGACCGAGCGCGAGCGCGCTGCCCGCCTTGCCCAGCGGATAGCCGGCGAGCCAGCCGAACTGGGTCAGGCTCATGCCCTCGGGCAGGTACCAGGGCAGCACGGCATAGCCGAGCCAGCCGATCAGGAGCGCGAGTTGGGTGGCGCGACGCATGGTCTGGGATCTCCGCCCGGGAGCCCGCGACCTATTTCGGCAGCGCCTTGACCTCCTTGTCCCATTTCGCCAGCAGCCGCGTGCGCTCGGCCGAGGAACCGTATTTGACGAAGTCGTAGTCGATCAGCTTCATTTCCGACATCTTGGGCGACTGCGCCGGCACCGGCGCGGCCTTGTTCGATGGCACCTGATAGGATTTTGCCGGCCCGGCCAGCGCCTGCGCCGCCGGGGTCAGGGCCCAGTCGTAGAACTTCCTGGCGTTGTCGAGATTGCGCGCGCCCTTGACGATCGACATCGAGCCGATCTCGTAGCCGGTGCCCTCGCAGGGCGCGACCGGCTTGATCGGGTCGCCCTGCACCGCGAAGACGACGGCGTCGTGGATGAAGACGATGCCGACGGCGGTCTCGCCGAGGCTCGTCGCCTTGGCGGGCGCGGCACCCGACTTGGTGTACTGGTTGACGTTCTTGTGCAGGGCCTTGAGGTAGCCGAATCCCTTCTCCTCGCCCATCAGCTGCACGATCGTCGCCAGCAGGTTGTAGGCCGTACCGGAGGAATTGGGATCGGCGACCTGCACATCGTCCTTCAGCTTGGCGTCGAGCAGATCGGCCCAGCATTTCGGTTCGGCCAGGCCCTTGGCCTTGATCTGCGGCGGATTGAAGCCGAAGCCGAGCGCGCCGGCATAGATGCCGATGGTGCGCTGCTTGGCCGCCTTCCACTGCGAGATCGCCCAGTCGTGCAGGTCCTTGTTGGCGGCGGATTCGTATTCGAGCGTCAGCCCTTCCTCCGCCGCCTGCAGATGCGGATCGCCGGTGCCGCCCCACCAGATGTCGCCGCGCGGATTGGCCGATTCGGCCTTGAGCTGGGCATAGATCTCGCCGGCCGATTTCCGCGTCATCGCGACCTTGATGCCGGTCTCCTTCTCGAAGGCGGTCGACATGGCGCGGCACCACTCCTCCTGGACGCCGCAATACATCACCAGCGAGCCCTGGGCGCTCGCCGGCGCGGCCGCGAAGGGCGAGGCGATGGCCACTGCGAACAGGCCGGCCGTGAGCCAGGATGTCTTCGTCCAGGATGTCTTGGTCATGCTCGTTCTCCCTGGTCGAACCTGAGGTTCGTTGTCGTTTTATCGTTGGTCTGAACTCTGACCGCTTTCCGGCAAAGATCAACGGGTCGATTGCCGGCTATGAAATCCCGGTGATGGCTTTCAGCTCGCCGACGAGCGCCGGCGTGCAGCACAGGATCGGATTGCCCTTGGCGATGGCGTCCCCGGTGAAGAAATCGTTGAGCGCGGCGCCGGCCTCGGAGGCGATCACCACGCCCGCCGCGACGTCCCAGGCGTTGATGTGGAGTTCGGCATAAGCGTCGGTGCGGCCGTTCGCGACATGGCAGAGGCCGAGCGCCCCTGACCCGGAGCGCTTGATCGAGGCGCCGGCGGCATAGCCGCGCTCGATCATCGAGATGTAGCGCTGGGCGGGAATACGCGTCGACCAGCCGAGCTCGACATAGGCGCGCGTGATGTCGGCGCCGCCCGAGACCTTGATCGGCTCGCCGTTCATCGTCGCGCCTTGCCCGCGCCGGCCGAGATAGGTCTCGCCGAGCGCAGGCGCCGCGATGATGCCGATCTCCGGCACACCGTTGCGCAGGAAGCCAATCGAGATGCACCAGTTGCGGTCGCCGCGGGCGAAGTTCGAGGTGCCGTCGATCGGATCGATGATCCAGACCGCGTCGGAACTTTCGCCGCCGCCCTCCTCGCCGATCACGGCGTCGGACGGGAACAGCACCGACAGGCGCTGGCGCAGGAAATCTTCGACCGCGCCATCGGCGATCGTGAGCCAGTCCTGCGCACCCTTCATGGTGACGCCGAGGCTCTCGCGTGTCTCGAAATAGCCGAGCGCCATGCGGCTCGCATCAGTGACGAAGCCGAGGACGGCGTATTGGCGCAGATCGAGTTCGGCCGGCGTCATCAGTTCGCGTCCAAAGCGACGGCGACCGGCTTGCCCGATCGGCGCGACTCGGTGGCGGCGTCGGCCAGGATCTGCGCCTTCAGCCCGTCGAGGCCGGAAGGCGTCGGCGCCTTGCCGCCCTTGCAGGCCGTGACGAAGGCGTCGAGTTCGGCGCGATAGGCCGCCGCATAACGCTCCAGGAAGAAGTTCTGCACCGGGTCGGCGCGGAAGCCCGCCCCCGTCGCGCTCTCGACCGTCGTCTCGTGGATGTTGCCGGCGCGCAGCATGCCCTTCGAGCCATGCACCTCGATGCGCTGGTCGTAGCCATAGGTCGCGCGGCGCGAATTCGAGATCTGCGCGATCTTGCCCGACGCCGTCCTCATCAGCACGGCGGCGGTGTCGACGTCGCCGGCCTGCCCGATCGCCGGATCGACCAGCGCCGAACCCAGCGCGAAGACCTCGACCGGCTCCTCGGCGAGGAGAAAGCGCGCCATGTCGAAGTCATGGATCATCATGTCGCGGAAGAGCCCGCCGGAGCGCGCGACATACTCGACCGGCGGCGGCGACGGATCGCGCGAGATCACGCTGACGATCTCGATCGCACCGGCCTCCCCCGCCCTGAGCCTGGCTTCGAGCGCGGAAAAATTCGGGTCGAAACGGCGGTTGAAGCCGATCATCAGCGGCTTGCCGGATTGCTCGACGATGGCGAGGCAGCGCTTGATCCGGGTCGCGTCGAGATCGACCGGCTTCTCGCAGAACACCGCCTTGCCTGCGCCGACCGCAGCCTCGATCAGATCGGCATGGGTGTCGGTCGGGGTGCAGATCAGGATCGCGTCGATCGCGGCGTCGCCGAGGATCGCGTCCGCCGTCGCGGCCTTCGCGCCGGTCGCGGCCGCCAGCGACGCAGCCGCCTCGGCCGAGGCATCGGCGACCGCGACCAGCACGGAATCGGCGCGCGCCGCCACGTTCGACCCGTGAATCCGGCCGATCCGCCCGGCGCCCAGCAATCCAAATCGCATCGTCGTCATCTGTCCCGTGGTCATCAGGCGCGTCAGTCGTGCGCGCCGAGGATGGTCTGGTCGAAATCGATGTTCGCGCCGGTCATCAGCCCGGATTCCGGCGAGGCGAGATAGGCCACCGCCTTGGCGACCTCGCGCGGATCGATCAGCCGGCCGAAGGGCTGCCGCTCTTGCGCCTCGTCGAGCCAGCCATCCTGCGCGTCGTGCCGCAGCCGCATGATCGCGTCCTCGCCCGGCGTCGCCATCCAGCCGATGTTGAGCCCGTTGACCCGGATGCGATGGCCCAGCAGCCCATAGGCCGTATTTTTCGTCAGCGCCGCGAGCGCCGCCTTCGAGACGCTGTAGGCGGTGAGGAAGGGCTGGCCGCCATGGGCCGACATCGACTGGATGTTGACGATCGTGCCTTCGATCCCGAGCCGCCGCATCGTCTCGGCGGCAGCTTGCGTCAGGAAGAAAGGCGCGCGCAGATTGACCGCCATGATGCGCTCGTAAAGCGCGGGCGAGGTCTCGAAGATCGTGCCGCGATCGGTGTCGCCGGCGGCGTTGACCAGGATGTCGAGCCGCCCGAACGCCGCTTCCGCCGCCGGCACGATCGCCTGCACCGCATCGAGATCGGCGAGATCGGCCTCGTGGAAGCGGGCGTCGCAGCCCGCGCTCGCAAGGGATTTGGCCACCGCCTTGCCGCGCGCCCGGTTGCGCCCGGTCAGCAGCAGGCCCGCGATTCCGCGTGCAGCGAATTCGCGCGCGATCGCCTCGCCCAGCCCCTGGCTCGCGCCGGTGACAAGGGCGAATTTCCCGGTCAGATTGCGCTCGAAGGCCTCGCGACTCGACACCTGATGGTCCGTTCCCTGCGATAAATTTTGATACGGGTGGATTGTTTTTCGTTCAGATTGGAATAAACATTCCACTCAAGCCCTGGCGAAGTCAAGGCCGCCTTCACTCCGGGAACGCATGTCCGCCGAGCCTCACACGCCAGCCCCGATCAGGGATTTCGAGGGCTTCGTCGCGCTGCTGCGCCAGCGCCGGCCGACGCTGCCCAAGCGCCTGAAACAGGTCGCCGACCATGCGCTGGCGCATCTCGACGACATGGCCTTCGGCTCGACGGCGCAGATCGCCGAGAAGGCCGGCGTGCAGGCCTCGACGCTGGTGCGCTTCGCCCAGGCGCTGGATTATTCCGGCTTCAGCGAAATGCAGGAGGTGTTTCGCTCGCGCCTGCGCCGGCAGGTCGCCGACCATCGCGAGCGGCTGGCGGCCCTGCGCGGCCAGGACGACGGCAACGAAGGCGCCTCCGCCCTGCTGGAAGGCTTCGTCAAGGCGAGCGAAGCCTCGCTGGGCCAAGTCAAGGCGGCGATCCGCCCGGCCGATCTCGACGCCGCCGTCGCGCTGCTCGCGAGCGCCCGCACCATCGTGCTGGTCGGGGCACGCCGGATGTTCCCGGTCGTCTCCTATCTCGCCTACGCCTTCGGCAAGCTCGGCATCCGCGCCGTCCTCGTCGACCATGTCGCGGGCTTGGGGCCCGAGCAGGCCGCGATCGCTGAAGCAGGCGATGTCGTCCTCGCGGTCAGCTACGCGCCCTATGCCCCGGCGACGGTCGACATCGCGGCGGCGGCCCATCGCCGCGGCGTCCCGGTGCTGGCCCTGACCGACAGCGCGCTCAGCCCGCTCGCCGAGAACTGCAAGCTCTGGCTCGAGGTGGCCGAGGCCGATTACGGCGCCTTCCGCTCGGTCGCCGCGACCTTCGCGCTCGCCATGACGCTGGCCGTGGCCACGGCCGAAAAGTCCGGCCTGTCCGCCGCCCCCGAACTCGATCGCTAGAGCCTCGAGACGCCATGCCGAGCCCTTCGGAGCCGACGCTCGACGTCATCGCCATCGGCCGCTCCTCGGTCGACCTCTACGGCCAGCAGATCGGCGGCCGGCTCGAGGACATGGGCAGCTTCGTCAAGGCGGTCGGCGGCTGCCCGACCAACATCGCCATCGGCACGGCCCGCCTCGGCCTGAAATCGGCGGTGATCACCCGCGTCGGCGACGAGCAGATGGGCCGCTTCATCCTCGAGCAGCTCGCCCGCGAGGGCGTCGAGACACGCGGCGTCGTCACCGACCCCAGGCGACTGACCGCGCTCGTCATCCTGGGCGTGCGCGACGAGCATTCCTTCCCGCTTATTTTCTACCGGACCGACTGCGCCGATGCGGCGCTGCACGAAAGCGAGATCGACGAGGCCTTCATCGCCTCGGCCAAGGCGATCGTCGTCACCGGCACGCATTTCGCGATTCCGGACGCCGCCGCCGCGCAGAAAAAGGCGATTTCCTTCGCCCGCAGGCATGGCCGCAAGGTCGTGTTCGACGTCGACTACCGGCCCAATCTCTGGGGCCTCGCCGGCCACGCCGCCGGCGAGGAGCGCTATATCCGCTCCGACACGGTGACGCAGCACCTGCAGGCGATCATGGCCGACTGCGACCTGATCGTCGGCACGGAGGAAGAGCTGCACGCCGCCGGCGGCTCCGAGGACACGCTGGAAGCGATCCGCACGATCCGATCCTTGAGCGCCGCGACCATCGTCTGCAAGCGCGGGCCGATGGGCTGCGTCGTGTTTCCGGGCGCGATTCCGGATTCGATCGAGGACGGCATCAAGGGGCCTGGTTTCCCGGTCGAGGTCTACAACGTGCTCGGCGCGGGCGACGCCTTCATGTCCGGCTTCCTGCGCGGCTGGCTGCGCGACGAGCCGGTTGCGACCTGCTGCGCCTGGGCCAATGCCTGCGGCGCCTTCGCGGTTTCGCGCCTGCTCTGCTCGCCGGAGAGCCCGACCTGGCCGGAGCTGCAATATTTCCTGAAGCACGGCTCGCGGCATCGCGCTTTGCGCAACGATGGAAAGATCAACCACATCCATTGGGCGACGACGCGCCGGCCGCAGCCGCCGGGCGTGATGGCGCTCGCCATAGACCACCGCGCCCAGCTGGAAGAGATGGCCAATGCGGCCGGCGCTCCGCGCGACCGGATCGCCGCCTTTAAGACGCTCGCGGTCGCGGCCGCTGCCCGCGTCGCCGCTGGCCGCCCCGGCTTCGGCATGCTGATCGACGGAACCCATGGCCGCGAGGCCTTGTTTCGCGCCCGCGATCACGGCTTTTGGATCGCTCGTCCGCTGGAACTGCCGGGTTCGCGCCCGCTGGCGCTGGAGACCGACGCCGAGGGCTCGCTCGGCGCGACGCTCGCCGAATGGCCGGTCGACCGTGTCGCGAAATGCCTGTGCTTTTACCACCCTGACGATCCAGCCGAACTCAAGGCGGCGCAGGAAGCCGTGCTGAAGCGCGTCGCGCTGGCCTGCCGGCAGGTCGGGCGCGAGGTGCTGATCGAGATCATCGCCTCGAAGCACGGCCCGCTCGACGACGACACCACCGCCGCCGTGATGCGCCGGCTCTACGAAATCGGCATCCGACCCGACTGGTGGAAGCTTGAAGGCCAGCCCTCGGCCGCCGCCTGGGCCGCGATCGACGCGGTCATCGCCGAATCCGACCCCTATTGCCGCGGCGTCCTGCTGCTCGGGCTCGACGCGCCGGAGGATGTCGTCATGCAGGCCTTCCGCGTCTCGTGCAGCGCGACCTCCGTCAAGGGCTTCGCCGTCGGCCGCACCATCTTCGGCGAGGTCGCGCGCGACTGGCTCTCGGGCGCGATCGACGACGAGACCGCGACCGCGCGGATGGCGCAGAATTTCGGCAACCTCGTTGCCGCCTGGCAAAGCCGCTGAGGAGAGAGCCGATGGGCACGATCAGGCTCACCATGGCGCAGGCGCTGGTCAAGGCGCTGGCGGCGCAGAAGACGGTGGTCGCGGGCGAGACCCTGCCGCTCTTCGCCGGTATCTGGGCGATTTTCGGCCATGGCAACGTCGCCGGTCTCGGCGAAGCGCTGCATGCCGCCCGCGACAGTTTTCCGACCTTCCGCGCTCATAACGAGCAGGCGATGGCGCACGCCGCTATCGCCTTCGCCAAGGCCTCGCGCCGGCGACGGATGATGGCGGTGACGAGCTCGATCGGCCCGGGCGCGACAAATATGGTCACGGCCGCCGCCGTCGCCCATGTCAACCGGCTGCCGCTCTTGCTGCTGCCGGGCGACGTCTTTGCCGGCCGCAGGCCCGATCCGGTGCTCCAGCAGATCGAGGATTTCGGCGACGGCACGATCTCGGCCAATGACTGCTTCCAGCCGGTCTCGCGCTATTTCGACCGGCTGACCCGGCCGGAGCAGCTGATCCCGGCCTTCGAGCGGGCGATGGCCGTGCTGACCGACCCGGCCGAATGCGGGCCGGTGACGCTTTCGCTGTGCCAGGACGTGCAGACCGAGGCCTTCGACTATCCCGAAGACCTATTCGCGGAGCGCATCTGGACGCCACGCCGGCAGCGGCCGGACGAAGCCGAATTGCTCGGCGCGGCAGCGGCACTGAAGGCGGCGAAGAAGCCTTTCGTCGTCGTCGGCGGCGGCGTGCTCTACAGCGAGGCCGAGACCGGGCTTCTGGCCTTCTGCGAGCGCCACGGCATTCCAGCGGCCGAGACGCAGGCCGGCAAGAGCGCCCTGCCCTCCGGCCACCGCCTCAATCTCGGCGCGATCGGCGTCACCGGTACGGGCGCGGCCAACGCGCTGGCGGCGCAGGCCGATCTCGTGCTCGCCGTCGGCACGCGCCTGCAAGACTTCACCACCGGCTCCTGGGCGCTCTTCGCCAATCCGGATTGCCGGATCGTCGGGCTGAACGTGCAGGCCTTCGATGCCGCCAAGCATCGCGCCCTGCCGCTGGTCTGCGATGCCCGCGCCGGCCTCGCCGAACTGTCAGCCGCGCTGGCGGATTGGCGCGCGCCCGCGGGCTGGACGACCGCCGCGGAAAGCGCCCGCACCGACTGGCTCGCGACGGCCTCCCGCTACACCGCGCCGTCCAACGCCGCTTTGCCGAGCGACGCGCAGGTGATCGGCGCAGTGCAGCGCTGGAGCGAACCCTCCGACGTCGTGCTCTGCGCCGCCGGCGGCCTGCCCGGCGAGTTGCACAAGCTCTGGCAGGCCGGCGCGGCCGGCGGCTACCACATGGAATACGGCTATTCCTGCATGGGCTACGAGATCGCGGGCGGGCTCGGCGTGAAGATGGCCGATCCGTCGCGCGAGGTCGTCGTCATGGTCGGCGACGGCTCCTATCTGATGATGAACTCGGAGATCGCGACCTCGGTAATGCTGGGGCTCAAGCTCACCATCGTCGTGCTCGACAATCGCGGCTTCGGCTGCATCAACCGGCTGCAGGCCGCGACCGGCGGCGCGCCCTTCAACAACCTGCTGGCCGATAGTCGCCACGAGACGCTGCCGCAGATCGACTTCGCCGCGCATGCCGCCTCGCTCGGCGCGATCGCGCGCAAGGTGTCGTCGCTTGCGGAACTGGAGACCGCGCTGGCCGAGAGCCGCGGCCATGACGGCACCAGCGTCGTCGTGATCGACACCGACCCCGCGATATCGACCGATGCCGGCGGGCATTGGTGGGATGTCGCAGTGCCGGAGGTCTCGGTGCGCCCGCAGGTCGAGGCAGCGCGCCAGCGCTATGACGAGGCGCTGGAGCGGCGGCGATGAAGCGCTCAATCCACCCGCAGCCCTCATCCTAAGGAGCCGCGCAGCGGCGTCTCGAAGGATGCTCCAGAGCGCGCTGGAACATCCTTCGAGACGCGGGCTGAAGCCCGCTCCTCAGGATGAGGGCTGAAGAATCCAAGACAAGGAAACCAGACATGCCCATCCGCATCGGCGCCAACCCCATCGGCTGGTCCAACGACGACCTGCAGGAGGTCGGCGGCGCGACCTCGCTCGAAACCTGCCTGACCGAGGCAAGGGAGGCCGGCTTCGAAGGCATGGAGCTCGGCCACAAGTTTCCGCGCGAGCCCGTCGCGCTGAAGGCGGCACTCGCGCCCTTCGGCATGGCCTGCATCTCGGGCTGGTATTCGGCCGAGCTTTTGCAGCGCGATGCCGACGCCGAGATGAAGGCGCTGCGGCCGCATCTCGACCTGCTCAAGGCGATGGGCTCGACCGTTCTGGTCTTTGCCGAGACCTCGAACGCGATCCATGGCGATCGCTCAAAGCCGCTGTCGCAGCGGCCGGTCATGGCGGCGGGCGACTGGGCGCGGTTCGGCGAACGCATCACGCAGGTTGCCGAGCGCACGCTCAACGAGGGCGTCCGCCTCGTCTACCACCACCACATGGGCACGATCGTCGAGAGCGGGGCCGACATCGACGCCTTCATGGCTGCGACGGGCGAGGCCGTGCACCTCCTGCTCGACACCGGCCACGCCACCTGGGGCGGCGCCGACCCGGCCGCGCTGGCGGCGCGCTATCGCGACCGGATCAGCCATGTCCACGCCAAGGACGTGCGCAGGAGCGTGATGGAACAGGCCCGCGCCGAGGAGTGGAGCTTCCTCGACGCCGTTCTGGGCAAAGGGTCTGAACTCGGCGTCTACACCGTGCCTGGCGACGGGATGGTCGACTATCCTTCCGTGTTCGAGGCGCTGCCGGGCTATTCCGGCTGGATCGTGGTCGAGGCCGAGCAGGACCCCGAAAAGGCCCATCCGCTGACCTATGCGAAGAAGGGCGTCGCCCATCTCAAGGCCAGCCTGAAACAGGCCGGGCTCGCCTGAGCGGGAGTGCAACCTATGTCGAAGCTGCTCGTCAAACCCGCCGCGCCCGACAGCGAGGGGAGCATCCATGAGGTCACGCCCGAAAGCGCCGGCTGGGAGCATGTCGGCTTCGCGGTTCACAAGCTCGCCGACGGCCAGAGGCTCTCACGCGAGACGGGCGAGCGCGAGCACTGCCTCGTCCTGCTCTCGGGCAAGCTCGCGGCCAAGGCCGGCGGAACCGATTTCGGCACGATCGGCGGGCGCGCCTCCCCCTTCGAGGCCGATCCTTGGTCGCTCTACGTGCCGGCCGGCTCGTCTTGGCGCGTCACAGCGCAAGGCCCCTGCGAGCTCGCGATCTGCTCGGGGCCGGGCAAACCGGGTCTGTCGCCACGCGTGATCGCACCGAGCGATGTCGGCTGCCTGACACGCGGCAAAGGCACGAACACCCGCCATGTCCGCAACATCCTGCCGGAGACCGAACCCGCCGAAAGCCTGCTCGTCGTCGAGGTGATCACACCGTCGGGCTCATGGTCGAGCTATCCGCCGCACAAGCACGACCGCGACGCGCTGCCCGCCGAGTCGCTGCTGGAGGAGACCTATTACCACCGGCTGAATCCGCCCCAGGGCTTCGCGCTCCAGCGCGTCTACACCGACGACCGTTCGCTCGACGAGACGCTCGCGGCCGAGGACGGCGACGTCGTGCTGGTGCCGCGCGGCTACCACCCGGTCGCCGCCCCGCATGGCTACGAGCTCTATTATCTCAACGTCATGGCCGGGCCGAAGCGGGTCTGGAAATTCGCCAACGACCCGGCCCATGACTGGCTGATGCGGCTCTGACGCCCCTCGCCTACAGGAACCCGGTCGAGATCCACGGGATGAAGGTGATCAGCAGCAGGCCGATGAAGAGCCAGAACAGGTAGATCCAGATCCGCCGCATGCCGGCATCGGGAGGCACGTTCCCGATGATGCAGGCGGCGTAGTAGCAGAGGCCGAAGGGCGGGGCGAACAGGCCGAGCCCCATCGCTAGGATCACCACCATCGAATAATGCACCTCGTGGATGCCGAACTGTTTCGCGATCGGGAACAGCAGCGGCCCGAACAGCACGATCGCCGGGATGCCTTCGAGCACGCTGCCGAGCACGATGAAGGCGACGACCGAGATCAGCAGGAAGCCGTAGGCGCCGCCGGGAACATTGGCCATCCGCGCCGCGAGGTCGTGCGAGAAGCCGGACTGCGCCAAGGCCCAGGCCATCGCGCTCGCGGCCCCGACGATGAACAGGATCGCGCCCGAGAGCGAAGCGGTCTGGGTCAGCATCGGCATGACGCCGCGCCAGCTAAGCCCGCCGCGATAGATCAGCAGTCCGAGCACGAGGCTGTAGGCGATGCCGATGGTCGAGACCTCGGTCGCGGTCGCGACGCCCTCCACCACGGCGCTGCGGATCAGGAAGGGCAGGATCAGCGCCGGCACGGCGATCCAGAGCGTCTTGCGGACGAGCGACATCGGCGCGCGCTCGACCTTGACGTTGGCGTCCTCCTCGGTGCCGGCGCGCCAGCGCGCGACCAGCGCCAGCACCAGAGCGAGGACGAGGGCGGGCAGGATGCCGGCGGTGAACAGGGCCGCGATCGAGACCCCGGTGACCGAGGCGATCGCGATCAGCACGATCGAGGGCGGGATCGTCTCGCTCATCGCGCCGGATGCCGCGAGCAGCGAGACCAGTTCGCCGTCCTTCATGCCGCGCTTGCGCATCTCGGGAAACAGCACCGGCGCGATCGCCGCCATGTCGGCGGTCTTCGAGCCGGAGATGCCGGAAACCAGCAGCATCGCGCCCAGCATCACATAGGACATGCCGGCCCGGACATGGCCGAGCAGCGAGGCCAGGAACGCGACCATCACGCGCGCCATGCCGGTCGCCTCGACCAGCTGGCCGAGCAGCACGAAGAGCGGCACCGCGAGCAGGATCAGCGAGCTCATGCCCTCGTCGATGCGCCCGACCACGACGAGCAGCGGCGTGCGCGTCGTCACCAGCAGGAAGGCGACGGTCGCGAGGCAGAAGGAGAAGGCGATCGGCACGCCCGCCATCACGGCGACGCCGAGCAGCCCGATGAAGAAGATCAGCAGGTTCCAGTTGCCGAGCCCCTTCAGCGACGGGCCGAGCAGATAGAGCCCGCCGCCGACCACCGCGAAGATCGCGGCGACCGACATCACGTCGCGCCACGAATGGCGGGCGAGGCCGAGCAGCACGCTGGCGAGCGCGATCACGCAGCCGACCGGGATCGCGGCCGCGCGGATCGTGCCCGGCCAGCCGAGCGCCGGCGTCTCGACGAAGGCCTGGTCTTCCAGATATTCCAAGGCCGGGTGCAGGATCAGCGCGAGGAAGACCGCGACACCGCCTGCGGCCAGCGTCGCCGCCCAGGCCTCGGCGCGGGGCGACAGGAAGGAGATGAAGAAGGTCAGCCGCATATGCGAGGTGCGCTGCACCGCGATCGCGCTGCCGAGCATGGCGAGCCAGAGAAACAGGATCGAGGCGAGCTCGTCCGACCAGATGATCGGCGTGTGGAAGGTCCGCGCCAGGATGCCGACGAACAGGATCACCACCTCGGCGACGACGACCGCCGCCGCGGGAACCTCGACGAGCAGGCGCAAGGCCCGCTCGACCTTGCAGATCAGGCCGGAACCGGCCTCCGGCGCGAGTCCGACCGCATGCGGATCGCCGGTGGTGGCATTCATGCCAGCGCCCCGACCACGCCTTCGAGCACCTTCCAGTTGTCCTCGCCGAATTTGCCCCGCCACTCCTTGTAGAAGCCGGCATCGCTCAGCGCCTTGCGGAAGGCGGGCTTGTCGGTCGCCTCGAAGGTCAGGCCCTTGGCGACGAGCTGGTCCTTCAGCGTGGCGTTGAGCTTGACCGTGTCGTCGCGCTGCTCGGAGGCCGCGCGGTCGAATTCGCGCTTCACGATCGCCTTGAGATCGTCCGGCAGGCCGGCGACCGAGCGCCGGTTCCCGAGGATGAAGAACGGATCCCAGATGTGGTTGGTCTCGGAGACGTATTTCTGGACCTCGTAGATCTTGCCGGCCTCGATGGTGACGAGCCCGTTCTCCTGGCCGTCGACCAGCTTGGTCTGGAGCGCGGTGTAGAGCTCGTTGAAGTTGATCGAGGTCGGGGCTGCGCCGAGTGCCTTGAACAGCGAGGTGAAGATCGGCGAAACCGGCACCCGGATGCGATAGCCGGCGAGGTCGGCCGGCGACTTGATCGGCTTGGCCGAGGAGGTGATCTGGCGGAAGGTGTTGTCGCCGGGCTTGGCGAAGACCAGCGCGCCGGTCCGCTCGATCTGCGTCGCGATCGCCTTGCCGAGATCGCCGTCCATCGCCTTCCAGACCTGAGTGTAGTCGGAGAAGGCGAAGCCGACATTGGCGATGCCGGCCAGCGGCGCGACCGTCGAGAGCACCGAGCCGGCGATGTTGAGGAAATCGACGCCGCCGCTCCTGATCTGCGTCAGCAGGTCGGTGTCGGATCCGAGCTGCGAGGCCGGGAAGAACTTGATCTCGAGCTTGCCGCCGCTCGCCTCCTGGATGCGCTTGCAGGCCTCGCCGAGCCGGGTGTTGATCGGCTGCGTCAGGGATTGGCCGGTGGCGAGCTTGTATTCGAACTCGGCCGCGCGCGCCGGCCCGGTGCGGATCGCGACGAGCGGGATCGCGGCCGCCCCGGCGATAAGCGTGCGTCGCGAGAGTACGGCGCGGTTCGAAAGGCTGGGGCGTTCCTGCGACATGGCGTCCTCCGGATCTGCTGGGCCGCGCGGGTCGAAGCGCGCGATCGTCCTTGGCTGGACCGGACCGGGGCTGGTCGAGGCGCGTTCCCGCTCGTCATCGCGGCCGGGACGCAGATCTGCCTGCGGCTGCCAGTCCCGGCACCGGAGGCCTGCGATTGCGGCGATGTTGAGCGGATTCCTCTTCCTGGGCGGTCCGGCCTCGCCGGTATCCAACGTTCCTGCGCCTCTCGACCGGAGGCTTGTCCCTTGCGGCAGCGGTCTCTCGACCCTTGCCGACAGCATCAGCCTAGATCGCTGGCCGAGCCGCACAATTGAGATATATTCCGCGTCCCTGTAGCTGAACTTAACGGTCTGCGATGCAGATACCCTTCCGCTCGATCGTCGTGTTCCATGCCGTGGCCCGGGCCGGCAGTATCTCGCGCGCGGCCGACGAGCTGCGCGTCACGCCCTCGGCGGTGAGCCAGCAGATCCAGGCGCTGGAGCTGCATCTCGGCACCGCCCTGACCATCAAGATCGGCCGCAACATCGCGCTGACCGAGGCCGGAGAGCGCTATTTCGAGATGATCGGCCGCGAGGTCGAGCACATCGCCGACGTCACGCAGCATGTCCGCGGCTTCCGCTCGGCGATGTCCTTGACCGTGCGGGCGGCGCCGAGCGTCGCCAGCAAATGGCTCCTGCCGCGGCTGCACCGCTTCGTCGATGCCAATCCCGACATCGAGCTCCGGCTCGATGGCACCAACGAGACCACCGATTTCGGCAAGGAAAACATCGACATCCAGATCCGGCACGGCGACGGGGTCTGGCCCGGCCTGTTCGTCGAGAGCATGGGCGCGGAGCGCTTCTACCCGCTCTGCGCGCCGTCGCTGCACGCGCCGGCGAGCCTCGCCGCAGCAGCCCTGACCGACCACCGCCTGATCCATTCGGTCAAGTCGCAGATGCAGTGGCCGCACTGGTTCATGGCCGCCGGCATCGAGCCGCAGCGACGCTGGCAGCGCATCCTGTTCGACCGGAGCCACACCGCGATCGACGCCGCCGTCGCCGGGATGGGGATCGCGCTGGAGAGCGAACTCCTGGCCTGGCGCGAATTGCGCGAGGGCACGCTGGTCTGTCCGCTGGCGGATCCGCCGACGGTGACGCTGTCGACGCAGTGGCTCGTCTGCCCGCACAGCCATCTGCGCCATCGCAAGACGCGGGCCTTCCTCGACTGGGTGCGGGCCGAGCGCGACGCGGCGCGGACGCCGCATGCGGAGCCGGCGACAGTTTAGCCGTGCTACATCGTCGCGCCGGATAATCTGAATTGCCGAGCCGCCCGCCGCTGCCTAGCCTTTCCGGCAGCAAGGTGGGGTCGGCCCGATCGGTCCGAGACAACCCGCCGCTCGACCGGGGAAACGCGGATGATCGACGAGGACGGCCCGCCAGCCATGGCGATGGTCCCGACGGCCGGCCGCGGCGCCGCCGGTTGAACGAAACCGCATCCGCTCCCCTTCTCCCGACCGGCCGAGGCGCCGGCGCGGCCACCAGCCCACTCACGAGGATAGCGCCATGAATCTCCACCGCATGCTGCTGGAACGCCAGGCCGCCGGGAAGCCGGTCACCGTCGGGCTGATCGGCGCCGGCAAGTTCGGACTCATGTTCATGTCGCAGGTTCGCCAGACCGACGGCATGCATCTCGTCGGCGTCGCCGATCTGAACACCGACCGCGCCCGCGCCCAGCTCAAGCTCGGCTGCTGGCCGGAGCCGCAATACGCCGCCTCCTCGATCGACGATGCGATCAAAAACGGCAGCACGATCGTCACCGACAATGCCGATGCGCTGGTCGATCATCCCGGTATCGAGGTCATCATCGAGGCGACGGGCGATCCCGGCGCCGGCATCCGCTTCGCGCTGCGTGCGATCGAGCACGGCAAGCACATCGTCATGGTCAATGTCGAGGCCGACGCGGTCGCGGGCCCGATCCTGGCGCGCAAGGCCAAGGCCGCCGGCGTGGTCTATTCGCTGGCCTGGGGCGACCAGCCGGCCCTGATCGCCGACCATGTCGACTGGGCCCGCGCCGCCGGCTTCAAGGTCGTCTCGGCCGGCAAGGGCACGCGCTACCACCCGACCTATCACCAGTCGACGCCCGACACGGTCTGGGACATCCTCGACAAGTACATGAAGATCAAGGATCGCAAGTCGATCAATCCGAAGATGTTCAACTCCTTCGTCGACGGCACCAAGTCGGGCATCGAGATGACCGCGGTCTGCAACGCGACCGGCCTGCACTCGCAGAGCGACGGCCTCTCCTTCCCGCCGGCGACCCGCTTCGAGCATGCCGAGATCTGCAAGCCGAAGGCGGATGGCGGCACGCTGGAGAAGTCCGGCGTCACCGAGGTCACCTCCTCGGTCTATCGCGACGGCACCGACGTCCAGCATTCGCTCGTGATGGGCACCTATGTCGTCTTCGAGACCGACAGCGCCTATAGCGAGGAGTGCTTCCGCGAGTACTCGATGCTCCCGGACAAGAGCGGCAAGTACTCGTCGCTCTACCGGCCGATCCACATGATCGGGCTGGAGCTCGGCATCTCGGTCGCGTCCGCCGCCTTGCGCAAGGAATCGACCGGCGCGCCGATCTGCTTCAACTCCGACGTCGTCGCCACCGCCAAGCGCAAGCTGACCCCCGGCGAGATGCTCGACGGCGAAGGCGGCTTCTGCGTCTGGGGCAAGCAGACGCCGGCCGACGCCTCGCTGAAGGAGGGCTACCTGCCGCTCGGCCTCGCCCACAACGTCAAGCTGAAGAGCGAGATCGCCGAGGGCCAGCGCATCAAATGGGATGACGTCGTCTACGACCCCGACAGCCAGGCGGTGCGCGTCCGCCGCGAGATGGAAGCGGCCTTCCGCCAGCCCAACGCCTGAGCGCGACCGCTCCAGGGGCTGGCGTTTGGCGCCGGCCTCTGGGACAGTCGGCCATGCTCACCGACAGCTTCGACATCCTCGACGATCGCTTCCGTGCCTATGCGCCGGGCAACGTCCATCTCGAAACGCTCCAGACCGGCTGCCGCTGGGCCGAAGGCCCGGCCTATTTCGCCGCCGGGCGCTATCTGGTCTGGTCCGACATCCCCAATGACCGCATCATGCGCTGGGACGAGACCGACGGCTCGGTCTCGGTCTTTCGCCAGCCCGCCTTCAACAGCAACGGCCACACCGTCGACTGCGAGGGCCGGCTCGTCACCTGCGAGCATCGCGGACGCTGCGTTTCGCGCACCGAGATCGACGGCTCGCGCACCGTCCTGGTCTCGCAGGTCGACGGCAAGCGGCTGAACTCGCCCAACGACGTCGTGGTCCGGTCGGACGGCTCGATCTGGTTCACCGATCCGAGCTACGGCATCGACAGCGAATACGAGGGCGACGCCGCGAAGTCGGAGATCGGCGGGCGCCATGTCTACCGCTTCGAACCGGGGACGGGCGCGGTCGCACCGGTGGCCACCGACTTCGTCCAGCCCAACGGCCTCGCCTTCTCGCCCGACGAGAGCCTGCTCTATATCGCCGACACCGGCGCGACCCACGTCGCGAACGGCCCGCGTCATATCCGGCGCTTCCACGTCGGCGCGGACGGCCGCAGCCTGTCGGGCGGCGAGGTCTTCGCCACCGTGACCAGCGGCCTGTTCGACGGCTTTCGCCTCGACATCCACGGCAATATCTGGACCAGCGCCGGCGACGGCGTGCACTGCTATGCGCCCGACGGCACCATGCTCGGCCGCATCCGCGTGCCGGAGGTCGTCGCGAATGTCTGTTTCGGCGGACCCAAGCGCAACCGCCTCTTCATTTGCGCCACGACCTCGCTCTACGCGATCTACCTCAAGACCCAGGGCGCGCTGCGGCCGGCAGGAACGGCGCGATGACGAAGCCGGCCGCCTCGATCTCGGCGCGGACCGTCGTCGCCATCGCGACCGCGCCGGCACTGTCGCCATGGACGCAGATCGACTGCGCCTCGAGCCGGATCGGTTCCCCGTCGATCGTCGGCATCAGGCCGCTGGCGAGGAAATCGATCAGCCGGCGCGACGCGACCTGCGCATCGTGGATCATCGCGCCCTCGCGCTGGCGCGGCACCAGGCGCCCGCTGGCGAGATAACCGCGATCGGCGAAGATCTCGCTGAATACGGGCACCCCGGCCGCGCGGCCCGCCAGATCCATCTCGGTGCCGGAGATCGCGAGGACCGCGAGATCGGGCGAGACCGCCCGCGTCGCCCGCACGATCGCATCGGCCACCGGCCTGTCGTCGGCCGCCCAGTTGCCGAGCGCGCCATGCGGCTTGACATAGGCGATGCGGACGCCGGCCAGTGCCGCCGCCCCCATCAGCGCGCCGATCTGCGTCGCCACGAGCTGCTCGACCTCGCGCGTCGTGAGCGGGATCAGGCGCCGGCCGAAGCCTTCGCGGTCGGCGAAGCCCGGATGGGCGCCCGCGACGACGCCGCGCTCGCGCGCCAGCGTCAGCGTCTCGACCATGGTGGCGGGATCGCTGGCATGTCCGCCGCAGGCGATGTTGGCGCTGGTGACGACGTTGAGGATCGCCGCATCGTCGCCCATGCGCCAGGGGCCGTAGCCCTCGCCGAGGTCGGAGTTCAGATCGATCGCACGCGTCATGGTTCAGGCCGCCGGGTTGGTCGCCCGCGTCAGCAGGACGACGCCGGCGGAATCTGCCGTGTCGTAATAGGTGAAGCCGGTGCCGTTGTCGCGCCGGCCCTTGGACAGCACGGCCATGCCGGCGGCCACGCCCTCCCGCTCGGCCGCGTCGGCATCGCCGACCTCGAAGCCGAGATGGAAGACGCCCTCCCCCTTGCTGTCGAGGAAGGCCCGCTGCGGACAGGGCTCGTGCGGCGGCTCGCAGAGCTGGAGCTGCAGGCTCGGCAGGTTGCAGACGCGGTATTTCAGCTCGCGGAAGGCCGCGGCATTGGGAACCGAGAGCTCGGTGTATTCGGCCAGAGGCGGATACTCCCGCCACGGACCGACGCCGATCGATTCGTAATAGGCCTGCGCCCGGTCGATGTCGGCGACGACGATGCAGACATGATGCAGCTTGTCGAACAGGCTCATCGCGCGCCCTCCCTGACCGGCACGACATAGTTCAGCACGCGCCGCCCGCCATCGGGATAGATCGTCTCGCCGGTGATGTAGGAGGCGTCGTCGCTGGCGAGGAAGGCGACGACGGCGGCGATCTCGTCTGCCGTCCCGCAGCGGCCGATCGGCGTGCGCGACAGGATCGCCCGGCGCGCCTCTTCCGAATCGATGAAAGAGCCCTCGACCATCTCGGTCAGGATCGTGCCCGGCCCGACGCCGACGACGCGGATGCCATGCGGCGCGAAGGCGACGGCGGCCGTGCCGGTGATCTGGTTCATGCCGCCCTTCGAGATCGCGTAGGTCGCGACGCGCGGATTGGCGAGGCCGGAATTGATCGACGACATGTTGACGATGACGCCGCCCTGCCCCTGCGCGATCATCTGCCGGCCGGCGGCCTGGGTTCCCATGAAGGCGCCCTTCAGGTTGATGCCGAGGACCTTGTCGTAGTCTGCCTCCGAGACGTCGAGGAAGTCCTGCATCATCGCGATGCCGGCATTGTTGACCATGATGTCGATGCGACCGAAGCGCCCGACCGCGGCCGCGATCAGCGCCTCGATATCGGCCTTGCGGCTGACGTCGGTTACGACGGGCAGCACAGTTTCGGCTGGGCCGAGCGCTTGTGCCGTTTCGGCAAGACGCGCGGCGTCGATATCGGCGAGGACGACCTTGGCGCCTTCGGCGAGGAAGCGTTCGGCGCAGGCGCGGCCGATGCCGCGCGCCGCCCCGGTCACCACGGCGATCCTGCCGGACAGTTTCATTCCCTGCTCCTTGCGTGCGGGCGCATCCCGGTGGTTGCCGCCGCCTTAGCAGGTCGCGAGGCCGAGATGGCGGCGGAAGCGGGTCTTGACCTCGGTCGCATCGCGCGGCGGCAGCGAGCGCGGCAGGTTCTCGGCGGCGATCTTGAGCACGAAGAGCCGCGGTCCCTCGGCCGGGCGCAGTAGGCGCGCAGACAGGGCCTCGACCTCCTCCAGCGTGGTCAGTTCCTCGGCCTCGGCGAAACCGCAGGCGGCGGCGACCCTGTCGAAGGCGATGCCACGCCCGGTATGGCTCGCCTGCATCCCGGTCTCGCCGAAATGCTGGTTGTCGAGCACGATCAGGTCGAGGTTCTTCGGGCGCGCGACCGCGATCGTCGCGAGCGCGCCGAAGGCCATCAGCTGCTCGCCGTCACCGGTGACGACCATCACCCGCTTGTCCGGCTGCGCCTGGGCGAGCCCGAGGCCGACGAGGGCGGCCCCACCCATCGCGCCCCAGAGATAGTAGTTGTCGTCGCGGTCGCCGGCGGCATGGACGTCGTAGCTCGGCGAGCCGAGGCCGGTGACGACGAGCGCGCCGTCGCGCCGGTCGAGCAAGAGCTTCACCGCGGCGCGGCGGTTCATGACGGAAGCGCTCATCGTCTCACCACTTCTTCTTGCCGAGCAGGCGCTGCCCGATCAGCACCGCGATCTGCTGGTCGGCCTCGAAGGCCATGGTCGCGGCTTGGGCGACGATCTCGACCAGGTCCGGGCCGGTCTCGGCCCGCAGCACGGTGACGCCGATCGCCTCGAGCGCGGCCTGCGTCGCCCGCCCCATCGGCACCTGCCAGGGATTGAACTCGGCCCATTCGCCACGCATCGTCACCAGCATCAGCAGCGGCAGGCGCGCCTGGACCGGCAGCGACAGCATGTTGATGCAGTTGCCGACGCCGGACGATTGCATCAACACGACGCTGCGCGTGCCGCCGAGCCAGGAGCCGGCGGCGATGGCGATGCCCTCCTCCTCCGTGGTCAGCACGTTGCTGACGACCTCCGGATCGGCGTTGAACAGCTCGATCAGCGTCGAATGGCCGGCATCGGGTACATAGGACATCTGCCTGACGCCGGCGGCCTTGAGCCTGTCGTAGAGCTCGGCCGGCCAGTCGAGCGCGAGATCGCGCGCCTTGGCCGGCCTCTTCAAAGCACTGATGTCGGCTGCGGCCACGGCGCGCTCCCCTGCGGATCGATGTCCCGAGGCCTTATGCCTTATCGAAATCGATCCGACATCGAGCCTTTTGCATGATCAGATATAGCGATATTCGATAGCCATGGACATTTCCCAGCTCCGGACGCTGATCCACGTCGCCGAACTCGGCAGCCTGTCGAAGGCGGCGGACCGGCTGCGCATCGCCCAGCCGGCGCTCAGCCGGCAGGTCACGCTGCTCGAAGCGGAGCTCGGTGTCAGGCTGTTCGACCGGCACGGCCGCGGCATGCTCGTCACCGAGCGCGGCCGCGACGTGCTGCGGCACGCGCTGCGGGTAATGGCCGAACTCGACGAGATCCGCGCCGTCGTCGCCGACGAAGACGCGCCCTTGCGCGGCCATGTCGCGATCGGCATGCCGCCGACGGCCTCCGACATCCTGTCGGAACCCCTCGTCTCGGCTTTTCGCGACGCCCATCCCGAGGCGACGCTGCGCATCGTCAGCGCCTATACCGGCCATCTGCTCGACTGGCTGCATCGCGGCGAGATCGACGCCGCGATCCTCTACGATCCGACGGCAGGGCGGGCGCTGCGCATCCAGCCGCTGCTCGACGAGACCCTGTACCTGATCGGCCCGGCGAGCGCGGGACTGTCGTCCGCGACGAGCGTCGACTTCGCGCAGCTCGCGCATGAGCGCCTGCTGCTGCCGAGCCGCGGCCATGGCCTGCGGACGATCGTCGACCGCTGCGCCGGGCAGCGCGGGATCGTGCTCGACATCAAGGTCGAGGCCGACAGCTATGCGACGCTGAAGGGGCTCGTCGCCAGCGGCCATGGCATGACCGTGCTGCCGCTCGCGCCGATCCATGAGGAACTCAGCGAAGGCCGCCTCACCGCCGCCCCGCTCGTCGCGCCCGTGCCGATGCGGCGGCTGGTGATGGCCTACCCGACAGACCGGCCGACGCCGCGCCTCGCCCGCTTCGCCGGCCAGACCATCGCGGCCACGATCGGGACGCTGGTGCGCAGCGGCGTCTGGTCGGGCGAGGTACCGCCGCCGGATCGGGACGGGGGCGGCTTCGTTTCGCTGACGACAGATGGTCGGCGAGAAGGTGTCAAACCCGGCATAACGGCGAAATCGGGCATGCAGCGCAACGTCTGACGTCGGACCTGCGGCGCCGGGACGGGATGGTGGGGGAAGCAGGACTCGAACCTGCGAAGGCATAGCCAGCGGATTTACAGTCCGCCCCCTTTGCCGCTCGGGACATTCCCCCGCCCGCGCCCGTATCGGCCGGCAAGGCCATGGGCTACCACCGAAATCACTGGCATGACCTCACTCGCGTGATGTCACTTGCGTGACGGCCGGCAGGCGCGGGCGGACTTATGGTGACCGGGCGCCGAGGTGTCAACCCTCAGTCGGCGGCGTGCCGGGAGCTCCCGGCGCCGCCCGATCCTTTCCGCCGGGGAACGACTGGCCAAGCGGCGCCAGCCATGGCACGGCAGTCCGCGCCGATCTGGAGTCGTCCCCGATGCCCGCGCCGTTTCGTCCCAAACCCGGAAAGCCCGGCGGTCCGCGTCCCTTCGATCGCCGGTCGAAGACGGCCGGCGGCCCGCCGCCGCATCGGCCGGGCGAGATCGACGAGGCGGTGCTCTACGGCGTCCATCCGGTCGTCGAGGCGCTGCGCAACCCGGCCCGGCGCCATCGCCGCCTGCTCGCCACCGAGAACGGCGCCAAGCGGCTGCGCGAGGAACTCGGCGAATTGCCGCTCGAGCCGGAGCTGGTCCGGCCCTCCGAGATCGACCGGCTGCTGACGCCCGATTCGGTGCATCAGGGCCTCTATCTCGTCTGCGATCCCCTGCCCTCGCTCGCGCTCGACGATCTGGCGGACGACGCGATCGTGCTGGCGCTCGACCAGATCACCGATCCGCACAATGTCGGCGCGATCCTGCGCTCGGCCGCGGCCTTCGCGGCAGCGGCGGTGATCGTCACCATCCGCCATTCGCCGGCGGCGACCGGCGTGCTCGCCAAATCGGCGTCGGGCGCGCTCGAACATGTCCCGCTGATCGCCGTCCGCAATCTCGGCGACGCGCTCGACGAACTCGGCAAGCGCGGCTTCCAGCGCCTCGGCTTCGATTCGGACGGCGACGTCGCCTTCGACGCGGTGACGCTCTCCCGCCCGCTGGTCATGGTGATGGGCGCGGAGGGCAAGGGCCTGCGCCAGCGCACCCGCGAGCTCTGCGACCATGTCGCGAGGCTCGAGGTGCCGGGCGCGATCACAAGCCTCAACGTCTCGAACGCGACCGCGATCGCGCTTTACGCCGCCAGCCGCAAGCGCTGAGACACGGGCGCCCGACTCAGCGGCCGGGAACCGTCAGCAACAGCGCGCCGGTCTCGGCATGGACGTGGCGCGTCCGCCGGGCATCGTCGAGCTCGAGGTCCGACAGGCGTATGACGCGCGTGACCGGCCGGTCGCGCGGACCCTCGATCCGGTAGAGCGTCGGCTCCGGCCGCGGCGGATAGGGAATGCCGGTCCGCGCCGGCAGCGCCGCGAAGCTGTTGGCCTCTTCCGGCGGCAGGGTCGCGACGATGGGCGGCGCGATCGCGACCACGCCCGCTGGGCCGTAGTCGAACGCCGGCCCGTAATAAGACGCCAGCGGCAGGAACGCGCCGGCACGCCGCAGCCGCCGCTGCTCGGCGACCCAGCGACGAGGCGGGACCCCGGCATGGCGGGCGACGACCGGACGGGCCGTAGCGCCGCGGCCTCCCGATAGGCCGTGACCGCCTCTGGAGGCGGCCGCGACTTCGGCCGGCAGCGCACCCATGGCGCAGAGCAGCACGGCGACGGCGAGACATTCAGTGCGCGGCATCGCTGCGCTCCTCGAACTCCGCATCTGTTCGGCCTCCGCAGCCACTATAGGGCCGGCCGCCGGATTGGGAAGAAGCCGCCGCGCGTGCAGACCGTTCCGACGATAGTCTTACGACGAACTGTGCAAGACCAAGTGCCTGATTGTCCTGAGGGAACGACGCGCGCATTGCTTCGGGAAGACCGGAGCCCGGACGTCGCGAAACGTCCGGCTCCGCGTCGCGCGGGAAAGCTTCGCAAGAAAGCGCTCCGCATGCAATCGGGCAGCCCGGACCCATGACGGTCGGGCCAAAAGCAGGGGAGTACGCCATGGCTATGGCAGCACAATCATCGGCGGCGGCAACGCCCCGCCCGATGACCAGGGAAGAGAAGAAGGTCATCCTGGCATCGTCGCTGGGCACCGTCTTCGAGTGGTACGATTTCTATCTCTACGGTTCGCTCGCGGCGATGATCGGCGCGCAGTTCTTCTCGGCCTTCGATCCCAACACGCGCGCCATCTTCGCGCTGCTGGCCTTTGCGGCGGGCTTCCTGGTCCGTCCGTTCGGCGCGCTGTTCTTCGGCCGCCTCGGTGACCTGATCGGCCGCAAATACACCTTCCTGGTCACGATCGTGATCATGGGCGCCTCGACCTTCCTGGTCGGCCTGCTGCCCTCCTACGCCACCATCGGCTGGGCCGCTCCGGTGATCCTGATCGTGCTGCGCATGCTGCAGGGCCTGGCGCTCGGCGGCGAATATGGCGGCGCGGCGGTCTATGTCGCCGAGCACGCGCCCGTCGGCCGTCGCGGCTTCTACACCTCGTGGATCCAGACCACGGCGACGCTCGGGCTCCTGCTCTCGCTGATCGTCATCCTCGGCATCCGCACCCAGATGGGTGAGGCCGACTTCGCCGCCTGGGGCTGGCGTATTCCGTTCCTGGCCTCGATCTTCCTGCTCGCCGTCTCGGTCTACATCCGCCTGCAGATGCAGGAATCGCCGGCCTTCAAGAAGATGAAGGAAGAGGGCACGGGCTCGAAGGCGCCGCTGTCGGAGGCTTTCGGCCAATGGTCGAACGCCAAGATCGCGCTGCTCGCGCTGTTCGGCCTCACCGCCGGCCAGGCCGTGGTCTGGTACACCGGCCAGTTCTACGCCCTGTTCTTCATCCAGAGCATCCTCAAGGTCGATCTCTACACCGCCAACGTGCTGATCGCCTGGTCGCTCATCCTCGGCACCGGCGGCTTCATCGTCTTCGGCGCGCTGTCGGACAAGATCGGCCGCAAGCCGATCATCCTGGCCGGCTGCGTGATCGCGGCGCTGACCTATTTCCCGCTCTTCAGCGCCCTCACCAAGGCCGCCAATCCGGGCCTTGCCGCCGCGCATCAGAACGTCAAGGTCCAGGTCGTCGCCGATCCGGCCACCTGCGGCTCGGTGTTCGATCCGGTCGGCGTGCGCACCTTCACCGCGCCCTGCGACGTCGCGCGGCGCACGCTCGCCCAGCAGGCGATCGTCTACACCCAGGCTCCGGCGCCCGCCGGTTCGCCGGCCAAGGTCACGGTCAACGGCAAGGACGTCGCCATCGACGCCACCTTCGCCCGCAACATCGCGACCGAGGCGACCGCGGCCGGGTATCCGGCGGCGAACGACGCCCGCATCGTCAAGACCGGCTTCATCAGCGCGCTGTTCAACGCGCAGTCGCTGACCATCATCGGCATCCTGACGATCCTCGTCATCTACGTGACGATGGTCTACGGGCCGATCGCGGCGGCGCTGGTCGAGCTGTTCCCGACCCGCATCCGCTACACCGGCATGTCGCTGCCCTATCACATCGGCAATGGCTGGTTCGGCGGACTGCTGCCCGCGACCTCGTTCGCGATGGTGGCCGGCACCGGCGACATCTATTACGGCCTCTGGTATCCGATCGTGATCGCGATGATGACCTTCGTCATCGGCATGCTCTTCGTCCCGGAGACGAAGGACCGCGACATCATGACCTTCGACAACAAGTAGTCGTCGTCGCCATCCGGCAAGAACCGAGCCCCGCCACCAGGCGGGGCTCTCTTCGTTTCAGGCCACCTTCGGCCGGCATCTTCGTCTTGCCCTCGCCGGGCACGGCTGGTAACCGCAATGCCGTCGGCCCGCCGGTTTAGCTCAGCGGTAGAGCAGCGGTTTTGTAAACCGAAGGTCGGGGGTTCAATCCCCTCAACCGGCACCGGCCGTCCCGCTGCGTCCGCCGGACCGGGCTCAGCCGGCCCTGCGCGTCACCAGCGTCAGCTGGCCGCCTTCGCCGACCTGGGCGAGAATGACCTGCTTGCCCGACAGGCCCTTGGCCTGCAGCGCCGACCTGATGTCGGGTGCCGCCTCGACCTGCGCCTGCAGCTTCTGCAGCTCTTCCTTGCCGCGGGCGTTGACCACCTCGTTGACGCGCGCCTGCGTCGTCTCCGGCAGTTCGGTGATGTCGACGATGCTGACCGGCTGGGCGATCGGCACGCTCTGCTGGGAGGCGGGCGGCTGCACGGGCTGTGCACCCTGCGCGAGTGCGGCGCCAGCGCCAACCATGGCCAGCGCACCGGCCCCGAGCACGCTCCTGATGATCGTCTTCATGCTCTCGTCCTTTCTCGGTTCGTGGTGGAGAGCCCAGCAGAACGGCACAATGCGGTCATAGCCCGGTCGCGATCGGGTCATTCCGTGACGATGTCGCGGCGATGAGGCGGGCGCTCTTCGGGGGTGGCCGGCGCGATTGCCGCCGGCCCGCGCCTATGGCATCACCGTGAACGGCCGGGAGAGGCCGACGGGACGCGATGGACCAGAAACCCGAAGATCTGATCGCTCTGGCCGAGCGCTGCGAGGCGGCGAGCAAGCCCGACCGCGCGCTCGACGCCGACATCTACGAGGCGCTGGGCTACACCGTCCGGCGCAAGCCCGCGACGCTGGTCAGCCGCCGCGCCCCGCCCGGCGGAATCTACCAGAAGGGCTCGCTCTGGAAGACGCTCGGCATGGTCTCCGGCGACATCGAGGCCACCGTCGAGGTGCTGCGCGAGAAGGCGCCCGGCTGGAACTGGAGCCTGCAATGCCTGATCGGCGAGGAAACCGCGGCGTTCCAGGCCCTGGTGGCGGAATGCTCGGGCAATGCGGTGATGGGATCCCTGGCGCTCTGCGCCGCGATGCTGCGCGCCTTCGCCCAGGCCGACGGGCCGCTGCGACGGGCGCGTCCGCAGCCGCGTCGCTGACCGCTCGCCCGCAGGGCTCACGGAAAGTTGACCTTGCGCAACCAAGGCGCTGTTGAACGGCGCGCCCGGACCACTAGGGTCGCAAGCCAAGCTCGATCGAGCCCGAGGGAGGAACCACCATGACCATGTTCGAGCCGTCGCGCCGGGGTGTCATCGCCGGCGCAGGCGCTCTGGCGGTCGCAGCCGCCTTTGACCTGCCCGCCGGCATCGCCCCGGCCCACGCCCAAGGAGTCCCCATGAACCAGGCCCCCGGATTCTACCGCTACAAGATCGGCGACATCACGCTGACGGCGATCAATGACGGCTTCGCCAAGCGCCCGCTCGAGGGCTTCGTCAGGAACGCCGAGCTCGCCGACGTCAAGAAGGCGATGGAGCAGGCCTTCCTGCCGCAGGATGCGCTGAACATCTCCTTCACCACGCTGGCGATCCAGAGCGGCGGCAAGCTGACGCTGATCGACACCGGCAACGGCGATTCCGGCGCGCCGACCTCCGGCGCCTGGATGGGCAACTTCAAGGCCGCCGGGCTCGACGCCAAGGACGTCTCGACCGTGGTGTTCAGCCATTTCCACGGCGACCACATCAACGGCCTGCGCCTGAAGGACGGCACGGCGGTGTTCCCGAACGCCGAGATCATGGTGCCGGCGGCCGAATGGGCCTTCTGGATGGACGACGCCAAGATGGCCGCGGCGCCCGAGGCCATGAAGGGCGCCTTCGGGGGCGTGCGCCGCGTCTTCGGCCCGCTCGCCAAGGACGTGAGGCAGTTCGAGGCCGGCAAGGAGATCCTGCCCGGCATCACCGCGATCGCCGCGCCCGGCCATACGCCCGGCCACACCGTCTTCGCGGTCGCCTCCGGCTCCGGCAAGCTGATGATCATGTCCGACACCACGAACCACCCGGCGCTGTTCGTGCGCAATCCGGACTGGTCGGCGGTGTTCGACATGGACGGCCCGCAGGCGGCGACGACCCGGCGCAAGCTGCTCGACCAGGTCGCGGCCGACAAGATGCAGGTCGCCTTCTACCACGCGCCCTTCCCCGCCACCGGCTACATCGCGAAGTCCGGCAACGGCTACGAGATGGTCCCGGTGCAGTGGAGCACCGCGATCTGAAAGCAGGCTGATCGATCGTCGTCAGCGAGGCCGGGGTCCGCCCCGGCCTTTTTCGTTGCCGGCCTTTTTGCCACCTTGCGTCTCGCGACGGTCATGCTGCCCGTGCTAGAGGCTAGGAGTGACTCCAAAGACTTGCGGTCACCATGGACCCGCGATGACCGAGCGCCAGACCGCCATTTCCTTCATCGCCAGCGAGACGCCGGAGGCGCAGGCTGCCCTCGCCAAGCTCGTCGACCGCTATGGCAATGCCGACCCGGCTGAGGCGGAAATCGTCGTCGCGCTCGGCGGCGACGGGCTGATGCTGCAGGTGCTGCACCGCTTCCTCGGCACCGGCAAGCCGATCTACGGCATGAACCGCGGCTCGGTCGGCTTCCTGATGAACGAGTTCCGCGAGCGCGGCCTCACGAAGAAGCTGGAGGCCGCGCGCCGCAGCGTGGTCCATCCCCTCACCATGCAGGCGGTCGACCAGAGCGGTAGCGAGGTCGAGGCCAAGGCGATCAACGAGGTCTCGCTGCTGCGCCGTTCCTACCAGGCCGCCAAGCTGCGCATCTCGGTCGACGGGCAGGTCCGTCTCGGCGAGCTCGTCGCCGATGGCCTGCTGCTGGCGACACCGGCGGGCTCGACCGCCTACAACCTCTCCGCCAACGGCCCGATCCTGCCGCTCGATGCGCCGCTGCTGGCGCTCACGCCGATCTCGGCCTTCCGCCCGCGGCGCTGGCGCGGCGCCTTGCTGCCGGACTACGCCAAGGTCACGATCGAGGTGCTGGAACCGCAGAAGCGCCCGGTCAGCGCCGTCGCCGACCACACCCAGATCGAGAACGTCGTCTCGGTCTCGATCGCGATCGACCGCTCGGTCGACCTCGTGATGCTGCACGATCCGGGGCACAGTTTGGACGAGCGGATTTTGAGGGAGCAGTTCGGGTATTAGGTTCAGGCCGCCTGCCTGATGTCGCCGATCTCGAGCTCGACCAGCAGCGCCGGATCGGCCTCCACCAAGAGCGCCAGCGCCGCGTCGTCGGCGAGGCCGTCGGCCATGATGCGGGCTTCTTCGCGGGCGGCCTCGGAATCCATCCGGCGCAGCAGCCCCGAGAGCGCGTCGGCCTCCGGTCCGTCCAGCCCCTCGCAGGCGATCAGCACTTCGCGCAGGATCGCCCGGTCGATGCCGGTGCCTGCCGCCGGAGTGTCGAAGCCGCGCAGGTTGAGCGCAGCGATCGCGGCGGTGAAGGCCGGCTGCAGCGCGTCGGGCAGCCCGGCCCTGCGATAGAGCGCCTTGAGCCCGCTGCCGCGCCGGTCGCGCAGCAGCGCCGCGACGCGTCCCGCCGGCAGGTCGGAGAGCGAGACGAGCGCGGCCTCGGCGAGCGCCGGCTGGCCGCTCAGCAGCGAACGCAGCATCAGCCCGCAGGTCAGCCGGCCATTGGCGCGCAGCACCTCGACGATCGCCGCGGCATCGCTCGCCTGCGGCCCGGCCGCGAGCGCGACCGCGACGCGCTCGGTCGATTCGCGCGCGAGCCGGGCGCTGCGCTCGACCGTCAGCCAGCCGCAGCCGGTGACGAAGCTCGACAGCGCGTCCGAGACCATGGCGGCCATGGTCTGGCGGAGCGCCGCCGGCAGGTCGTCGCGCGCCAGCAGCGCCTCGCGCAGCAGGCCGCAATCGCCCGCCCGCTCGACCATGCGTTCGAGCGAGAAATCCGGAATCTCGGCGCTCGGATTGCCGGCGAGCGTGATCAGCGCCTCCTCGCCGCCGACCTCGGCCAGTGCGGCAGAAACGCTGCCCGGCAGATGCGGCCTGAGCGCGATCGCCCGCTGCGCCAGACCGTCGCCGACGGCGGCGGCATCGACGAGGTCGGCCTCGCTCAGCACCGGCGAATGCGCCAGCAGCAGCGCCGCAACGTCGCTCTGCTCGGCGATCAGGCTGAGTACCAGCGTCCGCGGCGCCTGGGCGGAGGCGGCCATCTCCTCGGCGATGGCACGGCGAACGGACGGCGCCGGATCGTCGACGAGCGCGATCAGCGCGGTCTCGGCCTCGCGGCGGTCGTCCGGCGAGAGTTCGGAGCGCAGATAGGCGCCGGCAAGCGCCGCCGCGCCAGCAGCGCGCTGTTCGGCATTGGCCGTGCGGGCCCAGAGCAGGAAGCGACGGACGATCATGCCCCGCCCCGCTGGACCATGAAGGACGACAGGTCGAGCGGCACGCGCCGCGTCTTCGGTCTCGTCGGCGTGGCGGCGGCCTGGGTGGTTGCCGGCTGGGTCGCGGGCTGCGTCAGGGCGACGGGACGCGACGGCGGCAGCGGCGCCGTGACGGCGCGCGCCGCCTGTGTGCCGGCGGACACGGAGGGCAGCTCGGCCGAGGCGGATGTCGCGGTCGCGTCGCTTTGCGTCTGGCGCGGAAAGTAACGCTCGCCGCCTTCGAGCGACGCCATCCGCGTGCCACCCTGACGCGGCGTCGTCCAGATATTGGCGACGGCATTGGAGACCGGGCCGCGCGACCCTTCCGTCGAGAACAGCCCGATCAGCCCCTTCGCCCGGCCGGGCTGGAGGGCGGCAGCGATCTCGACCGGCTTGTCGACGCTCTGCGTCGCGACCTTTGGGGTCGCGGTGACGGTCGTCGCGGCGGCGAGTTGCGTGTTGGCGTGGCTCGCGGCCAGCACGCCATAGACCTCCTGGGCCGAGCGGGCACGGCCGGCCTTGTCGTAGAACAGGCCGCGATTGGCGGCGGCCGCATCGGGGAAATCCTTTGCCGCGATCCGGGTCGGGTCGCTCTGCGCCGCCTGGATCAGGTCGGAGGCCCCGCGCGCGCCCAGCACATGCGCCATGTAGAGCTCGCCCGCCTGCGGCTGGCGCCCGAGCGAAGCGGCGAGCTGGTCGCGGTTCTTCTGGGTGAAGGCGCCGGCCATCACGGCGGCGACCTGCGGATCGGTCCGCAGCTTCATGATCTTGTCGCGCGCGGCCGGGTCGGCGACGCTCAACCGGCCGTTCTCCCCCTCGCTGATCGCGCTGGCGTAGTCGCCGAGGCCCTGCTTGGGGCCCTCCTGCTTGACCATCGAGAGCCAGGTCTGCTCGATGAACTGGAACAGGCCGGTCGCGCTCGAGGTTTTGGCCTTGGCGTCGGGCTCCAGTGCGGATTCGCGCTGGGCGGTCTTCAGGAGGTAGTCGAAGCCCGCGCCGGTCTTCTCCGCGCCCTCGCGGATCGCCGCGACCACCGGATTGCCGGCGGCCGTCGCGGTCTGCTGGCTCTGCGGGGTGGAGAACAGGAACATCGGCACTCTCGGACGCACCGTTCGCGAGTCGCGGTGGCGCCTGTGGAGACTGGACCGGTTATGGTAAGCGAAGCGTTAAATTCGCGAGTCGGCTCACGGTGCCCGGCAGCGCGACGATCCTGGGAGAGAGCGTGGTGAGCGACGGCAGGCGGCACAAGCGCGGCGGCATCTATTTCGAGGACTTCGTCGTCGGCGCCGTGATTGAGCACGGGCTGACCCGGACGGTCACGCAGATGGACAACATGCTGTTCTCCAACATGACGCTGAACCCGCAGCCGCTCCATATCGACGCGCATTTCTGCGCCACCGAGACCGAGTGGGGCCGGCCACTGATGAATTCCCTGTTCACGCTCGGCCTGATGATCGGCATCTCGGTCAACGATACCACCGTCGGCACCACGATCGGCAATCTCGGCATGACCGACGTCACCTTCCCCGCCCCGCTCTTCGAGGGCGACACGATCAACTGCACGACCGAGATCGTCGCCAAGCGCGAGTCGCGCTCGCGGCCCGACGCCGGGATCGTCGAATTCCGGCACAAGGCCTTCCGGCAGGACGGCACGCTGGTCGCGCAATGCACGCGCCAGGCCTTCATGAGGCGGCGCACGCCCGCCGGGACGGTCGCGGTCTGATGCGCTCGCTCCTCTTCGTTCCCGGCGACAGCGAGAAGAAGCAGCAGAAGGGCCTCGACTGCGGCGCCGACGCCCTGATCCTCGACCTCGAGGATTCCGTCGCGCTCGATGCCAAGCCGCGGGCGCGAGAGATCACGCTGGCCTTTCTGCGGGCGGCCCGCGCCCTGCCGCGATGCCCGCGCCTGATCGTGCGCGTCAACGCGCTCTCGACAGGCCTGACGGCGGCCGATCTCGACGCGGTGATGCCCGGCGCGCCCGACGCGATCATGCTGCCGAAGGCGGAAGGCGGCGTCGATATCGGCCATCTCGCCGCGCAGATCGCCGTGCGCGAGGCCGAGGCCGACCTGCCCGACGGCGCGACCCGGATCATCCCGATCGCGACCGAGACCGGCAAGGGCATCTTCGGCCTCGGCAGCTATGCCGGCGCGAGCCATCGCCTCGAAGCCCTGACCTGGGGCGCCGAAGACCTCTCGGCCGATCTCGGCGCCGAGACAAACCGCCTGACGGACGGCGCCTACACCGACCCCTACCGCCTCGCCCGCGCGCTGACGCTGTTCGCGGCCGCCTCCGCGCAGGTCGACGCGATCGACACCGTCTTCACCAATTTCCGCGACGAGGCCGGCTTCCGGGCCGAGTGCCTCGCTGCCCGGCGCGACGGCTTCACCGGCAAGATGGCGATCCACCCGGCTCAAGTTCTGCCCGCCAACGAGGTCTTTGCCCCGGGTCCGGCAGAACTCGCCAAGGCCGAGGCGATCATCGCGCTCTTCGCCGCCAATCCCGGCGTCGGCGTCATCGGGCTCGACGGCGAGATGCTCGACCGGCCGCATCTGGTCCGGGCGCAGCGGCTCAAGGCGCGGGCGGAGAAACTGGGCGAATAAGCCGCCGCAAGCGATTTGGATGATTCGGCTTCTTTCGCCCGCCGCATGACGGGCCGCCACGTCGTTCGCCTGGGTCGGCAGCGTCGCCAGGATCGAGCCGCTTTGATTTTCAGCACAAGCCCACTGGACTTCCGCGGCGCCTCCAAGTCAAAATTTCAAGACCGATAAAAAAGGGGGAGATGTCGCCATGCGCTTCGGGATGATCACATCGCTTTTCCTCTTCGCCGGATGTCTTGCGAATCCTTCCAACGCACAGGAGGGATGCAGGCCGACGGCGAGTTCCTGCACGCAGTTGTACCAGAACTGCGAGGCGCTCTGCCAAAAGAACTCGAACAATCCCGGAGCCTGCATCGGCAGGACCTGCGCGACGCCGCTGACCGAATGCAAGGGAACGGGCGTCTGGCGAAGCCGCGCTACGTCTTCGGCCTGCTAGAAGACCACGAAACTCAGTTGATCTGGCAAGAGTGCCGCGGCGGAGCGGCGCGTCGCGCTCAGTTCGTCTGGATGCGCCGGCAGGCGGCCATGCCCGACGACAGGCAGTTCTGCGCCTTCTTGGCCTTGTCGAGCTCGAAGATCAGCCAGATGCCGGCGCCGAGCACGAGCAGGGCGACGATCACCGCGAGCAGGTTGACCGTCGTCTTCCAGTCGTCGTCAGGCTCCTGCGGCGCTGCCAAGGCCGCTCCTAGCCGCCCGGCGGGCGCGTGATCGAGAACAGGTGGTCGACCTCGGCATAATCGGCATAGCCGCAGCGCGCGATCGGGTTGGCGGCGGCCGTGTCGAAGCGGCCATCCCGGATCAGCGCGTCGTCCATGAATATCCCGACGACCTGCCCCAGCACCATCCAGCGCGGAATCTGCTTGCCGTCGAGATCGACCAGCTGCTGCACCGAGAGCAGCTTGCATTCGAGCGCCGCCGGGCAGCCGGCGACGCGCGGCGGCTTGACAAATGTCGACGGCGCCATCTCAAGCCCGGCATGGACGTATTCGCTCGTGCCCCGCGGCAGCGGCGCCGAGGTCAGGTTCATCTGCTGCGCCAGTGCCTTGTTGACGATCGAGCAGGTGAACTCGCCGGTCTCCTCGGCGAAGGCGACAGCGTCCTTCCTCTCTTCCGACGAGAACATCACGATATGCGGGCGCGACGAGACCGCGTTGAAGAAGCTGTAGGGCGAGAGATTGACCTCGCCCTTGGCACTGAGGGCCGTGATCCAGCCGATCGGCCGCGGCGTCACGATCGCCTTGAACGGATCATGCGGCAGGCCGTGATCCTGCAGCGCGGTCGAATAGATCATCGCTCAGGCCCCGAAATGGCTGACGACGGCCGCCAGCGCCGGGCGCTCGCGATCGGCCGGCGTCGTGGTCGCCGTGCCGATATGGACGAAGCCTGCGATGCGCTCGTCGGCGGCGAGGCCGAAGCTCGCCAGCACGGCGCGATCGAAGGAGAACCAGTTGGTCAGCCAGGAGGCGCCGAAGCCCATCGCCTGCGCCGCGACCAGAAGGTTCATGCAGACTGCGCCGGCCGAGAGCTCCTGCTCCCATTCCGGGATCTTCGGATGCGGCTTCGCGGTCGAGACGACCGCGACGACCAGCGGCGCGGCCAGCAGCCGGCCGCGCTCGAAGGCGATCTTGTCGGCATCGGCCTCGGGGTTCTTCGCCTTGAAGCCCTGTGCCACGATCTCGGCAGCCTTCTCCTTGGCCACGCCGCTGAACACGATGAAGCGCCAGGGCGCGAGCTTGCCATGGTCCGGCACGCGCGCCGCGATGGTCAGGAGTTCGTCGAGCTGGGTCGGGTTCGGTCCCGGGGCGGTCAGGAATTGTGGCGGCACCGAGCGGCGCTGCTTGAGGAGGGAGAGCGTATCGGTCATGAAGCGTCCGGATGGCGAGGCGCGCCGGGATCGGCGAGGCCGTAGGTTTCAGTCTGAACTAGTCCTTCGCCATGATGAGGACAAGCAAGCCTGCTCAGACGCAGGCGCAGGGGCGCCGAGGGCCGTGAGCATGTTTGAATTGGAGCGGTTCGAGACAGGCGGGCGCATCGCAGCGATACTGCTGGCGCTCACCCTGCTCGCGCCGGCTGCGCAGGCGCAGTCCCCCGGGTTGGTGCAGCCGCCGCCCGCTGCGCCCGGCCCCGGGCCGGCCGCCTTCACCGCGCCGCTCTCGCTGTCAGCCCAATTCTCCGGCGACCGCAAGCCGATCCGCTCCGGGCTGGCCTGGCGCGTCCTCGCCGAGACCGCCGACGGCTCGCCGCCTCGCATCGTCGCGCGCTCGAGCGAGGCCCAGCCGGTTTTCGCGCTGGAGCCCGGCATCTATCTGCTGCATGCGGCCTATGGCTTCGCCAGCGGCACCAAGCGCGTCGTGCTGCCGGCGCAGGGCCTGCGCGAGCAGGTCGCGATCAGCGCCGGCGCGCTGACGCTGGCCGGGACGATCGGCGATGTGCCGATCGCGGCGGCACAGCTCAGCTTCCAGATCTTCGTGCCGCTGCAGGGGAATTCCGAAGGCCGGCTCGTCGCCAACGCCAAGGGCGGCGAACTCGTGCGCCTGCCCGAGGGCACCTATCACGTCGTCTCGACCTATGGCGATTCCAACGCGATCCAGCGCTCCGACATCAAGGTCGAGGCCGGCAAGGTCACCGACGCCACCATGCACCACCGGGCGGCGCGGGTGACGCTGAAACTCGTCGCCTCGCAGGGCGGGGAGGCCTTCGCCGGCACGGCCTTCAGCGTGCTGACGCCGGGCGGCGACGTCATCCGCGAGGCGATCGGCGCCTTCCCGCAGGCGATCCTGGCCGAGGGCGACTATGTCCTGATCGCCCGGCAGGAAGGCCGGGTCTTCTCGCGCGACTTCAAGGTCGAGAGCGGGCTCGATCGCGACATCGAGGTGCTGGCGCGCTGAGACGGGACGCTTCGGGGGGCTCAGTTCGTCGGCTTCGGCTCGGCCGTCTCGGCCTTCGCGCCGGTCAGCCCGGCGACGAGCCCGTCGGCGATACGGATCGCGAGGCAGCGATAGCCGGCCTCGACGACATGCATGCCGTCCATGCCGACGATCTCGCCCGGGCTGAAATGCGTCGAGCGGGACCAGCCCTTCATCATCGCGTAGCGCGGAAACAGCGCGACGTCGCCTTCCTGAGCGGTCTTCGCCAGCACCGTGCGGTAGTCGTCGTATTTCGGATAGCGGCTCTCGCGCGGCAGCCACTGCAGATCCATCAGCACCATGTCGATGCCGGCATCCCTCGCCTTGCGGATGCCCTTGCGCAGGATCTTCGCCAGCTTTTCCTCGCCGATGTCGCGGATGGCGTCGTTGACGACGGTCTGCCAGATCACGATCGCCGGCTTCTCCTCGATCACGTCGGCGTCCATGCGCAGCAGCATGTCGTAGGCCGACTGGCCGCCGACGCCCTTGTTGACGACCTTGACCGCGACCTCCGGCAGGCGCCGCTTCAGCTCGGCTTCCAGCACGGCCGGATAGCTGTGGGCGCTGTCGCTGACACCCGAGCCCGCCGTCGTCGACGAACCGAGCGCCACGATGGTGAGGGCGCCGGTCTCCTGCATCGCCTTCCTGGCGACGGGAAGAGTCGGGAGGAAGGGCTGCTGGGCGGCGCCGAAACGGCAGCGCAAATCTTTCGCACCGCCCAGCGTCATCGGCCCGGCCGCGACCGCAGCCGGCGCGAGCAGCGCCGTCAGGCCGAGGAGACCGGCGCAGAGGCTGCGGCGGACGCCCGTTCCGGCGCGCGAAGAGGCGTGGCAGAGCGATACCAAGACAGAAAATTCCCTAGCCCGGTCAGGAGCGTAACCCCGAATCCGCAAACCAGCAACTGCACCGTGAGGTCGAAGGCCGATTCCGCCAGAACGATCTGGCCGAGGATCGACAGCACGACGCCGACGCAGAAGACCTCGAGCGAATGCCGGCCCATCGCCGCGAGCAGGCCGCTCCCCGGCAACGCGAGCAACGCGCCCCCGCCCGGCAGCCTGCGGATCGCCAGCCAGGTCAGCGCCGCGACATGGCCGAGGCGCGACCAGGCGAGGTTGGTCTTGTCGGTGCCGAGCTGGACCGTGTCGATCCAGTCGTTCAGGGCCGCGATGCCGAACGGATTGCCGCTCGAAACCTTGACGATCAGCGAGACTGCGACCACCGCGACCGCGAGCAGATCGACCACATAGGCGCGCGGAACTCCGACGCCGAGCTGCGCCGCCCGCCCGATCACGACGCCGAGGACGAAGACGACCTGCCAGGCGAAGGGGTTGAAGAACCAGGTGGCCGCACCCGTATTGGGCAGGTTCAGCCCCAAAGCGAGCGCCGTCTGCCACAGCAACAGCGAGGCCGCGAGGCTGAGCAGTGGGCTGACCCGCACCGCCAGATAAGCCAGCGGGAACACCGCCAGCAGCGCGATGTAGAGCGGCAGAATGTCGAGATAGTTCGGCTGGTAGCGCAGCGTCAACGCGTCGAGCAGCGCCGGCAGCGTGTTGCTGAAGATCGGCTGGACGTTGATCGCCTCGATGTAGAGCGGGTTGTCGGTGCGCGTCACGGCCGCGGCAATGATGCCGCAGACGATGACGAAGATCGCGATATGGGCGAGGTAGAGCGTCCAGACGCGGCTGAAGAGACGGCGCAGGCCGAAACCGAAGCCGCGCTTCTCGATCATGCCGCCATAGGCCAGCGTCGCCGAGACGCCGGCGAGCAGGACGAAGGTGTCGGCCGCATCCGAGAAGCCGAAATTATGCGGCATCCAGGCCGCGACGATATTGCCCGGCATGTGGTTGATGAAGATGACCAGCAGGGCAAGCCCGCGGATGACGTCGATGCGGGCATCGCGCGACGGCCCCGCCGGCATGGGCTGCGGCCCATGCCCGAAGGCCAGAAAGCGCCAGAATGCCGACCCTTGCGACACCATCCGTCTCCTCGCCGGCCTGGCGCCGCTGGCGCCCATCGCCGAACCTGAACGAAAACCTGTATCCTCGTTCATCTGCCGTTCATCTAGCGCAGATGGTTCCGGAGCACAGCCCCTCGCGCGATCACATCACCGTGTCGAGCCGGAGCGGGCTCGGCCGGTGTGGCATGGCAGGGTTAACGCGATCTTGCATCGCGGGTTCACGCCGACACGAAAGCGTGATTGCCCGAGGGCGCGGTGCCGCGTCTCAGTAAGGCGGCTCGGCGTGGACCAGTTTGCCGTCGATCAGCAGCCGCTTGATCGCGGCCTCGCCCGAACCCGAAACGGCGGCCACCACCTCGATCCGGGCTCGCTCGGTCCGCTCGATCGCCCGGCCGGAACCCTGCGGCACGAAGTAGCTCTCGATGCCGTATTCGATCGTCAAGCCGTTGCGCCCACCCGGGCAGTCTCGATCGTCGTCGGCCTGCGTGACGCAAGACCCGACCCAGTTCACACGACCAGCCAAGATCGCTTCGTCGGGACTGACCGAAGTAGGCCTAGCCTTGTAGATGCCACGGGCAAACGCGAACCCATCCGGCCCCGGTCCAACACGGACATACACGGTCTCATATCGCGAGAAACGTTTGTCGCCCTCTAAAGCCGTCGGATGGATCGTCCCGATCTCGTAGCCGAGCACGACATAGTCGCCGCGGAACAGGTCGCGCGGATCGACCGGCGCCGTCCTGAGCCGAACTTCCGTCCCATCGCGCAGGATGCGTGCCCGGCTCTCGACCAGCGCCAGCAGGGCCCCGCACAGAACGAGGATCGCCAGCACTGTCCGCCCCAGCAGCGGCACGCGCGCGATCAGGCCGTCGAGCGATGCGACGCCCATCACGCGGCCTCCACCGGCGGGCTGAGTTTCGCGAAGAGCTTGCGCGCCCCGCTCGCCAGCGCCAGCAGCACGGCGCCTGCGGCGAGGAAGAACAGCGACTGGTCGAGCAGCGTGCCGATGGTCTGCCAGAGCAGGATCAGGATCGCGAGGCCGAACAGGCCGGAGCCCGCCAGCATGATCCGCCTGATTCCGCCCGAAACGCCGGCGATGACGAGCGCGATGGCGATGACGAGGATCAGGCCCGCGACGGCGGCCTTGCCGGGCAGCGCCACCACACCGCCGCTCCAGAACACCAGCGGCACGATCAGCGACATCACGAGCGCCGCCGCCAGCGGCAAGGCGAAGCGCCGCTCGCGCGCCAGCAGGACGAGCGCGCCGATCGCCGATAGGGCGAGGCCATAGGCGAGGTAGTTCAGCCAGGTCGCACTGCCGCCTTTCGACGACGATGCGTCGAGGATACGGATCAGCTCGACGTCGAGCACCACCATCAGCCCGATCAGCCCCCAGGGCAGGCAGCAAGTCGCGAGCGGCGGCCCGCCGCGATCCAGCGCAAGCGCCCCGACGGCGACGTAGACGACCGCCAGCCCGAGGCCATAGGCGAGCAGGCCATAGTCGAAGCGTCCATTGACCCAATCGCCCGGCAGAAGTGCGAACCAGAGCGCCAGCGCCAGCACGGCGACATGATGCACGACGCGGTTGGTGCGCCCAAGCGCAAGCCATAGCGCCGGCAGATAGAGGATGAAGAACGGCAGGTGCGCCGCGCCGCTGCTTTCACCCCAGCGCCCGACGCTCCAGGCGGCGATCGAGACAAAAGCGACGATCAGTGCACCGTTCGAGCGCAGCAGAGCCGCGACCACGAGGGCGCCGAGCGCGACGAGTTGCGCGCCCGCCGGCCAATCGGCCGGGAGGTGGTACATCTGCCCGATCAGCGCGATCCCGGCGCCGAAGATCAGCGCACCGCAGGTCGAGGCGGCATCCGCGCCCAGCGTCGAGCCGCGCGATTGCAGGCGCGCGGCGATGGCCAGCGCCGCGGCGAGGCTAACGAGAATCAGGCCGAGCTTCACCAGCCGCGGCATCTCCTCCCAGTTGGCCGCGACGAAGGCCGCGACGCTGGAGGCGATCAGCAGACCGCCGAACATCCCGAGCAGGGCCGGCAGCTTGAAGCCGCTCTCTTTGGCGATGGAGCGCCGGATCGCGGCCGCGCTCTCGGCGGAGACGAGCCCCTCCCCGACCCAGCGGACGAGATCGGTGTCGAGGCGCTTGCGATAGGAGCCGGTCAGCATGCGCGGCAATCTGGCATGCTCAGCCCGTCATTGCGAGCGTAGCGAAGCAATCCACGGGGCCTCGAGCCCGGCCGCTCATGGATTGCTTCGCTACGCTCGCAATGACGGCAGAGGAGCATCAAACCGCCGCGCGCGCCGCCCTCACCCGCTTCACGTCCGGCGGCGTCGCCTCCCCGGTCAGCGCCGCCAGCATCTCCGAGAGCGGCATCACCGTCTGCGCCTGGCTGCCGAGACGGCGGATCGTCACCGTCTTCTCCTCGGCCTCGCGCTTGCCAACGGCGAGGATCACCGGGACCTTGGCCAGCGAGTGCTCGCGCACCTTGTAGCTGATCTTCTCGTTGCGGAGGTCGGCGCGCGCCCGCAGACCCTCGGCGAGGCAGGCCATGGTGACGTCCTCGGCGTAGGCATCGGCCTCCGAGGTGATCGGGCAGACCAGGATCTGCTCCGGCGCGAGCCAGAGCGGGAAGTGCCCGGCATAATTCTCGATCAGGATGCCGCAGAAGCGCTCCAGCGAGCCGCAGATCGCGCGGTGGACCATGCTCGGCGTCTTCTTCTCGCCGTCCGAGCCGATATAGAAGGCACCGAAGCGCTCCGGCAGGTTGAAGTCGACCTGCGTCGTGCCGCATTGCCAGTCGCGGCCGATCGCGTCGCGCAGCACATATTCGAACTTCGGCCCGTAGAACGCGCCCTCGCCCGGATTGACCGCGGTCTTGATCTTGCCGCCGGACTCCGCCGCGATCTGCTCCAGCACCTTCGTCATCACGTCTTCGGCATGGTCCCACATCGCGTCGGTGCCGACGCGCTTCTCCGGCCGGGTCGAGAGCTTGATGACGAGATCGTCGGTGAAGCCGAAATCGGCATAGACCGAGAGGATCAGCTCGTTGATCTTCAGGCACTCGGCGGCGAGATGCTCCTCCGAGCAGAAGATGTGCGCGTCGTCCTGGGTGAAGCCGCGCACCCGCATCAGCCCGTGCAGCGCGCCGGACGGCTCATAGCGGTGGACGTTGCCGAATTCGGCAAGCCGGATCGGCAGGTCGCGATAGCTCTTGAGACCATGCTTGAAGAGCTGGACGTGACCCGGGCAGTTCATGGGTTTAAGCGCGAAGACCTTCTGGTCCTTGGTCGCGTCGTTCGGGCTCTCGAAGGCCGAGGCCGATTTCACCGCGAACATGTTGTCCTGGTACCAGCCCCAGTGGCCGGAGGTCTCCCAGAGCGACTTGTCGAGCACCTGCGGCGCGTTGACCTCCTCGTAATCGGCGGCGAGGCGCCGGCGCATATAGCTCAGCACTTCCTGGAACAGCCGCCAGCCTTTCGAGTGCCAGAAGACGACGCCCGGCCCCTCCTCCTGGAAGTGGAACAGGTTCATCTCGCGGCCGAGCTTGCGGTGGTCGCGCTTCTCCGCCTCCTCGATCTGCTTGAGATGCGCGTCGAGCTCTTCCTGCTTGGCGAAGGCAGTGCCGTAGATGCGCGTCAGCATGGCGTTGTCGGAATTGCCGCGCCAATAGGCGCCGGCCACCTTCATCAGCTTGAACGCCGTGCCGACCTTGCCGACCGAGGTCATATGCGGGCCGCGGCAGAGGTCGATCCACTGGCCCTGCGCATACATCTTCAGCGTCTGGTTCTCGGGAATCGCATCGACCAGCTCGACCTTGTAGGTCTCGCCCTTCGCCCTGAAGAAGTCCTTGGCCTTGTCGCGGCTCCATTCCTCCTTGGTGAAGCGGGCGTCGCGCCCGACGATCTCGCGCATCTTCTTTTCGATGACCGGCAGGTCCTCGGGGGTAAACGGCTCGTCGCGGGCGAAATCGTAGAAGAAGCCGCCCTCGATCACGGGGCCGATCGTCACCTGCGTACCGGGAAAGAGTTCCTGCACGGCCTCGGCGAGGACATGGGCGCAGTCGTGCCGGATCAGCTCGAGCGCGCGCGGGTCCTCGCGGGTCAGGAATTCGATCCTCGCGTCGTGCTCGATCGTATCGCCGAGATCGACGATCGTGCCGTCGAGCACCATCGCCACGGTGCGTTTCAGGAGAGAGGGGGAAATGCCGCCGGCGATGTCCTTGCCGGTACTGCCGGAGGGAAATTCGCGCTTGGCGCCATCGGGGAAAGTCAGGGAGATCGTCATCGATCGCGCTCCTGCTCACTCGGGGATACGAACCCCGTAAGTCAAGGCCGGCTACGGATGGGGATGCGTTCCGCCGCCCGCAGCCGGTTGCGCGTCGGAATCGAAAGCCGCCGGCACATTCGTTCCGCGCCAGCGGCCATAGGACCACGGCCTATACCAGCGCGCGTCCGGCGGCAATTCCTCGCAGACCAGATCGATGCCGCTCGTGCCGTAGGGGTTGCAGCGGCAGATGCGGGCGAAGCCGACCCAGCCCCCGCGCCACAAACCATGGCGCTGGATCGCCTCGTCGGTATAGGCCGAGCAGCTCGGCCAGTGCCGGCACTGGCGCCCCACCAGCATCGACAGGCTGAGCTGGTAGCCCCGGATCAGCCCATGCGCGACGCGGCGCGGCAGCCGCGCGATCGCCGACGCGGCGCCATGACGCGGCTCCTGCGCTGCAAGGTTTTGTTCAGCAGGCGCATGCGAATTTGGCTCCCGCCTCCGATTCCGGTAATCCGTCACTCGCGTCCACTTTTCTCCGACATGACGACATCATGATGCGCGCCGATCGTTTCCGCCACGCCATCGCCGGGCTCGGCCTGTGCCTCGGGCTCGGGCTCGCCATGCCGGCGGCCGCCCAGCAGCGTGCCTACCTGATCTGGCTCGATCCGGGAAAGATCGACGTCGCCAAGATCATCGGCCTGCCGCCGGCGCAGAACTCGCCGGAGCACAAGGCCGAGTTCGACCAGGTGCTGCAGATATCCTCGACGCGCACACCGGAGCGCGAGAAGGCCGCGATCGCCGACCAGTACCAGACGCTCAACCGCTTCCTCGACGGCATCGACCACAGCTATGCCGACGGCACCCATCGCGAGATGCGGCTCCTGTTCAAGGAGGCCCAGGTCGAGACCGGCATCGTCCTGCTCGGCGTGCGCCGCCTGACCAACCGCATCCGGCCTTTCCAGATGTGGAACAAGGTCAGGGTCAAGCCCTGCCCCGGCGGGCGGCCGGACGGCACGTCCTTCCCGTCGGGCCATGCCGCCACCGCCGCGCTCTATGCCCAACTGCTCTCCGAAGCCGCCCCGGAGCTCGCCGAGAAATTCGAGGCGCGGGTCAAGAGCTATGACGAGAGCCGCCTCGTCTGCGGCTTTCACTATCCGTCCGATCTCACGGCCGGCGACAAGGTCGGCCGCGCCGTCGCCACCGCGCTGATGGCCGAACGTGCCTTCCGCACCCGCTTCGACGAGACGCGGCCGGAGATCAGGAAGGCGCTCGGGCTGAAGTGAGCTATTCGGCCGCCTGCTGCCGCCGCGCCTCGATCTGCGACACCGCATCGACCACCGCGTCGAAGGTCAGCATGGTCGAGGCATGGCGGGCCTTGTAGTCGCGCACCGGCACCAGCACGGAGAGGTCGCTCCACTTTCCCTCCGGCGGCTCGGCGTTCTCCTTCAGAATGGCACGGGCCTGCTCGCGGACCAGCCTGAGCTCCTCGGCGGTCGAGCCGACCACATGCCGCGCCATGATCGAGGACGAGGCCTGGCCAAGCGCACAGGCCTTCACGTCGTGGCCGAACGCGCTGACGACATCGCCGTCCATGCTGACATCGACCGTCACGGTCGAGCCGCAGAGTCGCGAATGGGCGCGGGCCGTCGCGTCGGGAGCAGTCAGCCGCTCCAGCAGCGGGATGTTGGCCGCGAGTTCCAGGATGCGCTTGTTGTAGACGTCGGTGAGCATGAGAAAATCTCGGACCCGGTCTGGAGTGACCGGCACTGCGCTCCAATATAGGGTGGATACGAGGCGGACGGGAGAGCCGTCCGCCCTGCGGAGAAACGCATCGCGTCGCGCGCGCATCGACTGGTCCGATCGCCGGCCGGCTGCGTAGAGCCTATCATCACAACGGGAGGCACCACATGAACCCTGTGGTTAAGTCCTTGTCCGTCGAGCGGGCGCTGTCCCCCTCCGCAGACAAGTTTCTGATCAAGCAGCCGACGCAGGAGGAGGCCGAGGCCGCCGTTCGCACGCTGATCCTGTGGGCCGGCGACGATCCGTCGCGCGAGGGCCTGGGCGACACGCCGCGCCGCGTCGCGAAGGCCTACAAGGAGTTCTACAAGGGCTATGACGAGGATGCCGCCGACATCCTCGCCCGCGTCTTCGAGGAGGTCGAGGGCTACCAGGACATGGTCCTCGTCCGCGACATCCCGTTCTATTCGCATTGCGAGCACCACATGGTGCCCTTCGTCGGCAAGACCCATATCGGCTATTACCCGTCCAAGGGCGTCGTCGGCCTGTCGAAGCTCGCCCGCATCGTCGATGTCTATGCCCGGCGGCTGCAGACGCAGGAGACGATGACGGCCCAGATCGCCCAAGTGATCGACAAGGCGCTGAAGCCCCGCGGCGTCGCGGTGCTGGTCGAGGCCGAGCACATGTGCATGTCGATGCGCGGCGTGCAGAAGCAAGGCTCCTCGACCATGACGACGCAATATACCGGCGTCTTCAAGGATCCGGCCGAGCAGGTCCGCTTCTTCACCATGGTCAAGTCGCCCGGGCTTTGACGGCGGCTTGGCCTCGGGCTGGTGCTTCGTCTAAGGACGCGTCGCGACGATGCGTCCTTCGTCGTTTCGGAGCCTTTCGATGTCCCTCTTCCCCGCCGCCCCGGACAAGACCGCGCTCGAGGAAGGCTCCGTCCTGAGCCCGCGCTTCGACGCCAACGGCCTCGTCACCTGCGTGACCACGGACGCGGTCAGCGGCGAGGTGCTGATGGTCGCGCATATGAACGCCGAGTCTCTCCAGCGCAGCATCGAGACCGGCGAGGCCTGGTACTGGTCACGCTCGCGGGCCGAGCTCTGGCACAAGGGCGCGACCTCCGGCCAGATCCAGAGCATCGTCGAGATGCGGGTCGACTGCGACCAGGACGCGATCTGGATCAAGGTAAGAGTCGCCGGCGACGGTGGCTGCTGCCACACACACCGCCGCTCCTGCTTCTACCGGGTTCAGCCGGTGCGCGAAGGCGCCGGCCTGCCGCTTGCATTCGCCGGAGCCTAGCTCTGCGGCGAACGGCGTGGCCAAAGCCCCGGCCGGCTTTCATGGTCTCGTCAAACACGGCCGCTAGCACGACCTGCCTGGTGCGCTGATTCACGATCCGCTCATCCGCGCCATGCCATTCTCGCCGTTCCGCGCAGACCGGTGTCGATGCCGTGGGACGACATCGACAGGCACGCCTTTGGGATCGGCGGAAATGGAGCCGCGATGAACGACATGACGATCGTGCCGGAGCGGCATCGCCGCCCGCGCATCGGGCTGGCGCTCGGCGGCGGCGCGGCGCGCGGCTGGGCCCATCTCGGCGTGCTCCAGGCCCTGACCGAGGCCGGCTACGGTCCCGACGTCATCGCCGGGACCTCGATCGGTGCCGTCGTCGGCGGCTGCTTCGCCGCCGGCAAGCTCGCAGCCCTGACCGAATTCGCCACGAGCCTGACCAAACGCCGCGTCGTCGGGCTGATGGATTTCCATATCGGCGGCGCCGGGCTGATCGCCGGCGGGCGCCTCAAGCGCCTGCTCGAACGCGACCTCGCCATGACCCGGATCGAGGAGCTGCCGCTGCGTTTCGCCGCGATCGCGACCGAGCTCGGCACCGGCCACGAGATCTGGCTGACCCGTGGCCCGGTCGTCGAGGCGCTGCGGGCCTCCTATGCGCTGCCGGGCGTGTTCGATCCCGTCAGGCTCGGTGGGCGCTGGCTGATGGACGGTGCCTTGGTCAATCCCGTGCCCGTCACGGCCTGCCGCGCCATGGGCGCCGACATCGTGATCTGCGTCAATCTGAACAGCGATCTCGCCGGCCGCGGCACGACGATCCAGAGCCATCCGGCCGAGCCCGATCCCGAGATCGTGCCGGAGCTCGATGTCCGCCCGAGCTCGCGCTGGTTCGGCGGCATCACCGGCGCGGCGCGGAGGGTGCGCGGGCTCGTCGGGCGCGAGCGGCAGGACCGGCCGGGTCTCGCCGGCGTCATGGTCGACGCCTTCAACATCACGCAGGACCGGATTTCGCGTTCGCGTCTGGCCGGCGACCCGCCGGACGTGATGATCGGCCCGCGGCTCGGCCGCGTCGGCCTGTTCGATTTCCACCGGGCGCAGGAGACGATCGATCTCGGCCGCGCCGCGACCGAGCGCGCGCTCGACGAGATCGCCGGGCTGGTCGCGATCAGCGGCGTCGGCGTCGACTGAGGAACCGGCTCGACACGCAGGCGGCCCGGCGCGTTCGCGGGCGGCCGTCAGGCCATCGCGATGTAGTCGCGCATCGCCCGGCCTTCCGCCTCGATCTCGGCGACCCGGTACTTCACCACGTCGCCGATCGAGACGATGCCGGCGACGCGGCCGTTCTCGACCACCGGCACGTGCCGGAACCGGCCCGACGTCATGATCTCCATCAGTTCGTCGACGCTGGTCTGCGGCCGGCAGGTGACGACCTTGGCGGTCATCGCCCGCGAGACCGGGCTCTCCAGCGCGCCGCCGCCATCCTTGCCGATCGCCCGGATGATGTCGCGCTCCGACAGGATACCGACCAGCGCACCGTCCGCCCCGGTCACGACGACCGCGCCGATGCGCTTCTCGCTCAGCGTCCTGATCGCCTCGGCGAGCGTGCGGTGCGGCTGCACCGAAACGACGTCGTGGCCCTTGTCGCCGAGAAGCTGCGAGACATTCATGGAATTTCTCCTTGGACACGGCGCCGTTGACCGGCGCACGGGATGATCCGGCCTTGGATCCCGCCGCCGACGACGCATGCCGGCAGCGGCAGTCCAGGTCGTTCGAATGCGGGAGAGTGTGGGGGAAGACCTCCGCACAGGCAAGTCGGCTTGCCGGTGCCGTGCTCAGACGCGGCGCGTGCCGCGGTCGAACAGCGGAAACAGCATCAGGCCGGCGACGAAGCCGCCGATATGCGCCTCCCAGGCGATGCTGGTCTCCTCGCCGAAGATCGGCACCAGCCCCGAGCCGAACAGGATGTTGGTGACGAACCAGATCGCGATGAAGATCAGCGCCCGCGAGTTGCGCCAGATCCCGCCGAAACTCTCGGCCGGGATCGAGCGGACGACCGCATCGTCGCCGAGCGAGCCGAAGCGCAGGCCCGGCGCGAAGACGAAGCGCGCCGCCGCCGCCGTGGCACCGGCGATCGCCGCCGAGGCGCCGACCAGCGGCAGCACGTCGAGCTCGCGCGACCACCAGTGCAGCAGTGCCCCGCCGATCGTCGCGAGCCCCATCAGGCTGAGAAAGCGTCCGGTCCCGAGCCGGCGCGCCACCGGGCTACCGAAGGCGGCGAGCCAAACCAGGTTCGAGATCAGATGCGTCCAGGAGCCGTGCATCAGGCCGTAGCTGACCAGGCTCCAGAGCTTCGGCGCGCCGTCGGACAACATCATCCGCGCCAGCGCGATCCGGTTTGCCAAATCCTGCCCGAGCTGCGCCTGGCCGAGCGCGCCGATCACCTCCTCGAGCCGGTCGGGCGCGAACCACAAGGTCAGCCGCGCCGGCACGAAGGCGAGCCAGGAGACCAGCACATAGTCGTCATAGGGCGACAGGAACTCGCGCACGCCATGGATCAGGGTCAGCAGCGCAAGCAGCCAGACGACCGGGGCGGGCAGGTTTAGGATCGGCTCGCGGGCCGGGGGGCCGGGTGGCGCGGCAGGGTTCGGCGCGACAGGAGTGCTTGGCATGTCGGCCAACCCTTGCCGATGCCGCAGCGCAACGCAAGACGGGCCGAGCGGACGAAAAAGGGAGAGCCGGGTCGCGGCTCTCCCTCCCCCATTCGTGATGCAGGCGGCGTCTCCGCCGGCGCTGGCACCACGCCCCTCTGCGATGGCGGGCCGCCTTGGCCGCCGCGCCGCGATAACAACGATTTGCTACGCATTTTATCGGGTTATCCACAATCGCAACGCCCGGTTAACCTTAACCGATCCTTTACCCTTCCCGCCCCCGGCAGCCGTGGCAAGACGGCATGCCGACTGCGTCCTCACGGCCTGAGAGGACTTGAACGTCGCCCGCCCGCACAGAACTGGCCCATCGCGGCACAGCATCGGTGCAGACGGCGACGACAGGCTGATGGGACTGCACGATGAAGAACCCGAGCACGCGGCTGGTCTATGAATACTGGGACGGCCTGCGCGGCGACCGCGCCGCCCCCGAGCGCGGCGAGATCGAGCCCGGCGCGCTGCGCCATGCGCTCGCCGACACCTTCGTGCTCGAGAACGAGCCGATCGGCCCGGTTTTCCGGCTGGCCGGCACGCGGCTCTGCGCCCTGATCGGCAGCGAGCTGCGCGGCCGCGCCTTCACGGCGATCTGGCCCGATGTCGAATCGCAGGGCGACATGCGCCGCCTCGTCCAGACCGTGATGGACGAGACCGCCGGCGCGGTCGCCGGCCTCTCCGGCGAGACCGTGACCGGCGCGCCGGTCTATCTCGAACTGCTGCTGCTGCCGCTGCGCTATCGCGGCCGCACCCATGCCCGCGTCCTCGGCGCGCTCTCGCCGTCGAACGCGCCGGACTGGCTCGGGCTCGACCGGCTCGATTCGATGCGGATGATCTCGCTGCGGATGCTGTGGCCGCCGACGCCGGTGCAGCGCGCCGCGCAGCCGCCGGTGCGCAGCGGCCCGCCGAAATTCATGGTCCTCCCGGGCGGCCGGGCCTGAAAATCTAACCAAGCATTAACCAGCGCGCTCCTAGGATCGGTCGAAATCAGGCTGATCCCCGATGTTGAGCGCGCTGCAAACGCCCCGTACGGCCGCCCGCCCTGCCGAACGCAGGCGGCACTTCCGCATGAAGGTCGTCTTGCTGGGCCGCTACATGCTGCCCAACCGCATGGAATACCCCTGCCAGACCATCGACATCTCGCCCGGCGGCCTGCATCTCGCCGCCCCGGCCAAGGCCAATCCCGGCGACCGCGTCATCGTCTATCTCGAACATCTCGGCCGCATCGAGGGCGTCGCCGTGCGCTCGACGATGGAAGGCTTCGCGATGACCATCACCGCGACCAGCCGCAAGCGCGAGAAATTCACCGCCCAGCTGACCTGGCTCGCCAACCGCGACGAACTCGGCCTGCCCGAGGATCGCCGCCACGAGCGCATCGTGCCGCGCAACCCCCGCTCCGTGCTGGCGCTGGACGACGGCACCGAGCATGTCGTGCGCGTCATCGACATCTCGCTCTCGGGCGCGGCCTTCTCGACCGATCTCGATCTGCCGATGAACACCCCGGTCAAGCTCGGCAATACGCCGGCCAAGATCGTGCGGCGCTTCGACGGCGGCTTCGCCGCCGAATTCCGCTTTCCCCTCTCGGCCGACCTGCTCGACGAGAACCTGGAACTCTGACGGCACGCGCCCAGGCGCCCGTCCGGTTCCGATCGCGACCCTTCCACAGCCCGCACCCTAAGAAGCCGCGTGCCCGGACGAGGACTTCGATCGTTCGATGGTGATCGCCGCGCGCCCGCCGGTTGGTGAATCGCGTCCCAGCATCCTCGGTTAACGCTTTGCTTCGGCAGCGCTGAGAATTCTTAAAGTCGGATTCGCCGATGGTTTAGCCTGTAAGATGAACCGATCGTCAGGAAGCCGAATACATAAAATTGCTTGGATTGATTTCAACCGACATCCATCCGCCGCCGGCATCGTCTCCCCAGGGACAAGAAAGGGGACGACATGCCTTCCAAGACCAACACCTTCATCGCACCGGCACTCGCTGCGGCCATCCTTGCCTTCGGCGCCGGCCAGGCGCTCGCCCAGTCGACCGCCGGCATCCCGGTTGCCAGCGCACCGATCGCCGCCTCCGGCGATGCCCGTGCACCCTATGCCTGGAGCGACTTCTGCCGGCGCACCCCGGTGGAATGCCGCGTCGACACGAGCGAGGCCGACCGCGTCGAGATGACGCCGAAGCTTTGGAAGACGATCCTCGCGATCAACAACAAGACCAACCGCGAGATCGAGCCGGTCACCGACCAGGAGCATTGGGGCGTCGTCGATCGCTGGGATCTCCCCACCGACGGCAAGGGCGATTGCGAGGACTATGCGCTGCTGAAGCGCAAGCGCCTGGCCGAGGCCGGCATCCCGCGCCGGGCCATGCTGATGACGGTCGTGATCGACGAGGAGAACGCCGGCCATGCCGTGCTGATGATCCGCACCGACCGCGGCGACTACATCCTCGACAACAAGCGCAACGCCGTCCTGCCCTGGGGCCAGACCGGCTACGTCTACGTCAAGCGCGAGTCGCAGTACCAGACCGGCTGGACCTCGCTCGGCGGCGCGCAGACGCCGACCGTCGCCTCGCTGCCGCGCTAAAACCCGATCCTGGCGCGGTCCCACGGGGACCGGGACCGCGCCTGACAGATTTCGAGCCTCGTCATCCGGCATCCGCCGGACCGGGGCTCGCCATGGACGGCGAGACCTGGCCACGTCCCCACCCCACCCGTCCCCAGGTCGGGTTTCGCCACAGGGCCGGCCATCCTCCCCAGGGTGGCCGGCCCGCTTCGTTTCAGGGCAGGCGCTGCAGCCCGGCCGCGAAGCGCTTCCAGCGTGCGACGTAGTTCTCGGCCGACGCCGTGATGCCGGCGACGCCCGCCTCGTCCAGTGTCCGGATGGCACGGGCCGGCGCGCCGACGATCAGCGAATTGTCGGGAAACTCCTTGCCCTCGGTGACGAGCGCATTGGCACCGACCAGGCTGTTGCGCCCGATCCTGGCCCCGTTCAGCACCGTCGCGCCCATGCCGACCAGGCTGTTCTCGCCGATGACGCAGCCATGCAGGATGGCGCGGTGACCGATTGTGCAGCCGGCCCCGACCTTCAGCGGAAAGCCCATGTCGGTGTGCAGCACGCAACCTTCCTGGATGTTGCTGCCCTCGCCGATCTCGATCCATTCGTTGTCGCCGCGCAACACGGCGCCGAACCAGACCCCGACCCCGGCGGCGATCCGGACGCGGCCGATCAGATGGGCATCGGGTGCAAGCCACCATTGCCCGTCCGGCGGCGTCTCCGGAGCGGTCCCGTCGAGCGAATAGAGCGGCATGGCGTTCTCCTGGAGGCTGTCGCTCAGGAGTGCCGAAACCGGGCGGTCCGCGTCAAGCGGCGCCGATCAGATGCAGGAGGTCGAGCACGACCCGGCCGGATGCGAGGCTCCAGAGCGAGGCGATCATGCTGGCCAGCATCACGAAGACGAAGGGCCGGCCCTCGATCCGGCTGCCGCGCAGCGTGTTGCGCAGGATCAGGAAGGGCGCGCTGAACACGATCACCGGCACGCTCGCCACCGCCCTGAAGCCGCCGGCCTCGAGCAGTCTGAAATCGGCGCGGCGCGCCGTGAACAGCTCGAAGGCGCTGGCGAGCAGGCCGGCGAAGGCGAAGCCGATCGCCAGCGCTTGCAGCGACTCGAGGGCGGCGGGCGAGATCGACACGAGGACGCTGGCTCCGGACAGGTGACGCGCTCGACCCTGCCGGATGGTTCGCGGCCTGTGAAGAAAAACCTTAACGAATAGTTAATGCGCGGGCCGGGTCGTGGCGTCCGCCCGCTATGCACCGACCTTGGCGGTTTGCAGATAACGCACGAGGCGGGCGCGCCGATCATAGACCTGGTGCGGTAATCCGATTGCGAGATCGACGGTGAAATGCGGCGTCGTGACGACACCATCGCGATCGCAGAACATCGCGACCAGAAACTCCTTCTGGACTTTGAGGCGCCACTGCAGAAACCCGCCGCCCATCGGGAATTCCCGGGCCGGCGAGAAATCGGCGGCGAGGTCGGCGGCAGGAACGACCTTCGCCAGCCGGTGCCAGCCATCCTGGGTGACGCCGCTCAGCCCGAAGCTCTGCAGCGCGCTATAGCCGTCCGACCCGCGCTCCTGCATCACGCTGTCATGGACTCGAACCCTCAGCAGATCAGCGGCTTGCGTCGCGGCGGGCTTGCCTTCGCGCCCACCGGATCGCAGCGTCGTGCCGTCGAGTTCGAAATCGCCCAGGGCGGGCACGCCTTTCAGCAACAGCAGCCAATAGCCGAGCGCCAGGCGCTGGCGATGATAGCCGAGATTGGCTGCGACCTGCTCGGCCGGACGAGCACCGATCGCGTTCAACGTGGTGATGTTTCCCGCCCGCCGAACCAGATTGCCCACAGTCAGCATGGCGCTCTTTCCGGAAGCGGAGCGCTGGACGACCTGCGCTCGAAGCAAAATCGACGCGATTTTGACGCGGGGCGACGGGCTTTGCAACCGATCCGCGAAATATGCAGAGCATCGTAGCCTGTCTCTTATGGTTTACGGCCCGTTAAGAGCGCTCTGCTTCAGTAGGAGCCTCGCCATCGAAGGCCAGCCGCCCGTGACCGCTTCCGTCTCGCCAGATCAACCGGGTTCCGTCGCCGCCGACATCGCCGGGCTGATCCGCTCGCGCCTGAAGCGGCCGCCGCCGCCTTTGCCCCGGGCCGATGCGGCGCTCGCCGGCGCCGCGCTCGCGATCATGCTGCTCGGCGCGGCCGCGACCGGCGCCGGGCTCTACGCCGTGCACCGCCGGGTCGAGCCCGATGCCGGCCTGCAGGCGGCCCGCGTCGGCGAGGTCGCGCTCGCCGTCCCGCAGGAGCTGACCGGCGCCGAGCCGGACGACCAGGTCCGGCTCGTCGGCATGACCAGGCTCAGGCTCGATTGGCCGAACCTCGGGCCGGCCCAGCCCGGCAGCCGCTCGCGGCTTCTCGTGACGCTGAGCCCGCCCGACAAGGTCAACGAGCCGGCGACGCAGCTCGCGACCTATGCCCGCTTCCTGACGCCGACGGTCTGGTCCAATCCCGGCGGGCTCGTGGTGCGCAGCTTCCGCAAGGGCTCGCCCTATGAGGGCGACGAACTCTACGTCTCGGTGCCGGACGGCCGCGGCTTCGCCGCCCGCTGCCCGCTGGAAAGCGCGACGGCGCCCGCGCTCGACGAACTCTGCCGCGTCACCTTCCGCCATCGCGGCATGGATGTGAACATCCGCTTTCCGCGCGCCATGATCGCCGAATGGGAGCTGATGATCGGCGGCGTCCGCCGCACGATCGACCGAATGATCCGCTGAGGCTTCGAACTCTCAGCCCTCATCCCGAGGAGCCGCGCAGCGGCGTCTCGAAGGATGATCCAGCGGATTCCGGAACCTCCTGAAGCATCCTTCGAGACGCGGACTTGGTCCGCTCCTCAGGATGAGGGCCGAGGTTCGAGCCCGGACGGCCGCCCTCGCGGAATGCCCTCAGTCGTCGAGATCGACGTCCAAAATCGCCATGGTGAAATTGAACGAGCGGTCGCCGTCCTCGTCGTCGACATGGATGATGCCGATGAATTCGTCGGCGAGATAGACCTCGGCTGAATCGGTCTTCTTCATCCGGGCCCGCACGCTGATCGCATGGTTGGCGAAGGTGCGGCGCAGATAGGCTTCCAGCTTGGCGAGTTCGGTCTTGTCCACGGGTCGATCCTTTTCGATTTGCCCGGACGGATGCCATGCGCGTCCGGCTAGGGCAAGCCGCAAGGCCGACGCGCGCCACTCCCCGCATGCCCCCGCGCCACGCCGGCGCCTGCCATGACGGCTCCGGACATGCCATGCTGGCGGGATCGTCGCCTCAATCCGGATCGCATCGCCATGACCCCCTGGCTTCCTCCCGCGCTCGACTATGTCGGCCGCTGGCTCTCCTTCCAGCTCGCCCATCACGACCAGCCCGGCTGCGCGATCGCGGTCGCGAGCGGCGGCGAGATCGTGCTCGAGGCGGCTTTCGGCACGGCCGATCTCGCGACCGGCGAGGCGCTGACGCCGCGCCACGGCTTCCGCATCGCCTCCCATTCCAAGAGCTTCACCGCCGCCGGCATCCTCAAGCTGGTCGAGACGGGCGCGCTGCAGCTCGACGACAGGATCGGCAAGTTCGTCACCGGCCTGCATCCCGATGCCGCCGCCGCGACCGTCGCGCAGGTCCTGTCGCACAGCGCCGGGCTGACCCGCGACGGCGTCGATGCCGGCTATTTCATCGATCGCATTCCCAATCCCGATCGCTCCCAGATCATCGCGGAGCTGGCAAAGCCGCCGGTGCTGCCGACGTCGGAACGGTTCAAATACTCCAATTACGGCTACGGGCTGCTCGGCCTCGTCATCGCCGCGCTGACCGGACAGGCCTACACCGACTGGATCGCGCAGGAGGTCGTCGCCAAGGCCGGGCTCGCCGAGACGATGCCGGATATCGGCCTCTGGTCCGGGCCGATGGCGAAGGGCCATAGCGGCAAGGCCCCGCTCGGCCGGCGCGTCGTCGTTCCCGGCGACAACCCGACCCATGCGATGGCCTCGGCCGCCGGCTTCGTCGCGACCGCGGCCGATGTCGCCCGCTTCTTCGCCCAGCTCTCGCCGAAGGCCGGCCACGGCATCCTGTCGCCGCTCTCGCGCCGCGAGATGAGCCGCCGGCTCTGGAGCGACGAGGAGAGCGGGCTCGGGCGCCATTATGGCCTCGGCACCATCTCCGGCGGCGAGGGTGACTGGCGCTGGTTCGGCCATTCCGGCGGGTTCCAGGGCTTCATCACCCGCACCTGCGTGCTGCCGAGACAGGACCTGACCGTCTCCGTCCTGACCAATGCGATCGACGGCCTCGCTCATCCCTGGCTCGACGGCGTCGTCGCGATCCTCCGGCGCTTTGCCGAGAGCGGCGCCCCTGCGCCGGCGACACGAGACTGGACCGGCCGCTGGTGGACGATCTGGCGCGCCAACGACCTCGTGCCGTTCGCGGACAAGGTGCTTGTCGCCAATCCGGCGCAGTTCGACCCGTTCTTCGACGCCAGCGAGATCGCGGTCGAAGGCCCCGATCACGGCCGGATCGCCAGGGCCTCGGGCTTCGGCAGCCCGGGCGAGACGGCGAGACTGGCGCGCGACGATGCGGGTGCGCTCGAATCGGTCTGGATCGGCGGCGCGCATCTGGTGACGGAAGAGGCGCTGAAGGCGGAGATGCTGGGGCGCTATGGCGCTTCTATGCCGAGCTAGAGCATTTTCGAGCGAAATGGACCCCGCTTCGCGTGAAGACAATGCGATAAATCAAACATCTCAAGCAACCGTCACGCGACCGGCGCGGGATGCCTCGCCCCATTTCCAACGGCTATCGGCCGACCGGCATCACAGCTTCAACTCCGACGACCAGCCGAAATCGACGAAATCGGCCCGTGTGTCGTAGCAGCTGTTGCCATAGGCACGCAGATAGACGTCCCGACGGGCCGGATCGTCGAAGACGGCGGCCGGATTTGCGGTATCGCGCTCGAACTGGCTCAAGCTTCCGAGCGAGAGTAGGCTCGGCAGGATGTCCAGTCCCTGCGGGACCGATCGTCCTTCCAGCCAATCTGCGGCATGCTGGGCCAGCGCATAACCGAAAATCGGCGAGGCGAGACTGACGCTCGCCTTGTAGGGACCACCCTTGCGCATTTCCGCCAGGGCCTCGGGTTCGCCGTCGATGCCGCCCAGAAACTGCTCGCTGCGCGCCAGCCCCGCCTCGCGCAGCGCCGCCAGCGCGCCGAGCACGACGGTATCGGCACCGAGCACCACGTCGACGCGCGAATGCGCCAGCAGGATCGTCTTCATCGTGGCATGGCCGCCCGCTTTGTCGACCGTCCGCGGCGAGATGTCGGCGATCACCCGCACGCCGGGAAGCACCTTGAGCGCGGCGCGAATGCCGACGAAGCGCTGGGCCAGGAACTGGTTGGTGTCGTGGGTGAGCAGCACGACACGCGCCTCGCCGCCCAGCCTCTCGCGGATATAGGCGGCGGCCGCCTCACCCAGCGCCCTGCCGGTCGCGAGCTGCGGCGCGTTGAGGATGGTCGTCGCCGGCGGCGGCACGATCGATCCGACATAGCCGCCCTGCGCGACGAACTGCCTGATCACCGGCGCCAGCGTCGCCACGTCGATCGGCGCCACGATGAGCGCCCCCGCCCGATCGGCGAGCGCCCGGCGCACATGACCGGCCATGGCGGCGGCATCGTTGTCGGCCAATGCGATCTCGAAGGCGAGGCCGCGATTCTGCGCGGCGAGCGCGATCCCGCGTGCCGCGCCCTGCATGAACTCGCGCTGGTTGTCCTGGGCGAAAACCAGCGCCTTCCTCAGCCCGGCCGGCACGGTGCAGGCGGCCGCCCCGCGATTGAAGGCGCCGAACGATCGCGGCGTGGTGATGCCGCGGCGGATGTCCTGGGAACGGCCCGCCGACGGAGCCATGGCGGCCATGCCGATGGCCCCGACCAGCGCCCGGCGCGACAGTCTCATCTGGCATCTCCGAACAGGTTCCGGGCCGGCGGGCGCCGGCGCGGCAGGGTCATGTGGCGGCGAGAGGCATCACGATGCGCGCCTCCGTCCCGGGATTTCGGCTGATATAGGCCACCTCGCCCTGCAGAGACCGCGCGATCGTCGCGACGATCTTGGAGCCGACGCCCGTTCCCCGCGACGGTGTGCCGGCGGCCATGCCGGTGCCATCGTCCTCGACCGCGACGAGCAGCCGGTCGTCGATCTTGCGCGCCAGGACCCGAACCTCGCCCGTGTTCCCGTCATAGGCATATTTGAAGGCGTTGGTGACCCATTCGGTGATGACGATGCCCAGGCTGATGCTGGCGTTGGTGGCGATCCGCACCGGCTCGATGTCGTGCCTGATCGAGGCGCCGTGCCCTTCCGAGGTCAGCGTCTGCTCCAGTTGCGCAAGCAGCGCCGTCATATACGCGTCCAGCGCCACCGAGGTGACGTCGCCCGAGGTGTAGAGGTGCTTGTGGATCTCGGCGACGGCCTGGATGCGCGCGCCGGTCTCGTCCAGGGCGGCCTTGGCCGCGAGGTCGGGTATCGACTGGCGCTGCAGTCTGATCAGCGCGCCGACGAAGGAGAGGTTGTTGGCGACGCGGTGGTTGACCTCGGTCAGCAGGACCTCGGCGCGATCCCGCGCCCGGACGAGATCCTCGGTTCGCTCGGCGACCCGCATCTCCAGGCTGGTGTTCGCTTGCGATAGCGCGTCGCGCGCCTGAGCGATCTCCCTCGTATAGCGCACGAAGGTCACGACGACGCCGACGACGACCCCGAGGATCAGGATGCTCGCCAGGATCGTGCCGATCTGCAGCGCCAGGATGTTCGTCGTCTGCGTGCGCAGGCTGACGGTCAGGGCATCCTCGGCCTCCAGGACGATGGCGGACAGGAACACCTGGACTTCGTCCATCAGCGCCTTGCCCTGATTGCCGGCGAGGACGCCTGCCGCTTCGCCGGCATAGCCGGCGATCTTGACCTCGATCGCGGTGTCGAGATCGTTCAGCCGCTGGTCGATCAGCGCCTTGAGCCGGGGCAGCATCGCCCCGAAGCGCCCGCTCGGTGCGAGGTCGCCGGTCAACTGGGCGAGTTCGCTCAGCGCGACCAGCTTCGCGTTCTCGTAAGGCGCGAGATAGATCTCGTTTCCGCTGAGGATGTAGCCGCGCTGGCTCGACTCCGCGGCGAGCAAGGCTTCCCTCACGGCCACCGCCCGGCTCCGTTGGGCCCGCTGATGATCGACCAGTGTCGTGTCGGACTGCGCCCGCTGGCTCAGCCACACGGTCGCGCCGACGAGACAGAGCAGCGCCGCGGCACCGACCAGCAGCAGGATCAGCGTCGAGGTGACGAGATATCGTTTCGAGATCGGCATTCCGTCGCGCCTCGGCCCTACGCGCGGCAATCCCGGATGCCGATCCGGGATGCGGAAGATCCCGCGGCCAACAGCGCCTTCGAACAGTAGCGGGCCCAAACCCGCTCGCAACGTCATTTTACATGAGCGCTCGAACGTCGCGGCCGCGGCCACCTCCGCCGGCCCGACGCCGTCCGCGCGACTGGGAGAAACCTGCTCCGGACGTTTGCCGAACGCCGGAACGCAGGCTCACCGCATGAAGCACAACTCCCTGAACCGGCTCCGGAACGCGGTGACGTCCTTCGCCACCGCCCCTGCCGGCCGCGAGCCGTTCAATCCCTCGGCGATGTAGCCCGCCAGTTCCGGCATGTCCCCCGGCGTCATGCCGAAGCGGACGATCTCGGGCGTGCCGAGCCTCAGCCCGTTGACGTCGCCCGCCACCGCCGGCAGCGGCAGGCCGATGCCGCAGGACAGGATGTTGACCGCGCGCAGTCTTTTCGCCGCCGCCTGCCCGCCGCCATAGGGAGCGGCCTCGATGGCGAACTGATGCGAGGCGGTGATGCCGCGGTCGCGCGCGAAGACCGGGACCTGGCGCTCGACCAGCGCCTCGCCCAGCGCCTTGGCGGTCGCCGCCATCATCTGCGCGTAAGCCGGGCCATGCGCCTTCCAGTCGAGCAGCGTGATCGCCAGCGAGGCCGATTTCGCCGCGTCGAAATTGGCGGTGAGGCCGGGATAGGCGATGGCGTCGAGCTTTTTCGCGATGTCCGCGTCGTTGGTGACGATCAGCCCCGAGGGCGGCCCGCCGAGGCTCTTGTAGGTGCTCATCGTCATCAGATGGGCGCCCTCCTGCAGCGGCTGCTGCCAGGCCTGGCCGGCGATCATGCCCGACATATGCGCCGCGTCGAACAGCACGAGAGCGCCGATCTCGTCGGCGATCGCGCGGATCTCGCGGATCGGATGGGCGAAGAGGTTGAGGCTCCCGCCGATCGAGATCAGCTTGGGCTTGAGCCGCAGCGCATCCTCCCGGAGGCGGGCCAGATCGACGGTGTAGTTGACCGGGTCGATCGGGGCCGGATGGGTGACGATGCCGTAGAGCCCGGCCGCGCCGGCGCCGTGATGGGTGACGTGGCCGCCGATCTCGCCCGGCGGCGCGATGATGCAGTCGCCGGCCTTGGCCGCGACCATGAAGGCGTAGAGATTGGCGATGGCGCCGGACGGCACACGGATTTCGGCGTATGTCGCGCCGAAGACCTGGGCCGCGAGCTCGGCCGCGATGACCTCGATCTGCTCGATCGCCTCCAGCCCCATCTCGTATTTGTCGCCCGGATAGCCGAGCGAGGGCCGCGCGCCGAGGCCGGCAGACAGCGCCGCCTCCGCCTTCGGATTCATCACATTGGTGGCGGGGTTGAGGTTGACGCAGTCGCGCTCGTGAATCTGCCGGTTTTCCGCTGTCAGCGCCGCGATCCGCGCTTCGACCGCATCGAGCGGCTGGCCGGCGGTCTCGGCCGCGATGCCGAGGATATAGTCCTCGCTCGCCTGCGGAACCCAGTCGCGTCGCGCAAGAGCCGTCATCGCAAATCCTCCCGGCGGAAAACCCGCCCGCTGCGCAGGATATGAGCGGTTTGCACGAGCCCGCGCAAACGAGTATTTGTCGCCGCCAGGCAGAGAAAATCTCAGCCTCAGGATCGCTCGCCCATGCCCGTCAAGCCGCCGCGCCTGCGCCTGCCCTCGCTCAACGCGCTGCGGGCCTTCGAGGCGGCGGCCCGCCATGAGAGCTTCACCGAGGCGGCCGAGGAGCTAGGCGTAACGCCGGGCGCGGTGACCCAGCAGATCAGGCAGCTAGAGGCCTGGCTCGGCTTTGCGCTGTTCCGCCGGCTGCCCCAGGGCGTCGCGCTGACGCAAAACGCGCGCGAGGCGCTGCCGAAGCTGACGCGCGGCTTCGACACGCTCGGTCAGGCGGTGCAGGAGCTGCGTGCCGGCCATGACGGGCGGGCGCTGACCATCGCCGCCCTGCCCTGCCTGGCGCAGCTCTGGCTCTCGCCGCGGCTGTCGGCGCTGCAGGAGACCTTCCCCGGCCTCCAGATCTCGGTCTCGGCGATGGAGGAGCCGCCCGATCCGCGCCGCGAGCCACATGATCTCGCGCTGTTCTATCGCGATCCGGCCGATCTGCCGGCGGGCGCTCTAACGCTCGGCCCGGACGCGCTGCTGCCGGTCTGTACGCCCGCGCTGGCGCAGCGGCTGGGTTCTGTCGCCGACCTTGCGGGCGTGACGCTGCTCCATGACGCGGTCTGGCGCGACGACTGGCGGCGCTGGCTCGCTTTCGCGGGGGCGACCGGCGCCGTCGATCCGGCACGCGGCCCGGCCTTCTCGCTGTACAGCCTGGCGCTTGATGCGGCGCTGGCCGGTTCCGGCGTGCTGGTCGGGCGGCGGAGCCTCACCCAGCCCTGGCTCGATGCGGGCAGGCTGGTCGCGCCCTTCTCTGTGGAGATGCCGGCGGGAGACGTCATCGCGCTGACAGAGCCCCAGGACCGCGACCTGCTGCGCCGGCGGCCCGCCATCTCCACATGGTTCCAGACGACGAAAGGCACCTAGGGTCAGATTGACGGTTGACGTATATCGTCAAAACGATAGACTGAGGCATGATCCTGGGCTATCGTGACAAGCGAACGGAGAGCTTTGCGGCGGGTCGTTTCGTCAAGGATTTCCAAGGCTTCGAGAGGCAAGCCTGGAAGCGACTCGAAATCCTCGACGCCGCCGGAAGTCTCGATGACCTGCGGGCGCTGCCGAGCAACCGTCTGGAGAGCCTGAAAGGCGACCGGGCGGGGCAGTTCAGTATCCGTATCAACCAGCAATGGCGGCTTTGCTTCGAATGGCCGCAGGGCGGCGCGGGAGCGGCCCATGTCGAGATCGTCGACTATCACTGAAGGGGCACGAGCGATGCCACGACCTGCGATCCATCCGGGCGAAATCCTGGCCGACGAACTCGCCGAACTCGGCGTGACCCCGACCGAACTGGCACGCCAGATCAGGGTGCCGCCCAATCGCCTGTCGCAGATCATCCAGGGCAAGCGCGGTGTCTCGGGCGACACGGCACTGAGGCTCGGGCATTGGTTCGGCAGCAGTGCGCAGTTCTGGCTGAACCTGCAATCGGCCTACGATATCCGGCGCGCGGAAGAGGTCGTCGGACAGGAGGTCGCGCGCCTGCCGACGCGGCTCGTCGAAAACGCGGCCTAGCCGCGCCTGCCGGATTCCGCTCAGATATCCCCGCCGCAATCGCCCGACAGGATCTGATCCATCGAGCGCGAGGGCTCGGAGCAGCCGGCCTCTCCGACGACCTTGGCCGGCACGCCCGCGACCGTCTTGTTGCGCGGCACGGCGGCGAGCACGACCGAGCCCGCCGCGACGCGGGTGCATTGGCCGATCTCGATGTTGCCGAGGATTTTGGCGCCCGCCCCGATCAGCACGCCCTTGCGGATCTTGGGATGGCGGTCGCCGCCCTGCTTGCCGGTGCCGCCGAGCGTCACCGAATGCAGCATCGAGACATCGTCCTCGATCACCGCCGTCTCGCCCACCACCAGCCCGGTGGCATGGTCGAGGAAGATGCCCTTGCCGATCCTCGCCGCCGGATTGATGTCGGTCTGGAAAACCTCCGACGAACGGCTCTGCAGATAGAGCGCGAAATCGCGCCGGCCCTGGCCGTGCAGCCAATGCGCCAGACGATGCGCCTGCAAGGCATGGAAACCCTTGAAGAACAGCACCGGCTCGAGCACGCGATAGCAGGCCGGATCGCGATCGAGCACCGCGAGCACGTCGGCGCGCATGCCGACGGAGATCTCGGGATCGGCCGCGAGTGCCTCCTCGAAGCCCTGCACGATCAGGTCGGCCGAGACGGCCGGATGGCCGAGGCGCGTCGCGACGCGATGGCTCACCGCAGCCTCGAAGCCCGGCTGGTTGAGGACGGACGCCATGATCAGGGCGGCGAGCGAGGGCTCGGCCGCGACCGCGGCCTCCGCCTCGCGCCTGAGCCGCGCCCAGACCGGATCGACCCGGTCGAGCCCGGTGACGGGATCGCGGATATCCGCGATGGAGCGCTGGGACGCCATGGTCGTTCTCCGGGCGAAAGCTCGATTGGACGAGAATGCTAGCACGCCCGGCCTGCCAGGCGCCAAACGCGAAAGCGAGAGTTTGTCAGATCGCCCTTCGACGGGGCTGAATCAAGATCGCAGCGGCCGCCTCGAAAGCCCTGGCGCGATTCGGTTTTCGCGCACGCTCAAAGCCCTCCGAGGAAATCGAGCACCGCCTGCTTGTGGCTCTTGTCGCCGACCGCGAGGTTGTGGTCGCGGCCCTCGATCGCAAAGGCCTCGGCGCCGGGAATCAGCGCCGCGAGTTCGGGGCCGCTGCCCGCGACGTCGTCCCTGGTGCCGACGCTGACCAGCGTCGGCATCGCGATCTCGCCGACCTGGGCTGCCGTCAGCGTCTGGCGCGAGCCCCTGATGCAGGCCGCGAGCGCCTTGAGATCGCTCTTCGTCGCCTCGGCGAAGGCGCGGAACATCCGCTGCATCGGGTCGGTCAGCACATCGAGCGAGGGCGCCTCCATCGCGTCGGCGATGCCGAGCGGCAGGCCGACGCCCTCGACCAGATGGATCCCGAGACCACCGAGCAGCAGAGCCTCGACCCGCGGCGGATGCGCCAGCGCGAGATGCGCCGAAATGCGCGCGCCCATCGAATAGCCCATCACGGCCGCGCGGGGGATGTCGAGATGGTCCATCAGCCGGCGCACATCCTCGGCCATGACCTGCGAGGAATAGGCCGCCGGCTCGTAGAGCTTCTCGCTTTCGCCATGGCCGCGATTGTCGAGCGCGACGACGCGGTAGCCGGCATGGCTCAGCGTCTTCGTCCACTGGGTGTTGACCCAGTTGACCATGTGGCTCGAGCCGAAGCCGTGGACGAGCATGATCGTGCGCTCGAGCGGCTCCTGCGTCGGCGCGAGATCGACGAAAGCGAGGCGGACGCCGTCGGAGGAGAAGAACTGCATGGTGACCGGCACGCGCTGGTGATCGTCACCCTCCCCTGCCACGCCCGAGCGGGCTTGGGTAGCCGGTCCGGTGCGAGACGCCTATGAAGGCACCCATGAGTTCAGCTTCGCCTGCCGCCGTGACGTCGCCGCCCGCCGGCCGCTTCGCCATCGTCGATCTCGCGCGCGGTGTCGCGCTGCTGGCGATGTTCGTCTTCCATTTCGCCTACGACCTCTCGCATTTCGGCCTGATCGAGACCGAGATCCCGGCCGATCCGGGCTGGCGGCTATTTGCGCGGCTGATCGCCGGCTCGTTCCTGACGCTGGTCGGGGTCAGCCTCGTGCTGGCGACCCGCAACGGCCTGAACGGCCAAGCCTTCCTGAAGCGCTTCGCGCTGGTGGCCGGGGCCGCGGTCCTCGTCAGCGTCGCGACCTTCTTCGCCATGCCGGAGAATTTCATCTTTTTCGGCATCCTCCATCATGTCGCGCTGGCGAGCCTGCTCGGCCTCGCTTTCCTGCGCCTGCCGGTCTGGCTCGTGGCCGTGACTGCGGCGCTGGTCTTCGCCCTGCCCTGGTTCGCGGCGCCCGATGCGCTCGACCGGGTCTGGCTGGCCTGGCTCGGTTTCGCGCAGCATGTCCCGCCGGCGGCCGATTTCGTGCCGCTGTTTCCGTGGTTCGGCTGCGTGCTCGCCGGCATCGTGCTGGCGCGACTGGCGCTGCCGCGGCTCGACGGCTCGGCGCTGGCACGCTGGCGGCCGCGGCTCGCGCCGCTGCGGCTGATCGCCTGGGGCGGGCGTCACAGCCTCGCGGTCTATCTCGTCCACCAGCCGCTCTTCATCGGCGCGCTGATGCTCGCCATGCAGACGCCGCTGCTGCAGCGAACGGAAGAGCAGCGCTTCACCGCCTCATGCCAGAGAAGCTGCAGCCGGGGCGCGCTCTCGGTGCAGGATTGCGCCCGCTTCTGCGGCTGCATGATCGTCTCGCTCAAGCGCGACGATCTGTGGGGCCGGGAGACGACGCCGCAGGCCGGCACCCGCACTGGGGCGCTGGTCCAGGCCTGCCTGCGCGGCGGCCCGTAAGAAATGCGTGAGATGCCACCCTCAGCCCTCATCCTGAGGAGCGCTTCCGCAGGAGGCGCGTCTCGAAGGATGCTCCAGAAGGCGGTTCCGGCACGAACTGGAACATCCTTCGAGACGCCGCTGCGCGGCTCCTCAGGACGAGGGCTGAGGACGAAGATTATCGCTGCCTGCTGCGACGGCGTCGCACTGGCGCTGCCGCAGCCGGCACGATAGAACCGAGCCCGACTCCAGCAGTCGTGAGGGCGAGCGACCATGGCCGACACCGGCATTCCGCATTTCCACAATGATCCGGGCGTCGCCGTCATCCGTGTCGGCGCGCACGAGTTCATGTGCATCGGCGCCAAGCCGCCCTTCGACCACCCCCATGTCTTCCTCGACATGGGCGCCGATCACGAGATCGTTTGTCCCTACTGCTCGACCCTTTTCAAATTTGATGCGTCTTTGAAGGGCGGTGCGTGCGTTCCGCCGGAATGCGCCCATCTCGAAACGGCAAAGGCGGCCTGACCATGATCCGCACGACTGCTCTCGTTCTTCTTCTCGCCGCGCCGATGCTCGGCGGCTGCCAGATCGTCGACCGGCAGGCTTCGGCCCGCGTCGGTGGACTGGCCGAGCCGAACGGCCGGACCTGGGCCGTGCTCGGCTCGCCGCGACCGGACACGCCGCCCGACCGCGACGCCCGCAAGGACTGAGCGCTCCGGCGCCTTTTCAAGGACGGGATACGGCCTAAAGATCTTGCCTGCGCCCCATATCCTGATCGCAGGCGCCGGAATCGGCGGCCTGACTGCGGCCATCGCGCTGGCCCGGCGCGGCATCGCCGTGACGATCGCCGAGAAACGCAGCCGGTTCGCCGAAAGCGGCGCCGGCATCCAGATCGCGCCCAATGCCGGCCATGTGCTGGAAGGCCTCGACCTGACGCTGCCGCTGAAGCGCGTCAGCGTGCCGCTGAAACGCCTCTCGGTACGGCGCTGGCGCGATGACGGCCTGATCGCGGCGATGCCGATGACGGAGCCTGGCGCGCCGACGCCGTTCCGCGCCCTGAAGCGCGCCGATCTGCATACCATCCTGCTCGATGCCGCCCGCAACCTGCCCAATATCCGCTTCGTTATCGGCCGCGGCCTCGAAACTGTGACCGAGACGGACGGCGGCATCGCGGCGACGCTGATCGGCGAGACCGGCCAGCCGGAGACGGTCCACGCGCTCGGCCTCGTCGGCGCCGACGGCCTGTGGTCGCGCCTGCGCGATCTGATCGACCCCGGTGCTCAGCCGCGCTTCACCGGCCACGAGGCCTGGCGGGCGGTCGTCCCCGCGACGCCGGGCGCGACCGCTGCGCCGGAAGTCACACTCCATATCGGCCGCGCCCGGCACGCGGTGCATTATCCGGTCGCCGCCGGCCGCGAGACCAATCTCGTCGTCGTCCGCGAGGCCGGCGAAGCCCGGCCCGGCTGGTCGCGCGAAGGCCAGGTCCAGCTCGTCGCCGGCCATGTCGCCGGCGGTTCGCCGGCCTTGCGCAAGCTCGTATCGGCCGCGCATGACTGGCAGGTCTGGTCGCTCTACGACCGGGCACCGGCCAGGATGGCGAAAGGCCGGCTCGCCTTGCTCGGCGACGCCGCCCATCCCGTCCTGCCGTTCATGGCCCAGGGCGCGGCGCTGGCGATCGAGGACGCAGCCGTGCTGGCGCGCCACCTCGCCCGGCATCTCGAGCGCGACGGCGCGGACGGCGTCGCCCCGGCCTTCGCCGCCTATGCCGTGGAACGCTTCGATCGCGTCGCCCGCGTGCAGGAGGCGAGCCGCAGCAACGGCGCCGCCTATCATCTCGGCTGGCCGCGCAGCGCGGTGCGCGACCTCGTCATGCGCCGGCTCGGCGAGGACGGCATGCGCCGCCGCAATGGCTGGCTGTTCGACTGGCGCCAGCCGGCCTGAGAGTCCGCCCCGAAGGTCATCTCGCCTTCGCCGCAATCGATGCCTATCTGTTTGCGATCATGAACGTGACGGATGCACCATGTTCCGCTTCGATCTGAACCGGCCTTTCGGCGCCGCAGCCGGGGGACGCCCGCAATGGCAGACCTGGCTGGCGATGGCGGCGAGCCTCATTGTCGGCGTCACCCTCTTCATCCTGGCGGCGAGCCTGGCGCTGATCCTGATCCCGCTCGTGCTGATCGGCGGCGCGATCGCGGCCTGGCGCATCCGCAGCCGGCTGAAAGCGGCCGGATTTGGCCCCCCCGACCCGTTCGCCGGGCAGCGCCGGGCCGATCCGCGCGTCGACGTCATCGACGTCGAATACCGCGTGATCGACCAGAACGAGCCACCGCGCCGCTGATCAGGGCGCAAGCGCTCTCAGTGCGACGCCGGCCACCGCGCAGGCGGCGAGCGTCGGGATCATCCCGATCTTGAAGCGCAGCAGCGCCAGCATGGCCGCGACCGAGAGCAGTGCCGCGCGCCAGTCGAGCGAGGCCAGGACCGGCAGGTCCGGCGACAGGCCGAGCATGGCGACGGCGCGCACCTCCCTGAACAGCACATGCAGCCCGAACCAGAGCGCGAGGTTCGCGATCACGCCGACGACGGCCGCCGTGATCGCACCGAGCGCCGACGACAGCGCCCTGTTCCCGCGCAGCGCCTCGACATAAGGCGCCCCGAGAAAGATCCAGAGGAAGCACGGCGCGAAGGTGACCCAGAGCGTCAGAGCCGCACCGAACGTCCCGGCCAGCAGCGGCGGCAGCACGCCCGGCGCCCGGAAGCCCGCGAGGAAGCCGACGAACTGCAGTACCAGGATCAGCGGGCCGGGCGTCGTCTCGGCGAGGCCGAGCCCGTCGACCATCTCGCCGGCGACGAGCCAGTGGTAGTGCTCGACCGCCGCCTGCGCGACATAGGCGAGCACGGCATAGGCGCCGCCGAAGGTGACGACCGCCATGGTGCTGAAGAACGTGCCGAGCTGCGTCCAGGCGCTGCCGCCGCCGGTCGCGAGCCAGAGCACCGCCACCGGCCCGAGCCAGAGCGGCAGCCAGAGCGCGAGCGTCCGCAGCGTCCCGGCCGCGGATGGCCGGACATGCTCCATCGCGCCGCGCTCGAACATCCGGTCGACGAGGCCGGTGACGTCCGGGCCTGCGGCACCGTGGCCGGCCGCGCCGGCGAACAGGTCCGGCCGCAGGCGATGGCCGGCCCAGCCGATCAGGGCCGCCGCCAGGATGACCAGCGGAAACGGCGTCCTGAACAGGAAGAGCGCGACGAAGGCGGCGATCGCCAGCGCGAGCATCGCCCGGTTCTTGAGCGCGCGGCGGCTGATGCGCAGCCCGGCCTCGATCACCACCGCCAGCACCGCCGCCTTGACGCCGAAGAACAGCCCCTCGACCAGAGGCACCTGCCGATAGAGCACGTAGAGCATGCTGAGGCCCAGCATCACCAACGCGCCGGGGACGATGAAGAGCAGCCCGGCGATCAGCCCGCCGGCGGTGCGGTGCATCAGCCAGCCGATATAGACGGCGAGCTGCTGCGCTTCCGGACCCGGCAGCAGCATGCAGTAGTTCAGCGCGTGCAGGAAACGCTGCTCGCCGATCCAGCGCCGCTCCTCGACCAGCTCCCTGTGCATCAGCGCGATCTGCCCGGCCGGGCCACCGAAGGACAGGAGCCCGATCCTGGCCCAGACGCGGGTGGCCTCGCCGAGCGTCGGCATCGCCGGCGCAGGTTCGGCGCCGGCATCGTTCGTGACAATGGTCATCGCCCCGCCCTCACGACTTCGCCGCGCCGGCCGGCCAGTTGTGGGTCTCCTCGCTCGCATCGCGGCACCAGCGATAGAATGCGTCGTAGAGCAGCATGCCGGCGTCGAGCTGGGCAAGATCGTCCCGGAACATCCGCGACAGGCCGAGCGAGGCCGCGAGGAAGCCTTCCGCCTGCGGCGCGAGATCGAGCGCGGCGGTGTCGGCGGCGCGCACGATCGTCGCCAGCCGGTCGAGCGCCGGCGAGGTCAGCCCGAACTCCTCGATCATGATGTCGAAGCTGCAGCGCTCGGCCCGGTGGCTCCAGAACACCCCGTCGATGTCGAACGGCGTCGCGCCGAAGCGGTCGGCCACCGCCGCGACCTCGCTCGCCGCCACGAACAGGAACACGGCCTTCGGATCGACGAAGCGCCGGATCAGCCAAGGGCAGGCGATGCGGTCGACCTTGGGCCGCGTGCGCGTGACCCAGACGCTTCGCCCGGCACCATCCCGTGGCGGCAGCGCGCCGGTCCGGACCAGGAGCCCGCCGGCCTCGCGCCAGGCCTCGAAGCCGCCGGTGAGGTTCTCGGCGGCGATCCCCTCATGCCGCAGCCAGGCGGCGACGCCCTCGCTGAGCTTGAGGCCGCGCTGGCACGACACCACCACGCGCCGGCCGGCATAGGCCTTCGCCCATTCGGCGACATTCGTGTGCGAGCGCCGCTCCGACGCCGGCAACAGCCGCGGATCGGCGGCGTAGTCGTCGGGAATGCGCACATCGACGAGCGTGGGCGCATCGGGCAGGCCGACGAGCCGGGACAATTGCGCAGGCGTGATCGAGATGTTGGAAGACATGGGCGTCCATCCTGAAACGAGGATAATGGACGCGAACCTTGGGCCGGAGCCTCACGGGGTCGTCGCGGTGAACCCCTTGGCCCGGTTTAGAGCATGACGTTGCGGCCGGCGTCAACGACGCCGGTCACTCCACCCTGCTGACCAGAACCTTGTCGATGCGGCGCCCGTCGAGATCGACCACCTCGAAGCGCCAATGGCCTTTCTCGAAGAACTCGCCGACATTGGGCAGGTGGTTGAGTTCGGCCAGGATGAAGCCGGCGACCGTCTGGTAGTCGGCATCGCGCGGAATATGGATACCGAGCTCGTGCGAGAACTCGTCGACCTGCATCCAGCCGGCGACGAGCCAGGAGCCGTCGGCCCGCGTCGCGATCGGCGGCTCGCTCTCCTCCTCTTCCTGGAAGGCGCCGATGATCGCCTCGAGCACGTCGCCCGGCGTGATGATGCCCTCGAAATGGCCGTATTCGTCGAAGACCAGCGCCATGTGCACCTTCGAAGCGCGGATGTCGCGCAGGATGCGCAGGGCATTGGCCGTGTCCATCACCACCGGCGCCTCGTCGACCAGCGTGCGCAGGTCCGGGTCGCCGCCGGCCGACAGCCGCTCGATCACATCCTTGACCACGGCGACGCCGATGATCGAATCCGGCTCGCCATCCTGCACCGGCAGGCGCGAGCGCCGGGTCTCGCGCAGCTGCGCCCTGATCTCGTCGGCCGAATCGGCGAGGTCGATCACCTCGACCTCGCGGCGCGGCGTCATCAGCGCCCGGGCCGAGCGGTCGGCGAGCCGCATCACGCCCGAGATCATCTCGCGCTCGTCGCGCTCCAGCACGCCGGCATTCTCGGCCTCGGCGATGATGGTGCGGACCTCCTCCTCGGTGACGGTCTCCTCCGGCTCGCCCTTCTGGCCGATCAGCGCCAGCATGGCCTTGCCGGACACGTTCAGCAGGAAGACCAGCGGCGCCGCGACCTTGGACAGCAGCAGCATCGCCGGGGCGACGCGGGCGGCGACGCGCTCGGGATCGCGCAGCGCGATCTGCTTGGGCACGAGCTCGCCGACGATCAGCGACAGATAGGTGATCGCGACGACGACGAGGCCGACGCCGAACCCGTCCGAGACCGCCCGCGAAAAACCCTGCATCTCCAGCCATTCCGACAGGCGCGCGCCGAGCGTCGCCCCGGAGAAGGCACCCGACAGCACGCCGACCAGCGTGATGCCGATCTGCACGGTGGAGAGGAAGCGGCCGGGATCCTCGGCCAGCCTGATCGCCGTCGTCGCGCCGCGATTGCCCTGGTCGCTGAGGACCTTGAGGCGCGCCGGGCGGGAGGAGACGACCGCGAGTTCGGACATGGAGAGCAGACCGTTGACCACGGTCAGCGCCACGACGATCAATATTTCGGTCAGCAAAACCAGCCCGCACCATGCGAAGCCGCACATGTCGGGCGGCTCGCTTCCAGTCTCCTTATAGCCTATCGCCGAAGGCTTGCGATGGGAGATTCGCAAAGATTTCCGACGCTGGAGCTGACGACATGATGGCGACGACGAGTGGGCCCTGGGTGCCGGCGCAACAGGAGGCGGGCGCCGGCGACGGCCGCCTGTTCGCGCCGGCGACGCAGCGCAACCGCGACGCGATCCTCGACGTGCTGAAGACGGTACTGCCGCCGGCCGGTCTCGTCCTCGAGATCGCCAGCGGCTCCGGCGAGCACTGCCTGCATTTCGCCGCCGCTCTGCCGGCGCTGACCTTCCAGCCGAGCGACCCCTCGGCCGAGGCGCTGGCCAGCATCGCCGCCTGGACGCGCGGTGCCGCCAACATCCGCCCGCCGCTGCGGCTCGACGTGCAGGGTCCGGCCTGGCCGGTCGTCCATGCCGAGGCGGTCCTGTGCATCAACATGATCCACATCGCACCTTGGGCCGCGACGAAGGCGCTGCTGGACGGAGCCGCACGGCTGCTGCCCGCCGGAGCGCCGCTGTGCCTCTACGGCCCCTTCATCCGGCCGGGCCACGCCCTCGAACCGGGCAACGCCGCTTTCGACGCAAGCCTGCGCGAGCGCAATCCCGAATGGGGCCTGCGCGATCTCGGCGAGGTCGCGGCGCTGGCGACAGATGCCGGGTTCGCCGAGCCGCAGGTCATCGCGATGCCGGCGAACAATCTGAGTGTGGTGTTTCGCAGGCGGTGAAGCCGGCGACGGGCGATATTGGTGCGGACGGCGGGGATCGAACCCGCACAGCCTCTCGGCCGAGAGATTTTAAGTCTCTTGCGTCTACCAGTTTCGCCACGTCCGCCTACGCGCAGCGGTAGCTGCCTGCAACCGACTGCGCAAGCCGGTCCAGACTTCAATCAGATCACCGCCGATGCGCCGGCTTGTACCACTCGACGCCGTCGGGATCGACATAGAGGCCGGGCGCGACATCGGCGCCGATGGTCTTCTGCTGCATCGGGACGCGAACCGTGTCGTCGCGGTCGCCGCGCTTGATATAGGGGCCGCTGCTCTGGGCGCCGCCGCCATGGCCGTGGCGCGCGGCGGCGAGACCGGCGACGCCGGCGCGGCCGGCGACCTTGTCCTGCAGTTCGGTGACGGGTCGGCCGGCGAAGGCGATGCGGGCCGTGCCCTCGACTGCCGGCAGCGCCCGGCGGGCCGCGCCCTCCCCGATCAGGCGCACGCCGAGAAAGCGCGGCACATAGGTCGCGCCGCCCCGGCCGAACTGGTCCCAGCCGCCGGTCGAGACGATCTGCGCGGCGCAGCGCTTATGGGCGCGCTCGCACAGGGTTCGCGTCGCATAGCGCGGCGCCGTCTGCTCGAATTCGGCGCGGGCATTGCGGTAGGCGAAATCGCATTGCTCCGCCGTCAGCACCGCCGCCTCGATGCACTCGTCGCGGCGCTCGTAGAGCGCGGCCTTGGCCTGGGCAGCGGCGTCGCCGGGCGCGGCGAGCGACAGGGCCGGCGCGAGCGCGGCGAGGCGCAGGCCGACGAATAGGGTCGAGGTGGAGAGGCTGATCATCGCGCGCACCATAACCGCAATTGTGGCGTCACAGCAGCGAGCGTCGCGAGGCGGCGAGCGTGCGCGTCGCGCCATAGTCGATCTTGCCGTTGCCGAGCACCGGGATGGCGGCGGTGACGAGCATGGCGCGCGGCACCCAGAGCTCGGGAAAGCCCTGGCTTCGCGCCGCCTGCTGCAGCTGCGCCTTGTCGGCATCGGGCTTCTCGGTGACGAGCACGAGCTGCTCGCCCTTGCGCGGGTCCGGCAGCGAGACGACGACGTGGTTCTGCCCCGGCCACAAGCCTGAGATCATGGTTTCGACCGCCGCGAGCGAGATCATCTCGCCGCCGAGCTTGGCGAAGCGCTTGGCCCGGCCGCGGATGCTGACGAAGCCGTCCTCGATCGTGACGATGTCGCCGGTGTCGTGCCAGCCGCCCTCGGGCGGCATCAGCCGGCCGGGCTCGTCGGCGCTGAGATAGCCTGCCATGACGTTGGGGCCGCGCACGCAGAGCCTGCCGCCCTCGGTGATGCCCTCGACCGGCTCGAGCCTCGCCGCGATCCCCGGCAGAAGCCGGCCGACGCTGCCCTCGCGGCTCGCGGCCGGCGTGTTGCAGGCGAGCACCGGCGAGCATTCGGTGCAGCCATAGCCTTCGAGGATGACGGTGCCGTAGGGCTCCCACATCCTGCGGGTGTCGGGCTTCACCCGCTCGGCCCCGGCGACGACGTAGCGCACGCTCTTCAGGTCGTCGGGGTCCGCGGCGCGCGCATACCCTTGCAAGAACGTGTCGGTCGCGAACAGGAAGGTCGCGCCCATCTCGCCGATCAGCTTGGGCACCTGCTTGTAGTGCAGCGGGCTCGGATAGAGCACGACCTTCATCCCGTGCAGCAGCGGCATCAGCAGCGCCGCCGTCAGCCCGAAGGAATGGAAGGCCGGCAGCGGGTTCATGACGATGTCGCGCTCGGACAGGAAGCCGGTTCCGAGCTGGAAGATCTGGCGCGCATTGGAAACCAGATTGGCGTGGGACAGCACGACGCCCTTCGGCTTGCCCTCGGTGCCGGAGGTGAACAGCACCACGGCGGCATCGTCCGGCCCGGCTGCGTGGGAGCGGTGGACGAGGCCGGGCGCCACGCTCGCGAATGCGCCGAGCGCCTTGTCGAGGCTGGTGATCTCCTTGCGCACGTCCTCGAGCCAGATCACGCGCCGGCCTTCGCCCAGCGCGGCGATCTCATCGTCGAGCTTGCCCTGATCGACGAAGCGGCGCGAGGTGACGATGGTCCTGAGCTCGGCGAGTTCGGCCGCCGCGCGCAGATTCTTGACGCCGGCGGTGAAGTTCAGGAGCGCCGGCACGCGACCATAGGCCGTGAGCCCGAACAATGTCACCGCCATGCCCTGGACGTTCGGCAGCAGCAGGCCGACGCGTTCGCCCTGCGTGGTCTTTGCCGCGAGCTTGCGGCCGAGCACGAGTGCGCCGAGCAGGAGCCGGCCGTAGCTGATCGGCTGGCGCTCGGGGTCTTCCAGCGCGATCCGGCCCTTGCCGTGGCGCGCGGCCGCCTCGATCAGGGCGCGAAACAATGTGATGCGTGCTGCGCCTGTGTCGAAAGGCGTGGCGGCGAACTCCGTGTCGGCCATGTTTGGCTCGGCTCCCGGCTGGCGTTTCCCCTGTTTCTACCTAAGGGGTTTGGCCGCGGTTGCAATCGAAAGACCGTCCGCGGCGCCGAAGCCGTCTCGGAACGCGCTCCGGTGAGTCGGCTGGCGCGGCTTTCGAGAACCGGAGCGGAGCGGACTTCATGTCCGTGAGCACCGGAAGCGCAGAAAGCCGCGTCAGACGGCCTCCGGAGTAGCGTTTCCAGACGGGTTCAGCCGAACGCCCCGATCTCGTGCTGGATAATGCCCGAAATCTCGCGCAGCAGCGCAAAGCAATCGCGCATCGGCGCGAAGACCTCGCGGTGCAGGCCGCCATAGGTGCCGGCCTCGCGCGGGCCGCGCGGCTCGCCGAAATCGAGCCCCTGGGTCGGGTCCGGGTTCAGCGGGAAGATCTCGGCCAGCGCCGCCAGCACGCCGGGGATGTCGAGCCTGAGGATGCGCTCGAACAGCGCCTCGCGCGTCAGGCCGGCATGCGGTCGGAAATCCGGGATATGCGTCGCCAGGAACCAGATCCGGTGCAGCACCGCGAGCCTGAGCGCATGCAGCGCGACGAGCCGGGCCGGCATCTCCGGCACCGCGCCGGTCACCGTCCTGAGCTTCAGCGCATCCGAGGACAGCCGCCAGAACAGCCGCCGCAACGCCGGCGCGAGATCGAGCCGGGCCAGCGCCTCAGCCACCGCGAGCAATTCGTCGCGCCTTCCCTCGCGCACGGTCCGGCGGGCGCGGTCGAACCAGTTGCCGGGGTCGAGCGTGTCGAGATAGGCGCGCAGAACGTCGAGATCGCTATGGCCGAGCGCTGAGTCGGCGAGGCCGATCGCACGCTCGAAGCGCTCCGAACGCTCGCGCAGGGCGAGGAACAGGTCGGGCGCGCGCGCCGCCGCCTGGCCGATGCCGTGGACGGAATTGGCGAGCCAACCGAGCTGCTGCAGGATCGCGTTGTTGGGGATCGCCCGCAATTCGCGCGGGTGGCGGATGCGCGCCGGCCCGCCCGCGTCGGACTGCCGGGCAGCGGGCCGCGAGCCGGTCTTGTCGAGCAGCGAGGGACCGAAGGTGCCGATCAGCGCGGCGTAGCCGGGATCGTCGACCAGCACGGTCATCTCGTCGCGAACGGTCTGGAAGAATTCCGTCGCGAAATCGGGCTCGTCGTAGATCGGGTCGGGCGCCGTCGCTTGCGTCGCGAACACCGCCTCGGCGATGCGCCCGACCGTGGCCGCCGCCAACGGCGCATTGCCGAACAGCAGGTAGCCGTCGCTGCCCTGGAAGCTGGTCTCGCGCACCGTCGCGACGCCGGCCCTGGCGAAGGCGGCCCTCGCCCAGGCGGGATCGAGATAGGCGAGCCGGTCGGCGAGGCTGCGCGGATGGGCGCCGCGCCCGGCCGATTCGCCATGGGTGTCGAAGATCACGAGCTCCACATCGGCGAGCTGATAGCGCGCCAGCAGCTCCGCGATGCGCAGGCGCAGCCGCTCGACCCAGAAACTCGCGGCGATCTGGCCGATATAGCGCCCGGAATCGGAATAGCCGAACTGGATGCACAGCCTTCCGTGCTGCTTGAGATAGTCGCGGAAATGCGGGCTGCGCAGCGCCTCGTCGATGATGCGCGGCCCCTGCTCCAGCGCGTCCGAGGTCTCGAACAGCGGCGAGATCTCGACCTTGCCCGCGATGCCGAAGCGCTTCGCCAGCCAGAGCGCAGAGAGCAGGGTATAGCCGGTCTCGGTCTCGGCGATCAGGAAGCGCACCGGCCGCGAGCCGTCGAGATGCTTCACGATCTGGGCGATCGTCATCATCATCCGGGCGGCCGAGGCGCGCTCGACCGCGAGCGCCCCGAAATCGACCGGCACCGGCTCGACCTTGCCCAGCAGTGCATTGGCGGCGGCGAGGAAGGCGCGGCGCTGCGCCGGCTGCTCGGGCTCGCCATCGAGCGGGACCACCGCCCGCAGGGCATTGTGGAGCTGCGAGGCGTTGAGCCGGAAATGCGGCAGCGCGATGGAGACGCCATGCGCGACGCAGCCGGCCTTGACGAGGCAGAGCGTCATCGCCGTGGCTTCGTCGTCGCCCGCCGCCACGATCGCCCGGTCGAGCGCCGCGATCAGTCCCGTGGCCTCCGGAAGCGCGGCCTCGCGCTCACCGACCAGCGCCAGCGCGAAGGCCTGCAGCGCGGTGAGCGCCGGCTGCGTGCCGATCGGCGGCGCCAGCGCGAGCTGGCGCTCGACGGCCGCCAGCGCTGCCCCGACGATCGCGCGGACTTCCGACGTGGCCGCGACTTCCGGCAGCTTCTCCAGCATCCGGGTGAACTGGCCGCGCTTCGATTCGAGCCGGTAGCGCAGCGTGTCCCACCAGCCGATGTCGGTGCGCCCGTCGGTGTCGCAGCCGACCCAGGAGGCGAGGATGATCGGGCGCGGCGCCAGCTCCCGCCAGCGCTCCGGCCAGCGCGCCTTGGCCGCGCCGAGCAGCGCCGCGTTCAGCCGGTCGATCGCGTCGCGGGCGTTGCGCACCGAGTACCGCGCCTGCTCGAACTCGTCCTGCAGCGTGATCGTGCCGTCCGGCCGGAACGACAGGATCTCGTCGTCGAGCACGGCGTCGCCGTCGCCGCCGATGGCGAGATCGGCCAGCGCATGCGCCAGCCTGCGGCTCATCCCGAAGGTCGGATGCGCGGTGAAGACCGCGGCGAAGTGTACGCGCGCGATCGAGGCCGCGAAGGCGGCGACAGGATCGGCAGTCGTCTCGGCTGCTGCAACCAGCGTGTCTGCGATCGCCTGCAGCGCCGCATCACCATCCGGCGTCAGCCCGACATAGCGCGCCGTCCGCTTTGCGCGCTCGCCGATCGCGGCGCGGCCGAGATGGCGCAACAGCGCCTGCGCCGCCGGCAGCGTGATCTCGCCGCGATCCATCCGCCGGGTCAGGCCGAGCGCGACGCGCAGCACCGGGCTGCCGAACGGATCCTCGCGGGCGTCGCTGCGCGCCTGCGCGATCGCGGCGAGCAACTCCTCGGCCAGCGCCGCCGCATCGCTCCGGTTCTCGTATCCATCCGCCATCGCCGGCCTCCTTCGCCGCCGGACACAGGCAAGTTTCGGACCCGTCGCGCAAGTCTGTGGTGCGATGACGCGCTTGCCCGCAGCGGCGCCGGCAGCCTAGACGTGCGGGACTGCTTGCCCAGCCGGATACGCCCGCCATGACAGCCGCCAGCCATCTCGTCGCGATCGACTGGGGCACGACCTCGCTGCGGGCGGTGCTGATGGACGCATCCGGCGCGATCCTCGACCGGCTTCATGCGGCCGATGGCATCATGGCGATGCAGGGTCGCGACTATCACGACGTGTTCGCGACGCTGTTCGGCCCCTGGCTCGGCAGGGCGCCCGAGGCCGTGGTCCTGGCCTCGGGGATGGTCGGCAGCCGGCAGGGCTGGGTCGAGGCGGCTTACGTCCCCTGCCCCGCGGATTTCGCCGGCATCGCCGGCGGCATCGCCTGGCAGGAGCTGAGCGCAGGCCGGCGAATCGGCTTCGTGCCCGGCCTCTCCATCGGCAGCGCCACCGCGACGCCAGACGTGATGCGCGGCGAGGAGGTGCAGGTTTTCGGCGCGCTCGGCCTCAGCGGAAAGACAGGCGGCGTCTTCGTGCTGCCCGGCACCCACAGCAAATGGGTTTCGGTCGAAGGCGAGCGCATCACCGGCTTCCACACCATGATGACCGGCGAGCTCTACGGCGTGCTGCGCAGGCATACGATTCTGGGGCGGCTGATGCCGGCCGAGGGCGAGCCCGCCTTCGACGAGACCGCCTTCGACGAGGGCTGCCGGCTCAGCCTCGGCGATGCCGCCGGCGCGATCCTCAACCGGCTGTTCTCGGCCCGCACGCGCGGCCTCTTCGACCAGCTCGTACCGGAGGCGCTGCCGAGCTATCTCTCGGGCCTGCTGATCGGCGAGGAGGTGCGCGAGGCCCGCGCCCTGCTCGGCGGCGCGCTGCCGGCGCATGTCGATCTGATCTGCCGCGAGGATCTGGCCCGCTCCTACCGGCGCTGTCTCGCCCTGGTCGGGGTCGAGAGCGCCGTCATCGAGGATGCCGCCTTCCTCGGCCTCTACGAGATCGCCCGCCGCAACGCCCTGATCGGCTGAAGGTCACGCCATGAATTTCCACGACGCGCTCGCCGCCTTCCCCTTCATCGCGATCCTGCGCGGCGTGAAGCCGGCCGAGGTCGTCGGCCTCGGCGAGGCGCTCGCCGCGGCGGGTTTCCGCATCATCGAGGTGCCGCTGAACTCGCCCGAGCCGCTGGCGAGCATCGCAGCGCTGGCGAAGGCCTTCCCCGACATCCTGATCGGCGCCGGCACGGTGATGTCGGCGCAAGCGGTCGCGGAGGTGAAGCAGGCCGGCGGCCGCCTGATCCTGATGCCGCATAGCGATGGCACGGTCGTGCGCGCCGCCAAGGCCGAGGGATTGGCCTGCGTGCCCGGCGTCGCGACGCCGACCGAGGCCTTCGCGGCGTTGGCCAGCGGCGCCGATGCGTTGAAGATGTTCCCGGCAGAGATTCTGCCGCCGGCGGCGGTCGGAGCCTGGAAGGCCGTGCTGCCGCCGGGCATCCGGCTGGTGCCGGTCGGCGGCATCACACCCGACAAGGTCGCAGCCTACCGCAAGGCCGGGGCCGCCGGCTTCGGCCTCGGCTCGGCACTCTACAAGCCCGGCATGACGGCAACCGAGATCGCCGTCACGGCACGGGCCTTCGCCGAGGTCGCCTGAGCGCTCAGCCGCGCTTGGGGCTGTCGAGGCCACGCTGCACGGCCGGACGCGCCAGGCCGCGCTCCAGCCAGGCCGGCACGTGCTTCAGGCTCGCGTAGTCGACGAGCCCGCCGGCGTCGTAGAAGCCGTTCAGGTTGCGGACCCAGCCGAGCAGGGCGATGTCGGCGATGGTGAAGTCCTTGCCCATAATCCAGTCGCGGTCGGCGAGCCTATTCTCGAGCACGCCGAGCAGGCGCTTGCTCTCGGCGGCGTAGCGGTCGCGCGGGCGCTTGTCCTCGTATTCGCGGCCGGCGAATTTGTGGAAGAAGCCGAGCTGGCCGAACATCGGGCCGACCGCCGCCATCTGGAAGAAGACCCATTGCAGGGTCTCGTAGCGCGCCGCCGGATCGCTCGGCATCAGCTTGCCCGTCTTCTCGGCGAGATAGACCAGGATCGCGCCCGATTCCCACAGGCCGAACGGCTTTCCGCCCGGCCCATTGGGGTCGATGATCGCCGGGATCTTGCCGTTCGGGTTGAGCGAGAGGAATTCCGGACCCCAGGTCTCGTTCTTGCCGATCTCGATCAGATGCGGCTCGTAGGGCAGGCCGAGCTCCTCCAGCGCGATCGAGACCTTCACGCCGTTGGGCGTCGGCAGCGAATAGAGCTGGATGCGGTCGGGATGCTGCGCCGGCCAGCGCGTGGTGATCGGAAAGGCGGAGAGATCGGTCATGGGCAGGCCCTCGGGCTGAACGAGCAGCCGGACGGGCCACCCTGCCCCGCCTAGCTATGGTCTGCGACCAGTGCGGCAAGCTGCAGCGCTGCAAGGCGCGGCATGCATGGGCGGAAGGTCGGCCCTATGCACATCCCCTTGCCGGGCGGGCCACCGCTCCGGCATAGCCGCGGTCCACCCGTCCGAAAGCGCGACGTGCCGCAGGCGCCATCCCCTCTTCCCGTAGATTCCGGCGTTGCCCGGCGCAGGCTGATTGCTGGCCTCGGCTGCGGTCTGGCGACCGCGGTCATCTGGGGCGTGCAGTCGGTCGTCTCACGCCAGTCGGTGGCGGATGGGATGAGCGCGGCCGACGTCACCATCCTGCGCTTTTCCGTCGCCTCGCTGCTGCTCCTGCCGCTGGCGCTCAGGCGGATGCGCCCCTTCCCGGTCGGGCGGCTCGGCTGGCGGCGGGCCCTCCTCCTGACCGGGATCGTCGGCGCGCCCTATGCGCTCATCCTCGTGGGCGGCGCCAATTTCGCGCCGGCGCTGCATGCCGCGATCTGCCCCGGGCTCATCCCGGTCTTCACCGCGCTGCTGGTCTACTGGTTCATGGACGAGAAGCCGGGCTCACGGCGCATCGCCGGGCTCGTGCTCGTCATCGCCGGCGTCGGAGCCTTCTCCTGGCAGGGGCTCGTCGCGACGGACTGGCGCACCGGCGTCTGGATCGGCGATCTGCTCTTCCTGTGCAACGCGGCGCTGTGGTCGATCTTCGGCCTGCTGGCGCGGCGCTGGAACGTCGACCCGATCGACGTCACGATCGCGACCTGCCTGCTCTCGCTGCCGATCCTGCCCGTCTTCGCACTGACGATGCCGATCCATCTCGGCACGGTGCACTGGCAGGCGGTGGCGCTGCAGGCGGTCTATCAGGGCGGGCTCGTCGGCGTCGGCGCGCTTTTGCTCTACACGCAGGCCGTCGCATTGCTGGGCGCGGCGCGCGCGACACTGTTCCTGCCGCTCAACCCGGTCGTGAGCGCGCTTGCCGGCGCGCTGCTGCTCGGCGAGATCCAGAGCCTGCTCGAACTCGCCGGCATGGCGCTGGTCATGATCGGCATGATGGTCGCGCTCAGGGCGCCGAGCCGCGGCTGACGCCGATCAGCCCTTGTGGTCCTTGGCGATCGGCTCGACGTAAGCCAGCCCCATGTCCCAGGGGAAATAGATCCAGGTGTCCTGACTGACCTCGGTGACGAAGGTGTCGATCGTCGGCACGCCGGCCGGTTTCGCGTAGACCGTGGCGAAATGGGCGTTGGGCAGCATCTCGCGGACGACGCGGGCGGTCTTGCCGGTGTCGGTCAGGTCGTCGACGACGAGGACGCCCTTGCCGCGCCCGTCGCCGATGGCCTTGATCGAGGGCGCGACGTCCTTCAGCACCTCGAGCTCGGACTGGTTCTTGTAGTCGTGATAGCTCGCGATGCAGACCGTCTCGATCAGGCGCAGGCCGAGTTCGCGGCAGATGATCGCCGCCGGCACGAGCCCGCCCCGGGTGATGCAGACGATCGCCTCGAACGGCCCCTTTTCCGCCAGCCGCCAGGCGAGCGCGCGCGCATCGCGGTGGAACTGGTCCCAGGAGACCGGAAAGGCCTTGTTGGAGATCGGCTCGGCCATGGCGGGTTTCCTGCGCGCTGCTCGGGCCGTTCGGAAAAGCGCATCTGGCGTGCGTACGCAAGATGCGCGGCGTCCTTCTCCCCAATCGCCGCCCGAAGAACCCGCCGGAGGTCAGAATTCGGACCAGCCGGAATCGCCGCTGCCGACGGCGCGCAGCCTGGGCACAGCCTGCGCGGCCGGCCGTGCCGCCACCCTTGCCGGACGCGACCCTTGAGCCTGCGGCTCCGGCACGGCCCGCCGCGAGACGTCACGCCTCTGCACCTTGTCGATGACGAAGGACTCGACCAGCCCGCTGAGTTCCTCGGCATCGACCAGCATCTCCCGGGCGAGCTTCGAGCTGCCATCGGCGAGCAGCGCGTTCTGCTGGGTGATCTCGTCCATATGGGCGACGGTCTTTGCCATCTCCTCGACGCCGCTGGCCTGCTCGCGCGCCGCGCTCGAAATCTCCTCGACCGTTCCGGCGACGCGGCCGGCGGCGGAGACGATCTCGGCGAGCTTGCTCCCGGCGTCCTTGACCAGCTTCACGCCGGCGCGGACCTGCTCGCTCGAATTGGCGATCAGGCCCTTGGCCCCGTTGGCGGAATCGCTCGAACGCTTGGCCAGCGCCCTGACCTCGGAGGCGACGACGGCGAAGCCGCGGCCGGCATCACCGGCGCGCGCCGCCTCGACGGCCGCGTTGAGGGCGAGCAGATTGGTCTGGAACGAGATTTCATCGATCATGGCGATGATCTCGGAGATGCTCGCCGAAGCCTTCTCGATCCGCTCCATCGCGGCGATGGCCTCGAACACGATCTCGCCGCCATGGCTGGCGACGGCCTTCGCTTCGCTGCCGAGCGTGGCGGCCTGTCGCGAATGGTCGGCGCTTTGCTTGATCGAAGCCGCCAGTTCCTCGGTCGTGGCCGCCGTCTCCTGCAGGCTCGCCGCCTGGCTTTCGGTGCGCTCGGCCAGATTGCCGCTGTCGGCGCTGAAGCGGCTCGAGGCCGCGCTGATCTTGCGGGACGCCGCCGCAACCGTCGCCATGACATGGGCGGTGTTGTCGAGCAGGCCGTTGACGTCGCCGCAGAGCTTGGCGATGTCGCCGGATTTTCCGTCCATCGCGATCCGCTGGGTCAGGTCGCGGTTCTTGGCGGCCTCGACCGTCCGGGTCACCTGCTCCACCGCCTCGGCGAGACGCCGCGACGCCTGCTTCTGCGACGTGATGTCGGAGGCGTATTTGATCACCTTGACCGGCCGGCCCTGCGCATCGAGCACGGGATTGTAGCTCGCCTCCAGCCAGATTTCGCGGCCGCCCTTGCCGACCCGTTCATACTGGCCGGCATCGTGCTCCCCGCTCGCGAGCTTGGCCCAGAAGTGGCGATACTCCTCGGATTCCCGCATTGCGGCCGTGCAGAACATGCCGTGATGCCTGCCCTCGATTTCCTCCTGCCGATAGCCGACGGTGTCGAGGAAGTTCTGGTTGGCGCGGATGACGTGGCCGTCGAGCGAGAACTCGATCACCGCCATCGCCTTGCCGATCGCGGTGATCTGGCTCTCGCTGTCGGCCTGGCGCTCCTTAGCGGCGGTGACGACGGTCGCGAACTTGACGACCTTGTAGACCTTGCCGGCACGGTCGAGCAGCGGATTGTAGCTGGCCTCGATCCAGACCTCGCGGCCGTCCGCGGCGACGCGCAGGAACTGGCCCGACACGAACTCGCCGCCAGCGAGCTTCGCCCAGAACGCCTGATAATCCGGCGAGGCGGCATGCTCCGGCGTGACGAACAGGCTGTGATGCTTGCCGCGAACCTGGTCGAGCCCATAGCCGAGCGCGCCGAGGAAATTCGCGTTCGCCACGAGCACGACGCCCGCCGGCGTGAATTCGATCACCGCCATCGAGCGATGGAGCGCAGCCATCTGCGCCTTGATATCGGTCCCCGCGACAGCGAGTCCGAGCAGGTTGAAAGTCATCCCGGCGTTTCCCTCAGATGTGCCGACCCGCCCAGGATACGAAACACACCTGCAGGCATCGCCGGTTCTATGTCACCCGTGGAAACGGTTTACATGTCAACAAGTAAATTCGTTGTTAAATTTGAAGTAAAAACTGTTTCAGATCAGCTTCAGAATTTGACATGACAAAATACGAAATCGAATTCCGGAGTAAATACGTCAATTACTTTACGCGATTACTAAGACTCGAGCAATCGGCCCCTTTGTCGCGCGGGTTGCGACATCCCGCTCCCGACGCCCCTTCCACGGCCCAGGTCAGGACCGCCCGCGCGCCAGCGTCTGCGACGGCTTTTCGCCGAAGGCCGTCTGGTACTGGCGCGAGAACCGGCCGAAATGCGTGAAGCCCCAGCGCAGGGCGATCGCCGCGACGGTGTCGGCCGTCCCCGATCCGAGATCGCGCCGCGCGCCCTCGAGCCGCGCACGCTGCAGCACGGCGAGCGGCGTCGTGTCGCGATGGCGCCGGAAGGCATATTGCAGCGCCCGAACCGAGACGCCGAGATGGGCGGCGACATCGCTGATCGCGATCGGCGTGCCCGCCTGCGCATCGATGAAGTCTTCGGCCCGCGCGACGTCGGCGCCTGACCCGGCGACGATGGGCGCCGCCAGGTTTTCGAGCTGTTCCGGCGCCAAGGCACACAGCATCAGGTTGACGAGCAGTTCCTTGTGCCGTCGCAGCCCGATCGGCGAGCGCAGCAGCGGCCCCGATCCGGCGACGCCCTCGCGGATCGCGACGCCGAATGCGAACAGGGCACGCCCCATCGCCGACTGGGCATCGACAGGCACCAAGAAGTCGAACGGCAGATGCGCCCTCTGGCCGAGATAGTCCTGCAACCGATCGCTGACGAGATCCTTGGCAAGGATCAGATTGATCTCATGGCGATCGGTCTCGTATCGAAACCATCTGTCGGCACGGGTCGCATGAATCAGGATGTCGCCGCCGCCGGACAGTTCGATCGCGTCGTGGCCAGCGAACTTGAGAACGCCGGCGATCCCGAGATGGATCATCACCGCATCCAACTGACCCGCGGGGAGGATCCTCAGACCGGCGGACAGATTCGTATCGCAAGCCAGAAAGTCGCCATCGACGAAATAGCTCGCATCGAAGCGGATCGCCTCGGCGGCTGCGTCCTTGCCGAGCTGCACGGGAGCGATGTGCTCGGAAATGAAGAGGCACGCCTCGTCGACGTCCCGGGTCTGAACGGCGTGATTGAACAGCTCGGGCGCGGAACAGGGCATGCAGGCACTCCGGACGACGTCGTCGCGTCTGTCGGCCGCGCCCGCAGGGCCGGGCCGCGTTCGCCTTCGGTCAGGTCCGCAGCCTGGCCCGCTCCGCCTCGATCATCGCCTGAACGGCAAGCATCGCCTGTGCCAGCCGGTCGCCGTCGCGCGAGCGCACCACGATGTTGGTGTCGGGGCCGGTCTCGGAGAAGAACGGGTAGGAACCGATCGAGACCTCGGGATGGGCCTTGGCCACGGTGGCGAGCGCGGTGCCGATGTCGCCTTCCTTCAGCCCGGCGCGGACAGTGTCGGACAGCATCCTGACGCCGGTCTTCAGCGTCGGCGCCACCACGTCGAGCATCGCCTGCATGATCGAGGGCACGCCGGCCATGACGTAGACATTGTCGAGATTGAAGCCCGGAGCCTTCGACACCGAATTGGCGATCAGCTCCGCGCCGTGCGGGATGCGCGCCATCCTGAGCCGCGCCTCGTTGAGCTGGTCGGGCGGGAAGCGCTCCGACAGCATCGCGATCGCGCGCGGGTCGTGGTCGATGCCGACGCCGAAAGCGGCCGCGACCGAGTCGGCGGTGATGTCGTCATGGGTCGGGCCGATGCCGCCGGTGGTGAAGACATAGCTGTAGCGCGCCCTCAGCGCATTCAGTGCGGCGACGATCTCCGCCATCACGTCGGGCACGACCCGGACCTCGCTGAGGTCGATGCCGATATGGGTCAGGTATTCGGCGATGTAGCCGATGTTCTTGTCCTTGGTCCGCCCGGACAGGATCTCGTCGCCGATCACCAGGATCGCGGCGGTGACGGGCGTGTTTTCGCTGGGGGACGTCATGGGCCGGGTGCCTCTGGCTCGGGCGGCCGGCAAGGCTGCGGGCGGCCGTTTCAAGCCTACAGCTAGGGCGTCCGGCCGGCGGGCTCAAGCGGCAGGCCGCGCCGGCTCAGGCGGTGGCGCGCTCGAAGACGAGATTGAGCCGCGTCTGGGCCAGCAGCCTGTAGCCCTTCTCCGCCAGCAGCGCCGTGAGATCGATCTGCCAGCGCTCGCGCGAATCCTCGATGACGATGAAGCCCGGCCACAGCGCCTCGGGCGCGTCGCGCAGGAACGGCTCCAGGATCAGGTCCTCGGCACCCTCGACGTCGAGCTTGATCGCGTCGAGATGCTGGTAGCCCTCGCTCTCGACCAGCGCGAGCAGCGTCGTCGCCGGCACCCTGACCGTGCTGCCGGCGCTGGAGCGCAGGATGCGCACGCTCGACTCGCCCTTGTTGGCCGGATCGAGGAACAGCGTCAGCTCGCCCGGCTTGTCGGCGAGCGCGCAGGCCACCGCCTTGACCGTGCCGAACGGGTTCTGGGCGATGTTGTAGGCGAGCCTGGCGAACACCTCAGGCTGCGGCTCGACCGCCAGGATGCGGGCGCTGGGACCGGCATGGGCCGCGACGAACAGCGAATAGGCCCCGATATTGGCCCCGATATCGATGAAGCGGAAGCCCTCGCGGAAGCGCGCCGCCAGCAGGTCGCGCTCGAGCGCGTCGAAATATTGCGGCGTGAACAGCACCCGCTTCTCGCAGACATTGCCGTCCGGGTAGAGCCGCATCCGGGCGCCGAGCGCCTCGATGTCGACCGGCGCGCCGTCGAGCATGCGCCGCCCGAGCCGCCGCAGCGCATAGGCGAGCTTGCGGCCGACGAAGGAATCGGAGGCGTTCCGCGTCGCGGCGATGAGATGCGCGAGCATACCCCGGGGCGCGAAGGCGCCGAAAGGCTTCTCTTCCGGTGGTGACTGTTCGATGCTGGCCATGGCGGCAGGCTGATACACCCCACTGCCGACCGACGCCAGCCGGAACAGCTTTCGCGGATCCCCGCCCTACAAAGCCTGCTCCAGCAACGCCAGCGCCGCCGCCCCGAAGACGCGCATGTTGGCGGCGCGGTCGTCCGAACCGGTCTCGATCGTGCGCATCCTCTCGACCGGGCCGGAGATCGCCAGGCAGACATGGCCGGGGGCGTCGCCGTAGCGGTTCCCGGCGGGGCCGGCCGCTCCGGTCTCCGCCAGGCCCCAGGTGACGCCGAGGCGCTGGCGCAGCCTCTGCGCCAGCAGCAGCGCATAGGGCTCGCTGGCCGAGCGCATGCCGGCCATGTCGGCCGGCGTGATGCCGAGCAAGGCCTCGCGCGCCTGCATCGTGTAAACGACCGCGCCGCCGACGAAGAAGGCGGACGCGCCAGGTTGAGCCAGCAGCGACGCCGCGATCAGCCCGCCAACGGATGACTCGGCGACCGCGACGGTCTCGCCGCGCTGCCTCAGCCTCGAACCCAGCCGCTCCGCAACCGCCAACAAATCCTGCATGGCCGCTCCCGTCTTGCTTGCCCGGTCAAACCCAATAGATATGGCGATTGAGGAGCAGTGGCCAACTTATGACATTCGACGACACCATCGGCCGCGCACGTCCGCGCGATCCGGCGATCAAGCTGCATGGCGAAGCCGCCTTCGCTGCCATGCGCAAGGCCGGCCGCCTGACGGCCGCCGGGCTCGACATGCTGGGCGAGCACGTCAAGCCCGGGGTGACGACGCAGCGCCTCGACGACCTCGCCTTCCAGTTCGCCATGGACAACGGCGCCTATCCGGCGACGCTGTTCTATCGCGGCTACACCAAGTCGATCTGCACCTCGATCAACCATGTCGTCTGCCACGGCATCCCCGACGACAAGCCGCTGCGCGAGGGCGACGTCCTCAACATCGACTACACGCTGATCGTCGATGGCTGGCACGGCGATTCCAGCCGCATGTACGGCGTCGGAGACATCTCGCGGAAGTCCGAGCGGCTGATCGAGATCACCTATGAGAGCCTGCTGCGCGGCATCGGGGCGGTGCGTGCCGGCGCCACCACCGGCGACATCGGCTTCGCGATCCAGCGCTATGCCGAGAGCGAGCGCTGCTCCGTGGTGCGCGATTTCTGCGGCCACGGGCTCGGCCAGGTTTTTCACGACGCGCCAAACATCCTGCATTACGGCTCGCCGGGCGAAGGCGTGCCGCTGAAGCCCGGCATGCTCTTCACCATCGAACCGATGATCAATCTCGGCAAGGCCGGCGTGAAGGTGTTGTCCGACGGCTGGACGGCGGTGACGCGCGACCGTTCGCTCTCGGCCCAGTTCGAGCACACCATCGGCGTCACCGAGACCGGCTGCGAGATCTTCACGCTCTCGCCGGCGGGCCGCGACAATCCGCTGAAGCCTGTATGAAGCCGAAGGCCGGCCCGGGCTCGCCATTGCCGGCCGCATCCGGTCTGCCCGAGGCCGTGCCGCATTACCACGGCCATCGCGAGCGCCTGCGCGCCCGCTTCCAGGAGGCCGGCGCTGACGCCCTGCCCGACTACGAACTGCTGGAACTGCTGCTCTTCCGCTCGATCCCGCAGCGCGACGTCAAGCCGCTCGCCAAGGAGCTGATCGCCCGCTTCGGCTCCTTCGCCGAGGTGCTGGGCGCGCCGGCCGCCCGGCTGACCGAGGTCAGGGGCGTCGGCGAGGGCGTGGCGCTCGACCTCAAGATCGTCGCCGCGGCGCTGCAGCGCATGGCCAGGGGCGCGATCGCCAGGCGGCCCGTCCTGTCGTCCTGGTCTGCCGTGATCGAGCATTGCCGGATGGCGATGGCCTTCGCCGAGCGCGAGCAGTTCCGCATCCTCTTCCTCGACAAGAAGAACCTCCTGATCGCCGACGAGGTCCAGCAGACCGGCACGGTCGACCACACCCCGGTCTATCCGCGCGAGGTGATGAAGCGGGCGCTCGAACTCTCGGCCTCGGCGCTGATCCTGGTCCACAACCATCCCTCGGGCGACCCGACGCCCTCCGGCGCCGACATCAAGATGACCCGCGAACTCGTTGATATCGCGAAGCCCCTTGGGATAGCGATCCACGACCACGTCATCGTCGGCCGCGACGGCCATGCGAGCTTCCGGGGGCTCGGGCTGATCTGAACGAGGGGCTCCGCGCACTGCCCAAGAATCGGGCAGACCCCGCCGAAGGGCTTGGCATCAGCCCTCTTTCCGAATGCGCGCGAATAGGCATAGGCTGCCTGAAACGGGGAACCAGCCTGGCATGACGGCATTCGATGAGATGTTGGGTGGTGGAAGCGATCTGCGGCCGGCCTATGCCGAGCTCGACCGCTGGCTCAAGGAGGCCCCGCCCGAGACATTGGCGCTGAGGCGCAGCCAGGCCGAACTGTTCTTCCGCCGCATCGGCATCACGTTCGCCGTCTACGGTGACGAGGAATCGACCGAGCGCCTGATTCCCTTCGACATCATCCCGCGCGTCCTGACCAAGCCGGAATGGACCAAGCTGGAGAAGGGCCTGCGCCAGCGCGTAACCGCGCTCAACATGTTCCTGGCCGATGTCTACGGCCCGAAGGAATGCCTCAAGGCCGGCATCATCCCGCCCGATCTGGTCTACGGCAATGCCTGCTACCAGCTCGAAATGGTCGATTTCCAGGTGCCGCACGGCATCTATTGCCACATCGCCGGCATCGACGTCGTCCGCGTCGACGCCGACACCTTCTACGTGCTCGAGGACAATGCCCGCACCCCGTCCGGCGTTTCCTACATGATGGAGAACCGCGAGGTGATGCTCAGGCTCTTCCCGGAGCTGTTCTCGACGCATCGCGTCGCGCCCGTCGACAACTACCCGGACCAGTTGCTCGCGACATTGCGCTCGGTCGCGCCACGCAGCGCCCCAAGCGACCCGTCGATCTGCCTCCTGACGCCCGGCCAGTTCAACTCGGCCTTCTACGAGCACTCGTTCCTGGCCGACAAGCTCGGCGTCGAGCTGGTCGAGGGCTCCGACCTGCTGGTCAAGGACGACGTCGTCTATATGCGGACCACGCAGGGTCCCAAGCGCGTCGACGTGATCTACCGGCGCATCGACGACGACTTCATCGACCCACTGGTCTTCCGCAGCGATTCGATCCTCGGCGTGCCTGGCATCATCGGCGCCTACAAGGCCGGCAACGTCACGCTGGCGAACGCCGTCGGCACCGGCGTCGCCGACGACAAGGCGGTCTACAGCTACATGCCCGAGATCGTGAAGTTCTTCACCGGCGAGGAGCCGATCCTGAAGAACGTCCCGACCTTCCGCTGCCGCGAGCCCGAGGCCAACGCCTATGTCCTCGACAATCTCGAGAAGCTCGTCGTCAAGGAGGTCAACGGCTCCGGCGGCTACGGCATGCTCGTCGGTCCGCACGCCAACAAGGCGCAGATCGAGACCTTCCGCAAGAAGCTGAAGGCGAGCCCCGAAGGCTTTATCGCCCAGCCGACGCTGGCGCTCTCGACCTGCCCGACCTTCGTCGCGTCCGGCGTCGCGCCGCGCCATGTCGATTTGCGCCCCTATGTTCTGAGTGGCGCCAACGGCATCTCCTGCGTGCCCGGCGGACTGACCCGCGTCGCGCTCAAGGAAGGCTCGCTCGTGGTCAATTCGAGCCAGGGCGGCGGCACCAAGGATACCTGGGTCCTCGATGCATGATCTCGCCGCCGACCTTCGCTCCCTGCAGACTGAAGACGCATCCCGCCTCGTCGCCAGAAGGCCCGATCTGATCATGCTCTCGCGCACCGCCGACAGCCTCTACTGGGTCTCCCGCTACGTCGAACGGGCCGAGTATCTCGCCCGCATCCTCGACGCCACGATGCGCCTCTCCAACCTGCCCTCCTCCTATGGCGGCGCCGGCACCGAGTGGCAGAGCGCGGTCTCGACCGCCGGCTGCGAGGACAGCTTCGCGAAAGTCTACGGCGAAGCCAACGAGCGCAATGTCTGCGACTTCCTGACCTTCAATCCCGACAACGCCTCCTCGATCCGCAACTGCTTCGCGCTCGCCCGCTCGAATGCACGCGCCGTCCGCACCGCGCTGACCTCGGAGATGTGGGACGCGCTGAACGGCGCCTGGCTCGAACTGCAGCGCTTCGAGAAGAAGCGCATGGACCGCGAGGAGTTCGCCCGTTTCCTCGAATGGGTGAAGAACGTCTCGCTCGTCTTCGACGGTTCGGCCTACCGCACCATGCTGCGCGACGACGGCTACTGGTTCTCGCGCCTCGGCGTCTATGTCGAGCGCGCCGACAACACGGCCCGTATCCTCGACGTGAAATACCATGTCCTGCTGCCGGCGAACGAGCAGGTCGGCGGCTCGCTCGACTATTTCCAGTGGACGACGGTGCTGCGCGAGGTCTCGGCGCTGACGGCCTATCACTGGGTCTATCGCGAGGCGGTGAAGCCGCTGCTGATCGCCGATTTGCTGATCCTCAACCGGCGCATGCCGCGCTCGCTCGCCGCCTGCTACGAGAACATCTCGCGCTTCCTCGATGCGCTCGGCGACGCCTATGGCCGGCAGGGCCCGGCCCAGCGCCAGGCGCGCAAGACGCTCGCCAATCTCTCGAACACCCGCATCGACGACATCTTCCAGCACGGGCTGCACGAGTTCATCTCGGACTTCATCACCGAGAACAACCGGCTCGGCGGCACCATCATCGAGCAATATCTGCAGTAAGGGCGGGCGCCGGGCTCGCCTCGCGCGGCCTTGCCCGCTAAAGAAGGGCGATAACGCCCGCCAGCGCCGAACCGCACGCCGAGACCTCGACGACCATCATGCGAATCCGGATTTCCCATTCGATCGCTTACGCCTATGCCGAGCCGGCCCGGCACATCACGCAGATCCTGCGGCTGACGCCGCGCGACCATGACGGCCAGCACGTCATGTCCTGGCGCATCGAGCCGACCGTCGACGGGCGCATGCGCGCCGGCCAGGACGCGCACGGCAACATCACCCACACCTTCTCGGCCGACGGGCCGATCGCGGCGCTCGCGATCGAGGTCAGCGGGCTGATCGAGACGATCGACCTCGCCGGCGTCGTGCGCGGCGGCCATGAGCGCGTGCCGCCGCAGGTCTTCCGCCGCGAGACGCTGCTCAGCACCCCGGACGAGGCGATCCGCGCCTTCGCCGAGAACGTGACGAAGACCGAGGCGAAACCGCTCGGCAAGATGCATGCGCTGATGGACGCGCTCCACGCCGAGATGGCCTGCCACGAGACCGGCGAACGCATCGGCATCGGCGCGGCGAAAGCCTTCGCGGCGCGCGAGGGCATCGCACAGGACCTCGCCCATGTCTTCATGTCCTGCGCCCGCCATCTCGACCTGCCCGCGCGCTACGTCTCCGGCTACGTCGCCGACGGCGCCGAGCTGAAGCATGCCGACGGCGCCCATGCCTGGGCCGAGATCCATCTCGAGGACTATGGCTGGATCGGCTTCGACTGCGCCAACGGGCTCTGCCCGATCGACACCCATGTCCGCATCGCCTCGGGGCTCGACTATTCCGACGCCGCCCCGGTCCGCGGCGCGCGCAAGGGCGGCGACGGCGAGCAGTTGTCGGTGCTGATCAGCGCGCAGCAGGCCAATAGCGGGCGCGCCAACCAATAGGCCGCGGCAGAGACGCCTCGCCGAGCCGACCCCGGACAAGGACGACCATCGTGACCTATTGCGCAGGGCTTCTCGTCCAGGACGGCCTGGTGATGATCGCCGACACCCGCACCAATGCCGGGCTCGACGACATCTCGACCTTCCGCAAGCTCAACGTCTTTTCCTGGCCGGGCGAGCGCACCTTCGGCCTGATGACGGCCGGCAACCTCTCGGTGACCCAGTCGGTCGTCAGCCTGTTGCACGAGGGCATCCCCAATGCCGATACCGGCGAGCCCGACACGCTGCACAATGCCGGCTCGATGTTCCGCGCCGCCCAGCTCGTCGGCCGCGCCATCCGCATGGTGCGCGAGACCGACGGCCCTGCCCTGAAGGAGGCCGGGGTCAAGTTCGACGTCTCGATGCTGTTCGGCGGCCAGATCAAGGGCCAGCCGATGCGGCTGTTCATGATCTACGGCGCCGGCAACTTCATCGAATGCGGTATGGACGCGCCTTTCCTGCAGATCGGCGAGCACAAATACGGCAAGCCGATCCTCGACCGCGCCGTGACCTACAAGACCCATCTCTACGATGCGCTCAAGGTCGGGCTGATCTCGATGGATTCGACGATGCGCTCCAATCTCGGCGTCGGCCTGCCGATCGACCTGATCGTGATGCGCCGGGACGCCGACGAGCCCGAGCTCAACCGCCGCATCGAGGCGGGCGAGCCCTATTTCCACGATCTGCGCGAGCGCTGGTCGGCGGCGTTGCGCGCCGCCCACATGGCGATTCCACGCCCGCCCTATGCGCCGCCGCCGGGCTGAAATCGCCTTCCGATCGGGCCGTTTGGAAACGGCTTGTCAACCAAATCTGACCATGCTGGCCGCTTGATCCCCACTGGGACGGCTGATGCACGCGCCTGACGTCGCGAAGTTGACGAACGCGGACTCTTCGGCGCGGATGCTGACGAGCTCCGTGGCGACGCTGGCCTGCGCCTTCGTCATCGTGATGGCGGCCGCTCTCGGCCTCGTCGTCGCCATCACCAACGACGCCAACCGGATCGAGGCCGAACGCCAGCGCGAGCGGATCGAAACTGCGCTCGACAGCCAGGCGAGGCTGCGCCGGCTGCGGCTGGAGAACCTCTCGGCCGCCGGCGAACTGCAGGCCGCACTCGGCGAGCCCGATCCGCTCGCCGCCCTGCAGACGAGCTTCCAGCGCCTGAGCACGCGCTTCCTCGAATTCGACGGCGCCTATCTCGTCACCGGTACGGGCCGCGTCCTCGCCGGCGTCGAGGCCAGCGCCGCCGCCGGCCAGGCCGGCTATGACGGCCTCAGGCATTACAGCCAGCGGCTGCCCGGTGCCGGACCGGCGGCGAAGGAGCCGCTCAAAGACGGCATGGCGAGCCTCATGGTGCATGACGGGCATGAGGGGCTCGCCATGCTGATCGTCGATCTCACCGCCACGCCGGCGCCGCTGCTCTCGTCGATGTTCGGCGGCGTCCGCCTGGTCGGCTATCGCCGGCTCACCAGCACGACCCTGACCGAACTCGGCGAGCGCTATCGCATCGCGGAGGTCAGGCTGAGCGCGGAGCAGCCGGCCGATCCGCTGAGCCGCCGCGAACTGCTCGGCCCCGACGGCACCGTCAAGGCCTGGCTGACCTGGCAGCCGGCACGGCCGGGCGATGCCATGCTGCAGCGCTTCATGGGCGGGCTCGTCGCGGTCGGCGTGCTCTTCGCCGCCATTCTCGGCTATGTCGTCCAGCGCCTGCGCAGCGCCGCGACCGAGATCGCGCTGCGCGAGCACAAGATCCAGCGGCTCGCCGGGCAGGACGAACTCTCGCTCCTGCCCAACCGCCGCACCTTCGATGTCAGGCTCGACCAGGAACTGGCGCAGACCGCCCGCGCCGGCACCATGCTCGCGGTGCTGCTGCTCGACCTCGACCGCTTCAAGGCCGTCAACGATACCTATGGCCACAACGCCGGCGACGAGCTGATCCGCCAGGTCGCGCAGCGCCTGTCCGACATGATGCGGCTGGGCGACACGGTGGCGCGCCTCGGCGGCGACGAATTCGGCATCATCCAGACGCTGGTCGACGATCCGTCCGATTGCGCCATGCTCGGCGAGCGCATCCTGCAGAGCCTGACCGAGCCGTTCTCGATCTTCGGCGTCGCGACCACGATCGGCTGCTCGATCGGCATCGCGCTCGCACCGCAGGACGGCACCGACCGCGAGACCTTGCTGCGGCTGGCCGACACCGCGCTCTATCAGTCGAAGAATCAGGGTCGCAACCGCTACTCCTTCTTCGAGGAGCGGATGAACCGCTCGCTGCAGATGAAGCGCATGGTCGAGGAGGATCTGCGCAAGGCCATCGCCGAGGACCAGCTCGTGCTGCACTACCAGCCGCAGGTCTCGATCGACGGCTCGACCATGGTCGGCATCGAGGCGCTGGTGCGCTGGCCGCATCCGGCACATGGTCTCGTGCCGCCGTCCGAATTCATCGGCATCGCCGAGGAGCGCGGGCTGATCGTGCCGCTGAGCGACTGGGTGCTGCGCCGCGCCTGCACCGAGGCCGGCCGCTGGCCGGGCCTCAGGCTCTCGGTCAACGTCTCGCCGATCCAGTTCCGCCACAAGGACTTCGTCGCGACAGTCATCCGCATCCTGCACGAGACCGGCTTCGATCCCGCCCGCCTCGAGCTGGAGCTGACCGAAGGCGTCGTCGTCGAGGACGCCGACGCCGCCGAGGCCGCGATGATGGACCTGCGCGCCCATGGCGTCGGCCTGGCGCTCGACGATTTCGGCACCGGCTATTCGAGCCTGATCTATCTGCGCCGCTTCGCCTTCGACAAGATCAAGATCGACCGCTCCTTCCTCGAATACATGGAGACGACCGGCGAATCGGCGATCCTGGTGCATTCGATCGCCCATCTCGGCCGGGCGCTTGGCCTGCGCGTCTGCGCGGAAGGTGTCGAGACGGCCGAGCAGCATCGCTTCCTGCAGGCGATCGGCTGCCACGAGCTGCAGGGCTTCCTGTTCTCGAAGCCCGTGCCAGCGGCCGAGATCGACCGGCTGCTGGCGGCCGACGCACCCTTCGCGGCGAGCCAGGCCGCGGCCTGAGCGGGCTTTCAGAACAGCCCGGAAATCCCGCTGAAGATGGCATAGGCGAAGCCGGCGCTCAGCATCAGCCCGCCTGCTCCCACGATCGCGCCGGCGATGATGAACAGCCCGTCGCGCTCGACCAGGCCGAGCCCGACCAGGCAGACCGCGAGCCCGAGCGGGATCTGCCCGATGAAGGGCGCCGCCACGATCAGCCCGAGCGCCAGGACCAGGATCAGCAGACCGAGGATCGGGATCGCGACCGTGCCGCCGAGCACGGTCAAGCGCGGCCGCGAGAAGCGCTCGAGCCGCGTCAGGAGCGGCACGGCCCGCGACACCGCCCGGCTGAGATCGGGCTTGCCGATGCTCTTGGCGAGCAGCGCCCGCGGCAGCCAGGGCATGCTGCGCCCGGCCAGCATCTGAGCCGCGACGAAGGCCAGCACGAGGCCGCAGATCAGCGGGATCGGCGGCGGCATCGGCAGACAGTTCGGCAGGCCGAGCAGCACGACCAGCAAGGCGTAGGCGCGGTCCTTCAGCGCCGAGACGATCGTCGCCACGCCGATGCGCTCCCCCGGCAGGCCGGCCAGCGCCGTCAGAAGTCCAGATGTGCGCAGGCTCGGGGACAAGGCTTTGGGCCGTATCGGGATCGGAGCCGGGGCCTAGCATGCCCGCACCCCGCGCAACAAGCGCAGGGCGGACACAGCCTCAATGCAGCGTCAGCACGCCGTTGACGTTGACGATCTCCGCCGGCCGGATCAGCCGCGAATGCGCGACCGTGACCGAATGCAGCGGCCCTTCGAGTTCGCGCCGCCAGAATTCGAGGAAATCGTGCAGCACCGGGAAGCGCGGGGCGAGGTCATATTGCTGCCAGACGAAGGTCTGCAGAAGCTTGGGATGGTCCGGCATGCGGTAGAGGATCGTCGCCGTCGTCAGGCCATAGCCGGCCAGTTGCCGGATGAAGTCCGCAGATGCCATCGCCTTCTCCCCTTGGTCAGGACAGGATCAAAGCTTTCGACGCCGGAGCAGAACCAACCTCTCGCAAACACTCTCCTTGCCGGTTCCGCCCGCTCGCGCCTCCGATACCTAGAAGCTGCGCCGGCTTGGTTAACAAAGGCTTGCAAGCCTCCTGCCAAGCTGCTGCAATCGGGACGTGCAGAGGGCGGCCTGCGGCAGCCCTGAATGGAGCGTCGCGTGAGGTTGCGTGCGGGCCGGATCGCCGGGCGGCTGGGGACGCTGGCGGCGCTATTCGCGGCGCCCGCGGCCTGCGCCGAGGACGAGCTCGGCGAACGCGTCCCGATCGCGACCGTGCTGTTCGGATCGCTCGAGGCCGGGCCCGCCAAGGTCTTCGCATCGACCGGCATGAAGCAGGCCTATGGCGAGGGCGGCCTGAATGCCAGCGGCTTCCGGACGCTGACGGCGCTCGGCATCTCGCGCGAGCAACCCGATCGCCGCCGGCCGCGGCTGATCCACGACAAGGTCGAGGGCCAGACGCTGATCGGCTACGAATGGCGCATCAGCGAGACCTTCCTCGCCGCCTATGTCGGCCCCGACTTCGAGATCGAGCAGCGCCATTGCGGCTGCACGACCCGCATCACGCTGCTGCGCGGAACGCGGCTTCACGCCGATCTCTGGTCGACGCCGACGCGCGAGATCATGCTCCAGGCGAGCGGCTACGCCACCACGCTCGGCCGGCGGCTCTGGGGCCGGCTCGCGCCGGGCTACGCCGTGCCGATCGACCTGCCGGTGCTGCGCGGTGCCTATGCCGGGCCGGAGGCCGAGTTCTATCGCCAGGGCGACTATCGCAAGCTGCGCCTCGGCCTGCATCTCAGCGGCGTCCGCCTGTTCGGGCTGAGCTGGCGCATCGCCGCCGGCTGGCAGAAGACCAGCGACCGCAAGGACGAAGCCTATGCGACGCTCGGCCTGCATTGGCGCCGCGGTCAGGAGGAGTGAAGCGAGGCGAGGAAGGCCTGTGCGTCGCTGGCGATCTCCTCGCGACGTGCCGGCGTCATCTTCGCCAGCGTGCGATAGGGCATCGCTATGCGCGGATTGCGCCCGAGCTTGCCTTCGTTCTCGATCAGGAAATTCCAGTAGAGATAGTTGAACGGGCAAGCGCCTGCGCCCGCCTTCGCCTTCACGTCATAGGCGCAGGCGCCGCAATAATCCGACATCCGGTCGATATAGGCGCCGGACGCCGCATAGGGCTTCGAGCCGAGCAGCCCGCCATCGGCCCACATCACCATGCCGTGGGTGTTGGGCAGCTCGACCCAGTCATAGGCGTCGGCATAGACCGCGAGATACCAGTCCTCGATCTCGGCCGGGGCGATGCCGGCGAGCAGCGCGAAATTGCCGGTCACCATCAGCCGCTGGATATGGTGGGCATAGGCATGCCGGCGCGTATCTGCGATGCACTGCTTCAGGCAGTTCATCGGCGTGTCGCCGCTCCAGTAGAACCATGGCAGCTTTCGCGTCGCGCCGAGCGCGTTGGTCTTTGCGTAGTCCGGCATCTCCAGCCAGTAGATGCCGCGGACATATTCGCGCCAGCCGATGATCTGGCGGATGAAGCCCTCGGCGGCGTTGAGCGGCACCCTGCCCTCGCGCCAGGCCTGTTCGGCCGCACAACAGATCTCCAGCGGATCGAGCAGGCCGAGATTGAGATAGGGCGAGATCAGGCCGTGGAAAAGGAACGGCTCGCCCGTCTTCATCGCGTCCTGATAGTCGCCGAAGGAGGGCAGCGCCGTCGTGACGAAGCTCGCCAGCGCCGCGAGCGCATCATCGCGCGTCACGCCCCAGCGAAACGGTTCGAGATCGCCGAAATTCTCGGGAAAGCGCTTCGCGACCAGCGCCAGCACCTCGCGTGTGATCGCATCCGGCGCAAAGCCGCCGCGATCGGGCGGCGCGACGCTCTTCGGCAGCGCCTTGCGATTGTCGTGATCGAAATTCCACTGCCCGCCTTCGGGCTCGCCGTCGCGCATAAGGAGCCCGGTCTTGCGTCGCATCTCGCGATAGAACAGCTCCATGCGATAGGCCTTGCGGCCATGGGCCCAGGCCAGGAACTCCTCGCGCGAGCAGACGAAGCGCCGGTCGGGCACGAGATGCAGCGGCACCGGCAGTTCCTCGCGCCAGTCCTGGACCATCTCCAGCACGCGCCATTCGCCGGGCTCGGTGACGAAGACCGCATCGGGCCGGTGCCGCTCCAGGGCGCGCTTCAGCTCGCCGCCGAACGAGCCGGTGTTGCCGGGCACGTCAAGCGTCACGTAATCGACGGCGACGCTCTCCGCCCGCAGCGCCTCGGCGAAATGACGCATCGCCGACAGGATCAGCGCGAGCTTCTGCTTGTGGTGGCCGACATAGGAGGTCTCCTCCGCGACCTCGACCATCAGCACGACGTCGCGGGCCGGATCGAGCCCGTCGAGCGAGGTGATCGTGCGCGACAGCTGGTCGCCGAGGACGAAGCGCAGGGCGCCCGCCATGCTCAGCCCTTGGTCCTCAACGTCGAGCGGCCGCCATCGACGCCGATGACCTGACCGGTGATCCAGGACGCCTCGCTTGACGCGAGCAGCGCCGCGAGCGGGGCGATGTCTTCGGGCGCGCCCAGCCGCTGCAGCGGGTGCAACTCGGCGATCGCCTTCGCCATGCTCTCATTGCCGGTCAGCGCGGCGGCGAGCGGCGTCCGGGTCAGCGAGGGAGCGATGCAGTTGACCCGGATCTTCGGCGCGAGCTCGGCCGCGAGCGCCCGCGTCAGGCCCTCGATCGCGCCCTTCGCCATCGCGACCGAGGCATGGGCGGCGAAGCCCTGCGCCACCGCGACGGTCGAGAACAACACGATGCCGGCCGTGGTCTCGGCCTGTCTCAGTGCCGGCAGCGCCGCTTGAATCGCCTTGGCAGCCCCGAGCGCGTTCACGCTGAAATCGTTCAGGAAATCCGCATCGCCCAGGCGCGCGAGCGGCTTCAGGTTGATCGTTCCGACGGCATAGACGAGACCGGCCAGGGCCCCGCCTTTCGCCGCGTCCTCCGTGGCCTTTTCAAAGGTTTCCGGATCCGCGACATCGCCCGCCGTGAACGTCGCACCGGTCGCTGCGGCAACCTGGCCGAGCCGCGCCTCATCCCGCCCGACGAGATGGACGCCATGGCCCCTCGCGGACAGCGCGCCCGCCACCGCCGAGCCGATGCCGCCGCTGCCGCCATAGATCAGGATCGTGCCGGCCATGGTTCCCCGCCGCCTCGCGCATTATCTCCCATCCGAAGATGGAGCTTTCCTCTCGGCAACTAGGGCGGACCATGCGGAAGGCGAGGCAAGCCATGGCGAAACGGATCGCGAAGGCCGATCTGCCGCAGAAGACCTGCCCGGTCTGCAACCGGCCCTTCGCCTGGCGGAAGAAATGGGCCCGCGTCTGGGACGAGGTGAAATACTGCTCGGAGCACTGTCGCAGCGGCAAGATGAGCGAGCCTAGCCGACCAATGCCCTGAGCGCCTCCGGCGTGTCGACGTCGATCGCTATCGCGGGATCGTCGAGCGGAACCTCGACGATCGCGTCGCCCGCCTCATCAAGCAGGCGGCGCGCGCCCTGATCGCCGCCGAGCCGCGCCACCGCCGGAAACAGCGCCCGCGACAGCAGCACCGGGTTGCCGCGCTGGCCGAGCAGCGTCGGCACGACAGCGAGCGCTTCGGGCCGGTCGGCAAAGGCGGCGGTGAGGCGATCGATTACGGCGCCGGTGACGTTGGGCATGTCGCCGAGCGAGACGACGACGCCGGAGACGCCGTCCGGCAGCGCCGCAAGCCCGGCCTTGACCGAACTCGCCAGGCCGCTGGCGAAGGCCGGGTTCTGGACGAATTCGACATCGAGCCCGGCGAGCGCGTCGGACACCGTATCCGCCTGATGCCCGGTGACGACGAAGACGCGCGCCGTCCGTGAGGCGAGCTGCGCCTCGACGGCATGGCGCACCATCGGCTTGCCGCGCACGAGCTGCGTCAGCTTGTTGGCCTCGCCCATCCGGGTCGAGCGGCCGGCGGCCAGCACGAGCCCGGCGACGGGCGCAGCCTCGGCATGGCCGGGCGCGCGCGGTTGCGGCCGCGAGACGATCTCCATCAGCAGGCCGCCGACGCCCATGGCCTGGATGTCGGCACGGGTCACCGGAATGCCGGCGAGGCAGCGCTGCAGCACCCAGTCGAAGCCGTTCTCCTTGGGCGAGCGGGCGCAGCCCGGCGCCCCGATCACCGGCTTGCCATCGAGTTCGCCGATCAGCAGCAGATTGCCGGGATCGACCGGCATGCCGAGATGCTCGATCCGCCCGCCGGCCTCCAGCAGCGCCTGCGGGATGACGTCGCGGCGGTCGGTGATCGCGGACGCACCGAAGACGACGACGATCTCGGCCGGGCCGGCCGCCATCTCGGCGATCGCGGCGGCGAGTGGCCGGGATTCGTGGACGACGCGCCGATCGGCGACCAGCGAGGCCGCGGCCGGGACCAGCCGCTCGGCCATCACCCGCAGCGTCTTCTCGACGACCGAGGGCTTCAGGCCCGGCAGCAGCGTCGAGATCACGCCGACCTTCGCCGGCGTGAAGCCGCGCACCGCGATGGCAGGCGCATCCCCCAGGCTCGCGACCGCCTCGTCCACCAGCGCCGCGGGCAGGCCATAGGGAATGATCTTGATCGTGCCGACCATCTCGCCGGCGACTACGGCCTTGAGCGCGGGCAGGGTCGCGGCGGTGATCGCCTCGTCGACACGGTTGAAACGGTCGATCGCAGCGGCGTCGATCGTCAGCACGCCGGGCGCGGCCGCGAACAGGTTGACCCGGCCGGTGAACGGCGCCTCGACCCGCAGTCCCTGCCCCGCCAGCGCGGCGGCCAGCTTCGCAGCGGCGGCGTTCTCGTCGATGTCGCCCGCTTCGAGCCGCACCGCGACGAGTTCTCTCAATCCAGCGGCGGAGAGGCGCGCGGCATCGTCCTCGCCGATCGTCGCGCCCTTGCGGATGACGACGTCGCCAGCCCTGACCGTATGCGCGGCGATGCAGCCGGCGGCGTCCGCGATCGCGACAGGACCGAATTTCATCTGCGGTCGCTCACGCCGGTTTGCGGCGCGGGCCGCGCAGGATGGCGACGATCTCGGCCAGGATCGATAGCGCAATCTCCGCCGGCGAGACGGCGCCGATGTCGAGTCCGATCGGAGCGTGGATGCGCGCCGTCGCGGCTGCGTCGAACCCGGCCGCCGCGAGCCGTTCCAGCCGCTTGCCATGGGTCTTCCGGCTGCCGAGCGCGCCGACATAGAAGCATTCGGAGCGCAGCGCCGCCTCGAGCCCGGGATCATCGATCTTGGGGTCGTGCGTCAGCGCGACGAAGGCGGTGTAGCCATCGAGGCCGACCCTCGGCAGCGCCTCGTCCGGCCACTCGGCCAGCAGCGTCACCTCGGGGAAGCGCTCGGGCGTGGCGAAGGCGGTACGCGGGTCGATCACGGTCACGTCGAGATCGAGCAGCTTCGCCATCGGCGCCAGCGCCTGCGAGACATGCACCGCCCCGGTGACGACGATGCGCGGATGCGGCGCCTGCACCGTCAGGAAGTACGACGCGCCCTCGGCCTCGACCATGCCGCTCTTGCCCATCCGCACTTGCCGGTCGAGCCCATCCGCGAGCGCATCGCCGGCGATGTCCGCCGCCTTGACCAGCCGTTGCGCGCCGCTCGCGACATCGGTGACGAGCACCGTGGCGCGGCGGGCGGCACGCTCCGCGTTGAGCGCGGCGAGGACGGAGAGTTCCATCGGCTCAGCCCTTGTCCGTGGCGAGCTTGACGCCGAGGCCGATCATCATCGAGCCGCCGAGCCAGCGCCCGAAGGCGAAGCCGGCCCTGGTCTGCTTCATCGTCCGGAGCACCACCGATGCCCCGATCACGGTGACCAGATCGGCCGATGAGAAAGCGAAATTGACGATCGTGCCGAGGATCAGGAACTGGACCCAGACCGGCAGCGAGCCGGCCGGATCGACGAATTGCGGCAGGAGCGCGATGAAGAACAGCGCGACCTTGGGATTGAGGATCTCGACCACGAAGGAATCGATCAGTGCCCGCTTCACCGTCTTGGGCGGCGTCACCGGCGCATCGGCGGCGGCGAGCCTGGCGCGGATCATGCCGATGCCGAGCCAGACCAGATAGAGCGCGCCCGCGAGCTTCACCGCGACATAGAGTTCCGGCACATGCTTGAACACGGCCGAAAGCCCGAAGGCTGCCGCCATGACATGGACATAGCAGCCGAGATGGATGCCGAGCATCGCCATGAAGCCGGCCCTGCGGCCATGCGCGATCGTCTGCGCCGCGGTGTAAAGCAGCGCCGGCCCCGGGAAATAGGCGACCAGCAGCGTCAGCGTCGCGAAGGCGAGAAGGGTCTCCCAGGAGGCCATCAGTTCACCTTTTCCACATAGACCCTGATCCGGCCGCCGCAGGAGAGCCCGACCTTCCAGGCCGTCTCGTCGGCGACGCCGAATTCGAGCGTGCGGGCCTTTCCGTCGGCGATGACCTCGGCCGCCTCCTCGACCACGGCGCCCTCGACGCAGCCGCCGGAGACCGAGCCGAGGAAATTGCCCTCGCCGTCGATGACGAGATGCGAGCCGACCGGACGCGGCGCCGAGCCCCAGGTCTCGATCACGGTCGCGACCGCGACGCCGCGGCCGGCTTTGGCCCAGGCTTCGGCCTGGCCAAGGATGTCGGTATCGGTGCTGATCATGACGACGTTTCCATCACGCGCGAAAGCGAAGCGTCGTCATTGCGAGCGCAGCGAAGCAATCCGGGGGGACGTAGAGCGCGGCCGCCCCTGGATTGCTTCGCTGCGCTCGCAATGACGATTTGACATGCTCGATATCATGCCTCACCCCGCCCGCTTCAACCACTGCCGCGGATCGCTGGACCGGTCCGCTTCCGGCGCGAGCGCGGCGCAGAGATCGGCCATCGCGGCGAGGTTGTGGATCGGCCGGAACGAGTCGACATGGGGCAGCATCGCGCGGATGCCGCTGGCGCGCGCCTCGAAGGCGGAGAAGCGCAGCAGCGGGTTGAGCCAGACGAGCTGTCGGCAGGAGCGGTGCAGCCGGTCCATCTCGAAGCCGAGTTCGCCGTCGAGATGGCGCTCGAGCCCGTCGGTGAAGAGCAGCACCACCGCCCCGCCGCCCAGCACCCGGCGCGACCAGACCCGGTTGAAGCCGTGCAGCGCGGTCGCGATGCGGGTGCCGCCCTCCCAGTCGGGCGCGGCCTTGCCGGCGAGCGCCAGCGCCTCGTCGGGATCGCGCGAGCGCAGCATCCGGGTGACGTTGGTCAGCCGCGTGCCGAAGACGAAGGAGTGCACCCGCCGGCGCTTCTCGGTGATCGCATGCAGGAAATGCAGAAAGATGCGCGAATATTCCGCCATCGAGCCGGAGATGTCGACCAGCGCCACCACCGGCGGATGGACCTCGGCCCGCTCGCGCAAGGCGAGGTCGATCGTGCCGCCGCCGGCCCTGAGCGAGCGCCGGAAGGTTTTGCGCGGATCGATCCGCAAGCCTCGATGCGCCGCCTCGAAACGCCGCGTCGGCACGGCGTCGTCCGGCAAGCGAAGCCCTGCGATCAGCTGCTTGGCGCGCGCGATCTCGGCGGCGCTCATCTGGGCGAAATCGCGCGATTTCAGCGTCTCGCGGTCGGACACCGTGAGCCTGGCCGAAAGCTCGGTCAGCTCCGCCGGCGGTTCGTCCTCGCGCCGGGGCGGTGAAAAGGCCTCGGCCACGCGCAGCGCCCCGGCCTCGTCCTTCTCTGGCGCGGCCTCGCCGCCGGGCGCGACCGGTGACATCTGCGCCATGATCTTCTCGATCAGGTTGCGCCGCCGCCAGAACAGCCGGAACGCCTGGTCGTAGACCACGCTGTCCTCGTGCCGTTTCACGAAGATCGCATGCAGCGCCCAGTAGACGTCGTCGCGCCCGCCGAGCGCGCCCTCCGCCAGCGCCTCGACCGCCTCGACCACAGCGCCCGGACCGACCGGGATGCCGGCGATCCGCAGGGCGCGAGCGAAATAGGCGATGTTTTCGGGGAGTTTACCCGTCATGTTCTGGTCAGCGTCTTCAACCCGGCCCCATCTCGGTCATGAACACCTTCTGGGCGATCTGCCATTTGCTGTCGATCTTCAGGAAGCAGAGCAGGTCGGTGAAATAGCGCGGCGGCATCTGGCATTTGACCTTCACCAGCGCCAGCGTCGGCCCGACGAGGTCGACCGTCAGGATATGGTCGCCGCGTGCCAGGCCCGCCGCCTTGGGCGAGGGCCGGTTGCGCACCGCCTCGAACCATTCGGCCCGCGGCACGATCTTGATGTGTCCGTCTTCCTGCGCCGAGGTCAGCGCGCTGGTCGGATGGAAGACTTGCCCGAGCTTCTCGACATCGCCCTCGAACAGGCCATTGAGATAGGTCCAGGTCGCAGCTTCGATCGCCTTGAGATCGCTGTTCATGGCGGTTTCCTCTCCCGTCATGGTCGACCTTGTGTCGACCATCCACGCCTTGCAACGGATGGGCCAGCTTAGACGAAGACGTGGATGGTCGACACAAGGTCGACCATGACGGACAGCGATTTCAGCGCGCCGCCTCGCTCTTCGCCTGATCGAGCAGCTCGCGCACTTTCGAGCCCTGCATCGCCTGGATGTCGTCCTGGTACTTCAGCAGCGCGCCGAGCGTGTCCGAAACCAGCGCCGGATCGAGCGCAACCGCGTCGAGCTCGACCAGCGCCGTCGCCCAGTCCAGCGTCTCGGCGACGCCCGGCGCCTTGAACAGCTCCTCCTTGCGGATCGCCTGCACGAAGGCGACGACCTGTTTCGCGAGTTTCGCCGGCGCGTCGGGCGCGCGCGCCTTCAGGATCGCGAGTTCGCGCGGGCCGTCGGGATAGCCGACCCAGTGATAGAGGCAGCGGCGCTTGAGCGCGTCGTGGATCTCGCGCGTCCGGTTCGAGGTCAGGATCACGATCGGCGGCTCCGCCGCCTTCACCGTGCCGAGTTCGGGGATCGTTACCTGCGCATCGGCCAGCACTTCGAGCAGGAAGGCCTCGAAGGCCTCGTCGGTGCGGTCGAGCTCGTCGATCAGCAGGATCGGCGCTCCGCCCTCCTGAGACTCGAGCGCCTGCAGCAGCGGCCGCTTGACCAGGTATTTCTCCGAGAAGATGTCGGCTTCGAGCTTGTCGCGATCGCCGCCCGCCCCGCCGGCTTCCGCCAGCCGGATCGCCATCATCTGCCCGGCATAGTTCCACTCGTAGACGGCCGAGGCGAGGTCGAGCCCCTCATAGCATTGCAGGCGGATCAGGCGTCGCCCGAGCCCGCTCGCCAGCACCTTGGCGATCTCGGTCTTGCCGGTGCCGGCTTCGCCTTCGAGCAGCAGCGGCCGCTTCATCCGCAGCGCCAGGAACAGCACCGTCGCGAGCGCGCGATCGGCGACATAGCCCTGGGACTGGAGGAGCGACAGCGTCGCGTCGATGGAGGCGGGCAGCTCGGCCTTGTGTCCGGTCATGACATCCTTTGGCGCGGCGGCCCGTCATTGTCGCGCCATGGCGCTCTGCGCGTCATGCCGTGTCGCAAGCCATCCTTCAAGACCAGCCCGAGGAAACGATCATGACCACAGCCGAAACCGCCGCCGCCTTCACCGACATGCTGAAGCGCGGCGAGCACGAGGCGGCCGCAGCCCGGTTCAACGCGCCCGCCATCGTCAGCATCGAGAACATGGACGGCCCGATGGCCCGCGTCGAGGGCACGCAAGCCGTCAAGGCCAAGAGCGACTGGTGGAACGGCGCCCATGAGATCCATTCGGCGCAGGCGCACGGGCCCTACCTCAACGGCGAGCAGTTCATCGTCCGTTTCGACATGGACGTGACGGTGAAGGAGACCGGCGTCCGCATGCAGATGAGCGAAGCCGGCCTCTACACCGTCCGCGACGGCAAGATCGTCGAGGAACGCTTCTTCTATTGAGGCGGAAGGTCGACCTGCGCGTTATCGCGCGCTCAGGCCTTCCCCGTCGCCTGCGCCACCGCCTGCTTGGTCATCACGCCGATCAGATGGGCGCGGTATTCGGCGTCGGCATGCATGTCGGCGTTGATGTTCTTGGCCGAGGCCTTGACCCCGTCGAGCGATTTCGGCGCGAAACGCGCCTTCAGCGCCGCCTCTCCCTCGCTCCAGCGGAAGACGCCGCCGGCGCCGGCCCCGATCACCGTGACGCGGATGTCGGCGCCGCGCTTGGCGACGAAGACGCCGACCAGTGCATAGCGCGAAGCCGGGTTGCGGAATTTTGCATAGCCCGCCTTCGAGACCAGCGGGAAGACCACCTTGGTGATGATCTCGCCTTCCTCCAGCGCGGTCTCGTAGAGCCCGGTGAAGAAGTCGTCGGCGACGAGCTTGCGCTTGTTGGTGACGACGGTCGCGCCGAGCGCCAGCAGCGCGGCGGGATAGTCCGCCGCCGGGTCGTTGTTGGCGACCGAACCGCCGATCGTGCCGCGGTGGCGCACCGCCGGATCGCCGATATGGGACGCGAGATAGGCGAGCGCCGGGATCGCCTCCTGAACGATCGCCGAGTCGGCGACCTCGGCATGGGTCGTCATCGCGCCGATGACGATCGTCCGGCCCTTGCGCGCGATGCCCTTGAGATCGGAGCACGCCCCGAGATCGACCAGCGCGGTCGGCGCGGCGAGCCTGGCCTTCATCGTCGGCAGCAGCGTGTGGCCGCCGGCGAGCAGCTTGGCGTCCTCCTTCTTGGCGAGGAGGCCGGCGGCCTGGCGGGCCGTGGCGGGGCGGTGATAGGTGAAAGCGTACATGATGGCGTCCCTTCAGCTCACTCGGCTGCCAGTGTCCGGATGCTCTTCTGCGCCGCGCGCCAGACCGCCATCGGCGTCGCCGGCATGGCGATGTCCTCATGGCCGAGCGCGTCGGTGATGGCGTTGATCACGGCCGGCGGCGAGGCGATCGCGCCGGCCTCGCCGCAGCCCTTGATGCCGAGCGGGTTGGACGGGCACGGCGTCACCGTCATGCCGACGTCGAAGGACGGCAGGTCGTGGGCGCGCGGCATGCAGTAGTCCATGAAGCTCGCCGTCATGAGCTGGCCGTCGGCGTTGTATTTCGCGCCTTCGAGCAGCGCCTGGCCGACGCCCTGGGCAATGCCGCCATGGACCTGGCCCTCGACGATTATCGGGTTGATGACGTTGCCGAAATCGTCGACCGCCGCCCAGCGCTCGATCGTGGTGACGCCGGTCTCGGGATCGATCTCGAGCTCGCAGATGTGGACGCCGGCTGGGAAGGTGAAGTTGGTCGGGTCGTAGAAGGCGCCCTCCTTCAGGCCGGGCTCGAGGTCCTGGCCGTTGAACTTGTGCGCGACATAGGCCTGCAGGGCGCAGGAGCCGAAATCGAGCGTCTTGTCGGTGCCTTTCACCTTGAAGTGCCCGTCCGCGAAGTCGATGTCAGCCTCGTCGGCCTCCAGCACATAGGCCGCGACCTTCTTGCCCTTGGCGATGACCTTGTCGACCGCCTTGACGATGGCCGACATGCCGACCGCACCCGAGCGCGAGCCATATGTGCCCATGCCCATCTGCACCTTGTCGGTGTCGCCATGGACGATCGAGACGTTGTCGATCGGGATGCCGAGCCGGTCGCTGACCAGCTGCGCGAAGGTCGTCTCATGGCCCTGGCCGTGACTGTGCGAGCCGGTCAGCACCTCGACCGTGCCGATCGGATTGACCCGGACCTCGGCCGATTCCCACAGGCCCACTCCCGCGCCGAGCGAGCCGACCGCAGCGGACGGCGCGATGCCGCAAGCCTCGATATAGGAGGAGAAGCCGATGCCGCGCAGCTTGCCGGCCCGCGCAGAGTCGCGCTTGCGCTTGCCCAGCCCCTTGTAGTCGATCAACTCCAGCGCCTTCTTCATCGAGGCGCCGTAATTGCCGGCGTCGTACATCATGATCACCGGCGTCTGGTGCGGGAACTTCTTGATATAGTTCTGCATCCGGAACTTCGCCGGGTCCTTGCCGAGCTCGCGCGCCGCGACTTCCACCAGCCGCTCGACCACGAAGGTGGCTTCGGGCCGGCCCGCACCGCGATAGGCATCGACCGGGGCGGTGTTGGTGTAGACCGCATCGACCTCGGCATAGATCGCCGGGATGTCGTATTGCCCGGACAGCAGCGGCGCGTAAAGATAGGTCGGCACGGACGACGAGAAGGTCGAGAGATAGGCGCCGAGATTGGCGGTGGTCTTGACCCTGAGCGCCGTGATCTTGCCGTCGGCATCGGTCGCGAGTTCGGCATGGGTGACGTGGTCGCGGCCATGCGCGTCGGAGAGGAAGGCCTCGGTCCGGTCCGAGGTCCATTTCACCGGCCGGCCGACCTTCTTCGCCGCCCAGACACAGACCGTCTCCTCGGCATAGATGAAGATTTTTGAGCCAAACCCGCCACCGACATCGGGCGCGATCACGCGCAGCTTGTTCTCCGGCGCGATGCCGATGAAGGCCGAGAGCACGAGGCGGGCGACGTGCGGATTCTGGCTCGTGGTGTAGAGCGTGAAGGCGCCCTCGCCCTGGTCGTAGTCGCCGACGGCCGCGCGTGGCTCCATCGGGTTCGGCACGAGGCGGTTGTTGACGATGTCGAGCTTCGTCACGTGCCTGGCGGCCTTGAAGGCCTTCTCGGTCTCGTCCTTGTTGCCGAGATGCCAGTTGAACACGGTGTTGTCCGGCGCCTCGTCATGCACGACGGTCTTGGCTTTCGCCGCCTTCGCGGTCTCGACCACCGCAGGCAGCACGCCGTAATCGATCACGATCGCCTCGGCCGCGTCCTTTGCCTGCGCCAGCGTCTCGGCCACGATCACCGCGACATGGTCGCCGACATAGCGGACTTTGCCCTGCGCCAGCGCCGGATGGCCGCCGGCGCGCATCGGCGAGCCGTCCTTGTTGTGGATCATCCAGCCGCAGATCAGCCCGCCGACCTTGTCGGCGGCGAGGTCGGCGCCGGTGTAGATCCCGAGCACGCCCGGCATCGCGGCAGCAGCCTTGGCATCGATCGACTTGAGCGTGGCGTGGGCATGCGGCGAGCGCAGGAAATAGGCGTGGGCCTGGCCCGGCCGGTTGATGTCGTCGGTGTAGCGGCCCTGGCCGGTGATGAAGCGGTGGTCTTCCTTGCGGCGAACCGAGGCGCCGATACCCGTAGCGGACATGGTGTTCCCTCCTCGCAGCGCGCCTCTGGCGGGCGCGTCATGGCCTGAGACGAAAAGGCCCGCGCGGGATGGCGCGGGCCTCGGGAGCTCACTCGGCCGCCTGGCGGACCGGGGCCTTGCCGCCCATCGCCGCGGCTCCGGCGGCGATCGCCTTGACGATGTTGTGGTAGCCGGTGCAGCGGCAGATGTTGCCGTCGAGATCCTCGCGGATCGTCTTCTCGTCGAGGACGAAGCCGCGCCGGTTCACCATGTCGATCGCCGACATGATCATGCCGGGCGTGCAATAACCGCATTGCAGGCCGTGATGCTCGCGGAAGGCCTCCTGCATCGGATGCAGAGCGCCGTTCGTCGCGATGCCCTCGATCGTCGTGACCTCGGCGCCGTCGAGCGAGAGCGCGAGCGTGGTGCAGGCCTTGACCGCCTTGCCGTCGACATGGACGAGGCAGGCGCCGCACTGGCTGGTGTCGCACCCGACATGGGTGCCGGTCAGGCGCAGGTTCTCGCGCAGCAATTGCACCAACAGCGTGCGCGGATCCACTGCTGCTGTGACGGCTTTGCCGTTCACCGTCATCGAAACGGTGGCCATGGGGGCGTTCCTCCTGTGACCCGGATCTGGCGTCCGGCTATGACATCTCGTAGCCGTCGTATCGTCTCTTCACCCGCCGTCGGAGCGTTCGCCCGCCGGCAGGCAGCTTTTCCTTGGAACAGCTCAAAACCGAATGTGGACCCGGCATTTTCCGCGGTCAAGCGGATCGCCCGCGGAAGCGACGGCTGAATTCTCCCTGTTTCATGGGCAAATGGTCGAAGCCGCTGGAGTTCGGTCGTACCCCCGCCTGCGGCGGCGGCGGTGGCGAATTCTTAACTCGCAACGCTCACCATGGCCTGAGATCGCACCGGCGCGACTCCATCGACAGGCTTGAACCCGCGTGACATCGATACCCGATCAGGTTCGGCGCCGGCTCGGCGCGACCGGCTTCGACGCGGGCAAGCGCGCCCTGCTGCGCAGCTACAAGCCGGTGGCCGACAAGCTCGTCGAATCCATCGTCGCCCGTGCCTTCGAATACGGCATCAAGATCCATTCCGGACTCAACGAACGGATCCCGGCCCACGCGGCGACCCTCTACCCCGCCACGGCCGCGCATTTCGGTCTGATCTTCGAGGGCGACTTCGACGCCCGCTACGATGAATCGCTTCGCGCGCTGTGCGCGCTCGAGCGCGAGGCGCTGGTTGGCACGCGCTCGCGCGTCGCCGTCGCGATGGCGCTGATGCGCGCGATCGTCGGCGCGTCGCGCCGCGCCGCGCTGTTTACGCCCCGGCGGCATATCCGCGCGATCGAGATCATCGAGGGCGTGCTGGTGATGGACATCAACATCGCCATGACCATCGACAAGGACATGGAGAGCGCCGAGGCGCAGCGCCGCTCCAGCACGCTGGACGAGGCGGCCGAGAGCCTGAAAGTCCGCATCGGCGGCATCGACGCTTCGATCGCCGACGCCGTCGAGCAGTTCGCCCTGACCAATGACGAGACCAACCGCGCCACCGTCTTCATCAAGACGAAGGTCGCCTCGCTCGAACAGACCTCGATGCTGGTGCGCGAGAAGTCGATCCAGACCGCCGCCGCGACCGAGGAGATGTCGGCCAACATCGCCGAGATCGGCCAGCGCGCCCGCCAGAGCCTGTCGATCGCCAACCGCGCCGTCCACGATGCCGACGAGATGAACCGCGCGATCGCCAGGCTGCGCGACGTCACCGGCAGCATCGGCGCGGTCGCCGGCATGATCGCCGACATCGCCGCCCAGACCAATCTGCTCGCGCTCAACGCCACGATCGAGGCCGCCCGCGCCGGCGAGGCCGGGCGCGGCTTCGCCGTCGTCGCCTCCGAGGTCAAGTCGCTGGCGACCCAGACCGCCAGCGCGACGCAGGACATCGCCCGCCAGATCGCCGAACTCTCCGCCAGCGCCGAGGCCTGCAGCCATCACGCCGCCGCGATCGGCGGCACGATCGGCGAGATGCGGCTCGATTCGGAGGCGATCTCGGACGCGGTCTCGCAGCAGGGCCAGGTCACCGCCGCGATCGCCCGCGACGCCGCCGATGTCGCCGGCAGCTCGGACGAGGCCATCGCCGCCGCCAGCGCCGTCAACAACAGCCTGGTCTCGACGGCCCGCACACTCGAGCGCGCCAACGTCGCCGCCACCGGCATCGCGATGCAGGTCGGCGCCGCCGAGGCCGCCGTCAGCGCCGCGCTGACCGCCTTGCGCCGGGCCTCCTGACGCGGATCAGCCCTCGCTGACCGGCTTTTTAGTCAGGACGCGGCTCAGCCTTCGCTGACCCTTTTCCAGCAAAGACGCGGCTCAGCCTTCGCTGACCGCTTTGGCGAAATTGGCGAAGAACTCGTCGGCGAGCTTCTTCGAGACCGAATCGATCAGCCGCGAGCCGAGCTGCATCAGCTTGCCGCCGACCTGCGCCTCGACATCGTATTTCAGTAAGGTCTGTCCGCCTTCGGCGTCGCTGAGCGAAACCTTCGCCCCGCCCTTGGCGAAGCCGGCGATGCCGCCCTCGCCCTCGCCCTGGATGCGGTAGCCGTTCGGAGGATCGAGATCGACGAGCTCGACCTTGCCCTTGAAGGTCGCCTTCACCGGCCCGAGCTTGACCTTCACCACGGCCGAGAAATGCGTGTCGTCGTCCTTGTTGAGCTGGTCGCAACCCGGGATGCAGGCCTTCAGCACCTCGGCGTCGTTGAGCTTGGCCCAGACCACGTCCTTGGCGGCGGGCAAGGTCACCTCGCCGGTCATCGTCATCGCCATCGCTCGACTCCATCGCTCTCGTCGCAGTCCGCCGGCAGGACTGTTGCCGCGGATGTCGCCTCGGGTCTATCCAAGGCAGGCCTATCCATGGTCGCAAAGCCGGCCGCCGCACAAGAGGCCAGATGTGAGACCCAGCCCGGACAGGATCGCAGGATGAGCGAGGCTGGCGGGCTTTACGGCGAACTCTTCGCCGATGCCGAGATGGCAGCGCTGTTCAGCGACGAGGCGGCGCTTCAGGGCATGCTCGATTTCGAGGCCGCGCTCGCCCGCGCCGAGGCGACGGCAGGGATCCTCACGCAGGAGATCGCCACGGCGATCGAAGCCTGCTGCAAGGCGGAATTCTACGACGTCGCCACCATCGGCAAGGCCGCCACGCTCGCGGGCAATCCGGCGATCCCGCTGGTCAAGGCGCTGACCGCCCGCGTCGCCGAGACCTCCCCGGAAGCCGCGAAATGGGTCCACTACGGCGCGACCAGCCAGGACGTGATCGATTCCGGCCACGCCCAGCAATATAGCGGCGGATGGAGCCTCCTGCTCGATCGTATCGCGCGGCTCGCTGCCGCGCTCGCGGCACTCGCCGAGCGCCATCGCCGCACCCCGATGATCGGGCGCACCTTTCTCCAGCATGCCGTGCCGGTGAGCTTCGGCGTCAAGGCGGCGCAATGGCTCGGACCCCTGGTCGATATCCACGACCATATCCAGATTTGGGGCCAGCCCGCCCATCAGCTTGGTGGTGCGGCGGGAACGCTCGCCTCGCTCGGCGACGAGGCGGCGGCGGTCCTCGAAGCCTTCGTCGAGACGATGCCGTCGATCGGCGCGGCCGGCACGCCCTGGCACGCGCAGCGGCACCGTCTCGTCACCGGAGCGGCCCAGCTCGGCATCCTCACCGGCCATCTCGGCAAGATAGCGCTCGATGTCGGCCTGATGGCCCAGACCGAGATCGCCGAACTCGCCGAGCCGGAGGCGCCCGGCAAGGGCGGTTCCTCGGCGATGCCGCACAAGCGCAATCCCGTCCTGTGCACGCTGATCCTCGCCGCCGCCAAGCGCGCGCCCGGGCTGGTCGCGACCATGCTGTCGAGCATGCCGCAGGAGCATGAGCGCGCCATGGGCGGCTGGCATGCCGAATGGCTGACGATGCGGGAGCTTTATCTCGTCGCGGGCTCGGCGCTGAGCCAGACCTTGGCCCTGATCGAGGGACTGCAGGTCTTTCCCGAGGCGATGCGGCGCAATCTCGACCTGACCCATGGTCTCGTCATGGCCGAGCGCGCCTCGCTGGCGCTGGCAGCGACCATCGGCCGAAGCGAGGCGCATCATCTGCTGGAGCAGGCGAGCCGCCGCTGCATCGCCGAGGGACGCCATCTCCGCGATGTCCTCGCCGAGGATCCGGCGCTGTCCGGGACGCTCGACCGTGCCGGACTCGACGCGCTGTTCGACCCGTCGACCTATCGCGGCGCCTCTGACACGATCATTGACAGCATTCTCGAACGCTATCGTGGTGAGCGCGAACACATGGCCGACCATGGTTGATCTCTCGCCGAGCGAACGCTCCGTCGCCGCAGGCTCCTCCGGCGACGGCGCGGCCATGGCGATGCGCATCGTCGCCGAGGCCGCGAGGCTGATGGGCGCGCCGAAGCTGATCCCGGTCGCCTCCGCCCATATCGACGGCGCGCTCTATCACGGCGATTCCGGCACGCTCTTCGCCGAGAGGCTGGTCGAGGGCGGCGCAAAGGTCGCGGTGCGCGCGACGCTGAACGTCGGCTCGCTGACGCCGGCCGGCTGCGCGAAGATCCGGCTGCCGCCGCATGAGCGCGACATGGCCGCCCGCATGATGCGCGCCTACGAGGCGATGGGCTGCGAGCCGTCCTGGACCTGCGCGCCCTATCAGGCCGGCCACCGCCCGAAGACCGGGACCGACGTCGCCTGGGGCGAATCCAACGCCGTCGTCTTCTGCAATTCGGTGCTCGGCGCCCGCACCAACCGCTATGGCGACTTCCTCGACATCGCCTGCGCCATCGCGGGATGCGCGCCCGATTACGGGCTGCACCGCCCCGAAAACCGCATTGCGAAGCTGCTGATCGACGCGAGCGGACTGTCGCAGGAACTGCGCCGGTCGGACGTGTTCTATCCCGTGCTCGGCACCATGCTCGGCCGCCTCGCCGGCAGCACGGTCGCGGTCATCGAGGGTCTGCAGGGCTGCACGACCGAGGACCGGCTGAAGGCACTCGGCGCGGCCTCGGCCTCGGCCGGCGGCGTCGGGCTGTTCCATGTCGCAGGCGTCACGCCGGAAGCGCCCGACGCCGCGACCGCGCTCGGCCATGTCGCGCCGCAGGAGCGGATCGTGCTGACGGCCGCGATGGTGCAGGCCGCGCTCGCCGGCCTCTCGACCGCCGGCGCGACCGAGCGGGTCGACGCGGTCGCGATCGGCTCGCCGCATCTCTCGCTCGCCGAGATCGAGGAGGTCGAGGCCCGCCTCGACGGCCGCAGGCTTAAGGCGCCGCTCTACGCCAATACCGGCCGCCACGTCGTCGCCCCGCTCGAACGTGACGGCCGCCGGGCCGCGCTCGAGGCCGCCGGCCTGCTCTTCGTCGTCGACACCTGCGTCGTCGCGACGCCGATCCTGCCCGAGATCGACGGCGCCGTGCTGATGACGAACTCCGGCAAGTTCGCCCATTATGCCCCGGGCAACACCGGCTATGCCGTGACCTATGGCTCACTCGCCGAATGCGTCGAGAGCGCCGTCGCCGGCCGGCTGGTCAGGGAGGCGCGGTCATGGAGCTGAAGGCCGAAATCCTGATCCCCGGCGAGACGGTTACCGCCGAATGCCTCGCGCTGACCGCGCCGATCAGCTTCTGGGGCGGCGTCGATCCGAAGACCGGCGCGATCATCGACGCCCGCCATCCGCAGCGCGGCGCCAACATCGCCGGCATCGTGCTGGCCTTGCCGGGCACGATCGGGTCGTCGTCCGCCTCGGCCGTGCTGCTGGAGCTGGTCCATGCCGGCCGGGCACCGGCGGCGATCCTGATGGACGAGCCCGACGCCATCCTGCTGCTCGGCATCATCGTCGCCCGCGAGATGGGCTGGCCGACGCCGCCGGCCTATCGCCTGCCCGCAACCGCGCAGAGCGGACTTGCGGGGCGCAGGCTCGTGCTATCCAAAAGCGGCGCCATTCGCCCGATTTGACGAGGACCTCCCGAATGCCGATCGAGACGATCAAGGGCGAGCCCTTCAACATCCAGATCGACGGCACCGCCGACGCCCCGGCGCTCCTGCTGTCGAACTCGCTCGGCACCAACCTGACGATGTGGGACCCGCAGGTCGCGGAATGGGCGAAGCGCTTCCGCGTCGTGCGCTATGATTCACGGGGCCACGGCCAGTCGGTCGCGACCGACGAGCCCTATTCGATCGCCCGCCTCGGCCATGACGCGCTGGCGATCCTCGACCATCTCGGCATCGAGAAGGCGCATTGGTGTGGCCTGTCGAAAGGAGGCATGGTCGGGCAATGGGTCGCGACCCATGCCCGCAAGCGCTTCGACAGGATCGTGCTCGCCAATACGGCGGCGAAGATGGGGCCGCCCGAGCTCTGGAACGGCCGTGTCGCCAATGTCCGCGCCAATGGCATGGAAGGCCTCGTCCAGCCGACTCTGGAGCGCTGGTTCAGCCCGGGCTTCCGCACGAGCGACACCGCGACCGTGGCCAAGGTCAGCGAGATGCTGAAGACGACGCCGCCGCTCGGCTACGCCAATGCTTGCGCCGCGATCCGCGACATGGACCAGCGCGAGGCGATCCGCAGCGTGACCAACCCGGTCCTCGTCGTCATCGGCAAGGTCGATCCGGCGACGCCGCCCGCCGCCGGCCGCCTCATCGCCGAGGCCATCCCCGGCGCGCAGGCGGTCGAGCTCGACGCGGCGCATCTCTCCAATCTCGAGCAGCCGGAGGCCTTTACGACGGTGGTGCTCGACTTCCTGACAGGCTGAGGTGATCCGATGGACGAGAAGACCCGTTACGACAACGGCATGAAGACGCGTCGCGCCGTCTTGAGCGACGCTTATGTCGACAAGGCGAGTTCCGGTCTCACGCCCTTCAACGGCGAATGGCAGGAGTTCATCACCCGCACCGCCTGGAACGACATCTGGAACCGCCCTGGCCTGCCCCGGCGCGAGCGCTCGATCATCGTGCTCTCGATCGCGACCGCGCTCGGCGCCTGGGGCGAGTTCCGCATCCATGTCCGCGGCGCGCTGAACAACGGCATCAGCCGCGACGAGATCAAGGAGGTGCTGATGCAGGCGGCGATCTATGCCGGCGTACCCGCCGCCAACCACGCCTTCAAGGAGGCCGCGAGCGTCTTCGCCGAGGTCGATGCCGAGGCCGGCAAGACCGCCTGACTCAAGCGACTCAGACCGCCTCGAAGCGCCGGTCGCGATAGGTCAGGCCGGCACCGGGCGCCGTCCCGCCGACCGCGACGACCTCGCCCAGCACGAGGCTGTGCGTCGCGACCCGCTCGATCGCGACGAGCCGGCAGTCGAAGGCGGCGAGCGCCGTCGCCAGCACCGGCGCGCCGCTGACGAGCCTGCCCCACTCCGCGGTCGAAAAGCGCGCCTCGCCCTCGATCCCGCGGCGGCCCGCGAAAATCTCGGCGAGATCGTCGCCGCCGCCCGGCAGAGCGTTGACGCAAAAGATGCCGCCGGCCGCGATCGCAGCCAGCGTCCGGCTGGCCGCCGCGATGCAGACCAGCACCGTCGGCGGCGCATCCGAGACCGAAGCGACTGCCGTCGCGGTCAGCCCGATCCGGCCGCCCGGCCCCGCCGTCGTGACGATATGGACAGGGCTCGCCAGCCGCGCCATCGCGTCGCGATAGGCTTCGCCGGATGCCGCAGGCGCGAGCGGCGAGGGAGTTTCGACGATCCTGTTCATTCGCCCGGACTGTTCGCGTGGCATGCGCCGTCATGTAAGGCCGCTTTCTCGCGAAAGCGAGCGCTCCTCGCGCAGTCCGGACCACCTCCGGCGCAGTCGACACTTTACGGCCGGCAGCCGACGCCTCAGTCGCGTCCCAGGGCTCCCAGCAGGCCCTTGCGAAAATGCAGCATCAGCACGTCGCTGGCCGCGGCGGCGGCCTCCGGATCGGCAGCGGCGATCGTCTGGGCGAAAGCGAGATGGAGCTGGGCCGAAGGCACAAGATCGTCTTGGCGCTCGAAATGATACCAGGCCCGCCGCATCAGGGCCTGCAGCGGCTCGACCGCGCGCGTCGCATAGGGGCTGCGGGCGGCCTGGGCGACGGTCGCGTTCAGCTCGGTGTCGAGCCGCATGAAAGCGTTGACGTCGCCGGTCTCGGCAGCGGCGCGCATGCCCCTGGCGCAGTCGATGATGGCGATGCGCTCGCCCGGACTCGCACGCCGGGCGGCGTCGGCCGCGATCAGCCTTTCGAGCACCGCGCGCGCGTCGAGCGCCGCCATCACGTCGATCGCGTTGATGTCGGCGACGGCGACGCCCTTGCGCGGCAGGATCTCGACCAGCCCCTGCTGCGCCAGGCGGATCAGCGCCTCGCGAACCGGCGTGCGCCCGACGCCGACGAGATCGATCAGCTGCGCCTCGGTCAGCACGGCGCCCGGCCGCAGCGACAGCGTCACGATCGCCTCTTCGAGACGGCGATAGGCGATCTCCGACAGGCTGGGCGCAATGGTCGCGACGGCCTCCATGATCTGCGTCATGCGGTCCGGCCCGAGCCGGAGCGGCGCGTTGACGGGTCTTCTGCGGCTGATATATCAAGCGGGAGGGCCAACCGGCATGCCATGTTGGCAATCTGCCGCGCAAACGGGGCGCCACGCAAGACGCCGCCCGAACGACCCGCCGTCAGGAACCGCCGGAGACGCCATGGCCTTCGCCTGCACCATCCCAGCCACGCCGACGGTCCAGCAGGACGACGAGACCGTGCGTATCACGCGCTGGGATTTCGAGCCCGGCGCGGTCACCGGCTGGCACGAGCATGGCTGGCCCTATTTCGTCGTCATGCTGGTCGCCGGCACGCTGCGCATCCATGACGGCGAGCGCGAGACCGACGTGGCCCTCGCCCAGGGCCAAGCCTATATGCGCCCGGCCGGCATCCGGCACGACGTCATGAACGGTTCGGCCCATCCGATCGCCTTCGTCGAGATCGAGGTGAAGCGGCCGGACGCGCTGAAGGCGCTGTCGCTGCCATGACAGCCGCGCCATGACAGTCGCATCATGAAGGTCGCGATCATCGGTGCGGGCATCGTCGGCGTCGCGACCGCGCATGCCCTGCTCGACGAGGGCCACGAGATCCTGATCCTCGACAAGGAGGGGCCGGCCTTCGGCCCGTCTCGCGGCAATGCCGGCTGGATGGCCCATACCGACATCCTGCCGATTGCCAGTCCGAAGATCCTGCGGCAGGTGCCCAAGTTCCTGATCGACCCGCTCGGCCCGCTCTCGATCCGGCCGGCCTATTTCCCAAAACTCCTGCCCTGGCTCGTCCGCTTCGTGCTGGCGGCCCGGCCCGACGCCTATGAACGCTCGATCCGCGGCATCGCCGCGCTGCAGCAGCGCGCGCTGCCCGCCTGGCTGGCCCGGGCGGAGAGCGCCGGCCTGACCCGGCACATCCACCGCAAGGGCGGGCTCTACGCCTTCACCGACCGCGCGGCCTTCGCGGAAGCGGGCGAGATCGCCGGACGGCAGGCCGAATTCGGCATCACGGTCGAGATGATCGGCCCCGAGGAACTGCGCCAGTTCGAGCCGGCCCTGAAGGACTGCTTCGTCGGCGCGGCATATCACCCCGACACCGCCCATATCAGCGACCCGCTCGAACTCACGCTCGCACTTTTCGAGGCGGCGCTGGCGCGCGGCGCGACCTTCGAGAAGGCCGAGGTCACAAACCTCTCGACGGGAGAGCGCCCCGCCCTGATCGGCCCGGACGGCTTCCAGCGCGTCGTCGATCGCGCCGTGATCGCCGCCGGGGCCTGGTCGAAACCGCTGGCGGCAGCGCTCGGCGACGCCGTGCCGCTCGACACCGAGCGCGGCTACAATGTCAGCTTTCCCGGCGTGACCGGCCTGACCTCGCGGCCGATCGGCTTCGAGGGCCACGGCTTCGTGATGACGCCGCTCGACTCCGGCCTGCGCATCGGCGGCGCGGTCGAGTTCGGCGGGCTCGACGCCCCGCCCAACCATGCCCGCACGAAACTGCTCTACGACAAGGCGAGCCGGTTCGTGGAGGGCCTGCCAGCTTTCGAGAGCGGCAAACTCTGGATGGGCTTTCGCCCGTCCCTGCCCGACTCGCTGCCGGTGATCGGACGGGCCAGCCGCAACCGCAACATCGTCTACGCCTTCGGCCACGGCCATTACGGCATGACGCAATCGACCGCGACGGCAGGGCTCGTCGCCGATCTGTTCGCCGGTCGCGAGCCTGCGATCGACCTCGCGCTGTTCAGCCCGCAGCGGTTCTGAATCACAATCCCAACCGACCGAGCCAAACCCATGACGACACACACCTTCTTCTGCGTCGACGGCCACACCTGCGGCAATCCGGTGCGGATGGTCACAGGCGGCGGCCCCGTGCTGAAGGGCGCCACCATGGTCGAGAAGCGCGCGCACTTCCTCTCGGAGTTCGACTGGATCCGCACGGGGTTGATGTTCGAGCCGCGCGGCCACGACATGATGTCGGGCGCGATCCTCTATCCGCCGACACGCGACGACGCCGACATCGCCTTCCTCTTCATCGAGACCTCGGGCTGCCTGCCGATGTGCGGCCACGGCACCATCGGCACCGTCACCATGGCGCTGGAGCGCGGGCTGGTGACGCCGCGCCAGGAGGGCGTGCTGAAGATCGACACGCCGGCCGGCCTCGTCACCGCGACCTATGTTAGGAACGGCGCCCATGTCGACAGCGTCCGCATCGTCAACATCGCGAGCTATCTCCACGCGACGGACCTGACGGCCGAGGTCGAAGGGCTGGGTGAGGTCACGGTCGACGTCGCCTATGGCGGCAATTTCTACGCGATCGTCGATCCGCAGGCAGCGATCCGCGACGTCGCCGAGGTCAACCCGTCCGACCTGCTGCGCTGGAGCCCCAAGCTGCGGGCCGCGCTGAACGCGAAGTACCAGTTCATCCACCTCGAAAATCCGGCGATCAACGGCTTGAGCCACATTCTCTGGACCGGCGCGCCGACGGTGGCCGGCGCCCATGCCCGCAATGCCGTGTTCTACGGCGACAAGGCGCTCGACCGCTCGCCCTGCGGCACCGGCACCTCCTCGCGCATGGCGCAATGGGCGGCGAAGGGGAAGCTGAAGGTCGGCGACGATTTCGTCCATGAGAGCATCATCGGCACGCTGTTCAAGGGGCGCGTCGAAGCTGCCGCCAAAGTCGGCGAGCACGACGCGATCATCCCCTCGATCGAGGGCTGGGCGAGGATGACCGGCTACAACACCATCTTCATCGACGACCGCGACCCGCTGGCGCACGGCTTTCAAGTGGCCGATCGCGCCTGACCGCGCTGCCCGCGCCGCAATCATCTTGCGCGAAATCGTCGCCGGACCGCAGAGATGCCTGCACAATCGGCAGGCAGAATGCGCCAGATTGCTTTTGACAGAAATATGGCGCGGCGCGATTGTCGAAGCCGCAAGCCATTGGTAGCTCTGCGTATCACTCGCATCCCGCATGCGCCGGCGTCATGCCGTCGAAAAGAACGGGAGCGGATCAGAGGGGTCAGGCGTCGAGATGGAAGTGTTCCTCCAGCAGCTCATCAACGGGCTGACCCTGGGGTCGATCTACGGCCTCATCGCCATCGGCTACACGATGGTCTTCGGCATCATCGGCATGGTGAACTTCGCCCATGGCGATATCTTCATGCTGTCGGCCTTCATCGCGCTGATCTTCTTCATGCTGATCGCGTCGTGGTTCGGGGCCGGGCTGATCGTGCTGGCGCTGATCTTCGTGCTGATCCTGGCGATGTTCTTCACCTCGCTGTGGAACTGGGCGATCGAGCGCGTCGCCTACCGGCCGCTGCGCGGTTCGTTCCGGCTCGCGCCGCTGATCTCGGCGATCGGCATGTCGATCTTCCTCGTCAACTTCGTCCAGCTCGTGCAGGGCCCGCGCAACAAGTCGACGGCCCCGATGCTGAACAACGCCATCACGCTGATCGAGAGCGCGACCTATTCGGTGCAGATCTCCTACAAGCAGATCGTCATCATCGTGACGACCGCGATCCTGCTCGCCGCCTTCTGGTATATCGTCCAGAAGACGCCGCTCGGCCGGGCCCAGCGCGCCTGCGAGCAGGATCGCAAGATGGCCGCGCTGCTCGGCATCGACGTCGACCGGACGATCTCGATCACCTTCATCATGGGCGCGGCGCTGGCTGCGGTCGCGGGCGTGATGTACCTCGTGCTCTACGGCGTCGTCTCGTTCAACGACGGTTTCATCCCGGGCGTGAAGGCCTTCACCGCGGCCGTGCTCGGCGGCATCGGCTCGCTGCCCGGCGCCGTCATCGGCGGACTCCTGATCGGGCTGATCGAGGTGATGTGGTCGGCCTATTTCACCATCGACTACAAGGACGTCGCCGCCTTCTGCATCCTGGCGATCGTGCTGGTGTTCATGCCGTCCGGCATCCTCGGCCGCCCCGAAGTCGAGAAGGTCTGACGCCATGGCCAAGACCGTTTCAACCCAGACCGCCGGCGCTTCGGCAGCCGGCAAGCCGCGCGACTTCAAGGCGGCGCTGAAGGAGGCGGGCTTCGCAGCGCTCGTCACCTTCGGCCTCTGCATCCCGATCGTCGCCTGGGGCACGCGCCAGAACATGGAGAACGTGCTGGTGCTCGACCAGCGCTGGGAGGCGGTGTTCTGGGCCGTCGCCATCGTCTTCGCCGGCCGTTTCCTCGTCGTGCTGCGCCAGCAGGGCGCCGCCGACCGGAAATCGCTGGTCCGGTTCCTGCCGCACGGCACCTTCGCCTGGCTGCAGGCGCATTCGCGCATCTTCTCGCTGTTCGGCCTCGGCTTTCTCGTCACCTTCCCGCTGATCGCGATCGCGCTCACCGGCTGGGGCGGCGCGCTGAAATGGATCGACAATTTCGGCGTCCAGATCCTGATCTACGTCATGCTCGGCTGGGGCCTGAACATCGTCGTCGGCCTCGCCGGCCTGCTCGATCTGGGCTATGTCGCCTTCTACGCCGTCGGCGCCTATTCCTACGCGTTGCTGGCGAAGAATTTCGGACTGTCCTTCTGGCTCCTGCTGCCGTTGTCGGGGATTCTGGCGGCCTTCTGGGGCATCCTGCTCGGCTTCCCGGTGCTGCGGCTGCGCGGTGACTACCTCGCCATCGTGACGCTGGCCTTCGGCGAGATCATCCGCCTCGTGCTGATCAACTGGGTCGATTTCTCCGGCGGCTATGCCGGTATCTCCGGCATCCCGCGGCCGAGCTTCTTCGGCATCCCGTTCAACGCCAGCGACGAGGGCTTCGCGGCGGTGTTCGGGCTCGAATTCTCGCCGATCTACCGCACCATCTTCCTCTACTACCTGATCCTGGCGCTCGCTTTGCTCACCGCGTTCGTGACGCTGCGCCTGCGCCGCTTGCCGGTCGGCCGGGCCTGGGAGGCGTTGCGCGAGGACGAGATCGCCTGCCGCTCGCTCGGCATCAACACCACCAACACCAAGCTCACCGCCTTCTCGATCGGCGCCATGTTCGGCGGCTTCGCCGGCGCCTTCTTCTCGGCCCGGCAGGGCTTCATCTCGCCTGAATCCTTCGTGTTCATGGAATCGGCGATCATCCTCGCGATCGTCGTCCTCGGCGGCATGGGGTCGCTCTGGGGCTGCGCCATCGCCGCGATCGCGATGATCGGCGGCACCGAGCTGCTGCGCGAGCTCGACTGGATGAAGCAGGTCTTCGGCAACGACTTCGATCCGACCAAATACCGCATGCTGATCTTCGGCCTCGCCATGGTGGTGATCATGATCTGGAAGCCGCGCGGCCTGATCTCGACACGCGAGCCGACGGCCTTCCTGAAGGAGAAGAAGGCGATCTCGGCCGATATGGTCCAGGAGGGGCACGGCTGATGACGACCGTCGCGCTCCAGGGCCCGCCCCTTCTCCAGATCGAGCATGTCACCATGCGCTTCGGCGGCCTGACCGCCGTCAACGACCTCTCCTTCGAGGCCCGCAAGGGCGACATCACCGCCCTGATCGGCCCCAACGGCGCCGGCAAGACCACGGTCTTCAACTGCATCACCGGCTTCTACAAGCCGACCGAAGGCATGATGACGCTGACGCAGGACTCCGGCGCGAGCTTCCTGCTCGAACGGATGCCGGACTTCCAGATCTCCTGGAAGGCCAAGGTCGCGCGCACCTTCCAGAACATCCGGCTGTTCGGCGGCATGACCGTACTGGAGAACCTGCTCGTCGCGCAGCACAACCCTCTGATGATCGCATCCGGCTTCACCTTCCTCGGCGTGCTCGGCATCGGCGGCTACAAGGCCCGCGAGCAGGAGGCGGTCGAGAAGGCCAAGTTCTGGCTCGAGAAGATCAATCTGATCGACCGCGCCGACGATCCCGCTGCCGACCTGCCCTATGGCGACCAGCGCCGGCTCGAGATCGCGCGCGCCATGTGCACCGACCCCGTCCTGCTCTGCCTCGACGAGCCGGCGGCCGGCCTCAACCCGCGCGAGAGCGCCGACCTGAACGAACTCCTGCTCTCGATCCGCAAGGAGATCGGTACCGCGCTGCTGCTGATCGAGCACGACATGTCCGTCGTGATGGAAATCTCCGACCATGTCGTGGTGCTCGACTACGGCACCAAGATCGCCGACGGCACACCCGCCGAGGTCCAGGCCGATCCGAAGGTGATCGCGGCCTATCTCGGCGTCGACGACGAAGAGGTCGAGGCGGTGGAAGCGGAAGTCGGCATCTCATGACCCAGACCTCGCCTTTGCTCGCCGTCCGCGGCGTCAAGACCTATTACGGCAAGATCATCGCGCTGAAGGGCGTCGATCTCGATGTCAACGCCGGCGAGATCGTCACCATGATCGGCGCCAACGGCGCCGGCAAGTCGACCCTGATGATGACGATCTTCGGCAATCCGCAGGCGCGTGAGGGCACGATCACCTATGACGGGCAAGACATCACCAAGATGCCGAGCCATCTGATCGCCCGCCAGGGCATCGCCCAGTCGCCCGAGGGACGACGCATCTTCCCGCGCATGACCGTGTTCGAGAACCTGCAGATGGGCGCCGCAGTCGGCGGGCTCGAGCATTTCGAGGCCGATCTCGACAAGATCTGCGTGTTGTTCCCGCGCATCAAGGAGCGCCTGCAGCAACGCGGCGGCACGCTTTCGGGCGGCGAGCAGCAGATGGTCGCGATCGCGCGCGCCCTGATGGCACGGCCCAAGCTCCTGCTGCTCGACGAGCCCTCGCTCGGCCTCGCGCCGCTGATCGTGAAGCAGATCTTCGAGGCGATCCGCGAGCTGAACCGCAGCGAGGGCCTGACCGTCTTCCTGGTCGAGCAGAACGCCTTCCACGCGCTGAAGCTCGCCCATCGCGGCTATGTCATGGTCAACGGCCTCGTCACCATGAGCGGGACCGGCCAGGAACTGCTCGCCAATCCGCAGGTGCGGGCGGCCTATCTCGAAGGCGGGAGGCACTGACATGCAGGGCATCCTCTACGAAGAACCGACGGTCTGGCTCTTCCTGCTGGTCAGCGTCGTGATGGGCGGCTGGCTCGCCTGGATGGCCGGGCGCGCCATCGCGAAGACCTGGAAGCCGGTCTGGCAGCTGGTGCTCTACATGCTCGTGCTCGGCCTGTTCGTCCGCTTCATCCATTTCGCCCTGTTCGAGGCGACGCTGCTGACGCTGCACTACTACATCGTCGACACCATCGTGCTGATGGCCTTCGGTGTCGCCGGCTGGCGCTTCAACCGCGCCAGGCAGATGACGACGCAATATCGCTGGCTCTACGAGCGCACCGGACCCTTCGGCTGGAAGCCGCGCGAGGGCGCCGGCGAGAGCGCTGAAAAGACCGTCTAAAGGACGAAAAATCATCGCGAGCTTGACGCGTGACAGAGCCTGGAAAAAGCGCGAGACTGCGTTCCACGGCACCAGCACGCGCCGAGACGGGCGGACGATCCGGCCCGTTCATAGTGACACAGGGGAGTCTCATTCCATGAAGAAACTGCTGTTGAGCGGCATCGCGCTCGGCGCGGTCCTCGCCTTCTCCGGCGTGGCCAATGCGCAGATCAAGTTCGGCGTCGCCGGCCCGATCACCGGCCCCAACGCCGCCTTCGGCGCCCAGCTCAAGAACGGCACCGAGCAGGCGATCGAGGACATCAACGCCGCCGGCGGTATCCTCGGCCAGAAGATCGCGCTTTCGATCGGCGACGACGTCTCCGATCCCAAGCAGGGCGTCTCGGTCGCCAACAAGTTCGTCGGCGACGGCGTCAAGTTCGTGATCGGCCACTTCAACTCCGGCGTCACCATGCCGGCTTCGGAAGTCTACGCCGAGAACGGCATCGTCGCGATCTCGCCGTCGGCCACCAACCCGAAGATCACCGAGCGCGGCCTCTGGAACGTCTTCCGCACCTGCGGCCGCGACGACCAGCAGGGCGAGGTCGCGGCGGCCTACATCGCCAAGAACCTCAAGGGCAAGAAGATCGCGGTCGTCCACGACAAGACGACCTACGGCCAGGGCCTCGCCGACGAGACCCGCAAGGGCCTGACCAAGGCGGGCGTCAAGGACGTGCTCTACGAGGGCGTCAACGCCGGCGAGAAGGACTTCTCGGCGCTGATCTCCAAGCTGAAGTCGACCGGTGCCGACTACCTCTACTGGGGCGGCCTGCACACCGAGGGCGGCCTGATCGTGCGCCAGATGCGCGACCAGGGCCTCAAGACCGTGATGATCTCGGGTGACGGCATCACCACCGACGAGTTCGCCACGATCGGCGGTCCCGGCGTCGAAGGCACGCTGATGTCCTTCCCGCCGGATCCGCAGAAGCGTCCGGAAGCCGCCGCCGTGCTGAAGAAGTTCGAGGCCCGCAAGTTCAAGCCGGAAGCCTACACCCTCTACAGCTACGCCGCGGTCCAGGTCATCGCCGAGGGCGCCAAGCGCGCCAACTCGCTCGACCCGAAGAAGGTCGCGACCGCGTTGCGCGACGGCAAGCCGGTCGACACCGTCATCGGCAAGCTCTCCTTCGACAAGAAGGGCGACATCACCCGCCCCGACTACACCATGTACACCTGGAAGAAGGGCGCCGACGGCAAGATCACCTATATCGAGAACTGATCTCGACAGCTGATCGCGCTCACGCGTGACATGAGACCGCCCCGGTGAAAGCCGGGGCGGTTTTCTTGTTGTCAGCCCGGGGCTTCGCGACGCGAAGAACCCGGAATGACGGCCTCACCCCAGGCGCTTGAGGAAATGCGCGAATTGCAGCAGCCCGTCCGGCCAGGGCCCGTGCCCGGACTCGCTGTTGATATGCCCGCTCTCGCCGGCATCGACGAAGCTCGCGCCCCAGGCCTCGGCCAGCGCCCGCGCCTCCTCGATCGGGCAATAGGGGTCGTTGGCGCTGCCGATCACCACGGCCGGGAACGGCAGCTGTTCGCGCCGGTGCGCGGTGAACTCGGCCTCCATGCCGGGGATCGCCCGCTTGGCGGTCTCCGACGCCGGCGCGACCAGAAAGCCGCCCGCGACCTCGCCTGCTTTCAGATGCCCGGCCGCATGCGCGATCGCGCTGCAGCCGGCCGAATGCCCGACGAGCACGACGGGCCGCGTCGCGGCCCGGACGGCCGCGACGATGCGCTCGGCCCATGCCTCACGCGCCGGCTTGTACCAATCCTCTTGCTCGACCCGGCGCGCGGTCTTGAGCTTCGCCTCCCAGCGGCTCTGCCAATGGTCCGGACCGGAGCCAGACCAGCCGGGAACGATCAGGATGTCGACGTCGGAGGATTTCATTCGGTTTTGGCCGCATCATCCGGCGCCGCATTGGCCGCGCGTTCGGCGGGCACGAACGTCGCAACGACTTTCCCGCGCCTCGTCACCGATACGATCTCCCCGCGCTCGACTCGATCGAGAACCTCGCTCCAGCGCTTTCGGGCTTCGGTCACGGTCAACCGCATGGCAGAAACTCCTGCTTGCCGGCATCGCTCAGTCCTCGGAGCTGCCGAACACCCGCGCAAAGATCGTGTCGACATGCTTGAAGTGATAGCCCTCGTCGAACATCGCCTCCAGCTCGGCGGCTGACAGCTTCGCCGTCACCTCGGCGTCTTTCTTGAGGTTGGTGAGGAAGTCCTCGCCATGCTCCCAGGTCCGCATCGCGTTGCGCTGGACCAGTGCATAACTCTCCTCGCGGCTCGCTCCGGCCTGCGTCAGCGCCAACAGCACCCGCTGGGAGTTGTGCAGGCCCCCCAACCTGTCGAGGTTCTTCCGCATGTTCTGCGGGTAGATCAGCAGCTTGTCGACGACGCCTGTCAGCCGTGCCAGCGCGAAATCGAGCGTCACGGTGGCGTCCGGCCCGATCATGCGCTCCACCGAGGAATGCGAGATGTCGCGCTCGTGCCAGAGCGCGACATTCTCCAGCGCCGGCACGACCATGCCGCGCACGAGGCGTGCGAGCCCGGTCAAATTCTCGGTCAGCACCGGGTTGCGCTTGTGCGGCATCGCCGAGGAGCCCTTCTGGCCGGGCGAGAAGAACTCCTCCGCCTCGTAGACCTCGGTGCGCTGGAGATGCCGTATCTCGGTCGCTAGCCGCTCCACGGATGACGCCACGACGCCGAGCGTGGCGAAATACATCGCGTGCCGGTCGCGCGGGATGACCTGGGTCGAGACCGGCTCGATCGTCAGGCCCATCTTCTGCGCGACATGGGCCTCCACCGCCGGGTCGATGTTGGCGAAGGTGCCGACCGCGCCCGAGATCGCGCAGGTCGCGATCTCGGCGCGAGCAGCGACCAAGCGTGCTTTGCATCTGTCGAACTCGGCATAGGCCTGCGCCAGCTTGAGCCCGAAGGTCACCGGCTCGGCATGGATGCCGTGCGAGCGCCCGATCGTCGGGGTCAGCTTGTGCTCGAAGGCGCGGCGCTTGATCGCCGCCAGCAGCGCGTCCACATCCGCGATCAGGATGTCGGTGGCACGCGCAAGCTGCACCGAGAGCGTGGTGTCCAGAATATCGGATGAGGTCATGCCCTGATGGACGAAGCGCGCCTCGGGGCCGACGATCTCGGCGAGATGCGTGAGAAACGCGATGACGTCGTGCTTGGTGACGCGCTCGATCTCGTCGATGCGGGCAACGTCGAAGGTCGCGTCCTTCGCCTTCGCCCAGATCGTCGCCGCGGCCTCCTTCGGCACGACGCCGAGTTCGGCCAGCTTGTCGGTCGCGTGCGCCTCGATCTCGAACCAGATCCGGAAGCGCGTCTGCGGCTCCCAGATCGCGACCATCTCGGGGCGGGAATAGCGCGGGATCATGCTCTCTTCAGCCTTTGCACCGCCGTCATGCTCGCCCTTGTGGCGAGCATCCACGACTTGAACACCGACCTCGAACAGCGAAGGCGTGGATGGTCGGCACAAGGCCGACCATGACGGTCAACGCCGCGGATCGGCAAATCTCAAACCCAGTCCCCGCGCACGGCTTCGGCCGCCTTGCGGATCGCGGAAATATTGCCGGCATAGGCCGAAGGCCCGCCCCTGAACACGGCCGAACCGGCGACGAGCACGTTGGCACCAGCCTTGGCCGCCAGTGGCGCGGTCTCGGGCGTCGCGCCGCCATCGATCTCCAGCTCGATCGGTCGCTCGCCGATCATGGCGCGGACGCGGGCGATCTTGTCGACGACGGAGGCGATGAAGCTCTGCCCGCCGAAGCCCGGATTGACCGTCATCAGCAGCACGAGATCGATCGCGTCGAGCAGCGGCTCCAGCGCGCTCGCATCGGTGCCCGGATTGAGCACGATGCCCGCCTTCTTGCCATGGGCCTTCACGGCCTGCAGCGAACGGTGGACATGCGGGCCCGCCTCGACATGCAGCGAGATCAGGTCGGCGCCGGCCTTGGCGAAGGCCTCGATATAGGGATCGACCGGCGCGATCATCAGATGCACGTCGAAGGGCTTCCTGGTGTGGGGCCTGATCGCCTTCAGCACGTCGGGACCGAATGTGATGTTCGGCACGAAATGCCCGTCCATCACGTCGCAATGAATCCAGTCCGCCCCGGCCGCGTCGATCGCGCGCACCTCGTCGCCGAGCTTCGAAAAATCGGCGGAGAGGATCGAGGGGGCGATGCGGATGGGCAAGTTCGCAGAGGTATTCATGCGCGCGGTTTAACGCCGCGAGGCGCCTGCCGCAATCGAAAGCGCCGCGATTTCAGCGCCGCTTCACCGGAACCGAGAGCCGGCGGTCGGCCTCCTCCATCCCGGCAACGGCAGCAGTGAAGGCAGGCCGGGCGGCGAGCCGGCGATACCAGGCGTCGAGCCGGTCGTATCCCGCCAGTGACGGCCCACCCAGCCGCAGCGAGAAGAACACGCTGACGAAGAGCGCGATGTCGGCCGCGCTCAAGGCCCCGCCGAAGAACGCGCTGGCACCGAGCCGGCCGTCGAGCGTCGCGTAGTGCCCGGCCAGAATCTCCTCGCCGAGCAGCGCATCGGTGTCCTGCTGCGCCCGCCGGTTCGGGTCGGCGGCGCGCGGCCCGGTGCGGTGCATCAGGGGTTTGAGCGCCGCAAGCATGATCTCGTCGGCGAAGACCTCGTCGAGGCGGCAGCGCGCCCGCTCGCAGGCCGCCTGCGGATAGAGCGGCGGCTGCGGGTAGGCATCCTCGAGATATTCCAGGATCACGGTCGAATCGTAGAGCACGAGGCCGCTGTCGGTCAGCACCGGCACCTGGCCCTTCGGGTTCATGGCCAGGACCTCCGGATGCTTCGGGTCGTACCCCGTCGTCTGGTTGAACGGCACGATGATGCGCTCATGCGCCAGCCCCTTCTCGGCCAGCGCGATCTCGACCTTGCGCGAGAACAGGCTGAGCGGCCCGGTATAGAGCGTGATCATGGCGAAAGGTTCCGGTTTCGACCGGCAGACCCTCGCAAGCGCCGTCGTCAGCCTGCGGCAGGATCGCTCCGTTCGATCCTGCGGATGCGCGCGGCGATGCCGCTGAGCAGCCACGGCATCAGATAGATCGGGAACTGCGCCAATGCGAAGAACAGGAAGGTCGTCGGCGGCACGCCGGCCCCGAGCGCCGCGACCAGCAGTCCGAGATTGCGCTGGCCGGCGCCATAGCCGACGATGAAGCGCTCCGACAGCCGCAGCGGCCGCAGCGCCAGGCTCGTGACGACGAGACCGACCAGCGAGACGCCGAAGGCGCAGGCCAGAAACAGCATCACCCGCTGCGGCGTCTCGAAGGCGGCCCGGGTGACGCCGTCCATCGCCGCGATCGCGAAGATGAAATACATCAGCACGCCGAAGCCATCGAGATTGGGCTTCATCGCCTTGATCCGCACCGCGCCGAGCGAGAGGCGCAGGATCGTCGCCACGGCCATCCCGCCGCCGATGAAGAACAGCAGCCGCAGGCTCAGCGCCCAGCGGTCGAGCGGGACAGTCGAGCCGGCAAGGATCTCGACGAGAATCGGCGCGATCACCGGCGCGACGATCGTCGTCAGGATGACGCCGGCGATGATCAGCGACGGCTCGAAGCCGTAGAGGATCGCGACCGCCGGCGACGACATGATCGGCGGCGCCGCCCCCATGATCGCGAGCCCGAGCACCAGGCCGGGATCGAGCCCGTCACGCCCGACGACGGCGAGCGCGACGCCGATCAGGACGGCCGGCCAGGCGATCAGCCAGAGGCTCGTAACGGTGAGCTTGCCCGGCCGGCGGATCAGGCCTGCGATCACGCCGAGATCGGCCCGCATGAAGGTGACGGTGGTGAAGCAGAAGATCGAGACCGGCAGCAGAGGGCGCGCCGCCGCCGAGAACTGCGGCAGCGCCAGGCCGAGCACGATCGACAGCGCGAAGCCTTGCGTGCCGTAGCGGCCGAGCAAGGCGAGGCCGGCGGCGATCGAGGCGGCGAGGCGCGAGAGCATGCGAAGGTCTGGACCGGAGCGGAAGGACGGCGACACTGGCCGAAGCCGGCAGGCGCGTCACCCCCGCCGGCCGCAGCCCCGCCCTGCGACAGCAGAAAATTGCTTGCGATCACTGAAAGACCGCGGCCAGCGACGAGCCGGGCACGGCGTGGCGCAAATCTTGCGAAACTTCGACCAGAACACCGCAAAATCGCGCAGCGGCGCTGACTTAAGGCGCCAAACCGCTATTTTGGTCAGGTGGCAGGCGGGCAGGAGTGCAGAATGCAGACGGACACCATCGTTCTCGGCGCGGGCATCGTCGGGATTTCGGTCGCGCTGCATCTGCAAAAGGCAGGCCGCTCCGTGCTGCTCGTCGACAAGCGCGGGCCGGGCGAGGAGACGAGCTACGGCAATGCCGGGCTGATCCAGCGCGAGGGCGTCTACCCTTACGGCTTCCCGCATGATTTCGGCGCGCTGGTCCGCTACGCGATGAACAACACCATCGACGCGCATTACCACTGGAACGCGATTCCGAAGCTCGCGCCCTTCCTGTGGTCCTACTGGATGCATTCGCGCGCCTCGCAGCACCAGGCTATCGCGCACAAATACGCCACCCTGATCGAGCATTGCGTCAGCGAGCACGACGCGCTCGCGCAGGAGGCCGGCGCCACCAATCTGCTGCGCCGCAACGGCTGGATGAAGGTGTTCCGCACCGCCGCGCAGCAGGACGAGCGCCTTGCCGAGGCGGCGAAGTGGAAGGACGAATTCGGCCTGAACTACCGCGCGCTCGACATGGGCATGCTCAAGGCCGAAGAGCCTCACCTCGACCATGGCAGCCTCGTCGGCGGCCTGCACTGGACCGACCCGGTCACGGTGGTCGATCCGCTCGGCCTGTCCAAGGCCTATGTCGCGCGCTTCGAGGAACTCGGCGGCAAGCTCGCCCTCGGCGATGCCGGCACGCTGACGCAAGACGCCGCCGGCTGGTCGGTGACGCTCGCCGACGGCACCAAGGCGACGGCGAAGGACGCCGTCGTCGCGCTCGGCCCCTGGGCCGACATGGTCAACACGAAGCTCGGCTATCGCCTGCCGCTGGCGGTCAAGCGCGGCTATCACATGCACTACAAGCCGCAGGGCAACGCCGTGCTGAACCATCCTGTGCTCGACACCGAGCGCGGCTATTTCCTGGCACCGATGCTGCAGGGCGTGCGCCTGACCACCGGCGCGGAGTTCGCCGATCGCGACGCGGCCAAGACGCCGGTCCAGCTCGCCCGGGCCGAGCCGATCGCCAAGGCGCTGTTCCCGCTCGGCGAGCGCATCGATGCCGAGCCCTGGCTCGGCCGCCGTCCCTGTACGCCCGACATGATGCCGATCATCGGCCCGGCACCGAAGCACAAGAACCTCTGGTTCTCCTTCGGCCACGCCCATCACGGCCTGACGCTGGCGGCGGTCACCGGTCGGATGATCGCCGAGATGGTGACCGGGCAGAAGGTCTTCGTCGATCCGGCGCCCTTCGCGCCGGCGCGGTTCGGATAAGGCGGTCATTGCGACGCAGCGAAGCAACCCAGAGGCACGCAGAGCTCTGCCGCCCCGTGGGTTGCTTCGCTGCGCTCGCAATGACGATTAAAGGGGGCACACCTGCACCACGCCCTCTCGCCTCGCCGCGCGCGACCTGCCACGGTGCCGCCCGCATTCCGATTCCAGCCCAGGGTTCCGCCATGGCCATCGCCGCCCCGCCCGTCCAGGACAACGCCTATGCGGCGGCGCTCGCGCTGCTCGACCGCGCGCCGCTGATCGACGGCCACAACGACCTGCCCTATGTCATCCGGCTGCATCGCCACGCCAAGGGCGACGTCGGCGCCTTCGACCTGAACACGGTGCACCCGCACGGCGACACCGACATCCCGCGCATGCAGGCCGGCAAGCTCGCCGGCCAGTTCTTCGCGGCCTATGTCCCGCCGAACCATCCCAAGCCCGCCGGCTTCGCGCTCGCCCAGATCGCGCTGATGCACGACATCCTGAAGCGCCACGGCGACGTCTTCCGCGCCGGCTTGTCGGCGGCGGATGTCGAGGCGGCCAAGGCCGCGGGCAGGATCGCGCTGTTCATGACGATCGAGAACGGCTCGGCCATCGACAACGAGCTCGACGCGCTCGACGCCTATTTCGGCCTCGGCGTCAGGCTGATGACGCTCTGCCACAACGGCACCCATGACTGGTGCGATTCCGCCACCGATGCGCCGAAGCATGACGGGCTCTCGGCCTTCGGCAAGGACGTGGTGCGCCGCATGAACAAGCTCGGCATGATCGTCGACCTCGCCCATGTCTCGCCGAAGGTGATGCACGACGCGCTCGACATCACCTCCGCCCCGCTGGTCTGGTCGCATTCCAACGCGTTTTCGCTGTGCGACCACCCGCGCAACGTCCCCGACGACGTGCTCGACCGCGTCGCCGGCAATGACGGCATCGTCATGGCGACCTTCGTGCCCGACTTCATCAGCCAGGCCTCGCGCGACTGGCACCGCCCGGCCAAGGACCAGTATGGCAAGACGCCGGACGGCATGGACTATGTGAAGGCCGAGGCAGCGATCGTAGCGAAATCCGGCCCACGCCCGGTCGCGACGCTGGCGCAGTATTGCGACCATCTCGACTATCTGGCGAAGCGCATCGGCCATGACCATGTCGGCATCGGGTCCGATTTCTTCGGCGGTCTCGCGCCGCAGGGCCTCGAAGACACCTCCGTCTTCCCCTCGCTGATCGCCGAGTTGATCCGCCGCGGCTGGTCGGAAGCCGATCTCGAAAAGCTTGCCGGCGGCAACATGCTGCGGGTGATGCGGGCGATCGAGGACGCTGCCGGCCAGTGAGGGTGACGTAAAGGACACCCAGGAATTGGGCGTTTCCCCAGCGTCAGGGGCTTTTTCGCATCATTGACGCCGGAGCATCAAAAAACACCTCCGGAATCTGGGCGATTGAACTGAGAATCCGCTGGATTCATCGATTCTTAACCGCGTTCGTCAACCATCTCGCGTGTCGCAGCGTCGCTTTCGAGATGGCATGATGAATCTGAACAACGTCAGGATCGGCACCAAATTCGCGGGGGCCATCGTCGTCATGGGCCTGATTGGCCTCGCCGCCCTGCTCTATGCCGAGCGGCAGATGCAGAAGGTCGACAGCGACTATTCGCAGGTGCTCGATACCCATCCGAAGGCGATCCTGGCGGCAGCGCGCGCCGCTCGCATGGCCAACGACGTGGTTGCCCAGACCTACAAGATCATCGCCTATCCGGGCGGCTCTCCGGCTATCGCCGAGGCGAAGATGCAGGGCGAGACCGCCTACAAGGCGACCCTCGACAATCTCGCCGAAGGCGCGACCCGCTTGCCGGAGGCGAAGGAACGCTTCGACGGCTTTTCGTCGCAGGTCCGCGGACTGAAAGCCTTCGTCGATCAGGCTATCCTGCTGGGCGAGCGCGACGAGAACGAGAAGGCGCTTCGGGTGATGAACTCGCTCGACGGGAAACTGCGCAGCCTGATCAACGATATCGTAGCCTTCAATACGGCGCTGATCAAGGAGCTGGACAACCGCTCGGAGATCCTCACGGCGACGACGAACCATACGGCCGTCGTGACGCTCGCTGGAACGCTCGCCGGCATCCTGATGGGCCTCGTTGGCGCGCTTCTGATGTCGTCGCGCACCATCACCCGTCCGCTGAACCGCCTGAAGCTGGCCATGGGCGAGCTTGCCGCGGGCCAATATGATACCAGCGTCATCGGCGATGCGCGCAAGGACGAGATCGGCGACATGGCCAAGACCGTGCTGATCTTCAAGCAGAACGGCCTCGAAATGCGCCGTCTCGAAGCCGAGACCGAGCAGTCGCGCTCGGCCTCGGAAGCGCAGCGCCTCCAGAGCGAGCGCGAGCGCGCCGCGCGTGTCCAGGAGCAGGAGCGCCTCGCCTCCGAGCAGCGCCAGGTCATGGAGCTTCTGGCCAACGGGCTCGACCTGCTCTCCAAGGGCGACCTGACCTGCCGGATCGATGCCGGCGTCGCCGCCGACTACGCCAAGCTGCGCGACGACTTCAACGTCGCGGTCGAGCGCCTGTCCGAGACGGTGCGCACCATCCAGTCGACATCGGCCGATGTCGGCAACTCGGCCCGCGAGATCAACATGGGTGCCGACGACCTGTCGAAGCGCACCGAGGAGCAGGCCTCTTCGCTGGAAGAGACCGCCGCGACGACGGAAGAACTCGCCGCCTCGGTCAAGGCCTCGGCCAGTTCGTCGAAACAGGCGGTCGCGCTGGCGCAGCAGGCGATGTCGGTCGCCGAGAAGGGCGGCGCCATCGTCACCGACGCGGTCGAGGCGATGAGCCGGATCGAGACGGCCTCGAAGAAAATCTCCGACATCACCTCGGTGATCGACGAGATCGCCTTCCAGACCAATCTGCTGGCGCTGAATGCCGCGGTCGAGGCGGCGCGAGCCGGCGATGCCGGCAAGGGCTTCGCGGTGGTGGCGAGCGAGGTTCGCACCCTTGCCCAGCGCTCGGGCGACGCCGCCAAGGACATCACCGCGCTGATCAGCGAATCCGGCCGCGAAGTCGAGCAGGGCGTGGCGCTGGTGCGCTCGGCCGGCGAGGCACTGGACCAGATCGTCGAGGCCTCGCGCAAGGTCTCGTCGACCGTCTCGGACATCTCCTCGGCCTCGGCCGAGCAGGCCAACGGCATCGACGAGATGAGCCAGACCGTCGCCCATATGGACGAGATGACTCAAGCGAACGCGGCCCTGGCCGAGGAAAGCGCTGCCTCCGCCACCTCGCTGATGAGCCAGATCCAGCACCTCAACGAACTGGTCGCGAGCTTCCGCACCGGCGCGTCGGCCGTCTCGGCTCACGCCGTTCCCGCCTCGCAGCGACGCGCAGCCTGAGCGCGGCTCCCCTGCTTCCGGCCACGATCGGCGAGAAACCGGTTCCCACCCGCCCTCGGCATGCTCTAAAGGCCTCGCTTCGTCCCGGAAGCGAGGCCTTTCCATGCCCGGCTCAGGCACCGACCGCACCCGCCCGCCCGTCGAGGCGGCGGCGCCCGTCATCATCCTGGTCGAGCCGCAGATGGCCGAGAACATCGGCATGTGCGCCCGCGCCATGGCGAATTTCGGCCTCTCCGAGCTGCGCCTCGTCGCCCCGCGCGACGGCTGGCCGAGCGGCGGCGGCCTGAAGAAGGGCGCGACCTCGGCCGCCTCCGGCGCCACATACATTCTCGACAATGCCAGGCTCTATGCCAGCGCGGCCGAGGCGATCGCCGATCTCAACCATGTTCTCGCCACCACCGCCCGCGAGCGCGGCCAGATGAAGCGCGTCATGACCCCGGCCGAGGCGATGCCGGGTCTGGCGGAGCGGATCGGCGCCGGCGAACGCGTCGGCATCCTGTTCGGGCGCGAGCGCATCGGCCTGACCAACGAGGAGATCTCGTTCGCCGATGCGATCCTGACCTATCCGGTCAATCCGGCCTTCGCCTCGCTGAACCTCGCCCAGGCCGTGCTGCTCGCCGGCTCGCAATGGTTCGAGGCGACCAATGGCGAGCCGCCCTTCCGCGAGGCCAACCCCTCCCCGCCGGCGACGCGGGCGACGGTGCTTTCGCTCTTCGACTATGTCGAGGGCGAGCTCGACACCTGCGGCTTCTTTCCACCCGGCAAGAAGGCGGTGATGACCGCGAACCTGCGCGACATCCTGCATCGGCTCAGCCTGACCGAGCAGGAGGCGCGGACGCTGCGCGGCGTCTTCAAGTCGCTGGCCGAGGGGCCGCGCCGGAAGAAGGCGGACGGCATTTGAGGCCGTTCCCGATCTCGTGATCGCCACCGTCGTCTTTCCGCCATGGCACGACGCTTGAAAGCGGGTAACCCTGCGACATGGCAGGGACACGAAGGCTCAGCATGCTCGATCGCCGGACCATGATGACGGGGCTGGGCGCAATGGTGGCGACGGGATTTGGCACGGGCGCGCGCGCCGCGACGACCGATGTCGACGTCGTCGTGATCGGCGCCGGCGCTGCCGGAATCGAGGCGGCGCTCGGCCTCAAGGCCGCCGGCCGCAAGGCGATCGTGCTCGAGGCGCGCGGCCGCGTCGGCGGGCGCGCCTTCACCGACACCTCGCTCGGCGTCCCCTATGACGCCGGTGCGATGTTCATCCACTGGGCCGAGCGCAATCCCTGGGTCCAGATCGCCAAGGGTTTGGGCGTCGCGACGCCGGACGAATCCTGGGGCGGCGGCTTCCAGGTCTTCGCCGACGGCCTGCCGATGCCGGAGACCGACCGGCTGAAGCGCCGCGGCGCCTTCGGCCAGATCGACCGCAGGCTGGAAACGGTCGATATCGGCACGCGCGACATGTCGGTCGCGGAGCTGGTCGGCGATCTCGGGCCGGACATGGCGCCGATCGCCTCCTCCGGGCTGCTGCTCTCGATCGGCGAGGAATCGGACAGGATTTCGGCGCGCGACTACCAGCGCCTCTGGTCGGGCGACGATCTCGTCGTACCTTCGGGCTACGGCGATCTCGTCGCGCGCCATGCCGCCGGCCTCGACATCCGCCTGAACGAGCCGGTCTCCGCCATCCGCTGGGACGGCCCGGGCGTCACCGTGACGAGCCGATCGGGCCCCCTGCGCGCCAATGCGGTGATCGTCACCGTCCCGGTCGGCGTGCTGAAAGCCGGCGCGATCCGCTTCACGCCGGAACTGCCGGCCCGCACCCGCGATGCGCTCGCCGGCATCGGCATGGGCGCGCTGACCAAGCTCGCGCTCAGGGTCGAGGGCGAGCGCTTCGGCGTGACGCCAGGGACGAGCTTCCTCGAAGCCGGTTCGCCGCGGAAGCTGATGAACTTCGACATGTTTCCCGACGGCCGCGACATCGTCATCGCCTATTTCGGCGGCGACTACGCCCGCGAGCTCTCGAAAGCGGGCCAGGCGCAGGCGCAGGATCACGTCGTCGAATTGCTGGCGAAGATGCTCGGCGGCGATGTCCGCAAGGCGGTCGGGGCCTCGTCCTTCCCGGCCTGGGCGACCGATCCCTTCGCGCTCGGCTCCTATTCAGTCTGCCTGCCAGGCCAGGAAAAGGCGCGCGACGCCCTGGCCCAGCCGATCGGCGGCCGCATCTTCATCGCCGGCGAAGCGACGGCCGGCGGCGGCGCCATGACGGTCGGCGGCGCGACGCTGGCCGGTCGGGCGGCGGCGACGGCCGTAGCGCGGCTGAAGGTCTGAGCCGTCACAGAACGAGCTCCCAGTTCTGGCCGACCAGATCCTGCCCGAAGGAATGGTGCCGTTCCTCCGCCACGAGCGCGAACCCTTCTGCGGCATAGATCGCGCGGGCCGCGTGCAGGATGTCGTTGGTCCACAGCACCATGCGCCGGTAGCCGGCCGTCCGCGCGAAGCCGATCGCCTCCCGCACCAGCGCCTTGCCGAGGCCGAACCCCTGCGCGCGTGCCTCGACCAGCACCAGCCGAAGCTTCGCGGTGGTTTCGCTCTCGGACACGACGAAGGCCGAACCGACCGGCGAGCCATCAAGCTCGGCGATGAAGCAGCGTTCGCGGCCGGGCTGGAACTCGCGCAGGAACTTCGCCGCGATCTCGGCCACCAGCGCCTCGAACGAGATGTCCCAACCATACACATCGGCATAGAGCCGGCCATGTGCCGCGACGACCCAGCCGATATCGCCCGGCTTGTGCGCGCGGATGACCGGCGCACCCCGCGATCCCCCCTCGCCCGAGAGCAGCGCCTGCGCGGCGCCGAGCGCTCCGATCAGCCGCGCCTGGTCGCCCGGCGGCAGCCGCGCCAGAATCGCCTGCGCCTGTGCCCGCGATGCCTGGTCGAGCGGCGCGAAGGCGGCCCTGCCCGCCGGCGTCAGGCTGAGGCGCAGCGCCCGGCCGTCATCGGATGCGCGCTCGCGCGCCAGCCAGCCCGAGGCCGCGAAGCGCTTGAGGATGCGCGAGAGATAGGCCGGATCGAGGTCGAGATCGCGCGCGAGCTCGCTGGCGAGCCAGCCGTCGCGCTGTGCCAGTTCATAGAGCACCCGCGCCTCGGTCAGCGCGAAGCCCGAGCCGTGCAGGCTGCCGCCGAGCGCACCGACCCAGCGCGTGTGGAAACGGTTGAAGCCGCGGATCGCCGCGACGGCGGGACTGTCCTGGACCGACATGCCGGCACCTCCTGGCCGGCAGGACAGTCAAGATAATGGACAAAGTCAACTAAATAGGCGCCACCATGACAACGTCGTGTTGACGATACCTTAACCCGGCTCTGGCGCAATCTCGGCCTTCCTTCGTTGCGAGCCAGGACAGCATGCAACTCGATTTTCTGGCCGGAACGGCTCATCGTCCCCTGCCCGTGCCGCGCCGCAACCCGACCATCCTCGTCTTCGATTCCGGCCTCGGCGGCCTCACCGTGCTGTGGCGCGTGATGGAGCGGCAGCCCGGCACCAACCTGGTCTACGCCGCCGACGACGCCGGCTTTCCCTATGGCCGGCTCGGCGAGGACGAACTCGTCGCCCGCGTGCTCGCGGTGATGGAGCGGCTGGTCGCGCGCTGCCACCCGGACCTCGTCGTCATCGCCTGCAACACCGCCTCGACGCTGGTGCTGCCGGCGCTGAGGGCGCGCTTCTCGATTCCCTTCGTCGGCACCGTGCCGGCGATCAAGCCGGCGGCCGGGCTGAGCCGCAGCCGGATGATCTCGGTGCTGGCGACGCCCGGCACGGTGGCGCGCGACTACACCCGCGGACTGGTCGAGACCTATGGCGCCGGCTGCTCGGTGACGCTGGTCGGCTCGACCCGGCTCGCGGCGCTGGCCGAGGCGGCGCTGAAAGGCGAGCCGGTGGAGGACGCGGCGATCGCCGCCGAGATCGCGCCCTGTTTCGTCGAGGTTGCAGGCGCGCGCACAGACGTCGTCACGCTGTCCTGCACGCACTACCCGCTGCTGCTCGAGCGCATGAGGCGGCTTGCGCCCTGGGACATCACCTGGATCGACCCGGCGCCGGCGATCGCGCGGCGGGTCGCGGATCTGCTCGGACCGGCTGCGGCTCCCCTCGATATGCCGCGGCACAGCTCGTCCGCACTCTTCACCAGCGGCGCCGGGCTGACCGGGCCGCTGCGCATCGCGCTGGCCGGACACGGCCTCGCCGAGATCGGGATCGAGGCGATGCCGCTGGCGCACTGAGCCCGCGGAACCCCTTCCGGTTTGACAAATCCGGCCATTGATGGTTCTAGGGCGGCGTTGCGCGGGTCGGAAACGGCCCGCGTGACTTTTTCCGCACCCGTGATCCGCTCGCGTGAGCCGGATCTGTCGCCCCGCAACCCGGGGAGCAGGAGGGCGCGGTCCTCACTCGCGAACCAAGAGGACACGCGATATGTCGAAGCGCCATGAGGCGAAGTACAAGATCGACCGCCGTCTCGGTCAGAACATCTGGGGCCGTCCGAAGTCCCCGGTCAACCGCCGCGAATACGGCCCCGGCCAGCACGGCCAGCGCCGCAAGGGCAAGCCCTCCGACTTCGGCACGCAGCTGCGCGCCAAGCAGAAGCTGAAGGGCTATTACGGCTCGATCTCGGAGAAGCAGTTCCGCCGCTATTACGCCGAAGCGATCCGCCTCAAGGGCGATTCGGGCGAGAACCTGGTCGGCCTGCTCGAGCGCCGCCTCGATGCGGTGATCTACCGCGCCAAGTTCGTCGCGACGGTCTTCGCGGCCCGCCAGTTCGTCAACCACGGCCACGTCACCGTGAACGGCAAGCGCGTCAACATCGCCTCCTACCAGGTCAAGCCGGGCGACGTGATCGCGGTCAAGGAGAGCTCGCGCCAGCTCGCCATCGTGATCGAGGCCGCCGGCCTCGCCGAGCGCGACGTGCCCGACTACATCGACGCCGACCACAACAAGTCGACCGCCACCTTCACCCGCACGCCGACCCTGACGGACGTGCCCTATGCGGTGCAGATGGAGCCGAACCTGGTCATCGAGTTCTACTCGCGCTGATTCGGGTGCCTGCGGCCGGGCCGCGGGATGCCTCGACGGATACGAAAAGGGCGGCTCGCAGGAGCCGCCCTTTTTTCATGCCCCGGCCATGCGCCGGGGCAGCGAGGCCGATCCCCGTCAGAGATGCGAGCCTGCCTCGTTGCGGAAATAATAGCACCCGAGCCCGAGGCAGCCGATCAGGATCGACAGGCCATAGGGTCCGAGGAGGCACAAGAAGAACACCGCCGCGATGAAGCTTCTCATCGTCCACGTTAACCATGAATTCTTCATGGGGCGCCTCGATATCTCGAATTGATGACGAAGCGTAAGCTCAACAAAATGAACTCAATTTGAATGATTATGGTAAACTTCCATTTTCTATGACATTCGCCCATCAGGCCTATGCCGATCGCGCTATCGCCACTCCGGCTGGCACACTGACAGGCCCTGCGCCCTCTGCTACCGCTGTCGCCCCAGCATCGGGAGGACACCGACCATGAAGACCCTGATCGCAGCGCTCGCGCTGACCTGTTTCGCCGGCCTCGCCCAGGCCCAGACCGGCAGCTGCACCGTCCAGGCGGGCGACAAGAAACTCGCCGGCGCGGCCAAGACCAGTTTCATGACGAAGTGCGAGAAGGACGCCGGCACGAGCTGCGACAAGCAGGCGGCCGACAAGAAGCTCAATGGCGCGGCCAAGACCAGCTTCACCAAGAAATGCGTCTCGGACGCCGTCGGCACCTGAGCCGCGACGCCAACGAAAAAAGGCGGCTCACGCGAGCCGCCTTCCGCATTCGGGTCAGACGCCGCCGCTCAGCCGCGGCGATCGCGCCAGTCCTCGCGCCAGCGGCGCGGGCCGCGCTCGTCGTCGTCGCGACCGCCGCGACGCTCATCGAAGCGCTCGCGCATCCGCTCCATCATGCCGCGGCCTTCCGCCATCGTCTCGCGCACCGCGCGGCGCGCCACGGTCTTCTGCTCGTCGCTGAGCGTCGTCCAGAGCGGGCGGACCGCGTCGGCGAGTTCCTTGGTCTTGGCGGCACGCTCCGACTGGCGGCCGGACATCATGTCGAGACGCTCCATGATGTCGGCATGGCGGAAGGTTTCGCGCTGCTCGCGCAGCGAGGCCCAGCGCTCGCGCCGCTCCTGGCCGGTCTTCTTGATCAGGGCCTCGAGGCGGTCGAACAGCGGCACCTGCTCCGGCTTCAGCTTCATGTCGGCGCGAAGCTTGGCCAGACGCTCGTTCATTCGCTCCTGCATCTGCTCGGCCCGGCGCTCGCGCCATTCGCCGCGGCGCTGGTCGCGCGAGTCCATCCGGTCCTGCCGCTCCTGGCGGGAGGGATCGCGGTCGCCGCCCGCCGGCGGCAGCGGCTGTGGCTGGGCGAGTGCCAGCGAGCCGGCGAGGACGGCGGCCGAGCTGGCGGCGATCAGGGCAATGCGTTTCATCTGGATCTTCCTTGGACGAGAAGGCGGGGCGCCGGCTGGCTTGGACGAGCCGGTTCGCGATCGATCCCATCTTGCGGCCGGGGCGGTGACCCGGCGATGGCGCAAGGATGAAAAGATCGTAATGTCCGATCAACGCGCCGACCAGCGCCTGGTTCTTCTCCGCCGGCTTTCCCCATGCGCAATCTCATCACCGATGTCCGCGGCGTCTTCGTCGGCCAGGCCCATGATGATGCTGCGGCCACCGGCGTCAGCGTCGCCCTCTTCGAGCGCCCGACGGTCGCCTCCGTCGCGATCCTCGGCGGCGCGCCCGGCACGCGCGACACCGCCCTGCTCGAACCCGAGATGACGGTCGAGCATGTCGACGCGATCGTGCTGTCGGGCGGCTCGGCCTGGGGGCTGTCGGCGGCGGACGGCACGATGAGCTGGCTCGCCGGACTGGGCCGTGGCTTCGCGGTTGGCGGCGCCAGAGTGCCGATCGTGCCGCAGGCGATCCTGTTCGATCTGCTGAACGGCGGCGACAAGCCCTGGGCGCGCGGCGATGGCGAGGCGCCCCATCGCCGTCTCGGCCACGAGGCCGCCGCCGTGGCCGGCTCCGATTTCGCGCTCGGCAGCGCCGGCGCCGGCTTCGGCGCCACGACGCAGAACCTCAAGGGCGGGATCGGCTCCGCCAGCGCGCGGGCCGCGACGGGCCAGATCGTCGGCGCGCTCGTCGCGGTCAACGCGGTCGGCTCGGCCACGATCGGCGACGGCCCGCAATTCTGGGCCGCGCCTTACGAGCAGAACGGCGAGTTCGGCGGCCTCGGCTGGCCGGCGGCGATCGCGCCCGAGGATCTCGCTCTGCGCTTCAAAGCCGGCCCCGGCGCCAACACCACGATCGCGCTCGTCGCGACCGACGCCGCTCTCACCAAGGCGCAGTGCAAGCGCCTGGCGCTCGCCGCCCATGACGGGCTCGCCCGCGCGCTGAGGCCGGTGCATGCGCCGCTCGACGGCGACGTCGTCTTCGCGGCTGCGACCGGCCATGCCGGCGCGCCCTCGGACGCCTTTGCCCTGACCGAACTCTGCGCCACCGCGGCCGACGTGCTCGCCCGCGCGATTGCGCGCGGCGTGCATGCCGCGACCGCCCTGCCCTTCCCGGGCGCGAAGCCGAGCTGGCGAGATCGATTCGGGCACCTCTGACACGCAATCGCCAGCAGGAGGCGAAGATGGCCGGCATCCGCTACATCGTCCACGACGTCGATCGTGCCATCGCCTTCTACCGCGACCATCTCGGCTTTGCCGTGAAACAGCAGTTCGGCCCGGCGATGGCGATCCTGGAGCGCGACGGCCTGACGCTCTGGCTCGCCGGACCGCAGGCCTCCGCCGCGAAGCCGATGCCCGACGGGCGCCGGCCCGAGCCCGGCGGCTGGAACCGTTTCGTGCTGCAGGTCGAGGACTTGCCGGCCTTGGTCGGACGTCTGCGGGAGCGCGGCGTCGCCTTTCGCAACGACATCGTCCAGGGGCCGGGCGGCCGGCAGATATTGTGCGAGGATCCTTCGGGCAACGCGGTGGAACTGTTCGAACCGGCGTGACCGGCGACAAGGCGAAAGCGTCCGTGTAAAAGCCGCCACCATGTCGACCGATGATTTCCTCGCCCGTTTCGGCGCCGCCGGACAGCGCCAGCCGGACCCCGTCGCCGCCGCGCAATCGGGCATGCGCAATGCCCTGCCCAAGCGCTTCTACGAGAACGCCGCCGTGCTGGAGCGCGACGGCCTGTTCCATGTCGCGCTCGACGGCCGCACCGCCCGCACCCCGGCGCGCAATCCGCTCGCGGTCGGCTCGCGCACGGTCGCCGAAGCGCTCGCCGCCGAATGGCAGGCGCAGCTCGCCAGGATCGACCCTGCCGTCATGCCGCTGACGCGGCTGGTCAACTCGGCGCTCGACGGTGTCGCCGACCAGCACGAGGCGGTCCGCGCCGAGATCGTCCGCTATGCCGGGAGCGACGCGCTCTGCTACCGCGCCGGCGAGCCGCAGGAGCTCGTCGAGCGGCAGGACGCGCTCTGGAACCCGATCCTGCGCGAGACGGAAGCAGCGCTCGGTGCCCGCTTCGTGCTGGCGCAGGGCGTGATGTTCGCACAGCAGCCCGAGACGACGCTCGCGGCGATCACCCGCCGCGTCGCCGACATCTCTGCCCCGCTCGCGCTCGCCGGGGCCCACACCGTCATGACGCTGACCGGCTCGACCATCCTGATGCTGGCGCTGGCGGACGGGTGGCTCGATGCCGATGCCGTCTGGGCGGCGGCCCATTGCGACGAGGACTACCAGATCGAAATCTGGGGTCAGGACGAGGAGGCGGCCGAGCGCCGCGTGATCCGGCGCGCCGAGTTCGACGCGGCTGTGCTCCTGCTGGCCCATGGCTAGCCCAAAGCCGAACGCCGGCCCGATGGACTCAGGCGCAGTCGCCGCTTAATCCGGGAGACAGAGGACACTTCGTCGGCTCCGGGGCCTGCCTGCCATGAAAGACATTCTCGTCGAGCTCGAAACCCGTCGCGACGGCGCGCGCAAGGGCGGCGGCGACAAACGCGTCGCGGCTCAGCACGGCAAGGGCAAGCTCACCGCCCGCGAGCGCATCGAGCTGCTGCTCGACCGGGACTCGTTTGAAGAGTTCGACATGTTCGTGCAGCACCGCTGCGTCGATTTCGGCATGGACAAGGCGGAGAAGATCCCGGGCGACGGCGTCGTCACCGGCTGGGGCACGGTGAACGGCCGCACGGTCTTCGTCTTTTCCAAGGATTTCACCGTCTTCGGCGGCTCGCTCTCCGAGACCCACGCCCAGAAGATCGTCAAGATCCAGGACATGGCGCTGAAGATGCGCGCCCCCATCGTCGGGCTGTTCGACGCCGGCGGCGCCCGCATCCAGGAAGGGGTGGCCGCGCTCGGCGGCTATGGCGAGGTCTTCAAGCGCAATGTCGCGGCCTCCGGCGTGATCCCGCAGATCTCGCTGATCATGGGCCCCTGCGCCGGCGGCGACGTCTATTCGCCGGCGATGACCGACTTCATCTTCATGGTCCGCGACACCTCCTACATGTTCGTCACCGGCCCCGAGGTAGTGAAGACGGTGACCAATGAGACCGTGACCTCGGAGGAACTCGGCGGCGCCAAGGTCCACACGAGCAAGTCCTCGGTCGCCGACGGCTCCTTCGAGAACGATGTCGAGGCTCTGCTGCAATTGCGCCGGCTGATCGACTTCCTGCCGGCCAACAACACTGCCGGCGTGCCGGAATGGCCGAGCTTCGACGTACCCGACCGCGTCGACATGAGCCTCGACACGCTGGTGCCGGACAATCCCAACAAGCCCTACGACATCAAGGAGCTGATCCTGAAGACGCTCGACGAGGGCGATTTCTTCGAGATCCAGCAGGCTTACGCCGGCAACATCGTCACCGGCTTCGGCCGCATCGAGGGCCGCACCGTCGGCGTGGTGGCGAACCAGCCGATGGTGCTGGCCGGCGTGCTCGACTCCGACGCCTCGCGCAAGGCCGCCCGCTTCGTGCGCTATTGCGACGCCTTCGAGATCCCGATCGTCTCACTTGTCGACGTGCCGGGCTTCCTGCCGGGCACCGCGCAGGAATATGGCGGGCTGATCAAGCACGGCGCCAAGCTGCTCTTCGCCTATTCGGAATGCACCGTGCCGCTGGTCACGATCATCACGCGAAAAGCCTTCGGCGGCGCCTATGACGTGATGGCCTCCAAGCACATCGGCGCCGACGTCAACTATGCCTGGCCGACGGCGCAGATCGCGGTGATGGGCGCCAAGGGCGCGGTCGAGATCATCTTCCGCGGCATGGACGCGGATGGCATCGCCGCCAAGACGAAAGAGTACGAGGACCGCTTCATGTCGCCCTTCGTCGCGGCCGAGCGCGGCTATGTCGACGAGGTGATCATGCCGCATTCGACGAGACGCCGGATCGCGCGCGCGCTGGCGATGCTGCGGACCAAGAGCGTCGAGCGGCCGTGGCGGAAGCACGATAATATTCCGCTGTGAGGGTGAGGGCGGCGGGTCAGTCCAGCGTGCTCCTGAAGCGCAGCAGGGCGAGGCCGGCATAGAACGGCACGAAGACGCAAAGCCAGAAAACTTCGGTACCAACGTCGTCGAGTCCGGCACCCTTCAGCATGATCGCCCGGATGACCCGCAGGAAATGGGTCAGCGGGAAGACCTCGCCGATGACCTGCGCCCAGCCCGGCATTCCAGCGAATGGGAACATGAAGCCCGACAGCAGCAGCGAGGGCAAGAAGAAGAAGAACGTCAGCTGCATCGCCTGCAGCTGCGTGCGCGCCATGGTCGAGATCGTGTAGCCGAGCAGGACGAGCGCCAGCACAAAGACGGTGACGCAGGCCAGCAGCAACGGCAGGCCACCGAGGAACGGCACGCCGAAGAGGAGCTTGGCGGCGCCGAGAACCACGGCGACCTGGACGCTGCCGACGGCGAGATAGGGCAGAACCTTGCCGAGCATGATCTCGGCCGGCGTCGCCGGCATCGCCAGCAGGTTCTCCATGGTGCCGCGCTCGACCTCCCGGGTCAGCGCCATCGAGGTCATCATCACCATCGTCATCTGCAGGATGACGCCGAGCAGACCGGGCACGATGTTGTACTGGGTGATGCCCTCCGGGTTGTAGCGCCGGTGCACGATGAACGAGAGCGCGCTCTCGCTCTGCTGGCGCGTCGTCTCATCGGTCCCCAGAGCCCGCGTCAACGCCCGGCCGGCGACGGTCTGGAGCGCCGAGACCGCACCGCTCGACGCCGCCGGATCGGTCGCGTCGGCCTCGACGAGGATGCGCGGCTCGTCGCCTCGTTCGACCCTCGCACCGAAGTCGCTGGGGATCGTCACCAGGAACGAGATCGCGCCGCGCGCCATCAGGCTTTCGGCCTCCGCCGCGCTCTGCGGCTGCAGGTGAAACCGGTAGTATCCGGAGACCTGCAGGGCGGCGACGACCGAGCGGGTGTAGCGATCCTGCCCGAGTGCCAGGACCGCCGCCGGCAGGCCTTTCGGATCGTTGTTGATCGCGTAGCCGAACAGGAAGAGCTGCAGCACCGGCACGGCGAGCATCATCGCGAAGGTGATGCGGTCGCGCCGCATCTGCACGAACTCCTTGGCCAGGACGGCGCCGAGCCGCCCGAACGCCAGGATGCGGCCGGACAGGGCGGCGCTCATGCGGCCCTCAATTGCGCGCCGGTCATGAACTTGATGAAGACGTCCTCGAGGCTGGTCTCGCCGGGCTCGACGCTGATGCCAGGCAGCGTCTTCAGCGGCGACAGCGCCGCTTCGAGCCTGGCCCTGTCGCTGCCGACGACGTGCAGCGTCGTGCCGAAGGGCGCGACCTGCTCGACGCCGTCGCGCTCCGAAAGGTCGCGAATCTGCGCCTGGCCGAGCGCGCCGTGCACGACGAAGGTGACGAGGCCGGAGCCTTTCACCACCTCTTCAACCGTACCGGTCGCCAGCATCTTGCCGTAGGCGATGTAGCCGATGCGATGGCAGCGCTCGGCCTCGTCCATGTAGTGCGTCGAGACGAGCACGGTCAGGCCGTCGCCGGCGAGCCGATGGATCTCGTCCCAGAATTCACGCCGCGCCTTGGGATCGACGCCGGCAGTCGGCTCGTCGAGCAGCAGCAGCTTGGGCTCGTGCATGATGCAGGCGGCGAGCGCCAGGCGCTGTTTCCAGCCGCCCGAGAGCGTGCCGGCGAGCTGGTCCTTGCGCGAGGTCAGGCCGAGGCCGTCGAGCGTACGCGCGACCGCCTCGCGCGTCGGGTTCAGACCATAGAGGCGCGCGACGAATGTCAGGTTCTCCTCGATCGTCAGATCCTCGTAGAACGAGAATTTCTGTGTCATGTAGCCGACCTGGCGCTTGATCGCGGCGCTGTCTCGCCTGACGTCGAGGCCCAGTACGGTGCCCTCGCCGGCGTCCGGCGTGAGCAGGCCGCAGATCAGCCGGATCGTCGTGGTCTTGCCCGAACCGTTGGGACCGAGAAACCCGACGATCTCGCCTGCGGCGACGACGAGGTCGACATCGTCGACGACGGTGCGCGCCCCGAAGCGCTTCGTCAGCCCCTTGACGTCGATGACGTTCATCATCGTCCTCGCAAGCTGACGTCGATGATCTGACCGGGCTGCAGCTTCGCGGCCTGCGCTCCCTCCGGTCGGGCTTCGATGAGATAGACCAGCTTCTGGCGGGTCTCTGCCGAATAGATGACCGGCGGCGTGAACTCCGGCTCCTGAGCGACATAGGACACGGTCGCCGACAGGCCGGGCTGGCAGCCGCTGCAGCTGACGTCGAGGCGCGTCCCCACGACCATGCCGGCGAGCAGCGCTTCCGGCACGTAGACCATCAGCTTGATGGCGCCGTCCGGCAGCAGCGTCAGCACGGGGGCGGTCGGTCCGGCAAGTTCGCCCGGCCGCCTGACGAGATCGGCGACGATTCCGGCGGCGGGCGCGACGAGCCTGCGCTGCGACAGGCGCCAGTTCGACTGGTCGAGCGCGGCCTGCGCCTGCGCCACCTGTTTCTCGGCTGCCCGGATCTCCTCCTCGCGCGCCGGCAGTCGGGCGACGGCGAGATTTGCAGCGCTCTGGCGGACGTTCGCAGCGGCGACATCCCGCGCCGTCTGCGCCTGGTCGAGATCGGCCTGCGTCGAGACGCCGCGGCGGAACAGGTCCTGCCGCCGCTCCAGCGCCCGGTCGGCCTCGCGCTCCTGCGCTTTGGCCGACGCCGCGCTGGCTTCGATCACGGCGAGCTCCTCCGGCCGCTTTCCGCTGAGCAGATTGGCGAGCTGCGCTCTGACCTGGATCAGCCTGGCCTCGCTCTCGGCGAGGGAATTCTGCGCATCGTCGGTCTGGAGCAGCGCGAGGACGGCTCCAGGCGCGACCCGTTCGCCGCGCCTGACCGCGACGGTCTCGATGCGGGCGGTGTCGAGCGGTCCGATACGAACGTACTCGCCCTCGACGTAACCGGCGATGCGCGTCGGCAGCGGACCACAGAATGCGAGGGACGCGGCGATGCTGAACGAACAGATGAACGCGGCGATCACGGGAGCTCTCCCATACTGGTCGAGGCCCTGATCGAAGCGCGGATCGTGGCGGACACGGCGCGGGCTTCGTCGAGGCCGAGTTCCTGCCAGGCCATGCGCCGCATGATCGCGGGTCGGGCCAATCGGAAGTAGAAGATCTGGCCGAGCATCGCGAAGACGCGCAGCTTCGTCTCGGCCGCCAGCGGATCGCCGCCGCTGGCGGCGGCCCAGATCACGCAGAGACGGCCGTGAACCGGCTCGAACAAGCCGGAATACAGCGTCTCGAACGCCGTGGTCGGCTCCATCATCTCACGCATGACGAAGCGCGCGATGCTTTCGCTCTCGGCTCCGCGCGTCGCGAAGAGCACGACGCGGTCGGCGATCTGAAGCAGCAGCTCGAGGGCCTGCTGGCGCGTGAGCGGATCGGGCTCGCCGCCGGTGGCACCGAGGACCGTGGCCTGCAACCGTTCGATGATCAGCGCCGCGCAGGCCTGCCGCAAGCCGTCCTTGCCGCCGAAATGATAGGCGATCCCCGCGCTGTTGACGCCAGCCCGATGGGCGATCTCACGGGTCGAGGTCGCCTCGAAACCGCGCCGGCCGAAGAGATCGAGAGCGGTCAGGAGCAGCGCCTGCCTCGTGCCCTCGAAATCACGCGTTTGAACACTCTTAGCCATGACTGCTTCTAGCAGCATCACAATCTTCAATCAATCGATTGATTGAATCCATTTGTAACCGATGTCGAGTTTGTCCGGGCCTGTCCGTCCCTTCGCCGGCCGAAGTTTCACCGCCGGCATGACACCCGCGCCATAATCGTCTAAGGCGGCCCGAACCAAAGGCTTGCCTCCGGCCCGATGCTCTTCAACTCCTTCGCCTTTCTCCTCGCCTTCCTGCCGATCGCGCTCGTGCTGCACTGGCTCGCCGAGCGTTTCGTGCCGCAGGCGCGGCTGCCCTTGCTGCTGGCGCTCTCCTTCGCCTTCTACGGCTATTGGGACTGGCGTTTCGTGCCGCTGCTGGCGCTGTCAATCGCGGTCAACTGGCTGATCGCCGAGACATTCGTGAAGACGAAGGCCGGCGGCCTGGTCACGCTCGCGATCATCGGCAACCTCGCCGTGCTGGCGCTGTTCAAATACTTCAACTTCCTCGCCGATCTCGCTGGATTGATTCCAGGACTTGCGGCACCGAAGCTCGATCTGGCGCTGCCGCTCGGCATCTCCTTCTTCACCTTCCACCACGTCATGTACCTGACCGATCTGCGGCGGGGCCAGGCGCCGCGCTACGATCTGGTGCGCTACGGGCTCTACATCGCCTTCTTTCCGCAGGTGCTGGCCGGGCCGCTGGTGCGCTGGCGCGAGATCATGCACCAGTTCGAGGAGCGGCCCTATGCCCGCCCCGACGCCGCCGAGCGCTTCGCCCGCGGACTGATCCTGTTGACGCTCGGCCTCGCCAAGAAGGTGCTGCTCGGCGATCCGCTGGCGGAATATGCCAACACGGTCTTCGCGGCCGCCGCCGCCGGCAAGGTCGTGACGGTCGTCGAGGCCTGGCAGGGCACGCTCGCCTTCACCTTCCAGATCTATTTCGACTTCTCCGGCTACACCGACATGGCGCTGGGTCTCGCGCTGCTCTTCGGCATCGTGCTGCCGCAGAACTTCGAGGTGCCCTATCGCGCCACCAGCATCCAGGAGTTCTGGCGGCGCTGGCACATGACGCTGTCGCGCTTCCTGCGCGACTATCTCTACATCGCGCTCGGCGGCTCGCGGCACGGTCTGCCGACACAAATGTGGGCGCTGTTCGCCACCATGGCGCTGGGCGGCCTCTGGCACGGCGCCGGCCTGACCTTCGTCGCCTGGGGCGTCGCGCACGGGCTGGCGCTGATCGCGGCGCTGCTCTGGCGCCGTGCCGGCTGGCCGATGCCGGCCGCGCTCGGCTGGGTCCTGACCTTCGTCTTCGTCGCGCTGTGCTGGGTCCTGTTCCGCGCGCCGAACTTCGAGGCGGCGCTGGCGATCTACAAGGGCCTGTTCGGCCTGGCGCCGCTCGGCTCGGGCATGAAATGGCGCGCGCTGCTTCCGGCCGCGGCCTTCGCGATCCTCGGGCCGACTGCCTGGAGCCTGGCCCACCGGCTGCCGCCGGCGCGCTGGCTCGCCGTGCTGCTGGCCGCGCTTCTGGTGATCGTGCTGTTCAAGATCGGCGACGACGCGAATTATGAATTCATCTACTTCCAGTTCTGAACCGGCTGCGCCTGTTTCGGGGCCGGCTCCGTCGGCGCCGCGCTGGGCCGCCTTCGCGCGCGCATTCCTGGCGACGGCGGTGTTCGCCACCCTGGGCCTGCTCGCTCTCGCCTTCCTGCTCGATCCCTACGGCACCGGGCGGTCTCCCTTGCCGCTCAAGGACGGCGTGCGTCCGCAGGGACCCCGCACCGCCGCCGCCAGCCGCGGCCGGGACCAATCCTTCCAGGCCGGGATCTTCGGCAATTCGCATGTCCAGCTGCTGTCGCCCGAGGAGCTGAAGCAGCGGACCGGCGTCCCCTTCGTCTCGCTGATCGCCCCGGCGACGCGGCCGCGCGAGATCCTCACGCTGATCGACTGGTTCCTGCGGCATCATCCGACCCCGCCGCGCGCGATCGTCGTCGGCATCGACCATTTCTGGTGCACGCCGAACCCGGCCCTGCCGAACGACAAGCCGTTTCCGTTCTGGCTGTTCAGCCGCAGCCTGCCGGACTACGTGGTCGGCCTGCTGCGCTTCGACGTGCTGGAGGAGTTCCAGCGGCGCATCGCCTTCCTTCTGTCCGCGAGGCCGGAGCGGGCCCGCCCGGACGGCTACTGGGACTATGAGGAGGGCTATCGCCTGCAGGGCTATGCCCAGGATCCCGCCCTGCGCGCGAAGCTGCTCAAGCGCCTCGAGACCGGCGGCGACAATATCGCCGGGCCCTTCCCGGCCGCCGCGGCGCTGGAGGCGCTCATGGCCACGGCGCCGGTGGAGACCGCTCTCATCCTGCTGCGTCCGCCGGCCTACGAGACGGCCCTGCCCCTCCCGAATACGCCCGATGCCGCGGCCGACGCCGCCTGCCGGACAATCTTCGCCGATCTCGCCGCCAGGCGCCCGCGCACGACGCTGATCGACTGGCGTGCCGACCGGCCGGAGCTGCACGATGCGGAGCAGTTCTTCGACCACACCCATTATCGCCAAGGCATAGCGCGGCTGGTCGAGGCCGACATCGCCGCGGCCCTGGCCAGGCTGCGCTGACCGGCGCGCCGCCGCGACATTTCTGCGACAGGATTTCGCGGTCGAGACAATGTGTTGACGCTAACGGTTGATGATCGCCGGGGCCGCGATTGTTACGCCCCGACTCCCTCGCTATAAGGGCGCCAAATCGGCGGGCCTCGACGGCAGGAGTCGGTGGCGCGGCGAAGCGGGACCAACGCAGAGAGTGCGCCTATGGCGAAACAGATCATCCTCGAAGCCGACTACAAGCCGAGCGATGCCGAGCCGTTCATGAACGAGCGGCAGCGCGAATACTTCCGGGGCAAGCTGCAGGCCTGGAAGGAGGAAATCCTCAAGGAAGCCAAGGACACGCTCGCCAATCTGCAGAGCGAGAGCGAGAATCACCCCGACATCGCCGACAGGGCCTCGTCGGAAACCGACCGCGCCATCGAACTGCGCGCCCGCGACCGGCAGCGCAAGCTCATCGCCAAGATCGATTCGGCGATCGCGCGGATCGACGACAACTCCTACGGCTATTGCGAGGAGACCGGCGAGCCGATCTCGCTGAAGCGCCTGGAGGCGCGGCCGATCGCGACGCTCTCGCTGGAGGCTCAGGAGCGCCACGAGCGCAACGAGCGGGTGTTCAGGGACGACTGAGCCAGGTCCGAGCGGCCGGTACCGGAATGGACGAAGCCCTGCGCGGGAGGCGCAGGGCTTCTTTTTTGGCCGCGAGCCTTTGAGGCTTGGGGAGCGTGGCGCGGGGCCGGGAGGGTCGGCGGCTCGGGAGAACCGCCGGCCGATCGGCACGGAGGAAGGCGGGGAGCGTTCCGTGCCGGTCGGATTTCGCTGAGCGGGGCGCGTTCAGAACGGCAGCAGGATGTCCATGACCTGCTGGCCGTAGCGTGGCTGTTGCACGTCGGTGAGCTGGCCGCGTCCGCCATAGGCGATACGGGCCTGGGCGATCTTGGTCGAATCGATGGTGTTGTCGGATTCGATGTCCTCCGGCCGGATCACGCCGGCGACGATCAATTCGCGCACCTCGAAATTCACGCGGATCTCCTGCTTGCCCTCGATCACGAGATTTCCGTTGGGCAGCGTCTGCGTCACCACCGCGGCGACGTTGGTGGCGAGCTGTTCGGCCCGTCGCACCGAGCCCTGGCCCTCGCTCGATGCCGTCGAGTCGAGCTTGAGAAGCGAGCCTGCGCTGGCCCCGTTCGGCAGGTATTTGTCGAGCTTGTTCTCGAAGCCGAAGGCGTTGTCGGCGCCCATGTCCTCGCCGTTCTTGCGGCTGCGCTTGGTCGTGTTGTCGAGCTGGGCCTTGTCGGTGACGCGGACCTTGACGGTGACGAGGTCGCCGACCTGGCGGGCGCGCTGGTCCTTGAAGAAGGCGCGCGAGCCGGTGCGCCAGAGCGAGTTCGGTGCGTAGGAGGCGTGCTCGACCGCCGGCATCGGCATCTGCACCGGCTTGTAGCCCTTGACCGCGGTCGGATCCTCGATCGCCGAGAGCGCCGGCGCCTGGCCGACATTGGCGAGGCGGTCGACGGCGCCGCAGGCGCTGAGCGAGACGCCCATCAGCAGCAGGCTCGAAAGGCGGGCGAGGACGCGAAAGGTCATGACGGGTTTCCGCAACTGAACCGGGATCAGGGAGCGCTGGCGACGCGGCCGGCGGCGGAGGTCTGGACCGAGACCCGGCCGGGGCCGCTCACCGTGCCTTGCAGCACGCGCTTGGACTGGGGATTGGTGATCGAGATGACGTCGCCCATCGCGCCGGCCTCGCTGGAGCGCCCGCGCAGGGTGATCATCAGGCCCGGCGCCTCGTAGACGATGGTGACGAGATCGCCCTTGGCGACGATCTCCTCGCGCTGGACGTCGCCGGCGCGCAACGGCAGGCCGGCGGGCAGCCCGCGCCGCGCCACCTTGTCGATCGCAGCGCGCGCATCGGCGATCAGGTCGGCCGACTGACCGTCGCGCGGGCGCCGCTCGACGACGACGTCGCTCTTCGACAGGGTCTCGCCGCGCGTGATCGCCCGCTTGGGCACCACGACCTCGACGGTCTCGACGAGCTGGCCGGTGATGCGCAGGGGTTTCAGCCGCATCGCGGCGCTGCCGGGCACCATGAAGCGGGCCTGGATCCGGCGCGAGCGCTGGTCGTAGCCGAGGTCGAGCACCGCGACCTCGCCGGTGAGTTCCGGTTCGACCGAGACGGCCGGCAGCCCGCCGTCGATCGCCAGCGCCAGCATGCTGGCATCGACGCCGAAGCGCTCCTGCAGGCCGAGCTTGACCGCGGCCTCGAGATCGGCGGCGGTGACCCGGCGCGCGCTGCGCGTCACCACCACCTGGGCGAAACCCTGGTTCTCGAGCTCCGTCGCTTCGCGGGCGAAGCCTGCGCCGCGCGCCGCCTCGGCGATGCGCGCCACCTGGATCGTGCCGGTCTCACCCAGAGCCGGCGCCCGGAAGGCCGGCATCGTCGCGACATCGGCGGGCAGCCCCGAGATCAGGTCGCCGAAGGTGACGAGGTCGCGCGTCAGCATGATCTCAGGCTTGAGCGCCCAGCGCGCGGCGGCGGGCGCCGGCGCGGCGACGGCAGGCGAGACCGCCGCGACCGCGACGGCCCGGCCATTGTGGTTGGGCTGCGCGCCGAGGGCCGGAGCCGCAAGGGCGAGCGTGATGCAGAGCGTGGCGAGGCGGATCATCATCGTTCGTCCTCAGCCGCGGAACATCGAGCTCGTCGCCGACATCATCTGGTCGGCGGCGGTGATGACCTTGGAGTTCATCTCGTAGGCGCGCTGCGCCGCGATCAGGGAGGAGAGCTCCGTCACCGCCTGGACATTCCCTTCCTCGAGATAGTTCTGCTGCAGCGTGCCGAAGCCCTCGGCACCGCCGAGGCCGTCGATCGCCTGGCCCGACGCGGCCGTCTCGACGAAGAGGTTGTCGCCGATCGATTCCAGGCCGACCTTGTTGATGAAGCGGGCGAGCTGGAGCTGGCCGACCTGCTGCGGCGCGGTCTGCCCGGGAACCTGGACCTCAACCGTACCCTGGGCGTTGATCGAGACGCTGGTGGCGTTGTTCGGGATCGTGATGCCGGGATCGACCTGGTAGCCGTCGCGGGTGACGAGCTGTCCCTGCGAATCGAGGTCGAAGGAACCGTCGCGCGAATAGGCGGTGCGACCGTCGGGCATCCTGATGCGGAAGAAGCCTTCGCCGCGGATCGCGACGTCGTACTGCTTCTCGGTCGGCGTCAGATTGCCCTGCGTCATGACGCGGCCGGTCGAGACCGTCTTGACGCCGGAGCCGACGAAAGTGCCGGCCGGCACCTGCGTGTTCTGGTCCGAGGTCGCCGAACCGGCCCGCCGGAAGTTTTCGTAGAGCAGGTCCTGGAAATGCACGCGCTGGCGCTTGAAGCCGGTGGTGCGCACGTTGGCGATGTTGTTCGAGATGACCTGGACGTTGAGTTCCTGGGCCATCATGCCGGTCGCGGCGGTCTGAAGAGCGCGCATGGGCGTTGTCCTTGACTAGGGCTCAGGCCTGCTGGTCGGCGAGGCGGGTGATCGCCTTGCTGCGCAGCTCGTCGGATTTGCTCATCATGTTGGCGACGCTCTGATAGGAGCGCTGCACCTCCATCAGGCGTGTCATCTCGATGATCGCCTTGACATTGGAGCTCTCGATCGCGCCGGTTTCGACGCGCGCCTGCGGCCCGGCCGGCTGGGCCGCGGCGGTCGAGGCGAAAAGGTTGTTGCCGTCGCTGGTCAGGGCGCGCGGATTGTCGAACTTGACCTGGCGCAGCTTGCCCTTGACGCCCTCGCTGCTCGACACCGTGCCGTCGGTGGCGATCCGGGCGTCGAATTCGCTGGCGCCGAAGCGGATCGGACCGCCCTCGCCCATCACCACCTGCCCGGCCTGCGTCACCAGTTCGCCGCGCGCATTGACGGCGAGCGAGCCGGCGCGGGTGTAACGGTCGCCGTTCGGCGTCTGCACGACGAGGTAGTTGTCGGCCCGCAGCGCGACGTCGAGCGGGTTGCCGGTGCGCTCGATCGTGCCCTGCGTCAGGTCGATCGGCGTGCCCTTGTCGATGACGAAGGACAGGCGCTGGTCGCGCGACTGGAAGGAATCGGCCCGCGCCACCGGCATGACGAATTCGTTGAAGCGCGCCGAGCGCGCCTTGAAGCCGTTGGTGTTCACATTCGCCATGTTGTTGGCGATGACATCCAGCTCGCGCGCCAAGGCCACCTGGCGCGACAGGCCGACGAGAAGCGCGTTCTCCACGGCGTGGTCTCCCGATCTGTCCCGCGGCCGCTTCGACGCTCCCCAGCGCAGCAACCGCAACGGGACGGCCGCAAGCGCCGTGCCAGCATGGTTAATTCGATCTATATCATTGTTTTACATATATAATATCGGTTTTTCTTCGACCCCTTGCACCCGGCAGAACCGCGTCGTCGGGCAGAAACAGCCCGGCAAAACTTGCCGCCCTTAACGACGCGTTAACCGTGATTGGCCAGTGTGCTCACCGGGGGTCGCGCCAGCTTTTCCGCGCGTCCCGGCCATAGAGGCTGTGTGCGATGTCGAAGAAGCCCCAGAAGACCGAAGAGGCGGGCGCTGAAGGCGAAGCCGCGCCGGACGGCGGTGGCAGCGGCGGCGGCAAGAAGAAGCTGATCATCATCGTCGCCGCCGTCGTCGTGCTCGCGGCCGCGGGCGGCGGCGGCTGGTTCTTCTTCCTGAAGAAGCCCTCGGCCGAGGCGATTGCTGCAGCGGAGTTGGCCAAGGCCGCGAAGAAGCCGGCCGCCTTCGTCGAGATGAAGGACATGATGATCGGCATCTCCAACGGCGGCACGCAGGAGCGCCAGCCGATCATGAAGATCAAGGTCGTGCTCGAGATCGCCGACGCGAAAGTCTCCGAAGACATCAAGCCGCTGCTGCCGCGCGTCGAGGACGCCTTCCAGGTCTTCATGCGCGAGCTGAGGCCGGCCGATCTCGAAGGCTCGGCCGGCATGTACCGGCTCAAGGAAGAGCTGCTGCGGCGCGTCAACGTCACGGTCTACCCGGCCAAGATCGACGCCGTGCTGTTCAAGGAACTGCTGGTCCAGTGACCGGCACGACCGCTCCGTACCCCTGCCGCCGCGAACCCGACCCGAGCCGATGAGCAACGATCTCGACCCCGCGACCGGCAAGCCCAAGAACGAGCCGCTGACTCCCGAAGGGATGGCGGCCGAATGGGCGACCATGCCCGACATCGTCGAGGAGGATGGCGAACCGGAGGCCGGCATAGACCGGCTGATGTCGCAGGAAGAAATCGACACGATGCTCGGTTTCTCCTCCGGCGAGGACCGGGATGCCCGCAACGGCATCCAGGCGATCGTCGATTCCGGCTCGGTCGCCTATGAGCGCCTGCCGATGCTCGAGATCATCTTCGAGCGTCTGGTGCGCCTGCTCTCGACCAGCCTGCGCAACTTCTTCACCGACAACGTCGAGGTCTCGCTGGAGAGCATCCGCTCGGTGCGCTTCGGCGACTACACCAACTCGATCTCGCTGCCGGCCATGCTCTCGGTCTTCAAGGCCGAGGAATGGGACAATTTCGGCCTGATCACGATCGAATCCTCGCTGATCTATTCGGTGCTCGACACCATGTTCGGCGGCAAGCGCGGCCAGCCCGCCCCGCGCGTCGACGGCCGGCCCTTCACCTCGATCGAGATCAGCATGCTGAAGCGCGTCATCGCGCTGATCCTGAGCGATGCCGAGGCCGCCTTCAAACCGCTCTCGCCGGTCACCTTCACGGTCGATCGCATCGAGTCGAACCCGCGCTTCGTCTCGATCTCGCGCCCGGCCAATGCCGCGATCCGGGTCGAACTGAAGTTCGACATGGAAGGCCGCGGCGGCTCGCTGCACCTGCTCCTGCCCTATGCGACGATCGAGCCGATCCGCGAGCTCCTGCTCGAAAGCTTCATGGGTGAGAAGCTCGGGCGCGACCCGATCTGGGAGAACCATCTCGCGACCGAGGTCTGGCAGGCCGATGTCGACGTCACCTGCGTGCTGCACGAGACCCAGATGCCGCTGAAGCGCGTCATGAAGCTCGAGATCGGCGACACGCTGATGTTCGACGCCAGGCCGGATTCGGTCGTCGGCCTGCGCTGCGGCGACTTCATCGTCAGCGAGGGCCGGATCGGCCGCGTCGACGGCAAGATCGCCGTCCAGGTGGTCAGCCCCCTGCGCCGTTCCAAGACGACCATCGCCGCCTTCGACAGCGCCACCAGCCATCTCGGCTCCCCTTCCTGACGCGTAGAGTGCCGCCGCCATGACGATCACCCTCATCGCCGATGCCCTGGTCGCGAGCCTGCTCGTCGCGACCATCATCACCTGCTACGTGCTGGCCAAGCGCATCGAACGGCTCAAGGCGGACGAGGCCGGCATGCGCCAGACCATCGGCGCGCTGATTTCCGCGACCGACACGGCCGAGCGCGCCATCGCCGGCCTGAAGCTCACCGTCGGCGACTGCGACCGCACGCTCGCCGAGCGCCTGCGCACCGCCGAGCGCTACGCCGCCGACCTCGCAGCCCAGGTCGAGGCCGGCCAGGCGGTGATGGATCGCATCGGCCAGATCGTCACCGCCGCGACCCTGGTCGCGCCCAAGGCCGCCGCCGCGCCCGAACCCGCTCCGGTCTCGCGCCTGGCCAGCGCAGCCGATGCGGCCGCCGCGATCCGCGCCCGCGCCGCCCGCCGCCTGGAGGAACAGGCCGCGTGATCGAACGCCCCCGCCTGATTCCAGCGGTCATCCTCGGCGCCATGGGTCTCCTGGCGCTGAAGCTGCTCGCCTGGACGGCGGAGCCCTATCCCGGAAAAATACCGGCCAGCCCGAACGCCTTTTCCGACCCGAACTCCGTCAGGGCCCTCGCGAATACCATCGCCAACGCGTCCGACGCGATGGTGCCGGGCCGGCAGACCTACCGCGACCCGGAGACGACCGGCTCCAACCCGGCCCCCGACCCGACGAAGGAGCAGGAGAAGGCCGACGCGGACGCCAAGGCGCAGGCCGCGCGCGACGCCAACCCCAACAACAAGGCCGGCATCGTCAACGGCACGAAGCAGCCCGTCTCGCCCTCGGAAAAGGCGATCCTCGAGCGACTCGGCGAGCGCCGCGAGGAGATCGAGGCGCGGATGCGCGAACTCGACATCCGCGAAAAACTGCTCGACACCGCCGAGAAGAAGCTCGACGGCCGCCTCGGCGACCTGAAGTCGCTGGAGGAGAAGGTCGACGGACCGAAGGGCAAGCCGGCCGAAGAAGAGGCCAAGGCTCTGAAGAACCTCGTCATCATGTACGAGGCGATGAAGCCGAAGGACGCCGCCCGCGTCTTCGACCGGCTCGGCCTCGACGTGCTCGTCCCGGTCGTCCAGCAGATGAACCCGCGCAAGATGTCGGACGTGCTGGCGGCGATGGCGCCCGACCGCGCCGAGAAGCTGACGGTCGCGCTCGCGGCGACGTCGCGCGGCGGCGAGCGCCTGGCGGCAGAGGCCGCGCCGCTGCCGGGCAACGAACTGCCGGCGATCGCGCCGCGCCGGCGCTAGAGCATGATGCCGAAAAGTGGGAACCGGTTTTCGGGCGACATCATGCTCTGACTTTTTGATGAGAGACGGATTCAGACATCAGATGGGATCGCTTTGCGATGCCATCTGATGTCATCCGGCTCCAAGCGCATTTAACTCCGCATTATCCTTGACGCGCTAGCGTCGCCATCGGGCTCGTGCCGCGGGCTCGCCCGTGTCGCGTTGCGTGAGTTTGCCGGTTTGCGTGCCCCGCGTTCCCTCGCCTTCGGTATCGGCTTCGCCGCCCTCGTGCTCGGCGCCGGGCTCGGCACGCCCGCGCTGGCGGCCAGCGCGACCCTGCGCGGCGAGGTGATGCCGGCCGGCTTCGGGCGGCTCGCGCTGGCCTTCGACGAGATGACCCCGACGCGGGTGCGCGTCTCCAACGGCGTCCTCGTCGTCGCCTTCGGCTCGCCCGTGAAGGTCGATGTCGGCAAGATCATGCGCGAGCTGCCCGACTACATCGCCATGGCCCGCGTCGATCCCGACGGGCGCGGCATGCGCTTCGCGCTGACGCGCGGCTACCGCGCCAACCTGATCGAGGCCGGCGACAGGGTCTTCGTCGATCTCCTGCCCGAGAGCTGGACCGGCCTGCTGCCTGGCCCGCCGCCCGAGGTGATAGCCCAGATGGCCGAGCGGCTGCGGGTCGCCGAGGAGCGCGCGCGCGTCGTCGCGCGCCAGCCGCAACCGGCACCGAAACCGCTCGTCGTCCGCGCCGCGAAGCTCCCGACGCTCGACCGGCTGATCTTCCAGGCGCCGGCCGAAACCAGCCTCAAGCCGGAACTCGCTGACGGCACGCTGATCCTCACCTTCGATCAGCCGCTCAGCGTCGATGCCGCCGCCATCCGCCAGGCCCTGCCGGACGGCGTCACGCTCGTCGGCCAGGAGGTCGACCAGAACGCGACCAGGCTCCAGCTCGAGATCCCGAAGGACCGGACGCTGCGCAATTTCCGCGACGAGGACGGGCTGACGCTCGACCTGCTGCGCCCGGCCAAGCCGGCCGCCCCGACGCCGGCCGCGCTTCAGGATGGCGCGGTGCCGGCGGTCATGCCGGCGGCGGCGGGACCGCTTGCCAAGGCGGCGGAAAAACCGGCGGCAGCGCCGACGGACGTCAAAACCACTCCCGCCGCGGCAGCCCAGCCGCCGGTCGATGCGACGCCGCAGCCGGTGAGGATCGAAGCCACCGCCAACGGCCAGGGCGGCCATATCGACTTCCGCTTCCCGCGCCCGACGGGCGCTGCGGCGTATGTCGAGGCCGGCACGGTGACGCTCGTCTTCGACACCCGCGACGTCGTCAATCCGGCCGATCTCAGGGGCGTGCTGCCGAAGCTGATCGACGAGACCGTCGTGACGCGCGAGGGGCGGGTCACGATCCTGCGCCTGCGGCCGCAGAGCCAGCAGCTCGTCCGCCTCGTCGACAACGGCACGGCCTGGACGCTGAGCCTCGGCGAGGAGGCGGGCAAGCCGGCCGAGGCGATCGCGCCCAAGCGCGCTGTCGACGATCGGGGCCAGACCATCGTCACCGTGCCGCTGCCGGCGATGACCGGCGTGCATTGGCTCGAACCGGGCCCCGCCGGCCAGCCGATGGCGGTCGCGACCGCGCTCGGCCCGACGCGCACGCTGGCGAAGCCCTATCAATATGTCGAGTTCGGCCTGGTGCAGACAGCCCATGGCCTCGCCGTGCTGCCGCGCGCCGACGACGTCGTCGTCCGCGCCGGCACCGAGCAGGTCCAGATCGGGCGGCCGTCCGGCCTCACCGTCACCCTCGACGTCGCCCAGCCGGGCGGAGAGGAGGCGGCGGCGAAGCCGGCCGCGGTGCAGGCGCCGCTGATCGACCCCGAGCTCTGGAACAGCCTGCGCACCGGCTCGGTCCGCGACGGCGCCCGCGCCCTGCTGAGCGACGTCACCGACGCCTCGCGTGCCCGCAAATCCGAGGCCCGGCTCGCGCTGGCGCGCTTCTACGCCGTCAACGGCCTGATGCCGGAGGCGATCGGCCCTCTGACCGTGATGATGGCCGACGACGCCACGACCCGCTCCAACCGCGAGGCGCTCTTCCTCAAGGGCCTGGTCGCGGTGCGCATGCACCGCAACGAGGAGGCGATCCGCGCCTTCGACGCCGGTCCGATCAGGGAGGATGCCGAGGCCGGCCTGTGGCGGGCGCTGGCCGAGCAGCGGCTCGGACGCAACGGCCCGGCCCTCCTCGACTTCCGCCGCGGCGAGCCGATCCTGGCGCGCTATCCGCAGGATCTGCAGCCCGAGCTGCATGTCGCCATGGCCCGCGCCGCGCTCGCCATGCAGGATCTGGCGGTCGCCGAGCGCGAGATCGCCAGGCTCGCCGAGATGCCGGCCGGTCTGGTCGATCCCGAGATCGTCGCCCTGCTGCGCGCCATGCTCGACGATGCCGGCGGCCGGCCCGAGGCCGCGATCAACGGCTACAAGCCGCTCTTCGAGGCGCGCAGCCGGCCGATCGCGGCTGAGGCGCAATTGCGCGCGGTCAAGCTCGCCCAGACCGAGAAGCGCGCCGATTTCAAGCCCGAGGAGGTGACGGCGCGGCTGGAGGCGGTCTCGATCATCTGGCGCGGCGGCGACCTCGAGATCGAGGCGCTGGCCGAGCTCGGCCGGCTCTATGGCGAGCAGAAGCGCTGGCGCGACGCCTTCCTCGTCGCCAGGCGCGCCAACGAGAACTATCCCGACAACCCGCTGACCCGGCGCCTGCACGACGAGACGGCGCAGCGCTTCGCCGAGCTGTTCGGCGGCAAGGGCGCCGAGGAGCTCTCGCGCATCGACGCGCTGGCGCTGTTCTACGATTTCAAGGAGTTCCTGCCGATCGGCCGGCGCGGCGACGAGATCACCCGGCTGCTCGCCGACCGGCTGGTCGAGCTCGACCTGCTGGACCAGGCCAGCGAGATCCTGCGCTACCAGATGGAAAAGCGCCTGACCGGTGCCGCCCGCTCGACCGTCGCCGCCCGCATGGCGATGATCTCGCTGATGAACGGCAAGCCCGTCGACGCGCTGCGCGCCCTCACGACGACGCGCCTCATCGAGCTGCCGGGCGACGTCCGGCGCGCCCGCCTGCTGCTGGAGGCCAAGGCGCTGTCGGACCTTTCGCGCACCGACCAGGCGATGGAACTGCTCGAGAACGAGCGCGGCCCCGAGGTCGATCGCCTGCGTGCCGACATTGTCTGGACCGGGCGGCGCTGGCGCGAGGCCGGCGAGTCGCATGAGCGCATCCTCGGCGAAATCTGGCGCGGCAACGAACCGCTGAGCGAGACCGCCCGCGCCGACGTGATGCGCGCCGCGATCGCCTATGTGATGTCGAACGAGGCGCTCTCGCTCGACCGCCTGCGCGGAAAATTCGCCGCCAAGATGGCCGAGAGCAGCGACGCCCGCACCTTCGCCTTCGTCACTGGCGCGAGCCGGGCAAAACCCGCCGACATCCGCGAGATGGCCCGCGCCGCGGCCGGCTCCGACACGCTCACCGACTTCATGAAGGCCTATCGCGAGCGCTACCCGAACTATTCGACCGCGGTCCGCCAGCGGCCGAAGCCGACGGGGGATCAGCCGTCCGCGCCGCCCTCTCCGCAGGGAGCGGCATCGCCAGCCGCGCCGGCGTCTGGACGAGGCTGAGACGGGATCTCCGCGATTAAATGAAAAACAATAAATCCACCAAAATATAAATTATCAGGACAAGATATATCCAATCTATAAATTATAATTACCAAAATCGATAGTAACTTTATATAATAGCTGTTCGACGCAGGGAGCAATACAATTATTGAATGAGCCATTCGGATCACATGAATTGCAAGCGGCTATTCGAGCACTGGTTAGGTAAATGGAAAAATTCAAGGAAATTTTGATCGGCGCGTTTGGCGCATTGGGGCTTTGCCTCATGGCATTCATACCGCTTGCGCTCCTAGTCGGCGCACTCGGGGATCGCCCGGCAGGTTTTCTACTTCTGTCTGGCGCTGTTGCACCATTTCTCGCAGCACTAGGACTTGGCGCTATAGCCGCAATCTGGGGAATAACGCGCCTATTGCGAAACGGCACGGGCTTTCGGGCAGTCGGCGCGGGATTCTGTATCGTAAGCCTGCCATCAGCATTGTATACTTCTATGTATATCAACAACCAAGATCAAATTCTCGAAAACAAATATCAAAAAGATAAGATACATCCAGCCGAAAAAATTGCAAATCCTGTAGGAAAAATTAACACGCTAATAATATCACATGCTCAGTTGAAATGGGTACCTCTAATAATTTTATCTGAAATGGCAAATCACATCATAACGGCGAATAACAATGCCGGCCGTAAATCAAAGGCCGATATTTTTGAAATAGAATATGGCCATTCTAATGAATATATAATTACGGACGTACACAAATGCAGCAAAACGGACTGGAAAGATATATATACGACATCGATACTTCAATCTGTCGGTGTCATCGATAAATGCATGCTATCTTCGCCAGTTTACCACCCGCCACAGAATGCGATCGCTATCATACGACAGAAAGAAAGTTGGCTGTCCGACGGTCAAGTCGTAAGGAAAGTTGGTCTTCTGGCGTCATATACGGATGGCACTAAGCTTAGAAAAAGCACCATACAAGAATGGCTTTTGAGGTGTGAAAACGGATCGAAAACCGTAAATGAGATCGATTTCCTCTCGTCAATTACCGGTATCGAAAACTCGATAGCCAAATACATTCCAAAAACAGCCCAAGAGAGAATTAAGAAATTTAAAAATGATCGTGAAGGAGCAAACTTCATATTTATATTTGAAACGATAAAGTATCTAATGACTGGCGACGGGACAGACCGTCAATACGACGACTGCAGCCCCGTTGCGACAGCACCAGATCAAATCAATTATGAAGAGCTGTCACAATTCAAAGAGGAGTTCTGCAGCGATCCAAAAATTAGGGCGCTTGATGATATCGAAAGCAACACATATAATGTACGCCAAATTTACGAAATATCAAAATCTGATTGTATAAAAATCTATGAGCGTGAATTGTCTAAAAATGTAAAACATATGATAACAGATAAATAGCTAGATAAAATTTTGAGTATTATTTAAATCCAAGGCCAACTATTTGGATGTTGCGATATCTGAAAACGATTATGCGCGTCCGATAGACCAACCCTCACCCCCCATAACTCTTCACGAGCGACCCTGCGACCAGTCCCCACCCATCGACCAGCACGAAAAAGATCAGCTTGAAGGGCAGCGCCACCGTCACGGGCGGCAGCATCATCATGCCGACCGACATCAGGATCGAGGCGACGACGAGGTCGATGATCAGGAAGGGCACGAACAGCAGGAAGCCGATCTCGAAGGCGCGTCTCAGTTCCGAGATCATGAAGGCCGGCACCAAGACCTGGATCTGGACGTCCTGCGGCGTCGCCGGCGGCGGCTCGCGCGACATCTCCATGAAGAGCTGCAGGTCTTTCTCGCGGACATGGCGCAGCATGAAGGTCTTGAACGGCACCACGCCGCGCTCATAGGCCTCGCGCGGCTGAATCTGGCCGGCAACCAGCGGCTCGACCGCGACGCTGTAGGCCTCGCGCAGGGTCGGCGCCATGACGAAGCCGGTCAGAAACAGCGCGAGCCCGATGATCACGGCGTTGGGCGGCGCGGTCTGCGTGCCGAGCGCCGAGCGTAGCAGCGACAGCACCACGGCGATGCGCGTGAACGACGTCACCATGATCAGGATCGACGGCGCCAGCGACAGGACGGTGATGACCGCGATGAGCTGCAGCGCCCGCTCGGCGACGCCGCCGCCCTGGCCGAGATCGAGCGAGAGCGTCTGCGCGCCGGCCGGCACGGCCAGCACCGCGAGCAGCAGGCCGATGCGCAGCGCGTCGGCCGCGAGACGCCTGCGATCGAGACGCCTGCGATGGAGGGAAATCGATCTCACGGGGTGGCCCGGCCAGCGCCCGACTCAGTCGATCGGACGCCGCAAGGCTAAAACCCGTCCGCTCGGCCGGGCAACCGCCCGGCCTGCTTCAGGGCGTCGCGGCCGGCGACATTCCTGTTGATCCCGCCTGTCGATCGCCCCGGCCGATGGCGGAGCGCGGCTCAGCCCTTCTTCGGATCGCGGCCGAGCAGGCGCGCGAACTCGGCCTCGATCGCGTCGACCGAGAACGGGTCGATCGCGGCGGGCTTCGGCGGCGCCGGAGGCTCGGGCGCAGGCTCTGGCTCCGGCTCGGAGACAGGCTCCGTTGCGGTGACGGGCTCGGGGTCGGCCGCGGCGGGCTCGGGCAGCGGCGGCGGCGTCACGATCACGGCGGGCGCGGCCGCGGCGGGCTCCGGCTCCGGTTCGCCGGGCTCCTCGGGCGGCGGCGCTTCCAGCATCGGCGGCGCGGCCGGCTTCGGCGGGGCGGCGAAAGGCGGGGCGCGTTCGGGCCTGAGGCCGAGCGCCATTTCGAGTTCGGCCTCGACATCGGCCGGCAGCGGGATCGGCCGCCCGGTCGTGACCGGCGGGGCCGGCGGCGTCGGCAACGGCAGCGGCGCGGGCGGCTCCTCCGCCGCGACCGGCTCGGGCTCCGGCGGAGCCGGCGGCAGGATCGGCGGCGGCTCGATCGCGGCCGGCTCCGGCACGACGGGTTTCAGAACGGCCGGCTCGGGCTCGGGCTCGGGCAGCTTGAGCTCGGGCAGGACAGGCGCGGGTGGCACCGGCGCGGGTTCGGGCGCGGCGGGCGCCTGCGCCGGGCGAACCGCGGAATAGGGCCGCCTCAGCGCCTCTTCGAGCTGCTTTGCCATGCTGTCGAGCTCGACCGCGCTCGCGGCCGGGGACGGCGCATGGTCGCGCGCGAAGCTCGGCGGCTGCACGACGGGCGTCGGCGAGACGGGCGTCGGCACCTCCACGGGAGCGGCCGCATCGTCGCGCGACAGCGCCGCGGCGACCGTGGGGGCGGCGACCACGGCTGCGGCGACCGCCGCGGCGCCGGCGGCCTCCACCGCGCGCTGGGGCGGGCGGGCGACGGCCGGCTGCGCCGGGCGTGGCGGCAGCGGCGGCAGGCTCTCGGCGGCGGCCGGGGCCTCGCCACGCAGCGGCTCGGCCGTCAGGACCGGCTCCTGGAACGCGACCCGCTCGAGCGGCGAGACCGTCTCGACCGGCAGCGGCGTCGGCGCGCGCGCGCCGCTGCGCACGATATTGGTCTCGACGACGACGTCGGTGACGCCGCCGATCATCACGAGATGCTCGACATTGTCGCGCCGGATCAGGATGAGCTGCCGCTGCCGGTCGAGATCGTACATGTCGACGACGCCGAGCCGGGGCTGGCGGGTGCGCCCGCCACCCTGCCCCTTGAGGCGCAACCGCCCACCCTTGAGCTGGCGGGCGAACAGCCCGAGCAGCGCCAGCAGCACCAGGATGACGGCAAAAGCGATGATCCACTTCTGACCGGTCGAGAGATCGAACCCGAACAACGTCTGCAAGGCCTGCCCTCATCCGCGACGGCGGTGTCCCCGGCCGGGGTTTCCGCCCAAGGTTCAACACCTTGGCTATAGCATAGCGCTTCAGCTTCCGGGAAACATGGTGAACGCGTGGTTAACCACACCCGCGAAACGGCGCCGGATTAACGCTCCATTAACCCTGTGGCCGGCAATATTTGCCCAGTTGACGCCGCCTCATGCGGCTTCGGGACGAGGGCGACGGCGATGGCCGACACCGTGAGGGGCGCAGGCGGCGACGTGATGCAGTCGCTGAAGACGCGGATGCGCTGGCACCAGTCGCGCCAGAAGCTGCTCGCCGAGAACGTCGCCAATGCCGACACGCCGGGCTTCCGCCCGACCGATCTCAAAGCGCCCTCGCTCCGCAACGGCAACCAGGGCGGCGTCGTGCTGGCGACGACGAGCGCGAGCCATATCGGCTTCTCGGCCGGCGGGCGCGGCAAGTTCGACACCCAGCAGGCCAACCGCTTCGAGACCACGCCGAACGGCAACTCGGTCAATCTCGAGGACGAGATGATGAAGGTTGCGCAGAACCAGAGCGACTTCCAGCTCGCCGCCTCGCTCTACAGCAAGGGCCTCGGCCTGATGAAGATCGCGATCGGCAAAGGTCGCTAGGGCCTTGGGCCGCTGAGGCTCAGGGCTGCTGAGGCAGGAGGCGTGTCATGGACCTGATCAAGAGCATCGCCGTCGCGGCGTCGGGCCTGCGCAGCCAGTCCGGGCGCATGCGCGTCATCGCCGAGAACATCGCCAACGCCGATTCCGGGCCGGAGCGCGCCGGCGCCGAGCCCTATCGCCGCAAGATCCCGACCTTCCAGCACAAGCTCGACCGCGAGCTCGACGCGCAGGTCGTCAGCCTCGGCCGGGTCCAGCGCGACCAGAGCCAGTTCCGCTCGAAATTCGACCCCGGCAACCCGACGGCCGACGCCTCGGGCAATGTCCGCATGCCAAACGTCAACCAGCTCGTCGAGCAGGTCGACATGCGCGAGGCCCAGCGCAGCTACGAGGCCAACCTCAACCTGATCTCGTCGACGCGCCGCATGATCCAGCGGACGATCGACATCCTGCGCACCTGACGGGAGCCTGACAGATGGCCACGCCGAGCTTCGCCGCCGGAGCCTACGCCTCGATCCAGGGCATGGGCGCCGGCAACCTGATGCGCAAGCCCCTCGCCGCAACGACAGGCGAGACCGGCGGGCCGGATTTCGCCTCCTTCATCGGCAAGGCGCTCGAGACCGCGGCCGACACGGGCCGCAAGGCCGACGGCCAGACCGCCGCGGTCGCCGCCGGCCGCGCCGACGTCGTCGACGTCGTCACCGCCGTCGCCGAGAGCGAGGCCGCGATCGAGACCCTGGTCGCAGTCCGCGACAAGGTGATCGCGGCCTATGAGGAAATCATGCGGATGCCGGTCTGACGGCAGCGCCATCCAGGACACGACCATGACATCCGGAGCCATCCTCGACGTCGCCCGCGACGGCATCGTCGTCTTCCTCAAGGCCGGCGGCCCGCTGATGGTGGTCGCGCTCGTCGTCGGCCTCGCCGTCTCGCTGGTCCAGGCCCTGACCCAGATCCAGGAGCAGACGCTGGTCTACGTCCCCAAGATCCTCGCGACCTTCGTCGCGCTGATGCTGTTTCTGCCGTTCATGGGCGACGCGTTGGCAGGCTATATGGGACGGGTCGCCGTCCGAATCGCCACGGGCGAATGACCCTGCCGCTTTCGCTCGCGCCGGCCTTCGCCGGTCCAGGCACACGGCAGCCCGACTGGCGTCGAGGTCCGAGGCCTGCGATGCAGATCGCGATCCTGCCCGAGATCGGCGCGCTCTTCGTGCTCGTCTTCGCGCGGGTCGGCACGTTGGTCATGCTGATGCCGGGCATCGGCGAGCGCTTCATCTTCTCGCGGGCCCGGCTCTCGCTCGCCTTCTTCATCGCGCTGATGCTCGTGCCGCTGGCGCGCCCGCTGATGCAGGTGCCGACCGAGGTGCCGGCCCTGCTCGGCCTGCTGATCTCGGAGCTCCTGATCGGGCTCGTCATCGGCCTGAGCGCGCGCCTCGTTATGGCCTGCCTGCAATCGGCCGGCGCCATCGTCGCCCAGACCATGGGGCTCGGCTTCGCCACCACGATCGACCCGACCGGCGGCCAGCAGAACCCCTCGATCGGCAACCTGCTGACCATGCTCGGCATCACCCTGATCCTGACCAGCGACCTGCACCATGTCGCGATCGTCGCAATCCACGAGAGCTATCGCCTGCTGCCGCCGGGCGGCCTGCCGCAGATGCCGGACGTGGCCGCGCTGATCCTGCGCGCGGTCACGCAGGGCTTCACGCTGGCGGTGCAGATCTCGGCGCCCTTCATCGTCTTCGGCCTGCTCTTCAATCTCGGCCTCGGCGTGCTGGCGCGGATGATGCCGCAGCTCCAGGTCTTCTTCCTCGCCGTGCCGGCCTCGATCCTCGGCGGCATGCTCGTCCTGCTCGTCGTGATCGGCGTGATGATGGGCGTCTTCCTCGGCGATCTCGGCGATTTCCTGCGCCAGCTCGGGGGCAACTGAGCGATGTCCGAGGAGGCCGACAACGAGGACAGGACAGAGGAACCGACGCAGCGCAAGCTCGACCAGGCGATCGAGAAGGGCGACGTCGCCAAATCGCAGGAGATCGGCACCTTCTTCGTGCTCGGCGGCTTCACCCTGTCGCTGCTCGTCGCAGCCGGCTGGTCGGCTCGCGATGCGATGCTCTCGCTGCGCGGCTTCCTGATGAACGCCCATCAGGTCTCCTCCGACGGGGCTTCCTTCGCCGCCGTGACCCAGAAGGGCGTGATGACCGGTTTCGCCGCGATCGGCCTGCCCTTCGCCTTCATCCTCTGCGCCGGCCTCGCCGGCGCGCTGATCCAGCACAGGCCGCTCTGGACCTTCGAGCCGATGCTGCCGAAGTTCAACCGCATCTCGCCGATGGCCGGCGCCAAGCGGATGTTCGGCAAGGAGGCCTGGGTCAACTTCGCCAAGGGCCTGGCCAAGACCGCGCTGATCGGCGTCGTGCTTTGGATCACGCTCTGGAACGAGCACGACCGGCTCGAAAGCTTCGCGCAGATGGACGTCCGCGCCCTGCTGCCGGCGACGCTGGCGCTGACGATCAAGCTGATGGCGAGCGCGCTCGCGCTCTTCGCCGTGATCGCGGTCGGCGATTTCGCCTGGCAGCGCTACTCCTGGTACCAGCGCCAGAAGATGACCAAGCAGGAGCTCAAAGACGAGCACAAGAACTCGGAAGGCAATCCGGAGGTGAAGGCGAAGCTGCGCCAAATCCGGGCCCAGCGCGTGCGCAAGCGCATGATGGCCGCCGTGCCGAAGGCGACCGTCATCATCACTAACCCGACCCACTTCGCCGTCGCGCTGCGATACGAGGCCGGCATGGCTGCGCCGCTCTGCCTCGCCAAGGGTGTCGATGCGATCGCGCTGAAGATCAGAGAGGTCGCCGGCGAGCACCGCGTCCCGATCGTCGAGAATCCGCCTCTGGCGCGCGCGCTCTACGCCACCGTCGAGATCGACGAGGAAATTCCTGTCGAACACTACAAGGCCGTCGCCGAAGTGATCGGATACGTCTTGCGCCTGAAGGGCCGGCGCGCCTAAGTCGATGAGGTTCGCGGGCACGGGCTCGGGCGAAGGCGCGAGACCGGCTCCCGCACGGCGCGACGATGGATGGGACGGATCGGCCGCAATGAGCGGAGGCACAGTGACCACGGCGATCGACCGCTCGGACAAGCCCGGCCATGTCGGCGTCATCCTGCTCGTCGCCGGGCTGCTCGTCGGCGCCGCGATCGCGCTCGGCTTCATCGCCAACGAATGGGCGCAGCCGCTGATCCTCGGCCTGCTGGCGCTGCTCTCGGTCGCCGGCGTCTTCGGCCTCTTCGCCTTCGCGATCGGGCTCGTGCAGTTCTCCGGCCGCGCCGCCCGCAACGACCTGACCAAGACCATCGTCGACGGCGCCGAGGACGGCATCGTCGTGACCGAGGGCGACAACCGCATCGTCTACGCCAATGAGAGCTATCTCGCGCTCGCCGGCGCCCGCGGCGCCAGCGACATCCGCCCGGTCGAGCGGCTCTTCACCGGCCGCGCCGACGTCTCGGAGGCGATCTACCGCCTCGCCACCGCCGCCCGCGAGGGCCGCCGCCTGACCGAGGAGATCCGGCTCGAGCCGGCGCTGAACGGCCGCGGCACGGTGGGCTGGTACCGCGTGCGCGTCTCCGCCGTGCGCCGCGACGGCAAGCCCGGCACGCTCTGGACCGTCGCCGACGTCACGCCCGAGCGCGAGCGCCAGGAGAACGCCTTCCAGGAACTCCAGCACGCGATCGACTATCTCGACCACGCGCCGGCCGGCTTCGTCTCGATCGACGCCGACGGCGAGGTCTCCTATCTCAACGCCACCCTCTCGGGCTGGCTCGATTTCGACCTCGCCCGCTTCGGCTCCGGCGGGCTGCATCTCGACGATATCGCGACGCCGTCCGCCGCCGCCCTCGTCCAGGCGATCCGCGGCCAGCCCGGCGACGTCCGCGTCGAGGTGCTCGACGTCGACCTGAAGCGCCGCAGCGGCGCGCCGCTGCCGGTCCGGCTGCACCACCAGATCGCCTTCGGCAGCGACGGCCGCGCCGGCCCCTCGCGCACGCTGGTGCTGAACCGGACCTCCGGCGAGGCCGGCTCCGACCAGCGCAGCGACGCCGAGGTCCGCTTCGCCCGCTTCTTCCACTCGACGCCGATGGCGATCGCGACCGTCGACAAGGCGGGCGCCATCCTGCGCTCCAACGCCGCCTTCGCCCGCCTGACCCAGAACCGGCCGCAGCCGGGCACGCTGCAGGACTTCGTCGCGGCCGGCGCCGGCGGGCTGGAGCGCGCCTTCACGGATGCGATGGCGGGCCGCATCGACATCGCCCCGCTCGACATCGCGCTCGCCGGCGAGGACGGCCGCTCGGCCAGGCTCTATCTCTCCCCGGTCCAGGCGGCCGAGAACGACGACGGCGAGCGCGCCATCGTCTACGCGCTCGAGACCACCGACGAGCGCAAGCTCAAGGACAACATGGACCAGGCCGGCAAGATGCAGGCCGTCGGCCAGCTCGCCGGCGGCATCGCGCACGACTTCAACAACGTGCTGCAGGTCATCATCAACGCCTCGGAATTCCTGCTGGCGAGCCACCGCCCGACCGACCCGTCCTTCCCCGACATCATGCAGATCAAGCAGAACGCCTACCGCGCCGCGGCGCTGGTCCGGCAGCTGCTCGCCTTCTCGCGCCGCCAGACCCTGCGTCCGCAGGTGCTGGAACTCGGCGACGTGCTCTCCGATCTCTCGCTGATGCTGAAGCGCGTCGTCGCCGACAAGATCGCGCTCGACGTCCGCCACGGCCGCGATCTCTGGCCGGTCAAGGCCGATCTCGGCCAGCTCGAGCAGGTCATCGTCAACCTCGCCGTCAACGCCCGCGACGCCATGGCCAATGGCGGCAAGCTCAACGTCCGCACCCGCAACGTCGCTGCGGCCGAATGCGCCGGCCTCGGCTACGCCGCCCTGCCCGCCGACGACTACGTCCTGCTCGACGTCGAGGACACCGGCACCGGCATCCCGCAGGAGCATCTCGACAAGATCTTCGAGCCCTTCTTCACCACCAAGGAGGTCGGCAAGGGCACCGGCCTCGGCCTCTCGATGGTCTACGGCATCGTCAAGCAGACCGGCGGCTTCATCTTCTGCGATTCGGTCGTCGGCCGGGGCACCACCTTCCGCATCTTCCTGCCGCGCTACGTGCCGACCGAGGAGGACATCGCCGCCGAGGCGGCGGCCAAGGAGGCGCCCAAGCGCCTCGCCGCCGACCACACCGGCGCCGGCGTCATCCTCCTGGTCGAGGACGAGGACGCGGTGCGCGCGCTCAACGCCCGCATGCTGATCTCGCGCGGCTACACCGTCCACGAGGCGGCCTCCGGCGTCGAGGCACTCGATATCTTCCTGCGCGAGGAAGGCAGGATCGACCTCGTCGTCTCCGACGTGGTGATGCCGGAGATGGACGGCCCGACGCTGCTCGGCGAGCTGCGCCAGCGCAACCCCGCGACCAAGGTCGTCTTCGTCTCCGGCTATGCCGAGGAGGCTTTCCGCAAGAACCTGCCCGAGGGCGAGGATTTCCACTTCCTGCCGAAGCCGTTCACGATGAAGCAGCTGGTCGAGGCGGTGAAGAGCGCGATGGCGTGAGCCTTGGCGCAGACCTCAATACAAGACCGAATGAGATATAGCATCTTTGACAACGCTCATTGCCGCAGCGGGGCCACCATGCATCATCGCACTGCATTGCTCTTTATCGCTATTATCGTTTCCAGTCCTCCCGCCAATGCTCAGGTTGTTGAGCGAACAGTCAAACAATGGGTTTCATCTGCCTTGACACCAACGGGAAAGGATTTTCCTGAAAACTCAGAAGTCTTGATCGCGACAGTTAGCCCGCCTGAGTATATCTATGGGGCCTGGGAGAAGCTAAAAATCTGTCGAGACGGAGGAAAGTCATTGGATCTGAATCTAGCGGCAGCAGAGCACTATCTTTTTGCTCGATATTTGGCGAGTCTAGATGGAGATATCAATTATCGCAATGCTCCCAAATGGTATGAAACCTTCAAGTCCTACACGAACCAAGCCGGCTTTATTGGCCGCATCCAGACCTCGGATCAGCCGACCTCGCCAACAAACGCCGATGTGACACGCTGGGGTGAGAACGGAGTCGAGAAAGGCCTGAGCGAATACAAGAGCCGAACCGGCAGCGACCCCTCGAAGAAAATCGACAGCTATATTGCCGCCTTGGGAATTGCCGCCGCGATTTTCTACAAGTCGAAATCGACCGAAAAATGCGAAACCGCAATTGCACCTTTGGGAAAATGGGAAAGCACGGACGCATCAAAAAGATGGCTACTCGAATTTTCAGACAGCCAAGTCATTTGGACGGAACGCAGCGGAACCGGCACGCTGGTGAGAACCGCCAAGCTGTCAAACATGACATCGGAACCAGAGTTTATTCGGTTCCAGCGCAATAATGACAACGAAACACTAGCATTCCTAGGTATCTCATCAGAGATACGGTCTCAGGTCTTAGCAAAAAACCCAACTCCATCTTGGATGCTCACAAAGGTCAGTTCCGGCAATCTGACGGCTCGTTGGTTTGGGCTCATCGTCACCAAGACGTCCGACGGAAAATTCGATCAACTCAGACAGCCCGGCACCGTCCCGGAAAAAGAATACCAATTCCGCAAGCTTCAATGAGGAAAGTCAAAACCAATAAGTTCAAGGCCAGTCGTAACAGAGTAATTCACTTAGCCGGAACGACTTTTACTTCAATTTTATGCAAAGCGGGGTCGTTTCGACGAATTTCATAGTGATTGGGTCCGATCTGCTTGACTTGCAAATCCCTTGGAACTCTTACTTCGATCTTTGATCGGTCAGGCGTCTCGACAACCAGTTTGTCTTTTTTCTGAGCCTGAGCGCTCGTCATCAAGACGATCGTGAACAACAGCAATATTGGCATCTGAATCATGACACGCCTCCCGTTCCAGACCTTTAGCGTTGCACTTTTTCCGTTTGTATAAAAGCTTTTTCGGCATGGCAAGGTGTATATTTTCTGCCGGTCGATTGTCTTTCAAGGCGAAAAAGCTATTTTGCGAATGACACCGGATTTCTCGCTCGCTCGTATCAGCTTGCGGTCCGGTTCGTTCCTCCGAGCACGAGCGCCTACTGACAATTCCTGACATGAGAACGAAAATAGAACTTGCCGGCGAGAACAAACCGTGTCCATACTCCTGACATCGGCGCCGGTTGTGATGTCCCGGTGCCCCTGACATAAGGAGCGGACCCCGTGAATCAGGCGAATCTCAGGCTCGTGGAAGGCTCCTCGATGGACAAGGCCAAGGCGCTCGACGCCGCGCTCTCGCAGATCGAACGCGCCTTCGGCAAGGGCTCGATCATGCGGCTGGGCAAGAACCCGCAGGCGATCGAGATCGAGACCATCTCTACCGGTTCGCTCGGCCTCGACATCGCGCTCGGCGTCGGCGGCCTGCCCAAAGGCCGCGTCGTCGAGATCTACGGGCCGGAATCCTCCGGCAAGACCACGCTCGCGCTCCACACCATCGCCGAAGCGCAGAAGAAGGGCGGCGTCTGCGCCTTCGTCGACGCCGAGCACGCGCTCGATCCGGTCTATGCCCGCAAGCTCGGCGTCAATCTCGACGACCTGCTGATCTCGCAGCCCGACACCGGCGAGCAGGCGCTCGAGATCACCGACACGCTGGTCCGCTCCGGCGCGATCGACGTGCTCGTGGTCGATTCGGTCGCGGCGCTCACCCCCCGTGCCGAGATCGAGGGCGAGATGGGCGACGTCCAGCCCGGCCTGCAGGCGAGGCTGATGAGCCAGGCGCTGCGCAAGCTCACCGCCTCGATCTCGCGCTCGAACTGCATGGTCATCTTCATCAACCAGATCCGCATGAAGATCGGCGTGATGTACGGCAGCCCTGAGACCACCACGGGCGGCAACGCGCTGAAGTTCTACGCCTCGGTGCGCCTCGACATCCGCCGCGTCTCGACGCTGAAGGAGCGCGACGAGGCGACGGGCAACCAGGTCCGCGTCAAGGTCGTCAAGAACAAGGTCGCGCCGCCCTTCAAGCAGGTCGAGTTCGACATCATGTTCGGCGAGGGCATCTCCAAGGTCGGCGAACTGGTCGATCTCGGCGTCAAGGCCGGCATCGTCGAGAAGTCCGGCGCCTGGTTCTCCTTCGACAGCCAGCGCCTCGGCCAGGGCCGCGAGAACGCCAAGGGTTTCCTCCGCGACAATCCCGACATGGCCGCCAAGATAGAGGCGACCATCCGCCAGAATTCGGGCCTGGTCGCCGACCGCATCCTCGACCAGGTCAGCCCGACCGAGGACGATCTCGACGAGGGCGAGGCCTGAGCTTAAGGCCAAACCGACGACACGATGCGATCCCGGGCGGCCAGGCGGCCGCCCGTTTGCGTTTGGACGCAATGCCTTCCGGTTCGACCGGCGCGCGCCGGTCTCTCGACAGCGGCAACCCGCCTGACTAGAACCGCTGTGATCGCCGGCGAGGCCGGCCTTTAGCTTGCCAGACAGAGTTTCAATGCGATGAGCGGCGTCAACGAGATCAGGTCGACCTTCCTCGACTATTTCAGGTCGAACGGCCACGAGGTCGTGCCGTCGAGCCCGCTCGTGCCGCGCAACGACCCGACGCTGATGTTCGCCAATTCCGGCATGGTGCAGTTCAAGAACGTCTTCACCGGCCAGGAGAAGCGGCCTTACGTCCGCGCCACCACGGCGCAGAAATGCGTCCGCGCCGGCGGCAAGCACAACGACCTCGACAATGTCGGCTACACCGCGCGCCACCACACCTTCTTCGAGATGCTGGGGAATTTCTCCTTCGGCGACTATTTCAAGGAACAGGCGATCAGCCATGCCTGGACGCTGGTCACGTGCGAATTCGGCCTGCCCGAGGAGAAGCTGACCGTCACGGTCTACTCCGAGGACGACGAGGCGCACGGCCTCTGGAAAAAGATCGCCGGGCTGCCCGACTCGCGGATCATCCGCATCCCGACCTCGGACAATTTCTGGCGCATGGGCGACACCGGCCCCTGCGGCCCCTGCTCCGAGATCTTTTACGACCATGGCGACAAGGTCCCGGGCGGCCCTCCGGGCTCGGCCGAACAGGACGGCGACCGCTTCATCGAGATCTGGAACCTCGTCTTCATGCAATATGAAGAGGCTGCGGGTGGCATCCGGACCAATCTGCCGCGCCCCTCGATCGACACCGGAATGGGGCTGGAGCGCGTCGCCGCCGTGCTCCAGGGCACCCATGACAACTACGCGATCGACCTCTTCGTCGCGCTGATCCGCGCCATCGCCGACCTGACCTCCGTCGCCGCCGACGGGCCGATGAAGGCGAGCCACCGCGTCATCGCCGACCATCTGCGCTGCTCCGCCTTCCTGATCGCCGACGGTGTGCTGCCGTCAAACGAAGGGCGCGGCTATGTGCTGCGCCGGATCATGCGCCGCGGCATGCGCCATGCGCAGCTGCTCGGCGCGAGGGAGCCTTTGCTCCACCGGCTCGTCCCCGTTCTCGTGCGCGAGATGGGCCAGGCCTATCCCGAGCTCGTCCGCGCCGAGGCGCTGATCTCCGAGACGCTGAAATTGGAAGAGACGCGCTTCCGCACCACGCTGGCGCGCGGCCTCTCGCTGCTCGACGAGGCCTCGCGCGACCTCACAGCCGGCCAGAGCCTGAAGGGCGACGTTGCCTTCACGCTCTACGACACCTATGGCTTCCCGCTCGACCTGACGCAGGACGCATTGCGCGCCCGCGACATCACCGTCGACACCGCGGGCTTCGACGCGGCGATGCAGGCGCAGAAGGCGAAGGCGCGCGCCGCCTGGGCCGGCACTGGCGAGGCCGCGACCGAGAAACTCTGGTTCCCGCTGCGCGATCGTGTCGGCGCCAGCGAGTTCCTCGGCTACGACACCGAAACGGCGGAGGGCGTCGTCACAGCGCTGATCCGCGGCAACGAGGAGGTCGGGACGCTCGCCGCCGGCGAGACCGGCTTCGTCGTCCTGAATCAGACGCCGTTCTACGGCGAGTCGGGCGGCCAGCTCGGCGACACCGGCACGATCCGCGGCGCCGGCATTCTGGCCGAGGTCACCGATGTCCAGAAGAAGCTCGGCGACGTCTTCGCCCATGCCGTGACGGTGAAGGACGGCGTCCTCAAGCCCGGCTCGGCCGTGGAGCTCGTCGTCGATCACGCCCGCCGGGGCGCGATCCGCGCCAACCATTCCGCGACGCATCTGCTGCACGAGGCGCTACGTCTCGTCCTCGGCGACCATGTCGCGCAGAAGGGCTCGCTGGTCTCGCCCGAACGGCTGCGCTTCGACTTCTCACATCCCAAGCCGATCTCGGACGAGGAGCTGGCGAAGGTCGAGGACATCGCCAATGCCATCGTGCTGCGCAACGAGCCGGTGACGACGCGGCTGATGAGCGTCGACGAGGCGATCGCGTCCGGTGCGCGCGCGCTGTTCGGCGAGAAATACGGCGACGAGGTTCGCGTCGTCGCCATGGGCACGGTCGATTCGGGCACGACCGAGGCCGGAAAACCCTTCTCGATCGAGCTCTGCGGCGGCACCCATGCGGCGCGCACCGGCGATATCGGCCTCGTCAGCGTCGTCGGCGAGGGCGCGGTCGCGGCCGGCGTGCGCCGCCTCGAAGCGATGACCGGCTCGGCCGCCCGCCGCGAGCTCAACACCGCCTCGCGCCGGCTCGACAGCCTGGCCGGGCTGCTCAAGGTGCCGGCCGGCGAGGCCGAGGCGCGGCTCGCCGCATTGATCGAGGAGCGTCGCAAGCTCGACCGCGACCTCTCCGACGCGCGCAAGAAGCTCGCCATGGGCGGCGGCGGCGGCGCGACCGACGACCCGGTGCGCGAGATCGCCGGCGCGAGGCTGCTCGCGCGCGCCGTCACCGGCATCGAGATGAAGGATCTGAAGAGCCTGGCCGACGAGGCCAAGACGCGCGTCGGCTCGGGCGTCGTCGCCATCGTCGGCGTGGCCGAGGACGGCAAGGCCGGCGTCGTCGTCGGCGTCACGCCGGACATGACCGAGCGCTTCGATGCGGTCGCGCTGGTGCGCGCGGCGTCCGAACAGCTCGGCGGCAAGGGCGGCGGTGGGCGGCGCGACATGGCCCAGGCCGGCGGGCCGGACGGGGCCAAGGCGCAGGCCGCGCTCGACGCCGTCGCCGCCGCGATGGGCTGAGAACGCCATGGCCGCCGCGGCGCGAGGCTGGCGGCGGCAGGCACACCTGCTGATCGATCACGGCGCCGGCGACGATCTCGCCGCCCTGGTGGTTCATCGCGGCCTCGTGCTGCTGATCTGCGCCAATGTCCTGGCGATCGTGCTCGAATCGATGCCGTCGCTGCAGAGCCGGTTCGGGGCCGGCTTCACGGCGCTCGAACGCGTCTCCCTCGCCGTCTTCACGCTGGAATATACCGTCCGGCTCTGGACTGCGCCGGAGCACGCACGCTATCGCGGCCTCGGCGCCGGTCGTGCCCGCCTGAGCTATGCGCTGTCGTTGCCGGCGCTGATCGACCTGATGGCGATGCTGCCGCTCGTCTTCGGCCTGCTCGGCTTCGACGATCTCAAGATCCTGCTCTTGCTGCGGCTGTTGCGCTTCTTCAAGCTCGGGCGCTATTCGCCGGGGATGGCTTCGCTGAGCGCTGCGCTCGCGGCCGAGCGCAAGGCGCTGTTCGCCTGCGTCGTCATCCTGCTCGGCGTCATGCTGATGGCCGCCAGCGCCATGCACATCGCCGAGCACGAGGCCCAGCCCGACAAGTTCGGCACGATTCCCGACGCGATGTGGTGGGCGATCATCACGCTGACGACGGTCGGCTATGGCGACGTCTATCCGGTGACCGCGCCGGGCAAGGCGGTCGCCGCCGTCACCGCCGTGCTCGGCCTCGTCATGCTCGCCCTGCCGGTCGGCATCGTCGCAACCGCCTTCGCACAGGAGATCCATCGCCGCGAATTCGTCGTGACCTGGAGCATGATCGCGCGCGTGCCGCTGTTCGGCGGGCTCGATGCCGGCGAGATCGCCGAGGTGATGCAGTTCCTGCGCGCCTCGACGGTGCGGCCGGGCGCGCTGGTGATGCGCGCCGAGGATGCCGGACGGGCGCTCTACTTCATCGCTAGCGGCGAAGTCGAGGTCATGCAGTCCGATGGCAATTCGCGGCTCGACGAAGGGCATTATTTCGGCGAACTGCGGCTCGACGAACTGACGATCTCCAGCCTCGCGCCCTGCCCCGACCGCGCGGTGGCGACGGTGCCGACGAAGCTGCTGGTGCTCGACCCGATCGATTTCCGGGCCCTGACCAGCCGCCATCCGCGGCTGGCGGAGCGGATCAGGGGTCTGGCCTCGCGATGAAGCGGCTCGCGAGCGCGATTGCGATGCTCGCCGTCGCCCTTGGCCCGGCGACGGCACAGCCTGCGCCGAAACCCGGGCCGGCCCTGTCGGCCTCGCAGTCGGTGATGGCAGGCTCCATGCTCGCCGTCGGCGTCACGGGAGCATCGGCCGGCGCACGGCTCGCCATCGCGCGACCGGGCGACGCCGACGACCGTGCCATCGTCGTCGTCGGCCTGCCTCGGGCGGCCTCCGCGAGCCTGCCGACACCGGGCGAGGCCGGCACTTATGAGCTGCGGCTGACGCAGGATCGCGACGGCAAGCCGGCCGTGCTGCTGCGCCAGCCGCTCACGACAACGCCGGCGAGCGCGACGGTCTCCGCCCCGGCCCGGGTCGCCCGCGGCAAGGCCCTGCCGGTGCGCGGCATCGGCCCCAATGGCGAGCAGGACAGGGTGACGATCGTCCGTAGCGACGCACCCGCCGACGCAACGGGGCCGTCCTTCTTCCCGGCCGAGAATGTCGAGGCCATCCTGGAGGCTCCAGGCGAGCCCGGCGCATACGAACTGCGCTATGTGCTGCATGCGCCGCTGGCGGAGCATCGCATTCTGGCGCGGCGCGCCGTACAGGTGGAATGAGCCGCTTTCCCAGGTCGCTTCGAATGGAATTCCCGCAATCTTCGCCGCTCGTAACGGCCTTGGTTTCAGAGAGCGACGAGGCATGAGCGACGCCCGATTCTGGGACCGAACATCCGGTCGTTATGCCCGCAGCAGCATCGCCGATCCCGCCGGCTACGAGCGCACGCTGGATCGAACGCGCGAGCTGCTGACATCACGGGACCGGGTGCTGGAACTCGGCTGCGGCACCGGGTCGACGGCACTCAGGCTCGCCGGCTGCGCGCAAAGCTATCTGGCGACCGATATCTCGACCGGCATGATCGCGATCGCCGAGCGGAAGCATGCGGCCGACGCGGTCCCAGGGTTAAGTTTCCGCATCGCGACAGTCGAAGCGCTCGCCCCCGATGCGACTTTCGACGCGGTTTTGGGCTTCAGCTACCTGCATCTCGTCCGCGATCTGCCCGGCACGTTGGAGCATGTCCGCCGCCTGCTCGCCGAGGGCGGGCTGTTCGTCTCGAAGACCCCCTGCATCGGCGACATGAACCCGCTCGTCGGACACGCTGCCCTGCCTGTGATGCGCGCGCTCCGGCTGGCACCCTATGCAAGCGTTTTCGGCGCGGCGGAGCTGGAGGAGCACGTGTCCACCGCCGGCTTTCAGGTTCTGGCAGTCGAGAGCCACGCCAGCAAAGGCAAGAACTGGCGCCCCTACATCGTGGCACGCAAGGCCTGATCACCGCAGGCGTGCGCCGCGCACGAAAAAGCCCGGCCTTTCGGCCGGGCTTCGCAAAGTCGCGGAAACGGCGCCCGAAATCAGGCGGCCATCGCCTTGCGCATGTTCTCGCTGACCTTCTCGAGGAAGCCGGTGGTCGAGAGCCATTTCTGCTCGGCGCCGACCAGCAGGGCCAGATCCTTGGTCATGTCGCCGGCCTCGACCGTATCGACGGTGACCTTCTCCAGCAGCGCGGCGAACTTCGCCAGTTCCTCGTTCCCATCGAGCTTGGCGCGATGCGAAAGGCCCCGCGTCCAGGCGAAGATCGAGGCGATCGAGTTGGTCGAGGTCTCCTTGCCCTTCTGGTGCTCGCGGTAGTGGCGCGTCACCGTGCCATGCGCGGCCTCGGCCTCGACGGTCTTGCCGTCGGGCGTCATCAGCACCGAGGTCATCAGGCCTAGCGAGCCGAAGCCCTGCGCCACCGTGTCGGACTGCACGTCGCCATCGTAGTTCTTGCAGGCCCATACATAGCCGCCGGACCACTTCATCGCCGAGGCCACCATGTCGTCGATCAGGCGGTGCTCGTAGGTGATGCCGAGCTTGTCGAACTCGGCCTTGAACTCGGCCTGGTAGATCTCCTCGAAGATGTCCTTGAAGCGTCCGTCATAGGTCTTGAGGATGGTGTTCTTGGTCGAGAGATAGACCGGGTATTTGCGGATCAGGCCGTAGTTCAGCGAGGCGCGGGCGAAATCGCGGATCGACTCGTCGAGATTGTACATCGCCATGGCGACGCCGGCCTCGGGCGCCTTGAAGACCTCTTTCTCGATCACCGCGCCGTCCTCGCCGACAAACTTGATCAAGAGCGTGCCCTTGCCGGGGAACTTGAAGTCGGTGGCGCGATACTGGTCGCCATAGGCGTGGCGGCCGATCACGATCGGCTGGGTCCAGCCCGGAACGAGGCGCGGGACGTTCTTGCAGATGATCGGCTCGCGGAAGATCACGCCGCCGAGGATGTTGCGGATCGTGCCGTTGGGCGACTTCCACATCGACTTGAGGTTGAACTCCTTCACGCGGCCTTCGTCGGGCGTGATCGTCGCGCATTTCACCGCGACGCCGTGCTTCTTGGTGGCGTTGGCGGCGTCGATCGTGACCTGGTCGTCGGTGGCGTCGCGGTTCTCGACCGAGAGGTCGTAATAGTCGAGCTCGAGATCGAGATAGGGGAAGATCAGCGTGTCCTTGATCTTCTGCCAGATGATCCGGGTCATCTCGTCGCCGTCCATGTCGACGACCGGGTTGGCGACCTTGATCTTGCTCATGTGAACGACCCCTGCTGGCCCAGATTGGAAACGCTCCGGCCTGCGGCGCGACACCGCAGGCGGGTTGGCCGTGTCCTAGCGGGTTCGAGAGCCGGGGGGAAGCGCGGCTTTTGGGCAAGCGTTCGAGGCCCTGCGTCCGGGACAGGCGCCGTCGGCGTCGCAGCGCTTTACAGCCGGCAGGCGCGGCCTAGTCTTCGCCCATGACGACATCATCCTCCACATTCGCCCTCGTCACCGGCGGCACGAGCGGTATCGGCCAGGGCGCCGCGCTCGCTCTCGCGCAAGCGGGCTACGAGGTGCTCGCGACCGGGCTGACCGAGGCCGAGGTCGCGGCACCCCCGCCTCACCCGGCGATCCGCCACGCCCGGCTCGACGTCACGAAGGACGCGCAGGTCGCCGAAATCGTTGCCGCCTGCCCGCGGCTCGATGCGCTCGTGAACTGCGCCGGCATGATCCAGCGCAACGGCAGGGAGTTCGAGATCGACGCCTTCCGTTTGACGATCGAGGTCAATCTCAACGGCACGATGCGGATGTGTCTGGCGGCGAAGGACAAGCTCGCGGCCAAGGCAGACGGCAAGACCGGCAGCGCAAAGACTGGCGAAGCAAAGACCGGCGGGGCAATCGTCAACATCGCCTCGATGCTGACCTTCCACGGCTCGGCCTACGCACCGGGCTACGCCGCCTCCAAGGGCGCGATCGGCCAGCTCACCAAGTCGCTCGCCGCCGCCTGGGCGCAAGACGGCATCCGCGTCAACGCCGTGGCGCCGGGCTGGATCGCGACGGAGCTGACCAGGCCGCTGGTCGAGGACACCGCCCGCTCGGCCCCGATCCTGGCGCGCACGCCGATGGGACGCTGGGGGCAGCCCGGCGACGTCGGCGGCGCCATCGCCTTCCTGCTCTCGGATGCGGCGGCTTTCGTCACCGGCGCAATTCTGCCGGTCGATGGCGGTTATCTGGCGGTGTGAGGCCGACGCGGAATGGGATTCGGTTCCAGGCACTTGCGGCGTTTCGCTGAATCGAAATGCCAGCCACCTGAATCAGAATGAAAGGGGAGGAAGGCATGAACAAGTCAGCCCGATCACGGCCGCCGTCAGCGACGCCGAGCGCTGGACGCCCTATCGCCACCCGCAGCCGAAGGACTCGCCGCCGGAGCTGATCGTCCATGACGTGATCCCGCAGGACGAGCGCATCTGGGTGCCGGTCGACGACAATGTCTGGTTCCGGCCGCTCTGCCTCTCGGTGACGCGCGGCTACTGGATGAACCTGCTGCGCGTGCGCCGCGCCGGGGTGCTCTCGCGCCACCGCCATCCGCAGCCGGTCCACGGCTATGTGCTGAAAGGCACCTGGCGCTATCTCGAGCACGACTGGGTCGCGACGCAAGGCTCCTATGTCTACGAGGCGCCGGGCGAGACCCACACACTGGTGGTCGACGCGCATGTCGAGGAAATGATCACCATGTTTCAGGTCAACGGCGCGATGATCTATGTCGATCCGGACGGACAATGCCTCGGCTATGACGACGTCTTCACCCGGCTCGACAAATGCCGGGCGCATTACGCGACGAACGGGCTCGGGGCCGATTTCGCCGATCAGTTCATCCGCTGATCGGCAACAAGCCTACCGCCCGAGCTTCGCCAGCTCCACCGCCGCGCGCAGCTCGATATGGGCCAGCACGTCGTCGAGGCGGGGATCGTCGGTCAGCTCGCGCCGGACCGAGAGGTTCGCCCTGATCTGCTCGAGTTCCGACACCTGCACCCGGCCGCCGAGCAGCGCCGCCTTCAGCCGGTCGAGGCCGTCGAGCAGGTCGTGGCCACGCTTGGCCTGGCGCTTCCTGCGCTCCTGCGGCTCCTCATGGGCCTGCACCGCGAGGAGCGTGTCGAGCGGGCCGGCGACGCTGACCGCGCGTGGCTGCGCCGATGCCGTGCTCTGCTTGCCGGGAAGCGTGAACGCCGCGCCTCCCATGCGCCGAGCCTGGCTGGCTGGAGCGGTCGTGGTGACGGGCGCACGCTGATCGATCCGTATCATGACGGCCTCTCATGCATGTAGTCCAAGCCTTGGGCCGGCGTGGTTAACGGCCGGTAAACCGCCCGGCAGAAACTGCCGCCCCGGCAGGAACGGCAGCGCGCCGAAACCTGTCCCAGTCTGGCTTCGCGCCAGCAACATATTGATAAACGGACACTTTCAATTTTAGTCATGCTGGCATGGGGATCGCAAGGTTCGTCCGACTATCGTCTCGTCGGAATGGGTCGACCATGCACCTCCTGCCTGCCCTGTCCTCGCTGCTGACGCCGCTCGCCGCGCTCGCCGCGCTGGCCTGCGTCATGCTGACGGGGCCCGCACAGGCGCTCTCCCGCATCAAGGATCTCGCCTCGGTCGAAGGCGTCCGCTCCAACCAGATCCTCGGCTACGGCATCGTCGTCGGCCTCAACGGCACCGGCGACACGCTGAACAACGCGCCCTTCACCAAGCAGTCTCTGACCGCGATGCTGGAGCGGCTCGGCGTCAACACGCGCGGCGCCAACATGCGCACCGCCAATGTCGCGGCCGTCATGGTCACGGCCAACCTCCCGCCTTTCGCGACGCAGGGCACCAGGCTCGACGTCACCGTCTCGGCGCTCGGCGACGCGAAATCGCTGCAGGGCGGCACGCTGCTGGTCACGCCGCTGCTCGGCGCCGATGGCGAGGTCTATGCGGTCTCGCAAGGGCCGGTCGCGATTTCGGGCTTCTCGGCCGAGGGCGAGGCCAGCAAGATCACCCGCGGCGTGCCGACGGTCGGGCGCATCGCCAATGGCGGCCTGGTCGAGCGCGAGATCGACTTCGCCCTGAACAAGCTGAAGACGCTGCGCCTGTCGCTGCGCAATCCCGACTTCACCACGGCGCGCCGGATGGCGGCCGCGATCAACGACTTCCTCGGCGGCGACACGGCCGAGCCGACCGATCCCTCGACCGTCGTGCTGCAGATCCCGCCGCGCTACCAGGGCAACATGATCCGGCTCCTGACCGAGGTCGAGCAGCTCAAGATCGAACCCGACCAGCTCGCCCGCATCGTCATCGACGAGCGCTCCGGCATCATCGTCATGGGCAAGGACGTCCGCGTCTCCACCGTCGCGGTGGCGCAGGGCAACCTCACCGTCACGATCAGCGAGCAGCCGCAGGTCAGCCAGCCGAACCCGCTCTCGCGCGGACAGACCGCGGTCGTGCCCCGCTCCAACGTCAAGGTCGATACCGAAGGCGGCAACAAGCTCGCTCTGGTCCGCGAAAGCGTGACGCTGGCCGAGCTCGTCGACGGGCTCAACGCGCTCGGCATCGGCCCGCGCGACCTGATCTCCATTCTCCAGGCCATCAAGGCAGCCGGCGCGCTGCAGGCCGAAATCGAGGTGATGTGATGACCGCAGCGCTCGCGCTCCCCGCCGCCAAGCTCGCGATCGATGCCGCCGGCACGATCCTCAGCAACGTCAAGAACGCGCTGTCCTCGGACAAGTCGAAGGCCAAGAAGCAGGCCGACGATTTCGAGGCCGTCTATCTCGAGCAGGTGACGCAGCAGCTCTTCGCGACGCCCGAGGGCAGCGAAGGCCCGCTCGGCGAGAACGGCACCGGCGGCAACATCTACAAGTCGCAGCTGACCACGCAATACGCCCAGCAGATCCAGAAGGCCGGTGGCATCGGCCTGTCCGACTCGATCCTGCGCGACCTGCTCAAGATGCAGGAGCAATCGGGCGCCGCGGCTCCGACCGGCGGGGCAGCCCATGTCGGCGGCTAAGCGCATCCTCGACGAGCGCCCGCGGATCGGCAGCCCGCTGGAGGCGCGCGCACTGGTCGATGCGGTGCTGGAGGCGCTGGCCGCGCTCTCCCATCTCGTCGGCGAGGAGACCGAGCTCATCCGCGGCGGGCGCCTCCCCGAGGCGATGACGCGCGAACCGCGCAAGACCGAGCTCGCCGGCATCTATATGCGTGGCGTCGAGCAGGTGAAGCTCAATGCGGTGGCGCTCGCCCGCTTCGCACCGGAGCAGGTGAAGCGGCTGAAGGCGGCCCATGCCGATTTCCAGGGCCTGATCGAGACCAACCAGCTCGTGCTGGCGACGGCGCGCGCCGTCTCGGAATCGATCGTCCGCGATCTCGCCACCGACGCCAACAAGCCCAGCCGCGTCGCCGGCTACGGGCCGGCCGCGACCGTCGGGGCCGGCACTTTCGCCAGGCCGAATGCCGGTCCTCTGGTGGTCTCGCGCAGCCTGTGATGCCGGCTGCGCGATAAACCATCAAGATTTACCTAATTCCCTAACGTCAGATTCAAGCTTGTCTGTCAGGGTTCCGTGGTCGGATGGGCAGGACCATCCGCCTTGGACGACCCACGGGCGGCCGGACGCCGCCGACCTACGCTCCAGAAGGAGTGCGACATGGACTTTGGCAACGCACCGAAACTGATACCTCTGGGCACCGGCCTCGTCGTGCCCCGGTCGGAGATCCTCGCAACCGTCGGCGGCGTCGCTGTCGATCTCCCGCCGGAAAAGACCGTCCAGTCCGCATCGGCGGGCGACGCCGTCAAGCTCGATCTCCGTACCGAGCAACGCGACCGCCAGGACCAGCGCCCGGCCGACGAGCGAAAGGCGCGCGACGTCGGCAGCGAGCAGCAATTGCGCGATGTCGTCCAGCGCCGCCTCGTCATCGAGCCCCGGACGCGCAGCGTCGTCCTGCAAGAGAAGGACGCCAAGACCGGCGAGACCATCCAGACGGTTCCCGACGAAGCGACGCTGAAGCTCCGTCTCTTCGCCCGCGCCATCGCCGACCGCGCCCGCGAAGCCGGGGACGACACGGCGCGCTACGTCGAGCGCACCGCCTGACCGACGACACCCGCATGACCGGCTCTCGCTGACGATCGCCCGCCTCGCGCGGGCGATTTTCGTTTGCCGCCCTGCCCTGCAATGCGCCGGCAGATCGATGACGGCTCGTTAACCACGCCGCGACTTCGCCGCGTTCCTGCACAATCCGACGGCAGAAATTTACCTCTCGTTACGGGCTGGGGGCGCAGCGTCCTCGGGTCGCGGCCAGAAAGATCGCGACGCCAGAAGGCATCATACCAGAAGGGTAGAATTCACATGGCCACCGTTTCGCTTTCCTCGGGCGTCCGCAGCGCGCTGTCGTCGCTCTCCTCCGTCAAGGCTACCTCCGAGCAGTCCCAGTACCGTCTCGCCACCGGCAAGAAGGTCAACTCGGCGGTCGACAACCCGGTCAACTTCTTCACCGCCGCCGGCCTCAACAGCCGCGCCGACCAGCTGACCGGCCTCCTCGACGGCATCTCCAACGGCATCCAGACGATCACCTCCGCGTCGCAGGGCGTGGATTCGATCACCAAGCTCGTCAACTCGCTGCAGTCGACGGTCAAGCAGGCCCAGGCCGACAACGCCGCCAACCGCCCGACCAAGGCCGGCACGGCGCTGGCGACCGCGGCTGAAACCGCCCTCAACGGCAAGAGCCTGAAGGATACCGTCCTCGACAAGACCGTCGCCGACACCAACGGCGCCACGGCCAACACCGCGACCGCCAGCTACGCCGGTAACCTCGGCGTCGACACCTCCACCAACACCTTCGTGGCGGTGACCCTGTCGGCCGGCAACACGACCTACACCGCGCAGCTCTCGGCCGGCGCTACCGTTCGCGACCTGGTGAACGAGATCAACAAGTCGGGTGTGGCGACCGCTTCGGTCGACGACTCCGGCAAGCTGAACGTCACCGGAACCGGCTCCAGCACGCTGAAGGTCGGTCTGGGTTCGGGCACGACGGCCGCGCTCGCCGCGACCGACTCGCAGTCCGGCACGCTCAACACCGCTCTCGGCCTCGTCGCAGCGGACTACACCACGGGTGTCTCGGCTTCGGGCAACTCGACGGTGCGTTCGAACCTCATCAACCAGTTCAACGACCTGCGCACGCAGATCGACCAGCTGGCCAAGGATGCGGGCTTCAACGGCAAGAACCTGTTGACCGGCGACAAGCTCTCGATCGCGTTCAACGAGAAGACCGGCGCCAGCCAGTCGAAGCTGGACGTCCAGGGCCAGACCCTGACCTCGTCCAACCTCGGCATCGACACGGCCGTGAGCGGCACGGCGACGACGGGCCAGTTCAACATCCAGGACGACGCCTCGCTGGCGACGGCCGCGGACGGACTGACCAACGCCCTCTCCTCGCTGCGCTCGATCTCGTCCTCGCTGGGCGCGAGCCTCTCGACGGTGCAGGCGCGTCAGGACTTCACCAAGAACCTCGTCAACACCCTGACCCAGGGTGCCGACAACCTGGTGCAGGCCGACACGAACGAGGAAGGCGCCAAGCTCCTCGCCCTGCAGACCCGCCAGCAGCTGTCGCAGACCGCTCTGTCGCTGTCGAACCAGGCCGACCAGGCGATCCTGCGTCTGTTCTGATCCTTCGTCCGCAGAAGCGGGCTGCCCACAGGATGTGGGCCGAAGACAAGGCGGCGGCGCGAAAGCGCCGCCGTTTTTCGTTAATCGGCTTCATCGGCCAATTAACCATTTGTTATCCTTAACGAGGGATTATCGGTCCACAGCAAGCCGGATTGGCGCCGAATCGCGCCTTCAGGGGACCGAACGATGGCCAACACCATTCTCACCAGCGGCGTCAGGAGCAACCTGCTGACCCTTCAGCAGACCACCGCCGAGCAGGGCGTGATCCAGAACCGGCTCGCCACCGGCAAGCGGGTCAACTCCGCCATCGACAATCCGGTGAACTTCTTCACCTCGCTCGGGCTGAACGATCGCTCGGAACAGCTCAAGGGCCTGCTCGACGGCATCTCGAACGGCATCCAGACGATCAAGGGCGCCTCTCAGGGCATCGACTCGATCACCAAGCTGGTCCAGTCCCTGCAGTCGACGATCAAGCAGGCGCAGGCCGACAACGCTGCCAACCGCCCGACGAAGTCCGGCACGGCGCTCGCGACCGCGGTCGAACAGACGGCCACCAACAAGAGCCTCAAGGACATCGCCCTCGACAAGGTCATCGTCGACAACAACGGCGGCACCGCCAACGACGCCACCGCGGTCTATTCGGGCAACCTCGGCGTCGCCAACACCGCGACGAACATCGCGCTGACCATCACCGCGGGTACGACGACCTTCACCTCGACGTCGCTGACGCCGACCTCGACGCTGCGCGACGTCGTCAACGAGATCAACAAGTCCGGCATCGCGACCGCCTCGGTCGACAGCGCCGGCAAGCTCAACGTCACCGGCACCGGCTCGAGCACGCTGAAGATCGGCATCGGCGGCGGCGCCTCCGCCGCGGCGGCGCTGACCGACGCCCAGTCCGGCGGCCAGAACACCGCATTCGGCCTCCTGGCGGCGGACTACACGACCGGCATCTCGTCGGCGGGTGGAAACTCGACCGTCCGAACCAACCTGATCGACCAGTTCAACACGCTGCGCAACCAGATCGACCAGCTCGCCCAGGATGCCGGCTACAACGGCAAGAACCTGCTCACCGGCGACAAGCTCTCGATCATCTTCAACGAGAAGACCGGCACCAACCAGTCGAAGCTCGACATCCAGGGCGAGACCATCACCGCGGCCAATCTCGGCGTGCTGACGGCGGTCAGCGGCACCGCCACCACGGGCCAGTTCAACATCCAGGACGACACTTCGCTCAACACGGTCGCCGACGCGCTGACCTCGACGCTCGGCTCGCTGCGCTCGATCGCCTCGACGCTCGGCTCCAACCTCTCGGTCGTGCAGACCCGCCAGGACTTCACCAAGAACCTGATCAACACGCTGACCACCGGCGCCGACAACCTCGTCCTCGCCGACTCCAACGAGGAAGGCGCCAAGCTGCTCGCGCTCAACACCCGCCAGCAGCTCTCGCAGACGGCGCTGTCTCTCGCCTCGCAGGCCGACCAGGGCGTGCTCAAGCTCTTCGGCTGAGCCCGCGCCGCATCGGGCCGCCGGCCCCTTACCCCAGCCAGAAGGCGAACACACATGGCTCTCAAGGTCGAGCTCAAGCCGCGCGAGCGCATCATCATCGGCCAGGTGGTGATCCGCAACGACGAGCAGCGCGCCCGCTTCTTCATCGAGGGCGACGCGCCGATCCTGCGCGAAAAGGACATCCTCACCGCCGCGACCGCCGATACGCCGGCCAAGAAGATCTACCTCGCGCTGCAGCTGATGTATCTCGCCCAGGATCCGACGCACGAGCATTCGGTCTATTTCGAGCTGGTGCGCGACTTCGTCCAGGCGGCGCCGAGCTCGCTTCCGCACATTCACGAGATCAATAACCGCATCTTAAGCAGCGACCTCTATAAAGCCCTTAAGGCGGCAAAGAGGTTGATCGCCTACGAAGCGGAACTGATCGAGAATGCAAAATGCGTTTAGCGCTTATGCCGCGGCCGCGAAATCGGCCCAGAACACCGCTTCTCCCCGCGAGCTCGAAGCTTCGCTGCTGATCAAGGCGGCCACCCGCCTGCAGGGCATCGCCGACGACTGGAGCGCCCGCGCCCGCGATCTCGACGAGGCGCTGAACTACAACCGCAAGCTCTGGACGCTGCTGGTCTCGGCGATCATCGCAGAGGACAATCCCCTCCCCGTCGAGATCAAGCGCAACATCCTCGGTCTCGCCAACTTCATCTTCAACCAGACCTTCCGCATAGCCGCCGCGCCGGCGCCGGAAGGTCTCGGCATCCTGGTCAACATCAACCGCGATATCGCCGCCGGCCTGCGCGGCCGCTGACAGCAGCGAAATTCTCGACCACATCGAAAAAGGCGCCGCCTCGGCCTCGAGGCGGCGCCTTTTCGTGCTCCCGGCCGAAAGACGGCTCAGATGTAATCGGTCAGCTTGAGCTTCGACAGGATCGAGGTGACCTGATAGCTCGCCTGGAGCTGGTTCTGCAGCGCCAGGATCTGCGTCGCGACATCCTCGGTCGTGACGTTCTCGATCCCCGACAACGTCGTCGTCAGGTAGTTCTTGGTGCTCTGGTGGCGTTCCTTCGCCTGCGCCAGCGCGTCCTCGGCCGAGCCGAACTCGGTGATGATCTCGGCCGGCTTCTGGACGGCGCCGCCGAAGCCCAGATTCTCGCGCACCCGGTCGGTCAGCGCCTCGTAGCGTGCCTGCGAATTGGCATCCGCGGCCGGAAAGGTCTCGACCGCCAGCACGGCGAACTGCGCCAGGCCGACGCGGAACGCCTCCTCGTTGGCCCGCCCGCCGACGGCGACCGCCTGGCCCTTGTCGGCCTGGACGGTCGCGGTGCCGCGCGCCGGATCGCTGGCATCGTCGCCCTGATACCAGATCACGGTGTTCGTCGCCGTTCCGGCAGCCGGCGCCGCGGTCGCGGTCGCATAGGGCGGCCCCGGCACCCGCAATGGCGGGCTCGACTTGCTGCCGGCGAAGAAATTCGTCGCGGCGATCGTGGCCGAGGCGGCCGAGAGCGTCGTCTTCGCCTCCTTGTCGAGCGCAGCCGAAATCGAGCTCCGCAGATTGGCGGCCGTCGTGTTGACGTCCGGTCCGATGACGAAGCTGTCGCTGGCCAAGCCGTCGGTGTTCTGCGCCCGCGCCGTGAGCACGATCTCCTCCTGCGTGCCGTCGGGCAGGTTCAGCGTGAGGCGCAGCTTCTCGCCCGGCAGCGGCAGCCCGGCGACGTTGACGGAGACGTCGGCGGGCGGCCCGGCCGTGTAGGTCGGCACGAGCGCCGTGGAATCGGTCGAGGCCCCGGCGAGCTTGAAGCCGTAGGGATGCAGCGTCGCCTCCTCGGCGATCGTCGCGGTCGTGCCGGCGCCGCCGGCGGTCAGGCGGCCGAGGCCGGTCGTGCCGAGATCGGCCGCCTTGCGCTCGGCGATCAGGTCCTTCAGCCCGGCGCGCCCGGCACCGTCGCCATTGATGATCTCGGAATAGCCCAGTGTCGGCTGCGTGTCCGAGGTGCGCCCGGAGAACAGGTAGCGGCCGTTGACGTCGCTGTTGAGCAGGTCGAGCGTCTGCTTGAACTTCTCCTCGGCCAGGATCTGCGGCGCCGAGCGGCCGCTGGCGCTGGCGACATAGCTGTTCGAGCGGATGTCGTTCTTGGTCTCGTTGGTGAGTGTGGCGAAGTTCTCGACCGCCTGCGTGGCGAGCTTCAGGTTGACGTTGGCGAGATCGATGCCGCCGATATAGGAATCGAGCGTCGTCAGCTTGGCGTTGAGGTCGAGCGAGGTGCGCCGGTCGATGCCGAGCCCGCCATAGGTCTCGGCCTTCTGCTTGGTCGCGAGCTGGCGCTGCAGGTCATCGAGCTGGCTGCGCGTCGAGACGAACTCGTTGGCCTTGGCCGAGCGATAGGCGCCGGTTCCGTATGAGCTGATGGTCATGGTCTGGTCCTTCAGACTCTCAGCAGGATATCCATCATCTCCTTGACTGTGGAGATGATGCGGGCATTGGCCGCATAGGCGCTCTGCAGCTCGATCAGCGTCGACATTTCCTGGTCGACATTGATCTGCGACTTGGCCTGGAAGCGGCTCTGGATCGAAGCCAGCGCCACCTGCTGGCCTTCGTCGAGGCGCTTGGCGGATTCGACCGCCTGCCCGGTCGAGGCGACGACGCGCTGGACATAGGCCGAGACGCTGAGGTTCGTCGTCGCGGTCGAGCCGTCGAGGCCGGTGGCATTGGTGAAGGCACGCTGGCTCTGCGTCAGCCGCTGCACCAGAAGCTGCGGCCGCGTCGTGTCGCCGCTCGCCGTCGTGGTGTCGTAGGCCACGAGCTTGCTGCGATCGGCGATCAGCGCCGGATTGACCGCGATCCGGCTGGCGAAGCCGACGGTCTGCGAGCCGTTCTCGTAGGAACCGGTGAAGGCTGCGTTGTTGCGCCCGCCATCGACGAAGAACGGCAGCTCGGCCGCCCCGCCGGCCGAGGACAGCGTCGTATTGGTCGGCCGCGAGGTCAGCCCAACGACGTCGCGGGTGTTGCCGGCGCCGTCGTCAAGCACCGTGAGCGTCGAGCCTGCGCCCGACACCGTGAAGCCGCTGCCGACGGCGGCCTGGATCTGCGCCGCGACCGAGGCCGTGCCGCCGGAGAAGTCGATGCCGACGACGCGGTTGCTGGCGTCGCCTCCGGCCGAGGCCGGCAGCGGCAGCGACGCCGCCGATTCGACCCTGACGAAGGTGAAGCGCTGCGTCTGGCCGCCGGGCGTGACCTTGTAGTCGAGCGTGATCGTGTTGCCGGACTGGAGGCCACCGAGATCGACGGCGAAGCCTGTCGCCGCACCCGAGGTCGCGGCCGTACCGGCGACCTCGCGGTCGGACAGGGCGCGCGACATCTGCGCCGCGATCTCGTCGAGCTGGGCCTGCGCCTGGACCAGGGTCTTGTCGCGCAGTTCGAGATGCGCCGCGATCTCGCCGGAGCGGAAGCTGTTGTTGGCGACGGCATCGGTCCGGTTGCCGTTGCCGTCGGTCAGCACGACGGTGCCGACGCCGCGCTTGGTCGGGTCGCTGCTCCATTGCGATTCCGGCCCGATCGAAGCACGCTCGTCGAAGGAGAACGTCACCGAGGGCTGGCCGTCGAAGAGCTGCGTGCCCGAGGTCGTGACGATGCTGAGCGAGCCGCGCGGATCCTCGCTGGTCCGGATGTCGATATATTGCGACAGCTCCGCCACGATGCGGTCGCGCTGGTCCTTGAGCTCGGCGGCGTTGGCGTCCTGCGGCGCGCCGGTGACGCGGGCATTGATCGAGGTCAGGGCGCCGAGCAGGTCGTTGACCTGCTTCACCGCATTGCCGATGCCGGCCTCGGCCTGGTTGCGCAGGGTCTGCACGCCGTCCGACAGCGTCGAGAGACGATTGGCGAGCTGGCTCGCGCTGTCGAGCACGCTCGAGCGCAGGCTGTAGTTCGACGGGTCGTTCTGCAGTGACTGCAGCGCGCTGGTGAAGTTGTTGTAGACCGAGTCGAGCGCGGTCGAGCTGCCGGGCTGCCCGTAGAGCGTGTCGAGGTCCGACAGGGCGCCGGCACGCGTCGAGGTGTAGGCGGCGCCCGAGGTCTCCTGCCAGAGCTGGCGCTGGACGATGGTGTCGAGCAGGCGCTGGACCGGCGACGTGTTGACGCCGACCGAACCGGCAAAGACCGGATCGGTGGTGCCGACCTGACGGCGGATGTAGCCGGCCTTGCCGGCGTTCGAGACGTTCTGCGAAACGATCCCGATGCCGAGCTGCGTCGCGTTCAGCCCGGCGATGGCGGTGTTCAGCGAGGTGCTCAGACCCATGGTTCAACTCCTGTCGTCGCGCCGGCCCTTCTGGGCCGCGACCTGCGCCCTGCCGCTCAGCGGATGATGCTGAAGACGGACTGGAGCATGTCCTGGGCGGTGGTGATGACCTTCGTGTTGGCCGAGTAGGCCTGCTGGGTGACGATCATCTTCGAGAATTCGTCGGCGATGTCGGTGTTGGACTGCTCGACATTGCCGCCGATCAGCTGCGAGGTGCCGAGACCCACGATCGGCGGCCCGGACTCGATCGTCTCCTCGAAGGCGCCGCCGTCGAGCCGCTTCAGCGAGTTGTCGGCGTTGAAGCGGGCGACCGAGATCTGCGCCAGCGCCTTGACCTGGCCGTTGCTGAAGGTGCCGATCACCTGGCCTTCGTTGGAGACCGAGACACGGTCGAGCGTGCCGGCGGTGTAGCCGTCCTGGCGGATGCTGCGGGCATCGATCTGGCCGGAGACGTCGCCGTTCTGGGTCAGGCCGGTGCCGCTCGTCGTCAGGTTGATGCCGGTGATGGTCGTGCCGCCGATCGTCATCGTCGGCAGCGGGATGTTGCCGCTGGCCGGCGCGGTCAGCTTGCCGGTGGTGTCGAAGGTGATGTTGGTGCCGACGTTGCGATAGGCGACCGCCGCGCCGGTCGCGCCGGTGTTCTCGGCGACGAACAGGTTCCAGGTGTCGGTGCCGCCGTTGGCGACGCTGTTCGTCTTGGCCCAGCGCATCTCGACGGTGGTCGCCTGGCCGAGCGAGTCGTAGACGGTGACCGAACCGCCCGGAATCGACTGGCGCAGGAAGGTCGTCAGATCGGAGCCGACGACGGTGTTGGAACCGGCGGTCGTCGGATTGGTGCCGTAGTCCGCCGGATCGAGCAGCTCGGAGTTGGCCGTCGCCGAATTGGCGTCCGTCGTCTTCGGATAGGACGGGATGTTGGCGCGGTACTCGATCGAGGTCGTCGCCTTGGCCGGATACTGCTCCTGCGTGATCTTCAGGACCTCCGGCTGGGTGCCGATCACCTGCCCGGTGACGGTGTCGATCTTCTGGCCCTTGAGGAAGTAGCCCGAGCCGTTGACGAGATAGCCGTTCGAGTCGAAATCGAAATCGCCGCGCCGGGTGTAGAGGCTGGTATTGGTGAAGGTGGTGTTGGTGCCGACGCCGCTCTGGCGCTGGTCGACGACGAAGTAGCCGTCGCCGTTGATCGCGACGTTGGTGTCGATGCCGGTCGCCGAGAGATCGCCCTGGATCGAGTTGGTCGAGCGGCTATAGGCCGCGACCGAGCCGGCGACCTGGCGGTTCAGCGCCGAGTCCGGCACGAGGTCGGCGAAGCTGGTATCGACCCGCTTGAAGCCCGCCGTCCGTGAATTCGCGATGTTTCCCGAGATGTTGTCGAGCGCATAGGACTGCGCCTGCATGCCCGAAACCGCCGTCGTCAACGCGCTGAAAACACCCATGACACCCTCGCCACTCGCGGCACGCCCAACGGGACGGCCCATTTTGTCGAGGCTTTCTCTGCAGCCGCCATGCCATGGCGCCATGCCAGAAAGATCAAGGGCTTGGATGGTTTCCGGATCGTTTTCGGACGGTTTCGACCGGGCAGATTCGGCGCGGTCCGGCAAATTCTGCCGGGTCGGTCAGGCGTCGTCGCCGCGGCCGCGCCAGCCGGAGAGATCGCCCGCGACGTCCGACAGGCTCGGCGGCTGCGCTTCGACGAAGGGCAGCGGCCGGCACACGGCCAGCGCCGCCAGCCCGATGCGCGCCGTGAGCAGGCCGTTGAGCACGCCCTCCCCCAGCTTGGCGGAAAGCCGTGCCGCCAGCCCCTGCCCGACCACCTGCTGGATCACCGCGTCGCCGGCGGCGATCCCGCCCGTGACGACGAGATGGCCGAGCACCTGCCGCGCCAGCCGGACGAGGCCGAGCGTGCCCGGGCGACCGGAATAGGTCGCCGCGATCCCCCGCAGCAAGCGGGCGCAGGCGACCAGCACGAAGACGACGTCGACGACGGCGCGCGGGCTGACCGCCGTCACCAGGGAGACCCGCCGCGCGGCCTGCGCGATCTGCGCCTGCGCCAGCGCGTCGAGCGGCGCCAGCACTTCGCGTTCGGCCACGGCGAGGATGTCGCGCGCGGCAAAGAGTTGTGGCAGCGCCTCGTCGAGCGCGGCGCGGCCACGCGCCGTTTCGGGCCGCGCCCCGTAGAGCGCCTTCAGCTCGCCGGCGACCGCCCGCGCGGCATCGGGGGTTCCATCGACGAGCGCCGCACCGGCGCGCTGCCGAAGCGCCTCGACCTTACGCTCGCGCAGGATGTCGCGCAGCATGCGGGCGAGCATGACGAGGAGCGCCAGCGCCGCCGCCGCCGCAAAACCGAGCGCGCCGTATCCGAGCGCCGGGTTCTGCGCCATCAGCGCCCTGACCGTGTTCTCGACCCAGACGCCGGCCGCGAGTGCCAGGAACCCGCCGAGCCCGGCGACGAACAGGCTTCCCCAGGAGAAGCCGCGCTTGGCGACGGGAGCAACGGCCGGCTCCGCCACCTCGACCGGTTCGGTCTCCGGCAGGATCGCAGGCTGGCCGCGCCGCTCCCCGGCCGCCATCGCGTCGAGCCGGATCGCGCGCGGCGCCCTGCCGAGGCTCGGCCCGTCCTGCATGCGTTCGCCCTCCGTCATGCCAGCCGGTCCCCGATCAGGAATTCCAGCGCCCGGTCGAGCCGGATCTGCGGCGGCGGCCGCACCCTTCCGCCGGCGTCCGGTTCGACCAGCGGCGGGCGGAAGCGCGGCGCCCTGATCTGCCAGGAGGCCGACGGATCGAAGATCGCCTCGGGCTGCCGCGGCAGCTCGCCCGGAAAGATCGCAGCCTCCGCGACGCCGTCGAAGCTCTCGGCCCCGACGATTTCGCCGGCCTCCGGCACGCCGGCGATCGCCGGCAGTTCGTCGCGGCCCTGCCTGATCCGGACCTCGCGCGTCGCTCGCACCGCGGCGAGCGCCATCGCCTCGACTTTGGCGCCGGCACCCTGCGCCCGCGTCATCGCCCGCTGGACGAGATGCGACATCACCGCCGCGAGCCGGTCATGGTCATGGTGATGCAGATGATCGGCCTTGGTCGCGGCGAAGAGCACGCGCTCGATCCGCGGCGAAAACAGGCTCGTGAGCCAGGAGTTGCGCCCGACCTGGAAGGCGGCGAGCGCCTGGCCGAGCGCGGTCTCGAGATCGGCGAGCGCCGGTGCGCCTGCATCGAGCGCGGCCAGCGCGTCGACCAGCACGATCTGGCGGTCGAGCCTGGCGAAATGGTCGCGGAAGAACGGCGCCACCACGACGCGCTTATAGGCCTCGAAGCGCTCTGCCATCAGTCCGGCGAGCGTGCCGGGCCGCGGCTCGGCATCATGCGGCAGGGCGAGCGGCGCGAAGGTCAGCGCCGGCGAGCCTTCGAGGTCGCCCGGCATCAGGAAGCGACCGGGCGGCGTCACCGCGACCGCCTCGGGGTCGGCGCGCAGGGCCGCGAGATAGGCCTTGAACAGGTCGCTCGCGGCCTCGGCCGCCAGTTCGTCGGGCGGCCCGGCCGGATCGCGCCCGTCGAGATCGGCGAGCCAGCCGGTGGCGAGCGCCTGCCGGTGCGGTTTGCGCGCATCGCCGATCGCCTGCGCCGACCAGGCCTTGTAGTCCTGCCCGATCAGCGCGAGGTCGAGCAGCCATTCGCCGGGATAGTCGACGATGTCGAGCGTCAGCGTCGCCGGTCCCTTGAACCAGCCGGCGGCGCGCTCGTAGTCGATCTCGACGCGCAGCTCGGAGATCCGCCGCGTCGAGTCCGGCCAGCGCCGGTCGGGGCCGGAGAGCGCGGCGCGATGCGCCTCGTAGGGAAAGCGCGGCACGTCGGGATCGGGCTGCGGCACCAGCCGAACGCGGGCGATCCGTCCCTCGGCCGAGGCCTTGAGCACGGGGAGTTTCGCGCCCTCGATCAGGTTCTGGATCAGCGCGGTGGTGAATACCGTCTTGCCGGAGCGCGACAGGCCGGTGACGCCGAGCAGCAGCCGCGGCCGCGCCAGCCCGAGCAGGCTGTCGCCGAGCGCGAGCGCCGCATTTCGCGCCTCGTCGAGATAGGAATTCTGGCTCAACGTGTCGCGCCGATCACTCGTCGGGGCCTTCGCCGAGCGAGGCGGGCGTGACGAAGCGGTCGAGCCGGCCGCCGCGGGGGCTGAGATCGCGCCAGTCCTCGATCGCAAAATCGATAACGGCGAGCCCGCAGGTCGGATATTTCTGCGCCATCCGGGAGGCGGCATAGCGGTCGCCATGGCCGGTGAGCAGCGCCGCGAGCTCCTCGAAGCCGGGATTGTGGCCGATCATCAGCACGGTCTTCACTTGTGGCTCGACCGCCTGCGCGACATGCAGCAGCCGCTCGGTCTTGGCCTCGTAGATGCGCGGCTCGGTATGGGTCGCCGGCTTCTCCGGCAGCATCGACCCGACCAGTTCCCAGGTTTCCTGCGTGCGCTTCGCCGGCGAGATCAGCACGAGGTCCGGCAGCAGCAGTTCCTCGGCGAGATAGCGGCCCATGACGGGGGCGGCCTCGCGGCCGCGCTGGGCCAGCGGCCGCTCGCGATCGGCGACGCCGGCAGGCCAGTTCGATTTCGCATGGCGGAGCAGCATCAGGCGGCGCATGGGCGGCATCTAAACATGGCACCGGAATTTTGCGAGGCCTTGCAGGCCGGTTCAGGCCTGCGGATCCGGTTCCCCGTCGTCGGCCGCATAACGCAGGAGATCGCCGGGCTGACAGTCGAGCACAGCGCAGATGCGCGACAGGGTGTCGAAGCGCATGCCGCGAACCTTACCCGACTTCAACTGCGAGATCTGCTGTTCGGTCAGCTCGACGCGCTGCGCGAGCTCTTTGGAGCGCATCTTGCGCCGTGCCAGCATGACGTCGAGTTCAACGATGATCGTCATGCGACCTCATACGAAGCTATCGTTCTCGCGGGCCAGGCGCACGGCTTCGCGCAGCACGAGACCGAAACCGAACAGCGCGACTCCGGCCGCGATCATGCCGAAGCTTCCGGCATCCAGTCCGACCGCGAGCTGCCTGCCGCCCTGCGTCCCGTCATAGGTCAACGCGACGCTCTGCAACATGCGCGACAGCGGCGTCGCGATCCCCGCCGCGACGAACAGCCAGCCGATCCGCGACATGGTCGCCGCGTTCGCCTGCTCGAGCACATGCCCCTGTTCGAACCGTCGGAACAGCCGGGCGAGCAGCCACATCGCCTGGATGAATGGCCCGGCCGGCAACGCCGCCAGAGCGAGCGCCAGCCAATAGCCCGGAGACAACACGGACAGCTGACCGACATTCACCCCGACTGCAGAGCGAGCATATCGGGCGAACCTGTCCGGATCGGCGCCGAGCCACGCCAGGCCGACGCAGGTGACGCCGATCGCTGCCAGGCTGAAAATTCTCACGGCTGTTCCGATACGTCGCATCCGCCGGGGGTCCAGACTTTCATGACGCATCATTATTCACTCCGTGATTGACAAAATTAAACTAAGAGACGAATTTATGAATGTCAAAGACTTTCAACTCATTCCGAGAATCCTCATGCGCCTCGCTTTGCCCGCCGGCCTGTTGCTCGCCGGTTTTCTCTCCGCCTGCGGCCACATTCCGCTGACATCCCTGCCAAAACTGGCGAAGATCGACGTTCGGACGACGGACCTTGCACAGCTGCGGGCCGGAATCAGCCTGCCGTCCGACATCCGCCCTCTCCCGGGCGGCGTCACCATGACCATCGTCGCCTTGCCCCGGGATGGCGGCCGGCACGAACGCAAAATCGTTCTGGAGGAGGTGCGCAACGCCGTCGAGCTGGCGAACCTGCCGGCGCTGGCGGAGCCCGGGCGTCGCTTGACGCTGTTCAAGCTCGGCGCTGCCGATATCGCACGCATCGGCACGTTCCGACAGGAGATGTTCGCCGGTCCGCAGAACAGCGGCAACCGCGGCAGTCTTTCGCTCGGAGCCGACAAGGCTTGCCGGCTCGGCGACCTTTCGGGCAAGCCGATCGCGATGAGCGGCTATCTGAGAACGTCGGAAACGCAGGACTATGTCCTCATGATGCGCAACTTCGATCTGATCGAAGCCGTCCGCGCCATCGACCCCAAGATCGATCTCGCGACGGCGATCCCGCCATGCGAGGCTACGCCGGAATAGCCGATCAACGTCTCTTCCGCATCGTCACGAACGCAGGCGCCTCGAACAGCGAGACATCCTGCTCGTTGTTCAGAAGGGCCCGTGCAGCGGCGGGATCAGCTTGCGCGGGTCGCGCCCGCGCACCTCGAAGACGAGCTTCAGCGCCAGGAACGCTTCCCGGAATTTGCGCGCTGGCTCCAGCTGACGATCTCCGCGGGCCAGCTCGATTTCGCGTGGCGGAGCAGCATCAGGCGGCGCATGCGGAGAACCTAACCATCGCCATGCGCTTTTGTGAGACCTGCCGGCGGAGCGAGAGCCGATACGAGCAGCGCGACCAATCTTTGGGAATAGAGCGCGACGAGGCCGTCCCGGCCGGCCTCGCCCGCCACGAAATCGAGCTGCCCGTCGATCAGCAGGGTCGAGAAGCCGTGCGTCACCGACCAGACGAACAGGATCGGCCCGAGCTCGGCCGAGCCGGCGACACCCGGCGGCTCGGCAGCCTCGCCCTGCGCCGCTTGCGCCTCTTGCGCCTCCTGCGCGACGCCAGAGACGTGGCTGCGCGTCTCGCGCACCAGGATGCCGAAGGCGCGCGAGGCGGCGCGCTTGAACTCGGGGGCATCCCAGTCGAGCCCGCGCCGGCCGAACACCACGCGGAAGCGGCCGGGCTTGGCCAGCGCCGTCGCCAGATAGGCGCGCGCGATCGCCGCCAGCCTGCCGTCGCCGACGCCCGCCGCTTCCGCTGCAGCCTCCATCGCATCCGAGAGATCGTCGAAGCCGAGCGTCGCGATCACCGTCAGCAGGCCGCCGAGATTGCCGAAATGATGCGCCGGCGCCGCCGGCGACACGCCGGCCCGGCGGGCGCATTCGCGCAGCGTCAGCCCGCCGATACCCCGTTCGGCCAGCACCGCCTCTGCCGCCGCGATCATCGCCTGGCGCAGGTCGCCATGGTGGTAGCCGTCACGCGCCGACATCGCCTTCGTCTCGCTCACCGCAGCACCTGAATCCGAACGCCGTCGACACCAATCTTGACGATGTCAAGATAGCGGGCTATCCCATCTTCGCAACTGAACACTGTCTAGATCGAGGCGGTCATGCCTGTTCCGACCCTGGACGATGCCTTCGCTTTCGCAGGCCGCCTCGCCATGCTGGGCTGGCTGAGCCTGATCCTGCTGCCGCGCTGGCGCGGCGTCTCGCAGCTCTTCGCGGGACTGGTCGTCCCGGCCACGCTCTCGCTCGGATACGTCGTCCTGATCGCCATGCACTGGCACGAGGCGAAGGGCGGCTTTTCCTCGCTCGACGGCGTCGCCGCGTTGTTCGCCTCGCGGCCGATCCTGCTCGCCGGCTGGGTCCACTACCTCGCCTTCGACCTCTTCGTTGGGGCCTGGACCTTGCGCCGCTCCCAAGGAGAACGGCTGCCGCATCTGGCGATGATCCCCGTGCTGCTGGCGACCTTTCTGTTCGGGCCGCTCGGCTACCTTCTCTTCCTGCTGCTGCGGGCGAGCGTCGCCATCGGCCGCGAGGACCGCATCGCCCGGACGCTGGCGCGGCTGCCGGCCTGGCTGCGGGCGCTGGATTTCGAACCGCGGCTGACCGCCGGCGGCCTCGCCATGCTGGCGCTGGTGCTGCCGACGGCGCTGGCCTTCGCCATCGATACGCGCCTGTTCCAGGGCACGAATGTCTGGCTGAAGCCGCTGAAGTTCGAGCTTTCGCTCGGGCTCTATCTGCTGACGCTGGCGCTGTTTCTGCCGCTGGCCAGCACCCGCTTCCAGGCCTCATGGGCCGGCCGCTACGCCGTCTGGGGCGCGATCGTGCCGTCATTCGTCGAGGTCGCCTATATCGGCTGGCGCGCCTCGCGGGCGGAGGCCTCGCACTACAACATCGGCACGCCGCTGAACGATGCGCTCTATGCCGCCATGGGCATCGGCGCGCTGATGCTGACGGCGGCGGCTCCCGTCGTGGCATGGGGCATCGCTCGCCGGGATGCGCCGCCGCTGGCGCCGGCTCTGCGCTGGTCGATCGTCAGCGGCCTCGTCCTGACCTTCGTCCTCGGTGTCGTCGACGGCGCGGTGATGTCGGCGAACCCGGCCGGCCATTTCGTCGGCCAGGTGCCGGCCGACCATGCGAAGCTGCCGGTCCTCGGCTGGTCGCTGGCGATCGGCGATCTGCGGGTCGCCCATTTCCTCGGCCTGCACGCGCTGCACGTCATCCCGGCCTTCGGGCTCGCCGTCTGGTGGCTGGCACGCCAGCCGCTCACGGGGGTGGCGGCGGTCGCCGCCTTCTCCATTGCCTATGCCGGGTTGACCTTGGCCGCCTTCGCTGCCGCGCTGAAGGCGAGGCCGCTGCTCGGGCTGGGTTGAGCCCTCCCCGTTCAGCGCTGCTCGCGCCGCGTCATGAAGGCGAGCTTCTCGAACAGGCTCACATCCTGCTCGTTCTTGAGAAGCGCCCCGTGCAGCGGCGGGATCAGCTTGCGCGGGTCGCGCTCGCGCAGCATCTCGGGCGTCATTTCGTCGGCGACGAGGAGCTTCAGCCAGTCGAGCAGCTCGGAGGTCGAGGGCTTCTTCTTCAGGCCCGGCACCTCGCGCACCTCGAAGAACAGCCGCAGGGCCTCCTCCATCAGCCGCTTCTTGATGCCGGGGAAATGCACCTCGACGATGGCCTGCATCGTCTGCGCATCCGGGAAGCGGATATAGTGGAAGAAGCAGCGCCGCAGGAAGGCGTCGGGCAGCTCCTTCTCGTTGTTGGAGGTGATGATCATCACCGGCCGCTGCGACGCGCGGATCGTCTCGCCCGTCTCGTAGACATGGAACTCCATGCGGTCGAGCTCGAGCAGCAGGTCGTTGGGGAACTCGATGTCGGCCTTGTCGATCTCGTCGATCAGCAGCACCGGGCGCTGCGGCGCCACGAAGGCCTCCCAGAGCTTGCCGCGCTTGATGTAGTTGGCGATGTCGGAGACGCGGGCGTCGCCGAGCTGGCTGTCGCGCAGGCGGCTGACGGCGTCGTATTCGTAGAGACCCTGCTGCGCCTTGGTCGTCGACTTGATGTGCCAGGTGATCAGCGGCGCCTTCAGCGCCGCCGCGATCTCCTCCGCCAGCACGGTCTTGCCGGTGCCGGGCTCGCCCTTGACGAGGAGCGGCCGCTCCAGCCGGATCGCGGCATTGACGGCGACGGTCAGGTCTTCGGTCGCGACGTAGCTCTCGGTGCCGGCGAAGCGCATAGACGTTCCTTCTGAAAGACTTGGGCGAAACGCTAGCGCATGATCAACGCTCGCGGAAAGCGTCTTTCCTGCACAGCCGCGAGCCGGAGACGTATCGCCGCAGGCGATGGCGCGAAAGCGGGCACAGGCACGGTTGTATTGCCGTCAGGTAACCCGCAAGCTTCCGGCCAGTCCCACTCCAGCGATTCAAGGCAGGACCGCTCTTGGCCGGCAGCGTCGATCCCACCCTCTACAAGGACGCCGCCGTCGTGCTGGCCACCGCGGGCGTGATCGTGCCCTTCGCCAAGAGCCTGAGGATCAACTCGGTCGTCGCCTTCATGGCCTGCGGCGCGCTGCTCGGACCCTTCGGCCTCGGCGGCCTCGCCGCTTCGGTGCCGCTGCTGAAGAGCATCACCGTCTCCGATCCGGAGGCGCTGGCCGGCCCGGCCGAGCTCGGCGTCGCGTTCCTGCTCTTCGTGATCGGGCTCGAGCTCTCCTTCGAGCGCCTGATGACGATGCGTCGCCTCGTCTTCGGGCTCGGCCTCGGCCAGGTCGGATTGTCGGCCGCCCTGATCGGCGGCATCGCCTATGCGCTCGGCCAGCCGGCGGCGGCCTCGATCATCATCGGCTTCGGCCTCGCCTTGTCCTCGACCGCGATGGTGGTCGAGCTGCTCTCGGCCAAGAAGCGCATGACCTCCTCGGCAGGGCGCACCAGCTTCGCGGTGCTGCTCTGCCAGGACATCGCGGTCATCCCGCTGCTCTTCCTCGTCAGCGTGCTCGGCGCCCAGGCCGAGGGCGGCTCGCTCGTCGCCGGCCTCGCCCAGGCGATGGTGCAGGCCTTCGGCGCCATCGCCGCGATCGTGGTGATCGGCCGCCTTGCCCTGAGACCGCTGTTCCGGCTCGTGGCCTCGACCGATTCCTCCGAGAGCTTCATGGCGGCGACGCTGCTGACCGCGCTCGGCACCGGGCTGATCGCGGCGGCAGCCGGGCTGTCGATGGGATTGGGGGCCTTCATAGCTGGGCTGCTGCTGGCCGAGACCGAGTATCGCCGTGCCATCGAGGTCACGATCGAACCGTTCAAGTCGCTGCTGATCGGCGTCTTCTTCCTGACCGTCGGCATGGGCGTGGACCCGGCCCAGCTCGCCTCGCAGCCGTTCGCGATCCTCGCCATCGCGATCGGCCTGTTCGCGGCGAAATCGCTGATCGTCTTCGCCCTGGCGCGCGGCTTCCGGCTGTCGAAGGCGACCGCGCTCGAAACTGCGATCATGGTCGGCCCCGGCGGCGAATTCGCCTTCGTGCTGCTGAGCGGCGCGGTCGCGGCCAAGCTGGTCTCGCCTGCTGCATCGAGCCTCGTTCTGGCCGCCGTTTCGCTGACGATGGTCTCGCTGCCGCTGCTGGCGCGGATCGCCCGGACCATGGCCCAGCGTCTGACGGCGCCGGCGCTGCTGCCCGACGAGGCCAAGGTGCTGCCGCCGGATGATCGCTCCGCCCGCGCCATCGTCGTCGGCTGCGGCCGGGTCGGGCGGCTGGTCAGCGCCATGCTGGAAGAGCACGACAAGCCCTATATTGTCGTCGATGCCGACCCCGCGGTGATCTCGGCCCAGCGCCGGCGCGGCAAGCCGGCCTATTTCGGCGATGCGACGCGGCCGGACTTCCTGCGGATGTGCGGCCTGGAGGAGGCGACCGCGCTGATCGTCAGCATCAACAATGCGCGCGTCGTCGACGAGACCGTGCTCGCCGCCCGGGCGCTGCGGCCCGACCTGATCATCGTGGCGCGCGCCCGCGACGCGGCGCATGCCCGCCACCTCTACGAGATCGGCGTCAATGACGCGGTCCCGGAGACGATCGAGGCGAGCCTGCAATTGTCGGAAGCGGCGCTTGTCGGCCTCGGCGTGCCGATGGGCCTTGTCATCGCCTCGGTGCACGAGCGGCGCGACCAGATCCGCGCCGAGCTCAAGCCCGCAGGCGTTCCGGCCCAGGCGCTTCCGCGAGACGAGCGCTCGCGAAGGCTGTGACCGCCCGCGGCGCAGGCATCGGCTCGCCATGGCGGGCCTGGCCGGCCGGCTGCATCACCCGCCTGATATGCCCGTAGAACTGCTCGGCGCTGCGCTGCCAGCTATGGCCGGCGGCGAGTTCGAGGCAGGTTTCGCGCGGGATGCGCAGCGCCGCCAGCGCCGCCGCGCGCAGATCCTCGTCGAGCACGGCCGCAGGGCTGCCGGCGAAGACGTCGCCCGGGCCCTGGACCGGAAAGGCCGCGACCGGCACGCCGCTCGCCGCCGCCTCCAGCAGCACGATGCCGAAGGTGTCGGTCAGGCTCGGGAAGACGAAGACGTCGGCCGAGGCGTAGATCGCCGCGAGGTCCTCGCCTTCGCGGGCGCCGAGGAAATGCGCCTCCGGGAAGGCCCGTGCCAGGTCCGCCCGCGCCGGCCCGTCGCCGACCACGACCTTGCTGCCGGGCAGGCGCAGCGACAGGAAGGCCTCGAGGTTCTTCTCGACCGCGACTCGCCCGACGCTGAGGAAGACCGGCCGCGGCAGGTCGAGCGCGCAGCCCGGCCGCGGATGGAACAGCGAAAGATCGACGCCCCTGCCCCAGCGCACGATGTTGCGGAAGCCGTGCTCGCGCAATTCGCTCTCGACCGTCGCGGTCGAGACCATTACGGCGCTGGCAGGCGCGTGGAAGCGGCGCAGGAAACGGTAGCTCCAGCGCTCGGGGATCGGCCAGCGCGCCGCGACATATTGCGGGAAGCGAGTGTGGTAGCTCGTGGTGAAGACACGCTTCTGCGCCAGGCAGACCGCCCGCGTCAGCCAGCCGATCGGCCCTTCGGTGGCGATGTGGATGTGGTCCGGATCGACCTCGGCGATTCGTCGCGCGACGGCGCGGCGGCTCGCCAGCGCGATCCTGATGTCAGAATAGGACGGGAGACCGATCTGGCGGAAGCCCTCAGGTGTCAGCATGTGAGCCTGCGCGCCGAAATCGGGCGCCGCCTCGACCATGCGCTCCAGCGAGCGCACGACCCCGTTGATCTGCGGGCGCCAGGCGTCCGTCGCGATCAGCAGGCGCATCAGGCCGCCTCGACCAGCGCCGGCTGCGGCCGCGGCTTGGCCGGCCGGAGCACCGGCTCCTCGTCCCTGACCCGGTATTGCGGCCAGCGGACCAGCTCGAAGCGCCCGTCATGATGCTCGACGAAGGCGGTGCAGCTCTCGACCCAGTCGCCGGTGTTGATGTAGCGCAGGCCGTCGATCTCGCGATCGGCCGCATGATGGATATGGCCGCAGATGACGCCGTCGGCGCCGTGCCGGCGCGCTTCCGCCGCCAGGCAGGATTCGAACTCGCCGATATAGTTGACCGCGTTCTTGACCTTGAGCTTGGCCCAGGCCGAGAGCGACCAGTGCGGCAGGTGCAGCCGGCGCCTGGCCTTGTTGATCGCGGTGTTGAGGAAGAGCGCGACGCCATAGGCCCAATCGCCGAGCAGCGCCAGCCATTTGGCGTTTCGCACCACGAGGTCGAAGAGGTCGCCGTGGATCACCAGCATGCGCTTGCCGTCGGCGGTCTGGTGGACGATCTCGTCGACCAGCGTGATGCCGCCGAACTGCAGGCCGGTGAAATCGCGCAGGAAATCGTCGTGGTTGCCGGTGACGTAGATCAGCTTCGAGCCCTTGCGCACCTTGCGCAGCAGCTTCTGGATGACGTCGTTGTGGGCCTGAGGAAAATACCAGCCGCTCTTGAGCCGCCAGCCGTCGATGATGTCGCCGACGAGGTAGATGCGCGGGGCGTCGTAGGCGCGCAGGAATTCGAGCACGAGATCGGCCTGGGCGCCGCGCGTGCCGAGATGCAGGTCCGAGATGAAGATGCTGCGAACCTGTTTCGCCTCGGTGTCGTCGCTCATATCGGCCAGCCCCGCCTGTTGCGATGCGGCCGGCGTGTGACTGATTTGCGTTGCGCTTTGATGACGAAACCAGCGATCCCTGCTCTGTTGGCCGCCTGATGCGAGAAGTCTTCGGAGAAAATTCATGGACCTTGGAATTTCCGGCCGCACGGCCATCGTCTGCGCCTCCAGCAAGGGGCTTGGGCGCGGCACCGCGGAAGCGCTCGCCGAAGCCGGTTGCACCGTCGTGATCAATGGCCGCGACGCGGCCACGCTCGAGAAGACAGCGAGCGAAATCCGTGCCGCCACCGGGGCGACGGTCGTCGCGGTGGTGGCGGACGTCTCGACGCGCGCCGGCCAGGACGCGCTGCTCGCAGCCGCACCCCAGCCCGACATCCTGATCAACAACAATGGCGGGCCTCCGCCGAAACCGTTTCGCGATGTATCGCGCGAGGCGCTTCTCGAAGGCGTCGTCCAGAACATGGCGACGCCGCTGGAACTGGTTCAGCGGGTGATCGACGGCATGATCGCGCGGCGCTTCGGCCGGATCGTCAACATCACCTCGGCGAGCGTGCTGACGCCGCTGACCGGGCTCGACGTCTCCTCGGCCGCACGCGCCGGCCTGACCGCCTTCCTCGCCGGCGTGGCGCGCGAGGTGGCGCATGCCAATGTGACGATCAACAACGTGTTGCCGGGCGCTTTCGACACGGACCGGCTGAAGAGCTCGACGACGCGCATGGCCGCGATCAAGGGCATGACGCCCGAGGCCTTCGCCGACATCCGCAAGGCCGAGATACCCGCAGGCCGCTTCGGCAGTGCCGAGGAATTCGGCAAGGTCTGCGCCTTTCTCGCCAGCGCGCATGCCGGCTACATCACCGGCCAGAACTTGCTGATCGACGGCGGCGTGTTCAGGGGGACGTTCTGACCTTGTCCCGCCGCTCGCCGGGCCGGGTTGCGCAGCCGGCGCTTTGAGGCCGGCTGCGGCCGTGGTTTAACCGGACGGGTCTTCTCAAGACCCTCCCGCCCTCGCCTCGCGCCGGTCCCTTGTCCCCTCTCCTCGGCATCAGCCTCAAGCTGTTCTCCGCTCTGGTCTTCACGTTGATGTCGGCCGGCGTGAAGTCGATCTCGGCGCGCTATCCGACCGGCGAGATCGTCTTCGTGCGCTCCTTCTTCGCGATGATCCCGCTGCTGATCTGGCTCGCCTGGCAGGGGCATGTCGTCGCCCAGCTGAAGACGAAGAACCTGCGCGGCCATCTCAAGCGCGGCGTGATGGGCTCGACCGGCATGTTCTGCGGCTTCGCCTCGCTGCAGTTCCTGCCGCTCTCGGATGCGGTCGCAATCGGCTATGCCGCGCCGCTCGCCGTCGTCGTGCTCGCCGCGGTGATCCTGAAGGAGCGCGTGCGGATCTATCGCTGGAGCGCGGTGACGATCGGCTTCGTCGGCGTCCTGATCATGCTTGCGCCCTATATGAACGGCGTCGGCCATGGGCTCGCGGCCGGCCCCGCCTTCGGCGCGGCGCTGGGGCTCGCCGGCGCCTGCTGCTCCGCCTTCGCCTCGATCGAGGTGCGCCAGCTCACCCGGACCGAAGGCACCGGCGCGATCGTGTTCTATTTCATGATGCTGACGAGCCTGCTCGGCCTCTCGACGATCCTGCTCGGCTGGCACATGCCCGGCTGGCAGGACGCGGCTCTGATGGTCGCGATCGGCATTCTCGGCGGGCTCGGCCAGATCTTCCTCGTCCAGGCCTACCGCTATGGCGACGCCTCGCTGATCGCGCCGTTCGAATACTCGACCATGCTCTGGGCCACCGCGCTCGGCTGGTTCTTCTTCGGCGACTGGCCGGCGACGACCGTCCTGGTCGGCGCCGTGATCGTCATCGCATCGGGCATCTACGTCATCCTGCGGGAACAGCAGCTCGGCCTGCTCAAGCGCGAGCAGCGCGAGGTCGGCCCGCCGCGGGCGACCTGACCGGCATCGAACTTGCCCGGACCCTTCCGAGCGGGCATTGTCCGCTTGGACAAACGCTCGTTCGCTTCGGCAAACGCGGGCCAGACGGGACAGGCGGTTCGGACATGGGCATCGAGACCAGGGAACGCGGCGGCCGCGAGCTCGAATCAGGCGCGCAGGTGATCTCCGGCCAGCTCGGCAAGACGATCCAGCGCCTGCGCAAGGCCTACAACCTCTCGCTCTCCGAACTCGCCGAGCAGTCCGGCGTCGCCAAGTCGATCATCAGCCAGATCGAGCGCAACGAGACCAATCCGACGCTGGCGACGATCTGGCGGCTGTCGCAGGCGCTCGACATCTCGATCGAGCGCGTGCTGTCCTCGGGCGAGGAAGAGCCCTTCATAGAGAAGACCGCCCGCAGCGACACCCCGATCCTGGTCTCCGAGGACGGCAAGCTGAAGCTCGCCATCATCGGCTGGATCAAGACGGTCGAATGGCTGCAATGGTACGATGTCCAGTCCGAGCCCGGCGGCGAGCTCGATTCCGAGGGCCACCAGCGCGGCTCGATCGAATCGCTCTCGGTGACCTCCGGCGAATTCGAGGTCGAGGTCGGCGACATCGTCCAGCGCGCGAAAGCCGGCGACACCCTGCGCTACCGCTGCGACCGCCGCCACATCGTCCGCTGCATCGGGCCGGAGCCGGGCAGCGCACTGATGGTCTGCATCCTCAAGGCCGCGGTGATGGAGTGAGCGCCGTAATGGCGCCTATCGAGACAGGCGTCCCTCGTCGTCGATCACGGTGAGTCGAGCGGGTGCCACGCCCCACTCCCAGAGCACCAGATTGAGATCGCTCGCAGTCGCACCGGCGGCGAAGCTTCGCACCAGCAATCCACGGTAAGCCTGGGCGGCGAGGCTTGCGGCGAAGAGCTGGCTCGGCGCTTTGCCGGCGCTCCTCATCCGGTCGCGCCAGCCGGCATCCTGCAGCACCGAGAGGTCCACGCCGGCACGGGTCAGTGCTTCAGAATCGCGGCAGTCGAAGATGCCGTCGATATCGGCATCGTAGGAGACCAGCGTCGTCGGCTGCAGGCTGCCCGCCTGATTGGCTTCCCGCAGCGCAGTCGTCACCGCCAGCGAAAGATAGAGTGCCGGCACCCCTTGGCGTTGAACCGCCCGCCATGCAAGGCGGCTCCCTGACCCGACAGAGGCTCGCGGGCATAGACCGGATTCAGCGCCCGATAGAGCGTTCCGCGATAGCGCATCGCCGTCAGGCGTGCACACCGGCATCGATCGCATCGATATAGTCGAGAACGTCGTCGGCGCGCCCGCCGCGTACGAGCTGCATCGCCGTCTGTCCGGAAAAGCCCGAAAGCGGCTCGGAGCGATACCAGGCATAAGCCATCAGAGCCGAGCCGAAGCGGGGCTCGACCTTGTTGATGATCTCGACCATTTCACGCAGACGCCGCTGCGTCTTGTCGGAGAGCATCCGCTCCTGCCGCTGCACGGCGTCGCGTCCGAGCCCCGCCGTCCGGGCAACCTCTTCGCTCGTCGTGCGCAGCGCGGCCGCGATCTTGCGCGGTGCGAACACGCCCTGATCGGCATATTGGGCAAGCGACATCTCGAGCCTCGATTTCCGCGAAGACTGACGCAATATAGCGTCACTCTTTGCGTTTCTCAACGTTGCATCGGTTACCTCGCGTATTCCGCGTCGGTCACCTTCTCCAGCCAGTCGACCGATTTGCCGTCCAGCGCCTCGGCGATCGCGATATGGGTCATCGCGGTGGTCGCGGTCGCGCCATGCCAGTGCTTTTCACCGGGCGGGAACCAGACGACGTCGCCGGGTGCTATCGCCTCGACCGGACCGCCCTCGCGCTGGGCCCAGCCGGCGCCCGCCGTCACGATCAGCGTCTGGCCGAGCGGATGGGTGTGCCAGGCGGTCCGCGCTCCGGGCTCGAAGGTCACGATCGCACCGCCGACGCGGGCGGGCTCGGTACCGGCGAAGCGCGAGTCGATCCGCACGGTCCCGGTAAAATACTCGGCCGGCCCTTTGGCGGAAGGCTGAGAGCCGTTACGCTTGATCTCCACCGCGACCCTCCTCAGCTTCCAGTCTTCGTCGGACGCGGCGGGCCCTGCACCGCCGGCAGCGACTTCAGATACTCCGCCATCGCCAGCCGGTCGGCATCGGGCAGTTGCGCGATATTGCGCACCACAGCCGCCATCGTGCCGCCGACGCTGTCGAAGCCCGGCGTAAAGCCGGTCTTGAGCAGTTCGGCGATCTCCTCCTTCGACCATTTGCCGAGTCCGGTCTCGGCCTGGGTGATGTTGGGCACCCAGCCCTTGCCTTCGGGGTCGGGTCCGCCAGCGAAGCGCGTCGCCTGGACGATGGCGCCGAGAGGGTTGCGGCTGGAATGACACTCGGCGCAGTGGCCCGGTCCGTTGACCAGATAGGCGCCACGGTTCCAGATCTCGCTCTTCGACGGATCCGGCTTGAACGCCGCCCCTTCGAAGAACAACAGCTTCCAGCCGCCGACGACGCGGCGGATGTTGAAGGGGAAGCCCAGTTCATGCGGCGCAGCCTTGCCTTCGACCGGGCTGAGCGTGCGGATATAGGCGAAGAGATCGGCCAGCGCCTTCGGCGGCATCAGCCGGTAAGAGGTGTAGGGGAAGGCCGGATAATAGTGCTGGCCGGCCGGCGAGACGCCGCTCGCCATCGCATCGACGAAATCCTTGACGCCCCAGTTGCCGATGCCATCGCGCGTATGGGGCGAGATGTTCGGCGCATGGAAGGTACCGAAGGGCGAGCCCAGCGCGAGACCGCCTCCGAGCCTCAGCTTGTCGTCCTGGCCCGGGGTCGCGTGGCAGGACGAGCAGCCGCCTGCGGCGAAGAGCAGCTTGCCGTTCTCGACATCGGGCGCCGGCAGCGTGCCGATCTCGGGCGCGGGTGAAACCACACGCGGATCGGTCAGGGCATAGAAACCGGCGAAGCCGAGCGCCGCCAGGAGGACGACCATGACCAACAGGCGGCGCAGCAACAGCATCCAGACCGTCTCCCCAATCCCGATCAACGCGGAGGATAGCCGAAAGCTCCCGCTGTCAGCGACAACGAAGCGGGCCGCCGTCGCCGGCGCCCGCTTCGTTCCCCCGAGAAGCCATGCGCAGTGCGCTAAGGCTCATTTCTTGATGCGATAGGTCTCGTGGCAGGTGCCGCAGTTCTTCGTCGCGTTGCCGAAGGCGGTGCGGAAGCCGGCGAGGTCGGTCGCCGCGGCGGCACCGGCCGTGGCGTCCGCCTCGAACTTGACGAAGGCGGCCTTGAAACCGGCCTGGTCCTCCCAGATCTTCGGCGCAGCGGTCGTCTCGCCGCCGGTTTTGGAGCTGTCCGGGAACAGGGTGGGGACCTTCTTGGCCGCATCGACATAGGTCTTGAAGATGCCCTGGACCTTGGCGGCGTCGAAGGCCTCCTCGCCCTTGGCGATCTTGGCGCCGAGGCCGGTGGCGGCACCGACCGCCTTCATCGCCGTCTTGCGCTCGGCGATCGGATCGGACTGCGCCACGACGGCGGAGAGGCCGAGCACGAGGCCGGCGGTGGCGAGAGCGAAACGGAGCATGCGCGGTGATCCCCAAAGGTTGCCCGGCGCTCGCAACGGCGCCGGTTAGAACCTTTCCAGATCATCCCATTCACACGCGCGCGCCAAGTCGCGTTTTCGCGATTGAATTTGCATTGGAGCAAATTCAATCTTGCATCAAAGCGGATAGCCCGCCGCCTTCAGCGCGTTGAACACCTTGATCGGCGTCGCCGGCATGTCGATCGCCTTGATGCCGGCGGCCCGGTCGAGCGCATCGACCATCGCGTTCATCACCGCCGGACAGGCCCCGATCGCCCCGGCCTCGCCCGCACCCTTGACCCCGATCGCATTGGTGACGCAGCGGACGTTGCGCGTCTCGAAATGGAAGTTGGGGATGTCGATGGCGCGCGGCATGGCATAGTCCATGAAGGTCGCGGTCTGCATCTGGCCGTCGGAATCGAAGCGGATCTCCTCCATCAGCGCCTGGCCGATGCCTTGGCCGGCCCCGCCATGCACCTGGCCCTTGAGCAGATCGGGATTCAGCGTCTCGCCGAAATCGTCGACCACGACGTAGTTGACGATCTCGGTCGCCCCCGTCGCAGGATCGACCTCCAGTTCGCAGACATGCGTCCCGTTCGGGAATGTCGCCGCCGGCGGCGTCCAGCTCTGGTGCACCCGCAGCATCGCCGTGGTCGCGCCGGGCAGCGCCGCGATCGCCGCGAGATCGAGCGCCCTGTCGGTGCCGACGACGCGGACGGCGCCGTCCGCGATCTCGAGATCGCCGATCCCGGCCTCGAGCTTCTCGGAAGCGAGCTGCTTCAGATTGTCGGAGAGGATCTCGGTCGCCTTGTTCAGCGCCGCCCCGCCGACGGGAATCGAGCGCGAGCCGCCGGTGCCCGAGCCGGTCTCGACCTTGTCGGTGTCGCCCTGGATCACGCGGATGCGGTCCATCGGAATGTCGAGATGCTGCGAGACCAGCTGCGAATACGCCGTCTCATGCCCCTGCCCGTTCGACTGCGTGCCGATCAGCACGGTGACCATGCCGTCCTTTTCGAGGATCACGGTCGAGCTCTCCGGGCCGCCGCCGCCGCAGGCCTCGATATAGCTCGCCATGCCGATGCCGCGGACCTTGCCGGCCTTGCCGGCGCTCTTCAGGCGCGCCTTGAAGCCTTTCCAGTCGGCGACCTCCATGGCACGGCGCATATGACCCTCGAACTCGCCGGAATCGTAGACCGGGCCGGTCTGGGTCGAATGCGGCATCTCCGAGGGCTTGACGAAGTTCAGCGCGCGGACGGCGTCGGGCGTCTTGCCGGTCTCGCGCGCGATCGCGTCGACCAGCCGCTCGATCAGATAGGCGGCCTCGGGCCGGCCGGCGCCGCGATAGGCGTCGATCGCCATGGTGTTGGTCAGGACGCCGCGAAAGCGCACATGCACGGCCGGGATGTTGTAGCAGCCCGGCGTCATCGTCGTGCCGACCCAGGGGATGAAGGGGCCGTATTGCGAGAGATAGGCGCCCATCTCGGCCGCGAGATCGACCTTGAGGCCGATGAACTTGCCCTTGGCGTCGAGCGCCATCGTCGCGGTCGCGAGATTGGCGCGGCCATGGGTGTCGGCGAGGAAATGCTCGGTCCGGTCGGCGACCCAGCGCACCGGACGCTTCAGCATCTCGGCCGCGACCATGGTCAGCGGATATTCGCGGTACATGAAGATCTTGGTGCCGAAGCCACCGCCGACATCGGGCGTGATCACGCGGATGCGCTTGGGATCGACCTTGAGGATATAGGTCGCGAGGATGTCGCGGGTACCGTGGCTGCCCTGGCTGCCGAGCGTCAGCGTCCAGCGCTTCTCGGCCTTGTCGTATTCGGCGATGCAGGCGCGCGTCTCCATGTAGTTGGAGGCGAGGCGGTTGTTGTAGATCGTCATCGAGACGGTCCTGGCCGCCTTGGCGAAGGCCTTCTCGGTCCTGGCCTTGTCGCCCTGCTCCGCCTCGAAGGCGACGTTGCCGGGCCGGTCCGGCCAGACCTGCGGCGCGTCGGACGCCAGCGCCGCCTCGATGCCGGTGATGGCCGGCAGCGCCTCCCAGTCGATCTCGATCGCCTCGGCGGCGTCGCGCGCCTGGTTCAGCGTCTCGGCGACGATGAAGGCGACGGCTTCGCCGACATGGCGCACCGTGTCCATCGGCAGCACCGGCACCGGCAGCGGCTTCACCGGCTCGCCCGAGACCGTCTTGATCAGGCCCTTGCACGGCAGGTCGCCGAGATGGGCGACGTCGGCGCCAGTCAGGATCAACTTGACGCCCTTCATCTTGCGGGCGGTGTCCTTGTCGCGGATCGTGAATGTCGCATGGGCATATTGCGAGCGCAGCACATAGGCGTGCAGCGCCCCCTCGACGGCGGTGTCGTCGGTGTAGCGGCCGGCGCCGGTGGTCAGCCGCTGGTCCTCGACCCGGCGAACCGGCTGGCCAAATCCAAATTTCATCGGGCGCATGAGACTGTCCTTGGATCGATATGAATGAAAGACTGGAGCAGAATTCGCGCCACGTCAGCCCCGGCCCATGACGCAGCGCGATGCGCCTGACGCATTGGCTCGGGCTCAGCGCGAGGTGCGGATCGCGGTGTCCGACAGCGAGACCATGGTGTTGTAGGAACTGACCAGCCAGTTGGCGTCGTTGCCGGCGCCGCGACGGACATCGCCCTTGGCCCGGGCGAGCTTGTCGGAGAATTCCCTGAGCTTGCCGAGCCATGAGCCGGCCTGGCTCTCGATGAACGGCACGCCGGCCGGGTTCTTGTCCTTGAACGCGTCCATTTCGCGCACAGCCGCCGCATAGTCGGCGATCGCCGCGTTGAAGGCCTTGAGATCGACGATCGGCTTTTCGTTGCTCGGCATCAGGTCCATCACGGCCCGGGCGTTGATCATGATGTTGCGCACCTGCCAGCGCGCCAGCCGGCCTTCGCTCTGCTCGATCGCCGCCAGTTCGCGGGCGTCGAGCCCCTTCTTGTAGACGCGCATCTGCGCATCGAGCGTCGCGCGCTCGGCGAGGAAGGCGGTCGCCGCCGGCACCAGCAGCGCATGCAGCTTCTTTCCCTCGGCCAGATCGTCGCCGCGATAGTCCATCCGGTCGTAATAGCGCTCCGCCCGCGTGATCAGCGGAGCGAGGTCCTGATAGGCGCGGACGTAGCGACCGATGGTCTGGTCGATCTCGGGCAGCGCCGGAGCGCGCACCGCAGCCTCCTCCGCCTTTTTGATCTCGCCGGCGACGTCGTACAGGCTGTAGAGACCGTAGGAGATATAGCGCTCCCTGCCGGTCGGCCCCTTCTTCATGTCGACCCAGCTGGCATAGCGCTCCCAGGACTGGATGGCGCGCAGCGTCCGGTTCATCAGCGCTGTGTAGGCGTTCGACTTCGTGATCGCGGCCTGCAGGTCGCCGTCGATGGCGGCGGCGGCCGGAGCCCGTGCAGGCGCGGCGGTCTGCGCAATCGCCGGGTTTGCGGCGAGCATGACGACGACGCAGGACGCGCCACGCAGGATCGGGATGGATGGCATGATCGCGTCCTCTCCAGATATCGGTGCCGGGCCTCGCCGGCCGGGCCGCGTTCGCTTCAGGCGGTCTCGACCGGTCCGCCCCGGCCGACCCAGTCCTTGAAACCGCCGCGATAATGGCTGTCGACCTCGACGCCGGCCGATTGCGCGAATTCGAGCGCGCGCAGCGAGCGCACGCCGGCCGCGCAGGAAAACACGACGCGTTGGCCGGGCGGATCGGGGATCGCGGCGGGATCGAACTGCGACAGCGGCAGCAGGACCGAGCCCGGAATGTGCCCCATCGCGAATTCATGCGGCTCGCGCACGTCGACAATCAGAAGCGAACCGTCGTCGAGCCCGGCCCTGACGTCGTCGAAATCGAGATCCTTGACGATCACCGCCCAGCTCCGCCTCAGTCCAGCAACTTCACCAGATAGAGCGCCAGGGCCGGAAATGCCACCACGATACCGAGCCGGATCACGTCCGACAGCACGAAAGGCAATACGCCGCGATAGATCCGTGTGACGGGAACGTCGCGCGCAAGCGAGGCGACGACGAAGACGTTGAGCCCGATCGGCGGGCAGGTCATGCCGATGCCGACGACGATCAGGACGAGGATGCCGAACCAGATCGCGACATCGTCGCTCGGCATCCCGAAATCGAGCGCGGTGACGATCGGGAAGAACACCGGCAGCGTCAGCAGGATCATGGCGAGTTCGTCCATCACGCCGCCGAGCACGACATAGAAGACGAGGAGCCCGACCAGCACGGTGTAGGGTGCCCAGCCCGAAGCCGCGATCATCTCGGCGGCGGCGGTCGGCACCTGCGTCAGCGCCAGGAAGGCGTTGAAGATTTCGGCGCCGAGCAGGATGGCGAAGATCATCGCCGAGGTCTCGGCCGTCTGCAGGATCGCCTGGCCGATGCCCTCCAGCGTCAGCGTCCGCCTGACGACCCCGATCGCCATCATCACGAAGGCACCGACGGAGGCGCCCTCGGTCGGCGTGAAGATGCCGCCATAGATGCCGCCGACCACGGTGAGCGCGACCAGCATCGCGGGCACGACGCCGACGAGCGGCCGGACGCGGTCCGGCCAGGCGATGCGCGGCTGCGCCGGTCCGAGTTCCGGGTCCAGCCGCGTGCGGATCGCGATGGTGATGCAGTAGAAGGTCGCCGCCATCAGGCCGGGGATCAGCGCCGCCTTGAACAGCTTGGCGATGTTCTGCTCGGTCGAGATCGCGTAGACGACGAGGATCACCGAAGGCGGGATCAGGATGCCGAGCGTGCCGCCGACGGCGACGACGCCGCAAGAGAAGCCGGGGTCGTATCGGTATTGCCGGAGCTGCGGCAGGGCTGCCCGCGCGAAGGTCGCGGTGGTCGCGACCGAGGAGCCGCAGATCGCGCCGAAGCCGGTGCAGGCGCCGATCACCGCCATGGCGAGCCCGCCGCGCCGGTGCCCGACCACAGCCGAGGCCGCCTTGAACAGGTCGCCCGCCAGCCCCGAACGCTCGGCGAAGGCGCCCATCAGCACGAAGAGCGGGATCACCGACAGCGTGTAGTTGGCGAAGATCTGGTAGGGCGTCGTGCGGATATAGTTCAGGAACGGGTCGAGCCCGTTGAGCTGAATGTAGCCGAGGCTGCCGACCAGCATCATCGCGAGCCCGATCGGCAGCCTGAGCGCCATCAGCACCAGCAGGGCGGCAAAACCGCCGATCGCGAGCGAGGCGCCGCTCACGCGCGCATCCTGACGAGCCGGCTCGCGCTGACGAGGGCGGCCGCCGAGACGAGCGCCGCCAGCGCCGCGCAGATCGCGATCGGCGCATAGGCCGGCAGTTGCAGCACCATGCTGTTCTCGCCGCTGGAAAAGGCCGCGCGTGCGCCGACGCCGAGCCGCCAGGAGATCAGCGCCATGGCCAGCGCATAGACCAGGTCCCAGACCGCATCGATGCCGCGCTGCCAGCTCTGCGGCAGCTTCAGCGTGAAGGTGTCGACGAAGATGTTGCCGCGCCTGAGCTGGCAATAGGGCAGGAAGCAGAAGGCGGCGACGCCGGTCGCCATCTGCACCAGCTCGAAATCGCCGGGCACGCCGGCGGCGCCGATCAGGTCGCTGCGCAGCGTCACGCTGACCACGACCATGGTCGCGAGCGCGATCAGCAGGCCGCCGCCGAGGAGCGCGACCGCCTGCACCGCCCGATCGAAGCCGGACGGCCCCGGTCCTGCCTCTCCCCCGTCCATGCGGCGCTCAGGCCGCTTTCTCGTGCTTGGTCAGCGCGGCCTTGGCGCTCGCCAGCAGCTTCTCGCCGTCGAGCCCCTTGTCCTTGGCGGTCTTGAGCCAGCCCTCGATCACCGGCTCGGTGGTCTTGCGCCAGCGCGCCGCTTCCGCCTCGTCGAGCATGGTGATGGTGTTGCCGCGCTTCTTGACCATGTCGGAGACGACGACCGCCTGCTCGTCCCAGACCTTGCCAGCCATGGCCGCCGCCGCCGCGCCGGAGTTCTTGTCGATGACCGCCTTCAGATCGGCCGGCATCGCGTCGTACTTCGCGCGGTTCATCGCCAGGATGAAGGTCGCGACATAGAGCGTCGGCGAGCCGGGAATCTCGGTGTGGAACTTCACCAGCTCCTGAACCTTGATCGACGGCACCACCTCCCAGGGGATGACGCAGCCGTCGATGACCCGCTGCGCCAGCGATTCCGGCACCTGCGGGATCGGCATGCCGATGGCGTTGGCGCCCATCGTCCGCAGCGCCTCGCCGGCGAGCCGGGTCGGGAAGCGCAGCTTCAGACCCTTGAGGTCCTCCATCGTCTTGACCTGCTTGTTGGCGTGGATCAGCCCGTGATCATGCGCCCAGAAGCAGATCGGCTTGACCTCCTTGAACTCGTCCCTGAGGTTCTGCTCGGCATAGTCGGTCAGCGCCAGCGAGTTCACCAGCGCACGCTTGTTCGGTACGAAGGGCAGCTCGAACGCCTCGATCCCGGTGAAGCGGCCGGGCGTGTTGCCGGGCAGCGTCCAGACGATATCTGCGACGCCGTCTCGCGCCTGGTCGAAGAGCTGGGGCGGCGTGCCGCCGAGCTGCATCGACGGGAAGATGTCGATCTTGATGCGCCCGTTCGACTCGGCCGCGACCTTGTCGGCCCAGGGCTTCAGGAACTTGGCGTGGCCGTTGGCGACCGGCGGCAGGAAGTGGTGCATCTTCAGCGTCACCTCCTGCGCATTGGCGCGGGTGACGCGCAGCACGGCCGGGGCGGCGACCGCCCCGCTCGCGAGAAACAGGACTTGGCGGCGATCGAAGGTCATGGAACCCCTCCCAGGGCAACGGCATTTCGCGCGTTCGACCGGCCCCGCGACGAGATCGGCGGCAGGTCTTCGCGTTCTCTCGACACCATGACCGCCAAGACGCGGCCGATGCAAGAGCACCGACCGCGCAAAACCGTTGCGGCGGCAACTTTTTTTCTGCCGAACCAGAACTGCCCGGCGCCGCGCGTCGCGATCAGGCCTTCGCCGGGATGCGCAGCACCCAGCCGGGCTGGATCAGGTCGGGGTTCTTCACCGGCGGCGTGTTGGCCTTGACGATGTCGCTGTACTTCGCGCCCTGGCCCTTGCCGTAATGCTCCTCGGCGATCTTCCAGAGCGTGTCGCCCTTCTTGACCGTGTAGAACACCGCCGCCGGCGCCTCCTTGTTGACGATCAGCTCCGACTCGACCTGCGCAACGCCAGCCGTGTTGCCGAGCGCGAGGATGATCTTCTCGGCCTCCTCCGTCGTCATCGCCTTGCCGGTGACCTTCACCGTGTCGCCGCTGACGTCGATCTTGACGTCTGAGGGCAGGCCGTGCCCGGCGAGTTCCTTCTGGAGCGCGTCCGCGGTCGCGGCCTTGGCCGACCCGCCGAAAATCTTCGAGCCGGCATCCTTGATGAAACTGAACAGACCCATGGGGTTCCTCCGCTTTTATGGACGCCCATCAAGCGCAGTCGATGAGACAAGTTCAAGACGAAATCCGCCCGACCGGTCGGACTAGGCCGCGACCTCACTGCGAGCGGGCGGACCTCTTGCCGCTCCGACGCTTCCCCTGCGGCCCGATGGCTGGCACAAGCGGCCGGCGATCCCGAGGAGGTTCCCGATGCTGACGCTCGCCCACGCCCTGTCGATCTTCACCGCGGCGCTCGCCCATGCCGAACATGGCGGCTTCAAGCCGCTGGCGATCGCGATCCTCGACGCGCGCGGCGCCCAGAAACTCTTCGTCGCGCAGGACGGCACCAGCCTGAAGCGTGGCGAGATCGCCATCGGCAAGGCCCATGGCGCCATCGCCATGGGCCTCGGCTCGCGCGCCCTGCACAAGATGGCGCTGGAGCGGCCCTATTTCATCGACGCGGCGCGCGATGCGGCCGGCGGCTCGCTGGTGCCGGTCCCGGGCGGCGTGCTGATCCGCGACGCCGCCGGCGAGCTGCTCGGCGCGGTCGGCATCTCCGGCGACACCTCCGACAATGACGAGGCCGCCGCGGTCGCGGGCATTGCGGCCGCCGGGCTCAAGGCCGACACCGGCGCGTGATCTGGGGCCGAAAAGGCTTGCCAGACGCGACGCGAGGCATCATGTGACGCGCAGCATCGTCCGGTTTGCCGGAATTTTGAACGTTTCAAAGGAAATGAGATGAGCGACGCAGCCTTGGCCGGCGAGGTCATCACCACGGACGTCGTGATCGTTGGTGCGGGTCCGTGCGGGTTGTTTGCGGTGTTCGAGTTGGGGCTGCTCGACATCAAGGCGCATCTCGTCGACATCCTGCCCAAGGTCGGCGGGCAATGCGCCGAGCTCTACCCGGAAAAGCCGATCTACGACATTCCGGGCTTTCCGATCGTCACCGGCCAGGGCCTGGTCGACAACCTGGTCGAGCAGATCAAGCCGTTCGGGCCGACCTTCCACTTGAACCAGATGATCGAGGCGCTCGAGGCGGTCGGAACGCCTGAGGCCCCGCGCTTCCGCGTGACCACCGATGCCGGCACCGTGTTCGAGACCAAATGCGTCGTCGTCGCCGCCGGCGGCGGCTCGTTCCAGCCGAAGAAGCCGCCGATCCCCGGCATCGAGGCCTATGAGGGCAAGGCCGGGGACGGGCACGGCGTGCACTATGCCGTCCGCAAGATGGAGGCCTTCCGCGACCGCGACGTGCTGATCGTCGGCGGCGGCGACTCGGCGCTCGACTGGACGCTGAACCTGCAGCCGATCGCCAGCAGCGTCACGCTGATGCACCGCCGCGACGATTTTCGCGCCGCGCCGCATTCGGTCGAGCAGATGCGGGCGCTGGTCGCCGAGGGCAAGATGGCGATGAAGCTCGGCCAGGTCACCGGGTTGCAGGGCGAGGCCGGAAAGCTCGAAGCCGCGATCTGCCGCGACAATGCGGGCGAGACCTTCGAGATCGCCTGCGACAGCCTGCTGCCCTTCTTCGGGCTGACCATGAAGCTCGGTCCGATCGCCGGCTGGGGCCTCAACCTCGCCGAGAACCTGATCCCGGCCGACACCGAGAAGTTCGAGACCTCGACCCCCGGCATCTTCGCCATCGGCGACATCAACACCTATCCGGGCAAGCTCAAGCTCATCCTCTCGGGCTTCCACGAGGCCGCGCTCGCCGCCCAGAAGATCCACCGCTACGTCTATCCCGAGAAACGCCTCACCTTCCAGTACACGACGTCCTCGACCTCCCTGCAGAAAAAACTCGGGGTCGCGTGAGCGGCGTCCGGCCGCCGCGACCGCTTCAGTAGGCCCGGCTCGACGACATCTGCGCGCGGTCCGCAGCCCCGGAACCGGTCGGGATGCCGAGCCGCAGCGTCTCGACCGCCATGCGCGACGGCGCGGCCAGCACCGGCTGGAAGCGGCCGGCCTCCCCGCCCGAGGCGACCTGCGGCTGGGCCGGCGTCGGCACCGGCGGCGGGAGGTCGTCATCCGGCTCGCGCTGCGGATCGAGCCGCTCGCGGAACTCGGCGATCGCGCCGCCGACCGGATGGAAGCTGAAGCTGATCCGGTGCGTGCCCGCCGTCACCTGCACGGCGCGGAACAGCACGTTGGCCTTCAGGATCTCGGTGTCGGCACCGTCGACGGTCGCGCGCCACCACGGATGCCAGATGTCGTTCAGCACGACGAAGCCGGCCTGGTTCGCGACGACCTCGATCTCGATCTCGGTGTTCTGGTAACGCACCAGCTTGACGTCGGCGGTCGCCTCGCTTGGCCCCTCGGTGCTCGCCACCGGAGGCTCGTTCTCGAGCAGCACGACCTGGTGCGGGTCGGTCTCGGGCCAGCGCCCCCCGGCCTTCATCCCGTCGAAATCGGCCATCTGCCAGCCGCCGACGAACTGCACGCGCGGCAGCGCCCGCGGGTTCTCGTAGATGTAGCCTTCCCGGGTCCGGGCGACGAGCTTGAGATCGCCGGAATGGAGCTTGTAGTCGACCTGCTCGATCGGCACGGGCGAGGCGATGTAGCGCAGCCCGAGCAGATCGGCGAGGCGGCAGCGATAGGACGGGAACAGCGGCGTGAACTTGCGCTCCTTGACCTCGCCGATCGAGTCGCCGGTGCCGACGGCATCCGAAAAATCGGCCAGCCTCAAAGGGTTGTAGCCCAGCGTGTGGTCGAAACCGTGCACCATGCCGGCATTGGGCCATTCGAAGCCCATGCCGAGCAACTCGACCCGGTCGCGCCGGGCCGAGCCGGCCGGCTGCGCGATGAGCTTCTTCAGCGTCCTGACCGTCTCGTTCTGCGTATCGGGCCGCAGCACGTCGTAGATGTCGGGTGACAGAGCGGTCGATTCGTTGGGACCGTTGTTGAGGCGAAGATCGGCCCCGACCAGCACCGTCACCAGCGCCATCGCCGCGACCGGCCCGGCCGCCCGGCGCCAGCGCGCCATGGCCACGAGCGCGAGCAGCGCCGCGCCGAACCAGCCGATGGTGGCGAGCACCGGCCACCACGCGTCGGCGAGATGATGCTGCCCCGACGAGATCGCCAGCGCGAGCCCGATCACCGCTGCGACGATGCCGCCGCCGATCGCGAGATCGCGCTTCAGCGACACGGTGCCGGCCGCGCTCAGGATGCGGTGCAGGACATAGCCCGCGAGCACCGCGCCGAGCGCGCCGATCAGGAAGGTCGCGTCGGCCGGGCGCCGGAATTGCCTGATACCCGGCAGATAGTCGTAGATCGCCTGGAAGGCCGGGGTGTAGCGGCCGAGCGCGAACACCACCATGAAGGCGAAGAGCAGGCTGAACGGCCGGATCGCCTTCTCCCAGAGCCAGCCGCGCGTCAGGCCGGGCGCGATGATGAGCAGCAGCGGCAGCGCCCCGAAATAGACCTGCCCCATGTTCTGCGAGAGATAGAGTTCGCTCGCGGCCCAGGCCGGGTTGTACGGCCCCCAGAAATCGACCGCCGGGTCATGCGCGCCGAACAGGTCGGCGACGAAGGCGGTCAGCAGCGAGGCCGGGTGCAGCGAGCCGCGGCCGGCCTCGACGAAATCGACCTCCGGCCGCGTCGTCGCCTCGGCGAAGAGCCAGGTCCAGAGCAGCGGCAGCGCGATGGTCGCGAGCCCTGCGACGCTCGCGACCGAGATCGCCGGCAGGCTGGCGCGCACCGAAGCCCAGCCGCCCGACAGCCAGTGCGCCACGACCATGCCGACGAGCACATAGGCGCCGAGCAATGCGACCTGGTCGGGCTCCAGCACCATCAGGCCGCCGGCGAGGCCGGCGAGCGCGCCGGACGCGAGCGAGGAACGCTGCAGCATGCGCGCCGTCAGCCAGAAGGCGATGGCGAAGAAGGCGAGGCTCGCGATCTGGCCGACATGCTGCACGCGCCAGGCCGCCGAGGCACCGAAGGCGAAGACGATCGCCGCCAGCAGTCCGCCGGCCGGGTGCCATTCGCGGTCGCGGAAGAACATCAGAACGGCCAGCCCGCCGGCGAGCAGATGCGCCAGCACATAGGCGTCAACCGCGCGGAAGCTCGGCGACGGCGTCAGCAGGGCGAGCAGGATCGCGGGCGAGAAGATCAGCGACTGCGGGTCGGCGACCTGCGGCGAGCCGCCGAAGACGTTGTGCGTCCAGAACGGCGACTGGCCGGAGTGCAGCGCCTGCGCCAGGAACTGGATCTGCGCCTGGAAATGCGCCTTGGCATCGAACGGAATCGTGACGGCCCCGGACAGCCAGGGCCAGCACAGCACCGTCCAGACACAGACGAAGGCCACGGCCGCCAGCCAGTAGCCGGCGCCCCTCTTCGATATCGCGTTCAACCGGACCCCCGCGGCCCTCAGGCTTGGACGGCTCCGGATTCGGAACCCGCCTCCACCCTGTCAGTGGCGGAACCATGCCGCGCGCGAGGTGAACCGAAACTGAATGATGCAACGCCGCAACGCGCCATCTGTCGGGACGGTCAAGGTTTCCTCACCGGATCGTGCGACTCAGCGGGCGGAGGCGAGCCAGTTGGCCAGCACGCGCCGCTCGGCAGGCGTGATGCCGGAGAGGTTGTTGGGCGGCATGGCGTGGGTCATCACCGACTGGACGCGGATCGCGCGCGCTTGGGCCGCGATGAATTCCGGCTCGTGTAGCAGCACGCCCTTGGGCGCGATCTGCAGGCCCGGCCAGGACGGCTCCGGCGCATGGCACATGGCGCAGCGGCCTGCGACGATGTTGGCGACCTCAACCGGCGGCAGCGCCATTCCGGCCAGCACAACCGGCTTCCTGTCGGCGAGGGGCGCCAGCCCCAGCCGCTCGCGGCCGCCGGGCGAGGACGCCATCGCGAGCCAGAAGGCGAGCCAGAGCGCCACGATCGCCACCGCCCAGCACCACCAGGGCGACCTGGCGTGATCGGCATGGCGGACGTTGAAGAACTGCCGGATCAGCGCGCCGGCGACGATGATCAGCGCCACCAGCGCCGGGATCACCGCATTGTTGGCATAGGTCACCGGATAATGGTTCGACAGCATCAGGAACAGCACCGGCAGTGTGATGTAGTTGTTGTGCGTCGAGCGCTGCTTGGCCGCCTTGCCGTATTTTGGATCGGGCACCTCGCCCGCCGTCAGTGCCGCGATCACCTTGCGCTGGCCCGGCATGATGTTGAAGAAGACGTTGGCTGTCATGATGGTCGCCATCAGCGCACCGGTGTGGATCAGCGCGCCGCGGCCGGAAAAGACCTGCGAGAAGGCGAAGCTCGCCGCCACGACATAGCCGAAGCCGAGCAGGCCGAGCACGACGTCGTTCTTGCCGAGCGGCGACTTGCACAGCCAGTCGTAGAACAGCCATCCGAGCGCCAAAGCCGCGATGCCGATCGCGCCGGCCGCGAAGGGCGACAGCGCCATCACCGCGGGATCGATCAGATAGAGCTCGGATTGGGCGTAATAGACCCAGACCAGCAGGAAGAAGCCGGAGATCCAGGTCCAGTAGCTCTGCCATTTGTGCCAGGTCAGCTCGGCCGGCATCACCGCCGGCGCGACCATGTATTTCCGCATCTCGTAGAAGCCACCGCCATGGACCTGCCAGGCGCGCCCACCCTCGCCCGGCGGAATATCGGCGGCCGGCCGCAGGCTGGCGTCGAGATGGATGAAGAAGAAGGACGAGCCGATCCAGGCGATCGCCGTGATCACGTGCAGCCAGCGCAGCAGCTGGCTCCCCCATTCCATCAGATAGGCGTCGAGCATCAGGCGGGTCTCCCGAGCCCCGGTCTACCGCGACCCGTCACTCCGAGCCATGGCTGTTGCGCGCGGCCGCAGCCTGCGCCTCCTCCGCCGACGCCACGCCGTTGAAATAGAGGTTGAGCAGCACCGCCATCACCGCCGCGAGCAGGATGCCGGAATGCAGGAACGGGTCGAGCGCCTTGGGCAGCTTCGAGAAGAAGGTTGGTGCCACCAGCGGGATCATGCCGAAGCCGATCGAGATCGCGACGACGTAGAGGTTGTTGCGGTTGGTCTTGTAGTCGACGTCCTGCAGGATGCGAATGCCCGTCGCCGCGACCATGCCGAACATCACGATGCCGGCCCCGCCGAGCACGAACAGCGGCACCGATTCGACCAGAGCGCCGAGCTTCGGCATCAGACCCATCACCAGCATGATCAGCCCGCCCGCGATCGTGACCCAGCGCGAGCGCACGCCGGTGACGCCGACGAGCCCGACATTCTGCGAGAAGGAGGTGTAGGGAAAGGTGTTGAAGACGCCGCCGATCACCGTGCCGATGCCATCGGTGCGCAGGCCGCGCGTCATGTCGTCCTGAGACACGGCCTTGCCCGTCATCGTGCCGAGCGCGAGGAACATGCCGGCCGATTCGATCATCACCACGATCATCACGATCGACATGGTCAGTCCGGCCACGAGGTCGAATCTCGGCCAGCCGAAGGCGAAGGGCACGATCGGCGCGAACCACTGCGCCTGCGCCACCTTGTCGAAATGCATCATCCCGATCGCAGCCGAGAGCAGGCAGCCGGCGACGATGCCGACCAGCACCGCGACATTGGCGAGGAAGCCCCTGACGTATTTTGTGATGGCGAGGATCAGCACCAGCACGAGCGCGGCCATGCCGAGATGGATCGGTTCGCCATAGCCCGGCAGGTTCGGCGCCGCGGCGCCCGCCGCCCAGTTGACCCCGACCCGCATCAGCGAGATGCCGATCATCAGGATGATCGTGCCCGTCACCACCGGCGGGAACAGCGGCAGCAGGCGGCTGATCAGCGGCGCGGCAAAAGTCGCGAAAACGCCGCCGAAGATCACCGCGCCGAAGATGCCCTGCGCGCCGAGTTCGGGATTGCCGGCCATCGCCACCATCGGGCTCACTGCCGCGAAGGTCACGCCCATCATCACCGGCAGGCGGATGCCGAACGGGCCGACCCCGAAAGACTGGATCAGGGTCGCGATGCCGCAGGCGAAGAGATCGGCGTTGATCAGGAGCGCGATCTGGTCCGGTGGCAGCTTCAGCGCCCGCCCGACGATCAGCGGCACGGCGACGGCGCCGGCATACATCACCAGCACATGCTGCAGCCCGAGCGCAGCCAGGCGCGGCGCCGGCAGCATTTCGTCGACGGGATGCACCGCCACAGTCGCCGGCACCGCCCTGGATTCGATCGCGATCGTCATGCGCCCTCCTGCCCGGCGCCACGGAAACACATGGAAGCCATGAAGCAAGGCTGAGGCCACAGTGCCGGCAGCATCGCCGCGCCTGCGCCGAAAATTGCGACAGCCCGCTCACTTTCGCGACGCGATTGCCCAGGCCGGCGGCAGGTCGGCAGCTTCCGCGCCGTCCGGCGAGCGGCTACAGACAGGAGGGCAGCGGCACCGGACAGCGAGCGCATCGTCATGGCAGGGCTTTCGACGCATATCCTCGACACCCATGGCGGGCGCCCCGGCGCAGGCGTCGCCGTGGTCCTGCGGCGCCTCCTTCCCGATGGCACGCGCGAACTCGTCGCCGAGATGCGGACGAACGAGGACGGGCGCGCCGCGCTGATGACGCCGGAGGCGACGCGGCCCGGTGTCTACGAGATCGATTTCGCCATCGGCGCCTATTTCCGCGGCAGGGCCATCGACCTCCCCGAGCCCGCCTTCCTCGATCTCGTCACGGTCAGATTCGGCATTTCCGACGTCGCGCGGCACTACCACGTTCCACTGCTCGCCTCGCCCTATGGCTACACCACCTATCGCGGCAGCTAGCGCCGATGACCGACGCCGCCTATCCGCGCGACCTCAAGGGCTACGGGCACGACGCGCCGCATCCGCACTGGCCGGGCGAAGCGCGCATCGCCGTGCAGTTCGTGATCAACTACGAAGAGGGCGGCGAAAACAACATCCTGCATGGCGACGCCGCCTCGGAGGCCTTCCTGTCCGAGATCGTGGGAGCTCAGCCCTGGCCCGGCCAGCGTCACATGAACATGGAGTCGATCTACGAATACGGCTCGCGCGCCGGCTATTGGCGGCTCTGGCGGATGTTCACCGAGCGCGCCATGCCGGTCACGGTCTTCGCCGTCGCGAACGCGCTCGCCCGCTATCCCGGGATCGTCGCCTCGATGCGGGAGGCCGGCTGGGAGATCGCGACGCACGGTCTGAAATGGATCGACTATCGCGACGTGCCCGCGGAGCGTGAGCGCGCCGATATCGAGGACGCCATCCGCATCCAGACGGAGCTCTGCGGCGAGCGCCCGCTCGGTTTCTACCAGGGCCGGACCTCGCAGAACACGACTCCACTGATGATGGCGGAAGGCGGTTTCCTTTATACAGCGGATATTTACAGCGACGAACTGCCCTATTGGCTGAACGGCCCGAACGGCCCGCAACTCGCCGTCCCCTACACGCTCGATGCCAACGACATGCGCTTCGCCACGCCTCAGGGCTTCAATGCCGGCGATCAGTTCTTCGCCTATCTGAAGGATACCTTCGACACGCTCTATGCCGAGGGCGAGACCGCGCCGAAGATGATGTCGGTCGGGCTGCATTGCCGGCTGGTCGGCCGGCCCGGCCGTGCGGCGGCGCTGGCGCGCTTTCTCGACTATGTCCGGAGCCATACCCAGGTCTGGGTCGCGACGAGGCTCGACATCGCCCGGCACTGGATCAGGCTGCATCCCCCGGTCGGCGGCTATGTCCCGTCGAAGCTGCCGAAGGCGCTCTTCGTCGAGGTCTTCGGCAAGGTCTGGGAGCACTCGCCCTGGGTGGCGCAGGCGACGCATGATGCCGGGCTGACCGTGGCGCAGGACGGCACCGAAGGCTTGCACGCCGCTATGGCGCAGGCGATGCGCGCCGGCTCGCGCGAGCAGCGCAAGGCGCTGCTCCTCGCCCATCCCGACCTCGCCGGCAAGCTCGCGGCGGCGGGCGAACTGACGCCGGAATCGACCGCCGAGCAGGCCTCCGCCGGTCTCGACCGGCTGACGGGCGACGAGCGCGTCCGCTTCACCGCGCTGAACGAGGCCTACAAGGCCCGCTTCGGCATCCCCTTCATCATCGCGGTGAAGGGGCTGACCAAGGACGCAATCGTCGCGGCCTTCGAGACGCGGCTGGCCTCGACGCCGGAGCAGGAGTTCGAGACGGCGCTGGCGCAGGTCGAAAAGATCGCGCTGCTGCGGCTGACGGAATTGCTGCCCGCGGCGTGAGCGTCACAACCCGCTGACCAGATGCCCGCCATCGACCGCGACCACCGCCCCGGTCATGAAGCGCGAGGCGTCCGAGCAGAGCAGCAGCAGCGGGCCGTCGAGATCGACGAGCTCGGCGGCCCGGCGCATCGGGATGCGTTTGATCAGCGCCTCGCCCGCCTCGCCCGCGAAGAAGTCGCGGTTGAGGTCGGTCACGACATAGCCCGGCGCCAGCGCGTTGACCCGCACCCTGTGGCGCGCCCATTCCAGCGCCAGCGCCTTGGTCAGCTGCACCAGCCCGGCCTTCGCCGCCGCATAGGGCGCGACGCTGGCCGCGACCCTCTCGCCCAGGATCGAGGCGATGTTGACGATCGCGCCGCCCGCCTGCTTCGCCATGATCCGCGCCGCGCCCTGCGCGACGAAGAAGCAGCCTTTCAGGTTGACGTCGAGATGAGCGTCCCACTGCGCTTCGGTCAGGTCGATCGCCTTCACCGACTCGGCGACGCCCGCATTGTTGACGACGACGTCGAGCCCGCCGAGCGCGTCCGCCGCCTGCGCCAGCCCGGCTTCGATGGCCGCGACCGACGAGACATCGAGCGCGAGCGGCACGATCCGCCCCGGCAGGCCTTCGCAGGAGACGGCCAGCGCCTCCAGCCGGTCGAGCCGGCGCGCGGCGGCGACCACCTGCACCCCCTGCCCGGCCAGAAGACGAGCGAAATGCTCGCCCAACCCCGACGAGGCGCCGGTCACCAGCACGCGCTTGCCTGCCAAATCCTCGAACATGCCATCCTCAGCCCTCATCCTGAGGAGCAGGCCGCGAGGCTTGCGTCTCGAAGGATGGTCCAGTGATCTCGGGAGCCTCCGGAAGCACCCATCGAGACGCCGCTTTCGCGGCTCCTCAGGATGAGGGCTCGACTGAGTGAAACGCAAGCCGTCCCGTTCAGGCGGCGCGGCTCAGCCGCATCTCCGGCACGACAACGCCGATCCGCTTCAGATCGGCGATGAAACGCGCCGTCTCCTGGCGCTGCGCGCTCTCGTCGGGCAGGCGCAGCAGATAGGACGGGTGCACGGTCGCCAGAAGCGGCGTGCCGTCGTCCAGCGTCACATCGCGGTCGCGCAGCGACGAGATCGAGGTCGCCTTGCCGAAGAGCGAGGTCAGCGCGGTCGCGCCCAGCGCCACGACCAGCTTCGGCCTGACGAACTCGCGCTCCAGCCCGAGCCAGAAGCGGCAGGCCTTGATCTCGCCGCCATTCGGCTTCTGGTGAATGCGCCGCTTGCCACGCAGCTCGAACTTGAAGTGCTTAACCGCATTGGTGACGTAGGCGCGCCGGCGCTCGATGCCGGCCTCCCCGAGGCAGCGGTCGAACATCTGCCCCGCCGGCCCGACGAACGGCTTGCCTGCCAAATCCTCCTGGTCGCCCGGCTGCTCTCCGACGAACATGACGGGCGCATCGAGCGGACCCTCGCCGAACACCGTCTGGGTCGCCTGCTCGCAGAGACCGCAGCGGCTGCACTGGCGCGCCTGCCGGGCGGCATCCTCCCAGGTCGCGATCGCGCCATCGTCCGGCGGGGCTTGCGACAGCGCGCGCTGCGCCTGTCGTTCGTGCCGTTCGGGCGGCAGGGTCGGAGCCTTCATCACCATCTCCCGGGCGCGGCGCGTCGCCTGCGCGATCAGGGGAGAAATCAGTTCGGCCTCGGGCAGGTTCCGCCAGTATTTCTCCGGCATCTCGGCCTTCATCGCCTTGATCTTGAGCCGGGCCGGATTGAAGATGTTGGCGTAATAGGTCCGCCAATAGGCCTCCATCGCGTCTTCGTCAGGCGCATCCGCCTTGCGCGCACCCTCGGTGAGATGAAGCCTCTCGCCATCCCAGTGCAGCGAGCGCAATGGCGTCAGGATCGACCAGCGCATCGCCGAAAAGCGTTTCACGAAGAAGGACGAGACGCGCTCGACGATGAAATGCTCGGGCTCGAACCAGGCGACGAACGCTTCCTTCCCTTCATCGTCGACGATCTCGCGGAAGCGCACGAAGGCGGTCATCTTGTGCATGTCGCGCCGCACCGCGCGCGCCATCACCTCGGCCCGATGCACGTCGGCATCGGTCGCGACCTTCAGCAGATGCGGTTCCTCCTGCAGCCGCAGCAGCAGCCGGTAGAGCATGCCGAAGCGCTCGGGATCGCGATGGCAGGCGACCTGCGCCGCCAGATCGGGAAAGGCGCGCGGCACCGAAAGCTCCGGGCCGACGGCCCCCGCGAGCTCGCCCTCGGCCAGCCCGTCGAGCAATCCGGCTGCCTCGTACCCGACCTGCCAGACGATCTCGCTGCCCGGCACGCCGCGGCGCGCCAGATCGCGCGCATGCCGCCGCCAGCCATCGAAATCAGCCGGATGGCCAAGCCGCGCGACGATCGTCACAGCAGCGCCAGCTGCAGCGGCGCCAGATGCGCCCTGAGCCGCTCGCTGTCGAGCAGCGCGCCGGGGCGCCAGTCGGCGGTCACGACGAAATTGCGCAACGTCGCGAGCGAGCGCGCCAGCCGGCCGAGATCGTCGAGCCTGAGGCTGCGATGACGCCGCATCTCGAGAATGCGCTTGACGCTGCGCGTGCCCAGTCCCGGCACGCGCAGCAGCGCCTCCCGGCCGGCGCGATTGACGTCGACGGGGAAGCGCTCGCGGTGCCGCAGCGCCCAGGCGAGTTTTGGATCGACCGCGAGGTCGAGCATCTCGCCTGAGCGCGCATCGAGAATCTCGTCGACCTCGAAGCCGTAGAAACGAGTCAGCCAATCGGCCTGGTAGAGCCGGTGCTCGCGCATCAGCGGCGGTTCGCTCAGCGGCAGCTGCGACGACGCGTCCGGGATCGGACTGAAGGCCGAGTAGTAGACGCGGCGCAGTCCGAAGCTGCCATAGAGCCGGGCGCTGCGCTGCAGGATCGCGGCATCGCTCGCATCGTCGGCGCCGACGATCAGCTGCGTGCTCTGGCCGGCCGGCGCGAAGCTCGGCGCCCGTTTGGAGCGGGCGCGCTCGGCCTTGCCCTCCTCGATCTTCAGGCGAAGCCCGCCCATGGCGCTGGCGATGTCGCGCGGCTGCTTCTCCGGCGCGAAACGCTTGAGCGAAGCCTCGCTCGGCAGCTCGACGTTGACCGAGACGCGATCGGCGAAGAGCCCGGCGCGGGCGACGAGATCGGCGCTCGCGCTCGGGATCAGCTTGAGATGGATATAGCCGCGGAAATGATGGACCGTGCGCAGCGTCTCGGCCACCCGCACCAGCTCGGCCATGGTGTAGTCGGGCGAGCGGATGATGCCGGAGGATAGGAACAGCCCCTCGATATAGTTGCGCTTGTAGAAATTCAGCGTGAGATCGACGACCTCCTCCACCGAGAACCGGGCGCGACGCACATTGCTCGACGAGCGATTGATGCAGAAGACGCAGTCATAGCTGCAGAAATTCGTCAGCAGGATCTTCAGGAGCGAGATGCAGCGCCCGTCGGGCGCATAGGAATGGCAGATGCCCGAGCCGGTGGTCGAGCCGATGCCCTTTCCGCCGAGCGAATCGCGCTTCGTCGTGTTGCTGGACGCGCAGGACGCGTCGTATTTCGCCGCGTCGCTGAGGATCTCCAGCTTCTGCATGACGGAAAGCTGGGTCACGCCGCAATCCTTATGTTCATGTAATGTTCTTATCATCGCTGCGGCAACCTGGCAAAGGCGGGGCCTGAGACCGAATGTCGCCCCTCCGCTAAAAATTGACGTTTCGGAACCGTCGCCAGCCGCGCCGCGTTGAGCCCTCGACCAAGATCAGGAGGGATAGATGTTTCGGCTTCTTCTCATCATCGCGGTGCTCGCGATCGGCTATGACGCCGTCGTGCACCAGGGTTCCTACACGCGCCAGGCCTGGATCAGCGTCGTCGGCATGACCGATTCCGCCGTGACCCAGGCCAAGCGCCTCGGCGAGAACGTTCGCGAGGAAACCCGCAGCCAGATCAACTGAGGCCCGGCGATTGCATGCGAAGCCGGCGGCACCGACCGCCGGCTTCGTCGCATGGTTGCCACGTCGGCGCCGTTGATATCGGGCCTGGCCGGCTCTGGACTTGTGGCGGCTTTGTCTCGAAGCTCGGCCGATCGAACCAGACGGGACTTTGACGCTTGACCGACATGCCCACCGAAGCGAGACCCGCCCCCGCCGCGCGATCGCCCGATCTCGCCGCCACCCTGAAGGCGGAGATCGTCCGCAAGCTGACCTATTCGCTCGGCAAGAACGCCTCGGTCGCGCAGCCTCACGACTGGCTGACGGCAGTGATCCTCGCGGTCCGCGACCATGTCATCGACGTCTGGCAACGGTCGACCCGCGAGAGCTACCAGACCGGTCGCAAGCGGGTTTATTACCTGTCGCTGGAGTTCCTGATCGGCCGCTCGCTCGCCGACGCGCTGAACAATCTCGGCCTGACCGGGGCGGTGGCTCAGGCGATGGCCGATCTCGGCGTCGACCTCGCCGCGATCGAGACGCTCGAGCCCGATGCCGCGCTCGGCAATGGCGGCCTCGGCCGCCTCGCCGCCTGCTATCTCGAAGCGATGGCCTCGACCGGCGTGCAGGCGATCGGCTACGGCATCCGCTACGATCACGGCCTGTTCAAGCAGCGCATCGACGCCGGCCGTCAGGTCGAGGTGCCCGAAGACTGGCTCTCCTTCCGCAATCCCTGGGAGTTCGAGCGTCGCGAGAGCGCCTACGAGATCGGCTTCGGCGGCGCGGTCAGCGGCACAGAGACACCGGGCGAGGTCGTCTGGGAGCCGGAGGAGACGGTCTTCGCCGTGGCCTACGACACGCCGATCGTCGGCTGGCGCGGCCGCGACGCCAACACGCTGCGGCTCTGGCGCGCCCGGGCGATGCATCCGCTCTCGCTCGCCGCCTTCAACCAGGGCGATCTGGTCGGCGCCGTCGCCGAGCGCAACCGCGCCGAGGCGATCTCGAAGGTGCTTTATCCGAACGATTCGACCCCGGCCGGCCAGGAACTGCGCCTGCGCCAGGAGTTCTTCTTCACCTCCGCCTCGCTGCAGGATCTGGTTCGCCGGCACTATCGCCAGTTCGGTAGGCTCGACGATCTGCCGGAGAAGGTCGCGATCCAGCTCAACGACACCCATCCGGCTCTCGCCGTCGCCGAGATGATGCGCATCCTGATCGACGAGCGCGGCCTCTCCTGGGAAGACGCCTGGACGATCACCAACGGCACGATCTCCTACACCAACCACACTTTGCTGCCCGAGGCGCTGGAGACCTGGCCGGTCGGGCTGATGGAGCGGCTGCTGCCGCGCCACATGCAGATCATCTTCGGCATCAACGCCCGCTTCCTCGACGGCGTGCGGCGCTCGCCCGGCGGCGACAAGGTCGATCTCTCCGCGATCTCGCTGATCGACGAGCAGCATGGCCGGCGCGTGCGCATGGCCCATCTCGCCTTCGTCGGCTCCCATACGGTCAACGGCGTTTCGGCACTGCATTCCAGGTTGATGCAGGAGACGGTGTTCGCGCCGCTCCACGCCGTCTTCCCGAAGCGCATCACCAACGTCACCAACGGCATCACGCCGCGGCGCTGGCTGCTCAGCGCCAATCCCGGGCTGACCAAGCTGCTGGAGGAGGTCTGCGGCGCCGGTGTCAGCGATGACATCACCCGGATCGACAGGCTCGCCGCCCATGCCGGCGATGGCGCCCTGCACGAGCGGCTCGGCGCGATCCGGCGCGACAACAAGCTGAAGCTCGCGAAACTGATCCGGCAGGAGACCGGCGTCATCGTCGATCCGGCGGCGCTGTTCGACGTGCAGATCAAGCGCATCCACGAATACAAGCGCCAGCTGCTCAATATCCTCGAGACGATCGCGCTCTACGACGCGATCCGCTCCGAGCCCTATCGCGACTGGGCCCCGCGGGTGAAGGTCTTCGCCGGCAAGGCCGCCTCGAACTACGGCACCGCCAAGGCGATCATCAACCTGATCAACGACGTCGCAACCGTGGTGAACAACGACATCACCACGCGCGACAGGCTCAGGGTCGTGTTCCTGCCGAACTACAACGTCAGCGCCGCCGAGGTGATCATCCCCGCAGCCGATCTCTCGGAGCAGATTTCGACCGCCGGCATGGAGGCGTCCGGCACCGGCAACATGAAGTTCGCGCTGAACGGCGCGATCACCATCGGCACGCTCGACGGCGCCAATATCGAGATCGGCGAGCGCGTCGGCGAGGACAACATCGTCATCTTCGGCATGAAGTCCGACGAGGTCGAAGCCGCCAAGCGCAATCCGCGCCCGACGGCGGAGGTCATCGGCGCGACGCCGCATCTCGAAGGCGTGCTCGACGCCGTCGCCGGCGGCGCCTATTCGCCGCGCGAGCGCGACCGCTATCGCGGGCTCGTCGAGGGCCTGCGCGCCAACGACTGGTTCATGGTGCTGAACGATTTCGAGAGCTATCGCCAGGCGCAGCGCCGGGTCGATGCGCTCTGGGCCGACCAGCATGGCTGGTGGAAAAGTTCGATCGCCAACACCGCCCATTGCGGCTGGTTCAGCGCCGACCGCTCGATCCGCGAATATGCGCAGCGCATCTGGCGGGTTCCGGCTCTCGACGCCGCGAAGGCCTGAGGCTTGGCCGGCGCCTGGCGCATCGCGCCCTGCCCGCTCCCGGCGCGGATGGGGGCGACAGTCACGGCAGACGGCGTCGTCTTCGCGGTGTTCTCGCGCCATGGCGAGCGTGTCGATCTGTGCCTGTTCGACGAAGCCGGGCGGGACGAGATCGCGCGCCTGCCGCTGCCCTGCCGCAGCGGCGACATCCATCATGGATTGCTGCCGGGCGCGGCGGCCGGACTGCGCTATGGCCTGCGCGCCCAAGGCCCCTGGCAGCCCGAGCGCGGCCATCGCTTCGATGCGTCGAAGCTGCTGATCGACCCCTATGCGACGCTGGTCGATCGCCCGTTCCGCTGGGACGCGCGCTTGGCGCAGCATGGCGTCGATACCGCTGACTTGGTCCCGCGCTGCGTCGTGAGCGAACCCCTCCCCCCGCTTGCGGTGGAGAGGGGGTCGGCTCCCGCCTTCATCTATGAACTCGCGGTCAAGTCGTTCACGATGCGCCATCCGCAGGTGCCCGAGCGCCTGCGCGGCACCCTCGCGGCGCTGACGGAACCGACGATCCTCGACTATCTGACCCGCCTCGGCGTCAGCCATGTCGAGCTGATGCCGGTCGCGGCCTGGATGGACGAGCGCCATCTGCCGCCGCTCGGCCTCGCCAACGCCTGGGGCTACAACCCGGTGAATTTCTTCGCGCTCGATCCGCGTCTGGCACCCGGCGGCGCAGCCGATCTCGCGGCGCTCTGCAGCGCGTATGGCAAAGCCGGCATCGGCGTCATCCTCGACATCGTCTTCAACCACACCGCCGAGAGCGACGAGCACGGCGCGACGATCTGCCTGCGCGGGCTCGACAATGCGGTCTATTACCGCCATGCCACCGACGATCCGGGCCGGCTGGTCAACGACACCGGCTGCGGCCACACGCTGGCGCTCGACCGCACGCCGGTGGTGCGGATGTGCACGGATGCGCTGCGGCATTGGCGGGCGCTGGGCGTCGCCGGCTTCCGCTTCGATCTCGGCACGGTGATGGGCCGCTCCGACACCGGTTTCTCGCCGGACGCGCCGCTCCTGACCGCGATCCGGCAGGATCCCGACCTGTCGCAGGCGATCCTGATCGCCGAGCCCTGGGACATCGGCCCCGGCGGCTACCGGCTGGCTGAGTTCCCCGCACCCTTCGCCGAGTGGAACGGGCGTTACCGCGACGATGTCAGACGGTTCTGGCGCGGCGACGTCGGCATGGCCGGACCGCTGGCGACGCGGCTGGCAGGTTCGTCCGACCTCTTCGCACCGGCGCATCGCGGTCCGAACGCCAGCATCAACTTCATCGCCGCCCATGACGGCTTTCCGCTGGCCGACCTCGTCGCCTACGAAGCCAAGCACAACGAGGCGAACGGCGAGGGCAATCGCGACGGCGACGCCGACAGCCATAGCTGGAACAACGGCGTCGAAGGCCCGAGCGACGATCCGGCCGTGAAAGCGGCGCGTGACCGCGATGTCCGCGCGCTGCTGGCGACGCTGTTCCTGTCGCGCGGGGTGCCGATGCTGACGGCCGGCGACGAGTTCGGCCGGACTCAACATGGCAACAACAACGCCTATGCTCAGGATAATGAAGGGTTTTGGCTTGACTGGGCCGGCGCGGACGAGGCCTTGATCGCCTTCGTCGCGGAGCTATCGGGCTTGCGACGCGCGCATCCGCTGCTGCGCTTCGATGCCTTCCTGACCGGCATGGGTGACCCACCCGATGCACGCTGGTCGAAGCCAGACGGCAGCCCTGTCGCCGATACCGAATGGCACGGCCTCGATGCGTTTTGCCTGGTGCTCGGACGCGGGAACGAAGATTTACTGATCGCGGTCAATCGAACACCGGGCGTGGTCCCTCTCCGGCTGCCCGGTCGAGACTGGCGCCAGATATGGATGTCGGATGGCGGTTCGGACGGCCAAATCCCCGCTCGCAGCGTTGGGGTCTGGGGTCGCGGCTGACCGCTCGGCTTTCGACCTATGGGTAAGGCAGCAGCCATCGACATCATTGCCAAAAAGCCGCGATCTCGCCAAGGATGACTACAACTTTGGAGAGCGTGGGATGAGTCTGGATCACGCTGGCGCAAGCGGGGACGGCGGTCAGGCATCGCCGCGCCCGACATCGCAATTCAAACAGTGGCTCATCAAGCTATCGACCGCCGCGTTGGGAGCCGCGAGCGTGGTCGCTCTCGGCGTTTACGACAATCTCAAGGGTGGCTTCGTTCAAAGTACGGCCGATTGGGTTCGGTATCAGTGGTCGAAGCCTGTCTACATCCTAGCGCTGAGTGAACCGGTCGAGATCGACGCCGACAAATTGATGCTGACGCCAACGGGCGGGAACGGCATAGCGGCGACGATCGACAAGGTATCTCTACCGACCAACGCGGTCAGAGACGGCAGATCCCGCTACATCGAGATCACGATCTATCCCGGGCAATACTATATCCAGCTGCAGCGCAAGACGGCGGCAGGGTCGCAGATATTGGCATCGCAAGTCATAAATCTGGGAAAGCCGGGTGAGCCGGTTAAGGTCGACACCTCATCGGCGCAATGGGCGACCGTCGAGGCGCTCACCGTTTCTCCGACCGGCGGCAGGACGAAAGGGACGCGCTGGACCTTGGCGACCTCCGACAGCGAGGCCCTGTCGTCGACGGATGGCCGCGCGAAAGTGGTCCTGCGGGCCGCATTGAGCCAGTTGGGTGTCTGGGAGAAGGGCGACGCCGGCGACGCAAAGGCGATCGCCGCCTTCTGGGATGCAGCGGCAGGAGCAACGCCGAGCCCGTCGACCGACAGCACCATATACGGCCTCTGGGGAGGCGCCTTTGTGGCATGGGCCGTCGCTCAGGGAGGAGCGACACCGCCCAGAGGCAGCGCCGCTTTCCGATCATGGGAGAACTGGGGAACGGCGATCGCGCCCGACAAGGCCAAACCGGGGCTGATCGCGATCGTCGAGACGGGCAATCGGCAAGCGCCGACCCCGAGCGGCCTCATGGTCGGCATCTTTCTGAGAACCCAGCCCGACTGCACGGAAATGGTGACCGGCAATCTCGCCGACCGCGTCGCCATCACCTGCGTTCAGGGACGCGTTCTGAGCTACCGATCGGCCGGCGACTAAGGCGACGCACGGTCCCTCACATCAAGACGATCAGCGACAGCGGCGACAGCGTGATCTCGCTTTCCGCCTTGAGCCCTTTCCGTCCCTCGTCCGAGCCCGGCCCGGTCTCGGTGTCGAGCACCACAGACCACGAGCCTTGCTTCACCCGCGCCGGAATCTTGAAGACGACGTCGCCGTCAAAGGCATTGAAAAGAATCAGCGCCTCGTCGCCGCCCTGCTCGACCTCCGGCGTATGCATCAGGAGCCCGATGGCGCGCACGCCGTCATCGTCCCAATGCTCCTCCTGCTGGTCGCCGCCGGCGGGGTTGACCCAGCGCAGCACGCAGCCGTCGCGGAACGAGGCCCGCCGGAAGATTGCATGCTCCGCCCGAAGCTGGGTGACGCGCTGGACGAAGCCGGTCAGCGCCTTGTCCCTGTCCGTCAGCCTGTCCCATTTGATCCAGGCGAGCTCGTTGTCCTGCGCATAGACGTTGTTGTTGCCGTCGTTGCTGTGGCCGAGTTCGTCGCCGGCCAGGATCATCGGCGTGCCGTGCGAGAGCAGCAGCGTCGCCAGAAGGTTGCGCTTCTGGCGCTCGCGGGCGGCGATGACGCCCTCGTCGTCCGTCGGTCCCTCGACGCCGAAATTGAACGACAGGTTGTGGCCGTGGCCGTCCTTGTTGTCCTCGCCATTCGCCTCGTTGTGCTTCTCGTTGTAGGTGACGACGTCGTTCAGCGTGAAGCCGTCATGGGCGGTGATGAAGTTGACGCCGGCCCAGGGGCGGCGCCCACGCTGGTCGTAGACGTCGCCCGAGCCGGTGACGCGGGCGGCGAGGTCGCGGATGATGCCCTCCTCGCCTTTCCAGTAGGCACGGGTCGTGTCGCGATATTTGTCGTTCCATTCGGCCCAGCCGGGCGGGAAACCACCGACCTGGTAGCCGCCCGGCCCGATGTCCCAAGGCTCGCCGACCAGCTTGACCTTACGCAGCACCGGGTCCTGGCCCATCGCATCGAAGAAGCCGCCGCGCTGGTCGAAGCCGTGCGGCTCGCGCCCTAGGATCGTGCCGAGATCGAAGCGGAAGCCGTCGACCTCCATCACCTCGACCCAGTAGCGCAGCGAATCCAGCACCATCTGCAGCACGCGCGGATGGCTGGTGTTGACCGTGTTACCCGTGCCGGTGTCGTTGATGTAGAAGCGCGCCTCGTCCGGCATCGTCCGGTAATAGGAAAAGTTGTCGATGCCCTTGAACGAGAGCGTCGGCCCCATCTCGTTGCCCTCGGCGGTGTGGTTGTAGACCACGTCGAGGATGACCTCGAGCCCGGCATCGTGGAACCTGCGCACCATGTCGCGGAAGGAGGCGAGGCCGGCCTTGCCCTGGTAGCGGCCCATCGGCGCGAAGAATCCGATCGTGTTGTAGCCCCAGTAGTTGCGCAGGCCCTTCGGCTGAAGGTGATGGTCGTCGAGATAGGCGTGCACCGGCAGGAGCTCGACTGAGGTGACGCCGAGGCTCCTGATGTAGTCGACGATCGCCTTGTCGCCGAGCCCGTCGAAGGTGCCGCGCTTGCCTTCCGGCACGGCCGGATGGAGCTTTGTGAAACCGCGGACATGGGTCTCGTAGAAGATCGTCCGGTCCCATGGGACGGACGGTTTCGCCGGGGCTTCCGGATCGGCCGACCAGTCGCAGACCACGCATTTCGGCGTGAAGGGCGCGCTGTCGAGCTCGCTGAAGGTCAGGTCCTTGTCGGCCTCGGCCCCGGGATCGTAGCCGTAGTGCGCCTCGTTCCAGTCGATCTCGCCGGCGAAGTCGCGCGCGTAAGGGTCGAGCAGCAGCTTGTTGGGGTTGAAGCGGTGGCCTTCCTCCGGGGCGAAGCGGCCATGGACGCGATAGCCGTAGCGCTGGCCGGGCTTCACGCCGGGCAGATAGCCGTGCCAGATCTCGTTGGTGTATTCCGGCAGCGTGACGCGCGCTGTCTCGACCGTGCCGCTCTCGTCGAACAGGCAGAGCTCGACCCGCTCGGCATGGGCCGAGAACAGCGCGAAATTGGTCCCCTGCCCGTCATGGACGGCTCCGAGTTCGCTGAAGTCGCCGGCTTCGACCTCGTGGCCGACCGTTCCCGCCCCGTCCGACATCTTGCGCATCCCCGGCGATGAGGAGGGCGAAGGCCGCCGGGTCGCCCCGTCCTCCGCCGCTTCGACCAGCCCTCTCGCAACCGCAGCAACGCCATCGCCACCCGGCGGTTCCACTGGCGGTTCCAGCGGAATCGGCCCATGACTTGCATCGTCGATTTGCATCATGCGGCCCGCGGGTTTTTGCAGCGCAGCATGGAACCTTAATTGTTTTGCAGTGTTGTCGAACTGGCGATCAGGCAGGATGGCGACGATGTCCGAGGCACTGAAGCAGGTCGGGACGGAAGCGGGTTCCGCGACTTCAGAAAATGCTCTGACCTATGCGACGGCCGTCAAGCAGGGAGCACCCGACCTCGCTTCTGTCCTGCCCGCGACGACGAAGCTGCTGTTCGTCACCTCCGAAATGGGCGATTTCATCAAGGCCGGCGGGCTCGGCGAGGTCTCGTCGGCACTGCCGCGCGAACTGCGCAGCCTCTGCGACGTCAGGGTCCTGATCCCCGGTTTCCGGCAGGTGCGGGCGACGAAGCCGGCGATGGACATCGTGGCGCAGATGCCGCGCACCGCGACCCTGCCGCCCTGGTCGCTCGGTCGCTTCGCGATGCCGGACGGTCTGACCATCTACACCGTACTGTGCGACGAACTCTACGATCGTGACGGCTCGCCCTACGGCCCGTTCGGCGGCGGCGATTTCGGCGACAACGACGTCCGCTTCGCCCGGCTCTCGCTCGCTGCGGCGGAGATCGCGGCCGGCGAGGCCGATCCCAACTGGAAGCCCGACGTCGTCCACGTCAATGACTGGCCTTCGGCCCTGACGCCCGGCTACATGCGCTGGAAGGGGCTGACCACGCCCTCGATCCTGACGATCCACAACCTCGCCTATCAGGGCCTCTACCAGCCGCAGCGCATGGGCGCGCTCGGCATCCCCGACCTCGCCTTCTCGGTCAACGGCGCCGAGTTCCACGGCAAGGTCTCGTTCCTGAAGGCCGGCATCTTCTACGGCTCGCACGTCACCACGGTCAGCGAGACCTATGCCCGCGAGATCACCACGCCTGAGCATGGCTGCGGCCTCGAGGGCCTGCTCAAGACCCGTATGGACGAGGGCCGCCTGACCGGCATCGTCAACGGCATCGATGCGAGCTGGGCCTCGCCCGCCGGCGAGCGCGCCGGTCCGCAATTCGTGCGCGAATGGAAGCGCCGCAACGCCGACGACATCCGCAAGACCTTCGAGCTGCCGCAGTCGCGCGGGCCGCTGTTCTCGATCATCTCGCGGCTCGTCCACCAGAAGGGCATCGACCTCTCGATCGAGGCGGCCGAGACCATCGTCGCCAATGGCGGCCAGCTCGTCGTCACCGGACGCGGCGAGGCCCGCATGGAGGATGCGATCGAGCGCCTCGCCCGACGTCATCCCGAAGCGATCGCCGCCCGAATCGGCTTCGACGACGCCGAAGCGCGCCGCATCTTCACCGCCAGCGACTTCCTGCTGATGCCGTCGCGCTTCGAGCCTTGCGGCCTGAGCCAGATGTATGCCCAGCGCGTCGGCACGCTGCCGATCGCCTATCGCACCGGCGGCCTCGTCGACACGATCGACGATGGCGTCTCCGGCTTCCTGTTCTCGTCGCTGACCGGGGCCGGCCTGACCTCAGCCGTGACCCGGGCACTGCAGGCGTTCCGCAGCAAGCGCGCCTTCCGGCAGATGCGCGAGCAGGCGATGGCGAAGCGTTTCGACTGGAGCCGCCCGACGCATCGCTACGCCGATGTCTATGCCCGGGCGCTGGCGGCCTGAGCGGAGCCGCACAAATCCCGGACGGCTTCGCCCGACTATTTCGCCGGCTTGACGCCGGCAGTGTTCTCGGGCTTGGCGGCAGCGGCCTTTGGAGCGGCTTTCGTCGCAGCGGTTTTGGCCGGCGGCGTCGCGGCAGGGGCGGCCTTGGCGGCCGAGACAGGCGCCTTGCCCTTGGCGGGCACCTTCGGCTTCGGCTTGCCCTCGGCCGTGCTGGCGGCGACGCGCTGCTCGGCCTGCTGCCAGTGCTCGCGGTCGCGCCCCTGCGGTTTGCCTTCCGCCTCCCAGATCGCATAGGCCGTGTCACGTACGATCTGGTCCCGGCTCATCGCGATCTCCTGTGCTGGCGCGGCTTCGCGCGCTGTGACAACCTGCATCCATGGGCTTGGTTCCGGTCCGTCACGGCCCGAAACGACGGTCTTTTCCAGGAACGCCCAGGCCCTATGTCGCGTTGCATCATTGAGTCCGTCCCGCCGACGGAGTCGGTTCACTTCCGGGACGCCAGACGATGACGCATCACAGTCCGCCGCGACTGCCGCAGCTCCAGGACGCGGACGTGGACCTGCTCGAACAGGGCCGGCATCCCGACCCCTTTTCAGTTCTCGGCCGGCATCAGGTCGGAACGATGGCCGTCATCCGTGCCTTCCTGCCCGGCGCCAACTATGTCGAGATCGTCACCGAGACCGAAGAAGGCCGCCACACGACCGCGATGGCGACGCAGGGCAAGGGATTGTTCGAGGCGATCGGGCCGACCGACGCGCCCTATCGCCTGCGCATCGCCTGGCCCGGCGGCATCGAGGAGCGGGCCGACCCCTACAGCTTCGGCCTGCTGCTCTCCGAGGACGACGTCTACCTCGTCGCCGAAGGCCGTCATTTCGATCTCGCGACCCGCCTCGGCGCCAATCTGCGCACGATCGACGGTGTCGACGGCGTGCTCTTCGCGGTCTGGGCGCCGAACGCCGCCCATGTCGCGCTGGTTGGCGACTTCAACGGCTGGGATGCCCGCCGCCACCCGATGCGCCGCCGTCTCGGCCCGGGCGTCTGGGAGCTGTTCGTGCCGGGTCTCGGTGCCGGCGCCGTCTACAAATACGCGATCATCGGATCGAATGGTGAGCGCCTGCCCTGGAAGTCCGATCCGCTGGCGCGGCGCACCGAGCAGCCGCCGCGTACAGGCTCTGTCGTCGCCGCCGCGCCCGATTTCCATTGGACCGACGAGGCCTGGCTCGCCAGCCGCGAACAGGCCCATCCGATGGCCGAGCCGATGAGCGTCTACGAGGTCCATGTCGGCTCCTGGCTGCGCAGCGAATGGGGCCGGATGGGTTCCTGGGACGAGGCCGCCGACCGGCTGGTCGATTATGTGAAATACATGGGCTTCAGCCATATCGAGCTGATGCCGATCACCGAGCACCCGTTCGGCGGCTCCTGGGGCTATCAGCCGCTCGGGATGTTCGCCCCGACCGCGCGGCTGGGGCCGCCCGAGGCCTTCGCCCGCTTCGTCGACCGCTGCCACGCCGAAGGCATCGGCGTCATCCTCGACTGGGTGCCGGCGCACTTCCCCTCCGACGAGCACGGCCTTGCCCGCTTCGACGGCACCGCGCTGTACGAGCACGAGGATCCGCGCCAGGGCTTCCACATCGACTGGAACACGCTGATCTACAATGTCGGCCGGCGCGAGGTCCGCGGCTTCCTGATCGCCTCGGCGCTGTGGTGGCTGAAGACCTTCCATCTCGACGGGCTGCGCGTCGATGCCGTCGCCTCAATGCTCTATCGCGACTACAGCCGCAAACCCGGCGAGTGGGTGCCGAACCATCTCGGCGGCCGCGAGAATTTCGAGACCGTGAGCTTCTTCCAGGAGCTCAACACGCTGATCGGCGGGGAATGCCGCGGCGCCGTCACCATCGCCGAGGAATCGACCGCCTGGCCCGGCGTCACCGCGCCCGTGCATCATGGCGGCCTCGGCTTCCACTTCAAATGGAACATGGGCTGGATGCACGACACGCTGCGCTATTTCGCGCGTGATCCGATCCATCGCGGCCATCATGGCGACGACGTCACCTTCGGGCTGATCTACGCCTTCTCGGAGAACTTCATGCTGCCGATCTCGCATGACGAGGTCGTGCACGGGAAGGGCTCGCTGCTGGCGCGCATGCCGGGCGACGACTGGCAGCGCTTCGCCAATCTGCGGCTGTGCCTGGCGCTGATGTGGACCCATCCCGGCAAGAAGCTGCTCTTCATGGGCTGCGAGTTCGGCGCTGAGGACGAGTGGAACGTCGATGCGCCCTTCCCCTGGCCGCATCCGGACGACGCGCGCCGCCGCGGCGCGATGGCGCTGGTCCGCGATCTCAACGCGCTTTATCGCGGCACGCCGGCGCTCCACCGCCTCGACCATGCGCCGGAGGGCTTCGCCTGGCTCGTCGCCGACGACGCGCAGAACTCCGTCTTCGCCTTCACCCGCTCGGCCGGGGACGGCGCCGCGCCGCTGCTGGTCGTCGCCAACATGACGCCGGTCCCGCGTTACGACTACAGCATCGGCGTACCGAGGCCCGGCCTCTGGCGCGAGCGCTTCAACAGCGACGCAGGTGCCTATGGCGGGGCCGGCATCGGCAATGCCGGCGCGGCCGCGAGTGGCGCGATGCCGGCTCATGGCCATGCCCAGAGCCTGAGCCTGACGCTGCCGCCGCTCGCCTTGCTCGTGCTCGAACACGCGCCCGGCCGGGCACCCTGACATGCGGGCACGCTGACATGGCTGACAGGCGGATACCGGGATGAGCGACGATACGATGCTGCGCGTGCTGGCCGAGAAGGCCGGCATCAGCCCACGCTGGAGCGACGACAAGGGCAACGAGCATGTCGTCGCGATCGACAGCCTGCGCGCTATCCTCGACGCCTTCGGGCTGCCGGTCGGCGACGAGGCCGATATCCGCAACGCGATGTCGCTGGTCGAGGGCGGCATTAATCCGGTCGCGGCCTCGCGCTTCACCACCGCCCGCATCGGTCAGAAGGTCGCCTTGCCCGTCGCGGCGCCAGCCGGCACCGCCGTCGAGATCACGCTGGAAAGCGGCGCCCATCGCGTCGTCGTCTCCGAGGACGGCTATGACGGCGCGCTGACGCTCCCGGCCTTCGAGCAGCCGGGCTACCACACCGTCGCCACCGCGGAGGGCGAGTTCACCGTCGCCACCGCACCCGAGCGCTGCGTCACCTTCGCCGATCTCGCCGGTGGCCCGGGCTGGGGCCTCGCCGCCCAGATCTATTCGCTGCGCTCGCAAGGCGATGGCGGCATCGGTTCCTTCGCCGGCGTCGGCGCGCTGGCGCGCAAGGCCGGCCGACTCGGCGCCGATGCGCTGGCGATCAGCCCGGTGCACGCGCTCTACGGCGCCGAGCCCCTGCACTACAGCCCGTACTCGCCCTCGACGCGGCTGTTCTACAACCCGCTCCACGCCGACCCGGCGGTGATCTTCCCCGACGAGGCGATCGCGGCCGCCATCGCGCAGGCCGGCCTCGCCGAGGACATGGCGCGGCTCTCCGCTCTGCCGCAGGTCGACTGGCTCGCCGCGACGCCGCTGAAGCAGACGCTGCTGCGCGCGCTGTTCGCGGCGCTGCGCGACCCGAACCAAGGCCATGACTCGGCGCGCGCCGAGCTCGAGCGCCAGCTCGCCGAGCCCTCGCCGCTGCTGCGCGACCATGCCGTCTTCGAGACATTGCAGGCCGAGCGCCTGCGTCAGGACGCATCCGCCTGGCACTGGCGCGACTGGCCGGCGGCCTGGCACGATCCCGACAGCCCGGAGGTCGCCGCCTTCGCCACTGAGCATGCCGACGAGGTCGCCTATCATGTCTTCCAGCAATGGCTGACCGGCCGCTCCTATGGCGAGGCGCAGCGCATCTGCCGCGAAAGCGGCATGAAGGCCGGGCTGATCGCCGATCTCGCCATCGGCATGGACGGTTCCGGCAGCCACGCCTGGAGCCGCCAGCACGAGGTGCTCGGCGGTCTGAGCGTCGGCGCCCCGCCCGACTACTATTCGGCCGACGGCCAGAACTGGGGACTGACGACCTTCTCGCCGCGCGGGCTGGCGAGCTCGGGCTTCGCGCCCTTCATCGAGACGCTCCGCGCCAGCCTGCGCTATGTCGGCGGCATCCGCATCGACCACGTCATGGGCATGAGCCGGCTCTGGCTGGTGCCACAGGGCGCGAGCGCGCTCGACGGCGCCTATGTCGCCTTCCCCTCGGAGACGCTGTTCAGGCTGGTCGCGCTCGAATCCTGGCGCCATGGCGCGATCGTCATCGGCGAGGATCTCGGCACGCTGCCGCACGGTTTTCGCGATTACCTGCGCAACCAGGGCGTCGCCGGCCTGCGCGTGCTGCGCTTCGAGAAATCCGACGACGGGCTCATTCCGCCCGAGCATTGGGACCCGGCCGCCGCCGGTCTGACCACGACGCACGACCTGATCGCCACCGCCGGCTGGTGGGCCGGCGCCGATCTCGACGCGGACGATCCGGAGATCGCGCAGAAGCAGGATGTCCGCGCCTGGGATCGCGGCCTGTTCTGGGGCTCCTGCCGCAATGCCGGGCTCGTCGAGGGCGAGCGTCCGGAGCCGGAGGATACCGATCCCGTGGTCGACGCCGCGATCCGCTACGTCGCGAAGACGCCGTGCACGCTGAAGCTCATCTCGATCGAGGACGCGCTCGCCAGCCGCATCCAGCCCAACGTGCCCGGCACCACGACCGAGAAGCCGAACTGGCGCCACCGCCTCGACGGCGATGCCGGCGAGCTGTTGGATACACCGGCGGTGAAGAAGCGGCTCGCTCATCTCGGTCCGCCCCGCGAGGACAACGGCGCAGGTTGAAAACCTGGCCGATCCAATCCGAGCCCTCGTCCTGAGGAGGCCACGACAGCGGCCTCCTCAGGATGAGGTTGAGACGTGTCATCGTTCTGAAAACACCCAAGCGCCTACCGGAAGTTGCGTTAGCAAATCCGCAAGCGCCGGCGCGGCTTCGCCCGGCAGGTCAGGGCCGACGAAAGTCTCGACGCGGCCGCCCAATCCCTTCGGCAAAGCCAACGTCGTATCACCCCACCAGTCGGCCTCCGGCGTCAGCCCATTGCGCAGCCCGGCAGCACAGCAACGTGCGACGACGACCAGCAGCGTGCGTTCCTCATACCGCCGCAGGAAGGCAAGCGCATTGTCGGCTCGTGAGCCGGAAAGCGCCAGCGGCTCGTAGCTGCCTTCCGCGAACAGTGCCGGCTCCCGCGCCCGCGCGGCGAGCAGCTTGCGCAGCAGCGCCTGCTTGATCCGGCCGTCGCGCCAGCTCTCGGTCAGCAGATCGAGCGTCAGGTGCTGGGCGAGCGCGATCCGGCGCGCACCGAAATCGACCGGGCGGCGGTTGTCCGGGTCGACCAGGCTGAAATCCCAGTATTCGCAGCCCTGATAAAGATCCGGCACGCCCGGCACCGTGCAGCGCAAGGCCGCCTGGACCAGCCCGTTGGCCGCGCCCGCCGGCGCGATGCGTGCCACGAACTGCACGGCGTCAGCGAGAAAGGCTCGGCTGCGCGCCGGCTCGAACAGGGCAGCGACGAACTGAGCCGCCTTGGCTTCATAGGCCTCATTCGGCGCAGCCCAGCTCGAGCGCAGCTTGGCCTCGCGCAGGGCCTTGGTCCACCAGGCGCTCAGCCTCTCGCCGAAAGCGGCCAGGCCGGCGCCGTCTTCCGCCGCCAGATCGAGCGGCCAGGCGCCGATCGCCGTCTGATAGAGCATGTATTCGTCGGCTGGATCGAGGCCCTGCGGGCGTATCGCTTCGTTCGCCGCGAACCAGCGCGTCGTCGCGTCGACCCACTCCTCCGGCAGCTCGCTGATCACCGCGAGACGGGCGCGGACATCCTCGCCGCGCTTGTGGTCGTGCGTGGCGGTAGTCAGCATCGAGACGGGGATTTGCTGCGCCCGCAGCGCCATCAGCGCGTGGAATTCCTCCGGTGCCATGCCGAGCACGCCCGCATCGAAACCGACATCGTTGCGCGAGATCAGCCGGCCATAGCGATAGAACGCCGTGTCCTCGACCGCCTTGGCCGCGAGCGGCGCGGCGAGCTGGTTGAAGCGGCGCACCGCCTCGATCCGCGACGGGCGCAAGCTCTCCGGCCCTTCGCCGGCGATCACGGAAGCGACGAAGCGCAGCGCGGCCACGTCGCTGAGCGGCTCGTCGAGCGCGCTTTCCAGCGCCGCCTGCACGCGCTCGCCGGCGCCGACGCCGTCGTCCTGCCCGGTGACATAGCCGCGATAGGCCCGGAGCTGCGCGATCAGGCTGGTCACGGCCCGGCGCAGCGCCGCCCGCGTGATGCCCTCTCCGTCGCGGTGCTCGGCGCCGGCCGCCTCGAGCGCATCGACCAGCCGCTCGCGCTGGCCGTCGAAGGAATGCGTCAGTATCTGGTGGCGGGCGAGGATCTCCTCGCCGTGGAAATCGCGGAAGCGGCCGCTGAGCACAGCCCAATGCCCCGCCAGCGAGGGCGCCGCCTTCGGCTCGTGCTGGAGCGCCGAAACCTGGTCCATGAAGTCGTAACCGGTCGAGCCGTCGACATCCCAGTCGGTCGGAATGTGCTCGCCCGAGGCCAGGATTTTTTCGACGACGAGATAGGCGCGCTCGTCGCGCAGGCCCTCGGGCCGCTCGCCCTGCAGCGCATCGAGCTTCGCCCGCAGCTGCCGGCAATAGCAGGCCGGATCGGTCAGCCCGTCGACATGGTCGATGCGCAAGCCGTCGATCAGCCCGTCGCGATAGAGCCCGAGCGCGACGGCATGCCTGGCGTCGAAGGCCGCCGGCTCTTCCATGCGGACCGCAGCAAGCTGTGTGATGTCGAAGAAACGGCGCCAGTTGATTCGGTCGCCGGCATTGCGCCACCAGTCGAGCAGGTAGTTCTGCCGGCCGATCAGCGCATCGAGGCGTTCAGGCTCGCGGAAGGTATCGAGCCCGGCTTGGGCTATCTCCGCCTCGTCCTGCGGCCTGACCGGAAACAGGTGCTCGCCATAGGCGATGGCGAAACCCTCGCCGCCTTCACGTTCGACGAGCACGAGTTCGCCCCGTTCCAGCAGCTCGCGATAGGGACTCCCGAGGAAAGGCGCATGGACCTTGCCGCGAAGCTCCGCATCGGGCGGCTCGAAATCGACGTCGAACCAGCTGGCATGGCGGCTGGCAGGCCCATGCTTCAGCAAGTCGAGCCAGACCGGATTGTCGGCGCCGCCGACGGCGACGTGGTTCGGCACGATGTCGAGGACGATGCCGATGCCGTGCTCGCGCAGCGCCTCCGCCATGGCGCGAAAGCCCGCCTCGCCGCCGAGCTCGGGATTGATCGCATCGTCGCGTACCACGTCGTAGCCATGCTGCGAGCCGGCTCGTGCCGTCAGGATCGGCGACGAGTAGACGTGGCTGATGCCGAGATCGCGCAGATAGCCGGCGAGGCCGGCACCGGCCGAGAACGGGAATTCGGCATGAAATTGCAGGCGGTAGGTCGCACGGGGCGCGGGCACGGAGCGCGGCGGCGCGTCTGGCATGGGCTTTGGGCTTTCGGGCTGCTCGGCCGCGAGGCGGGCCGCTTCGGCAACCGCCGCCCCGCGCGGTTGTTCCCCGCCAGGAGAACGCTCTCAGGCCGCGGCGCGCGCCTCGACGATGCCGGCGATCGCTTCCAGCATGCGGGTGTCGTCGCCGGCCAACCCCTCCATCGCCGCCATGCGGGCGATCACGGTCGCGGCCACCGCCTCCTCGACCGTATCCTCTGCATAGGCGTAGAAGATCGTCGCATGCTGGCCGTCGCGGTGGCAGCGCCCCTCGATCTGCTGCAGCTGGATCGCGGAATGGCGCATGTCGTGGATGACGAGCGCCCGCTCGCGCTCGCCGCCGGGCATCTCGCCACGATGCAGCGAGATCGATTCCGTCACGGTGAAGATCACCGCGTCGAGCACGCCGCTCTGGAAGGCGATCCGCGTCTGCTCGTTGACGATGCCCGGGCGCTCGCCATTGATTTCGCCGACCCGCCAGCCGCGCCCGCGCAGCATGTCAGCCAGCATGGCGCTGGTTTCGAGGAAGGCGACCGAGACCGCGACCTGTTCGTCGTTGCCGAGCAGATCGTCGCAGAAGTCGGCGGTGCCGGCGATCCGGAGCAGGCTCGCCTTCTGGCGGAAGCGCAGATCGGCGGCCCAGCCCTGCGGCTTGCGCGTCGAGCCTCCGGCGAGCCCGAGCTCCTTGCGGAACTCGCGCCACGTCGCCTCGTAGAGCTTTCGCGCGCCGGCATCGAGCGCGACCGGCGCGAGCTCGCGCTGCACCTCGGGCCAGCCGGCGATCTCCTCCGGGCGCCGGCGCAGGCCGATGGCACGCGCACCGCGATAGAGCAGCGCCGCCATCACCTTGCGGTCGGCCTCGTTGGGCTCCCAGCTCCAGTTCTTCCAGCGCCCCTTGGCCCGGCCGATCTTCAGCTGCTTCATCAGCACGCGAAACCCGTCGAGATCGGCTCTCGGCATCCCGGCGGCGCGCGCCAGCAGCGGCCCGAGATAGGAGAGCTCATGCGGCGACTGGCCGGCCGTTGCGCTGAGATAGAGCGTGAAGCGCGCAGCTTGCGCCATCTGCCGGCAGACCAGCCCCTGCTGCGAGTTCGGGTTGCGGATGCGATGCGCCTCGTCGATCACCAGAAGTGGCCAGACGCGTTTGGCCACGCCGAGCTTTGCGAGCTCGTTGTTCTTCGCCCGGGTCGAGCGCTTCTTGCTCTCGGCCGGCGGCGCCAGCAGCGATTTCGTCTTCTCGAAGTTCATCAGGGTGACGCGCTTCGGGGCCAGCCCGGAGCGGGCGATCGTGCGGCGCCATTGCGGGATCGCGCCCTTCGGGCAGATCACCAGCACCTCGTCCTCCGGCATGGCCGCAAGCGCGAGCCAGGCCGAGAGCGTCTTGCCGAGGCCGGTGAGGTCGCCGAGCAGGAAGCCCGGAGCGCCGGCCGCGCGTGCGGAGAGAATGGCGTCACGTGCGACGAGCTGATGGGCGTGCGGGATGAAGTCGCGGTCGTCGGTCATGGCATCCTGGAATTCGCCGTGACCATTGCGGCGATGCGTTCGGTTCGACGTCGGCCGCACTCTTTGCACTGGCGGGCAACGCCGTCCACGGGCAAGACTTCGGCCGATCCGCAGACGCAGTCGATCTGCCCGGCGGGCCTGAGACCTTCGACGGAGAACCGCCCATGACCCGTGCCGCCGCCATCGCGCATGCGCAGGATTATTTCGATTCCGGCCGGTTCAAGACCGATCTCTCCCGCCTCGTCGCCATGCCGACCGAGAGCCAGAACCCCGAGCGCGCGCCGGTGCTGGCGCAATATCTCGAAACCGAGATGCGCCCGCTGCTCGAAAGCCTCGGCTTCGGCTGCACGCTGCTGACCCACCCGCTGGCGCGCGGGCCGTTCCTCCTCGCCCGGCGCATCGAGGACGAGAGCCTGCCGACGATCTTCGGCTATGGCCATGGCGACGTCATCCGCGGCCTCGATGCGCAATGGAGCGAGGGATTGTCACCCTGGCGACTGACCGAGCGCGGCGACCGCTGGTACGGCCGCGGCGTCGTCGACAACAAGGGCCAGCACGTCATCAACATCAATGCGCTGCGCGCCGTGCTCGAAACCCGCGGCAAGCTCGGCTTCAACTGCAAATACCTGATCGAGATGGGCGAGGAATCCGGCTCGCCCGGCCTGCGCGAACTCTGCGAGGAGCAGAAGGCGCTGTTCAAGGCCGACGTCCTGATCGCCTCCGACGGCCCGCGCCTCAACGCCGAACGGCCGACGGTTTTCCTCGGCGCGCGCGGCGGGGTCACCTTCGACCTCTCCATCGTCGCGCGCGAGGGCGGGCACCATTCCGGCAATTGGGGCGGTATTCTCTCGGACCCTGCGATCCAGCTCGCCCATGCCATCGCCTCGATCACCTCGCCGACCGGCCAGATCCGCATCCATGAATGGGTGCCGAAGGAGCTTCCTGCCGCCGTGCGCAAGGCGCTGGTCGGCTGCGAGATCGACGGCGGCCCGCAAGGCCCGACGATCGATCCGGGTTGGGGCGAGCCCGGACTGACCCCGGCCGAGCAGGTCTTCGGCTGGTGCTCCTTCGACGTATTGGCGATGAAATCGGGCGTACCGGAGACGCCGGTCAACGCCGTGCCTCCGAGTGCCTGGGCGCGCTGCCAGCTGCGCTTTGTCGTCGGCATCGACCAGAACGACATCGTGCCCGCGCTACGCCGGCATCTTCTGCGTCATGGCTTCCCGATGGTCGAGGTCTCGCTGGCGCGCGAAGCGATCTTCGGCGCGACGCGACTCGACCCGGAAGACCCCTGGGTCGACTTTGCGCTCGCGTCGATCGCGAAGAGCACGAACAAGCAGCCAGCCCTGCTGCCCAATCTCGGCGGCTCGCTGCCGAACGACATCTTCGCCGACGTCCTCGGTCTGCGCACGATCTGGGTGCCGCACTCCTATCCGGGCTGCTCGCAGCATGCGCCCGACGAGCATCTGCCTGTCGCGATCGCGCGCGAAGGCCTGACGCTGATGGCCGGGCTGTACTGGGACGTCGGCAGCGGCAGCGCCCCGCCGGTCTGAGCGCTACTCCTGCGGCTGGCGCGGATCGCGGCCGGGCGGCAGGTCGATCGGCGTCGCAGGGGGCGCCTCGGGCGGGGCGTTCGGCGGCAGTTCCGGCGGCGGCTCGGTGGGGATGCCCTGCGGCTCGGCGTCGGGCGGCATCTCGACCGGCGGCGCCGGCGGAATCTCCGTCGGCGTCAGCGGCGGCGCCTCGGGCGGCGGCATCGGCACGGCCGGCGTGCTGCCCGGATCGGCCGCCGAATAGCCGCGATGATGGTCGATCGACATGAAAACGCGCTCCTTCTTGCGAAGGAACGCGTCATCTCGTCGAAGGTTCGGCGCGCCGGGCCGGCGCGTCAGAACTGGTAGCGCAGGCCGCCGTTCAAAGCGTAGCCCTCGATCTTGTCGCCGAAACGCAGATCGCCGCGCACGAAGCCGGAGAGGCCCGGAACCGTCGAGGATATCGCGACACCGGCGCTGACCTGCCCGTAGGTGCCGACGCGGTCCGTCGTGGTCGGGAAGCTCAGGCCGCCGATCAGGCCTTCCGCCTTGGTCCGGCCGGCGAATTCGCGCCAGACGCTGGCGGCGACGTAGGGCGCGACGACGATCGTCTCGGTCGGCTGGAAGAAGGTGCCGAGCTGGACGCCGAAGCGCCCGGTGATGCTCTCGATCGGCTGCCAGCTGACGGTTGCCGTCGGCGTCCGCAGCGAGTCGACTTCGGCCCGCGAGTAGAGCACCGCGATCGACGGATCGACATAGATCGTGTCGGTGATGTTGAAGCGCTGCGTCATCGAGGCGAGGCCGCTCCAGCCATCGGCCTTGAACTTGGCGTTGGTCAGGCCGGCCGAGGCCGAATTGATCTTCAGGTCGAAATCGTCGCGCCGCAGCAGCACGTCGAAGGCGAAGCCCGCATTGTTGCGGACCGCGCCGTAGACGCCATAGAACGGCTGCTCGACCTCGAGCCGGGTGTCCTGGCTCGTGACCTTGGCGCTGACCTTGCCGCCATGGACGCCGAGATTGGCGGTCCAGCCGGAGCCGTTGATGTTGTAGAGGCCGGCATCGAGGCCGAGCTGGAAGCCGTTGAACCCGGCCTCGTTGACGGCGCGGAACGAGCGCGACACGCCGCCGACGCTGCCGACCGTGCTGTTCGAGGTAATGTCGAACTGGCCGCCGCGGGCGCGACCCCAGGAGCCGATCGAGAAGGTGTTCGGCTGCGGATCGGCCGGGCCGCTGATGAAGGCGGAGGCAGGCTCGCTGAAGGCGTTGATCGAGGACAGCGCGCTCGACACCGAGGCGACGAAGCCGGTGGCGGCGACGACGTTCAGGTCCGGCCGGACGACGAAGTTGCCCGAGCCGGGCGAGGTCTCGCCGAACCAGTACTGCACGAGGCCGTTATTGGTGATGAGCTGGCCACCGCCGCCCGCGAACGGGCTCGGGCCGGTCGCTGCCAGCGCGCCATTGGCGACGAACTGCGCCCCGGACGCTCCGCTGACGACACCGATGTCCTGGGCCAACACGACATTGGTCGCACTCAGCTGCGCGAAGTCGACCGTCGTCGTGCCGGACGAACCCCCGCCCAGGACGGCGATCCGGTCGGCCGAGGCGCCGGCGATGCTGAGGTCGAGCCCGACGCGGCCATTGCCGGACCAGCCGCCCCCAACCGTGATCAGGTTGTTGGTCGAGCCGTTGCGCAGGTCGATCGAGCCGGTGTTGGCGAGGTTGCCGATCGTGCGCAGCGAGGCACCGCTGCCGAGCGTGACCGCGCCGGAGTTCGACAGCGAGCCGAGCGTGGCGGCGAGCGAATTGGCGACCGACATGGTGCCGGCATTGGTCACGGCACCGCTGACGGAGAAGTCGCCGCCGGTGACGGAGAGCGCCCCGCTGCCGAGGTTGCTGAAGGCGCCGGTGACCTGCAGCGGACCGGTGCTGGTGAAGCTGCCGGCGTTCTGCACCAGCGCCGAACTGATCGCCCCGCGCGCCGTGGTCGTCGCGCCGGAGACCGTCGAGAACAGCGTCGCGGCATTGACGACGCCGGTGCTGGCGAAGGTCGCGGCGTTGGTCAGGGTCGGCGCCGAAACCGTGCCGGCGTTGGTGAAGGTGCCGGCATTGTTGGCGATGCTCGTCGTCGCCGAGAGCGTGCGCGAGGCCGCGACCGTGACCGCATTGCTCGCCGTGCTGTTGTTGGTCAGCGTCGAGATGCCGGTCATGTTGCCGCCGGTGACGGCGATGATGCCGACGCCCTGGTTGGTGACCGCCCCGGTGACGGCGACGTCGCCGCCGATCACGTTGATCTGGCCGTTGTTGAAGATGTTGCCGCCGGCGGTCAGCGTCGCGGTGCCGCCCGGGCCGTTGAAGTTGATGATGCCGCTGGCGAGGTTGTTGATCGCGCCCGCATCGGTGATCGTGCCGTTGGTCGCGACGTTGATCGTCGCGTTGTTGTTCAGCGTGTTGGCCGTGCCCTGCAGCGTCGCGCCGACCCCGACCGAAATCGAGCCGCCATTGTTGTTGATCGTCCCGGCCGAGAGCGTGCGCCCGTCGCCGATCGTCACGGTGCCGTTGTTGGTCAGCACGGTGATCCCGGTCAGGTTGCCGCCGGCGACGGCCAGCGTGGCGCCCGCGACGTTGGCGAATGTGCTGACCATCGCCAGGTTGCCGGTCACTGTGAAAGTGCCGGCATTGTTGTTGACCGCGCCGCCGATCGTGCCCTGGGCGTTGGCGATGTTGTTGTTGGTGACGTCGCCGTTGATCGCGCCCGTGCTGTTCAGCGTGCCGGCGGCGTTGTTGAGCACGGCACCGGCGATCGTGCCGGTGTTCGTCAGCGTGCCCGCATCGATGGTGGTCAGGCCGGTATAGGTGTTGACGGCGCTCAGCGTCAGCGTGCCGGCACCGTCCTTGGTCAGCGTGCCCGCACCCGTGCCGATGACGCCAGAGATCGTCGTGTTGCCGGCGCCACCGACCGTCAGGCCGAACGCGCCGGTGATGCCGCCCGACAGGGTCAGCGTGCCGGCGTCCGAGTTGATCCGGCTGGCGGCGGCCAGCGTGATCGCGCCGGCATAGCTGTTGGCGCCGGACACGTTGCGCAGCGCGCCACCATTGGCGACACCCGTGCCGCTCAGCGACAACGCCTCGGCCCCGACCGCGATGCCGCCCTGGATTTCCAGCGCCGCGCCACTGGCGACGGTCGTGCCGCCGGCCGTCGTTCCGAGCGCCGTGGCGTTCTGGATGTTGAGCACGCCGGCGGTGATCGTGGTCGCGCCGGTGTAGGTGTTGGCTGCGCTCAGGACCAGCGTCCCGGCACCGTCCTTGGTCAGGGTGTTCGCGCCGGTCGCGATGACACCCGAGATCGTCGTGTTGCCGGCACCGCCGACAGTCAGGCCGAACGCGCCGGTGATGCCGCCCGACAGGGTCAGCGTGCCGGCGTCGGAGTTGATCCGGCTGGCGGCACCCTGCGTGATCGCACCGGCATAGCTGTTCGTGCCGGAGATGTTGCGCAGCGCGCCGTCGTTCGCGATGCCCGTACCACTCAGCGACAGCGCCTCGGCGCCGACCGCGATGCCGCCCTGGATCTGCAGCGCGCCGCCGCTGGCGACCGTCGTGCCCGCAGCGGTCGTGCCGAGGGCGCTGGCATTCTGGATGTTGAGCACGCCGCCGGCGTTGACCGTGGTGGCCGTGGTGTAGGTGTTCGCGCCCTGAAGGATCAGCGTGCCGCTCGCCACGGTGACGCTGGCGGTGTTCGAGATGACGCCGCTGACCGTCGTCGTGCCGACGGAGGCCGTGATCGCGCCCGCGCCGTTGAGATTGCCCGCGATCGTGCCGCCCTGCAGCGACTGCGCGCCGGCCGACGTCACGGTCGTGCCGGCCGCGATGGTGGCGCCGCCGGATTGGGTGAACGTAGCCGAATTGATCTGCACGGTTCCGCCGGTGGTGCCGCCCGACTGGACGAAGGCGCCCGACAGCGTCAGCACGCCCGAGCCGTCGACGGTGCCGCCCGACTGGTTGATCGAGCCGAACGAATCCGTACCCGAGGACGTGAAGGTGCCGGTTCCCGAGACGAGCACCGTCGCAGCAGCCGCCAGCGCGTCGGAATCGGTGACGAGCGTGCCGCCGCTGACTGTGACGGTGGTCGAGGCGACCGAGCCGGCGCCCGTGATGTTCAGCGTTCCGGCGGTAACCGTCGTTCCGCCGTTATAGGTGTTCGCGGCGGTCAGCGTGACGGTTCCCCCGCCCGACTTCGTCAGCGCGCCGGTTCCTGCAAGCACGGCGCTGACCGTGCCGGCCTGAACGTCGAAGGTGCCGGAGGACGACAGCGTACCGTTCTGGATCGTGCCGCCCGTCAGCGTCAGGCCGCCGTTCTGCACCGAGGTGAAGCCGCCGAGATCGAGCGTGCCGCCCGAGACAGCGAGCGTGTTCGCATTAGCGCCCAGGCCGCTTGCATTGCCCAGCGTCAGCGTCCCGTCACTGATGGTGGTACCGCCGGTGTAGGTATTGGCGCCCGACAGCGTGACGGCGCCTCCGGTCGTCTTGGTGAGCGCACCGGCTCCGGCGAGGACGGCGCTCACCGTGCCGGCCTGAACGTTGAAGGTTCCGGAGGAGGACAGCGTGCCGTTCTGGATCGTGCCGCCGGTGAGCGTCAGGCCGCCGTTCTGAACCGCCGTGAGCCCGCCGAGATCGAGCGTGCCTCCCGAAACCGCGAGCGTGTTGGTGATCGCGCCGAGACCCAGTGCGTTGCCGAGCGTCAGCGTCCCGGCGCTGACCGTCGTCCCGCCAGTGTAGGTGTTGACACCGGACAGCGTGACGGCGCCTCCGGTCGTCTTGGTGAGCGCCCCGGCGCCCGCGAGCACGCCGTTCACCGTGCCCGCCTGCATATCGAAGCTCGTGCTGGCCGAGACCGTCGCGCCCGCCGCCAGCGTTCCGCCGGTCAACTGATAGGTGCCGACGTTTATCGTTCCGTTCTGGACCGTACCGCCCGATTGATTGAGCGTCGCTTGCGTCTGTGTCGTCGTGCCCAGATCGAGCGTGCCGCCGGACACCGTCGTCGTGTTGGTGGTCGCGCCCAGCGTGCCGCCGACTCCGATGAGGAGAGTTCCGGCGCTGACAGTCGTGCCGCCACTATACGTATTCGCACCAGCCAGGGTCAGAGTGCCGCTTCCCGCCTGCGTGACAGCGCCGACGCCGGCAATGATCGTTGTGATCGACTGGGCGACCGTCGAGGTATTCGACAGGCCGGTCACCGTGCCGAAATTCACGGTCCCGCCGGTGATGACGTAGGACGCTGCACCGGATATGGCCCAGCTGTCGGGGCTGACCGTCCCGGTGACGGTAATGAGCAGGTTTCCGTTCCCGCTGAACGTCGCCGCCTCGCCAGCGGCGTCCGGAACGGCACCGGCAGCAGTCGGATTCCAGTTCGCATCGTTGTTGTAGTTGGCGTCGGCCCCGACCCAGTCGACCGTCTGCGCCAGAGCCGCATTCGGCTGGAACAGCATCAGCCCCATCACCACGCCGGTCGCCAGTGCCGTCGTCGCGGCGATGCGCCGGATCGGCATGCGGGGCCGCAGCGGCAGGATCGACTTGGAGCGAGCAGGCAGGCGCTTCATCAACGTCACCATCAAAGCTTCGGTTCGAACCTCGCCGCTCTTGCCTCGATCGCGCCAGCGATGCTGGGTCTCGACCGGGCAGAAACAACTCAGCCGTCAAAACGACAAATTTCCACCCGAATCCATCATCCGATTGCCATGGTTGCGTCAAGCGCGCCTTGCGGACCGGCGGGACTGGCCGGAGCCGCCGGCACGGCGGGCCGATCTAGTCTTGGACAGCGCTTTCCGCTTCGATATCAATGATTTGTTAGCTTTTGGCCAAGCTCGGCCTTTCCCCTCTCTGCCGGCTTTGATGTATAGCCGTGGCTTTTTCGGCAGAGGCGTGGCGCAAATACAACGAGAAACAAGGTCTTCCCCGCAGGCGCGGGGGGTCCGTCAGGTCTCGTCCGGCGCGGGCGGCTGAGGATCGCACCGGACCGATCGAAATCGAGCGGCCTTGCTTGGCGGAAAACCAGCTTTTTCCCGATGAAACCGGCAGCGGCACGACGGCCTCGTCGCGCCAACCCCGTGATTTCGCCGTGTTGCCGGCGATTCGGCCAGCAACTGCCACCGGCATCCATGAGCTCGGGCGCCGGCAACGCGCCACGATTGTTGGGACGAAAATCTACGAGCCGCACGAGACATCATGGCGCTGAATCAGCGGCTCGCGACGCCGTGCGACCGTACGACTTTGCGACATGGAAAATGGGCCGGACGTTCCGGCCCCGTTCTCACGGCCCTGCGGCCAAGTCCTTGAAGTCCGTGGTGGGTGATGTAGGGCTCGAACCTACGACCCGCTGATTAAGAGTCAGCTGCTCTACCAACTGAGCTAATCACCCATACGCCACGAAGCGTAGACCCGTCCGCCGGCTTGGAGCCGCGTCGGGCAGGCCGGCCGTGTAGCAAAGCCCCCCTGCCCTGTCCACCCGCCGCCGCAACAAAAATCGCGGGGTCCCCGGACGCGAAAGCCACGCCGGCCTCAGTGCGGCTCGACGCCATAGGCCCGGTAGCGCTCGCCGACGCCGGCATCGAGCGCCAGCGCCCGGTCGAAATCGGCGGCAGCGGCGGCTGTGTCGCCGCGCAGCTTCCGCGCCAGCCCGCGGCCGTAGAACGCCTGGCCGGATTGCCCGTCGAGCGCCAGCGCCCGGCCGAAATCGGCGATGGCGTCGTCGAGATCGCCGCGCTTCAGGTGGACAAGTCCGCGGCTGCTGAAGGCGCCGCCGTAATCGGGACTCAGGCGCAGCGCCTCGTCGCAATCGGGGATGGCGCTGTCGGTCTCGCCGGCGACCGCGCGGATCAGGCAGCGGCTGTTCCACAGCACCGCCCGGTCGGGATGGCGGCGGATGACAAGGCCGAGTTCCTCGATCGCGCGCCCGGGCTGCTGCGCGCCGACCAGCGCCTGCGCCAGGGCCAGAGCGAGATCGAGACGGTCCGGCGCCAGCACCAGCGCCTGGCGGTAGTCTTCGGCCGCGCCCGCCTCGTTCAGCGCCCGCCTGACCGCGGCGCGCCAGGCCCAGCCGTCGGCGTCCCTTGGGTCGAGCGCGATGGCGGCGCTGAGATCGGCCAGCGCGGCGCCGAGTTCGCCGCTCTCGCGCAGCACGAGCGCCCGGTTGAGCAGGACCGGGCGGTTCGCCGGCGCCCGTGCCAGCGCCGCGCCATAGCGCGCGATCGCTCCGGCCCGGTCGCCGAGCCCGGCCTGCGCCCGCCCGCACTGGAACAGCGCCTCGACCGCATCCGGCTCGCCGCGCAGGACCGCCTCGCAATCGCCCAGCGCCGCGCGGAAGTCGCGCTCGGCGATCCGCAGCCGCGCCCGCTGCACCAGCGCCTGCGGCTGCCCGGGCTGGACGTGCAGGATCGTCTCGAGATCGCGCCCGGCCTGGAGCTGGCGCGCGGCGTCGCCGATGCCGAGCTGGACGCGGCGCAGCAACCGCTGGAGATCGAAGCGGTCGAGCGCGATCGCCGCGTCACGTTCGGCCGGCGTTTCCGGCCGGGCGGCCGGCACCGGCGGAGGCGGGCGCCGCGCTGCCGCATAGCCCTGGCGGAAGCCGGCACGCTCGGTCTCCCAGGCGGCCGAGAGCGAGGCTGCCAGCGAGACGAGGCGCTCGGGCCAGACCTCGATGCCGCGGCCGGCCCGTTCCAGCACCGCCTCGCGCCGCGCCAGCGCCTCGGGCTGACCCGGATGGGTCGCCAGCACCAGGTCGTAATCGGCCAGCGCTGCCTCCGTACCGCCGAGGCCTTCCGAGGCCCGGGCACGCATCAGCCGGACATGCGCATCGCCCGGCCGCTCCGCCAGCACGGCGTCGAAAGCCGCGCGCGCCTCGCCGAGGCGCCCGAGCGCGAGCAGCGCCTGTCCGCGCTCCTCCTGCCAGACGGCCCCAGTGGCGCCGAGTTCGGCCGCCTTGTCGAAATCGGCCAGCGCAGCTTCTGGGCGGCCGAGTTCCAGCAGCAGCCGCGCCCGGTTGAGGCGGCCCTCGCGATCGGCCGGCGACAGACGCAGCGCCTCGCCGAGATCGGTCAGCGCATTCTCCTTGTCGCCCTGCGAGGCGCGCAGCAGGCCGCGATTGTTGTAGGCCGCGGCATGGCCGGGATGGGCGTCGATCAGGGCCGAATAGGCCACGACCGCATCTGCCGGACGCCCCAGCACCTGCAGCGCATAGGCGCGCCGGAACAGGGCCGGCTCGTCGCCCGGTGCGAGGCGCAGAGCCATCTCGTAGTTGCGCAGCGCGATGTCGCGGCGGCCCAGCGCCTCGAAGCTGCGCGCGCGCTGCATCCAGACATGGACCGCGCGCGGGTCGCGCAGCAGTGCGGCGTCGAAATCGGCGATGGCGTCGCGCTCGCGCCCGCTCGCTGCCCGCGACAGCCCGCGCCGGAAATAATGGCCGGCCCGCTGCGGCTCGAGATCGATCGCGGCGTCGAGATCGGCGAGCGCGCCGGCATGGTCGCCCGCGATCTGGAGCAGCCGCCCGCGTGCGGCGCGGGCCCGCGCGCTCGACGGATCGAGCGCGATGGCGCGGTCGAGATCGTCGCGTGCTGCCGCCGTGAGGTCGCGCTTCTCGCGCAGGGCCGCGCGATCGAGATAGAGCGCCGCATGACCGGGATGGCCCGCGATGGCGCGGTCGAGCGTCGCCAGCGCCTCGGGCTCGCGGCCGAGTTCGACCTGCGCGAAGGCGCGGCCGCGCAGGGCGCCGACATGGCCCGGAACGAGCGCGAGCGCGGCGTCGAAATCGACGAGCGAATCCGCGTCGCGATCGGCGCTCTGGAAAAGCCAGCCGCGATGGGTCAGGAGATCGGCGCGCCGCGCCGGCCGGCGCTCCAGCAGCAGCGCCTTGCCGCAGGCGAGGATGCGCTCGCCATCCGCATCGGCGCGGTCGCCCTCGCAGATGCGCGCGAGTTCCGCGATGTCGGGCGCGCGCTCGATGGTCCGCGACGGTGCATGGGCTGCCGCCACGACAGTCTGGAGAGCGAGCGCGCCCGGCAGAGCGAGCGCACCCACGAGCGCGAGCATGCGAATCGGCATCCGGCAGCACTCCGAGGAACCGCTGGATGATGCAGGCCGAGGCCATCAACCGTCGAGCGGACGTTTGGTTCCCGAAGCAATCGCCGTGCCGCTGTTGCGCCGGCAACACGATCGGAGGACCGCGAATCGCCGGCTGCCGATTCTGGTTACCGAGGCGTTAAGCCATGTCGCGACGCGCTGTCGCGCTTCAGGACGCCGCCCGGCCGGCATGATGGCTGCCGCTTCCGCGCTGGAAGACGCGGTCGCGCGGCAGGACCATCGCCGGATCGATGTCGGGCCGCTCGCGCAGTTGCGCCATCGCCGCCTCGAGCGTCGCGATATCGAGCGCCGGCAGCGCCTCGAAGCCCGGCAGCACGAAATAGCTCTGCTGGTAGTCGTCGATGCGATAGCGCGTCCGCATCACCCGGCCGGACTCGAAGCCGATGCGGTTGGGCGAGGCGCTCTCCAGCGCGAATACGGTCTCGCCCGGAGACGAGGCGATGCCGGCCCCGAAGATGCGCAAGCCCGCCTCCGTCTCGATCAACCCGAACTCGACGCTGTACCAGTAGAGCCGGGCCAGCCGCGCCAGGTCTTCCGGAGCGGTGAAGCGAAGCCCGGCCTCGCCATAGGCGGCAACGAAATCGGCATAGGCCGGATTCATCAGCAGGGGCACATGGCCGAAGACGTCGTGGAAGATGTCGGGCTCCTCGATATAGTCGAACTCGTCCGGGCGCCGGATCCAGAACCCCGCCGGAAAGCGCCGCTCGGCCAGATGCGCGAAGAACACGCGGTCCGGCACGAGGCCGGGCACGGCGACGACCCGCCAGCCTGTGGCCGCCTCGAGCACGCGGTTCATCGCCTCGAAGTCGGGGATGCCGTCGGCAGCGATGCCAAGCGCCGAGAGCCCGGCGAAGAATTCATCGCAGACGCGGCCCTTGAGCAGCTCGACCTGGCGCCGGTGCAGCTTCGACCAGGTCTGGTGATCGGCCGCGGTATAGTCGTCATGGCGCTGGTCGACGACGAAATCGGGCGGCACCTGATCGGCCGTCAGGCCCGATCGCTCGAACGGATCACGTGTCATGGCGGTTCTCCTCCGTGTGAGAGGATCGCCGTAGCCATCGGTCATGTCCTGACTATCTGTTGCCCGAGACCAGAATCGTGAGCATGATCTGACCCGAGAGCGACTTTCGGGGTCATGAGATGACGCAGACGGACCTTTCAGGCCTCGACGACACCGACAGGCGCATCCTCCGGACGATCCAGCATGACGGCCGCATCACCAATGCGGCGCTGGCCGACACGATCGGCATGGCCGCCTCGCCCTGCCTGCGCCGGCTGAAGGCGCTGGAGGAAAGCGGCGTCATCGGCGGTTACCGCGCACTGATCGACCGCCGCGCGCTCGGCCACGCCGTCGAGGCCTATGCTTTCGTCAAGCTCTCGCAATCCGATCCCGACTGGCGCACGCAGCTCGTCGCGCGGCTGAAAGGGTTCAGGGAGGTCGTCTCCTGCCTGGCGATGACCGGCGAGTGCGATCTCCTGATCCACATCGTCGCGCGCGACATCGAGGCCTATGGCGAATTCGCGATGCAGCGCCTCCTGACGCTACCCGGCATCGCCGACATGCGCTCGTCCTTCGTACTGTCAGAGATCAAGCGCGACGAGGGCTGGCCGATCTAGGCTCAGGCCACGAGGCGCTGCGAGACGGCCTGCACGAAATCCTCGAGACTGCCGACGAGGTCGTCAGCCACGCCGCCGACCGAGGCCGAGCGCGCGTTCATCTCCTCGACCGAGGCACCGACCTTCCGGACCGCGTTGAAGGTGCTGGTGATGGCCTCCAGCGCGGTCTCGACCTCGGCGGCAGTGCCATGGGCGTCGTCGGCCATGGCCTGGGTCACCGCAAGCTGCTCGTTCAAGGCCGCCGCAATGGCGGACGAGACGTCGGCCATGCCTCTCACTGCCGCGTCGATGCTGGCGATCGAGCCGACGCAACCGTCGGTCGCCTGGCGGATCGCGTCGATCCGCGCGGCGATCGAACCGGTGGCGCTCGTCGTCTGCGCGGACAGGTTCTTGACCTCGCTCGCGACGACGGCGAAGCCGCGCCCGGCATCGCCAGCCCGCGCCGCTTCGATCGTCGCGTTCAGCGCGAGCAGGTTGGTCTGGGCTGCGATATCCGAGATCATATCGACGACCGAGCCGATCTCGCCGACAAGTCCGGCAAGGCTTTCGATCGTCTCCTGCGCCTTGCCGGCGGCGCCGACGGCCTCTCTGGCGATATCCGCTCCATCGCGGGTCCGACGATCGATCTCGACGATCGACTGGCGAAGCTGTTCGGTCGAGGCGGCGTTCTGCGACACGACCTGGCGCACGCGGCCGAGGCTTTCGCGGCTGGCCGTCATGCTTTGGCCGGCGCTGTCGGACACATGCGTGCAGTTGGCCGCGACGCTGTTCAGCGTGCCCGATGCCTGCGCCGCGGCCTGCGACGCGTCGCCGACCTTGTCCCGGAACTCCTGGGCCAACGCCTCGATCTCGGCACCCCGCCGGATCGTCTGCGCCTCCCGCTTCTGGCCGACGATCTCCATCGAGCAGGACAGGTCGACCATCAGGAGCTCGACGATCCTGCGGCAGGCTTCGGCCGCCGCCTTTCCCGAGAACCTGTGCCGCCGGCCGATCTCGGGGAAGGCGGCGCGGACGACCGCGAGGATCATCACGACATGGCCGCGTGCTCCGAAGGGCGTCGCCGCTTCCGCCGTCACCACCTCGCCGAGGGAGCGCAGATAGGCCTTGTCGAAATCGGCGGCGAAGATCTGGGCGCCATGGCGCGCCAGCGGCTGCTCGAGGCTGGCGCCGTAGCGCCGCGCCATCTCCGCCATGCGCTCATGCTTCTGTAGCCGGTCGAAATGGAGCCGGACGCCGCCCGCCAGTTCCTTGCCGACGACTTCGTGCAGGCTGCAAGCGAGCGCGAGCGTCGCCGCGTCGACCCCCATGACCGGGAAGCGCGACTGCGGCGAGCCTGACCGCATCGAGGCGGTGGGGTCTAGACCCGTCTCATCAGGCGACGTCATGCCGACGAGGATGGATCATCATGGTTAACGCGACGTCACCGGCTGCAAACCGGTTCCGTCCGCGGCCGCTCTACTCGGCCGCGGCCTGCGAGTGCAGCCGGCCGCCCTTGGCGACGAGCTTGTTGAGCGCCACCAGATAGGCCTTGGCCGAGGAGACCAGCGTATCGGGATCGGCGCCGCGCCCGGTCACCAGCGAGCCCTCCTGCGACAGCCTGACCGAAACCTCCGCCTGCGCGTCGGTGCCCTCGGTGACGGCATGGACCTGATAGAGCTCCAGCGTCGCCTCGTGCGGCACGATCGCCTTGATCGCGTTGAAGACGGCATCGACCGGGCCATTGCCTTCGGCCTCCTCGGTGACGATCCGGCCCTCGACCTCGAGCTTCATCGTCGCGCGCTGGGGCCCGCGCGTGCCGGCGATCACCGTCAGCGAGACCAGCCTGACCCGGTCATGCGCCGAGGCGATGTTCTCGTCGACCAGCGCCTCGATGTCCTCGTCGTAGACGTGCTTCTTGCGGTCGGCGAGCGCCTTGAACCGGGTGAAGGCGTCCTCCAGCTGGTTGTCGCCGAGATCGTAGCCCATCTCCTTCAGCTTGGAGCGGAAGGCGGCGCGGCCCGAATGCTTGCCCATCACCAGCGAGGTCTTCGACACGCCGACCGATTCCGGCGTCATGATCTCGTAGGTCTGGGTGTGCTTCAGCATGCCGTCCTGGTGGATGCCGCTCTCATGGGCGAAGGCGTTCCGGCCGACGATCGCCTTGTTGTACTGCACCGGGAAGGATGTCGCGGTCGCGACCAGCTTCGAGGCGCGGTTCAGCATCTGCGCCTCGATGCCGGTCTCGTAGGGCAGCACGTCGGAGCGCGTGCGGATCGCCATCACGATCTCCTCCAGTGCGGCGTTGCCGGCCCGCTCGCCGATGCCGTTGATGGTGCACTCGACCTGGCGCGCCCCGCCTTCCAGCCCGGCCAGCGTGTTCGCGACCGCCATGCCGAGGTCGTTGTGGCAATGCACCGAGAAGATCGCCTTGTCGGAGTTCGGCACGCGCTCGCGCACGGTGCGAAACAGGGCGCGATATTCGTCCGGCGTGGTGTAGCCGACCGTGTCGGGGATGTTGATCGTGGTCGCGCCGGCCTTGATCGCGGTCTCGACGCAGGCGCAGAGGAAATCCATCTCGGTACGGGTGCCGTCCTCGGCCGACCACTCGACGTCGTCGACCCAGTTTCGGGCGCGCGTCACCGAGGAATGGACCAGCGCCAGCACCTCCTCCGGCGATTTCTGCAGCTTGTATTTCATGTGCACCGGCGAGGTCGACAGGAAGGTGTGGATGCGCGGCTTCACCGCCGCCTTCACCGCCTCGCCAGCGCGGTCGATGTCCTTCTGGCCGGCGCGCGCCAGTCCCGCGACCGTCGCCCGCTTGATCCGCCGGGCGATCGCCGAGACCGCCTCGAAATCGCCATCGGAGGCGATCGGGAAGCCGGCCTCGATGATGTCGACGCCCATCGCGTCGAGGAAATCCGCGACCTCGAGCTTCTCCTCGAAGGTCATGGTCGCGCCGGGGCACTGTTCGCCGTCGCGCAGGGTGGTGTCGAAGATCAATACCCGGTCCTTGGTGGAGCCGGCGATGCTGTTGTCGGTCATGATGTCGATCCTGGAAGAAGTCGCGCCGCTAGGGTCTCGAGACACAGCCGCGCTGATATCTGGAAGGCGGTTCTCGTCACTCCCCTGAGCGCCCAGGCATGCATGCCCGGCCGGCCCTCAGGGGCGGCTAAGGAGAAGGAGCAGACCAAGACCGGAGGAGGCGCACATGCCGGCAGCCCGCGCGACGGCGCGGTTCTGACTCACGGCATGGGTGGCGGATGCGGCCACGGGCGCTCCTCTTCGACTGCAGGCTGCATAGCTGATTGTACGGTAGAGGCGCAAGCACCTCGCATCTTGAACGATCCTGCTGAGTTGCGAAGAGGAGCCAGCGCGGCCGGGCGACGCGATTGGCCTCGGCGCCAGAATCGGCCATGGTCCCGGCCGAGAACGCCTTTCGAGCCACTGTGCACACCGGAGACCGCCGCGATGCGCGCCACCCTTCTTCTCGCCGCCTGCGGCCTCGCGCTCGCCGCCTGCCAGAGTGCGGTCGCGCCGGTACCGCCTGCACCGTCCGACTACACCGTGCCGGGCGTCACGCCCTCGACCTTCCGCCTGCCCTCCGGCAGCGGCTGCTCGGGCGAGGTCGAGCGCTTCCAGGCGGTGATGGACAACGATCTCGCCAGCGGCCACACGACGAAGGGCGTCCACGGCCGCGTCTCGGCGGAAATCGACGGCGCCCGCAAAGCTTGCGCCGCCGGTAACGACGGCGGCGCGATCGGCCAGATCAGGGCGACGAAGGCGAAGTTCGGTTATCCGGGGTGACTCCTGTTCCCCCGAGGGGCGAAGGATTCAAGCCGCCAGCCCCCGCTTCTCCAGCAGTGCATCCGGTGTCGGCAGCCGCCCCCTGAACAGCGTGTAGGCCTCCGCCGCGTCGCGCGTGTCGCCGGCGGAATAGATGTAGCGCTTCAGCTTGGCCGCCACCTCGGGCGCGAACACGTCGCCTGCTTCCAGGAAGGCGTTGAAGGCGTCGGCGTCCATCACCTCCGACCAGAGATAGCTGTAGTAGCCGGCCGAATAGCCGTCGCCCGAGAAGACATGGGCGAAATGCGGCGTGCGGTGGCGCATGGTGATCTCGGCCGGCATGCCGAGCCGCGCCAGCTCCTTTGCCTCGAAGGCGATCGGATCGATGTCGCTCGCCTCCTCCAGCGAATGGAAGGCGAGATCGACCAGCGCCGAGGAGGTGTATTCCACCGTGGCGAAGCCCTGGTTGAAGGTCTGCGCGCGCTTGATCTTGTTGATCAGCGCGTCCGGGATCGGTTCGCCGGTCTCGCCGTGCAGGCAGTAGGCCTGCATCACCTCCTTGGTCAGGAACCAGTGCTCGTAGAGCTGCGAGGGCAGCTCGACGAAATCGCGCGAGACCGACGTGCCGGCCAGCGAGCCGTAGCGCACGTCGGAGAGCAGCCCGTGCAGGGCGTGACCGAATTCGTGGAACAGCGTGCGCGCGTCGTCGATCGAGAGCAGCGCGGGCTTGCCCTCGGCGGGCTTGGCGAAGTTGCAGACGTTGACGATGATCGGCCGGGTTTCGCCGTCGAAATTGCGCTGGCCGCGATAGGCGCTCATCCAGGCGCCGGAGCGCTTCGAGGCACGGGCGAAATAATCGCCGAGGAAGAGCCCGATATGACGGCCGCTCGCGGCCTCCGTCACCTCGAAGATGCGCACGTCCGGGTGATAGCCCGCCAGGTCCGGCCGTGCGGCGAAGGACAGGCCGAACAGCTTGCCGGCGACATCGAAGGCGGCCTGGATGATGCGGTCGAGCTGGAGGTAGGGTTTCAGCACCGCCTCGTCGAGCGCATAGGTCCGCTGCCTCACCTTCTCGGCATAGTGCCGCCAGTCCGAGGGACGGATCGCGGCGTTTTCGCCCTCGCTCTGCGCCAGCGCGGAGAGGTCGGCGGCCTCCTGCCCGGCCCGCGCCTTGGCCGGCGCCCAGACCAGTTCGAGCAGCTCGCGGACGTTCTCCGGCGTCTTGGCCATGGCGTCGTCGAGCTTGAAATGGGCGAAGGTCGGAAAGCCCAGCAGCTTCGCCTTCTCGGCCCGGAGCCGCACCATCTCGGCGACGATCGCGCGGTTGTCGCTGTCGCCGCCGCTCTCGCCGCGCTTGCTCCAGGCCGTGAAAGCCTCCTCGCGCAGGTCGCCTCGCGTCGAGAAGGTCAGGAACGGCTCGATGATCGAGCGCGACAGCGTCACGGCATGCTTGCCCGGATGGCCGCGATCGGTCGCGGCCCGCGCCATCGCCGCCTTCAGGAACTCCGGCAGGCCGGCGAGCCCGGCCTCGTCCTCGATCACGAGCGCGTAGGAGGATTCGTCCTTCAGCACGTTCTGGCCGAACTGCGTGCCGAGCCCGGCGAGGCGCTCGTTGATCGCGGCGAGCCTTGCCTTGTCGTCTGCGTCGAGCTGCGCGCCGGAGCGGATGAAGCCGCGATGCGTCCGCTCCAGCAGGCGCATCTGCTCGGCATCGAGACCGGCCGCGTCCTTCGCGGCGAACACCGCATCGACCCGGGCGAACAGGCTCTCGTTCATCATGATCGCCGACCAATGGCGCGAAGTCAGCGGCGACATTTCGCGCTCGATCGCCTGGAGCGCCTCGTTGGTGTCGGCCCCGGCCAGATTGTAGAAGACGCCGCCGAGCCGCCCGAGCCCGCGCCCGGCCCGCTCCAGCGCCTCGATCGTGTTGGCGAAGTCGGGGGCAACCGGATCGGCGACGATCGCGTCGATCTCGCTGCGATGCTTGGCCAGCGCCACGTCGAAGGCGGCACGGATATGCTCGGGCGTGATCTGCGCGAAGGGCGGCAGTCCGAAGGGCGTATCCCAAACTTTGGCGAAGGGATTGTCGGCAGGCAGGTCGAGGGCTTCGGCGGCGAGCATCATCTGTTCATCCATGCGTGCAGGGCCGGAAAGGGCGCGGCAATAGTCAATCCGGCTTCCAGATATGCGCGAGATAAGGCCGCATGAAGGGCTGCATGTCGAATTGCTCGGCCTGCGCCAGACTGGTCACGATGGCGATATCGGCGAGCTCCGGTTCGCTCTGCCGCGCGATCCGCGACAGGATCAGCTCGCGCGCCTCCCGCGCCGGCAGGGGAATCCCGACCGGCCGCATGAAGGCGACGCGCCCCTTCTGGATGACTGCGTCCCAGCGATCCTCGACCGTGATCTCCGCAGGCGTCAGCTCGGTCTCCTCGCAGAGCTCTCGAATGGCGCTGCCGGCGAGATCGAGAGTGCCATCGGACCGCGCATCGTCGCGGTCGGGCGTGCCGGCGGCGAAATAGACCTTGCCGGGATTGGAGGTGTGCTGGCCCATGACGCCGCAGAGGAAGGCGCCGTCGCTCGCCCTGAGCGCCGCCATGGCGAAGCCGTTGCGCACCACCGGGCCGGGGAAGCCGAAATCCCGCCAGGCCATGAAGGCGGCATAGTCGGTCTCGAAATAGCCGGCGCGGAAGACGCCGTCCTCGATCGCGGCCCGGTGCTGCAGCATGACACGGCCGTTGAACATGGCGGGCTTGCCGGCGCTGATCTTTGCCCAGTGCGCCGCGATCTCGGCTTCGTTCTGGCGCGCGAAGACCCAGTCATAGGGCTCGATCAGCGCCTCGACCCGGGTCAGCGCGACGATGCTGCCATCGACGACGCCGGCTTGCGCCGAGCCGCTCACAGCAGCACGCCCTCGCTCACCACCACGGCGGAGCCGCCGATCCGGGCCGAGACGAGCGCGCCGCCGGCGACGGTCAGCTCGAGCGCGATCTGCGACGGCCGGCCCATCTCGTAACCCTGCTCGATCACCAGACGATGCTCGCCGTCCGCCGGTCGGTCGAAGGCTAGGACGGCCCCGGCGAAGGCCGCGACCGCCGAGCCCGTGGCGGGGTCTTCGATGATGCCGGCTCCGGGCCAGAACAGGCGCGCATGGTAGTGATGCCCGGCTTCCGTGGTCTCCCGGCAATAGACGAAGGCGTTGTCGTGCGGCGCGTTGCGGAACGTTTCGGCAAAGCTGCCGGACGGCACGGTCCGTGCAACGCCGGCGCGGGTCGAGACCGGCACCAGCGTATAGGGCACTCCGGCGCTGAAGGCGCTGGGCTCGTGCGTCTCGAAGCCGACCTCGCCTGCATCGAGGCCGAGTGCGGCGGCGAGAGCCGGCTCGGGTATCGACTGGCCCAACCGCTCCGGCAGCTTCGGCAGCGTGAACACCGCATGGCCCTGCTCCCCACCGGACACCGAGACGGCGCAGGGCACGAGCCCGACCTTCTCCTCCAGCGTCAGGAGATCGGCGGCCCGGGCCTCGGCGGCATCGCGCAAAGCCAGCAGCACGGCCGTCCCGACCGTCGGGTGGCCTGCGAAAGGCAGCTCCCCGCCCGGCGTGAAGATGCGGATCGCGGCGCGGTGCATCGGGTTTTCGGGCGGCGCCACGAACACCGTTTCCGACAGGTTGAACTCGCGCGTGATCGCCTGCATCGCGGCGGTATCCAGCCCCTCGGCATCGAGCACCACGGCGAGCGGATTGCCGGCATGGCGCCGCGTGGTGAAGACGTCGAGCGTGACGAAACGGCGTTTCATAGGCTCATGTCCTGGAGGCTGTTAGGGATGTCTTCGCCTGCCGGCTCAGATCGCCTCGGGCACGAAAAGCCGCGACGGCGCCACGAACTCGTCCTGCGCCGCGACGGTGAGGATCTCGCGCGAGCCGGCTTCCTTGGTCCGCTTGAGCAGCCCGTAGATCGAGGACGCGGCCCTGGCGAGCGCGTCGGCGGCCGATCGCTCGCGCAAGTAATGCACGAGGAACAGGGCCGCGATCGCATCGCCCGCGCCGTTGACGCTGACGTCGAGCTTCGGCGTGCGCACCCGCCACGTCCCCCTCTCGTCGGCCGCCATCAGGTCGACCGCATCGTCGGGCGTCTCCTCGGTGACGAGCGAGGTAACCAGCGCGACCCCGGGCCCGGCATCGCGCAGCGTCGCGACGGCACGATGCGCCTCAGTGATCGTCGTGATCCGGATGTCGGTCAGCAATTCGAGCTCGAACTGGTTCGGCGTCACGATGTCGGCCGCCGGCACCGCCTGCTCGCGCATGAATTCGGGGATGCCCGGGCGCACGAAGACGCCGCGCCCGACATCGCCGATCACCGGATCGCAGGCATAGACCGCCTTCGGGTTCGCCGCCCGCACCCGCTCGACGCAGTGCAGGATGGCATGGCCGATATCGGCCGAGCCCATATAGCCCGACAGCACGCCGTCGCAGGACGGCAGCACGCCGCGCTCGGCGATGCCGTCCATCACCTCCTCGATCATGCCGCCCTCGAAGACCCGGCCCTTCCAGGCGCCGTAGCCGGTATGGTTCGAGAACTGCACCGTGTGGATCGGCCAGACCTCGACGCCGAGCCGCTGCATCGGGAACACGGCGGACGCGTTGCCGACATGGCCATAGGCGACATGCGACTGGATCGAGAGGATGTTCATGGGCGGGCTGCTTCGCGGCGGAAGGGCAAGCTCTAGCCGCTCGGCCGGCGTTGCCGCAAATCGAAAGCCGTGATGGGCGCGATCACGCCGCCGTCAGGCGCGCCACGCCGGCGGTGTCGGTGAACTGAGTCAGCGACAGGATCTTGCCGTCGGCGAAGGTGAACATGTCGACGATGTCGAAGGGTTCCTTCTTGCCCGTCGGCACGCAGAGCGCATCCGCTCGCCAATGCAGCGTCGCCCGGTCCTCCTCGGCGGTCAGCGAAACGATCTCGACATTGCTGAACACGAAGGCGCCGATCAGGCCCTCCATCTGGGCACGGACGGCCTCTCGCCCGACCGGAGCGCTGAACAGACCGACCGGCGGCGGCGCCCCGGCGAGGCGGTAGCTCGCATCGGGATGGAAATAGCCCATCAACGCGTCGAGGTCGCCGCGATGGCGCGCGGCATAGGCGTCGTTGATCAGGGTCTCGATCGCGGCGCGTCCGGTCATCGTGCCTCTCCTTGCGTCAGAGGCGAGTGTGACCGGCGCGCACGCGCATGTCGAGTGGTCAGGAGCCGGCCGCCGCCTTCTTGGCGAAGGTGTCGATGAAGGTCTTCTTCAGGTCGACCGTCGAGGTCGCCAGTTCCGGATCGAGCAGCTTCAGCGCGTCGTAGACGCTCTGCTGGCCCTCCGGCGGCGAGATGCCGGTGCGCGAATAGCTCTCCAGCGAGTTCTTCACCGCCGCGAGATAGAGCGGCTTGTCGCCGAGCAGATACTCGGCCGGCACCAGGTCGGCGACGTCCTCGGGCTTGGCGGTCTCCAGCCATTTCAGTGACTTGACGAAGGCATTGACCAGCTTCTGCGTCGTCACCGGATTCTTCTCGGCGAAATCGCCCTTGAGGTAGAGCACGGCCGCCGGGTTCGAGCCGCCGAAGAGCGCGCGCGTGCCGGCCTCGGTGCGGGTGTCGATCAGCGTGACGACGTCGCCATCGGCCTCCAGCTTCGAGGTCACCGGATCGAGATGCGAGATCACGTCGACCTGGCCCTGCTTGATCGCCGCGACCGCCGAAGCACCGGCCCCGACGCCGATGATCGGCGCGTCGCTCGCCTTCAGGCCAGCCTTGACCATGGCGTATTGCGCGGTCAGCGCGGTCGAGGAGCCAGGCGCGGTGACGCCGATCTTCAGCCCCTTGAAATCGGCCGCCGACTTGACCTTGCCGGCGAGCTCCTTGCGCACCGCGATGGTGATCGCCGGGAAGCGCCCGAGCTCGACCACGGCGCGCACGTCCTGGCCCTTGGCCTGCATCCGGATGGTGTGCTCATAGGCGCCGGTGACGACGTCGACCGAGCCGCCGACCAGCGCCTGCAGCGACTTGGCGCCGCCACCGAAATCGTTGATCTCGACGTCCAGCCCCTGCTCCTTGAAGAAGCCCTTCTTCTCCGCGACGGTCAGCGGAAGGTAGTACAGAAGCTGCTTGCCGCCGACGCCGAGCGTCAGCTTCGGCTTCTCGGCGTTCTGGGCGACGGCCGGCGCACTCCATGCCGCCAGCACGAGGCCGGCCGCCAGCATCAGGTTCCTGCGGTTCATCGGGTTTCCTTCCGTGCGGATGCTTTGCTTCGAAAGCGTTGTTGGACGCAGTTCTAGAGCAGTCGCGCCGGCAGCGCCAACCCCGCCTTCGTCGAAAGCCGCTCAGCGGAACAGGCGGCTCGCATAGAGCGCGACCCCGAAGCAGGCGATCGCGGCACCCAAAATAAGCCAGCTCGTGCCGGTCGGGTTCTCTAGCGCGGCCTCGGAGGGATTGGCGGGATCGTAATGGACCTCGACCGCGGCCCCGACCGGATAGCGCGCCGCGATCCGCTCGGCACCCGTGCGCGAGCCGGAACGCTCCAGCCCGAGCGCGATCTGGCGAGAGCTGTAGTCCAGGTCGCCGACCCGGTAGCGGAATTCGACGACCGCCTCGTAGCTCCTGTGGGTCCCACCCTCATAGCCGCCGCCACGCTGCTCGATGCGGCTGACGGTGACGCGCCCCGGCACGACCGGCCAGCTGTTGGCGCGCATCAGGCGGCGGCGATAGCCGACGAAGAAGAGCAGCAGCACGAGGCCGAAGCCGATCGCGCACAGCATCACCGGCACCTCGGCGCGCGGCATCCGCGTCTGGATCTCCTGCACGCCGCCATGCGCCAGCCACCAGCCGGCGGCGCCGAAAGCGCCGAGCACGGCGAGCGCGATCCCGCAGCCCGCCGCGCTCGCCTTCGGCGCGGCCCGCGTCGGCGCGGCGGGAGCCGCCGGATTGGAGGCAGACGCCACCGGAGGGGTATCGATCACGGCCGGTGCATCGAGCACGAGCCCGCGTTCCAGCACGCAATCGCTCGGGTCGGCGGGGTCGTAATACACCGTCACCACGCTGCCGACCGGATAGCGCCGCACCGCCTCCTCGGCGAACTTGCCGCTGATGTCGCCGAGGCTGACGCGCCGACCCTGATAGCTCAGGCCGCCGGCCATGAAGCTGTAGGCGATGTCGGGCACGTTGACGGCAGTTCCGATATCGTTGCCCGCGGACGGCCGCCGCACCATCAGCTTTGAGCGGGTGATGCGGCCCTCGACCTGGAGCCAGCCCTTGGCTCGATGCATCTTGAGCCCGACATTGGCGATCATCGCGCCGATCATCACGACGACGGGCAGTGCGAAGAGCGCGATCGTGCCCGCGGTGGTGTCGAGGAAGGGCAGCCACTCGCGCGGCAGATTCGAGACGACGATGATGAAGACGACCGAGCCGACCACGGCCGCGATCGCCCAGGCCGGGGGCTCGCCGGTCGCCGCGGCCGATTTCGATGGCGACGGCGCCCGGACCCAGTCCTGTTGCTTGCGCCAGCGCTTGTCGCCGGCGAGATAGGCGAGGAGCAGCCGCTTCAGCGCCTCGGCGTCGACCGGCTCGGTCCCGTCGAATTTCGTCGTGCCGTCATGGCGGACGATCCGGAACGAGCCGTCGTCCTGCCGGTAGGCCTCGACATAGCCGTCGTCATCGGAGAGCGTCAGGCTCCATTCGGCATCGGAGCCGGCCTCGCCGATCGCCGCGACGATATCGCCCGGCTTCGGATCGGCCGTGACGCGATCCCCGACCTCGAGTTCCATCGCCGCCTCCTCCCAACGAGGAGGATGACCGGCCGCGACGTTACGTCAAGCGGCGTTTGCAACGGCTTAGGCCGCGTCCTCTTCGATGCGCAGGATCGCCGTGGCCTCGCGCCAGATCCGCGTGACGGCCTCCGCCGCCGGCTCCACCCGCCCGAGCGCGGCCGACTGGCCGGCCCAGGCCTGCATGCGCGAGACGTCGCCGGCACGCCCGGCCGCATCGCGCATCGCCGCGGTGAGGCCGCGTTGCACCGGATAGGGCGCGGGCCTGGGCGCCTCGGGCGAGAGCGCGGCGAGCGCATAGTCGGTGGCGATGCTGCGCCCGGCCCGGCCGCTGAAGGCGCGCGACACCACCGTTGCCTCGGGCTGCGTCGCGCCCAGCGCCTCGGCCCAGGCGGGGTTGATCTTGGCTTCCGGCGTCCTCAGCAGGGCGCTGCCGATCTGCACGGCGCTGGCGCCGAGCGCGAGCGCAGCCGCGACGCCGCGTCCATCGCCGATGCCGCCGGATGCGACCACCGGCACGGAGACCGCATCGACCACCGCCGGCAGCAGCGCCATCAGCCCGACCGCCTGGCGCTCGGCCAGCGACGCATCGAAGGCGCCACGATGCCCGCCGGCTTCCGACCCTTGAGCGACGACGACATCGGCTCCGGCGGCTTCAGCGGCCCGCGCCTCGGCGACGGTCGTCACCGTCGCGAACCAGGCGATCCCGGCGCCTTTCAAGCGCTTCACGATCTCGGGCGGAAACAGTCCCATGATCGAGGAGGCGACTGAAGGGCGCGCCGCGATCAGCGCCTCGCACTGCGCCTCGAAGGATTGCAGCGGCGCGTCGCCGGCCTCGGCCGGCACTTCGGGGCCGAATTGGCCGAGGAAGTCGCGCAGCCTCGCCTCGTTGGCCGGGTCGCGCTCCGGCGGCGGATCGGGCACCCAGAGATTGATCAGGGTCGAGCCGTTGCTGGCGCTGCCGAAGCGCTCCTGCCAGCCCTGGATGTCGTCGGGCGCCAGCAGTAGCGCGCCGCAGCCGCCCATCCCGCCGGCATTGGCGACCGCGACCGACAGCTCCGGAGCCGGGACACCGGCCATCGGCGCGAGCAGGATCGGCACCCGCAGTCCGAACCGCTCGCAGAACCGCCTGTAGCGCACGTCGATCGTCATATCCGCCTCCAATGCGCCGGTTCACGCCACGGTCGTCGACGTCTGTCCCGGCCGCCAGACCAGGAGCCGCTTCTCGACCAGCGTCACGACGGAATCGATCGCGATCACGAAGATCGCCAGGATCAGCATGCCGGAGAACACGCCGGTGACGTCAAAGACGCTCTCGGCCTCGTGGATCTTGTAGCCGAGCCCGGCCGAGGAGCCGAGATATTCGCCGACCACGGCGCCGACCAGCGCGAAGCCGACCGAGGTATGCAAGGAGGAGAACATCCAGGTCAGGGCCGAGGGCCAGTAGACGTGGCGGAAGAGCTGGCGCTCGTTCATGCCGAGCATGCGGGCGTTGGCCAGAACGGTCGGCGAGACCTCGCGCACGCCCTGGTAGACGTTGAAGAAGACGATGAAGAAGACGAGCGTGAAGCCGAGCGCGACCTTCGACCAGATGCCGAGCCCGAACCAGAGCGCGAAGATCGGCGCCAGCACGACCCGAGGCAGCGCGTTCGCCGCCTTGATGTAGGGGTCGAACACGGCCGCCAGCAGCTCGCGCCGAGCGAAGGTGAAGCCGAAGAACACGCCGGCCGCCGAGCCGATGACGAAGGCGAGCACGGTCTCCGTCAGGGTGATGCCGAGATGCCAGTAGATCTCGGCGCCGGCCAGCGTCTTCCAGGTCCGGGTCAGGACCGCCGCCGGCGTCGAGAAGAAGAACTGGATCGTCTTGACCTCGCCGAACAGCGGATAGGCGGTGACGACGTGCCAGATCGCCAGGAAGACGACCATGACGAGGATCTGCAGCCCGAGGAGCCTGGCGCGGTTCATGACGCGTCTCCCCCGACCAGCTCGCGCCCCTCGCCCATGGCATAGGCCTTCTGCACCTCGACACGCAGCGACGACCAGATGTCGCGATGGATCTCGTGGAAGGCCTTCTCCAGCCTGATCTCGGCGATGTCGCGCGGGCGCGGCAAGGGCACGCGGTAATCGGCGACGATGCCGGCGGCGGGTCCGGCCGACATCACCACGACGCGGTCTGAGAGCGCGATCGCCTCCTCGAGGTCGTGCGTCACGAAGATCAGCGCCTTGCGGTCGCGCGACCAGAGATCGAGCAGGAGGTTGCCCATGATCTGCCGCGTCTGCGCGTCGAGCGGCCCGAAAGGTTCGTCCATCAGCAGGATCTCCGGGTTGCGGATCAGCATCTGCGCGAGCGAAACCCGCTTGCGCTGGCCGCCGGACAGCATGTGCGGATAGCGGTCGACGAAAGCGCGCAGGCCCACCCGCGCCAGCCAGTCGCGCGCCTGCCGGTCGGCCTCGGCGTCTGGCACGCCCATCGGCTCAAGCGCGACCTTGACGTTCTGCAGCGCCGTCTTCCACGGCATCAGCGCATCGGCCTGGAAGAGATAGCCGGCGCGCCGGTTCAACCCCGAGAGCGGCTTGCCGAAGATCGAGACCGTGCCGGCAGAAGGCGCGAGCAATCCGGCGGCCGCGTTGAGCAGGGTCGACTTGCCGCAGCCGGTCGGCCCGACGACCGAGACGAACTCGCCGGCGGAGACCGCGAGGTCGATGCCGCGCACGGCGGTGTAGCGCTTGCCGCCGTCGAGATGGAACGTGATCTCGATCCCGCCCAGCGCCACGGCCGGCGTATCCTCGCCGATCATCGTCTCACTCCCTGAAATGGCAGCTTTGCTGACCTTTTCGGCGATGCTAGTTTCGGCGTCGCGGCTTGACAAGGCGGAGCGCGGCTCTTGCCTTGCCCGCGCGACTGGGACACGAAGGCGCGCATCGCTCCGAGCCCTGTCGAAAGCCGCCATGCAGCAACTCGAACTCTGGATGCAGGCGCTCGTCGCGTTCATGCGCGTGAACCAGCAATGGGCGATCCCGATCGTGTTCTTGGTGGCGTTCAGCGAATGCGTCGCGGTGCTGTCTTGGCTGGTGCCGGCGACGGTGTTCTTCACCGCCTTCGGCGCCGCGGCGGGCGCGTCCGGCCTGAACCTGGTCCCGCTCGCGGCGGCGGCCTCGGCCGGCGCGGGCTGCGGCTTCTGGGTGTCGTACTGGGCCGGGCTGATCCTCGGCCCCCGCGTCGATCGCTACTGGCCCTTCCGCAACAACCCGGACCTGCTCAAGCGCGGCCATGACTTCTTCGAGAAATGGGGAGTGGCCAGCATCCTGATCGGCCATTTCTTCGGGCCGCTGCGGGCGGTGATCGCGATCGTCGCCGGCATCGTCAGGATGCCGTTCTGGCCGTTCCAGCTCGCCAACTGGGCAGCCTCGATCGCCTGGGGCTTCCTGCTGCTCTATGGCGCCGGCCGCCTCGCCGAGATGATGGCGCACTGACCGCCGGCAGTGCGGATGTCGAACCCGACAATTCGCTGAACGGCGCATTCAGAGCGGGTTCAACGCAAGAGGCGCGATATCCCGGCGTCTCGAAGCCGGCCCGGCGGCTTCGGAATCAGAACTCTCCGGGCAGACCCAAAAGGTCCATCATGATCATGTCCCGCCTGATGCTGCCGCTCGCCGCGCTCGCCCTGGCCGCCGGCGGCGCCTTCGCCCAGACGCCGGCGACGCCCGCCACCCCGGCCAAGCCCGCAGCGCCGGTCGCCGCTCCGGCCGCCCAGCCGGCGAAGCCCGCGACGCCCGCCGCGGCGCAGCCGGCGCAGACGAAGAAGATCAACATCAACACCGCGACCGCCGCCGAGCTCGACACGCTGAAGGGCATCGGCGAAGCCCGCTCCAAGAAGATCATCGAGGAGCGCGGCAAGGCGAAGTTCAAGGACTTCGCCGATCTGCAGAAGCGCAACGTCCTGCCCGCCAATGTCGAGGCCGAGATCAAGGACAAGATCACCTTCTGATCCGGCGATCCGACCCGGCACGAAAAAAGGGCCCGGCGCGATGCGCCGGGCCCCTCCGTCTTCGGTCGGCATGGTCAGATGCCGAACAGCCCCGCGACCACTGCCGCCGTCAACCCAAACGACAGCACCATGGCGATCCGCGCGAAGGTCTGCGCATCGACGAGTTTCAGAACCGTCATGTCACCCTCCTCCAGAAGCTCTGCCTTCGGAAACTCTGTTTTCGGCGTGGAAGCCGTCACATCGGGATGTAGCCGACCGCGATGCCCGCGATCACGGCCAGGATCAGCGCCACAACCAACACGGTCAGGACCGGCTTTCCGAGGAAGCCCTGACGCGCCTCGACCGGCGTCTCGACGATGGGCTCGCCGTCGGACGTATCGTCCGCCCGCATCGGCGGAATCCTGGTTCCCGTCTCGGGATCTTCCGACTGGGTCTTTGCTCGCGCCTCGGCGGCGCGCTCTTGCATGTCGACGGCCATGACGGCCTCCTGAAAGCCCCCCGGCCCCGGTTGCGAGATCAGCCCGGGATCAGGCTGAGGAACGTGTTGGCGACGAGCGCCACGGTCAGCCCTGCGAGCAGCGCCGACAGCATCGGCCAATCCTCGCCGTCATCCGGTGTCGCCGCCTGAACGCGCTGTTCGTTGGCGCGCCTGGCCTGCTCGTAACCGCTACGCTCCCGATCCATGGTGCCGCTCCCGCTGTGATCCTGTCTGGACAAGCAAACGCGGTTAGCCGCCGCCGGTTCCGTGCGGTCCGCCACATCGGCGCCACCAAAACGACAAAGGACGGACACCGGATGGCGCCCGCCCCTCGCAGGATCAGGAAATCGTTAACCGTGCAGAAGCTTGCGAGCGAACCCTGAATCAAGACGCGAGACGTTTGAATCGAACCCGCAGGACGTCGTGGCTCAGTTCTTGGTCTTGTCGACCAGCGCCTTGGCCTTGATCCAGGGCATCATGTCGCGCAGCTTGGCGCCGACCTCCTCGATCGGATGCGCGGCCATGCGGGCCCGCGTCGCCTTGAACGAGGTCTGGTTGACCTTGTTCTCCAGCATCCAGTCGCGGGTGAACTTGCCCGACTGGATGTCGGTCAGCACGCGCTTCATCTCGGCCTTGGTCTCGGCGGTGATGATGCGCGGGCCGGTGACGTATTCGCCGAACTCGGCGGTGTTGGAGATCGAGTAGTTCATGTTGGCGATGCCGCCCTCATAGATCAGGTCGACGATCAGCTTGACCTCGTGCAGGCACTCGAAATAGGCCATCTCCGGCGCGTAGCCGGCCTCGACCAGCGTCTCGTAGCCGGCCTTGATCAACTCGACCAGGCCGCCGCAGAGCACGACCTGCTCGCCGAACAGATCGGTCTCGCATTCTTCCTTGAAGTTGGTCTCGATGATGCCGGCGCGGCCGCCGCCATTGGCCGAGGCGTAGGACAGGCCGAGGTCGTGGGCGTTGCCGGTCGCGTCCTGGTGGATCGCGATCAGGGTCGGCACGCCGCCGCCGCGCTGATACTCCGAGCGCACCGTGTGGCCGGGCCCTTTCGGCGCCACCATCAGCACGTCGAGGTCCTTGCGCGGCTCGATCAGGTTGAAATGCACGTTGAGGCCGTGGGCGAACAGGAGCGCGGCGCCCTCCTTCATGTTGGCGGCGAGCTCGTCGCGATAGATGTCGGCCTGGAGCTCGTCCGGCGTCAGCATCATCATCACGTCGGAGACTTTCGCAGCCTCGGTCGGCGTCATCACCTTGAAGCCGGCCTCTTCGGCCTTCTTGCGGGTCGGCGAGCCGGCCTTGAGCGCGATGACGACATCCTTGACGCCGGAATCGCGCAGGTTGAGCGCATGGGCGTGGCCCTGCGAGCCGTAGCCGACGATGCAGACCTTCTTGCCCTTGATCAGATTGATGTCGGCATCACGATCGTAATAGACGCGCATTGTAGTGGTCCTTCCTTGGGACGGGTGGTTTCTTCAGGCTTTCGGTGCGGCCCGGTCGTCCGTCGCGGACTTGGGCCGCCCGTGAAGGGCGAGGAACTGGTCGGTGGCATGGGCGGCGTCACGCGCGATCTCGGCCGCGCTCAGCTTCAGGGCGTCGCCGAGCAGCAATCGGATCTGCACGTCGCGGCCGACGAGGCCGAAGAACGTGCGGAAGGCCGCCTCGGCATCGTCGAAGGCGAGCAGCCCGGCGTCACGCCCGGCTTCGAGCACCGGCCGCAGCCGCTCGCCGATCGCGAAACGGCCATTGGCCAGAACGATGCCACCGAGATTGCTCTTTCCCGAGGCGGCATGGCCGATGGCCAGCCGGTTGAGCGCGATCGAGGTCGGCGACGAGATCACGCTCAGCCAATTGGCGGCGAAGCCCTTGAGGCTGTCGCGCAGCGCCGCGATGTCGAGCTTCTGGCGATCATAGGCCCCGGCGCGGACGCGGGCCGCCTGCCAGCGCACCGTCGCGGCCAGGAGCCCGTCACGATCGCCGAACCATTTGTACAGCGTCTCCTTCGAGCAGCTCGCCCGGCGCGCGACCGCGTTCATGGTGAGCGCGTCGCCCTCCTCCACCATCAGCGACAGAACCGCGTCGAGCACCGCCTGCTGACGCGGCGTGGGCTCGGCGGCATCGCCGTCCAGGGCTGTGAATGGCGCGATCATCTGATCCGATGCAGCGGGTCGAAGAAGAGTACCGTACGTTACGGTTCGGCTCTCTAGCGCAGCGCGCCCTCGCTCGCAAGAGGGTTGCGGCAACCGGATGGAGATCACATCTCGGAGTTCGCCGGAATTCGGACAGACAGGACTGACGATGCCGCCAATCGCCAAGATCGAGGATGTCGTCGCCTTCTGGCGCGAGGCCGGGCCAGACAAATGGTTCGCCAAGGACGAGGCCTTCGATGCGGCCATCCGCGAGCGCTTCCTGGCGACGCATGAGGCCGCGGCCGCCGGCGATCTCGCCGATTGGGCGGCGACGCCCGAAGGTGTCTACGCGCTGATGATCCTGCTCGACCAGTTCCCGCGCAATCTCTTCCGCGGCTCGCCTCGCGCCTTCGCGACCGATGCACAGGCACTCGCCATCGCGGAACGCGCCATCGCGCGCGGCTTCGACAAGGCCTTCCAGCCGCCGGAGAGCCGCTTCATCTATATGCCCTTCATGCACGCCGAGGATCTGGCTCATCAGGAGCGCTGCGTTGCTCTCTGCGCCGCCTCGGACGACCCCGACGGCGTCAAATACGCCGTGATCCATCGCGACATCATCCGCGACTTCGGCCGGTTCCCGCACCGCAATCCGGTGCTCGGACGCGAGACGACGGCAGTCGAGCACGCGTTCCTGGCCGAAGGCGGCTTCCGCGGCTGAGTTCAGCCGCCGATCTGCTGGCTTGCGATGCGTTGCAGGAAGATCGCCGCGATCGTCAGCACGAAGCCGACCCACCACAAGGGCGAGCGCAGGCTCTTGCCGCTGCCCGGCGCTTCCGGCGGCGCATTGCCGGAAAGACGCTGCAGTATCGGCCAGGTGAAACAGCCGAGGCCGAGGATACCGAGGCCGAGCGCGATGTGTTCGAGGCTGATCGGCATCGTCATGGGGTCTCTCGTGCCGGAACGACGCCCATATAGGTCGCCACGCGATGGCGGACACGCAAAGTGATCTCGTCGGGCAGCCTGCCGATATAGCGGAGATGCCGATGATCGCGATCGATCATTCGGGCCTGGTCGGTCAGCACCGCCCCAGCGACGACACAGCCGGCAGGAATGAACACTTTGGTCGGCCAGTCGTCCCTATTGGCGGTGATCGGGCAGATCAGAACGCGCGACGACAAATTGTGCAATGAATCGTCCGACAGCACCAGGACGGGGCGGCGCCCACCCTGCTCAGAGCCTATGACCGGATCGAGTTCGACCCAGTAGACCTCGCCCGGCTCAGGATATCTTTTTGCGGGGATTGTAGTCGTCATAGATCACTTCGGAGCCCACATCCGGTCCCCAATCGACATCGTCTCGGGGCGCGTTCGCCAATCCACCCAAGCGCTCGGCTTCCTCGAGCAGCCATTCACGTGTCACCGGAAACGGCTCCGGGCGGCCGGCTGGAACGGCCCTGCGCCCATCCTCCTTCCCGGTGTTGCGTTCGAGCCTGACCGCTCCCGCATCGACCGACACGTCGAGCGTCATACCCGGCACCAGCCCGAGTTGCTTGACGATCGCCTTTGGCAATCGCACGCCTGTGCTGTTGCCCCATTTTGCGACCTGGACCTTCATCGCCGCCTCCGTTCCGGATATCCATATAAACCGGAACCGGATATCCGACAATCACATCGCGTCGGGCCCGCGGCTCATCGCGGCGATGCCGGTGCGCGAGACTTCCGTCAGGCCCACCACCGTCATCAGCTTGATGAAGCGCTCGATCTCGTCGGTCTGGCCGGTCAGCTCGAAGACGAAGGAGGTCAGCGAGGCGTCGAGCGTGCGCGCGCCGAAAGCGGCCGCGAGCCGCATTGCCTCGACCCGGTGCTCTCCCTTGCCGACGACCTTGACCAGAGCGAGCTCGCGCTCCAGCGCCTCGCCCTGCAGGGTCAGGTCGACGACCCGGTGCACCGGCACCAGCCGGTCGAGATGGGCCTTGATCTGGTCGATGACGTTGGCCGTGCCGGAGGTCACGACCGTGATGCGCGAGAGATGCTTCTCGTGCTCGGTCTCGGAGACGGTCAGGCTCTCGATGTTGTAGCCGCGGCCGGAGAACAGCCCGGCGATGCGGGCGAGAACGCCGGGCTCGTTGTCGACGATCACGGCCAGTGTGTGCCGTGCGACCGGCTGGGCGATCGGGGCGGTCGGGTAGTGCGACGAGGTGTTCATGATCAGGCTCGGCTGCGGGAGAGATGCGGGCGGAAATCGGTGACGACGGGCTCGGCGAGCTCGTCTTCGGAGACGATCCACGGCTCGGCGAGGGCCGCCATGCGCCAGGACTGGAAGCCCTGCGTCGCTTGCACGGCATCGGCATAGGCCGCGCAAACTGGATCGAGCGCGATCGAGTAGGTGACGAAACGGCTGACGACGGGCGCGAACATCGCGTCCGCCGCGCCGAACGCGCCGAACAGGAACGGGCCACCCGCGCCGAAGCGCTCCCTCGCCTCGCGCCAGATCGCGCAGACGCGGGCGACGTCCGCCGCGACCTTCGGCCCGCGATCCTTCGCCGGATGAATCCAGGCGATGTTCATCGGGCAGGCGCCGCGCAGGGCGGAAAAGCCGGCATGCATCTCGGCCGCGACCGAGCGCGCCATGGCACGCGCCACCGGGCCGCGTGGCCAGATCGCAAGATCGGGATGCATGTCGGCGACATGATCCATGATCGCGAGCGATTCCCAGACCTTGATCTCGCCATCGACCAGCGCCGGCACCTTGCCACCCGGCGTGAAGACGGTGACGGCCCGCTTCCATTCGGGATCGTCGAAGGCCTGCGCGAACGGGATCAGCACCTCCTCGAACGGGATGCCGAACTCGGTGAGCAGCAGCCAGGGCCGCAGCGACCAGGAGGAGTAGTTCTTGTTGGCGATGACGAGTTTCATCAGTTGCAGCCGAGTGCGGGGGTGGGAGGAGGAACTGCGTCGGGACCAAATCTCATGCCTGCGATCCCACGATCCAGCTCCGGAACAGGTCGAAGTCGATATTGCCGCCGCAGAGCACGAGCCCGACCCGGCGACCGGCGACCCGGTCGCGCTCCTGCAGCGCGGCCGCGAGCGGGGCGGCACCCGCCCCCTCGGCGAGGTTGTGCGTGTCGGTCCAGTAGGCGCGGATCGCCGCCGCGATCTCGCCGTCGTCGACCTGCACGATCCGCGAAACGCCGCGGCGGATGATCTCGAAGGCTTCCGCATCGGGCACGCGCGTCGCCATGCCGTCGGCGTTGGTGACGGCGCTCGGCGTCTCGACGACCCGGCCCGCCGCCAGCGACAGCGCATAGGATGGCGCGCCGACCGACTGCACCCCGACGATCTCGGTCTTCAGCCCGAGCAGGTCGCGGGCCATGATGCAGCCACAGGCACCGGAACCCTGTCCGATCGGCACATAGAGCACGTCGAGATCGCGATGGGCCGACAGGAGCTCGAGCGCGTAGGTCGCGACCCCGAGCACGAGGTCGCGGTGAAAGGACGGCACCATTTCGAGGCCCCGCGCCGCGGCCGCCCGCCCCGCTTCCTCGCGCGCCTCCTGGAAATCCGCGCCATGCTCGACGAGTTCGGCTCCGAAAGCCCGCATCGCCGCGTTCTTCTCGACCGAATTGCCGCGTGGGACATAGATCGTCACCGGGACGTCGTAACGCCGCCCGGCGAAGGCGAGGCTCTGGCCGTGATTGCCGCGCGTCGCCGACACGAGCCCGGCCACGCCCGGCCGCTCGCGCTTCAGGCATTCGACATAGGTCAGGCCGCCGCGGACCTTGAAGGCGCCGGTCGGCTGGTGGTTTTCGTGTTTGACCACGACCTCGGCGCCGAGCCGTTTGGCGAGAAGCGGCCAGGCGTGCTGCGGCGTCGGCGGCAGGGCCGCGCGCACAACCGCGTGCGCCCGCTCCAGGGCGGATAGATCGAACATGGCGGGGATCCCTGCGCTCAGACCAGCTGCTTGCCCTTGGCGTCGATGATCTCGCCGGTATCGCCCTCGAAATCGGGCAGGATCATCTCGTTATGGGCCTTGCCCGACGGGATCATCGGGAAGCAGTTCTCCTCCTTCGCGACGAGGCAGTCGAAGATCACGGGACCCGGCGTCTCGATCATCTCCATGATCGCGGCATCGAGTTTTGCGGGATCGTCGCAGCGGATGCCGTGCCCGCCATAGGCCTCCGCCAGCTTGACGAAGTCCGGCAGCGAGGCCGAGTAGCTCTCGGAATAGCGCCCGCCATGCAGCAATTCCTGCCACTGCCGGACCATGCCCATGTACTCGTTGTTCAGGATGAAGATCTTGACCGGCAGGCGGTACTGCACCGCCGTCGACATCTCCTGCATGTTCATCAGGATCGAGGCCTCGCCGGCGATGTCGATGACGAGCGCCTTGGGATGCTTCATCTGCACGCCGATCGCCGCCGGCAAGCCGTAGCCCATGGTGCCGAGGCCCCCGGACGTCATCCAGCGGTTCGGCTCCTGGAAGTGGAAATACTGCGCCGCCCACATCTGGTGCTGGCCGACCTCGGTGGTGACGTAGGTGTCCCGATCCTTGGTCAGCTCATAGAGCCGCTCGACCGCGTATTGCGGCTTGATGATCTGGTCGGAGCGCTTGTAGGCGAGGCTCTTGCGCCCGCGCCAGCCCTCGATCTGCGTCCACCAGGCGGCGAGTGCGGTCTTGTCGACCTGCGGCGAGGTTTCGCGCCAGATCCGGACCATGTCCTCCAGCACATGGGCGCAGTCGCCGATGATGCCGATGTCGATCTTGACGTTCTTGTTGATCGAGGACGGATCGATGTCGACATGGATCTTCTTCGAGCGTGGCGAGAAGGCGTCGAGCCGCCCGGTGATGCGGTCGTCGAAGCGCGCGCCGATATTGATCATGACGTCGCAGTCATGCATCGCGAGATTGGCCTCGTAGGTGCCGTGCATCCCCAGCATGCCGAGCCATTGCTTGTCGGCCGCCGGATAGGCGCCGAGCCCCATCAGGGTCGAGGTCACCGGGAAGCCGGTCAGCCGGGCGAGCTCCCGCAGCAGCGCCGAGGCGTGCGGACCGGCATTGATGACGCCGCCGCCGGTGTAGAACACCGGCTTCTTCGCCTTGGCCATCAGCTCGACCGCGGCCCTGATCTTGTTGAGGTCGCCCTTGACGGTCGGGCGATAGGTCTTGTGCTGGTTGTCGCGCGGGCGGCTGTAGGAGCCCGTCGCGAACTGGATGTCCTTCGGGATATCGACGACGACGGGCCCCGGTCGGCCGTTGGCGGCGACATAAAAGGCCTCGTGCAGGATGCGCGGCAGGTCCGCGATGCTCTTCACCAGGTAGTTGTGCTTGGTGCAGGAGCGGGTGATGCCGACCGTGTCGCATTCCTGGAAGGCGTCCGACCCGATCAGATGCGTCGGAACCTGGCCGGTGATGACGACGACCGGGATCGAGTCGAGCAGCGCATCGGTCAGCCCGGTGACGGCGTTGGTCGCGCCGGGACCGGAGGTGACGAGCACGCAGCCGACCTTGCCGGAACTGGAGCGGGCATAGCCCTCGGCGGCATGGACCGCGCCCTGCTCGTGGCGGACGAGGACATGCTTGACCTTGTCCTGCTGGAACAGCGCGTCGTAGATCGGCAGCACGGCGCCGCCCGGATAGCCGAACAGATGTTCGACGCCCTGGTCCTGAAGCGCGCGGACGACCATCTCGGCGCCGGTCATCATCTCGCTCATGTCGGTCTCCTGCGGCAGGCTGGAAAGAGGGGCTCGGATCGGTGTGTCTGCGGAAAGCGGGCAATAAAAAAGGCCCTCGGAGGGGCCTGGTCGTGCGCTGGCGGCGGGCTGCGCGGCTTCTTTCGAGCCGACCCTTACCAGCGCACCTCTACGAGAATAAGCTTGCTCACGACGCGTTCCGGCTTTGCGAAAGTTGCCGGAAGCTAGACGAGCGCCGCATCCCGGTCAAGTCTCTCGCATCATTGCGGTGCCGCCCGGCCATCGCCGTCTTAACCGCGGATTTACAGCAAAATCGGCTGACCGAAGGGAACACTTTTTCAAGGAGCCGATGATAGCGTCCCGTAAGTTGCATCGAGACGCCTATGTATCAGGAAATCCACACCGAAAATATCGCCGCCAGGGCCCAGGCTCCGGAGATCGCCGAGCTGCTGCGCAGCTTCCAGGCGCTGGCGGACGGAATTTCGGGCGTGCCGCACGAGGCCTTCTGCAGCGCCGTGCTGCCGGTCTACGGCGAGGACGTGATGGTCGTGGCCCCGACCGGCGACGGCGACTACAGCTACATCTATTATGGCCGCGAGGTCGCCCGCTATGTCGGCGGCAGCCGGCTCGGCGAGCGCATCTCGACCATGACGCCTCAGGTCGCCCGCTTCACCATCGCCTGCTACGATCAGGCCCTGGCCGACGGCCGGCCGGCCTACACCATCCACCGCTCGCTGAAGACCGTGCGCGTCTGCCTGTGGGAGCGCCTCGTGATGCCGACCACGGCGGCCAACGGCGATCGCTTCCTGGTCGTCTTCAGCCGACCGCTGCATTTCCGCGAGGAACTGCTCACCACCGTGCTCGACACCTCGCCCTCCGGCATCGTCGCCATCCGTGCGATTCGCGACGACGAGGGCGACATCGAGCGGACCGTGATCATCACCGCCAACCGCCGCGCCGCGCTAATCGCCGGTCGCGAGGATGAGAACCTGCACGACGGCGACCCGCGCGCCGTGCTGCCTTTTCTCGCCGATGCGATGGTCTGGCGCCGCTGCCTCTACGCCATCGAGCTCCGGCGCAGCGACATGATCGAGACGACCTTCGAGCGCGACGGCGGCACGATCTGGCTGCGCATCGCTCTGGCCCCGCTCGGCGACGGCATCGTCCTGACGATCTCGGACGTCACAGACCTGATGGTCGCCAACCAGACGCTGCAGAGCCGCGCCGCGACGCTCGCCCTCGAGATCGGCCGCGAGCGCGCCACCCGCCGCGCCTTGTCGCAGGAGATCGGCCAACGCGAGGAGCGCGAGCGCGAACTGCGTCGCCTCGCCGAGACCGACCCGCTGACGGCGCTCCTGAACCGGCGCTCCTTCGTCGAGAAGGCCAATGCCGCGATCGCCGCGAGCGACGAGAGCGGCGGCGAGATTGCGCTGCTGATCGTCGATCTCGATCATTTCAAGAGCATCAACGACACCCACGGCCATCCGGTTGGCGACGCCGTGATACGCGCCTTCGCCGACCTGCTGCTCGGCCTCGCGCGTTCGGAGCGCGACCTGGTCGGGCGCTTCGGCGGCGAGGAGTTCGCCCTCTTCCTGCCGGGCGCAGGCGCGACCGTCGCCCAGCGCATCGCCGGACGCGTCCAGGAGACCTTATCGAACCGCAGCCTGCCGGTCTCCGAAAGCCTCGAAATCCAGGTCTCCGCCAGCTTCGGCATCGCCACGCGCTCGGCCGGCGAGAGCTTCCCCGGCCTGATGGAACGCGCCGACCGCGCCCTCTACCGGGCCAAGAACGACGGCCGAAACTGCATCCGCTTCGCCGCGACCGAGCTCGTCGCGGTGGCCGCAGCCTGAACCCGATTCAACCGCCGAGTCCGGAAAGCGCGGTGGCGAGCGCCGCTTCCGGCACGACCGCCTGCCAGCCCTGCATCTGGTGCCGGAACCAGGTCACCTGCCGCTTCGCATAGGCGCGGGTGTCGGCCTGCCCGCCCGCGATCGCCTCAGTGAGCGTGATCCGGCCGTCGAGATGGGCGATCAGGCCGGGCACGCCATGGGCGCGCATCACCGGCAGCAGCGGGTCGAGCCGGCGCGCCGCGAGCGCCGCGACCTCGTCGAGAGCGCCCTGCCCGATCATCGTCTCGAAGCGCTGATCGATGCGGCTGCGGACCTCGCTGCGGTCCGGCATGACGAAGAGCTTCAGCAGCTTCAGCCCGGCGAGCGGCCCCGGCCTGCGGTCCCCCTGGAAGCTCGCCAGCGACCGGCCGGTTGCTTCCAGCACCTCCAGCGCCCGCATCACGCGCAGCCGGTCGTTCGGCCGCAGTCGCAGGGCCATCCCGGGATCGCGCGCCGCGAGTTCGGCATGCAGCGCGGCTGTCTCGCTTGCGGCCACGCGCTCCCTGAAGCCGGCGCGAACCGCGTCCGGTACCTCCGGCATCGCCGAAAAGCCGTCGGTCAGCGCCTTGAAATAGAGGCCGGTCCCGCCGACCAGGATCGGCAGCGAGCCTGCCGCCCGCAATTCGGCCAGCAGGCCGGCGACGTCAGTCGAATAGCGCATCGCCGAATGGTTCTCGGCGCCGTCGACATGGCCGTAGAGCCGGTGCGGCGCCTGCGCCTCCTCTGCCGGCGTCGGCCGTGCGGTCAGCACCCTGAGATCGCGATAGACCTGCATCGAATCGGCGTTGACGATCGTGCCGCCGAGGCGCTGCGCCAAGGCGAGCGCCAGCGCGGACTTGCCGCTGGCGGTCGGACCTGCGATGAGCACCGCCCCGACCGCCGCCGCGCCGCCTCTTCGCCCAGGTTCAGATGACACTCGTCGCCACGCTGGTTTCCGCCCATGGTCAGGCCCTGCTGAGCGATGCCCTGCTGACGCGGTTGGCGCAAGCGGTGCCTGGCGCGCGCGCGGCGCGGCTCGATGGCGAGATCGCCGCGGACCTTTTCGCCGACGCCGCCGCCGGTGCGCTCGAAGCCGGGCTCAGGGCGGCGCTCGACGGCGCGGCCGTCGACATCGTCGTCCAGCCGGCCGCGACGCGCCGCAAGACCCTGTTCCTCGCCGACATGGACTCGACCATGATCGGCCAGGAATGCATCGACGAGCTCGCGGCCTATGTCGGCCTGAAGGATCTCGTCGCCGGCATCACCGAGCGCGCCATGCGCGGCGAGATCGCCTTCGAGCCGGCCCTGCGCGAGCGCGTCGCGCTGCTGAAGGGCGTGAAGCTTTCGGTCGTCGAGGAGATCATCCGCGAGCGCATCACGCTGACGCCGGGCGGCTCGGCGCTGGTCGCGACGATGCGGGCGAATGGCGGCTATACGGCGCTGGTCTCGGGCGGCTTCACCGTCTTCACCGGCCCGATCGCGGCGACGATCGGCTTCGACGAGCACCGCTCGAACACGCTGCTGGCCCGCGACGACGTCCTCACCGGCGAGGTGGCCGAGCCGATCCTCGGCAAGCAAGCCAAGCTCGACGCCCTCGTCGAACTGCGGACCCGCTCCGGTCGGCGGCCCGAGCAGACGCTCGCGGTCGGCGACGGCGCGAACGACCTCGCCATGCTGGGCGAAGCGGGGCTGGGCGTCGCCTTCCGCGCCAAGCCGGCGGTCGCGGCTGCTGCTGATGCCCGGCTCGACCATGCCGACTTGACGGCGCTGCTCTACGCGCAAGGCTACAAGGGCGACGAGATCGTCCGCGCCTAGTCCACGATGAACAGCTTCGCACCCGCCTCGGTGCGCGAGCGATGCGCCTCCGCCCCGTCGGCGACCTGATAGCTCATCCCGGCCTTGAGCGGCAGCACACGGCCGTCCTCCAGCGTCGTCTCCATCTCGCCTTCGAGGCACAGGATGATGTGGCCCTTCGAGCACCAGTGGTCTGCGACATAGCCCGGCGAATACTCGACCATGCGCACCCGGATGCGGTTCTCCTCCGGTCCGAAATACTGGACCCGCCAGATCGCCTCGCCCGAATCGCCGGCATGATGCTCCGGCGTGACGGCCGACCAGTCGGTCGTGACGAAGGGGATGTCGCTGATCTTCATGGCTTTGGCCTCGCGAAAGTCCGGACGCTGCCACCATCGCGCGACATTCGCCAATGCAAATCGGCGATGCTCCGCATCAGCGTCCGGAAACGAAAAGGGCGGCCCTTGGGGCCGCCCTTGGATGAGCCGGCAAGATGCCGCGCTTCAGTTCATCGAGACCGCGACGAAGCGGACCTCGCCCTGGGCGTTGGAGACCAGCAGCAGGGCCGACTTCTTGCCCTCTTTCTTCAGCGCGTCGAGGCGCTTGGTCACGTCCTCGGGGCTGTTCACCGGCTCCTGGCCGATCTCGACGATCAGCTCGCCGACCTGGATGCGCTTGTCGGCCGCGTTCGAGTTCGGATCGACCTTGGTGACGATGACGCCCTTCAGGCCTTCCTTGATCGTGTAGCGCTTCTTCAGCTCCTCGGTCTGCGGCGAGAATTCGAGGCCGAGCGCCGTCGTCACCGCAGGCTTCGGCGGTTCGGCGGGCGTCCGCGCGGAGGCGGGCTGGATCTTCTCGCCGTCCTCGAGCCGGCCGAGCTTGACCGTCTTCATCTCTTCCTTGCCCTTGCGCAGGATCGTGACCGGCACGTCCTTGCCGACCGGCGTCGCCGCGACGATGCGCGGAAGGTCGCGCGAATCCTTGACCTCCTTGCCGTCGAACTTGACGACGACGTCGCCGATCTCGAGCCCGGCCGGCTTGGCCGGACCCTTCTCGTCGATGCCGGCGACGAGCGCGCCGCGCGCCGTGCCGAGGCCGAGCGCCTCGGCGGTCGCGTCGTCGACGCTCTGGATGCGCACGCCGAGCCAGCCGCGCCGCGTCTCGCCGAACTCCTTGAGCTGGTCGACGATGTTGGTCGCGAGCGAGGACGGAACGGCGAAGCCGATGCCGACCGAACCGCCGGTCGGCGACAGGATCGCCGTGTTGATGCCGATCACCTCGCCGGCCATGTTGAACAGCGGGCCGCCGGAATTGCCCTTGTTGATGGCGGCGTCGGTCTGGATGTAGGTGTCGTAGGGGCCCTGGCTGATGTCGCGGTTGCGGGCCGAGACGATGCCCGACGAGACCGAGCCGCCGAGCCCGAACGGGTTGCCGATCGCCATCACCGGATCGCCGATGCGCATCGCGTCGGAATCGCCGAACTTCACCGCCGGCAGCGGCTTGTCGTGCTTCACGCGCAGCACCGCGAGATCGACCTTGGCGTCCTTGCCGACGACCTCGGCCTTGAGGCGCAGGCCGCTGTTGAAGATCACGGTGATCTCGTTGGCATCGCCGATGACGTGGTTGTTGGTCACGACGAGGCCGGACGCGTCGATGACGAAGCCGGAGCCGGCCGATTGCGAGCGGCGCTGCTGCGGGGCCTGAGGCGGCTGGCCGCCCTGGCCTTGCTGGCCCTGGCCGCGGCGGTTGAAGAACTCCTCGAACAAGTCGCCGAAGGGCGTGTCGGGCCCGAGCTGCGGCAGCTGCGGCAGGGTCCGGCCGCGGGTGTCGCTCGTCGTCACCGCCGCGATGTTCACCACGGCCGGCATCACCCGGTCGACCAGATCGGCGAGCGAGACCTGGCCGGTCAGAACCGGCGTGTTGGCCTGGCCGGGCACGACGCCCGGCACGCCGAGAAGCGACAGGCAGGCCACACCGGCGATCAGGGCGGCCCGGGACGCCGCAACGGTTTTCAGTGCCATCATGTCCTCGTGAACGAAATGCGGGGGACGCCAGAATCTCAGGCAAACGCTAGTCGCGATTGAAGCTCAAAATAGGGCGGAAGGGCGACGCACGATCACGTCATCGACAGCCGCCGACATGCTGCGATCATAGCCGTCGCTGCGCCGCCGAAAAGCCCCGCGGAGCGGTCAACCGGCCCCGCGTGCCAGCCAGACCAGCACGACGCCGAGAACCGCCGAGCCCACCCCGATCAGCCGCATCCGGTCCACCGGCGTCTCGGCCGCGCTGCGCAGTGCGTCCTTGGCGAGGTTGGGAATCGCGGCGAAGAGGATGCCTTCGATGGCGAAGACCAGACCGAGCGCCGCGATGAAATCCCACATGCGCGGCGCTCGGGTCTCGGGTCAGGGCCGTGCGGGTGCGGCCGGCGCCGGCGTCTCGCCCGCATCCCGCCGGGCCTGCGGCCCGTTGAAGAAGCGGAAGAACGCCGAATCGGGCGAGAGCACGAGGCGGGTGTCGCCCGGCTTGATGCTCGCCTCATAGGCCTGCATCGAGCGATAGAAGGCGAAGAATTCCGGATCCTTGCCGAAGGCCTCGGCGAAGACGCGGTTGCGCTCGCCCTCGCCCTCGCCGCGGATCTCGTCGGAGCGCCGCTGCGCCTCGGCGACGATCACGGTCGAGTCGCGGTCGGCCCGCGCCCGGATCTCCTGCGCCTGCTGGGCGCCGAGCGCGCGCGCCTCGGCCGCCTCGCGCTGGCGCTCGGTCTGCATGCGCTGGAACACCGCGTTCGAGTTCGCCTGCGGCAGGTCGACCCGGCGCAACCGGACGTCGACGACGGTCATGCCGAAGCGCCCGGCCTCGCGGTTCACGTCGTCGCGGATGCGCGCCATCAGCCGCGAGCGGTCGGTGCGGACCATGGCGGTGAAGCTCGCCTCGGCCAGCACGCTGCGGACATTGCCGTTGACGATCGAGGCGAGCTGCGAATTCGCCCGAGGGATGCTGTTGACCGCCTGGTAGAAGCGCAACGGATCGGAGATCCGGTAGCGTGTGAAGGCGTCGACCACGAGCCGCTTCTGGTCCGACGCGATGATCTCCTGCGCCGGCAGGTCGAGATCGAGGATGCGGTTGTCGAGGATCGTCACCGTCTCGAACGGCGCCGGCAGCTTGAAGTAGAGCCCCGGCGTCGTCGCGACGGTGCGGACGCGGCCGAACTGCAGGACGATCGCCGATTGCGTCTGCTGCACGATGAAGGTGCCGGCATAGAGCAGGACGGCGACGAGGCCGAGGATGACGAGGGCGCCGAGGCGCAGGATCGAACCGCTCATCGGACCGCTCCCTGCTGCTGGCCGCCGGGCCCGGTGCGTCTCGGCTGGGACTGGAGCTGGTCGAGCGGCAGATAGGGCACGACGCCCTGCCCGCCATTGCGCTGGTCGAGGATCACCTTGTCCGCGCCGCCGAGGACGCGCTCCATGGTTTCGAGGAAAAGGCGCTCGCGGGTCACGCCCGGCGCGTTCTTGTACTGGTTATAGACCGCGTTGAAGCGGCTTGCCTGGCCGAGCGCCTCGGCGACCGTCTGGTCCTTGTAGGCCTCGGCCGACTGGATCAGCTGGGCCGAACGTCCGCGCGCTTCCGGCACGACGCGGTTGGCATAGGTCTGCGCCTCGTTGCGCAGCTGCTCCTGGTTGGCGCGCGCCGCCTGGACGTCGCGGAAGGCGTCGATCACCTGCTGCGGCGGATCGACCTTCTGCATCTGCACGAGACGGATCTGGACGCCCGCCTTGTAGCCGTCGAGCGTCTCCTGCATCAGCTGGCGGACCTCGGCCTCGATCGCGCCGCGATCGGTGGTCAGCACCGGCTGGATGTTGCGCCGGCCGACGACCTCGCGCATCGCGCTCTCGGCCACGGCCTTCACCGTACCCGGCGGATCCTGGATGTTGAAGACGTAGTTCTCGGGCGCGACCGGGTCGATCTGCCACTGCACGATGAAATCGACGTCGACGATGTTCTCGTCGCCGGTCAGCATCAGGCTTTCCTCGATCACGTCGCTCTGGCGTGAGGTCCGGACCGATTCGACGGTGCGGAAGCCGACCTCGGTCGTCACCACGCTGGTGACCTGCGGCTTGACCACGCCGCCGATCGGATAGGGCCAGTTCCAGTTGGCGCCCTCGCCGGTCTTGCCGACGAACTTGCCGAACACGGTGTTGACGCCAACCTCGGTCGGCCGGACGAAATAGACGCCGGTCGCGAGCCAGATCAGCACGATGAGGAGCAGGCCGAGCACGAGGCCGCGCCCGCCGAGATTGCCACCGGGCATGAGGTTCTTCAGCCGGTCCTGGCTGCGCCGCAGAATCTCCTCGAGATCGGGCGGCGTGTTGCCGCCACCACCGCCGCCACCGGAGCCGCCGCCCCAGGGACCGCCACCGCCACCGCTTCCACCGCGATTGCCCCAGGGTCCGCCCCCGCCGCCACCGCTTCCGCTACCGCCGCTCTGGTTGCTCCAAGGCATTCTCGCGCCGTTCCCTCGTTATCCGGCGGGCCAAGCCATCAGCGAAGCCCGTCTCTAATGTCAGCATGCCGGCGGAACGTGGCCATCCCTGCGCCGGCGTGGCGCTGACTTGGTCATGGGCCATGGATTCGTCAACGGCGCAAGTCGTTCATCGTGAACGGAAAGCGCGATCAGCCGCGGCGGCGAAACGTCGCGAAGGCTTGTGCGAGATCAAGCCTACAACTCGCCGCGCCCGCGTTTCCCGTAGCTTTGCAAAGCCTCCGCCAATTCATTGACGCTGTCTATTCTACGACGAAGACGAAATTCCATGCCGCTCACTCGCGGGCGCTCGGCTTCGATATAATTTCGGATAAAATTTTCTGCATATCCATCACTTTTGTAGAATTCTGATATATCGCGTTGACGAGTTACTTTAATACGTCGCTCTAATATCGAAAAATCATATCTAAATTGATCGTTTTCCTCTTTAAACGACTGACACTCCACTGTTCTCCACTGCTTTGGTGGAAAATCCATTTTGAAGTATGCATCACCAATTATTTGAGCATGAACTTGTGTAAGATAAATCTTATTTACAAAGTTACCATATAGCTCGTACATATTAGAGCCGCCAATTATAAAAAATTCTTTTAAAGAATTGATTATCGAATATATATCAGCAGAAAACATAGCGTTCTCGAAGTTATTTACCCACTTTAAATTATCGGAATCATTCCCAGGCTGGCGTGAAAGGACAATATTCATACGATTCGGCAATGGCCTCCCAATAGACTCGAAAGTCTTGCGACCCATGATGATCGCATGGCCGGTTGTGATAGCTCTGAAGCGCTTGAGATCAGATGGCAGACGCCATGGGAGTTCGTTGTTGTTTCCGATCACGCCGTCTGGCCAAGATCGAGCAACAACGTAGGCAATTGAAGGCATTCGCAATTTTTGGCTCATTCGTCTCTCACGGCGCGAACTGCACCGATCGCAAAACATTGCGCTCGCCAAAGGGCGGGTGGCGGCGATTAAGTCAACCCCGCGCCAGCGCGGCCAGCGCCGGGCCGTCGAGCCGCTTCACCGTCCACTCGTCCTGGGCCTTGGCGCCGATCGAGCGGTAGAACACCCGCGACGGCTCGTTCCAGTTCAGCACCCACCAGGCGAGCCGCGGCAGGCCCTCGTCGATGCAGCGCCGGGCGAGCCGCGCCATCAAGGCCTTGCCGATGCCGCGTCCGCGCTGGCCGGGGCGCACGAACAGATCCTCCAGCCAGATGCCGTGCCGCCCCGAAAAGGTCGAATAGGTGTAGAACCAGAGCGCGAAGCCGACCGGCTCGCCCTCCCATTCGGCGATGTCGCAGAAAGCGCGCGGATTGTCGCCGAACAAGGCCTGCGCGATCTCGGCCTCGGTCGCGACGACCTCGTGCAGCAGCTTCTCGTATTCGGCGAGCTCGCGGACGAAGCCGAGCACGAGGCCGGCCTCGTCCGGTCTGGCGGGACGGATGGCGAGACTCATACCGCGATCGGCGCCTTGATCGCCGGATGCGGGTCGTAGCCCTCGATCGTCACGTCGCCGAACACGAAATCCTCCAGTTTCGTCACGGCCGGATTGAGTGCGAGCCTGGGTAGCGCACGCGGTTCGCGCGAGAGCTGCAGCCGCGCCTGGTCGAGATGGTTCGCATAAAGATGCGTGTCGCCGAGGGAGTGGACGAAATCGCCGACGCCGAGGCCCGTCACCTGCGCCACCATATGGGTCAGCAGCGCATAGCTCGCGATGTTGAACGGCACGCCGAGGAAGACGTCGGCCGAACGCTGGTAGAGCTGGCAGGACAGCTTCCCGTCGGCAACGAAGAACTGGAACAGGCAATGGCAGGGCGCCAGTGCCATCTTCGGGATGTCGGCCGGGTTCCAGGCCGAGACGATCAGCCGGCGCGAATCGGGGTTGCGCCGGATCTCGTTCACCAGCCAGGCGATCTGGTCGATCGTCGAGCCGTCGGGCGCCGGCCAGGAGCGCCATTGCCGGCCATAGACCGGGCCGAGATCGCCGTTCGCGTCGGCCCATTCGTCCCAGATCGTGACGCCGTTCTCCTGCAGGTAGCGCACATTGGTGTCGCCACGCAGGAACCAGATCAGCTCGTGGATGATCGATTTCAGATGCAGCTTCTTGGTCGTGACCAGCGGGAAACCTTCGGACAGGTCGAAGCGCATCTGGTGGCCGAAGACCGCGAGCGTGCCGGTGCCGGTGCGGTCGTCCTTGCGGACACCGTGATCGAGGACGCGTTGAAGAAGCTCGTGATACTGGCGCATGGCGAATCCGTTTCCGGGCGAGCGTTCTAGCGGATTTCGCGACACGGCGCTGGCAGGAGGGCGCAACCGTCCCCGGCTTTCTCCGGCGACACGTCGTCCCGGCAACGCCTCTTGGCGAAACGCATGGCAAGACCTGGGGCGGCGGCTGCCCCGGAATGGCCGGAACATCGCCACCAAGCCGTGGTGGTCTCGGTGGCTCACGCCACCGGAGACCGCCCTCATGACCATCCGCCATCTGGCGTCGGCCGCGCTGCTCGCCATTCATCTCGCCGCGCTGCCGATCGCCGCAGGGCGCTCCCTCGCCCAGGAACCGGCGCCGGCGGCCGAGCCCGCGATCTCGCGGGGCGACGCAAGGCGGATCGCGATCGACAACGGCTTGGTCCGGATCGAGGCGATCGAGCTCGAGGACGGCGTCTGGCAGATCGACGGTCGCGACGCCGATGACGGCGAGGTCGAACTCGACATCGACGCGACCGACGGACATGTGCTCAGGCTGGAGCGCGAGCGGCCGGAATCGGCGGAAATCATGCGCTGACGCGGGATTTGCGCCGCCCGGTTCGGAAAGTCGCCGATTGCACGCCGTGCTCCCTTTCCCCCCGGCGCGACAGCGCCTATATTCTGGCTGCCGGTCGCGAGACCGGCTATGGCGATAAACGAGCGTCGGAATAAGCTTTTCGGACCCGGGGGCGGTACCCGGCGCCTCCACCACAGCCCTGCGGCGCGCGCACAGAGAAATCTGCGGCGCAAGCTTCGGGGCGGCTCGCGCCTCTTGGATCGCGGGCTGGCCCAGCCACTCAGGCAGGGTTGCGGCGGGGGCGAAATAGGATCGACGAGAGTGTAAAGGCCGTTCTTTTGCCCGGTATGGTTCCGCCGTTATAGGGCTAACGCATAGTTGCCAACGACAACGATGCTCGGGTTGCTGTCGCCGCGTAAGCGGTGCTGGTTCCCAAACCTAAGTCCTTCCGTTTAGCGACGTAAGGCGGGGCCCGGAGGCGCCTGGCAACAGAAGCCTCCACTTTTTCAAGAGGGCCGCCGCGAGGCGGCCGACAGCGGACACGGACCTCCGGACACGATGGCAAAGGACATTCTTCGCTACGACCTCATGGTGCAGGAGGCACTCAAGGGCGTCGTGCGCAAGATTCTGACCGAGGCCGGCCGAGACGGCCTGCCGGGCGACCATCATTTCTACGTCACGTTCCGGACCGGGGCGCCGGGCGTGCGCCTGTCGCAGCGCCTGCGCGACAAGCATCCCGACGAGATGACGATCGTGCTGCAGCACCAGTTCTGGGACCTCAATGTCGGCGAGCACGCCTTCGAGGTCGGCCTGTCCTTCTCCGGTGTGCCCGAGCGGCTGCTCGTGCCCTTCGACGCGCTGACGACCTTCTTCGATCCGTCCGTCCAGTTCGGGCTGAAGTTCGAGACGCAGGATGCGCCAGAGCAGGCTCAGCCGGCCGAGCCGCCGGGTCCGGCCAAGGCACTGCGCGGCGCCGGCTCGGAGCCGAGCGTCGCCGCCCCGGTCGCGGCGCTGCCGGCCAAGATCACACCCGCCGGCGTGCCTGCGATCAAGCAGAAGAGCGAGCCGGCCCCGGCGACGAAACCGGCCGCCGCGAAATCCACCGAGGCCGAAACCGGCGACGACGGCGCTTCGGCCCAGGTCGTCAGCCTCGACGCCTTCCGCAAGAAGACCTGACCAACCCCGGACCGGCACCATGGCGGACACCCGCACCGAAACCGATTCCTTCGGTCCGATCGCCGTGCCGGCCGACCGCTATTGGGGCGCGCAGACCCAGCGTTCGCTCCAGAATTTCCGCATCGGCGGCGAGAGCGAGCGCATGCCGCTGCCGCTCGTCCACGCGCTGGTGCTGGTCAAGAAGGCGGCGGCCCATGTCAACGCCCGCCTCGGGCTGATCGACCAGCGCGTCGCCGGCGCCATCGGCCAGGCAGCCGACGAGGCGCTCGCCGGCAAGTTCGACGAGCATTTCCCGCTCGTGATCTGGCAGACCGGCTCCGGCACCCAGTCAAACATGAACGTCAACGAGGTTCTGGCGAACCGGGCGAACGAGATCCTCGGCGCCGGGCGCGGCGCCAAGTCGCCGGTCCACCCCAACGACCATGTCAACCGCGGCCAGTCCTCGAACGATTCCTTCCCGACCGCGATGCATGTCGCGGCGGCGCTCGAAGTGAGCCGGCGCCTGCTGCCGGCGCTGCGCGGGCTGGAGAAGGCGCTTGCCGCCAAGGCCGAAGGGTTCAGGCACCTCGTCAAGATCGGCCGCACCCATCTCCAGGACGCAACGCCGGTGACCCTCGGCCAGGAGTTCTCCGGCTATGCCGCGCAGCTCCATCTCGGCATCTCCCGGATCGAGGCCTCGCTCGGCGGGCTCCATGCGCTGGCGCAGGGTGGCACGGCAGTCGGAACGGGTTTGAACACGCATCGCGATTTCGCCGGCCTGTTCGCGAGGGAGACGGCGACGCTGACCGGGCTGCCCTTCCGGCCGGCCGACAACATGTTCGAGGCGCTGGCGAGCCACGGCGCGCTAGCGGCGAGCCACGGCGCGCTCGCCGCGCTCGCGTCGGACCTGTTCAAGATCGCCAACGACATCCGGCTGATGGGTTCGGGCCCCCGCTCCGGCCTCGGCGAGATCAGCCTGCCGGAGAACGAGCCCGGCTCCTCGATCATGCCGGGCAAGGTCAACCCGACCCAGGCCGAGGCGCTGACGATGGTCGCGACCCGGGTTCACGGCAACCAGGCGACGATCGGCTTCGCCGCCTCGCAGGGCCATTTCGAGCTCAACGTCTTCAAGCCGGTGATCGCCGCCGCCTTCCTGCAATCGGTCCGGCTGCTCGCCGACGCCGCCGACAGCTTCCGCGAGCATTGCGTCGAGGGCATCGAGGCCAACGAGGACCGCCTCGCCGACCTGCTCTCGCGCTCGCTGATGCTGGTGACGGCGCTGGCGCCGGCGATCGGCTACGACAAGGCCGCCGGCATCGCCAAGGCCGCCCATCACAACGGCTCGACGCTGCGCGAGGAGGCGCTGCGCGCCGGCGTCGATGCGAAACTGTTCGACGAGACGGTGCGCCCTGAGCGCATGCTCGGCCCGGCCTGAGGGGCGCCGCCGTCATGGCCGAGATCGTCAACCTGCGCCGCGCCCGCAAGCAGCGCGACCGCTTGGCGGCCGAAAAACAGGCCGGGCAGAACCGCCTCAGCTTCGGCCGCAGCAGGGCCGAGCGCGCATTGTCCGAAGCCGAGCGCGACAAGGCCGACCGGCATGTGGACGGACATCGCCGCGACCGGCCCGACAGCGAGCCCGAGACATGAGCAGCGAGCGCAAGCGCTCGCTGACCATCGCCGGCCATCGCACCAGCGTCTCGCTCGAAGAGCCGTTCTGGGCGGCGCTCAAGGAGATCGCGGCCGGCGAGAGCCTGACGCTCGCCGGGCTGATCGCCGGGATCGACCAGTCACGCGGCACGGAGAACCTGTCCTCGGCGCTGCGCCTCCATGTCCTGGCGCACTACCGGCGGCTCGCGGCCGAACGGTAAAGCCGCGCGGCGGCGCGAAAAATGTTCCGCAGCAAACGCTTGCGGCGTTTTGCGGAATCAAGCCCGAATGTCGTTGAATCGATCTGCGAGCCGATGTCAGTTCGGCTGGACGCTGCGCGAGAGCGGTCGTGGCACCGTCTCGATCTGCAGCGGCGGCGGCAGCGGCGGGGCGAGATTGCCCGGCGGTGACGGCTGCAATGTCTGCTCAGGCGTCGTGTCGGCCGGCGCGCCCGGCAGGACCAGCGGCCCGGGCTGCGGCTGCTGGGCCGCCGCGCGCGCGGCGGCGGCCCGGGCGCGTTCCTCGCTCTCGGCGCGGCGGCGCGCCTCCTGCTCCTGCCGCGCCTCCTCGATCCGCCGCGCCTCTTCCGCACGGCGTTCCTCGGCGGCCCGGCGCGCCTCTTCGACCCGCCGCGTCTCCTCCGCCCGTTTCTCCTCGGCGGCGCGCCTGATCTCCTCGAGCCGGCGCATCTCCTCGGCCCGCTTCTCCTCGGCGATGCGGCGCTCCTCCTCGGCCTTGAGGAACTCCGCGAGCTTGCGCTCGTTCTCGCGGGTCTCGCGCTCGGCCCTCAATCGGCGGGTGTTGGCGGCGCGCTCGCGCGCATCAGCCTCGAACGCCTCGACCCGCTCGATCTCGCGCGCCAGCGCCCGGGCTGCGACGGTGTTCGACAGGGCCCCGACATCGGTCTCGCGCCTGAGGTTCGACAACGGGCCGCGCCAGGCAACGGCGATCTGTGGGGCATCGCCCGCCGGCCAGTCCTTGGGCAAACGCCCGAGCGGCCGCAGGCCGAGCCTGAGATCGGCGCTCAAGCCCCGCAGATCGACGGCGCCGCCGGCCTCGACCCGCAGGCCGCTGCGCTCGAAGCCGAGCGATTGCAGGCGCGCCAAGCCGCCGGCCAGCGTGAACGGCACGGCGACGTCGCCAAGCGCCCAGGAGCCGCGATCGAGCGCCTCGCCGAGCCGCCGCTGCAGGCGCTCGACTTCGCTCTCGGACGCATCCTCTCCCGTCGCCGCGACGACACGGCCATAGGCGCCGGGATCGAACCGGGCGAGCGTCGCGGCCGTAAGGCTCACGGTGCCGGAGCCGCCGAGCGCCGCGATCAGCCGCGCCGGGCTCTCGCCCGAGCCGCCCGCCTCGATCTGGCCGGAAAGCCTGCCGCCGAGGCCGCCGCCGGTCAGCGGCGCGAGATCGACATCGGCGAGCGCAAGCCGCCCCGCCAGCTGCGCCAGCCCGCCCTCGCGACGCAGCGACAGGCGCCCCTCGACCGTGCCGCCGCCGAAACGCGCCTTCAGATCGGCGATCCGCAAGCCCTCCTGCCCGCCCAGGAGCGTGAAGGTCGCGCCGCGCCAGCCGATGCCCTCGGTGGCGAGGACATTGTCGGCCTCGATCGCGAGCTCGAATTCCGGCAGGGCCGGCGCAGCCGCGAAGCGCGTCGTCGACCAGAGCGACCCGGACGGCGCGGGCGACGCAGCGAGGCCGGCCGCGACGAGCGCCCGCAGATCGAGGCTCGCCAGCGTCAGCTTTCCGGTCAGCGGGCCGTCGCGGGTTAGGGACAGCGCGCCCCTCGCGCTCGCCGCACCGAGATTGGCCACCAGATCGTCGAGCGTGATCGCCTGCCCCGCAAGCCCGACCCGGGCATTGGCGTCGAACAGCCCGTCGGGCAGGAGCTTCGCCACCCCTTCCGGCAGGATGCGTCCCGGCTGGTCGGCCTGGATGGCGAGCCTCGCGCCCGGCCCATCGCCATCAACGACGAGCGACAGGCCGGGCCCGACCAGCGCGCCGCTCAGCCGCTCGGCCGCCTTTCGCATCGTCAGACGGGCAGGCCCGCTCTGCTGCGGAACCGGCAGCCCGAGCGCTGCGAAGATCTGCCGGCGGTCACCGAGTTCGACGGCGAGTTCGGCATCGCGCCAGCTGTCCGACGGATCGAGCCGAGCGGTCAATGCGAGCTTCCCGGCCTGCGCCGCCCCGTCGAGCGCGAGCGCCGTCTCGCCTGACGGAGTCCGGGTCAGGCGGAAATTCGCATCGAGCCGGGCCAGCGCATCGCCGGCCCGGGCCAGCGGCTGGCGCAAGGCTTCCGGCAGGAGCGGCCCGGCGAGCGCGGCCAGCGTCTCGAAGCGCGGTGCGGCGATCCGCCCGGCGATCTCGCCACCCTCCGGCAGCAGCGCACCGGCCCCGGAGACGGAGACGCCACCGAAGCCCTCGACCGAAAGCCGGCGCAGCCGCCAGTTCGCGCCCTCGCGCCGCAGGTCGAGGCTGGCCGAGCCCGGCGGCGCGTTGCGGAAGCGCGCCTGGGTCAGGCTGAGTTCGAGCGCGAGGTCGCGTCGGCCGAGCAGCCCGGCGAAGCTCTCGCCCGGCGGCAGGGTGTTGAGATCTAGCCCCTGCACGGCCAGATGCGCCGACAGCCGCTCGGGTTGCCAGTCGCCGCCGCCCTCCAGCCGCAGGCCGGAGGCGCCGGTGACGAAGAGCCGTTCGACGGCAAGGCGCCCGCCGTCCCAGGCGCCGATCGCCTCGGCATCGATCCGGCCGAGCCCGGCGACCATGTCGGCCAAGGGCGGATCGAGCCCGCCGCGCGCCAGCACCAGCGCGAGGCGGCGCGAATCCTCGGCCTTGAGGTTGATCCTCCCGGCGACGCCCTTGAGGTCGATCGCGCCGGTCGCGCCGACGAGCGCGCCCGCGACCCGCAGCGAGGCGCTGGCCTCGGCGAGGCCGTTCTCGTCGAGCCTGCCGCGCAGCGCCACGGCCGAGACGTCCTCGCCGCGCCAGAGCAGCTGGTCGAGATCGAGGCTGACGTCGAAGCTGCCGGGCAGACCCGCCAGGGCCCGCTCGAAACCGGCCCGCTCGCCGAGCGCCGCCGTCAGCGCGTCGAGATCGAGCCGGCGCGCCCTGAGCGCCAGCGAGCCGGTACCGCTCGCCGGCAGGTAGTGGCCGTCGCCCTCGAGCCGTGCCGCGCCGCCGCCAAGATCGAGCGTCAGGCCGGACAGGTCGAGCTGGCGGCTGCCGCCGCCGATCCGTCCGGCGACGGAGACAGCCCCGCCGGGCGACAACGAAAAACCGCCGTCGAGCCCGAGCCCGACCGCTCCCGCGCGTGCCGGCAGCAGGAAGACGCCGTCGAAGCCGAGCTGCAGCGCCTCGCCCGTCATCGACAGTTTGGCCCGGAGCCGGCCCTCGGGCTCGATCGCCCCCGTGCTCAGGCGGAATGAGGCACCGGCCGCCTCGCCCTCGATCCGCCAGGGGCCGATCAGGCTGACGGCTGAGAGTTCGGCCGCGACCGGCGTCACCGTCACCGGCTCGCGCCCGGCCTCCGACCAGATCACGGCTGAACGCCGCAGCGACAGCTTGTCGAGGCTCGCCTCCGCCGGCGGCCCGCCCCCGGTCCGCGCCGGCAGCTTCAGGGCGCCGCTCTCGTCGAGCACGAGCCGGATCGTCGCGCCCTCGATCTCGGCGTCGGAGATGCGGATCTGCCGGCGCGCCAGCGGTGCCAGCGCCACCTCGACGGTCATCGTCTCGATCGCGACCGAACTCGCCGTGCCGTCGGCGCCGCCGATGCGGACCTCGCCCAGCGCCAGCCGCGGCGAGGGCAGGATGCGCAGGCCGATGCCGCCGGCGATGCGTGTCTCGACGCCGAGCGCCTGCGTCAGCCGCGCCTCGATCTGCGGCCGGTAGCCGCGCCAGTCGACGAAGCCCGGCGCGATCAGCGCGGCCAGCAGTGCGAGCACCAGCAGGCCGGCCAGGACTGTCAGGCTCTCACGCACCGGGGCACAGGTTCCTCAACATCGCGGATCGGCGCCGATCATGCCGGCAAGTCGCGGCAAGATCACGACATTTCACCGATGTCACGCGTGCGCGATCGTCGCGGCCGGTCACGAAACGAAGATTTTGCCCGGATTGAGGATGTTCTGCGGGTCGAGCGCGCGCTTCACGAGCTGCATCACCGCGACGGCCGGCGCGCCGTGCTCGGCTTCGAGGTACTTGCCCTTCTTCTGGCCGACGCCGTGCTCGCCGGTGCAGGTGCCGCCCATCGCGAGCGCCCGCTTGACCAGCCGGTCGATGAAGCCCTGGCAGCGCGAGACCTCGTCGGGATCGTTCAGGTCGACCATCGGCTGGGTGTGGAAATTGCCGTCGCCGACATGGCCGGCGATCGGTGCGATCAGCCCGGTCGCCTCGATATCGCGCTTGGTCTCCTCGACGCATTCGGCCAGCCGCGAGATCGGCACGCAGACATCGGTCGCAACCGAGTCGAAACCCGGCCGCAAGGCTCTCGCCGCCCAATAGGCGTCGTGCCGCGCCTGCCAGAGCTTGGTGCGGTCCTCGGCCTTGGTCGCCCAGTCGAAGGGTCCGCCGCCATACTCGGCCGCGATCTCGCCGAAGCGCTCGGCCTGTTCCTTGACGCTCGCTTCCGAGCCGTGGAACTCGACGAACAGCATCGTCGTCTCCGGCAGCCCGAGTTTGGAGTGCAGGTTGACGCCGCGCACCATGACGTCGTCGACGAGCTCGATGCGCGCCACCGGCAGGCCGGTCTGGATCGTCACGATCGTCGCGTCGCAGGCGGCCTTGACTGAGGGAAACGGGCAGATGCCGGCCGAGATCGCCTCGGGGATGCCGTGCAGTTTCAGCGTCACCTCGGTGATGATGCCGAGCGTGCCCTCCGAGCCGACGAGCAGCCGCGTCAGGTCGTAGCCGGCCGAGGTTTTTCGCGCCCGGGTCGAGGTTTTCACGATCGAGCCGTCGGCCATCACGGCCGTCAGCGCCAGCACATTGTCCTTCATCGTGCCGTAGCGCACGGCGTTGGTGCCGGATGCCCGCGTCGCCGCCATGCCGCCGATCGAGGCGTCGGCGCCGGGGTCGATCGGGAACATCAGCCCCTGGTCGCGCAGGTGCTCGTTCAGTTCCTTGCGGGTGACGCCGGCCTCGACGGTGCAGTCGAGATCCTCGGCATGGACCGCGACGATCCGCTTCATCTGGCCCATGTCGATGCAGACGCCGCCGAAGACGGCGTTGACATGGCCCTCGAGCGAGGTGCCGGTGCCGAAGGCGATGACCGGAACGCCGTGGCGGGCGCAGATCCCGACGATCTCGGCGACCTCCTCGGTCGTCTGCGGAAACACCACCGCGTCCGGCGGCAGGTTCGGAATCCAGGTCAGCGTATGGCCGTGCTGCTGGCGCACCGCCAAACTGGTGACGAGGCGGTTGCCGAAGGCCGCCGCCAGCGCACGCGTCACGCTGGCGATAGCCTCGGGCGAAGGCGGCAGGGTTGCGCCGGAAGCGGGGGCGTCATGTAGAGCGGCGGCGGGCAAACTCATTGTCATATTCCGGTTTTGGCGCTTAACTTGGTCCAAATCGCAATTGCAGGGGTTGCGATTTGGCCGGCTTTGCGGGCGAGCGCCTTCTTGTCCCGCCATAACGGCTCCGCCGCAAGCGTCATCGGCGCACAGGCGTCATGGCCGCGACGTGGTTGCAGCGTATCGAGACATCCTGCGAGGGCGCAGGCGCTCGCTGAGGCGGCCATTCGCGGTCGGTGGTGGAAACGGGCCGCGCAGGGCCCACAAATGCAAGGGAGGCGATCATGAAGGACGACATGCGCGCTCCGGCGCTGTTCTTCGCGCCATTCGTATCGTCGCTGATGACGGTCGAGCCGCACTGGATCGACTATAACGGCCATCTCAACATGGCCTACTACCATGTCCTGTTCGACCGCGCGGTCGACGAGGTGTTCTCGCTGGTCGGGCTCGACCAGGACTATGTCGCGACCCGGCACGCCTCGTTCTTCGCCGCCGAGTGCCATGTCCTCTACAAGCGCGAGCTGACCGAGGGCGACATGGTGCGCGTCACCGCCCAGCTCATCGCCTTCGACGACAAGCGGCTGCATTACTATCTCGAGATGCGCCATGCCCATGAGGGCTGGCTCGCGGCGACGAGCGAGAATTTGTCGCTCCATGTCGACATGGCGACGCGCAAGGTCGCGCCCTTCCCGCCCGACATCCTAGCGAACCTGGCGCTGATGAAGGCCGCCCACAGTATGATGCCGCTGCCGGCCACGATCGGCCGCATCATCGGCATGCCGCGGAAGACCGCGATCACCGTCGAAGGCCTGACCGGCGAGCGCGAGGTCGAAACGCGGCATTGACCGTCTGGCGGGATCGCCTGACCCGCCTCAAGCCTGCGCAGGCCGCCTGACGACCGCGAGCGTGGCATAGCCGCGATATAGCGAGCGGACTTGTTCCATGCCGTCGCTCTCCCGCGCCAGTTCGCCGAGGATCGCAGCGAGGTCGCGCCGTGGCGTGACGTGGAACAGCGCGAGCCAGCGGTTGAGCGCGGCCGCGAACGGCGCCGGCAGCCCGTGCTGGTCGCCGAAATCGACGATGTGGAGTTCACCGCCCGGCGCCAGCCGCGCCAGCGCCTGCCGGGCGACCTCGCGCCAAGGCGGGATCATCGACAGCGCGTAGGAGATCACGATCCGGTCGAAGCCGGCCCGGCCGAACAGCGCCTGCGGATCGAACGCCGTCGCATCCGCTTGAGCCAGCCGGATGCTGTCGACGAGCTTCGCTTTCGCCACGCTGGTCCGCGCCGTCGCCAGCATCTCCGCCGACACGTCGAGGCCGCAGCAAGCCCGGCCCGGATAGCGCCTTGCGATCGCGATCAGGTTTCGCCCGGTGCCGCAGCCGATTTCGAGGATGCTTCCGCCATCCGGCGGCGCGAGCCCGGCGATCAGGTCGTCGCGACCGAGCAGATAGAACTTCCGGCTGGCGTCGTAGATGTGACGCTGGTGCCGGTAGATCGCATCCATCAGCCCCGCGGCATCGCGCTCGCCGGCCGTGACGCTCACCGGCCGCGCTCCGCCAGCCGGTAGAGATGGAAGGCGCCGTAGATCGAGGAGCGGTCCTGCGCGCCGAGCTGGCGGCTGAGGTCTTCCTGATAGACCCACTGGTCGAGAATCGCCGCCGGCACGCGTCCCGGCAACAGGCGCTCATCGGCCGCCGTGCGGAAGATCACCCGCGCCCCTGGCCGCGCCGTCCGCGTGATCTGCGACCACAGCGCCGCGAGGTCCGCATCGTTCATCCAGTCCTGCGCGTCGAGCAGGACATAGGCGTCGCAGCTCTCAGCCGGCTGGCGTTCGAGATGGGCGGTGACGGAGCCTTGCGTGTAGCCGACCCGACCGCCGCGCGCCTTCACCGCCTCGAAATTCCGGCGTTGCAGATAGGGCGGAAGCGCTTCATCGGTCATCTCGCCATAGCCGCGGCCGAACGCCTGCCGGGCGAAGTAGTTCGTCCTGATGTCGAAATCGCAGGCGAGGCGCTCCAGCCGCTGCCGCAGCACGGCGAGGATGCCGGACCCGCCATCGGCGGCGAGCGCCTCGTATTGCGCCGGCGGGATGCCGAGCCCGTAGAGCGAGGCCGGCCGCCGCACCAGCCAGCGCACCAGCCGCCTCTCGAACACCGGGGCGACATGGGCATCGAACAGGGCGCGCTGCTCGGCCGGCGAGCGCGCCGTCAGCATCACGCGCGGATCGCAGCCGAGCAGCCGCGCCAGCAGATGGCCGGCGCCGATGAAGCGGCCGAGCAGCCCGAAGCGATAGACGTTGCGCGCGAACAGGCTGATCCGGCGGCGGCCGTCGAGCCCCCTGCCCTCCCAATAGGCGCGCGAGGTCGCGTCGAGATGCGGCGCGATCGCCCGGTCGTAAAGCGCGACATTCGCACGCTCGTCGGCCCGGCCGAAGAAGCGCAGGAAGTCCTCGTGCCGCTCGATCTGCGCCAGCGCTGCGAGCTTGAGCCGCCCGAGCGCGATATGGGCACCGTTGAGATCGACCGCGCTGATCCGGGCCGGGTTGGCCGTGAGATAGGACAGGACGTTGCAGGAGCCCGACGCGATCGCCACGACATGGTCGTCGGGTTTCAGCTCGAGCGCGGCCATGTCGACGACCGGATCTTCCCAGATCTGCGGGTAAACCAACCCCGAAAAGGCCAGCGTGAACAGCCGTTCCTGCAATCCGGCCCGCGACAAGGGCCTGCTGCGATGGACCGCCGAGACCAGCCCGAGCGTGGTCTCCTGCCGGGCCGTGCGTGCCGTCTGCGCCACTGGCGAATCCCCTTCGCGTCCCGCCCGATATCGGCGAGGCGCCTAGAGGATCAGCGTGACGTTCGGGTGACGGCGATCATCGGTCCGGCATCGGGACTGTCCCGAAACGGGCTTCCACCTGTCGGGGCAATGCCTATGGCTGCGCTGTGACGCCGGCCGCCTTGATCACCGGCGTCCATTTGTCGACCTCGGCGCGGACATGGGCGCCGAGCGCGGCGGGCGTCTGGCCGGCCTCGTCGGGAATCTCGCAGCCGAGTTCGAGCAGGCGGGCCCGGACATTGGCGTCGGCCAGCGCCGCGCGTCCGGCGGCGTTGAGCTTCTCGACGATCGCCTGCGGCAGCTCCTTGGGGCCGAAGATCGCGTTCCAGCCGACCGCCTGGAACTCCGGCAGCCCGCCCTCCTGGCTGGTCGGCACGTCCTTGGCCACGGGCAGGCGCGTCGGCGTCGCCACCACATAGGTCTTCAGGTTGGTGAGCTGTGGCACGATGCCGACCGTCTGGTCGCAGACATAGTCGAGCTGCTTCGCCAGCAGCGCGTTCATCGCCGGCCCGGAACCACGGAACGGCACCTGCTGAACCGGCGCCTTGATCAGATGGTGGAAGAACACGCAGGTCAGGTGCGAGGTCGAGCCGATGCCGCCATGGCCGTAATTGTATTTGCCGGGGTTGGCCTTCAGCAGCGCGACGAATTCCTGGAAGCTGTTGGCCGGGAAATCCTTGTGCGCGGAGATCAGCATCGGCGTGCCCGCCGTATTGATGACCGGCGCGAAATCGCTGCGCGGGTCGTAGGCGAGATTGGGATACAAGCCCACCGAGGCCGAATGCGTCCCGAGATTGCCCATCATGATGGTGTAGCCGTCGGGCGTCGCCTTCGAGACGCGCAGCGAGCCGGTGGTGCCGCCGGCGCCGGCGACGTTCTCGACCACCACCGCCTGCCCGAGCGTCCGGCCCATATGGTCGGCGACGATGCGGGCGATGACGTCGGTCGGCCCGCCGGCGGCGAAGGGCACGATCATCGTGATCGAGCGGGCCGGATAGGCCTGGCCGAAGGCCGGGCCTGCGGCCAGCGGCAGTGCGGCGGCCAGCGCCAGCATCGAGCGTCGCGAAAGCGGTCGTGTCATCGGGTATCCTCCCTCGTGGATGGCCGCGTCGTGCGGTCTTGGCGTTGCTGTCGTCGTCTAGAAGTGGCGCAGGCCGACCCTTTCGATCAGAGGCAGCAGTTCGTCGCGCGCCCTGATGCGATGCGCGCGGGCGGCCTCGCGCGCGGCATCCGGCCGGCCGCCATCGATGGCCGCGATGATCGCGCCGTGTTCCTCGGCCGAAATCGGCAGGCAGGGGCGAAGTCGCAGGGTCAGCATCCGGGCCCGGTGCGACTGGTCGTTGACGGTCTGGATGATGCGCAGGAAGCGGCTGTTGCCGCAGCCCGCGATCAGCAGCCGGTGGAAATCGGCGTCCGCCGCGCCCCAGCCGGCGAGATCGCCATCGGCCAGCCTGTGCGCCATGCGATCCGTCGCCTCCGACAGGGCCCGCACCAGCGCGCCACGCTCGGCCGCCCCGAGCCGCGCCGCGTTCTCCGCGGCCGCCGCCTCGATCGCGATCAGCACCTCGTAGATCTCGCGGATGTCGTCGGGCGCCAGCGCGCGGATCAGGATGCCGCGCTTCGGCAGGATGCGGACGAGGCCCTCCTCCTGCAGCCTCAGCGCCGCCTCGTGCACCGGCGTCCGGCTGACGCCGAGCCTGAGCGCGAGTTCGCCGGCCGAGGCTTGGTAGCCCGGCGGAAACACGCTGTCCCGGATCGCGGTCTTCAGCGCGGCATAGGCGGCCTCGACGAGGCTCTGCCCGCCCTCGCCATCCTGCGCGATCGCCCCGAGGCCTGCCGGCATGCATCCTCCCATCGCGTGATCAGGTAGCTTCCATGGAAGCTGCAATGGATGATTGACATGCTTTGGTTTCCCCCGCAAGGACGAAGCGCAATCGCGCGCTGTGAGGGCCGTCATGAAGAGCTACAGGATCGCCGCCATCCCCGGGGACGGCATCGGCGTCGAGGTCATCGCGGCCGGCATCGAGGTACTGCAGGCGCTGGCGCAGCGCGACGGCTCGTTCAGCGTCGCCTTCGACCATTTCGACTGGGGCTCGGACCACTACAAGCGCACCGGCCTGATGATGCCGGAGAACGGCCGCGCGCAGATCAAGGGCCATGACGCGATCTTCTTCGGCGCCGTCGGTGCGCCCGACGTGCCTGACCACGTCACGCTCTGGGGTCTCAGGCTCGCGATCTGCCAGCCCTTCGACCAGTACGCCAATGTCCGCCCGACCCGGGTGCTGCCCGGCATCACCTCGCCGCTGCGTTCGGTCTCCGGCCCGGAACTCGACTGGGTGATCGTGCGCGAGAACTCCGAGGGCGAATATGCCGGCGTCGGCGGCCGCGTCCACAAGGGCTTTCCCGAGGAGGTCGCGACCGACGTCTCGATGATGACGCGGGCCGGCGTCGCCCGCATCATCCGCTATGCCTTCAGGCTCGCGCAGTCGCGCCCGCGCAAGCTCCTGACCGTGGTCACCAAGTCGAACGCCCAGCGCCACGCCATGGTGATGTGGGACGAGATCGCGGCCGAAATCGCGGCGGAATTCCCGGACGTGACCTGGGACAAGATGCTGGTCGACGCCATGACCATGCGCATGGTGATCAAGCCCGGCAGCCTCGACACCATCGTCGCGACCAATCTCCATGCCGACATCCTGTCGGACCTCGCCGCGGCGTTGGCCGGCTCGCTCGGCATCGCCCCGACCGCGAACCTCAACCCCGAGCGCGCCTTCCCCTCGATGTTCGAGCCGATCCACGGCTCGGCCTTCGACATCGCCGGCAAGGGCATCGCCAACCCGGTCGGCACCTTCTGGACTGCCACCATGATGCTCGACCATCTCGGCGAACCGGCCGCCGCGGCACGGCTGATGCGCGCGATCGAGCGCGTCACCGCCGATGCCCGCTTCCACACGCCTGATCTCGGCGGCAAGGCGACAACGCGCGCGGTCACCGACGCCGTCATCGCCGCAATCTCCGGCGACAACGCCTGAGCCGCACCTCAACGCGATCGTGAAGCCGGCGCGGCGGCGAGAGGGGCTGAAATTCCGGCGCGGATCGCCATATTGGGCGTCGACAAGCGGCACTCGGTGGCGAAGGAGGACGAGATGGGCCTGATGAGCATGTTCGGCGGCGGCAAGTCGCAAGACCAGGCGCATGAGCACTTCCCGTTCGAGCTCAGCGACGCGCAATGGCGCGCGAAACTGACGCCCGAGCAGTACGCCGTTCTGCGCGGCCACGGCACCGAGCGGCCGGGCTCCTGCGCGCTGAACTACGAGAAGCGCGCCGGCACCTTCTCCTGCGTCGGCTGCGGCCAGAAGCTGTTCAAATCGGGCAAGAAGTTCGAGAGCGGCACTGGCTGGCCGAGCTTCGACCAGCCGCTCGAGGACGCGGTCGCCACGACCGAGGATCGCAGCCATTTCATGACCCGCACCGAGGTGCACTGCGCCAATTGCGGCGGCCATCTCGGCCACGTCTTCCCGGACGGCCCCCCGCCGACCGGCCTGCGCTACTGCATCAACGGCGTGGCGATGGAGTTCGAGCCGGAAGCGGCTTGACCTGCCTCAATTGAGCGCCGGCACCGCCCGCCGCGCCAATACCGCTGCATCGATCCCGATCGGCAGGTCGCCGAAATGCCCCGACCAGCCGCCGCCGAGCCGCGTCGCGACGAAGGCATCGGCAATGGCGGGGCTCGCGTAACGCAGCAGCAGCCCGGCCTGCAGCATCAACGCCAGCCGCTCGACCAGCCGGCGCGCCTGGCCCTCATGCCGCGTCAGGTCCGGCAGATCGGCCTCCAGCGAAGCCAGCGCGGCGGCGTAGCGGCGATCCGCGCCCCGCGCGCTCCGCAATTCGTCGAGAAGCGCCGGCAGCGTGCCGGGCTCGCGTTCGAGCGAGCGCAGCACGTCGAGGCAGATGACGTTGCCCGAACCCTCCCAGACCGAGTTCAGCGGCGCCTCGCGATAATGCCGCGCCAGCGGATGCTCCTCGATGAAGCCGTTGCCGCCGATGCATTCGAGCGCCTCGACGACGACGGCCGGCGTGCGCCTGGCGACCCAGTATTTCGCGATCGGCGCGCCGATCCGTGCCAGCAGACGCTCGCTCTCGGACGCATCCTGCCGGTCGACCGCCGCAAACAGTCGGAAGGCGAGCCAGGCGGCGGCCTCCGCCTCCAGCGCGAGATCGGCGAGAACGTTCTGCATGATCGGCTGGTCGATCAGCCTTCGCTGGAACGCGCTGCGATGCCCCGCGTGATGCGCCGCCTGCGCCACCGCCTGTCGCATCAGCCCGGCCGAGGCCGCCGCGATGTCGAGCCGGGTGTTGTGGTTCATCGACAACCCGGTGCGCAGGCCTCGCCCCGGCTCGCCGAGCAGATGGCCGATCGCGCCACGGAACTCGACCTCGGAGGAGGCATTCGAGCGGTTGCCGCATTTGTCCTTGAGCCGCTGGATCGCGATGCCGTTGCGCGAGCCGTCCGGCAGCCAGCCCGGCACGACGAAGCAGGACACGCCCTCCGCCGTTCGAGCCAGGGTCAGGAAGACGTCGGAATGCGGCACCGAGAAGAACCATTTCCGCCCGGTCAGCGAGAAGGTGCCGTCGCGATTGTCTTCGGCGAGCGTCTGCGTCTGCCGCAAATCCGAACCGCCCTGCACCTCCGTCATCGCCATGCCGACGGTGGCGCCGCGCTTTCCCGCCGCCGGCCCTTGCTTCGCATCATAGCTCGGGGACGAGACGAGCCCGCCCCACTCGGCCCAACGCGCCGCATCCTGCCTCAACACGGGAATGGCCGAATAGGTCATGCTGATCGGGCAGCAGATACCGCTCTCGCAGCCATACCAGAGGTATTGCAGGGCGGCGCGGGCCACCTGCGCGCCGGGCCGCGGCTCGTTCCAGCACAGCGCATGCGTCTCCTGGCCGATCGCGAGCCCCATCAACGCGTGCCAGGCCGGGTGGAAGCCGATCTCGTCGATACGCCTGCCGAAGCGGTCATGCGTGCGCAGTTCCGGCGTGAAGCGGTTGGCGAGCCGCGCCTGTTCCTGCGTCTCGCCCGCACCGACCGTGCGTCCGGCCTCGTGCAGGCGTGCGCCGGCCCAGTCTGCGCCGAAGGCCGCGACGACCGCCGGCAGCACCGGATCGGCGGCATAGGCGTCGTAGTCGGCGAGCGGCGGCGCCTGATTGGTGATCGCGATCATCGCTGCTCCCGTGTACCGGCACCGCTCCATTGTCGGCGACACTCTCGGACAATGCCACTCTTGGCCAGCACCACGCCCTGCGACAAGGCGGCGATGGCGCGGCGGAAGCCACAGAAAATGCCGGCCCGGAGGGCGCAATCCGGCAGCGGCCGCCCTATATTGACCGGGAACGAATCACGATCAGAGTTCGATTTTCTTGTCCGAGCACGGCACCACCTCCGCCCCCCTGCCGCGCCCCGGCGGCCTCGCCTCGCGCGCAGCCGCGACGCCGTCAGCCGGCTATCTCTCTGGCCTGAACCCAGAGCAGCGCCAGGCTGTCGAGGCGACGGACGGCCCGGTTCTGGTGCTCGCCGGCGCCGGCACCGGCAAGACCCGCGTGCTCACCACCCGCATCGCCCATCTCATCGCGACCTCGAAGGCCTGGCCGTCACAAATCCTCTCGGTGACCTTCACCAACAAGGCCGCCCGCGAGATGAAGGAGCGCGTCGCCCATCTGGTCGGGCCTGTGGCCGAGGGCATGCCCTGGCTCGGCACCTTCCACTCGATCTCCGCCAAAATCCTGCGCCGCCATGCCGAGTTGCTCGATCTGCGCTCGGATTTCACCATCCTCGACACCGACGACCAGATCCGGCTGATGAAGCAGGTCATCCAGGCGGAAGGGATCGACGAGAAGCGCTGGCCAGGCCGGATGCTGGCGGGCTTCATCGACTCGTGGAAGAACCGGGGCCTCGCCCCCAAGGATGTCGCGCCGGGCGAGGCCGCCGTCTTCGCCAACGGCAAGGGCGGCAAGCTCTACGCCGCCTATCAGGACCGGCTGAAGACGCTGAACGCCGTCGATTTCGGCGACCTGCTGCTGCATTGCCTGACGCTGTTCCGCGAGCACGCCGACGTGCTGGCGGCCTATCACGAGCGCTTCCGCTACATCCTCGTCGACGAGTACCAGGACACCAACACGGCGCAGTATCTCTGGCTGCGCCTGCTGGCCCAGGGCCGGCGCAACATCGCCTGCGTCGGCGACGACGACCAGTCGATCTATGGCTGGCGCGGCGCCGAGGTCGACAACATCCTGCGCTTCGAGCACGATTTCCCGGGCGCCGTCGTGGTCCGGCTGGAACGCAACTACCGCTCGACCGGCCACATCCTCGCCACTGCCTCGAAGCTGATCGCCAGGAACGAGGGCCGGCTCGGCAAGACCCTGCGCACCGAGGACGTCGCCGGCGAGAAGGTCACCATCACCGGTGCCTGGGACAGCCAGGAGGAAGCGCGCCTGATCACCGACGAGATCGAGGCGATGCAGTCCAAGGGCGAGAACCTCGCCGAGATCGCGGTGCTGGTTCGCATCTCGGCGCAGATGCGCGAGCTGGAGGAACGCTTCGTCCAGATCGGCGTGCCCTATCGCGTCATCGGCGGCCCGCGCTTCTACGAGCGCGCCGAAATCCGCGACGCCATGGCCTATCTGCGCTGCGTCGTCAGCCAGACCGACGACCTCGCCTTCGAGCGCATCGTCAACGTGCCCAAGCGGGGCTTGGGCGACGCGACCGTCCAGATCCTGCACAACCACGCCCGCGCCACCCAGATGTCGCTGCTGCAATCGGCCCGCGTCGTGGTCGAGAGCGACGAGCTCAAGCCGAAAGCGCGGACCGCGCTGCGCGAGCTGGTCGAGGCCTTCGCCCGCTGGTCGGCCCGCGCCGAGCAGATGCCGCAGGGCGAGCTCGCCGAGCTCGTGCTGGAGGAGAGCGGCTACACTGAGATGTGGAAGAAGGACCGCTCGGCCGACGCCGCCGGCCGGCTCGAGAACCTGAAGGAGCTGGTCCGCTCGCTCGACGAATTTCCCGACCTGCCGGCCTTCCTCGAACACGTCTCGCTGGTCATGGACGCAGACACCGCCGAGGGCGCGGCGCGGGTCTCGATCATGACCCTGCACGGCGCCAAGGGGCTGGAGTTCGACACGGTGTTCCTGCCCGGCTGGGAGGAAGGCCTGTTCCCGAACCAGCGCGCCCTCGACGAGAGCGGCCGCGCCGGCCTGGAAGAGGAGCGCCGGCTCGCCCATGTCGGCCTGACCAGGGCGCGCAAGCGGCTGAAGCTCTATTTCGCCTCGAACCGCCGCATCCACGGGCTCTGGCAATCGAGCCTGCCCTCGCGCTTCATCGACGAATTGCCGGAGGAGCATGTCGAGGTGGTCGCGGCCCCGACCGCCTTTGGCCAGGGCGGCTACGTCTCCTCGCGCTTCGACCGGATGGAGAGTTTCGGCTCGAGCTACAACACGCCGGGCTGGCAGCGCGCCCAGGAGAACCGGGCGAAGGCGGGCGGCGGTTCGGGCTTTTCCGAAAGCGGCGCGAGCTTCGGCTCGGGCAGCTTCGGCGGCAACCGCCAGCGCGGCCCGCTGCTGATCGAGGGCGAGCTCACCGCCAAATCGACCGGCTCCTCGGCTTATGGCGAAGGCGCCCGCGTCTTCCACGTCAAGTTCGGCCCCGGCTCGGTGGCGAGCGTCGACGGCAACAAGCTGACGGTCGATTTCGACAAGGCCGGGCGGAAGATGGTGCTGGATAGCTTCGTGCAGAAGGCGGGATGAGGGTCGGCCGCCGCCCCGTCTTCAAATGATCGCCTCCAGCCCTTTCCGCTTCACCAGATTGAGCAGCTTCAGCGACGGCCCGTCCGGCGTCTTCTCGCCGCGTTCCCATTTGCTGATCGTGCCCTTGCTGACGTTGAGGTAGTGGGCAAACACGGGCTGGGAAATCTGCTCGCGCTCGCGCAGGGCACGGATGTCCTCTGGAGCCAGTTTTTCGACAGGTGCGAGGCAGCCGGCATCGAAATGGCGCATGGTTTCGCGGTCGATGACGCCTGCCTTGTGCAGGCCGCTCATCGTCTCGTGGATGATCGCGAGCGTCTTGCTCCGCGCTCTGCGCGATGTCTGCCTCATGGTCCAACCTCGCAATCGATCTCGATGATGTCGCCGCCCGCCATCGCTTTCGCGATCTGCGCGTTCGACAAGTTGAGTGCCACCGCGCTCGCGTCCTTGAAAAAAGCCAGTTCGGTCAGCGAAATATTGTCCCGCTCGTTCTTCGCGAATCCACGGATGAAGAACAGGTTCGTTCCCGATCGGAACAGGACGATCGTCCGGAAACCGCCCGATCGGCCTTCGCCTCCCCGAGCGACCCGTTGCTTGATGACGCCTCCGCCTAGGTCGGCGTCGACACGGCCGGCTTGGATCTCCCTGGCGGCGCGGCAGAGCAACGCATCGCTCAGACCCGCCTTGCGCGCATAGCGCGCAAATGGTTTGAACTTGTAGACACCTCCCATTCAGTCACCACACCTCAATCAGCGGCCAAATATAACACTAAGAACCACCGATAGATAGCGGGGTTGCGCCATGCATCACAAGCGCAAACGCCCCAAATCGGCTCGCGCGGGCTGCCTTCTCTGCAAGCCACACAAGGCAAACGGCTGCTGCGCCGACGACAGAAACATGCGCTACGGCAATCGCCGCCGCTACGAGAGCGGCCGCGATCAGTTGCGCTGTGAAGGTTTACGGGCGCGCTGAGCGTCCTCGGCGGCTACGCCCGCCTCAATCCAGCCGCCAGAACTGCCCCGAATAGTTCCCGCAGGGCGTCAGTTGCGCCATGCCGTCCTGGGCGCCGCCATTGACGATGTCGAGGCACATGTTGCGGCCGCGGAATTCCGTCGTCAGCCGGTACCAGCCGCCCTCGCGGCGCATCCGCCAGAACTGCCCGGTGACGTTCTCGCACGGTTGCAGGCTGACGAAATTGTTGAGCGGCCCACCATTGTTGACGTCGAGGCACATGTCGTCGCCGCGAAACTCGGTCGTGAGACGAACGGAGTTGCCTTCCTTGGTGACGCGCCACATCTGCCCGGAGACATTCGCCTCCGGCGCCAGCCGCGCCATGTTGTCGTAGCGCCCGCCATTGACGATATCGAGCGGCTTGCCCTTGCCCTGCCATTGAGTCGAAAGCTTCTGATAGTCCTGCGCCACAGCCGGCATGACGAAAGCCAGCGTGGCCGCGACGGCGAGGGCCGTCCCGATGGTAAAGCGCTTCATCCCTGATCGTCCCGTTTCTTGTGCCGGCGGCCCGACATCCTTCGGGCCGCGGCCATAGCGGTCGAACGAGCCGCTTTCGTCAAGCCGATCCCGACGACAGTGAACCGGTTTCCTGCCATCGCCGCATGTGCAGCGACACCTCGAAACCAGGATCAGCCGCGCTCTCTCGCCTTGAACGCCGCCCGCGCCGCCTCGACCTGCGCGTGATAGGTCTCGGCCCAGACCCAGACGCCGCAGAACGCCGCCGTCAGTTCGCTGCCGAGTTCGGTCAGGCGGTAGTCGACATGCGGCGGGATCACCGGATGGACGGTGCGGGCGATCAGCCCGTCGCATTCCATCTGCCGCAAAGTCTTGGTCAGCATCTTCTGGCTGATGCCGCCGACGATCCGGCCGACCTGCGTGAAGCGCAGCGTGCCGTGCTCCTCCAGCGCCTCCAGCACCAGCATCGTCCATTTGTCGGCGATCTGGGCGATCACGTCGCGCACCAGCGCCTCGACGGCGGGCGCGAGTTCGGGATGCGACAGGCGGCCCTGCTCCTGCATCGCCGCGACCGCACTGCGGATCATCTGCATCCGACACTCTCCTTCAGGTGCCTATAGAACTTTCCGGTGCCTTCTTTCGCTTGGAGAGCATCGTCCCCAGCTCCGGCCTGCGCAACCACCAAAGGCGCGATTGCGAGGGAATTTCGTCATGAACATCACAGGCAACACCATCCTCATCACCGGCGGCGGCTCGGGCATCGGCCGGGCGCTGGCTGAGGCGCTGCACGCCAAGGGCAACAAGGTCGTCATCGCCGGCCGGCGCGAGCAGGTGCTCGACGAGGTCACTCAGGCCAATCCGGGCATGGCCTCGATGCTGCTCGACATCCAGGACAAGGCCGACATCGCGGCCTTCGCGAAGCAGGCCGTCGAGCGCTTCCCGACGCTCAACGTGGTCGTCCAGAATGCCGGCATCATGCGGCCGGAGCAGGAGATCGATCTCGCCATCGCCGAGGACACGATCACGACGAATCTGCTCGGGCCGATCCGCCTGACCGCGGCCCTGCTGCCGCATCTCAAGGCGCAAGCCAGCGCCGCCGTCGTCACCGTCTCGTCCGGCCTGGCCTTCGTACCGCTGGCCGCAACCCCGACCTACAGCGCCACCAAGGCCGCGATCCATTCCTGGTCGATGTCGCTGCGCCAGCAGCTTTCGAAAACCTCCGTCGAGGTGATCGAGATCGCGCCGCCCTATGTGCAGACCGAGTTGTTGGGTCCGCAGCAGGCGGTCGATCCCGACGCCATGCCGCTCGCCGACTTCACGGCCGAGGTGATGGCGATCCTCGAAGCGGCGCCGGCCTCGGGCGAGGTCATCGTCTCGCGCTGCGAGCCGCTGCGCCTCGCCGAGCGCAACGGCAATCTCGGCGACGTCTTCGCGATGCTAAACGCCCGCCACGGCTGAACGCCTTTCGGGCCGTCACGGGCGCCGGCCATGACAACGGCCGGCGCCCCTGCTAATCCCGCTGCCATGCGCGAAGGCCTTCTCCCCGCGACGGTCGCGACCGTCCTCGAACTCTCCACCTCCGGCGAGAAGGCGCGCGCGCTGACCGAGCTTCTGGGCGAGGTCTTCGACCCGACCGAGACCGCGATCTCGGCTTTCGAGATCGAGAGCGGCGTCACCACGCTCTCGCTCGCCGCACCGTGGAAGGTCGAGATCTACTTCGCCAGCCATCCCGATGAGGCGGCCGTCCGCGACATGCTGCGGCCGATCGTCGGCGACGTCATCGACGCGACGCCATTCGCGACTGTGAGCCAGCAGGACTGGGTCGCGGCCAGCCTCGACGGGCTGAAACCGGTCCGCGCCGGCCGCGTCCTCGTCCATGGCGAGCATGATCGGGAGGCGGTGCGCGTCAACGACGTCGCGATCGAGATCCCGGCCGCGCTCGCCTTCGGCACCGGCCATCACGGCACCACGGCGGGCTGCCTCTTGGCGCTCGACGCCGAGTTGAAGCGCCGCCGGCCGCGCCATGCCATCGATGTCGGCACCGGCACCGGCATCCTGGCGCTCGCTTTGGCGAAGCAGATCAGGCGCAAGATCGTCGCCGGCGACATCGACCGGGTCGCGATCGAGGTCGCCGCCCACAACGCCCGGATCAACCACGCCCCGCACGGGCTCGATCTCTACGTCGCGCCGGGCCTGCGCCATGCCAAGGCCGACCGGCCCGGCCGGTTCGACCTCGTCTTCGCCAACATCCTGGCCGGGCCGCTCAGGCGGCTGGCGCCTTCGATCGCGCGCGTGCTCTCCGCCGACGGCACGGTCATCCTCTCCGGCCTGCTCGAGATGGACGTCGCCGGCATCGTCCAGGCCTATCGCCATCAGGGCCTGGCGCTGGCGCGGCGTTCGTCGCGCGAAGGCTGGGCGACGCTCGTCATGAAAAAGGGCGGCGCTGCCCCGAGGCCGCACCGGACCTGATATCGTCCGGGCCGACGCGCGGCATCGACCGTGCGGCTTACCCGAACGGGGCGATCGGTCCCCGCCAAATTTCGACTCGACAGCGACGCAGCGTTATCTCACCTTAAGGTTGTATCCGCTTGAGCAGCGAGGGTATCGAGATGATCCCGTTGAATCCGCTTCTGGTTCTCGCCAGCACTGTCCTTCCTGGAATTCTCGACATTCTGTCCGGCGATCGCGCCGACAAGGTGACCCAGGCCGCTGTGCAGGCCGTGACCGCCGTGACCGGATCGAACGACCCGCAGGCGGCCGAGGCCAGCATCGCGGCGAACCCGGCGCTCGCGGCGACGCTGCGCCTCCAACTTGCGCAGATCGTCGCGCAGGAGAAGGCCGCGATCCTCGCCGCCGAGGCGCAGCGGCGTCGCGACGAGGCCCAGGCCGAGGCTCAGGCGCGCAAGGACGCGCTCGATCGCGACATCGCCGAGCACAAGGCGAAGCTGGAAGAGACGGTTCTCGCCCAAAAGGCCGCCCAGGATCAGGCGGAGCGCGATCAGGCGAACACCGACAAGGCGCGCGGGATGCTCAGCGCCCTGATCGACAAGGACGCCTTCATCGCGCGCACGCCGATGGTGCTGTCCTATATGGTGACGGTCGGCTTCTTCGCCGTCCTCGCCATGTTCGTGATACTGAAAGGCAGGCTCGAGGCGCCAACGCCGGCGCAGATTCCTTCTGAAACCGTCGGGACACTGGCCAGCCTGAAGCCCGAGCAGATCGCGGCCCTGGTCAGCCCGCGCTCCGATTTCGTCATCCAGATCATCAACATCTGCGTCGGCGCGCTGTCAGCCGCCTTCGCGACGGTGATGAGTTTCTGGCTCGGCTCGTCGCAGAGCTCGCGCAACAAGGACGTCGTCGTCGCGAGCATGCAGGAGCGCAATGCCGAAAGTCAGGAGCGCCAGGCGCGGGACACCGTCAAGATCATCGAGCAGGCCCAGGCCACTAGGGCACAGCCGTCGCCGGCTGCAGCCGGCGACGGCGGCGGACGCATGCCAGTGCAACCGGAGCCGGAAGCGAACCGGACAGGCGGCCCGTCGCTACCGTCGACGACCGATCCGGCACCGGAGCCGACCAAACCGGCTTCTGCCGGTCTGTTCGTCGAGGTGCTGCCCGAGCTGATGCAGCAACACCGCCAGTTTCCCGACAGCTCCGCCTGGGCTTTGACGGCTACGGGCATCTCGATCGATGGCGCGCGAGCGCAGGGCACCGTCGGCCAGCCATCGACCGTCCGCCGCATCTGGACCGATTTCGGCACGGTCTGCGCGGCCTCCGCGAAGAAGTACGGCGTCCCGGTCGAGCTCATCGTCGCGACGATCGCGACGGAGAGCAGCGGCGACCCGACAGCGCGCCGGGCCGAACCGGCGATCGGTGACGAGAGCGTCGGGCTGATGCAGACGCTGGTCAAGACCGCGCGGTTCGCCACCGGCAAGACAGGGCTCTCGGGCTCCGATCTGCTCGACCCGGCCGTATCGATAGATGCGGGAACGGCCTATATCGCCTCGCAACGCGGCTCGACGCATTTCGATCCGCCCCGTGTCGCCGCGGCCTACAACGCCGGTTCGATCAAGCGCGACGATGCCGATGCCAATCGCTGGAAGATGCATTGCTTCCCGCGCGGCACAGGACAGCACATCGACAGGTTCGTCGCGTGGTTCGGCGACGCCATGCGCGTCTCGGACGCCGACGACTGGGGCAAGAGCCAGCTCTGCCCGAGCTTCGCCCAGGCGCTGGCCGGGCTCGCGCCCAGCGCCACCGCGCTCGACAAGAGCTCGCCCGACTTCCCCCCGCGCCCCGCCTTTCGGCCGATCGTCTCCGACGACGAGCGCAGGGCCTTGTTCGGCACGTTCCAGTTCGTTCACGAGCCCGTGCCCGACAATCCGGAAAACATCCGCATCCTCGGCAACTGGGAGTCACGTAACATCGTCACGGTCAGCATTCCGCTGAAATCGTTCCTGGGCAGGAACGGGCCGCTCAAGATGCACTTTCACGCGGTCGCCAAGGACCAGCTGATCGCGCTCTGGCTCGCGTGGGAAAAAGCCGGCCTGCTCGACCGGATCCAGAGCTTCGACGGCGCTTTCGTGCCGCGCTTCCAGCGCAAGAGCACGAGCAAACTGTCGAACCACGCCTTCGGCAGCGCTTTCGACATCAATGCGGCGACGAACCCGCTCGGCGCCGAGCCGGCTGCGATGGGCACGAAGGGTTGCGTCCGCGAACTCGTGCCGCTCGCCAACGCGCACGGCTTCTACTGGGGTGGGCACTTCAGCACGCGCCCCGACGGCATGCATTTCGAGGTCGCGAAGCTGATCTGACGTCGGCGAGCATGCTCGATGCTGCAATCCCGACGGCGCTCGAAAAGGAAGAGCGACGTGGCTTGGCAGGCCACACCGCTCTCCGGCACTCCGCCGCCTCGACAGGCGTCGGCGCTATCGCGTCGGCTCAGAAGCCGAGCGGGCCGTATTTGGCTTCCGCCTCGGCCTGCATGGCGCGGGCGTCGTGCCAGACGGCGGAGGTGAACCGGGCGGTCTCGACGGCCCAGTCATAGACATGCTTGACGATGGCGATCATGGCGGTGGTCCTTGTTGCGCGCGGCCTAAAGCCGGCGCGGGAATGTCAGCGGTTGAACGGGAGCCTGGCGTCGTCGGCGAGCGTGGTCTGCGGGAAACCGCCCAGCACGATCTCGGCTTCGTTGATCAGGTAGGAACGGACGCGGAGCTCGCGCGCCGCCGAGCGGGCGCGGCTGGTGATGATCGCGGTGTAGAGCCTCTGCCAGAAGCCCGTCCCGTGGGCGGCAGCGGCGACGCCGCGGCTGGCGGCTTCGGACGCAAGCACAGAGGCGGTGGTGTTCAGCACATAGGTCATGGGGTCTCTCCTCATGCAAACGAAGGACAGTCCCGGTCGCTTCCTCGTTCTCTTATGCGACCAAAGTGGGGTCTTTTCGCACTTGCGAGAAGACGTCTTCGCATCTGCGAGATATGCGTCAGACGCATGCAATTCGTCGCATTTCGTTAAGATTTGCGCCCATCGCATAGCAAAGAGGCAAACCGCCCAGAGCGGAGGCGCTGCCTGGCCAGCGAAAAAGCAGGGTCGGCGGCCGTTTTTGCGCTGGTCTTGGCGCGAGGCAGGCGCGACGATGCCGAAAATCACCCGCCGGATCGACCATGACCGAATCGCCCAGCCCTGCCGCCTGCCGTTTCCAGTCCTTCACCGAGCCGAGCGATCCGGCGAATGTCGCCCCGCGGATCGCGGTGCTGCGATCCGCGCTTGCGGCGCAAGGGCTCGACGGCTTCATCGTGCCCCGTGCCGACGAGCACCAGGGCGAGTATGTCCCGGCGCATATGGCCCGCCTCGCCTGGCTCACCGGCTTCACCGGCTCGGCCGGCCAGGCGATCGTGCTGGCCGACAAGGTCGCGCTGATCGTCGACGGGCGCTACACTATCCAGTCGGCCGAGCAGACCGACACCGCCGTCATCACGCCGACGAGGATGGAAGAGACGCCGCTCGAGCGCTGGATCGAGCAGAACCTGCCGGCAGGCGCAAGGCTCGGCTACGATCCCTGGCTGCACACGGTCGACGGCGTCGCGAAGCTGGAGAAGGCGGCGGCCGCCGCCGAGGCGACGCTGGTCGCGGTCGAGGCCAACCCGATCGATGCGCTCTGGACGGACCGCCCGGCCCCGCCGGCCGCAGCCGTCAAAGCACATCGTGCCGATTTCGCGGGCGAGACGCCCGCCGGGAAGCTCGTCCGCATCCAGGAGGCGCTGGCCAAGGCCAAGGTCGATGCGCTCGTGGTCTCCGATCCGCATGCGCTGGCCTGGACCTTCAACATCCGTGGCGGCGACGTCGCCCATACGCCGCTGCCGCTGGGCTATGCGATCGTGCCGCGCGAGGGCCGCCCGACCGTCTTCCTCGCGCCCGAGAAGATCACCAACGAGGCCGGCGACGCGATCGGCGCCGTCGGCGAGATCGAGCCGCCGGCGGGTCTGGAGCGGCAGTTGCAGGCGCTCGGAGCCGCCAAAGCCAGGGTCCGTCTCGATTCGGCCACCGGCGCCTCGGCGCTCGCGACCCTGATCAGGGATGCCGGCGGCACGCCCGATTCCGGCCCCGATCCGATCGCGCTGATGAAGGCGCGCAAGAACGAGGCCGAGCTCGCCGGCACCCGTGCCGCGCATCTGCGCGACGGCGCCGCGGTCGTGCGCTATCTCGCCTGGCTCGCGCGCGAGGCGCCGAAAGGCGGCCTCACCGAGATCGACGCGGTGGCGGCGCTCGAAGCCGAGCGGCTGAAGACCGGCCTGCTCAAGGACGTCTCCTTCACCACCATCGCCGGCGCCGGCCCCAACGCCGCCCTGCCGCATTACCGCGTCACCGATGCGAGCAACCGCAGGATCGAGCCCGGCATTTTCCTGGTCGATTCCGGCGGCCAATATGAGGACGGCACCACCGACATCACCCGCACCCTGGCGGTCGGCGAACCGACCGACGAAATGCGCGACCGCTACACCCGCGTGCTGAAGGGCCATCTCGCGATCTCGCGCGTCGTCTTCGTCAAGGGCACGTCCGGCGCGCAGCTCGATGCGCTGGCGCGGCTGCCGCTCTGGCAGGCCGGGCTCGATTTCGACCACGGCACCGGCCATGGCGTCGGCAGCTATCTCTCGGTGCATGAGGGGCCGCAGCGGCTCTCCAAGCTCGGCACGACACCGCTGGAGCCCGGCATGATCCTCTCCAACGAGCCGGGCTTCTACAAGGAAGGCGAATACGGCATCCGCATCGAGAACCTGATCGTGGTCGAGGAGCGTGTCATCCCCGGCGGCGACCGCACGATCTACGGCTTCGAGACCATCACCTGGGCACCTTATGAGCGGGCGCTGATCGATATGAGGCTGCTCGACGACGGCGAGATCGCCTGGATCAACGCCTATCACGCCCAGGTCTGGAGCAACCTGGCCGGCTCGGTCGACGGCGAGGCGAAGGACTGGCTGGAGAAGGCGTGCTTGCCGCTGTGACGTTTTCTTCCTTGTCCCCGAGGGGAGAAGGAGTCACAGCGCCCTGAACACCACCACGGCCACCACGCCCACGGCAACCACCCCCAGCACCGGCAGCCTCGTCGCAGCCAGCGCGGTCAGCGCCGCCGCTGCCGTCTCGGCCCAGCCCGTCGCCAGCGCGCTCGGGGCGATCACCGCGATCAGGACGGCCGGCGGGATCGCGTCGAAGGCGGCCTGCGCGCGCGGCGACAGCGCGAGCCGCCCGGCCAGCGCCAGCCCGGCGACGCGCGTCGCATAGGTGACGAGCGCCATGCCGAGGATGGCGACGAGGTTGAGCGTGTCGACGTTCACCGCGCCACCTCGCCCTCGCCTCGTGCCTCGGCCGAGCCGGCAGCCCACCACGCCGCCGCGAGTCCGCACATGGCGCCCGCCAGCACATGCCAGGGCGGGCCGGCGAGCCGATAGGTCAGCGCCGAGGCGATGCCCGACGCCGCGACCGTCCAGGCCGTGACGCGGCCCTGCCAGAGCGAAGCGACGAGCGCGATGAAGATCGCGGTGAAGGCGAAATCCGCTCCAAAGCGCCGCGGATCGCCGAGCGCCGGCCCGATCACAGCCCCCAATGTCGTCATCGTCAGCCAGGTCGGGATCAGCCCCGCGATCATGCCGAACCAGTAGGCAGGCGTCAGCTCGTGCGTGCGCGCCCGTTTCTCGGCCAGCGCCCAGTTCTCGTCGGCCATGTAGTAGAGCCCGAACAGCTTCTGGGCCGTGCTGAGCCGGCCGAGCTTCGGCACGATCGAGGCGCTCATTAGCACATGGCGCGAATTGATCAGCAGCGTCGAGAACACCAGGGCGAAGACCGGCGCCGGCATCGTCCAGATCTCGATCGCGGCGAATTGCGCCCCGCCGGCGAAGACGAGGACGCCCATCGCCAGGACTTCGAGCGGCGACAGGCCCTTGCCGGCGGCGAGCGCGCCGAACAGCAGGCCGAACGGCGCCGCCGCGATCGCGGCCGGCACGATGTCGAGGAGGCCCTTGCGGGCTTCTGAGAGGGTGGCGCTCACGGGCGGTGCTTCGTCAGGAGAGATGGGCGGCACGGAAGACACCGGGCGTCACGCCAAGCCGCGCCTTGAAGGCGCGCGTCAGGTGGGCCTGGTCGCAGAAGCCGGTCGCGGCTGCGACCTCGCCGGGCGTTTCGCCGGCCCGCAGCCGCTCGCGGGCGCGCCGAATTCGGACATCGACCAGCCAGGCATGCGGCGTCAGTCCGGTCTCGCGGCGGAAGGCGCGGATCAGGTGATGGCGCGGCAGGCCGGCGACGCGCGCGAGATCGGCGAGCGAGAGGTCTTCGCCATGGCGCGCCTCGATCACTGCCTTGACGCGGGCGACCGGTCCCTGCTCGGCGCCGACCATGCGCACCGACAGATCGGCATGATGCGCCAGCATGTGGCCATAGGCACGCAGCAGCGCCTCCTCGCCGGCGAGCGCGTCGCGACCTTCCTCCAGCAGCCGGTGCGCGGCGGAAAACAGCGTGGCCCCGGCCGAATCCTTTGCCACCGGCTCGCGAAAGAACGGCATCCCGGCCATCTCGCGCCCGCTCAGGGAAGCCGCGAGCTCCCGCATCAGCGCCACGGTCGGATAGCTCATCCGGTAGCGATAGCCGCCCTCGCTCGGTGCGCCGTCATGCACGTCGAAGGGCTGGTTCATGACGATCTCGCCAGCCGAGGCGCGAAGCGTCCGCCCGCGCGCATGCCAGACCTCGCAGCCCTGCTCGATCGTACCGATCGCGTAGGTGTCGTGGGCATGCGGCGCATAGGCATGCGTCCGGAAGGTCGCGGCGAGGAATTCGAGCCCGTCGAAACGCGGCGCGGTGAACAGATGCGCGCTCTCGCCGGCCCGCAGCGGCGTCTCGTGCAGGGCCTGCGCCTGACTGATCAAATCCATGACGGAAGGTTAGATCGGATCGGGCCCGGCGTGTCTTGAAGAAAAGTGATGGAGTGGATCAGCGGGAACCCTTCTCCCCTCGGGGGAGAAGGTGGCCCGGCGAAGCCGGGTCGGATGAGGGAAGGACGGCAGTCCGCTCACCCGGTCTTCTCTCATCCGTCAGCGCTGCGCACTGCCACCTTCTCCCCCGAGGGGAGAAGGAAGAACGAGCTCGAACCAACCGTTCTCGTCGATCACCTCGACGTTATGCTTCTGCGCATCCTTGAGCTTGGACCCCGCGCCCGGTCCGGCGACCAGCAGGTCGGTCTTCGCCGAGACCGAGCCTGCGACCTTCGCGCCGAGCCGCTCGGCCATCGCCTTGGCCTCGTCGCGGGTCATCCGCTCGAGCGCACCGGTGAAGACGACGGTCTTGCCGGCTACGGGGCTCGCGGTCGCGACCGCCTCGAGCGGCTGCGGCGTTACCTGCGTCAGCAGCCGGTCGAGCATCTCGCGGTTGTGCGCCTCGCCGAAGAACTGGATCAGCCCCTCGACCACGGTCGGGCCGACGCCGTCGATCGCGTCGAGTTCCTGGCGCTCGGGCGCTGCGGGATCGGTCGCCGCGATCACCGCCGCCTGCAGCGCCTCGAACGAGCCGTAATGGCGCGCGAGCAGCCGGGCATTGGTCTCGCCGATATGGCGGATGCCTAGGCCGAAGACGAAGCGGTTCAGCGGCGGCGTCCGCCTGTCTTCGATCGCGGCGAAGAGCTTCGCCACGCTCTGCGTGCCAAAACCTTCCTTGTCCTTGAGCTTCTTCAGGTTCGCGCCGTCGCGCGCGGCCAGCGTGAAGATTTCCGCCGGCTCCTTCACCGGGAGTTCGGGATCGGCGTGGAAGAACTCGATCTGCTTGTCGCCGAGCCCGTCGATGTCGAGCGCGTCGCGCGAGACGAAATGCTTCAGCCGCTCGACGGCCTGCGCTTCGCAGATCAGCCCGCCGGTGCAGCGGCGCACCGCATCCTCCTTACCCGAGCGCGGATTGTGCTCGCGCACCGCGTCGCTGCCGCAGATCGGGCAGGTCGTGGGAAAGACATAGGGCTTCGAATCCGCCGGGCGCTTGCCGAGATCGACCGCCTCGACGCGCGGGATCACGTCGCCGGCGCGCTTCACCGTCACCGTGTCGCCGACGCGGATATCGGGCGGCTCACCAGCACGAATGCGCTCGCCCTTCGAATCGAAGCCGCGGATGTAGTCCTCGTTGTGCAGCGTCGCGTTGGTAACGACGACGCCGCCGACCGTCACCGGCTTCAGCCGGGCCACGGGCGAGAGCGCCCCGGTGCGTCCGACCTGGATGTCGATCGCCTCCAGGATCGTGGTCGCGAGCTCGGCCGGGAATTTGTGGGCGATCGCCCAGCGCGGCGCCCGCGAGACGAAGCCGAGCCGGGTCTGCAGCGCGAGATCGTCGACCTTGTAGACCACGCCGTCGATGTCGTAGCCGAGCGCGGCGCGCTGGCTCTCGATCAGCCGATAGCGCTCCAGCAGCGCGTCGACGCCCTCGCAGCAGGCCATCAGCGGATTGGTGCGAAAACCCCAGCGCGAGAAGGCGGCGACCATGCCGGCCTGCGTCGGCGACGGCAGCACCGGCATCTCGCCCCAGGCATAGGCGAAGAAGCGCAGCGGCCGGTCGGCCGTGATCGAGACGTCGAGCTGGCGCAGCGAGCCCGCCGCGGCATTGCGCGGATTGGCGAATTCGGCTGCGCCCCTCTCGCGCTGGCGCTGGTTGATGCCGGCGAAATCGTCATGGCGCAGATAGACCTCGCCGCGCACCTCCGCGACCGCCGGGACATCGGTACCGGCGAGACGCTGCGGAATCTCGGCGATGGTGCGGGCGTTGGCGGTGACGTCCTCGCCCTCCTCGCCATCGCCGCGCGTCGCGGCATGGACGAGCGCCCCGTCCTCGTAGCGCAGCGACAGCGACAGCCCGTCGATCTTCGGCTCGGCGGTGAAGGCCGGGCCGCCCTCCTCCCTGATCCCGAGAAAACTCCTGACGCGCTGGACGAACTCGCCGATATCCGCGTCGGAGAAGGCGTTGTTGAGCGAGAGCATCGGCACGCGGTGCCGGATCTTCGCAAATCGGCCGGAGGGTTTGGCGCCGACCTTGTCGCTAACCGAGCCCGCCTGCTTCAGCTCCGGAAAGGCCTCCTCGATCGCGACCAGCCGCCGACGCTTCGCGTCATAGGTCGCGTCGTCGAGGATCGGCGCGTCGTTCTGGTGATAGGCGATGTCGGCCTGCTCGACCGCGGCGGCCAGCGCCTTGTGCTCGGCCTTCGCCTTGCGCGGTGTCAGGTCGGCGACGGGGAGGAATTCGGTCTCGCTCATGGCCTTCTCATTAGGCGAGATGGCAGCGTCGCGGAAGGTCAGGAGCCCGCGACGGACAAGGCTCCCGCCTTCGTGTTCGGGCGCGATTGGCACAAAATCCGGTTTCGGGCGTATAGTGGTCGGGCTGGGAATTGGAAGCTCGACGCCTGAAGGCCGTTGACCCAAGGACGATGTCAGCGGCGGCAAGGCGAACCGGGCCCGCAACCGGGAGACACGCCATGGCCGACATCAACTTCATCGACGGCACCGCCGGCATGCGCCGCCTCGCGACGGTGCCGCGCATCCGGAGCGTCACCACGCAGGATCTGGTCGAGGCGCTGCGGCGCGGCTGGTCGGATTTCAAGGCGCAGCCGAGCCATCTAGTCTTCATCGCCCTGATCTATCCCGTCGCCGGCGTGCTGCTCGGCCAGCTCACCGTGAGCTACAACATCTTCCCGATGCTGTTTCCGCTGCTCGGCGGCTTCGCGCTGCTCGGGCCCTTCGCCGCCATCGGCCTCTACGAGGTCAGCCGGCGGCGCGAGGCCGGGCTCGATTCCTCGTGGAACCACGCGCTCGACGTGACGAAATCGCCGGCGATCTGGCAGATCGCCATGCTCGGCGCGATGTTGACCGGGCTCTTCGTCGCCTGGCTGGTCAGCGCCTGGCTGATCTACAACAGCCTGCTCGGCCTGCCTGCCGACGTTTCGACCGGCGAATTCCTGCGCGCCGTCTTCACCACCATGGACGGCTGGGTGATGATCATCGTCGGCAACTCGCTCGGCCTGCTCTTCGCGATCGTGGCCTTCGCGATCTCGGTCGTGTCGTTCCCGATGATCATCGACCGCCATGTCGATGCCGCGACCGCGATCAAAACCTCGCTGGCCGCCGTCGAGGCCAACCCGCGCGTCATGATGATATGGGGCCTGATTGTCACCGGCATCCTGGTGCTCGCCAGCATCCCCGTGCTGGTCGGGCTGGTGATCGCGATGCCGGTGCTCGGCCATGCGACCTGGCACCTCTACCGCAAGCTGGTCGAGGTCTGAGCCGAAAAATCCTGCGGCGCGGTTTGAACCCGGTCGCCTGCTCCCGCGACGAAGGATCATGGAGCCGCATGGTGCGGCTCCGGTCCGTCAAGGGAGATCGATCATGTCCATCCGCACCACGCTCGCCGGCCTCGCCGCTGCCGTCGTCCTCGGCACCGGCGCCCTCATCGGCGGCTCGCTCGCCACCGCGACCTCGGCCGAGGCCGCGCCGGGCTGGCATGGCGGCCACGGCCACCATGGCCATTTCGGCCATAGCTGGCGCCATCCCCGTCCCTGGGGCGAAGGCCGCTACGGCCGCGGCTGGGGCTACCGCCCGGCCTATTATGCCGGCTACTACGGCGGCTGCCGCACCGTGCTGCGCACCCGCTTCGTCCCCGGGCTCGGCTATGTCGAGCGACCGGTCACGCGTTGCTACTGAGCCGGCCGGATGACACAGGCCCTTCCAAGCGGTGGGAGCCGGATCTGCCCGGCTCCCATGCGACGTTTGGGAACCTTTCCGAACCGAAACGGGTTGCTCCTGCGAGGCGGACGCACACGGCGTCCGCTACCGCGGGCCTCGGGCCCGCCCGAAACGCTCAGGGGGCTTTGCCATGAACAGCATCATCTACATCGTCGGTCTCGTCGTCGTCGTGCTCGCGATCCTGTCCTTCCTCGGCCTGCGCTGAGGGGCTTCGACAGGCGCATGCCACGCGAAAGCCGCGGTCGCGACGAGGCTCTCAGGAGCGATCGTCGCGACGCGGCTTTTTCGATTTGAACGGCTTTCCGGCGGGGCGCTGGCCGCCCTCGCCGTCGCGCGGCGCGAAGGACTTGCCCGCAAAGCCGGGCTTTTTCCCCGCATAGGGCTTGCCTTGGTGGGGTTTGGCCTCGCCGAACTTGCCGCCCTGCGGCTTCGGCCCGGAGCGGAAAGAGACGTTCGGATCGGAAAGCTGCTCCCGGTCCGTGCGCACCGGGTCGTAGGCCCTGGCCGGCGGCGCACCGAACGGCTTGCCCTTGCCCTCATAGGAGCGCTTGCCGCCCTCATAGGGCTTCTTCTCGTAAGGTTTCTTCTCGTAGGGCTTCTTTTCATAGGCCCGCGCGGGCGCGCGCTCGTCCGTCCGCTCCGGCCGCTGATGCGCCGGAGCGTGGGCCGGCGCATGGCTTGCCTTCTCGGCGAAGGGCTTCGCCGGACGCCGCTCCTCCTCGCCGGTCACGGGCGCGATCGTGATCTTGTCGCGATCGACCGCCTTGGCCAGTTCATAGAACCGCTCAGCGACGTCGGCATCGATCTCGACCTTGGTCTCGCGGTCGAAGATGCGGATCGCGCCGACCTCGTCGCGGGTGATCTTGCCGCGCCGGCACAGCATCGGCAGGAGCTGGCGCGGATCGGCGCCGTCCTTGCGGCCGATGCTCAGCCTGAACCAGACGGTCTCGCCGCGCGGACCGCCCTGGCGCGGGCCTTCCGAACGCGGGCTCGACGGCCGCTCGCCGAAGCGCTCGTTCCCGCCCCGGTCCTGACCGCTGCGTGGCGCATAGTCCTCGCGGGGCGCGCGACGTTCGTCGCGGCCGAAATTCGGATCGCCGACCTCCTCCGTCGAAGGCAGCCGCGAGCGATAGACCCTGACCAGCGCCGCCGCGATCTCCGGCGCCGAGCGGCCGGCGAGCAGCGCCTCGATCATCGCCGCATCGTCCGCCTCCGCCTCGCCCGAGAGCAGCGGATCGGAGAGCAGCCGCTCCTGATCGAGCGTGCGGATCTCGTCCTGCGTCGGCGGGCCGGCCCAGATCGCCTCGACCTTGGCCTCCGCGATCAGCATCTCGGCCTTGCGCCGGCGCGAGACCGGCACGAGCAGCACGCTGGTGCCCTTGTTGCCGGCGCGGCCGGTGCGGCCCGACCGGTGCTGCAGCACCTCCGGGTCGTTCGGCAGTTCGGCGTGGATAACCAGCGTCAGGCCCGGAAGGTCGATGCCGCGCGCCGCGACGTCGGTGGCGACGCAGACCTTGGCCCGGCCGTCGCGCAGCGCCTGCAGCGCCGAATTGCGCTCGCTCTGCGACAGCTCGCCCGAGAGCGCGACCGCCGAGAAGCCGCGCTCGAGCAGGATCGCCTCGAGATGACGCACGGCGTTGCGGGTGTTGCAGAAGACCAGCGCCGTCGGCGAATCGTGAAAGCGCAGCAGGTTGACGACCGCGAGCTCGGCCTCCTTCGGATAGACCCGGATGGCGCGGTATTCGATGTCGGCATGCCCGCGCGCGCCGCCCGCGACCGCGATCCGCAGCGCATCGCGCTGGTAGTTCGCCGCGAGCTGGATGATCGCCCTGGGCAGGGTCGCCGAGAACAGCAGGCTGCGGCGCTCCTCCGGCGCGGTCTTCAGGATGAATTCGAGATCGTCGCGGAAGCCGAGATCGAGCATTTCGTCGGCCTCGTCGAGCACGACGGCCTTGAGCGCCGAGACGTCGAGCCGGCGCCGCTCGATATGGTCGCGCAGGCGGCCGGGCGTACCGACGACGATATGGGCGCCTTCGTCGAGCAGGGCGGCCTCGCGGCGCGGGTCCATGCCGCCGACGCAGGCGATGATCCGCGCATTGGCCTGCTTGTAGAGCCAGGCCAGCTCGCGCTGGACCTGCAGCGCGAGCTCGCGCGTCGGCGCGATGATCAGCGCCAGCGGCTGGGCGGCGCGGCCGAAGACTTCATCCTCGCCGAGCAGCGTCGTGCCGATGGCGAGCCCGTAGGCCACCGTCTTGCCCGAGCCGGTCTGCGAGGAGACGAGCAGATCGCGGCCGGCGGCGGCCTCTTCGAGCACGGCGTTCTGCACCGGGGTCGGCTCGGAATAATTGCGTTCGGCGAGCGCGCGCGCGAGCGGCGGGCTCGTGGTGAGAAAGGACATGGGGTGTCGGGCCTGGTGGTTGGGGCGCGTGAAAGCAGGGCGGCGCTGAAAACTTCGCGGCTTGCGCGAAGCGGCGCACGCAAGCGGCCTGCGCGCCATCGGTTGAACGCGGCTCATAGAGCAAGTCGCGGCAAAAGGGAATGGAGGACGCCATTCGCCTGCCGCAACACCGACACATGACGTGGCGCAGTGTTCGGCGAATCGCGACTGGTCTAGAGGCTGTGGGTGACCGGAGACCCGCCCGATGAGCCAGCATGCCCGCCGCTTCGGCGCCTATGACGTGTCCATCCTGCACGACGGCGTCTTCGAGGCGCCGCTCGACGTGCTGATCCATGCCGGGGGCAGCGCCAGGCGGGACGCGGCGGTCGCCCTCTGGGCAAAACCCAAGGTCAGCATCGTCGTCAATGTCCTCGCCTTGCGGGGCGCGACCGGCCTCACGCTCGTCGATGCCGGCACCAACCGCTCCTGGGGCGAGGCTCTCGGCCATGCCGCCGCCAGCCTGGCCGCCGCCGGCATCGCGCCCGAGACGGTCGAGCGGGTTCTGCTCACCCATCTTCACGGCGACCATGCGCTCGGACTCTTCGATGGCGACCGGGCCGTTTTCCCGAACGCGGAGATCGTCGTGCCGGAGGCCGAGCTCGGCTATTACGGCGACGACGCCGAACGGGCACGCGCACCGGAACGCCGGCGCAGCCCCTTCGACATCGCCGCGCGGCTGAAGCGCCTTTATGACGGCCGCATCCGCATGGTCGGCGAAGGCCCGATTATCCCGGGTATAGCATCGATCGCGCTGCCGGGGCACAGCTTCGGCCATAGCGGCTATATGATCGAGGATTCGGCGCACAGCCTGCTGTTCTGGGGCGACGCGCTGCATCTGTCCGATCTGCAGGCGGCCGAACCCGATATCGGCTTCGTCTACGATCTTGACGCGACGGCCGCGGTCGCTTCGCGGCGCCGGATCCTCGCCGAGGCCGCGGCGAAAGGCTGGATCGTGGCCGGCAGCCACATCGAGGGTTTCCGCCTGGTCGTGCCGCGCGCCGCCGGGTACGAACTGGTGCCGGCCTAAGGACGAAGGCCGCTCAGCCTCTCGCCCCGGCCGCCTCCAGCAGCCGCCCCGCCGCCGCCCGCGCCTCCTCCGTGATGCTCGCTCCGGCCAGCATCCGTGCGATCTCCTCGCGTCGCGTCCGGTCTTCCAGTGCCGTCACCCGCGTCACCGTGCGCGCGGCGGCATCGCCTTCCAGCGCCGATTTCGCGATCAGGAAATGTTGGCCGGCCTTGGCCGCGACCTGCGGCGCATGCGTCACCGAGAGCACCTGAACCCGTTCCGCCAGTCGCGCCAGACGTTCGCCGATCGCGTCCGCCACCGCGCCGCCGACACCGGTGTCGATCTCGTCGAAGACCAGCGTCGGAGCCGAGCCGCGCTCGGCCAGCACGACCTTGAGCGCCAGCATGAAGCGCGACAGCTCGCCGCCCGAGGCGACCTTCATCATCGGGCCGGGCCTCGTGCCGGGATTGGTCTCGACCCAGAACTCGACACGATCGAAGCCCTCGGGCCCGCGCGCCGTCTCGTCGGTCTCGATCCGGCTGATGAAGCGGGCACGCTCGAGCTTCAGCGGCGGGAGCTCCGCCTTCACCGCCGCATCGAGCGTCGCCGCGGCCTGCCGGCGCGCCTCCGACAGGGCCTGCGCCTGCGCGACGAAGCCGGCCTCGGCGGCGGCGAGCTCCTCTTCCAGCCGGCCGAGCGAGGTCTCGCTCTCGTCGAGCGCGGCGAGGTCGCCGGCCATGCTCCGCGCCAGCACGGGCAGCCCGTCGACCGGCACGTCGTATTTGCGCGCGGCGGCACGCAGGGCGAACAGCCGCTCCTCGGTGCGTTCGAGTTCGCGCGGATCGTATTCGGCCGCGCGCATCGCCGCCGCGAGCGCCTCGCCGGCCTCTTCCAGCGCCACGATCGCGGTGTTGAGCGCCGCGAGCGAGGGGTCGATCAGCCGCGGCGCCTGCGTCGCGCGCCGCTCCAGCCGGCGCAGCACGCCGGCGAGCGCCGGCACCGGCGACGCCTGCCCGCCGACCGCCTCATGCGCCTCGATCAGGTCGCGCGCCACCTTCTCAGCCTGCATCATCGCCTGACGCGTCGCCGCGAGTTCGTCCTCCTCGCCCGGCCGGGGCGAGAGCTTGCCGAGCTCCTCGACGGCGTGGCGCAGGAAATCGGCCTCCTTGCGCGCCGCCTCGACCCGGATGCGCTGCGCCTGCAGGGCCTGGCGCGCCCGCTTCAGCGCTTCGCTCGCCTGCGCGACGCCGTCGGCCTGCGCTTCCAGCCGGCCATATCCGTCGAGGATGCTGCGGTGCTGCGCCGGGTCGGTCATCGCGCGGTCGTCGTGCTGGCCGTGGATCTCGACGATCCGCTCGCCGATCATCCGCAGGATCTGGACGCTGACGGGCTGGTCGTTGACGAAGGCCCTGGTGCGACCGTCGGCATATTGCACCCGGCGCAGGATCAGGTCGCCGTCGGTGTCGATCTCCTGCGCTTCGGCGAGCCGGCGCGCCGGATGTGCCGCCGGCAGGTCGAACACGGCGCTGATCTGGCCCTGACCCTCGCCATGGCGCACCAGCGAACCGTCGCCGCGCCCGCCGAGCGCCAGCGCGAAGGCATCGAGCACGATCGACTTGCCGGCGCCGGTCTCGCCGGTCAGCACGCTCAGGCCCTCGCCGAAACTCAGGTCGAGCCGGTCGATCAGGACGATGTCGCGGATCGAGAGCTGCGCCAGCATGGCGCGCTCAGGCGAGCGGCAGGACGGGACGCAGGCGCAAGCGGGCGCTCATGCGGGCCGCCCCTAGAACGGATTCAGGCTGACGACGGCGCGCGTGAAGCCGTTGAAGGCGCGGCTGATATAAGATCCGCGATCCTCGCGCGGCTCCAGGCCGCCGCTCTGCAGCAGGACGTAGGAATCCTTGTACCAGGGGCTGTCGGGGAAGTTGTGCCCGAGCACGGCCGCGGCCGTCTGCGCCTCGTTGGTGATGCCGAGCGCCATATAGGCCTCGGTCAGGCGCATCAGCGCCTCCTCGACATGGCGTGTGGTCTGGTACTTGGTGATGACGTCGCGGAAGCGGTTCACCGCGCCGGTGTAGTTGCGCTTCTCCAGATAGAAGCGCCCGATGTTCATCTCCTTGCCGGCGAGCTGGTCGCGCGCCACCAGGAGCTTCTCCTTGGCGTCGATGACGTATTCCGACTTCGGATATTTCTGCAGCAGCTCGGCGAAGGCGGCGATCGCCTTCTCGGTGCGCTCCTGGTCGCGCGTCGCGTCCGGGATCTGGTTATAATAGGACATCGCCATGATGTACTGGGCATAGGCCGCGTCGGGGCTCGCCGGGTTCTGCGCGATGAAGCGCTTGGAGGCGGTGATCGCCTCCTCCCATTTGCTCGACTGGTAGTTGGCATAGGCCGTCAGGATGAGACCTTTTCGTGCGTACGGCGAGAACGGCGCGCTCTTGTCGATGTCGGCCAGCTTCTTCGTCGCACCCTCGGTATCGCCGTTCTGGATACGGGCGAGGCCTTCGTTGTAGAGCCGGTCGGCGGGGACGTCCGGCGTGATCTCGGGCTTGTAGACCTCCGCCTTGTCGAACGGATTGATGCTGGAGAGCGTGTCGCAACCGCCGAGCCACAGGCCGGCGCAGAGCGCGAGCGCAACGCGATGGATGCTCGGAGTGTTCAGCCGCATGACGCCCACGTCGTCCTGTCCTCTTCTCGCCTGCCCGCGAACGGGGAAGCATGCCTTACATCAGCCGTCGCCGCCGCGCTACCGTCAGCAGGACGAAGCCGTGGACCGTCGCGGAAAAGCCGCAACCGGAGACCGGGTCGGCCCGATATCCGGTTCGCATATCCGACGGAAAACGGGCGAAGGAAAGGCGTAGGCCGTTTTTTACGGCCTGGCGTCAGTGGACGTCGGGTGCGAAGGCGGCCGGCGCAGCCGCCGCCATCTGAACGGCACGCGGAACGGCATAGACCGGCTCGGCCTCGACGATCGCATAATTCGCACGGTCGGCGAACAGCGCCTCGAGGATGCGGACATTCATGCGGTGGCCGCCGCAATAGGAACGGAACTCGCCCTGGATCGGATAGCCGGCGAGCGCGAGATCGCCGATCGCGTCGAGGACCTTGTGGCGCACGAACTCGTCGCCATAGCGCAGGCCCTCGGGATTGATCACCTTGTCGTCGCCGACGGCGACGGTGTTGTCGAGCGAGGCGCCGAGCGCGAAGCCGGCCTTCCAGAGCTGCTCGACGTCACGCATGAAGCCGAAGGTGCGGGCGCGGGAAATCTCGCGGGCATAGGCCGAAGGCTCGAGATCGAAGACCTTGCGCTGGCGGCCGATCACCGAGCTGTCGAAATCGATCTCGACATCGAGGCGGAAGCCCTCCTCGGCCGGCAGGAGCTCCGCGAAGGCGCGGCCCTGCTCGATGCGCACCGGCTGCAGGATCTTGAGATAGCGCCGGGCGGCGGACAGGGTGACGACCCCGGTCGCCTCGATCGCGGTGACGAATTCGGCGGCGCTGCCGTCCATGATCGGCATCTCGGGGCCGTCGATCTCGACGAGCACGTTGTCGAGGGCGAGACCGGCACAGGCCGACATCAGGTGTTCGATGGTCGCGACCGAGGCCGAGGCCTTGTCGCCGATCACGGTGCAGAGTTCCGTCGCGCTGACCTTGGTGTGCTTGGCGTGGATGAGCTGGGCCGGGGCACCGTCGATGCCCTTGCGGAGGAAGACCACGCCGGAATTCGCGCTGGACGGTTTGAGGCAGATGCTGGCAGGAGCGCCGGAGTGGACACCGATACCCGTCAGGGTCACGGGGGCTCGCAGGGTCGTCTGCCGATCGAAGCTCATTCCGGTATCCAATCCTAATCGCGAGACGAACAACCGGGCCAAGAAGAAAGCCCGATCCACACTTGACGTCCGCGATGCCTCTGAAGCCCGGCGCAGGATCCGAAGTCCCGGCGCCCTCGTCTCGATATTGCAGTTGCAACATAAACGCAGGCGAGAGGGTGACAAAATCACGCTTTCTTACGCTCTGTTACAGCCGCAGAAAGCCAGAAATCGCTAACCAACCCGTTGATCAATATGGTTTTTCAGAAATTAACAAGGCCCGCCGCAGGTCACTGCGGCGGGCCTTGTTACGATACCGGGGGCGAGTACCGCGGGGTCAGTTCGCCTGGCGGCGCAGGAAAGCCGGGATTTCCAGGTGATCCTCTTCGCTGGCGCGATTCGGCTGGCTCCGGCCGTGCGGGTCGAGCTGGCCCTGTGCCGGGCGTGCCGCGGCCTGGGCCGGACGGCGCATATATTCGGCATGGGCGGCGCTCGGCGCCGGCGCGGCGACGGGAGCCGGCGGAGCCGCGCGGACCGGTGCCGGAGCCTCGGCCATCTCCTCGTCCTTGCGGCCGAAGCCGACCGAGGCGAGGCGCTGCATCAGCGACATCCGGCGCTGGTCGGCCGAGGCCGGCGGCTGCGGCACGGCCTGGGCGCCGCGGTTGATCGCGATCTGGTTCTGCACCGGCATGGGCAGTTCCTTGACGTCGGGCATGCGGGTCGGGCGGACCAGGACGCGCTCGGGCGCCGGCGGGATGAAGCTCTGCTCGGGCATCGCCATCGGCTCGGCCGGCATCGCCGGCTCGACCGGTGCGGAGGCGACCATCATCGGGCGCGGCATCACCGGCTCGATACGGATGTCCTCGGCGATCGTCGCCGGAGCCGCCACGGCCCGCGGCATCTCGGCCGGGCGCATCTCCATGACCGGCTCGGGCGCCGGGGCCGGTGCGAAGCTGCGGACGGGCGCTGCGTTGCGCAGGCGCGCCTCGGCCTTCAGGCGCTCGGCGACCTGGGCGATGCGGGCCTCGGTCTCGTCGACCTCGGCCTGGGTCGTGACCGGCTTGTCGATGCCGGTTGCCACCACCGAGACGCGGACCGTGCCCTCGAGCGATTCGTCGAAGGTCGCGCCGACGATGATGTTGGCCTCGGAATCGACCTCCTCGCGGATGCGGGTAGCCGCTTCGTCGACCTCGTAGAGCTTCATGTCGCGCCCGCCGGTGATCGAGATCAGCAGGCCGCGCGCGCCCTTCATCGAGACGTCGTCGAGCAGCGGGTTGTTGATCGCGGCCTGGGCGGCGCTGAGCGCGCGCTTTTCGCCTTGAGCCTCGCCGGTGCCCATCATCGCCTTGCCCATGCCGCGCATCACGGCGCGGACGTCGGCGAAGTCTAGGTTGATCAGGCCCGGACGCACCATCAGGTCGGTGATGCAGGCGACGCCGGAGTAGAGCACCTGGTCGGCCATGCCGAAGGCGTCGGCGAAGCCCGTCGTCTCGTTGGCGACGCGGAACAGGTTCTGGTTCGGGATCACGATCAGCGTGTCGACCGCCTCGTTGAGCTCGCCGATGCCGGCTTCCGCCATGCGCATGCGGCGGTGGCCCTCGAACTGGAACGGCTTGGTGACGACGCCAACCGTCAGGATGCCCATGTCGCGGGCGACGCGGGCGATCGCGGGAGCCGCACCGGTGCCGGTGCCGCCGCCCATGCCGGCGGTGATGAAGACCATGTGCGCGCCGGCGAGGTGATCACGGATCTCGTCGATGACCTCCTCGGCCGCGGCGCGCCCGACTTCCGGCTGCGAGCCGGCGCCGAGACCTTCCGTGACCTGCAGGCCCATCTGGATGATGCGCGAGGCCCGCGACAGGGCGAGAGCCTGCGCGTCGGTGTTGGCCACGACGAAATCGACGCCGTCGAGACCGGCCTCGATCATGTTGTTGACCGCATTGCCGCCGGCGCCGCCGACGCCGAACACCGTGATCCGGGGCTTGAGTTCCCGGATGTCCGGGGCTTGCAGATTCATCGCCATGGTTGCCTCTTTTGATCCTGTCCGGCGCCTGGCGGGAGCCGTCCCGATTGCTACGATGTGACCCTTGGCGGCCCCGGAAATACGCCCGATCCGCCGATACCCGTTAGAAACTTTCCTTCAGCCAGCGCCCGACGCGGGAGAAGTACCCGTCCGTTCCGGTGGCGAAATAGGCCGCGCTCGCGCGCGGCTCGAAATGCTCGACATGCGCCACCTGCGGATAGACCAGGAGCCCGACGGCCGCCGCGAAGGCCGGCCCCTTTCCGGCCTCCGGCAGACCTTTGATGCCGAGCGGGCGGCCGCAGCGGACCTGGCCGCCGATGACGCGCCGCGCCGCCTCCGGCAGGCCGGTGAGCTGGCAGGCCCCGCCGGTCAGCACCACACGCCGGCCGGCCTGGGCCGAGAAGCCGGCGGCGACCAGCCTGTCGCGCACCAGTTCGAGAATCTCCTCGACGCGCGGCTTGATGATCCGGATCAGCTGCGACTTCGGCAGGTGGTTCGGCATGTCGCGCTCGTCGTCGTCGACCTGAGGCACAGCGATCATGTCGCGCTCGTCGGAGGCCGAGGCGATCGCCGAGCCGTGCAGCGTCTTCAGCCGCTCGGCCGCCGAGACCCGCGTCGACAAGCCCCGCGCCACGTCCATGGTGATGTGGTTGCCGCCGACCGCGATCGCGTCGGCATGCATCAGATGCCCGCCCGAGAAGACGCCGAGGCTGGTCGTGCCGCCGCCCATGTCGACCACGACGACGCCCATCTCGGCCTCGTCGTCGACGAGCACGGAGAGCCCCGCCGCATAGGGCGTCGCGACCACGGCCTCGACCTCGAGATGGCAGCGCTCGACCGCGAGCATGACGTTGCGCGCCGCCGCCGCCTCGCTGGCGACGACATGCATGTCGACCGAGAGCTTGGAGCCGATCAGCCCGCGCGGGTCGAGCACGCCCGGGAGCCCGTCGAGCGCATAGCCCGTCGGCAGCGCGTGCAGCACGGCCTTGCCGGGCTTGACCGCATGCATGGCGGCCGCCGCGAGCACGCGCTTGACGTCGCCGTCGCCGACCGTGCCGGACCGCAGGTCGACGCCCGCCGCATAATGCTGCGAGCCGAGCCGGCCGCCGGTCAGGTTGACGATGACCGACTGGACCTCGACCTTGGCCATGCGCTCGGCCGCGTCGACCGCGGCGCGGATGGCGCGCTCGGCGCTTTCGAGATCGATGATGGCGCCGCCCTTCAGGCCGAGCGAGCGCTGGTGGCCGATGCCGATGATGCGCGCGACATGGGTGCGCCCGCGCAGCCGCTCGTTCGCCTCGGCCGGGTGCAGTTCGGCGATCAGGCAGACGACCTTGCTGGTCCCGATGTCGAGAATCGAGAGAGTCGCGCTCTTGCGCGACGAGAGCGGCCGCATCCGCGGCGTCAGGCCCTGGGAGGTCAGCTTCATGCCTCGCCTCCCTTCTTCTTGGTCTTGGCCTTGAGCTGCTCGGCGCGTGCGCTCGCCGCTTCCTCGGACAGGCGCATCACCACGCGATCGGCCTGACGCAGGTCGATGGCCAGCAGGTCTTTCTCAAGGATACGGAAGTCGCTTTCGAGGCCGGCGAGCCGCTTCACGGCGTCGGCGGCTTGCGTCTCGGGCAGGCGGACATCCATGCCGTTGTCGAGCTTCAGGGTCCAGCGCCGTCCGGCGACCAGCGTGCCGGCGCGGATATGCGACGACACCGGCCCGGCCGCATTGCGCAAGGCGATATAGTCCTTCGCCCGCAGATTGGCGCCGTCGCCGACGACCAGCGGCAGATGGGCGAAGCGCCCGTCATCCATCTTGTCGATGACAGTGCCGTCCGCGGCGATGACGAAGAGCTCGCCCTTGACCTGCCAGAGCGCGAAGGGCTCGCGCTCGGCCAGCGTGATCGAGACCTCGCCGGGATAGAGCTTGCGCACCGAGGCTTCGCGAATCAGCGGCGTCGCCTCGAGACGCTTGCGGGCCGCATCGGCATCGAAGAAGGCGAGCGAGATCTTGGGATCGATGCCGGCCGCGACCAGCACCTCCTCCTCCGACAATTCGGCGATGCCGGAAATCGTGATCCGGTCGATGCCGAGACCGACGAGGCGGGCGAGGACATGGTGCGGCTCGCCATGGCTGGCGCGCAGGCGCTCGGCATGGCCGCCGAGCACGGCGCCGGCACTCAGGCTGGCGATCAGGAAGCCGAGCGCCATGACGGTGCCGATCCGGCGCGGCAGCCGCTGCGCCAGCGGCACGGCGACGGCGCTGCGGCGGCCGCGGCGCAGCCAGCGGCCCTGCCGCTCGCCCACCAGGAGCTGCGGACCGGCAACCGGGACCGGCAGGCGGGGAGTGGCAACCGCCACCGCCGCTTTCACCGATCGAGGGAGGCGTCCTCCACCATCCATTTGACGAGCTCACCGAAGTTCAGGCCCGCATGGGCAGCCAGTTCGGGCACCAGGCTGGTCTCGGTCATGCCGGGTTGCGTGTTCACCTCCAGCCAGACGAGGGTGTCGGTCTCGTCGTCGTAGCGGAAGTCGGATCTGCTCACGCCCCGGCAGCCGATTGCTTGATGCGCCGTTAACGCACACTCTTCGATCTGCTGGTAAATTTTCGGTAAAATTTGCGCCGGGCAGATGTGGATCGATCCGCCTTTCGTGTATTTCGCATCGTAGTCGTAGAACTCGCCGGTGGCGGCGCGGATCTCGGTCACGCCGAGCGACCGGTCGCCCATGATGGCGCAGGTCAGCTCCCGCCCCGCGATGAACGTCTCGGCCAGCAGCATTTCGCCGCAGGGCCAGTCCGGCCGGGCGATCTCCTGCGGCGGATGCTCCCGGCCCTTCTTGACGATGACGACGCCGACCGAAGAGCCCTCGTCGATCGGCTTGAGCACGTAAGGCGTTGGCAGGACGTGCTTTCTGGCCGCCTCGAAGCGCGAGACGTTGACGCCGTGCGCAACCGGTACGCCAGCGGCGGCGACCACCGTCTTGGCGCGGTCCTTGCGAATCGCCAGCGCCGAGGCGAGTACGCCTGAATGGGTATAGGGCAGGCCGAGGATCTCGAGCATGCCCTGGATCGTGCCGTCCTCGCCGAAACGGCCGTGCAGGGCGTTGAAGACGACGTCGGGCTTCAGCCGCGCCAGCACCTCGGCGACGTCGCGTTGCACGTCGATGGGTGTGACGCGATAGCCGACGCTTTCGAGCGCCTTGACGCAACCGGCGCCGGTGCTGAGGCTGACCTCGCGCTCGACCGACCAGCCGCCCATCAGCACTGCGACGTGTTTGCTCATCCCTGCCCCCGCACCAAGCGACCGCCCGACCCTCGGGCTCAGTTGGTTAACGGGGCGTTAAGGAGTTGGCGAAAAGGCGGAAGGCCGGCTCGCTAAACCGCGACGCCGATCCGCTTGATCTCCCACTGCAGCTCGACGCCGGAATTCTCCTTGACCCGGCGCCGCACCTCCTCGCCCAGGCCTTCGATATCAGCCGCGGTCGCGCCGCCGGTGTTGATCAGGAAGTTGCAGTGCATCACGGAGACCTGCGCCCCGCCGAGACGCAGGCCCCGGCAGCCGGCCGCGTCGATCAGCTGCCAGGCCTTGGCCCCGGGCGGATTCTTGAAGGTCGAGCCGCCGGTGCGTTCCCTGATCGGCTGCGCCGCCTCGCGCGCCGCGGTGACCCGGTCCATCTCGGCCTGGATCGCATCCCGGTCGCCCGGCTGGCCCTGAAACAGCGCCGAGGTGAAGATGATGTCGTGCGTCGCAGCCGCGCTGTTGCGATAGGTGAAGCCCATCTCGGCATGCGAGAGCGTCACGAGCTCGCCCGATCGCGTCACGCCGCGCGCCTCGACCAGCACGTCGGTGGTCTCGCCGCCATGGGCGCCGGCGTTCATCCTGAGCGCCCCGCCGATGCAGCCCGGAATGCCGCGATAGAAGGCCAGCCCGTCGAGAGACGCATCCGCTGCGGCGCGCGCGACCTTGACGTCCGGCACCGCGGTCCCGGCCCGCAGCCGATCGCCCGGCTCGCTCGCGATCTCGCCGAACGCCTTGCCGCCGAGCCTGACGACGACACCGGGAATGCCGCCGTCGCGCACGATCAGGTTCGAGCCGAGCCCGACGACAGTGACGGGCACATCCGTCGGCAGATGCGCCAGCAGCTGGGCGAGGTCGGCCTCGTCGGCCGGCGTGAACAGCGCATCCGCCGGCCCGCCGACGCGAAACCAGGTCAGCGCCGCCATGTCGGCGTTGGCGAGCAGCCGGCCGCGCAGGGCAGGCGCAGTGGCGCGAAGATCGGCGGTGATGTCGGGGAAGCTCATGGGCGGGCATGTAGACCGGTGGCGACCCGCTGGGAAGTGCCCCGCCGCGAGCCGCCAGATTCGCAGTTGACAGCGCCTGCAGCGAATGTGACGCAACGGCATCCACTGGATGCCGCGCATGGTAGCCGCGAGCGCTGTAAGGCCGGGAGTCGTGCTGTGCTGCGCGCCGAGTGCGCCCTTGCGCACCGACTCGCGCACGGCGCTCGAGCGCTATTACTCGCACTACAGCGACAGCTGGATGAACAGCTTCTCGCTGAATACCGATTTCGCAGTGTCCCGCGACGGCTCGGGAACCGCCGACATCTATCAGCCCGAAGACCTGTCGGCACCGATCTCGACGCAGTTCGTCTCGGCGCGGTCGCAATTCATGGTCGCCCCGATCCAGTTCGCCTGGGAGGCATCGGCGGCTGGTGTCCTGTCGGCAAATCTCGACGCACGCCGGATCACCGGGACCTTCGTCGGGCGGACCCAGTCGATGCGCGGGCGCGGGCGCGCCATGGTGACGTCGCGCGAGATCGTCGAACGGATGGCGCAGGCGGTCCGGGCCGGCAGCCCGCTGCCCGACGAGGGCGGGCTGCGCGACGGCCTGAACATGATCCTCTCCAGCACGGATGCGGCGATGAGGACGGAGGCCGCGCGCTACATGAACGGCATGATCGACGCGTCACGCGGCTCGACCAATCTCGCCATCATCGGCTACCTGCTCTTTCCACCGCTCCCGCGCGATCGCTGAAAGCGCCGCTCAGCTCGCCTGATGGGCGAGGAGTTCCCCCGGCAGCGCATAGGCCCATTGCGTGATGTTGCCGGCGCCGAGACAGACGACGTAGTCGCCGGGCCCTGCGAGTTCGGCCACCATCCCCGCGAGACTGGAAGGACCCTCCAGCGCCAGCGCATGGCGGTGCCCGCGCGCCTTGATGCCGGAGACCAGCGAGTCGCGGTCGGCGCCCGCGATCGGCGCCTCGCCCGCCGCATAGGTCTCCGCGACGATCACCGTGTCGGCGTCGTTGAAGCAGGCGGCGAAATCGTCGAACAGGCTGGAGAGCCGCGTGTAGCGATGCGGCTGCACGATCGCGATCACCTTGCCTTTGGTCGAGGCGCGCGCCGCCTTGAGCACGGCGGCGATCTCGACCGGATGATGGCCGTAATCGTCGAAGATCAGCGCGCCGTTCCACTCGCCGGTCTTGGTGAAGCGCCGCTTGACGCCGCCGAAGCCGGCCAGCGCCGCCCGGATGCGTTCGACCGGGATGCCGAGATCATAGGCGACGGCGATCGCGGCCGTGGCGTTGAGCGCGTTGTGATGGCCCGGCATCGGCATGACGAGATCGCGGATGACCTCGTCGCGGCCGCTTTTGCGGTCGCGGATCAGCAGCGTGAACTTGGCCTGCCCGCCCGTGAGGTCGATGTCGATCAGCCGGAAATCGGCCTGCGGGTTCTCGCCATAGGTGACGACGCGACGGTCCTCGATCTGCCCGACCAGCCCCTGCACGGTCGGGTGGTCGATGCACATCACGGCAAAACCGTAGAAGGGCAGGTTCTCGACGAAGCTGCGAAAGGCCGCCTTGATCGCGTCGAAGGTGCCGAAATGGTCGAGATGCTCGGGGTCGATATTGGTGACGATCGCGACGTCGGCCGGCAGCTTCAGGAAGGTGCCGTCCGATTCGTCGGCCTCGACCACCATCCAGTCGCTCTCGCCCATGCGGGCATTGGTGCCGTAGGCGTTGATGATGCCGCCATTGATCACGGTCGGGTCGAGCCCGCCCTTCTCCAGCAGCGTCGCGACCAGCGAGGTCGTCGTCGTCTTGCCATGGGTGCCGGCGATGGCGACGCAGGTCTTCAGCCGCATCAGCTCGGCCAGCATCTCGGCCCGGCGCACCACCGGCAGGCGTTTTTCGCGCGCCGCGACGAGTTCCGGGTTGTCGCGCCTGATCGCGGTCGAGACCACGACGACCTCGGCCTCGCCGATGTTCTCCGCCTTGTGGCCGACGAAGGTGGTGATGCCCTTCTCAGCGAGGCGCTTGACGTTGGCGCCGTCGGACGCGTCCGAACCCTGCACCTTGTAGCCGAGATTGTGCAGCACCTCGGCGATGCCGGACATGCCGATGCCGCCGATGCCGACGAAATGAATGGAGCCGAGCTTTGGCGGCAGCTTCATGGTCGAGCGGTCCCTGTCAGGATGAGAGGCTGGCGGTGTCGAGGACGAGGCGGGCCAGCCGCTCGGCCGCATCCGGAATTCCGGCGCTCTTGGCGTTTGCCGCCATGGTCGTCAAGTGCGCCGGCTGGGCGAGGAGCTGCGAGAGCTCTCCCGCCAGCCGCTGCGGCGTGAAGTCGCTCTGCAGGATGCGCAACGCCCCGCCCGCCGCTTCGAGGACACCGGCATTCGCCGCCTGGTCCTGGTCGAGCGAGCCCGGCAGCGGCACCAGGATCGACGGCCGGCCGATCACGGTGAGTTCCGCCACCGTCGACGCACCGGAGCGCGCGACGACGAGATGCGCCTTCGCCATCCGCGACGGCAGGTCCTTGAAGAAGGGCGCGAGCTCCGCCCTGACGCAGAGCCCGGCATAGATGCCGCGGACGCGTTCCTCGTCCTCAGGCCTCGTCTGCTGGACGATCGTCAGCCGCGCCCGCTCGGCGTCGCCGAGGAGCTGGATCGCTGGCGGCACGATGTCGGCCATGATCCGCGCGCCCTGGCTGCCGCCGAAGACGAGCAGCGCCAGCGGCCCGCCGCCCGGCCCGTCGTAAGCCGTGTTCGCGGCCTCGATCACCGCGGGTCTCACCGGATTGCCGACCTGAACGCATTTTGCCGTCGCCGCGGCCGACAATCCGCCGACCTCGGCGAACCCGGTCGCGATCGCCTTGACCCGCCCCGACAGGAAGCGGTTGGCCCGGCCGATCACCGCGTTCTGCTCGTGGATCAGCGTGGTGATGCCGGCGAGCGCCGCGCCCAGCACCGGCGGCACGGTCGGATAGCCGCCGAAGCCGACGACGATGTCGGGCTTCAGCTCCTTGAGAATGCGCCGCGCCGCCAGCACGCCCTTGCCGAGCGTCATCAGCGACTTGGCCATCGCCACGGGCGAGCGTCCCGACGGCGTCGCCGCCGGCACGGCATGCACGGCTTCGGCCGGAAAATTCCCGGCGAATTCGGCCGCCCGCGTGTCGGTCATCAGCACGACGCGCGCGCCTTGCGCATGCAGGGCGTGGCTCAACGCCTCGGCCGGAAAAAGGTGGCCGCCGGTTCCGCCGGCGGCGAGGACGACGAGCCTGGCCATACGCGTCAGCGCCCGAGGGCGCCGGCCTCGCCGGCACGGGGACGTTTGCGCGTCAGGGCCAGCAGGAAGCCGGTGCCGATCGCGAGCGAGATCAGCGACGAGCCGCCATAGGAGATGAACGGCAGCGTCATGCCCTTGGCCGGCATCATGTGCAGGTTGACCATCATGTTGATCGCCGCCTGGATGCCGAACAGCAAGGCGAGCCCCGTCACCGCGAGGCGCACGAACGGATCCTCGGCCTTCTGCGCCACGAAAAGCGAGCGCAGCACGATCAGCGAAAACAGCATCACCAGCGCGATGCAGACCATGATGCCGAACTCCTCGGCCGTCACCGCGAAGATGAAGTCGGTATGGGCGTCGGGCAGGATGCGCTTGACCGTGCCCTCGCCCGGCCCCTTCCCGAACCAGCCGCCCTGCGCGAAGCTCTCCAGCGCCGTGTCGACCTGGAAGCTGTCGCCCGAGCCCTTGTCCATGAAGCGCTCGATGCGGGCGCGCACATGCGGCACGAGTTGGTAGGCGACGAGGATGCCGAAGGCGCCGGCTCCTCCCAGCCCCAGCACCCAGAACCAGTGCAGTCCGGCGACGAAGAACAGCCCGGCCCAAACCAAAGTGACCAGCATGGTCTGGCCGAAATCCGGCTGCAGCACGAGCGGCACGATCGTCGCCGGCAGCAGCAGGAAGGCGAGCCAGGTGCCCGGCAGATCGGGCCGGCGCGAGCCCTCGGCGAAGGCCCAGGCGGCGAGCACGACGAAGGCCGGCTTGAGGAACTCCGACGGCTGCACCGAGCCGAGCGGTCCCATGGTCAGCCAGCGCCGCGCGCCCTTGACCTCGACACCGAGATAGAGCGTCGCCACCACCATGGCGAGCGAGACGACATAGAGCAGCAAAGCCGAGCGCCGGACCTGGCGCGGCGTCAGGAAGGACACGCAGAGAAAGATCGTCATCGCAACGGTGAGATAGGCCGCCTGGCGGTTGACGAAATGGAAGGTCGAGAGGCCGAGCCGCTCGGCCACCGGCGGCCCTCCCGCCATCAGCAGCACCACGCCCGACACCATCAGCGCGACCAGCGCGCCGAGGATGACGCGGTCGATCGACCACCACCAGCGGCCGCTGAGAGAGGGTTGCGCGCGTGAAACCATGCCTGGGCATCCAATCCGACGAAAAAGCTTAGGGCGAGCCAGCGCCCCAAAGCCGAATCACTCTGTCAACAAAGGGTTAACGGAATGATTCCGGCGAGGGCCTTCTCCACACCAGGCCACCTGCGAAGAGACGGCTTCATCCAGCGAGCATGCAGATCGATCGAAGCGGACATATTGGGCGCGCATGCGTGATTGCCGCGCGATGGAAGCGGTGTAAATTCGCCACGTTGGTGTCTGCTGACCGGATCGAAAGGGCACACGACCATGATCATGTCCAGGACGATCCTCGCAGCCGCTCTCCTGCTCGCTGCGCCCGCCTTCGCCCAGACGACGGCCCCCGCCAAGGCTCCTGCCGCCCTGCAGCAGGAATTCACCGGCTTCATCGCCAGGTTCCGCGCAGCTTTGAAGGACAACGACGCAGCCGCCATCGCCGGAATGACGAGGCTGCCCTTCCCCTATGGCGAAGCCAAGCTCGACGCCGCGCAGTTCCGCACGACCGCCTATCCGAAGCTGTTCACGGCGAAGGCTCGCGGCTGCCTACAGCGGGAAAAGGCGACCTATGACCGCGACCCGGAGAAGAGCGATAATTTCTTCGTCTTCTGCGGCCAGTCGATCTTCGTCTTCACGAAAACGCCGGCCGGCTTCCTGTTCACCGAGGTCGGGGCCAACGACTAGACGCCGTCGGCTCCTCGCATGAGCGGCGGCTTCAAACGCGCTTGTCGGCCCTGAAACCGACAAAACCCGGCAGCGCCTTGACCAGCGTCCTGAAAGCCTCGCCCCGCACCTCGAAATTCGGGAACTGATCGAAGGAGGCGCAGGCCGGCGAGAGCAGGATCGCGACTTCGCCGGCCCCGCCGGCAGCGAGCGCATCGCGTGCGGCGTGCGCCACCGCGACGTCGAGCGTGCCGGCGCGTTCGTAGGTCACGTCGCCGGCCGCATCGAAGGTCGAGGCGAAGAGATCGCTCGCCGCGCCGATCAGATAGGCTTTCGCGATGTTCGGGAAATAGCGCGTCAGGCTCTCGATCCCGCCCTCCTTGGCCTTGCCGCCGAGGATCCAGTAGATCTCGCGGAAGGAGGTCAGCGCCTTCTCGGTCGAATCGGCGTTGGTCGCCTTGGAATCGTTGATGAAGACGACGCGGCCGATGCGGCCGATCTCCTCCATGCGGTGCGCCAGGCCCGGATAGCTCCGGAAGCCGGCCGCGATCTCGCCGGCCGAAAGACCGAGCGCATCGCAGGCGGCAAAGGCGGCGGCCGCGTTCTGAGCATTGTGCGAACCGCGAAGCGAGCCGATCCCTGCTAGATTGGCGACGACCTTCGGCTTGCCGTCCTTCACCTGGACGAGGCGGGTATCGAGCCCGCCGCCATTGGCGGTGACGCCGGCGAACACGCCGTCGTCGAGCGGCTGCTCGCCGCTGATCCTGACCAGCGGCAGGCCGGAGGCGGCGCGCCGTCGCGCCATCTGCTTCGAGGCCTCGTCGTCGACCCCGATCACGGCGACGTCGGCGGCCGCGACCAGTCGCTCCTTGATCGCGGCGTAGTTCTCCAGCGAACCGTGGCGGTCGAGATGGTCCGGCGTCAGGTTCATCTGGATGCCGACCGTGGGGGCCATCGAGGGCGCGAGGTCGATCTGGTAGCTCGAACATTCGATGACGTGGATGCGGCCGATCGTCGGCGGCTCCAGCGCCAGCACGGCGGTGCCGATATTGCCGCCCATCTGCACGTCGCGGTCGGCCTGCCGCAGCACATGCGCGATCAGCGCCGTCGTCGTCGACTTGCCGTTGGTGCCGGTGATGCAGACGACCTGAGCCACGGGCGCGATCGCAGCCCGCTCCAGGAAGAACAGCTCGATGTCGCCGATCACCGGAATGCCGGCGGCCCTGGCCTTCGCGACGGTCCAGTGCGGCTCAGGGTGCGTCAGCGGCACGCCGGGCGCCAGCACCAGCGCCGCGAAACAAGACCAGTCGGCGGCCGCGAGATCGATGATTTCGATCCCCTCGGCCGCAGCTTTGTCGCGGCTCGCATGACTGTCGTCCCAGGCCGCGACCTCGGCGCCACCAGCCACCAGGGCGCGCGCGGTCGCGAGCCCCGAGCCGCCGAGCCCGAACAATGCCAGGCGCCGGCCCTCGAAAACCGTGACGGGCGTCATCTGGGCATGATGCCGAAAAGTGGAAACCGGTTTTCGGGCAACATCATGCCTTCACCTCTAGCGCAGCTTCAGCGTGGCGAGGCCGACCAGCGCCAGCACCACCGAGATGATCCAGAAGCGGATCACCACCTGCGGCTCGGTCCAGCCGAGCTTCTCGAAATGATGGTGGATCGGCGCCATCAGGAAGACGCGCTTGCCCGTGCGCTTGTAGACGAAGACTTGGATAATGACCGAGAGTGCCTCCAGCACGAACAGTCCGCCGACGATCGCGAGCACGATCTCGTGCTTGGTCGCGACCGCGATGGTGCCGAGCAGGCCACCCAGCCCGAGCGAGCCGGTGTCGCCCATGAAGATCTGCGCCGGCGGCGCGTTGAACCAGAGGAAGCCGAGGCCCGCGCCCATCATCGCGCCGCAGACCACCGAGAGCTCGCCGGCGCCCGGCACATGATGGATCTGGAGATAGTTGGCGAAGATCGCGTTGCCGGTGAGATAGGCGATGAAGCCGAAGGTGCCGGCCGCGATCATCACCGGCACGATCGCGAGCCCGTCGAGCCCGTCGGTGAGGTTGACCGCATTGCCGGCGCCGACGACGACGAAGGCGGTGACCAGCGGGAACAGCAGGCCGAGCGGGATGATCGCCTCTTTCAGGAAGGGCATGGCGAAGCCCGACGAGATGCCGGACGGGCCGAGCTGCATGATGAAATAGCAGGCGACGAGCGCGATCACGACCTCCAGCCCGATCCGCGCCTTGCCCGAGAAGCCCTTGTGCGACTGCTTCGTCACCTTGAGGAAGTCGTCATAGAAGCCGATCGCGCCATAGCTCATCGTCACGCCGAGCACGATCCAGACGTAAGGGTTGCGCAGATTGCCCCAGAGCAGCGTCGCGGCGAACAGCCCGGTCAGGATCATCAGGCCGCCCATGGTCGGCGTACCGCGCTTGGCGAGGTGCGATTCCGGCCCGTCCGTGCGGATCGGCTGGCCCTTGCCCTGCTTCAGCCTGAGCCAGGAGATCGCAGCCGGCCCGAAGAAGAACACGAACAGCAGCGCAGTGGCGGTCGCGCCGCCAGCCCGGAAGGTGATGTAGCGGAACACGTTCAGGACCGGGAACGTGCTGGAGAAATCGGCCAGCCAGACGAGCATGATGAAACCGTCTCTTGTCTTGTTGTTTTTTAAGCCGGCATGGCGGGGAAGCGCGCCTGGATCGCCTTCACGATCGGGCCCATGCGTGTGCCGAGCGAGCCCTTGACCGTGACCACGTCGCCGGCCCGGATCGCACCGACGACGAGCGCTTCGAGTTCGCCCGATTGCGCGGCATAGCCGCCGCGCATGGCCGAAGGCAAGCGCTCATAGAGGCCCCGCATCAGGGGTCCGCAGGCGAAGACGGTGTCGATCCCGTTGGCGGTCAACGGATCGGCGAGCGCATCGTGCAGGGCCTGCCCGGTCTCGCCGAGCTCGCGCATGTCGCCGATCACGGCGATCCGCCGGCCGCGCCCCTGCGGCGCGATCCGCCCGAGATTCTCGATCGCCGCCCGCATCGAGGCCGGATTGCCGTTGTAGCTCTCGTCGATCAGCGTGAAAGGCCCGCCCGGCGCGTCGAGCCTCTGCTTGGCGCCGCGGCCGGCCGGCGGCGTGAGCTCGGCCAGTGCCAGAGCCGCCAGGGCGAGATCGGCGCCCATGGCTTCGACCGCGGCCAGGACGCCGAGCGAATTCAGGACGATATGCTTGCCGGGGCTGCCGAGCTTGTAAGCGACCGGCTGGCCGAAGACGCTGGCCTCGACGGTCGAGCTCTCCTCTTGCAGCGCATGGGACAGAAGCCGGACATCGGCCTCGGCGCTCTCGCCGAAGCTGACGATGCGCCTGGCCGCACTCGCCTCCGCCAGCTGCCGCAGCAGCGCCGACTGCGGCAGATCGGCGTTGATGATGGCGGTGCCGCCCGGCTTCAGCCCAGAGAAGATCGCAGCCTTTTCGCGAGCGATGCCGTCGAGCGATTCGAAGGCGGCGAGATGGACCGGCTGGACCGTGGTGATCAGTGCGACATCGGGCGAGGCCATTCTCGCCAGCGGCGCGATCTCGCCGGGATTGCTCATGCCGATCTCGTAGACCGCATATGCCACGTCGCGAGGGGTCCGACACAAAGTCAGCGGCACGCCCCAATGGTTGTTGTAGGAGGCGACCGGCGCATGGGTCTTGCCCTGGCGCGACAGCACGAGCCTGAGCGCTTCCTTGGTGCCGGTCTTGCCGACCGAACCGGTGACCGCGACGACCTTGGCCGAGAGCTCGGCCCGGCGCGCCATACCGGCCCGCTCCATCGCCTTCAGCACGTCCGGCACGACCGCGCACGGGCCCGCGAACGAGCCCGCATGCGCCTCGTCGATCACGGCGAGCGCCGCACTTTTCTCCAGCGCACCGGCGACGAAAGCATGCCCGTCGCGCGCTTCGCCCTGGATCGCGAAGAAGGCGTCGCCCGCTTCCAGTGTTCGCGTGTCAATCGAGATGCCGCCGACGGTTGCCGGCACGGCGCCCTCCGCCCGCGCGCCCATCGCCGCGAGCAGATCCTCCCCGCTCCACAAGGCCAAACTCATCCCGCGACCCCCGCTATCGCCGCCCGCACCGCTTCGTGATCCGAGAACGGCAGCGTCCGGTCGCCGACAATCTGGCCGGTTTCATGACCCTTTCCGGCGACGACGAGGACATCCCCGGCCGAAAGCAGGCCGACCGCGTGCCGGATCGCCTCGGACCGATCGCCGATCTCCTGAAGCCTGGGCGAGGCCGCCATGATCTCGGACCGGATCGTCGCCGGGTTCTCGCTGCGCGGATTGTCGTCGGTAACGATGGCGATATCGGCCTTCTCGGCCGCGATCTTGCCCATCAGCGGCCGCTTGCCCTTGTCACGGTCGCCGCCGCAGCCGAAGACGCAGATCAGCCGGCCGGTGGCATAGCCGCGCAGCGTCGCCAGCACGGCGGCGAGCGCATCGGGCTTGTGGGCGTAGTCGACCACGACTAGCCCGCCTTTGGCCTCGCCGACGCGTTCGAGCCGGCCCGGCACGCCCGTCAGACCGGCGATCGCCGCGATCGCAGCGGCCGCGTCCGCGCCGGTCGCGATGGCGAGCCCGGCCGCGACCAGCGCATTGCCGGCCATGAAGTCGCCGACCAGCGGCAGGGTCACCGCGATCTCGCTCCCGCCGACAGCGACTGTCAGGCGCTGCGAAAAGCCGTCGCGGAGGCTGTCGACAAGCCGCAGCGTCTCGCCTTTGCGGCCGATGCCGATCAGCGGGTGGCCACTCGCTGTCGCGACCTCGGCAGCCTCTTCGGCATAGGCTTCGTCGCGGTTGACGACGACGGGCGCACCCTTCGGCACCAGTTCCCACAGCCGCAGCTTCGCGGCGAGGTAGTCCGCGACGGTCGGGTGGTAGTCCATATGGTCGTGGCCGAGATTGAGGAAGGCGCCCGCACTCAGCCTGACCCCGTCGAGCCGGCGCTGGTCGAGCCCGTGCGAGGAGGCTTCCATCGCCAGATGCGTGATCCCGGCTTCGGCGAGTCCATCGAGAGACTCGTGCAGCGAAAGCGGATCGGGCGTGGTCAGCGAGCCGTAATCGGCTCCCTTCGCGGTGACGATCCCGACGGTGCCGAGGCTCGCCGCCTCGTGTCCGAGCGCCTGGAAGATCTGGCGGGTGAAATCGGCGACCGAGGATTTGCCGCTGGTGCCGGTGACCGCGACGATGGTCGCCGGCTGGCGCGGATGCAGGCGCGCCGCGGCCTGCGCCAATGCCAGACGCGGATCGGGGACCTGCGCGAAAGCTACACCCGCCGGCAGATCCGCCGGCCGCTCGCCGCCCGAGACGATGGCGCAGGCGCCGCGCGCGACGGCATCGGCGATGAAACGCGCCCCGTCCGCCCTTGCGCCGGCGAGCGCCACGAAAACCTCGCCGGGCGCAACCTTGCGGCTGTCGAAAGCGATGCCGGTTGCTTCGCGCCCTGCGTCATCGGGCGAAAACACATCGATGAAGAGCTGCTCGAGGCGGAGACCGGAAGCCTGCATCTTTGGGATCGTCGCTCCGGAACCGGGTTCGCAAGGCGAGTCGTTTTGCGAATCACGCCAGCGTCAGAATACCGCGTGGCGCACGGATTGGCGCGGCTCCGTGGTCCGGAGCTTGGAGAAGCCGCGCCGTCGGGACGACGTCAGTCGGCGATATGAAAGTCCGGCTTGGCGGGATCGACATAGGCTGTCTGGAGAGTGAGCACCCTGCATCCGGTCCGACTTTCATGCGGACCATGCACAACGCCTTTCGGATGGGTGATGAAAGCGCCCGGGCCATGGCTGACGCCGGCGTTGACGAAATCACCCTCGATCACGAAATGCGCTTCGGCGCCGTCATCGTGATAATGCGCCGGAATCCGCGCGCCGGGCCCGATATGGATGATCGTCGTTACGATTCCCTTGTCGCCGTCGATGTTGACGAGCTGTGCATGGACGCCGCCGGGCGTCGCCCCCGGAATGGGAAAGGGGATGACGTCGAGCAGGTTGACATCGGTTGCGAGCGAGACGCCATCGACCTTCATGGAAAGCTCCTCTTGATCGAACCACAACGGAGAGCGCGCCGCCGCAGCATGCCGGCTATAGCCGTCACAAGATCAATACGTGCTTCATGTCAGTCGGATTACAGTGCCGCTCCAGACAGTCTCACCGCGTGCCCCAGGCGCCGAGCTTCGCCATCAGCGGGAAGGGCGCGGTCGGCGGGTCGAAGCGCGGCGGCAGGCCGAGGATCGGGGCCGCGCGCTCGATCACGCGGCCGGTGGTGACGCCGGCGTTCCAGGCCGCGGTCGAATAGCCGCCGCTCTCGGCATAGCCTTTCGGCTCGTCATAGATCGCCAGGAACAGGTATTTCGGCTTGTCGGAGGGCGCGATCGCCGTGAAGGTCGTGAAGTTCTTGTTCTTGGCGTAGCGCCCGTTGATGACCTTCTCGGCCGTGCCGGTCTTGCCGCCGACGAAATAGCCCGGAATGTCGGCCTTGCGGGCCGAACCCTTCTCGCCGTTGATCCGCATCACGAAGCGCATCGCCTCGGAGGTCTCGGGCTTGATCACCCGCACGCCGCCCTTCTTCGCCTCCTCCTCCGAGCGCTTCAGGAAGGTCGGCGTGATGAAGGTTCCGCCATTGACCAGCGCGCCGACCGCCGCCATCGCCTGCAGCGGCGCGACCGCGAGCCCGTGCCCGAAGGCGATGGTCGCGGTGTTGATCTCGCCCCAGCGGGTCGGCACGATCGGGGCGGCGCTCTCGGGCAGTTCGGTCGTCATCCGGTCGAGCTGCATCATCTTGCGCAGGAAGGCCTTGTGGCCCTCGACGCCGACCGACAGCGCCATCTTGATCGAACCCATGTTCGACGAGTGCAGGAAGACCTCTGGCACGGTCAGCGTCCGGCCGGTGCCGTGGTATTCCTTGATCACCTGCCGGCCGAACCGCATCATGCCGCCGGCGGTCGAATAGCTCGAATTGATGTTGGCCTTGCCGGAATCCAGCGCCATCGCGATGGTCAGCGCCTTGAAGGTCGAGCCCATCTCGTAGACGCCGACATTCATCCGGTTGATCCGGTCCTTCTCCTGCGCGTCTATCGGGTTGCCGGGGTCGAAATCGGGCAGCGAGACCAGGGCCAGCACCTCGCCGGTGTTGACCTCGAGGATCGCGCCCGCCGCCGCGATCGCCTTGAAGCGCTCCATGCCCTTGACCAGTTCGTCGCGCAGCAGATGCTGCACGCGCAGGTCGACCGAGAGCTGGACCGGCTTCAGGTCGGAGGCCTGCGTCGCCAGCCCGGCGCCGTAGAGGTCCATCAGCCCTTGCGAGTCGATGTATTTCTCGATGCCGGCGATGCCAACATTATCGACATTGGCGAAGCCGAGCACATGGGCTGCCGCCGGCCCATTCGGATAGACTCGCTTGTTCTCGGGCACGAAGCCGACGCCTGGGATGCCGAGCCGGTGGACCTCGGCCTGCTGGCGCGGCGTGATCTCGCGCTTGACCCAGACGAAGCCCTTCCTGGTGCCGAGCTTGTCGCGCAGGTCCTTGGCGTCGAGGTCGGGCAGGACGGCGGTCAGGAGCTCGGTCGCCTCGTCCTTGTCGAGGATCTTGCGCGGCTCGGCGAAGACTGAGACGGTGCGGATGTCGGTCGCCAGCACGGTGCCGTTGCGGTCGACGATGTCGGGGCGCGCCGCCGAGATCGCGTTCGAGGTCGCGCGGCGCAGGCCGACCTGCTCGTTCGGCATCGTGCCGAGCATGACGAGGCGCCCGGTGATGGCGATGAACAGCGCCGAGAAGCCGAGGATCACCAGGCCGACGCGTGGCTGACTCTTCTCGCCGCTCATCCGGAAGACGTCGCGCAGGAAGGCGAGGACGCGGCGCGGGCGGGCGGGCGGCTCGACCGGCGCCGCGATCTCCGGGCCTGGACTCTGCGGGTTCATGGGCGGCCTCCGGGCGTCGTTCCGCCAGCCTTGCGGTCCTTCGGCGTCTCGGTCGGCAGGCCGAGCCCGAGATCCTCGAGCTTGCGCCCGATGGCGTCGACCTTCGGGCCGCGCACCGGCAACTCCGAGGCCCGCACGACCTGCGACACCGCGAAGGGCTGCAGGTCGAGATGGCGGTCGGCCAGGGTCTGCAGGCGGTCGGGACGGTTCAGGAACTGCCATTCGGCCTTGAGCACGGCGATGGCGTCGCGCTCGCGCTGGGCCTTGGCCTTGATCTTCTGAAGCTGCTCGGCCTCGAGCGTGGTCTCGTATTTGATCGTGTAGGCATAGAGCGCCGAGGAAACGAGGGCGCCGATCGCCACGACGTGCAGGAGCTTGATCATGCCCGCGGCCTCCGCGCTTTCGGCTCGGGCAGGCTCGCGAGCGCGACGAGATCGGTCTCGGCCCGGCGGGCCGGCGCCTGCGTCCGCTCGGCCGCCCGGAGCTTGGCCGAGCGGCTCCTCGGATTGCGCCTGAGTTCGGCCTCGCCCGCGACGACCGGGCCGCGATGGACCAGTTCGAAGCTCGGCTCGGCCAGCGCGACCTGCGGCGCATGGCGCGAGCCGGCGGGCGTGCGGCCGGTTCGCGACGCCATGAACTGCTTGACGATCCGGTCCTCTAGCGAGTGGAAGCTGACGACGACGAGCCGTCCGCCCGGCTTCAGCGCGGCCTCGGCGCCTTCGAGCGCCCGCACCAGCTCGCCCAGTTCGTCGTTGACCGCGATGCGCAGCGCCTGGAACACCCGCGTTGCCGGATGGATGCCGCCGGGCTCGGCGCGGACGATGCCGGCGACGAGATCGGCCATCTGCTTCGTCGTCGTGATCGGCGCCTTGCGGCGGGCCTCGATCACGGCGCGCGCCACGGCGCGCGACCGGCGCTCCTCGCCGTAATGGTAGAAGATGTCGGCGAGCAGCCCCTCCTCGCCGTCGTTGACCAGATCGGCGGCGCTCTGGCCGTCGCGACCCATGCGCATGTCGAGCGGCCCGTCGAAGCGGAACGAAAAGCCGCGCTCGGCCTGGTCGAGCTGCATCGAGGAAACGCCGATATCGAGCACGACGCCGTCGAGCGGCGTCATCCGGAAACGCTCCGCCTCCGCGGCGAGATCGCCGAAGCGCGCCTGCGACAGCGTCAGCCGTCCCGCCATGGCGGCGACGAGATCGGCGCCACCCGCGATCGCGGTCGGATCGCGGTCGAGCCCGAGCAGGGTCGCGTCAGGTGCGGCGTCTAGGATCGCCCTCGTATAGCCGCCGGCCCCGAAGGTGCCGTCGAGATAGCGCCCGCCGGGCTGCGGGCCAAGCGCCGCCAGTACCTCGGCCAGCAGCACGGGCTCGTGGCGCCCGGCATCGGAAGACGCGCCCGCACTCATGCCGCGCTGCCCGAAGACAGCAGGCGGCGCACGTCGCGCAGCCGCGAGCGCGCCGTCTCCAGATGAGCCTGGAAGCGTGCCGGTTCCCAGATCTGGAATTTGTGGCCCTGCCCGACGAAGGTCACGGTATCGCCGATGCCGGCATGGAGCTTCAGCGCCTCGCCGAGCTGGATGCGGCCCTCGGGATCGATCCTGAGCACCTCCGAGGTCCCGTTCAGCGCGGTCGAAAGCGACTCCCATTCCTCCGAGAAGGGTGAGAACCGCGTCAGGATGTCGTCGATCGTCGCGCGCAGCGCATTGCCGCCGGCATCCAGCGCCGAGAGGTCGAGCGAGGGGTGGACATAGAGCCCCTCGTAACCGTCCCGCGCCAGCACGGCCCGGAAATTCGCGGGGATCGAGACACGCCCCTTGGCGTCGAGCCGGTTCGTGAAGTTCGAGACGAAGCGGTCCGTCAACGCCGCCCCCCGGCCTACTGGAAACAGCGCCGATCAGCGGCGCGCAGGCCCCTGGCGAAGCCCCCCATCGAAACCGGCAAGACGGCGCGTTCGAGCGAAACCCGCGCGGCACACGGGCCTCGTCCTGGCGTCTGCCTGCCGGCTTCGACGGGATGATTTGGGATAGCATGGGCCAATATGGGCGTCAACGGAATCGCAACGGCCGACACGGGGATGCGGACGGCCGACCGCATCACAGCCCGTTAAGGTTAAGTATCCGTAACCATGCGGGGAAAGCCGCTCCGCGCGCCCCGTCACGGGCAGCCGCCGCCGGCCCTGCCGCGAGAAATATTTTGTCGGGGCTCAGGCGGCCTCTGCCGCCTTCAGCAGGGCGTCGCGCAAGCGGCCGAGCTGCTGCGGCAGGCCGCCCTGCGGATCGATGGCGGGGCCGACCGCCGCGCCCATGGACTCGGGCACGCAGGCGCCCTTGCCACGCAGCCGATCGCCTTGCGGCGTCAGGAAGAGCTCGACCTGCCTTTCGTCACGCAGGCTGCGCCGGCGGCGAATCAGCCCGGCCGCCTCGAGCCGCTTCAGCAGCGGCGTCAGCGTCCCGGAATCGAGCATCAGCCGCTCGCCCAAAGCCTTCACCGACAGCCCGTCGCCCTCCCACAGCACGAGCATGACCAGATACTGGGGATAGGTCAGGCCGAGCTCCGCCAGGACGGAGCGGTATAGCCGGTTGAAGGCATGGCCCGCGAGATAGACCGCGAAGCAGAGCTGGTCCTCGACCCGCGGCGTCCGCCCCTCGATCTTGCTCACGGCCATCTCCCGCCTCCCGGCTTGGCGCCCGTCCGATCAACTCGGCGTGAGGGCGAAATACATCGTTGACAATTAGATTGTGCACGATCTATATCGCTGCGGCAAGTCAAATCGACAGCGCAGGAGAACGCAGATGAAAATCCTCTACACCGCGCATGGTTCCGCCACCGGCGGCCGCGAAGGCAAGGCCGCGACCGACAGCGGCAACGTCGATGTCGTCCTGAACACGCCGAAGGAGCTCGGCGGCGGCGGCGGCAACGGCACCAATCCCGAGCAACTCTTCTCGATCGGCTATTCCGCCTGTTTCCTTGGCGCGCTGAAATTCGTCGCCGGCAAGGAGAAGGTGAAGGTTCCCGACGACGCCCGCGTCTCGGCCGATGTCGGCATTGGCCCGCGCGACGACGGCCAGGGCTTCGGCATCGCGGTCAAGCTGACGATCTCGGTGCCGGGCGTCGACAAGGCCGTGGTCGAGGACCTCGTCAAGAAGGCCCATGTCGTGTGCCCGTATTCGCATGCGACCAAGGGCAACATCGACGTCGATCTCGTGGTTGCGGCCTGACGTAGCGCTACCTATCTCGCAGGGCGGCCGGGCGACCCGGCCGCCGGACGAAGCGGTTTCGGGCGAAGGGCCTGCATCGCCCGCGCATTCCTCCTGCGCGAGATCATGACCCATGCTCAACAGACGCGATTTTCTGGCCGCCACGGCGGCCGTGGCTGCGACCGGCGCTCTCCCCGTCGCAGCGCGGGCACCATTCGCCGGCACTCAGGTTTCCGGAATACAGCGCCGGAAGGTCGGCGATATCGAAGTCACCGCCATCCTGGACGGCTATGCCCCACTCGGAGTCGCTTCGTTTCGGGGTGCCGACGCAGCCGAGGTGACGCGCCTCGCCAGCGAAGCCGGCCTGCCGCCGACCTTGCCGACCTCGGTCAATGCCTTCGTCGTCAACACCGGCCAGAAAACCTATCTGGTCGACACCGGCAGCGGTGCCTTCGCCGCGCTCGGCGACACGATGGGGCGGGCCGAAACCAATCTGCGCGCCGCCGGCATCGATCCGGCTCAGATCGATACCGTGATTCTGACGCATGCCCACCCCGATCATGCGGAGGGCCTCGTCACGGCGCAGAAGGCCGCGCGCTTCCCGAACGCCGAACTCGTGATCCACGAGGCCGAATACGCGTTCTGGCACGATGACGGCGTCCTGAGCCGGGCACCGGCGGAGATGAAGCCGTTCTTCGCATCCGCCCGCGATTCGATCGCGCCCTATGCGGCCCGAACGCGCCGGGTCAAAGCCGGCGAGGTCGCTCCGGGACTGACGCTCGAGCACGCGCCGGGTCACACCCCCGGCCACAGCATCCTGCGCATCTCCTCCGGCCGTGAGCAATTGCTGCTGGTCGCCGACAGCGTCCACAACTCCGCGATCCAGACGGCGCGTCCCGACGTGACCTTCGTGTTCGACGCCGATCCGGCCGAGGCCGTGGCCTCGCGCCGGCGCGTTCTCGACATGGCCGCCGCCGACAACGTCGTGTTCACCGGCGCGCACATGCCGTTCCCGGGCTTCGGCAGGGTCAAGGCCGACGGCAGGGGCTTCCGCTTCCTGCCGGCCGAGTGGAGCTATACGCTCTGAGCCGCGTTGCCGAGAGAGCCGGGAGCGATCCCGGCTCGTTCCGTTCGACGATCGAGGTGCCAGCCGGCCTGTAAGCCGGGTTCTGGATGGCCGGGATCGCTCCCGGCGTGACGGCCATTCCTCTGGGACGCGCATCGCTGCGCGCCTCGAGCAACCAACCCGGACGACCAGGCCGAGAAACAGGCCCCTCCCCGCTTTCGCGCGGAGCATCGTCCCTATTCGGTTTTGCTCCCGGTGGGGCTTGCCATGCCGTCCCCGTTGCCGGGTCCGCGGTGCGCTCTTACCGCACCTTTTCACCCTTACTTCCGGTCGGAACCGGAAGCGGTTCGATCTCTGTGGCGCTGTCCCTGGGGTCGCCCCCGCCGGACGTTATCCGGCACCGTGTTTCGCTGGAGCCCGGACTTTCCTCCCTCGCGAACGAGAGCGGCCGTCCGGCCGACTGGCGGCCGGCACATGCACGCGTCGCCGCGTCCACGTCAAGCGATGGCGCTTCAGCTCCGGGCGCTGATCGTGCGCACCTTGGCGCAATAGGTCCGGTTGGCGCCGCTCATCCGCTCGGTCATGTGGCCGGACTGATATTTCATGATGGTCCGGCAGGTGTCGCCGCCGGCGAGCCGGTAGGCCTGCGCCAGATATTTCATGCCGAAGCGGGCGTTGGTCTCGGCATCGAGCAGGCCGGAGGCGCCGCCGGAATAACCCATGCCGCGTGCCGTCTGATGGCGAATCTGCATCAGGCCGAAATTGCCGGCATGGGCCGCACGCGGATTGTAGCGGCTCTCGACCCTGATCACCGCATCGGCCAGCGCGAAAGGCACGCCGTTGGCGGCGGCGTGGCGGGCGACGATCGACTTGAGGCCGTCGGACCCGGCCGGCGCGGCCAATGCCTGCCTGAGCTCCGGCTTCGCTGCCGGCTTGCCCTTGGCTTCGGCGGCGGCCTCCTTCGTCTCCTGGCCGGTTCCCGCCGCCTTCGCCTTGGCGATCTCGGCCTCGCGCACGATGAATGCCAGCGCGCCCTTCTCGTCATTGACCATGTCTTCGGCGGAGGCGGCTCCACCCAGGCAGATCAGGCTCAAGGCGGCAAATCCGGCATAGGTATATTTCATGATCGAGAGAACCCTCGTGATCCATCGGTTGGTCGAGGGCGCAGCGGAGTGATGACGAATTGTGGAGAGAATCGGACCTCATGCGAAGCGAAACGATATCTTGCGATCATCAACCGAAAAATATGCTATACTACACTATAAAGCCGCCTCACATCTTTGAGCTATTGGCTCGCCCGCTCTGGCAGTCGACCGGAAGTCGTTTGCCGGCATCAACCACTTCGCCGGCTTTTCGCCTCATTGTGCAGCGCACACTGACAGCGTTGAGGAAATCCGGCCTGCTGCTGCGGCGGCTTGTCGCAGATTTCGGCCGGAACAAAGTATCGGGCGGGCATGATGGCGGCGGCTTGCGCGCCGCTTCGGCCTTGCCTAGCACTGCCGGACGACTGGCGGAGTTCGCGCTGACATGGTTTCGTCCTTCTGGGGTGCGCTCGGCGGCGGTGGCATCGGGCTTGCGCTCGGCGGCCCGCTCGGAGCCCTGCTCGGCGCGCTCGCCGGCCACGTTCTGGTCGATCGCGACGGCGCGCCTTTCGGTGCGGCGCCGCGCGAACTCGTCTTCACCACCGGCCTCGTGGCGCTGTCGGCCAAGATGGCGCGCTCCGACGGCGTCGTGACCCGCGACGAGGTCGCGGCCTTCGAGCGCATCGTCAAGGTCCCGCAATCCGAGCGCGCCGCGATCCAGCGCCTGTTCGATCTGGCCAAGCAGACCAGCGCCGGCTTCGAGGCCTATGCCGGGCAGATCCGGGACGCCTTCCGCGACGAACCGGCGCTGCTCGAGGACGTGCTCGACGGCCTGTTCCTGATCGCCGCCGCCGACGGCGCGATCCACGAGGCCGAGCATGCCTATCTGCGCGAGGTCGCGGCGATATTCGGCATCGCCGACGGCGATTTCGCGCGGATCGAGGCGCGCCATGCGCGGCGGCCCGACGACCCGTACCTCATTCTCGGCGCCAGTCGCGAGCTGGGCGACGCCGAGCTGCGCCGGCATTATCGTCGCCTCGTCGCCGAGACCCATCCCGACCGAGAGATCGCCCGCGGGCTGCCCGAGGAGGCGGTCGCGATCGCGACGAGGCGCCTCGCCGCGATCAACGCCGCCTGGGACTCGATCGAGAAGGAGCGCGGGCTCAAGACCGGCCGCGCGATCGAACCGGCATGAGCGGCGACGTCGCGAACGCCCTGCCCGCGCCCGAGAGCCGTTTCGCGGCGAAGGTGTTTCCCTCGCCCAACCATGGCGAGCGCAAGCACGCCGACGGCTCGGTCGGCCGACGGCCCGACATGCTGATCCTGCACTACACCGGCATGCAGGTCGCGGGCGAGGCTCTGCAATGGCTCTGCAACCCGGTCTCGCAGGTCTCGTCGCATTATTTCGTCTTCGAGAACGGCCACACGCTGCAGCTCGTGCCGGAGGCCCGCCGCGCCTGGCATGCGGGCGCCTCGCACTGGGTCGGCGAGACCGACATCAACTCCTGCTCGATCGGCATCGAGATCGCGAATCCCGGCCATCCCGGCGGCCTGCCCGACTATCCCGAGGAGCAGCTCGCCGCGACCCTGAACCTCTGCCGCGATATCTGCGAGCGCTGGTCGATCCCGCCGGAGCGCGTTCTGGCCCATTCCGACATCGCGCCCGGCCGCAAGATCGACCCCGGCGAGAAATTCCCCTGGCGTCGCTTCGCCGAAGCCGGCATCGGCGTCTGGACCGAGCCCGCCCCGATCCGCGGCGGACGCTTCCTCGCCAAGGGCGAGAACGGCCAGCCGGTCGAGGCCCTGCAGGCGATGTTCGCGATGCTGGGCTACGGGATCAGCGTCGACGGCGTCTTCGACGAGAAGACGGAGGCCGTCGTCGCCGCCTTCCAGCGCCACTGGCGCCAGGACAAGGTCGACGGCGTCGCCGACGCCTCGACGATCACGACGCTGCGCGACCTCCTGGCGGCAACGCAGGGCGCGCGCACGGCGTGACCCCCACGCCGCGGTCGCGCCCCCGTCAGGCACCTGACGCAACGCCAGCGGCAAGCGCTCGTTAACCATTGGCGCCCTAGCCTGACGGTCTAGACCGATCGGCCAAAATAGTCCGGTCGCGCCGTCGCGAGCGAGGCACCTTTGAGCAGCGAGACGCTATCCTTCGCAACAGCCAAGCGCCTCTACGATCAGGCCGCGCTTCTGGCCAAGGTCGGCGCCTGGGAGTGCGAACTCGCCCGCGAGACCCTCTCCTGGACAGACGGCGTCTACGATCTCTTCGGCCTCGCTCGCGGCTCCACCTTGCATCGCCCCTCGATCGTCGATCTCTACCATGACGAGTCGCGCAGCGAGATGGAGCGGCTGCGCTCTCAGGCCATCCGACAGGGCGGCGGCTTCACCCTGGACGCGCGCATCCGCACCGGCGCCGGCGAGGAGCGCTGGATGCGCCTCAGCGCCCAGGTTGCCCATGAACACGCGCGCCCGGTCCGCATCTTCGGCGCCAAGCAGGACATCACCCATGAGAAGGCGATGTGGGCGAGCCTGCGCCAGCTCGCCTACACCGACGCCTTGACCGGCCTCGCCAACCGCCGTGCCTTCGAAAATCTCTGCGACGACCTGCACAAGCGCGGCATCGATGCCGCGACAGCCGCGCTGGTGATTGTCGACGTCGATAACTTCAAGCCGATCAACGACGCCTTCGGCCATGCCGCCGGCGACGAATGCCTGCGCCAGATCGCCGTCAGGCTCGGCCAGGCGCTCGACGATTCACTGATGACGGCCCGGATCGGCGGCGACGAGTTCGCGGTGATGCTGCGCACGCCGTTCGGCCGACCCCATCTCGCCCTGATGCTGCAGCATGTGCTGCGCGTGCTGTCCTGCCCGGTCTTCTGGAACGGCCTGCCGATCGAGATCGGCGTCTCGATCGGCGCCGCCGTCGTCAAGGCGGCCCATCGCGGCGAGCCGGCGCGGCTCTTCGCCGAGGCGGATTCGGCGCTCTATCTCGCCAAGGCGTCCGGTCGAAACCAGGTCCGGCTCTATGGCGATGCCGTCGAGGCCGCGATCCGTCCGGCGAGCCGCGGCGGCGACGCGATCGTCCTGGCGGGCTGATCGCCTCAGGCGGCTTCCGCCGTCTCGCCCATCCGCTCCTTGAGTTTCAGCCCGACGGCGGCGATCGCCTGGATCGCCGGCATCAGCTCCTGGCCGAGATCGGTCAGCGCATATTCGGCCGAGGGCGGCGAGCTCGCGACGATGCGGCGCGTCAGGACGCCTCTCTGTTCGAGATCGCGCAGGCGTTCGCTCAGCATCTTGGCCGAGATCAGCGGCATGTCGCGGCGCAGCTCGCCGAAGCGGCGAGGCCCCGCACTGAGATACCAGATCACGTTCGGCGCCCAGGTCTTTCCGATCACGCGCATGCAGGTGCCGACGGCGCAGGTCGGCGGTGGCGTGACGGCCCGGTTCTTCCGCAGTTTCAGCACCATTGCGAGCCTCCTTGCCGGTTACCGGGCGGATACCGGAAAATGCCGTAACCGAACGTTATCGAGTATACAAAAGTTATCGCCTTGCCTACCGCTGTCTGACCGCCAACACGGAGACGACGGTCATGAAGCTCTACTACTCGCCCGGCGCCTGCTCGCTTTCGCCGCATATCGCCCTGATCGAGGCCGGCCTGCCCTTCACGCTCGAGAAGGTCGACACCAAGGCCAAGACGACCGAGACCGGCGCCGATTTCAACGCCGTCAACCCGCGCGGATACGTGCCCGCCCTGCGCCTCGACGACGGCGTCGTGCTGACCGAGGGCGCGGCGATCGTCCAGTACATCGCCGATCTCAAGCCCGATGCCGAACTCGCCCCCAGACCGGCGACGCTGGCCCGCGCCCGCCTGCAGGAAGAGCTGAACTTCCTGGCGTCGGAGCTGCACAAGGGCTTCATCCCGCTGTTCAACAAGACGACGAGCGACGAGGAGAAGGCGCCGGCCAAAGCGCTGGTCGCCCGCCGCTTCGACGATGTCGAGGCCAAGCTCGCCGACGGCCGCTCCTATGTGCTGGGCGAGCGCTTCAGCGTCGCCGACGGCTATCTCTTCACCATCGCGAACTGGGCGGCCCATGTCGACTTCCCGCTCGACCGCTGGCCGAAGGTGCAGGCCTTCATGGCGCGCCTCGCGGAACGCCCGAGCGTACAGGAGGCCATGCGTGCCGAAGGCCTGATCCAGTAAGGCCATGGATCCGCGTTTCGCCGAGATCAGCGAGACCCTCGGACGTTATTTCGACGGTCTCTACAACAGCGACGCGGCCCTTCTCGGCCGCGTCTTTCATCCACTGGCGATCTATGCCTGCGCCAGCGAGGGCAGCCTCACCCATCTGACCATGGACGCCTATCTGCCCATCGTCGCAGCGCGACCTTCGCCCGCGAGCCGCGCCGAAATCCGCCGCGACGCCATCCTCTCGATCGGCTTCGCGGGGCCGGTGACGGCGTCGGCGCGCGTGACCTGCGCGATCGGCGACAGGCACTTCACCGACCTGTTGAGCCTGGTGAAGCTCGACGGCGAATGGCGCATCATCGCCAAGGTCTTCCACTTCGATCTCGTTCCCACGCCCTGAGCGCGCGGAAGCGAGATCGAGCCTGACGTCAGACGATCCTGATCGACAGGTCGGGCAGGCCTTCGAGCTTGCACAGGATGACGTCGCCCTTGACCACCGGGCCGACATTCTCCGGCGTGCCGGAATAGATGATGTCGCCGGCCTTGAGCTCGAAGGCCTCCGAGAGCTTGGAAATCTGCTCGGCCACCGACCAGATCATGTGCTGCAGGCTGGCGTTCTGCTTCACCGTGCCGTTCACCGAAAGCGAGATCGCGCCCTTGGTGAAATGCTCGACCATGCCGACCGGATGCAGCGGGCCGATCGGCGCGGACGAGTCGAAGCTCTTGCCGATCTCCCAGGGCTTCTTCTCGTCGCCCATGCCGCGCTGCAGGTCGCGACGGGTCATGTCGAGCCCGAGCGCATAGCCGAAGACATGGTCGAGAGCCTTGTCCATCGGGATGTTGCGCCCGCCCGATTTCAGCGCCGCGACCAGCTCGACCTCGTAGTGGTAGTTCTTGGTGAGCGACGGGTAGGGATGCTCGCCGACTTCGCCCGGCTTGACGAACTGGATCGCATCGGTCGGCTTCTGGAAGAAGAAGGGCGGCTCGCGCGTCGGATCCGAGCCCATCTCGCGGGCATGGGCCGCATAGTTGCGGCCGATGCAGTAGATCCGCCGGACCGGGAAGACGTCCTGCGAGCCCATGATCGGGATCGTCGTCGGCGCGACCGCGAAGGGCGTCTTCACGGCCGCGACGGGCTGAGCCTGGGCGGCGGTAGCGGCGAGCGTCGCGGCGGCTCCGCCGGAGCCCAGAATGGTGCGGCGTGTGATCGTCATGGCGTCTCTCCCTTGAGGATCGGCCCTCGCACGGGGCCATCATCGTCCGGCTTCGACGCTGTCGCGCCGTGCCGGATCGGTGGCGGGAGTGAACAACCATAAGCCTGACGACACAAGGGCCGCGCCCCTGCCGGGATCGCGGCCCTCTCGGAACGATTGTCGTGCCGGAACGGCGAAGCCGCTCAGCCCTTCACGCTCTTGACCGTCTCGGCGAGGTTCTTGCCGAAGGCCTCGGCGGTGGCGAGGTCGCCGGCGGGGATCTCGTCCGCGCTGGCGTCGGAGGGCGAGGCCGTCATCAGGCCGCCGAAGGAGCCGACATAGTTGATGTCGTTGCGCGTCGCGGCCTTGCTGTTCGACGGCATCAGACCGGTGCCGGTCCAGAGCATCGAATGCTGCAAGGCGAGCGTGATCAGCGTGTGCAGCGTCGAGAACTTGTCGCCGTTCATCGTCGCCGAATTGGTGAAGCCGGCCGCGACCTTGCCCTTCCAGGCCTGGGTGTACCAGGGCTTGCTGGTGGCATCGACGAACTTTTTGAACTGCCAGGAGACGTTGCCCATATAGGTCGGCGAGCCGAAGACGATGCCGTCGGCGGCGGCGAGCGTGGTCCAGGCGGCTTCGGGGACGTTGCCCTCGGCGTCGACGGCGATCAGTTCGACGCTGGCGCCGGTCGAGGCCGCGCCCTTCTGGACGTGCTCGGCGACCTTCTTGGTGTGGCCGTAGCCGGAATGGAAGACGATGGCGATTGTGGTCATGTGAGCCTCTGCCGGAATGAGTTCCGTTCGGTGAGGCGGAACATGTTGCGGCGCGGCACGCGCTGCAATGCCGGTTTGATTGCAAAGGCGCAGGGGCGCTCTGGCGCAGCGGCAATGAGGCGGGCGGCGTCAGTCCAGTCGCTTCACGAAGACGATCTGCCCGTCGAGCGCCCGGCCCATGTCGCGCCAGCCATGGGCGCGATAGAACCGCTCGGCCCGGCTGCCGGCATCAGTCGTCAGCCAGGCCTGGCGGTGGCCCGCCTTAGTCAGTCCGGTCAGCACCGCATCGAGCAGAGCCCGGCCGATGCCCCGTCCCTCATGACGGGCATCCATGAACAGCGCCCAGATCAGCCCGGTCTGGTGATTGGCACAGCTGAACCCCACCACCTCGCTTTCGACCTCGGCGACGAGGAAGACCGCCTGCTCGCGATACCAGTCGACCTCGGCCTCCGTCACCTTGGACGGATCCGACAGCACGTTCTCGGTGACGGCCATGCGGATGGCGTGGACGCGCGGCTGGTCGGTGCGCGTCGCCTTGCGGATTTGGAAGGCCTGACCGGCGGATCGCCGGTCGTCGATTGCCTGCGTCACCACTGCCTCCGATGCGGCCGGAGAACGGAAATACGGTTGTCGCGATCTTGCGTCAAAACTCCACTCTTGGTTGAAATGACCGATACAGTCGTCGTTTTCATCACGATACGTCGTGCCTACGGCTAGACAGGAAGCCGACAACAAACCTCGGGAGATCGACATGGCCAAGTTTGCGGGAACCGGCGACGTCTATCTGCGTGACCTAAATGATCGCAGCAAGAAGGTGAAGCAGATACTCTGGGGCGACTGGCTCAGCATTGACGAGGAGACGAACGACGGCTGGTCAAAGGTCAAATGGGGTGGGCAGCGCTATTGGATCAAGACGAGCGATTGCCAGGACGAGCGCCCGCTGGAAGTCGTGTTCGTCGATGTCGGCCAAGGCGATGGCTGCCTGGTGGTCACTCCGGACCTGCCTCCTGCAGAGCGCGTCATGATCATCGATGCGGGCATCGGCAGGAACATGAGCAACTTCATCAGCTGGCGGTTCGGAAAGCTGAAGAAGTCCTTCAAGTTCCACGCAGCAGTGGTTACACATCCTGACAAAGATCACTACAACGGTTTCCAGCCCATCTTCGATCAGAAACTGTTCTCGTTCGACCGTGTCTACCACAACGGCATATTCGAGCGAAAAGGCGTGGAGCGCCTGGGCCCCAGCGACCCGGCTGGTCGTTATCTCACCGAGATCGCGACGACACATGCCGAGGCCAGAGCCATATACGCTGATCCGAACCGGCGCGGGAGCATGCCTTATCCGCGGCTGATCTGGAGCGCGCTGACGAACGGCCGCGTCAAATCCGTCGACATGCTGTCGGCCACGGCTTCGAGCGGCACGCAGAGCTGGATGCCGGGTTTCGCGCCATCCGACAACTCCGAATTGACGATCGAGGTGCTAGGGCCCGTGCTCGAGTCCGACGCTGCAGGCACGCCGAGACTGCGATGGTTCGGGGACCAGATTGGATCGACCGGCAAGGACGAAGGCAAGACCAAGAATGGCCATTCCGTCCTGCTACGTCTGCGGTATCGGGAATTCACGCTGCTGTTCGGGGGTGATCTCAATCGCCCTGCCGAGGACTTTCTGCTCCGGCATTATGGCGGGATACCTGTTTCTTCACCGCTGGAAGCAGCTGTTTCCGGAGCGCGCGCCCGGCTGCGCTGCGATGTCATGAAAAGTTGCCATCACGGCTCGGCGGACGTCACAGATGCTTTCCTGCAGGCGGTTGACCCTTTTGCCTTCGTCGTTTCGTCCGGCGACGACGAAAGTCACGTCCATCCCAGGCCAGACTTGCTGGGCCGCCTCGGTCGACACGGCAGGGGGCAGGCTCCACTGATTCTCTGTACCGAAATTCTGCGCTCGACCCGCGAACTGGAAGACCAGACCCAATTGAAGCGCATGGATCAACTCGATGCGCTGATCGAGAATCCGGCGACGCCCGCTACAGACCGAACGGCGTTTCGGGCCGAGCGTGCGGCGATCCGCAAAGCACTTGCCCGCCGCAATGTCGAGATCTACGGCGCGATCACCTTGCGCACCGACGGCAAACAGCTCGTCGTCGCCTTTCGTCTGGAGCGCGAACGGGAAGGCAAGAGCCCCAAGCGCTGGCAAACCTACGCGTTCCGCCACGATGCCCAGAAGGGGTTCGTCCCCGAAGATGGTGACAGTCGGTGAAACGCAGCCGGCCGTCTTTCCCGATCACTCCGCCGCCTCGAGCCGGTAGGCGCTGGGCTCGTAATTCAGGATCGGCGCGAGCCAGCGCTCGACCTCGTGGATCGCCATGGTCTTGCGCGCCGCATAATCCTCGACCTGGTCGCGCTCGACCTTGGCCACCCCGAAGTAATAGGCGTCCGGGTGCGACAGATAGAGCCCCGAGACGGACGAACCCGGCCACATCGCGAAGCTCTCGGTCAGCTTCACGCCGACGCGGCGCTCGGCCTGCAGCAGCTCGAACAGGGTCGCTTTCTCGGTGTGGTCGGGCTGGGCCGGATAGCCCGGCGCCGGGCGGATGCCGCGATACTCCTCGCGGATCAGATCCTCGTTCGAGAACGCCTCGTCCGGCGCATAGCCCCAATGCTCCTTGCGGACGAGCTGATGCATGCGCTCGGCGAAGGCCTCGGCGATGCGGTCGGCCAGCGCCTTGACCATGATCGAGCGGTAGTCGTCGTTGTCGCGCGCGAACTTCTCCGAGATGCGCTCCTCTTCGGCGCCGGCCGTGACCACGAAGGCGCCGACATAATCCGGCGCGCCGCCCTCGGGCGCGACGAAATCGGAGATGCACATGTTGGGCTTGCCGTCGCGCTTGGAGAGCTGCTGGCGCAGGCCGTGGAAGGTTGCGAGCCGCTCGCTCCGGCTCTCGCCGGTGTAGAGGCGGATGTCGTCGCCGACCGCGTTGGCCGGCCAGAAGCCGATCACCGCCTTCGGGTTGAACCAGCGCTCCTCGACGATGCGCTTCAGCATCGCCTGCGCGTCTTCCCAGAGCGCGCGCGCCGCCGCCCCTTGCGTCTCGTCTTCGAGGATCGCGGGGAAGCGGCCCTTCATCTCCCAGGTCTGGAAGAACGGCGTCCAGTCGATCACCGGTACGAGGTCGGCGACATCGTAGGCCCGGAACACGCGCGTGCCGAGGAAGGCTGGCTTCGGCGGGGCGTAGCCCGACCAGTCCGGCTTGAAGGCGTTGGCGCGCGCCTTGGCCAGCGGCAGACGCTGCTTGTCGGCTTCCGAGCGGCGATGCGCGGCGGCGACCTTGGCGTATTCGGCCTGGATGCCTTCGACATAGGCCGGCTTCTGGTCCTGCGAGAGCAGGCTCGAGACCACGCCGACCGCGCGCGAGGCGTCGGTGACGTAGACCGTCTGGCCCTTCTCATAGGCCGGATGGATCTTGACCGCCGTATGCACGCGGCTCGTCGTCGCCCCGCCGATCAGCAGGGGGATGTCGAAGCCCTCACGCTCCATCTCGGAGGCGACCGTCACCATCTCGTCGAGCGAGGGCGTGATCAGCCCGGACAGCCCGATGATGTCGACCTTCTCCTTGCGGGCGGTGTCGAGGATCTTCTGCGTCGGCACCATCACGCCGAGATCGATGACCTCGTAATTGTTGCACTGGAGCACGACGCCGACGATGTTCTTGCCGATGTCGTGGACGTCGCCCTTGACGGTGGCCATCAGCACCTTGCCGGCGGCCGAGCGCTCGGCGCCGCCGTTGAGGCGCTTCTCCTCCTCCATATAAGGCATCAAATAAGCCACCGCCTGCTTCATCACGCGGGCTGATTTCACCACCTGCGGCAGGAACATCTTGCCGGCGCCGAACAGGTCGCCGACCACGTTCATTCCGGCCATCAGCGGCCCCTCGATGACGTGCAGCGGCTTTTCGGCCTTGGTCCGGGCTTCCTCCGTATCGACGTCGATGAAGGCGGTGATGCCGTTGACCAGCGCGTGCTCCAGCCGCTTCTCGACCGGGTTCTCGCGCCAGGCCATGTCCTTGCCCGAGAGCGCGACCGAACCGTCGCCCTTGAAGCGTGGCGCGGCGTCGAGCAGGCGCTCGGTCGAATCCTTGCGGCGGTTGAGGACGACGTCCTCGCAGAGAGCGCGCAGCTCCGGGTCGAGATCGTCATAGGAGCCGAGCTGGCCGGCGTTCACGATGCCCATGTCCATGCCGACCTTGATGCAATGGTACAGGAACACCGAATGCATCGCCTCGCGGACCTTCTCGTTGCCGCGGAAGGAGAAGGACAGGTTGGAGACGCCGCCCGAGATATGGGCATGCGGCAGGGTCTCGCGGATCGCCTTCGTCGCCTCGATGAAGTCGACGCCGTAATTGTCGTGCTCCTCGATGCCCGTCGCGACCGCGAAGATGTTCGGGTCGAAGATGATGTCCTCGGGCGGGAAGCCGGCCTCTTCGGTCAGGAGCTTGTAGGCGCGGGTGCAGATCTCGATCTTGCGCGCGAAGGTGTCGGCCTGACCCTTCTCGTCGAAGGCCATGACGACGACGGCGGCACCGTAGTTGCGGCAGATGCGGGCGTGTTCGAGGAAGGCTTCCTCGCCCTCCTTCATCGAGATCGAGTTGACGATCGGCTTGCCCTGGATCGTCTTCAGCCCGGCCTCGATGACGTGGAACTTGGACGAATCGACCATGATCGGGACACGGCTGATGTCCGGCTCCGAGGCGACGAGGTTGCAGAACTCGGTCATCGCCTTCTCGGAATCGAGCAGGCCCTCGTCCATGTTGATGTCGATGACCTGAGCGCCGTTGGCGACCTGGTCGCGCGCCACGTCGAGCGCGGCGGCGTAGTCGCCCTCCTTGACCAGCTTCCTGAACTTGGCCGAGCCGGTGACATTGGTGCGCTCGCCGACATTGACGAAGGGGATGGTCTCGTCGAGCGTGAACGGCTCCAGCCCAGCCAGCCGGAGATAGCGCTTGATCTCCGGCACCCGGCGCGGCGCCTTGCCGGCGACGGCCTGCGCGATCGCGCGGATGTGGTCCGGCGTCGTGCCGCAGCAGCCGCCGACCATGTTGACGAGCCCGGCATCGGCGAATTCGGCCAGCATGCCGGCGGTCGCCTCGGGGCGCTCGTCATAGAGGCCGAACTCGTTGGGCAAGCCGGCATTCGGATAGGCGCAGACCAGCGTGTCGGCGACGCGCGACAGGTCCTTGATATGCGCCCGCATCTCGCGCGCGCCGAGCGCGCAGTTGAGGCCGACCGTCAGCGGGGCCGAATGGCGGATCGCGTTCCAGAAGGCTTCCGTGGTCTGGCCCGACAGCGTCCGGCCCGAGAGATCGGTGATCGTGCCGGAGATCATCACCGGCAGGCGGATGCCCTTCGCCCGGAACACGTCCTCGATCGCGACGATCGCGGCCTTGGCGTTGAGCGTGTCGAAGATCGTCTCGACCAGGATGATCTCGGAGCCGCCCTCGATCAGCCCGCCGATCTGCTCGGCATAGGAATCCCGCACCTGGTCGAAGGTGACGGCGCGGAAGCCCGGATTGTTGACGTCGGGCGAGATCGAGAGCGTGCGGTTGGTCGGGCCGACCGCGCCGGCGACATAGCGCCGGCGGCCGTCTTCCTTCTCGGCGATCGCAGCCGCCTCGCGCGCGAGCTTCGCCGCGGCGAGGTTGAGCTCATGGACCAGCCCTTCCATGCCGTAATCGGCCTGGGCGATCGAGGTGCCGGAAAAGGTGTTGGTCTCGACGATGTCGGCGCCGGCACGGAAATAGGCGAGATGGATGTCGCGAAGCGCCTCGGGCTGCGTCAGCGCGATCAGGTCGTTGTTGCCCTTGAGGTCGTGGCTCCAGTCCTTGAAGCGCTCAGCCCGGAAATCGGCTTCCGACAGCTTCAGATCCTGAATCTGCGTGCCCATCGCGCCGTCGAGCACGAGGATGCGCTCGGCAGCGGCCTGGCGCAGGGACGCAGTGATCTCGGCGCCGTCGACGGGGGTGGGGATGAAGTCGGACATGCTCGGCTTTCTGACAAAACTTCAGTGCTTGCCTTCGAGTGCGGACAGTCGCTGCTCGAGGGCTTCGATCCGCTCTTCGACCTCGGCCGCCATGTAGCGTCCGACCAACGACTCGCCAAATGCGGCCTTCTTAACGCTCTCAAGACGCGTCTCGAGTGTAGTGAAACGGGCATCCATCCGGTCGAAACCGGCCTTCATCGCTTCACGGAGTTCGATCAGCGTCCGCAGCGTCAGATCGGTTGGCTCGCTCATAAGAAGTCTCCGATGACATCTATATATAGCTGCTGGAGATCATACGTTACTCTGCCGCTGCCCGCGTCTGCACCTTCTCCGGCTTCAGGCCCACGAGGTGGCAGATCGCATAGACCAGATCGGCCTTGTTCATCGTGTAGAAATGCAAATCCGGGGCCCCGCGGTCGATCAGGTCGAGCACCTGCTCGGCGCAGACGGCCGCCGCCACCAGGCGCCGCGTCGCGACGTCCTCCTCCAGCCCCTCGAAGCGGTCGGCCAGCCATTGCGGCACGCTCGCGCCGGTCTTGCGGGCGAAATTGGCGGTCTGCCTGAAGTTCTGCACCGGCACGATGCCGGGCAGGATCGGGATCTCGATCCCGGCGGCGCGGACCTTGTCGAGATAGCGGAAATAGACGTCGTTATCGAAGAAGAACTGGGTGATCGCCCGCGTCGCGCCGGCGTCGACCTTCTTCTTCAGCGCCTCGATATCGGCGTCGAGCGAGGCGGCCTCCGGATGCTTCTCCGGATAGGCCGAGACCGTGACCTCGAAATCGCCGATGCGCTTCAGCCCGGCGACGAGATCGGAGGTCTGGTGATAGCCCTGCGGGTGCGGCTCGTAGGTCGTGCCGAGACCGCCGGCCGGATCGCCGCGCAGCGCCACGACATGGCGCACGCCGGCGGCCCAGTAGGAGCGGATCACCTCGTCGATCTCGGCCCGGCTGGCGGAGACGCAGGTCAGGTGCGCGGCGGGCTTCAGCGCCGTCTCCTCGACCATGCGCTTGACGGTGGCGTGGGTGCGCTCGCGCGTCGAGCCGCCGGCGCCGTAGGTGACCGAGACGAAGCTGGGCGAAAGCGGCTCGAGCCGGCGCACGCTCTCCCAGAGCGCGACCTCCATCTCCTCGTTCTTCGGCGGGAAGAACTCGAAGGAGACGCGGGGACGGCGCGAGCCGTGCCGGCTGGGTCGGAACGCATTCATCAGGCCACCTCGAAATCGACTGTCTTGGGCGCAGGCTCCGGCTGCTTGCGGCGATCGCGCCCGCGCCAGAGCATCACGGTCAATTCATCCTGCGCCGCGCCTGGCGCCTGGATTTCCTCGCTCAGATCGCAGGCGAGACCGGCCTCGCCGAACCAGCCGGCGATCTGCACCTGCGTGAAGCCGAGCCGGCGATGGGCGTGCTCGGCCCGCAGGAACTCCATCTCGTGCGGCGCAAAATCGATGACGAGCAACCGTCCGCCGGGCGAGAGCATGGCCGCCGCCTCGCGCACCGCCCGGCCGGGGTCGTCGAGGAAATGCAGCACCTGATGGATGATGACGAGATCGAAGGAGCCGCGCGCGAAGGGCAGCGCATGGATGTCGCCCTGGCGCAGCTCGACCCGCGACAGCCCGGCCTTTTCGAGATTGGCCCGCGCCACCGCCAGCATGGCGTGGTTGGCATCGACGCCGACGGCGCGACCGAAGCGCGGCGCGAGCCGTTCCAGCATCCGGCCCGTGCCGGTGCCGAGGTCGAGCAGCGCGCCGCGCCGGCCCTCCCCGGCCGCCGCCTCGACCGCGGCCTCGACGGCCTCGTCGGGGGCATGCAGCTGGCGCAGCCGGTCCCAGTCGCGCGCGACGCTGGCGAAATAGCCCTGCGCCGCCTCGGCGCGTGCGGAGCGCACGGCAGCCAGCCGCTCGCGATCGGCCGCCAGCACCGGATCGGCCGGCGCGAGCCAGCCCGCGAGCGTCGCCGCAAAGGCCCCACCCGTGCCGGTCTCGTCGAGGCGGAAGAAGGCCCAGGCACCCTCGCGCGAGCGCCGCACCAGACCGGCCTCGGCCAGGAGCTTGAGATGTCGCGAGATGCGCGGCTGCGACTGGCCGAGGATGTCGGTCAGGTCGGAGACCGAGAGCTCACCCTGCGACAGCAAGGCCAGGATGCGCAGGCGCGTCTCCTCGCCGGCGGCGCGGAGCGCTGCCAGCAGGGCATCAGAGAGCATGTGCGTCGGCTGTTGCAAGTCGCGGTCCGCGCGTTCGCTAAAAGATATAAAGATATCTTTATATCAAACGACAGTAGCGCGCAAGGCCGATCTCGGTCCGGCCTCGCGCATGGCCGCGGCGAGCGCCGCGACGATCCTGGGATCGGCCATCTGGGCGACGTTGAAGCGCATGAAGCCCTGCGCGACTTGCGACAGGCTGAAGGCGTTGCCCGGCGCCAGCACGATGCCCTGTCCGAGCAGGCGCTGCGCGATCGCGCCGGCATCCTGCCCCTCCGGCAGCCGGCACCACAGGAACATGCCGCCGCGCGGTTCGGTCCAGGCTTCGACGCCGACGCCTGCGAGCCTCGCCCGGGTTTCGCCCATCGCCTGCGCGAGGCGCTGGCGCAGGGTTTCGACATGCTTGCGGTAGGTCCCGTCCTTCAGGACACCGAGCACCAGTTCCGCCGCGAAACGGCCGGTGCCGAAAGAGGATGCGATCTTGAGATCGACCAGCCCCTCGATCCAGTCGCGCCGGGCTGCGACGAAGCCGCAGCGCACCGAGGCCGAGAGCGTCTTCGAGAAGCTGCCGATCTGGATGACGCGGTCGAGCCCGTCGAAGGCGGCGAGCCGCGGCGACGGCTCCGGTTCGAAATCGGCGAAGATGTCGTCCTCGACGATGGTCAGCGCGGAGCGGCCGGCGAGCGTCAGCAGGCGATGCGCCACGACCGGCGACAGCGTCGCCCCGGTCGGATTGTGGAGCGCCGAATTGGTGATGTAGAGGCGCGGGCGATGCTCGGCCAGGGCCTGCTCGAACCGGGCGATGTCCGGCCCGTTCGGCGTATAGGGAACGCCGACGATCCGGGCCCGGTGCGCCCGCAGCAGCGCGTGGAAGTTGAAATAGCAGGGATCGTCGACCAGCACCGTGTCGCCGGGTTCGATCAGCAGGCGGCAGACCAGATCGATCGCCTGCGTGCCGGATTCGGTCAGCATGATCTGGTCTGGCGCGGCCTCGATGCCGTGCCCCGCCATACGGCGCGACAGGAGCTGGCGAAGCGGCGCCAGCCCCAGCGGCGTGCCGTAGTCGGTCAGCGTCGCCGGCTCGGCCCGCGACAGGCCGCGCAGCGCTCGTCTCAGCCCCGCTTCCGGCATCCAGGACGGCGGCAGCCAGCCACAGCCCGGCATCAGCACCGGGCCGCCGCCGTCGAGCGACTGCCGCGAGATCCAGAGCGGATCGACGGCGCGCTCCAGCCTCGGCCCGAGATCGGCGAGCGACAGCGGCGGCAGATGACCCGCGACATAGAAGCCCGAGCCGCGCCGCGACAGGATGACGCCCTCGGCCACGAGCCGGTCATAGGCCTCGACCACCGTCGATTTCGAGACCCGCAGCGTCACGGCGAAACCGCGGATCGACGGCAGTTTGGCGCCCGGCGCCAACGCACGTCCCGCGATCTTCTGCCTGACAGCGGCCATGACCCTGCCGACGCGCGTTCCGCCGGACGCCGCCGCAGCCGACTCCAAAGGCAGCTGTACTGGAACCGACACCATGACAGTTTGATCCAACCGTACCGATCTGTCGCTGGATAGTCCAAAGCGTTTGTCCGATCCAGCGGCAAGATGTCGGGAGAGACCATGACGATGGCACGCGACGCCGGCACCAGCGGCTGGATCAACGGCCTGCTCGGGGTGCTGATCTTCAGCGGCTCGCTGCCGGCGACGCGCGTCGCGGTGGCGGAGCTCGATCCGCTGTTCCTGACCTTCGCCCGGGCGGCCATCGCCGGGCTGTGCGGGCTTGGCCTGCTGCTCGCCTTCCGCGAGAGACGGCCGCAGCGCTCCGATCTCGTGCCGCTCGCCATCGTCGCGCTCTGCGTCGTGATCGGCTTCCCGCTGCTGACCGCGCTGGCCTTGCGCCATGTCAACGCGGCCCATTCGATCGTCTTCATCGGCCTGCTGCCGCTGGCGACGGCGATCTTCGGCGTGCTGCGCGGCGGCGAGCGGCCGCACCCGGCCTTCTGGCTGTTCTCCTGCCTCGGCAGCAGCCTCGTCGTCGGCTTCGCTCTGGCGCAGGGCTTCGCCGCCGCGCCGCTCGGAGATCTCCTGATGCTGGCCGCGGTCGTCGTCTGCGGCCTCGGCTATGCCGAAGGCGCGGTGCTCTCGAAGCGGCTCGGCGGCTGGCAGGTGATCTCCTGGGCGCTCGTGCTGGCATTGCCGGTGATGGCCGGGCTCGCTCTCTGGACGATGCCCGCGTCGTTCTCCGGCATCGGACGGCCGGCCTGGCTCGGCCTGGCCTATGTCTCGCTGTTCAGCATGCTGATCGGCTTCGTCTTCTGGTATCGCGGGCTCGCCCAGGGCGGCATCGCCGCGGTCGGGCAGTTGCAGTTGCTCCAGCCCTTCTTCGGCCTGGCACTGGCCGCCCTGCTGCTGGGCGAGATCGTGAGCCTGGCCATGCTCGCGGTCTGCCTCGCGGTCGCAGCCTGCGTCGCCGGGGCGCGCCGCTTCGCCACCCGCTCGCGCTTCAGCCGGCAACCCGCGGCACGACCGGCGGAATGACGACGACCGCATCGCCGGCCGCGACCGGCCCGGCGAGATCGACCGAGAGCACGAGGCCGCGCAGCGCGGCTGCCTCCCGCACAAAGGCGAATTCGAGCTCGGGCTGACCGAGGCAGGTCGCGAGCGCCCGCCCGGCCTGCCGGCAGGGGAAGTTGTAGGCCTCGACGCGCAGCACCGCGCCGCCATCGAAGCGGCCCTTGCCAGCCCAGCCGCCGCCGATCGCGAGCCGGCTCCCGGGCGCGATCCGCGAGAAACCGTCGAGCCCGGCCACGAGCAGGTTGCCGCCGATCCATTCGGGCCTCAGCTCCGCGATGCCGAGGCGCCTCGCCACCTCCGCGAGTTCGTCCCTGCACAACGCCGAGAGCTGCCGGTCGTTGCGCAAGCGCGCGCCCCGCGGCAGCCAGGGCTCGCGCGCGCCGGCGCGGCGCAGCGGCCCGCCATGCAGGTCGCCGGGGATGCCCGAATGATCGAGCGTCAGGCTCTCGACCGGGATCGTGATGAACGGGGCGGCCTTGGGCGATCTCCGGTCGGCCAGAAAGGTCCCCGCGACGACGCCGGGGACGACAGAAACCGTCATCGCGAGCCCTTCGCTGCGATCGACACGGAACGGATGGCCCCGAAGCGTCTCAGATCAGCTTGAGATCGCCGGCTGCCGTCTTGCCGCGCTCGGTCTTGAGATCGAACGAGACCTTCTGTCCTTCGGTCAGGGTCATCAACCCGGCCTCCTTGACGGCGGTGATGTGCACGAACACATCCTTGCCGCCATCCGCCGGTTGAACGAACCCGTATCCCTTCTCGGTGTTGAACCACTTCACGGTTCCGGTCGCCATAGCCGCATCCTTCGGAGCCAAGCGTCTCGCCGGCCTGCGGATGCCCGTCTCCGTAGGCAAGCCTTCGAAGGATTGACCGAAAACAAATCCTTGTCGAGACCAAAGGACGTGCAGGAGCGCCCGGCTGCCGATCAAGACTTGGTCAGCAGCACGGAGGTCTTTTCCGAGGCGAGCGACGAGCCGCCGAGATAGATCTCGACCTCGCCGGCCTCGTTGACGTAGCGCCCGGTATCGTCATGGAAGCCGAGAGCCTTCGCCTCCAGCCTGAATGTGACGATGCGGGTCTCTCCGGCACGCAGCGAAACCTTCTCGAACGCCTTCAATTCGCGCAATGGCCTCGACCGGCTGGCGACCGGACGGCGGATATAGAGCTGCACCACCTCCTGCCCGTCGCGCGAGCCGGTATTGCGGACCTCGACCGAGACCTCGGCCGTGCCGTCGAGGCGGATGCTCGCCCGGTCGACGCGCGGATGGGCATAGGCGAAGCGCGAATAGGACAGGCCGTGACCGAACACGAACAGCGGCTCGTTCGCCTCGTCCATGTAGATCGACTCGTAGCGCTGGCGGATCTTTTGCGGGCGGCCCGTCGGCAGCTGGTCGTAATAGACCGGGATCTGCCCGACCGAGCGCGGGAAGCTCATCGGCGTGCGCCCGGACGGGTTGACCTTGCCGGTCAGCACGTCGGCGATCGCGGTCCTGCCTTCCGTGCCGCCATGGAAGGTCTGGACGATGGCCGCGACATGCTTCTCCGCCCAGGTCAGCACCAGCGGCCGCCCCGTCGCCAGCACCAGGACGACCGGTTTGCCGGTAGCGACCAGCGCCTCCAGCAGCTCCTGCTGTACGCCGGGCAGGCCGAGATTGGTGCGCGAGGCGCCTTCGCCCATGAACTCGCAATCCTCGCCGAGCATCGTCACGACGAGATCGCTGGCGGCGGCGAGCTTGAGTGCCGCATCCTTGTCGGCGAATTCGGTGCCGCAGTTCTTGGCGAAAGCCGGCTGGTACGCGACCGCGACGTCGCCCGGCAGCCGCTCCTTCAGCGCCTCCGGAAGCGCCTGGATGACGCGGCGGCCGAGGCCGGCAGGATCGGTCCAGACCCGCTCGTCCTCGGGCCGCGCCATCGCGCCGATGACCGCGACGGACCTGATGCCGGCCGCGATCGGCAGCACGTCGCCGGCGTTCTTCAGCAGGATCACGCCCTCCTGCGCCGCGCGCAGCGCCGCATCGCGCGCTCCTTGCGTCTGCATCAGTGCCGGCGCAGCGGCGACATCGACATCCGGCCGCTCGAACAGGCCGAGATGAAACTTCACCCTGAGCACCCGGCGCACGGCCTCGTCGAGCGCCTTCACCGGTACGCGGCCGGCCTTCACCTCATTGCCGAGATGCTTGAGGTAGACGTCGCCCATCATGTCCATGTCGATACCGGCGAGCAGCGCCTTGCGCGCGGCTTCGGCGTCGTCCTTGGCGATACCGTGCAGCCTGAGCTCGGTGATCGAGCCGAAATCGGAGGTGACGAAGCCCTTGAAGCCCCATTGCCCGCGCAAAAGATCGGTCAGCATGCCCTTGTGCGCCGTCGCCGGCATGCCGTTCAGCGCGTTGAAGGCGGCCATCGCCGTCATCGAACCGGCCTCGAAGGCGGCCTTGAACGGCGGCAGATAGAGGTCGTGCAGCTGGCTGGTCGGGATCCAGGTCGAGTTGTAGTCGCGCCCGCCCTCGGCCGCGCCGTAGCCGACGAAATGCTTGGCCGAGGTCGCGACGCCGCCGCGCTGGTAGCCCTGCGTGCGCGCCCGCGCCACGACGGAAGCGAAATAGGCGTCCTCGCCCGCGCCCTCCAGCACCCGGCCCCAGCGTGGGTCGCGCGAGATGTCGACCATCGGCGCAAAGGTCCACTGGATGCCGGCGGCGCGCGCCTCGCGGCCCGTCCAATAGGCCGCCTCCTCGATCAGCGTCGGGTTCCAGCTCGCGGCCTGGCCGAGCGGCAGCGGGAAGTAGGTCGAGAAGCCATGGACCGCGTCCAGCCCGATGATCACCGGGATCTTCAGCCGCGACTCGCGCGCCGCATGCTGCACGGCGCGGACCTCGCTCGGCACGACGAAGTTCATCACCCCGCCCATCCGCCCGGTCCTGATCTGCCCGATGTCGAAGCCCTCGCCGCGTCCCGACAGGTGGAGCTGTCCGACCTTCTCCTCCAGCGTCATCCTCGCCAGCAGCGTGTCGATCCGCCGCTCGATCGCGGCCGCCTCGCGCCCGGTCTTCCAGGCGACGGCGTCATCGGCAAAGGCGCGCGGCGCGGCCAGGCAGAGCAGCAGTGCAGCGACGAGCCGCAGGATCATGGAACGGGCCTCTCGGGTGGCGTCACCGACGAGGCGGCCCTACAGGATCGCGCTCGGTGGCTCAACCGTTGCATCGCAACCGGGCGATGAACCCCGCCTGAATCGGATATCCGCCTGCCCATGACCGACACCGCCGCCGCCAGCACTGAGCCGGGCGAGCGCCATCGCCTCTACGAGGACGTGATGGCGATGCTGCTCGGCACGCTGCTCGTCTCGATCGGCATCGTGCTCTACACCAAGGCCGTTCTGGTCACGAGCGGCGCGGCCGGCCTCGCCTTGCTGCTCCAGGCGGCGACAGGCGTCAATTTCGGCCTCCTGTTCTTCGCCATCAACCTGCCCTTCTACTGGCTGGCGATCCGGCGCATGGGCTGGCGCTTCGCGGCGCGCACCTTCGTCGCGGTCGGTATGGTCTCAGGCCTGACCTGGGCGACGCCCGGCTGGATCAGGATCGACGCGGTCGATCCGCTCTACGCCGCGCTTGCCGGCGGCAGCGTCATGGGCCTCGGCCTGCTCGCGCTCTTCCGCCATAGGACCGGCCTCGGCGGCATCAACATCCTCGCCTTCTACCTGCAGGAGACACGCGGCATCCGCGCCGGCTGGTTCCAGCTCGGCGTCGACATGGCGATCCTCGCAGGCGCGCTCCTGCTGCTGCCCTGGGACAAGGTTCTGGTCTCGCTGGCGGGCGCGGCTGTGCTGAACCTGATCCTGGCGATCAACCACAAGCCCGGGCGGTATATGGGCGTGTCCTGAGCAGAGGTTGCCCGGAGCGGCGATCCATGGTTCCTGCCTCGAAAATCATTCCGAGGCGACGACCCATGGCCCAGCCCCTGACCATCGAAGACCTGCGCGTGATGGCCAAGCGCCGCGTGCCGCGCATGTTCTACGACTATGCCGATTCCGGCGCCTGGACCGAGGGCACCTACCGCGCCAACGAGACCGACTTCCAGAAGATCAAGCTGCGCCAGCGCGTCGCCGTCGACATGACGAACCGCACGCTGGAATCGACCATGATCGGCGAAAAGGTCGCGATGCCGGTCGCGATCGCGCCGACCGGCATGACCGGCATGCAGCACGCCGACGGCGAAATCCTCTCGGCACGGGCCGCCCACAAGGCCGGCGTGCCCTTCACACTCTCGACCATGAGCATCTGCTCGCTCGAGGACATCGCCAACCATGTCGGCCAGCCCTTCTGGTTCCAGCTCTATGTGATGAAGGACCGCGATTTCATCGCGAGGTTGATCGAGCGGGCGAAGAAGGCGGGCGTCACCGCGCTCGTCCTGACGCTCGACCTGCAGGTTCTCGGCCAGCGCCACAAGGACATCCGCAACGGCCTCTCGGCGCCGCCCAAGCCGACGCTCGCCAACCTGATCAACCTCGCGACCAAGCCGCGCTGGTGCCTGAAGATGCTCGACACGCCGCGCCGCTCCTTCGGCAACATCGTCGGCCATGTCACGGGCGTCGCCGACATGTCCTCGCTCTCCAACTGGACCTCGTCCCAGTTCGACCCGAAGCTGAACTGGGACGACGTGCAGCGGATCAAGGATCAGTGGGGCGGCAAGCTGATCCTCAAGGGCATCCTCGATCCCGAGGACGCCGAGATGGCGGTGAAGAGCGGCGCCGACGCGCTGATCGTCTCCAACCATGGCGGGCGCCAGCTCGACGGGGCGCTGTCCTCGATCGAGGCCCTGCCGGCGATCGTCGATGCGGTCGGCGGCCGCATGGAGATCCTGTTCGACGGCGGCATCCGCTCGGGCCAGGACGTGATCAAGGCGCTGGCGCTCGGCGCGCAGGGCACCTTCATCGGCCGCGCCTTTCTCTATGGGCTCGGCGCTATGGGCGAGGCGGGAGTGACCGCCTGCCTCGACATCATCCGCAAGGAACTCGACATCACGATGGCGCTGTGCGGGTTGCGCGACGTGCGCGATGTCGACGGGCGGATTCTGGTCGATGGCCGCGAGGGCGTCAAAGCCCGGCAGGCAGCCCGCTAAAGCGCCGGCAGTAGATCGCGTAGCAGCCAGCATAATCTGACCGAGCCAAGCCTCGGTCGGAATGCCAGCATCGCTGCGGCCAAGGCACTGTCTGGCCAAATTGCTCGATGGTCACGCTGGAAATCCGGCGAACCGTTGCAATTCGCACGTGCTTCAGCCGAACAAGAACGTCTATGCTTGCTAGCGATGGCAACGAAAGCGTTCGGAGGCAGTTCACACTATGCGTTCGGAGAACGTCGACAGCAACGACCGAGGCATTTTCGTGTCTTGCTCTTACGATATTGTTGACGTCGTCAGCGTCGTTGAAAGTATCGTCGCAGATTTGAATCGCTTCCTGCCGCAGTCTGAACGTTGGCGCGTGTACCACTGGGAAGGAGCGGATATCAAATTCGATTCCAATACGACTTGGCAGACACAGATCCAACGACCATCGAGCGAGCAGTTTCAGATATTGCTGTCTTTCTTCGGGGAGCGCGTCGGGTCCGCTTTGCCATCGAATTTTCCATTGGAAACGGCGCGGGACCTTCCTGGCTGGTTGAAACTTGCTCCGAACGACAGCGACCATGACGTCGTTCCTTTAACAGGGACCTTGTTCGAATTCTATGACTGGCCGAAAGAACATAATCGGAAGCATTATATTTTTTTCAAAGCCGACCAAGATACCCTGAGAAATGCCCAAACTCCACGAACTCGAAATTTCGGATTCAAGCACCATTTATCCGCTATCCGTGGCAACAAGACCGATATCGACGAAAATCTCGAAAACGATTACAGGCTCCAGGAAACATTCCTTGACATATTTTATCGCAACGAGATCCAAAAAAATGGATTGCCCTACATCTGCTATGGACCCATAGGCGCCGAAGATCCGCTCTGTCATGCGGGCCTCGGCGCTGCGCTGAAACGAGTGCTTTCGGGCGCATTCGGAATACAGGAAGATCAATCATTCTGGCCAAAAGGCCTTAAATCCTATCAAGAAGAAGATGTTCGATTTCTATTCGGAAGAGACGACGACATATCGTCTTTCTGGACTTTTGCCGAGCGACAACTGTCGGACAAATCAATCAGGTCGACTATCATCCTGACCGGACGAAGCGGTGTCGGAAAATCGTCGTTCCTGCGAGCCGGCATCCTGGGCGGATTGAATGCCAAACTCTCTCGTCGATCGAAGGCATTCGTACCGCTGGTCATGCTGCCGAACGAGATCTGTGATGCGGACCCGATCCTCGCATTCGCTCGCCTCCTCGACGAAAAATTTGGCGCCGGGCAGACGCTGTCGCTGCTTGCCGCCGAGTTGCGGAGGGAGGTCCGAGGCGCGAGGATAGTTTCGGCCATCACCGATCTCCTGGAACGAAGGAAGGCACGGCTCTTCGTCGCGCTGGACCAGGCCGAGGAGATCTTGTTCGCACAGCCGCATGATCGGGCCATGGCCGATCGAACGAGCGAGCTGTGGCAGCTTCTGGATGAGTTGAGCGCCAGAAAGCTGGCGTTGATCGTGGTGACAATTCCACTCGAACATCGCGACCAGATGGGCGTCATCGCTTCCGCATTCGGCAACGCTGTCGATTTCCGGCTGAATGAGCCGGGGCTGGAGCAGATCCGGATCATCGTGGAGCGAACGCTTGCGACGATCGACGCCAGCGACAGATCGCCGATCATCGACCGCATCGTCGCCGATGCCGAGCGGTGGCTTGAGGGGAGAAAACCCGGCCCGCTGCTGCCGTTGCTGTCCGCCACGCTGAGGGAATGGCTCGATCAGGATCGGGCCCGTAGACGGGAGGCGCTGATCACGAGACGGGACGTCGATACGTCCCCTGAGGTGCCAAGTCTGTCAGCGATCATCGAAAACATCGGCAACGCCGCATGGACTGCGGCGATGGCGCATCGTCGCATCGACGTCCGGCAAGGCTTTCACCGAATGATGCGCCGCTTGGTCGGTTTTACCACGCGCTCGGGCAAAGACGACGAAGTGATACTCCCGATCTTAGAGGAGATCCGGCGCGACGATCCGGTATTCGAGCTTGCCCCAGGGCTCCTGCGAGAACTCCTGAAGAACCGGTTGTTGTATGCGCCCCAGGAATCGACGATCCGGCTCTCCCATGAATCGATCCTCTTCCATTGGAGCAAGGCGAAAAGCTGGATGTCCGAAGAGCGCCGGCTAACTCAGAGCCGCCGGCTAATCGATGAACTTCGATCGCAAGACAAGAGAGGTCGGCTGGGCAAGCTGGATACTGACGAAATCTGTCAGCTCGAACTCGCCTGGGAGAAGTTGAGCGAAGAGCTGGATGAAGGCCGGCTGGAATTCATTCGGAGCCAGTTGCTGAAGACGGTCAGCGAGGAACACTGGCTCGAGGCAAAAAAGCTGCGCCGGCACAATCGTTTTGCGGCGGCGCTGAAGATCGACGACGATCGCTACGCGCAGGCGTGGTGCGACCAGATCGGCAATGGGTACTGGCTGGACCTCGCAGGAGCGATTCTGGGCTTTGACGAGAATGGTCACTCGATGCTCGCGGTAGCCGTCGCGCGAGGCAAGCTGGAACAGGTCCGCTGGCTGCTGCAGCGGAAACGAGTCAATCCGGATTTTTCGACGACGAGGGGCTGGCGTCCGCTGCATTTTGCCGCGCAATCCGGACATGCAGACATTGCATCCTGCCTGATCGAGATTGGCGCCGACGTCGATGCGACGACGAGTAACGGCTGGACCGCCTTGCATCAGGCTGCCTTCAATGGCCACGCCGATGTCGTCGCGGTTCTTCTGGCCAGCGGAGCCGATGCGACCCAGCGCACCGACGATGGCGACAATCCGCTTCACTCGGCAGCCTATAATGGCTTTCTCGGCATCTGCCGGATGTTGATCGAAGCCACCGGCGGTTCCCTGCTGGATATCAAGAGCAAGAAATCCTGGACAGCCCTGCATCAGGCTTGCGCGAATGGTCACTACGAGTTGGCCGTCTTTTTAACCAAGCAGGGCGCTTCGATAGAGCTAGCGGGCGCGCGAGGGCGGACGTCGCTGCATTGGGCGGCTATGCACGATCATGCCGATATACTGAAGTACCTGCTGGAGATTCCGGGCGCGACGCCTAATCTGGGATCGCAAACAGATGGCTGGATGCCTCTGCACTCCGCGATCCCGCAGTCGAGCGCGGCGGTCGTGCGGCTCCTGCTGGAACACGGGGCGGATGTTCGGCAGAGCGTCGCCGCCGGAGCCAGCCCGTTGCATATCGCGGTGGTCTACGCCCGCCTCGATCTTGCTCCGCTGCTGCTCGCGCACGGTGCCGATGTCAACGCGCGCTCGAAAAGCGGATCGACTCCGCTTCACGACGCTGTCGAGATGAGTGATCTGCAATTCGCCCGCTGGCTGGTCACTCACGGGGCCGATCCCGATGCGGCGAAGACGGAAGGGTGGACGCCTCTGCACACTGCAGCCGGCAAAGGTGACATCCGCATGGTCACCCTCTTACTGGACGCGGGCGGCAACGCGAATGCCGTTCGACCGAAGAACAACGAAACAGTCCTGCATCGCGCCACCGACCAAGGACGCCTCGATGTGGTCCAGCTGCTGCTGGACAAAGGTTCGGATGTCGCCTGTGTCAATCAGGACGGATGGACGCCCCTCCACCAGGCCATGAGCAGAGGCCGCAAGGATTTGGCCGAACTCTTACTGGCGCGAGGGGCCGACCAGAATGCCTCTACCCGGAACGGCATGAAACCTCTGGATGTGGCGACGGAGCGATGCAGGCAATGGCTGCTCGGCCTGGGCGCGACGTCCGGCAGGGACAGGCCGCGCGACTCCACGCTGCCGATACTTCATAAGGCAGCCATTGACGGCGACGATGAAGCAGTTCGCGAACATCTGGCCGCACGGCACGGCCTCTACGATCAGAATGACTTGGGATGGACGACGCTTCACAGCGTCGCCAACAGCGAAAGGCTTCAGCCGGCGACTCGCGCGTTCGCCGCTGCGTTTCTGCTGGACGCCGGCGTCGATGCGACCGCGAGAACGCCCAAGGGTCTGACGGCGCTTCATATTGCGGTCAGGTCAGGCTGTCGTCCGCTGGTCGATGCGCTCGCTGCGAGTCATGAATCGATTGCGCTCACGACGAACAAGGGCCTGCGCGCACTTCACTTCGCGGCGCTGGCCGGCCGCGTGGATTTGGCCGCGGTCCTCATCGCAGCAGGCGCCGACCCGCTCCAGAACAGCACCCCGACCGAAACCGGCTTCTGTTTTTCTCCCGCCACGGTCGCCTTCGCGTTCGAGAGGCAGGGGCTGATCAAGACGTTGGAACAGGCCGGTAAGCGGTTGAGAAGACCTGACCCGCAGGAAATCGCGATGTTCCTCCGCGAGGTCGACGTCTCTTTGGACACGGAGGTCGTGGCTCCGCGTGAAGTGTCCACCGACGTCACGCAATTCGAAGCCGTAAAGAACTTGGTGCGATCGGCAGAGCCGGCGAACCTAGAAGATTGGTTGGAGGTGTTTCGGCAGGCCGTTGTCGATGTGGGCGGAAAACCGACGAGAATGCTTCGACGGTTCAGGAAGCTTCAATCCGCCCCACCTGTGAAACTCGTGACGACTGAGGCCTACACACGGTCGGACGAACGAAATAGGCTCCGCTGATATCACGGATCGCGTCCGGATGGGACGCGACCCGTGCAACCATCCCATGGCGACGCTTCTGGGCCGCCGGCATTGCGCGCTTCTGCTGATGAGACGCTGAGGGCCCGCCGTCACGGATGCGGGAGCAAACCGCAGCCGCGCCAGCGCGCTTATGAAAGCCGCCGGACCAATCTCCTTGCATTCGCGCGGTTCGCGATCGCGGGCAGACCGACTGCGGTAAATTGCAGCCGACCCTCTCAGCGCGTGAACTTCTTGTACTGGATCCGCTTCGGAATGGTCGAATCGATCCCCAGACGCCGCTTCTTGTCTTCCTCGTAATCGGCGAAGTTGCCCTCGAACCATTCGACATGGCTGTCGCCCTCGAAAGCGAGGATGTGGGTCGCGATCCGGTCAAGGAACCAGCGATCGTGGCTGATGATCACGGCGCAGCCGGCATAATCCTCCAGCGCCTCCTCAAGCGCGCGCAGCGTGTCGACGTCGAGGTCATTGGTCGGCTCGTCGAGCAGGAGCACGTTCGAGCCGGCCTTCAGCATCTTTGCGAGGTGGACGCGGTTGCGCTCGCCGCCCGAGAGCGAGCCGACCTTCTTCTGCTGGTCGCCGCCCTTGAAGTTGAAGGCGGATGCATAGGCGCGGGAGTTGATCTCCTTTTTGCCGAGATAGAGGATGTCGTTGCCGCCGGAGATCTCCTCCCAGACGTTCTTCTTGTCGTCGAGCGAATCGCGGCTCTGGTCGACATAGCCGAGCGTCACGCTCTCGCCGATCCTGATCGTGCCGGAATCGGGCTTGTCCGCGCCGGTGATCATCTTGAACAGCGTCGTCTTGCCGGCGCCGTTGGGGCCGATCACGCCGACGATGCCGCCCGGCGGCAGCTTGAACGACAGCCCGTCGATCAGGAGCTTGTCCTGGAAACCCTTCGACAGGTTCTCGAAATCGACGACGTTGTTGCCGAGCCGCTCGGCGATCGGGATGATGATCTGGGCGGTGTCCGGACCCTTGTTGTTGGCCTTCTGGACGAGCTCGTCATAGCGCTGGATGCGGGCCTTGCTCTTGGCCTGGCGCGCCTTGGGCGAAGCCGCGATCCAGTCCTGCTCGCGTTCGAGCATCTTCTGGCGCGAAGCGTCCTCGCGGCCTTCCTGTGCCAGGCGCTTCTGCTTCTGCACCGACCAGGCCGAGTAGTTGCCCTCATAGGGGATGCCCTGGCCGCGATCGAGTTCGAGGATCCAGCTGGTGACGTTGTCGAGGAAGTAGCGGTCGTGGGTGACGATCAGGATCGCGCCCGGATAGGTCCTCAAATGTCCTTCGAGCCAGGCGGTGGTCTCGGCGTCGAGATGGTTGGTCGGCTCGTCGAGCAGCAGCAGCTCGGGCTGCTCCAGCAACAGCTTGCACAGCGCGACGCGGCGGCGCTCGCCGCCCGAGAGCTTGCCGACCTCCCAGTCGTCGGGCGGGCAGCGCAGCGCGTCCATCGCCTGGTCGACCTTGGAGTCGAGATCCCACAGGCCCTTGGCCTCGATCTCGTCCTGCAGCTTCGTCATCTCGTCGGCGGTCTCGTCGGAATAGTTCATCGCGAGATCGTTGTAGCGGTCCATGATCGCCTTCTGCGGCGCGACGCCGAGCATGACGTTGTCGCGGACGTTCAGCGTCTCGTCGAGCTTGGGCTCCTGCGGCAGGTAGCCGACGCGCGCGCCCTCGGCGACCCAGGCCTCGCCGGTCCACTCCTTGTCCATGCCGGCCATGATCTTGAGCAACGTGGATTTACCCGCGCCGTTGACGCCGAGGACGCCGATCTTGGCGTCGGGATAGAAGGAGAGATGGATGTCCTTGAGCACCTGCTTGCCGCCCGGATAGGTCTTCGACAGGCCGCGCATATGGTAGATGAACTGACGGGACATGGGGCGTGCGGGCTCCGCTACGGACAAGCGTTCGGGCGTGTCGGGAATGATGGCGGCTAGATAGGCGAGCCGTGTGGTGAAGGCAACGGGCGGGGCAGCGCAGCCCGCTGCAACCTGCGCTTGAAACGATCATCCGATCGCGCCAGATTGCCGTAGGGGCGGTGTGGCGGTCTCCTTGTCCGAGGGTTCTGGCATGGCGGCATCGAAACGCCCATCGCGATCCGGACAGGCGCCGGGGCGGATCACCGATGTCCTTCCGACCGGGGAGATGATCGAGCCAGCCCGGCACGACGAGCCCGACTTTGGCAGGAGCGCGTTCGGTTCGAGCGCATTCCGCTCCACGCTGTCGCAGGCGGAGCATCGCGACCGACAGGAGCGCGGCCTGGAAGCAGACCAGCCCGCTGGCCAAACGCCCGCCAAAGGCAAAGTGAAGAAGGCGAGCCGCCAGATCCGCGCCGATAGCGCGAGGCCGCTGGGCAGCGCGCCACGGCAAAAGCCGATGCAGCCATCTTCTGGTCCTGCGCAGATGCGGCTTGCCGACGCGATAGCCTCGGCGCAGTCGGAAGTGGCGAGGGACATTCTTTGGGAGGCGGGTGGACGGGCCATTCGGCGCGATGGCGAAGCAGTGGCCAGCGTCGGTCTGATGCTGATCCTCCAGGGAGCCGTCGCCGTAGGGCTGACCATGGAAGCCGAACAGCGATCGACTCCCCGTTGGCTGGTGGATTTCGCCCTTGCGCAAGGGGTCTCGAGCTCCGTCATCCTGTCCTATGGCGGAACGGCCAGGCTGGACTCGGCACCGGATACGATCGTGATGAGACCAGCCGCATCGACCGCCGTGCGTATGGCGCAGTCGCTGGCGAACGCCACGGTCGGGCAGAAGAAGTTCGACGCGCGACACCTGATCGTCGCCGCGCTCGATTGTCCCGATCCGGCTGCCGCGGCCCAAATGCATCAGGACTCCCGCGCCGTCGGCCTGGACCTCGATGCCCTGCGCGAAAATCTGCTGACTCGTATTCTCGAAAATCCCGAGAGAAACGAGAAGCTCGCGGTCTGGGAGAGCCTCAGAACCGACCGAAAGCGGGCTTGGGCGGCAATATCGGCCACTCACCAGGCGGCCTTGCGCCAGGCCGCCGCCACCGTCGCCGGTTTCCAGGCCGATCGCGTCGGCGGCATGGAAAGCGACCCGCTCGGCATCCAGGCCGACGTTTCCGCCTTCGCCCGGTTGATGTGCCTGGAGGAGGCGACGCCGCCGCTCTCGATCGGGCTGTTCGGCGAATGGGGCTCGGGAAAATCGAGCTTCATGGAGCGGCTGCAAGGCGAGATCGCAAGCCTGACCCGCAAGGAGCGCGAGGCACGGAAAAATGCGGCCGAGGCGGCGAAGGCCGCGCCTGCGAACGCCCCCGCCACCGCACGACCACCCGCGCCGCGCTTCGTCGAGAACGTCGTCCAGATCCGCTTCAACGCCTGGCACTATGCCGACGCCAATCTCTGGGCGAGCCTGACGGCGGAATTCTTCGACCAGCTCAGACGCGGAGGCCATGCCGGTCAGCGCTCGAGCGACTATCTCGCCTTGATCGGCAAGGTCGCCGACCGCGTCCGCAGCCTTGAGGCCGGCGTCAAGTTGGCCGACGGCGCTCTCGCTGCAGCCGCAATGGCCGCCAAGCAGGCCGACAAGGCGCTCTCCGAGGCGCGCGAGAAACTCGCCGCCAGCGACCTCGCGGTCGCCTCGGAACATCTCGGCGCGGAGCTGAAGGCGTTCCAGAAGGAGAACGCCGCCTCGCTCAAGGAAGTCGGGACGCGGGTCTACCGCACCGATCTGAGCACGGACATCGACGGGCTCACGGCGGCGGTCTCCGAAGCGTCGTCGATCCCGGGCAAGATCGCGCTGGTCTCGCGCGTTCTCGCAAGTGGTGGCGCAGCGACATGGCTCGCAGCCGCGGCGGTCGTGCTGGTCGCCGCCGCCGGTCTCGGCTGGCGCGCCGGCGACCCGGCATCGCTCGCCGTTCTGGTACAGCGCATGATCGCGTGGGGCTCCGGTGCGCTGGCGGCACTGGGCGCGCTGTGGCAGGCCACGGCGAGCGTCCGGCCGGTGCTCGATGGCGCCTGGCGATACGCCAAGGCCGTGGAAGCGGCGCGCAAGCAGCTCGCCAAGGACGTCGCCGACCGCGAAAGGGAGGCGAACGACGCCAAGAAAAAGCTCGCCGAGGCCGAAGAGGCCTCACAGAAGGCCAAGGCGCCGCTTGCCCAGTACGGCGACGGCGCGACCGCCGGCGCGCCAGGCACGATCCTGCGCTATTTCCTGTTCGAGGACAGCGACGTCCGCGACTACGACAAGCAGGTCGGCCTCGTCAGCCGGGCGCGGCGCTCCTTCGAGCAGCTCGACGCGATCTTCTCCGCCGCCCGTGACGGCAGGGCCGCGAAGGAGAAGCAGGCACGGGGCGAGGCGTTGAGCGAAGCCGAGACCCGGGCGCTGAAGCAGTTCGAGGCGATGGCGATCGACGAGAAGGGCGTCAAGATCCCCGATCGCATCGTGCTCTACATCGACGATCTCGACCGCTGCACCCATGCGCAGGTCTTCGACGTGCTGCAGGCGATCCATCTCCTGCTCGCCTTCGAGCTCTTCGTCGTCGTGGTCGGCGTCGATGTCCGCTGGGTCGAGGAGGCGGTGGCGCGGCAATTCGCATCGAACGTCATCGACCTGCCCGACAATGCGACGGTCGCCGAGCGCGAGGCGGCGCAGAAGCGGCGCGAGACCGAGCAGCGCAAGCGCGCGATCGACTATCTGGAGAAGATCTTCCAGCTGCCGTTCTGGCTGCGCCGGCTCAGCACGGAGGGCGACCGGGGCGGCAGCTACGGCGCCTATGTCAAGGATCTGCTCAAGGCCAATCTCGACGTGGCCGAAAACACGCCCTCCCCACTCGCACCGCTGAAGGTCGCGGCGAAGAAGAGTTTTGCCGCACCGGGCGGCACGGAGGCCGGAGAAGTCCTCGACAACCTGGTCGCGCCGGATGACGAGGCCGTGCCCGAAGCGGAGGAACTCGCCTCGATCGAGCTTGCGCTGGCGACGGTCCGGCTTACGCAGGCCGAGGTCGACTTCCTGGCGAGCCCCGAACTCGGTGCCATCGCCTTCAAGAGCCCGCGCGCGGTCAAGCGCATGCTCAACATCTATCGCATCGTCCGGGCGCGGATGGACGAGGCCGAGCTCGACGCCTTCCTCGGCCGCGCCGGCAAGCCGCCGACCTGGCCGATCGCGGCCTTCATGGCCGCGATCGAGACCGGGCAGCCGGTGGAGGTGGCGGACAAGATCTACGACGCACTCCGGTCAGAGTCGGAGGAGAGCACCTTCACACTGGACTTCATCAGAAGCTTCTTCCGGAAAGATGCAGATCCTGACACGATTCCGATCGACACGGTTCTGGCCGAAGGAAACCGTATCCGCGCGATGCATGCCGCGATCACGGCGGCGCTGGAACGATGTGGCGTCGGCACCGGCAGGGAGCCCCCGCCGACCTTCGGCACGATGCTCGCCATGGCCCGCACCGTCCGCCGCTACTCCTTCAACCGCGTTCACTGAGCTGCCGGCACAAGATCGCGCGAGCGCCTCGCATCAACGCTGGCCTCCTCCTTGCTACCGGCTAAGCTGCGAACCGGCTCGGGGCGCGCATGCGGCGAGGAGGTTTTGCGATGGCGGGCTCTGGCTTTGAACGGCAGGGTTGGACGCGGCGGGCCTGCATCGCCCTGGCGCTCTGCCTGTCGGCTTTCGTCGCCCCGGCCGTCGCCCAGTCCGACGAGCCCGGCTGCCGGCCGGAGATGGCTGCGCTCCGCCTGCCGATCCAGCGCGCCACCCTCGCCAAGGACGAAGTTCGGCTGACCTTCGTCGGCCACGCCACCTTCGTCATCGAGACGCCGGGCGGCATCCGCGCCGCGACCGACTACAACGACTATGTCCGCCCGCGCGAGACGCCCGACATCGCGACGATGAACAAGGCGCATTCGACGCATAATTCGCGCAGCCCCGACCCGGCGATCAGGCAGGTGCTGCCCGGCTGGGATCCGAGCGGCACCGGCGCGGCGAAACACGACGTCACCCTCGGCGACATGCGCGTGCGCAACGTCCCGACCAACATCCGCTCCTATAGCGGCTCGACCGACTTCGACGGCAACTCGATGTTCGTCTTCGAGATCGGCGATCTCTGCATCGCCCATCTCGGCCATCTGCACCACCCGCTCGAACCCGGCCATCTGCGCGCGCTCGGCCGCGTCGACGTGGTGCTGTTCCCGGTCGACGGCAGCTACACCCTCGACCAGAGTGGCATGATCGAGGTGCTGAAATCGCTCCAGGCCCGGATCATGGTGCCGATGCATTTCTTCGGCGGCTCGAGCCTCGAGCGCTTCCTCGGCCGCACCAACGATCTCTGGAAGACCGAGCGCCGGGCCGAGCCGACCATGGTCGTCACCAAGGCGACCCTGCCGGCCCAGCCGACGATCGTGGTGCTGCCGGGGAATTGATCATCCCGTCAGCGCCCGCCTGCCCTCCAGCGGATAGGCCGGGTCGCTGTAGCCCGGCGTCGAGGGATGGCCGGCCGGGACGAGCCGGTCGACCAGCGCCTCGTCTTCGGCCGTGAAATCGGCGTCGAGCGCCGAAAGATAGGCCTGCCACTGCTCCAGCGTGCGCGGCCCGGCGATGGCGGCGGTGAGGAAGGCGTTGTTCAGCACCCAGCGCACCGCGAACTGGATCGGCGTCATGCCGCGCTTTTCCGCATGGGCCTTGATGGTCTGGGCGATGACGAGGCTTTCCTCGCGCCATTCCGACTGCAGCATGCGCTTGTCGCCGCGCCCGGCGCGCGTGCCCTGCTGCGGCGTCTCGCCCGGCGCGTATTTCGCAGTGAGCACGCCGCGTGCCAGCGGCGAATAGGAGGCGACGCCGAGTCCGAAATGGCCGCAGGCCGGCAGGTGCTCGACTTCGGGCATCCGGTTCATCGCGTTATAATAGGGCTGGCTGACCACCGGCCGGTCGATGCCGAGATCGTCACAAAGCCGGCAGATCTCGGCGAGCCGCCAGGAGCGGTAGTTCGAGACGCCGAAATGCCGAATCTTGCCCTGGGCGACGAGATCGCCGATCGCGCGCACGGTCTCCTCCAGCGGCGTGCCGTGGTCCTCCTTGTGCAGGTAGTAGACGTCGATGAAATCGGTGCCGAGCCGGCGCAAGCTGTCCTCGCAGGCCTGCATCACCCATTTGCGCGAAAGCCCGCCCTGGTTCGGACCCGGCCCCATGACGTTGGCGACCTTCGTCGCCAGCACCCAGTCATGCCGATGGGCGGCGATCGCGCGGCCGGTGATCTCCTCGGAAACGCCCTCGTTATAGACATCGGCCGTGTCGATGAAGTTGATGCCGGCCTCGCGGGCGTGGTCGATGATCCCGCGCGCCTCGGACTCGGTCGTCGCACCGCCGAACATCATCGTGCCGAGGCAGAGCGGCGAGACCTTGAGGCCGGAACGGCCGAGCTTGCGATAGTCCATGCGGTTCTCCCAGAGCATCGGCCCGAAAACTGGAATGCGGTTTTCGGGAAAGCCGATGCAAAATCAAAGAGCTGGATCATCGGACGGAATACGATGTTCGGTCCGATGATCCAGGCTGCGCAGCGGACACTGCCCGAGCGGCACGACCTGCGCCAGCGCGCGCGACGCGGGTCCGCCATGGCGCGCGCTCGCTCCGCAAGGAAATGCTTAACCTTTCCTGTCAGTGTCGCCCGGCACCCAGACCGCCGGCGGATCGATGAACCTCGTCACGCTGATCCAGAGCCAGACCCTCGCGACCCTGCTGCAAGCCCTGCAGCCGGCGGGCGAGCTCGCGCCGGGCAAGACGGTCGAGGCGACGCTGCTCTCGCTCGATGGCGACGGCGTCGCGACCGCGCAGGTCGGCGAGGCCCGGATCGCGCTCGTGCTCGCCGGCCCGCAGGCCCGCCAGAGCGATCTTCAGCCCGGCGCGACGCTGGTCATCAAGCTCGATGCGCCAGAGGAACCGGGTGCGCCATTGCGCGCGACCTTGGTCGAGACGCGGCCGGCCGCGGCCCAGCCGCCCACCCCGAACCCGCCCACATCGAACCCGCCGGCCGCACAGCCGCAGGCGGCGCCGCGCGACAGGTATCCTGCCACACCGGCGCAGGCGGGCGCGCCCCCGCGCCAGCCCCCGGCCGAAGCGCCGGGCACGGCTGTGGCAGCCTCCATCCAGCCCGGCCTCGCTGCAGTCGCGACGAGAGCCGCCGCTCCCGTCGTGCCGGCGCCGACGGGCACGACCACCCAGCCGGCAGCCGTCGCCGCGCCGCGCGCCGTCGCCGGCCCGCTGCTCGGGCAGGCTCTGGCGCGTCAGGACAGCCTCGCGCCGCTCTTCGCCAATCTGCGCAGCATCGCCCAGGGCTCGGTCGCGCTCGTCCTGCCGAAGCCGCTGCTGCCGCTGATCGAACAGGTTCTGGCCCAGGCCGTGCCGGTCGAGCGCCGGGCGCTCACGCCGGAGCTCCTGAAGGACGCGGTCCAGCGCTCCGGCATCTTCCTCGAGACGCGTCAGGCCGCCGGCACGATCCCGGCGCCGCCGCAGGATCTCAAGGCGGGTCTGCTCGCTTTGCGCGCCGGGCTCGCGCCGCTCGTAGAAAAGCTGACGCCGGACGTGCCGACCGAAGCCAGGGCCGCGAGACAGGACGCCGTCCGCACCGAGCCGGGTGCGCCGCAGCTCGCGGAGGACCAGCCGGCGCCATTGCGCACGCCGCCGCCGCGCCGCGACGCCACGCTGGTCCCGCAGCCGATCGCGGAGCCGAGCCTGCACGCCGCCGACGGCCCGCTCGCTGTGGCCGAGACGCTGCTCGACCAGACCGAGGCCGCGCTCGACCGCGTCACGCTCTCGCAATACGCCTCGCTGCCGCCCGATGCCGCCCGCGCAGACCCGTCGCAGGGGCCGCGCTGGCTGACGGAAGTGCCGTTCGCCTTCCAGCAGGGCACGGCGGTGGTGCCGCTCAGGATCGAGCAGGAGCCGCCGCGGCGGGGCCCCGCCGGCGTGGAGCCGGCGCTGTGGCGCCTGCGTTTCGCGCTCGACGTCGAGCCGATGGGGCCGCTGCAGGGCGTCGTCACGCTGCAGGGCCGCAGCGTCGGCGTGACGCTCTGGGCCGAGCGCGAGGAGACCAGCCGGATGCTGCGCGGCGCGACGCCCGGGCTCGAAGCGGCGCTGATCCAGGCCGATTTCGAGAACGGCACGATCGATGTCCACACCGGCCAGCCGCGGATGGTGCAGCCGACCGCCGGCCAGTTCCTGGACCGCATGTCGTGAGCGCGCCCGATCCACGCCGCATCGCGGTCGCGCTCGAATATGACGGGCATGGCGCCCCGCGCGTCACCGCCAAGGGCCGCGGCGAACTCGCCGAGCGCATCGTCGAGACCGGCCGCGAGCACGGCGTCGCGGTCGAGGAGAACGCGATCCTGGCGCAGGCGCTCTCGGCCGTGGAGCTCGACGACGAGATCCCGGAGGAACTCTATCGCGCTGCCGCCCAGGTGATCGGCTTCGTGCTTTCGCTGCGCGGCGAGATGAAGCGCCTCAACCGCGGCGACGGCGCTTGAGCACCGGTATCGTCGTCAGGCGGGTCAGGCCGAACGAATACCCCTCGCTGGCCGCGGCCTTCGACGAGCTGAGCCGGCGCGCCGTCGCCGCCAACCCGCATATGGCCCCAGTCGCGGTCGAGGCGGCGCGGCTGCTCATGCTCGACGACGCCATCGTCATCCTCGCCGCCTGGAGGAGCGAGGCGCTCGGCTCGGAGCGCCTCGTCGGGCTCTGGGTGCTGGCACGCCGGCGCGGCTGGCAGAGCGGCTTCGCCGCCATGCTGGAAAGCCCGCTGCTGCCGCTCTACGAGGTCTCGTCGGTCCCGGTGATCGATCGCGACCTCGCCCATGACGTCGCGACCGCGCTGATACGCCATCTCGGCGCCGCGCGCGACCTGCCGAAGACCCTGCATCTGCCGCTGCTGCCGCTCGACGGGCCGCTGCACGAGGCGATCGCCGAGGCCCTGCGCGCGACCGGCGGAAGCATGTCGATCTACGAGCGCTGGCAGCGCCCGATGCTGCTGCCGCAGCAAGCCGACACGGCCGAGAGCTATCTCCGGCGCGGACTTGGCCAAGCCTACAAGAAGCGCATGCAGCAATACCGGCTGGCGACGAAGGCGGGGGCTCTGGCCTTCCGCCGTCGCCGCGGCCATGCCGCGCATGCCGCCCTGCCCGAATTCCTGGCGTTGGAGGCTGCGGGCTGGAAGGGCAAGACCGGCACCGCCATCGCCACGATCCCGCGCGCCTCGGCCTATTTCGGCCGGCTGGTCGAGGGCTTCGCTGCGCGCGACGGGCTCGTCGTCGAGGCGCTGCTGCTCGACGAGCGGCCGATCGCCATGGGCCTGCTGATCGAGAGCGCCGGCACCCGGCATTTCCTCAAGATCGCCTATGACGAGGCGCAGTCGCGCCTGTCGCCCGGTCGTTCGCTGGCGATCGCGATGATCCAGGCCGATTTCGCCGGCGGCCAGCCCGCGATCCTCGACAGCGGCGCCGGCGATGGCGTCGATGCCGGCACCTATCCCTGGGCCGAGCGCCGCGCCATGGGTAACGTCCTGATCGGCCTCGGGCGAACCTCGTCGGGCCTGCCGCATCTCGCCCAGCGGGCCCGGAAATGGTTGCGGAGGCTGCGCGAACGCGCCAAGGACAAGGCTGGGCGCAAGGCCTGAGACCATCGGCGCACAGGATACGCGATGAGCAGCGAGATCAGGATCGGCATCGTCACGGTCTCCGACCGCGCCTCCGCCGGGGTCTATCAGGACGAGGGCGGCCCGGCGATCGCGGCCTATCTCGACAAGGCGCTGGCGAGCCGCTGGACGCCGGTCGCGCGCGTCATCCCGGACGACCGTGCGCTGATCGCCGACACGCTGAGGACGCTCGCCGACGAGGAGCGCTGCTGCCTGATCGTCACCACAGGCGGCACCGGCCCGGCTCCGCGCGACGTCACGCCGGAGGCGACGGAGGACGTGGTCGAGAAGCCGATGCCGGGCTTCGGCGAGCTGATGCGCCAGGTCAGCCTGCAAAAGGTTCCGACCGCGATCCTCTCGCGCCAGACCGCCGGCATCCGCGGCAAGTCGCTGATCGTCAACCTGCCCGGCCGCCCGCGCGCCATCGCCGAATGCCTCGACGCGGTGATGCCGGCGATCCCCTACTGCATCGACCTGATCGAGGGGCCCTATCTGGAGACCGACCCGGCGGTGATCGTGGCGTTCAGGCCGGGGCAGAAGCCGAAGGGGTGAGCTTGCTCACCCCCGCTCCGCCAGCCACTCCGCATAGGTGCCGCGCCTGAGATCGAAGCGCTCGTTCTGGCGCGAATAGCCATCGCCGAACATGCGGCCGACCGGCTTGTAGTCGTCGATGCTGACGCGCAGCGTCGCCGGATCGACCAGCCCCGCGCGGGCATGGATACGCACCACCTCGCCGATCAGGAGCTCCCGCGTCGGGCTGAAGCTCATCGCCGTGTGCTTGCGGCATTCCAGCGCGAACGGCGCCTGCGCGATGTGCGGCACGGCGACGCTCACGCCGGGCAGGAGCGAAAGCCCCGCCGCATCGATCTCGCTCACCTCCGGCGGGAAATCGATCGCGCAGATGTTCATCGCCTCGGCCAGCGCCTCGTCGACCAGGTTGACGACGAATTCGCCGGCGGCGGCGATGTTGCGGCTGGTGTCCTTGGGATGGTTGCCGGGCCGATGCTGCAGGCCGAGCACGATCAACGCCGGCTCTTCCGAGAAGACGTTGAAGAAGGAGAAGGGCGCGGCATTGACCACGCCCTCGCCCGACACGCAGGTGACGAGCGCGATCGGCCGTGGCGTGACGCTGGCGCAGAGCAGCTTGTAGCGCTCGCGCGTCGCGAGCTCCGAGAGGGCGGCGGTGAAGGCGCTCATTTCGGCTCGACCACCCCGACCTGGGCCGTGATCGGCCCGTAATGCTCGATCCGGCGGTGGCGCTTGAAGTCGAAGATCGTCTCCTTGCCGAAGCGGGTGTCGTCGAGATCGCAGGGGTGGATCAGGACGCCGTCCTCCTCGCCGTCGAGCATCGCGACGATCTCGCCTTCGGGGTTGGCGATCATCGTCCCGCCCATCAGATGGTGGCCGTCCTCGTCGCCGGCCTTGGCCACCGCGACGACCCAGGTCGCGTTCTGGTAGGCGCCGGCCGCGACCGAGAGCTTGTGGTGGAACATGCGCTGCTCCGCCCCCTCGCCCGATTTCTGCGAGTTGACCGAGGGCGTGTTGAAGCCGAGCACCACCATCTCGACGCCCTGCAGACCCATGACGCGATAGGTCTCGGGCCAGCGCCGGTCGTTGCAGATACACATGCCGATAAGCCCGCCCAGCGCGCGCCAGACCGGGAAACCGAGATCGCCGGGCTCGAAATAGCGCTTTTCGAGATGCTGGTGCGTGCGCTTTGGGTCGAATTCGACATGACCGGGCAGGTGGATCTTGCGGTACTTGCCGACGATCGTGCCGTCCCTGTCGACGAGGACGGAGGAATTGAAGTGGCGGCCCTCCGGCGTCAGCTCGGCATAGCCGAAGCTCAGGCCCATCTTGTAGTGGCGGGCGAGGTCGAACAGCGGCTGGACATCCGGATTGGGCATCGCCGCCTCGAACCAGTGGTCGGCCTCGGCCCGGTCCTCGTGATGCCAGCGCGGGAAGAAGGTGGTCAGGGCGAGCTCGGGGTAGACGATCAGGTCGGCGCCCTTCGCCTTGGCCTGGTCCATCAGCGCGATCATGCGGGTGATGACGGCCTGTCGGCTCTCGGCCTTCTGGACCGGCCCGAGCTGGGCGGCGGCGACGGTCAGGATACGGGACATCGGAACCTCGATAGGCGACACAGGCGAGCGCCGGAACACTGACGCCATTCCGGCATCGCGCGCCAGCCCGCATCGCGCAAGGCCGGCCACGCCCGCAGGAATGGCGACCGGACCTTGGCAAAATCGAGACCAGAAGAAAGAGCGCTCAGCCCGTCGCGAGTTCGCGGCCGATCGCCTGCACCAGCTCGGGCCCGATCGGGTCGGTCGAGGTGGCGAAACCGCCGACGAGGTCGCCGTCGCGGCCGACGAGGTATTTGTGGAAGTTCCAGCTCGGCACCTGGCCGGGCTTGCGCGCCGCCGCCCAGCGATAGAACGGATGCGCGCTCGGGCCGCGCAGCTTGGTCTTTTCGGCGAACATGTAGGTCGCGCCGTAATGGCTCTTGGCGGAATCGGCGATCGCCTGGCCGTCGAGCGGTTCCTGCCCGCCGAAATCGTTGCTCGGCACCGCGAGCAGCATCATGCCGCGCCGCGAATAGCGCTGCCAGAGCAGCTCCAGCGTGGCGAACTGCCCGGCAAAGCCGCAGTTGGTCGCGGTGTTGACGATCAGGATCGGCCGACCGCGATAGGCCTCGAGCGCGATGCGCCCGCCGCCGGGGCGGTCAAAGCCGAAATCATAGGCACTGGGCGGGCTGGCGGGCGCAGCCGCGGGCTCGACGGCGGCCGGCGCGGCAATGGCAGGCTTGGCGAGAGTCGAATTGGCCACGACGGGCGTGGCGACCATGCCGCCGATCAGCCCGACGAAATCCCTGCGCAAGAGAGGCATCCCCACCTCCTGTGATCGCGAATGACGGGTTCCCCAACCCCTCATCCTACGCTGCGCCGGCACCTCTGGATGCGCCGGCGATGCGGCTCCTGCCGCTGTCGTTCCGTCTCAGCAGGCCAGGACCTTCTTCACCCGGACCTCGAGGTCGCGCAGCTCGTAGGGCTTCACGACATAGTGGTCGGCGCCGTTGGTCGTCGCCTCGTCCATCTTGTCGACCGAGCGTTCCGAGGTCGCCATGATGATCTTGATCTGGTTCAGCTCCGGCACCGAGCGGATGGCGCGCAACAGGTCGATGCCGCTCATGCCGTCCATGTTCCAGTCGAGCAGCAGCAGATCGTAGCGCTTGCCCTGCATCTTCATCAGGGCCTCTCGGGCGTTCTCGGCCTCGTCGATGTCCTGGAACTCGATCTGCTTGAGGAAATACGTGGCGAGGCCGCGCATGCTCTTCTGATCGTCGACCACCAGGATCCTGTAGTCGCTTCTCGCTTTCATCACGCTCTCCTTACGCCGTGCGCAGATGCGGACGCTCGCCGACCAGCTGGCTCACCGCCGCGCCGATCTGGTCGAGCGGCACCACACGCTCCGTGGCTCCGATCTCGTAGGCCGCCTTGGGCATCCCGTTTACCACACAGGTTTCCCCACTTTGGATTAACGTCTCGGCGCCCGCTTTGCGCATGGCTAACAAACCGTCAGCGCCGTCGCGGCCCATTCCCGTCAAAAGAATACCGATCGCGTGCGGACCGAGGCCGCGCGCGACCGAATGGAACATCACGTCGACCGAGGGGCTGTGCCCGCTGACCAGCGGCCCCTCCCGCAAGCTGCAGACGAACTCGCCGCGGCGTTCCTCGACCTCGAGATGCTTCGGCCCGCCAGGGGCGACCACGGCCATGCCGGGCTTCAGCCGGTCGCCGTCGGCCGCCTCCTTGCAGTCGAGCCCGGTGGCGGTCGCGAGCCTGGCGGCGAACTTCGCCGTGTAGCCCGGCGGCATGTGCTGGACCACGACGATCGGCAGCCTGAGATGGGCGAGATCGCGCATCACCGTCTGCACGGCGGGCACGCCACCGGTCGAGGCGCCGATCGCGATCAGCGAGGCCTTGCCGGAGCCGCGCGCCAGCGGCGCCATCGCGGGGCGTGCCGGAGCGGCGGCCACAGCCATCTGCCGCGCCGCCGACATCAGCCTGCGGCTGGCCGAGGCCCGCGCCAGCGCCGCGACGAGATGCTTCATGAAGCCGTCGAGCGTGTGGGTCGTGCCGTCGGGCTTCTCGATGAAGTCGATCGCGCCCAGTTCCAGCGCCTGGATGGTGTTGTCGGCGCCCGGCCCGCCGAAGGCCGAGACGATCAGCACCGGCAGCGGGTCCTGCTTCAGCACGCGGGCGAGCAGCTTGAGCCCGTGCCGGCCCGGCAGTTCGAGATCGAGCGTCAGGATGTCGGGGCGCAGCTCCTGGATCGCGTCCCAGCCTTCCTCGGCCGAGCCCGCGACGCCGATCACCTTGAACCCCGGAGCGGAGTCGATGATCTGCGTCATCAGCTTCTGCATCAGCACGGAATCGTCGACGACGAGGACTTTCACCGGTCCTGCGGAGGAGGTCATCATGCTCATCACCAGATCTCGACTTCACAGGCCACGGGCTGGCTCTTGAGCCGGTTGAGATAGGCCACTTCCTGCTCGTGCTCGGGATCGCGCGCGGTCGGCTGGACATGCTGCACCCAGGCCCGGCCGGTCGAGGGCTGGTAGTGGATGCGCCGCGAGCGCGTGCCGCCGACATCCTTCGAGACGATCGGGATGCTCTCGCGCTGCAGGAATTCGGTGACGAAGGTGATGTTGCCTTCCCCGATCGCCAGCATCGTCGCGCCCGACAGCACGCGCGCCCCGCCGAACACCTTCGATTCGAGATTGCCGCGCCGGGCGCCGCGCTTCAGCAGGCCGTTGATCAGCACCTCCATCGCGGTGTCGCCATAGCGCTCGCCGGCATTGGCGTCGGAGCCGCCATTGTTCTTCGGCAGCAGGAAGTGGTTGAGGCCGCCGACCCCGGCGGTGGGGTCGCGCATGCACACCGAGATGCAGGAGCCGAGCACGGTCGCCACGATCTCGTCCTTGGCGGAGGTGATCTCGTGTTCGCCCGGCGCGACCGTGATGATCGTCGCCTCGAAGCGCGGGTCGAAATAGCGGCGAGAGGACCGGGCGACGCTCATGGGGTTCTCTCATAGATGGTGCGGCCGATCAGGCGCAGTTTCGGGTGGGGTTGCGGCAGCGATTCCGAATGGCCGAGATAGAGGAACCCGCCCGGCGCCAGCAGATGGACGAAGCGGTCGAGGATCGACGACTTCGTCTGGGTGTCGAAATAGATGAAGACGTTGCGGCAGAAGATCAGGTCGAACGGTCCGCCCATCGGCCATTTCTCGATCAGGTTGAGGCGCTTGAAGGTCAGCAGCCGGCGCAGATCCTCGGTGATGCGGACCTCGCCGCGGCCGGCGCTCTCGGTCTTCAGCAGCGGCTTGAGATCCGGCGGCAGGCGCTCGAACAGCTCGGCCGGATAGACCCCGGCATCGGCCTTCGCCAGGATGTCGGTGTCGATATCGGTGGCGAGGATGCGGAAATCGACGTCGCTGCGCGAGCCGAGCACGTCACGCGAGATCGCGGCGATGCTGTAGGGCTCCTCGCCGGAGGACGAGGCCGAGGACCAGATCCGGATGCGGCCGCGGCGCTGGCCGCGCTCGGCCAGGAGCTTGGGCAGCACGTCATTGCGCAGATGGTCGAAATGATGCCGCTCGCGGAAGAAGGCGGTGTGGTTGGTCGTCACCGCGTTGATCAGCTCCGGGATCTCGCTCTCGGCCGCCGGCGTCTTCAGGAAGGCGCAGTATTCCGCGACCGAGTTCAGGCCGAGCGCCTTGACGCGTCGCGCCAGACGCCCGCGCGTCATCGCCTCCTTGTGCTCGCGGATGACGATGCCCGCCTGCTCGTAGACGAGCTTCGAGATGAAGCCCATGTCATCACGCGTCAGCGTGATGTCGCCGCCGGGCGGCTGCTGGACGGCTATGGCATTGGAACGCGACATCGCTCTTCAGAACTCCGACCAGTCGTCGACGCGCCCGCCACCGGCGACCCGGCGGCGTGGCTGCGCCTGTTGCGCGGCAGCGGGCTCGCGCCCGCGGATTTCGGGACGGCGCGGCGCCGCAGTCCGGATGAGAGCCGGCGCCGGCTGTAACCGCACCGGCTCCGCCGCGGCAGCCGCGCTCGATCCGGTGCGGAAGAAGGCGACGAGGCCGCGCAGCGTCTCGATCTCGCGCATCAGCTCGGCCGCCGAGGTCGCGCTCTGCTCGGCCAGCGCCGAGTTCGCCTGCGTCGTCTCGTCCATATGCGCGACGGACTGGCTCATCTCGGCGATGCCATGGGCCTGCTCGGCGCTGGCCTGCGAAATCTCGCCGACCGTCACCGAGACCTTGCCGGCGGCGGCGACGATGCGCTCCAGGGCATCGCCCGTGCCGCGCACGAAGCGCACGCCTTCGCCGACCTGCTCGTTCGACGTCGCGATCAGACCCTTGATGTCCTTGGCAGCCTGTCCGGAGCGCTGGGCGAGCGCGCGCACCTCCGAGGCGACGACGGCGAAGCCCTTGCCGGCATCGCCGGCGCGCGCCGCCTCGACCGCCGCGTTCAGCGCCAGCAGATTGGTCTGGAAGGCGATCTCGTCGATGACGCCGACGATCTCGGAGATGCGTGCCGACGAGCCCTCGATCCGTTCGATCGCGCCGACCGTCTGCCCGACGATCGCCTGGCCCTCGCCGGCGACGCCCATCGCCTCCTTGGCGAGGTCGGTCGCGAGCCGCGAGCGCGCAGCGCTCTGCTTGACCGAGGCCGCGAGCTCTTCCGTCGTCGCCGCCGTCTCCTCGAGATTGACCGCGGTCTGCTCTGTGCGGGTCGCGAGGTCGCCGGCCCCGGCATTGATCTCGCCGGCGGCGCGCGCGACGTTCCCGGCCGTCGCCTGGATCGTCGAGACGGTGCGGCCGAGATGTTCGAGCGTCGCGTTGAGATTGTGCTGCAGCTCGGCGAAGCGGCCGCGATAGGCGCCCTCGACGCGCTGGGTCAGGTCACCTTCGGCGAGGCCGCCGACGGCGCCGGCATAGTCGCCGAGCGCGGTCTCGACCAGCTCGTTGATCCGGTTCATGCCTTCGGCGATGCGGGCTAGCGCCTCCGGCTTGCCGGCCAGCGGCACCCGCCGCGAGAAATCGCCCTCGACTGCGGCGGCGACCATCTCGGCCACCTCCGCACCGGCCGAAAGCTCGTCGGTCAGCTCGAGCCATTCGACCGCCGTGCCGAGCAGGCCATCATCGGCCAGCGTCACGGGCGTCAGCGTCAGCGAGACGGTGCGCCGGCCGAGCGGGAAGCGGGTGATGCGGGCGGCGCCGGAAGCGGCGAGCGGCTCGCGCTGGACCGCCTCCATCACCTTGCCGAGCATGTCCTTGGCCGAGCAGCCGGGAAAGGCCGCGCGGAAATCCTCCTGCGCCTCGGTGAAGAAGGCGAGCAGCGAGCGGTTGACATAGACCACGCGGCCCTGCGCGTCGCAGACCATGATGCTGGTGCGGCAGACATCGAGCGCGGCGCGGATGCGGGCGGCCTCGACGCCGCCGTCGTGGATCGTCGCGAGAGCGCGTGCGAGAGCGCCGATCTCGCCGTTGCGATCCGTGCCGGGAACCGTGGTGACGCCGCCTTCGGCCGCGCTGGCCGCGGCATCGCGCATCGCGGCGAGCGGGCGGACTGTTCCGGCATGGCCGCGCCAGGCGAGGACGCCGAGGGCACACAGGGCCGCGCCGCCGAGCGCGAGCGATCTCGGCTCCGCGAGGCCGGCAGAGGCGGCCGCCTGCAGGGCGGCGCCGGACGCCGCAGCGGCCGCGAGCATCAGCGGCAGCCTGACCGACAGCGAGGAGAGGGAACCGGCGAAGCTGCCCATTTTCTTGTAGTGTCTTTCGTCTTTGGCGTGCGGTCTTCCCGATCTCGAAACGCAACCCTTTCCGGAAGAGGCTTGAGGTATCAGGCGGCGCGTGCGGCCCTCGCGGCACCCTCGACGCCGCCGTCGCGGATCACCGCGGCGAGGTCGAGCAGGGCGACGATGTCGCTGTCGAGCAGGACGAGGCCCTCGATCAGGCCGTGCTCGTCGCGCTCCAGATCGGGCGCCGGGCGCACGGCGGAGACCGGCACGTCGACGATGTCGGAGACCGAATCGACGAGCAGACCCGCGACCTTCTCCTCGATGTCGACGACGACGATGACGTGGGTCGCGGTGGCGTCGGTCAGGCCGAGCCCGATCGAGGTGCGCAGGTCGTAGACCGCGAGGATGACGCCGCGCAGGTTCAGCACGCCGCGGACATGTGGGGCGGCATGAGGCAGCGGCGTCGTCGTCTGCCAGCCCTTGATTTCGCGGACCATGCCGACATCGATGCCGAAGGTGCGGTCGCCGACCTTGAAGGTGACGATGCGGCGCACCGCCGATTCCGGCTGCGCCGACGAGAAATGCTTTTCGCCGAGTTGAAGGGTCATGATCAGCCAGCCATTTTCAGTGCGGGAGCGGAGGGGCGGACGGTGGTCGCAGCGAGGCGCAGCATCGAGTCGACGTCGAGGATCAGGGCGACGAGGCCGTCGCCGAGGATGGTCGCGGCGGAGGCGCCGTTGACCGTGCCGTAGTTGCCTTCGAGGCTCTTCACCACGACCTGCTGCTGGCCGACGATCTCGTCGACGGCGATGCCGACATTGTCGCCACGCTCGGTCTCGGCGATGATGATGATGTTCTCGACCGGGTGGCCCGACGAGCCCATGACCGAGCCCAGCCGGTAGAGCGGCGTGACCTCGCCGCGCCAGCGCAGCACCTCCTGGCCGAAGGGCAGCCGCTCGATCGGGGTCGAGGCGAGGTGCTGGGTCTCGATCACCGAGGCGATCGGGATGACGTAGCGGTCGTCGCCGCAGCGGATCACCATGCCTTCGAGCACGGCGAGCGTCAGCGGCAGGGCGAGCGTGAACTTGCAGCCGCGGCCGGGCTCGGAATCGACCGAGATGCGGCCGCCGAGCGATTCGACGTTGCGGCGCACCACGTCCATGCCGACGCCGCGGCCCGAGACGTCGCTGACGACCTCGGCCGTCGAGAGGCCGGCCGCGAAGATCAGCTGGTCGATCTCCTCGGGCGCCAGCTTCTCGTCCTGGCCGACGAGGCCGCGCGATTTCGCTTTGGCGAGCAAGCGGTCGCGGCCGATGCCGCGGCCGTCGTCGGTGACGGAGATGACGATGCGCCCGGCGCGATGCTCGGCGACGAGCTTGATCACGCCTTCCGGCGGCTTGCCGGCGGCGAGGCGGTCCTCGGGTGTCTCCAGGCCATGATCCATCGAGTTCCGGATCATGTGGGTCAGCGGATCGGCGAGCTCCTCGATGATCGTCTTGTCGACCTCGGTGTTCTCGCCTTCGAGCACGAGGCGAACTTCCTTGCCGAGCGTCTGCGCGAGCTCGCGGACGAGGCGCGGCATACGCTGGAACACCGCCTTCACCGGCTGGGCGCGGACCGCCATGACGTGGTCCTGCAGCTCGCGAGTCTGGCGCGACAGCGTCAGGATGCCCTCGGCCGTCTTGGCGTAGACGTCGTAGGGCAGCGAGCGGACGCATTCGACCAGCATCGACTGGGTGATGACGATCTCGCCGACGAGGTTCATCAGCTTGTCGATGCGGTCGAGATCGACGCGCACGCTGACGGCCTGACGCTGGCGGGCGGCAGCGGCGTCATTGGCCGGCTGCTGGCGCGGCGGGGTACGCACGGCCGGCGGCGGAGGCGGCTCGGCCGCGACCGGAGCTGCGACCGCGACGGGCGCCGGCGGCGGGGCCGCGGGCTGGATGTCGGGCTGCGGCACGGGCGCGGCGGCGGGGCCGAGCTTCTCGAGGATCGCCGAAAGACCAGCGGCGACGTTGGCCGGGACTTCGCCGGCGGGCTTGGCCGCGACCGGCACCGGTGCGGCGGCAACCGGCGCCGCATCGTCATTGGCCGCCGGTGTCTCGATCTCGAACTCCTCGGTGGCGAGGGTGAAGTCGAAGCGACTGTAGAGTTCCTCGCTCGAAAGCTCGGTGCGCAGCGTCACGACGAAGCGCATATGGCAGTCGGAGACGTCGATCGCCTCGAGCGGCGGCACCTGGCTGAGATCGCAGACCACCGAGACGATGTCGTCGGTCGGCAGCGAGGCCAGCACGACGCGCGGCTCGATCACCCGGCGGAACAGGTCGCTCTCGGGGTGGATGCGCAGGATGACGTCGCGGCCGGGCTTGACCGGGGCAGCGGCGGCCGCGGCCGGCGCGTCGTCCCAGCCGTCGTCGGTCTTCGCCGCAGCCGTCTTGGCCTCGACCATGGCGAGCAGGTTGCCGAGCGCGGCGATGCCCGGAGGCGCGTCGCCGGCGGGAGCGGCCGGGGCAGCCGGAGCCGGAGCCGTGGCGACAGGGGCCGGCGGCGGTGCGGCCGGCGCTGCGGGGGCGGCAGCGGCCGGAGCCTGGCCGACCTGTTCCAGCGCCGCCAGCAGATCGGGGCGCGGCCGGGCCGGCTCGTCGTTGCGCGCCGCCGAGACGAGGTCGACGACCGCGTCGGAGCAGCGCAGGAACAGGGCGAACGGCGCATCCTCGATCGCGACGCGGCCGGAGCGGAGATGGTCGAGCGCCGCCTCGAAGACGTGCGCGAAGGCGACGAGCTCGGTGCAGCCGAAGGCTCCCGCGCCGCCCTTGACCGAATGGATCGCGCGGAAGGCGGCGTTGACGTCTTCGGAGTCGTTCGAACCCTCGTCGAGCGCCTGGAGCTTCATCTCCAGCGCTCCCAGGAGCTCTTCGCACTCCTGGAAGAAGGTCTGCTTCAGTTCCGCCAACGGATCCATAGGCTGGGCCTCAGTTCTGGTAGCGGGCGACGAGGCCGAGCAGGGTATTGGGCTCGAACGGCTTGACCATCCAGGCGCTGGCGCCGGCACGGCGCCCTTCCGCCTTGATCTCGGCGCCGTTCTCGGTGGTCAGCACGATGATCGGCGTGTTCTGGCCGGCCGGCCGGGCGCGGCAGGCGCGGGTGAACTCGATGCCGTCCATCAGCGGCATGTTGAGATCGGTGATCACGACGTCGGGCTTGAACTTGTCGAACTGCACCAGGCCCTCCTCGCCGTTCTCGGCCGAGGCGACCTCGTGGCCCGCATTGCGCAGGGTCAGGCAGAGCAGGCTGAGCAGCGTCTTGGTGTCGTCGATCGCCAGGATCTTCATCATCTCACTCCAGAACGAGGGCGCTTTGGCCGGGATCGAACCCGATCGCCTGCAAGGACTTGCGGCACTCGTCCGATGCCGCCTTGAGGGTGACTGACAGGCCGCGCGCCTTGGCGCTGGTCGCGGCGGAATGGAGGAGCTGGATCCACAGGCTCGGCAACGGACCGGCCTCGGCGCATTCGACCGCGACGCTCTCCTTCTGCTCCAGCGCCACGAGCAGCTGGTTGCGAAAGGCCGCAGCCTCGGAGCGACCCAGGAAAGGCGGAAGGGAGACGGTGATGACCACGGCAGCGCGACCCATGAATGTGCCGTGGATCATCGCGTCGGATTGGTAAAAATTTCGCTAAGGACGACAGATCGCGTCAAGATTTTAGGCGTTTGCAAGGCATGTCCGGCGCGCGCCGGCGCCGGCCGTCAGAACATGCTGTTGCTGATGACACGGGGGACGAGCGTAATGCTGCCCTCCTGTTCCTTGTATTTGCGCGGCACGTTGATGATGCCCGACAGATGCGCCCACAGGTTGTTGGGCGAGATCGGCTTGGTCACGATCTCATGGGCGCCGAGCTTGGTCGCCTGCACGACCGAGCGCCGGTCCGGCCGCTCCATCATCACCAGCACCGGCGCCTTGGCGAAGGGCGAGGTCTTGAAGGAGCGGATCGAGGCCAGGCATTTGATGCTGCCGGCATCGGGCAGGTCCCAGTCGAGGATGACGATGTTGGGCTGCTTCTGGATGAACAGCGTCGCCGACGAGGACAGGTCGGAGGCCTCGAAGATGCGGTTGAGCTGCGCCTGGTAGAGCATCGTGCGGATGATGCGGCGGTAATGCGCGCTGGCATCGATCAGCAGCACCGACAGGTTCGGGAATGACGGCGCGATATGCATGACGCTGACTCGATCACCCTACTCAACTCGACGATACCGCGGCGACCCGCCCTCGACGGAGGACACGGGTAGCCCTCTGCCTCAGACGTTCAGCCCGAAACGGAACCCGCCCCAATGCCGGCCCTTGACCCGGATCGGCGCCGACAGGTCTTCCATCACCAGGAACTGGCCACCGCCCATGTCGCGGCGATAGCTCTGGAGCAGGAAGGGCTTCTGGTTGCGCGCGGCCGCGAGGCCCGTGCGATCGTTGAAGATGCGCCGGTTGCGGCAGTTGGCGTTGTTCCAGACCGGGTCGCGGCCCTGGGCCTGCGAGTATTTCTGGTTGTGCGTCGGCAGGAAGCCGTTCCGGTCGACCGCGGCGCAGAACACGATGCGCTTGTTGGAGGCGAGAAGCCTCTCCTGGATCGCCGGCAGCACGCGGTCGGTCAGCGCGACGAAGCGGGTCATGTGCTGCAGCGGGTCCGAGCCCGCGACCGGCCGATAGGCCTCGTCGAACAGGTCGGCCATGGTCAGCTCGCCGCGCTCGACCGCCTGCTCGAACAGCGCGCCGATCGTCTGGGCCGTCTCCATCGCCGTGGCGATCAGCTCGGATTGCGCCGTGCGCACGCCGGACGCGGCGATCGAGCCCAGGATGCCCTCGCTGATCGCGACCAGCGAGTTGGTGCGCTGGGAGGCGCGATCGAGGTTCTCGCTCGACTGGGCGACGCCCTCGACCAGCGATTTCAGATCCTGCCCGACGCTGGCGAAGGCGATCGCGTTCTCGCGCGTCGGGTTCGTGATCGCGTCGATGTCGCCGATCAGCCCGACGACCGAGCGGCCGAAGCTGTCGAGCTCGCCGACATGCTGCGCGATGCCTTGGCTGCCTTCGCTGGCCCGCCGCGCCGCCTCGGCGTTGCCGGCGCTGGTGCGGGCGAGCGCATCGACCGTGTTGAGCAGCGTGTCGAGCTGCCTGGCGCTCGCCGTCGTCGCCTCGCGGGTCTGCTCGGCGAGGTGTTTCACCGCCGCAGCGATCACGGCGAAGCCGCGCCCGGCGGCACCGCTGCGCGCCGCCTCGACGCCGGCGTTGACCGAGAGCAGCTGGATTTCGCGCGTGATCGACTGGATCGCGTCGCTCGAGGCGCGGACCTTGTGCGCTTCCGCGACGGCACCGGCGAGCGCCTGCGAGATCGTCTGCGCCCCTTCGGACAGCGCCTCGATGTCGGCCTGCGCCGCATTCAGGCCGGAGCGGACGGCGCCGGTGACGCGTTCGAGCCCGCTGCGGACGATCGAGGCCGTCTCCTGCGCGCCCTCTGCGGTCTGCTGGATCGTGCGGTTGGAGCGGGCGACCTGGTCGACCGCCGCGACGACCCGGTGCAGGCCGTCGGTCTGGCCCTCGAGCTGCGTCGTGACGTCGCCGATCCGGCCGGAAATGTCGGTGATCTCGGCGCCAAGCTTGCCGAAGCGCTCGGCGATCTCGCGAACGGCGCGCGCCGCGCCGGCGTCCTGCGGCGCATCCTCGTTCGCTGGCTCCGGCGCCCGGAGGGCCTGGGCTTGCATGACGGTTTTGCCTTGGTTGGCGTTTCCCAACGCAAACAATAGCGAAAACGCAGTAAATGCCGCGTTAATGGCGCGCTAGCGCAGCCCTTACGGGGCAGTCGCGGGCCCGCTCCGGCCGGCCGGCAGCAGGATCGCACCGGCAGCCGCCACGACCAGGACAAGGCCGAGCCAGTCGGTCGCGCTCGGCCTTTCGCCGAGCAGCAGCACGGAACCGAGGACGCCGACCGCGGGCACCATCAGCGTGCCGATGCTGGCGATGCCGGCGGGTAGCCTTGCGATCGCGGTGAACCACAGGAAATAGGCCAGCGCCTGAGCGCCGACGATGTGGAAGGTCAGCGCCGCCAGCACCGGCGGCGACAGCGCCTTGGGAACCGGCAGCCCCTCGAAGACCAGTATGCCGACGCAGGCCGTCGCGCCGCCGATCATCAGCTGCCAGGCCGCGACCGTCAGTGCCGGCGCCGCGACCGGCCAGCGCTTGGTCACGATCGTGCCGAGCGCCCAGCTCACGCTCGCGGTCAGGGCGAAGCCGAGCCCGAGGCTGAAAGAGCCGGCGGCGATCAGCGGCAGCCCGAGCGCAGCGAGGCCGGCGATGCCGAGCCCGAGCCCGGCGAGCCGGCGCCGGTCGAAGGGCTCGCCGAGCGTCACTCGCGCCAGCAGCACCGACCAGATCGGCATGGTGAAGGTCAGGATCGCCGCGCGCGAGGTCGGGGCGCTGAGCTGCGCGAAGGCGAGCAGCACGTTGAAGGCCGCGATCGACAGGAAACCGGCGAGCGCGAGGCGCAGCCAGTCGCGTCGCGGCACGGCCAGCGATTGCCGGCGCGCCAGCGCGATCGCGACGAGCACCAGCCCGGCGAAAGCCATGCCGCCGGCCCGCAAGGTCCAGGGCGCGATCTCGCCGAGCGAGATGCGCACCGCCGGCCAGTTGAAGCCCCACAGCAGCCCGAGCAGCGGGACGATCAGCAAGGCGCGCGCATCGGTCTGGACCATCGCTCCACTATGGCAGAGCGACCCGCGACGGCGTCATGCGAACTCGGCAGCCGGCCCTGCGGCGCAAGCAGCGGCGGGTTCGGCCGCACCCGCGCGGGCATCACAAAAAAGTCACCGCCGCGGCGCATCCGCAGATGGCAAGCCCGGTTAACCTTGCGGTAAGGCCGCACGCGACGCACCGTCGGCTCATGGAGGATGTCATGCACAACGCGACTTCGTTTAACCGGCGCTCGCTCCTCGGCCTCGGCGCCGCGGCCGTCGCCATGTCGGCCGCGCCCAGGGTCTGGGCCCAGGCCGCCGCGCCCGCCCCCGCCGCCGGCCCGTTCGCGCTGCCCAAGCGCGCCTATGAGGCGGCCGCGCTCGAGCCCCATATCGACGCGATGACGATGGACATCCACTACACCCGCCATCACGCCGCCTTCATCGCCGGCCTGAACGGCGTCGCCAAGGATCACGGCGTCGTCGCCTCGACCCCGATCCACAAGCTGATCGGCGACCTGATGTCGGTGCCGGAAGCCGTCCGCACCGCCGTGCGCAACGCCGGCGGCGGCCACGCCAACCACACCATGTTCTGGGAGGTGATGGGACCGGGTGCCGGCGGCGCGCCGACCGGGGCGGTCGCCGACGCGATCACCAAGGATCTCGGCGGCTTCGACAAGATGAAGGCCGATTTCGAGGCCGGCGGCCTGCGCGTCTTCGGCTCGGGCTGGGTCTTCGTCACGGTCGCCGCCGACGGCAAGCTCGCCATCGTCACCAAGCCCGGCCAGGACAACCCGCTGATGGACAAGCAGATGGTCCTGTTCGGCAACGACGTCTGGGAGCACGCCTATTACCTGAAGTACCAGAACCGCCGTGCCGACTACCTCAAGGGCTGGTGGAACACGGTCAACTGGGCCAAGGTCAACGAACGCTTCGCCGCCGCCAAGGGCGGCACGCTGACGGTCTGATCCGAGCCCGCAGTCGCTGTCTTCGATGCCCGGCCTCGCGGCCGGGCATCTGCTTTTCGCGGGATCAGGCGGCGATTGCGGGTCGGCCGCCGCCCGACTGCCTCGGACCCTTCTCGCGCCGCAGCATATCGAAAGCGACGAGGTGGCTGACGCCGGAGATGCCGACGCCGAACAGCGGAATCAGGGCCAGCGGCAGCGCCGTGATCGCGGCCATGCGCGGATCGAGAAGCAGGCTGAAGGTCAGCCCCGTGCCGACCGCGACGACGAAATCGGCAAAACCCAAGAGATGAAACCGCAGATAGCGCGTCGGGCTGGGCGGCTGCGACAGCAGATAGGCAGCGGTGGCGCCGGCGATCAGATCGCCCGTTCCAGCCAGTATCCAGAACGCGGGCGGCAGAGCACCGTTCGCGCCATACCAGAAGAACAACAGGGCGGCGGGAACGCGCCAGATGTGGAACGCCATGATCCGGCGCTGCCCGATGCCGTCGGAATAGGCCTGAAGACGCGGCGAGGCGAGGTAGATCAGTGTCGGCAGCACGATCGTCGCCGCGACGATGGCGCCGGTCGTGATCGGCGAGAGCGACGCGAGAAAGCCCGACTGCGCGCCTGCGACCACGGCGAGCGCCCAGACGGCGAGGATCAGCAGCAGCACGCCGGTCAAGCGCCGCGACGGTGTGGGATGCGACGTCATCATGTCCCGATCTCCTTTCGATCTAGCTGTAATTACACCTATCTTGTCGTGAAGCGGGCGCAGTCCGCTGCCGGGGCCGTTCAGCCCAGGGTTCTCAACTGCGCTCGAAAGTCGGGCCAGGCGTTTTCGCCGCCTAGCCGACGATGGCTTTCGGCCTGCGCCGCGCGCCAGAGCGGAATGGCTTTGCCCAGCATCTCCCTGCCCGCGGCTGTCAAAGCCAGGCTGCGGACACGCGCGTCGTCGCTATCCGCGATCGTCTCGACCAGGCCGGCCGCCTCCAGCGGCTTCAGGTTCCGGTTCAGGGTCGTGCGGTCGAGGCCGAGTGTGTCGGCGAGAGCCCCGAGCGGCGTCGGCCGCTCCCGCAGCAGCGCTGCCAGGATCGAGAATTGGCCGGACGTCAGACCGAGCAGGCGCAGCGCGTCGTCATAGCGCCGCCCCACCAGCCTGGCAGCCCGTCTGACGCCAAGGCACAGGCAGGAATCTCCGATTTCGGCGGCGGTGAGCGGTCGCTCGATCATGAGACGGATATTACGTGTATATGCACTTATGTCAAGGGCAATCACATGTCTGACGTTTGCGGCGCTCCTCTTACACAGACGGCATCAGATTCGAGCCGGTGCCCTGGCCTCGCATACCCCGCCCTGCTCCAGCGCGAACGCCGCACGCAGGCACAGATCCTCGCGCCAGGGCGCGGCGATGAGCTGTACGCCGATCGGCAGGCCTGTCCCGAACACCGGCACGGCCGCGACGGGCAGGCCGATGCAGGAGATCGGCTGGGTGAAGAGCCCGAGATTGGGCCTGAGCGGCACCGTCTCGCCACGCAGCTCCAGCGTCTTCTGGCCGACCAGCGGTGCCGGACAGGGCGTCGCCGGGGCGACGATCAGATCGACGCCGGCAAGGAGCTGCATCATCTCGTCATGGAACCAGCGCCGCGCCGCCTGCGCCCGGACATACCAGGCTGCCGGCAGCATCGCCCCGGCGAGGAAGCGGTCGCGCGTCTCGGGATCGAAATCGTCGGCGCGCGTCCGCAGCCGGTCGAGATGGAAGGCCGAGCTTTCGGCATTGGTGATCAGGAAGGCGGCCGCGCGCGCGATACCGGCACCTGCCAGGTCGATCGTGCGGCTCGCGCCGAGCGCCTTTGCGACGGCAGCGACGGCCGCTTCCGCCTCCGGCATGCCCTCGGTCGAGAAATGCCCGCCGGCGATCGCGATCCGCAGGCCGCCGATACCCTCCGCCAAGGACGGCCGCGTCGGCTCGGCGGGGCGCTGAGCGCAGGCCGGATCATGCGGGTCGCCTCCCTGCATCGCATCATAGGCGAGAGCGAGGTCGGTGACATCGCGCGCGAACGGGCCGAGATGGTCGAGCGAGTCGCAGAACGGGAAGGAGCGCGTGCGCGGCAGCCGGCCATAGGTCGGTTTGAGCCCGAAGACGCCGCAGAGCGAGGACGGCACCCGGATCGAGCCGTTGGTGTCGGAACCGAGCGAGATCGGCGCCAAACCGGCCGCCGTCGCCGAGCCGGAGCCGGAGGACGAGCCACCCGCCATGCGCGCGAGATCATGCGGGTTGCGGCAGGGCCCATCATGGGCGTTCTCGCCGGTGAAGTCATAGGCGTATTCGCCCATGTTGAGCCCACCGACCAGCACGGCCCCGGCTGCGCTCAGGCGCTCGATCAGCACGGCGTCGCGTGTCGCGGGCGGGCGCTCGCGATTGATCTTCGAGCCGGCCTTGGTCGGCAGGCCGGCGATGTCGAACAGGTTCTTGGCGGCGAAGGGCACGCCGGCCAGCGGGCCGAGCCCCTGCCCGCGCGCCCGCGCCGCATCCAGCGCCTTGGCCTGCGTCAGGGCGCGCTCGGCCGTGAAATCGGTGAAGGCGTTGACCTGCGGGTTCACCTGCGCGATCCGCGCCAGGAACGCACCCGTGACCGCCTCCGCCGTGAGCGCCCCTTCCCTGACCTGCGCCGCAATCCGGTGGGCCGGCGCGAAGACGTCGACGCTCACTCGGTCTCTCCCGGCATCCCGGGGCGGAAGACCGGCGCCAGCTCGAAGGCCTCGTCGCCGATCGGCGCGACGCGAACGATCTCGGACATCTGCCGGGCGATGCCGAGGAATTGCAGAACCACCGGCCGTTGCGCCTGCGTGATCGTCAGACCCAGCGCCGCGGCCATCGCGTCGCAATGGCGGCCCGCATCGAAACCGGCATCACTCATTCGGCCGGCTCCAGCTTGCCGTGCGGCTCGGCGGCCGTCGTCTTGGCCGCAGCCTCCCCGGCGAGTTGATGGGCGCAGAGATAGAGGAAACCCGCGACCATCGCATAGGCCAGGCTGATCGCCGGCGTGACGCCGAGCCCCTTGCCGATACCGATCGCCTCGCCATGCATCAGTCCGAAATAGGTCAGCACCGCGCCGGCAGCCGCGAAGGCCGCGGCGTGCAGGAACTGCTTCTCGATGACGAAGACGGCGATCGCCCCCAGCACCAGCCCCGACAGGATCGCGCCGCCGCCCATCAGCTCGAGCCCGTGGTAGAGCACGCCCATATTGGCCATCTTGTCGATGCCGACGGCAGCCGCATTGGTGCCGGCGGCACCGAGTGCCCCGTCGATCAGGACCTTGGCCCAGGCGGCGAGATGCGGCGTCAGCGCCAGCACGATCGCGGGCGCGTGGCTCGTCGGCGTCGTCTGGAAGGCCTGCGCCCCGATCAGCATGCCGATATAGAGCAGGATCGGCGAGATCGCGACGATCGGCACCAGCGCCAGGAGCAGCGCGACGACGCCGAACCAGCACAGGGCCACGACGATCAGACCGGTCGCGGCGGAATAGCCGATGCGCCCGCCCATCGCCTTCCAGCCGGGATGGCCGATATAGACCGCGTTGATGAAGGGGTTGCCCATCAGGCAGCCGATCAGCGAGACGACGCCGTCGGCGGTCAGCACCCGCGTCGTCGGATAATGGTCGCCGGCGGCTTCCGCGCTCTCGACATTGTCCATCGCCTCGACGAGGTCGTAGATGCCGAACGGGATCGCGGTGACCAGGATGACGCCGAGATAGGAGAAGCCGGAGAAGACATGATCGACCGCCGGCAGCGGCAGGGCGAAGCCGAAATTGGCGAAGGCGGCGCCGAGCCTGGCGAGCGACATGCCGCCGACATCGAGCCCGAGAGCGGCCGCGCCCCAGGCGATCGCCATGCCGAAGGCGATGGCGACGAGCCCGGCGGGAATACCCCTGGGATAGCGCACGCCGCCGAACCAGCTCACCAGGATGATGGCGAGGCAAGTGAGCCCGATCGCGGGCGTGAGAAAAATCTCCAGCGCCGGCCGCATCGAGATGAAGGCGATCGATACGCCCGCCAGCGTGCCGAGCAGCGCCGCGCGCGGCGTGATCTTGCGGATATAGGGGGCGATGAAGCCGCCGATCATCAGGATGAAGCTCTGGAAGAATACCCAGACCAGGCCCGCCTCCCAGCCCTTTACGGGATCGCCCGTCATCGAGGCGATCGGCAGCATGATCACGAAGGTGACGACGAACATGTGCGGCACGCTGATGCCCGACGGCAGCGCACAGACGTCGTCGCGCCCGGTCTCCTTCGCCAGCCTGTAGGCGAGCCAGGCGTAGTAGCCGGTCGAGAGCAGCATCATCAGCCCGAGCGCCGGCAGGATGCGCCCGAACACGATCGGCGCCGGCATCTTTAAGACGAACTGCAACAGCCCGGTCAGCACCAGCAGGTTGACCAGGATGTTGGTACCGAAGCCGAACAGCGCGTTCCAATCGCCCGGCGTCCAGAGTTTCGGCTGGAAGCCTGAAGTCGCAGTCGCCGCCATATCCCCCTCCTCTTCCAAGTTCAGCCTCAGGCCGCCCGCTCCCGCGCCCCCAGCGCCGCGAGCACCTCCCCCGTCGTCGAAACCCAGCCGAAGATTCCGCCCTGTGCCGCGATCATCCGCAGGCCGACCTCGTGGAACTCCGGAAAATAGGAAGCGCAGGCATCGGCCAGCACGAGGCAGCGATAGCCCCGGTCGTTGGCCTCGCGCACCGTGGTGTGGACGCAGACCTCGGTCGTGACGCCCGCGACGAGCAGGGTCTCGATGCCGCGGTTGCGCAGCATCAGGTCGAGATCGGTCTGGTAGAACGCGCCCTTGCCCGGCTTGTCGATCACCGGCTCGTCCGGCAGCGGCGCCAGGGCGGGGATGATGTCGTGCCCGGCCTCGCCGCGGATCAGGATGCGGCCCATCGGGCCGCAGGCGCCGATGCGCTTGTCGGCCGGTCCGCGGTTCACCTTGGCCGGCGGCGCGTCGGAAAGGTCCGGCCTGTGGCCCTCGCGGGTGTGGATCACCAGCATGCCGGCCGCGCGCGCTCCGGCGAGCATCGCCTTGCACGGGCCGATCGCCGCCGCCAGCAGCGAGACGTCGTTGCCGAGCGACGCACCGAAGCCGCCGGGTTCGAGGAAGTCGCGCTGCATGTCGATGACGATCAGGGCGGCGCGCGCCGGATCGACGCTCAGCGGAAATGGCTTGGCTGCGATCTCGAACCGGCTCACGCGGGCGCTCCGTCGACGGCGGACGGAACGAGCTTTGCAAGGGCCGTGCCTGCACGCGTCTGCTTCAGCCGCAGCTGAATCGTGACTGCAGGAACGATGGGCAGGTCCTTGAAATCATGAACGAAGATGCGTGAATCACAATCTCAACTCCGAGCCCGACGCCGATCCGGCGAAACCGCGACGACAAGCGGCTCCTGAAGTTGCATAATCTTTGTATGCATGTCGCCGGAATCTGCCCATCGGTTGGGCTGACAGCCTGAGAGAACCAACTTGCCGACGCTGACCAGCCTTCTCGCCGACCATCTCGACGGCCGCGCCACGATCCCGCAGACGATCGCGGACTGTTACACCCGCCTGCGCGCCCATGACGATCCGGCGATGTTCATCAGCCTGAGGCCGGAAACCGAGGTCCTGGCCGAGGCCGCACGTCTTCAGGCCGAGGGTCCGCGCGGGCGAAAGCTCTGGGGCGTGCCGGTCGCGGTGAAGGACAATATCGACGTCGCAGGCCTGCCCACCACGGCCGCCTGCCCGGCCTATGCCTACACGCCCGCAGCCGACGCCAGCGCCGTCGCGCGTCTGAGGGCGCAAGGTGCGATCGTCATCGGCAAGACCAATCTCGACCAGTTCGCCACCGGGCTGAACGGCACGCGCTCGCCCTATGGCGTGCCGCGCAACACGCTGCGCGCCGATCTCGTGCCGGGCGGATCGAGCTCCGGTTCGGCCAGCGCGGTCGCGGCCGGCATCGTCCCGGTCGCGCTGGGCACCGACACGGCGGGTTCGGGCCGGGTGCCGGCCGGCCTGCAGAACCTCGTTGGCCTGAAGCCCAGCGTCGGCCTGGTGCCAAGTGCCGGCACGGTTCCCGCCTGCCGCACGCTGGACTGCATCTCGGTCTTCGCGCTGACGGTCGACGATGCCTGGATGGTGCTCGACGTGATCGCCGGACCCGACGCCGCCGACCCGTTCTCGCGCACGCTGCCGCTCGGCCGGCCGGGCGCGATGCCGCCCAAGCTCAGGCTCGGCGTACCCCGCCCGCAGGATCGTGACTTCGCCGGCGATGCCGCGGCGCAGGCCTCGTTCGACCTCGCGATCGCCCGCGCCGAGGGGCTCGGCGCGACGCTCGTTCCGCTCGACATGACGCCGTTCAACGACACGGCCGCCCTGCTCTATCACGGTCCCTGGGTCGCCGAACGCTGGCTCGCGATCCGCGATCTGTACGCGCGCGATTCCGATGCGATCCTGCCGGTGATCCGCGAGGTCATCGCCGGCAAACCTCTGCCCGACGCCGCCGCGACCTTCGCCGCCCGCTATCGCCTCGCCGAACTGGCGCTCTGGGCGAAAGCGGCGCTGAAAGGCATCGACGCGCTGATGGTGCCGACCGCGCCGCGCCCGGTGACGCTCGCGGAAATGGCGGCCGATCCGGTCGGCGCCAACTCCATGCTCGGCCGCTACACCAATTTCGTGAACCTGCTCGATCTCTGCGCCCTCGCCGTTCCGGTCAGTCTAAGTGGAGACGGCACGGCAGCGGGCGTCACCTTGATCGCTCCCGCCGGCCAGGACGCAAGCCTCGCCGGGATCGGCCGCGCCTTGCATGCGGCCTCGGGCCTGACGCTCGGCGCGACCGGCCTGCCGCTGCCGTCCGACAAGCCGCTGCCGCTGATGGCCGCCCCCGGCATGATCGAAATCGCGGTCGTCGGCGCCCATCTCTCCGGCATGCCGCTGAACGGCGAGTTGACGACGCTCGGCGGCACCTTCCTGCGCACCACCGCGACGACGACCGACTACCGGCTCTACGCGCTGCCCGGTGGCCCGCCGGCCCGGCCAGGCCTTGTTCGCGTCGCCACGGGCGAAGGCGCGGCGATCGCGCTCGAAGTCTGGTCGCTGCCGGCCGAAGGTTTCGGCCGCTTCGTTGCCGGCATCCCCGCCCCGCTCGGCATCGGCACGCTGGCGCTCGCCGACGGCACGCGGGTGAAAGGCTTCCTCTGCGAGGCGATCGCGACGGAAGGAGCGCGCGACGTGACAGGCTTCGGCGGCTGGCGAGCCTTCGTGGCGGCGTGACTCCCATCGGTCTTGCCGCAATCGCTGATCGCGACTATGTGGTCACCGGTAGTCACGGAGCGCGGCAAATGAGGGAAGTTCAACTGAGGGAGGCGAAGGCCTCGCTGTCCGCGCTGGTAGATCGTGCCGTCGCCGGGGAGCCGGCGCTCATCACGCGGCATGGGCGCAAGGAGGCTGTCGTCCTGTCCTTCACAGAATACCAGCGGTTATCGAGCGTGCCGAGTTTCGGGGAGCTGCTGGCTGCCTTCCCCGGCGAGGCAGGCGATATTCCCGAGCGCGATCGCTCGCTTCCTCGCGATGTCGATCTCTGATGTATCTCCTCGACACCGATGTCCTCTCGGCGTCGGCCCCGACCAAAGCACGACAGCGGCAAGATTGGCTGGAATGGCAGGTCAGCGCCAGCAATCGGCTTTTTCTATCCGCGGTGACGATCGCCGAGATCGAACGGGGCATTTGCTCATGCATGCGTGAGGGCGCAACGACGAAGGCGGCGCGATTGCGGCTCTGGGTCGAAGCGATCGAGCATCTCTACGGAGACCGCGTTCTGCCGTTCGATCTCAATGTCGCCCACGTGGCGGGAGCCATGCTCGACAACGCTCGCGGCCACGGTGCAGGCTTCGCCGATGTTGTGATCGCCGCCACGGCGGCGGTTCATGGCCTGACATTGCTGACGGGAAACGAACGACACTTTCGCTCGCTCGGAATCGCTTGGCTCAATCCTTTCGTCGAGCTTCCGCCGCTCTGAGCGCCCCCCTCACCGCGCCTCGGAATAGCTCCGGAACGCGTCCCTGACGATGCCGATATGGGCGCGCATCGCCTCGATCGCGCCGGGCTGGTCGCCGCGCAGGATCGCCTGCACCACCGCGTCGTGCTCCTGATAGGAGCCGCCGAGCCGCCCCGTCGCGCGGAACTGCGCCCGCCGGAACGGCGCGACGCGGCTGCGCGTCATCAAGGTCAGCTCGGCCAGGTAGCCATTGTGCGAGCCGGCATAGATCGCGGCGTGGAAGGCCTCGTTCGCCTCGTGATAGCGCGCCGGATCGCCCTGGTGGACGAGCAGGCGCAGCTCCTCGTGCAGGCGCTCGAGCTCGCGCCGCTCCGGCGTCGTCATGTTGCGCGCGGCGAGGCCGGCGCACAGGCCCTCGAGCTCGGCCATCGCCTCGAACATGTCGTCGAGCTGGCGCGGCGTCGGCAGCGCCACGACCGCGCCGCGATGCGGCCGGACGCTGACGAGACCCGAGGCGGAGAGCTGGCGGATCGCCTCCCTGACCGGCGTGCGCGAGACGCCGAAGCGCACCGCCAGCGCCTGCTCGTCGAGCGGCGCGCCCGGCTCGAGCGCGCCCGAGACGATCTCGTCGGCGATCTGCGCCCGCAGCGCTTCCGTGCGGGTGCGCGGCGCGGTCGGCACCTCGGCCTTCGATCTCGGGCGACGCGGGGCGCGGCTGGGAAACGGCATCTCAGGATCGTCGGGGCGGGTTCGCGATGCCCGGCATAGCAGCCCGCCGTGCCGGGGTCATGACGCGATGCAGCGAAGGCTGATGTGAATCGCGGTTCACTCCGGAATGACGCTGACATGGGCAGCGACGACACGCCAGCCCTCGGGGAACTTGACCCAGCTCTGGCTCTGGCGCCCGACCTTGCCGACCATAGCGTCGCGCCGGAACATCGTGTTGGCGGTGGCGAAGGCGTCGCCATAGCTCGTGATCACGGTGCGCTCGATCGTACGCATCACCCCGACCGGAGAACGCGCCGCGCGAAAGGCGGCGATCTCGGCATAGCCATAGAGGTTTTCTCCGACGCCGTAGCGCAGCGTCTCCGGCGCGTCCTTGAACAGCGTGTCCAGCACCGCGATGTCGTTGGTCGTCAGAGCCGTCTCGTAAGCCGCGAAAGCGGCTTCGACTTCGGCGAGCACGGTGGGGTCGTTGATTTTCATCGGCGTCTCCAAAGCCTGTCATTCCGGGGCTTCGCGCAGCGAAGGACCCGGAACCAACGACCGGGTCAACACATGAGGTTGTCGTTGCCGCCGAACTCGCCCGGTCGTGGGTTCCGGGTTCGCAGCTTTGCCGCGCTCCGGAATAACTGGGGTATCACAGCGGCGGATGCGGGATCGCCGTCAGCAGCTCCTTGGTATACGCCGCCTTCGGCGCGCCCAGCACCTCCTCGGCGGTGCCCTGCTCGACGATGGCGCCCGTTCGCATCACGATCACCCGGTCGCAGAGCAGCCGCACCACGTTGAGGTCGTGCGAGACAAAGAGGTAGCTCATCCCGAGCCGGCCCTTCAGCTCCTCCAGCAGGTTCAGCACCACCGCCTGCACCGAGACGTCGAGCGCCGCCGTCGGCTCGTCGAGGATGACGAGATCGGGCTCGAGCGCGATCGCCCGCGCGATGCCGACGCGGGCCTTCTGTCCGCCGGAGAGCTGATGCGGGAAGCGGTCGATCAGCTCGACGGGCAAGCCCACCAGCCGCGCCAGTTCCTCGCAGCGGGCGCGCAGCGCGTCCCGGCCCCTGATATCGCCCATGCGCAGGATCGGATCGACGATCGCCCGCTCGGCGGTAAAGCGCGGATTCAGGCTGTCGGTCGGGTCCTGGAACACCATCTGGATGCGCCGGCGCTGCGGCGAGGCGGCGAACTGCTTCGCCGGGATCGCGCCGATATCCGTGCCATCGAAGACGATGCGGCCGCCGCTCGGATCGATCAGCCGCGTGATCATCATCGAGGTCGTCGATTTGCCGCAGCCGGACTCGCCGACGAGACCAAGCGTCTCGCCGCGCGCGACCTGAAAACTGATGCCGTCGACCGCACGGAAGGCGGGTTTGTCTGGCTCTCCCTTGCCCATCAGCTTGGCGAAGATCGAGCCGGCGGCCGGGCGCGGATACTCCTTGACCAGGTTTTCGACGGAGAGCAGCGGCGCTGCAGCAGCCCTCCCCCCCGAGCCCTCATCCTGAGGAGCCGCGGCACGCGGCGTCTCGAAGGATGCTCCAGTGGTCTCGGAGCCTGCTGGACCATCCTTCGAGACGGCCCTGCGGGCCTCCTCAGGATGAGGGGTGTGGATGGGAGCCGCATCCGGGAGAAGATCGCGCAGGCTCATGCCCAGCCGCGGCGTCGCCTGCATCAGCTTGCGGGTGTAGGGGTGCTGCGGGTTGCGGAATATCTCGGCCGCCGGCGCGGTCTCGACGACCTTGCCCTTCTCCATCACCACGACCTTGTCGCAATAGGCGGCCGCCAGGCCGAGGTCATGGGTGATCAGGATGGTCGACATGCCGCGCTCGCGCGTCAATTCGACGACGAGATCCATCACCGCCTTCTGCGTGGTGACGTCGAGACCGGTGGTCGGCTCGTCGGCGATCAGCAATTGCGGCTGGCAGGCGATGGCGAGCGCGATCACGACGCGCTGGCACATGCCGCCGGAGAGCTCGAACGGATAGGCGTCATAGCGCTCCTCCGGGCGCGCGATCTTGACCTTGGCCAGCGCCTCGATCGCCTTCTCCTTCGCCGTCGCGCGCGTCGCCTGGACATGCTGCAGCAGCACGTCCTCGATCTGCTTGCCGACCTTGCGGATGGGATTGAGCGCCGCGCGCGGATTCTGGAAGATCATCGAGATCTCGCGCCCGCGCAGGTCGCGCATCTGCGCCTCGGTCGCGGCGACGAGATCGACGCCGGAGAAGGCGATCGAGCCTTCGGCGACCTTGCCGGCACGGTCGAGGATGCGCACCACGGCATAGGAGGTGACCGACTTGCCCGAGCCGGACTCGCCGACGATCGCGACCGTCTCGCCTTTGCCGACCTGGATGTCGATCGACTTGACCGCCTGCACCGCGCCGCGACGGGTGGCGAACTCGACGGTGAGGTTCTTGATGTCGAGGAGCGGGGTGGCGGTCATGCGGAACCCCCCTTGTCATTCCGGGGCCCGGCAAAGCCGGGAACCCGGAACCCATGACGGGGTGCGACGGCGCGACCAACCACGCTCGCCCAGTCGTGGGTTCCGGGTTCTCGCTGCGCGAGCCCCGGAATGACAGAGGTTGCTGCGACTTTCACCCTCAATTCCTCCGCTGCGGATCGACGAGGTCGCGCACGCCGTCGCCGAGCAGGTTGAAGCAGAACACCGCGATCATCAGGGCGAGCCCCGGGAAGAAGGCGATCCACCATTCACCCGAGACGATGAAGCTCGCCCCCTCCGCCACCATGATCCCCCATTCGGGCGTCGGCGGCCGCACGCCGAGGCCGATGAAGGAGAGGCCGGCCGCGTTGAGGATCGCGTAGCCCATGGTCAGCGACATCTGCACCGCCATGATCGGCATGATGTTGGGCACGATCTGGGTCAGCAGGATGCGCCAGTCCGAATTGCCGGACAGCCGCGCCGCCTGCACGAAGCCGGCCTCGCGCCGGACGTTCGCCTCGGCCCGGGCGACGCGGGCGTAGAGTGGGAAATTGATGATCGCGGTCGCCAGCACGATGTTGCCGACCGAGTTGCCGAGCGCCGCGACGATGCCCATCGCCAGCACGAAGAGCGGGAAGGCCATGATCGTGTCGGCGATGCGCCCGACGACCTTGTCGACCCAGCCGCCGAAGAAGCCGGCCATCACCCCCGCGAGCCCGCCCATGGCGAAGACCAGCGCGACCGAGAAGATCGCGATCGAGAAATCGAGCCGCGTCGCCGCGATTACCCGGCTGAAGATGTCGCGGCCGAGCTGGTCTGTGCCGAACCAGTGTGCCCGGCTCGGTCCCTGCAGCGCCGCATTGGTGTTGCTCGCCAGCGGATCGTAGGGAACGAGCGACGGGCCGAGGATCGCAGCCAGCAGGATCAGCGCGAACAGGCCGAAGGCGAGCCCCGTGACCGGGTTCTCGGCGACGATGTGCCTGGCATGCGCCCACAGGCTGGTCGAGGGCGGCGCCTCGAAGCGAAGCGCGGGGGCTGGCTCGGGTTCCTTTTTGAGGACTTGCGTCATGTCGTTCATCGCCTCAGCCCTCCAGCCGGACGCGCGGATCGATCACGCCGTAGAGCACGTCGATCATCAGGTTCAGCGCGACATAGAGGATTGCCATGGTCAGAACGAAACCCTGGATCGGGGCGTAGTCGGAGGCGATCAGCGCCTCGACCGCATAGGAGCCGACGCCCGGCCAGGCGAAGACCTTCTCGACCAGCACGTTGGCGCCGAGCAGGAAGGAGAACACCATGCCGAGCGTGGTCACCACCGGCAGCATCGCGTTCCTGAAAGCATAGGTGCCGATCACCTTGGTATTGGTCAGCCCGCTGGCACGCGCGGTGCGGACGAAATCGGCGCCGAGCACCGCCAGCATCGAGGCCCGCGTCATCCGCGTGATCGGCGCCAGCGAGAAGATGCCGAGCGTCAGCGCCGGCAGGATCAACTGCGCGAAAGCGGCCCGAAACGTCTCGAAATCGCGCGCCAGCAGCGTGTCGACCAGCATCAGCCCGGTGACGCGCGGCGGCTCGGAGGCGAAGGCGTCGAGCCGCCCGAGCGGCGCCGGCGACCAGCCGAGCAGGAAATAGAAGACGTAGACCAGCAGGAGCCCGGTGAAGAACACCGGCAGCGAGACTCCCGCCGTGGCGACGATGCGGCAGAGATGGTCGATCCAGGAACCCTGCTTCACCGCCGCCAGCACGCCGAGCGGCAGCGCCACCGCCATCGCGAGCAGGAGCCCCGCGAGCGTGAGTTCGGCCGAAGCCGGCAGGCGCGCCGCAAGGTCTTTCGTCACCGGCTGGCCGGTCGTCAGCGAGGTGCCCAGATCGCCCTTCACCAGCGCCGTGACATAGGAGACGAACTGCACCGGTAGCGGCTGGTCGAGCCCGAGCTTGCCGCGGATCTCGATGATCGCCTGCGGCGAGGCGGCAGGCCCGGCGAAATAGGCCGCCGTGTCGCCCGGCAGCACCCGCGTCAGCAGGAAGGTGACGATGATGACGCCGATCACCGAGGGGATCGTCGTCAGCAGCCGCTGGCCGATCATGCGCAGCATGGTGTCCCCTTTCGCCGCCTCGCCAAGCCGTCATTGCGAGCGCAGCGAAGCAAACCAGGGGGGCGTAGAGCGCGGCCGCCCCTGGGTTGCTTCGTCGGCTGCGCCTCCTCGCAATGACGGAAGGCGCCCATCAGCCTCACGCGCCCTTGGTCAGGTAGCGGAAATCCGGCTCGCGGCAGGGCTGGAACTGGTAGCCGCCGATCGATTTCTGCAGCGCGACGTCATGGGTCGGCTGGTTGATCGGCACCATCGGCACCTCGTTCTCCACCAGCTTGATGAAGTCGATCACGTTGGAATCGTAGGCCGCCTTGTCGGGCGCGAAGCGGGCGGCGTCGACGAGCTTGTCCAGCGCCGGGTTCTGGTAGGCGGCGATGTTGAAGATCGAATTGTTGCCGTGCATCGTCCAGAACAGGTAGTAATCGGGATAGTCGAGCCAGCCGGCGAAGCGGTTCAGCACCATCGGATTGGTCTTCTTGGCGATCTCGGTGCGGAAATTCGCGCCTGGCACCTTGTTGATCTCGACGGTGATACCGATTCCCGCCAACGCCTCCTTGATCAGCACCGCCATCGGCTCGGCCACGGTGGCGTTGCCGGCGTCGAAATAAAGCGTCGTCGAGAACGGCCCGCCGGCGGCGTCGACCAGCGCCTTCGCCTTGGCCGCGTCGGAGGTGTAGGGGAAGGGCTGCGGCCAGGCGACCTTCGGCGCAGTCCCGCCCGCCATCGAGACCCCGCGGCCGAACAGCGAGGCCTGCAGGATTTTCTCATACGGCATCACCCAGGCCACCGCCTGGCGCAGGCGGACGTCCTTGAACGGGCCGACCTGGGTGTTCAGATAGCAGCCCCAGACGCCGTTGGGGATCGGCACGCCGACCACATTGACCTTGCCGGCGTCGAGCAGATCCTTGAAGTCCTTCGGCGGCAGCCCGTACGACACGTCGGCATCGCCGCGCTCCATCAGGGCGCGCCGCGTCGAAGGCGAGGCGATGTCGCGCGCGATGACGCGACGCAGCTGCGGCAGCTTTCCGCAGGCCCAGGCATCGTTGCGGACATAGATCGTCTCGACGCCAGGCTTCCAGCTCTCGACCTTGAAGGCGCCCGAGCCGGCGATGTTGTTCTTGAGATACTCCTTCGCGTGCGGATCTCCGGCCGCGTTGGCCATCGCCAGTTCGGAATCGAAGACGAAGGGGATGGTCACCGCGAGATTGGGCAGCGTCATCTTGTCCTTGCGGACGAAATCGACGCGCAGGGTCTTGTCGTCGACGACGACGAACTGCTCGGGCTTCTCCAGCGAGCCGGCGTTCATCTGCGTCGTGGCGAAGCCGCCGATCGTGCAGGCCCGGTCGAGCGACCATTTCACGTCCTTGGCTGTGACCTTACGCCCGGAGTGGAAGGTGGCGTCGCGCAGCTTGAAGGTGCAGCTCATACCGTCCGACGCGACCTGCCAGCTCTCCGCCAACTCGCCTTCGAGCTCGCCCATCGCGATGGTGTTGCCGCCGCCGCCCGGGATCGGCACCGGCTTGAAGCGCAGCAGCCGGTCATAGCAGTTCAGCGCGACACCGTTGACCGGCTGCGACGAGCCGATGCCCTGCATGTCGAGGCTGTTGGGGCCGTATTCCTGCACCAGCAGCAGCGTTTCGGCGCGGCTCGGAGCCTGCGCCCCGGCGCGGCTCGTCATCACGAAGGGCGCGGCGAGGCCGGCGGCGATGGCGGTGCGGCGTGTGATCGTCATGAAGCGGCCCCTCGATGCGGAAATCGGGCGGTCGCCATGGCATCGCCGGCGACAGCAAGGATATGCCTGTCATGCACAGAGCATGCCGGCCCGTGACCTGGTCGAAGAACCGCATCGCCCCGTCCGAAACGGCGCGGATCGCGGCCGATATCGCCGCTTTGGCGCAGGCAGGGATCGCGCCTCCACCAAGGCGCGAAATACCGCTACGCATGCATCTTGCATGCAATAAGTCATATAATGGCTATTTTATAGCCAGATTTGCGACCGATAGTTAAGTGAGCGTTACCGATCGCTGCCCTTCGACAGAACATGTGCCTGTCCGCGAACGGAGAGCCGCACGCTCGCTCCGACCTCCGGGAGCTCCAGCCCCGAGGACCGGACCCGCACTCGCCTGTCAGCCTCGCCCGGTGCGCCGGCGACGGCCACGACGATCACGCACAGTGCCCCGCTGAACGCGACCTCCTCGACGACACCGTGCCGGGCGCCGGCGTCGGCGACGGGCATCGTCGAGAGGTGGACCTGCTCGGGACGCAGCATGATCTCGCCGACGCCGCGCCGGTGACCGGTCTCGGCCGGGACGCGCCCGAGCGCGCAATCCGCGACGCCATCGCTGATCTCGGCCTCGAGCACGGTGGCGTCGCCGAGGAAGACAGCCGTGTCTCGGTCGACGGGACGCCAATACAAGCCGCTTGGCGTATCGACCTGCACCAGCCGCCCGCGCCGCATCACCGCGAGTTGGTCGGCGAAGGAGAGCGCCTCGGCCTGGTCGTGCGTCACCAGGATCGCGGTGACGCCGGCCTGCTCCAGAACGCGCGTCACCGACTGCCGCACGCTCTCGCGCAGGCCGGTGTCGAGTGCCGAGAACGGCTCGTCGAGCAGCATCAGCGCCGGCTTGCGGGCGAGCGCCCGGGCCAGCGCGACGCGTTGCTGCTGCCCACCGGAAAGTTCGTGCGGCTTGCGCGCGAGCAATCCCGGATCGAGCTCGACCAGCGCCGCGAGTTCCGCGATGCGCGCCACGCGACCCGGCTCCTTCGCAGGCAGTCCGAAACCGATGTTCTCCGCGACGCCGAGATGGGGAAACAGCGCCCCGTCCTGCGGGACATAGCCGACGCCGCGCCTGTGCGCCGCCGCGATCGCCGGTCCGTCGGCGAGCACGGTCCCGGCGAGCGTCACGCGTCCGGCATCGGGCGCCTCGAAGCCGGCGATGATCCGCAGCAGCGTCGTCTTGCCCGAGCCGGACGGCCCGACGATCGCGGTGCGGCTGCCGGCCGGAACCGACAGCGTCACGCCGTCGAGCGCGACGGTCGCGCCATAGCGCTTGCTCACCCCCTCGATCGCCAGAAGGCTCATCGGCCGGTCGCCCGCCTGGCCTGCGTATGGAGAAGCAGCGTCATCGGCAGGGAGAGGACCACCATCAGCACCGCATGAGGCGCGGCCCTGGCATAGTCGAGCTCGCCGGTCAGCGACCAGAATTCCGTCGCGAGGGTGCGCGTGCCGTTGGGCGCCAGCATCAGCGTCGCGGTCAGCTCGGTCGCGACGCCCATCGCGACCAGCGCCATGCAGGCCGCGACGCCGGGCGCCGCCAGCCGCAGGGTCACGGTCAGGATCGTCCGCGCCGGGCTGCGGCCGAGCGCCATCGCGGCCCGCTCCAGCTCGACCGGCACCTGCGCGATGCCGGCGCGCAACCCCACGAGCGCGCGCGGCAGGAACATCAGCACATAGGCCAGAAGCACCGTCGCGACGCTCTGGTACAGCGGCAGCGCGACCGTGACCGTGATCGTCACCAGCGCCAGCGCCACGACCACGCCGGGCAGCGCGCCGGTGTAGGAATGGCAGCCTTCCAGCATGGTCGGAATGCGGCCCGGCGCCCGCACCGAGAGCCAGGCCATCGGCAGCGCCGCCAGCGTCGTCACGAACGCGCCGGCCGCGGCGTAGCTAAGTGTCTGTGCGAACGCCTCGGCCAGGGCGTCGTCGCTCCAGCCCGGCAGCCCTGCGAACCAGAGCCAGCGGCCGAGCGCCAAAGCCGGCACGCAGAGCCCGAGCGCAGCGAGCCCGAGCGGCAGCAGCAGGCAGGCATGGCGGAAACGGCCGAGCGGGCGCAAGGCGGGCGGCTTCGGCGCGCCCGGGCCGAGGCGGGCATAGCGCGCCTGCCCGCGCAGCAGCCATTCGAGCCCGAGCAGCGCGAGGCAGCTCGCGACCAGCACGCCGGCCAGCATGTTGGCCGCCGGACCGTTGTAGCTCGACTGGAACTGGTCGACGATCGCGGTGGTGAAGGTGTCGAAGCGGATCATCGCGTAGAGGCCGTATTCGGCCAGCAGATGCAGCCCGATCAGCAGCGACCCGCCGCAGATCGCCAGCCGCAATTGCGGCAGCACGACCCGGAAGAAGACCTGCAGAGGCGCCTCGCCGAGCGAGGCTGCGACATCTTCCAGCGCCGGATCGAGACGGCGCAGCTGGGCCGCGACCGGCAAATAGAGGAAGGGCAGGTAAGCCAGGACGGAGACCGTGACCGCCGCCGCCAGCCCGTGGAAGGACGGCGCGACACCGACCCAGGCATATGACTGCACGAAGGCCGGCACCGCCAGCGGCGCGACCGCGAGCCAGGACCAGAGGCGTGCGCCCGGCAGATCGCTGCGCTCGGTCAGCCAGGCGAGCGCGACCGAGAGCATGATCGCCGGCGGCAGGGTGCAGAGTTCGAGCAGCGCCGTGTTGAGCAGCAACTCGGCGACCCGCGGTCGAAAGATCAGCGCCGACGCCGTCGCCCAGCCGGTTTCGATCGCGATCCAGGCGATGAAGCCAAGCGGCAGCAGCGCCAGCGCGGCGACGAGGCCGGCGAGCCCGAGCATGGCGCGGCTCGCGAGGTGGCGCTGCCGGCGCAGGGGCAACGCCGGCCTCGTACCGAATGCCGGCCTTGCCGGGATCGACAGGAACGCGGCCATCGACGGCCCGCCGGCTGGGTCAGAGCAGCCCGGCCGCCGTCATCAGCTCGGTGACCTTTTTGCTGTCGAGCCTGGAGGGCTCGACCTTGGGCGCCTCGAGCCTGGCGATCGGTTCGAGCTTCGGATTGGACGCCTCGCCATTGCCGATCGCGTATTCGAAGGAGTCGCCGTCGCGCAGCACGGCCTGGCCATGCTTGCCGCTCATCCATTTCACGAAGGCCTCGGCCTCCTTCTTGTGCTTGCTGGAGGCGAGCACGCCTGCGCCGGACGTGCTCAGGAAGGCGCCCGGATCCTGGTGGCGGAAGTAGTGCAGGCCGATATTGCCGCTGTTTTCGCCCGTCTTCGCCCGGTCGCCGAAATAGTAATAGTGGTAGATCACCGCGCCATCGACCTCGCCGGCATTGACCGCCTTCATCGCGGTCGAGTTGCCGCGATAGGCGGTCGCGTTCGCTTTCATCGCCTTGAGCCAGTCGGCGGTGGCCTTCTCGCCCTTGAGTTCGAGCAGCGCCCCGACGATCGCCTGGAAATCCGCGCCCGATGGCGAAGCGGCCCAGCGGCCCTTCCATTTGGCATCGGCGAGGTCGAGCAGCGAGGCCGGCAGCGCTTCGGGGCCGAGCTTGCGCTTGTCGTAGACGAAGATGGTGCTGCGCGCCGCGACGCCGGTCCAGCGCCCGCTTTCGGGGCGGAACTGCGCCGGCACTTGCTCCAGCACGTCCTTGGGCAGCGTCGCGAACAGGCCGGCCTTCTCGACCAGGGCCATCGCCGGCGAATTCTCGGTGACGAAGACGTCGGCCGGCGAGGCCGCGCCTTCCTGCACGATCTGGTTGGCGAGTTCGGTGTCGCCGCCTTTGCGGATCGTCACCTTGATGCCGGTTTCCTTGGTGAAGCCGTCGGCCCAGGCCCGCGTCAGACTCTCGTGCTGGGCATTGTAGACGGTGATGCCCTCCTGCGCCGATGCCGAGCCCGCGGCGAGCAGAAGGACGAGGCCGGCGGCACGCGCCAGCAGAGAGGATTTCGGCGTCATGGCGATCTCTTCCGTTCCGGCCCGATTGAGCCGGGCCATCGCGCCGGTTAGATTCTCACGCCTAAACCCTGTCAATTTCTATGTTTTTTCATTGTAACAACTCAAAACTGGAACCATCGCCGGCGCGCGCTTTCGTGATTTGACCGGTCAGCGCAGCGCCGCCAGCAGGCGCTCGATGAAGCCGTCGAAGGCGCTTTTGTCGATCCAGCGCAGCACCACGACGAGGTCGTGCTCGGGGTCGATCCAGATCGCGTTGACGCCGGCGCCGAGTGCATGGAAGGCGCTCGCGGGCACGGCCGGATTGGCCGCCGGCCCCCGGTTGAGCCACCAGAGATAGCCGTAATTCGCCAGCGTCGGCGACGGCGTCGTCATCGCCTCGATCCAACCCGGCGAGAGCAGTTCGCGGCCGCCCCAGACACCGCCGCGCGCCATCAGCAGCCCGAAGCGGGCATGGTCGCGCGCGCCGATGAACAGCCCGCCACCCCAGTGTCCGCCGCCCGGCACCGACGGCATCGTCCGACCGTCGATCTCGACGAAGGAGTTGCGGTAGCCCTGCCATTCCCAGCTCTGCGAAGCCCCGATCGGGTCCATGATCCGCTCGCGCAGCACCTCCGGCAGCGGCCGGCCGAAGCGCCGGAGCAGGCAATAGCCGAGCAGGTTCACGCGCACGTCGTTGTATTCGTAGAAGCTGCCCGGTGGATTGAGCCTGCGGCGCTGGCCCTTGCGGCTGTTGTCGGCGCCCGGCCCGATCTGGCGGTTGTGGTCGACCTGGTCCGACTTGCCGAAGATCTCGCCCTGCCACTCGCTCGATTGCTGCAGCAGATGGCGCCAGGTGATCGTGGCGTTGTGCGCGCTCTCGAACCACGGCCCGTCGACGGTCCGGCCCACCGGCTCGTCGACATCGACGATCAGCCCGTCGGAGACCGCGAGCCCCGCCAGCACGGCGATGTAGCTCTTGGCGATCGAGAAGGTCATGTCGGTGCGCGCCGTGTCGCCCCATTCGGCGACCACGCGCCCGCCTTTCAGGATCAGCCCCGCCGGCCCGCCGCGCTCCCTGACCTCCCCGACGATCTCGCTCCACGGCCCGGTCTCGTTCCATTCGACGATGCCGACATAGCGCCCGTCGGGATAATGGAGGCTGCGCGGCCACTGGCTCTCATTGTCCTTGGCGAAGGCGATCGCGCCATCAAGGCGGGCGGGATCGAACCCGGCCTCGCCCGGCGCGACGCTCTCCCAGGAGGCGCCCTCGGCGGCGGGAACATAGGCGGAAGTCGCGCTCATCGATCGTCCTCATTAGCACTACACCGCAGGCGCAGGCTCGCTGCACCGACAGTCATGGGTCGAACCGGCGGCAGTTCCAACCGGCGGCAGGTCAAACCAGCCCGCCATTCACATGCCAGATCTGGCCGGTGACGTAGGAGGCCGCCGGCGAGGCCAGAAAGGCGATCACCGCCGCGACCTCGTCGGGCGCGCCGCGTCGTGCCAGCGGGATGATCGCCTCCATCCGCGCGATCGCCTCCGGATCGAGCTTGCTGCCGCGCCCCTCGTCCTTGCGGATCAGGCCGGGCGCGACCGCGTTGACGGTGATCGCGTCGGCCGCCAGTTCCTGCGCCATCAGCCGGACCACGGTCTCCAGCGCCGCCCGGCTCGTCGCCGTGGCGGCGAAGGGCTGCAGGTCTGTGCGCAACGCATGCGCGACGAAGGACGAGACAGCGACCACGCGTCCGCAGCCTCCCGATTTCAGCAGGGGCCGCGCGGCACGCACCAGCCGCGTGAAGGTGATGACCGAGCCGTCCATGACCCGGCGCAGATCGGCATCGGCCAGCGCCATGATGCCGCCGCGCTGCGCCGCGCCGGCGACCGCGACGACGCTGTCGAGCCGGCCGAACCGATCGGCCGCCTGCGCGACGCCCTGCTCGCCGACGCCGTCCTCGGCGAGATCGCCGAGCCAGGTCTCGACCACCGCACCCCTGGCACGGGCCTCGGCCGCGACCGCGTCGAGACCGGCCTGGTTGGCGCGCGTGTGCAGGACGAGGCCGATGCCGGGACCGGCGAGGGTCAGGGCGGTCGCCCGGCCGATGCCGCTGCCGGCGCCGGTGACGAGATGGACGCGGTCGAGAGCGGCCATGGCCTGCTGCGATCCTGAACGGGTTGGTGGGGGCGGCAGGACTCGAACCTGCAACCAGACCGTTATGAGCGGTCGGCTCTAACCATTGAGCTACGCCCCCGGCGCGGGCCGCTGGATAGCATAGTCGCGGGGCGCGCAGAACCGCCCGGCACGATTTTCACGCCGCACCGCCGGTCTCGTCGCAAACGGCTCGTCTACAACGGAAAAGCCCCGCCGCAGGGTTGCGGCGGGGCTTTCGCGGCAGTGAATCCGGAGCGTGGCGTCAGGCCGCCTCGGCGATCTCCTCGGGCTCGTCATGAGCCGCACCATGGTCGGCGACATGGCCTTCGCGGAATTTGAAGCGGCCGATATGCTCGGTCAGCGCGCGGGTCTGCTCGTCGGTCAGCGCCAGCGCCGCATTGGTCTCCTCGACCAGCGCCGCATTCTGGTGCGCCATGGTGCCGATGCCGTCGATCTCGCCGCTGATCGCCGAGACGTCGCTGGCCTGGCTCCTGGCGGTCTGCGAGATACCGTTCATCAGCCCGGTGAGCTCGTTGACCGAGGAGACGATCGCCTCGAACATGGCGGAGGTCTCCTCGACGAGCCCGACGCCGACCTTGACGTCGCCATGGGCGGCTTCGACCAGTTTCTTGACGTCGTTGGAGGCGTCGGCCGAGCGCTTGGCCAGGCTTCGCACCTCGGAGGCGACGACCGCGAAGCCCTTGCCGGCATCGCCGGCGCGGGCGGCCTCGACCGCGGCGTTCAGCGCCAGCAGGTTGGTCTGGAAGGCAATCTCGTCGATCATCGCGATGACCTCGGAAATCTTGCTGGACGAGGTCCGGATGCGCTGCATCGCCTGCAGCGCCGAGGCCACGACCTGCTCGCCCTGATGGGCGCGCTTCTCGGCACCCTCGGCCATGCCCATCGCCTGGGCGGCCTCGCTCGCGGTCTTCTTGACCGTGCCGGCGAAGGCTCCGAGCTGGTTCGTCGCCATCGAGACGGCGTTGCTCTCCTCGCTGGTGCGCTCGGCCAGGTCGGTGACGCCGTCGAGGATTTCCGAGGTGGCGCTGCGCACGGCCGCGACCGTGTCGGACAGGCGCGCCAGCGTGCTCTCGAACTCCTCGGCCAGGCTGTTGGTGCCCTGCTTCAGCTCCGCGAAAGCGCCCTGATAGATGCCCTCGATGCGGGCCGAGAGATGGCCGGCCGAGAGCTCGCCGAGCACGTCGCAGGTTTCGGTCAGGCCGGTCTGCACGGTCTCCAGCAGCGAATTGACGGAAGCTGCGAGTGCATTCAGTTCCTCGTCGGCGAAATTGGCCTCGACGCGGCGGCTGAAATCGCCGGCGGCGGCGGCCGAGACGACGACGCCGAAGGCCTCGCCGAGTTCGGCCATCATCTGCCGGCGCTGCTCCTGGGCGCGCTGGTCGTCCTCGACCTTGGCGGCCTCGGCGGCGCGCAGCGCCACCGCATTGTCGCGGAACAGCAGCACGCTCTTCGAGATGTCGGAGATCTCATCGTTGCCCTTGGTCTGGACGACCGTCTCGAGCTCGCCATCGGCGATGGCGCGCGTCGCCGACCAGAGCCGGTTGAGGCGGCCGACGATCGCCGGCCGGACATAGAGCAGCGAGAGCGCGAGCGCGATCAGGAGCGAGCCTCCGCCGATCGCGCCGAGCCAGAGCTTGCTCTGCTCGATCAGAGCGGCGGTCGAATGATTCGACGAGATGGCCTCGGCGCGCGAATCGTTGACGAGCTTCTCGACTTCCTTGCGCAAGGTCCCGGCGGCCGTGTCCGCCTCCTTGATGCTGTTGGCGATAGCTTCGGCGGTCAACAGATCGCGACCGCGCGCTTCGACCACGCCGCCGCTGCCCTGGCCGACATCGATCACTGCCTCGATCGCCTTGTTGCGCTCCCTGTTGCTGACGATCTTGTCGGCTGCTGCCATATCCTTTTGTATGCGCAGCACGACGGCGTTCAAACGCTCGCGCGCAGTGCCGAGACGGGCCTTTTCATCGATCTGCACGATCTCACGCAGCAGCCCGATCAGCTCGTTGACCTGCGCCTCGAGCTTGCGGGCAAGGTCGAAAGCCGGGAAATCGCGCTCGTTCAGAGTCTTGAGGGCGGCGTCCATTGCGGCACCGTCGAGACCCTTGACGGTCTCGATGCCCATCGCGACGTTGAACTGCGCCTCGTCAGCCTCCGAGCCAACAGCCTTGACGAAGTTCTCACGTGCCTTGTCGAGCGATTCGAGTGACAGCTGCATCACCGAGGTGTTGCGCAATCTCTCGCCGGTCAGATCGTTGATGTCGTTGATCGGACGCGACAGTCCATCGACCAGTTCGCGGGCCCGCTTCGCCTCGATGCTGCCGTACTGGCCGATCTTGCGGATGATGTCGAACTGTCGCGACTCGATCTTGTCGAGCTCGCCCGTCAGGGCGGAGCGCTGCTGCACCGTCTGGACCTGCATGAAACGCGGGGCCAGAGCCGTCGAGGCCGTCGCGGCCTGCGACAACTCCAGAGCCAGTTCCACCATCGGCATCTTCTGCTCGACCATGTCATTGACGGTCGCGCTGACACGGTCATAGGAGAACCAGGCGACCGCCGATGCGACCAGCGTCAGCATCGTCAGCATGCCGAGCGCGGCATAGATGCGCGCGGCGATGCCGATGCGAAGCGGCGTGCGCTGGCGCGCGGGCTTCTTGGCCTTTTTCATCGATGGTTCTCCGAAATACGACGCAACGCTGGAGACGGGGATCAGGACGTCAGGGACGACACCGAGGCGAACTTGCCGTCCGACCCGATCATGGTGAGATAGACGTCGTCCGAGCCCTGGTTGTCGTTCGGGCCGAACGACATCTTGAAGCCGCCGAAATCGAAGGAGCCGCTGGTCAGCGCCTCCATCACGGCCTTGCGCGTCGGCTCCTTGCCGGCCTTGTCGAGCGCGGCGATCACGGTGCGGCCGACGAGATAGCCTTCGAGCGAGACGAAGCCCGGCTTCTTGTCCTTGGCATCGCTGGCGGCGAGCGCGGCCTGATATGCCTTGACCACCGGGATCGAGGCATCGCTCGGCAACGGCACGACCTGGGTAACGTAGACGCCCTTGCCGGCCTCGCCGAGTTCGGCGGCGAGCGCATCCGAGCCGACGAAGGAGATGTTGATGAAGGTCGGCTCGAACTTGAGCTGCTTGCACAGCTTGATGAACTCGGCGCAGGGCTTGTACGGCCCGACCATCACGACGGCCTCGGGGCTCGCCTTGCGGATTTCGAGCAGGGCCGAGCGGACGTTGACGGTGTTGCGCTCGAAGGTGCCCTCGGCGGCGAGGCTCATCTTGCGCGCGTCCATCGCCTTCTTGACGCCGGCGAGCCCGGCGCGCCCGAAGGCGTCGTCCTGGTAGAAGATCGCGATCTTGCTGAAGCCCTTGTCCTTGACCAGGCGCTCGATCCAGACCTCGGTCTCCTGGAAGTAGGAGGCGCGGACGTTCACGACATGCGGCAGATAGGGGTTGCGCAGGCCCTCGGCCCCGGTGAAGGCGCCGATGAAGGGCAGGCCCGCGTCCTTGGCGATCGGATGGGCGGCCATCGCGGTCGGGGTGCCGACCGGGCCGACGAGCGCGAAGACGTCCTTGGCGATCAGCGCCTTGGTCGCCTCGATCGATTTGTTGGGTTCGTAGCCGTCGTCCTCGGTGACGAGTTCGAGCTTGCGGCCATGGACGCCGCCCTTGGCGTTGATCTCGGCGAAGGCGGCCGTCAGACCGTCGCGCATGCCGAGACCCAGCGCGCTGGCCGGACCGTCGAATACCGCCGCCTGGCCGAGAACGATCTTGTCGGCCGAGATGCCGGCTTCCGCAAAGGCACGGGCGGGAAGAAGCGACGCGAGCGCGCCGGTAGCAAGGCCAGTCAGGACGTCGCGACGATCGAGCATATGATTAACCCTCGGTTCTTGTTTTCAATGGGCCGGCATAGGCGTCTCCATCGTTAAGATTGTCGGGACGGGCTTAAAAAACGCTTAAGCAAACGGATTCTTTTGAATCAACCGCAGAAATGCCGGCTTCACGCCCCGTTAGGAGCTGCGGCGGAACCGAGTCCGGATTGGGACCGGATCAGGCGCCCGGCAGCGGCGGCACCGGGCGCGGGCGGCCTTCCTCGTCGATCGCGACGAAGGTGAAGGTCGCGTCGGTGACCTTCTCGTTGACGGTGGTGCGGAAGCGCCGGGCCCAGGCCTCGACATGGATCTTCATCGAGGTCCGGCCGATCGTCTCGACCTCGGTATAGACGCTGAGCACGTCGCCGACCTTGACCGGCCGGATGAAGGTCATCGCATCGACCGCGATCGTGACCACCCGCCCCTGCGCCCGGTCGACCCCGGCGATGCCGCCGGCGGCGTCCATCCGCGACATCACCCAGCCGCCGAAGATATCGCCATTGGCATTGGTGTCGGCCGGCATGGCGTTGACCCGGACGGTCAGGTTGCCGCGCGGCGCATCCTCGGGCGTCAGGCCGGGTTCGGTCATCTTGGATCGGTCTCCAGTTCGATGCCGTTAGCAAACACGCGCCGTCATCCCGGGCAAGCGTAGCGCAGACCCGGGATGACGGGGCGGGTTTGGATCAGCCTCGCCCCAGCTCCTTCCGCACCAGGGCCGCACCCTGCGCGAGGGCCGCGAGCTTGCCGTAGGCGACCTCGAAGGACATCGGCGCCAACCCGCAATTGGTGCAGGGGTAGAGCTTTTCGGGCGCGACGAATCTCAGCACCTCGCGGATCGAGGCCGCGACCTCTTCCGGCGTCTCGATCGCATTCGTCGCGACGTCGATCGCGCCGGCCAGCACGTCCTTGCCGTCGAGCAGCTTTATCAGTTCCAGCGGCACCTTGGAGTTGCGGCATTCGAGCGAGACCTGGCCGATCGAGCTCTTCGCGATCGCCGGGAAGGTCTGCTCGTAATGGCGCCACTGCTCGCCGAGCGTCGCCTTCCAGTCGATATTCGCCTTGATGCCGTAGCCGTAGCAGATGTGAACGGCCGTCGTCGCGGTCAGCCCCTGCGCCGCCCGCTCCAGGCAGGCGATGCCCCAGTCGGCGACCGCTTCCATGTAGACGTTGTAGGCCGGCTCGTCGAACTGGATGACGTCGACGCCGATCGCCTGAAGCTCAGCCGCCTCCTCGTTCAGCACCTCGGCGAAGGCCATGGCGAGATCCTCGCGCCGGCCGTAATGCGCGTCGGCGATGGTGTCGACGATCGTCATCGGTCCCGGCAGCGTGAACTTCAGCTTGCGGGACGTGTGCGCACGCGCCGCTTCCGCCTCCATGCGATGGACCGCGCCCTTGCGCCGGATCGGCCCGGTGACCGTCGGCACCTCGGCCTCGTAGCGGTTGTTGCGGATGCCCATGATCGTCTTCTTCTCGAAGTCGATCCCGTCGAGATTGGCGAGGAAGCCGTGCACGAAATGCACCCGCGCCTGCTCGCCATCGCCGACGATGTCGAGCCCGGCATCCTCCTGCAGCTTGACCGAGAGGATGGTGGCGTCGCGTTTGCCGGCCTCCAGAGCCTCGCCCTGCAGCCGCCACGGCGCCCACAGCTTCTCGGGCTCGGCCAGCCAGAGCGGCTTCGGCAGGCTGCCGGCGATGGTGGTCTGGAGCATGGGCGTGTCCTCGGTCGCGCTTTTGTCGTTGAGCCGACATCGGCCAAGCGGCAGACTGCGTCAAGCGGAGGGCCGGCGCGCGGTCATGGAGCAGGACTGGGAATTGGTGCGGGCCACGCCGGCGCCTGATCTCGTCGGTATCGTGATCGGCTATTCCGGCTATCGGGAGATGCGACCGCTGGCTTTGACGCGTTGCGAGCCGGCCACGGCCGTCATTCCGCTGATCGTCAATTTCGGCGCGCCCTTCGTCATGACGATGCCGGATGGAGAACGGCTGGCGCCGGCCAGCTTCGCGGCCGGCATCGTCGATCGTCCGGTGCTGGTGTCCTCGACCGGCATGTCGGCCTGTGTCCAGATCGATTTCACGCTCGCCGGAGCCGCCCGATTCTTCGGACCCGGCCTCGGTGACATGGCCGGAAAGGTCGTGGCGCTGGACGACCTTGCCCTCGACGGCGATATGGCCGAGCGTCTCGAAGCTGTTAAGACATGGGCCGCACGCTTCGACGTGCTCGACCGCCTCGTCCGAAGCCGCCTCTCGCAAGGGCGCAGCCTCTCGGCAGGGGTCGCAGAGGCGTTGCAGATGCTGCGGAACGGCCGTAGGCGCATCCGCGACATCGCCTCCGAGATCGGCTGGAGCGAACGTCATCTATCGCGACGCGTCGTCGCGGAAACAGGCGCCGCGCCAAAGACGATCGCCCGCATCCTCCGCTTCGAGGCGGCACGGCGGCTGTCTGCACGCTGCGGCTCGCTCGGTTGGGCTGAACTTGCCTTGGCAGCCGGCTATGCCGATCAGGCCCATCTGATCCGGGAATTCAGGACGCTCGGCGGGTTTCCGCCGGCAGCCCTCCTCGCGCAGGACGCCGACATCCAGGCACCCGCCTGAGTCCGTTTCGTTCAATCGGCGAGGCATGACACGCGCTAGATTGCGACAGACGAGACCAGGAGCCGCCCATGACCAAGCCGCCCGCCATGATCTGTATCTGCCTGCGCTACGCCGACGCCCCCCGACTATACGACTGGCTGATCGAGGCTTTCGGCTTCGAGAAGCTCGCCACCTATTATTCCGAAGACGGCAAGACGCTGCTTCATGGCGAGCTGCGCATGGGCGACAGCGTCGTCATGCTCGGCTCGGCGGAGAACAACGAATTCGGCAAGCTGGTCTCGCGTCCGGCCGAGCTCGGCGGCACCACAGCCTCGCCCTATATTGCGACCGACGACATCGACGCCCGCTGCGAGCGAGCGCGCGCGGCGGGCGCCGAAATCTGCATGGAACCGCGCGACCAGCCCTATGGCAGCCGCGACTTCATCTGCAAGGACCCGGAGGGTCACCTCTGGTGCTTCGGGACCTATCGGCCGGGTCTGACCGCCGCGTGATCCTGTCGGCCCGGGGGCCCGAAATTGTCGCCTTGCCGAAGGCGCTGGGACTTCGCTCCGGCAAGTCGGCTGGCGTGGCGTTCGAGAACCGGAGCGGAGCGGACTTGTGTCCGTGAGCACCGGAAGCGCAGAACACCGCGTCAGACGGCCGCTGGAGTAGAATGTCCCAGCGCCTTCGGCCGCGCCCGCAGCATCAGCCAGCACACCACGGCGAGATTGACGAGGTTCCACGCCAGCCCGTTGAGGAAGGCGAGGCGATACGACGCGGTCAGGTCGTAGATCAGGCCGGAGATGTAGCCGCCGACAGCCATTCCCAGGATCGTCGCCGAGAGCACGAGGCCGATGCGCACGCCGGCCTCCTTGGCCGGCAGGTATTCGCGGATGATGACCGCGTACATCGGCACGATGCCGCCCTGGAACAGGCCGAAGATGCCGGTGACGATGTAGAGCGAGGTCAGCCCGTCGAACCACAGATAAAGGAAGAGCGCGAGCCCCTGCATCAGCGAACCGAGCGCGAGCGTGGCCGCGCCGCCGATCCGGTCGGCGACGAAGCCCGAGCCGATCCGGCTGACGATACCGAGCCCCAGCATCAGCGACAGCATCTCGGCGCCGCGCGCGACGCCGTAGCCGAGATCGCCGCAATAGGCGACGAGATGGACCTGCGGCATCGACATCGCGACGCAGCAGCAGAAGCCGGCGAGCGCGAGCAGTCCCTGGAGCTGGTTGGCGCTCAAGCCCAGATCACCGCGCGCACCGGCGCTCGCCGCCTCGTCCACGGCCAGGCTCTCGGCCGAGGGGCGGCGCCGGAAGAAGGCCGCCATCGGCAGCATCACCGCGAGCGCGACCAGCCCGATGCCGATATGGACCGCCCGCCAGCCATGGTTCTGCAGCCCCCAGCTGATCACCTGCGGCCAGATCACGCCGGCGAGATAGCTGCCAGAGGCGCCGAAGACGACGGCGAGCCCGCGATGGCGCCGGAACCAGTGCGACAGATCGGCGATCAGCGGCCCGAAGCCGGCGCCGCCGCCGATGCCGATCAGCAGCAGGTGCAGCAGCGCGAACTGCCAGAGCGTCTGCGCCAGCCCGGCCAGCATGTAGCCTGCGCCGAGCAGCAGCGCGCCGAGCACGATCGGGACGACGATGCCGTGGCGATCGGCGATCCGCCCCATCGCGATGTTGCCGAAGCCGAAGCCGATCATCACGCAAGTATAGGGCAGCGAAGCTCCGGCCCGCAGCGTGCCGAACTCGGCCTGCACCGCCGGCAACACCACGACGACGGACCAGGTCCCGACGCAGGCCACCGTGCCGACGACGAGCGCGAGCGCGAGCCTCAGCCAGGCGTAGGACGAATCGGGCGCATAGCGCGCATCAATCGGAGCCATGTTTCCTCGCCGCGCCGCTTTCCGGGAGCGGCGTTCTGCGAGGCAGGATTAGGCGGCGCGCGAGGCCGTCACAAGCGCATCGGCTGCAGGGCAGCCTAGCGTGACGACGCGTGCCCCCGCCCGCTCCGGCAACGGCGCGAAGCGGCCGTCACGGCGCCTTGGCTCCGCCCGCCAGCGCCCGCTGCAGGAAGACCTTGGCCACGTCGCGCGCTTCGGCGAGGTTGACGATGGTGTGCTTGTCGGTCGACAGCGTCGCGACCAGCGCCTGCGCGTGCTCCTTGAGGGCGCCGGCGCAGGTGCCCTTGACGTCGTAGCCCTTGTTCCAGGGATTGTCCGGCGAGAAATACGGATCCTTGACCGCGATCAGCGCCAGGGTCGGGGTCTCCTTGGGAATGGCCGTGCGCGGCGCCTCGACGAAATAATTGGCCTCGCAGGACCAGGCGTACATGATCCGCGCGAACGGCCTGGCGTCGCCGAGCCGCGCCACCGGCACCGCGCCCTCGCTGGTCCCGATCACGACGATCCGGTCCGGGTCGACCCAGGGCAATGCGCGGGCCTGCGTCAGCGCATTGTCGAGTTCCGCCAGCCGCAGGGCATGGACGCGCTCATAGGTCGGCTTGTCGATCGGCGAGGTATAGGTCAGGCGCTCGGGGATCGCGAGGCTGTCGGGCGCGATCGAGGGCAGCCCGAGCTCCTGCGCCAGCCAGGCCTGATACTCCTTGACGAAGCCGGCGACGCCGCTCGAACCGTGCATCACGATCGCCAGCGGCGAGCGCCGGGAGGCGGCGACGGCCGGCATCTGCTCGATCGCGCCTTGCCAGCCCGGGCCACCGGTCAGCGCCGGCGGCAGCACGATATTGGCCTTGCGCCAGGTCAGCGCGAGGTTCCCGGGCGAGGCATCGAGCACGGAGCCCTTGATGTCCTGCGCCGGCGCGGCAATTGCGCCGATCGCCATCGACAATGGCAGCATCAGCGTGCGCAGCATGGTGCGGATGATCATGGGCGGGCTCCTGTCGATCGGGAGCCGGGAGATTAGCGCATTGGTCATGATCGATTCGATCGTATAAAGCGATCGATTGACCGCGCTAGCGACTGGATGACGGATGCGTGACCGACGGCCGACCATCGTCGAGCTCGAAGCCTTGCGGGCAACCGTGACGGAGGGCACGACCGCCGCGGCCGGGCGCCGGCTCGGCCGCTCGCAATCCTCAGTCAGCCGCGCTCTGGCCGAACTGGAACGGCGTCTCGGCCGGCCACTGTTCGAGCGCCGCGGGCGCATGATCGTGCCGAGCGCCCATGCGCTGGCGCTGAACCGCCGGCTCGATCCCGTCTTCGCGGCGCTCGACGGCCTGCAAGGCGCCATGCCGGCGTCGGAGCCGGCCGAACTCGCCATCGCGGCCCCGCCCGCTTTTGCCTTGTCGCTTCTGCCGCGGGCCTTCGCCGCCTTCTCGCGCGATCATCCCGGCTGCCGGCTGCGGCTCGAGGTCGTGGCGACGCCGGAGCTGGTGACGCGCGTCGCCGAAGGCGAGGTCGAGATCGGGCTCACCGATTCCCTCGTCGCCAGCGATTCCGTCCGCGTCGAGCCGTTCCGGACCTCGCAGGCCTGCTGCCTGATGCCGGCCGGCCATCGCCTGGCCGCCCGCGAGCGCATCCCGGTCCGGGAACTCGATGGCGAACGCTTCGTCGCGCTGGCGCGGCGCCACTCGATGCGCCGGCAGATCGATGCCCTGCTGGCCGCCGCGGGAATCCGCTATTCCGTCGCGGCGGAGACCTCGACCGCGATCGCCGCGCTCGGCCTGATCAGAGCCGGCATCGGCATCGGCCTGCTCAACCCGTTTCCGCTGATCGAGCCTGGCGGCGTTCCGGGCCTCGTCGCGCGACCACTCGCGGAACCGCTGGTCTATCGCAGTGCATTCGTGCTGCCGGCGCATGTCCCGCCATCGCCGATCGCGAAGCGGTTCCAGGGCTTCCTGGCGCGGTTCGTCCGCGATGCTCCCGATCCAGGCGGGGCCGGCTGAACCGGCGCAGCGCTCAGCCGCCGGTCATCTCGCGATAGGCGCTGGCTTCCAGCGGCCGGCCGAGCAGGAAGCCCTGCGTCAGGTCGCAGCCCTCCTGGATCAGGAAGTCGAGCTGCTCGGGCGTCTCGACGCCCTCGGCCACCACCTCGATGCCGAGTGCGTGGCCGAGCTGGATCACCGCCCGCGTGATCGCGACCGATTCCAGCGTGACGCCGAGCTTGGCGATAAAGCCGCGGTCGATCTTGAGCGTCGTCAGCGGGAAGCGGTGGAGATAGGAGAGCGAGGAATAGCCGGTGCCGAAATCGTCGAGCGCGATCCGCACGCCGAGCGCGCGCAACCGGCCGAAGGTGATCATGGCCCGCTCGGCGTCTGTCACCATCACGCCTTCGGTGATCTCGAGTTCGAGCCGCTCCGGATCGAGCCCGCTCTCGGCCAGCGCCGCCTCGACGCGCGCGACGAGATCGCCCGACTGGAACTCGATCGCCGAGATGTTGACGCTGATGCGCAGCGGGTTGGCCCAGCTCACCGCCTCGCGGCAGGCGCTGCGCAGGACATGCGCATCGAGCGCCGCGATCAGCCCGGCCTCCTCGGCCGCCGGGATGAAGGTCGCGGGCGAGACGACGCCGTGGACGGGATCGCGCCAGCGCGCCAGCGCCTCGAAACCGGCAGCCGTCCCGTCGGCCCGGAACAGCGGCTGGTAATGGACCTCGATCTCGCCGGCCTCGATCGCCTCGCGCAGATGCCGGCGGAAGACCAGCCGCTCCTGCTCGCGTGCCTGCTCGGAGGGGTCGAACATGCGGATGGCGCCCGGCCCGTCCGCCTTGGCGAGATGCAGCGCGGCATTGGCGCTGGCGACGAGCCTGGTCTCGTCCGTGCCGTCCTGCGGGAACCGGGCGCAGCCGGCGCTGGCGCTCACCACATAGCGCGCCGTGCCGATCTCGAACTCGGCGGCGAAGGCCGCGCGCAGGCGCTCGCCGAGTGCCGCCGCCTCGCCGTCGCCGGCGCCGCAGCGCGAGACCAGCATGAACTCGTCGCCGCCGATCCGGGCGAGGAAATCCTCGCCGGCCTTCAGCCGCAGGCGCCGCGCCGCCTCGACCAGGACGGCGTCGCCGACGGCGTGCCCGTTCTCGTCGTTGAGCGCGCGGAAGCCGTCGATGTCGAGCCGCATCACGACGAAGCTCGCCGCCTCGCCGCGCGCCTGCCCGATCTTGCTGGCGAGATGGGCGCCCAGCGCCAGCCGGTTCGCCAGCCCCGTCAGCGCGTCGTGCTGGCGCGCATCGGCGAGGCGTTCCTCGGCCTGCCTGCGCTCGCTGATGTCGACCAGCAGATTGAAGCCGCCGACCAGCACGCCATCCGCATCGAAGAGCGGTGTCGGAAACGGCATGAACGGCACGCGCCGGCCGTCCGGCCGCTCCAGAACGGCCTCGACACCGCGGACCGGCCGCCGCTCGCGCAGCGCCACCGCCATCGGACAGTCGCCATGAGCCAGGGGCGTGCCGTCGGTGGTGTAGAGCCGGTGGCTGACGCACCAGACATCGCTGCCGAGCTCGGCCTCGCGTCCACACAGTGCCGCGGCGGCGCGGTTGGCATAGGTGACGCGGCCATCGGCGTCGGTGATGTAGACGGCAGCCGGAAGCTGATCGAGAACGCTGGCGAACCACCCGCCGTCGGGCCGCGCATGCTGCGCCGCGTCACCGGCGAGCGAGAAGCCCGCCTCGACCAGCGTCGCGAGCGCGGGAACGGCCGCGACGGAAGCCGGCTGAACGGCCCTCATCGTCACGTCTTGGCTGGCGACAGCCTTTGGCATTCGCAAACCCGCTCCAGCTCGGATGGCTTTTTTCGAGCCTCATATGGGCGGTGCAGTTCCCAACAAAAGCTTAAAATGCGGGCAGTTCGGTCAACCCCACACAAACTGTCGACAGCATGCACGATACAAGAAAAGCAATGAAGTGCCAGAGAAAATTATTCTCCAAATGAGACGACGCGCAACATTCTCAGCTGCGCAGTAAGTCGTAGCGCCGGATGACCAAGCGTCAGACATCGGCCCGGCGAAACCGGCGGGAACGAAAATTATTTGAACAAACCGTCGCCGCGCTCGTCGATCAGCTGCTGGCCCTTGACCAGGGCGAAGTCGGCCGCGTCCGCCGCGCTCGGGAAGCGATCGGCCCTCACGAAGCGGTGCTGATGCAGTTCGCCATCGATTTCCTTCTCGACCACGCCGCAGAGCTGATGCTGCCCGCCCTCCTGATAGGGCGTCGCATGGATGGTGAAGCCCTTGTGCTCCAGGCTCTTCAGCGGTCCGGCGGGCGCGGCCGGCTCCTTTTTGCCGCCGAACAGGGATTTCAGGAACGACATCGGCTTGTCCTCGTCGGCGCGAACGGCGCGTGGGCGACTGCGGCAGAGGTAACGCCGCGCGACGGTGCTGCCAAGACCCGCATCCGGGAGGCGGCGGTCAGGCCAGGTGCAGCACGACCTCGCGACGGTGCGGCGCGTCGCGATGCTCGAACAGGTAGATACCCTGCCAGGTCCCGAGCCCGAGCCTTCCCCGCATCACCGGGATCGACAGCGAGACCGGCGTCAGCGCCGCCTTGATATGGGCCGGCATGTCGTCCGGCCCCTCGGCGCGATGGACGAGATAGGCCATCGCCGGATCGTCGGCAGGCGGCGCCAACCGCCGAAAGAAGCCGTCGAGATCGCGCCGGACATCCGGGTCGGCATTCTCCTGGATCAGCAGCGAGCAGGAGGTGTGGCGCACGAACAGGGTGAGAAGCCCGCTCTCGACGCCGGCCCCGGTGACGAAACCGGCGACGCGCTCGGTGAACTCGTAGAGCCCCTGCCCGCGCGTCTCCAGCCGCAGAACGAGCTGCTGCGCCATCGCGCCGGTCAGCGCTCCGTCAGCGCGAGCTTGGCCCCGAGCGCGACGAAGGCCGCGGCGAAACTGCGGCGAAGCCAGGCCATCACCTGCGGCCGGCCGACGACCCTGTCCCGCATCGCCGCCGAAAACAGCCCGTAGAGCGCGAAGACGACGAAGGTCATCGCCATGAAGACGCTCGACAGCTCCAGCATGCGCGCCAGCGGCGCGGCTTCGTCGGCGGCGATGAACTGCGGCAGGAAGGCGACGAAGAAGATCGAGAGCTTCGGGTTCAGCACGTTGATCGCGATGCCGTCGATCAGCACGCGCCGGGCCGAACGCGGATCGGCCTTCTCCTCGACCGTGAGCGCACCGTGCTCGCGCAGGGTCTGCCAGGCCATCCAAAGCAGATAGGCGACGCCGGTATATTTGACGATCTCGAAGGCGAGCGCGCTGGCATGCAGCAGCGCCGCCAGGCCCATCATCGCCGCCGCCAGATGCGGCACGATGCCGAGGGTGCAGGCGAAGGCCGCGAGCACGCTGGCACGCGGCCCGCGCGTGAGGCCCGCCGCGATGGTGTAGAGCGCGCCGGTGCCGGGCGAAGCGACGATGATCAGCGAGGTCAGGAGGAATTCGGGGGACATGAGGCTTGCTCCGATGGCGCGCGCCATCAGAGACGAGCTCATCCGCCTTGTCGAGCCGCTCCGCGCAGGTCAGCGCATCGCGGCGCGCTGGCGCACCAGAGCGAGGATCGCCTGCGAGATCGGCGTCGGCACCTCGACCCAAGCCGCCATCTCGACCACTGCGCCGAGCAACGCCTCGATCTCGAGCGGGCGGCCCTTCTCCAGATCCTGCAGCATCGAGGTCTTGTGCCGCCCGACATCGGCCGCACCGTCGATCCGCTTGTCGACGTCGATGGCGAAGCGCACGCCGAGCGCCTCCGCCACGGCCTGGCCTTCCAGCATCATCGCCCGCGCCGCCGCGCGCGTTCCGGCGTCGCCGACGACGATGTCGAGCGTCGCTCCGGTCAGCGCGCTCAGCGGATTGAACGCCATGTTGCCCCAGAGCTTGACCCAGAGATCGTCGCGGATGCGCGGCCGGACCGGCGCCTTCAAGCCCGCCCTGATCATCAGTTCCGACAATCTGCCTGCCCGCTCCGAGCGGCTGCCATCGGGCTCGCCCAGCGTGAAACGATCGCCATAGGAGTGCGAGATCACGCCGGGCTCGACGATTTCGGCCGCAGGATAGACGATGCAGCCCAGGGCCCGAGCCGGCGGCAGCGCGCGCCAGAGCGTGCCATCGGGATCGACAGAGGTGACGATCCTGTCCCCGAACGGCCCGTCGAGCTTGTAGGCATACCACCAGGGCACGCCATTCACGGCTGAGACGATCGTCGTCTGCGGCCCGATCAGCGGTTTGAGCTGGGCCAGCGCCGGCTCGATCGAATGCGCCTTGAGGGTGATGAAGAGATAGTCCTGCGGACCGACCGAGGCCGGATCGTCGGCGACGCGTGGTTTCGTCTCCAGCGTCCTGCCCTCGCTGACGAGCGTCAGCCCGCGCTCACGCATCGCCTGAAGATGCGGCCCGCGCGCGATCACCGTGACCGGCGTGCCGGACGCTTCGAGCCGGGCCGCGAGGAAGCCGCCTATGGCGCCGGCACCGAAGACGCAAATCGACGGCGAAGCGCTCACGCCGCGGCCTCCGCGCCAAGGCCGAGCTTCTGCGCCAGCCCGACGCGCTGGAGCTTGCCGGTCGCGCCCTTCGGGATTTCGTCGACGAACAGCACACGGCGCGGCGTCTTGAAATCGGCCAATCTGGCTGCGGCGAAGTCGCGGATTTCGCGCTCGCTCGCGCTCATGCCCTCGCGCAGCACCACGACGGCGGCGACCTCCTCGCCGAGCTTCGGGTGCGGCATGGCGAAGGTCACGACCTGGGCCACCGCCGGATGGTCCATCAACACGGTGTCGACCTCGAGCGGGCTGACCTTCTCGCCGCCGCGATTGATGATCTCCTTCAGCCGCCCGGTCAGGAAGAGATAGCCCTCCTCGTCGAGCTTGCCCTGGTCGCCGGTGCGGAACCAGCCGCCGGCGAAGGCCTTGAGATTGGCATCGGGATTCGAGGCGTAGCCCGGCGTCACGTTCGGGCCGCGGATCACCACCTCGCCGATCTCGCCCTGCGCGAGCAGCGCGCCGGCCTCGTCCATGATCGCGACCTCCGGCCCGGCGGCGATGCCGACGGAACCTGGTTTCCGCGCGCGCGGCGGCAGCGGATTGGCGCACATCTGGTGCGTCGCTTCGGTCATGCCATAGGCCTCGATCACCGGGCAGCCGAAGACGCTCTCCAACTCCGCCATCACCTGCGGCGGCAGCGAGGCCGACGACGAGCGCACGAAGCGCAGCGGGGCGCTGCGCACCCGCTCGGCATTGTGGCCGGCGCGCGCGAGGATCGCCTGATGCATCGTCGGCACGGCCGTGTACCAGCTCGGCCTGACCTCCTCCAACCAGCCGAAGACCTTCAGCGCGTTGAAGCCGGGCGTGCAACAGACCGATGCGCCCGCACCGAGCGAGCTCAGCACCGCCGCGATCAGCCCGTGGATGTGAAAGAGCGGCATGATGTTGAGGCAGAGATCGTCCGGCGTCAGCGCCAGCGACGTCGCGATATGGCGGGCGGACGCGGCCAGGTTGGCGTTGCTCAGCGGCACGATTTTCGGCCGCGCCGTGGTGCCGGAGGTGTGCAACACCAGCGCGATGTCGTCGGCTTCAGCCGGGCCGCCGGCGGTTGGGGCGGCCTGCGGGAGCGCGCTCGTATCGAGCCGGTAGCGCCCTGCCGGGCCGCTGGCCTCGGGCGACAGCGTGATGACCGCTACTCCGAGTTTTTCCGCGACCGCCCGCGCCGGCGTCTCGTCGCCATCCTGGAGGATCACCGCCTTGGGCTGGAGATCGCTGAGGTAGAACTCGAATTCTTCGGCGCGGTAGCCCGGATTGAGCGGGGCCGCAGTGGCAGCGCCGGCGACCGCGACGAAGCAGGACGCCATCGCCGGACCGTTCGGCAGCACGATCGCGACCCGGTCGCCGCGCCCGATGCCGACGCCGTTGAGGGCAGCCAGCGTCTTTCCCGCGAGCGCGCGCAGAGCGCCGAAACTCAACCAGGCCAGCCCCGGCGCACCGATCGCGGGCGCGTCGTCGGCGCCGCGCTGGACGATGTCGTGCATTGTCGATGAGGTCGGGCCGGACATGGTGGTCGCACGCTCCCTTGGCATGCCGCAGCTTGAAGGCGGCTTGGCCGGGAGGGGATCACGACAGGGCGGCGAAGGCAAATCGGGGCCACGATCGAGCCCAGCCGGGACACCGATCAGGGCCACATAAAAGGAAAGGGCGCCTCGCGGGCGCCCGGTTCCGACTTTCAGTTGTCCAGAAAGCTTCTGAGCTTCCTCGACCGGCTGGGATGCTTCAGCTTGCGCAGCGCCTTCGCCTCGATCTGGCGGATGCGCTCGCGGGTCACCGAGAACTGCTGGCCGACCTCTTCGAGCGTGTGGTCGGTGTTCATGCCGATGCCGAAGCGCATGCGCAGCACGCGCTCCTCGCGCGGCGTCAGCGAGGCCAGCACGCGTGTGGTCGTCTCGCGCAAGTTGGACTGGATCGCCGCGTCGATCGGCAGGATCGCGTTCTTGTCCTCGATGAAGTCGCCGAGATGCGAATCTTCCTCGTCGCCGATCGGGGTCTCCAGCGAGATCGGCTCCTTGGCGATCTTCAGAACCTTGCGCACTTTCTCGAGCGGCATGGCGAGCTTCTCAGCCAGTTCCTCCGGCGTCGGCTCGCGGCCGATCTCGTGCAGCATCTGGCGCGAGGTCCGCACGATCTTGTTGATCGTCTCGATCATGTGGACGGGGATGCGGATGGTGCGGGCCTGGTCAGCGATCGAGCGCGTGATCGCCTGGCGGATCCACCAGGTCGCATAGGTCGAGAACTTGTAGCCGCGGCGGTACTCGAACTTGTCGACCGCCTTCATCAGGCCGATATTTCCCTCCTGGATCAGGTCGAGGAACTGCAGGCCGCGATTGGTGTATTTCTTGGCGATCGAGATCACGAGGCGCAAATTGGCCTCGATCATCTCCTTCTTGGCCTGACGCGCCTCGCGCTCGCCCTTCTGGACCATCAGCACGATCTTGCGGAATTCCTGGATCTCGAGCCCGGTCTCGGAGGCGAGCGTGTGGACCTCCTCGCGCAGCTCCTTGATCCGGTCCTTCTCGACCGCGACGAACTCCTTCCAGCCGCGCGAGCCGAGTTTGGAGACGCGCAGCAGCCATTTCGGATCGAGCTCGCCGCCGACATGCTGCTTGAGGAAGTCCTCGCGGCCGACGCCGTAGCTCTCGGCCAGGCGCAGCAGCCGCGTCTCGTGCGAGATCAGCCGCTTGTTGATGTCGTAGAGCTGCTCGACCAGCGCCTCGATGCGGTTGTTGTTCAACGAGAGCGACTTCACCGCGGTGATGATGTCGTCCTTGAGCTTGCGGTACTTGCGGTCCTGCGACGGCGAGAGCTTGGTGTTCTCCAGCCGGTTGGCGATGTCCTGGTCCTGCAGGCGGCGCAGCTTCTTGTAGTTGTCGGCGATCGAATCGAACGTCTCCAGCACGCGCGGCTTGAGCTCGGCCTCCATCGCCGAGAGCGAGACGTTGTTCTCCATGTCGTCGTCGTCGAGATCGGGCGGCAGTTCGCCTTCGGGCGTCTCGCCCTCGGCCGCGGCGGCCTCCGGCTGCGGAGCGCCTTCGACGGCCTCTCCGCCCTCGCCGGGCACCTGCGCCGGATTCTTGGCGTCGGGGCCGGCATAGGTCGCCTCGAGATCGATGATGTCGCGCAGCAAAACCTTGGCGTCGACGAGCTCGTCGCGCCAGATGATGATCGCCTGGAAGGTCAGCGGGCTTTCGCAGAGCCCGGCGATCATCGCCTCGCGGCCGGCCTCGATACGCTTGGCGATCGCGATCTCGCCTTCGCGCGAGAGCAGCTCGACCGAGCCCATCTCGCGCAGATACATCCGCACGGGGTCGTCGGTGCGCTCGGTCGGCTCGAGATTGCGCTTGACCTCGACGGGCAGGGCCGAGCGCTGCGTCTCGGCAAGCTCGCCGCCTTCGCTCTCGTCCTCGTCGCCGCCGTCCTTGCCGCGCGCCGCGCGTTCCTCGCCGGCGGCTTCCGGATCCTCGTTGTCGACGACGTTGATGCCCTGCTCGCTGAGCTGGCCGAGCACATCCTCGATCTGCTCGGAGGAGAACTCCTCCGAGGGCAGCACTTCGTTCAGTTCGTCATAGGTGACATAGCCGCGCTTCTTGGCGAGCTTGATCATCCGCCTTACGGCCTGATCGGTCAGATCGAGCAACGGTCCGTCGGTCGTGGGGGGCGCATCCGGCACGACCTGATCGGTCTTTTCCCGTTCGCTCGCTTTCGTCGCCATCAATCAGCGCTCCGCATGGTCCGCGCCGCCGCTGCCCGGGAGGGCATCATGCCGACGCATAAAAGGGCGCAGCGGCCGCTGGTCCGGCACGCTCACCCCACCTGAGTTCGTCTTGGCCAGATGGAACCGGTCCCGTTGAGGAATCGTGAACCGTCCGTCGCCCCGCACGCATGTCTCGACCGTCGCAAGTCCCGGCGCGTCAGTCGCCGGGCATCGCCTCGGTCCCCTCGATCGTCTCGAGGCGGGCCTTGACGTCCTTGATCCAGGCGAAATTGGCTTCGGTCGCTTCGTCAGCCAATGCGCGCTCGGCTGCCTTCAGCTCGCTATGTAGCGTCCGCGCGCGCTGATGCAAGACAATTGCCTGCCTGATCGAGTCGAAAACCGATTCAGGATCAGCGCCTTGCGCGAGCTTCAGCCGCTCGGCCGGGCCGGTGACGGCCATCAGCGCGCCTTGCGCCTCCCGCACCCGCGGCTGCGCCAGTCGCTCGGCCAGGACCGTCGCATCGAGGCTGTCGTCGAGGATGGCGTCGAGCAGCGCCTGACGGAAGCGCTCGGCCGCCGGCCCGTCGAGCGAAAGCTCCGCGATCTCGTCGGCGCAGCGCAGGATCAGGCCTGGATGGCAGGCCAGTGCGAGCAGGACGAAGGCCTCGCGCGCATCCTCCCCGCGCCGCACCGCCAGGATGCGCGACTGGGCAAGATGGCTCGACGCCTTGAGCGGCCCGCTCGCCCAGGGCGCCGGCTGCCGGAAGCCCGGCCTGCCGCCGCGCCCGCCCGGGAACGGGACGACACGGCCGCGCTCGGCCCGCGCCGGGGCCGCGCTGGCGAAAAGCTGCGCCAGCCGCTCCTCCATCTCGCGGCGATAATGCCGGCGCGTCGTCTCGTCCCTGATCTGGCCGAGCGGCTCCTTCAGCCGGCGCTCGAAGGCGGCGCGGCGCTCGGGCGTGTCGAGCAGGCCGGCCTCGACCTCGCGCGTCCACAGCATGTCGACGAGCGGGCGTGCCGCCGCCAGCACTTCGCCGATCGCGGCCTTCCCGCCCGAGCGGGCGAGATCGTCGGGGTCCTGCCCGTCCGGCAGCGTCGCGAAGGCGAGCGACTTGCCGGGTTCGAGCTGCGGCAAGGCGAGGTCGATCGCCCGGCTCGCGGCCTTTCGGCCCGCCTTGTCGCCGTCGAGGCAGATCACCGGCTCGTCGGCCATGCGCCAGAGCAGGGTCAGCTGGTCCTCGGTCAGCGCCGTGCCGAGCGGCGCGACGCAGTGCGGGAAGCCGGCCAGCGTCATCGCGATGACGTCGACATAGCCCTCGACGACGATCACCTGCCCGCTGTCATGAGCCGCCTTGCGGGCATTGTGGTGGTTGAACAGCAGCGAGCCCTTGTGAAAGAGCGGCGTCTCCGGCGAGTTCAGGTATTTCGCCGCGACCTCCGAGCTCATCGCCCGCCCGCCGAAGGCGACCACCCGCCCCCGCGCATCGTGGATCGGGAACATGATGCGGTCGCGGAAGCGGTCGTATGGCACGGCGATCTCCTCGCCATGCACGAGCAGCCCCGTCTCCATCATCAACTCGGCCGAAACGCCTTTGCCGGCGAGATGGTCGCGCAACGCGAACCGATCCGGCGGGCCATAGCCCAGCCGGAAGCGCGTACGCGCCTCAGCCTCGAGCCCGCGATTGGCGAGATAGCGCCGCGCCGCGCCGCCGCGCTCGCCCATCAGCTCGGCCTCGAAGAAGCGCGCGGCGAGCTCGACGACCTCGTGCAGGCCTTTCCGCTTCTCCTCCTGTACCTGCGCCTCGACCGTCACCTTCGGCAGCGCGACGCCGGCCTCCGACGCCAGCTTCTCGACGGCCTCGGGGAAGCTCAGCCCCTCGGTCTCCATCACGAATTTGAAGATGTCGCCGTTCTTGCCCGAGGAGAAATCGAAGAACGAACCCTTCTGGTCGTTGACGAAGAAGGATGGCGTCTTCTCGGCGTTGAAGGGCGAGAGCCCCTTCCACTCGCGCCCCGCCTTGGCCAGGCGCACGCGCTTGCCCACCACGGCCGAGACCGGCAGCCGCGTCTTGATCTCTTCGAGGACGGAGGGCGGGAACTTCATGGCTTCTATCTGGAGCCGGAGACGGCGGAAGCCAATCGCGGATGTGTCAGGAGGCCGCGTTGTTGGCGCTATCCACAGCCGCGTGATAAAGAAAATCCGGCAAAAGGAAGAAAGCCGTGGCGCTCAACATCAAGGATCCGGAGACGGAGAAGGCGGTGCGCATGCTGGCGAAGCGGCGCGGGCTGACATTGACTGAGGCCGTGCGCCACGCAGTCAGGAGCGAGCTCGACAAGGACGAATTGTCGGAGGATGAAAAAACGCTCCGCGTGGCGGAGGCGCATGCGCGGATGGAAGAATTCTACCGGAAATACGACATCAAACCTGCCGAACGATCCATGACGAAGCAGGAGATGGACGACATCGTCGGCTATGACGAGAACGGCATGTGGTGAAAATCGTCATCGATACATCGGCCGTCGTAGCGGTCATGACGAAAGAACCGAAGGCGGCGGCCTTCATTGCAGCGATGGGCGCCGCAAGTTTGCGGCAGATGACGAGCGTCAATCTGCTCGAAGCGCGGCTCGTCATCGGCTTTGCCAAAGCGATGCCATTCGACGCCATCGACGATTTCCTTCGGCGCGAGCGCATCGACATCGTCCCCTTCGACGAAGCGCTCTCCGATCTCGCCTTTGAGGCCTATCGCCGCTTCGGCAAGGGCCGCCACCCTGCCAGGCTCAATATGGGCGATTGCGCGGCTTATGCGCTGGCGCAGGCGCGGGCCTGGCCCCTGCTGTTCAAGGGTGAGGATTTTTCGCTGACGGATGTCGAGCGGGCCTGACGCGGCTCATCGGCAGGAGAGCGGGTCGTCCCTGAGGGCGTCCGCCGCCTTCGCGGTGGCGAAGGCCTGCGTCGTTCCGCCCGCCGTGACCGCGAGAGACTTCGCCTTCCGCAACGCGGCGACGATCGGCCTCATCCTGGCGGCGTCGAAGCTGCCGTTCGGCGTCCAGGTCAGATCGACGCCGTCGCCGTTGGGCTCGGCTTTCACCGGAACACGGGTCGCCTTGCCGTCGACGACGATATCGGCCGTTCTGGCGCCGTCGAGCCCCGGCGCCTTCGGCAGGCCGATCGTCAGATAGGGGCCGCCGGTGATCGCCGGATTGGCGCGGGCCGCGGCCTTGTCGCCGCAATAGAAGGTGAAGCGGGCCGTGGCGCCGGCGCTGACGCCGGCATAGAACGTGCCCATCTGGTAGCCGGTATTCCAGCCGCCACCGGGCGCAGAGCCTTGCGCTCCGGCGTTTGCTGCCGACAGGCAGAAGCCGGCAGCAGCGATAACGGTCGTGAAAGCTCTGGGCATCGGATGTCCTCCTGAAGCCCAGAGCTTGCCGATGGATGTGGCGAGAATCGTTCAGGCCGAACGGTTCACCCGCCGAGCAGCCCCTTCACCAGCGGGCTGACCTTGCCGAAATCCATCTGACCGGCATAGGCCCCGCGCAGCGCCCCGATGACCTTGCCCATGTCCTTGACGGATGATGCGCCAGTCTCGGCGATGACCTCCTCGATCGCGGCCTTCACCTCCTCCTCCGACATCTGCTTGGGCAGATAGGACGAGATCACCGCGACCTCGGCGCGCTCGCCCTCGGCCAGTTCCGGCCGGGCATTGGCGTCGTAGATCGCGATCGATTCCTGGCGCTGCTTGATCATCTTCTGCAGCAAGGCGAGCAGTTCGTCCGGCGTGGTCTCGCCCTTGCCGAGGCCGCGCGCCTCGATGTCCTTGTCCTTCAGCGCCGAGGTGATCAGGCGGATGGTCGAGACCCTGGCCTTGTCCCCGGCCTTCATCGCCTCCTTGAGATCGGCCGTGAAGCGCTCGCGCAGGCTGTACATGACGGGTATTCCCTTCTTGAGCCTCAGGCTTTGCGCCCGGATCGATTGACGGCATGGAGGCGCCCCATTAAGGCTCGCGCTCCAGACCGGCGGGGCGACGAAACCGCTGCCGCCAAGACATGTCGCCGCGTCTCCCAGCGGCCTGGACCGAGACATAGCCATGACCGCATCCGAAGGAAACCCCGCCTCCAGCGGCTGGAGCGAGCCGCGCGCGACCGCGCTCCTGGTGCTGGCGGACGGCACCGTGCTGGAAGGATTCGGCCTCGGCGCCACCGGCGAGGCGCCGGGCGAGGTCTGCTTCAACACGGCGATGACGGGCTATCAGGAAATCCTGACCGACCCGTCCTATGCCGGCCAGATCATCACCTTCACCTTCCCGCATGTCGGCAATGTCGGCGTCAACGAGGACGACACCGAGACGGTCAACGCCGCGGCCTCCTCCGGCGTCCGCGGCTGCGTCCTGCACGCCGCCATCACCCAGCCCTCGAACTGGCGCAGCCATCGCCATTTCGACGCCTGGCTCAAGGCGCGCAACATCGTCGGCATCTGCGGCGTCGACACCCGTGCGCTGACCGCGCTGATCCGCGACGGCGGCATGCCGAACGCCATCCTCGCCCACAGCCCCGACGGCGTCTTCGACGTCGAGCGGCTGAAGCGCGAGGCCGCGTCCCTGCCCGACATGGCCGGCCTCGACCTCGTGCCGCTCGTCACCTCGGCCCAGCGCTACGACTGGGACGAGACGCCCTGGGTCTGGCCCGCCGGCTACGGCAAGCGTGACAAGGTGGCCCACAAGGTCGTCGCGATCGACTACGGCGTGAAGCGCAACATCCTGCGGCTGCTGTCGAAAGCAGGCTGCGACGTCACCGTCGTGCCCTCGACCGCGAGCGCGGACGACATCCTGGCGCTGAAGCCGGACGGCATCTTCCTCTCCAACGGCCCGGGCGATCCGGCCGCCACCGGCGAATACGCCGTGCCCGTCATCAAGGCGCTGCTCGACCGGAAGATCCCGACCTTCGGCATCTGCCTCGGCCACCAGATGATGGCGCTCGCCATCGGCGGCCAGACCCTGAAGATGAAGCAGGGCCACCACGGCGCCAACCACCCGGTCCAGGACAAGACCACCGGCAAGGTCGAGATCGTCTCGATGAACCACGGCTTCGCGGTCGATCCCGCCAGCCTGCCAGCGAACGCGGTCGAGACCCATGTCTCGCTCTTTGACGGTTCGAACAGCGGCATCGCGCTGACCGACCGCCCGGCCTTCAGCGTCCAGCACCATCCCGAAGCCTCGCCCGGCCCGCAGGACAGCCACTACCTGTTCGCGCGCTTCGTCGAGCTGATGGCGAGCGAGAAGGCCAAGGCCTGACGCGGCCGGCCGCCGGTTGACAATACGCCCTTGCCCGCGCTTCAAGCAGCCTATGAACCAAGCGACCTGTCTCGCCCGGAACTATTACGCCCCGTCCTCATAAGGCGGGTCGCATTCTCATGCTTCGACCGCCGCGCTGGCGGTTGAAGTTTCGCAGTCACCCGGCATCGCGGCCCTCTCAGGGACCAACACGATGTCGATCCAGCGCAAATCCTTCTCTTCCCTCGGCCTTGTCGGCTTCGGCGCCTTCGGCCGGCTGATGGCGACGCATCTCCAGCCGCATCTGCCGCTGGTCGTGTTCGACCCGGCGAACCCGGCAACGCCCGATCCGTCGGGCATGGGCCTGATCCCCGGCGACATAGCTGCCGTCGCCGCCTGCGAGATCGTCGTTCTCGCCGTCCCGGTCGATCGGCTCGAGAGCGCGATCGCCACGCTGCGTCCGCATCTGCGCGCCGGGACGATCGTGCTCGATGTCGGTTCCGTGAAGATCGAGCCGGCCCGCCTGCTGCTCGCGGGCCTGCCCGACGATGTCGAGATCGTCGGCACGCATCCGCTGTTCGGCCCGCAAAGCGCCCGCGACGGGCTCGCCGGCCTCAAGATCGCACTCTGCCCGCTCCGTGGCGGCAGCGCGCGCCGCATCGCCGCCTTCCTGCGCCATGTGCTGAAGCTCGACGTGATCCTGACCACGCCCGATGCGCATGACCACGACATGGCGCTGGTCCAGGGCCTGACCCATCTCGTCGCGAAGATCCTTGTCCGGATGGAACCGGTGCCGCGCCGGATGACGACAAAGAGCTTCGAGCTCCTGATGCAGGCGACAGAGATGGTCCGCCACGACGCGCCTGGGGTCTTCCTCGCGATCGAGCGCGCCAACCCGCATGCCCGGGCGGTGCGCGAGCGCTTCTTCGCCCATGCGCAGGCGCTCACGCAGGTGCTGGACCGGGAGGATCGCGGCCGAGAGGCCGAAACCCACCCTTCCGCGCCGGGCTTCGATGTCCTATTGCAGCGCAACATCGCCCTGATCCCCGCGGAACCATGATTCGCCTCGAGAACATCAGCAAGCAGAACGGCCGGCAGATCGTCTTCATCGAGGCGTCGGCCTCATTGCAGAAGGGCGAGAAGGTCGGGCTCGTCGGCCCCAACGGCGCCGGCAAGACCACCCTGTTCCGCATGATCACCGGCCAGGAGGAGCCGGACGAAGGCCAGGTCGCGGTCGATCGCGGCGTCACGATCGGCTATTTCAGCCAGGATGTCGGCGACATGGCCGGCGTCAGCGCGGTCGCCGCCGTGATGGACGGTGCCGGCCCGGTCAGCAGCGTCGCGGCAGAGCTGCGCGAGCTCGAGGCGGCCATGGCCGACCCCGACCGCGCCGACGACATGGACGACATCATCGCCCGCTATGGCGAGGTCCAGGGACGCTTCGAGGAGCTCGACGGCTATGCGCTCGACGGCCGGGCGCGCGAGGTCCTGGCCGGTCTCGGCTTCAGCGACGAGATGATGGAGGGCGATGTCGGCGCGCTCTCGGGCGGCTGGAAGATGCGCGTCGCGCTCGCCCGTATCCTGCTGATGCGGCCCGATGCGATGCTGCTCGACGAACCGTCGAACCATCTCGACCTCGAAAGCCTGATCTGGCTCGAATCCTTCCTCAAGGGCTATGACGGCGCGCTGCTGATGACCTCGCACGACCGCGCCTTCATGAACCGCATCGTCGGCAAGATCGTCGAGATCGACGCCGGCGCGCTGACCTCCTATTCCGGCGACTACGAGTTCTATCAGCAGCAGCGCGCGCTCGCCGAAAAGCAGCAGCAGGCCCAGTTCGAGCGCCAGCAGGCGATGCTCGCCAAGGAGATCGCCTTCATCGAGCGCTTCAAGGCGCGCGCCTCGCATGCGGCGCAGGTCCAGAGCCGGGTCAAGAAGCTCGACAAGATCGAGAAGGTCGAGCCGCCGCGGCGCCGCCAGACGGTGCAGTTCGAGTTCCAGGCGCCGCCGCGCTCGGGCGAGGACGTCGTCACGCTGAAGAACGTGCACAAGCGCTATGGCAGCCGCGCGATCTATCAGGGTCTCGATTTCCAGGTCCGGCGCAAGGAGCGCTGGTGCGTGATGGGGATCAACGGCGCCGGCAAATCGACCCTGCTCAAGCTCGTCACCGGCGCCGCGACGCCAGACGACGGCACGGTCGCGCTCGGCGGCTCGATCCGGCTCGGCTATTTCGCCCAGCACGCGATGGAACTTCTCGACGGCGACGCGACCGTGTTCCAGTCGCTGGAGGGCTCCTTCCCGCAGGCGGGGCAGGGCTCGCTGCGGGCGCTCGCCGGCTGCTTCGGCTTTTCGGGCGACGATGTCGAGAAGCGCTGCCGGGTCCTGTCGGGCGGCGAGAAGGCCCGGCTCGTCATGGCCAGGATGCTCTACGATCCGCCGAATTTCCTCGTCCTCGACGAGCCGACCAACCATCTCGACATCGCGACCAAGGAGATGCTGATCGCGGCGCTCTCGAACTACGAGGGCACGATGCTGTTCGTCAGCCACGACCGCCATTTCCTGGCGGCCCTGTCGAACCGGGTGCTGGAACTCACGCCCGAAGGCGTCCACGCCTATGGCGGCGGCTATACCGACTATGTCGCGCGCACCGGCCAGGAGGCGCCGGGCCTGCGCGGCTGAGGATCGACGTTGCCGGTCACGCCGCCCTGGTTTCGGTCTTCAGGAACGCCGAAAGCGCCTCTGCCGCCACGCCCGCCTCCCCGGCGATCCGTCCCGCCAGCGTCTGTGCCGCCGGGCGCGTGCCGCCGAGCGGCCGGTCGAGCCAGTAGGAGACCGGGTTCAGCGCCGTCAGCGGATCGACCATGACGACCCGGCCAGCCGCCACCTGCTCCTGCGCCAGCGGCGGACGCGCCAGCGCGACGCCGAGCCCATGCGCGGCGGCGTCCAGCACGAGATTGTAGTCCTCGAAGCGCCGGTCCTGCGGGCGCGGGCGATAGTCGAGCCCCTGCGCCAGGAACCAGGCCTTCCAGCCGGCGGCGTCCGAATCGTGGATCAGCGGCTGGTCGAGCAGGCGCTCCGGCGGCCCCTGCCCGATCGCGGCGGCGAGCGCTGGCGAGGCGATCGGAAAACACCATTCCTCGAAGAGCTGCAGCGAAACCCGGCCCGGCGCGCCGCCGCGCCCGCAGCGTATCCCGAGGTCTACTCCCTCCTCCTCGAAGTCCACCTTGCGATGCTCGACCTGCAGCACGACGCGCAAGGGTGCGTCGCCGCCCTCGAGCCGGCCGAGCCGCGGCATCAGCCAGAGCGAGCAGACCGAGGGCGGCGCGCTGAGGCGCACCACCGCGGCGCCGCGCTGCTCGCGCCAGCGCTCCGAGGTGTCGGCGATCAGGGCGAAGGCCTCCTGCGTACGCTGGAGCAGCCGGGTGCCCTCCGGCGTCAGCGCGACGCCGCGCGCCTGGCGCAGGAAGACGCGCAGGCCCAGCCAGTGCTCCAGCCGCGCCACCTGCCGGCTGATCGCGCCATGGGTCAGATTCAGCGCCTCGGCCGCCGCCGAGAAGCTGCCGGTGCGGGCCGCCGCCTCGAACGCACGCAGCGTTTCGAGCGGCGGCAAGGTCAAGCTGTGATCCATCATCACAGCTCATCCTCGAATTGCTCGTTTGTCAATCAGCTCGATCGGGTATCTCTGGGCGGTCATGCTCTCTCGCTCCAAGAGGTCGGCCATGACCGTCGCCTGCACCTGCCCCACTCCCGCCAAGCCCGCCTTCGACGCGACCACGCTCGGCCTCGCCGTCTTCACGATCCTCGCCTGGGGCTCGTCCTTCCCGGCGATCCGCGCCGCGCTCGGCGGCTTCGGCGCGCTCGAACTCGGCGCGACCCGTTTTGCCATCGCCGCCGTGCCGGCGGCCTTGTTCCTGCTGGTGACAAGGCCGAAACTGCCTGCTCTGCGCGACGCCTGGCGCTTCGGTTTCGGCGGGCTGGTCTTCGTCGCCGGCTACACCGTGCTGCTCAATCTCGGCCAGCAGACCGTGCCGGCTGGCGCCGCGAGCTTCATCATCAACATCAATCCGCTGATCACGGCTGCGCTGGCCATGCTGGTGCTCGGCGAGCGCTTCACCGCTGGCCAGTGGCTCGGCAGCGCGGTCTCGCTCTCCGGCGTCGGGCTGATCGCCTTCGGGCAGGACGGGCCGGCGCTCGAACTCGGCATCGGCGTGCTGCTCGTGCTCGGCGCGGCCTTCTGCAACTCGCTCACCACCATCGTCCAGAAGCCGCTCTTCGCGCAGCACCGGCCGCTGACCGTGACGGCCTGGAACATGATCGTCGGCGGGCTCCTGCTCTCGCCCTTCCTGCCGTCGGGCATCGCCCAGGCGCAAGTGGCCTCCGCCTCAAGCCTCGGCGCCATGCTCTATCTCGCGATCGTCCCTAGCCTCCTGACCTATGCGACCTGGACGATGCTGCTATCGCGCCTGCCGGCGGCTCGCGCCTCGAACCTGCTCTACGCCGCCCCGCCGGTCGCCACCGCGATCAGCTATCTCTGGCTCGGCGAGGTGCCGACACCGCTCGGCATCCTCGGCGGCGCCATGGCGCTGGGCGGCGTGGTGATCGTCAACCTGAAGCGCTGAGCCGGCCTTGCACTGGGGCAGCAGCTCGTGTTGCGTGGCCGCCGCCATGACCGACACCACCACGATCCGTCCGCTCTGCGCAGCCGACGCCGAAGCCTATCGCGCCCTGCGTCTCGCCGCGCTCGCGGAGACGCCGCAGGCCTTCGGCGCGAGCCATGACGAGGAGGCGGCGCAACCGCTCGCCTGGTTCGCGGAAGGCCTGACGCCGTCGCCGACACAGCAGCGTTTCGGCGGCTTCGCCGGCGACCGGCTCGTCGGTTCGGCGGGCTTCCAAATCTACAGCACCACGACCAAATCCCGGCACAAGGGCAAGCTCATCGGCGTCCAGGTCGTGCCGGACTGGCGCGGGCGCGGCCTCGCGGCGAGGCTGGTCGAGGCCGTGATCGCCCATGCGCGAAAACACGTCCTCGTGCTGCAGGCCGGCGTCGGAACTGGAAACTTGCCCGCGCGCCGGCTCTACGCCCGGCTCGGCTTCATCGAATACGGCATCGAGACGAAGGCGCTGCTGGTCGACGGCCGCTTCGTCGACGAGGCGCTGCTGGCGCTGGATTTTTCAGTCGTGGTGGACCCCTGAGGTTGGCCTGAGATACTCCAGCCCTCATCCTGAGGAGCGCTTCGCAGAAGCGCGTCTCGAAGGATGGTCCAGCGGTCTCGAGAGCCTCCTGGAGCATCCTTCGAGACGCCGCGTACCGCGGCTCCTCAGGATGAGGGCTCGTGCGGCTGCCAGACCTCAAAACCCCCTTGCTTCCAGCGCCTTCTCGTCGTCGGCGATGTAGTCGCGGATCACCGGCACGGCGCTCTTGTGCGGGCCGAGCAGGAGCTGGAAGACCATGTCGCCGCCGATGTCGAAGGAGATCGAGCAGGCGCAGAGATAGAACTCCCACATCCGGGCGAAGCGCTCGCCCAGCATCGCCACCACCTCGGCACGCTTCGCCATGAAGCGCTCGCGCCACGCCTCCAGCGTCCAGTGGTAGTGCCGGCGCCAGAACTCGCAGTCGGAATGCCACAAGCCGGTCTGCTCGACCGCCGCAAACACCTCCGACAGCGCCGGCGCGTAGCCGCCCGGGAAGATATACTTGTCGAAGAACGGACCGGTGAAGCCCGGCGGCCCGACACGGCCGATGCAATGCACCAGCGCGATCCCGTCCGGCGTCATGAGGTCGCGGATCTTCTCGAAATATTCGAGGTAATGCGCGACGCCGACATGCTCCATCATGCCGACCGAGACGACACGGTCGAACGTCCCGGTCAGCTCGCGATAATCCTTGTTGACGAAGGTCACGGCGTCGCCGACGCCGGCCGCCTCGGCGCGCGCCTGCGCCGCCGCCATCTGGTCGGGCGAGACGTTCAGCCCCGTCACCTTGGCGCCGCAGGCCTTGGCCAGATAGATCGCGAGTTCGCCCCAGCCCGAGCCGATGTCGAGCACGGTCATGCCGGGCTCGATCTTCAGCTTGGCGGCGATGTGCCTGAGCTTGGCCTTCTGCGCTGCCTCGAGCCCTACATCGGGGCTGTGCCAATAGGCGCAGGAATAGGTCATCGTCTCGTCGAGCCAGAGCCGGTAGAACGCGGTCGGGATGTCGTAGTGGTGCTTGACCTTAGTCCCGGCGACGCCGAGCGGGTTGTGCATGCGGAAGCGCCTGATGCGGAAGCGGATGTTGCGTACCAGCTTCTGGAGGGGGTGCTTGCGCAGTTCCTTGCGCTGCATCCAGAACAGGCTGAGCAGGTCGTGGATCGAGCCCTCCTCGAAATCGATCCGCCCGTCCATGTAGCCTTCGGCCAGCGCCAGCTCCGGGTTCAGGAAGATTTCGCGCTCGATCCGCTCGTCATGGAAGCGCACGGTGACGGAAGGCGCGGTCTTCATCACGCCCGCGAACAGCACCTCGGCCGGCCCGGAGCCGAAGACATGGCGCTGGTCGTCGGGGGTGATGACGGTCAGGCGGCCCTGCCTGACGAAGCGTTTCAGCAGTTTCGGCAACAGCAGCATGCGGTATCCCCAGGCAGGCGCGCGAGCTTAGAGCCAGTTCATCGGTCAGGGAAATCCGCAAGCGGGAGGATGTCTTGGTTATCCCGGGCCGGCTCGCCGGACAGCGGTATCCGCATTCAGAAACGGGTGGTCAGCGCCGTCAGCCAATCCGGTGAAAGCTCGACCAGGACCGCTTCGACGCGCTTGTCGAGTCCCGTCGCGATCAGCAGTCCGACGGCGACCAGGATCACGCCCATCGCGAGCTTGGCTCCCTGTCCCGCCGCCATCATGCGCCCGCGCCAGCGCAGCATCACTTCGCGCGACAGCATACCGAGCACGAGCAGCGGCAGGGCCGCGCCGACGCCGAACACGATCATGGTCGCGGCGACCTGGCCGAGATCCTGACCTTGCGCCGCGAGGACCGACGCGGCACCGAGCGTCGGCCCGACGCAGGGGCTCCAGACCGCGCCGAGCAGCAGCCCGACAGCGAACTGGCCCGACAGCCCCGAGCCCGACACCCCGCCGAAACGCTGTTCGGCCCAGTTGCCGAGCGGGCCGGCCGCAAGCGCGACCTGCGCCTGCAGCCGCGGCAGCACGAGCACCGCTCCGATCAGCATCAGCATGATCGCGGCGGCCATGCGAAACACGCCGCCGTCGAGCCCGATCGAGAAGCCGATCGTCGCGATGAACAGCCCGATCGCGACGAAGGACGAGGCGAGGCCGGTCGCCAGCGCGACCGGCCCGAAGCGATGTTGCGAAACCGCCGTCCCGAGCACGATCGGCAGCAGCGGCAGAACGCAGGGCGACAAGGTCGAGAGCAGCCCTGCGAGGAAGGCCAGCGCCACCGTCGCCATGATCGCTCAGACGCCCTTCTTGAGCAGCGCCTCGATCGAGGCGGCATTGGTGTCGCCGACCGAGCGGCTTGCCTCCTGCCTTCCCTTGAAGACGATCAGCGTGCTCTGCTGCTGAACCTTGAGCTGGCGCAGCACGTCCTTCTGGCTGTCGAAATCGACTTCGAACACGGTCAGTTTCGCGAAATCGGGCTTGGCGCCGAGCGAGGACAGGATCGGCTTCTGCGCCTTGCAGGTCGGGCACCAGGGTGCGCTGACCTCGACGAGGATCGGCTTTCCAGCCGCCTGGGCCGCTTCGAAGGCCTTGGCGTCAAACGGCGAATGCCCCGAAAAAGCGAGGGCGGGGAAAGCCGGCGAACCGCCGGCGAGAACGAGACCGGCCAGGGCGAATTGGCGGCGGGACAGCGTCATGGCGAAACCTCCTGATGAAGCGCCGTCAGGACTAGGCGCGCCCGACCGGCAGACGAAATGACGAAACCGAGTGCGATTTCACATTGCCGTGCTCTTGCGAGCAGTCGCGATGGCAGTCAGCCTGACACGACCGCGCGACAACATCGTTCCATCCCGCCGGCCGATGCTCTAGCTCTAGCCACGTCGATGCGCCGTGACGGCGGCATCCCGGAGCGACCGACCCACCGATGTCCTGGCGTGATTTCTGGAACGGCGAGCATGCGATCTATGTCTCGCCGCGCCACAAGGCCCTGCATTATCGCGGCATTGCGCGGGACATCGTCGGCCATATCCCCTCGCCCGACGCCGCCGTGCTCGATGTCGGCTGCGGCGAGGCGACGAGCGCCGACATCGTCGCGGCCGCCTGCGGAAAACTCTATCTCTGCGAGGCTGCACCGACCGTGCGCGAGAAGCTGCGCGCGCAGTTCGGGCGCATCGATCATCTCACTGTCGTATCGCCCGAGGAGGTCGAGGCTCTGCCCGAGGCGACGCTCGACCTCGTCGTCGCCAATTCGCTGATCCAGTATCTGAAACGCGAGGAACTCGAGGCGGGCTTACGGACCTGGCTCGCGAAGCTGAAACCGGGCGGCAGGCTCGTCGTCGCCGATGTGATCCCGCCCGATGTCAGCCCGCTGACCGACGCCTCGCAGCTCCTCGCCTTCGCCTGGCGCGGCGGTTTTCTGGGCGCGGCGCTGGCGGGCCTCGTGCGCACCGCCTTCTCCGATTACCGCAAGCTCAGGGCGCAATACGGCCTCTCGACGTATCGCGCCGACGAGATCGCGGCGCTGCTCGCGCAGGCGGGCTTCGCGAGCGTGACGCCGGCGACGAATTTCGGCCACAACCCGCACAGGATGACGTTCGTCGGGACGAAACCGCGGGACGAACGCCCCTGACGACGGCGTCTCATCCGGTTTTTCGCGCCGTCAGCCTGAGGAGCCGCGCCAGCGGCGTCTCGAAGGATGAGGGCTGAGGACGACATGCGAGCGCTCTGGGTCGATCCGGTTTCGCTCCCGCGCCTGACCGGCTAGATCGGCACGGTCGCCGTCACCCCGTTCGAGAGGACAAATCCCATGCATATCGGCCTGATTGGCGGCATCGGCGTCGCGGCGACGCTGGTCTACTACCAGCGCCTGACGACAGCCGCAGCGGCGCGCGGCGTCTCGAAGCTCGATCTCACCATCGTCCATGGCGAGATCCAGGAGCTGATCCGCAACAATCTGGCAGATCGCCGGAACGAGCAGGCGCACGCGTTCCTTCCACTCGCCATCCGCCTGAAGGATGCCGGCTGCGACTGCATGGCCTTGTCGTCGCTCGGCGCGCATTTCTGCCTGGACGAGCTGAAGGCGCTGTCGCCATTGCCGATCGTCTCGGCCGTCGCGCCACTCGATGCCTATTTCGTCGAACAGGGCCTGGGGCGGGTCGGGCTTCTCGGAACGCGGGTTGTGATGCGCACGCGCCTCTATGGCCAGCTCGCCCGCACGGAGGCGATCGCGCTCGACGATGAGATCGACGTCCTGGGCCAGGCCTATCTGGACATGGCGGTCGCCGGCACCTGTTCAGCCGCGCAGCGCAAGCTCTTTCTCGACGCGGGCCGGCGAATGACGGCGGCGGGGGCCGATGCGATCGTGCTGGCGGGAACCGACCTCAATCTGGCCTTCGATGGGCAGCGGCCCGGCTACACCGTCATCGACGCGCTGGATATTCACGTCGCGCTGCTCGCCGATCTCGCGGCGGGGCGCAGGACGCTGGACGATGTCGCGTCCTGAGTTGCGCCTCACTCGCTTCGGTCGGCGAAGCTGAAGAATTTATGCCCCAGGAACGAGAACGCCATCACGATGCCGGTGGTGACGAACTGCATCGGCAGATAGGGCAGGCCGGCCTTCGCCACGAAGATGTGCATCAGGATGCCGGTCAGCACGAAGCCGCCCGCCGCGATCAGCCCGAAGCGCCAGCCGGCTTCCGCGTGACTGCGCGTCGCCTCGAAGGTCAGCCAGCGGTTGAAGCCATAGGAGACGACGGCGCCCGCGACGAAGCCGGCGAGCGTCGCTGGCACAGGCGTGACGCCGCCGAGCTCGACGAGGCCAATCAGCGCGCCGTAATGCGCGACCGCGGCGGCGAGGCCCGACAGGCCATAGGCGGCGAATTGGCGGAATTGGCGCGGATCGGGGCGGGACGGCATGCGCCATCCATAGCGCCCTTCCCCCAATGAAGCCTGAACGGCGCGCTCACGCGGCCGGCAGCGGCCCGGTCGACAGGCGCGGCAGGTTCGGGTCGCGCCGCGCAGTCGCGAGCACGCTGTCAAGCAGGCCCGGGAAGCGCCGGTCGAGCTCTTCGCGCCGGATCGAGAGATAGCGCGAGGTGCCCTCGACCCTGAACCGGGTGATCCCGGCCTCGCGCAGCTTGGCGAAGTGGTAGGAGAGCAGCGACGGCGAGCCGAACTCGGTGAAGCTGCCGCAGCGCGCCTTGTCGACCTCGGGCACGTCGGCGAGCGCGACAAGGATGCCGAGCCGGATCGGATCGGCCAGCGCCGCGAACACGTCGGCGGGCGCGACGTCGTCGATATCGGGATGGAACACCGGTTTCATGACCGGAGACGAGATAGGCGATCGGGCCGCTCCTGACAAGTTTCAACATTCCTTGAAATTAGCCTTGACGGATCGCGATCGGCGATCATAATTCAACGATCATTGAAATATTGAAATCGGCCGGCGGATGCGCCGGCCCGACGCAACCCAAGGACCTGTCCCATGGACGCACGTCTCCTCTGGCTCGCCGGCGGCGCCTTCGCCGTGGGCACCGGCAGCCTGATCATCACCGGCATCCTACCGATACTGGCCTCCGGCTTCGCGATTCCCCTCGGCACGGCCGGCCTGCTGCTCACCGTCTTCGCCATCGCCTATGCCGTCGGCTCGCCTTTGCTCTCGACGCTGCTCGGCACGGTCGAGCGCAAGCGCGTTCTGGCCGGCTCGCTCGCGGTCTTCGCGCACGCCAATCTCGCCGCTGCGCTGGCGAGCGACTTTTCGCAACTGATGGCGGCGCGCATCGTCATGGCGCTGGCGGCGGGCACCTACATGCCGGCGGCCAACGCGGTGGCGGTCGCGCTGGTGGCGCCGGAGCGGCGAGCCCGCGCCATCGCGCTCGTCACCGGCGGCATGACCGTCTCGCTGATCCTCGGCGTGCCGCTCGGCACGGCGGCGGCGGCGATCGGCGGCTGGCGCTCCGCCTTCCTGCTGGTCGCGCTCTTCGGCGCGCTCGCCTTGCTCGGCCTGGCCTGGAAGCTCCCGGCTGGCCTGCCGCGCGGCGCCAACACGCTGGCCGAGCGGCTCGCCGTGGCGCGCCGCGGCGACATCCTGCTCGCGCTGGCGACGACGATGCTGTGGACCACCGGCGCCTTCACGCTCTACGGCTATATCGCGCCCTTCCTCGCCAACCATGCCGGCATCACCGGCGCCTGGCTCGGCGCGGCCCTGGTCGTCTCCGGCATCGGCTCGGCCGTCGGCAACCAGATCGGCGGCATCGCCAGCGACCGCTACGGCGCGGTGCGCACGCTAACGGTGGTGCTCGTGGCGCTGGCGGCCTCGCTCGCGGTGCATTCGCTGATCGCGCTGACGCTCGCGCCGGCCGTCGCGCTCTATGTCGTGCCGGTCGCCATGCTGGTCTGGAGCGCGGCCGGCTGGGCCGGGCACCCCTCGCAGATGTCGCGGCTCGCCGCGATGGCGCCGGACACCGCGGTGATCGCGCTCTCGCTCAACGCCTCGGCGCTCTATCTCGGCATCGCGGCGGGCACGGTGCTGGGCCAGCAGACGATCGGCATCGCCGGCACCTGGCCGCTCGGGCTGGTCGGCGCGGCCTGCGAGATCGCCGCGCTCGCCGTGCTCTGGCTTTCGCTGCGCCGGCGCCGCGTCGCCGCGCGGCGGGCCGGCGCGGTCAGCGAGATCGCCATCGCGCCGACGCCTGTGCGCTGAAGCCGGCCGGGAGCGCTTTCCGCTTCCCCCCGCCGCTCCTCCCCTCTATAGCGAGCGCCTAGCATTCATTCAGGCGCTTCGCTCGTCTCCGCTCGTTCGATCGGATGGGGCCGGCGCGCGCCTGCGAACATCTGGCCGGACACCATGCCCAAGCGCACAGACATCGAGACCATCCTGATCATCGGCGCCGGCCCGATCATCATCGGCCAGGCCTGCGAGTTCGACTATTCCGGCACGCAGGCCTGCAAGACGCTCAAGGCCGAAGGCTATCGCATCGTTCTGGTCAATTCGAACCCGGCGACGATCATGACCGACCCGGACCTGGCAGACGCGACCTATGTCGAGCCGATCACGCCAGAGGTCGTCGCCAAGATCATCGAGAAGGAGCGCAACGTCCTGCCGGGCGGCTTCGCGCTGCTGCCGACCATGGGCGGCCAGACCGCGCTGAACTGCGCGCTCTCGCTCAACCGGAAATCGATCGTCCAGCCGGACGGCAGCAAGATCAGCATCCTCGAGAAGTTCGGCGTCGAGATGATCGGCGCCACCGCCGAGGCGATCGACAAGGCTGAGGACCGCGAACTCTTCCGCGACGCGATGACGAAGATCGGCCTCGACACGCCGCGCTCGCACCAGATCAAGACGCTCGGCCAGGCGCTCGACGCGCTCGACGACATCGGCCTGCCGGCGATCATCCGGCCGTCCTTCACCATGGGCGGCACCGGCGGCGGCATCGCCTACAACAAGAGCGAGTTCATCGACATCGTCGAGCGCGGCATCGACGCCTCGCCGACGAACGAGGTTCTGATCGAGGAGAGCGTGCTCGGCTGGAAAGAGTACGAGATGGAGGTGGTGCGGGACAAAGCCGACAACTGCATCATCGTCTGCTCGATCGAGAACATCGATCCGATGGGCGTCCACACTGGCGATTCGATCACGGTCGCGCCGGCACTGACGCTCACCGACAAGGAATACCAGATCATGCGCGACGCCTCGCTGGCGGTGCTGCGCGAGATCGGCGTCGAGACCGGCGGCAGCAATGTCCAGTTTGCGGTCGATCCCGCGACGGGCCGGATGATCGTCATCGAGATGAACCCGCGCGTCTCGCGCTCGTCGGCGCTGGCGTCGAAGGCGACCGGCTTCCCGATCGCCAAGGTCGCGGCGCGTCTGGCCGTCGGCTACACGCTCGACGAGATCGAGAACGACATCACCGGCGGCGCGACGCCGGCCTCCTTCGAACCGACGATCGACTATGTCGTCACGAAAATTCCGCGCTTCGCCTTCGAGAAATTCCCCGGCGCGGAACCGACGCTCACCACCGCGATGAAATCGGTCGGCGAAGCGATGGCGATTGGCCGGACCTTCCAGGAATCGCTGCAGAAGGCGCTGCGCTCGCTGGAGACCGGGCTCGACGGGCTTGACGAGATCGAGGTCGGCGGCCTCGGCCAGGGCGACGACAAGAACGCGATCAAGGCCGCGCTCTCGACGCCGACGCCCGAGCGCATCCTCCAGGTCGCGCAGGCGATGCGCTTCGGCTTCTCGGACGAGCAGATCCACGAGAGCTGCAAGATCGATCCCTGGTTCCTCGCCCAGATGCGCGAGATCGTCGACACCGAGGAGAAGGTGCGCAAATACGGCTTGCCGCAGACGCCCGGCGCCTTCCGGACGGTCAAGGCGATGGGCTTTTCCGACAAGCGCCTCGCCGCCGTCTCCGGCAAGAGCGAGGCCGAGGTCAAGGCGCTGCGCAAGTCGCTGGCCGTCAGGCCCGTCTACAAGCGCATCGACACCTGCGCCGCCGAGTTCGCCTCGCCGACCGCCTACATGTACTCGACCTACGCCATGCCCTTCGCCGGCAAGGCGGCCGACGAGGCCAACCCGTCCGACAGGAAGAAGGTCGTCATCCTCGGCGGTGGGCCCAACCGCATCGGCCAGGGCATCGAGTTCGACTATTGCTGCTGCCATGCCTGCTACGCCCTGCGCGACGCCGGCTACGAGACCATCATGGTCAACTGCAATCCCGAGACGGTCTCGACCGATTACGACACCTCCGACCGGCTCTATTTCGAGCCGCTGACCGCGGAAGACGTGCTCGAGATCCTCGAAACCGAGCAACAGGCGGGCACGCTGCACGGCGTCATCGTCCAGTTCGGCGGGCAGACGCCGCTGAAGCTGGCGAATGCGCTGGAAGAGGCCGGCATCCCGATCCTCGGCACCTCGCCCGACGCGATCGACCTCGCCGAGGACCGCGACCGCTTCAAGCGTCTCCTCGACAAGCTGCATCTCAAGCAGCCGAAGAACGGCATCGCCTATTCGGTCGAGCAGGCCCGGATCATCGTCGGCGAGCTCGGCCTGCCCTTCGTCGTGCGGCCCTCCTATGTGCTCGGCGGCCGCGCCATGGCGATCATCCGCGACGAGGTGATGTTCGAGGACTACCTGCTCGGCACCCTGCCCTCGCTGATCCCCTCCGAGGTCAAGGCCAAGTATCCCAACGACAAGACCGGCCAGATCAACACGGTGCTCGGCAAGAACCCGCTGTTGTTCGATCGCTACCTGTCGGATGCGATCGAGGTCGATGTCGACTGCCTCGCCGACGGCAAGGACGCCTTCATCGCCGGCATCATGGAGCATATCGAGGAGGCCGGCATCCATTCCGGCGATTCGGCCTGCTCGCTGCCGCCGCGCTCGCTGCCGCCGGAGACCATCGCCGAACTGGAACGCCAGACCAGGGCGATGGCGCTGGCGCTCGACGTTGGCGGGCTGATGAACGTGCAATACGCGATCAAGGACGGCGTGATCTATGTGCTGGAGGTCAATCCGCGGGCCTCGCGCACGGTGCCCTTCGTTGCCAAGGTGATCGGGACCCCCGTCGCCAAGATCGCCGCCCGGATCATGGCCGGCGAGAGCCTGGCGAGCTTCGGCCTCAAGGCTTCGAGCCTCGACCATGTCGGCGTCAAGGAGGCGGTCTTCCCCTTCGCACGCTTCCCCGGCGTCGACGTGCTGCTCGGGCCGGAGATGCGCTCGACCGGCGAGGTGATCGGGCTCGACCGCTCCTTCGACATCGCCTTCGCCAAGAGCCAGCTCGGCGCCGGCTCCAAGGTCCCGGTCAAGGGCACGGTCTTCGTCTCGGTGCGCGACGAGGACAAGCCGCGCATCGTCCCCTCGATCCGGATGCTCGCCGAGCTCGGCTTCCGGGTGCTGGCGACGGGGGGCACGCTGCGCCTGCTGCAGGACGAAGGCATCGCCGCCGCCAAGATCAACAAGGTCCTGGAAGGCCGCCCGCACGTCGTCGACGCGATCAAGAACGGCGAGATCCAGCTCGTCTTCAACACCACCGACGGGCCGCAGGCGTTGGCCGATTCGCGCTCGCTCCGGCGCACGGCCCTCTTGCACAAGGTGCCCTATTATACCACCTTGGCCGGAGCGATCGCGGCGGCGGAAGGCATCAAGGCCTATTGCAGCGGCGATCTCGAGGTACGCTCGCTGCAATCCTATTTCGAGCGCGCAGCCTGAAAACGGCGCGTCCGGGATCGAATTCGGCAGTTCTTAAAGACGACGAAGAACGAGGGACGCTGGCGGCGCTTTCGCGCAGCCGGCGCCGCATCGTTTGACGAATACGGGATGAGACGATGGAAAAGGTTCCCATGACGGCGGGCGGCTTCGCCGCCCTGGAGGCGGAGCTCAAGGACCGCCAGCAGGTGCAGCGTCAGCGCATCATCACCGCGATCGCGGAAGCGCGTGCGCATGGCGATCTCTCGGAGAACGCCGAATATCACGCCGCCAAGGAATCGCAGGCTCTGAACGAGGGCCGCATCCAGGAGCTGGAGTCGCTGATCGGCCGTGCCGACATCATCGACATCGCCAAGCTCGCCGGCGGCGACACGATCAAGTTCGGCGCCACCGTCAAGCTGATCGACGACGACACCGAGGAAGAGAAGAGCTACCAGATCGTCGGCGAGCCGGAATCGGACGTGAAGTCCGGCAAGGTCTCGATCGGCTCGCCGATCGCGCGCGCGCTCATCGGCAAGAAGGTCGGCGATTCCGTGCAGGTCAACACACCCGGCGGCGGCAAGTCCTACGAAGTCGTCAGCGTCCAGTTCCGCTGAGACATCGCAGCCTGTTCCGCGACGACCGGGAATCGCGTTATAGACGACCATCCCAAGGTACAGCAGCAGGAGAGCCGGTCATGACCACCCGTCGCACCTTCCTGGCCGGCTCCCTGACCTTTCCTGCGCTGGCAGTCCTCGGCGGCGGCGATGCGGGCGCGCAGCAGTCCGCCGCGATCGGGGCGATCCGCGTCGATGTCTCGCGCCTCGCCACGCAGGGCTGGGGCTCGAACGCGCTCGCGATCAAGCTCGGCATGGAGCGCGAACTCGCGACCGCGCTCGGCCCGGCACTGCGCCGCGGCGCCGGACCGACGCTGAACGTCGCGATCCGCAACGTCTTCCTCAACAGCTATGCCGGCGGGGGTGGAGGCGGTGGTCGCGTCGGCAGCGGCGCGAGCCAGAGCTCCGATTCCTTCGACAGCGAGGCGACGCTGGTCGGGCGCGGCAACCGCGTGATCGCGACCTATCCCGTGCTCTCGACCGTGCCATCGAGCGCGGCCGGCCCCTGGTACCTGCCCGATATCGACGACCGCCGCCTCGAAGGCCTGATCCGGCACAACGCCGCCTGGATCAAGCGCTACGTCGCGGGCTGAAGCGGCGATAGTTGGCGGCCCGAATGCGATGTTCGGCGGCGACCCGGCATTAGGTGGCAGTTATCTTTCATACGGGAATTCCGTATGTTGCAGTTGTGGCAGACGATAGGTCTGATCCTGTTAAAGACGTCGCAAACCGCCAGAAGCACGGTTTGCCTCTTGCTTTCGGCGCCCGGATTTTCGGAGACGAGGCTCACCTCGTCATCCCCTCGATCCGTGAGGTGGACGGGGAAGAACGTTACAAGGTTGTCGGGATTGTCGATGGGAAGCTGTTCACCGGTGTCTTTGTCTGGCGGGGCGAGCGACCTCGTTTCATCTCCGTGAGAGGGTCCAATGCGAGTAAAGAACGAACCTATCGTTCTGGCGGCTGACCCGACCGACGCGGAAGATTTCGACGCGACAGCCGAAGGTATCGACCGCGGGCAGCGCGCGCGGCTGATTCGTCGAACCAGAACCTCGCTCGGCTTGTCCCAATCCGAGTTCGCCAGCCGGTTCCGCGTCCCGGTCGGCACATTGCGCGACTGGGAGCAGGCCCGCGTGACCGCGCCGGATTTCGCCATTGCCTATGTCCGGGTAATCGCGCAGCACCCCGATATGGTGGCGAAGGCCGTCGCTTAAATGTACCGGCGCGTTCTCGACAAAGTGAGGGCCTGATCCGGCGCAACGCCGCCTGGATCAAGCGCTACGTCGCGGGCTGATCGCGCCCGATCACGAGCCCGCGAAGCTGCCGGCGCCGGTGTGGCGCCTGGCGGTGACGACGCCCATCTCCTCCTTGGGGACGCTGGCGCAGACAGGCGCCGCGCCCGCATGACGAGGGAGATTGCAATGCTCGATCGCCGTTCCTTCATCGCTGCCGGTCTCGCTGGCGCGGTGCTGTATTCCGTCGATGCCGGCGCCGTGGCGGCGAGGCCGGGCGTCACGGTCGACGTTTCGCGCCTGCGGGCGCAGGGGCTCGGCCCCAATGCGAGCCTGATCCAGACCGCGCTCGAACGCGAGCTCGCCGGCGCCGCGGCGCCCGGAACCGAGCTCGTCGTCACCGTGCGCGGCATCTCGATGCCGAGCTACAGCGGCAATGGCGGCATGATCGGCAGCGGTGGCGGCGATGACGGCATGGACAGCGAGGTCACCGTGATCGGACCGGGCGGCCGCGTCGTCGCGACCTATCCGATCCTGTCGTCCTCCTCCCCGACGCTCGCCGGCCCCTGGTACGCGCCGGGCATCGACAAGCTCCGGCTCGAGGCGATGGCGAGGACCAATGCCGGCTGGATCAGGCGCTATGTCGGCGGTTGAGCGGGTGGGCGCCTGATCAGCCGAACGGCACGATCGCCGCGTCCTTGACCCGGTCGAGCGCCAGCGCGGTCCGGACATTGCGGACATTGGGCAGGCCGGTCAGTTCGCCCACGAAGTCCTGGAAGGCCTTGAGGTCGGGCGCGACGCATTTCAGCACGAAGTCGATGTCGCCGGACAGCGTCCAGCATTCGCGCACCGCCTCCCAGTCGCGCATCCGCGCCTGGAAGGCCGCGAGATCGGCCTCGGCCTGGCTGGCGAGATGGACGAAAGCGAAGCAGACGACCTCGAGCCCGAGCTTCTTCTCGTTCAATAGCGCGCGGTAGCCGGTGATCAGCCCGGCCTCCTCCAGCGCCCTGACTCGCCTCAGGCAGGGCGGCGGCGAGATGCCGACGCGGCTCGCCAGCTCGACATTGGTCATGCGGCCATCGCCCTGGAGTTCGCGCAGGATCGCCATGTCGATGTCGTCGAGCTTGGACCGCACGAAAGGCTCCGGGAAAGGTCGCGCTGGTGTAGACGCGAGGCCTGCGCGATACAAGGCGCGTGCCGTGCCACGGAGCTTAGTCTTGCCTGCCGATCCATCCCCCAATCTCTGGGTTCTGACCGATGGCAAGGCAGGCGACGAGGTCCAGTGCCTCGGCGTCGCCGAGCGGCTCGGCGTCGTGCCCGAGATCAGGCGGGTCGCGCCGCGAAAACCCTTCGTCTGGCTGATGCCGCGCGGACCGATCGACCCGCGCGAGGCGTCCGAGCGTCCGGGCAGCCCGATTCGCCCGCCCTTTCCGGACATCGTCATCGCCTCCGGCCGCCGCGCGATCCCTTACGTACGCGCGGTGAAAAAGGCCTCCAACGGCCGGACCTTCACCGTCATCCTCAAGGACCCGCGCACCGGCGCCGGCAGCGCGGACCTGATCTGGGTCGCCGAGCATGACCGGCTGCGCGGCGACAACGTGCTGGTGACGATCACCTCGCCGCACCGGCTCTCAGCCGAGCGGCTGGCGCAGGCCCGCGCCGTGCCGCCGGAGGCGATTGCAAGCCGGCCGGCGCCCCGCGCCGCGGTCCTCGCCGGCGGCGACAGCCGGCACCACCGCTTCCGGGCCGACGACATCGCCCGCTTCGCCGCCGGGCTCGATGCGCTCGCCGCCTCCGGCGTCGCGCTGGTCGGCTCGCGCTCGCGCCGCACCCCGCCGGCGCTCGACGCCGCGATCGCGGCTGTCTTCGCCCGCCATGGTGGCTGGTGGTGGGACGGCACGGGCGACAACCCCTATGTCGCGCTGCTCGCCAATGCCGATGCGATCGTCGCCACCGCCGATTCGACCAACATGATCGGCGAGGCTGCGGCGACGGGAAAACCGATCCTGATCTTCGAGCCGCATGGCGGCCACGGCAAGCTGGCAAAGTTCCTGGAGGCGCTGAAGCGTCACGGCGCTGTGCATCATTTCGACGGCCGGCTTGAAGGCGCCCCCTACGAACCGCTAGATTCGACGCAGATGATTGCGGACGCCGTGCGGGCCGGCTGGCTCGGCCACAGGGCGCGGCTCGGCCTCGCCTGATCTTGAACACGCCCGGCCTTGCAAGGCGCCAGCGAGCCCGTATCTGACGAGACGAAGCCGCGGCGCAGCCGCGCAAACAGGATACCGAGACGATGGCCCACACCCATGCCCGCGTCATGATCGTCGGCTCCGGCCCGGCCGGCTACACCGCCGCGATCTACGCCGCCCGCGCCATGCTGGAGCCGGTGCTGATCTCCGGCATCCAGGCCGGCGGCCAGCTGATGATCACCACCGATGTCGAGAACTATCCGGGCTTCGTCGATGCCGTCCAGGGCCCCTGGCTGATGGAGCAGATGCGCGGCCAGGCCGAGCACATGGGCACCAGGATGGTCTCCGACCACATCTCGCGGGTCGATCTCTCGCAGCGGCCGTTCCGGCTCTGGGGCGATGGCGGCGAGACCTATTCCTGCGACGCGCTGATCGTCGCGACCGGCGCCCAGGCGAAATGGCTCGGCCTGCCCTCCGAGCAGACCTTCCAGGGCTTCGGCGTCTCGGCCTGCGCCACCTGCGACGGCTTCTTCTTCCGCAACAAGGAGGTCGTCGTCGTCGGCGGCGGCAACACCGCGGTCGAGGAGGCGCTCTACCTCGCGAACCTCGCCAGCAAGGTCACGCTCGTCCATCGCCGCGACTCGCTGCGCGCCGAGAAGGTGATGCAGGAGCGGCTGTTCAAGCACCCGAAGATCGCGGTGGTCTGGGATAGCGAGGTCGCCGAGATCTGCGGCGGGACGCAGCCGCCCAACGTCACCCACCTGAACCTGCGCAACCTCAGGACCGGCGCCCGGAGCGAACTCAGGGCTGACGGCGTCTTCATCGCGATCGGCCACAAGCCGGCGACCGAGCTGTTCGTCGGGCAGCTCGCCATGCGCGAATCCGGCTATCTCGACGTCACGCCCGGCACCACGAACACCAATGTCCCCGGTGTCTTCGCGGCCGGCGACGTCACCGACGAGCACTACCGCCAGGCGGTCACGGCCGCCGGTCTCGGCTGCATGGCCGCGCTCGACGCCGAACGCTGGCTGCAGGCGAACGAACTGGAGCAGCGCCAGGCGGCGGAATGAGGTCGGCGGGTCGCGCTGCGGCGATCCATCAGCGATATTGATAAGTTCCGCCACGAGATTCAGTGCGAAAAGTCAGCCTCACTGACATGTAGGCGTTGACCTAGCAGGATTTTATCCTCCAACATGCGCCAAACGCATAACGGGGGAAGCGCGGTGGATTGGGACCGCATCAGGATTTTCTATACGGTCGCGGAGTCGGGCAGCTTCACCAAGGCTGGCGACGTCCTCGGTTTGAGCCAGTCCGCCGTCAGCCGGCAGATCGGCGCGCTCGAGCGCGAGTTGCGCGCACCGCTGTTCCATCGCCATACGCGCGGCCTGATCCTGACCGAGCAGGGCGAGCTGTTGTGGCGCGCCGCCCGCGAGATGACGCAGCGGCTGGAACGCACCCGCGCCCAGCTCTCGGAGACCCGCGAACACCCCTCGGGCGAGCTGAAGGTGACCGCGACGCGCGGTCTCGGCGGCCATTGGCTGACGCCGCGCCTCGCCGAATTCCTCGACCTCTACCCCGACATCAAGGTCGAGCTGATCCTCACCGACGAGGAGCTGGACCTCTCGATGCGCGAGGCCGACATCGCGATCCGGCTGCGCCAGCCGCAGCAGCCCGACCTGATCCAGCGCAAGCTCTTCACCGTGCATTTCCACGTCTACGGTTCGCCGGCCTATGTGAAGCGCTTCGGCGAGCCCAAGACCTATGAGGAGCTCGACAACCACCGCATCCTCTCGTTCGGTGGCACCTCGCCATCCTATCTGACCGCCGTGCACTGGCTCGGCACGCTCGGCCGCGACCAGCGCAACCCGCGCCCGATCCATCTCACCGTCAACAACATCACGGCGATGAAGCGCGCGGTCGATTCGGGCGCCGGCATCGCCGTGCTGCCGGACTACCTGATCGAGACCGGCTCGCCGCTGGTGCAGCTGATGCGCGAGACCGAGATGCCGCAGCTCGAGAGTTATCTGGTCTATCCGGAGGAAATGAAGTCGGTCGCGCGCGTCCAGGTCTTCCGCGACTTCCTGATCCAGAAGGCGCAACGCTGGACCTACTGACGGAAACGGTATGCGCTGCCGGCGTAGTGGGCATGCCCGATAAATGGGCATGCCGCGCGTTCTGGTCGGACCGCTCCACTCTGAACGCATTAATATCAATCATTTAGCGAGATTTTCCGGACTTTCGTGACAAAGCATGCGCTGGGCGCATAACCGACCCAAGCTACGTTGCATTGCAAAAAGGCAGCTGCTGCCCAATATTGCAGACACGGTTGTTCGCAACGGGCTCCGCTATCTCCTCCCGGCGTCGAGTTCGTTGCAGCCGTTCCCCTCTGAGATGTTTGGCGCTTGCGCTGGATGTTTCAAACTTCAAAAGCCGGCTCCCTCGGGACGCCGGCTTTTTTTTGGCTCCGACGGCAGATGGCCAGAGCAGCCACTTCCCTGAGAGTGCTACCGCCGCCGCGCCTCGAGGGGCAGCGCGTCGAACAATCCGGGCTCCGGGCTTGTCCGCGCTTTCTCGATCGTCAGCATCCTGAGCTTGGTCTCGACGCCGCCATCGGCCGAGAAGCCGCCCGTCCTGCCGCCGGCGGCGAGCACGCGATGGCATGGGACGATCGGCGCGAACGGGTTCTGCCCGAGCGCGACGCCGACCGCCCGCGCCGCGCCCGGATCACCGATCCGCGCCGCGACCTCGCCATAGGTCAGCGTCTCGCCTGGCGGAATCGCCAGCGCGACCTCGTAGACCTTGCGGTTGAAGGCCGGCACCTCGTCGAGCGCGATCGGGAGATGCGCCAGATCCCGTTTCTCGCCCGCCATCAGCGCGACGATGCCGGCGATCGCCTCTTCGACGAAAGCCGGCGGCGCAGTCTCCGTCGCCTCGGGAAAGCGCCGCGCCAGCCGGCGGCGGGCAGCCTCCTCGTCACGCTCGGGCAGTTGCGAGCCGACCAGCCGCTCGTCGCTCCAGACCAGTGCGCAGGAGCCGATCGCGGTCTCGAACAGACAGAAATGGGACATGGCACCCTCCGCGCTCGTCCGGCCGCGGCAAGCGAGCCACATCGCGGACTATTCGCCGGATGATCGCATGCGAACAACCCGTTTCCTGGCGGCAGCGGCCTCGCTCACACGAAAAGCCGCTCGCCGACCATGCCCTTGTACAAGTCAGCGACCTGCTCGGCATAACCGTTGAACAGCAGCGTCGGCCGCCGCTCGCGCGAGCCCAGCACCTGCTCGCTCGCCTGCGACCAGCGCGGATGCGGCACCTCCGGGTTCACATTGGCCCAGAAGCCGTATTCCTGCGCCTGCAGCCCCTCCCAGAAGGTCTTCGGCCGCTCGGCGTCGAAGCTGATGCGGGTGATCGACTTGACCGACTTGAAGCCGTATTTCCATGGCGTGACCAGCCTGAGCGGCGCGCCGTGCTGGTTCGGGATCGGCTTGCCGTAGATGCCGGTGACGAGCAGCGGCAATTCGTTCGTCGCCTCCGCGATGGTCAGCCCCTCGGTATAGGGCCAGGGATACCAGCGCTGCGACTGCCCCGGCGCCATCTTCGGGTTCATGAAGGTCTCGAAGCGGATGTATTTTGCGCCAGAGAGCGGTTTTGCGAACTCGACGAAGGCCTTGAGCGGGATACCGGTCCACGGCACCGCCATCGACCAGGTCTCGACGCAGCGGAAGCGGTAGAGCCGCTCTTCCAGCGGCAGCTTGCGGATCAGGTCGTCGATGCCGACCTCCATCGGCTTCTCGACCATGCCGCCGATCGAGACCGTCCAGGGCCGTGTCTGCAGCCGCTTCGAGGCGCCGACCACGTCCTTGGAGGTGCCGAACTCATAGAAATTGTTGTAGTTCGCCGCCAGATCCTCCTCCGTCACCGGCCGGTCGAGCGCGTAGGCGGCGTTCTTCTTCGCAGGATAGAGGTCGCGCGTCGGATCGGCACCTTGCGCCGCGGCGATCTGGGGCAGCGCCGCGCTCGCGATGGCGCCGGCGCCTGCGGCGAGCAGGTTGCGCCGGTTCAGGAAGACGGCTTCGGGCGTGGCCTGGCTCTCGGGCATTTCCCAGCCAGGACGGTTCTTGATCAGCATCGGACGGACATGCTCCGTTTCAGATGCGGAGAGTCTAGCCCATGGGCGCGGATCAAGTGCAAGTCACGAGGGGGAGAGGGAAGGCAGTGGGCAGTCGAAACAGCGCCGCTGCCTACCGCCGATTGCCTACTGCCTGCTCTCCAACGCCTTGACGATCGCCGCCCCCATCTCGCTCGTCGAGACAGCATTGGCACCCGGCGCGGCGATGTCCTTAGTGCGCGTGCCCGAACCCAGCACATCGGCGATCGCGCCCTCCAGCCGGTCGGCGGCCTCGATCGCCCCGAAGGAGTAGCGCAGCGCCATGGCGAAGGAGCCGATCATCGCGATCGGGTTCGCCAGCCCCTTGCCGGCGATGTCGGGCGCCGAGCCGTGGACCGGCTCGTAAAGCGCCTTGCGCTTGCCGGTGGCGGCATCTTCCGCACCGAGCGAAGCGGAGGGCAGCATCCCGAGCGAGCCGGTCAGCATCGCCGCGACGTCCGACAGGATGTCGCCGAAAAGATTGTCGGTGACGATGACGTCGTATTGCTTCGGCCAGCGCACCAGCTGCATGGCGCAGTTGTCGGCGAGCACATGCTCGAGCTCGACGTCAGAATAGGACTTGGCATGCAGCGCCGTCACCGTCTGCTTCCAGAGCACGCCGGTCTTCATGACGTTGTGCTTCTCGGCCGAGGAGACCTTGTTGCGGCGCGTGCGCGCGAGCTCGAAGGCGACGGCGCAGATGCGCTCGATCTCGGGCGTGGTGTAGACCTGAGTGTCGATGCCGCGCTTCGAGCCGTCCTCCAGCGTGACAATCTCCTTGGGCTCGCCGAAATAGACGCCGCCGGTGAGCTCGCGCACGATCAGGATGTCGAGCCCCTCGACCACCTCGGGCTTGAGCGAGGAGGCCGAGGCCAGCGCCGGATAGCAGATCGCCGGCCTGAGGTTCGCGAACAGGCCGAGATCCTTGCGTAGCCGCAGCAGGCCTGCTTCCGGCCGGTGCTGATAGGGCACGTCGGCCCATTTCGGCCCGCCGACCGCGCCGAACAGCACCGCGTCGGCGTTCTGCGCCAGCTTCATGTCGCCTTCCGAGATAGCCTGCTTGTGCGCGTCATAGGCTGCACCGCCGACCAAGCCCTTCTCGATCTCGAAGGAGGCCAGCCCCTGCTTGCCGAACCAGGAGACGATGGTCTCGACTTCGCCCATCACCTCGGGGCCGATTCCGTCGCCGGGCAGCAGCAGGAGCTTGTGGGTCGCCATGGTCGTCGCCTCGCCTTGCACGCGTTGGTCTCGCGAGGCTGATTAGGTGGACGGGCGGTCCCGCGCAAGCGCCGACAGGATGCACGCCGCGAAGGGCCGGTAGTCGCTGCGATGGGCCGCGATCGAGGCCGCGAGCCATTGCGACTTGACGATCAGACGCAAATTCAGCGGGTGGCCGGCCTGCTCGGCGAGCTGTGCAAGATAGAGCGCCTGCGTCCGGCCGTTGCCCTCGCGAAAGGGATGGACGTAGTTCAGGTCGCCGACGATCTCGCCGGCGCGACTGGCGAAGGTCTCGGCGTCGAGCCCTTTCAGAAAGCGCCAGCCGACGAGCCGCCGATGCACGTCGGCCATGCCGGTGTCTATATAGCGCCGGAACTGGAACTGGCTCGTGCCCTTCGCGATCTCGACGGTGCGGAGTTCTCCGGCCCAGTCGTAGACGTCCTGAAAGAGATGGCGATGGATGGCGCGCAGATGGGCGAGATTGAAGGAGCCGGTGGGCACGTTTTCGGCTGCGCGCTGCGCAACCAATTCACGCTCGTTGTAGTCAAGTTCCGCCGCATCCAGGATGCCGAGTCGGTTGCGCAGAACCAAATGGTCCGGCGGATAGCAGTAGACCGGGTCGCTCATTCGGCAGCCGAAGCCGCTCGCCTATGTGCAATCCGTTCAAAGATGTATTCGCGCCGCCGCTCATGCGACCACGCCTCGCGCTCGAACATCTCGAACATGGCCACCTGCTCGGCATCGAGCGGGTTGCCCTCGATCTCCTGCAGATGCATGGCGTCGAGCCGGCGCTCGCGGGCCTGCGCGACCTCGTCCGGCGACAGCGGGATGTCCTTCTCGGTCATACGCGCAGCCTAGCATGGACGGCGCTGGCCTGCGAGCGGCCGACGCCGTCCATAGCGCATCGCCTCAGGCCTTCTTCTCCATGTTCCAGAAGAACTGCACCGGCGAAAGCACGATGCCGGTCAGGCTCCTGCGGAAGGCCATCGGCTGCTGGACGAGGCCGCAGGGCGCGTAAGGGACGCTCTCGAAGGCGCGCCGCTCGATCGACGCCGCGATCTCCTTCTGCTTGGCCGCGTCCGGCTCGGCGATCCACTGGTCGCGCAGGCCCTCCAGCGTCGCATCGTCCGGCCAGCCGAACCAGGCCGTGCCGCCATTGGCCCGCACCAGCGGATGCAGCGCCGGGTTCAGCGTGTCGGCGCAGGACCAGAGCGTGTGGAACACCGACCAGCCGCCGGCTTCGGGCGCGCCGCGATTGGCACGCCGGCCGATGAAGCTCGCCCAGTCGGTCGCGACCAGTTCGGCGTTCATCCCGAGCTTCTTGAACAGATCCTCCGTCACGAGGCATTGCTGATAGGCGATCGGCTGGTCGGCCGGCGCCAGCAGGACGATCTTCTCGCCCCTGTAGCCGGCCTCCTTCAACATCGCCTTGGCCTTGTCGAGATTGGCGCCGAGCGCCTCGGTGCCGCCGGCGCCGGTCGACATCGGCGAGCCCGGCGTGAAGAAGGTCTTGGCCTCCCTGTAGTAGTCCTTGTTGCCGACGACGGCCTCCATGTAGTCGGTCTGGTTCAGCGCCATCATCACGGCGCGGCGGATGCCCGGATTGTTGAAGGGCGGCTGCATCTGGTTGAAGCGCATCAGCAGGAAGAGACCGAGCGGCACGTTCTCGATCGCGATGTCCTTGTTGGCCTTCAGCACCGGCAACAGGTCGACCGGCGGTTGCTCGTACCAGTCGACCTCGCCTTTGGTCAGCGCGCCGACGGCGGCCGCGGCCTCGGTCAGCGCCAGCCACTCGATCCGGTCGATCTTCGCGATCTTGCCGCCGGCGGCCCAGGACGGCGCCTCCTCGCGCGGCTTGTAGGCGGCGAAGCGCTCATAGACCGCGTTCTGGCCGGGCACCCATTGCCGGTCCATGAAGCGCCATGGGCCGGAGCCGATCGCCTCGGTGATGTTCTTCATGTGGTCGGTCTGCGCCACGCGCTCCGGCATGATGAACGGTACGTTGGAGGAGAGCTTGCCGAGCGCGGCCGTCATCATCGGGAACGGCTTCTTCAGTCGGATCGCGAAGCTGCGCTGATCGAGCGCTTCATAACCTTCGACAAATGTCGCGAAGGTCTGGCCGAAGGCGTCGCGTTTCGACCAGCGCCCGATCGAAGCGATGCAGTCCTTGGCCGTCACCGGCTGGTCGTCGTGGAAGACGAGCCCGTCGCGCAGCCGGAACGACCACTTCAGGCCATCGGGCGCGGTCTCCCAGGCCTCGACCATCTGCGGCCTGATGCCGAACTGGGCATCGGTCGCAAACAGCGTATCATATATCAGATAGCCATGGTTGCGGATGACATAGCTCGTCGCCGTGATCGGATCGAGCGAGGGCAGCGGCGTCGACGGGATAAAGCGCAGCGCGGCGGCGCGCGACTGTGCCATCGGCTTTCCCTGCATGAAGCCGGTTGCCACGAGCGCACCGGCTCCCGACAGGACGTGGCGGCGGGTGATGGGCATGGCATGTCCTCCTGCTGTCGTGGCGGCGTGAACCTGCACCAATTAAGCAAGAGATATACCAGAATGTCGAGATGGCTCCAGCGCCAGATATGGTCCGTCGGCCGACATCGCGTTCGTTGCGAACCACACCGCCATCCTGGGCGACCGAAGGTCGGCTCGGGATCCATCGGAAGGCCCGACGGCGCTCTATGATGGGTCCCGGACCTGCGCGGCTTCGCCGCTTGTCCAGGACGACGCGGTGGTTCCGAGGGAAACCAATAGCCCTGCCTACACGCGCTCAAAAAAGCCCGGCCTTTTCAGGCCGGGCAGGTCGATCCCGCAGCAATGACCGGAGATGTGTCCCTGCGGAACCTTCGGGGATCAGACCGTCTTCTGCGCCATCTGCTTCTCGATGTAGTCGGCCTGGCGCAGCGCCAGCGCGACGATCGTCAGCGTCGGGTTTTCGGTCGCGCCGGTCGTGAACTGGCTCCCGTCCGAGACGAACAGGTTCTTCACGTCGTGGCTCTGGCCCCATTTGTTGACGACGCCGTCGCGCGCCTTCTCGGACATCCGGTTGGTGCCGAGATTGTGCGTCGAGGGATAGGGCGTGGTCGGGAAGGTCCGCGTCGCGCCGACCGCCTCATAGATCGCCGAGCCCTGCTTGTAGGCATGGGCCCGCATCGCGATGTCGTTGGGGTGGTCGTCGAAATGCACATTGGCGACCGGCATGCCGCCCTTGTCCTTCTTGTCGGAGAGCGTGATGCGGTTGCTCTCCTGCGGCATGTCCTCGCCGACGATCCACAGGCCGGCCATGTTCTCGTAGGAGTCGAGCGCGGTGGTGAATTCGCGGCCCCAGGCCCCGGGGTCGAGGAAGGCCGCCATGAAGGGCAGGCCGAGCGAGAGCGTCTCCAGTTCGTAGCCGCCGACGAAGCCACGCTTGGGATCGTTGTGCGCTTCGTCCTGGACGATGCCGGCCATGGTGGTGCCGCGCCACATCTTCACGGGCTTGTCGAAGACGCCGTAGACCGAGGCCGTGAGGTGGCGCATGTAGTTCTTGCCGACCTGGCCCGACGAGTTGGCGAGCCCGTCCTTGAACTGTCCGGAGGCCGAGTTGAGCAAGAGCCGCGGGCTCTCGATCGAATTGCCGGCGACGGCGACGATGCGGGCCTTCTGGCGCTGCTGCGCGCCCTTGCCGTCGAGATAGACCACGCCGGTGACCTTGCCGGACGCGTCGTGCTCGATCTTCTGGACGAAGGATTCAGGCCGCACCTCGAGCTTGCCGGTGGCCTCGCCCTTCGGGATCTCGGCGACCAGCGTCGACCATTTCGCGCCGGATTTGCAGCCCTGGAAGCAGAAGCCGATCTGCTGGCAGGCGCCGCGGCCGTCGCGCGGCTGCGAGTTGATCGCCATCCGGCCGGTATGGACCTCCTTGTAGCCGATCTTTCTCGCACCCTTCTCCAGGATCTTGAAGTTGTTGTTGCCCGGCAGGCCCGGGATGCCGTTGGTCCGCGTCACGCCCATGCGATCCTCGGCCTTGGCGTACCAGGGCTCCATTTCGGCGAGATCGACCGGCCAGTCGACGAGGTTCGCGCCCTTGACCGCGCCATAGGTCGTGCGCGCCTTGAACTCGTGCTTCTGAAAACGCAGCGAGGCGCCGGCCCAGTGCGTCGTCGAGCCGCCGACCGCCTTGACGATCCAGGCCGGCAGGTTGGCGAAATCCTTGGCCACCCGCCAGGATCCCGAGGTCGTGCGCATGTCGGTCCAGGCGAGCTGGGTGAAGGACTCCCACTCGTTGTTGACGAAATCCTCGGTCTCGTAGCGCTTGCCGGCTTCGAGACAGACGACTTTGATGCCTTTGAGGGCGAGTTCGGTGGCAAGTGTGCCGCCGCCTGCGCCGGAACCGATGACCACGACGACTGAATCGTCGGTCAGGTCGAACTTGGCTGCCATGGCTGTATCCTCCTGATTTTTATGGGTTCAGAGCCAGGCGATATCGCCGAAGCCGCGCTCGATGTAGCCGCCCTTCGAGGCGCTCTCGCCCTCGTAGCCGAAGGTCGGCCAGACCTCGGGCTGGTTGTAGAACGAGACCACGAGCCCCGAGCGCACGCCCTGGAAGAACTTGCCCTTCTGGACGGCGCGCAGCAGGTTGACCCGCTGACTCTCCCAGCCGACCTGGGCATAGGGCAGCTTGAACTGCTTCACCGCGATCGCGTCGATCTCGGCGACGTTCTTCTCGACATCGGCCTTGAAGGCGGCGTCCTTGCCGGACTTTTCGTCATAGGACTTCATCGCCACCGCGTAGAAGCGGTCGGCGAGGCGGTCATGCGGATAGATGTCGCGCGCCATCTTGATCAGCGTCGCCATGGTCTCGGGTTTCAGCGCCTTGACCTCCAGCCCCCAGGCTTCGCCGGTGTGGATCAGCGCACCGCCCGAGATGACGATCGCGGCAGTCGCCGCGCTTCCGGCGATGAACCGGCGCCGGTCGAGCGCAGGCCGGTCCGACGCGGCGGCTTCGTGAACGTGAGCCATTGCTTTCCTCCAGTTTGCCCCGGCGCGTTCATCCGCTGCGCCGGTCTTGTGACGCTCAGCGGTAGCGGCCGTGTTTCTGGAGGACCTCGATCTTGTAGCCGTCGGGGTCCGTGACGAAGAAGAACCTGGCGAGGAGCGCGCCCTCGCGGTGGAATTCCTTGACCGGGTTCGGGTTGAGCCCGGCCGCCGTGAAGCGGGCGTGCTCGGTCGCAATGTCGTCGACCGCGAAGGCGACATGGCCGTAGCCGTCGCCGAGCTGATAGGGTTCGGTGCGATCGTGGTTGATCGTCAGCTCGACCTCGAAATCGATTTCGGGATTGCGCAGATAGACCAGCGTGAAGCCCTCGAAACCGAAGCGGTCGGCGATGCCAAGGCCGAAGGCGGTCTCGTAGAAGGCGACGGAGCGGGCCTCGTTCAGCACCCGGATCATCATATGGATGGCTTTGGCCACGACAGGCGGCTCCTATTTCGGCTCGGCCAGGGATTTCAGATAGGCGATGACGAGCTTGCGCCGGTCGGGGTCGCGCTGGCGGTAGGCCATGATCGTGCCCGGCCGCATCGCCTGGGCGTCCTCGATCCAGCGGTCGAGCGTCGCCTCGTCCCAGACGAAGCCGGAGCTCTTCATGGCTTCCGAATACTTGAAGCCGTCCCTGGCCGCGGCCGGCTTGCCGATGATGTCGTAGATGTTGGGGCCCTGCCGGTTGGGCGCGCCCTTCTCGGCGGTGTGGCAGGTGCCGCAGGCGGAGACGAAGAGCTGCCTGGCCTTGGCGAGGTCGACGTCCTGCGCCCGTGCTGGCAGGAGGCCGGACGAGAGCGCGAGGCCGCACAGGAGCGCACCGGCGAACGGGCTTCTGTGGAGGAAGGCGGCGACGACGCGCATGGCGCGACCGGCGGAATGCGAAGGCAAGGCGCTCGACCTCTCTTGGACAGGTCGAGCGAGACTAGAAGCGCCATCCCGGCAGCGGGTAGTATAGGATTACTACAAACTAAAGTTGATCGGCGCCTCGGCCGCGCGGCTCACTCCGCCGCGTGATGGAAGGCGACGACCGCCTCGCGCCTGATCGTCTCGCCCTCCTCCTGTCCACGGACGTCGGACAGATAGGTCAGGCAGGCGCAGCGCAGCAGCGAGGTGAAGTTCATCGTCTCGCCGTTGAACTCCAGCACCTCGTCGTGGAGCTTGCTGAGGAAACGCCCGAGCGTGACGTTCTGGAGCAGCGCGATCTCCTCCAGGATATCCCAGAAGGCGGCTTCGAGCCGGATCGAGGTGGCGTGGCCGCCAAGCCTGATCGAGCGGGTCTGGTAGGCGTAGCGTTCGGCCGTCTGGGCCGAGAAGATCCGGCACATCGTCGCCTCCCTTGAACTGTTCTTGTTCTATGAGGGGAGGATGACCGCGTCGGAGCGCGCTGTAAACCGGCCGATCGGCCAAGGCCGGCTGGCCGCATCCGCACCGGCCAGCCCGGAGATCGGCAAGCTCACGCGGCGCGCAAACGCGCCGTCACCTCGATCTCGACCTTCATCTCCGCCTTGAGCAGGCCCATCACGACATAGATCCCGGCCGCCGGCCTGATCTCGCCGAAGACCTCGCCGCAGACGGAGAGCACCGGCTCGCAATAGCTTCGGTCGGTGACGAAATACTGCGCCCGTACGACATGGGCGAGCGAGGAGCCGGCCTCGGTCAGCACCGCCTCGAGCGTCCTGAAGATGTTGCGCGCCTGCTCGCCCGGGTCCTCCGACAGGGTCATCGTGACGTAGTCGTAGCCGGTCGTGCCCGAGACGAAGACGAGGTCGCCGTCGATCACCGCACGCGAATAGCCGAAGGCGGTCTCGAAGGGCGATCCGGTGGAGATCAGGCGGCGGGTCATGCAGGCAGATCCGTCATTCTCGGGCGAAGCGAAGCGTCGACCCAAGACTCTCTTGCAGGAGACGCCCGGGTCAAGCCCGAGCAGAACGCAATGCTACACCCGCCCGCCCTTGAGCGCCCGCAGCACCTTCTCGCCCGGCCGCCCCGTCTGCGGCATGCCGATCTTGCCTTCGATCTCCTTGATCGCGCCACGCGTCAGCGCACCGACCGCCCCGTCCGGCTCGCCGACATTGTAGCCGCGCGCGATCAGCAGGCGCTGCAGCTCGCGGCGCTGTTCGCGCGAGAGCGGCAGGTCGTCGGTCGGCCATTCGCCCTGCACGCCCGGCCGGCCGCGCAGCCGGTCGGACAGGAGCGAGATCGCGAGGGCATAAGAGTCGGCGCCGTTGTAGCTGTAGGCGGCGTCGTAGTTCTTGAAGACGAGGAAGGCCGGCCCGTTGCGTCCCGCCGGCATCAGGAGTCCGGCATTGCCCGAACCCGTCAGCGCCGAGCCGTCGAACTTGACGATGCCGCGCGAAGCCCAGCTCGAGACCGGCTGCTTCGGGTTCCGGCCCGTCGCGCCGGAATAGCCGTCCGGCACGCGGACCTCGTAGCCCCAGGGCGCGCCGGTGACCCAGCCGGCCTTGGCCATGAAGTTCGCCGTCGAATGCAACGCGTCGGGGATCGAATCGACCAGGTCGCGGCGGCCGTCGCCGTCGCCGTCGACCGCGAGCCGGAGATAGGTCGAGGGGATGAACTGGGTGTGGCCGAAGGCGCCGGCCCAGGAGCCGAACAGCCGCTCGGGCCGGACGTCGCCGCGCTGGATGATCTGCAGCGTCGCGATCAGCTCTCCCCGGAAGAAGGCGTTCCGGCGCGGTGCGAGACAGGCGCCGGTCGAAAGCGCCTGGACCAGCGGCATCTTGCCCCTCGCCTTGCCGAAGTCGCTCTCGACGCCCCAGACGGCCGCGATGGTGTGGCGGTCGACGCCGAAGCGGCTCTCGGCTGCGGCGAGCGTCGCCGCATGCTGGCGCAGCATGGCGCGGCCTTCCGCGACCTTCTCGTCGTCGACGAGGGTGCCGAGATAGTCCCAGATCGGAGTCTTGAACTCCGGCTGGTTGTTCATCGCCTCGATCACCTTCATGTCGGGCGTCACGCCGGCCATGGCGCTGTCGAAGGTGGCGCCGGAGACGCCCTGCCCGGCCGCGGCCGAGCGCAGGCCCGACAGGCAGGACTGGAAATCGGCCAGCGCGCCGGAGGCGGCGAGGATGAGGGGCAGGGCCAGGATCGTTGCGCGCATCATGTCACCGGGAGATTTTCGCCACCGAATCGCAGGAATGGCGCGAATCTAGGGCGCAGCGGTTAACGGGAGTTAACCATGGCCGGGCGCGTCCGTCTTTATGGCCGCCTTATGCGCCGCACCCCACTCCCGGATCGCAAGCTTAGCGGCGGCGGCCCATCTTCACGGCATCGATGGAGAACACGATGACCGCCTATTCCCATTATCCCCGGACCAGCCAGCAGCAGCGCGCCAGGGCCGTCTACGGCACGCTTCGCACGAAGCGCCCGATGGTCGGGCTGATCGCCGCCGAGCTCGGCATCTTCGCCCTGCTCGCCCTGATCGTCGCCGGCGTCATCGGCCTGCGGGCGCTCACCAGCCTTGCGGGTTGACGGCGATGGGCCAGGCTTTTCCCCTGCCGGTTTCGGATGCGGTCTGCCACCTCTTCCTGGTCGGCCAATGCAAGGGTGGCTTCTGGGTCGCGCGCGACCTCGAAGGCACGGCCGAGGGCGTCTTCCGCGAGAAGAAGGAAGCGCTGCGCTTCGCCATGCGTGAAGGCGGCCACGACAACGCGGTGATGCTGTCGCCGAGCCTCGTCGAGCCGAATTTCGGCCGGGGCGTCCGCTGACGCAGCCACAGCTCGATCGCGAGGCCCGCCGGCTCGACCGCGACCTCGCCCGGATCGTCCATGCAGCTGCCGGCGCCTTGATCGCGCAGTTGCGGGGCGTCGGCATCGACGATCCCGCCGACATCGCCCGCCGGCTCAACCGGCGCGGCTTTCCCTGCTTCGGCCGCAGACGCTGGAGCGCAGGGGCGGTCGCCGCGATCTGCCGGAAGCGCGAGGCCCGCGATCACGCCGCCTGAAATTCACGTCGCTGCTGTGAAGGATCAAGCACTCTTGCTTGCGGAGGCCCTGCTTCGGTCCTAAAGCACGCTCGCGCCTGCGAAAGGCGCGGTCCGACCGAAACCGGAGACTTGTCCCATGGCCTTCCTTGCCGACGCCCTGAAGCGCGTGAAGCCGTCTGCGACCATCACCATCACGCAGAAGGCGCGCGACCTGAAAGCGCAGGGCAAGGATGTGATCTCGCTCTCCGTCGGCGAGCCCGATTTCGATACGCCGGACAACATCAAGCAGGCGGCGATCGCGGCGATCAACCGCGGCGAGACCAAGTACACGCCGGTCCCCGGCATCCCGCAGCTGCGCGAGGCGATCACCCGCAAGCTCAAGCGCGAGAACGAACTCGACTACAAGCCGAGCCAGACCATCGTCTCGACCGGCGGCAAGCACGTCATCTACAACGCCCTGCTCGCCACCCTGAACCCCGGCGACGAGGTCATCTGCGTCGCGCCCTATTGGGTCAGCTATCCCGAGATGGTCGCGCTCTGCGGCGGCACCGCGACCTTCTGCGAGGCGACGATCGCCAACAACTTCAAGCTCCAGCCGGCCGATCTCGAGGCCGCGATCACGCCGAAAACCAAGTGGCTGATCCTGAACTCGCCCTCGAACCCCTCGGGCGCCGCCTACACCCATGCCGAGATGAAGGCGCTGACCGATGTCCTGATGCGCCACCCTCATGTCTGGGTGCTGACCGACGACATGTACGAGCATCTCGTCTATGGCGACTTCAAATTCGTCACGCCGGCACAGGTCGAGCCCGCCCTCTACGAGCGCACGCTGACCATGAACGGCGTCTCGAAGTCCTACGCCATGACCGGCTGGCGAATCGGTTACGCCGCCGGGCCGCAGCATCTGATCAACGCGATGGACCTGGTCCAGGGCCAGCAGACCTCCGGCACCTCGGCGATCTCGCAATGGGCCGCGGTCGAGGCGCTCGACGGGACGCAGGAGCATATCCCGGTGTTCAGGAAGGCGTTCGAGCGCCGGCGCGACCTCGTCGTCTCGATGCTGAACCAGACCCGTGGTCTCAAGTGCCCGACGCCCGAAGGCGCCTTCTACGTCTACCCCGACTGCTCGGCCCTGATCGGCAAGACGCTTCCCAACGGCAAGACGATCGAGACCGACGAGGATCTGGTCATCGGCCTGCTCGAAGCGGAGGCTGTCGCCGCCGTGCACGGCTCGTCCTTCGGGCTCGGCCCCAACTTCCGCATCTCCTACGCGACCTCCGACGAGAAGCTGGAAGAGGCCTGCCGCCGCATCCAGCGCTTCTGCGCCGAACTCCGCTGAGCGCCGCCTATCCGCAGCCCTCATCCTGAGGAGCACTCCGCAGGAGTGCGTCTCGAAGGATGGTCCAGCACGCTCTGGAACATCCTTCGAGACGCCGCTGCGCGGCTCCTCAGGATGAGGGCTGCGGTTCGTTGCTGTATCATTTTAGCTGCGCTCGCAGTTTCCTCGATCGATGCACCCGCGCAGCCTGCGTCACTGATGATCTCGGCCCGCGAAACCCATGACGCCCTCCGCGCGGGCAGGGTCATCCTCATCGACATCCGCGTTCCCGCCGAACAGGCCGACACCGGCGTGCCACAGGGCGCGCTCAGGCTCGACGCCGAGAGCGACGGTTTCGAGGTCAGGCTCGCCGGCATCCGCCTCGACAATCCCGGCAAACGCATCGCGCTGATCGACCGCGCCGGCGGGCTCGGCGTCGCCGTGCAGGCGAAACTCACGGCGCGCGGCTGGCGCGACCTCGTCGTGGTTCGAGGCGGCATGCTCAGTCCGGGCGGCTGGCTGGCGGAGAAGCTGCCGGTCGTGCCTTAATTCACACGATCTCCGCCAGCCGCGTGTCCTGCGACAGAACCAGGCACCAATGCGGCTCGAAATCGGCTCCGAGCGGCCAGATGAAATCCTTGAACACCACGAGCAGCCGCTCCTGCCAGCGCTCGAACCAGTCCCGCCGGCAGAGCACGAACTTGGTCGCGCCGACGATGGTTTCGCGGTCGATCACGCAGAGCGGCACGATCTCCGGATTGGCCTCGAGATAGGCCTGCACCGCGACCATCAGCGTCGGATAGCCGGGGTGGAGCATGTCGTCGAGTACTATCAGGCCACCCTCGGCGAGGCAGGCGGTGGCGAGCGCCAGATCCTTGCCCAGCGCGGCGCGCGAATGCTCGCCGTCGATATGGATCAGGCGATAGGGCGCGCCGCCCGCATGGCCCATCAGCTCGGCCGGCGTCATCGCGCCGCTGTCGCCCTTCACGGTGACGCGGCGCTCCGGCCCGATGCCGTGCTTCAGGCAGTTCGCCTCGAAGCGGTGCTTCACGCCATCGTCGGGCCAGGAGAAGATGTCGAGCGCGACCGCGACCTCGCCTTGCTCCAGCGCATGCGCCAGCGCGATGAAGAAGCGGCCCTCGAAGGCGCCGATCTCGGCGAGCGGGCCGGCGACGCCCGCCTCGGTCTGCAGCCGCAGCAGCCGCGCGCAGATCGCCGCGGCGAAGCGCGAGGACATGCCGACCACGGTGTCGTAGCCGGCGTCGAGATAGGCGGCGACGGCAGCGCTGCCGGACGACGGTATGCGGGTCATCGGCGCGTCGTCCTCAGCCATGGCGCAGCTTCATCGTCAGGATGACCAGGACGAGGCAGAGACTGACGCCGTTGGCGCTGATCAGCGGCCAGGACATCAGCAGCAGGCCATAGACCAGCCAGAGCACGATTCCGAGCGCGAAGATGCTCTGCGTCCATAGCGAGATGCCGCTGGTGTCGCGCGTTCGGATGGTGTGGACCGCCTGGGGTATCCAGCACAGCGTCGTCAGCACCGCGGCGGTGAAGCCGATCAGCTCGATCGTGGCGGGAGGCATGGGCGTTCCGGAATCAGCACGGCGTGGCCCTTGCGATGCCATTGCGACGGCCGCGATGCAATCGCTGCGCAGCGCATGCCGCACTGCTATAGCGGGGCGATGACAGCCGCTCCAAACCCGATCGCGATTTATGTCGACGCCGACGCCTGCCCGGTGAAGGACGAGGTCTACAAGGTCGCCGGCCGCAACCGGCTGAGGGTCTTCGTCGTCGCCAACAGCTTCATTAACGTCCCGCGCGAATCCTGGATCGAGCGCATCATCGTCTCCGCCGGCTTCGACGCGGCCGACGACTGGATCGCCGAACGCGTCTCGCGCGGCGCGATCGTGATCACCTCGGATATCCCTCTGGCCGACCGCTGCATCAAGGCCGGCGCCGACGTCATCGGCCCGACCGGCAAGCCCTTCACCGAGGCCTCGATCGGCATGGCGCTGGCGACGCGCGGCATGATGGAGGATCTGCGCGCGATGGGCGCGGCTGGGAGCGGGCCTAAGCCGTTTTCGGCCAAGGACCGCTCGGCCTTCCTGCAGGCGCTCGACGTCGCGGTGCAGCGGCTGAAGCGGGCGGGATTCGGCTGAACCGTCATTGCGAGGAGCGCAGCGACGGCGGGCGTCAAATACTCGAGAAATCCCCACCCCTGCCCTTCCCCGCCGCGAAGCGCCCCGCCCCGGCCGCGCCCTCCGTCGCGATCGTCGCCACGCCGCCCGTCCATTCCCGCGCCAGCGCCTCGCGCACGCTCAGCCCATGGCCCGCGATCGCGCTCCGGCGGTCGGCCAGCATCGCGCCCTGCGGGAAGCGCGCGATCTCCTGCGCCATCGCCTCGGCCGCCGCCCGTGCCTGTCCACGCGGCACGACCTGCTCGCAGAGCCCGATCCGCAGCGCCTCGTCGGCCACGACCTTGCGGCCGGTCATGATGATCTCGAGCGCCCGCCCCTGCCCGACGAGACGCGGCAGCCGGACCGTGCCGCCATCGATCAGGGGAATGCCCCAGCGCCGGCAATAGACCCCGAAATAGGCGTCCTCCGCCATCACCCGGACATCGCACCAGAGCGCGAGCTCCATCCCGCCCGCGACCGCCGGCCCCTCCACGGCCGCGATCAGGGGTTTCGACATCTCCAGCCGCGACGGCCCCATCGGGCCGCGCGGCAACTTTCCGCCATTCTCCGGGAAGGCGAGCCCGTCGACGATCTCGTCCTGGAAACGCTCCGCATCGGTGAAGGCCTGCGCGTATTTCAGGTCCCAGCCGGCGCAGAACGCTCCGCCCTCGCCCCAGAACACGATCGCCGCCGTCGCGGGATCGGCGTCGAGCCGCTCGAACACCTCGGTCAACGCGACCGCGCTGTCGGGATCCATCGCGTTGCGCGCCTCGATCCGGCTATGGATCACGGTCGCGACCTTCCCGTCGCGTTCGATGCGGATGCTCATGGCGCTCTCCCGGATTGTCGTTCTTGTCGCGCAGGTTAGCGCGGCTCGTCGGCTGCGCCATCCGGCTCTGGACGCATGGCCGCTTTCTCCGTAAATCCTCAGGCCAACAAGGCCCGTCTCCAGAACGGGCGTCCGGGAGGATATTCATGTCGCTGACCCGTCGTTCCACGCTCGGCCTGATGACCGGCGCCGTTTTCGCGCCCGCCGTCGCGCGCGCCCAAACCTTCCCGAGCAAGCCGATCAGCCTCGTCGTGCCCTATCCGGCCGGCGGCCCGACCGACGCCATCGCCCGCTTCGTCGCGCAGGAGATGTCGACGTCGATCGGCCAGAACGTGCTGGTCGACAACCGTGCCGGCGCCTCGGGCGCGGTCGGCACGCGCGCCGTCGCCCATGGCGCGGCCGACGGCTACACCATCGTCTTCGGCAACAACCAGACGCATGGCAACAACATGTTCCTGCTGAAGGAGCCGGGCTACGACGCGGTCAAGGATTTCGCCCCGCTCTGCGGCGTCGGCGCCTTCGAGCACGCCTTCGTTGTCCGCAACGGCCTGCCGGTGAAGACGATCGCCGAGCTCGTCGCGCTGGCCAAGGCCGATCCGGGCAAGCTGAACTACGGCTCGACCGGCGTCGGCTCCGGCTCGCATCTCGCCATGGAGCTGTTCATGCAGCGCACCGGCATCAAGATGACGCATGTGCCGTTTCGCGGCGCGGCGCCGCTCGTTCAGGAGATCGTCGGCGACCGCATCGACATCGCCAATTCGACGCTGCCGAGCGTGCTGGAGCAGATCAAGGGCGGCCAGATGCGCGCCCTCGCCATCGCCAGCCCCGAGCGCAACCCGCGCGCGGCCGACATCCCAACGCTGCGCGAGCAGGGCGTCGCCAACGCCGACGCCGACAGCTGGGCGGCGTTCTTCGCTCCGGTGAAGACGCCCGAGCCGATCCTCGACGCTCTGTCGAAGGCGGTGATGGCGGCGATCGCCAAGCCGGCGATCACCGAGTCGATCCTGAAGCTCGGCTTCACGCTGAAGGTGCGCGACCCCGCCGCCTTCAAGCCCTACCACCTCCAGGAGATCGCGACCTGGAAGCAGATCATCGCCGATGCCGGGGTGAAGCCGGAGTAGCGAGAGACATCTGATCCTTCCAGTCCTCATCCGGAGAAGCCGCGTCAGCGGCGTCTCGAAGGATGCTCCAGATGTCTCCCGAGGCCTTCTGGACCATCCTTCGAGACGCGCCTGCGGCGCTCCTCAGCATGAGGGCTCGCGAAGAATCGCCGCCGTCATTTCAGTGCGGCCGCGGGCAACCGGCTGGCATCCCACACCGTTCTCCCTATCTGACCTGAGACGTCAGCCCAGGAGACACTGATGCATCGACCCGTCCTCGCGCTCGCTTTGGCAGTGGTTCTGGCACTGGCCCACGCACCCGCCGGCGCCCAGCAGCGCTTCCCGTCCAGCGCCGGACCGCTCGCGGTCGAGACGGTGGCGAGCGGGCTCGAACACCCCTGGGGCCTCGCCTTCCTGCCGGACGGGCGCATGCTGGTGACCGAGCGGCCGGGCCGGCTGCGGATCGTCGCTCTCGACGGAAAGCTCTCGCGCCCTCTCACCGGCGTCCCGAGCACGGCCGCACGCGGTCAGGGCGGCCTGCTCGACGTCGTGCTCGATCCCAACTTCGCGCAGAACCGGCTGGTCTATCTCTCCTTCTCGGAGCCGCGCTCCGGCGGCAACGGCACCAGCGTCGCGCGCGGGCGGCTCAATGCCGCCGAAACCGCGCTGGAGAATGTCGCGGTGATCTTCCAGCAGCAGCCGGCGATCAACAGCCAGATGCATTTCGGCTCGCGCCTCGTCTTCGACCGGACGGGCGCGCTCTTCGTCACGGTCGGCGACCGCTACAGCCAGAAAGATCAGGCCCAGAATCCGGAGAACCACATCGGCAAGGTCATCCGCGTCCGGCCCGAGGGCGGCGTGCCGGCCGACAATCCGAAGAAGCCGGGCTGGGCGCCGGAGAACTGGTCGATCGGCCATCGCAACGTCCAGGGCGCGGCGCTCCACCCCGAGACCGGCCAGCTCTGGACGGCCGAGCACGGCGCCCGCGGCGGCGACGAGATCAACACGCCGAAGTCGGGCCTGAACTATGGCTGGCCGGTCATCACCTACGGCATCGACTATTCCGGCGCCAGAATCGGCGAGGGCACGGCCAAGGCGGGCATGGAGCAGCCGCTGTTCTACTGGGACCCGTCGATCGCGCCGTCCGGCGCGGCCTTCTACACCGGCAACGTCTGGCCGGCCTGGAAGAACTCGCTCTTCGTCGGCGCGCTCGCCGGCCAGATGCTAGTCCGCCTGACCACCAACGGCGAGAGCGTCACCGGGGAGGAGCGGCTGCTGACCGATCTCGGCGAGCGCATCCGCGACGTCCGGCAGGGGCCCGACGGCTTCATCTACCTGCTCAGCGATGCCGACAACGGCAAGGTGCTGCGGGTCAGGCCGGCACGCTGAGAGCGTCTGCGAGAGCGCGCCGATTTTATACGGAACCACCTCGTCATCCTGGGCAAGCCGCGCAGCGGCGCAGACCCGGGATCCATCGTAGGGCGCAGCACTCCACGATGGATCCCAGGTCGAGCTTTGCTCGCCCAGGATGACGGTGTAGTTCCGAGTAAAAGCAGCATGCCTTAATTGGCGGCCGGCGCGACCGCTATTCCGTCGACGCCGCTGCCGGCGACCGAGCGGGCGAGAAAGCCGGAGCGCCGCATCTCGTCCAGCGCGGCGTTGATGCTCCTGAGCACATCCGGCCGCTCCAGCGACACGGCCACCGTCTGCGGCACGCCGTAAAGATTGTCCGGCAGCAGCCGCAGAACGGGGACGTGCCTTGTCCCCGCGGCCAGCCGCTGGCGGTTGCCGGCGAACGCATCGACGGTGCCGTCGAGCAGCCATGCGGCCGCCTCCTTCAACGACGAATCCGGGCTCTCGCGCAGCTTCGCGTGACGCAACCTGCCACGCAGCCAGACGCCGACGGAATCGCCGGTGTTGACGCCGATCGTCCGGCCCGGCCGGTCGAGCTCCTCGACGGAGCCGATGCCGGCATCGTTGCGCACCAGCGCGCTCTGCTGCACCAGCATGTAGGTCTGCGAATAGAGCACGAGGCCGGTGCGCTCGGGATTGGGCGCGACGAAGCCGATATCGGCCGCGCCGCTGCGGACGGCGTCGAGCACGGCTGCGGCGCTGGCGGCGGGAGCGATCGTGACCGGCACGTCGGCGCGCCGCGCGAGTTCGCGGGCGACGTCGGCCGAGACGCCCTTGAAGGCGCCGGTCGCCGGATCGCGCGCCATCTGGGCGAGGTTCGACTCGATGTAGATCGCGCGCAGGGTGCCAGTGGGCGCGAGCGCCGGGTCGGCGGCGACAGCCCCCGTCGAGCCGACGGCAACGGCGCAGGCGAGGATGAGGCAGCGCAGGAAACCCTTGACCATGGCGCTCTCCGGTTGGGCCAGCGCTGGATCGCGCCCGTCCATCATGGCGACGCAGCAGCGGAACGCCAAACCGCGCCGTCAGTCCTTGCCGGCCCAGGCAGCCCACAGATCCGGCCGGCGCTCGCGCGTGATCCGCTCCGCCTCCTCACGCCGCCAGCGCGCGATGCGGGCGTGATCGCCCGAGAGCAGCGCCTCGGGCAGGCCCTTGCCCTCCCAGTCGCGCGGCCTCGTGTAGTGCGGATATTCGAGCAGGCCGTTCTCGAAGCTCTCGTCCTGACCAGAGACTTCCTTGCCCATCACGCCGGGGATCAGGCGCACGCAGGCGTCGAGCAGCGTCAGCGCCGCCATCTCGCCACCCGAGAGGATGTAGTCGCCGATCGAGACCTCGGTCAGTCCGCGCCCTTCGATCACCCGCTCGTCGACGCCCTCGAAGCGGCCGCAGACGATGACGGCCCCGGCCCCCGAGGCGAGCTCGCGCACGAAGGCCTGATCGAGGCGCCGCCCGCGCGGCGACATCAGCAGGCGCGGGCGGGGGTCGTCCGCCGGAACCGCCGCATCGATCGCCGCCGCCAGCACGTCGCAGCGCAGCACCATGCCGGCCCCGCCGCCGGCCGGGTTGTCGTCGACATTGCGATGCCGGCCGATGCCGTGATCGCGGATCTGACGGGTATCGAGAGCCCACACCCCCTTGCGCAGGCCCTCGCCGGCGAGCGAGGCGCCGAGCGGCCCGGGAAACATCTCGGGGTAGAGCGTGAGGACCGTGGCGCGGAAGGTCATGCGCCAGAGAAGCGCAGCGCCGCCAGCCCGTCCAGCGCGGCGAAATCCTTGGCGCTGGCAATGACGTTGTCGAAACCGGCGAAATCCTCGGCCGCGAGCATGGTCGTGAGCGCGACCGCGCGCATGCCGGCGCGGCGCGCCGCCTCGATGCCGTTGGGCGCATCCTCGAACACGATGCAGCCCTCCGGCGAAACATTCATGCGCTCGGCCGCGCCCAGGAACAGGTCGGGGTTCGGCTTACCGCGAAAACCCTGACTCGGCGCGATGATCGTCGCGAAGCGCTCGCGGATGCCGAGCGTGTCGAGCACGATCGCGATATTGCCGGGCGGGGCCGCGGTCGCGACCGCCATCGGCACGCCGGCGGCATCGGCTCGCGCCATCAATGCGAGCAAGCCGGGCATCGCCGCGACATGGGGCCGGTAGATCTCCTGGTAGAAGACCTCCTTCTCATGGCCGAGCGCGGCGGTCTCCTCAGCGCTCGCCTGCGGGAACAGCGGCCCAACGATCTCGCCGACAGCCATGCCGGCGGTCCGGTGGAAGAAGCTGGCGCGGTCGAAGGGCAGGCCGTGCGTCTCGTGGAGATGCGCCCAGGCATCCTCGTGATAGCCCATATTGTCGACGATGGTGCCGTCCATGTCGAAGATCAGGGCGCTGGCGGGGCTGTCAGGCGTCATCGCCGACCTCGAACAATCCGGCCGGGGGTTCGGCTTCGATCCGCCGCGCCGTGACGTCGATGCGCGGTGCGAAAGCCCTGGTGAACGGCATCAGCACCGAGCGCCCGTCGGGCGTTGCGATGTCGAGCAGGTCGCCGGCGCCGTAATTGTCGACCGACGTCACCGTGCCGAGCAGGATGCCCTCTAGCCCGACCACCGAGCAGCCGATCAGGTCGGCGTGCAGGAACTCGTCCTCGTCCTCCGGCGCCGGCAGCTTGTCGCGCGACACGAACAGCTCGACGCCGTTCAGGCTTTCGGCCGCCTCGCGCGAGGTGATCCCCTTGATCCGGGCGACGACCACCTCCTTGGCAGGCCGCGCCTCGGCGATCTCGAAGCGACGGCCCTTGGCGTCGGTCAGCGGCCCGTAACCGGCGATCGCCAGCGGATCGCCGGTGAAGGCCTTGATCCGGACCTCGCCCCTGATGCCATGCGCGGCGCCGATGACGCCGAGCAGGATGAGGGTGGCGTCGCTCATCGCTTGTCATTCCGGGGCGCAGCGCAGCTGCGAACCCGGAACCCATGACGGGACGCGACCGGCGTCCGTCGCCATTGCGGGCAGGCACCCGGTCGTGGGTTCCGGGTTCTTCGCTGATGCGAAGCCCCGGAATGACACGGCGCCCGCATCACGTTCACGCCTCGGCTTCGGCCGGGGCGGCGCTCTTGGCGGCGTTCTTCTCGGCGCGCTCCTTGGCCTTGTCGCCGGGGACGCCCTTGTTCGGGTTGTTGCGGGCCGGGCGCTTGGCGACGCCGGCGGCGTCGAGGAAGCGCAGCACGCGGTCGGTCGGCTGGGCGCCCTTGGCGAGCCAGTCCTTGGCTTTCTCCAGATCGAGCACGACGCGCTCGGGCGAATCCTTCGCCTTCATCGGGTCGTAGGAGCCGATCTTCTCGATGAAGCGACCGTCGCGCGGCGAGCGGGCATCGGCGACGACGATGCGGTAATAGGGGCGCTTCTTGGCGCCGCCACGGGTCAGGCGGATCTTGAGGGACATGGTCTTTCCTTGCTTTGGTCTGGCTTGGGTTGATGGTGGTCGGGTGAATTCTAGAGCTTGTTGTCCTCGACGAGCTGGTCGATCGCCGCCCAGGGATCGTCCTTCATGCCTGTCGAGGTGAAGATTTCGAGGTCGATCGAGCCGTCTTCGAGGACATCGATCTCCCAGTATTCGCCCGGCGCATGGACGAAGAAGGAGAAGGCGTCGTCGCGATAGGACGAGGTCTCGTAGGACAGGTTGGCCTCGTCGAGACGGGCCTTGACCTGCTTGAACACGTCGAACATGCCGACGCGCATTTCGGTCGGTTTGGTCATTTCTTCTTGCCTCCGAAGGGATTGGAGCCTCCGAGCCCAGGAAGTCCTCCGAGGCCTGGCAGCTTCGGCATCATGCCGGCGGGCGGGGTGACGCCCTTGGGCAATCCGGGAAACCCGCCCGGCGGAAGCTGCGGCATGCCGCCGCCCGCGCCCATCTGCTTCTGAAGCGCTTCGAGCTGGGCCGGGTCCATCTTGGACGGGTCGAAGCCCGCGGGCAGGCCACCCATGCCACCGCCGCCGATACCGAACATCTGGCCGAGCTTGCCGAGCATGCCGCCCTTCTGGCGCGCCATCGCCTTCATCATGTCGGCCATGCCGCGATGCATCTTGAGCAGCTTGTTGATCGCCTCCGGCGAGGTGCCGGAGCCTGCGGCGATGCGCTTCTTGCGGCTGTTCTTGAGCAGATCCGGGTTCTTGCGCTCGGCCGCCGTCATCGAGTTGATGATCGCGATCTGCCGGGCGATCATCCTGTCGTCCATCTTGGCGTTGGCCATCTGGCTCTTCATCTGGGCCATGCCGGGCAGCATGCCCATGACGCCGCCCAGGCCGCCCATCTTCTCCATCTGCTGGAGCTGGGTTTTCAGGTCCGACAGGTCGAAATTGCCCTTGGCGAGCCGCAGCGCCAGAGCCTGCGCCTTGTCGGCATCGACCGTCTGCGCCGCCTTCTCGACGAGCGAGACGATGTCGCCCATGCCGAGGATGCGGTTGGCGACGCGGGAGGGATGGAAATCCTCCAGCGCGTCGGTCTTCTCGCCGGTGCCGACGAGCTTGATCGGCTTGCCGGTGACGGCGCGCATCGAGAGCGCCGCGCCACCGCGCGAATCGCCGTCCATCCGGGTCAGGACGATGCCGGTCAGGCCGACGCGGGCATCGAAGGCGCGCGCCGTGTTGACCGCGTCCTGGCCGGTCAGCGCGTCGGCGACGAGCAGCACTTCATGCGGGTTCGTCGCGGCCTTGACCTCGGCGACCTCGGCCATCAGCGCCTCGTCGAGCGTGACGCGGCCGGCGGTGTCGAGCATCACGACGTCGTAGCCGCCGAGCTTGCCGGCCTCGATCGCGCGGCGCGCGATCTGCACGGCGCTCTGGCCCGCGACGATCGGCAGCGTCTGCACACCGACCTGCTGGCCGAGGATGGCGAGCTGCTCCATCGCGGCGGGACGCCGCGTGTCGAGCGAGGCCATCAGCACCTTGCGCTTGTCGCGATCGGTCAGGCGCTTGGCGATCTTGGCGGTGGAGGTGGTCTTGCCCGAGCCCTGCAGACCCACCATCAGCATCGGCACCGGCGGTACCGCGTCGAGCGTGATGCCCTCGCCCTCGCCGCCGAGCGTGTCGATCAGCACGTCGTTGACGATCTTGATGACCTGCTGGCCGGGGGTGACCGACTTCAGGACTTCCGCACCGACCGCCCGCTCGCGCACCTTCTCGGTGAAGCTGCGCACGACTTCGAGCGCGACGTCGGCCTCGAGCAGCGCCTTGCGCACCTCGCGCAGCGCGGCGTTGACGTCCTCCTCGGTCAGCGCACCCCGGCGGGTGAGCCCCGAGAGGATGCCTGAGAGCCTGTCGCTGAGCGTGCCGAACATTCCGGACCTGCTGCTTTGCCTCGACCAGCCTTCCTCGTCGCGACCTCATCGCCAAACGGTTTCGCGCCCGAGGGCGCGGACGCGCTGTCGGGCGTTGACCTCCGGGCGGAACGAGACGACCCGGTCGGCGGATGTGGTTTCGGCGATGTCGGCGAAACGGATGGCCGGGTTAAAGCGGCAGAATGTGGCGAAAGTCAAGGTTGGGAAAACCGTCGACCCGTATCGCCGGACGCGCCCCTTGAGCCCCGGCACAACTTACGCTCTAAGAGTGCCCATCTTTTAGGCGGAGAATGATGATGTTCGGAAAGACCATTTCGCGCGCCGGCCTCGCCGCGGCGGTGCTGACCCTCAGCTTCGTGCAGGCGCAGGCCCAGGCCTGCCAGAACAATTTCAAGACCGACGGCGTGCCGATGGTCACCGGCCTGACTTATCGCAGCTGGGATCTCGTCGCGAGCAAGCCGCCGGCCGTCGTGCTGAAGAACCTCGCCGCCGCCGTCGCGGCCGAAGGCTTCGCCGGCATCCGCGTCGACAACGCCACCAGCTCCGTCCTGGCGATCCAGGAGACCAGCGGCTCCGGCAGGCCGCAGCATCTGCGCGTCACCGCCCGCAAGAGCGGCCCGGCGACCCGCGTCGACGCCGCCTTCGTCGTCCAGCAGGGCCAGGTCGCGCCGGAAGGCTATGTCCGCGACGCCATCTGCCGGGTGATCGCCGGCGGCCGCGGCTGAGGCCGTCGCAGAACCGCCCGCTTCGCCGGGCAAGGCCATCGTCTCCGATTCGGCGAAAGGCGACGATGGCTGCTTCGATCCTCCGCATGGCGATGCTCACCGTGCCCGTGCTGCTGGCGGGCTGCGCCGGCGAACCGCGCCGCTCCGGGCCGCCGGACCAGAAGGCCGTCGCACGGCTGGAGAGCGTCAGGCTCGACCCGGCCGCAGCCAGCCGCATCCTCAACGCCTATCGTGCCGGCAGAGGCCTCGGCCCTATCCGGCTCGATCCCGTGCTGACCGCCATGGCGCAGCACCAGGCCAATGCGATGGTCGCGGCGAACGCGCTCTCGCATGACGCCGGCGGCAGCTTCCAGTCGCGCGTCCATGCCGCCGGGCTCGACGCCGCGCACGCCGCCGAGAACCTCGGCGCCGGTTACTGGTCGACCGAGGAAGCCTTCGCCGGCTGGAAGGCGTCGAGCGGCCACGACGCCAATCTGCGTCTCGGGGACGCGACCCGCTTCGGCATCGCGCTCGCCAAGGACCCGCAGACGCAATACCGCGCCTGGTGGGCGCTTGTGATCGCCGGCGAACCGGAGAAGCGGGTGATGCCGGGCTCGGTCGGCCCGGCTCCGGCCAGCGGCTATTTCGGCTCGGCGGGAGTGTCGATCTACTGACGCTGCCCGGACCCGGCCTCCACGATCCATCGTGTCAGTGCATCGGCGTCAACGGGGCGGCTCATATAGAAGCCCTGCCCCTCCTCGCAACCGAACCCCGCCAGCACGTCGTAGGACGGGCGATCCTCGATGCCCTCGGCGACGACGCGATAGTCGAGATCATGGGCGAGATTGACGATCGACCGGACCAGATGCCGGTGCTTGTCGGTGGTGAGCATCTGCGACACGAAGGAGCGGTCGATCTTCAGCACCTGTGCCGGCAGTTTCGCCAGATAGCTCATGCTGCTGTAGCCGGAGCCGAAATCATCGATGGCGACGTCGATCCCCATCGCATTGATCTCGGCAAGGCAGGCGCTGGTGCGACCATCGGCGCCGGCCATCACCGTCTCGGTGACCTCGCACTCCAGGAAGCGCGGGTCGAGTCCATTGCCGGACAGCGCAGCGGCGATCCGCGCGGTGAAATCGCTCTCCTTGAGATTCTGGGCGGAGATGTTGACCGACAGCTTGAGGGGAAGCTTCGCCCGCCGCCATGCCGCAGCCTGCCTGATGGCCTCGTTCATGACCCAGTCGGTCAGCGGACCGATCATCGACGTCGCCTCGGCCAGCGGAATGAACTCGGCCGGCGAGACAGGGCCGAGCAGCGGGTGCCGCCAGCGCAGCAGCGCCTCGGCGCTGGCGCAGTGCCCCGATGCGAGCGCGATGCGCGGCTGATAATTGAGCGACAACTGGCCCTGCGTCTTCAGCGCGATCTCCAGATCATGGGCCATCCGGAAGGCGCGCTGATGCGCCTCGTCGCTGGCCCGGTCGTAGAGCGCCCAGCCCAGCGTCCCCGAGCGACTGTCCTGCGCAGCCGTCAGGGCATGGCGCAGGGTGGCTGCCGGTTCGGCGGCGATGCCCAATCCGACGACGCCGACGCCGAAGCTCGTCGTGATCGACAGCCCCTCGCAGGCAACCGGCGCCCGGAAGTCTGCCGCCATGACGGCGGCAAGTTCGCCGGCGTCCCTCGGCCCACCGTCGCTGAAGAACGCGAAGCTGAGAACGCTGACGTGATAAAGTCGCTCGGGCTCGCGCATATGCGCCTGGATGCGCCGGGCGCCCGCCCTGACGAACTCCTCCGCGAAGGCATGGCCGAGCGCCCGCAGGACCTCGTTGTAGTGTTTGGCATCCGCCAGCGTGACGAGGATGAGCGAGCCTGCGGTCTCCTGCCGGACACCATTCAGGTCCGCCAGGAACTGGATGCGGTTCGGCAGCAGCGTGACGTGGTCGCGCCGGCCGAGATCGTTGCGAGCCGCGACATAGCCGACCGACAGCGCGGTCAGGTCCGCCAGCGCGGACGGCAGCCCTTTGAGCTCGGAATAGAGCCGCGCCGTCGCGGCATGGACGTCCCAACCCGGCGCCACATCGCCCTTGGGCGGTGCGACGTCGGGACGACTTTCGAACGCCGCAGAATTCGCTCCGTTCACAGCAAGCTTCCGAGCCACGACCGGCGCCAGATTTAGGCTCAAATATTGAACAGAATCTTGCACCTGCGGTCACTGTAGTGTGAGCGTGTTGACCGAGGTCAATAAACCGTCGCAGGACATACATCTATGAGTTGTATTATGGCAGAAGAATGCAACTCAGGGAGCAGGCTTTCCACGGGACCGGTATCGCGGCCGACCGGGCGCAGCGCGATCGGAGCCGCCGCTGTGACGACGATCGCCTTGATTTCGGTGACATTGGTGGACGCGGCCTGTCCGAGCCGGCCGGCATCGCCACGCTCGCGCGCACACGGGGCGGCAGTCCGCCTCAGTTCGTCCCGCGCGCCTTCAGCCGATCCTCGAACCAGCTCCGCGCCATCCCGGCCCATTCCTTCGGAACGTCGTCATGGTCGGAGGGATGCAGCGCCAGCGAGAGCTCCCGTCCGCTCCGGCAGATCGTCCAGGACCGCCGCCAGAACACCGCGCCCGTCTCGAACGTGTCCGGCCTGAGCGCATCGCAACCGTCGACCTTGCGCCAGAGCTGCAGGCCCTCGAAGATGTCGCCCTGCACCAGTTCGCCGCCGCGAAGCGGCCGGCCTTCCAGCGGCACGGTGCGGTCGCGCCAGCCATGGGTCTGGAGCAGGTCGATCGGCCCGGCGCAAACCGTCGGATGCGGGCGCCAGAAGCCGCCGGCGATCGGGGCATAGGCCATGCCCAGCGCAGGCTCCTTGCAGGCGAGATACCAGACCAGCGCCCCGCCGATCGAGAAGCCCGAGACCAGCACGCGCTTGCGGTCGATCGCGAAGCGCTTTTCCGCATCGTCGAGAACCTCCTTCGCGAAGGCGAGCTCATCGCGCTGCTGCGGGCTCTCGGGCCGGAACGACCAACCGGTGCCAAAGGCGTTGCCCGGCCGCATCAGCCCGTTGGCTCCGAGCACGACGTAGCCGGCCTCGACGAAGGGCTTCAGATAAGAGCGGGGGTCGAGCACGTCGCGGCCGAGGCCGCCGGCGCCATGGAAGAACAGCACGGCCGGCCGCGTCTCTCCCGGCTTGCGAGGCGGCGCGGGCAAAGCGGCGTGATAGCTGCCGAGCGGCACGACGCAGGAATTCAGGGCGTCGCCGCAGGGCTCCGCGGCAAATCCCGTTGTCCGCCCGGCGAACAGCATGGCGGCGAGAGCCAGCGCGAGCGGAACCGGTGACGACGTCGTCTTGCGCTGCGCCAAGGCCAGCCTCTCGGAATTCCCGCGACGACGATGGTGATTTCGCCGCAAAGGTCTCTACACAAGGCGGTGAGCGGCGCGGTGTTTTCCGCCGCCCCGCCCCTTGACGCCTCGCCAGCCCGGACCACCTCTCGGGGATCATGCGCCGCCGCACCCTGCTCTCGCTCCTCGGCCTCACCGCGCTCGCCGGTTCCTCCGGCGTGGCCTGGGCAACCTTGTCGCGCTCCCGCAATCCCTATTACCAGGGCCCCGTCACCGACCATTTCGACGGCCTGTCCTTCTCGGACGGCCGCCCGGTGACGAAGGGCCTGATCGACATCTGGCGCTGGCAGACCTCGAAGCGCGAGCGCGAGGTCTTCCCGGAGCATTATCCGGCGCCGCCGCAGGACAAGCCGCCGGCGAGCGTCGCCGGTCTGCGTGTGGTCCATCTCGGCCACGCCTCCTTCCTCTACCAGTTGGACGGCCGGAACGTACTGGTCGATCCGGTCTATGCCGAGCGCGCCAGCCCCTTTTCTTTCGCGGGCCCGAAGCGCGTCAACGCGCCCGGCGTCGCCTTCGCCGACCTGCCGAAGATCGACGCGGTGCTCGTCACCCACAACCATTACGACCATCTCGACCTGGAGACGCTGGAGCGCATTCACCGGCGTGACGCGCCCCGCATGATCATGCCGCTCGGCAACGACACCATCGTCAGGGCGCGCATCCCCGACGCCAGGACGGAAGCGCATGATTGGGGCGACCGCGTCGTATTGTCGGATTCGGTGTCGGTCACGCTGGCGCCGACCTATCACTGGTCGGCACGCGGCGCCTTCGACCGGCGCATGGCGCTCTGGGCCTCCTTCGTCATCGAGACGCCGCGGGCGAAGATCTTCCATGTCGGCGACACCGGCTATCACGACGGCTCGCTCTACGAGGAACTCGGCACGAAATACGGCCCGTTCGACCTCGCCGTGCTGCCGATCGGCGCCTATGAGCCGCGCTGGTTCATGTCGGACAACCACATGAACCCGGAGGAGGCGGTCAAGGTGATGACGTCGCTCGGGGCAAAGCAGGCGCTCGGCCATCACTGGGGCACCTTCCAGCTCACCGACGAGGGCATCGAGCGCCCGCCCGAGGCGCTGAAGGCCGCGCTCGCCGCCGCCGGCCTGGCCGAGGAGCGCTTCCGGCCGATGCGGCCGGGATTGAGCTGGAGCGCCTGATCAGCGCGGCTGGACGTAGACGTTGATCTCGAGATTGGGATCGCCGGGGTCGGTCAGATCGCTGACGTATTCCTCGAGGAACGCGTCCTTGGCGACGATGCTCTTGGCCTCGAGATAGGCCGTGATCGTCTCATAGGTCGAATCGATGTCGTCATAGGGCGCGACATGGACGAAGCGCAGCGACGGGCCAGCCGGTGTCAGCCCGGGTCTGACACCTTGCCCGAACTCGGATGAGCGCGAGCCCTCCCGCGCCTGTCCGATCGGCAGCATCGCCTCGAAGCGAAAGCCGTTGTCGTCGGTCTCGACGAAGAGCGTCAGCGGCCGCCCGGCGATCGGCAGCCCGGCCTTGCCGGCCTCGGCGCGCAGCACCTTGAAGCTCTGCACCAATTGCTGGAAGCCCTGGTCCCAGCTCGACTGGCCCGACAGCATCAAGACCGGCCTGGCGACGAGCAGGATCGGATCGACGTCGCTCGGGTCGCCGCGCTTGCCGGCAAGCGTCGCGTTGGGATCGGGAACGCCGGTCTGCTGCTGCGGCGTCACCGGCGGAACCGGCAAGGGCTGGCCCGGCGCGGGCAGGGTCGGCGGCGGCTGCACCGGTTGGGGTTCGAGCGGGACCTGCGGCACGGGTGCGGGCTGGACCGGCTGCGGCGTCACCGGGCCCTGCAAGGCCGGCGGCGGCTGCACGGGCTGCACCCCGCCCGGCGGCGAGACCGCCTGCGGCGGCACCGGCGCGGTCGGCTGGGCCTGCGCCGGAACGGCTGCGCCCGGCGGCGGCGCCAGCGGCTGCGACTCGACGGCCGATGGCGGCGCGACCCGCGTCTGTGCCGCCAGCGGCGAAGCGGCCGACAGCAACACCAAACCCGCGAAGGCGCCGAACCGGAAATACCGCATCATCATCAATCCTGAGGAACGCCTGCCCGAACGGAACGATTCGCGCCCTTGCGTTGCAGCATAGAATGTCCACCTTCACGCAGGAAACGGCGAAGAAGCTCGCCAAGGGTGGCTTTTTCGCGTCGCCTCCCGCATAGAGCCGCACTATGATCGCCCGATGACCAACGCCTTGTGACCAAGAGCCTTTCGATGAACGCTCTCGCAAATCGCCGGTTCCTGAAGATGAACGGGCTCGGCAACGAGATCACCATCCTCGACCTGCGCGGCACGAAGCTGCGCGTCGATGCAGGCGACGCACGCGCCATCGCCGCGCAGCCTTCAGCGCGCTTCGACCAGCTCATGGTCCTGCACGACGCGGTGACGCCGGGCACCGATGCCTATGTCCGGATCTACAACGCCGACGGCTCGGAGGCCGGCGCCTGCGGCAACGGCACGCGCTGCGTCGCCTGGGCGATGCTGGCCGACCCCGCCATGGGCGACGCCGGCAAGACGCGGCTGACGCTCCAGACCAAGGCCGGCCTGCTTCCGGCGGTTCGCGAGAGCGAGCTCGTCTTCACCGTCGACATGGGCGAGCCGAAGCTCGCCTGGGACGAGATCCCGCTGTCCGAACCGTTCCACGACACCGCCCATTTCGAGCTGCAGATCGGGCCGATCGACGCGCCGATCCTGCACACGCCCTGCGCCGTCAACATGGGCAATCCGCACGCCGTCTTCTTCGTCGACGATCCGTATCGCTTCAACCTCGCCCAGATCGGCCCGCTGCTGGAAAACCACCCGATCTTCCCCGATCGCGCCAATATCGAGATCGCCGCGGTGACGGCGCCCGACCATATCGTGCTGCGCGTCTGGGAGCGCGGCGCCGGCATCACGCAGGCCTGCGGCTCCGGCGCCTGCGCGGCCTTGGTCGCGGCCGTGCGGCGCGAATTGTCGGCGCGCAAGGCCAGCGTCAGCCTGCCCGGCGGCGACCTCACCATCGAATGGCGCGAGCGCGACGGCCACGTCCTGATGACCGGGCCGGTCGAATTCGAGCATGAGGGCGTGCTGGAGCCGGGCTGGTTCGAGCAGGCGGCCTGATGCCGGTCGAGGTCCTGACCTTCGGCTGCCGGCTGAACCTCGTCGAGAGCGAGGCGATCCGCGAACGGGCGACAGCCGCCGGCCTCTCCGACCTCGCCGTCGTCAACAGCTGCGCCGTCACGAGCGAGGCGACGCGGCAGGCGCGGCAGGCGATCCGGCGGCTGAAGCGCGAGCGGCCCGGCCGGCCGGTTATCGTCACCGGCTGCGCCGCCCAGATCGAGCCGGCGCGCTTCGCCGCGATGCCGGAGACCGCGCGCATCCTCGGCAACGCCGAGAAGATGAGGCCCGAGACCTGGGTCGCGCTGGCGCGCTCGAACAGCCTGCATGGCGGCGAGATCGCGGTCGGCGACAAGCTCGCCGTCTCCGACATCATGGCGCAGACGGTGCTGGTCGCGCCGCGCATCGGCCGGCCGCAGGATCGCACACGCGGCTTCGTCCAGGTTCAGAACGGCTGCGACCATCGCTGCACCTTCTGCGTCATCCCGTTCGGGCGCGGCAACTCGCGCTCGCTGGCAGAGGGCGACATCGTCGCGCAGTGCCGCGAACTGGTCGAGGCCGGCGCCCGCGAGATCGTGCTGACCGGCGTCGATCTGACGAGCTATGGCCGCGACCTCGACGGCGCACCGACGCTCGGCCGGCTGGTCAAGGCGATCCTGAGCGCGGTGCCGGATCTGCCGCGGCTGCGCCTCTCCTCGCTCGACGCCGTCGAGGTCGACGACGCTCTGCGCGAGGCGGTCGCCACGGAAGAGCGGCTGATGCCGCATCTGCATCTTTCGCTGCAGGCCGGCGACGATATGATCCTGAAGCGGATGAAGCGCCGTCACGGCCGCGACGACGCCATCCGCTTCTGTGACGAGATGCGCCGCCTGCGCCCGGACATCGTCTTCGGTGCCGACCTGATCGTCGGCTTCCCGACCGAAGACGAGGCGATGTTTTCCCGCTCGCTGTCGCTCGTCGCCGAATGTGGCCTGAGCTTCGTCCACGTCTTCCCCTATTCCGCCCGGCCGGGAACGCCGGCGGCCCGCATGCCGCAGCTCTCGGGCGCCGTCGTCACGGAGCGCGCCGCAAGGCTGCGCGAGACGGCGCGCGAGGCCAATATCCGCCATCTGGACGCGCGCCTCGGCCGGCCCCTCTCTGTCCTGACCGAGCGCGGCAACACCGGCCGGGCCGAGGATTTCACGCTGGTCCGCTTCGGCCGCGACGTCGCGCCGGGCGAGATCGTGACGGTCGCCGCCGACGCGGCGGACGGGCGGGCGCTGCTGGCGGCGTAGTGCGCGTCAGACCAGCCTGACGAGATCGGAATAAGCCGCGAGTTTCTTGTCCGCCGTGAGCAAGACGGCCGATTCTGCAATGGCTTGGGCGACGAGAAGCCGGTCGAAAGGATCGTCATGATGGCGCGGCAGATTTCGGACGCCGAGCGCAACCCGCGAGACGATCGGCAATTCCACGAACCCAGCCTGCTCCATAAGCGCCAGCATCCTGTCGGGATCGACAGAGAAGTCGCTGCGGTTGAGCGTCGCCTTGATCGCGACCTCCCAAATGCTGACGGGACTGAACAGCACTGTGTTGTCCGGGTCGCTGATCTGACGGACGGCCGCAGCACTCAATAGCTCGGGGCGATAGAACGACCACAGCAAGATATGGGTATCGAGAATGATTTTCATTCTTCGCCGAGAAAAAGCTTGAGAATATGGTCGGGCAGCGGGTCGTCGAAATCGTCGGGAATAGACCCTTGGCCGGCCAGCAATCCGAGTTGTCGCTGCGGCTTGGGCACATCCAACGGCACCAGCCGGGCCATCGGCTTGCCATGCTTGGCTATGATCACCTCGCCGCCCGCCGCGACGTCGTCGACGAGGCGGGAGAGATGGGTCTTTGCCGCATGGATGTTGACGGTCTTCATCGGGCGCTCCCAGGATCGGACTAAGTTAGTCCGTTTTTGCCTGCAGGCAAAGACCGAGGCGTCTTGCTTACAGCGCCATGCCGCTGACCCGCTGCGCCTGGTTGTTGCAGTAGCCGCGCGGGTTCCACACCGTCTCAAGCGGCTGGACGTTGCCGGCGGCATCGCGGGCCTGGGCAATCACCGTCAGCGGTCCGGCCTGCCCGATCGCGCAGGCGGCCCTGAACGCCCGCCAGCCGAAAGGCCCCTCGCCCTCTGCCAGATCGACCTCATGCCAGCTCTCGCCGCCGTCGCAGGACACCTGCAGGCCAGCGACCGGGACCGCGCCGCTCCAGGCGAAGCCGGCGACGATCAACCTCTCGCCGACCACGATCGAAAAACCCGGTGCCGGCGTGTGGATCAGGGACTTCACCGGCATGTCGGTGATGACCGCAAAATTCGCCGGATCGAGCGCCCCACCGGGCCGGACGGGCTCGACCGGCAGGCGATAATCGGTGCCGCGCATCTTCTCGCCGTCATGCTCGTGGTCGAGCAACGCGACCCGGCTCAGCCATTTCTGCCAGGCCGAGCCTGGAAAGCCCGGCGCGACGATGCGCAGCGGCCCGCCATGCAGCGCCGGCAGCGGCTCGCCGTTCATGGCGAAGGCGATCAGCGTCTCCGGGCTGAGCGCCTTGGCGAGCGGCAGCCCGCGCGAGAGCGCCGCCTTGGCCGGATCGGCGATCGTCCGGTCGGGCGCGAAATGGCCGGTGTAGACCGCGCTCGGCCTGACGCCCGCAGCCGCCAGCACATCGGCGAGCCTGACCCCGGTCCAGCGCGCGCAGCCGACGGCCCCGAGCCGCCAGGGCAGCCCGTCCGTCGCGGGAGCGAACTGCGAGCGGCCATTGCCGGCGCATTCCAGCACGGCAGTGACGGTGACCGTCTCGAACCGCGCCTGCAGATCCGCGATCGACCAGACCGCAGGCCGCTCGACCTCGCCGTCGATCGTCAGCCGCCAGTCCTCGGTGCGGCCGGTCTCCGGCAGGTCGCCGTTGTTGCGGATGAAGAAGGCGTCGATCGGGGTGATCGGCTCGCCCAGCAGGTCGAGCGACGGCTCGCAGTTCAGCGCCGCCTCGTCATGGACGAAGAGCCCTGGCTTCAGGCGGCGCAGCAATGGCAGCTCGGTCAGGCGACGAGGCAAACAGCGACCTTTACGACTGGCGAGCCGGCGCGCAGGTTGACCCTTCGCGCGGTCGATCCCGGACGGTCAGGGTAGCGAGGCCGCCGAGGCCGATCAACCGGGGGCCAGGCTCAACGGTTCGCCGCGACCTCCTCGCGCAGCGCCCGGCGCAGCACCTTGCCGACATTGGTCTTGGGCAGGCTCTCGCGGAAGACGATCTGCTTGGGCACCTTGTAGCCGGTCAGGCTGTCTTTGCAGAAGGTCCGCAGCGCGTCGGCCGTCAGCGCCTCGTCCTTCTTGACCACGAAGGCGGTGACGGCCTCGCCGGAATGCTCGTCCGGCAGGCCGATGACGGCGGCCTCGACCACGCCCGGATGGCTCGCCAGCACCTCCTCGACCTCGTTCGGGTAGACGTTGAAGCCCGAGACCAGGACCATGTCCTTCATCCGGTCGACGATCTTGAGCTGCCCGTCGGGCAGGATGACGCCGACATCGCCGGAGCGGAAGAAACCGTCCTGCGTCATCACCTTGGCGGTCTCGTCCGGCCGGTTCCAATAGCCCGCCATCACCTGCGGCCCGCGGATGCAGATCTCGCCCGGCTCGCCGACCGGCATGTCGTTGCCCTCGGCGTCGCGGATGGCGAAATCGGTCGAGGGCAGCGGATAGCCGATCGTGCCGGAGAACTCGCTGATGTCGGGCCGGTTGATCGAGGCGACGGGCGAGGTCTCGGACAGGCCGTAGCCTTCGACGATCGGACGACCGGTGACGTCCTTCCAGCGCTTGGCCACGGCGGCCTGCGTCGCCATGCCGCCGGCGACGGCGAAGCGCATCTCGGAGAAGTCGATCTCCTTCATCTCGGGATGCAGCGCGAGTGCGTTGTAGAGCGTATTGACGCCGGAGAAGAGCGTGATGCGGCTCGACTTCAAGGTCTTGACGAAGCCGGCGATGTCGCGCGGGTTGGCGATCAGCAGCCCCTTGGCGCCGATCCGCAGCATGAACATGCAGCAGCAGGTCAGCGCGAAGATGTGGTAGAGCGGCAGCGCCGTCACCATGACGTGCTGGTAGTCGGAGCGCCCCAGAGGCGGTTCCAGCGCCCAGCCGAGCCAGAGCACGCATTGCTCGACATTGGAGGCGACGTTGCGATGCGTCAGCGTCGCGCCCTTGGCGACGCCGGTGGTGCCGCCGGTGTATTGCAGGAAGGCGACGTCGTCCGGCGTGACCGTGACCGGCGTCATCGTCGTCGGTCCCGCCAGGATGCCCGACAGCGCGACCGAGCCCGGCAGGTCGAACGGCTTCACCACCTTCTTGATCTTGCGCGCGACGAAATTGACGATGTGGCCCTTGAATCCCATCAGGTCGCCGGCGGTGGCGATGACGATCGCGTCGAGCTTGAGGTTCGGTTTCGCCTCCTCGACGACATGGGCGAAGTTCTCGATCACCACCAGCGCGCGCGCGCCGGAATCGTTGAGCTGATGGGTGAGTTCGCGCGCCGTGTAGAGCGGGTTGACGTTGACGACGGTGTAACCGCCGATCAGCGCGCCGAAGATCGTCGCCGGATAGGCCAGGATGTTGGGCATCATCAGGGCGATGCGGTCGCCCTTCCTGAAGCCCTTGGCCTGCAGCCAGGCGGCGAAGGCCTGGGCGGCGCGGCCGGTCTCGGCGAAGGAGATCGCCTTGCCGAAGCTCTCGAAGGCGGGGCGGCCGGCGAAATCGGCGCAGGCCGTGCGGATGAGATCGGCGAGCGTCCCGACCCTGGCCTCGTCGAGCGCGGGCGGCACCGCCGCCGGGTAATGCGCCAGCCAGGGTCGCGGATCGGCTTTCGCCGGTGCGGCGCTCGTCAGTGTCATCGCGATCCTCCCGAATCGGCGGTTCCACGCATCGCGACGCGGTCCGCTGTTTTTTGCTCGCACTTACAGTGCGGAAACGCCGAGGCGGGCGCAAGCGCCCGCCTCTTCGAATGCGACAAAAGGTTTATATATGAACTTTTCAGGCCACAGTCGGGGTGCCCGGAGCCGGTCTATCTGGCCTGTGCCAGCGCATGCGCCGACACGATCGCCTCGGCCGGCTTGCCGGCGAGCTCGGCGAGATGGTCGAAGCGGGCCGAGAACGAACCGACGCCGGCCGTCGCCGAGCGCAGCTCGACGATCAGCCCGGCCATCTCCGCCTCCGGGATCAGCGCGTCGATCTTGTCCCAGCCGCGCCAGCCCGGCCGCGCATCGTAACCGAGGATCTGGCCGCGCCGGCCCGAGACGATCGCCGAGGCCCGCGACATCGCCTCCGACGGGATCATCACCTCGACCGCCAGGATCGGTTCCAGCAGCACGGGCCTGGCCTGCGGCAACGCCTCCGCCATCGCGATCCGGGCCGCCTGGCGGAAGGCCATGTCGGAGGAATCGACCGTGTGGTAGGAGCCGTCGGTCAGCGTCACCGCGATGTCGACCACGGGGAAGCCGAGCGGCCCGTTCCGGCAGAAGTCGCGCATCCCGGCCTCGACCGAGCCGATATACTGCTTCGGCACGACGCCGCCGCTCGTCTTGTCGACGAAGCGGATGCCCTCGCCGCGCGGCAAGGCGGCGACCTCGATGACCACGTCGCCATATTGCCCGTGGCCGCCGCTCTGCTTGCGGTGCCGCCCTCGCGCGCCGGCCTTGCCGCGGATCGTCTCGCGATGGCCGACCTGCGGCGGCCGGCTCTCGACCGCGACGCCGTAGCGCCCGGCGAGGCGTTCGAGCGCGACGCGCAGATGCATCTCGCCCTGTCCCGAGAGCCGCATCTCGCCGAGCTCCGGCAGATGCGTCACCGCCAGCGACGGGTCCTCCTCGGAAAGCCGCGTCAGCGCGGCGGCGAGCCGGACGTCGTCCTTGCGATCCTTCACCGAGAGCGCCAGCGCATGCACCGCCTCCGGCGGCGCGATCGAGCAGACCAGCCCGGCCCGCGCCTTGCCCTGCGCCAGCGCCTCGCCGGTCCTGACGCCGTCGAGGCGGGCGAAGGCGGCGACGTCGCCCTCCTCGAGCGTCTGCCGGCGCTGCTGCTCGGCGCCCTTCAGCCCGACGACGCCGGCGATGCGCGCCTCGACCCCGGAGGACGAGGTCACGACATCGCCCTCGGCGAGCCGGCCGCGCAGCATCCTGACCAGAGAGAGCTTGCCGCCATGGCTCGAATGCCAGGTCTTCATCACCTGGGCGAGCGGCAGGCCGTCGGCGACGACGCCGATGCGCCCGCGCGTCTCGCCGAGGCCCGGCGCCTCGTGCCGCAAGGCCTTGAGCAACCTGGTCACGCCGTTGCCGCGCTCGGCCGCACCGATCAGCACCGGCACGACGTGGCGGTCCTGCAATTCGCGGGCGAGGTCGTCGAAAACGCGGTCGCGCGGCGGCTCGATGTCGCCGAGCAGATCCTCCATCAGCGCGTCGTCATAGTCGGCGAGCGCTTCCAGCATCGAGAAGCGCGCCTCCTTCTCGCGACCGACCTCGTCGGAGGCGAGCGGCACGATCTCGCTCGCCGCATGCTCGCGATAGATGAAGGCACGCTCGAGCGCGAGGTCGATGAAGCCGACGGCGATGCCCTTCTGCCAGATCGGGATCTGGCGCAGCAGCAGCGGCGTGCGCGAGGCGCGCTGCAGCATGGCGAGCGTTTCGCGCACGCGCCGCGTCGCGCTGTCGATCTTGTTGAGGAACAGGAAGCGCGGGATGTCGGCTTCCTCCAGCTCGCGCAGCACGAGTTCGAGCGCCGGCGTCTTGCGCTCGTCGGCCTCGCAGACCACGACCGCGGCATCGACCGCCGGCAGGACATGGCGCATCTCGTGCAGGAACTCGACCGAGCCGGGGCAATCGATGAAATGGAAGCGCTCGCCCAGGAAATCGACCGTCGCGACGTTCGGCTCGGTGCTCATCTGGTGGCCGCGCGCCTCGGAGCTGGCGTCGCCGACGCTGTTGCCGGCCTTGACCGAGCCCGCCCGCGAAATCCCGCCGCAGCGTTCCAGGATGCTTTCGAGCAGCGTCGTCTTGCCGCTCTGGAAGGGGCCGACGAGCGCGATGCATCGCGGCCCCGTGCCTCTGACGCCGCTGGCGTTTCCGTCTGTCCGGGGTGTCGCAGCCATGCTGTCCTCCTTCGGGTGCTGGCCGCGCAGGAGCGAGGAGCGATCGCTCGGCGCTCGGACGCGGCAGGGACCGGCGGGACAGGATCGGAAGAGCGCCCACGCCGGTGAGGCGGCGGTCGCTCGGCCCGACGAAGGTCGGGCGGCCGTCGAAGAGGGATGTCGAAGCGGAGGTTCGCGCCGTTCGCCGGCCGGCGCAAGCGGAATATCGCTGGCGCGGCGGATCAGCCGGCGGCCGGTCCGAGAACCCCGGAGAGCTGCCGCGCGATCGCCGAGCGCGACAGGTTGACGCTCGCCCAGTCGCGGCCGAGCGTCGACGCCTCGTGCCAGAGCGCCGGATCGGCGTGCAAGGCCGCGGCCTTGGCGATGAAATCGGCATCGTCCGCCGCGACGACGAGCCGCCGCAGCGCCTCGGGCAACTCGATGCCTTCGGCCGCGACCGGCGTCATCACGCAAGGGATGCCCTCCGCCAGGGCGAGCAGCACCTTGCCCTTGACCCCGGCGCCGAAGCGCAGCGGCGCCAGCATGACCCTGATCCGGCCGAGATAGGCGGCGGCATCGGCAACATGGCCGCGCGCGACCACGCCGGCCGGCAGGGCCCCGAAGCCGCCCTGCTCAAAATGCGAGCCGGCGATCTCGAAGGTCGCGTCGCCGACGCTGTCCCTGAGCTGCGGCCAGAGCTCGGCGACGAAGCGGCGGACCGCATCGACGTTCGGCCTGTGCAGATAGCTGCCGAGGAAGCAGAATCCGGACCGGGTGGCGTAGCCCGCCGGGGCCGGGTTGAGGCGATAGCGCCAGAGCGCCGTCACCACGGTCGCGGCCGGCACCGCCTTGGCGATCCAGTCCGCCTCGTGGCTGGAATGGGTCACGACCGCGTCGGCCGAAGCCAGGCATTCGCGCTCGGCCGCTTCGAGCAGCGCCGCTTCGCCGGCCAGCGCCGCATCGCTCGCGAGCTCCGCCTCGCGGCCGAGCCTGAGCCCGTGCAGGTCGGCCACCGAATAGACCAGGCGCGCCTGCGCCTGCGTGGCGCGCAGCGAAGGCAGCAGCCGCCGGGCGACGCTGAGACGATGCAGATAGACGAGGTCGAACTGCCCGGCCCGCGCCTGCAGCAGCGCTTCGGGCTCGCCGGCATCGGCATGGACCTCGATGCCGCGCATGAACAGGGCGCGTCCGCCATCGGCCATGGCGGCCCCGCGCTCGATCGCGGCGAACTCGACCTGGAAGCCGAGATCGGCCAGCGCCTCGCAATGGCTGAGCACGGCGACCGAGGCGGCGTCGCGACCGGGATCGGGCAGGCGCTCGTCGACCACCAGGGCCCGGCGCGGCCGCTGCGCCTCGTGCGCCTGCGCCGCCGGCAGCGCATCCTGCCAGGCCGCCACGAAGCGGCTGCGCGCGCCGGCATCGCGCGCCGGATCGTCGGCCACCCCGCTGACGACGACGTCGGCGAAACCCTGGACGAGCACCGTGCCGCCGGCAGCGCGCAGCCGGAAGGCGAGATCGGCCATGCCGAAGGCCCCGAAATCGTCGACCCCCTCGAAACCGCCGAGCGAGGCCAGCACGGTCCTGTCGACCATGAAGGCGCGGGTCGGGACGTCGTCGCTCGGCCGCAGGGTCCGCAGACGGCTCGCGCCCTGCAGTTCGAACTGCCCGACCGGCTGGCGCACGCCGAGCGCGGCGATCGTCGCGCCTGCCTCGACGACGCGGCCGTCACGCCCGATCAGCCTGGGCGCGACGAGCACCGGCTCGTCGCGCTGGTCGAGCGTCTCCGACAGGGCGAGGATCGCGTCGGGCGCGACGGCGGCGACATGGCCGAGGAAGAGCAGCCGGCTGCCGCGCGCCATCGCGAGCCCGGTCCGGTAGGCCTCGACCGCGGGCGCCGGCTTGCCCGTCGCCACGAAGCGGATGCCGCCGCCGACGACGAACGGGGCGACGACCATGTCGGTCGCCGCGGTGACGTCGACGAAGATGATCTCGTAGTCGCGCAGACCCGGCGAGGCGACGATCGAGCCGATGCAGGCATGGTTCTCGGCGAAGCTCGCGCTGCCGGCGACGACGATCGAGAGCCTCGGCTCGCGATGCACCGGGACATGCAGCGGCGGGCAGGTCTGAAGGGCGCGCTCCAGCGCCTGCTTCAGCCTCGCCGGCAGCGCCGCCCGGTCCAGCGCCGCGACAGGCACGCTGGCCGCGCCCTCCGCCAGCCGCGCTTCCGCGCCGAGCAGTCGCGACATCGCGTTGACGCAGAGCGCCATCAGCGGCGCCAGATGCTTCGGCTCCGTCGCGGCGGCGGCGCAGGCCTCGACCTGGCGCGAGAACCAGCCCTCGAGCGAAAGATCGAGCCCGCCATGCGCCGGATAGACCGGCTGCGGCGAACGGTCGACATCGGCGCCGGTCTCGCGGAAGCGCACCCGCAGCAGATGCACGGCGCAGGGCAAAAGCCCCGCCGGCAGGCGCAACGAGAAGCCGTAACGACCGTCCCCCACCGCCGCCGCGGCGAGATCGGGCCGCAGCGTGTCGGCCACGATGGTGGCGATGACCTGATCGCCGTCGCAGAGGTCGAGCACGATGCGTCGGGCCGGGTTTTCGGTATCCCAGGCCCAGCCGCTGACGATGGTCTCGTCGGCGCGGTCGATATAGCCCTTCAGCATGCCGGCGATCGGCCCCCCGGACGGCAACCTGACGGGCCCGTCGCTTGATCCCGCCAGCAACCTATCGCCGGCACGGCTTTATTCAAGCGCGACCGTCGGAAAGGCGGCCGATGGCGCGGGATTTCTTGATCCCGTCAGCAACGGGGCCGCGATGTCGAGATTGCCGCTGCCGAGATCTTGCGAAGCACGGCGAAGCCCGAAAAACCTCACGATCCGGCGATCGCGGCTAGACTTGCTTAACCAAAGATCGCGGCAGCCGAAAACTGAGGCAGGGTTTCGCGACGCAAGGGCAGGTTTCGCGCCGAAACGCACTTTACGCCCCCCTAACAAGAGGTTAATCGAGGAAGACGAGTGCAGGGTTACGTTGCGCCAACATCGACCATCGTGAGGAAGGGGAGACGCCGATGCCGACACCACCCACCAACGGCGACGACACCATCTACGGGACGAGCGGCGACGACACCATCGACGGCCTCGGCGGCGACGACATCATCTACGGCCGCGGCGGTGACGACATCATCGCAGGCGGCAACGGCAAGGACATTCTCGACGGCGGCAAGGGCGATGACCAGCTCAGCGGCGGCGACGGGAAGGATGAGCTCTATGGCGGCGCCGGCGATGACATCCTCGACGGTGGCAAGGGCGACGACTTCCTCGATGGCGGCAATGGCGACGACATTCTCGAAGGCGGCAAGGGCGACGACATCCTGCTCGGCGGCCGCGGCAGCGACATCGTCGACGGCGGCCAGGGCAACGACATCATCGATGGCGGCCGCGGCGACGACATCCTGACCGGCGGCGCCGGCGACGACATCTTCGCCTTCACCGCCCATTCCGGCCACGACACCATCACCAAGCTCGATGCCGGCGACAAGATCGACCTGACGGCCGTGCCCGGACTGACCAGCGCCTCCCAGCTCTCGATCCTGGCCACGAGCGGCGGCACCACGATCACGCTGCCGGAAGGCGACACCATCTTCGTCAAGGGCGCATCCGTCGCCGAGGTGACCGCGAGCCTGCAGGTCGCCTGCCTGATGCGCGGCACCATGGTGCGCACGCCCTCCGGCGAGGTTCCGGTCGAGGCGCTGGCGATCGGCGATCGCGTCGTCACGGTCGACGGCACGGCCGAGCCGGTGAAATGGATCGGCCGGCGCAGCTATTCGCGCGCCTTCATGACGTTTGCCGGCAAGGTCGCTTCGGTGCTGCTGGAAGCGGGCTCACTCGGGCCCGCCAAGCCGAGCCGCGACCTCTATGTCTCGCCCGAGCACGCCGTGCTGGTCGAGCATGCGCTGGTTCCCGCGGCGCTGCTGGTCAACGGCACGACCATTCGCCAGGTCACGGATTTCGACATGGTCGAGTACTTCCATCTCGAATTCGCGACGCCGCAGGTGATCTTCACCGACGGTGCCGCGACCGAGAGCTATGTCGACCACGGCAACCGCCGCATGTTCGAGAACCACCAGGACTATCTCGACCTCTACGGCGACGCCCCCGCAGCGACCGACCGGCTGCGCCGCTTCGAGGCGATCGAGGCCGGGCCTGCGCTGGACGCGATCCGGGCCCGCCTGGCCGAACGCCGGCCCGTCGCCGCCTGAGCAGCCTGCGGCGGTGACGTCGGAGCGATTGCGAAACCGGGGCCTCGCGGTCCCGGTTTTTTCTCGTCCGGAGTAGCGTTTCGAGGACTCTCAGCGGTTGCGTCTCTCGCCCCGCAGGGTCGCGAGCCCGATGCCGACGGCATCGAAACCGCCATCGACCGCGAGCGTCTGGCCGGTGATATAGCTCGCCCTGTCGCTGCAGAGATAGAAGATCGCCTGCGCCAGTTCCTCCTCCAGCCCGTAGCGGGCGAGCGGGATCGCGTCGCGGTAGTCGGCCCGGATCTCGGGCGAGTGCACCGCCTTCGCCATCGCCGTGTCGACCGGACCGGGCGCCACCGCGTTCACGCGGATGCCGAGCGAGGCGAGCTCGGCCGCCTGCTGCTTGGTGAGATGGGCGAGCGCCGCCTTCGACGTGCCGTAGGCGACGCGCAACGTCGAGGCGCGCAGGCCCGAGATCGAGGTGATGTTGACGATCGCGCCGCCGCCGGTCTCGGCCATCAGCGGCGCGGCGAGCTGCGTCGTCAGGAAGGGGCCGGTCAGATTGACCGCGAGCACGCGGTTCCAGTCGTCGAGCGTCGTCTCCAGCAGCGGCTTGAACACCGCGGTGCCGGCATTGTTGACCAGCGCGTCGAGCCGGCCGAACCGCGCCGTCAGCGCCGCGAAGGCCGCCTCGATCTGCTCCGGCCCGGCGAGATCGCAGGCGATCGCCATCGTCCTGTCCGGCCGTGCCAGTGCGGCGACCTCGCGCTCCAGCACATCGGCATCGATGTCGAGCAGCACGACCCGCCAGCCCTCGGCCAGGAAAAGCTTCGCCGTGGCGAGCCCGATGCCGCGCGCAGCGCCGGTGACGAGGGCGGTCTTCGCGCCGGTTTCAGCCATGGTTCCGTCCCTCGAGCCGCGCATCGCGACGCCTCAGCCTAAAGATGCGGCAGGGCGCCGCCAAGCCGCCGAAACCGGTGCAACCCGGCTCGACAAAGCCCGGCCGCTGCTGTATGCGCGGCCATCAACTGAAAACAGCGCGCCGTAACGCCCGCGTGGATACACGCGACAACGGCCATGGAGAGACCCATGAACATCATCGAACAGCTCGACGCCGAGCAGATCGCCAAGCTCAGCGAGGGTCGCGAGATCCCGCATTTCCAGCCCGGCGACACCGTCCAGGTCAACGTCAAGGTCAAGGAAGGCGAGCGCAGCCGCGTCCAGGCCTATGAGGGCGTCTGCATCGCCCGCAATGGCGGCGGGCTGAACCAGAGCTTCACCGTCCGCAAGATCAGCTATGGCGAGGGCGTCGAGCGCGTCTTCCCGCTGTTCTCGCCGAACCTCGATTCCATCAAGGTCGTCCGCAAGGGCAAGGTCCGCCGCGCCAAGCTCTATTACCTGCGCGATCGCCGCGGCAAGTCGGCCCGTATCGCCGAGCGCGTCGAGGCCAAGACCGCCAAGGGCGGGAAGGCCGACAAGGCCGCCGCCAAGTAAGCTCCGGATTCGGCGCGACGACGGTTCCAGCGCGGTCCCCCCGGGGCCGCGTTTTTCGTTGGCCGGAACCTCAGTCCTGATTGCCGAAGGTCATGTCCCGGCGCGCCGTGAGGATCGAGATCGAGTAGCCGGCGATGACGTCGACCAGGCACATCAGCGTCACGATCAGGAAGGTGCCGGTGCCGAAGGCGGGCAGCATCAGGAAGATGATGAAGCTCGCGATGAAGACCAGCATCGAGAGGCCGTGATTGAGGATCGAGTTGGTCCTGGCGCTGGCGGCGCTCATCATCTCGAAGAACAGCACGACGGTCGCGACCGTCAGCAGGAGTTCGCTGACCGTCATCGAGAAGCGCGTACCCGACGGCAGCGGCAGGCCGAAGGCCTCCCGCCCCAGCGGCTGGCCCATCACGCCGACGACGACCGCGTAGACCAGCACCGCCAGCACCATGAAGGGAAAAGACCGGACCATCGCATCGCCTCTCGTCGCTGTCCGGACCCGCGCCCGCCAGACATCCGCTCCTGCTTATCAGCATGCGGCGCGACAGGCACCTGCGCTCTTGCGCCATGCGTGCGAGGCGGCCGGGGCGCGATTGTCGCGCCACCTTGGAACTGCTACATATCCGCCCATGTCACCGCGTTCCGACCGATCGATGCTGCGCCTCTGCGCCGTCCAGGGCGAAGGCCATCTGCCGCCTTTGCCGACGACGCAGGATTTCGTCGCGCTCGACGATCACGCCCGCCTGCCCTGGCGCTTCTTCGGGCGCTTCACCGCCTCGATCGCCGCAGGCCTTAGCCGCGCCTGAGACCGGCCCGCAGGGCCGGCGACAGGCTAACGCGTTCCGATCGGCCGCGCTCCGCGCCGGCCATGCATTCCGATCTGCACGATCAAGACCAGAGGCAAGACGCCATGACGTCCGCATCCGCACCGAAAACCCTCTACGACAAGATCTTCGACGACCACGTCGTCGACCGGCAGGAGGACGGCACCTGCCTGCTCTATATCGACCGCCATCTCGTCCATGAGGTGACGAGCCCGCAGGCCTTCGAAGGCCTGCGCATGACCGGCCGCAAGGTGCGCTCGCCGGAAAAGACGCTCGCCGTCGTCGACCACAACATCCCGACCACCGACCGCTCCAAGGGCATCGCCGAGGAGGAGAGCCGCATCCAGGTCGAGGCGCTCGCCAGAAACGCCGCCGAGTTCGGCGTCGAGTATTTCAACGAACTCGACAAGCGCCAGGGCATCGTCCACATCGTCGGCCCTGAGCAGGGCTTCACCCTGCCCGGGACCACGATCGTCTGCGGCGACAGCCACACATCGACCCATGGGGCCTTCGGCGCGCTGGCGCACGGCATCGGCACCTCCGAGGTCGAGCATGTCCTCGCCACCCAGACGCTGATCCAGAAGAAAGCCAGGAACATGCTCGTCCGGGTGGACGGCACGCTCGCCAAAGGCGTCACCGCCAAGGACGTAACGCTCGCGATCATCGGCGAGATCGGCACCGCCGGCGGCACCGGCTCGGTCATCGAATATGCCGGCGAGGCGATCCGCGGCTTCTCGATGGAGGGCCGCATGACGCTGTGCAACATGTCGATCGAGGGCGGCGCCCGCGCCGGCATGGTCGCGCCCGATGAAAAATCCTACGCCTATCTCGAAGGCCGGCCGAAGGCACCGAAGGGCGCCGCCTGGGACGCCGCGCGGCGCTATTGGGAGACGCTGAAGACCGACGAAGGCGCGCATTTCGACCGGGTCGTGACGCTCGATGCCAACAACCTGCCGCCGATCGTCTCCTGGGGCACGAGCCCGGAGGACGTCATCTCGGTCGCCGGCGCCGTGCCAGACCCGGCCCTGATCGAGGACGAGACCAAGCGCTCGTCGAAGCAGCGCGCACTCGACTATATGGGCCTGACCGCCGGCACCCGCATGACCGAGATCCCGCTCGACGTGATCTGGATCGGCTCCTGCACCAATGGCCGCATCGAGGATCTGCGCGCGGTGGCGAAGATCGTCGAGGGCAAGAAGATCGCCGGCTCGCTCGACTACGCCATGATCGTGCCGGGCTCCGGGCTGGTGAAGGAACAGGCCGAGGCCGAGGGGCTGGACAGGATTTTCCTCGCCGCCGGTTTCGAATGGCGCGAGCCCGGCTGCTCGATGTGCCTCGGCATGAACCCCGACCAGCTCAAGCCCGGCCAGCGCGCCGCCTCGACCTCGAACCGCAATTTCGAGGGCAGGCAGGGCTTCAAGGGCCGGACCCATCTGGTCTCGCCGGTGATGGCGGCGGCAGCGGCGCTCGCGGGGCGCTTCGTCGATGTCAGGGCGCTGGGGTGACGAAAGCGAGGCCGCATAGCTGCTGATCGACGGGAGCGACTCCGGTGCCGACCGCATTGAGAGAAGGCCCTTATCGCTTCCTTTTTTTCAGCGCCGACTGCACCGAGCCGGCACATATGCATGTCCAGCGCGACGAGAAAGTCGCCAAGATTTGGCTTCATGATCTCAGCTTCGCTGATACGGGAGGCTTTTCGGCCAAGGAACTCGGGCGCATAATTGCGCTTGTTCGCGATCGGAAGGCCTATCTGCAGGAACGATGGAATGAGCACTGCCAAGGCTACAGATAGCGTCGCGATCCGCAACGTCCGCTGCGACGAGATCATGCTGTTCGTTGATCTGTCGGACGGACGCGCCTTGGGCACGCCGCTGTTCTGGTATCCGCGCCTGCTCAATGCCACGCCGGCCCAGCGTTCCAATTGGCAACTGCTCGGCCTCGGTATCGGAGTCCATTGGCCGGATGTCGATGAAGACCTTTCGCTCGATGGCATGCTCGCGGGCCGAGCCGCTCCCGGCGTGGTGAAATGAGCGATCCCCGCGAAGCCGCCCGCGCCACCGAGGCCAGGGACGCGCTCGATCGCGTCAAACGCGACCAGGAGGGATTCCTGAACTCCTCGATGGCGCGTGCCGCCGATCATTTTTCCGGCAAGGATGCGCCGCAGGACAACGCGGCCGAACTGTGGGGCCGCCGCGTCGGGCGGGCGCTGTCGCTGGTCGGCGTCGTCGTGCTGGCGTATTGGCTCGGCCAGCAGCTGAAGATCTGGTGATGGCGAAATTCTGATGGGCAGCGTTCCCTCGGTCACCGCGAGCGCCTCGGCGTCAGCCAGCGCCTCGATCGGCCACGACTGGAGCGAGGCGAAAGCACCCTCGCTCGCCGAGTTCGAGGTGATGGCGCAGGAGGCGTTCGACCGTCTGCCATCGGAATTTCGCGCGCTCTGCGCCGACGTGGTCTTCACCGTCACCGAATTCCCCGAGGACGACGTGCTGAAGGAGCTCGAGGCCGAGAGCCCCTTCGACATTCTCGGCCTGTTCACCGGCGTCGGCCTGCCGCAGCAGGGCTATGCGCCGCAGACCGGCCAGATGCCCAACACCATCCATCTCTACCGCCGCCCGATCCTCGACTACTGGGCGGAGAACGACGAGACGCTCGGTCATGTCGTGACGCACGTCCTCGTCCACGAGATCGGTCATCATTTCGGCTTTTCGGACGAGGATATGGACGCCATCGAAGCGCAGGCGGAGCGATAGGCGATGCAGCGGAGCGACGAACGATGATCGACGAACTCATCCGGCATTGGCCGCAGCTGGCGCTCGTCTACACCGCCCAGATGCTCGCCGTCGCCAGCCCGGGCCCGAGCAATCTGATGGTGATGGCGACGTCGATGGAGCGCGGCCGGCAGGCCGGCATGATCCTCGGGCTCGGCGTGACCACGGGCTCGCTGACCTGGGGCGTGCTGGCGGCCGTCGGCGTGTCGAGCTTCGTCGCCGCGCATCCCGGCGCGCTCTATGCCGTCAAGATCCTTGGCGGGCTCTATCTGCTCTTTCTCGCCTGGCGCTCGGCCCGCTCGGCGCTTCGCACTGAGGCTCCGCCACCGCCAGCCGTCGCCTCGGGCCGCAGGCTCTGGCTACGCGGCTATCTGATGCATCTGACCAACCCGAAGGCGATCCTCGGCTGGACCGCGATCATCGCACTCGGCCTGCCTCCCGATGCACCGCTCGTCCTTGCCGGCGCCATCGTCGTCGGCTGCGGCCTGATTTCGCTGGCGATCAACCAGGGTTACGCTCTGCTGTTCTCGAGCGCCGCGATGATCGCCGGCTATCGCCGGGTGCGGCGGCGGGCCGAAGCCTGTCTGGCCGCCTTTTTCGCCTTCGCCGGCTTCAAGCTTCTGACGACGCAGCCCTGACGCGCTTACCGAGCGTCCACGGTATCCCGACCACGCCGACCGACCGGAGCCCCTGCCATGCAACCCTTCACCACGCTGACCTCGACCCCCGCGCCGCTGAAGGTGATCAATGTCGACACCGACATGATCATCCCCAAGCAGTACCTCAAGACGATCAAGCGCACCGGACTCGGCACCGCGCTGTTCTCGGAGATGCGCTACAGGGAGGACGGCTCGGAGAACCCCGATTTTGTCCTGAACCAGCCGGCCTACCGCAAGGCCGAGATCCTCGTCGCCGGCGACAATTTCGGCTGCGGTTCCTCGCGCGAGCACGCGCCCTGGGCCCTGCTCGACTTCGGCATCCGCTGCGTGATCTCGACCAGCTTCGCCGACATCTTCTACAACAACTGCTTCAAGAACGGCATCCTGCCGATCGTGGTCTCGCCCGGCGATCTCGAGAAGCTGTTCGACGATGCCGATCGCGGCTCCAACGCAACGCTGACGGTCGATCTCGAGAGCCAGACGATCAAAGGGCCGGACGGCGGCGAGGTCCGCTTCGAGATCGACCCGTTCCGCAAGCACTGCCTGCTCAACGGCCTCGACGACATCGGCCTGACCATGGAGAAGGCCCCGAAGATCGAGGCCTTCGAGGCGAAGCTGAAGCAGCGCGAGTGGGCTTAATTCCTTCTCCCCTCGCGGGAGAAGGGGAGCCTTACCCCACCAGCCCCTGCACGGCCGAAAGCCCCGACGTCCCCGGAAACACCCGCTCCGCCAGCACCGGCCCCGACAGACCGAACAGGTTGGAGACCACGCCCTTCGCCACGGCTCGGATATCCGTCGTCGGCCTGAGGTCGCGCTTCTCGTAGAGCTGCTCCGGCTTCAGGCCCGGCCAGTCGGCGACCATGCGTCCGCCCTTCACCGCCCCGCCGATCAGGAAGGCGACCGTGCCGGTGCCGTGATCGGTGCCGGTCGTGCCGTTGACCTGCGCGGTCCGGCCGAACTCGGTCACCACCATCACCACCGTATCCTTCCAGACCGGGCTCAGCCCCTTCTCGAAGGTGGCCAGCGCCCCGTCGAGACCCGACAGCAGCGTCGCGAGCCGGCCCTTCGCGCCGCCCTCGTTCGCATGTGTGTCCCAGCCCTCGAAGGCCAGAGCGGCGATGCGCGGCCCGTCCTCGGCACCGACGAGCCCCGCTGCACCTTCGGCGATTCGCCGCATGTCCTCGACGCTGTCCGGTCCCTGCCCGCCATTGGCTTGAGCCATACCCTGGCGCACCGCGATCGCCTCGGTCTCGATCGCCTGCGTGAGCGCCCTGGCGAGGCCTGGATCGCGCTGGCCGTAGAGATCGGACAGGCGCTGCACGAGGTCGGCGCCGGCGCGCGCCATGCGCGGCGGCGCCCAGCCCAGCACCGGCGCCTCGCCGCGCACGACGAGCGGCGGCACCACGCCGACGCCGAGCACGCCCTTGCGCGAGACGCCCTCGCCCGCCGGCAGGCTGGCGATCAGCCGGTTGAGCCAGCCGCTCTGGGTCTGGCCCGGCCCCGGCTGACCGCTTTCGAGCACGTCCTGCCCGTCGAAATGCGAGCGTTCGCGATAGCCGGTCGCAGCCGCATGGACGATCGCGGCCTGCCCACCGGCATAGAGCCGCGCCAGGTTCGGCATCGCCGGATGCAGATAGAAGAAGCCGTCGAGCGGCAGCGCCGCATCGGGGCCGTCCTTGGCGAGCGCGATGCCCTCGCGCAGGGCCGCATAGGCCGGATCGCCGATCGGCGGCACGGCCGAGAGCCCGTCGAGCGCGCCGCGCAGCACCACCAGCAGGAAGCGCGGATCGCGCGCGCCCGCCGCCGCATAGGCGAATTTCGGCACGAAGGACGCGGCGAAGAGCGCCCCGGCCGCGCCGAGAACGGCCCGGCGCGACGGCGTCATGCGTTCGCAATCGTCATGATCGCTCATCGCTCACCTCCTCTGGAATTCGGGCGACATCAGCAGCAGGGCCAGCGCCTGCGGCTTGCTCTCGGCGCGGGCCACGGCCTGACGTGTTTCGGCCGATAGCAGCGGGCCGAGCACGGCCTCGGTCGCGGCGCGCGGATCGGCGACGTTGTTCGCCGCCTGCCGCCCCCAGCCGGCCGCGACGTCGATGCGGGTCTTGATGCCCTCGGCCGAGGCCCAGGCTTCGTTGCTGTCTGGATAGCCGTTCGGTCCCGAGGGCTGCCAGAACGGCTGGCCCATGACACCGAGCGGGCCGATGACCTGGCCGAAATCGGGCTTGCGGCCATAGGCGCGATAGGCCGCGAGCAGGAACTCCTGCGGCGAGCGGATCTTCGTCGCCTCCGCGTTCCAGGCCTCGTTGGAGTCCAGCAGCACTTTGGAGACGACGGCGAGGTCGCCGCCGCTCTTCGTGAAGGCCTGTGCGAGCTCCGCGACGAGCTTTGCCGGCGGCTCGTCGGCGACGAAATGGCGCGCCAGCTTGACGGCGAGAAAGCGCGCCGTCGCCGGATGATGCGCAAGGTCGGTCAGCGCCGCGACGCCCCGCGCCCGCCCGGACTGATCGTAGGTCTTGCCGAGCAGCGGCTGCGGGCCCGGCTCCTGCAGGTTGACGTTGAAGGCGAACGAGCCGGGAAAGCCGAGCACGCCCTCGCGTCCGACCACGGTCCAGCCGGTGATGATGCGGGCGAGATTGGTGACGTCGGCCTGGCCGTAGCCGCCGGAGACGCCGAGCGTGTGGAGCTCAAGGATTTCACGGGCGAGGTTCTCGTTGAGGCCGCGCCCGCGCCTTTTGCCCGCCGGCGAGCCCGGCCCGATTGAGAGCCGGTTGTCGAGGAAGTCGAGCATCGCCGGATGGCTTTCGGCCGCGATCAGCATCTCCTCGAAGCGGCCGAGGACATGCGGGCGGATCGCCTCGCGCTCATACGCGCCGGCCATGATCCGGCACATGTTGCTTTTGGTCGCGCCGACGCAGAAATGGTTCGACCAGAACATCACCAGCCTCTCCGTGAAGCCGGTTTCGGCGTCCAGCGCGAGATTGACCCGCGCCAGCACCTCCTCGCGATAGGTCCTGAACGGCAGCGGCGGGTCGTTTGGCGCACGCGCCAGTGGTTGCATCTGGTTCTGCGGCGCGGCGCCCGGCATGGCCGGGGCGGGCTGCGCCGCCGCCATCGCGACGCGGCGCGCCTCGCGCTCCATCCGCTCCTTGTCCTCGAAGGCATAGAGCGCGCCGCCGATCTCGGCCGCACCCGAGAAGGGCGGGTTCGCCGGCTGAGCGACCACGCGCCCTTGCGTCTCGGCGATCAGCCGGTCGCGCGCCTCCGCGACGGCGTCGCCCGATCGGCCGGCCCTGAAACCGAGCCCGAAGCGCTGCAGGCCGGCGGCATCGCGGCGCTGGTCGGATGGATCGCCCATGGGCTGTTCTCCGATTGCGCCTGCGAGCCTAGCCTCACCCCGCTCGAACGAAAACTTACAAATCGGACATGAACGGAAAAGGGCCGCCGCCCTTGCGAGGCGGCGGCCCTCCCGAATGGTCGGGTCAGATCGTCACGAACCCTTAAGACGCCGGAAGCGCCGCGACATCACGCACAGACGCCTTGAGTCCGGAAATCTTGCCGACCATCGCGGCCTTGCCGGTGGCGAGGTCGACCTTGTGCAAAGCACCGTCCGCCAGGAGCCATCCGGTATTCGAGCCATCGGCCGCCGTCTCGATGTCGAAGGCGATGGATTTCGGCATCACGCCGAGCTTGCCGACGGCGCCGAGTACGCCGTCATTCGGAGGCGCCTGCTTGATCAGGCCGCCGATCTTGCCGTCGATGTCGTAGAGCGCCGTCTCCTTGGTGCCCTTGACCGAATTGGTGTAGGCGCCCGCCACGATCATCGGCGCCTCGCCCTTGTGCATGTCGGTCTCGGCGAATTTCAGCTTGCCGTCGACCGTGGTCTTGCCGTCGTCGACATTGACGCGCAGGTTGGTGCCGTCCGAGCCGATGACGCGCAGCCGGTCGGCCGCGGGGTTGAAGTCGACGGTCGCCATCGCCTTGGCGTCGAGGACGGTGTCCATCTTCGACTTCATCGTCGCCTTGCCGGCCTTGTCGACGGTGTAGATCGTGCCGTCCGTGCCGAGCGCGTAGAGCATGCCATCGGCCGGGCGGACGTCGATGCCGGCGATCTTGCCGGTGACGCCCGAGACCTTCATCGAGGCGCCGGCCTTCAGCGTCGCGGTGTCGATCATGGTGAGGGTGTTGTCGCCGCTCAGCGCCGCGAGCATGCCGGCCTGTGCCGCGATGGGGGCGGCGAGCGCGGTCCCGAGCATGGTCGAGGCGATCAGGGCGAAACGTGTGATGCGCGTCATGTCTGGTCCTCCTGTTGTTCTTGCAGCCGTTTCCGGCGCATGGTCTTCCGGCGCGGGCACCGACCCGGAACCGGGTCTTTGCCGCACTCGGTTCGGTTAACTCGGCCGGCGATGCACGGATGCGCGGCGAAAAATAAAAAATCGCGACGCATCCAAGCCTGTCGCGGCTGTGTAACAATGGGCTGGTCTTGGCCCGCGAAGGCTTCAGGGCCAGCGAAGGGGACATGAATGGCGAGCGACGCCGCGGCGACGACGAAGGCCAGGGAGATCGAGGCCGCGCTGCTCGCCTGCGCCTCCGGCGATAAATTGGCACTCAATCGCATCTATGATGCCGAGTCGGCGCGTATGCTCGGTGTGGCGCAACGTCTGCTGAAGCGCCGCGCACTGGCCGAGGAGGCGGTGCAGGACGCGTTCGTCCTGATCTGGCGGCATGCCGCGCGCTTCGATCCGGAGCGCGGCAGCGGCCCGACCTGGATCTATGCCATCCTGCGCAACCGCTCGCTCTCGATCCTGCGCGACGAGAAGCGGACCGAGACCCAAGAGGACCCGCTCGCCGAGGAACTGGCGAGCGAAGAGGACGATCCCGAGACGGTGATGCTGAAACTGTCGGATGCCAAGGCGTTGCACGCCTGCCTGGAGACGCTGCCCGCCCAGCGCCGCGGCATCGTGCTGCTCGCTTTCGTCAAGGGCCTGACCCATGGCGAGATCGCGGGCAGGCTCGACATGCCGATCGGCACGGTGAAGTCCTGGATCAGGCGCTCCTTGATCTCCCTCAAGGAGTGCCTCGGATGAGTCCTTCGCCCGACCTGCCCCTGACCGCGCAGGAGCGCGACGCGCTCGCCGGCGAATACGTGCTCGGCCTGGTCGAGGGCACGGAATTCGAGGCCGTCGTCCGCCGGCTCGACGTCGACCGCGAGCTCGCGGCCTCCGTCGAGGGCTGGCGCCGGCACTTCGCCGCCATCGACGCGACCGCGACACCGATCGCGCCGCCCGCCGGACTGTGGCCGCGGATCGAAGGAGAGATCGCGGGGCTGGCGCAGGGCGTGGCCGCAGCCACGCAAGCCGCGCCGCGCACGACCCCGGCGCAGCCGCGCCCCGCCGCAGCGCGGCCGAGCCGGCTCGCCGCCTGGTGGAACAGCCTGTTCGTCTGGCGCGGGGCTGCGCTCGCCGGCGCGCTCGCCGCGATCGTGCTGGCGATCGGCCTCGTCGGCGCGCTCGACAAGGCGAAGCGCCAGCCGCTGATGGTCGCGGTGCTGCTGACCGAGACCAGCCTCGCAGCCGCCGTGGTCCACACCTTCGCCGATGGCCGCGTCGAGATGGTGCCGCTGCAGAACATCGCGGTGCCCGAGGGCAAGGCGCTCGAGATCTGGACGCTCTGGGACCGTTCGGTCGGCCCGCGCTCGGTCGGCCTGATCCAGAGCGCCCGCTCGACCACGCTGAAGCTCGACCGGCTCCCGCTCGGCAAGGACCAGCTCTTTGAGATCACCATCGAGCCCGCGACGGGCTCGCCGACCGGCCGCCCGACCGGCCCGATCGTGGCGAAGGGAACGACCGCGCAGACGCTGTGAGGAGCGCCTTCAGAAATTGACTTACAGTATTGACCCAGCGTCATTTCTAAAGCAATCTTGGCTATTCGAACGTTGTTCTTAGGGTCCATAATGGCGTTATCACCGATACAAATGGGGCAGACAAAACTCACCAAACAGGCGCTTGATGTTGCATACAAGCTCGCAAAGGAAGAGGCTTGCGGCATAATCAAAGCTTGGGCCGATGGAGAAGCGAAGAAAAATAAATCGATGGCCGAACACTACAAGCGCTCAGGCGAAGTTCTTGTCGATGTATTCGGATTTATATCGGATGCGATTTATGAATTGTTGAAGAACGGCGACAAAGCCGATGTAAAAAAGCTGATCAAACCTGCAATCCAGAAATACGCAGCCATTGCTGGCATGGCGACAGGTAACGATGCAATCGAGGAGATCGGTGATTGCATCGGCGGTGTCATCGGGCTGATATTGTTCGTCAGGGACAAGTATCCCGACGTTCAAAAAGCCGTTCAGCTTGCCAGAGGCGGCGTGATGATTTCGACCGCGTCGGGAGGAGCACTCGTCGTGATCGGCGGGACTCTAACGGTAGCAGCCAGCGCATATATCCTCTTTGTCGGCTTCTGCGGAGTGTACGATGGCATCAAGACGGCCAAATCATGCAGAACGGCGATGAACACATGGTCGAAGCCATCGAACGCCAGCGCAAAGAATACGTTCGCCGATCGAGATTTTGCGATCGCGCAACGCGCTGTGCAGCGCGAAAGTCGCCCTAGCAATCAGATTTTTCCGAGCAATGACAAATTGCCGAATTCGTTTGCCCAGATCTTCGAAAGTCGTGATGGCCTTATGTTGTTCGTCAATCATCAGCCCCCCGTATTCAAGGTCAACAATCCCTTTGCCATGGCGCCGATGTGCAGAGCGCCGGCGCTAGGAGGCGAATGATCCGATTGCCAGCAATCACACCACCACCGTGATCGTCTCCGCCGCCCGCGTCAGGCCCGTATAGAGCCACCTGTCGCGGTGCTCGCGAAACGCGAACGCCTCGTCGAACAGGACGATGTCGTCCCATTGCGAGCCCTGCGCCTTGTGGACCGTGAGCGCATAGCCGAAGGTGAACTCGTCGGTGTGCTTGCGCAGCTCCCAGGGCACCTCCTCCTCGGTGCCGTCGAAGAAATTCGGCAGCACCGAGACCTTGACCGCCTTCGCGCCGGTGTCGTCCTCCGGCGTCACGCGCATCGTCACCAGCCCTTTCTTCGAGGTCTTGATCTCCTGCACGATCCAGGAGCCGCCATTGAGCAGACCCTTGCTCTTGTCGTTGCGCAGGCAGACGAGCTTTTCGCCGGCGACCGGACTCGTATCCGTGCGGCCCATGATCTGGCGCATCCGGGCGTTGTAGTTGCGCCGCGTCTTGTTCATGCCGACGAGCACCTGGTCGCAGCCCATGACGATCTCGGGATCGACCGCGTCGCGCCTGATCACACGGCTCATGCCGTAGTCGCCGAGCGCGAGCCTGCCGCCCTCGCGCACCGTCATCGACATGCGCACGATCGGGTTGTCGGCGGCCTGGCGATGGACCTCCGTCAGCATCACGTCGGGCTCGGCTTCGGTGAAGAAGCCGCCGCCCTTGACCGGCGGCAACTGCGCCGGATCGCCCAGCACCAGAACCGGCGTGCCGAAGGAGAGCAGATCCTTGCCGAGCTCCTCATCGACCATCGAGCACTCGTCGATGATGATCAGGCTCGCCTTGGCGGCCGGGCTGTCGCGATTGAGCACGAAGGTCGGGCTCTCCTCCTCGACGCCGCGGGAGCGGTAGATCAGCGAATGGATCGTCTGCGCGCCGGCGCAGCCCTTGTTGCGCAGCACGAGCGCAGCCTTCCCGGTGAAGGCGGCGAAGACGACGTCGCCGTCGACCCCTTCGGCGATGTGGCGCGCCAGCGTGGTCTTGCCGGTGCCGGCGTAACCGAATAGCCGGAACAGCTGCGGCTGGCCCGCCTGCAGCCAGCGCGCGACGGCCGACAAGGCGGCATCCTGCTGCGGCGACCAGCTCATGCGAAAGGGAAAAGCGTGAACATCAGCGCCCACCAAGGCGCGAGTCGCCGGCCGAAAGCAAGCCCGTTTCAGGCGGCGCGCAGACGCGCCACGAAGGCGTCGGCCTCGTCGCGCAGAGCGGCGATGCGGGCATCGAGGTCGCGCGCGCCGTCTGCGCCCTCGCCTGCCTGTCCGACGGCCTGTGCGTTGGCCGCCGCGATCTCGGACATGGCGCCCGCCGCCGTCGCGGTGACGCCGGCGATGCGCGAGACCGTATCGCCGAGTCCGCCGAGAAGCTCGGCATGCGAGGCGACCATGGTCGAGATTTCCGTACCCGCCTGCTCGACGGCGCCGACGCTGACGACGATTCCGGCCACGGCCTCGGCCGCCCTCGACAAGGCGCCTTCCACGGCAGCGATCCGCTGGACGATGCCGGCCGTCGCCTGCGCGGTCTGGCCGGCCAGCGCCTTGACCTCGCTGGCGACGACGGCAAAGCCGCGGCCATGCGCGCCGGCACGCGCAGCCTCGATCGCGGCGTTGAGCGCCAGCAGGTTCGTCTGCCGCGCGATCGCCTCGATGAGCCCGACCACGTCGCGGATCTGGCCGGCGTTCTCGGTCAGCCGGCCGACGAGTTCGGCCGCGCCGGCCGCATCCTGCGTCGCGGCCGAAGCCGTGCGCGAGACGCGCCCCACCTCGGCACTGATCTGCGTGACGACCTGCTCGAGCCGGAGCGCGGCCTCCGTGATATGCCTCGCGTCGCGCCCGGCGCCGTCGACGGCGACCGCTGCCGAGCCGGAGGCCTCGGAAATCTGCTGGGCCCGGATCGCGCCGTCGCGGAGCGCGCCGCGCAGCACGAGGCTGAGCTCGGCGATCTCGGCCAGCACGGCACCGAAGCGCGCCTCGAAACCATGCGCGATCGCGCCGAGTTCGCTGGTTCTCCGTCCGGCATGGGCCTGCGCGAGTTCGGCCTCGGCCTCACGGCCGACCAGTGTCGCGCGGACCTCGCTCAGCACCCGCACCGTCCGCGCCAGTTGGCCGATCTCGTCGCGCCGCCCGGTGTGAGGCACATCGACGAGATGCGGCGACGAGGTGGCGCGCCCGATCGTCGCCATCAGCTCGCGCAAGGGTCGCGTCAGATGGCTGCGCAACAGATGCACCGCCAGCAAGGCGCCGAGCAGCGGCAGGGACAGCGCGGTCAGGATCGTACGCAGGCGCAGCTCCTGCGCCATTTCGGCGGCGCGTGCGGCGTCGACCTGGGCCCGGCGGCCGAGATCGTCAGACAGCGCCAGCGTCAGCGCGCCGATACGGCGGACATTGTCGCGAGCGGCCTCGGCCGAGGCCTCGATCAGCGCCGCTTTCGGAGAGACCTCCCGCCCCATCGTCACGACGTCGCGCTGGAACGCGATGAAGGTCCGGATCACCGCATCGAGCGTCGGATTGGCCTCGCGCAGCGCTTGCGGCAGCGCCGAGATCAGCGCGGCCCGCGCCGAATCGACCAGTTCGATCGCGCCGTCCAGCGCATCGAGCGCCACCGCGATCGACCTGGCATCGGCCGCCTCGTCGAACCTGCCGAGCAGCGAGGCCTGCAGGACGCGGTTCGACAGCAGTGCCGCCCGATTGGCGACCGCGAGCCCGGCAAAGGCCTCGCGGTCGATCCGGCGGATGTCGTCGAGCCCGCGCACCGCATTGTAGAGGCCGAGCCCCGCAGCGAGGCCGAGCAGGGCGAACAGCATCGTGATCTTCGCCGTCAAGCCCAGTTTGCGCATCGCGTTCCACCCCGCCGATCCTGCCGGAGCTTTGGCAGCTCCGGCCCCAACGAGAGGTTAATGCGGCAGCAGAAATATGAATATTATTCAGATACTTAGCCAGTTATCTGACGGTCGGGAACGGCTAGGCCATCAAGCTGTCGAGCCCGCGCCTGAGGCCCGTCTTGTCGGAGACCCGCCGCGTCGCGAGCAGCGTGCCGCCGACGTAAGGCGCGGCCGAGGTACCGGCATCGTGACGGATGACCAGGCGCTCGTCGGGCAGGCCGAACACCGCCTCGCAGGAGAGCACGAAGCCCGGCATCCGCAGCGAGTGCACCTGCACGGCATGCGGCGCGCCGATCGCGCCGCCGCGCGTCTCCCTGACGCCGCCGAGTTCGGCCACCGGCTTCGAGGTCGCCGCCATCCGCTCGGCACCGAGCGTCTCGGCGAGTTCGCGGCCGGTGCCGGAGGGCGTGTCGGGCTTGGAGGGCGAGGCGTAGTCGATGATCTCGACATCGGGGACGTATTTCACCGCTTCGCGGGCGAAGCGCCGGAGCAGCGTCGCGGTGATCGAGAAGTTGCCGGCCGCGAGCACGCCGACGCCGGCCTCGCGCGCCGCTTCGTCGATCTCGGCATAGTCCTCGCCCGTCATGCCCGACGCGCCGACCACGACATGGCGCCCGCCCGAGATCGCCGCCAGCACATTGCCCTTCACGCTGTCGGGCTTGGTGTAGTCAATGACGACGTCGGAGGGCACGAACAGCGCCTCGGCCATGCTCGGGAAAACGGGAAGCCCGTTCGCCGGCAGGCCGGCAGCCTCGCCCAGATCACGCCCCGCCGCCTTGCGCGAGATGCCGGCGACGAGTTCGAGGTCGGGCGCGGCCGTGATCGCGGCGACAAGTGCCTTGCCGACCCAGCCGGTGCAGCCGGCGAGCGTGATGCGGATCATGGGACGGGCTCCTCTTCAGGCCGGATCGGACGAAAGGCGGTGTCGAACCGGAGGCGGGCAGGAATAGGCCGGCAGCCCGGCCGGCGCCAGCCCGTCGGCGAGCGTTGCCCGCGCGCGCGGCGCACCCTAGCCTATGTGCCATGAGTCCGCGCGCGATCCGCCTCGTCATCCTGCTCTTCGGCCTGGTCGCGGCCGGCTATGCGGTGTTCGCGCTCTCGCCCTGGCCATCGACCCTGCTGATCCGGCTCGCCTTCGCGCAGGATGCGTCGAGCCGGGCCGCGGCGCTCGGCAAACATGTCCCGGCCGGTATTCGCGAGCGGCGCGACATCGCCTATGCGGGCGACGAGAGCGCCAGGCTCGACGTCTACCTGCCGCCGGGACCGCCCGCGCCGGGGAAGCCGACGATCGTCTGGGTGCATGGCGGCGCCTTCGTCGCCGGCGCCAAGGAGGATGTCGCGCCCTATCTGCGCATCCTCGCCGGCAAAGGCTTCGGCGTCGTCGGGATCGGCTACCGCCGCGCCCCGGCCGCGACCTATCCGGGGCCGGTGCTGCAGGTGAACGAGGCGCTGGGCTTCCTGCGCCGCGAGGCCGGCCGGCTCGGCCTAGACGCCGGCCGGATCGTGCTCGCCGGCGATTCGGCCGGCGCGCAGATCGCGGCCCAACTCGCCGCCGCGCTGACCGCACCGGACTACGCCGCGACGCTTGGCCTGCGGCCTGCCGTGCCGCCGGATGCGATCGTCGGCGCCGCGCTGTTCTGCGGCGTCTACGACGTCACGGCGCTCGATCTCACCGGGCCGTTCGGCGCCTTCCTGCGCACCGTCACCTGGGCCTATTTCGGTACGCAGGACTTCTCGGGCGACCGGCGGCTGACGGAGTTCTCGGTGCCGCGCTACCTGACCGAGGCGTTTCCGCCGAGCTTCGTCTCGGCCGGCAACGGCGATCCGCTGGCGGCCCAGTCGGTGATGATGGCCGATGCGATCACCGCGCGCGGCGTGTCCGTCGACAGGCTGTTCTTCCCGCCCGGCCTCGAGCCGGAGCTGCCGCACGAATACCAGTTCGATCTCGACCGGACCGAAGGCCGCCAGGCGCTCGACCGGCTGACGGCATTCCTGGGCGCATTGAAGCCCTGACGGTATCGGCCCTCACCAGGCGATCGTCTCGCCCTTCCAGTTGCGGAAGCTGTTGGTCTCGGCGATCCCGGACGCGTCGATCGTGCGGATCAGCCCGCTCGCGCTCTCGGCCGGGGTGATGTCGGCGCCGCCGCCGCCCATGTCGGTCTGGACCCAGCCGGGATGGAACAGCAGCACGCTGATGGCGCGCTCGCGCACGGCGTTGCCAAACACCACCATCGCCATGTTCACGGCCGTCTTCGACGAGCGGTAGATCAGCGCGCCCGACGGGTTGCTGCCGATCGAGCCCATGCGGCTGGTGATCGTCGCGATCTTGCGGCCCGTGCCCGCCTCGACATTCGGCAGGAAAGCCTGCGCCACCCGCAGCGGCGCATAGACATTGGTCTCGAAGACCTCGCGCCAGGCGTCGAAATCGATATCGAGGCCGCTCTGCCTGTCACGCGGCCCGTAGACGCCGGCATTGTTGAGCAGCACGTCGACCGGCTTGCCGGCGAGCGCAGCCTTCGCAGCAGTGACGCTCGCCTCGTCGGTCACGTCGAGTTCGAGCGGCGTCAGCGCGGCGGGGTGCTCGGCTGCGAGTTCGGCCAAGGCCCCGCCCCAGGGATTGCGCGCGGCCGCGACGACATGGTCGCCGCGCCGGATCAGTTCCATCGTGATGGCGAGGCCGATGCCGCGATTGGCGCCGGTGATCATCCAGGTCTGGGGCATGGGTCGTCTCCGTTTTGAGGACCGGAAGGTAGGTTTCGACTGGGCGCCTTTCCAGTGGCCCGGCCGTCCGGTGGTCAATCCGGCGGACGGCGCGTAGCCTCGCCGCGGACGGCGAGAGGACGACACCATGGCAGAGCAGCAGCAGATCCGCTTCGACGATGGCGCCGCCTATGAGGAGATGATGGGCAAATGGAGCCGGCTCGCCGGCGACGTCTTCCTGGACTGGCTCGCTCCGCCCGCCGGAGCACGCTGGGTCGATGTCGGCTGCGGCAATGGCGCCTCGACCCAGTTGATCTTCGATCGCTGCAAGCCTGCCTCGCTCGATGGAATCGATCCGTCCGAAGGGCAGCTCGCCTATGCGCAAACGCGCCCGGTCGCGGCGCTCGCGAACTTCCGGCTCGGTGACGCCTCGTCGCTGCCCTATCCGGCGGCCAGCTTCGATCTCGCAATCATGGCGCTGGTGATCTTCTTCGTTCCCGATCCGGCCAAGGGCGTCGCCGAGATGATGCGGGTCACCCGGCCGGGCGGGCTCGTCGCGGCCTATGCCTGGGACATTCCCGGTGGCGGCTTCCCGATGGAGCCGGTCCAGGCGGAGATGCGTGCTTTCGGTATCGAGCCGGTTCGACCGCCGCAGGCCGATGTCTCGCGGATCGAGGCGCTGGCGCAACTCTGGAGCCAAAGCGGGCTGAAGCACGTCGAAACGCACGAGATCACGGTCCGGCGCGAATTCGCGAATTTCGACGCGTTCTGGAACACCATCCTGCTGGCCTCGCTCATCCGCTCCGCCGTCGAGCGCATGGCCGCAGGAGATGTCGAGATCCTGAAGCAGCGGGTGCGGAAGCGGCTGGCGATCGTCGGGGCCGGGCGCGTCGCCTACACGGCCAAGGCGAATGCCGTGAAAGGGGTCGTGCCGGCCTAGCCGGCCTCACGTTCTAGCCTTGCCGTATCCCCCCGCCGTCGGCGTAATCACCGTCACTGCCTCGCCCGCCTGAAGCAGCGTCTGGTCTGAGGGCTTCAGCTCCTCGACCGCACCAGAGAGCCTGCGCACCGTCGTCCTGCCGAGCTGCCCCGGCTCGCCACCCTTGATGCCGAACGGCCGGACCTTTCGGTGCGAGGCGAGGATGGCGCAGTCCATCGCCGTCAGGAAGCGGATGGTGCGCGAGGTGCCGTCGCCGGCATTCCACTCGCCCTTGCCGCCGGAACCCGCGCGGATGTGGAAATCCTCCAGCACGACGGGGAAGCGCGTCTCCAGGATCTCCGGGTCGGTCAGGCGCGAATTCGTCATGTGGACGTGCACGCCCGAGGTGCCGTGGAAGCCGGGACCGGCGGGCGAGCCCGAGCAGATCGTCTCGTAATACTGGTACTGGTCGTTGCCGAAGGTGAGGTTGTTCATCGTGCCTTGCGAGGCGCTCATCGCCTCCAGCGCCCCGAACAGCGTGTTGGTCACGGCCTGGCTGACCTCGACATTGCCGGCGACGACAGCGGCCGGATAGCGCGGCGACAGCATCGAGCCCTCAGGCACGACGATCCGGATCGGCCTGAGGCAGCCGGCATTCATCGGGATCATGTCGTCTACCATGACGCGGAAGACGTAGAGCACGGCGGCGCGGGTCACGGGCGCCGGCGCGTTGAAATTGTCCGGCCGCTGCGGCGAGGTCCCGCTGAAATCGACGGTTGCCTCGCGCGTCTCGCGGTCGATCGTGATCTTGACCTTGATCGCGCAGCCCTGGTCCATCGGATAGGTGAACTCGGCGTCATGGAGCTTGGTCAGAAGCCGCGCCACACTCTCGGCGGCGTTGTCCTGGACATGGCCCATATAGGCCTGCACCACGTCGAGGCCGAAGGAGGCGATCATCTTGCGCAGCTCGGCGACGCCCTTCTCGTTGGCGGCGATCTGCGCCTTCAGATCGTTGACGTTCTGCACGACGTTGCGCACCGGCCAAGCCGCGCCGGTCAGGATCCCGACCAGTTCGTCCTCGCGGAAGCGACCCCGGTCGACGATCTTGAAGTTGTCGATATAGACGCCCTCCTCCTCGATCACGGTCGCCAGCGGCGACATCGAGCCCGGCGCGGTGCCCCCGACATCGGCGTGGTGACCGCGGCTCGCGACCCAGAACAGGATGTCCCTGTCCTTGCCGTCGAAGACCGGTGTGCAGACGGTGATGTCGGGCAGATGCGTGCCGCCATTATAGGGCGCGTTCAGGCAGTAGACATCGCCCGGCTTGATCACCGGGTTGTTGGCGATCACGGTCTCGACCGAGCGATCCATCGAACCGAGATGCACCGGCATGTGCGGCGCATTGGCGACGAGCGCCCCGGTCTGGTCGAAGACGGCGCAGGAGAAGTCGAGCCGCTCCTTGATGTTGACCGAATAGGCGGTGTTCTGCAGCGTCACGCCCATCTGCTCGGCGATCGACATGAACAGGTTGTTGAAGATCTCGAGCATCACCGGATCGGCCTTCGTACCGATCGCGGCGTTCTGGACCAGCGCCTTGACCCGGGTCAGGACGAGGTGGTCCTTCGGCGTCAGCTTCGCCGACCAGCCCTCCTCGACCACGACGGTCTGGTTCGGCTCGATGATGATCGCCGGCCCCGCCAGCGACTGGCCGGGGCTCATGCCCTCGCGCCGGACGATCCCTGCGTCGTGCCAGGCGCCCTTGGCGAAGAAGCGCGTGCGCTCGGCGATAGCCGGCTCGCCGTCCCGCTCGGCCGCACTCGCCTCCTCGAACTTGGCGCCGCCGCCGATCGCCTCGACCTCGACGGCCTCGACGACCAGCGCCTTGGTTTCGTCCATGAAGCCGAAACGAGCCTTGTGCGCCGTCTGGAAGGCGGACTGCATCTTGGACCGTGGACCGGACGGGACCGCGATCGCGGTATCGGTGCCGGCATAGCGGACATGGGCGCGGGTCAGGATCGCGATGTCGGCCTCCGGCACGCCCTGGCCGGCGACCTCGGCCTTCGCCTCCGTTATCAGCCCGGCCGCAAGCGCCTCGATCGCGGCTTGCGCCTCCCCGTCGACGGGCACGTCGAGCGCGGCCGTCCGCGTCGCGCGGATTTCGGCCAGCCCCATGCCGTAGGCCGAGAGCAGCCCCGAGAACGGGTGCAGCAGCACCGTCTTGATGCCGAGCGCGTCGGCGACGAGGCAGGCATGCTGGCCGCCGGCACCGCCGAAGGAGTTCAGCGCATAGCGGGTGATGTCGTAGCCGCGCTGGACCGAGATTTTCTTGATCGCCTCGGCCATGTTGGCGACGGCGATCTGGATGAAGCCGTCGGCGACCTCTTCGGCCGAGCGCCCGTCGCCGACCTCGGCCGCGAGCGCGGCGAACTTTTGCCTCACCGCTTCGACATCGAGCGTCTGATCGCGGTTTGCGCCAAAAATCGCCGGGAAGTAGGCCGGGATCAGCTTGCCGACCATGACGTTGGCGTCGGTCACCGCCAGCGGCCCGCCACGGCGATAGGCGGCCGGGCCCGGATTGGCACCAGCCGAATCCGGCCCGACGCGGAAGCGCGCTCCGTCATAGTGAAGGATCGAGCCGCCGCCGGCCGCGACCGTATGGATCAGCATCATCGGCGCGCGCATGCGCACGCCGGCGACCTCGGTCTCGAAGGCGCGCTCGTATTCCCCGTCAAAATGGGCGACGTCGGTCGAGGTGCCGCCCATGTCGAAGCCGATCACCTTGTCGAAGCCGGCGGAGCGGCCCGTCTCGGCCAGACCGACGACGCCGCCGGCCGGGCCCGACAGGATCGCGTCCTTGCCCTGGAAAAGCTCGGCGGCGGTGAGGCCGCCCGACGACATCATGAACATCAGTCGCGCGCCGGTGCGGGCGATGTCGAGCTCCTCCGAGACCTGCTCTACATAGCGCCCGAGGATCGGCGAGAGATAGGCGTCGACCACGGCGGTGTCGCCGCGCCCGACCAGCTTGATCAGCGGCGACACCTCATGGCTGACAGAGACCTGCGGGAAGCCGATCTCGCGGGCGATTTTGGCCGCGACCCGCTCATGGGCCGGATAGCGGTAGCCATGCATGAAGACGATCGCGACGGCACGGAATCCGGCCTCGTATTGCGCCTGCAGATCGGCGCGGATCGCGGCCTCGTCGGGCGCGATCTCGACCGCGCCGTCGGCCAGCACGCGCTCGGCCACCTCGACCACCGCCTCGTAAAGCTGCTCGGGCTTGACGATCTCCTTGGCGAAGATGTCGGGCCTGGCCTGGTAGCCGATGCGCAGCGCATCGCGAAAACCCCTGGTCGTCACCAGCAGCGTCCGGTCGCCCTTGCGCTCGAGCAGCGCGTTGGTGGCGACGGTCGTGCCCATGCGCACCTCGCCAACCGTTCCGGCCGGAATCGGCTCGCCCGCCTTCAGCCCGAAATGGTCGCGGATGCCCTGCACGGCGGCGTCGCGATAGGCGCCCGGATTTTCCGAGAGCAGCTTTCTGGCATGGAGATTGCCAGCCGGATCGCGGCCGATCACGTCGGTGAAGGTGCCGCCACGATCGATCCAGAAATCCCAATGCGCCGTCATGATCTGCGAGCCCCTCGGACATTCGGCAGCGGGCGAAGGCCTCGCTGACATTTCATCGATAAATTGTCGATGAAAAGTTGACAAGCGGATTTCGCCGGCTACGATCGCGATTGTGACCGGACCATGGCTGAGGGGCCGGACGGTCCCGAATGAGTGGAGGATGCGATGACGGGTCCGGTCCTGGCAATCGGCGGAGAGTGGCGCGCGCCTTTCTCCAGCCCTCATCCTGAGGAGCAGCCTTCAGGCTGCGTCTCGAAGGATGCTCCAGGAGGCTCCGCGACCAGCTGGAGCATCCTTCGAGACGCCGCTTCGCGGCTCCTCAGGATGAGGGCTGAGAATGGCGACAGCGTCGGCGCCGGGGTGCGGTCATGCTGAGGCGCGCGCTCGATTTGCTCTATCTCGCCGCCGGCTATGCGGCCGGCCTCTTCCTCGTCGCGATCTTCGCGCTGATGATGCTGCTCTCGGTCGGCCGCGAGATCAATTTCAACGTCCCGTCGGGCGACGATTTCACCGCCTGGTCGCTGGTGGCGATGGCCTTTCTCGGCATGGCCCACACCTTCAAGCGCGGCGAGATGATCCGCGTCGGCCTGCTGATCGAGCGGCTGCACGGTGCGAAGAAGCGCGCGGCCGAACTGTTCTCGCTCACGATCGCCGCTGCCTTCACCAGCTATTTCCTGTTCCAGTGCGGCAAGCTCGCCTATGATTCCTGGCGCTTCTTCGACATGTCGACCGGCGTTGTCGCGGTTCCGCTCTGGATCCCGCAGCTCGGCATGGTCGCCGGTCTCGCCATCCTGCTGATCGCGATCCTCGACGAGTTCGTCATCGTGCTGCGCGTGGGCAAGCCGACCTATGAGCCGGAGCCGCCCAAGACCACCGAGGAACTGATCGAGCGCATCGCGCAGGGCGGGGGCGTCTGACCATGGCCCTGCCAGAACTCTCGATCGTCCTGCTCGGCTTCCTCGTCCTGGTCCTCGCCTCCGGCGTCTGGATCGCGGTGGGCCTCGGCCTCGTCGGTCTGCTGGCGATGATGCTGACGACCAATGTCCCGATCGGCCAGGTGCTCGCCACCACGGTCTGGAGCGCCTCGGCCTCCTGGACGCTGGCGGCGCTGCCGCTCTTCATCTGGATGGGCGAGATCCTGTTCCGCACACGGCTCTCCGAGCAGATGTTCAAGGGGCTCTCGCCCTGGCTGCAATGGCTGCCCGGCCGGCTGATCCACACCAACATCATCGGTTGCGGCATCTTCGCGGCGGTCTCCGGCTCGTCGGCCGCGACCTGCGCCACCATCGGCAAGATCGCCCTGCCGGAACTCAAGAAGCGCGGCTATGACGAGGGCATCAGCATCGGCACGCTCGCCGGCTCCGGCACGCTTGGCCTGCTGATCCCGCCGTCGATCCCGATGGTGGTCTATGCCGTCACCGCCAACGTCTCGGTGCTGCAGGTCTTCCTCGGCGGCTTTCTGCCGGGCGCTCTCGTGATGGCGCTCTATATGGGCTACGTCATGATCTGGTCTTGGGCGAACCCCGACAAGGTGCCGCCGCGCGACCCGCACATTCCGTTCATGGAGAAGCTCAGGCAATCGGCCAAGCTGATGCCCTGCCTGGTGCTGATCGCGCTGGTCTTCTTCTCGCTCGTGCTCGGCTTCGCCACCGCGACCGAATGCGCCGCCTGGGGCGTCACCGGCGCGCTGCTGCTCGCCTGGTGGAGCGGCACGCTGAGCTGGCCGACCTTCTTCGAAAGCATCATGAGCGCGACGCGCCTCACCTGCATGATCATGCTGATCCTGGCGGGCGCGGCCTTCTGCACGGCGGCGATGGCCTATACCGGCATCCCGGCGGCGCTGGCTGAATGGGTCAAGGGCAAGGACCTCTCGCCGCACATGCTCGTGCTGGCGCTGACCTGCATGTATATCATCCTCGGCTGCCTGATCGACGGCATCTCGATGATCGTGCTGACCGCGGTGATCGTGCTGCCGATGGTCAAGCAGGCCGGCTTCGACCTGGTCTGGTTCGGCGTCTACCTCGTCATCCATGTCGAGATGGCGCAGATCACCCCGCCGGTCGGCTTCAACCTGTTCGTGCTGCAGAACATGAGCGGCAAGGACACGATGACGATTGCGAAGGCGGCGTTTCCGTTCTTCATTCTGCTTAACGTCGCCGTCATCATCATCACCACCTTCCCGCAGATCGTGCTCTATCTGCCCAAGCTCGCCTTCCCGGACTGACCAGAAGACCAACAGAGAGGAACGAGACCGTGATCAACCGCAGACATCTCACCGCCTTCGCCTTCGGCGTCAGCGCGCTGGCCTTCGCGGCGCCCGCCGCCGCCCAGACCAAATGGAACCTGCCGGCCGCCTATCCTGCCGACAATCCCCACAGCGAGAACCTCGTGCTCTTCGCCAAGGACGTCGAGGCCGCGACCGGCGGCAAGCTCGTCATCACCGTCCATCCCGGCGCCTCTTTGTTCAAGGCGCCCGAGATCAAGCGCGCGGTGCAGAGCGGCCAGGCCCAGATGGGCGAAGTGCTGATGTCGATCCACGAGAACGAGGACGCGGTCTTCGGCATCGACACCGTGCCCTTCCTCGCCGCGAGCTTCCCGGAAGCGATGAAGCTCTACAAGGCTTCCAAGACCGCGACCGAGAAGAAGCTCGACGCCCAGGGCATCAAGCTGCTCTTCATGGTGCCGTGGGCGCCGCAGGGCGTCTACGCCAAGAAGGACATCAACGTCATCGAGGACATGAAGGGGCTGAAATGGCGCTCCTACAATGTCGGCACCGCGCGCCTCGGCGAATTGCTCGGCATGCAGTCGGTGACGATCCAGGCGGCCGAGCTGCCGCAGGCGCTGGCGACCGGCGTGGTCAACTCCTTCATGTCGTCCGGCGGCACCGGCTACGACAGCAAGGTCTGGGAGAGCCTGACGCATTTCTACGACGTCCAGGGCTGGATTCCGAAGGACGCGACCTTCGTCAACAAGGCCGCCTTCGAGGCGCTCGACAAGCCGACGCAGGACGCGATCCTGAAGGCTGCGGCCACGGCCGAGACCCGCGGCTGGAAGATGTGGGAGGACAAGGCCGGCTGGTATCTCGACCAGCTCAAGGCCAAGGGCATGAAGGTGCAGCCGCCGTCGGCCGCGCTGAAAGCCGGCTTCCAGAAGGCCGGTGAGCAACTCACCGCCGACTGGCTGAAGAAGGCCGGCGCCGACGGCCAGGCGATCGTGGACGCTTACAGGAAGATGTGAGGGTCACGGCCCCGCCCCCCGAAGTCAGGGCGGGAAACCCTCTCCCGTAGGGAGAGGGCAGGGTGAGGGGCCGGCCGTTCGACACTGTGGCCGTGACCTCACCGCAGCCGCCGTTGGGTTCCCACCTCACTGCTCAAACGGCCGACACCTCACCCCTGCCCCTCTCCTTACAGGAGAGGGGTTCCCCGCGTACTTTCCGACAAGCGCTTCGCATGCAATCTCCCCCCTCCAACCTCGGCCCGATCGTCTCCTCCGGCCACCTCGCCGCCGGCGCGATGCCGGCGCTGTCGGAGTTCGAGTTCGCGATGAACATGACGGTACACGCCTTCCAGCGCTGGTCGGTGCGCTGCATGGCGGCGTCGGGGCTGGCGGATCTGTCTCCGCTCGACGTGCTGGTGCTGCACAACGTCAACCACCGCGGCAAGCCGAAGCGGCTCGCCGATATCTGCCTCGTCCTCAACATCGAGGACACGCATCTGGTGAACTATGCCCTGAAGAAGCTCGAGCGGCTGAAGCTGGTCCGCACCGGCCGCAAGGGCAAGGAGAAGACCGTCTCGGTGACCCCCGCCGGCGAGGCGGCCTGCGCCGCCTACGCCCGGATCCGCGAGCAGCTCCTGGTCAAGTCGACGCTGGCGACCGGCATCGATCCCAGGCGCCTCTCGGAAATCGCCGCCGCGATGCGCTCGCTCTCGGGCCAGTACGACCAGGCGGCGCGGGCGGCGGCGAGCCTGTAATCCTAGACCGCGGCGTCCTTCTGCATCTCGGCATACTCCGCCTTCAGTGCCTCATGCCGCGACCAGAAGCCGCGCGGCTTCGCGCCGGTGAACTGGTCCTCCAGCAGGTCGAGATGCAGGTGCCAACCGCTGGAGACCGTGGACATGCGGTCCCTGGTGGCGAGGCGGCGATGGGTCAGGACGAGCTTCACCTTGTCGCCCTCCGGCTCCAGCTCGAACTCGACGTCGGAATCGGGATCGCCCATGCCGACCCAGTTGAAGGCGAAGCGGCGTGGCGGGTCCCAGGCCGTGACGGCGCCGGCCATCATCGCGCCCTCGTCGTTCATCTTGCGGGCGCCTTCCGGCGGCGGCTCGTCCGTGATCTGCGAATGCTTGAAGAACAGAGCGACCTTGCCGCCGACGCGCGGCTCGGTCTCGCCGCCGCAGAACCAGGTGGCGCGCTTCCCGCCCTCGGTCAGATAGGCGAAGACCCGCTCGATCGGCCCCGGCAACAGCCGCTCGAACCTGACCGCACCACTTTCCAGAACGACACCATAGGCACTCATGACTCAATCTCCCTCGCCCGGATCGGGCTTGCTCAGTTGCTCTTCCAACAGATCGAGATGCGCGCCCCAGAAGCCGCGCACCTTGCGGACCCAGGCCTCGAACGCGTCGAGACCTGCCGGATCGAGCCGATAGATCCGGCGCTGCCCTTCGACCGCGACCGTGACCAGACCGGCCTCCTTCAGCACCTTGAGATGCTGCGAGATGGCCGGCGCACTCACCGAAAACCGCGCCACGATCTCGCCGGCCGAGAGCGGCCGCTCGCCGAGCATCTCGACGATGCGGCGGCGATTGGGTTCGGCGAGGGCGGCGAAGCGATCCATGTCGTCTTTATTCGCTATTCACTTAATTAAGTCAATAGCGAAATACACGGCCGCCAGACCGGCGATGCTGCGCCGCAGGATTGCGCCCGGCTGCCCGCTGCGGCACAGAGGCCGCCCTCGCCCGGAAAGCCCCGCCGACCTCGTCATGACGCCCCGTAACGCCACGCTCGCCGGCATCGCCATGATGCTCACCGGCATCCTGATGTTCTCGCTCAACGACGTGATGGGGAAATGGCTGGTCGCGACCTATACGGTCGGGCAGCTTCTGCTGATTCGCAGCGCTGCTGCGCTCGTCGTGCTGTCGCCCTTCATCGTCCGGCAGGGCATCCACCGCACGCTGCGGCCGGAACGCCCCGGCCTGCAATGGCTTCGCGTCGCCATGGGTTCATGCGAATCGGCGCTGTTCTATCTCGCCGTGTCCTATCTGCCGCTCGCCGACACCATGACCTTGTGGATGGCCGCTCCGGTCTGGGTCGTGCTGCTGGCGGCGCTGCTGCTCGGCGAAAAGGTCTCGCCGGGCCGCTGGCTCGCGGTCCTCGCCGGCTTCATCGGCGTCGTGGTGACGCTGTCGCCGAGCGGCGCTGCCCTGTCGATGCCGGCTCTGGCAGCCATTCTCGGCAGCCTGCTGCTCGCCGCGCTGATGATCGCCGGGCGCTATCTCCGCGGCACGCCGGACGTCACGCTCGTCGGCCTGCAGACCTTCGGCACGCTTCTCGTCGGTCTGGCGCTGCTGCCCTTCGGCTGGGTAACGCCGACGGCACTCGATTTCGCGCTGCTGGCGCTGCTCGGCATCGTCGCCATGCTGGCGCATCTCTGCGTCACGCGCTCGCTCAAGCTGGCCGAGGCGTCCGTCGTCGTGCCCTATCAGTACACGCTGATCGTCTGGGCGCTGATCTTCGGCTGGCTCGTCTTCGGCGACTGGCCGACGCCGGCGATGCTGGCGGGCTCGGGCCTGATCGTGGCGGCGGGGCTAGCTCTGCTCGTGCTGGAGCGCCGTGCCAAGCCCGAGGCGGCGTTCACCGGCACGCCCTGAACCGCGGGAACCCCGTCAGTACAGCCGCTCGCGATAGGCCTCTTCCATATTGGCCTCGCATTCGGCGACCTCGATCGCCTTGGTGTGCTCGGCGATGATCCGGCCGAGCGTCGGGAAGCGTGTGCGCTCGACCTGGGCGGCAGGATCCCACAGCTTCGAGCGCAGCAGCGCCTTGCCGCAATGGAAATGGACCGCATCGACCTCGACCACGATCCCGGTCACCGGCGCGCGCTCCCGGAAGGTCGAGGGCGCGAGCAGGGCCGCGTCGCGCGTCACCCGGGCGCGGCCGTTGATCCTGAGCGTCTCGGTGATTCCGGGCACCATGAAGATCAGCCCGACGCCGGGCGAGGCCAGGATGTTGGCGAAGGAATCGACCCGGTTGTTGCCGCGCCGGTCCGGGATCAGCAGCGTCCTGTCGTCGAGCACGCGCACGAAGCCCGGCGCATCGCCGCGCGGGCTGGCATCGGCGCGGCCGTCGCCATCGGCGCTCGCCAGCACGAGGAAGGGCGACAGCGCGATGAAATCGCGGCAGAATCCGTCTAGCGCGGTAAGGACCTTGCGCGCCGCCAGCGGGTTGACCGTGCCGATATGGGCCCTCAGGCTCGCCTGATCGGCGATGCGCGCCTCCGGATCGTCGAAATCGGTGCTCACCAGAATCTCTCCTGTGCCGTACCGGCAACCTGAAGAACGGCGAACCGAAATGCAACATCGCCCCGCTATGGCGACACGGCGGCGGCCCGATGCCTTGACCCTCGCGCCCACGCCCGCCATCGTGGCGCACTCGAGATCCCGCCGCCCGAGGCAATCATGATGCGCCGCGCCCTGCTGCGAACCACTCTTCTCGCCGCGGCCTGCCTCGGCCTGCTGGCCACGGCAGACGCCGCCAGCCGCCGTCAGGTCCATCCGGCCGACATCGCCGAGAACCGCATCATTCCGATGTACGGTAACCTGCCGGCCTGCGAGGACCCGGCGGTGCTCGGCGAGATCACGAGCTGGTTCAACTCGCGCGAGGCCAAGTTCTGGGGCCCGCTGCAGGCCGTCGCCTATGACCGGGTGCAGCCGATCGGCTACCGCCCGCTCGGCGACGATTTCATCCCGCGCCGCTTCTGTACCGCGCGGATGGCGCTGAACGACGGCTCGGTCCACCGCGTCGACTATTCGGTGCGCGAGAATCTAGGCCTGTTCGGCTACACTTGGAACGTCAACTGGTGCGTCAGCGGGCTCGACCGCCACCGCACCTATGCGCCCGACTGCAAGATGGCCCGGCCCTGAGCCGATGCGCCGGTTCCGCGCCGCGCTGACTGCCCTCGTTCTACTGGCGGCCGGCGGCACAGCGGTCGCGCAAGGCCGCTACGAGCGCGGCGGCACCCCGGGCGAGTTCGACTTCTACGTGCTGGCGCTGTCCTGGTCGCCGGGCTTCTGCGAGCTCGACGGCGGCCGCGGCCGCAACGAGGAGCAATGCCGCGACGGCGCCGGCCTGCGCTTCGTCGTGCACGGCCTCTGGCCGCAATATGAGCGCGGCTATCCGAGCGAATGCGGCCCGGCCGGGCGGACGCCCTCGCGCATCGCGCTGGAGCAGGCGCAAGGCCTGTTCCCGACCGAGAGCCTCGCCCGCTACGAGTGGCGCAAGCACGGCACCTGCTCGGGCTCGAGCCCGAGCGACTACTTCGCCGACGTCCGCCGCGCCCGCGACAAGGTGACGATCCCGCCCCAGCTCGCAAAGGCCGAGCGAGACCAGAACTGGACCGCGATCGACCTCGAACGCGCCTTCGTCTCCGCCAATCCCGGCCTGCGCACCGACATGATGTCGGTCGCCTGCAAGCGCGGCGTGCTGCAGGAGGTCCGCATCTGCCTGAGCAAGGATTTGCGTAACTTCCAGACCTGCCCGGAGGTCGATCGCTCCGGCTGCCGCACGCGCGACATCACCGTGGTCGCGCCGCGCTGAGCCGTCATTGCGAGCGCAGCGAAGCCATCCAGAAGCGGAAGAACTCTACGTCCCCCTGGATTGCTTCGCTTACGCTCGCAATGACGATGTCGACCAGCCACGCAGCACTGACATCCCCGACAAAGCCGCGTAAGAGCGCGCGATGAACTACCGCCACGGCTTCCATGCCGGCAATTTCGCCGATGTCCTCAAGCATGTCGTGCTGATGCGCATCCTGACGCATCTCGCCGCCAAGGATACGCCGTACCGCATTGTTGACACGCATGCCGGAGCCGGGCGCTACGACCTCGGCTCGGAGGAGGCGCTGCGCACGCATGAGTGGAGGGACGGCGTCGCCAGGCTCGATCAGGCGCCGCTGTCGCCCGCCGTCGAGGCGATCCTGAAGCCGTGGCGCGACGCGCTCGCCGGTGCACGCGCGCTTTACGGCGCCGACACCTATCCCGGTTCACCCTGGCTTTGCCTGCATGCGATGCGCGCGAACGACCGGCTGATCGCGGCCGAACTGCATCCGCAGACCCAGAAGAGACTCGTCGCCGCGATTGGTCGCGATCCGCGCTGCAAGGCGCTCGCGATCGATGGCTGGAATGCGCTGCGCGGCAATGTCCCGCCGAAGGAGCGCCGCGGCCTCGTGCTGATCGACCCGCCCTTCGAGGCGAAGGACGAGTTCCAGACACTCGCAGCCGAATTCGTCGCCGCCCATCGCAAATGGCCGAGCGGCAGCTATGCGATCTGGTATCCGGTCAAGGACCGGCAGGCGGTGACGGCGCTGCTCGCAACCGTGGCCGAGGCGGGAATAGGCCGGCTGCTGCGGCTCGAGATCGACGTCGATCGCCCGGAGGCGGCAGGCGGGCTGAGCGCGACCGGGATGTTGGTCGTCAACCCGCCCTGGACGCTCGCCGCCGAGGCGCAGGTGTTGCTGCCGGCGCTCACCGAACGGCTCGCGCAGGGGCCGCGGCCGCGCTACCTTTGCGAGCCGATCCGACCGGACGGCTGAATTCCTGCAAACGCCCGGATGCCTCAATGCTGACCCTGCGCTCCTCGCCCGCCTCCCCGTTCGGCCGCAAGGTCAAGATCGCCGCGATCGAGCTCGGGCTGATGGACCGGATCGAAATGGTCGCGGCCGACATCAACGACCCGGCCGAGCCGCTGCGCCAGCAGAACCCGCTCGGCAAGATCCCAACGCTGGTGCTGGCCGACGGCACGACTTTGTTCGATTCGCGCGTGATCGCCGAATATCTCGACCATCTCGCCGGCGGCGGCAGCCTGTTTCCCGGCGGCGACGAGCGTTTCGCCCAGTTGCGGCTCCAGGCCTTGGCCGACGGCATCTGCGACGCCGCCCTGCTGCAGGTCTACGAGGTCCGCTTCCGCCCGGAGGAGGCACGCAACCAGGCCTGGGCCGCGAATCAGGCCGGCAAGGTCTCGCGCGGGCTGCTGGCGCTGGAGCTCGCGCCGCCGGCCTGGCCCGACCGTCCGCGAATCGGCGAGATCGCGCTCGCCTGCGCGCTCGGCTATCTCGACCTGCGCTTCGACGGTCGGTGGCGCTCCGAATATCCCGGCCTTGTCGCCTGGCTCGACGCCTTCGCCGCGAAAGTGCCTGCCTTCGAGGCAACGCGCTTCAAGGGCTGACGGCGCGGGCAAGATCCGGACAACAAAAAAACCCGGCGGCCGAAGCCGCCGGGTTTCCCGATGTCCTCCGGAGAGGATCGATCAGAACTTGTAGCTCAGGCGGGCGCGGACGACCGAGAAGTCGGTGCCGACCTTGGTGCCGGTGCCCTGGAGGCGCTTCTCGCCGAGATCGACGTAGAGATACTCGACGCCGGCGATCCAGTTGTTGGTGATGGCGTACTCGACGCCGCCGCCGAGGGCCCAGCCGCCGGTGTGGCTGTTGTCGGACGAAACGCCGAGCAGCGGGACCGAGGTCTTCACGTTGCCATAGGCCCAGCCACCCGTGACGTAGGGCATGATGCGGTCGAAGGCGAAACCGGCACGGGCACGGACGGTGCCGAAATAGTCGGTCTTGACGCGCAGGGCGCCCAGCGTGCTGCCGGTGCTGAGATCGCCACCCTGGATGTCGGCCTCGGCGCCGAGAACGAACTGGCCGATCTGGTAGTTGTAGCCGACCTGGCCGCCGCCGACGAAGCCGTCGAGGTCGCCGGTGTTGGTGACGGCGATGCCGCCGTTGGTGTTCACGTTACCCCAGGCGTAGCCGGCGTTGCCGCCGACGTAGAAGCCGGTCCAGGTGAAGACGGGCGCATAGACTGGGGCGACGATCGGCCCCTTGCGGGACGGCAGGTCCGCAGCCGAGGCGGCGCCGGCAGCGACGAGGCTCAGCGCCGCAACGCTCGAAAGCAGATACTTCTTCATGACAAACTCCTTGGTCGTCGCTGGTGCCGGTTTGTCGCCCGGCGGGTGAATTCGATAGCCGATGTATAAGACCTCGCCCTCGCTTTGTCTGTTGCGTCCTGAGCACAGCAGCCTTGCAGACGGCGGCGGAAATGCGGCACGAATAGGATGACTGTGACGAAATCACTAAAGCGGCTTAACCACTGTTAATCCACGCTAAACCATAAAACGAATACTGGCGTGCCCCAGTCCCCGCTTTTTCGGTCGAGCGCATAACGCGGCACCTCCCGTAAGGTTCCATCGGCCGATTCCGGCATAAGGAAGGCAGCCGCTTGCGGCCGCTCCCCGGGCGTGTTCTAGCCGGATCAGGAAACGCTGACCGAGATCGCGCGGGTGCCGCCTCTTTCGATTTTCATCATCGCCCGCGACGAGGCGGACCGGATCGGCCGGACGATCGCCGCGGTGCGCAGCCTGAGCGACGACATCGTGGTGGTCGATTCGGGATCGAGCGACGGAACGCCGGGCGTGGCCGAGGCGCAGGGCGCGCGCGTCGTCTTCAACGCCTGGCCGGGCTACGGCATGCAGAAGCGCTTCGCCGAGGATGAGTGCCGCCATGACTGGATGCTCAACATCGACGCCGACGAGGTCGTGCCGCCCGATCTCGCCGCCGAGATCGCGGGCCTGTTCGCCGGCGGCCCGCCCCCTGCCGACGCCTACCGGATCCGGATCGCCGAGATCTTTCCCGGCGAAGGCGCGCCGCACCGCTTCGCCTATGCGCTGTCGCCGGTCAGGCTCTATCGGAAATCGAAGGGGCGCTATTCGCCCTCGCCCGTGCATGACCGCGTCGACCTCGCGCCCGATGCCCGCGTCGGTCGGCTCAAGGGTACCGTCCACCATTTCTCGGTCCGTTCGCTCGGCGAGCAGATGGACAAGCTCAACGCCTATAGCGACGCGCAGGCCGACGATCTCGACAAGCGTGGCGCGACGCTTTCGGTCTTCCGGCTCGTGGCCGAGTTTCCCGGCAATTTCGTCAAGGCCTATATCGGCCGGCGCCATGTGCTGCGCGGGGTCTACGGCTTCATGACGGCGATGAACTACGCCTTCTATCGCTATCTGCGCGTCGCCAAGCACTGGGAGCGGCGGCTGCAGCGGCGATCCTCCGCGCGGGACGATGGCTGAGGTCGCGCTCGTCACCGGCGGCGCGCGCCGCATCGGCCGGGCGATCGTCGAGCGCCTGGCGGAGGCCGGTTACGCCGTCGCGATCCATTGCGGCAGCGCCCGCGACGAGGCGGACGCCTTGGCTGCGGCGCTGGCGGAGCGCGGCGGCAGGGCCTGCGTCCTCAATGCCGACCTCGCCGATCCCGCGGCGGTCGATGCGATCCTGCCCGCCGCGCAGGCGGCGCTCGGCCCGGTCACGCTGCTCGTCAACAATGCCTCGAGCTTCCTCGTCGACGACCTGCTGGAGCTCGACGTCATGATCTGGAACCGCCAGTTCTCGATCAATCTGCGCGCCCCCTCAATGCTGGCCAAGGCGATGGCGCAGGCCCTGCCGGCCGGGCGCGACGGCGCCATCGTCAACATCATCGACCAGCGCGTCTGGAAGCTGACGCCGCAATACTATTCCTACACCCTGACCAAGGCGGCGCTGCTGACAGCGACGACGACGATGGCGCAGGCGCTCGCTCCCCGCATCCGGGTCAATGCCGTCGGCCCCGGCCCGACCCTGCCGAACCCGCATGACGGCGCCGAGCTGATGGCCGCCGAGGCGGCCGCGACCCTGCTCGGCCATGGCGTCGATCCCGCCGAGATCGCCGAGGCGGTGCTCTATCTCGCCCGCGCCCGCTCGGTCACCGGCCAGATGCTCGCTGTCGATGCCGGCCAGCATCTCGGCTGGCGCACGCCCGACATCGTCGGCTGACGCTCAAGCCGTCGCGTCGTCGCGATAGGCGGGCCGACCACTCGCCAGCGCGTCGGCCAGCAGTTCGAGCCGGTCCTGGCCCCAGAACACCTCGCCGTCGAGGACATAGCTCGGCGCGCCGAAGACGCCGGCCCCGACCGCCTGCCCGATCGTATCGGCGTAGAGCTGCTGCAGCGCCGGCGTCTGCGCCTGAGCGACCAGCGCCGCGCCGCCGAAGCCGGCGGCATCGGCCAGCCTTTCGATCAGCTCCGGTTGCGACAGGTCCTCGTCACGCGCCCAGACGCCCGCCAGCACCTCGCCCATGAACGCGGAGGGATCGGCTCCGGCCGCGGCGAGCGCGATCACCACCCGGTCTGCGAGCGAGACGTCGAAGGGAAAATGCTTCGGGTAGATCACCAGCGGCAGGCTACGCTTCTCGCGCCAGCGCTGCAGTTCGAGGATACGGTAGCGCTGCCGCACCGGATGGCGCTTCGGCAGCGGCAGCCCGCCGGTCTCGTCGAAGACCGAACGCAGCGGCGTCGGGCGGTAGCGGATGGCGCAATCATGCCGCTTCGCCAGATCGACGAAGGCGGCGTGGCCGAGATAGGTCCAGGGCGAGAGCAGGGTGAAGTAGTAGTCGATCGTGCTGGGCATGGTCTGTCCTTCCTCACCCCAGCGCGATCGCAGAGATCAGCCGGCCGTAATCCGGTTCGCCGCGATGGGTGGTGCGGCGATAGCTGAAGAAGCGCTCCGCGTCGCCATAGGTGCACAAGCCGAGATCGACGAAGCGGCCGATGCCGGCCTCCTGCGCGCGCAGGCCGATGAAGGCCGGCAGGTCGAACATCGCATGCGCCGGCCGCTCGGACGCCGTGAAGAAGCGCGCATAGGTCCGGTTCTCGGCCTTGAAGCGCTCGACGAACTCCGGCCCGACCTCGTAGGCAGCCGCGCTGATCGTCGGGCCGAGCACGGCAAGGATGCGCTCGCGCCTTGCGCCGAGCTTCTCCATCGCCGTCACCGTCGCGGCGACGACACCACCGAAGGCGCCCTTCCAGCCGGAATGGGCCGCGCCGATCACGCCGGCCTCCGCATCGGCGAAGAGGATCGGCCCGCAATCGGCACTGGAGACGGCGAGCGCGACGCCATGCGCCGTCGTCACCGTCGCATCGGCCTTGGGCCTGTCGCCCGGCCAGGGGCCGGTGACGACCTCCACATCGGCGGAATGGACCTGGTAGAGGCTGACCAGATGGTCGGGTGCGACCTTCAGATGCGCCGCCATCCGGGCCCGGTTCTCGGTGATCGCGGCCTTGTCGTCGCCGGAGCCGACGCCGCCGTTGAGCGAGGCGTAGATGCCGGTCGAGACCCCGCCCTGCCGGGTGAAGAAGGCGTGGCGGATGCCGGGCTCGGCGGCGAGGTCTGGCGATTCGATGAACATGGGCTCGGGTCCGGAGGGCGGCGTCAGTCCTGCTCTGGCAGGCGATGAAGGTCAAATCCGGGCAGCGATGGCAGGCCGGGATGCGACAGCGCCAACACCTTGAAGAGTTCTCCCATGCCGGTTTCACCCCGCGCCGTCAGCCGGTCGAAAGCTGCGCCGATAGCCTGCGCCTGCTCCGGAGTCGCTTTTGCCGAGAGCGCCTGCGCCCGATCGGCGAGGCCCAGAGCAAGCAGGAACGTGCCTTGCGTCGCCGGACCGTGGCAGGCCGTTCCACTCTTCAGCGCCATCTGCGCGACACGGGCGAAATCGACATGAACGGTGAGGTCGGCCTCGCCCGGCTCGGTCAGCGGGTCGACGAAGGCATGGCCCTTCATCGCCTGGAGCGTATCGCCGAAGCCAGATCGCATCGAGCCGTAGTCGATCAGCAGGGCGGCGCCGCCCGCCTCGGCGAGATGTCGTGACAGCGCCGAGACGATGTCGAGCGCGATCGCCGGCTGCTCGAAGACACTGCCGAGCGGCGCGGGGAAGTCCGGACCGGCCTCGCCTTCGCCGAGCCCGAACACCAGAGCGCGCTCCGCACCCTGCCCGACCAGCCGTTCCCGCCAGCCCCGTTCGGTCATCACGAACTGGTCGAGCGGCAGCGCGTCCAGGAACTCGTTGGCGACGACGATGACCGGGCCGTCCAGTGCCGTCTCGACCCGGTCGTGCCAGACCGGCCCGGCCTTGCCGGCGAGTGTCGCGGCCTGAATCTCGCGCAGCACCGGGCTGGTCTCGACCAGATGCACCGACAGGGCGTCGCGGAACGCCGGCACGACCTGCGCGGCGCGCAGCATGTCGGCCATCAGCGTGCCGCGCCCCGGCCCGAGCTCGACCAGCCGGACGTCGGCCGGCGCACCCATCGCCTGCCAGATCTGCACCGCCCAGAGCCCGATCAGCTCGCCGAACATCTGGCTGATCTCGGGCGCGGTGGTGAAATCGCCGGTGGCGCCGAGGGGGTCGCGCGTCATGTAGTAGCCATGGCGCGGATGGCCGAGACAGAGCGCCATGTAGCGCGAGACCGGGAGCGGGCCTTCCTCGCGGATCAGACGGATCAGCTCCGCCTTCAGCGCGGTCACGCCGGCAGCCTGGCGCGCAGGACCAGCACGAGGCCTGCCGCGAACAGCGGCAGCGAGAGCAGCATGCCCATGGTGACGCCGCCCGAGAGCGCATCGACGTTTCCGCCGAACAGGAAGCCGAGCTGCGGATCGGGCTCGCGGAAGAACTCGCAGACGATGCGCGCCACCGCATAGCCCATGCCGAAGACGCCGGCGACGAGGCCCGGCCGCCGGAAGCCGCCGGCCCGCACCAGCAGCGCGAGCAGGACGAACAGCAGAAGACCTTCAGAAAAGGCCTCGTAGAGCTGGCTCGGATGGCGCGGCAGCGGCCCGCCATTGGGGAAGACCATCGCCCAGGCCACGCCGGGTGCCGGCCTGCCCCACAGCTCGGCATTGATGAAATTGGCGATGCGCCCGAGGCAGAGCCCGATCGGCACCACCGCCGCCGCGAGATCGAACACCGCGAGCGCCGGGTAGCCGCGCCGACGCGCGAACAGCCAGAGGCCCAGCGTCGCGCCGACGAGCCCGCCATGGAACGACATGCCGCCCTGCCAGATCGCGACGATGTCCTGCGGCCGGGCGAGATAGCGCGACAGATCGTAGAACAGCACGAAGCCGAGCCGCCCGCCGAGCACGACGCCGAGCGCGACGAACAGCAGCATGTCGTCGAGCTCCTCGGGCTTCGGCCGTGCCCGGCCGGCCCAGAGGCTCTCCGCCGCGACCAGCCGGCGCGCATACCACCAGCCGCCGATCAGCCCGACGACATAGGCGAGCCCGTACCATTTCACCGAGAGCGGCCCGAGCGAGACCGCGACCGGATCGATCACCGGGAAGGGAATGGCGAAGACGGGCATGGGGGAGAAAGTCCGGTTGGCGGCGTGAGGTGATGGCCGTCTGCCCGCCGGGCGGTCAAGCAAAAAGGCGGAGGCTACCGCTCAGGCTCAGTCCGAGACCTTCACCACCAGCTTGCCGAAATTCCGGCCCTCCAGCAGGCCGATGAAGGCTTGCGGCGCGGCCTCCAGCCCCTTCACGATGTCCTCCTTGTACTTGACCTCGCCGCCGGCGATCCAGCCCGCCATCGCGCGATAGAAGGCCGGCCGCTGCGCCTGGAACTCGTGCTGGATGAAGCCGCGGATCGTCAGGCTCTTCGACAAGACTTGCCGCATCACAACCGGGAAGCGGTCTGGACCCGGGAACTCGCCGCTGCTGTTGTACTGCGCGATCAGGCCGCAGACCGGGATACGCGCGAACGGGTTGAGCATTGGGAAGACCGCGTCCCAGACCTCGCCGCCGACATTCTCGAAATAGACGTCGATGCCGCCAGGGCAGGCCGCCGCGAGTTTTTCCGCAAGATCGGGCGCCTGGTGATCGACGACCGCGTCGAAGCCGAAGGTCTCGCGCACGAAGGCGCATTTCTCGGGCCCGCCGGCGATTCCGACGGCGCGCGCGCCCTTGATCCGCGCGATCTGCCCGACGGCCGAGCCGACCGGCCCGCTCGCGGCCGCGACGACCACGGTCTCGCCGGCTTTGGGCTGGCCGAGCGTCAGGAGCCCGGCATAAGCGGTGAAGCCCGGCATGCCGAGCACGCCGAGCGCCGTCGTCACCGGCGCCGCGGCGGGATCGAGCTTGCGCAGCGTCTTCCCGTCCGCCACCGCATGCGTCTGCCAGCCGGAATGCGAGAGCACCACGTCGCCCGCCGCGAAATCGGGATGACGGCTCTCGAGCACCTGCGCGACCGTGCCGCCTTCCATCACGGTGCCGATCTCGACCGGCGCGGCATAGGATTTTGCCGCGCTCATCCGCCCACGCATATAGGGATCGAGCGAGAGGTAGCGGATCTTCAGCAGGACCTGGCCATCGGCCGGCGCCGGGATGGTGGCGGGCTCGATGCGGAAATCGTTCGGCGTCGGACGGCCGGTCGGGCGGGAGGCGAGAACGATGCGAAGTGTTTCGAGATCAGACATTGCGGAGATAGCCTTCCAAGATTGACGGCAGGTTGTCGGGCCAGATCGTCGCGGTCGATTCGACGAGGTCTTCCATCGACCACCATTTGGACTCGGTCATGACGTCGCGTTCTTGTGCCGTCCAGCCATCCTCGGACAGGGCCCCATTCTCGACACGGATCAGGAAGAAGCGCTCCTGCGCCATCACCCGCTCGCCATTCGAAAGCTGGAGCACGAATTCGCGCGTGGCGATCGGTGCATCGACGGCCTCGACCTGGATACCGGTTTCTTCGCGCAGCTCTCGGATCGCGGCCTGCTCGTAGGTTTCGCCGGGATCAAGCCCGCCACCCGGAGTGGCCCAGTAGTCTTGACCGGCAAGCGCACCGTCCCTGAAGACGAAACGAAAAAGCAACACGCGATCGCGGCGATCGAGGATCAGCAGCCTCGATGAGGGACGGGTGCGCATGAGACACGCTCCTGACATGACGAAACGCCTCGCGCATCCTACATGCGCATCATGAGTCGCGAACGCCCCGACGCTCCAACGGAAGACGAGATCGAGGACGAGGAGGACGCCCTCCCCACCCCGCCGCTCGATCTCGGCGAGGCCGCGCCCGGCGCGCTCAGGCACGGCATCGAGGTCATCGCCGGCTTCGCGAGGCATCTGCCGGGCAAGCCGGGCGTCTACCGGATGTTCGATCGCGCCGGCGAAGTGCTCTATGTCGGCAAGGCCAAGAACCTGAAGAACCGGGTCACGGCCTATGCGCGCGGCATGGCCCACACCAACGCCGTCGCCCGGATGATCGCCGAGACGGCGAACATGGAGTTCGTCACCACCGGCACCGAGACCGAGGCGCTGCTGCTCGAATCCAACCTGATCAAGCAGCTCAGGCCGCGCTACAATGTGCTGCTGCGCGACGACAAGTCGTTCCCCTACATCCTGCTGACCGGCGACCATGCCGCCCCGGCGCTCGCGAAACATCGCGGCTCGCGCCAGCGCAAGGGCGATTATTACGGCCCCTTCGCCTCGGTCTGGGCGGTGAAGCGGACCATCGACGCGCTGCAAAAAGCCTTCCTGATCCGGACCTGCTCGGATTCCTTCTACGAGAACCGGACGCGGCCCTGCCTGCTCTTCCAGATCAAGCGCTGCGCCGGCCCCTGCACGGCCGAGGTCTCGATCGCCGACTACCAGGTCCTCGCCGGCCAGGCCCGCGACTTCCTCGCCGGCCGCTCCTCGGAGGTGAAGCGGACGCTCTCGGCGCGCATGCAGCAGGCCTCCGAGGAGCTCGAATTCGAGAAGGCGGCGCGCTATCGCGACCGGCTGGCGGCGCTCTCGGCCGTCGCGGCGGGGCAGGACATCAACACCCAGAGCGTCGAGGAGGCCGACGTCTTCGCCATCGACGAGCAGGGCGGGCAGTTCTGCGTCCAGCTCTTCTTCTTCCGCAACAGCCAGAACTGGGGCAACCGGGCGCTGTTTCCCCGTGCCGACCGCTCGCTGACGCCCGAAGAGGTGCTGGCCTCGGTGGTGACGCAGTTCTACGACGACAAGCCGCCGGCCCGCCTCGTGCTGCTCTCGCACGAGGTCGCTGAGGGCGAGCTGATCGCGCAGGCACTCTCGGCCCGGGCCGGCCGCAAGGTCGAGGTCGCGATCCCGAAGCGCGGCGAGCGCCGCGACCTCGTCGAGCACGCCCGCAAGAACGCGACCGAGGCGCTCTCGCGCAAACTCGCCGACAATGCCGGTCAGCAGTCGCTGCTCGCTGCGCTCGGCGCCGCCTTCGGCATGGAAAGGGCGCCGCGCCGGGTCGAGGTCTACGACAACTCGCACATCATGGGGACGAACGCGGTCGGCGGCATGATCGTCGCCGGCCGGGACGGCTTCATGAAGAGCCATTACCGCACCTTCAACATCTCGTCCGACACCATCGCCGGCGACGATTTCGGCATGATGCGCGAGGTGCTGCAGCGCCGTTTCGCGCGGCTGGCCAAGGAGACGGGCGTTTCGAAGGGTGCTCCAGAAAGCGCCGGAGCCTCGACAGGTTCCCTTCCCCCCACTTGTGGTGGGGAAGGGTTAGGGACGGGGGGGCGGGACGAAAACGCGCCGACGGTGGCGCCAAGCGGCACGCCCCCCCACCCAACCCTCCCCACCGCAAGCGGGGGGAGGGCTGCCACTCTTCTCACGGTCGAAGAACCAGACGACGCCGCCTTCCCCTCCCGACCCGATCTCGTCATCGTCGACGGTGGCAAGGGCCAGTTCGAGGCGGCGCGCCGGATCATGGCCGAGCTCGGAGCGGCCGACATCCCGCTCGTCGCAATCGCCAAGGGCGCCGACCGCAACGCCATGCGCGAGACCTTCCACATGGCCGGCCGCGAGCCGTTCAAGCTGCCGCCGCGCGATCCGGCGCTCTACTTCATCCAGCGCCTGCGCGACGAGGCCCATCGCTTCGCCATCGGCACGCACCGGGCGCGGCGCAAGAAGGACACGATGAAGAACCCGCTCGACGAGATCCCCGGCATCGGCCCGACGCGCAAGCGCGCGCTGCTGCTGCATTTCGGCACGATCAAGGCGATCCAGCGCGCGAAACTCGACGATCTTATGCATGCGCCCGGCGTCAACGCCGCCACCGCCAAGGCGGTGCACGATTATTTTCACGAAGGCTGACGACATTCGCCGCAAAGCCGCGACAATGCGAGTTGACGCTGGCCCGAGCGCGTTGTTTGGGTGTTTGTCGTGACGATATTCCCTGAGTCCATCAGGCGCCGCGGCCCGTGGTCGCTGCCCAACCTCCTGACCTATGGCAGGATCCTCGCGATTCCGGCCCTGGTCGGGCTGTTGTTCTGGCCGCGCGACGACTGGGTCCGCTGGATAGCGCTCGCGGTCTATGTCGTCGCCGCCGTGACCGACTATCTCGACGGCTGGATCGCGCGCAGCTGGAGCCAGCAATCGGCGATCGGCCGCATGCTCGATCCGATCGCCGACAAGCTGCTCGTCTGCGCGCTGCTGCTGATGCTGGTCCACACCGAGACGATCCGCGGCTGGGCGATCTGGGCCGCGATCGTGATCCTGTGCCGCGAGATCCTCGTCTCGGGCCTGCGCGAGTTCCTCGCCGAGCTCAAAGTCTCGGTGCCGGTCTCCAAGGTCGCGAAATGGAAGACGACGGCGCAGCTGCTGGCGCTCGGCTTCCTCGTCGCCGGTCCGGCCGGCGACAAGGTCCTGCCCTTCAACACCCAGATCGGGATCGTGCTGCTCTGGCTCGCCGCGGGGCTGACGATCTACACCGGCTGGGACTATTTCAACGCCGGCATCCGCCATCTCGTCGAGGAGGACACGCGCACCCCATGAGTGAGAGCGCGATCGCCACCCGCACGATCAAGCTGGTCTATTTCGCCTGGGTGCGCGAGCGCGTCGGCCTGAGCGAGGAGACCGTCGCCTTGCCCGAGGGCGTCGCCACGATCGCCGACCTCGTGTGCTGGCTGAAGAGCCGCGACGAGGGCTACGAGGCCGCCTTCGCCAACGCGGCGGTGGTGCGCGCCGCGATCGACCGCCATCATGTCAAGCCGGACGCAGCCATTGCCGGCGCGAGCGAGATCGCCTTCTTCCCGCCGATGACGGGGGGGTGATGATGGACGTTGCCCTGTCATTCCGGGGCTTCGCGCAGCGAAGAACCTGGAACCCACGACCGGGCGAGCGATCTTGGCCGACCCATCCTGCCGGCAGCACCCCGTCATGGGTTCCGGGTTGGCGCCTGCGGCGCGCCCCGGAATGACAGGCCGATGACCCCCGTCATCCGTATTCAGGCCGGGGATTTCGACCCTGCGGCCGAGATCGCGGCGCTGAGCGCAGGCCGGGCCGATATCGGCGCGGTCGTCAGCTTCACGGGGCTCTGTCGCGACGAGGGCGGCCGCCTGAAAGCGCTCGAACTCGAGCATTACCCCGGCATGGCGGAAGCCGAGATCGTCCGCGTCGCCGAGGAAGCGAGCGCACGCTGGCCGCTCGCCGGCCTCGTCGCGATCCACCGCCATGGCCTGATCGCGCCGGGCGGCCAGATCGTGCTGGTGATCGCGGCCTCGGCCCATCGCCGCGCCGCTTTCGAGGCGGCCGAATTCCTGATGGACTACCTCAAGACGCGTGCCCCGTTCTGGAAGCGCGAACACCTCGCCGACGGCACGACCGGCGGCTGGGTCGAGGCCAAGGACGCCGACGACGTGGCGGCGCAGCGCTGGGGAGCGCGATGATGCAGATGAGATGGGGGGCGGCCGTCGCACTGGCGATGATCCTCGTGCAATCGCAGCCGGGCTCCGCCGCGCCGGCCAGCAAGACCTTCCGCGACTGGGCTGTCGGTTGCGACAATCTGAAGAGCTGCACGGCGCTCTCGCTGCCGGGCGAGATCGGCATCGAGATCGCCTTCCTGAAGCTCGAACGGCCGGCCGGGCCCGACGGCGCGACCAGGCTCATGGTCAAGGTCCGGGCCGAGAAGCTCGAAGCCCCGCTCGCGATTACGCTGGCGCTCGACGGCGCGCCCTTTCCGGCGCCGGGGCGGCGCTGGGCGGTCAAGAGCGCCGATGACGAGACCGCCGAGATCACGCTCTCGTCCGCCGATACCGAGGCGCTGGTCGCGGCCGCGCGCAAGGCGACGAAGCTGACCGTGACGATCGCCGGCAAGACGCTGGACGTGTCGCTCGCCGGCTCGGTCGCGGCGCTGCTCTGGGTCGACGAGCAGCAGGGCCGGCTCAACACCGCCTCGGCCCTGATCCGCAAGGGGCCGGCGACCGCCGTCCCCGCCGCGCCGCCGCTCCCGGTGGTCACCGCCAGGGGCACGGCAGCGCCGGCGCTCGAGCCGAAGGTCGCAAAGGCGTTGACGGTCGCGCTGCGCAAGCAGCTGAAGCGGCTCGATCCGGACCAGTGCGAGGACGCGCCCGACGGCATGAGCGATGTCGACAGCGTCTGGCCGCTCGCCGGCGGCGCGCGGCTGGTCGGCCTTCTGTGCTCGCGCGGCGCCTACAATCTCGCGACCGGCTTCTGGATCGTGCCCGGCAACGATGCGACCAAGGCGCGAAAGGCCGAGTTCCCGCAGCCCGACGGCGGGCGGGACAACCTGCTCGTCAACGCCGGCTACGACCCTGCCGGCGGCCAGCTCTCGTTCTTCAACAAGGGCCGCGGCCTCGGCGACTGCGGTGTCACCGGCAGCTATGCCTGGACGGGCACGGGCTTCGCACTGACCGCCTTCAGCGAGATGGGCGAATGCAAGGGCATCATCGCCGACGACTGGCTCACGCTGTTCCGGAGCGAGGTGAAGGTGACGAAATAAGATCGGCCTCGTCGTTTCCGTTATGGTTGGGCTTATCTTGGCCATATAAGCTTTATTCTACAAAAATTTTCAATCCAGGAAATTTATCAAAGTCTAAAATAAATCACCATTGATATCACTTCCCCAATTGATGTTCAATTTTTTGTTCAACGACATAACAATTCCGGAGACAGCCCAAACTCCGAAGTGTCTATTGTAAATTTGTCCCGCCTCCACGATAGTCTGCATCATCGGAGGCGAGCCTGGTCCTGATATTTTGTCTTTGTGGCTGGCGACCCATTTCCTATATTCATTTACAAATCTAACGTCGTTCAAGAGCGAATTGATTGTTAGCTCAACCTCGATATCTGTTATCGATCGCTCTACCGATTTGCCATCAACATATAATTTCGCCTTAAGCATAGCGTCACGTCTCTTTGCCGCTCAAGCCGCCTTCTTCCCCGGCCTGACGGCGTCGGAATAATCCTCCATGATCACCTTGCCCATATTGCCGGTAATGAAGGAATACGGGCCGATCTCGGAGACCAGGGTCACCTCGGCGGCCGAGCCGGTGATGAAACACTCGGCGAAGCCTTCGAGCTCCTCCGGCCTGATCCGGCGCTCGATCACCTCGAAGCCGCGCTGGCGGCAGAGATCGATCACCGCCTGCCGCGTCAGCCCGTTGAGGAAGCGGTCGGCGAGCGGTGTGTGGATCACGCCGTCCTTGATGAAGAAGATGTTGGCGCCGGTGCATTCGGCGACGTTGCCCTCCCAGTCGAGCATCATCGCGTCGGCGTAGCCGGCCCGCTCCGCCTTGTGCTTCGACAGCGAGCAGATCATGTAGAGCCCCGCCGCCTTGGCGTGGACCGGCGCGCAGGCCGGGTCCGGCCGGCGATACTCGGCGACGTCGAGTCGCACGCCCTTGAGCTTCGCCGCCATGTCGAACATCGACGGCCACTCCCAGACCGCGATCGCGGTGTGGATCGTGTTGTTCATGCCCGACACCGCCATCATCTCGGAACCGCGCCAGGCGACCGGGCGGATATAGGCGTCCTTCAATCCCGCCTTCTCCAGGCAGAGATACTTCGCCGCATCGATCTCGGCGACCGAATACGGGATCGTGAAATCCATGATCTCCGCCGATTTGTGGAAACGCTGCGAATGCTCGGTGGATTTGTAGATGACGCCGTCATAGGCGCGCTCGCCCTCGAACACGCAGGAGCCGTAATGCAAACCGTGGGTCAGGACGTGGACCTTGGCATCCTTCCACGGCACGAGCTTGCCGTCGAACCAGATGACACCGTCGCGCTGGTCGAAAGGAATGACTGACATGGAATGCTCCTGTTCGCCTGGCCGGCCCGGCGGGATGTCGTCACAACCGCATGACGCCCGCAAGCCCGGTTACTAAGCTGCGCGGCGACGGTCGATTGCGACATATTCATTCGCCGAGCGCGCTTGACCGGTAATCTTCAGTCTGAGATATGTCAACATCACTGACATAAAAAACGGAAACCCGATCGTTGAGCGACATCCAGCTTCGACCTGCCGCCTCTGTCCGTGCCGCCGCCGCGGCGGCGGAGGTGCCGCACGACCTGATCGAGCTCCTGTTCTTCGCCTATCGCGATTTCGTCGGCGACCCGGACCGCATCCTGGCCGATTACGGCTTCGGCCGAGCGCATCACCGGGTGCTGCATTTCGTCCAGCGCCGGCCGGGGCTGACCATCGCGGAGCTTCTGGACATTCTCCAGATCACCAAGCAGAGCCTCAACCGGGTGCTGAAGGAGCTGGTCGAGACCAGCTTCGTCGAGCAGCGCACCGGCGTCCAGGACAAGCGCCAGCGCCATCTCCACACCACGGCGGCGGGCCAGGAACTGGCCCTGCGGCTGGTCCAGCTCCAGTCGAGGCGCATCGGCGCGGCGCTCGACATGGTCGGCCCCGAGGCCGCCGCGACCGTGGCGCGCTATCTCACGGGGTTGATCGATCCGGCCGAACGCCACAAAGTGCAGGCCATTCTCGCCCGCCCGCGCTGAAGGCCGTCTCCGCTTTCCGCGCAGTCCCCGAGACAAGGATGACGCCGCCGATGGCTCCCGCCAGCGCCCGCCAGCCGCTCCCCGACGAAGCGCCGCACATCCTCGTCATCGACGACGACCGGCGCCTGCGCGACCTCCTCGCCCGCTTCCTCGGCGACCACGGCTACCGCGTCACCACGGCGGCGAACGCTGCCGAGGCCGACACGCGGCTGGCGACGCTGGTCTTCGACGCCATGGTGCTCGACATCATGATGCCGGGCGAGAACGGCTTCGACTTCGCCAGGCGCTTCCGCACCGGCTCGTCCGTACCGATCCTCATGCTGACGGCGCGCGCCGATTCGAAGGACCGCATCAGCGGGCTCGAGCTCGGCGTCGACGACTATCTGGCGAAGCCGTTCGAGCCGCGCGAGCTCCTGCTGCGGCTCGGCAACATCCTCAAGCGCACCGTCGTGGTCGACGCCGCGCAATCCGGCACGCGGCCGGATTTCGTCCGCTTCGGCCCCTTCATCTATGGGCTGGCGCGCGGCGAGCTGCGCAAAGGCGAGGAGACGATCCGGCTGACCGAGCGCGAACGCGAGATCCTGACCGCGCTCGCCGAACGGCAAAGCGAGGTCGTCGCCCGCGAGGAGCTCGCCGCGCAGGGCCAGGCCGCCAACGACCGCACCGTCGACGTGCAGATGAACCGCCTGCGCCGCAAGGTCGAGCGCGACCCGGCCGACCCGCTCTATCTCCAGACCGTGCGCGGCATCGGCTACCGGCTGGTCACGGACCGGACGTGACGCCGCTCGATCCCGTGCGGCGGCGGCTCGACCTGAGGCGGCCGGGCAGCGTTCTGCGCCGGGCCGGCTCGCTGCTGCGGCACGGCCTGTCGCGGCTGAACGAGGCGATCAAGCCGGGGCTCCGGCTCGGCCGCCGCCCGCTGCATCTGGTCGCGCGCTACATGCCGAAGGGGCTCTATCCCCGCGCGCTCGTCATCGTCATCGCGCCGGTCGTGCTGCTGCAGTCGGTCATCGCCTATGTCTTCATGGAGCGGCACTGGCAGACGGTGACGCAACGCCTGTCCTCGGCGGTCTCGGCCGATATCGCCACGCTGATCGACGTCTACGAGAACTATCCGCAGGATGCCGAAGCCTCGGTGCTGTCGCGCATCGCCGCGACGCGGCTCGGCATGGATGTCGACATCCTGCCAGATTCCGACCTGCCGGCGCCGGGGCCGCGCCCGTTCTTCTCGCTGCTCGATTCGGCCCTTTCGGCCGAGCTCGCCCAGCAGGTGGCGCGCCCCTTCTGGCTCGACACTGTCGGCCGCTCCAGCCTGATCGAGATCAGGATCAAGCTCGGCAAGGACGTGATGCGCGTGCTGACGCGGCGCAACCAGGCCTATGCCTCGAACAGCCACATCTTCCTGCTCTGGATGATCGGCACCTCGCTGATCCTGCTCACCATCGCCGTGCTGTTCCTGCGCAACCAGATCCGCCCGATCCTGAAGCTCGCGGATGCGGCCGAGGCCTTCGGCAAGGGCCGCGACGCGGAGTTCCGGCCGCGCGGCGCCCGCGAGGTCCGCCGCGCCGGCAACGCCTTCATCGAGATGAAACGCCGTGTCGAGCGCTCGGTCGGCGAGCGCACCACCATGCTGAACGGCGTCAGCCACGACCTGCGCACCATCCTGACCCGCTTCAAGCTCTCGCTGGCGCTGCTGGAGCGCTCGTCGGAAATCGACGCGCTCGAAAAGGACGTCGACGAGATGAGCCGTATGCTGGAGGACTATCTCGCCTTCGCCCGCGGCGACGCCGGCGAGGCCCCGGTCGAGACCGACATCCGGTCGCTGCTCGAGGAACTCAAGGCCGACGCCGAGCGCCAGGGCCACCAGACCGAACTGACGGTGATCGGCGATCCGCTCGTCGTGCTGCGCCCGGACGCCTTCCGCCGCGTGCTGACCAACCTCGTCTCCAACGCCGCCCGCTATGGTGACCGCATCGCCATCCGCGCCACCCATGACGCGCGCTACCTGATCGTGATGGTCGACGATGACGGGCCAGGCATCCCCGCCGAGCGGCGCGAGGAGGTGTTCCGCCCGTTCTTTCGGCTCGACGAGGCCCGCAACGTCGATTCCGGCGGCACGGGCCTCGGTCTCGCCATCGCCCGTGACATCGCCCGCGCCCATGGCGGCGACATCATCCTGGCGGACTCCCCGCTCGGCGGCCTGCGCGCGACGGTCAGGCTGCCGGTCTGACCACCCCGGGATGCTGCAATGCGGCAACACTGCGGCGAAATTGCCAAAGCATGTCTTATGACGCTTCCCAAGCGTCCGGCTGTTTCTAATCTTGTGATCGAGGGGGCCGACTGACGGACGATCGAGGGCAAAGATGCGGTTTTCGGATTTCCTGCTTGAGGCCGCTTGCCTCGTCGCGATCGGCCTGCCTGCCGGCGCCATGGCCGCCGACCGCCTCGCCCCGGCGACGCCGCAGCTCGCGCGCCAGTCCTTCGTCTCGGAGATCAGGCTCGGCGCCTTCGCCCATGATCCGACCAGCCCCGAGAAGGGCTCGCTCGACATCAACGGCGAAATCCTGTTCGTGAAGCCCTTCGTGCCGGCCGACCCGCTGCTCGCCTTCTTCGTGCCGCGCATCGCGCTCGGCGGCACGGTCAACACGGTCGGCGACACCAGCCACGGCTATGCCAGCCTGGCCTGGACCTACGACATCACGACGAAGCTCTTCGCCGAGGTCTCGGTCGGCGTCGCCGTCCATGACGGCAAGACCGGCACGATCATCCCGCGCGACCGTTCCGCGCTCGGCTGCTCGCCGCTGATCCGCGAATCGGGCTCGCTCGGCTACCGTTTCGACGAGCACTGGTCGATCATGGCGACGATCGAGCACATGTCGAACGCCGGTGCCTGTTCGCGCAACCGTGGCCTGACCAATTACGGCGTCAGGGTCGGCTACGCTTTCTGAGCGTGCCTCTCACGCGTCGGGGCCGATCGGCGCGTCCTCGGGCAGCCGCTCGACGGCGAGATCGATGAAGGCCCGCACCTTGGGCGACATCTGCGCACCCGCCGGCGTCACGATCTGCACCGGCAACGGCGGCGGCTCGTGCTCACGCAGGATGCGTACGAGACGACCCGCCGCGATGTCGTCGGCGGCCTGATAGGACAGCGCCCGCGCGATGCCGTGGCCGGCGCGCGCCGCCACCAGAACCGCCTCGACCTCGTTGACGATCAGCCGCGGCGTCACCAGCACGCGGGTGCCGCGCCCGGCTCCGAAGCGCCAGGTCAGCGTCTGCCCGGCAGCGACGCTGGCGATGGTCTCGTGGCCGGCGAGATCGGCCGGCTTCAGCGGCGTCCCCCGTCGCGCGAGATAGGCCGGCGCCGCCACCGCGACGCGCCGGACCTGGCCGAGGCGGCGCTGCAGCAGCCGCGAATCCGGCAAGGGCCCGATCCGCAACGCGAGATGCAGCTCCTCCTCGATCAGGTCGAGATTGCGGTCTCCCAGCACGAGCTCGACCTGCGTCTCCAGGTAGCGCTCGAGATAGACGCTCACCAGCGGCGTGACATGGCGCCGGCCGAAGGCGAGCGGCGCCGTGATCCGCAAGAGCCCGCGCACCGGCGTGCCGGCGACATCGCGCAGCGAGGCCTCATACCCGGCGAGCAGCCGGCGGGCATTGGCGGCGAGATCGCGACCGGCATCGGTCGGCGTCAGCCGGCGCGTCGTCCGCGCGATCAGGAGAACGCTGGCACGTGCCTCCAGCGCGGCGAGAGCCCGCGTGACCGCTGGGCGCGACCGCCGGAGCCGCCGCGCCGCGCCGGCGAGGCTGCCCGCATCGACGATGGCCACGAAGATCGCGAGCTCGTCGAGCCGGTCCATCAATCGTTTCACTTCCAGGAATTCTGAAATCAAATCTTAGCAGATTTTCGCCGACCGGCGAAACGACGATCATATCGACCATGTTTCGGAGGTTCTCATGACCACACCCCAGATCGTCCTGCACGGCACGCCGCTCTCCGGCCACGCACATCGCGTCGAGCTCCTGCTGCTGGCGCTCGGCCTGCCCTATCGGCTGCAGCCGGCACCGGCCGATGTCCGGCACAGCGAGGCCTTCCGCGCGCTGAACCCACTCCGGCAGATTCCGGTGCTGGAGGATGGCGATGTCGTGCTCGCCGACAGCAACGCCATCCTAGTCTATCTCGTCAGACGCTACGACACCGGCTCCGGCTGGCTGCCCGAGGAGCCGGTCGCGGCGGCCCATGTCCAGCGCTGGCTCTCGATCGCCGCCGGCGAGGTCGCGCACGGACCGGCCACTGCCCGCCTGATCGCGCAGTTCGGCATCGTCGACGATCCCGCCCGCGCCGGCCGCATCGCCGAAAAACTGCTCGGTTTCATGGACGCCCATCTCGCCGACCAAAGCTTCCTCGCCACCGACAAGCCGACGATCGCCGATCTCGCCTGCTATTCCTACGTCGCGCATGCGCCCGAGGGCGGCATCGGGCTCACGCCCTACCCGCATCTGCGCGCCTGGCTCGGCCGCATCGAGGCGCTGCCCTTCTTCAAGGCGATGCCGGCCTCCGCCTTGCCGAAGGCGGGGTGAGCGCCATGGACGCCTCGCCCTTCCACCCTGGCGAGCTGGCGGCGCAGGCGCGCGCCCATGTCGCGACGCGCGGCGCCGGCATCCGCGATGTCATGCCCGACCAGCATCGCCTCTTCTTCGGCCAGCTGCCGCTGCTCTTCGCCGGCCTGCCCGACCAGACCGGACATCCGCTCGCGACGCTGGTCGCGGGCGAGCCCGGCTTCGTCCGCAGCCCGACGCCGACGACCTTGTCCATCCGCGCCGCGCCCGCAGCCGACGATCCGGCCGCTCCCCATCTGCGGCCGGGACAGCCTGTCGGCCTGCTCGGCCTCGAATTCCCGACCCGCCGCCGCAACCGCGCCAACGGCCTCGTCACCGCCCGCGACGCCGGCGGTTTCTCGGTTGCGGTGACGCAGAGCTTCGGCAATTGCGCGAAATACATCCAGGCGCGCACGCCGCGGCCGACGACGCGCGAAGCCGGGCCGGCCGAAGCGCTGACCGGACTGGATGCGGGCGCGCTCGCGCAGATCGGTGCCGCCGACACCTTCTTCCTCGCCAGCCAGAGCGCCGACCGCCGCCACGGCGGACTGGACGTCTCGCATCGCGGCGGCCGGCCGGGTTTCGTCGCCGTCGAAGGCGGCGCGCTGCTCGTCCCGGACTTCGCCGGCAACAACTACTTCAACAGCTTTGGCAACCTGCTGCAGGACCCGCGCACCGGCCTGCTCTTCGTCGATTTCGACGACGGCACGCTGCTGCAATTGCAGGGCCGGGCCGAGATCGTCTGGGAGGGGCCGGAGGTCTCGCGTTTTCACGGAGCGCAGCGCCTGCTGCGGATCGAGCTCACCGCAGGCTGGCGGCGCAGGGCCGCCCTCCCCCTCGCCTGGTCGATGGTCGAGCCGGCGGCGACGACCTTGCTGACGGGGGTCTGGAACGAAACGGGCGCGATGGACCCTGCGACGGCTCTATGATAGCGCTATCGCCATAAGGACGAAGCCCGGGGGGGACCGATGCGCGCGACGACGCTTGGCCTGTCGCTGGCGATCTTTCTCGGCTTCGCGGGCACCGGATCCCGGGCGGAAGAGGTGGTCGAGCTCGGCGGCTTTTTCGGCAGCGGCAAAGCCCTGCTCAACAAGCCGGCGGGCAAGGCGCGCGCCGGGCTCGTGTTGCTCACCGGCGGCGACGGCTATATCGGCATCGGCCAGGATGGCAGCGTCGCGCGCGACGCCAACTGGATCGTCCACACGAGGCGCGCCTATCTCGGCAGCGGCATCGCCTCGATCACGCTCGACGGCGGTGCCGATCCGGGCAAGGCGATCGAGCTGATGCGGACGATCGCGCCGCGCGTCATCGTCGTGGCGATGAGCCGCGGCGCGCTCAAGGTCGCCGGCACGCTGTCGCAGCGTCCGGACGGAATCGTCTTCGCCTCCGCAATGCTGGACGACGCACGCGCCGCGATCGGCGACGCATCGCGCCTGCCACCGACCCTGCTGATCCATCACCGCCAGGATTCATGTAGGCTGACCCTGCCGGAAGCGGCCGTCGCCTTCCAGCAATGGGCGGGCAGCCGGGCGCGCCTGCTCTGGATCGATGGCGGCTCCTCGACCGGCAACCCCTGCCAGGCCCGTGCCTATCACGGCTTCGTCGGCCGCGAGGGCGCCGTGACCGGCGCCATCACCGCTTTCGCGGGATCGCTGCGCTGAAAGGATCAGGCTTCAGTAGAGCCGGCCGCCATCGGGCACTACGAGCACGGGCCCGATCAGAACCACCTCGCCATCGGCATCCGGCACGCCGAGCGTCAGCACCTGCGACATGAACTTGCCGATCTGGCGCGGCGGGAAATTGACCACCGCAAGCACCTGCCGTCCGGGCAGGTCCTCGCAGCGGTAGTGCTTCGTGATCTGCGCCGAGGACGTCTTCAGGCCGATGGCGCCGCCGAAATCGATCACGAGCTTGATCGCCGGCCTGCGCGCCTCGGGATAGGGTGCCGCCTCGACGATCGTGCCGACGCGGATGTCGACCTTGAGGAAATCGTCGAAGCCGATCGTGGCGGCCGGGCCGGCGGGAGCGCTCAAAACTCCTCCCAGCCCTTGTCGTGGTCGATCTTGCGGGCGGTCGCCGCACCGCCGGAATAGGCCGGCGCGGGGGCGGGCGCTGCCTTGGCGGCCGGTCGGGCCGGACGCGGCGCGGCGGCGCGCGGCGCCGGGGCCACCGCCGCCTGCATCGCGCGCGCCATCGCCTTCAGACCCGGCACGTCGCCACCGAGGCGGAAGCGCGAGACCACGCCGGCGAGCTTGTCGGCCTCCTGCGACAGCGAATGCGCCGCGGCGGTCGATTCCTCGGCCATGGCGGCGTTCTGCTGCGTCGCCTGGTCCATCTCGTTGACGGCGGTGTTGACCTCCTGCAGGCCCGAGGCCTGTTCCTGCGCCGCGTTGGCGATCTCGGCGACGAGCGAGGTCGCCTTGCCGATCTCCTCGGCCATGCGCTGCAGCGCCCCGCCGGTCTGGCCGACCAGGGTCACGCCCTTCTCGACCTCGACGGTCGAGGCGTCGATCAGCGTCTTGATTTCCTTGGCGGCAGAGGCCGAACGCTGCGCCAGCGCGCGCACCTCGGAGGCGACGACGGCAAAACCCTTGCCGGCATCGCCGGCGCGGGCCGCCTCGACGCTGGCGTTGAGCGCCAGGAGATTGGTCTGGAAGGCGATCTCGTCGATGACGCCGACGATCTGCGAGATCTCCTGCGCCGATTTCTCGATGCCGCCCATGGCGAGCACGGCGTCACGCACGATCTGGGTCGACTGGTCGGCCTCGGCTTTGACATGGCTCGTCGCCTGGCTGGCGAGGCGGGCGCTCTCGGCGGTCTGCTTGACGGTCGCGGTCAGCTCGTCGAGCGCGGTCGCGGTCTCCTCGACGGAGGCCGCCTGCTGCTCGGTGCGGCTGGCGAGGTCGTCGGCCGCCTGGCTGATCTCGCCGGAGCCGGCCTTCATGCTCTCGGTGTTGGTCGCGATCTGCCGCATCGTGTCGGTGAGGCTGGTAATGGCGCGGTTGAAGTCGTCCTTCAGCTTGGCGTATTCGGCCGCGAAGGGCTGGTCGATGCGGTAGCTCAGATCGCCCTCGGCGAGATGCTCGAGGCCGGCGCCGAGCGCGGCGACGACTGTCTCCTGGGCCTGGGCGGTCTCGATGCGCTCGGCCTCGTTGCGGCGGCGCTCGCCGTCGGCGGCGTCGCGGGAGGCGGTGGCCTGCGCCTCGACGCGGCTCTTGTCGGCCTCCATCTCGGCCTTGGCGAGGGCGGCGTCGCGGAACACGACCAGCGCGCGTGCCATCGAGCCGACCTCGTCGGGACGCTCCTGATGGGCGATCGGCGCCTGCAGGTCGCCGGCCGCGAGCCCGTTCATGGTGCCGGCGAGCGAGGCCAGCATGCGCGAGGCGCGGCGGCTCAGCACGACGACCAGCGCCAGCATGGCGAGCGCCAGCGGCACGAGCACCTTGGCGACGTCGCCGATCATGGTCATGAAGGCGGCGTCGACGTCATGGACATGCAGGCCCGAGCCGACGGTCCACTGCCATTTTGCGATGGGAGCGACATAGGAAATCTTGAGCGAGGGCTCCTTGTCGCCGGGCTTGATCCAGCCATAGTCGATGAAGCCGGCACTGCCGGTCTTCGCCATGGCGATCATGTCCTGGACGAAGAACTTGCCGGTGGCGTCCTTCAACGGCTTCATGTCCGTCGTCTCGATCTTCTTGTTGGCATGCGAGACGCTGATGCCGTTGTAGTCGATGACGAAATAGTAGTTGCCGTTGTCGAAGCGGGCGCTCGAGACCGCGTCGATCGCGAGCTTTTTCGCCTCGGCCTCCTTGAGTTCGCCCTTCTCGACGCGGGCGAGGTAGCCGTTGATCGTCGTCGCGGCCGCATCGACCGCATTCTTGATCTCGGCCCGCTTGAGATCGATCATCTCCTGACGCGCTTCCTTCAGCGTCAGGCCGACGGCCGCGACCGTCACGACCACGGCGATAGCGGCAACGAGCCCGAAGGAACGGGTGATCGAGAGATTGGCGAAAGATTTGATGAACGACACAGGCTGGCCCCGCGAAAGTGAGATTCCCCCACATTCGCGTGAATTGGCTAAGGCCCGATTAACGATGCCGCGGTTTCGCCATGATCCCGACCGGCATCAGATCGCCGGCGCGTAGTCCTCGCCCTCGCGCCGATAGCTCTCGTCGCCGCGCTCGCGCCGGCGGATATGCGGCCGCCGGCCGGAGCAGAGCGCCCGTGCCAGCCCGCGCAGCGGCGCGGTCAGCCGGTGCACGTCCTCGACGCGGGCCATCACCCGCCCCGCGGTCTTCAGCTCGCGGTCGAGCCGCGCCATCGTCTTCGACAGCTCCGGCTCGTCGTCATGGAGCCAGACCTCGCCGACCCGCGCCATCAGCAGGACCGCGCCCTGCACGCGCAGCGTCCCGAGCGCATCCTCGGTCGGGATGCCGGCCGAGGCCAGCATGTAGCGCCAGGAGTTGACCGCGCCGCGGTTGAGCGCGGCCAGTGTCAGCGGGTCGCGGCGCAGTGCCGGCGTGATCCGCTTCAGCGCCGCCTTGTAGGGCGCCAGCGCGTCGAGACGGCGCATCACCAGGTCGAACAGTTTCTCGCGCACCGGCTCGCCGGCGAGATCGTCGGAGGCACCGGTGAGCACCGCGTCGTCGACGATCCGGGCGAGCCCGCCGAGCATGGCGAGCTTGGACGGGAAGAGCCCGCGCAGCGCGACGAGCGAAAGCCCGGCCTCGGCCGCGATGTCGGGCAGCTCGATCTCGTCCCAGCGTCGGGTCTCGGCGAGCCGCATCAGCGCATCGACCGCCTGCTTGCGCGGATCGGCCGGCGGGACGACGGTCTCGGATGTCGGGGAAGCGGGCTTGCGGGCCATGACAGGTCTCCATTCGCGACGCGATGGCGAAAAGCTAGGCTCCGATCGCGGCCGATGGAAGGCCGTTCAGCCGGAAAGCTCCCCGGCGCGACGTTTCGCTGCAGCCACGGCGCGCTGCATCAGCGGCGGCAGCCCGTCATCGGCCATCAGGACGCCGAGCGCAGCCGCCGTCGTGCCGCCGGGCGAGGTGACGTTCTGGCGCAGCGTCGCGGGCGAGAGCGGCGACTGGAACAGCAGTTCGCCCGCTCCCTCGACGGTGGCGCGCGCGAGCCGCTCGGCCGTCTCCGGCGGCAGCCCCGCCGCGGCACCCGCCGCCGCCAGCGCCTCGACCAGATGGAAGACATAGGCCGGGCCCGAGCCGGACACGGCGGTGACCGCATCGATCAGGTTCTCGTCGTCGAGCCATTCGACCTTGCCGATGGCGCCGAGCAGCGCATCGGTCGTCGCCCGCTGCGCCGCGCTGACGCCCGGACCCGGCGCCGCCGCTGTGATGCCGCGCCCGACCGAGGCCGGCAGGTTCGGCATGGCGCGGACCATCGCCGTGGCGTTGGGCAGCCGCGCCGCGAGGTCGCCCAGCGTCTTGCCGGCCAGCACCGAGATCAGCAGCGTGCCCGGATGGATGAAGGCCTGCACGGCCGGCGCCGCCGTGTCGAGCATCTGCGGCTTGGTCGCCAGCACCAGAACCTCGGCCGGCGCGATCGCCGCGGCATCGGGGTTGAGCGCCATGCCGCGCTCGGCCGCCAGCGCCGCCATCTCGTCTGACGGGTGCGGGTCGATCAGGGCGATGCCGGCCGGGTTCATGCCGATGCGCAGCCAGCCGTCCAGCATCGCGCCACCCATCTTGCCGGCGCCGATCAGGACGAGCGATTGCGGCAGGGGGCTGGTCATGGGTGGTCTCTCGGATGCGGTTCGCGTCGTCCTAGGTCGCGCAGCATGCGAGAGCAAGCGGGCCGACGCGCCTCACGCCTCGCCGACCGTCTCCAGCATCGCGCCTTCGAGGCCCTCCCTGGCGGTCTTGCCGGCCCAGACGACGAACTGGAAGGCCTGGAAATAGCGCTCGCAGGCGTCGATCGCTGCCTTGATCAGAGCGGCGGCCTGCTCGTCGGTCGGCTCGGCGCCACCCGAGAGCAGGAGTGCATGGCGATACATCACCACGTTCTCCGAGCTCCACAGGTCGAAATGGCCGAGCCAGAGCTGTTCGTTGACCAGGCTGACGAGCTGCAGCACCTCCGGCCGGCGCCGGTCCGGTACCTTGAGATCGAAGGCGCAGGCGATATGCAGCGCCTCGACCTCGGCGAGCCAGGTGATCGCGACATGATAATCCGACCAGCCGCCGGTGACCGAAACGGACAATTCGTCCTCGCTGTCGCGGTCGAAGGTCCAGTTGTTGAGGGCGGCAAGGCGTTCGATCAGGTCGAGAGGGTTGGAGGGGCGTTCGGTATCGGTATCGAGGTCGAGATCCATCATGCCCTAACAATCCGACTGCCGGCGCCTCCCTGTCGGGCGAGCGGCGGCACGTTCGAGAACGGGAACACGGCGACTGGAAAGCGCGAGGACGCAACCCGACATGCAGGGAAAACCATCCCTTTTCGACGCATTTCAACCGGAAACGCGTCGAATCACCTCTCTCCATCGACGATAGCGCAGGCGATGTGACACACCCAACACGGCCGCACGCTCGGCGGATTCGGGGATCGGGCTCAATCCCCGGCACGGCCTGTCCACAGCACTTGCCTGTGGACCGGTACCGCTCAGCGCTGCTTGCCTTCGAGCACGGCGAGCCGGGCGGAAAGCTTGTCGTTCTCCTCGCGGGCGAGAAGCGCCATCTCGCGGACCGCCTCGAACTCCTCGCGGGTCACGACATCCATGTCGCGCAGCAGCCGCTCGATCTGGGTCTTGACCACGGTCTCGACCTCGCGACGCACTCCTTGCGCCGCGCCGGCGGCGTCGGTCGCGAGGCGGGCGATGTCGTCGAGGATGCGGTTCGAGGTCGTGACCATGGGATGCTCCGGAGCGGGGTCGCTGGCCCCTGCGCTAGACATATGGGCAATGCCGCCGTCTTCGCAATCGGACGCGCACCAAGCCTGCGCCTTGCCGTAAAAAGCCTCAGGCGTTATCAATCTTTGATAACGAACGACATCGCCGGACGAGACCTGTCATGCCGTCGAGCTATAATATCGGTGAACGCTACGAATCGCTCGTGCGCGGGCTCGTCGAGAGTGGGCGCTATGCCAGTGCGAGTGAAGTCGTTCGCGACGCCTTGCGCCTGATCGAGGAACGCGAGCAGCAGCGCGAGGCGAAACTGGACGCACTCCGCGCGGCGATCCGCGAGGGAGTCGAAAGCGGTCCGACGATTCCCGCCGATCAGGTTGTCGAGCGGCTGACACGGCGCTACGGCAAGGGCGGCCATTGATGGCCATCGGCTTCGCGCCGGCTGCACTGCGCGACCTCGAAGCGATCGGCGACTATATCCATGCGGACGATCCCACAGCCGCCTTGCGCTTCGTGGCGGCGTTGACGGAGCGTTGCGGGAAGCTCGCTCAAGCACCGCGCGGCGGCCGACAACGCCCGGAGATGGGGCAGCCGGGTCTGCGCTCCGTGCCGTTCCAGCGCTACGTCATCTTCTACACTTGCGCCGCGGATGACGTCCGCATCGAGCGCGTGCTCCATGGTGCACGCGATATCGAATCCCTGTTCGATCGCGATGGACCAGAACAGGGCTGACCGCCCCGAAGACGGGCGCGACCGGCGCGATGCCCCGATCTGGACCTCGCGGCCGCTTGCGCCTACAAGGCTTGCCGCAGGGAACAGCAATCCAAGCCCGGACGAACCGGGCGGGAGGCGTCATGATCGATCGTTGGAGCGGGCTCCTGCTGGGGCCGAGCACGGCAGTTGCGCTCGCAGCCTTTGCGCTCGCGGGCTGCCAAGAAACCACCTCCGCCACTGCGCCCCGCCCGCGCGTCGATGCGCCCGGCGTGCCCGTCTCGGTGCAGAGCATCACCGGCGCGCCCGACGCCGTGACCTCGCGTTTCGCAGGGCTTCTCGGCGAGGCCGCGGCCGAGCGCAGGATGGAGATCGTGCCCGGCGACAAGCCGGCCCGCTTCCGCGTCCGCGGCTACCTCACGGCGCAGCCGACCGAAGACGGCCAGACCGCGCTCGCCTTCGTCTGGGACGTCTATGACGAGGCCAAGAAGCGGGCCCAGCGCGTCCAGGGCGAGAGCCTCGGCCGCAAGGGCGGCGGCGCCGATCCCTGGTCCAGCATCGACCAGACTATCGTCGCCAAGGCGGCGTCGGAATCGATGGACGCGATCGCGAGCTTCCTCGTCACCACGCCGGCGGTCGAGACGCTGAAGGGCGGCAAGGCCAAGAGTGACGGCAAGGACACCAAGACCGCCGCGGCCTCCGGCAGGAAGAGCTGACCCGCAGATCAGCGCCGCCTCAGGCCGCTTTCGCAGCCTCCTCGGGCTTGCAATCTTCCGCGGCGAAATTGCCCGCCGCATGTGTCGGGCAGCAGGTGGCGGCGCGCAGCCTGGCGGCGAGGTCGCCGGGCTCGACCGGCGCCGTTTCGCTCACCGCCGCGCAGACGATGCGGTTGCGGCCGCCGCGCTTGGCCTCGTAGAGTCCCTGATCGGCGACCTTGAGCAGCTCGGCCAGCGACTCGCCCGAACTCGGATAGCTCGCGACGCCGACCGAGACCGTGACCCGCGGCAGGTTGCTCTCGGCATAGCGGATGACGAGCCCCTCGACCCGGGCGCGAAACACCTCGGCCTGCGCGACCGCATCGAGACTGCCCGTCCCCGGCATCAGCACCACGAACTCCTCGCCGCCATAGCGGCAGGGCACGTGCTCGGCGAAGATTTCGCGCATGCATTCGCCGACCTGGCGCAGCACGATGTCGCCGGCGTCGTGGCCGTGATTGTCGTTGAAGCTCTTGAAGTGGTCGACGTCGATCGAGAGCAGGCTGAGCGGCTCGCTCTCGCGGGCCGCGCGCTTCAGTTCGCGCCGGCCGGTCTCCAGCAGATAACGCCGGTTGTTGAGCCCGGTCAGCACGTCGCGGACCGACTGGTCGCGCAGCTCCTCGCGCATCTTGGCGTTGGCGATGGCGATCGAGATGTGCTCGGCCGCGGCCATGCCGAGGCGCTGGCGATCGGCGAAGCGGGTCTTGGCCTCCTCCGCCGTCTCGCCCGCGGTCGCGATGTAGTCGAAATGCAGGAGGCCGACCATCTCGCCATGGGCAAGGATCGGGATGCAGCAATAGTTCTCGCTGGCGCTGGCGCCATGCTCGACATGGCCGCAATGGAACTCGATCTCGCTGACGCCATGGACATAGGTGTGGCCGCGACGCAGGCCCCAGCAATCGTCCGGATGCATGCTGGCCTTGTCGTGCCCGCCGTTCCAGGCCTTCACGCTCTCCAGGAGATCGCGCGAATTGGCGTAGATATAGAGCGTGCCGCGGCACTCCGGCATCAGCCGGCCGAGCACGTCGCCGATCATGTCGTAGAGCTCGGCCTCGGATTTCGCCGATTGCAGCCATTCGCTGAGCTCCGACAGCGTCCGGGTCGCGGCGCCCAGCCGCTCGTTTTCGGCCAGGCTCTTGCGGAACACCGCAAGCGCGCGAGCCATCATTCCGAGCTCGTTGCCGCGCTCGGCGAAGGGGATCGCGGTGTCGAGCTCGCCCTTCGAAATCCGCTCCATGCTCTCGGTGATGCGCCGGATGGGCAGCGAGACGTCGCGGATGACGAAGTTGAGCGCGATCAGCGCGACCAGGACGCTGAGAATGTTGGCGCCCCACAGCACATGGCCGAAGCTCGCGCTCGACGCCTTGGCCTCGTCGATCGCCCGGTCGGCCTGCTGGTTGGCGAAGAGGATGCCGTCGCTGATCGCGTCGACCGCGTGCTGGAACGGCTCGAAGGAATCGACGTTGATGACCCGCCCGATCGCCTCCGCATCGCCGGAGCGCCCGACCTCGAGGATCATCGCCTGGTATTTCTGGTAACCGCGCCATTTCGCGACGAACTGCGAGAACAGCAGCGCCTGCTCGGGGCTTTCGCGGACCTCGCGCTGGAAGGCCGCGATCATCTCGTCGAGCTTGGTCGAACGATCCGCCAGCAGTTTCGTGGCCGCATCGCGCTGCTCCGGCGTGTTGGTCAGCGCCGCGCGCACCGAGGAGAGCCGCATCCGCGAGATCATCAGATTGATCTCGCCGAGCGCTCGGATGCGCGGCATGCGCTCCCTGCCGACGCTCTCGATCGTCTGCTCCAGCGCGTCGAGCCGCATCTTCGCCATCAGCGAGACGCCGCCGAGGAGCGCAAGCAGGACGATCACCGCGATGACGAGCGACGACTTGATCGACAGCTCGAGCGAATTCTTGAACGAGACCGGATTCATGATCGCGCGCTCCCCCAGCACAGCGGACGATCAGAGCAGCGAGCGGTGAATCCTTTCTGGCGGACGCCGAAAACGGACGCGCAAACCCGTCGAATTCGACGAACGGCCTTGACGTTTGGTAAAGAACCGGCGTTTGCACCGAGGCTAGGATCGTGGCGTTTTGCACCCGCATATTGCGGTGCAGCGGTCGACTCGCTGTCACACCGCTGTTAAGAGCCGTTCGAAATGGGCCGGCCCGATCCGGCTTCAGCCTAGCTCATGAGCAACGGTGCGCCACGGCATGCCCTCTCCGTTCAAAGTCGTCGCCGGAAACTCCAACCGTCCGCTCGCCGAAGCGATCTGCCAGCATCTCGGCATGCCGCTGGCGAAGGCCTCGGTCCGGCGCTTCGCCGACATGGAGGTCTTCGTCGAGATTCAGGAGAACGTCCGCGGCCAGGACGTCTTCATCATCCAGTCGACCTCGTTTCCGACCAACGACCATCTGATGGAGCTTTTGATCATCACCGACGCGTTGCGCCGCTCCTCGGCCAAGCGCATCACGGCGGTGATCCCCTATTTCGGCTATGCCCGTCAGGACCGGCGCGCCTCGGGCCGCACCCCGATCTCGGCAAAGCTCGTCGCCAACCTGATCACCCATGCCGGCGTCGACCGCGTGCTGACGCTCGACCTCCATGCCGGCCAGATCCAGGGCTTCTTCGACATTCCGACCGACAATTTGTTCGGCGCGCCGCTGATGTCGCGCGATATCAAGGACCGGCTCGACTGGAAGAACGCCATGGTGGTCTCGCCCGACGTCGGCGGCGTGGTCCGGGCGCGCGCGCTGGCCAAGCGCATCGACGCACCGCTCGCCATCGTCGACAAGCGCCGCGACCGGCCGGGCGAATCCGAGGTGATGAACATCATCGGCACGGTCGAAGGCCGCTCCTGCATCCTGCTCGACGACATCGTCGACTCCGGCGGCACGCTCTGCAATGCGGCCGAGGCACTGCTCGAGCAGGGCGCCCGCGAGGTCTACGCCTACATCACCCATGGCGTGCTCTCGGGCGGGGCGGTGGCGCGCATCGCCTCCTCCAAGCTGAAGGAACTGGTGATCACCGATTCGATCATGCCGACCGAGGCGGTGAAGGTGGCCCGCAACATCCGCGTCATCTCGATCGCGCAGCTGATGGGCGAGGCGATCGAGCGCACCGCGGCCGAGACCAGCGTGTCGAGCCTGTTCGATTGAGCTGGGCGATGCCGCTGCTCCCTCCTCGTCATTGCGAGCGCAGCGAAGCAATCCAGGGGCGGCAGAGCGCTACACCTCCCTGGATTGCTTCGCTGCGCTCGCAATGACGGAGCGGTCATGACCTCCCGCGCCCTCGTCCTGTTCTCCGGAGGCCAGGATTCGACCGTCGCCCTCGCCTGGGCGCTGGAGCGTTTCGATGCGGTCGAGACCGTCGGCTTCGACTACGGCCAGCGCCATGGCGTCGAACTCGACTGCCGCCTGACGATCCGCGACCGGCTGCCGGGCCTGTCCGAGACCTATGCGCAGCGCCTCGGCCCGGACCATCTGCTCGACCTGACGACGCTCGGCACCATCTCCGAAACCGCGCTGACCCGCGACAGCGAGATCGCCTTCGCCGAGACCGGCCTGCCGACCACCTTCGTGCCCGGCCGCAACCTGATCTTCCTGAGCTTCGCCGCCGCGATCGCCTATCGCCGCGATTGCAAGCATATCGTGCTCGGCGTCTGCGAGACCGATTATTCCGGCTATCCAGACTGCCGCGACGACACCATCAAGGCGATGCAGGTGGCGCTCGGGCTCGGCCTCGACCGCCGCCTCGTGCTGCACACGCCGCTGATGTGGCGCGACAAGGCCCAGACTTTTGCGCTGGCGCGGGCACTCGGCGGCGCGCCGCTGCTCGATCTCGTGATCGAGGACAGCCACAGCTGCTATCTCGGCGACCGGACGAAACGACATGGTTGGGGCTTCGGCTGCGGCCATTGCCCGGCCTGCGAGCTGCGTGCGAAAGGCTACGCCGCCTTTCTCGAAGCCCCGACCGACACCGGACCGAATGATGACGACTGATCAGCAGCGCCGCACCGAGGGCCTCATTGCGCTCGCCCTCTTCGCCCTGACCATCCCCGCAGCGAACTGGCTGATCGGCAATGCCGGCACGTCTTGCGTGCCCAACGGCCCTTGCCTCGTCCCGGTCTGGCCCGGCATCAAGGCGCCGAGCGGCGTTCTGATGATCGGGCTCGCGCTTGTGCTGCGCGACATCGTCCAGCGCCGGCTCGGCCCCTATGCCGGGCTCGGCGCGATCGCGCTCGGCACCGCGATCTCCGGCTTTCTCGCGCCGCCTGCGATCGTCGTCGCCTCGGTCGCGGCCTTCCTGCTCTCCGAGCTCGCCGATTTCGCGGTCTACACCCCGCTGCAGAAGCGCCGCTTCGTCACTGCGGTGGTCGCCTCCAGCCTGGTCGGGCTCGTGATCGACTCGATCGTCTTCCTGCAGCTCGCCTTCGGCAGCCTGGATTTCCTCGCCGGCCAGATCATCGGCAAGGCCTGGATGGTGCTGTTCGCGCTGCCGCTGATGCATCTTCTCCGGCGCCGGGACGAAAGGCTGGGGCTGGTGGCGGCTTGAGGCAAAGAGCAACGCAACCAGGTTGAATGTAAGGCATTATCGCCTTACATTCGCGGTAAGGAGCTCGTTGCCATGACCACGCTGACCGTCACAGCCAAAGGACAGATTACGCTCCGCAGAGAGTTGCTCGAGCATCTCGGCGTCGTGCCCGGTCAGAAGATCACGGTCGGCAAACTGCCCGACGGCGGTCTCGCTATGCACGGCCTGCCCAAGAGCGGCTCCATCGCGGATGTCTTCGGCATATTCCAGCGCAAGGATGGTCCGACGCTGACGATCGAGGAGATGAACGACATAGTCGCTAGTGCGGGTCGTGACACGCGATGAAGATCACCGCAGACACCAACCTCTTGGTCCGCGCAATGACAAACGACACTCCCGACCAAGCGGAGATAGCACGCCGTGAACTGATCGATTCAGAGATGGTCATACTGACACGCCAAGCTCTCTGCGAAACTGTTTGGGTGCTGTCGCAAGGATACAGGATTCCAGCGCCTGAGATTGCGGCCGGCATACGCAAGCTCATCGCCGCTCCCAATATCGTTGTTGATCGATTGGCGGCACAAGCAGGCCTGGACATGCTCGACGCTGGCGGTGATTTTGCCGACGGGGTGATCGCGCTCGAAGGGCGTTTGGCCGGCTCGGATAATTTTGTCTCTTTCGACAAGAAGGCTGTTCGCCTGCTGTCCGCCCGAGGATACTCGGCCCGCCTCGCCGCCTGATCCAAGCCTTGTAATCCCGCCCCTTTTCTCCTATGAGCCTCCTCGCGCCCGACTGACACCCTTGGAGGCAAGGGCGCGACCGAAACGGCCGCCGCGTGGCGGCCTTGTCTTTTGCAGTAGGAACCACACCATGACCGCCGTGAAGCAAATCGAGGCTTCGGCGCGCGCACAGGTCGGCAAGGGGGCCGCCCGTGCAGTTCGTCGTCAAGGCCTGACACCCGCCGTGATCTATGGCGGGGGCGCCGCTCCCGAAGCGATTGCGCTCGACGCCAACAAGACCCGGCTCGCCATCTATGGCGGCCATTTCCTGACCACGCTGTTCGAGATCAGCGTCGCCGGCAAGACGCAGCGGGTCATCCCGCGCGACTACCAGCTCGATCCGGTCAAAGATTTCCCGATCCATGTCGATTTCCTGCGCGTCGCGGCGGGCCAGACCATCACGGTCGAGATCCCGGTCCACGTCGTCGGCCAGGACGCCTCGCCCGGCATCAAGAACGGCGGCGCCGTGCAGATCGTCGAGCATTCGCTCGAGATCGACGTCGAGCCGGAGCTGATCCCGGAGTTCTTCGAGGTCTCCGTGGCCGGTCTCGAGATCGGCGACGCCGTCGAGGCGAGCGCCATCACCCTGCCGAAGGGCGCGAAGCTGACGATCGGCTCGGATGCCACCATCGTCACCATCGTGCCGCCGATGGCCGAGGAGGTCGAGGAGGCCCCGGCCGCGGAAGCGGCCCCGGCGGCGGCCCCGGCCGCAGAGGCCAAGCCGAAGGCCTGATCGCCTTCGCATCTGCGACGAGACGAGACGGCCGGGCTTCCCGGCCGTTTTGCTATCCGGAACGCACGCCATGCTGATCTTCGCCGGCCTCGGCAATCCGGGCTCCCGCTACGCCCGCAACCGCCACAATATCGGCTTCATGGCGGTCGAGGCGATCGCGCGGGCGCACCGCGCCTCGCCCTGGCGCACACGCTTCCAGGCCGAGGCCTGCGAGGCCACGATCGGAACCGAGAAGGTCGTCCTGCTGAAGCCGCAGACCTATATGAACGAGTCGGGCCGCGCGATCGGCGAGGCGGCGCGCTTCTTCAAGATCGCGCCCGCAGACGTGATCGTCTTCCACGACGAACTCGATCTCGCGCCCGCCAAGCTCAGAGTGAAGTGTGGGGGCGGCAATGCCGGCCATAACGGCCTGCGCTCGACCACCGCCGCGATCGGCAACGACTACCGCCGTGTCCGGATGGGCATCGGCCATCCCGGCCTGAAGGAACTCGTCCACGCCTATGTGCTGAACGATTTCGGCAAGGCCGAGGGGCCTTGGGTCGAGGACCTCTGCACGGCCTGCGCCGACAACGCCGCGCTGCTCGCCGCCCATGACGACGCCGGGTTCCAGAACAAGGTGCACCTGTTCATGGACGCGCGCGGCCACGCCGCCGTGAAGCGGCTCGGCGAAAAGGCCGAGGATTGAGGCGCCGTCTCAGTAGGGCAGTTGCGCGCCGGCTTTGGCGATGGTGATGCGGCTCGCGCTGTAACTGCCATCGGCCTGCTTCGTCGCGCTCATCACGACCTGCGCGCCGGTTTTCAGCTCGCTCTTCTCCGCCGGCGCGGCCATGATGATGTTGGCCTCCGGATTGATCGCGACCTTCTGCTCGCCGCCGGGATAATTCAGCACGAGATTGGCGCCATCGACCCGCGAGACGGTGTCGGCCACCGTGGCATTGGTCATCGTCGTTTCGGGCAGCACGCCCCAGGGCCGGTGGCCCTCGCCCGTCCCGCGCATCGTCTCGGGAAAGATGAAGACCTGGATCGCCATCAGCGTGCCGTCGGCCTGCGGCCGCGCCGCGACGCCGATATAGCCGCCCTTCCTGATGTCGGCCGTCGTCGCCTTGACCACGCCGCCGACGGAATAGTTCGGGGCCAGCACGACCTTGGCGGAGGCGCCGTCCATCGTCTTGATCGTCAGCGTTTCGGCCTCGACCTTCTCGATCTCGCCACGGATGCGGGTTTGCGGCGCTTGGGCCTGGGCCAGACCAGATGAGGTGACGCCGAGGGCGATCAGGGCAGCGGTCAGAAGGCGCATGGGCTCGGGTCCGTTCGATCATGGGTGTCGCGATGCCTTTTTGCGCCGGCCCCGAGCGGCCGACCAAGCACGTTCGCGTGACCGGAGCAGGGCCTCAACGTTGACACGGAAACACGGAAACACGATATCCGTGTCGGAGGCCGCGCCATGAAGAACGTCACCATCACCATGCCCGAACAGACCTTGGCGAAAGTTCGCGTCGAGGCCGCGAAGGCCGGCAAGAGCGTCTCGAAATTCATGTCCGATCTGGCGGAGGCACGTGTCCTGCCGCCAGACGATCCCCGCGCGGCCCTGGCCATCTTCCTGTCGGGTCCTCTGCTCGATTTGACCGACGAGAACGGCAACGCACCGACCCGTGACCAAATCTATGACCGCTAAGGTCTTCGTCGACACCAACGTTCTGATCTATGCGCGAGATGCAAAGGCAGCCGGCAAACGCCTCGAAGCGCTGGCATGGCTCGATGCGCTGGCTTTGGACGGCCGTCTGACGATCAATCTTCAGGTCATGAACGAACTGGCCAGATGGCTGCTCCGCAACGATCCTTCGCGGCCGGCGGACATCGTCCGCCGCGAGGTCGAGGCGATGAAGCGCTACGGCGATGCTGTATTGACTGATCAGGACGTGGCGCTTGCCTGGGATGTCCGCGGCAGTCTCGGCTATCAGTGGTTCGATTGTCTGCTGATCGCGGCTGCGAGCCTCGGGGGCTGTCGTTATTTCCTCAGCGAGGATATGAGCGACGGCGCCAGGTTTCGCCACGTCACGATCCTCAACCCGTTTCGCCACAAGCCGGCGGATCTGTTCCGGATGAACTGAAAGACCACCATGGGTTTCAAATGCGGTATCGTCGGCCTGCCGAATGTCGGCAAGTCGACCCTGTTCAATGCGCTGACGCAGACGGCGGCCGCCCAGGCGGCGAACTATCCCTTCTGCACGATCGAGCCCAATGTCGGCGACGTGGCAGTGCCCGACGAGCGGCTCGAGACGCTCGCCGCGATCGCGAACTCCAAGGAGATCATCCCGACGCGGCTGACCTTCGTCGACATCGCCGGCCTCGTGCGCGGCGCCTCCAAGGGCGAAGGCCTCGGCAACCAGTTCCTCGCCAACATCCGCGAATGCGACGCCATCGCCCATGTCGTGCGCTGCTTCGAGGATGGCGACATCACCCATGTCGAGGGCAAGGTCGCGCCGATCGACGACATCGAGATCATCGAGACCGAATTGATGCTGGCCGATCTCGAAAGCCTCGAGAAGCGCGTGCTGCCGCTGGAGAAGAAGGCCAAGTCCGGCGACAAGGAGGCCAAGGAGGCGGCCGATCTGATGAACCGCTGCCTCGTCCTGCTGCGAGACGGCAAGCCGGCCCGCCTCGTCCAGGTCGCGGCCGACGAACGCAAGGCCTTTGCCATGCTCGGCCTGCTCTCGTCCAAGCCGGTGCTCTATGTCTGCAATGTCGAGGAGGCGAGTGCCGACCAGGGCAACGCCTTCTCGAATGCGGTCGCCAGACGCGCGGAGGAGGAGAACGCGGTCGCGGTCGTGGTCTCGGCCAAGATCGAGAGCGAGATCGCCGTTCTGCCGGCCGCCGATCAGAAGGATTATCTGGAGGCCGTCGGCCTTGCCGAGCCCGGCCTCAACCGCGTCATCCGCGCCGGCTACACGCTGCTCGACCTCGTCACCTATTTCACCGTCGGCCCCAAGGAGGCCCGCGCCTGGACGATCGAGAAGGGCACCAAGGGACCGGCCGCCGCGGGCGTGATCCATACCGATTTCGAGAAGGGCTATATCCGGGCCGAGACCATCGCCTATCCGGACTATGTCGCCAACAAGGGCGAGGCCGGCGCACGCGAGGCCGGCAAATTCCGGCTCGAAGGCAAGGAATACGTCGTGGCGGATGGCGACGTGCTGCATTTCCGCTTCGCCAACTGAGGCGGCCGCGATGCTGTCCTTCGAGGATTTCGTCACCGGTGATACCGTCCGCTTCGGCGCGATCCCGGTCTCGCAGGACGACATCGTCGCCTATGCCTCGCGCTACGACGCGCAGGATTTCCACACCGACCCGGAGGCAGCGAAAGCGAGCTTCGTCGGCACGCTGATCGCATCCGGCTGGCACAGCTGCTCGCTGCTGATGCGGCTGATCGCCGAGGGCTTCCTGCTCCGGTCGACCGGCATGGGCGCGCCCGGAATCGACGAGGTGAAATGGCTGCGGCCGGTCAAGCCCGGCGACGTTCTCAGTGCCCGCCGTACCGTGCTGGAGACCAAGGCCTCCCGCTCGCGGCCGGAGATGGGGCTGGTGCGCTTCCGCTTCGAGCTCCTGAACCAGCGCGACGAACCCGTCCTCGACCAGACGAACTGGATCATGTTCGGCCGCAGCAGTTCGGGCGCGGCGCAGCCACCGGGCGACTGGCTCGCCCATCCTCCGGTCTACGCCGCGCCCGCGATCCGCAGCCCGCTCGAGCCGCCGGCCGGCCCGGCCCTGCCGGCCCCGTTCTTCGAGGAGATGCAGGTCGACGCCAGTCTCGAACTCGGCAGCTTCGTCTTCACGGCCGAGGAGATCGTCGCCTTCGCCCGCTCCTTCGATCCGCAGCCCTTCCATATGGACGAGGCGGCGGCGAAGGCGAGCAGCTTCGGCAGGCTCGCGGCGTCCGGCTGGCACACCGGCTCGGTCTGGATGGCGGCGATGGTCTCGCATCGCCGGCGCCAGGAAGCCGCCTTCCGCGCGACCGGGACCGGCGCGCCGCCGCGGCTCGGCCCCTCGCCCGGGTTCAGGAACCTGCGCTGGTCGAGGCCGGTCTTCGCGGGGGACCGCATCACCTATCATTCGCGCTGCACCGACAAACGCGCGAGCGCCTCCCGGCCGCAATGGGGCCTGTTCTTCCACCGCAACAGCGGCGTGAACCAGCATGGCGAGGAGGTCTTCAGCTTCGAGGGCTGCGCGTTTCTGGAACGGCGCTCCCGGTCAGCCGGCGATCCGTAGGGACGGCGCCGGCAGGTTCGCTGTTTCGAGACGATCGCGGCCGTTGCGCTTGGCGGCGTAGAGCGCGTCGTCGGCATGGGCGTGGAGCATGGTGCCGTCGAGCGGACCGTCGCCGGTACACAGGCCGATCGAGACCGTCGCGCCCTTGAAGCCCGGATGAACCAGATGCCAGGGCGCCGCGATCAGGGCACGTCGAACGGATAGAGCGACAGCACTGGCGGCATCGGTATCGATGCCCTGCAGCAGGACCCCGAACTCCTCGCCGCCGATGCGCGCCACGAGCGCCGGGGCCGACATCGCCAGACCCGACGCCGCTTGCTCGGCGACGATCTCGGCGATCACCTTGAGGCAGGCATCGCCCGCCAGATGGCCGAAGCGGTCGTTGATCGTCTTGAAATGATCGACGTCGATCATCATCAGCGCGAGCGGCTGCGGCATCGCGACCGCGCCGGCAAGCGCCGTGACGAAGCGGCGCCGATTGGCGAGCCCCGTCAGCCCGTCCGTCTCGGCGAGCTCGGCCAGCGCCGCATTGGCGCGGTGCAAGGCCTCCTGCGCCTCCAGCAGCTCCATCTGCTGGCGCTTGGCGGCGGTGATGTCGGCATGGGTGAAGAAGCCGACCCCATCGGCACTGTGCCGCGCGATCACCCGGAGCCAGCGCTGGCCCGGCAGCTCGATCTCGAAGGGAGCGCCGTCATAGCGCAGCCCGTTTCGGATCGCGGCGCGCCAGGCGCCCGACGGCGAGGCCCCGCGCCAGCACCAGGCGATGATCTCGTCCAGCGTGCGGCCGACCACGGGCGCTTCGCGAGGCAGATCATAGAGATGTCTGAACGCCTCGTTGGCCGCGATGACGCGATCCGTCGCATCCAGGATCGTGGCGCCGTCGGGAATGAAGGACAGTGCCTCGATGATGGGCGGGGCGAATTCGGCGGAAGTCGCCGCCGGGTTGTCCCTATCCAGGCGCTGCCACATCCGCACCCTGGCGCCGTCCGGCGCGCGCAGGGACGACGCCCTCAGCCGGCGCCCGTGATGGACGAACTCGAAAGGCTGGGTCTGGTTGTCGTGACGCGCGACGCCCTCGGCGACATAGCGTTCGATCTCCGGCATCTCCTCCGGCGACAGGCGGCCCTGGTAGAAACGCAGCAGATTGTCCCGGTAAGCCTCGCCGACAAAGATCACGCCGTCGTCTTCGGGAAAGAACTGCAGGAAGGTACGGTTCCAGCCGACGGCCTTCATGGACGCATCGTATTCGCATACGCCGATGCCGAGCATGTCGAGCGAATCGTGAAGATAGCGCGAGAGCTGCATCCTGCGTCATTAGGCGATACGCCTTAACAACTGGTAAGACGCCTCGCGCCGATCATCCCACCTTGCCGTAGCCTGCGAACTTCGCCGCGACGCGCACCATCTCCTCCTCGTCGAGGATGACAGGTTCGAGCCCCGAAGCGAGCATGTCGAGATACTGCCCGGCGAGGTTCTCGACCTCGGCGACGATCTGGTGTGCGCCGGCGAGCGAGCCTCCGAGCGCGATGACGCCGTGATTGGCGAGCAGCACCGCCTTGCGACCCTCCAGCCCCTTCACCGCATTCGCCGCCAGCTCCGGCGTGCCGAAGGTCGCATAGTCGGCACAGCGCACATCGGCGCCGCCGCAGAGCGCGATCATGTAGTGGAAGGCCGGGATGCCGCGCCGGGTCGAGGCCAGCGCGGTCGCGCGCGGCGAATGGGTGTGGACGATCGCCCGCGCGTCCGGCCGCGCCTTATAGATCTCGGTGTGGAACGGCCATTCCGACGACGGCTTGCGCGATCCCGCCAGCATGTGCCCGTCGAGCGAGAGATGGATCAGGTCGTCGGGCGTCGTCTGCGCATAGGGCAGGCCGGACGGCGTGATCAGGAGACCGCCCCCGAAGCGCGCCGAGACGTTGCCTGATTTCGACGGGCAGAACCCGGCGGCGTCGATCGCCTGCGCGACCGCGACGATCTCGGCGCGAAGGCCGGCCTCGCTCATGCCGCGGCTCCGCGTGCCTGTTCGGGGAAGAGGCCTGCCAGCCCCGCGGCCGTCGCGGGCACGACACCGCGTTCGGTGATCAGCGCCGTGACCAGCCGGGCCGGCGTCACGTCGAAGGCCGGATTGGCCGCAGGGCTGCCGGGTGCGGCGATCCGGAACGCGCCGACGCGTCCATCCTCGCCGAGACCGGACAGATGCGTGACCTCCTGCGCCGAGCGCTCCTCGATCGGGATCGCGAGCCCGTCACCGAGGCTCCAGTCGATCGTCGGCGAGGGCAGCGCGACGTAGAAGGGCACGCCGTTGTCGCGGGCGGCGAGCGCCTTGAGATAGGTGCCGATCTTGTTGGCGACATCGCCCGTCGCCGTCGTCCGGTCGCTGCCGACGATGACCATGTCGACCTGTCCCCGCTGCATCAGGTGGCCGCCGGCATTGTCGACGATGACGGTATGCGGCACGCCGTGGGCGCCGAGCTCGTAGGCGGTCAGCGCCGCCCCCTGGTTGCGGGGCCGCGTCTCGTCGACCCAGACATGGACGGGTATGCCGGCGTCTTGAGCGAGATAGATCGGCGCCAGCGCCGTACCCCAGTCGACGGCGGCGAGCCAGCCGGCATTGCAATGAGTCAGTATGTCGATCCTCGCCCCCGCCGGCTTCAGCGCCGCGATCTCGCGGATCAGCTTCAGGCCGTGCCCGCCGATCGCCCGGCACAGCGCGACGTCCTCGTCGCAGATCAGCGCAGCCTCGGCATAGGCTGCCTGGGCCCTGACGCGCGGCTTCAGGCCCCTGAGCCGGCCCTTCATCCGCGCCAGCGCCCAGCACAGGTTGACGGCGGTCGGCCGCGTCGCTCCGAGAAGCGCCAGCGCCGCCTCGAGCGATCCGTCCGACGGGTCCGCTCGCATCGCCAGCGCCACGCCATAGGCGGCCGTCGCGCCGATCAGCGGCGCGCCGCGCACGATCATGGTGCGGATCGCGGCGGCCGCCTGGTCGGCCGCGTCCAGCGTCACGGTCTCGAAGGCGAAGGGCAGTCGGGTCTGGTCGATGACGGTGACGCGCCAGCCGTCCTCGGCGAGCCAGATCGTGCGATAGGGCCGGCCGTGGATACGCATGCGCTCAGTGCCCCGAGAACGCCACGAGAGTGCGCACCGGCAGCCCGAGCCGCCTGATCCGGTCGGCGCCGCCGAGATCGGGCAGATCGACGATGAAGCAGGCGGCGACCACCTCGGCGCCGAGGCTGGTCAGCAGGCCGACGGCGGCTTCAGCGGTGCCGCCGGTCGCGATCAGGTCGTCCACCAGCAGCACGCGCTCGCCGCGCGCGACCGCGTCCTTATGGACCTCGATCTCGTCGCTGCCGTACTCCAGCGCATAGGTCGCGCGCACCGTCTCGCGCGGCAGCTTGCCCTTCTTGCGCACCGGCACGAAGCCGGCCGAGAGCTGGTGCGCCACCGCCCCGCCGAGGATGAAGCCGCGCGCCTCGATGCCGGCGATCTTGGCGATCTTCAGGCCGGCGAAGGGCTGGACCAGTTCGTCGACGGCGCGACGGAAGGCGCGCGCATCACCGAGGAGGGTGGTGATGTCGCGGAAGACGATGCCGGGCTTGGGATAGTCGGGAATGGCGCGGATGGCGTCGGCGAGGTTCATGAGCGATGCGTCTCGCGAAACAGGGGCGCGCAGTGGTCGGGCCTCGGGCGCCGTCCGTCAAGCCTGCTGGGTCAGGTCGGCGTGAGCACCCGCCCGGCCACGGCATCGAGCTTCGCGACCAGGGCCGGATCGCGGAACGGGCCTTGCGTGATGATCGCGGTGTCGAGCGCGTTGTGCGAACCCGCCGGACAAGGCTCTCGGTCGGCCGGGAAGTCCGCCGCGAGCCGCGCCACGAGGCGCTTCGCCTTCTCGGCATTGCCATGCAGCACCTTGACCACCGTCGCGACGTCGACCACGCCATGGTCCTCGTGCCAGCAGTCGAAATCGGTGACCATGCCGACGGTGGCGTAGGTGATCTCGGCCTCGCGGGCGAGCTTGGCCTCGGGCATCGCCGTCATGCCGATCAGGTCGTAGCCGAGGCCCTTATAGGTCAGCGATTCCGCCAGCGTCGAGAATTGCGGGCCTTCCATCGTCACCAGCGTGCCGCCCTTGACGAAGGCGAGACCCTCCGCGCTCGCGGCCTCGGCGAGCCGCTGCTGCAGGCGCGGGCCGACCGGGTGGCCGAAAGAGACATGGGCGACGCAGCCCTTGCCGAAGAAGGAACTCTCGCGCCGGACGGTGCGGTCGACGAACTGGTCGACCAGCACGAACAGGCCGGGATAGAGCTCGGCCTTGTAGGAGCCGCAGGCCGAGAGCGAGACGAGATCGGTGACGCCGGCCCGCTTCAGCACGTCGATATTGGCGCGGTAGTTGATCTCCGATGGCGGGATCGCATGGCCGCGGCCATGGCGCGGCAGGAAGACGATCTTGGTCTTGCCGAGGAAGCCGATGCGCAGCGCGTCCGAAGGCTCGCCCCAAGGGCTGGCGACGCGCTCCTCGCGCAGATCCGTCAGGCCGGGCAGGTCATAGATGCCCGAGCCGCCGATGATGCCGAGGACGGCCTGGGTCATGAATGTGCCCTTCGCGACTTTGCAGGGAGAACAGAGCCTCTCGACGATCGCAACAAGCGCGATCTCAGGCCAGATCGTCGAGCGAAACGGAGAGTTCGGCGGCGATCTTTCGCAGCGTCTCGATGCTGCCTTCGCGCTTGCCCGTCTCGATCTGCGAGAGATAGCCTTGTGCGATGCCGACGGCCTGGCAGAGAGCCTTGGCCGACAAACCGCGGTGGTCGCGCCACACCCGGACAGGGTTCTCGCCGGCGAGCAAACGCTCGGCGATGTCGGCAGGCATGATCTCGTCTTCACCCGACGAGAGCTGGCGTTTCGCTTCGTCATAGGCGGCGATATCGTATGCCATCTCGGCCGCGTCCCGCATCCGCAGGAAATCGGCTTCCGGCAGCACGACGAGCGTCTCGCCAGAGGGGGTGGTAATGGTCTGAACCGTCATCTCATCCCTCCCATGTCAGTCATAGACGCCGCCGCGCGGGCCGATCTGCAGGATCGTCAGCACGATGTGCTCCTCGTCGAAGATCACTCGCCAGTCGGCAACCCGCAATCGATAGCCCTGGCGCCCTTGCAATTTGACGACGTTCGCAGCGAGGCTCGCCGGATCGGCCGCGTATTGTTCGATCCTTCCGCGGATCAGAGTTGCGGTGTTGGCCGGCATCCGCATCAGGGTTCTCAGCGCCGCTTTCTTATAAGCAATCCGCTTCATACCCCAAATTAGCTGAAAGCTATAACCGTGTCGACCTGAAACACGACACAGAGGCCGATCTCACGAAAAAGGCCCCGTCTCCGGGGCCTTTCCTGAATTCCTGCCGCCTCAGTGGACCGGCGAGCCGTAGGGCATCCGGGCCCAGACCTTCTTCTTGGTGTAGTAGAGCAGCCCGGCGAAGAGCGCGAGGAAGATCATCACCTGGAGGCCGATGCGCTTGCGTGCCTCCAGATGCGGCTCGGCCATCCAGACCATGAAGGCGGAGACGTCGCGCGAATACTGCTCGACGGTCTCCGGCACCGGCGCCTTGCCGTCCGGGCCCTTCGGATACTCAACCTGGCCGTCGGCGATCGGCTTCGGCATCGCAATCAGGTGGCCCGGCATGTATTCGTTGTAATACTGCCCCGGCTGTAGCGTGACGCCCTTCGGCGCCTCGTCCTTGTAGCCGTTCAGGAGCGCGTGGATGTAATCCGGCCCCTGCTCCTGATACTGGGTGAAGATGTCGAAGACGAAGCGCGGGAAGCCGCGCTCATAGGTGCGCGCCTTGGCCAGCACCGACATGTCCGGCGGATAAGCGCCGCCATTGGCCGCGCGCGCCGCCTGCTCGTTCGGAAAGGGCGACGGGAAGGCGTCGGCCGGCCGGCCAGGCCGCTCGAACATCTCGCCCTGGTCGTTCGGCCCGTCCTTGACCTGATAGGTCGCGGCCAGCGCCAGCACCTGCCCGGTGGTAAATTCGGGGCCGCCCGGCTGCGACAGGTTGCGGAAGCGGACCAGCGAGGCCGCGTGGCAGTTGGCGCAGACCTCCTTGTAGACCTTGTAGCCGCGCTGGAGCTGGGCCCGGTCGAACTTGCCGAAGGGACCGGAGAACGACCATTTTTCCGGCGGCGGCTTGACGACGCCCTCGGCCGCGTAAGCGGACGGAGCCAGGACAGCGAGCGACAGGCCGAGTGTGGCGAGCGCCAGACGAAACGGGGTCATGGTCATGTCTCGTCAGCCCTTCGCAGTCGGTTCGGCGGCCGCCGCAGTCGCCATGCGCGCGCCGGAGCCGCCCTGCATCGCGCCCAGCACGGAATCGGCGATCGAGGTCGGCAGCGCCTTCGGCGTCTCGAACAGGCCGATCACGAACAGCGCGACGAAATAGCCGAAATAGAGCAGCGTGAAGAACTGCGAGGCGATGACGTAGCCGCCCTCGGCCGGCATGGCGCCGAGATAGCCGAGCCCGATGCAGACCACGACGAAAGCCCAGAACAGGATCCGTGCGACCGGGCGATAGCTCATCGAGCGGACCTTGGAGGTGTCGAGCCAGGGCAGGAAGGCGAGGATCACGATCGCGCCGCCCATCGCGAGCACGCCGCCGAGCTTGTCGGGAATGGCGCGCAGGATCGCGTAGAACGGCAGGAAATACCATTCCGGCACGATGTGCAGCGGCGTCACCGACGGGTTCGCCGGGATGTAGTTGTCGGCATGGCCGAGGAAATTCGGCTGGTAGAACACGAACCACGAGAAGATGATGCAGAAGGACACCATCGCGAAGACGTCCTTGATCGTCGCATAGGGCGTGAACGGCACGGTGTCCTTCTCGACGTTCTTGACCTCGACGCCGGTCGGGTTGTTCTGCCCGACATGGTGCAGCGCCCAGATGTGCAGGACCACCACGCCGACGATCATGAACGGCAGCAGGTAGTGCAGCGAGAAGAAGCGGTTCAGCGTCGGGTTGTCGACCGAATAGCCGCCCCACAGGAAGGTCACGATCGTCTCGCCGATCACCGGCAGCGCCGAGAACAGGTTGGTGATGACGGTCGCGCCCCAGAACGACATCTGGCCCCAGGGCAGAACGTAGCCCATGAAGGCGGTCGCCATCATCAGCAGCAGGATGACGACGCCGAGGATCCAGAGCACCTCGCGCGGCGCCTTGTAGGAGCCGTAATACAGCCCGCGGAAGATGTGGACATAAACGGCGATGAAGAACATCGAGGCGCCGTTGGCGTGAAGGTAGCGCAGCAGCCAGCCATAGTTCACGTCGCGCATGATGTGCTCGACGGAGTTGAACGCCACCGTCGAGAGCGGCGTGTAGTGCATCGCCAGGATGATGCCGGTGACGATCTGCGCCACCAGCATGAAGGTCAGGATGCCGCCGAAGGTCCAGAAATAGTTCAGGTTCCGCGGCGTCGGATACGACACGCCGACATCATGCGCGAAGCGCACGATCGGCAGGCGCGCGTCGAGCCAGCGTTCGATGCCGGTCTTCGGGACGTAGGAGCTGTGACCACTCATGACGACTGCCTCGGAGTTGTCTCATATGCGCGGGTGATCGCCCGGCCGGCGATGGCGGCGTTGAGGAGCATGTCTCAGCCGATCTTGATCTTCGTGTCGGAGGTGAAGGCATAGGGCGGCAGGCCGAGGTTCAGCGGCGCCGGGCCGCGGCGGATGCGGCCGGAGGAATCGTAGTGCGAGCCGTGGCAGGGGCAGACCCAGCCGTCATAGTCGCCCTTGGGCTCGCCGGCCGCGGTACCCGACGGGATGCAGCCGAGATGCGTGCACTTGCCGTAGAGCACGAGATACTGGTCGTGGCCGGCCTTGATGCGCGACTGGTCGGTCTGGGGATCGCGCAGGGTGGCGACGTCGACGGCCCGGGCCTCGTCGATCTCCTTCTTCGTCCGGTTGCGGATGAAGATGATCTGGCCACGCCAGGTCAGCTTGATGCCCTGGCCTTCCGCGATCGGAGCGAGATCGACGTCGATCGGCGCGCCGGCGGCGACGGTCTGCGCATCGGGAGCGAGCTGGCTGACGAGCGGAACGACGAGGGCGCCGAGGCCGACCACACCGGCCGCGCCGGTCGTCAGCATCAGGAAATCGCGGCGGGTTTGTCCGGTTGAAGTCGTATCGGTCGCGTGCGCCACGATCCAATCCTTATGTCTCAAGTCCAGCCTGCAACGGCTCTAATTCCAGCTTGGACGCTCGTCATAGAAGCGCCCTTGCGCTGCCGCAATGCGGCGGCGCGTCACTGCCGGCTCTTTGGCATGCAGTTTTGACGAAGTCTACTGTTCCCCGGCCCTCGGCCACGGCGAAAACGCCGGCTGTCCCGGCTCAGCCGGCCGCGGCTTCGGCATCGGCCACCGCGATGAAACCGCCGGACTGACGCGCCCACAGCCTTGCATAGAGCCCGCCGCGCGCGACGAGTTCGACATGGCTGCCGGAATCGACGATGCGGCCCTGGTCGAGCACGATCAGCCGGTCGAGCGCCGCGATGGTCGAGAGCCGGTGGGCGATCGCGATCACGGTCTTGCCGGCCATCAGCTCGGTGAGCTGCTCCTGGATCGCCGCCTCGACCTCCGAATCGAGTGCGGCCGTCGCCTCGTCGAGGATCAGGATCGGCGCGTCCTTGAGCAGGACGCGGGCGATCGCGACACGCTGGCGCTGCCCGCCCGAAAGCTTGACGCCGCGCTCGCCGACGCGGGCCTCGTAGCCTTGCCGACCGTCCTGGTCGCTCAGGCCCTGCACGAAGTCGTCCGCCTGCGCCTGCCTGGCGGCGGCGACGATCTCGGTCTCGCTCGCGCCGGCCCGGCCATAGCCGATATTGTCGCGGATCGAGCGGTGGAGCAGCGAATTGTCCTGCGTCACCATGCCGATCTGGGCGCGCAGGCTGTCCTGCGTCGCCAGCGCGATGTCCTGCCCGTCGATCAGGATGCGCCCGCCCGCCAGCGGATAGAGCCGCAGCAGCAGGTTGACCAGCGTCGACTTGCCGGCACCCGACGGCCCGACCAGCCCGATCCGCTCGCCAGGCCGGATCTCGAGGTTCAGATCCTCGAACAGCCCGCTCTCGCGGCCGTAGTTGAAACGGACATGCTCGAAGCGGATCGCACCCCTGGCGACGACGAGCGGCTCGGCGGCCGGCGCGTCGGTCAGGTCGTGCGGCTTGGCGATCGTCTCCATGCTCTCCTGCACGGAGCCGAGATTCTCGAAGACGCCGCGCACGAGATGGATCAGCCAGCCCGACATCTGCACCAGCCGGAGCACGAGGCCAATCGAGGCCGCGACCGCGCCCGGCGTCATCTCGCCCTGCCCCCAGAGCCACAGGCAGAGCCAGGCGGTGACGACGACGAGCAGGCTGTTCATCGTCTGAAGGATGACGCTGACCCCGGTGATCAGCCGCGACAGATGCAGGAACGAGGTGTTCCACCAGCCGAGCGATTCGCGCACGGCCGAGCGCTCGGCGTCGGCGCGCGCGAAGAGCTTGACGGTCAGGATGTTGGTGTAGGCGTCGACGATGCGCCCGGTCGTCGAGGAGCGGCCGAGCGAATTCGCCTCCGAGCGCTGTTTTGCGCGCGGCACGAAATAGATCAGCAGCGCGACGTAAGCGCCCATCCAGACGACGACCGGCAGCGCCAGCCAGAGCGAGGTCTTGCCGAAGAAGCCGATCGCGACCGAGGCGAAGATCAGCGCGTACCAGAGATCGTCGATCACCTCGATCGTGGCGCCGCGGATCGACTGCCCGGCCTGGATCACCCGCGCCGACAGCCGCCCCGCGAAATCGTTCTGGAAATAGGAGAGCGCGTGGCCGAGCGTGTAGACATGGTTGCGCCAGCGGATCTGGTTGGTGATCTGCGGCACCACGACCTGGTCGACGATGGCGTGGTTGGCGAAATAGACCAGCGGCCTGACGACCACGAGCAGCACCGCCGCCCCGATCAGGAGCCAGCCCTGCTCGCGCCAGATCGTCTCCGGCGACGAATGGGTCAGAAGATCGACGAACCAGCCGACCATCAGATACATCAGCGCCTCGATCCCGCTGAAGGCGAGGCCGGTCAGCATGATCAGGGCCATCCAGCCCTTCACGCCCTTGATGTGGTGCCACATGAAGGGCCAGACGCCGCGCGGCGGAACCGCGCGCTCGTCGAAGGGCGCGAAGACGTCGATGCGGCTTTCGAGGAAGCGGAACAGCGGAGCGAACATGCGTGGCCGCTCCTTGAGCCCGGATGGCGACTGAATCATGACCTGATATGGTGCGGACGCGCCGCCGCGGCCAGCATCCTTGACGCATGACCGACCGCCAGCCGATGACAGCAGCAAGATGACGCCATCGACGCTGCGCCTCGCCCTCTATCAGCCCGACATCCCGCAGAATGCCGGCACGATGATCCGCATGGCCGCCTGCCTCGGTCTCGGTGTCGACATCGTCGAGCCCGCCGCCTTCGACGTCTCGGACCGGCATTTCCGCCGCGCCGGCATGGACTATCTCGAACGTGCCGCGATCACGCGGCATGACAGCTTCGCAGCCTTCGATGTCTGGCGGCGCGAAGCCGGCCACCGCCTGATCCTGGCCGAGACCGACGGCGCGACGGCGCACACCGCCTTCGTCTTCCGGCCCGGAGACATCGTCATGGTCGGGCGGGAATCGGCCGGCGTCCTGCCGGAGGTCTACGCGGCGGCCGATATGGTCGTGCACGTGCCGATGCGCGCCGGCCTGCGCTCGCTCAACGTCGCGGTTGCGGCGGCGATGGTTCTGGGCGAAGCCTTGCGGCAGGTCGGTGGATTTGTGCAAACACGGCCTGAAAGGGCGCGGGGAACCCCTCTCCTGTAAGGAGAGGGGCAGGGGTGAGGTGTAGGCCGTTGGACCAGCGAGGCGAAAACCCGACGGTGGCCTTGGTCAGATCACAGCCACGGTGTCCAACGGCCGACCCCTCACCCTGCCCTCTCCCTCCGGGAGAGGGTTCCCCGCGCTTGGATTTGAGAACGAAGCGCCTGAGGGAGACGGGCTTGTGAGCGACGACGACACGAAGACGGCCCCCGCTGCCCTCACCCAGGCCGAAACCATGAAGCCCCGGGCCAGAGCCTGGTTCGAGACCCTGCGCGACCGCATCTGCACGGCGCTCGAAGCGATCGAGGACGAGGCGACCGGGCCTTTCGCTGCCGAAGCCGAGGCCGCCACGCCCGGCCGCTTCCTCCGCACGCCCTGGAGCCGCACCAACCATGACGGAGCCGAGGGCGGCGGCGGGGTGATGTCGGTGATGTCCGGCCGCGTCTTCGAGAAGGTCGGCGTCCATGTCTCGACCGTCTACGGCACGTTCCAGCCCGAATTCGCCGGCCAGATTCCGGGCGCTGCCGAAGACCCGCGCTTCCATGCCACCGGCATCTCGCTGATCGCCCATCCCTGGAACCCGCATGCGCCGACCGTGCACATGAACACGCGTTTCGTGGTGACGACGAAGCCCTGGTTCGGCGGCGGCGCCGACCTCACCCCGGTGCTGGTGAGACGCCGAACGCAGGACGACCCCGATTCGATCACCTTCCACGCCGCGATGCGCGCCCCTTGCGAGCGCTTCGCGCCCGTCGCCGACTACGCCCGCTTCAGACAATGGTGCGAGGAGTATTTCTTCCTGAAGCACCGCAACGAGCCGCGCGGCATCGGCGGCATCTTCTACGACTATCTCTGGTCGGCCGATCCCGAGGGCGAGTTCGCCTTCACCCAGGTCGTCGGCGAGGCCTTTCTCGGCGTCTATCCGCAGATCATGCGGGCCAACATGGCCAAGCCATGGACGGAGGCCGACCGCTACGAGCAGCAGGTCCGGCGCGGCCGCTATGTCGAGTTCAACCTGCTCCACGACCGGGGTACGATCTTCGGGCTCAGGACCGGCGGCAACGTCGATTCGATCCTGTCCTCGCTGCCGCCGACGGTGCGCTGGCCGTGAGCGCCACCGTCAACCCGCCAGTTCGACGGCGGCGCCCCTGACGAAACCCATCTGCCCGGCCTCGCCGGCAGGACAACCGGCCTCTACCCAGGCCTTTCGCGCCATCTCCAGCACCTTGCCGACCATCGGCCCGGCCGACACGCCGAGGCCCAGCACGTCGCGCCCGGTCGGCAGGAAGCGCGGCGTCCGGGCGAGTTCCGCAATCCTTGCATGCATCGCGGCCTGCCGCTCGGCCGGCGCGGTCGCGTTCAGCAGGACGAGAGCACCAGTGACGGCATCGGCTCCGACCTCATGGGCAAGGTGGCGCAAGGCGGCGAGGGACGGCAGCGCCGCGCGACCGGCAAGCGCCTCCTGCGCCAGCGCCAGCCGCCAGACCCGCTCGAACTCGTCGTTCGAGAGCCGCAACTTCTCGCGCAGCCGCAGCGCGTCTTCGCTGACGACGACCGCGAGCGCCACCAGCCGGAAGGTGGAGTCGGCCGCTCTGGCATCGCCGTCCGACACGACAGCGAAACGCCCGACATGAGGCACGCCGCCGAGAACCGGCAGCAACAGCCCCGCATCCGCCATCGCCGTCACGGCTGCCACCGCGCCCGGCGCCACCAGCAGCTTCATCAGCTCCGCCCGGACCCGCTCGCGCGACAGCCCGGCCAGGCCTACCCGGCCGGCGATGCAGGCGAGAACGCCATCGCGATCCGGCTCGCCGGCCCCATACTGCGCATGGAACCGGAAGAAGCGCAGGATGCGCAGATAGTCCTCGGCGATGCGCGCGGCCGGAGCGCCGATGAAACGGATGCGCCGCGCCGCCAGATCGGCGAGCCCCTGCGCATGATCATGCACCGTGCCGTCGACTGAGAGGCCGAGCGCATTGACGGTGAAGTCGCGCCGCAGGGCGTCTGCGACGAAATCGCGCCCGAAGGCGACCGTCGCATGCCGGCCGTCGGTCTCGACATCGCGGCGCAGCGTCGTGACCTCGAAACCCGTCCCGGCGCGGACCAGCGTCACCGTGCCATGCGCGATGCCGGTCGCAACGGCCTTGAAACCGGCGGCCTCGCCGCGGCGGATCGTCTCCGGCGGCAGGCAGGTGGTGGCGAGATCGCAATCGCCGACCGGCTCGTCCAGCAGCAGGTTGCGCACGGCGCCGCCGACGATGCGCGTCTCCTCGCCGTCCCCGTTCAGCACGGCCAGCACCGCCGCGATCGCAGGTTCGGCCAGATAGGCCGCGATCCGCGCCCGGGCGGCGGCGCCCGCGTCCAGGCTCACTTGAAGCGGCCGGGCACCAGCGTCCCGTTTTCCATATGCGGCGGCTCATAGGCCCCGCGCGAGCGCGGCGAGACCCAGCCCGTCACCACGAAGGCCAGCGCCGCCAGCGCCAGTCCGAACACCGACAGGCGGAAGACATGCGGGCTCCAGTGCTCGACGTCGAGCGGGTTGCGCCGCCTCGCCACGAGGTAGAAGGCGAAAGCGCAGAAGGGCAGGACGAAGAGCAGGACCTCCTCGATCAGCGAACGCAGCATGGTCCAGCCTGTCCTCTACCCGGCCAGCCGCTCATAGAGGTTGCGGATCATGCCGGCGGTTGCGCCCCAGATATAGCGATCCCCGAACGGCATCGCATAGTAGGTCCGGTACTGGCCCTTCCACTCGCGGCCCTCGCGCTTGTGGTTGGCTGGATCGAGCAGGAAGGCGAGCGGCGTCTCGAAGGCCTCGTCGACCTCATGGTGGTTCAGCGTCAGCGCAAAGGGCGGCTCGACCAGCCCGACCACGGGCACGATGCGATAGCCGGTTCCCGTCAGATAGGCGTCGAGGAAGCCGAGCGTGCGGATGTGCTCGCGGGCGAGCCCGATCTCCTCTTCGGTCTCGCGCAGGGCCGTCACCAGCGGCGAGCCGTCGACCGCGTCGACCCGCCCGCCGGGAAAGGCGACCTGGGCCGAATGGCTGCGCAGCGCCGCCGCCCGCTGGGTCAGGATCACGGTCGGGCCGTCGGGCCGCGGCACGACCGGGATCAGCACCGCCGCCGCGATCGCGCGCCCCTCTTCCGGCGCCGGCATCGGCTCGGGCTGATGCTCGTGATCGCCGCGCGGCCGGCCGATGACGTCGCCGATGCCCGGCGGCTCCTGCCGCAGCCGCTGCCGTGCCAGCGCCGCGAATTCCTCGGCACTGAAGTTCAAGGCCTCTGTCGCCATCGCTCTTACGTTTCCAGACCTTCGATGTCGGCGGCGGGGACGGCCGGGTAGAAGACGCCGCCCGCCGCGACGCCATACATCGCAGCGCCCGCAACGTCGCGCACCTCGCCGAGCGCGAGCAGATCGTAGGTCAGCGCTCGCGTCACACGCGCCCAGAGCTGGCGCCGGACATGAACATAGGGTTTCAGGCCCCCGCCGGCCTCGCTTTCGAAGCGCAGCGCATGGTCCGGACCGACGGTCACGACATCGTCGACCTGCGTCCGGAACGCGACGGAGCGTGCCTCGCCCTCCCCCTCGACCGCCATCTCGACCGCCTGGAGGGGCGCATCCTCGACCCTGATCCCGACCTTTTCGACCGGGGTCACGAGAAAGTAATCGGCACCCTCGCGCTTCAGGACGGAGGAGAACAGCTTCACCAGAGCGGCTCGTCCGATCGGCGTGCCCATGTAGAACCAGGTGCCGTCGGCGGCGATCCTCATGTCGAGATCGCCGCAGAAAGGCGGATTCCAGCGCTCGACGGGCGGCAATCCGCGGGTTTTCCCGCCGCCGAGCGCAGCCATGAGCCGGTCCATCGCCGAGGCGGCTTCAGTCATCGAAACGTCCCTCTTGGCCGCATGCGGCATGGTGGTTGCATCGCTCTTCCGCCTTGAACTCTACATAATCGTGAAGCCGAGTTCTGTGCACCGCACCCGGCCGCCCCTTGAGCCGGCAAGGTGCCCCGTCCACACTCAACCCTTCAAGGCGGGTCGGGTTCGAGGCGAATCGAGGCGCGGTCCGCGCCGGCAGGGAGAGAGACGATGGCGCAGACCGCAGCGGCACAGCCGATCAATCTCGACACCGGCATCGTCGAGGCGGCCGAAGCGGCGCTCGGCGCTATCGGCGCCGCCCGCAAGGAGATCGGCCAGGTCATCTTCGGCCAGCAGAAGGTCGTCGACCTCTCGCTGATCACCCTGCTCGCCGGCGGCCACGGCCTGCTCGTCGGCGTGCCCGGCCTCGCCAAGACCAAGCTGGTCGAGGCGATGGGCACGGTGCTCGGCCTCTCCGCCCGGCGCGTCCAGTTCACGCCCGACCTGATGCCGTCGGACATCCTCGGCTCCGAGGTGCTCGACGAGAGCGCCGAGGGCAAGCGCCATTTCCGCTTCATCAAGGGCCCGGTCTTCGCCCAGCTCCTGATGGCCGACGAGATCAACCGTGCCTCGCCCCGCACCCAGTCTGCCCTGCTGCAGGCGATGCAGGAGCACCACGTCACCGTCGCCGGCGAGCGCTACGACCTGCCTGCGCCCTTCCATGTGCTGGCGACCCAGAACCCGATCGAGCAGGAAGGCACCTACCCCTTGCCCGAGGCCCAGCTCGACCGCTTCCTGCTCGAGATCGACGTCGCCTATCCCGATCGCGAAGCCGAGCGCCGCATCCTGCTGGAGACGACCGGCGCGGCCGAGCACAAGCCGGTCCAGGCGATGAGCGCCGAGACGCTGATGTCGACGCAGCGGCTGGTCCGGCGCCTGCCCGTCGGCGAGGCGGTGGTCGACGCGATTCTCGATCTCGTCCGCTCCGCCCGTCCGGGCGACGGCGACCCGGCGATCACCGACAAGCTCGCCTGGGGCCCCGGCCCGCGCGCCAGCCAGTCGCTGACGCTCGCCGCCCGCGCCCGCGCGCTGGTCGAGGGCCGGCTCGCGCCCTCGGTCGACGACGTCGCGGCGCTGGCCTTGCCGGTGCTGAAGCACCGCATCGCGCTGACCTTCGCCGCCCGCGCCGATGGCGAGACGGTCGAGAGCGTCATCGCCAAGCTCGTGGAACGGCTGGGATAGGAGACGGTACACGCCATGCTGCGCACGCGCGTCCTCGGCCCCGCCGAACGCCAGCCGGCCAAGCCGGTCCTCACCGCCTCGCTCGATCTCGCGGCCCGCCTGCCGCGGCTGGTCCTCGAGGCGCGGCGGGTTTCGGCCAGCGTGCACGGCATCCATGGGCGCAGGCGCGCCGGACCCGGCGAGACCTTCTGGCAGTACCGGCCGCTGGTCTCGGGCGAATCCGCCTCGCGGATCGACTGGCGCCGCTCGGCCCGCGACGGCCACCTCTTCGTGCGCGAGCGTGAATGGGAGGCCTCGCACGCGATCTGGCTCTGGATCGACCGCTCGGCCTCGATGGGCTTCGCCTCGTCGCTGGCACTCGCCTCCAAGGTCGACCGGGCGCTGGTCTCGGGGTTTGCGCTGGCCGAGACGCTGGTCGAGGGCGGCGAGCGCGTCGGCCATCTCGGCCTGACCCGGGCCATGGCCTCGCGCCGCATCGTCGAGACGCTGGCTCAGGCGATCCTGGTCGACAGCAAGGGACAGGTCGCCGACCTCCCGCCCGACGCCGCACTGCCGCGTCTCGCCGACGCGATCATCATCACCGACGGCCTGACGCCGTCCACCTCGCTCGCAGCCCGCATCGCGACCATGGCCTCGTCCGGCGCGCGGGGCCATGTCCTGCTGATCGCCGACCCGATCGAGGAGACCTTCCCCTTCACCGGCCAGGCCGAGCTGTTCGATCTGGAAGATGGGCTGTCGCTCAGGGTCGGCGATGCCGGCTCCTGGGGCGCGGAGTATCGCCAGCGGCTGGAAGCCCATCGCGACGCGATCCGCGAGGCCTGCCGCAAGGCCGGCTGGACCCTGACGCTGCATCGCACCGACCGGCCGGCGAGCGAGGGCGTGCTGCGGGTCGCGAGCCTGATCGCGGCATCGCGGGGAGCGGGGCGCTAACCATGATGGGTATTCTCGGGAACACATCGTCATGCTGGGCTTCGCGCAGCGAATGCCCGGGATCCATCGGAGAGCTCCAGAGCCCTATGATGGATCCCGGATCTGCGCGGCTTCGCCGCTTGTCCAGGATGACGCCGCGTTTCCGAGCCGGACTTGCAATGACGGCGAGGAGGTCACTCGCATGCTGAGCTCGCTCCCCCTCGCCTTCTCCGCCCCGCTCGTCCTGGCCGCGCTCGCGCTCCTGCCGGCGCTCTGGCTGATCCTGCGGGTGACGCCGCCGCGCCCGCGCCGGATCGATTTCCCGCCGCTGAAGATCATGGCTGACCTCGTCGCCAGGCGCGAGCTGCCGGCGCATACGCCCTGGTGGCTGCTTGCCCTGCGGATGCTGGTCGCCGCGCTGGCGATCCTCGCCGTCGCCGGCCCGGTCTGGAACCCGCCGCGCGAGGCCGGGCCGGCACGCGGGCCGATGCTGCTGCTCATCGACAATGGTTTCGGCGCCGCCACCGACTGGCCCGAGCGCGTCGCCGTCTCGGAATCGCGCGTCAATGCGGCTGCCCGCGAAGGCCGCCCGGTCGCGGTCCTCGGCCTCGCCGAGGCGCCGGGCGAAATCGCGCTGTCGGAGCCGCGCGCCGCGCTCGATCGCCTGCGCGCCCTGCCGCTGCAGCCGCATGCGCCCGACCGCGCCTCGCATCTGCCCCGCATCGAGGCCTTCCTGCGCACGGCGCCGGAGGCCGAAATCGTCTGGGTCGCGGACGGCCTCGCCATCGGTGACGAGAGCACCTTCCTCGCAAGGCTGAAGCAGGAGAGCGAGGCGAAACGCCTGTCGATCCACACCAGCCCGGCTGACCAGCTCGCGCTGGCCAACCCCGAAAACCTCGCCGGCGCGCTCAGCGTCAAGGTGCTGCGGCCGATCCCGGCTGCGGCCGCGACCGGCCAGATTCGCGCGCTCGACCTGAAGGGCCTGCCGCTTGGCGAGGCGCCTTTCGTCTTCAACGGCTCCGATCTCCAGACCTCGGCGAAGCTCACCTTGCCGATCGAGGTCCGCAACGCCGTCTCGCGCATCGAGATCGCCGGCGAGCGCTCGTCCGCCGCCGTCGCCCTGCTCGACGACCGCGCAAAACGCCGCCGCGTCGGCATCGTCTCGGGCGCGACCACCGACACCGCCCAGCCGTTGCTCTCGCCGACCTACTACGTCTCGCGCGCGCTCTCGCCCTTCGCCGAGATCCGCGAACCGCGCCAGGGCTCGAACGACCCGATCGGCGAGTTGCTGGCGCAGAACCTCTCGGTCCTGGTGCTGGCCGATATCGGCGCGCTCGACCGCGACACCGTCGGCAAGATCGACGCCTTCATCGCCAGGGGCGGCGTGCTGCTGCGCTTCGCCGGCGCCAGGCTCGCAGCGGCTTCGGACGACCTGACGCCGGTGCGCCTGCGCCGCGGCGGCCGTACGCTCGGCGGCGGCCTGTCCTGGGACGCGCCGCGCAAGCTCGCGCCCTTCACCCGCGAGAGCCCGTTCTTCGGCACGCAGATCAGCGAGGACGTCCGCGTCAACCGCCAGATCCTGGCCGAGCCCGAAGCCGACCTCGCCCGCAAGACCTGGGCGGCGCTGGAGGACGGCACGCCCGTCGTCACCGGCGAACGGCGCGGCGACGGCATGATCGCGATGATGCACGTCACCGCCGACACGACCTGGTCGAACCTGCCGCTGTCCGGCCTCTTCGTCGAGATGCTGCGCAAGATCGTGGCGCTGGCCGGCACCGGCCCGGCCGACCAGCCGGGCGAGAACGCCCGTGTCGAGACGCTCACGCCGACGCGCGTGCTCGACGGGCGCGGCGTCTTCCGCTCGGCCCCGCCGACCGCGCAGCCGGTGGCGCGCAGCTTCACGGGCCGCGCCACGCTCGCCCACCCGCCCGGCATCTACGGCCCCGCCGACGGCTCGCTCGCCGTCAACGCGCTGAACCCGACGGACACGCTCACCGTCATCGACCTCGCCGCGCTCGGCGCGCCGATCCTGCCCGTCGATCGGCCGATCGCGCTCGACATCCGCCCGCAGCTTCTCGTGCTGGCGCTGCTGCTGCTCATCGCCGACACGCTGGCGACCCTCTGGCTCGGCGGCCGCTTCGCCTTCGCCCGCGGCGCCCGACGGGCGGCCCCTGCCGCGTTGCTGCTGGCGCTCGGCTTCGCGCTGGCACTCCCTCCCGAATCCGCCCGCGCCCAGCCGGCGGCGCCGGCCGCCCGCGAGCCGAACCCGGACTCAAAACCGCCGATCCCGCGCGAGCTGCTCGCCAACGGCGCAGTGACGCGGCTCGCCTATGTCGTCACCGGCGACAGGACCGTCGACGACATGTCGAAGGCCGGCATGGCGGGCCTCAACATCGTGCTCGGCGCCCGCACGGCGCTCGAACCGGGCGAGGCCGTCGGCGTCAACGCCGAACGCGACGAGCTCGCCTTCTTCCCGGTGCTGTACTGGCCGATCGTCGCCGGCCGGCCGATCCCCGCTGCGGAGACGCTGCGCAAGGTCGAGGCCTATATGAAGGGCGGCGGCCTCGTCATCTTCGACACCCGCGACGCGCTCTCCGCACGGCCCGGCGCCGGCGCGACGCCCGAGGGCGACCAGCTCCGGCGCATGCTGCAGACGCTCGACATCCCCGAGCTCGAACCGCTGCCGCGCGACCATGTGCTGACCAAGACCTTCTACATCCTCGACAATTTCGTCGGCCGCTACGACACCGGCACGACCTGGGTCGAGATCCTGCCGCCCGCCGCCGAGGATGGCCGCCGCCCGGCGCGCGCCGGCGACAATGTCTCGCCGATCGTGATCACCTCGAACGACCTCGCCGCCGCCTGGGCAACCGGCAAGCGCGGCGAGGCGATGGTGCCGCTCTCGGGCGCCGACCCGCGCCAGCGCGAGATGGCGCTGCGGGCCGGCGTCAACCTCGTGATGTACGCGCTGACCGGCAACTACAAGGCCGACCAGGTCCATGTGCCCGCGCTGCTGGAACGGTTGGGGCAGTGATGGCGCAGTTCAGCATCGTGAACTCGCCCTTCCCATCATGGTCGGGCTTGTCCCGACCATCCACGTCTTCCGGCGTCGAGCGCTACGTCCAAGACGTGGATGCTCGCCACAAGGGCGAGCATGACGGTGCGGACGCCCATCGCACCAACCGGATATCCTGCTGATGTGGAGCCTCTCCTTCGCGCCACTGGTCTCGCTGCCGCTGCTGGTCGGGCTCTGCGTGCTCGCCGCGCTCGCGGCCGGCGCTGCGATCGTGCTCGCGGGCAAGAGCGCCATCCTGCGGGCGCTCGCGCTGACCGTTCTGGCGCTCACGCTGGCCGATCCCTCGCTCGTCTTCGAGGACCGCGAGCCGGTCAAGGACGTCGTCTCGGTGGTGATCGACCGCTCGGGCTCGAGCCGGCTCGCCGACCGCGCCGCGCAGACGCAGGCCGCCCAGGCCGAGATCGAGCGGCAATTGCGCGGCATGGGCAATGTCGAGCCGCGCATCGTCGAGATCCGCGATGCGCAGGGCTCGGGCGACGGCACCCGCCTGTTCGAGGCGCTGGCCGCGAGCCTCGCCGACGTCCCGTCCGAGCGTGTCGCCGGCGCGATCATGGTCACCGACGGCCTCGCCCATGATGCCCCCGCCACCGCCGAAGCGCTCGGCCTGCGCGCGCCGCTGCATGTCCTGACCACCGGCCGCGAGCGCGAGATCGACCGTCGCATCGTGCTGGTCGATTCGCCGCGCTTCGGCATCGTCGGCAAGGACCAGAGCATCCGGCTACGCGTCCTGGAAAAGGGCGGCCCGGGCCGTGCCGGGCTCGTCGTCCGCCGCGACGGCGAGATCATCGCGCGGCGCGAGGTCGTAACCGGCGAGATCGTCCAGGTGCCGGTCAGGATCGACCGCGGCGGGCCGAACGTCGTCGAGATCGAGGCCGCGCCGCTCGAAGGCGAGCTGACGCTCGTCAACAACCGCGCCGTCGTCACCATCGAGGGCGTTCGCGACAAGCTCCGCGTGCTGCTGGTGTCGGGCGAACCGCATCCGGGCGAGCGCACCTGGCGCAACCTGTTGAAGGCCGACGCCAATGTCGACCTCGTCCATTTCACCATCCTCAGGCCCCCGGAGAAGCAGGACGGCACGCCGATCAACGAACTCTCGCTGATCGCCTTCCCGACGCGCGAGCTGTTCCAGGTCAAGATCAAGGAATTCGACCTGATCATCTTCGACCGCTACGCCAACCAGTCGATCCTGCCGCTGGTCTATTTCGACAACATCGTCCGCTATGTCCGCGAGGGCGGGGCGCTGCTAGTCGCGGCAGGTCCCGAATATGCCGGCGCGCAGTCGCTCTCGCGCACGCCGCTCGGCCAGATCCTGCCCGCCCAGCCCGATGGCACCGTCATCGACGAGGCCTATCGTGCCCGCGTCAGCGATCCCGGCAAGCGCCACCCCGTGACCCGCGACCTGCCGGGCTCGGAGGTCGAGCCGCCGCGCTGGGGCGAATGGCTGCGCATGGTCGGCGCCCGCGCCCGCACCGGCTCGGCCGTGATGTCGGGCCCCGGCGAGCGCCCGCTGCTGATGCTGGCGCGCGAGCAGAAGGGCCGCGTCGCACTCTTCCTCTCCGACCATGCCTGGCTCTGGGCGCGGGGCTTCCGCGACGGCGGTCCGCATCTCGACCTGCTGCGCCGGCTCGGCCACTGGCTGATGAAGGAGCCGGAGCTCGAGGAGGAGGCTCTGCGCGCCTCGGCCCGCGGCAGCGTCATCGAGGTCGAGCGCCAGACGCTGGGCGAGACGCCGGCTCCCGTCGTCATCACCGGCCCGGACGGCCAGTCGCGCTCGGTGCCGCTCGAGCCGAGCCGCCCCGGCCTGTTCACGGCGCGCTTCCAGAGCGGCGAGTTCGGCCTGCACCGGATCGCGGCGGAGAACCTCACCGCCTTCGCCAGCGTCGGCCCCGAGAATCCGCGCGAGCTGATGGAGGTGGTCAGCAATCCGGGCGCTCTGCAGGCGCTCGCCGAGGCGACCGGCGGCTCCTCGCGCCGCATCGGCCAGGAGACCGGCTCCGGCGTCACCGTGCCGCGCATCGTGCCGGTCCGTGCCGGCACCGGCTTCTCCGGCGCCGACTGGATCGGGCTTCGCATCAGCGATTCCGGCATCGTGCGCGGCGTCTCGGTCTCGCCGCTCTTCATTGGGCTCATGGGCCTAGCCCTGCTCTTCGGCGCGCTGGTCGCGGGCTGGCTCGGCGAGAGCGGGCGGCGGTTCAAGCGGGTGGGCGAAGGCTGAACCCCTGTCATTCCGGGGCGCCGCGCAAGCGGCGAACCCGGAACCCACGACTAGGCGAGCGCGTCCGACCGGGCATGCCAAAGGGTCGACCCAGTCGTAGGTTCCGGGTTCTCGGCTTCGCCGAGCCCCGGAATGACAGATGTCAGCGGATCGCCGTCACCGCGCCGCACCGCTGCGCCAGCACGCCCTCGACCAGCTCCAGCGCCAGGAACCGCGCCGGATCCGCCGGCCCCGGCAGCACGAGCTGCTCGCGCGGGATCGGCCTGAAGCCGAAGCGGGCGTAATAGGGCGCGTCGCCGATCAGCATGATCAGGTCGTGCCCGACGGAGCGCGCCGCCTCGATCGAGCGGTTCATCAGGGCCGCCCCGATGCCCCTGCCCTCGAAGGCCGGATCGACCGTCAGCGGCCCGAGCATCAGCGCGGGGTGGCCGCCGGCCAGCACCGGCGTCACCTTGATCGAGCCGACCAGGAAGGTGCCGACATGGGCGGCGAAAGAGAGTGCCGGATCGGGCGGCACTCCCTCGCGCAGGCGAAAGGCCGTGCGGGCGAAACGCCCGGGCCCGAAGGCGCGCTCGTGCAGCCGCTCGATCGCGGCGGAATCGACGGGAAGCTCGTGGCGGATGGTCAGGGGCAGCGACGTCATGACGGGCGAAAAACCTGCGACGGGGATCGTGACAACACGGCCGCGCGGCGGCATGCCGGAAGGGCGCGTATCAGCGCGCCGGTCGTCGCAGGGTGGAGAGGCGGTGCCCGTTCGTCATGGCGGCGGCATTTAGCAGAGGGACGGGTGAGCGTCTACGGGACGGAACGGCACCTCAGGCAGCAGCGGCGACGCGCTGCACCTTGATGTCGCTCTCGCGGATACGCGCCTGTGCCAGATCATGCGCAGCCTGCATCCGCAGCAAGGTTTCCGCGCGAAGGCCGAAGGCTTTCTCGAACCGGATCGCCATTTCGGCGGACAATCCAGCGTTGCCGTTCAGAAGGTTGCTCATGGCCTGACGCGTCACGCCCAGCTTTTCCGCCGCGACAGTCACGCTCAGCTCATACGGCTCGACGATCTCCGACCTGAGCCACTCGCCCGGATGAACGGCAAAGCTCGCATGAAGCTTGATGGCCATCAGTGATAATCCTCCAGATCAAGGTCTTCGACAGCGCCGGCTTCGTTGACGCGGAAGGTCATGCGCCAATTCTTCGTCACGGTCAGAGACCAGACGCCCCGCCGATCACCAGTCAATTCATGGGCCCCAAAATTGGGCGGTTTCTGCATTTCACTCGCCGTCTCGATCACCGCCAGGTAGGCCAGCATGTTGCGGAGCCGCCCAACGAGATTTCCCGGCAATCCCTTTGCCTTGCCGGTTTCCGCAAAATTCCGGAGCGCCTTATGGCTTATGCTTTCGATCTCCACGATTGACGTCTACCCGCCAAAGTGTCGCGCGTCAATAGACACTTGACACTACCAGTCGCTGATCGTCGCTTGCCGACCGCCGATCTCCGCCAGCCGCCGCCGCGTCCCCGCCGTCGCCCCCTCCGGCAGCGCATCGAGCGCGAACCACCCCGCCTCCGCGATCTCGCGGTCGGGCTGCTTGATGCCGTCGATCGCGAACGCCCGCACCACGAACACCGCGACATGGTCGCGCGCCGACATCGCCCGGTTGAAGAAGACACCGTGAAGCGCGGGCTCGCCGGTCAGCCGGATGCAGGCCTCCTCGCGCAGTTCCTTCGCCAGCGCCTCGCGCAGCGTCTCGCCGGTCTCGACGCCGCCACCCGGCAGATGCCAGCCGGGCGTATAGGTGTGGCGCACGAGGAAGACGCGGCCGGCTTCGTCGAGGACGGCGGCGCGGACGCCGAGCGTCATCCCGCGCGACAAACGGAAGTAGAGATGCAGCGCGCGCCGCAGCAGGCTGCGCGGCCAGCCGCTCCCGGCCACTTCGTCGGGGTCGCGATTCGTCCGGTTGCCGGTCACGCCTGGTCCAATTCCCAAGCGATCGTTAATTGTCTATGCAATAGACGCATGACAGAGGCTCATTTCCGGTTCCGTTACGTCACAAACGCGCCTCAATGGAGGCAGAGAAGACGGCATCACTGCTGGGGAATTCGTCATGCTGCTCACCTTCATCATCGCTCGCCTGCGCGCCAAGCCTGCCTTCGTCTGGCAGCCCGCTCTGACGCTGACCGATTCGCGGATCGTTTCCGAGCTGACCGGCGCGGCCAACTGAGGCGCTTGCGGCGGCGTCCGGTCGACCACCGGGCGCGATCCGTCGCCTTGCGGCAATCCTTCGCTTGACGGGGCGACCGTCGCGAGGGCAAGCGCTGGGTGGTGTTCAAGCTCGCGCATCTGTCCGATCCGCATCTCGGCCCGCTTGCGGGCTTCTCGCTGCATCATCTCATCGGCAAGCGCGCCACCGGCTATGTCAACTGGCGCCGCAAGCGCCGCCACGCCCATGACATGGACGTGCTGGCGGCGATCGTCGCGGACATCCGCGCGCAAGGCTGCGACCATGTCGCCTGCACCGGCGACGTCTCGCATATCGGACTGCCTGGCGAGTTCCGGACGGCGGTCGATTTCTTGCAGACGCTCGGACCGCGCGAGGCGGTCAGCTTCGTGCCGGGCAACCACGACGCCTATGCCCGCTCCTCGCTGAAGGCGCTGCACAAGCATATCGGCGCCTGGTGCGAGAGCGACGGCGGCGAGCCCGGTTATCCCTGGTATCGCCGGCGCGGCAACGTCGCGCTGGTCGGCATGAACACCGGCATCCCGACGATGCCGCTGATGGCGACCGGCAAGATCGGTCGCAAGCAGACCGCGGCGGCGGAACTCCTGCTCGACAGCGCCCGCGACGAGGGCCTGATCCGCGTCGTCCTGATCCACCACCCGCCCTATGTCGGCGGCGCCCGGCGCTCGCGTGAGCTGGTCGATGCCGCCCGCTTCGAGGCGATGCTGGCGCGAACCGGTGCCGATCTCGTCCTGCACGGCCACAATCACAAATTCTCGCTGGCCTGGCGCGCCGGCGTCGGTCACGACGTGCCGATCGTCGGCGTGCCCTCGGCCTCGATCGGCCCGCTCGGCCATGGCGAGCGCGCGACCTGGCACTTGTTCCGGATCGACGGCGACGCGAAAGCGCCCCACATCACCCTGGAGCAGCGCGGCTTCGAGGCGGACGGCTCGGTGATGCTGCGCCAGCAGATCGCGCTCCGGATGAAGCCGGTGTGACCGTCGCCATTGCGAGCGCAGCGAAGCAACCCGGGGGCAGCAGCGCTCGACATCCCCCTGGATTGCTGCGTCGCTTTGCTTCTCGCAATGACGGTCGGCGCGCTCAGATGCAGCGCCCGCCGTCGACCGCGAGCACCGACCCCGTCACCATCTCCGCCTCGTCGGAGCAGAGGAACAGCGCCGCATTGGCGATGTCCTGCGGCGTCGAGAGCCGGCCCCACGGGATCGTCGCCTTGAACTGCGCCCGCTTCTCGGGCGTGTCCTCGCCCATGAAGGTCGCGAGCAGCGGCGTCTCGCCGGCGACGGGCGCGATCGCGTTGACGCGGATGCGGTCGGGCGCCAGTTCCACCGCCATCGATTTCGAGATCAGGTTCGCGGCGCCTTTGGAGCCGTTGTACCAGGTCAGGCCCGGCCGCGGCCGCACGCCCGCCGTCGAGCCGATGTTGAGGATCACGCCGCCGCCATTGGCCCGGAAATGCGGCACGGTCGCCTTCGCCATCAGGTAGATCGACTTGACGTTGACGTCGAAGACCCGGTCGAACTCCTCCTCGGAAACGTCGAGCATCGGCTGGTTGCGATGGCTGATGCCGGCATTGTTGACGACGATGTCGAGCCGCCCGAACTTCGCGATGGCGCGCACCACCGCCTTGTCGACGCTCTTGCCCTTGCCGACGTCGCAGGTGAGCGCGAAGGCCTTGCGCCCGATCGACTTCGCCGCCTCCTTGGCCTTGTCGCCGTTGATGTCGAGCACCGCGACGCGCGCGCCCTCGCGCACGAAGGTCTCTGCGATGCCGAGGCCGAAGCCCTGCGCCGCGCCGGTGATCAGCGCCGTCTTGCCCTTGAGTCTCATAGAGTTTCCCCGGAATTTTCTGCGCCGCGATCTTTGGGGCGATTGCCCGCCACGGCAAATGCGTTTTCGCGATTGCGCGGATAGGGAAAAGGTATGGCGAAGCGCTACGCTCCGATCTCCTCGCGCAGCATCTCCAGCTCCAGCCAGCGCTCCTCGGCGTCGGCGATCTCGCGGGTCACCTCGTCGAGCCGCGCGCTCGCCTTGGCGAAGAGTTTCGGATCGCGGGCGTAGAGATCGCCCGCCAGCGCCAGGTTGAGTTTCGCCGCCTCGGCCTGCAGCTGCTCGACCTTCCTGGGCAGGGTTTCCAGCGCATGTTTCTCGTTGAAGGAAAGCCTGCGCTTGTTGGCGGTTGCCACCGGCGCCGCCACTGCCGACGTCGCCGGAACCTTGCCCGCTTGCGCCCGCGCCTTCGCCCCAACGCCGCGGCCGCGCTGCGCCAGCATGTCGGTGTAGCCGCCGGCGAATTCGGTCCAGACGCCGTCGCCGTCCGAGATCAGCACCGACGATACGACGCGGTCGATGAAGTCGCGGTCGTGGCTGACCAGCAGAACCGTGCCCTGATAGTCGGCGAGCAGTTCCTGCAGCAGGTCGAGCGTCTCGAGGTCGAGGTCGTTGGTCGGCTCGTCCAGCACCAGCAGGTTCGAAGGCTTGGCGAGCGCGCGCGCCAGCATCAGCCGGCCGCGCTCGCCGCCGGACAGCGCGCCGACCGCCGTGCCGCGCTGGATCGGCTGGAACAGGAAGTCCTTCATGTAGCTGATCACATGACGCGGCGTGCCGCCGACCATGACCTGGTCGGAGCCGCCGCCGGTCAGCGCGTCGCCGAGCGGCGTCGCCGGATCGAGGCTTTCGCGGCGCTGGTCGAGCGTGACCATCTCCAGCGCGACGCCGAGCTTCACCTTGCCTGAATCGGGCTTCAGAGCGCCGGTGAGGAGGTTGATCAGCGTGGTCTTGCCGGCGCCGTTCGGGCCGACGATGCCGATCCGGTCGCCGCGCGCGACGCGCAGCGACAGGTTCTTCACGACGACGTTCGCGCCATAAGCCTTGGCGACGTCGATCGCCTCGATCACCAGCTTTCCGGAGGTCTGGGCCTCGCTCGCCTCCAGCCGGACATTGCCGGTCGCCTGGCGCGCCGTCCGGCGCTGCTCGCGCAGGCCGTGCAGTTCGCCGAGCCGGCGCTGGTTGCGGGTGCGGCGGGCGCTGACGCCATAGCGCAGCCAGTCCTCCTCGCGGGCGATCTTGCGGTCGAGCTTGTGGCGGTCGAGTTCCTCCTGCGCCAGCACCTCGTCGCGCCACGCCTCGAACTCGCCGAAACCGCGATCCATCCGGCGGGTCAGGCCACGGTCGAGCCAGATCGTGGCGCGCGAGAGCGCGGTCAGGAAGCGCCGGTCGTGGCTGATCAGCACCATGGCCGAGCGCAGCGATTTCAGCTCCTGCTCCAGCCACTCGATCACGGGCAGGTCGAGATGGTTGGTCGGCTCGTCGAGCAGCAGGATGTCGGGCTCGGGCGCCAGCACCCGCGCCAGTGCGGCGCGGCGCGACTCGCCGCCCGACATGGTGGCCGGATCTTCCCGGCCGGTGAGGCCGAGCTCGTCGATCAGGTATTGCGCGCGATAGGCGTCGTCGCCCGGCCCGAGCCCCGCCTCGACATAGGCCAGCGCGGTCCTGTAGCCGGTGAAGTCGGGTTCCTGCGGCAGGTAGCGCACGGTCGCGCCGGGCTGGACGAAGCGCTCGGCGGCGTCGGGCTCGACCAGGCCGGCGGCGATCTTGAGCAGCGTCGACTTGCCCGAACCGTTGCGCCCGACCAGGCAGACGCGCTCAGCCGCAGAAACCGCGATCTCGGCCGCCTCCAGCAGCGGCTGTCCGCCGAAGGTGAGCGCGACGTCGCGCAGGTGCAGCAAGGGAGCCATGGACGATCCGGGTTCGGGAATGGCCGGGGGGATAGACCGCGCCGGTCGCGCTGTCACCCCGTCAGGCGCGCAGGAGCCGCCTCAAGCCCGCTGTCGCCGGCTTCTCGAACAGGCGGTGGACGACGAGCGCCGCAAGGACGGCGCCGGTCAGCGCGGCGGCGATGAAGAGCGCCGGCTGGCCGAAGCCGAGCCTGACCGCAACCTCGCGCAAGCCCCGGATGACAAAGGGGTGGACGAGGTAGAGCGCATAGGAGGCGTCGCCGAGGACGGCGAGGATGCGGGTCGGCGTCGAGGGTGGCGCCGCTCGGCGCCCGCCGCAGCCCGCGGCGAGGACGAGGAGGGCCGCAGCCGCGCCGCGCGGAAGGACCGAGGACCAGACGACCGCCGCCTCCGCATCGCCTGCAGCCGCCAGCATGGCGAGGCCGAGCCCGGCGAGGAGGCCGCGCCAAGGCATCGCAAGGTTCAACCCCGCCCGCCGCAACAGCGCGATGCCCATGCCGGCGGCGAATTCGAGCACGATCGGCTGGCCCCAGAAACCGAAGGGCAAAGGCAGCGGTCCCGCGAGTTCCTCCGCAGCGACGAGCCCGGCCAGCAGCAACGTGACGAGCGCCAGGCCGAGCCGTCCCGGCAGCAGCAGGCCGAGCGCGAACAGCCCGTAGAACAGCATCTCGTAGTTCAGCGTCCAGCCGAGCGAAAAGACCGGCTGGGCCCGGCCGACCGTCGAGACCACCGGCCAGAACAGATAGGAGCCGGCGATCTGCGCCAGATCGGGCACGCCAGAATTCAGCGCCGACGGCAGCACGAGCCCGATCAGCAGGAACAGCGTCGTCGCCGCCCAGTAGAGCGGCACGATCCGCGCGAGCCGGCGGCCGAGGAACAGCCGGGCGCCATCCGGCCGGCCGAACAGCCCGGCCGAGGCATGGACCATGATGAAGCCGGAGACGACGAAGAAGATGTCGACGCCGGCCATCCAGGGCAGAATGCCGGAATAGGCGAAGCTGCCGCCCGCTTTGGCCGCGACGACGATCGCGTCGTGCTGGGCGTGATGCACCGCCACCATCAGCGCCGCGACCGCGCGCAGGGCCTGGATGCCGAACAGCGGCGGTTCGCCGCCCGGCGACGGGCTCGCATCGCCGCGGCCGGCAGAGGCAGATGAAGGCGGCGTCATGTCCGGCGCAAGACCACAATCGCCCCGGCGCGTCCAGAGCGATTCCGGCTCTTGCATCGCCGTCCATCATCGATGACAATCGTCTCGTTTAATGGACGAGACGGTCATGGCGGGATCACACAAGCGCGTACGCGGCGGTATCGGCGACAATGGCGGCCCGGCGCTCGACCCGGCCAGGGCGCCGGAACCCGAATCCGGCAAGGGCGAGATCGGCGGCTATTTCGACTGGCGCTTCGCGTCGCGCCGGGCCTGGCGCCGCGGCGGCCCCGAGATCGCGCTCGGCCGGCTCGAGCGCGCCGAAAAGCTCGGTCTGACCTATGAGGAATACACCCTCGAGATCCTGGAACGCTCGCGCCATGTCGGCGAGGCCGATGTCGGCGCGATCAAGGCGAAACGGGCCGAGCGCCGCGCCGCCGGCACCATCGTGGGACAATCGCTGAAAGGCAGGCGGCTGGCGCCGAAGGCCTAAAGTTACGCCGCCCAGAGCCGCGCCGCGTCGTCGAGCCCGAAGCGCTCCGGCTCGGCCGCGATCGCCGCCAGCCCCTGCTCGGCCGCGTCATGCGCGGTGACGACGTGCAGGGCGAATTTCGCCGCGAGGTCCTCCATTGGCGGCTTGCCGGCGAAGACGGCATGGATCGTGGCGCGGTCGGCCAATGGCAGGAGACGCGGCACGATGCCGCCGGCGACATAGACCCCGCCCGTCGCCTTGAAGGCGAGCGCGAGATCGCCCGCGACCCGGGCCAGCAGGCGCCAGAAGCAGACCACCGCCATCAGCGCCATCGGCTCGCCGTCGAGGGCCTGCTTGGTGACGTCGGCGGCGCTGACATCGGCCTCGAGATTGCCGGAGCCGTGGGCCACCGCGCGGTGGAAGCGCACCAGCCCGTCGCCGCTGAGCAGATGCTCGACGGTGAGCCGCGCCACGCCAGCGCTCAACGCCGGCCAGATCTTGACCTCGGTCGGGTCTTCCGGCCCGACGCCGATATGCCCGGCCTCGGTCGGGATCAGCAGGCCGCGGCCGGCCCGCATGACGAGGCCGGCTGTGCCGAAGCCGGTTCCGGGCCCGAGGATGAGCCGCAGGCCCTCCGGCTCGGGCTTGCCGGGGGTGATGGTGTCGAGATCGGCCGGCTTCAACACCGCGAGCGAGGCGGCCAGCGCCTCGAAATCGTTGACCAGCAGCCCCTGCTCCAGCCCCAGTTCCTGCGCCAGCGACGGCCCGTCGAAGCGCCAGTTTGCATTGGTGAGCTGCGCATTCCGGCCGTCGAGCGGGCCGGCGACGGCGAGCACGGCCGAGCGCGGGCGCTGCGACAGCGTCGACAGCACGCTCTCCAGCGCCGCCGCCGGCGTCGGGAACGAACCCGTGCCGATCCGCGCCAGCGGCTCCGGCGGAGCACCGGGCCGCGGCACCAGCGACAGCCGGCAATTGGTGCCGCCGATATCGGCGACGAGAGCCGGGTGGGCGAAGGCGGCCATCACACCGGATCCCGCAGATCCGGCCTTCGCTCGTCGGTCTTGCGGAACTCCGAGAACCAGCCGAGCCCTTCGAGCGTGCCGGCCTGCGGCCGGTATTCGCAGCCGACGAAACCGCCATATCCGAGCCCGTCGAGCTCGGCGAAAAGCGCGGGATAGTCGGGTCCCGAAGCGTCGGGCTCGTGGCGCCCGTTGGCGCGGGCGATCTGGACATGGCCGATCAGCGGGAACAGCGCCCTGAGCTTGCCCGGGACGTCGCCGTGGATCAGCTCGCAATGATACATGTCGAACTGCAGCTTGACGTTCGGCCGGCCGGATTCGCGGACATAAGCCGCCGCCCGCTCGAAATCGTTGAGGAAATAGCCCGGCATGTCCCGGCCATTGATCGGCTCAAGCAGCAAGTCGAGCCCGTGTTCGGCGAGCGCGTCGGCAGCATAGGCGATCGAGGCCCGATAGGCCGCCTGCGCCGCCGGGTCGTCCGGATCGGCATAGCCCGCCATCATGTGCAGGCGCTTGACGCCGGTCTCGCGGGCATAGGGCAGCGCGGCGGCGATTCCCGACCTGAACTCCTCCTCGCGTCCGGGGATCGCGGCCATGCCGCGCTCGCCCTTGGCCCAGTCACCCGGCGGCAGGTTGAACAGCGCCTGCTCGACCTGAGCGCCTGCCCGCGCGAGGCCGACCTGCTCGGGCGTGTGCTCATAGGGGAACAGGAACTCGACCGCCTCGAAACCGGCATCCGACGCCGCCTTGAAGCGGTCGAGGAAGTCCCATTCGGTGAACATCATCGAGAGATTGGCGGCGAAACGCGGCATGAACGGCCTCTGGGCATGGTCGGAATCGGCAGGCTAGCGCGCGGAGCGGCCCGCGTCATGGGCCAACGCCGCGGGGGAGGAATGCGTTCCCCCTGGCATTCCGGGACTTCGCGCAGCGAAAAACCCGGAATGACGGGTCACTTCTTCTCAGGCTTGGGCGGCGGGTTCGGATCGCTCGAAAAATGCCGGAAGACCATGTCGGGCGAGGAGGTGTTGTGGCGCGAATGGGTGGTGCGGCCCATCCAGACGTCCGTCGCCTTCGCGCCCGAGAACGGCATCAGCGCCTCCTCGCGCCAGCCCTTGGCGCCGGGCTCCTTCACCGCGATCCGGGCGACGTCGTTGTTGAACTCCGTGACGTACATCGAGCGCAGCGCCAGGAACCCCTTGCCGCCGGTCACGGGCCGGTCGAGCACGGCGTCGAGCACCATCCGGTTCTCGTCGACGCTGGAGAGCGTCAGCGTGCCGGAGGAGCCGTCCTTGAAGGCGAGCCTGAAGGAGGTCGTCTTCGGATCGAACTCGATCTCGCGAATGTTCACCACCGGGCGGCCGTCCTGCTCGATCGGCCCGAACAGGAAGGACGAGCCATAGGCCGAGGAGGCGAGTTGCGGCGGCGGCATCGGACGGGCGCGCCAGTAGCCATCCTGGGGATAGACCACGAGGAGCTCGTGCGAACGGTCCTTGCCGAGCTTCCAGAGCTGGACGAGGTGCAGCCCTTTCTCGACCCGGTCGCCAACCTTGAAGGTCGTGTCGGCCGGACGCCAGAAGGTCGGGAAGGTGTAGCCGACGAGCCAATACTCGATGCTCTCGTAGAAGGTGACACGCCGCGGCGGCACCGGCGCGGCGAAGGACGGGTCGCCCTTCATGTCGCAATCGGTCCAGTCGGCGTCCCAGTTGTCCCTCAGGAGACCGGCGTTGTAGGCCGGGTGCGCCGCCTCGATCTGGAAGCGCCGGACCTCGGGCGAAAGCGCCTTGATCGTGACGTTGTCCTTCTCGGCGCAGGTCACCGGCTCGGATTCGTTCCTGATCTCGACCGCGATGTCGCCGGGAGCGGCGAAAGCGGGCGGCCAGATCGCCAGGAACGCGATTGTGACGGCGACGAAGCGGAGCAACAGTGGCATGGCGATCCTTGCAAAAGCTTCCTCTAGGATGGGGAACCTGACAGGCGGATGAATGGCGCCGGGACGCCCGACATCCCCGCCGATATAGAACGGGCCACGCGCCCCTGAAAGCGCGTGGCCCATGACCCGCCTCCGCGGATCGTCACGTCAGTCGGCCGCGCTCGCCGCAGGCGGCCGCCCGAGCTTGAACAGGCCCTGCAGCAGAGCCTCCAGCCCCGCGCCCTGCCCCGTCGCGTGCAGGTCGATGCGGCCGACCTTCTCGACCAGCTTTTCGAGCGATTCGAGCTCCTTCAGCCGGACGAGCAGCGGGTTGTCCTCCATCAGCTTGGCCGTGTTCAGCAGGGACCGCGTCGCCGCGGTCTCCTCCTGGCGGCGGATCAGGTTGGCCTTGGCCATCCGCTCCGCCTCCACGACCTTGTTGAGGAGCTCGCGCACCTCGCCCGGCAGGATCACGTCCTTGATGCCGAGCTCGGTGATCTCGACGCCGAAGGCGCCGATACGCTCGCGCACATAGGCCCTGATCTCGCCGTCGATCGCGGCGCGCGCCGACAGGATGTCGTCGAGCGCCCGCGTCGCGATCGCCGCGCGGACCGCGAACTGCACCAGCCGGTACAACGTGGTCTGCAGGTCGTTCGTCGCCGCGCTCAGCCGGCGTGCGTCGAGCACCCGGTAGAACGCGGTCAGCGTCACCCTCAGCGCGATGCGATCCCTGGTCAGGATCTCCTGCGCCGTGATCTCGACCGGCAGCGGCCGCAGATCGACCTTGGCGACCTTCACCGTCCGCCCGACCGCCCAGAAGGCGTGCCGTCCGGACGACAGCTCATCGACGAGCACGCCGTCGACGAAGAGCAGCCCCGCCTCGTGCGCCTCGACCGTCGCGCTCGTCACCAGAGGCGACGCGGCGAGGTTGAGCTTGTCGAGATGGCGCGGCTCGACCCTGAGCGCGGCCTTGACGTCGATCAGCTCGCTCTCGACCCGCGTCACCGCGGTCCAGAACGCCCGAACGCCGAGCGGCGTGACGAAATGCTTCGGCTGGCCGTCGAGCGAGACGATCGCGACCTCGCCCGCCCCGGTCCGCACGACCGAGAGGTTCTTGGCCACGAAGGCCGGATGGCTCCGGGCGAAGACGGCGAGCTGGTCGGCCGGCATCTCGCCGTTGACCACGGAGACGACGTCGACGCTCAGCCGGCGCAGCGGATCGAACAGCACGTGCCGACCCGGCTCGAGCATCCGCTCGAACTTGCCGTCACGCCGCAGCAGGCCGCGCTGGCTCTCGGCGATCGTCGCGATCAGCCGGACAATCTTGCGCTTCATCATCGTCGTCTCCTTCGGTTGGCCGCCCGCGACTCCGTCGCGGGAGGCTCTGTCAGGCCGGCGCGACCCCATCGGTCCCGCCGGCAAAGGCAAAAGGTCGCCGACCCGCTCTTCGACGCCCCACGGCACGGGTCATGGCTTGAGGCCGCCGGTCGCGCGCACGAGCATGGGCGGACCCGTCCCGCCCGGAGGCAGGACGAGCGTCGCGCCATGTCGATGGCGGTCGCAGCGGCCGGTATCCGCCATGACGCGGGGCACCGGATGCGCCTGCCATGGCGGCCCGTCACGGCTGCGCGAGGCAGCGATCGGGAGCGTCACGGCGCGGAAAGCAGGTCGGCTTCCCGGTTGGTCATTCGCGTGGCGTGCGAACGTTTTGGAACGGGGGAGTCGAACCCCCGACAGCAAGATTACAAATCTTGTGCTCTACCCACTGAGCTAGTTCCGTAAGCTGCCCGGGCGGATTCGAACCGCCGACCTCCCGGTCTTTCGGACCGGATGCTCTACCCCTGAGCCACGGACAACAGGTTCGGGACGCGGAACACGCCATCCGCAGAGCGGCACGCGCCTGCCTGGTCTCGGCGAGCCAGAACACGAGGCGTCCAGAACGGAGCGCGGGTCTATGAGGAGGACTGACGTAACGCAAGCCGCAACATCGAGACTGGCGATCACCTTTGATGACGAAATGTAACCTGCAGTTGCGGGTGCCTGTTTTCGGAAGGACTGGACATCGCCCGTCTCCGTTACACGGCGCCCGGTCCCGGCAGGCGGCAATCGGCCGCGTCGCCCGGCTCTGGCCGAAGCGTCGGCCATCGTCAGAATGGCACCGTTCGCCGCGACACCAGTCGCAGGGGCATGGAAACCGTCGAATGCCGAACCTGCTGCTCGCCGCGGCTGCCGTGATGGTCCTGACCGGGCTCGCCCATTCGGTCATCGGCGAGAGGCTGATCTTCAGCCGCCTGCGCGAGGGCGGCATCGTCCCGACGCTGGCCCCCATGCCGCTGAAAGAACGGCATGTCCGCATCCTCTGGGCGAGCTGGCACCTCGTGACGCTGCTGGGCTGGGCGCTGGCCGCGATCCTCGTCCTGCTGCCTTCCAAAGCGCCGGGCGCGCCTGGTGCCGATCCGCTGCTGACGACGATCGTCGTTGCGACCGCGGGCGGATCGGCCCTCGTGCTGTGGGCGACGCGCGGGCGGCATCCGGGCTGGATCGCGCTTCTCGCCGCCGCGATCCTGACCTGGACCGGGAGCTGAGCTCAGGCCGGCCTCGTCCCGTCCAGCACGGCATAGACATCGCCGGAATTCGCGGCATGCGGCAGCTCGCGCAGGAAGGCGCCCATCGCCTCGGCGCTGGACGGCTCGGCCAGTTCCAGCATCTGGCTCTCGCCGAGCGCGATGTTGAAGCGATAGGGCCCGAGCGTTTCCAGCAGCGCGAGGCAGGCCTCCGCGACCTCGCGCTGGATCGTGGTGAACTCGAAGGACAGCGCCGGAACCGGCTTGGTCAGGCCCGCCAGCACATGCGCCTCGAAGCCCTCGACATCGATCTTGATGAAATCGGGCTGGCCGAACAGGGCGATCAGCGCGTCGAGCGTGGTGCTGGGCACTGTGACCTCGCCGTCCCAGACCTGCCCGTCCCAGCCGGCGGCGCCCCTGGCCGCGTCGATGAAGGCCTCCGATGCGGTGGACACCGTCGGGTTGGCGCTGTTCAGCCTGAGCGTGACCGTTCCCTCCCGGTCGCCGCATGCTGCGTGGAGCAGCGAGACCTCGGGATCGCGGCCATGGATCAGCCGTATCGCGCGCGCCGGGCCGGGCTGCGGCTCCAGCGCCACGACGCGGGCGCCGAGCCGGCGGAACGACGAGACCCGGTCGCCGACATGCGCGCCGATGTCGAAGGCGAGACCGCCGGGCTTCACGAACTGGCCGTAGAGCCGGTCCATCGCGGCATTGCGCGCCGCGTCGCCATGATAGATCCGCAAGGACCGCGCGACCGCCCTGGCCGTCCCCTTCGGCGAGACCGGGTTCACGCCGCGGGACCGGCCTGGATGGCGACAAGTTCGACCGGCGTATCGAAATCCTCGGGGATGCCGCAGAGCCCGGTACGGACGAACCATTCGCCCAGCGGCGGCCAGGCCGTCGCCATCGCGAAGGGGATCGCCAGCATATAGCCCGCCGTCAGCGGCAGCGACCAGGCGAGCAGCGCGGGCGACAGGACAGCGAGCGTGCCGAAGAGATAAAGCCCGAACAGGAGATGCGGCCACAGGCCGGCGAAGGCGGTGGCGAAGGACAGCGCATGGGCGTCGCGCGCCTGGCCGTTCCAGCCGATCTTCGCCCGGCCGAAGGCGAGGCCGACCATGAAGAGCGTCGTCCGGAAGGTCGAGACCGCGCCCTGCAGGAAGGCGAACAGCACCTCGATCGCGGACGAAGCGACGAAGCGCAGCGTACCGCCATAGCGTCGTGTGCCGCCTTTGGTCAGCAGGATGTCGGCGAAGCCGGCGAGCTTGGGCGAGAGATACATCGCGAAGAACAGCACGTAGAGGGAAGCCGCCAGCGTCGCCGGATAGTTCGCGATGCCGGCATCCTCGACCGCCTTCAGCGGCAGCAGCGCGATCATCAGCGTCCAGGCCGGCAGGCCGAGGAACATCAGGATCGCCCAGAGCAGCTGGAAGCGGCTCGTGGCCTTGAGGCCCGGCAGATCCAGCAGCTTGAGATATTGCAGGTTGCCGAGGCACCAGCGCAGATCGCGCTTGGCGAAATCGAGCATGGTCGGCGGGTTCTCCTCCCAGCTCCCGGCCTCGACCGGCAGCACCCGGACCTCGTAGCCGGCCCGGCGCATCAGCGTCGCCTCGACCTGGTCGTGGCTCATCACCGCCCCGCCGAGCGGTGGTCCGCCGGGCAGCACCGGCAGATGGCATTCATCGCGGAAGGGCGCGATCCGCACCATGGCGTTGTGGCCCCAGAACGGCCCGCACTCGCCGATCCACCAGGCCGAGCCCATGGTGTAGGGCCGCATGCCGTGGCGCATGCCGAACTGGAAGATGCGTGCAAACGCGGACCGGCTCGGCATGCCGACCACCAGGCTCTGCAGGATGCCGAGCCTGGGATAGGCCTGCATCATGCGCGCGAGCTTGACGATCGCCGGGCCGGACATGACGCTGTCGGCGTCGAGCGGCAGCATCAGCTCGTAAGCACCACCCCAGCGCTCGCAGAAATCGCGGACATTGCCAGCCTTGAAACCGGCATTGTCGCTGCGGCGGCGATAGGTCAGGCGGCCGGGCTCGCCGAGTTCGGCCTCCCAGGCGGCGGCCAGCGCCTCCTCGCGGGCGGCGACGCCGGGATCATTGGTGTCCGAGAGCACGAAATAGTCGAAGCGGGCGCCCTCGCCTGTCGCATCGAGGCTCTGCTTGACGACGCGCAGCCGGGCGAAGGCCCGGGCCGGATCCTCGTTGCGCAGCGTCATCAGCACGGCGGTGCGCAGGGTGAGCGGCGTCGGCACGTCGCCGGCCGCAGCGAAGGGGGCGACCCGCGCGAGCCCGTCCCCGACGCCGTGCAGGAGCCAGAGACCGAGCACAGCGTTCCAGAAGCCGAGCACGGTCCATGGCGCGCCGAAGAGGAAGGCGACGAAGATCGCGATGTCGGCGATCGTCCAGCCGCCGGCCCCGAGCACCTGCGCAAGGCCGAAGAGCAAGGCCGCCAGCGTGGCGAGATTGAGCGCGAGCACCAGCCGGCGCCGCGCGCTCAGGGTCGCTATTGCCTGCAGGCCGGCCGGCGTCAGCGCGCGCGGATCGGCAGCGGCATGGCCGGCCGCCTCTTGCACGCCGGGCTCGAACGTGGTCGGAGCGGGGCTGGAATTCACGGCGGTCTCTGTCATGCGTCGGTCGGCGGCTCGGCGGGAGAAGGAGACGGAAGCGAAATGGCGCAGGACGTAAAGCCGGCAATGCCCCAGGAAGCAACCAGGGTGGACGCAAGCATGACGGCGACCGCGCTCTGGTATGTCGCGCCGCGTGAATGCGCCCTGAACGCCGTCGCCCTGCCGATGCCCGGCCCGGACGACTGCGTGGTGCGGACGCTCTGGAGCGGCGTCAGCCGCGGCACCGAGCGGCTGGTCTGCGAAGGCCGCGTGCCGGTTTGCCAGTACGAGCGCATGCGTGCGCCCTTTCAGGACGGCGCTTTCCCCTTCCCCGTGAAATACGGCTATTGCGCCGTCGGCCACGTCGAGACCGGCCCGGCAGACCTGCTGGGCAGGACGGTGTTCTGCCTGCACCCGCATCAGGACCGCTTCGTCGCGGCCCGCGACCGGCTGACGCCCGTTCCCGATGCGGTGCCGCCGCGCCGCGCCATCCTCGCCGCCAATATGGAGACGGCGCTCAACGCGCATTGGGACGCTGGGACAGGCCCGGCCGACAGGATCGCGGTGGTCGGCGGCGGCGTGCTCGGCCTGCTCGTCGCCTGGCTGGCCGCGCGCCTGCCGGGCGCGGAGGTGACGCTGGTCGACGTCGATCCGCGCCGGGCCGCGCTCGCGAGCCATCTCGGCTTTGGTTTTGTTCTGCCGGCCGAAGCTCCAAGCGACGCCGACATCGTCTTCCACGCCAGCGCGACGGCCGCCGGCCTCGACACGGCGATCGCCTGCGCCGGAGAAGAGGCGCGCATCGTCGAACTGAGCTGGTATGGCGAGGGCGCGGTCGCGGCTCCGCTTGGTGGCGCGTTCCATTCGCGCCGGCTGCAGCTCGTCTCCTCGCAGGTCGGCCAGGTCTCGCCGTCGCGGCGCGCGCGCTGGGATTTTGCAAGACGGGCGCAGGCGGCCATGGCGCTGCTGGCGGACGAGCGGCTCGACGCGCTGATCACCGAAGACATTCCCTTCGCCGAGGCGGCGAGGCGGCTGCCGAAACTGCTCGCGCCCGGCGTGACTGGCCTCACCGCCGCGATTTGCTATGAAGCGGCGCCATGACCGCGCCTCGCACGCATCCCCGCCCGGCCCTCGTTCCGGAGCTCAACATCACCTCGCTGCCCGCGAGCCTCGCCTTCTGGCGCGACCTGCTCGGCTTCCGCATCCTCTACGACCGGCCCGAGCAGGGTTTCGCCGCGGTCGAGCGTGACGGCGTCGAGTTCATGCTGGAGGAATACGATACGGGTCCGGCCGAGCGTCTCGGCATCTGGACGACGGGCGCACGCGAGAAGCCCTACGGGCGTGGCATCAACTTCGAGATCACCGTGGCGGACACCGGCATCCTGCTCGATGCACTGACCAAGGCCGGCTGGCCGATCTTCTTCGGTCCCGAGGAGCGCTGGTACAGGATCAGCGACAGCGAGGAGACCGGCGTGCATCAGTTCCTAGTCCAGGATCCCGACGGTTATCTGCTGCGGCTGTCGCAATCCCTCGGCCGCAGGCCGCTGGCCCCGGCCTGAAAGCGCTCTATTTCGTACCCTCCCAAGGAAGCCCGCATGTTCTCCGTCGAAGTCCGCGACCGCATAATGATCGGCCATTCGCTGCCTGACCCGTTCTTCGGGCCGGCGCAGGCGATGCATGGCGCGACTTTCGTGGTCGATGTCGCCTTCTTCCGCGAGACGCTGACCCGCCAGAACGTCGTCGTCGACATCGGCGCCGCGCTCGACGTGCTCAACAAGACGCTCAAACCGCTGAACTACCAGAACCTCGACGCGCTGCCGCAATTCGCCGGCATGCTGACCACGACCGAGTTCCTCTGCAAGCACATCTTCGACGCGATGGCGGACGCCGCGAAGTCGGGCGCGCTCGGCGAGGACGGCGCCGGCCTCGCCCGCATCCGCGTGACCCTGCACGAGACCGATCTGGCCCGCGCGACCTATGAGGGCGCGCTCGCGTGAGCGGGATCGTCTTCGCCATCCCCGGCGACATAGACCTGCCGACCGGCGGTTATGCCTATGACCGCCGGCTGCTGGCGGAATGGCGCGAGAGTGGCATTGCAGCCGATCACCTCGCCTTGCCTGGCTCCTTCCCCGACCCGACGCCGGAAGACCTCGCCGAGACCGGGCGGCTGATCCTGTCGCAGCCTTTCGATTCCGCACTCCTGATCGACGGTCTCGCCTATGGCGCCTTTCCCGAGAGCATCGCCGCCGGCCTCGCCGGGCGGGTGGTCGCGCTCGTGCATCATCCGCTCGGGCTCGAGACCGAACTGACGCCGGAGCGCGCCGGCGCCCTGCGCAGCGGCGAGGCGGCAGCGCTGCGCTACGCCGCCGCCGTCGTCGTGACGAGCCACGCGACGAAGCGCCTGCTGGCAGCCGAGTTCGGCGTGCCGGACGCGAAGATCACGGTCGCCGAGCCGGGTGTCGACCCGGCGCCGCGCGCCACGGGAGGCGCAGTGGGCGAGCCGCTCGCTCTGCTCGCGGTCGGCTCGATCGTGCCGCGCAAGGGCTACGACGTGCTGGTGTCGGCCCTCGCCGGCCTGCGCGACAGGCCGTGGCGGCTGACCATCATCGGCGCGCCGGACCGCGCGCCCGCGACAGCCGACGCACTGCGCGCCCAGATCGCCGCAAGCGGGCTGCAGGACCGCATCCTGCTCGCCGGCGCCGTCGACGACGCAGCGCTGGCCGAAGCCTACGCCCGCGCCGATCTCTTCGTCATGCCGTCGCGCTACGAAGGTTACGGCATGGTGCTGACCGAGGCGCTGGCGCGCGGGCTGCCGATCCTGTGCACCACCGGCGGGGCGGCGGCCGAGACCGCGCCCGATACCGCCGCGCGCAAGGTTTTGCCCGGCGATGCGAACGCGCTTGCCAAGGCACTGGCCGACCTGATTGATGATGCCGGCGCGCGCCGGGGCATGTCCGACGCCGCCTGGGCTGCGGCCGCCGGCCTGCCGCGCTGGCCCGACACGGCCGCGATCGTCGCTCAGGTCTGCCGGAAGGTGATGTGATGGCCGGTTTCTCGCCCGAATGGCTCGCACTTCGCGAACCGGCCGACCACGCGGCGCGCAATCCGCAATTGCTCGCCGCGGTCGGCGCGCATTTTTCAGGCCGCGGCTCGATCAGCATCGTCGATCTCGGCTGCGGTGCCGGGTCCAATCTGCGCGGCGCCTATGCCGCCCTGCCGGCCCGCCAGCACTGGACTCTGGTCGATTTCGACGCGGGTTTGCTGGCGGCCGCCCGTGCCCGCCTGACGGAATGGGCCGACGAGGCACGCGAGCAGGGCGAGGAACTGGTGCTCGCCAAGGGCGACCGGACGATCACCGTCGACACGCGGCAGGTCGATCTCGACAAGGACCTCGAATGGGTGCTGGGCTGGCAGCCCGATCTCGTCACCGCCGCCGCCCTGTTCGACCTTGCTTCCAAGCGCTTCATCGAGCGCTTCGTCGCGGCGCTGGCGACCCAGCGCATCCCGCTCTACACCGTACTGACCTATGACGGCCGCGAGAGCTGGCGCCCTGCCCATCCGGCCGATGCGCGGATGCTCGCCGCCTTCACCCATCACCAGCGCGGCGACAAGGGGTTCGGCCCGGCCGAAGGCGCGCTCGCGAACGAGACCATGGCCGAGGCCTTCCGCAAATCGGGCTTCGCGGTCTCGACCGCCGACAGCGCCTGGCGGCTCGACGCCGGCCAGTCCGCGCTGATCGGCGAACTCGCCAAAGGCATCGCCGGCGCCGCCGCCGAGACCGGACATCTCGATGCGCAGACGATAGCGGACTGGCTCTCGGCCCGCAGCGAGGGAGCGACGAGCCTGATCGGCCACACCGATCTCTGGGCGCGACCGGTGTGAGGCGTCAGCGCGGCGGCATCATCCGCCGCAGCACGCCGTCCTTGCGGATGAGGTGGTGGTAGAGCGCAGCCCCGATATGGGCGCAGGCGACGGCCGCGAGCAGCAGCGCCAGCGTGCCGTGCAGCGAGAGCACCTTGGCGGCGAGATCCTCGTTGGGCTTGGCCAGCGCCGGCAGCTTGAGCAGGCCGAAGACGTCGAGCGAGGGATAGAGCGAGATGCCGATCCAGCCGAGCAGCGGCACCGCCAGCAGCAGGCCGTAGAGCAGCCAGTGCGTCGCATGCGAGGCCGCCTTGTGCCACCAGAGCAGGCTCGGCTCGTCGGGCGGCGCGCCGCGGCGGAACCGGTAGGCCAGCCGGGCCACGATCAGCCAGAGCAGCAGGAAGCCCGTCAGCTTGTGGCCGCTGTAGAGCCCGTTGGTCAGCCCGTCCCAGACGTTCAGCGTGTTGCCGCGATAGGTCATCCAGAGACCGACCGGTACCATCACGAAGACGACGGCCGCCGTGATCCAGTGGAAAATCCGCGCCGGCTTGCTATATGTCGCGATATCGGCGCCTCCCGATGCGAGCCTTCCGTGATCGTCCATCGTTCAGGCCTCCGTCCCTTGCGGCAGCAGCCGCCAGCGCCATTCATGCGACGTTCAATCTCGTCATCCTACAGCAACGCACGACGGATTGAATGGCTGTATGGCCGGCTGACGAGAAAGTGCTGGCGACGGGAACTGGTCTCGCCGCCGGCACGTTTTGACAAGCGCGTGAACCGCACGATCCGACCGGGTCGTATGGTCGTAGAAGCGATGTTCCTCTGCCGGCTCCCGGCTCAATCTGACGGACCTTTCCATGCCTGAGTCGCGTACGCTCTTCGGCCGCTCGCACGAGGCGGACATCGTGACGGTCGATCGCGCGATCGCCGAGTTCCGCGCCGGCCGTCCCGTGCTGCTGCGCCAAGGCGGCGAGATCGCGCTCGCGCTTTCGGCCGAGCTCGGCGATGCCGGCATGCTGGCGCGGCTCGGCGTGCTGGCGCAGGGCAACGCCCATCTCGTCCTGACGGCGGCGCGGCTGCGCCGCCTCGGCGCCAAGGGCCGCAGCGAGACCGGCATCTTCGCCCTGCCGCAGATCGATCCTGCCCGGATCGAGACGCTCGCCCTGAAAACCGACGCCAAGGTCGACGCCCCCGTCGCCCAGGCCTCCGCGCTCGACAATGCCGGGCTCGAACTTGCCCGTCTCTCTCTCGTCGCTCCCGCCGTCCTGGTCGTGCCGATCGATGCCGGCGCGGTCGCGGGCGAGCCGCTCGTCGAGGTCGCTACGGACGCGGTCGAGGCCTATCGCGGGCTGCAGGCCGCCTCGCTCGCGATCGTCGGCCGCGCTCCCGTGCCGCTCGAAGGCGCGCCGGAGACCGAATTCGTCGTCTTTCGCGGCGGCGAGGGCCTGCGAGACCAGGTCGCGATCATCGTCGGCAAGCCCGATCTGACCCAGCCGGTGCCGGTGCGGCTGCATTCGGCCTGCCTGACCGGTGACCTGTTCGGCTCGCTGAAATGCGATTGCGGCGACCAGCTTCGCGAGACCGTGCAGTGGATGGCGCAAAACGAGGGCGGCGTCCTGCTCTATCTCGACCAGGAAGGCCGCGGCAACGGCATCGCCAACAAGATGCGCGCCTACAAGCTGCAGAGCCAGGGCTGGGACACCTACGACGCCGACGAGGTCCTCGGCTTCGATCTCGACCAGCGTCATTTCGACTTCGCCGCCACCATGCTGAAGCAGCTCGGCGTGACGCGCGTGGTCGCCATGACCAACAACCCGGTCAAGGTCGGCGCCATCAAGGCAGCCGGACTCGAGGTCGCGGCGACGCAGCGCGTCCTCGGCCGGCCCAATGTCCACAATGTCCGCTATCTCGCCTCGAAGCGCGACCGGGCCGGCCACGCCATCGACATGGACGCGCTGATGGCGCGCGCCGCGCCGAAGGATTGATCGCAGCCGCGCGACCGGGCAGGACTGATCCATGTCCGGGCGAAACGCGGTGACGACGATTCCGAGCCTCCCGCGCTGGCCGCTCGCCAGCGTGTCCCTCGTCGTCGTCCTCGCCTGGCTCGCTCTGTCCTGGCCCTGGCTCTCGGGCGCGCTGACGATCCCCTGGGACGCCAAGGCGCATTTCCAGCCGCAGCTCCAGTTCCTCGCCGCGACCTGGCACAAGGGCCTGTCGCCGTTCTGGACGCCTTACGTCTTCTCCGGCTCGCCGCAGGTCGCCGACCCGCAATCGCTGATCTTTTCGCCCTCCTTCGCCCTGATCGCGGCTCTGAACCCGGCACCGAGCTTCCGCTGGGGTGACGGGGCCGTGCTCGGCACGCTGCTCGTGGGCGCGCTCTCGATCGTCGTGATCTTCCGCGACCGAGACTGGCACCCGGCAGGCGCGGTCGTCGCCGCGCTCGCCTTCGCCTTCGGAGCGGCCGCCGCCTGGCGCATCCAGCATGTCGGGCAGGTGCTGAGCCTCGGCTATTTCGCGATCACGCTGATGCTGGTCGCGCGCGCGCTCGAACGCGGCTCGCTGCTCTACGGCTTCGCCGCCGGCGTGGTGGCAGGCTTCATGGTGCTCGGCCGCGACCAGGTCGCGCTGATCGGCGTCTATGTGCTGGCCGGCCTCGTCGTCTCCGCGATCGCGATGGCGCAGAAACCCTGGCCGGCCCTGCGCGGCAGCCTGCCGCCGCTCGTCGCCGGCGCGTTCGGCGCCGTGCTCGTCGCGACGGTCCCGATCCTGCTCACCGCCTTCCTGGCGCAGGAATCGAACCGGCCGGTGATCGACCTCGCCGGCGCCGGGAAGGGCTCGCTGCATCCGGCGGCGCTGCTGACCGGGCTCTTTGCCAATCTCTATGGCGCCGCCGGTCCGCTCGACAATTTCTGGGGCGCACCGAGCCCCGCTTTCGAGGCCCGCTTCGGCGCGCTCGATCTCTATCTCGCCCGCAACATGAGCCAGCTCTATCTCGGGCTGATCCCGATGCTGCTGATCCTCGCGATCGGCATCGTGCGCGGCGCGCTGCTCCGGCGCGAGATCGTGGCGCTGAGCCTCGCCGCGCTCATCGTGCTGGTCTATGCGCTCGGCCGCTACACGCCGGGCTTCCGGCTGCTCTTCATGCTGCCGGGTGTCGATTTCTACCGCCGGCCAGCCGATGCGCTGTTCATCCTCGGGGCGCTGCTCGCGATCCTCGGCGGCTACCTCACCCATCTCGTCATGACCGACGACGCGCCTCCGGCACGGCCCTGGCACCATGCCGCGACCGCCGCGATCCTGCTCGGTGCGCTCGGCCTCGCCCTCTGGCTCGCCTCAACGGTCGGGCGGCTGCATGTCGCCGCGGTTCCACTCGCGACCAGCCTGCTCTGCGCCGTGCTTTCGCTCGGCGCGCTGGCGGCGGCGCGCGGTCTCGCCCTTCGCGGCTCCGGCCTGGCAGCCGCGATCGTGCTCGCCGCGACGCTGACGATCGATCTCTCGGTCAACAACGGCCCGAGCGAATCCACCGCCCTGCCTTCGGCGATGTACGACGTGCTGCGGCCCGACAGCGGCAACGACACCATCGCATTGCTCAAGCGCGAGACCGCGCGCACCGCCGCTCCCGACCGGCGCGACCGCATCGAACTCGCCGGCATCGACTTCCACTGGCCGAATGCGAGCCTCGTCCACGAACTGGACAACACGCTGGGCTACAACCCGTTGCGCCTCGGCCTCTACAGCAAGGCGACCGGCGCCGAGGACCATGTCGCCCTGCCCGATCAGCGCAGGTTCTCGGCGCTGATGCCGGGCTATCGCTCGCTGCTGGCCGACACGCTGGGACTGCGCTTCATCGCGACCGGCGTGCCCGCCGAAGAGATCGACAAGCGCCTGCGGCCCGGCGACCTCGTCCAGATCGCCAGGACGAAAGACGCATATGTCTACGAGAACCCGCGCGCTTTGCCGCGGGTCCTGCTGGTGACGAAAGCCGAGAAAGCCGATTTCGACGCGATCCTGACGAGCGGGCAATGGCCGCAGGGCTTCGACCCGAAGGCAGCCGTCCTGCTCGACCGCGACCCGCCGCCGGTCCCGACCGGCCCGGCCCAGCCCGGCTCGGTCGTCATCGCCGACTACGGCACCACCGAGGTTTTGCTGAAGGTCGACGCCCCGCGTGGCGGCTTCGTCGTGCTGAACGACGTCTGGCACCATTGGTGGCAGGTCGAGATCGACGGCAAGCCGGCCGAGCTCCTGCGCGCGAACCTGCTGTTCCGGGCGGTGGCGGTGCCGCCGGGCCGCTCGACGGTGCGCTTCGTGTTCCGGCCGCTGCGGGGGCTGTTCGACGATGTCGGGAGGCGGTTGCGGGCGGCGCGGCCAAGCCCTCCCGCCTGAAGAGTCAGGCCAACGCCGCCATCGCCGCCAGCGGCTTCGCCTTCTGCCCGGCCAGCACCTTCGCCACCCCCTCCGGATCGACCGCCCCGTCGCGGATCGTCTCCTCGCGATGGATGCCGCCGGCGATGAACAGGCTGTCGAAGCCCATCATCTGCGCGCCGGCGAGATCGGTGCGGACCGCGTCGCCGATCACCAGGACCTTGGCCGGATCGACCTCACGCCCACCGCGTGCCTCGCGCGCCGCCGCGAGCGTGAGATCATAGGCCGGCCGATAGGGCTTTCCGGCATAGGCGACGCTGCCGCCGAACTCCTCATAGATCAGCGCCAGCGAGCCGGCGCAGGGCAGGAGGTCCTCGCCGACATGGACGACGAGATCGGGATTGCCGCAGATGAACGGCAGGCCACGGTCTGCGAAGCGCTGGAGCAGCGGCCGGTACTGCTCCGGCGTCTCGGTGCGGTAGTCGTAGAGTTCGGTCGCGACGACGAGGTCGGCCGCCTCTTCGCCGACCAGCGTGACATGCGTGCCCTGGAACAGCGCCTTGTCGGACTGCCAGCCGATATGGAAGACCTTGTCGTGATGGCTCTCGACGATGAGGGCGCGCGTGACGTCGCCGGAGGTGACGAGCCGGTCCCAGCAACCGCGCGGCACGCGTTTCTTCGCGATCGTGCCTTCGACCTGCTCCGACGGCCCCGGCGCGTTCGAGAGCAGCACGACCGTGCCGCCACCCTCGCGGAAGCGTGTCAGTGCCGCGCAGGCCGGCTCCAGCGCCCAGAGCCCGTCATGGACCACGCCCCAGACGTCGCTGATCACGACCTCGTAGCGGGCGAGCAGTGCGCCCGCCTCCTGCAGGATCTCGACGCTCATCAGCGGGCCGCCTTCGCCGCTGTCCCGGCACGTTCTTGGACTATCCTGGCCTCGACGTCCGCCCGGCGCGGCAGCGGCGCGACCGCGCCGTATCCTTGCGTCGAGAGCGCCGCGGCGACATTGGCGTAGGCGCCTGCCGCGAAGGCGTCGCCGGTGCGGATGTATTCGGCCAGAAAGGCGCCGTCATAGCAGTCGCCGGCGCCGGTCGCGTCGATCGCCTCGACCTTGATCGGCACCAGCCGCTCGCGCCGCTCGGGCGTTGCCACGAGCGAGCCCTCATGGCCAAGCGTCAGCGCCACGACCCTGGCGCCGAGCCCCAGATAGAGGTCGACGATCGCGTCGGGTGCGGTCAGCCCGGTGAGCAGCGTCGCGTCGTCGAGGCCGGGCAGCACGATGTCGGCCATGGCGCAGGCGGCCTGGATGATCGCCCGGGCGCGCGTCAGCGGCCAGAGCTTCAGGCGCAGATTGGTGTCGTAGGCGGTCAGCACCCCGGCTTCGCGCGCCATGGCGAAGGCCTCGAACACCGCATCGCAGGCGCTGGCCGAAATCGCCTGGCTGATGCCGGACGCCTGGACGATCTTCGCCGAGCGGATCGCCTCCTGCGGCAGGTCGCGCGGCCCCGTCAGGCTCGCGGCGGAGCCGGCGCGCAGATAGGAGAAGACATGGCCGGAGGCACCGTGATCGACGAAATAGAGCCCGGTCGGCGCACTCGGATGGGTCGAAACATGGCTATCGTCGACGCCTTCCTGCGCCCAGAGTGCCCGAAAAGACCGGCCGGCGGCATCTTCTCCGAGCGCGCCGTGATAGGCGACGCGGGCGCCCTGGCGCGCCGCGGCGACGGCGCAGTTCGAGGTGTCGCCGCCATGGCCGAACTGGAAGGCACCGGACTCGGCCCGCGTCGCGTTGAATTCGCCCAGCGGCTCGCCGATGCAGAGAAGATCGAACGTCCTGTCGGTCACGGCGGAAACCATCTCGGAGCGCGGCAAGGCGCGGGCGCGCCTTCCTAGAGCATTTTCGAGCGAAGTGGACACCGGTTCGCGTGAAGAAAATGCGGCAAAACAAAAATCTGGAGCATGACGGCGCCGGCCGGAAGCGCGATCGACGCTACTCCGCCGCCTCCTGCTTGGGCGACATCGTCATCAGCCGCTCGGCGATGCGCACGATCTCCTGGCGCAGGGCCGCATTCGCGTCGTTGGCCGGCGCCACCGGCGAGCCCTCGCTGCGCTTGCCGCTGAGGCGTTCCGTCCTCGCCTCGCTCAGCGCTCCCTGCAGCACCATGATCTCGGCATGCAGGGTCTCGAGACGCTCGTCGCGCCCGCGCAGGTCCTCGCGCATCGCCCTCACCTCCTCGCCATGCGCCCGTTCGGCCGCCAGCCTCGCTTCGGTGGCGGCGGCCAGCGCCGTCTCGCCTGCCGCAAGACGCTGGGAGAGCTCGTCGCGCTTGCCTTCGAGCACGAGCTGCTGCGTCCGGCTCTCGACCTGGGCGAGCCGAAGCGCGTCGACCTCCGTCCGCAGGGTCGACAGCTCCTGGTCGCGGCTCGCCAGCACGCCCTGCAGGCGTCCGAGCGTGCCGCGCTCGCGGTCGAGCTCGGCCGAGCGGGCATCGAGATCGGCGCCGGTGCCCGTCAGCGCCGCGCGCGTTTCCGCGAGGCTGTGTTCCAGCGCGGCGAGATCGGCCACGCGCTTGTCGAGGGTCGCGGCCGTCCCGGCATGATCAGCGACCTCGGCTGCCAGCCGCTCGCGGGTCTCGCCCAGTTCGGCCCCGAGCCGGGCGCCCTCTGCCTCGAGACCGGCGATCCGGCCGTCGCGCTCGGCGAGGCCGCGCTCGCGTTCCGCGATCGCCATGTCGCGCCGGCCGACCTCCTGCATCGCGGTGGCCTTCGCGGCGAAACCGCGCGCTGCCTCCTGCTCCAGCCCCCGGGCGCGCAAGGCGAGCTCGGCCCGGAGGTGGTCGCGGTCGGCGGCGATCTCGGCGAGCGACAGCGGGAACGCCGCCTCGGCCCGCTTGCGCGCCAGCCGCTCGGCCCGGCGCGACAGGGCGGGAACGCAGGCGAGCGCGATCAGCGTCGCCGCCAGGAAGCCGAGCATGACGAGCATGATGGCTTCGATCACAGGATCAGCGCTCCGCAACGGGACAAGGTCGGCAACACGAAACTGCCATGCCGGAGCGCGTCTGACCAGCGCTGCCGGTCAGAACGGGTTCCAGGTCGCCTGCGGCGTGAATTTGAGGTAGCCGATATTGATGCCGAGGCGCCAGCCGACGCCGGTGCGGATCGGCACCACCATCACGCCCTCGGCGGCGAGCGCCGTGAAACCGAAGCCGCCGATGAAATAGACCGAGCCGTCGACGCCGACGAAACGCTGGTAGAGCGCCTCGACCGTCGGCAGGCCGTAGACCAGCATCATCGTGCGTGCGCCGTCGCCGCCGAAGTCGAAGCCGAGCGAGGGCCCCTGCCAGAAGACGCGGCGGTCACCGGCATTGCGCGTGAACATCGTGCCCTCACCATAGCGCAGGCCGCCGACGAAGGCGCCCGACGCCTCCTGGCCGAGGACGTAGCCGTTCGGCTCGCCCCAGCGGCGCACCGCCTCCTCGATCGTCAGCGCGAGCCCGCGCGAGACGCTGCCGAAGAACTGATGGCCTGAACCGACCAGCTCGTTCTGGCTGAAGGAGCGGTTCTGGTCGTAGTTGTTCTGCTGGGCGAGCACCGGGGCAGCCGGAAGGCCGAGCCCGGCAGCAGCCGAAAGCGCGAGGCCGCCAGTGACGAAGTTGCGGCGGGTCTGGATCATCGGATCATGTCTCCGGAAAAGGGCGACGGCCACGCGGTCGGGGGCAGGCCGGAACGGAAGGGTTGCCGTCCCGGCACAGGGACGAGCGGCAAGCGCAGAGCAGGCTCGCTCGCCGGCACCCGAATCACGACGCCACGCAAATCAGCACCATCTCGGTAACCGATTGGATACCCCGCAACAGTATCCAACAGGTGAAGATTCCAGTGCCGGGCGGCACAGGGAACAGCAGGCTTCGAGGATTTGGCGTGATGAAGGCGCAAGCGTGGCGGCCTTGGGTGTCGATTGCGGCCGCGGCGCTGGCCGTGGCCTTGGTCGTCTCGCCTGCCGCAGCTGCAAACCCGGCAAAGTCCGCCGTCGCGCAGCCCTTCTCGCCCGGCCTGCCGGACGGCCTGCCCGAGCTGCCGCGGCTCGGCGAGGTGATGCAGCGCGACCTGCAGTCGGGGCTGGCGCTCAACGGCTTCGATCCGGTCGCCTATCAGCTCGCCGAACGTGCCGTCGCCGGACGGGCCGAATTCGAGCTCGATCATCGCGGCGTGGTCTGGCGCTTCGCCTCCGCCGCCAATCGCGAGGCCTTCCGCGATGCGCCGGAGGCCTATGAGCCGGCCTTCGCCGGGTTCGACGCCTCGGGCGTCGCCAACGGCGTCGCGGTCGAGACCGACCCGCGCCAGTTCGCCGTGATCGGCAGCCGGCTCTTCCTGTTCCGGACCCGGGAGAACCGCGACGCCTTCGTCGCCGACAGAGCCCGCCGGCAGATGGCGGAAGCGCGCTGGAGCGAGGTCTACCAGACGATCGCGCGCTGACCGGCGATCAGGCGAGGGCCTTCGCCGCGGCGATCGCGCTCCGCGCCAGCGTTTCGCTGCTCGCCGCCACGAAAGGCGGATTGCGGTAGTTCCGCTCGCTGGCGCCGTAGCGCGGCAGGCTGCCGTCGAGCCCGAGCACGACGCCTCCCGCAGCAGCGAGGATCGCGTCGCCGGCGGCGATGTCCCATTCCATCGTCTGGCCGCCGCGCACATGCAGGTCAGCCTCGCCGGCCGCGATCAGGCCGAACTTGACCGCGGAGGAGACCGGCCGCCTGCCGCTCGCGCCGAGCGCATCGGCGACGCCCTCGCTCAGCCCGTCGCCATGGAACCGGCTGACCAGCGTCGCCGGCCCGTCGGCCGGCAGGGCGCGCACCGCGATCGCCTCCGGCGCCCCTTGGGCCGAGCCGTCATCGGCCAGCCTCTGCCGGAAGGCATGCTCGCCGGCGAACCAGAGCTCGCGCAGCAGCGGCGCGGCGATGGCGCCGGCGATCGGCCGCCCGGCCTGCACGAGCGCGATCGCCACGCAGTAGCTGTCGCCGTCGGCGAGGAATTCGCGGGTGCCGTCGAGCGGATCGAGCAGGATGAAGACGGGCCCGGGCGCCACGTCCTCGGCGCTCTCCTCGCTGATCACCGGGATATGAGGCAGCAGCTGCGCCAGCACCCGTTTGGCGGCGTGGTCGGCCGCCAGATCGGCCGAGCAGACCGGCGAGCCGTCGGGCTTGACCTTGGCGTCGCGGGCGGCGCGCAGCCGCAGCAACGCCGCCGCACCGCCGCAGGCGGCCTGCGCCAGGCAGCGGGCGAGGCCGTCGCGGTCGTCGAGACCGGGGGCAGGCTGGTGCGTCATCGCGCTTGCAGGTCCGTCGCGAGCCTGATCAAGGTTAACCCCATGCAAACCAGGATGGCACCATATCTTGGCGCGACGGTGTCCCGCATGCAGCGGACGCCCCGCACCGCCGACTCCGGGACAGAAACGCCATGACCGCCATCTCGCTCGAGCCGCTCGACCTGGCCGCGCTCCTCTGCAGCCGTGTCTGCCACGACGTGATCAGCCCGGTGGGCGCGATTGTCAACGCGCTGGAGGTCCTGGAGGAGGACGATCCCTCGATGCGCGACTTCGCGCTGGAGCTGATCAAGAAGAGCGCGCGCAACGCCTCGTCGCGGCTGCAATTCGCCCGTCTCGCCTTCGGCGCCGCCGGTTCGGCCGGTGCGATGATCGATCTCGGCGACGCCGGCAACGTCGCCAACGGCTTCCTCAACGACGAGAAGCTCTCGCTCGACTGGGAGGCGCCGCGCGCGCTCCTGCCGAAGAACCAGGTCAAGCTCGTGCTGAACCTGCTGGTTCTCGCGACGCAGGCGGTGCCGCGCGGCGGCAAGCTGACGGCGCGGACCACCGTCGAGGGCGAGCAGGGCCGTTTCGAGATCACCGCGACCGGCTCGCATGCCCGCATCCCGCCTCATGTCGAGGAGCTGATCGCCGGCCATTCGGAGACCGGCAGCATCGATGCCCATGCCGTGCAGCCGGTCTATACCGGCATGGTCGCGCGCGCCGCCGGCATGGCGATCCGCTTCGCGATCGAGGGCGACACGGTCTCGATCGTCGCCGAAAAGGCCGCCTGAGCGCCGCTGCCGTCGCGCCCGGCGGAATCGTCGCCGAGGCGGCCCGATCTCAACCGATCATAAACCCTTCTGCTGCTTAGATCGGGCTGGTGTTCCGCGTAATCGATGGCCTCGGACATGGATGAGCTGCTGCAAGAGTTCCTGAACGAGACCGGCGAGAACATCGACACGGTCGATCGGGAACTCGTGCGCTTCGAGCAGGATCCCAACGACCGCGAGATCCTGCGCACGATCTTCCGGCTGGTGCACACGGTGAAGGGCACCTGCGGCTTCATCGGCCTGCCCCGGCTCGAAGCCCTGACCCACGCCGCCGAATCCGTGATCGGCCAGTTCCGCGACGGCGCGAGCGTCAGCGCCATCGCGGTCACGGCCGTGCTGGAGACGATCGATCGCATCAAGGAGATCCTGGCCGAGCTCGCCGAGAAGGGCGAGGAGCCGGCCGGCAGCGACGAGACCCTGATCGGCGAACTTCGCGCGCTGGCCGACCAGGCGAAATCGGAACTGGCGCAGTCACAGCCGGCTCCGGAGCCCGGCACCGACCCGGTCGCGGCCTATCTCGCCCGCCATGGCGCGACCGCGGCCGAGATCGAGGACGGGCTCGACCTCGTCTTCCGCAGCGCGCCCGGGCCGGAACGCGGCCCCGACGGCCGCATCGGCACGCCGCCGGCCGCGATGCCCGTCAGCACTGAGACCGCCGCGCCGGCCGACGACCACGCCCCGCGCGACGCCCGACCCGCGACCGGCGCAGCGACCTTGCGCGTCGCCGTCGACACCATCGAGCATCTGATGACGATGGTGTCGGAGCTCGTCCTGACCCGCAACCAGCTGCTCGAAATCTCGCGCCGGCAGGACGATCCCGGCCTCAAGGCGCCGTTGCAGCGGCTCTCGCTGATCACCGCCGAGCTGCAGGACGGCGTGATGAAGACGCGGATGCAGCCGATCGGCAACGCCTGGTCGAAGCTGCCGCGCATCGTCCGCGACCTCGGGGCCGAGCTCGGCAAGCGCATCGAGCTGGTGATGGAGGGTGCCGAGACCGAGCTCGACCGGCAGGTGCTCGACCTGATCAAGGATCCGCTCACCCATATGGTGCGCAACTGCGCCGACCATGCGATCGAGCCGCCGGAGGCCCGCCTCGCCGCCGGCAAGCCCGCCTATGGCACGATCCGGCTCGCCGCCTTCCACGAGGGCGGCTCGGTCACCATCCTCGTCGCCGACGACGGCAAGGGCCTCGACATCGCCCGCATCCGGCGCAAGGCGATCGCGCAGGGGCTGGCCTCCGAGGCCGAGATCGAGCGCATGGGCGAGCGCGAGCTGGCCCGCTTCATCTTCCACCCCGGCTTCTCGACCGCCGAAAGCGTCACGGCCGTCTCCGGCCGCGGCGTCGGCATGGATGTGGTCAAGGTTAATGTCGACCAGATCGGCGGCATGATCGACATCGCCAGCACGGCCGGCCAGGGCACGACCATCACCATCAAAATCCCGCTGACGCTCGCCATCGTCTCGGCACTGATCGTCGCGGCGGGCCAGCAGCGCCTCGCCATCCCGCAGATCGTGGTGCGCGAACTGGTGCGGGTGAAGGCCGATGCCGAGCATCGCGTCGAGCGCATCAACGGTGCGCCGGTCCTGCGCCTGCGCGAGCGCCTGTTGCCGATCATCGCGCTCGCCGGCCTGATGGGCGCCAAGGACGCCGCGATCGAGGACGGCTTCATCGTCGTCACCCAGATCGGCGAGCGCCAGTTCGGCATCCTGGTCGACAGCGTCTTCCACACCGAGGAAATCGTCGTCAAACCGATGTCGACGAAGCTCCGGCACATCCCGCTGTTCTCGGGCAACACCATCCTGGGCGACGGCGCCGTGGTGCTGATCGTCGATCCCAACGGCATCGCGCGCCTCGTCGGCGCCGGCGCCTCGGCCGACCTGATGCGGGCGGAGAGCTCGGCGCAGGCGCAGGCGCCGCTGCGCGAGGCCACCACCATGCTGGTCTTCCGGGCGGGCGAAAGCGGCGTCAAGGCCGTGCCGCTCTCGCTCGTCACCCGGCTCGAGGAGGTCGAGGCGAGCGAGTTCCAGACCAGCGGCGGGCGCGTGCTGCTGCATTATCGCGGCCGGCTGATGCCGGTCGTCCCGGTCGGCGAGGCGACGATCCGCAGCGAGGGCCTGCAGCCGCTCGTGATCGTCTCCGACGGCGAGCTGACGCTGGGTCTCGCGGTCGATGCCATCATCGACATCGTCGAGGAGACGCTCGACGTCGAGCTCGAGGCGACGCAGGACCGCGGCGTGATCGGCTCCGCCGTGATCCGCGGCCGCGCCACCGACATCCTCGACCTCGCCCATTATCTGCCCAAGGCCGATCCGTCCTGGCTCGGCACCCGCCGGGCCGAGGCTCCGGCCTCGACCGCGCGCGTCCTGCTGGTCGAGCCGTCCGAATTCCTGCGCGAGATGCTGAGCCCCGTGCTCAAGGCGTCGGGCCAGGCCATCGCCTTCACCGGCGATTTCGGAGCCGCAGGCCGGCTCGCGGCCGAGACCGACGTCGCCACGGTGCTGATCGACCTCGATCGCGACCAGGAGGCCGCCTACGCCTTCGCCGCCGCACTGCGCGCCGGCGCGACGGGCGAGCAGGTCCGCATCATCGGCCTGACCTCGCTCGCGACGCCGGAGACCCATCTACGCGCGGCCAAGGCCCGGCTCGACGAGATCGTCGGCAAGTTCGATCGCCGCGCGATCCTGGCCGAGCTGGCCGAGCGCAAATCGATGATGAGGCAGGCGGCATGAGCGCGCGGCAGCCCGTCCAGAGCGCGGCCGTGGCCGGCCCGTCCGCCTATGGCGGATCGCTCGACTACGTCACCGTCACCATCGGCGACCAGCTGCTCGGCCTGCCGATCGGCCGCGTCCACGACGTCTTCATCGCGACGCGGATCACGCCGGTGCCGCGCGCGCCATCCGAGATCGTCGGCCTGCTCAACCTGCGCGGCCGCGTCGTCACCGCGATCTGCCTGCGCAAGCGGCTCGGCCGGCAGCCCGATCTTTCCGGACATTGCGACGAGGATTGCGAGCTCGTCGCCGTCGGCATCGACCATGGCGGCGAGGCCTATGCCCTGATCGTCGATGCGGTCGGCGAGGTGATGCGCCTCGAGCAGTCGACCTTCGAGCCGGTGCCGGTGCATCTCGACCAGAGCTGGACCGCGCTGGCGGCCGGCATCCACCGCCTCGACGAGCGCCTGCTCGTCGTCCTCGATGTCGACGCCGTCCTCAAACTCGACCTTTCCGCGGCAGCCTGATCCGCGAAGACCGACTGGAGAAGACCCATGAAATACTGCCTCGTCGTCGACGACTCCGCCGTGATCCGCAAGGTCGCGCGCCGCATCCTGGAAGGGCTGCAGTTCCGCATCGCCGAGGCCGAGGACGGCGCCCGCGCCATCGACGCCTGCAAGGGCGAGATGCCCGATGCCGTGCTGCTCGACTGGAACATGCCGATCATGGACGGCTACGACTTCCTGCGCACGCTGCGCCAGATGCCGGGCGGCAAGCGCCCCAAGGTGGTGTTCTGCACCACCGAGAACGACATCGCCCACATCGCACGCGCGATGCATGCCGGCGCCGACGAATACATCATGAAGCCGTTCGACAAGGAGATCGTCGCCTCGAAATTCCATCAGGTCGGCCTGCTCTGAGCCGTCGTCTCGGGCGCCCGGCGCGCCCGTCGAACCGAGGAAGAGCCGTGGCCGTGACATGCCGCTGATCCCTGCTCAGGCCACGACGGCCCTGCGACCGAAGACGGTCGTGATCGCCGACGATTCGGTCGTCGTGCGCGGCCTGTTCGCGCGCTGGCTCGGCGAGAGCGGCCAGTTCCATGTCGTCGCGGTCGCCGGCGACGGCGAGACCGCGGTCGCCCATGCCGGCCGGTTCCGGCCCGACGTCATGGTGCTCGATCTCGACATGCCCGGCGTCGGCGGGGCGGAGGCGCTGCCGCACATCCTGAAGGAGAGCCCGCGCACCGGCATCCTGCTGGCGACGACGCTGACCGAGCGCAACACCCAGATCGCGCTCGAATGCATGACCCGGGGCGCGCTCGACGTGCTCTCGAAGCCGGACAGCCGCAGCGGCCTCACCCTCTCGCTCGATTTCCGCAGCGAATTCCTGCTGAAGCTCGCCAACATCGCCCATGCCCAGCCGCGACCGGGCGCATTGCCGCTCGAGATCGACCACGACCATGCCCCGGCCGGCCCGGTCAGCCTGAAGCATCTCGTCTCGGTGATGCCGCGCTATCTGCTGATCGGCGCCTCGACCGGCGGCCCCCGCGCCGTCGCCAAGGTGCTGCAGGACGTCGGCGGAGCGCTCGGCGACCTGACGACGCTGGTCGTCCAGCACATGCCGCCGTTGTTCACCGCCTCCTTCGCCGAGCAGGTCGCGGCGCAGATCGGCATGCCGACGCGCGAGCCCTTCGACGGCGAAAGGCTGGCGCGCGGCACCGTCTACATCGCGCCCGGCGGACGCCATCTCGGCATCGACCGCAAGCTTGGCCATCTCGTCGCCGCGATCAGCGACGGGCCGCCCGTCCGCTTCTGCCGACCGGCCGTCGACGTGCTCTTCACCGACGGCGCCCGCCATCTCGGCGCGGCCGCGCTCGGGCTCGTCCTGACCGGCATGGGCAGCGACGGCACCGAGGGTGCGGGCGCGCTGCGCCGCGCCGGCGCGGCCGTGATCGCCCAGGACGAGCTTTCGAGCACGATCTGGGGCATGCCGGGCTCCGTCGTGCGGGCCCGCCATGCCAGCGCCGTGGTGTCGCTCGACGCCATCGGCCCGGCGATCCGCAGCCTCCTGCGCGGAGGCGGGCCGGCATGACCGAGGCCGATTTCGAGTTCCTGCGCAGCCTGCTGCATCAGCGCTCCGGCCTGTCGCTCGGCCAGGACAAGCGCTATCTCGTCGAAAGCCGGCTCGGCATGCTCTGCCGCAAGCGCGGCATCGAGAGCCTGGAGGCGCTGATCGACCAGTTGCGGCAGGGCCGCGATTCCGTCCTCGAACACGCCGTCGTCGAGGCGATGACGACGAACGAGACCCTGTTCTTCCGCGACCGCTCGCCCTTCGACCTGTTCCGCGACGTCGTGCTGCCGGAGAAGCTCGCCGCCAACGCCGCCAGCCGGAGCTTGCGGATCTGGTGCGCCGCGGTCTCGACCGGCCAGGAGGCATATTCGCTCGCCATGGTGCTCGACGACATGGCGGCGCGCCTCGTCGGCTGGAAGGTCGAGATCCTCGGCACCGACATCTCCGCCGATGTTCTCGAACGGGCCCGTGCCGGCAGCTACAGCCAGTTCGAGGTCCAGCGCGGCCTGCCGATCCAGATGCTCCTGCGCCATTTCCAGCAGGACGGCGACAAATGGCAGGTCGGCCAGCGCATCCGCGACATGGTCGAGCTGCGCCAGCACAACCTGCTCGATCCGAACGCGCATTTCGGCCAGTTCGATGTGATCCTCTGCCGCAACGTGCTGATCTATTTCGACGTGCCGACCAAGGCGAAGGTGATGGGTTCGCTGGCACAGCGGCTGACGACCGACGGCATCTTCATGCTCGGCGCCGCCGAGACCGTGATCGGCATCACCACCACGATCGTGCCCGACAAGAACCATCGCGGGCTCTATCGTGAGAGCCGCTCGGTGCAGGCGCAGGCCGGCAGCCTCGGGCTGCCCTTCGACCGGACTCGGGTGCCGGCGCTGGGTGCCGTCAGGGGCTGAGCCGGCGTCAAAGCCGCCGCAGGACGGCGATTCGCTCCCAGATCAGCGGCGTGTCGTCGTCGAGAACAACGCCATGGGCGGCGGCATCGGCAAGGTACCAGGCTCCGATGACGCGCCGCCACCAGTCCAGGCTGCGCTCGCCCTCGCCATAGGCCGACGCGCGCGCCGCATCGACCTCGCCGAAGCGGATGATCTCGACGCCCGCGGTCTCGACGATCGCCAGCGCGCGGCCCGAGCCGTCGAGCAGCACGCTGAGCGCGCCGGCGAAGGGAAGGCGGCCGTCCGGATAGTTCCAGTGGCCGGACGAGGTCGCGGTTTTGATGCCGGCCAGGATCGCCGCCGCGCCCTCGTCGGCCGATTCGCGCGAACTGCCGATCGTCATCGGAGCGAACCAGCGCTCGCGCGCCTCCGGAAAGAGCTGCTGCAGGATCGCCGAGGCGCCGTCGTTCATGCTCGCCAGCCGGACCGTTTCGCCGTCTGGCAAACATCGCCGCCACCTGCGCGGGCGTCAAAACAAAAACCCCGCCTCTCGGCGGGGTCCCCGTCAGCCTGTCGTGTACATCCGACGATCAGGCTTCGACTCGTATGGCAGGCGCCGATGACGGCCGCGTGACGCCGGCTCAGGCCGGGATGCGCTCGTCGACATCGGTCGGCTCGCGCAGCACATAGCCGCGACCCCAGACCGTCTCGATGTAGTTCTTGCCGTCCGATGCGTTGGCGAGCTTCTTGCGCAGCTTGCAGATGAAGACGTCGATGATCTTGAGCTCGGGCTCGTCCATGCCGCCATAGAGATGGTTGAGGAACATCTCCTTGGTCAGGGTCGTGCCCTTGCGGAGCGAAAGCAGCTCCAGCATCTGGTATTCCTTGCCGGTGAGGTGGACGCGGGCGGCGTCGACTTCCACGGTCTTGGTGTCGAGATTGACGACGAGGTCGCCGGTCGTGATCACCGACTGGGCGTGGCCCTTCGAGCGGCGCACGATGGCGTGGATGCGGGCGACGAGTTCGTCCTTGTGGAACGGCTTGGTCAGGTAGTCGTCGGCGCCGAAGCCTAGGCCCTTGACCTTGTCCTCGATGCCGGCGAGGCCCGACAGGATCAGGATCGGCGTCTTGACCTTGGCGACCCTGAGCGAGCGCAGAACCTCGTAGCCGGACATGTCGGGCAGGTTCAAGTCGAGCAGGATGATGTCGTAGTCGTAGAGCTTGCCGAGATCGACGCCTTCCTCACCGAGATCGGTGGTGTAGACGTTGAAGCTCTCGGATTTGAGCATGAGCTCGATCGATTGAGCGGTTGCGCTATCGTCTTCGATCAGCAGAACCCGCATGTCACGTCCCCAATTTCGCCCGCAGGCAAGCTGACCGTTCTTCTCGTCCCAGCCCCCACGGCCCTGGACGACGACGCGCTTGCCCGATGAAACGCCACGCGACACGCTACGGAGAATTGGTTAACAAACCGTGATTCTCCTGCGCAAGCGCTTCGTGAATGACGGACGACGATCCTTGTCGAGGTGAGTCGAATTTGACACGGATCGTTCGAGCATCGTCCAGCGAAACGCCTTTCGCGAAGGTCGTCGCCGGGGAACGGGGCCAGATCGGCCTCGCGACACGTCGCTACCTCGAAAGACAGTGTTAACGACAGACGTAAACGAAAGGTTGACGGCAACAGTTATGAACAGCCCCTTGCGCGGCTCCGACAGGCTTTCGACGCTCACGGCTGCGATCGAGGCGCTCGACGGCGTCACGGTCTATGGCCGCGTCACCGCCGTGCGCGGCCTGCTGGTCGAGGTCTCGGGGCCGATCGGCGCGATGAGCCTCGGCGGCCGCGTCGAGATCGAGATCGCGGCCGGCACGCGCGTCCCCTGCGAGGTCATCGGCTTCTCCGGCGAGAAGGCGCTCGTGATGCCCTATGGCGGGCTTGACGGCGTGCGCCGTGGCTGCCCCGCCTATGTCGACAAGGCGGCGCCGGGCATCAGGCCGAGCGAGGCCTGGCTCGGCCGCGTCGTCGACGCGCTCGGCCGGCCGGTCGATGGCGGCCCGCCGCTGCCGGAGGGCGAGCGGCTCTGCCTGTTCCGCACCGATCCGCCGCCGGCGCATCGCCGCAAGCGGGTCGGCAAGCCGCTCGACCTCGGCGTGCGTGCGCTCAACGCCTTCCTGACCTGCTGCCTCGGCCAGCGCATGGGCATCTTCGCCGGCTCCGGCGTCGGCAAGTCGGTGCTGCTCTCGATGCTGGCGCGCTATGCCCGCGCCGACGTCAACGTCATCGGCCTCGTCGGCGAGCGCGGCCGCGAGGTCCAGGAGTTCCTGCAGGACGATCTCGGGCCGCAGGGCCTCGCCCGCTCGGTCGTGGTCGTCGCGACCTCCGACGAGCCGGCGCTGATGCGCAAGCAGGCGGCGCTGACGACGCTGACGCTGGCGGAGTATTTCCGCGACCAGGGCCGGCAGGTGATGTGCCTGATGGATTCGGTCACCCGCTTCGCCATGGCGATGCGCGAGATCGGGCTCGCAGCCGGCGAACCGCCGACCACCAAGGGCTATACGCCGACCGTCTTCGCCGAGCTGCCGCGGCTGCTCGAGCGCGCCGGCCCGGGCGTCGATCAGGGCGCCATCACCGGGCTGTTCACCGTGCTGGTCGACGGCGGCGACCATGACGAGCCGGTGGCCGACGCGGTGCGCGGCATCCTCGACGGGCATATCGTGATGGAGCGTTCCATCGCCGAGCGCGGCCGCTATCCGGCGATCAACATCCTGAAGTCGGTCTCTCGGACGATGCCGCGCTCCTGCGACCCGGCCTTCTATCCCGTCGTGCAGAAGGCGCGCGCGACGCTCGCGACCTATGCAGACATGGAGGAGCTGATCCGGCTCGGCGCCTATCGCCAGGGCGCCTCAGCCGAAGTCGACGAGGCGATCCGGCTCAATCCGCAGCTCGAAGCGTTCCTGAAGCAGGCCAAGGACGAGGCGACCTCGCTGCCCGAATGCTATCAGCGCCTGCAGGCGATCATGGCGTCGTGAGACGGGGCCTCATGCCCTGAGCCGGCCGACCAGCACGAGCATCGCCAGAAAGGCCATCGCCTGGACCGCGGCGGACACCAGCAGCGTCGCCTGCGGCCCGAGCCGCTCCATCAGCACCGCGAAGAGCAGCGGCGCCGCCGCGAAGGCCAGGTTCTGCGGCACCGCCAGCCGCCCGAGCATCGTCCCGAAGCCGCGCCGGCCGAACAGCGCCAGCGGCAGCGTCGCGCGCGCGACCGAGATCACGCCCATCGCCGCGCTGAAGCAGACGATGAAGCCGGCGGCGAGCGCGACCGAGCCCGGAGCGAAGGCCATGACGAGGCAGGACAGCGGCCCGAGCGCCAGCCCGAGCAGCGCCACCCGCTCGACCGCGAGACGTTCGCCCGCGAGCGCATCGACCGCGCGCGCCATCAAGGTCGCCGGCCCGCTCAGGGTCGCCAGCCCGACCGCCGTCGCCTGGCTCATGCCCGTCGTCTGCAGCAGGCTGATCAGATGCAGCGGCAGCCCCCACGAGATCAGTCCGCTGGCCGAGAAGGTCAGCGCCAGCAGCCGGAACACCGCCTTGCGATCTGCCGGCGCGACCCGGCCCTGCTCGTCCGCGACGGGTTCTTCCGCCGCCCTGTCCAGCGGCTCGGGCCCGGCCCGGTGCCAGGCCGGGATGCAGGCGTGGATCGGCAGCACGACGACGATCTGCAAGGCGGCGAAGACCAGCCAGCAGGCCCGCCAGCCATAGGCTTCGGTCAGCGCCGCCGCGAGCGGCCAGAACACGCTCGAGGCGAGCCCCGTCGCCAGCATCATGATGCCGATGGTGCGCCGCGCCCGGTCGCCCATCAACTGCGCCACGGTGACGTTGCCGACATTGGCGAGCGTCATCGCGTGGCCGATGCCGATCACGAACCAGCTCGCCAGATAACTGACCGGGCCCTGCGCCATGGCGATCGCGGCGAGGCCGAGCGCGCAGATCAGCGCGCCGACGCACATCGACCGGCGCGTGCCGTGCTGGTCGAGATGGCGCCCGATGGCGGGACCGAGCAGCGCTCCGGTGACGAGCAGGATGGTGATGCCGCCGAAGACCACCTCCGGCGAGACGCCGAGATCGCGCCCGATCGGCGTGACCAGCACCGAGGGCGCATAGAAAGTCGAGCCCCAGCCGATGACACGCGTGAGCGCGAGCCCGCAGAGCAGCGGTCCGTGTCGGGGCTGGCGCAGGGGGGCGTGCAAGCGGCGTATCCGGAAAGGCGGGGCTCCGAGGCGTCCCCTGTCATGGGCTGCTGCTTAGCCCAAAGCCGTCGGGAGTGTCACAGGCCGCGGCGAGGGCTCCGTCATGCGCAAAATGCGGGCCTTTTCGGTAAGGAACGGTCAACCTCCTTGGGCCATTGTGCTTTTCGTCTCGCGGATCGAGTTCGGGCCGGGGCGTCGAGGGGTCGGCGCACCAGCCATGCGTAACCAGGAGTTGGACACGACATGAAGTCGCGAGAGACCCTTTTGCGTCTCAAACGCTTCCAGGTCGACGAGAAGCGTCGCCGGGTAAGCCAGATTGAGATGATGATCGCGGAATTCCACCGCATGGCGGCCGACCTCGATCGCGAGATCCAGAGCGAGGAAACCCGCGCCGGAATCTCCGATCCCGGCCATTTCGCCTATCCGACCTACGCCAAGGCGGCACTCGGCCGGCGCGACAACCTGCGCCAGTCGGCCGACAACCTCAAAGGCCAGCTCGACGACGCCAAGGCCGAGCTGCAGGAAGCCTTCGAGGACATGAAGAAGATCGAGATCCTCGACGACCGCGAGCGCGCCTCCGAGCGCGCCGAGGCCGCCGCGCGCGACCAGGCGATGATGGACTCGATCGGACTGCGCGCCCGAGCCAGCGTCTGAGCCCGATCAGACGATGACGGGATGATGCGGCGCGCAGTCGCGCCGCATGCTGCCGTCGAGCCGCGGATCGTCGTCGATCTCGACGCTTCGCTTGAACGGGATGAAGCCGGAGCGCTGGTAGAACTGCACCGCGCCGGGATGGTCGAGCGTGCAGGTGTGCACCCAGAAGCGCCCGATCGGCCGCTCCCAGGCCAGCGCCAGCGCCCGGTTCATCAGCCAGCGGCCGGCGCCCTGCCCGACGACGTTCTCGTCGAGGCCGAAAAAGGCGAGCTCGCCGATTCCCGTGACCCGAAAATCCAGTTCCAGCAACCCGACGTCGCGCCCGTCATGGCGGGCGGCGAAGCAGACGACGCCGGGATCGGCCAGGATCGCCCGCGTGTGCTCCGGCGGCCGGACCAGCCGGCTGAACCACATCCAGCGCTCGCCGAGCATGCGGTAGATCGCGAGATAGCGGTCCGTGTCGCCGGCCAGCAGCGGCTCCAGCGAGAAACCCTCCGTCCCCGGCGGGTCCGCCTTCACGGCCGGCTTCTCGAACATCGCCAAGGCGGTCACGATCGCGGCGATCTTGCCGGGCGGCAGGTCTGTCGTGCCGGTGAGGCTGATGGTCAGGCTGTCGGACATGGCGGGCGGCTCGCGGAACATGGGAAGCTGTCGGCGTCGCCGCGTTCATGACATGATCGGGCTCGAAGATCATGCCGCGATGACGCAATCCCGACCATCCCTCCGCAGGCATCCCCGCGCCGCCGTCCTGCTCGCTCTGGCCTGGCTGCTCGCGGCCGTGCTGCCGCATGCGACGCTCGCGGCCACGGTGCCGGCGGCCGGACATGCCGTGCATGCCGCGGCGGATGCAGCCGATCGCCATCATGGCGACGCACCCTGCGGGCAGGACGAGGCGGGGTCACCGGAGAGCCCGCTGGGCGCGCCGTCCTGCTGCATCCTCGGTTGCGGCCTGCTGGCCCAGGCACTGCAGATGCCCGGGCTCTCCGGCGGCGCTGTCCCGGGTTCCCTCGCGCCGGCCCCGCCCGAACCTCTGCGCGGCGAAGGGCCCGAGCCCGCCGAGCGGCCGCCGCCGCGCTCGGCGACCGCCTGAACCCCGATCATTTCCCCGATTCCCGCGGCGCTGCCTCAGGCCGCCGCCAGACAGGACTCAATGTCATGACGAACCATCGCAAGCTCACGCTCGCAGCCACCTTGGCAGGGCTCCTCGCCCTGACGGGCGCGGGGCTCGCCCAGCATGCCGGCCATTCCGGCCATGGCGCGGCCAGCGCCAAGGACAGCGCGGCGACCACCGCCTTCAAGGCGGCCAACATGAAGATGCACAAGGACATGGATATCGCCTTCAGCGGCAACGCCGATGCCGATTTCGTCCGCGGCATGATCCCGCATCACCAGGGCGCCATCGACATGGCGAAGATCCAGCTCGCCCATGGCAAGGACCCGGAGCTGCGCAAGCTCGCCGAGACGATCATCGCCGATCAGGAGAAGGAGATCGCGCAGATGCGCGACTGGCTGAAGAAGAACGGCAAATAGTCGCGCTCGCCGCCGGGCCCGACCCTGCGGCGCTTGCCCTCGCCTATGGGGGCTGGCACAGAAACAAGACCCGCCGGCCGTTCCGCGACACGGCCGGCGCATCGCATCGTCTCCCCGCAGATCAGCCCCGGCCCTCATGAAAAAATATCTCGACTATGTCTGGCCGCTGATCGGGCTCGTCGCGGTCGTCTGGTCGGTCGAGCTGCTCTGGGACAAGCTCAAGGCCGAGGCCGGCACCGACCTCGCCGTCCAGACCCTGCTCGAGCAGGGCAATCTCTGGGACAATATCCGCATCGTCGCGCTGCGCATCGCCGGCAAGGTCGGGCAGATCTCGCCGGCGGCGTTCTTCCACGCCGCGCTCGCGACCCTCGTCGCCTATGCCGCGCTCGCCTGGTACGACCGGATCGCGCTCCTGCACCTGCACAAGGAGAAGGGCATCTCCTGGCCCTACATCTCCGTCTGCTCCTTCGTTACCTACGCGCTCTCGCACAATATCGGCGCCTCGGTCTTCTCCGGCGGAATGGTGCGCTACCGCGCCTATACGGCGAAAGGGCTGACGGCGGCGGAGGTCGCGGTGCTGGTCGCGCTCTGTTCGTTCACCTTCGCCTTCGGCACGATCCTGCTGATGGGGCTCGTGCTGGTGATCGAGCCCGAGATCCTGCGCCCGCTGACGCGGTTGTCGAAATGGTTCGCCATCGGCGACGGCACGGCGCGGCTGATCGGCTTCGGCCTGCTCGGCTTCTGCGCGCTTTACACGGTCGGCTCCTGGCTGCGCTTCAGGCCCCTGAAGATCGGCTCCTTCGAACTGGTCTATCCGCGCCTGCCGATCGTCGCCCGGCAATATCTCGCCGCCCCGCTGGAACTCGCGGGCGCCGCCGGCATCATCTATTTCGCCCTGCCGGACCAGGGCAATCCGGGCTTCCTGATCGTGCTCGGCGCCTTCCTGCTGTCGTTTTCGGCCGGGCTGCTCAGCCAGGTACCGGGCGGCGTCGGCGTGATGGAAGCGGTCTTCCTCGCGGTGATGCCGGGCGTGCCGGCACCCGCAGTCTTCGCGGCGCTGCTGATCTGGCGGCTGTTCTATCTCGTCATTCCGCTCGTCGCCTCGCTGCCGGTGATCCTCGCCTTCGAGCGCGGCCAGTTGAGAAAGCACAAGCTCGCCGTCGCCATGGAGCAGGCGCAGGCCAAGGCCGAGGCCGAGGGCATGCAGCCGCCTATCGCCTGAGCGCCAGCGCCGCCGCGCCGAACATCAGGAGGGCGCCGGCGGCCTCCGGCAGGCCGAAGGGCTCGCCCAGTGCCGCGACGCCGACGGCGACCGCGATCACCGGGCTGACGAAGGCATAGAGCCCGGCCCGGAAGGCACCCCAGTCGCGCAGCAGCCTGAGATAGATGGTGAAGCCGACGAGCGAGCCGGCCAGCACGATGAAGATCAGCGCGCCGAGCGTCGGCCAGGCCAGCAACGCCGCGAGCTGCTTGGCTCCGACCGGCTCCAGCGCGAGCGTGACGGCGCTCAGGCCGGCAGCCCCGACGACGCTCTGCCAGCCGGCCAGCGCCAGCGTCGGCACGGACGCGGCGAGCGGCCGCGCCAGGACGGCGCCGAAGCAGTGGCCGAAGATTCCAAGAGCGACCGCCGCGAGCCCCCATCCTTCCAGCCGGTCGCCGGCAACCGAAAGCCCATGGCCGGCCCGCGCCCAGAACAACAGCACGAGGCCGACGATGCCGAGCGCGATCGCGGCCGCCCGCTTCAGCGTGATCGCTTCGCCCTCGATCAGGCGGACCGCCAGCAGCGACCAGACCGGGATCGATGCCATGTTGACGACCGCGACGAGACCGGACGGGGCATGGGCCGCGCCCCAGAACAGCAGACCGTAGTTGAAGCTGTTCATCAGCAGCGCCGTGCCGACGAGACGAGGCCAGGCGGCGCGCGGGATACGCCAGGCGTCGCGCCCGGCGAGGGCCAGGAGCAGCATCGAGGCCAGCACGAAGCGCGCGGCGGCGAAGAAGATCGGCGGGACATGGGCCGAGGCGACCTTGACCGGCAGGAAGGTCAGGCCCCAGACGAGACACATCGCGGCGAACAGGGCGGCGTTGCGGGGCATCGTAATCCACTATAGAAGATCGATCGTTATGATAATGGACGACATCACGTCAAGGCTGGCCGAGCGCGTGCGCCTTGAGCGCGACCAGCGCGGCTGGAGCCTGAGCGACCTCGCCGAGCGTTCGGGCGTCTCGCGCGCCATGATCAGCAAGATCGAGCGCGGCGAGGCGAGCCCGACCGCGATCCTGCTCGGCCGGCTCTCGGGCGCCTTCGGCCTGACCATGTCGAGCCTGCTGGCGCGGGTCGAGGGCGAGAGCGAGCGCCTGCGCCGCCGGGCCGACCAGCCGGAATGGCGCGATCCCGAGACCGGCTTCACGCGTCGCGCCGTTTCGCCGGCCGGACTCGCGGGCCTCGAACTGGTCGAGGCCGAACTGCCGCCCGGCACCCGGATCGACTATCCCGCCAGCGCCTATGCCTTCATCCGCCAGCAGATCTGGGTCCAGTCGGGCGCACTCGATTTCAGCGAGGGCGCGACGACGACGCGGCTTCGGGCCGGCGACTGTCTCGAGCTCGGCCCGCCCGCCGACTGCGCCTTCGTCAATCCGGGGCCGGAGCCGGTGCGCTATCTCGTCGTGGTGATGCGGCGCTGAACCGGGCCGATGCTCAATTGACGGTGCAGGCTCGCAGAAACCTTGATTCGACTTATCAATTTTGCTAAGTTTCGAGGATGTGGTCGGTCGAGTATCTCTCCGCCGCGTTGGCTGAGCGCGCTGCGTTGCCGCCGGACATGCGGGCGCGACTGGGCCGGATGGCGGAGGTGATCGAAACCTCCGGCCTTCAGAACCTGCCGCGAGATTGGGTGAAATCTCTCGGGGATAAATTGTGGGAATTGCGGATCACCGGCAAGGACGGCATCGCCCGGGCGATCTATGTCACGGCCAGCGGCCGGCGCGTCGTGATCCTGCGCATCTTCGTCAAGAAGACGCAGAAGACGCCGGTGCATGAATTGGATTTGGCCCGTCAGCGCGCGAAGGACATCGGATGATCAAGCACCGTGATATCCATGCAGCCGACATGGCGACGGACCCGGCCTATCGCGAAGCCTATGAGGCGCTCGCAGACGAGTTCGCGCTCGTGACCGCGCTGATCGAAGCCCGCTCGCGGGCAAAGCTCACCCAGGCCGAGCTGGCGAGCCGCATGGGAACGACCGAGAGCGCCATCAGCCGGCTCGAAAGCGGCCGCACCAAGCCGTCGACCCGGACGCTGGAGCGCTATGCGCAGGCGACGGGCCATCGGCTCAGCATCAGCCTGCAGCCCCTGAAGAAGAGCGCCTGAACGCTCACACCGAGCCGATCGTCTTCAGTCTCACCCGCGGGTGGATCTCGGCCTGCGACAGAACCGGCGTCTCGCGGCGGAAACGCTCGATGATCTGGCGGGCGAAAGGCCGGGCCAGACCGGAGGTGACGAGCGCCGGCATCTCGCCGATCCGCGCCGCCTCCTCGAACTTGTCGCGGACGTGATGCACGAACTCCTGCAGCCGCGAGGGCTGCATGGCGAGGTGGCGGTCCTCGCCCTGGCCGATGATCGATTCGGCGAAGATGCTCTCCCACGCCGGCGACAGGGTGATGATCGGCAAGAGGCTCTGCGCATTCGAGAACTGGGCGCAGATCTGGCGGGCGAGCCGGGTGCGGACATGCTCGGCGATCTCGCGCGGGTTCTTCAGCGCGCCGGCGACCTCGGCGATGCCCTCGATGATCGTCGCGAGGTCGCGGATCGAGATGCGCTCCGACAGCAGGAGCTGGAGCACGCGCTGGATGCCCGTGGTCGAGATCTGGGCCGGCACGATCTCCTTGATCAGGTCGGCATGGTCCTTGGGCAGCTCGCGCAGCAGCTTCTGGACCTCGCCATGCGAGAGCAGCTCCGGCATGTGCGACTTCAGCACCTCGGTCAGATGCGTCGAGATCACGGTCGCCGCATCGACCACGGTATAGCCGCGCAGTTGCGCCTCGTCCTGCAAGGCGGCGTCGATCCAGGTCGCCGGCAGGCCGAAGGTCGGCTCCATGACGTTGTGGCCGGGCAGCGTCACCGCCCCGCCCATCGGGTCCATGGCCATGTACTGCCCGGCATAGACCAGCCCGTGACCGGCATCGATCTCCTTGATCTTGATGTAGTAGTGGTTCGCCTCGAGCTGGACGTTGTCGACGATGCGTACCGCCGGCATGACGAAGCCGAGCTCGGCCGCGAGCTGGCGGCGCAGCGCCTTGACCTGATCGGTGAGACGGTCCTGTCCGCCGGGCGCATTGACCAGAGGCAACAGCCCGTAGCCGATCTCGATCTTGAGCTCGTCGAGCTTGAGCAGGTCGTTCAGCGTCTCTTCCTTCGGCGTGCCGTCGGCCTGCAGCGGTGAGGCGGCCTGCGCGGTCGCCGCCTCCTCGCTCGCCTTGGTCCGGGCGAGCCGGCCGAAATGTCGGGCGAGCCAAGCCGAGCCCGCCGCCAGCGCGAGGAAGGGCAGCATCGGGATGCCGGGCAGGATCGCGATCAGCAGCATCACCGCCGCCGACATGCCGAGCGCCTTGGGATAGCCCGAGAGCTGCTTGCCGAGCGCCTTGTCGGCGGCGCCGCGCACGCCGGATTTCGAGACGAGCAGGCCCGCCGCGGTCGAGACGATCAGCGCCGGAATCTGGCTGACGAGGCCGTCGCCGACCGTCAGCATGGTGTAGTTGCGGGCCGCGTCGCCGAAGCTCATGCCCTGCTGCGCGACGCCGATGATGATGCCGCCGAGCACGTTGATGAAGGTGATCAGCAGGCCGGCGATGGCGTCGCCGCGGACGAATTTCGAGGCGCCGTCCATCGAGCCGAAGAAGTTGGCCTCGTCCTCCAGCGCCCGGCGCCGGACCTTGGCGACCTCCTGGTCGATCAGCCCGGCCGAGAGATCGGCGTCGATCGCCATCTGCTTGCCGGGCATGGCGTCGAGCGCGAAGCGCGCCGCGACCTCGGCGATGCGGCCCGAACCCTTGGTGATGACGACGAAGTTGACGATGATCAGGATGGTGAAGACGATCACGCCGATCACGAAATTGCCGGCCATGACGAAGTTGCCGAAGGCCTCGATGACGTGGCCGGCGGCCGCCGTGCCCTCATGGCCATGGGCCAGGATCAGGCGCGTCGAGGCGAGGTTGAGCGCGAGCCTCAGCATCGTCACGATCAGCAGCACCGTCGGGAAGGCCGAGAACTCCAGCGGCTCCTCGATGAACAGCGCCGTCATCAGGACCAGCACCGACAGGATGATCGAGAGCGCCAGCAGGAGGTCGAGCAGGAAGCCCGGCAGCGGGAAGATCAGCACCACGAGGATGCCCATCACGCCGATGGCGAGGAACAGGTCGGGCCGCTTCAGCAGCCCGCCCATCTCGCCGCGGCTCGGCACCTTGAAGCCGCCCGCACCCGCCGTCACATCGGTCATCGACCAGCCCGTTCCAAGCCACGCATCTCTGCCGCACGACAGAGCGCAGCCCGGCAATTCTTGCCGGGTGCGTGGTTAACGAGTGGTTAGGGCGTCCAAAAAACCCGACCCGGAACCTTCGCGTGAACAGGCTGTTATCGAATGGCCGCTTTCTGGCCCCATTGCCCCGCTCCCCTTTGCGGCGGGGCGACAGCACGGTTTCAAGCGAACCGACACTTCGGAGAAACAGATGGATCGACGTTCATTCGTACTGAGCCTATTCGGCGGGTTGGCTGCGGCCAGCCTCGGCGGCACGGCGATCGCGCACACGGCAGCGCCTGCGCTGGACGCCAATCCGGTGCTCGCGGGGAACGGCCTCGATGCGGCGACCAAGGCCGCGCTCGACAAGGCCGACGCCGACTTCAACCAGGTCGTGGTGCGCGAGCGCGTCGTCGTGCGGCGCCGGCGGCCCTATCGCCGCCCGGTGGTCGTGCGCCGCACCGTGGTGCGCCGGCCGCGCCGCGTCATCGTCCGCCGCCGCGTGATCGTACGCTGACACCGGGATTTCGACCCGTGAATCGAGAGGCGGCGCTTCGTGGCGCCGCCTTTTCCGTTTCAAGCCGGACGCCAGCAGCCGGTGCGACACGAACAGGGAGACGTCGGCCATGGACAGGACGCAGCATGCCTTGCCCGCGATCGTCTCGACCGACATCCCGGCGAGGCTCGACCGGCTGCCCTGGTCGCGTTTCCACACGCTGGTCGTGGCCGCGCTCGGCGTCACCTGGATCCTCGACGGCCTCGAAGTCACGCTGGCGGGCTCGGTCTCCGGCGCGCTGAAGCAGAGCCCGACGCTCAAATTCACCAACGAGCAAATCGGACAAGCCGGCGCTGCCTACCTGGCCGGCGCCGTCGCCGGGGCGCTGTTCTTCGGCTGGCTGACCGACAGGCTCGGCCGCAAGCGGCTCTTCACGCTGACGCTCTTCGTCTATCTCGCTGCCACGGCAGCCACCGCCTTGTCCTGGAACCTGTGGAGCTTCCTGATCTTCCGGTTCTTCACCGGCATGGGCATCGGCGGCGAATACACCGCGATCAACTCGACCATCCAGGAGCTGGTGCCGGCGCGCGTGCGCGGCTGGGTCGACCTCGTCATCAACGGCTCGTTCTGGATCGGCGCGGCGCTGGGCGCGGTCGGCGCTATCATCCTGCTCGACCCGGCCCGGATCGATCCCGAGCTCGGCTGGCGGCTCGCCTTCTTCATCGGCGCGGCGCTCGGGCTGATCGTGCTGGTGCTGCGGCAGTGGATTCCCGAGAGCCCGCGCTGGCTCGTCAGCCATGGCCGCGCCGAGGACGCGGCCGCCATCGTCGCGGCGATCGAGCGGCGCGCCGGCTTCACGCCCGATCCGTCAGAGAACCTGCCCAAGACGCATCTGCGCCCGCGCGCCGGCACGCCGCTGGCCGAGGTCTTCCAGGCGCTGTTCGTGCTGCATCACCGGCGCGCCTTGGTCGGCCTCGCGCTGATGGTGGCGCAGGCGTTCTTCTACAACGCGATCTTCTTCACCTATGCGCTGATCCTGACCGATTTCTACAAGGTGCCCTCGCAGGCGATCGGCTGGTTCATCCTGCCCTTCGCCGCCGGAAACGTGCTGGGGCCGATCCTGCTCGGGCGCTTCTTCGACACGCTCGGGCGGCGCGCGATGATCGCCTTCACCTATGCCATGTCCGGGCTGCTGCTGACGGCGACCGGCTGGCTGTTCTGGCGCGACCTGCTGACCGCGCCGCAGCTCACCGCCTGCTGGAGCGTCGTCTTCTTCTTCGCCTCGGCGGCGGCGAGCTCCGCCTATCTCACCGTCAGCGAGACCTTCCCGGTCGAGATGCGGGCGCTCGCCATCGCGGCCTTCTATGCGGTCGGGACCGGGATCGGCGGCGTCGCCGGACCCTGGCTCTTCGGCATCCTGATCGACACCGGCGCGCGCGCCAGCGTCTTCGGCGGCTACCTCTTCGGCGCCGTGCTGATGCTCGGCGCAGCGCTGGTGGCGGCGATGTTCGCGGTGCCGGCCGAGCGCCGTTCCCTCGAGGAGGTGACGCGCCCGCTCAACGCGGTCGACGCGCCTTAAGCCTGAGCGAAAGATTTCGCCGGACAGATGAACACAAGCCCGCTTAATGCGTTATGGTCTCTTGCCTTTCATGCGCTGAGATGCGGGCAGGAAAAGGTGACAAGAACCAGTCTCGGAGGATGCCGTGGATAGACGTTCGTTCATCATGACCCTGGTCGGCGGCTTCGCTGCCGCCAGCCTCGGCGGCGTCGCTGCCGTCGAAGCCGCCCAGCCCAAGCTCGCACCCGTTCCGACCCCCGAGCCCGCCAAGGCCGAGGATCTGGTCGCTGCGGAGATGAAGGAAGGGCTCGACAAGGCCGATAGCGAGTTCAGCCAGTACTACTACTATCGCCGGCCGCGCTATTATCGCCGGCCCGTCGTGGTCTACCGCCGGCCGCGTTACTATGCCCGGCCGCGCTACTATCGTCGCTACCGCCGCTGGTGATCCGCCGCCGGTAATCGCCTGGCGAAACGGCCGGGTCAGGCGGCGCTGATGCGCGCCTGACCCGGTTCCGCCACGGAGATGCCGGCGGAGGTGTATTCGCTGAGCTTGTTGCGCAGCGTGCGGATCGAGATGCCGAGAATCCTGGCCGCATGCGTGCGGTTGCCGAGGCAGTGGTCGAGCGTATCCAGGATCAGCTCGCGCTCGACATCGGCGACGGTGTGGCCGACGAGCGAGCGGGTCACGGCTTCGGCCGTCTGAGCCGCGCGCGAAGCGACGTCGCGCCCGCCTGCCGGCCCGAGAGTCTCGCCCTCGGGCGTCATCACCGCGGCCGCGCCGATCTCGGTTCCCTGCGCCAGCAGCACGGCGCGATGCACCGTGTTCTCGAGTTCGCGAACGTTGCCGCGCCACGAATTGCCGAGCAGCAGCTTGCGCGACTCGCTGGCCAGCGGCCGCACCGGCAAACCGTTCGACTCGGCGTATTTCCTGGCGAAATGGTCGGCCAGGGCCAGGATGTCGGCCGGGCGCTCGCGCAGCGCCGGCAGGCGCAGATGCACGACGTTGAGGCGATAGAACAGATCCTCGCGGAACGAGCCCTCGCGCACCGCCTCGCCGAGATTGCGGTTCGAGGTCGCGATGATGCGCAGGTCGACCTTGACCGGCTGGCTGCCGCCGACACGATCGATCATCCGCTCCTGCAGGGCGCGCAGCAGCTTGGCCTGGAGCCGGACGTCCATCTCGGAAATCTCGTCGAGGAGGAGCGTGCCACCATTGGCCTCCTCGAACTTGCCGATGCGGCGCGCGACGGCGCCGGTGAAGGCGCCCTTCTCATGGCCGAACAGCTCGGATTCGAGCAGGTTGTCGGGAATCGCCGCGCAGTTGACCGCCACGAACGGCTTGTCCTTGCGCAGCGACTTCTGGTGCAGGTGGCGCGCGATCACCTCCTTGCCGGTGCCGCTCTCGCCGGTGACCAGGACCGGCGCGTCGGAACGCGCGATCTGGGCGGCGAGCTGGACGACGCGCTCCATCGCCGGATCGCGCCAGATCAGGCTGGACTGGTCGGCCGCGACCGCCTCCAGCACCGCCGCGATCAGCTCGGGGTCCGGCGGCAGTGGCACATATTCGCGCGCGCCGGCCTGGATCGCGGCCACCGCCGCGCGGGCATCGGTCGAGGTGCCGCAGGCGACCAGCGGCGTACGGATGCGCTCGGCCTCGAGCGCGGCGACGAATTTCGCGATCGGCTGGACGACGTCGACCATCAGCAGGTCGGCGCCCTTGGCCCGCAGCACGGCGAGCGTCTGCTCCAGCCCCTCGGCATGGGTGACGCTGGCGCCATGCGACATGGCGATCTTGGCCGCCGCGATGATCTGTCCCTTGAGACCGCCGACGATGATGAGGCGCATGGCTCAGGCCTTCCTGCGTGAGGTGACGATGGACCGGCCGCACATCAGCGGTCGGCCTTGATGATTTCGGTCATGGTCACGCCGAGCCGGTCCTCGACGACGACGACCTCGCCGCGCGCCACCAGCCGCTCGTTGACGAAGATGTCGATCGCCTCGCCGACGCGCCGGTCGAGCTCCAGCACGGCGCCGGGCACGATCTGGAGCAGGTCGCCGACGGCGATCTTCGAGGAGCCGAGCACGGCCGAGACCGTGACCGGCACGTCGAAGACCTGCTCCAGATCCTCAGCCGTCTTGACCGGGACCGGGCCCGAGCGCGTCGAGGCCGGCCCGTCGTGGTCAAAGGACAGATCGGCCGGGTTCAGCGGCGGCAGGTTGAGGTCGTTGTCGCTCATCGTTCTTCTTTCAATTCGTCGCCCGGACCGCGGACGGCCCGAAGACGCTCGCAACCGCCTGCTCGACCAGCGCCGACAGATGCTGCGAATCGACCGCGAGCCCGCCATCGGCCCATTCGATGCGCCCGTCGCCGGGCGCCATGTCGGGATCGCCCAGCACGACCAGGCGGCCCGCGAACCCGGTCTCCTGGGCCAGCCGCTTGATCAGGCCTTCCGCGCTTTCGACCGCGTTCTCATGCACCCGCAGCACGAGATGCGGCGCCTGCCTGGCATGACCCAAGCATTCGCGGATCGCCTGCTCCAGCGCGGCGAGCGGCCTTTCCGCCAGTGCCGCGCCGGCGAGCCGCTGCGCCGCGGTCAGCGCCAGCCTCACCGCCTGCGCCTCGACCTCGACGGCACGCGCGGCGTCCTGCGCGAGCAGCCGCTCGGCCGAACGGGCGATCTGGGCGGCCATGGCCGACAGCTGCGCCTCGGCCTCGCGCCGGCCCTGCATCTCGCCGGCCAGGAACGCCTCGGTCCGCGCCGCCTGGAGATCGGCCTCGCTCGTCGCGCGCCGGCCGCCCTCGCGGAAATCGGTACCGAACTGGAACTTCGTCGCCGCCGCCATCTCAGTACACCAGCTCGTCTTCGGCATTACCCTTGGAGAGGATGATCTCGCCCTTGTCGGCGAGTTCCTTGGTCAGCGTCACCATCTTGGTCTGGGCCTCGTCGACCTCCTTGAGACGCATCGGTCCGAGGCTCTGGATGTCGTCCTGCAGGGTCTTGGCGGCGCGCTGCGACATAGCCCCCATGAAGAAGGTCCGCATCTCTTCGCTCGCGCCCTTGAGCGAGCGGGTCAGCGTGTCCTTGTCGACCTGGCGCATCAGCGTCTGCAGGCCGGCGGGATCGAGCTTGCCGAGGTCGTCGAAGGTGAACATCAGGGCGCGGATGCGCGTCGCCGCCTCCTGGTTGGAATCGTCGAGCGCCGCGAGGAAGCGCATCTCGGTCTGCCGGTCGAAGCCGTTGAAGATCTCCGCCATCATCTCGTGCGGATCGCGCCGGCGGGTCTGCGTCAGGGTCGAGACGAACTCGGTGCGCAGCGTGTTCTCGATGTGGTCGAGCGCCTCCTTCTGCACCGATTCGAGTCGCAGCATCCGGCCGACGACCTCGATCGAAAGGTCGTTCGGCAGGTTGCGCAGGACGCTCGCGGCGTGATCGGGCTTGATCTTCGACAGGATGACGGCGATCGTCTGCGGGTATTCGTTCTTGAGGAAGTTCGCGAGTACGATCGCGTCGATATTGCCGAGCTTCTGCCACATGTTGCGGCCGGCGGGACCGCGGATTTCCTCCATGATCAGCGCGACCTGCTCGGTCGGCAGGATCTTCTCCAGCAGCGAGATCGTGCGGTCGAAGGAGCCGGTGACGGCGCCAGCGCTCGACAGCTTGTTGACGAACTCCAGCATCAGCCGCTCGACCTCGTCGGAATCGACGGTGCCGAGCTCGGCCATCGCCCGGGTGATGATCCGGATCTCCTCGTCGTCGAATTCCTGCCAGATCGCCCGGCCATGATCCTCGCCCAGCACGAGCAGGATGACGGCGGCGCGCTGCGGGCCGTTCATCTCGGCGATGGTGGTGACACCGCCATAGCCGACGGCCTCGGGGTCGCGGCCGGAGTTGCGCGTGGCGATGGAATTTTCGGCTGCCATGCTTCAGGTGCCCCGTCAGGCCGCGGCTTTTTCGTGGATCCAGCCGCGCAGCACCGCGACGGTGTCGGCCGGGTTCTGCGAGACCAGTCCGCCGATCTTCTCGACCGACTGCGCCTTGAGCTGGCCCTTGATCTGCGCGATCGCCAGCATCCGGTCGGACGGCGCATCGACCTCGATCGACTGCAGGCCGGCCGGGCCAGAAATCACGCGCGGCGGCGCCGGGTCGCCCGTGCCTTCGGTCTGGACCATCGCCATGCTCTCGCGCACGAAACTCGGGATCTGGCGGTTGGCACCGCCGCCACCACCGCCCGCGTCGGAGGCGAGAACCTGCTTCAGCAGCGGCCGGACAACGACCATCAGCACGATCAGCGTCAGCAGCGCGATGACGCCGAGCTCGGCGAAGCGGACGATGTCCTCCTTGGTGAAGGACATGAGCTGCTGCATCAGGCTCTGCTCGACCAGATCTCCGACCGGTTGCGGGGCCTCGGCGAAGCGCAGATTGACGACCTCGACCTTGTCGCCGCGCGCCTGGTCGAAGCCGATCGCGGTGCGCACGAGCTGGCCGATCCGGTCGAGCTCCTCGGCCGGACGCGGCTGGTAGGCGAGCTCGTTGCCGTTGCGCGTGTAGACGCCGTCGATCAGCACCGCGACCGAGAGCTTCTTGACCCGGCCGCCTTCGAGCACCTCGGTGCGCGTCGTCCGCGAGATCTCGTAATTGACCACCTCCTCGTTCTTCGACGAGGCGTCCTTCTGCGCCGTGCTGCCGCCGCCCTGCTGGGCGCCGGGCAATTCGTTGCCGACGCTGACCGCTCCAGTGGCGCCGTCCGTCGTCGCGGAGTTCTCGGTCCGGTTCTGGCTCGAGCGGATGACCTTGCTTTCGGGGTCGTAGGTCTCGGAGCGGCTCTCGATCCGGTTGGCATCGAGCGCGGCGGAGACCTGCACCCGTGCCCGGCCGCGCCCGACGACGCTGGCGACGATGTCCTCGACTTGGGCTTTGACGCGTTTCTCGATCGCCGTCTGGCGCTCCTCGATGCCGATCCCGGCCAAGCCCTGCTCGCCCTGCGCGCCGTCGGCGAGCAACCGGCCACGTTCGTCGACGATCGAGACCCGCTCGGGCTTGAGGCCGTCGACCGCCGAAGAGACGAGATGGCGCACGGCGCGCACCTGGGCCGCATCGAGCTCGCCGGCGAGCTTGAGCGCGATCGAGGCGCGCGGCGGCTCGCGATCGCGCTCGAACAGGCGCTTCTCCGGGATGACGAGATGGACACGGGCCGCCTGGACCCGGCTGATCGAACGGATCGTCCGCGACAGCTCGCCCTCGAGCGCGCGCAGATGGTTGATGTTCTGGACGAAGGAGGTCGAGGAAAAGGCGTCGCCCTTGTCGAAGATCTCGTAGCCGACGCCGCCGCCGGCCGGGATGCCCTTGCTGGCGAGATCGAGCCGCAGCCGCGGCACCTGCGCCTTGTCGACCAGCACGGTCTGGCCGTCGCCGCGCAGCTCGTACTTGATCCCGCGCGTGTCGAGATCCTTCAGGATCGCGCTGACGTCCTGCTGCGACAGGTCCGAGAACAGCACGCTCATCGCCGGCTGCGACATCCGCAGCATGACGAAGCCGAAGAAGCCGACGAGGACGAGCGTCACCGCCAGCATCGCCGCCAGCCGCGCCGCGCCGAACCTGCCGAACTGAGCGATGATGCCGTTCACGCCGCCATCCGTTCCACGAACCCGTGTCGGCGCCCAAGGCGAGCGACCGCACTAGGCAAGTTTTTCCCGGTGCATGGTTAGCGCGGGGTTAACGAAGGGCGGATTGGGCACGAATAGATTGCAAGCACCCTGCCATGTCCCTCGCCACCGGCTGTCCCTGGCAGCCGATGACGAGGAACTGGTGCTGACCTGGCTGGCACTGGCGGCAGGGGATCGCCACGAAGTCGAGTTCGCGGGATGGCGCGCGCTCGTATCGCGCCGATCTGACGGTGCTGGCTCACATAAATCAAAAAAAAGAGCGCCGGCCTCTCGCGAGACCGGCGCCCGAACTGATGAGCGGCGCGAGCCGCTTACTGGCGATAATGCTGGATGCGGGTCGTGCGCAAGCCGGCGAGGCCGTGCTGGTCGATCGACATCTGCCAGCTCAGGAATTCGTCGACGGTCAGCGTGTAGCGCTGGCAGGCTTCCTCGAGGCTGAGCAGCCCGCCGCGCACGGCGGCCACCACCTCGGCCTTGCGCCGGATGACCCAGCGGCGCGTATTCATCGGCGGCAGATCGGCGATCGTCAGCGGACTTCCGTCCGGTCCGATCACGTATTTCACCCGCGGTCGCAATGGCTCGGTCATGGTACTCTCACACAACTCAACTGAGCTACTGGTGAGGAGCATAGGTCGCTGGCCTTAAATTTTGGCTAAGGCGATCGCACAGGCTTTCGCAAACGGCCGGATCAGCTCGACTGGCCCTTGACCACGCGCTTGACCTTGTCGATCGCGACGGAAATCGCGCCGATCTTCAGCAGCGGCGTGGTGCCCGTCAGATCGACGCCGTCGACGACACCGATGATCTCGGTCTTCGCCGTGATCGCCGCGCCCGACAGGTCCTTGCCGTCGATCGTGATCGTGTAGTCGCCGTCGGGCGCCTTGGTGCCGGTCGAGGTCGTGCCGTCCCAGGTGAAGGTCTGGTCGCCCTGCTTCAGGCCGGTTGACAGCGTCTGCACCACGTTGCCGCTGGCGTTCTTGATCGTCACCGTGGCCGAGCCCTGCTTCGAGGCGTTGACCTGCCAGACCGCAGCCCCGTTCTTCAGCGGCGTGGTCGTGCCGTCGGCGGTGATGGTCGCGCCGATGAAGCCGACCGCATCGGTCGAGGTGTTGGCCTTGTTCAGGGTGAGCAGCGCGCTCAGCGTGTCGTTCATCTTGAGCTGCTGCTCGACGCCGGCGAATTGCACGAGCTGCGCCGTGAACTGGTTGGTGTCGAGCGGATCGAGCGGCGACTGGTTCTTCAGCTGCGTCGTCAGCAGCGACAGGAACTGGTCGAAATTGCCGGCGATCGCGGATTTGCTGCCGGTGACGCTGGTGCTCGAACTGCTCGAACTGGTCGAACTCGCGGTGCTCGACGAGGTGGTGGATACGGCCATGGTGCTGTCTCCCTGCCGTCAGACGCTGAGATCGACGCCGCCGAGCCTGACCAGGCGGCGGACGGGTGCGGATGAGCCGGTGATCGCGATCTCGTCCTCGGCGCTCTCGCCGGCGGTGCCGCGGCTGCGCCGGGGCGCCTCGTCCTGCTGGCGCTGCTGGCGGAAGGCCGACTGGTCGGACTGGTCGCGCAGATTGATCTCGACGCCGGCGTCGGACGGCTTGAGCCCGGCCTGCTCGAAGGCGCGTTCGAGCGTGCGCGCGTCGCGCTGGAGCAGATGCAGGGTTTCAACCCGGTCAACGACGAGGCGGGCGCTGACCTCGCCCTTGTCGGAAATTTCGAGCTTGACGTCGACGCGGCCGAGTTCGGCCGGGTCGAGCCGGATCGCGAACTCCTTCATGCCGGTCATCGCCTTCATGCCGATCTCGACCGGGAGGACATGCAGCGGCGTCGGCTGGCCGGTGGCGACCTGGCCTTGCCCGGCGACGCCCTGCGGCAGGCCGGCCTGCTCGCTGCCGGGAACGGCGACCGCAGCCTCCGGCCTGACATGACGATGCTGGGCCAGCGCCGAGAGGTCGATCGAAGGCTGGCCGAGCTGCAGCGCCTCCAGCGGCTTGAACTCGCCGGAGCCGTTTGTCGGCGACGGCGGGGCGGCGGCCTCCTTGCCGGCTGGCACGCCGACAGGCTTTGCGGCGGCGGTGATCTCGCTGCCGGCTTCGTCCGCACCGAACGGCGTCGCCGCATCGGCATCGGTCGCCGAATCCAGCCCTGCGCCGGCGAATTGCAGCCGGGCGGTCGCCGGCTTGCCGGAGACGGGCCCGAGCGGGATTGCGGCGGAAGCCGCCGCGACCTCGGCCGGCAACGCGTCTCCTGCCGCGACGGCTGCGTCCTGCGCCGGCGCCACGGGCGGCGACAGCGCCGGCCCGGCGACGGCGATCTGGACCTGGAGCTGCGCTTGCGCCTGCGGTGCTGCCGCATCCGGAACGGGCTGCGCCACGACGAGAGCGCTCGCATCGGGCAGTGGCGTCGCGGCGTCGACCACAACGTCGCCGGTGATGTCGGCAGGCTCGCTGTCCTCGGTGGCGGTCGGGGTGGCCTCGTTCTCGCCTTCGAGCTTCGGCTCGGCCGGAGCGGAGGCGCCGGCGAGCGCGATCACGACCAGCGCCGCCGCGTCGAGCGGTGCCGCCGGCAGCGCCGCAGCCTTGGCAGGCTTGGCGATCTGCTCGGGCGTTGCAGCCTTGGTCTCGGCGGTCGCGCTCTCGGCCGGCTTGGCGGGCGCCTGCGCCTCGGCCTCGCTCGGCGCGGACGGCTCCCTGGCCGGTTCGGACTTCGCCTCTTTCGCGGCAGGTGCGTCGGCATCCTTGCCCGGCTCTTTGACCTTGCCCTGGGTCTTTTCCTGCGGACGCGCGAGCTCGGCCGGCGCGGCCTCCTCGGGCAGCACGAACGGATCCTTCTCCCGGCCGCGCTCGGACGGGCGCGGGCGCGCCGGAGCGGGATCGAGAGGCACTGCGGAAGCGGAGACGGACTGCACGGACATGATCGAACCCAAAACGCGGGCGACGGACGCCCCGTCCCGTGCCAGCAAGCCGCGCGCCAAGGTCGGCGCTCTATATTTCAAGGACTTGCGACGACAGAGCTCCAGCAGCCACGGCAAGAATCGCCATCTGGCGGAGCCGCCCGGCAGGATTTGCCGGTCCGTGCTGGCACGCCGCCGCCAAAGCCGGTATAGAGCGCCGGCCCGCCTTCAAGCCTGTTCCGGACCAGAACCGCCCGCATGGCCGCCGCCCTCAACTCGCTCGATATCGCCAAGCCGCCGGCGGCGACGCGCGTCGTCGCGGCGATGTCGGGCGGCGTCGATTCCTCGGTCGTGGCGGCGCTGCTGAAGCGCGAGGGCTATGATGTCGTCGGCGTGACGCTGCAGCTCTACGACCATGGCGCCGCCGTGCATCGCGCCGGCGCCTGCTGCGCCGGGCAGGACATCCACGATGCCCGGCGCGTCGCCGAGGCGATCGGTATCCCACACTATGTCCTCGACTATGAGAGCCGCTTCAGGGACGCGGTGATCGAGCGCTTCGCCGAGAGCTACCTCGCCGGCGAGACGCCGATCCCCTGCGTCGAATGCAATCGCACGGTCAAATTCCGCGACCTGCTCGGCCTCGCACAGGAACTCGGCGCCGATGCGCTGGCGACGGGCCATTATGTCGTCAGCCGCGCTCTCGGCGACGGCCGGCGCGGCCTGTTCCGGGCGGCTGACGCGGCCCGAGACCAGAGCTACTTCCTCTATGCCACGACGCAGGCACAGCTCGATCTGCTGCGCTTCCCGCTGGGCGACATCGAGAAGGCGGAAACGCGCGCGCTCGCAGCCGAACTCGGCCTCGCCATCGCCGACAAGCCGGACAGCCAGGATATCTGCTTCGTCCCCAACGGGCGTTATGCCGACGTGATCGAGCGGCTCAAGCCCGGCGCGTCGCGGCCGGGCGAGATCGTCCATCTCGACGGGCGCGTGCTCGGCCGCCATGACGGCGTGCTGCGCTATACCGTCGGCCAGCGCAAGGGGCTCGGCCTGAGCACGCCCGAGCCGCTCTACGTGATCCGGCTCGATGCCGATGCCGCGCGCGTCGTCGTCGGGCCGCGCGAGGCGCTCGGCGTCCGCGAGATCAGGCTGCGCGACCTGAACTGGCTCGGCGAGGCCGCGCTCGACGCCCTGCCCGCCGCCGGCCTCGACGTCGCCGTGCGCGTGCGTTCGACGCGCCCGCCCGTACCGGCCCGGCTGATGCGCGACGCTCACGGCCTCAAGGTCGAGCTCGCCGGCGACGAGGAGGGCGTCTCGCCCGGCCAGGCCTGCGTCATCTACGACGATGCGGGGCCCGGCGCGCGCGTCCTCGGCGGAGGCACGATCCTGCGTCCGGCGGTGACCATGGTGGCAGAGCCTGCTCTCGCTCTGGCGCCGGGTTGACTGCGCCCCCGGCACCGAACACCGACCCGAAACGCCCGTTCCGAGACCCGCTCCCATGCCGGTGACCTACGACCTCGAAGGCCAGAAGCGCGTCTATGCGACCTGGGCGAAGTTCTACGACAAAATCTATCAGGGCATGCTCGCCCGCCCGCAGCGCGAGGCGGTGGCGGCGGCCTGCGCCTGCGGACCCGACATCCTCGAGATCGGCGTCGGCACCGGGCTGACCCTGCCCTATTTCGAGGCGGATACGCGCGTGCTCGGCGCCGATCTCTCGCTCGACATGCTGCGCGTCGCCAGCCGAAAGGTCTCGAGCCTCGGCCTCGGCCATGTCCGCGGCCTGATGGTGATGGATGCCTGCCGGCTCGGCTTCGAGGCGGAGCGCTTCGACGCGGTGACGGCGCAGTTCGTGATAACGCTGGTGCCGAACCCCGAACAGGCGCTGACCGAGATGGACCGGGTGCTGAAACCCGGCGGCGAGATCATCGTCTCAAGCCGGCTGGTCGACGATGGCGGCGTTCTCGCGCCGTTCTGGGCGGCGGTCGCGCCGCTCGCCAAGGCGGTCGGCTGGAGCAGCGACTTCAAGGTCAGCCGCTTGACCGGCTGGGCCGCCGGCACGGGCCGCTACGAGACGGTCCATGTCGGCCGGGGCTATTTCAAGGTCGTGCGGCTCAGGAAACTCGCCTCGCTGTCGTCCTGAGCGTCCCGGCCGGTCAGAACCTGGTGCCGCCCGACCAACCCGACCGCGGCGCAGGCGCGAAGCCGAAACAGGCCATCGGCGTGCCGTCGCGGCCCTGATCGGCCATGCCCTGGCAGAAGCGCAGATGCGCGCAGGCATCGTTGATGACGGTGTAACCGTTGCCGCTGCTGTTCGGCTGCTTGTAGGAGCAGGCCGCTTCCCAGACTGGGCGCGCCTGGGTGGAGGCGGGAGCGGCCGCGAACAGGGCGGCCGCACCCAGAAGCCCGGCCGCGACGTAATGCTGAAGAGAGGACATGGATGGCACTCCAAAGACCGGCCTCGCGGCGGCATCGAGAGCGACGCCAATCGTCGCCCCTGCCGCGGCGGCCCCTTCGACCGATGTCACTATGAGTTATGGCGCAATGTGGTTGCTTCAAGCCTCGCTCGATGCGTTCTGCGCATGGCCGACGTCGCAAAGACTGTCCGTTAAGCGCCGTCAACACGTCACGACACCGGTCCGCATCATGTCGAAGGCTTGACGCGAAGGGGACCACCCTCCTATATCGCGCCGTCACGACACGCCCGCCGGTTTCCGGCGCGCGATGCCTGGGGCGGGGTAGCTCAGCTGGTTAGAGCAGCGGAATCATAATCCGCGTGTCGGGGGTTCAAGTCCCTCTCCCGCTACCATCCCATACACCATCCAAAAGCCGAGCCGTCAGTTCGCCCCTGCCCGCGTCGCCTGGACGGCGGTGCGCGTCGCCTCGGCCGGTGCGAGGTCGAGGACCGGCTTGTCCTTCCACAGCGTCCCGGCCGTCGTCCGGTCGTAGCCGAGCTTGAACAGGGTCCGCATGTAGTCGGTGTTGAAGGCGTCAGCCGGGTCGTAGGGCACTTGCCTGTCGATATTGGCGAGGCGGAACTGGATGCCGGCCTGTTTGGTGAAGCCGTAGCTGGCGATGATGCCGCTGCGCAGCTGTGCCTTCAGCATCGTCGCAAGGCCGCGCCCGCCGACCGACAGCGTGCCTTCGGGCGTCAGCTTGAACTCGGGCGCGAGCGTGTTGTTGACGACGACCCAGAGCTCGGCCTTGCCGATATGCGGCAAAAGCTTCGGGCTCGCGGCGGCGAGGATGCCCTCCGGAATCGTGAAGACCTGCGTCGCCGTCGCGCCGTCGGCATGCAGTTCCTGGAAGCTCTTCCCCTCGGCGGTGACGTCGATCAGCACGGGCGGCAGGATCGCCGGAATACTCGCCGACGCGATCAGCACGTCCTGGAACAGCTTCAGCGCGTCGGGCCGGCCGCTCGCGGCGATCAGGCCCATGTTCCAGACCACCGGGCGTTGCGCGTCCATGTTGGTCGTCACCACGATCAGGCGGCGCCCCTTGCGGTGCTCGGCCGCGACGGCGCGCAGCATGTCCTCGGTGGCGTATTGCTCGACCAGCTGCCGGAAAGCGCCGACCTCGAACAGGCTCGTCCCGAGCAGCCCGGCCGGCAGGAACTTCATCCGGAAAATGTTGCTGGTGACGCCGCTGGTGTAGAGATGGACGAGTTCCTTGTCATAGGCCGGGCCGAGGAAGGCGAAGGGCGCGGTCAGCGCGCCGGTGCTGACGCCGCTGACGACGTCGAATTGCGGCCTCGTGCCGAGCGCGGTCCAGCCTGCGAGGACGCCGGCCCCGAAGGCGCCGGCCGAGCCGCCGCCGGAGATGGCGAGGATCTGCAGGGATTTGCCCTTGGCCGGGCGCGGCCCAAGGTTCTTCCGTTCGGCCTCGGCGAAGGTCCCGTCTCCCCAGATCCGGACATTCGGGAAGCCCGGCACCTCGGCGATCGCCTGTTCCTCGACCGTGAACGGGATACGCGGCGTCGAGGCGCAGGCCGCGAGCGCCAGGGCAACGACCGGCAGGCAGAGCCACCGCAGGATCGCCGCGGCGCTCAATGGGCGGCCTTCGGTTCCGGCGCGCCGGCGACGTCGTGAGGCGCGGCTTCGTCCGGCTCCTTCAGTCTGAACCAGGCGACGTAGAGCGCCGGCAGGAACAGCAGCGTCAGCACCGTGCCGACGATGATGCCGCCCATCATGGCGTAGGCCATCGGCCCCCAGAAGATCTCGCGGGCGATCGGGATCAGCGCCAGGCTCGCGGCTGCGGCAGTCAGCATGATCGGCCGCATCCGGTGCTGCGTCGCCTCGATCACCGCCGACCAGCCGTCCATCCCCTCGGCCCGCAGATCCTCGATCTGGATGACCAGGATGACGGAGTTGCGGATCAGGATACCGATCAGGGCGAGCACGCCGAGGATCGCGACGAAGCCGAGCGGCGCGCCGCTGGGCAGCAGCGCCGCGACGACGCCGATCAGCGCCAGCGGCGCGACGATGAAGACCATGAACAGGCGCTGGAAGCTTTGCAGCTGGATCATCAGGATCGTCGCCATGGTGAACAGCATCAGCGGCACCACGGCGATGATCGGCCCCTGGCCCTTGGCACTCTCCTCGACGGCGCCGCCGACCACGACCCTGTAGCCGGCCGGCAAGACGTCGATCATCGGCTTGAGCGCCGGCGTGAGCTCCCTGACCACGGTCGCCGGCTGCATCGGCCCGGCGATCGCGGCCTTGACCGTCAGCGTCGGTATGCGGCCGCGCCGCCAGACGATCGGCTGCTCGGATTCGTAGCGGATGTTGGCGATCGCAGCGAGCGGCGCCGATTTGCCGCTGCTGGTCTGGACCTGCAGGTTCTGCAGCGTGTCGATCGACGAGCGCTCGCTGTCGCGGGCCCGGCCGACGACGTTGATCAGGTAGATCGAATCGCGCACCTGCGTCGCCGAGGAGCCGCCGACGATGCTGTTCAGCGCGGTCGCGATCGTCTCGGAGGTGACGCCGAGCTGGGCCGCCTTGTCCTGCAGCACGTCGATCTTCACGACGCGGCCGGGCTCGTTCCAGTCATAGGCGATGTCGCCGAGATTGGGGTTCTTGCCGATGATGCCGGCGAGCGTCTGCGCCTGGGCGCGGACGCCGGCGATGTCGGGGCCGCTGATCCGGTACTGCACCGGGCGGCCGACCGGCGGGCCGATGTCGAGCAGGTGCACGAAGGCGTCGATGCCGACGAAGTCACGGGCGATGACCTGCTTCAGCCTGGCGCGCAGGCGCTCGCGTGCCTCGATGCTCTTGGTGACGATGATGATCTGGCCGAAATTCGGGCTCGCCGGCTGGACGTCGAAGGACAGCACGAAGCGCACCGCGCCCTGGCCGACATAGGACGACCAGTGGTCGATGTCGGCGTCGCCATTGAGGTTCTTCTCGAAGCGGTCCATCTGCGCCCGCGTCTCGGAGATCGCGGTGTTCTGCGGCGCGGTCCAGTCGACGATCAGTTCGGTGCGGTCGGATGACGGGAAGAACTGCTGTTGGACGAAGCGCATGCCGAAAAGCGACAGCCCGAAGAGCAGCACGGTCGCCGCGATCGTCAGCCATTTCCAGCGCACGCAGGCGATCAGGAAGCGGTTGAAGACGGCGGTGACGCGGCCGGGCCTGGTGTCGTGCTTCTTCATCGAGGCCGGCAGCATGGTGACGCCGAGCAGCGGCACGAACAGCACGGCGACGAGCCATGACACCAGCAGCGATACGGCGATGACGACGAACAGCGTGAAGGTGAACTCGCCGGCATTGCTGTTGTTGAGCGCGACCGGGAAGAAGCTCACCACCGTCACCAGCGTCCCGGTCAGCATCGGGAAGGCGGTGTGGGTGTAGACATAGGTCGCCGCTTTCGAGAGCGGATCGCCGATTTCGAGGCGCGCCACCATCATCTCGACCGCGATCATCGCATCGTCGACGAGCAGACCCAGCGCGATGATCAGCGCGCCGAGCGAGATGCGCTGCAGCGAGATGCCGTAGAACTCCATGAAGACGAAGGTGATCGCCAGCACGAGCGGGATCGTCACCGCGACGACGAGCCCAGCGCGCACGCCGAGGCTGACGAAGGAGACGATCAGGACGATGACGACCGCCTCGATCAGCGCCTTGACGAAGCCGCCGACGGCTTCCTTGACGATGTCGGGCTGGTCCGAGATCAGATGCACGCCGACACCGATCGGCAGCTCGCTCTCGATCTTGCGCATCTCGATCTTCAGCGCCTCGCCGAACTCGGTCAGGTTGGCGTTCGGCTTCATGCCGATGGCGAGCCCGATCGCCGGCTGGCCGCCGACGCGAAACAGCGCGGTCGGCGGGTCGACATAGCCCCGGCTGATCGTGGCGACGTCGCCGAGCCGGAAGAAGCGGTCGTTGATGCGCAGATTGATCGCGCGCAGGCTGTCCTCGGAGGTGAACTGGCCGCCGACGCGCATGCTGATGCGCTCGCCCGAGGCCTCGATCACGCCCGATGGCGAGATCGCGTTCTGCGCCTGCAGCGTGTCGGTGACCATCTTGGCGGTGACGCCGAGCGCCGCGATCTGGCGGGTCGAGAATTCGAGATAGATCACCTCGTCCTGCGCGCCTATCAGATCGACCTTGCCGGCGTTCGGCACGGTCAGCACGCGGGTGCGGACCATCTCGACATAGTCGCGCAGCTGGCGCTGGCTCAGGCCGTCGGCGGTGAGGCCGTAGACGTTGCCGTAGACGTCGCCGAAATTGTCGTTGAACAGCGGGCCGACGATCCCGCTCGGGAACTGCCCGCGGATGTCGCCGATCATGTTGCGGATCTTGACCCAGATCGCCGGGATGTCCTTGCCCTTGGTCGTATCCTTCAGGTTGACGAAGATCGTCGTCCGGCCCGGCGTGTTCAGGCTCTTGGCGTAGTCGAAGGCGTCGAGTTCCTCGAGCTTCTTCTCGATCCGGTCGGTAATCTGGCTGATCGTGTCCTCGACGGTCGCGCCCGGCCACTGCGCCTGGATGATCATCGTCTTGATGGTGAAGTCGGGGTCCTCGGCCCGGCCGAGGTTGAAATAGGAGGCGAGCCCGGCGATCGAGAAGACGATCATGAAGTACCAGACCAGCGAGCGATGATGCAGCGCCCAGTCGGAGAGGTTGAAGCTCTTCGCGTGGTCGCTCACTGGCTCGCTCACCCTGTCGTTCACTGGCTCGCTCACCTGGCGTCCCTCTCGTCGAGCTTCACGACCTGGCCTTCCTTCAGGCTGTTGACGCCGGCGACGACGACGCGCGCTCCCGCCGTCAGGCCGCCCGAGATGCGGGCGCCGCCATCGTCGCGTCGCGCGATCTGGACCGGCACGCTGGCGACGGTCTTCGCCGCGGCATCGACGACCCAGACGCGGGTTGCGCCATCGCGGTCGAGCAGGGCCGAGGCCGGCAGGTCGATCGCGGGATCGGTCGCCGGCGAGCGCGGCGAAGCCGAAATCGTCGCGCCGAGACGGAAGGCGTCGCCGAACTCGTCGAGCGTGATCCTGACGCGGCGCGTGCGCGTCGAAGCGTCGGCCTGCGGCGCGATCTCCCTGACCTTGCCGGTCGTCCTGATCGCCGGATCGGCCTGCAGTTCGACCGCGAAGGCCGCGCCCGCGCTCAGGCGGCGGGTCACCTCCTCGGGCAGGTCGACGACGGCGTCGCGGGCGTCGGTGCGTGCCAGAGTCATCACCTTCTTGCCGGGCGAGACGGTCTGGCCGACCTCGGCGTCGGTCGTGGTGACGACGCCGTCGAGATCGGAATTCAGGCTGGCGTAGCTGCGCTGCTCGCGCGCCTTGGCGAGATTGGCCTCGGCCTGCTGCACCGATGCGGCGGATGCCTCGCGCGCCTGCTGGGCGGTGTCGAAATCGGCCTGGCTCGAGACCTGCCTGCCGAGCAGCGTTCCGGCTCGCGCCTCGGCGGCAGTCGTGTTGGAGAGCTGCGAGCGCGCCTTGGCGAGATCGGCCTCGTTGGCGCGGACCGCGAGATCGAGCACCAGCGGATCGAGCTGCGCCAGCGTCTGGCCAGGCTTGACCAGATCGCCGACATCGACATTGCGCGCGATGATGCGCCCGAGCACGCGGAAGCCGAGCTCGGTCTGGTAGCGCGGCTGGATCGTGCCGGCGAAGCTCGTCAGCCGCTCGCCCGCGGGCTTGGCCACGATTGTCAGGACCGGTCGCGGCGGCGGCGCCTTGGCCTGCTCGGTCTCGGATTTGCAGCCGCCGAGCGCAATCAGGCCTGCGACGGCGATCAGCCTCGATGCCGTTTTCATTTCGGGGCTCCCGCCTGCGCCGGCTGCGGCGCCACGACCTGGTCGGGCCGCAGCAACTGGGCGCCGCCGGTGACCACGAGTTCGCCGGATTTCAGCCCGTCGCGGACCAGCAATTCGCCGCTGCGATAGCTCGCGACCGCGACCGGGCGCAGCGAGACGACCTTGCTTTGCTGGTCGACGACCCAGACGGCGGGCTTATCGCCCTGCAGGGAGAAGGCGGTCCAGGGCAGCACGACGATGTCCTGGGCCTGGAAGCGGCCGAGGCCGGACACGGCTGCACCCAGCCCCATCTCCGGCGGCGGGTTCTCGATGCCGATCTTGACCCTGACCGTGCCCATCGCCGGATCGATCGTCGGCGCGACCTCGCGGACCTTGCCGCTCGCCTTGATCGCCGGGTTCGACAACAGCGTGATCGCGATCGTCTCGTCGGCCGGGCGCTTCGTCAGCAGCGTCTCGTAGATGTCGAACACGGCGTCGCGCGCCCCGTCGCGCGCCACGGTGAAGATCGCCTGCGCCGCCTCGACCACCTGCCCGGCCTCGGCATTGCGCGCGGTGACGATGCCCGCGGCATCCGCACGCAGCGTGGCGTAGCCGAGCTGCTCTTCCGCCGTCGCCAGCGTCGATTTCGCGCTGACGAGCGAGGATTGCGCGGCCGTGAAGGCCTGGCTGGCATTGTCGAAATTGGCCTGGGTGGTGAAGCCGCTCGTCATCAGCGTCTTCTGCCGGTCGAAGGCGGCGCCGGCCTGCCGCAGCGTCGCCTCCGCCGCCTGGACGCCAGCCCTCGCCGAGTTGACGTCGGCGGTCTGCTCGGTCGTCTCGAGTGTCGCCAGCACCTGGCCGGCCTCGACCCTGTCGCCGATCTCGACGGTGCGGGTCGCGAGCCGCCCGGTCGAGCGGAACGAAAGATCGCTCTGCACCCGGGCCCTGATCTCGCCGGTCAGCGACACCGACGAGAACTCGGACCCGACCGCGACCGTCTGCGTGACGACAGGCATGGGTGGGTTCGCAACCGGCTTCGGCGGCTCACCGCAGGCGGCGAGGCTTGTCGCAAGGATACCGGCGCCGGCCGACAGGGCGAAGCGCGACACGGACGAGCGACGTCGAAGGCAAGGATGCATGACCGCCTCGAACTGAACCGTACAGTTTACTTCGCCCGCCGCTAGATGTGTCTCCCGGCGCAGTGTGTCAAGCACCCGGCCCCGCGCAATTCGCAATCGGTCTTTCTGCGTGCCGGTGATACATCGTTCCCGATATCGTAGGAGAATCGGGTTGAGACGCAAGGATTCGGAACCCGACAGGAGCAATCCCAAGGTCCGGCAACTCCTGGCGGCCGCGCAGACGCTTTTTCTGGAGCAGGGCTACGACGCCGTCACGATGGACATGGTCGTGGACCTCGCGCATGTCTCGAAGGCGACCGCCTATGTCCATTTCGCCAGCAAGGACGTGCTGTTCGCGACGGTGATGATCGACCTCACCGGCCTGTCCGGGGATCAGATCTGGGTGCCGACGACGGAGTTCGACGACATCGCCGTCGAACTGGAACGCGTCGCCCGCAATTTCATGAACTGTTTCCTGACCCGGCAGGCGATTCTGTTTCGCCGGACGCTGGTCAGCGCCGTCGTGCGCTTTCCGTCGATCGGGCACGCCGTGTTCGATTCGGGCCCGAAGATCATCATCGACCGAACCGCCATGTTCATGGCGGCTGCGGGAGATGCCGGGTGCCTCAAGATCAGCGATCCCGAACTGGCAGCGACCCAGTTCCTGAGTCTGGTCCGCGGCTTCGTCGACATCAAGGGGATGCTGTCGAAGGACATGCCTTCGACGGAAGAGATCGAGGCCGACATCAGGTCGGCGGTTGCCGTGTTCCTGTCGCATTACCGCGCCTGACGGGTCGGCCTGCCTGCGATCGCTACATCACTCCAGCGCCTCTTCGCGCCTGAGTTCCCAGGCCAGCATCGCCTCGGCAAGCGCCGCGAGTTCGGCGTGCTTGGTCGGACTTTCCGCCTCCGCATTCAACTCCTCGACCCGGCGCTGAGCCGCGTCGTAGTCCTCCTCGGTATGGACGACGATCGGCTGCTTCACGGTGCGCTCCCGGTGCAAACTATGGCTGATATCGTAAAACCTCGGCGATGGCCGAGAGTTCCGTCCTTACGGATCGACGTGGCTGGTTCCGATATCGTCCCGGACGGGACCACCCGGATTTCGCCGCAATCGCTGGCACAGTTCGTGATTGTCGGCCCGTGCGAGACGACGCGGAACAGCCGACAGGGAGAGACGTTTTCTCCCGCCGGGCCCGAGTTTGGGAGGCGCTTCTGCCCGCCGCCATTGAGGCGATAGCGCGAATTCAGTACGTTTCGTTTGTTATTCAGAACGATTGCCGGTGGCAGACTGTGAAATCCGGCGAGGTCGACAACGGAGCCCTGAGATGACGCAAGCGCTCGCTCACCGCATCTGGCGCCATGGCCTGCTCTTCGCGGCCTTCGCGCTGTGCTTCGGCATCGTCACCGGCGCCCGCGCCCAGACCGAACTGCTCAACGTCTCCTATGATCCGACGCGCGAACTCTACCGCGAGATCAACGCCGCCTTCATCGCCGAATGGAACGCCAAGGCGGGCAAGAAGATCACCACGATCCGCCAGTCGCATGGCGGCTCGGGCGCACAGGCCCGGACCGTCATCGACGGGCTGAACGCCGATGTGCTGACGCTGGCGCTCGCCGGCGACATCGACGCGGTGGCGCAGCGCTCGAAGAAGCTGCCCCAAAACTGGCAGACGCGCCTGCCGCACAACTCCTCGCCCTACACCTCGACGATCGTCTTCCTCGTCCGCAAGGGCAACCCGAAGGCGATCCGGGATTGGGGCGATCTGGTGAAGCCCGGCGTCCAGATCATCACGCCGAACCCCAAGACCTCGGGCGGGGCGCGCTGGAACTATCTCGCCGCCTGGGCCTATGCCGAGAAGACGTTCGGCAAGGACGAGGCCAAGGTCCGCGACTATATCGGCAAGCTGCTCGCCAACGTGCCCGTGCTCGACACCGGCGCGCGTGGCGCCACCACCACCTTCACCCAGCGCGGCATCGGCGACGTCTTCCTGTCCTGGGAGAACGAGGCCTTTCTCGCGCAGAAGGAATTCGGCGCGGACAAGTTCGACATCGTCGTCCCGAGCCTTTCGATTCTGGCCGAGCCGCCGGTCGCGCTCGTCGATGCCAATGTCGACGCCAAGGGCACCCGCGAGGCGGCGCAGGCCTATCTCGACTTCCTCTACACGCCGAAGGCGCAAGGCATCATCGCGAAGAACTTCTACCGCCCGCGCAACCCCGAGGCCGCCGACGCCAGGGACATCGCCAATTTCCCGAAGGTCGATCTCGTCACCATCGACGACGCCTTCGGCGGCTGGGCCAAGGCGCAGCCGGCGCATTTCGGCGATGGCGGCACCTTCGACCAGCTCTACAAGCCGGCGCGCTGAGCGATGGCGAGCGCGGGGCTGGCACTGCCGCAGGCGAGATCATGGCGGCAGCCCAGCGTCCTGCCCGGCTTCGGCCTGTCGCTCGGCATCACGCTGACGGCGTTGTCGCTGGTCGTGCTCGTGCCACTGACGGCGCTCGTGCTCAAGGCGGCGAGCGCCGGCCCCGCCGACATCTGGGCGGTCGCGACCTCGCCGCGGACGCTGGCCGCGCTCAGATTGTCCTTCCTCGGCGCATTGTTCGCCGCCTGCGTCAACGCCGTGTTCGGACTGATCCTGGCCTGGGTTCTGGTGCGCTACGAGTTTCCGGGCCGTCGCCTGATCGACGCCGCGGTCGACCTGCCCTTCGCGCTGCCGACGGCCGTCGCCGGCATCTCGCTCGCCGCGATCTATGCGCCGAACGGCTGGATCGGTTCGCTGGTCGCCCCGCTCGGCCTCAAGATCGCCTACACCCCGCTCGGCGTGATGGTGGCGCTGATCTTCATCGGCCTGCCCTTCGTCGTGCGCACGGTCCAGCCGGTGCTGGAGGAGATGCAGGGCGATGTCGAGGAGGCCGCCGCCCTGCTCGGCGCCGGGCGCTGGCGCACCGTCTTCCGGGTGATCCTGCCGCCGGTCTATCCGGCGCTGCTGACCGGCTTCGTGCTCGCCTTCGCACGCGCCGTCGGCGAGTACGGTTCGGTGATCTTCATCGCCGGCAACGTCCCGATGGTCTCGGAGATCGCCCCGCTGCTGATCGTGATCCGGCTCGAGCAGTTCGATTATGCCGGCGCGGCCGTGGTGGCGATGCTGATGCTGCTCATCTCGTTCGCGCTGATCCTCGCGGTCAACCTGATCCAGGCGCAGGCGAGACGGAGGTTCGGCGATGTCTGACGCCGCCCTTCCATTCGCCACCGCGCCGCAGCGTCGGCCGGCACGCCGCGCCACGGGCGAGAGCCTGCCCGTCCGCGTCGGCCTGATCGCGGTCTCGCTCGCCTTTCTCGCGCTCTTCCTGTTGCTGCCGCTGGTCTCCGTTTTCGTCGAGGCCGGCGCGCGCGGCTGGCAGGCCTATGTCGCGGCGATCGAAGAGCCCGACGCGCAGGCCGCGATCCGTCTCACCTTGCTCGTCGCCGCCATCGCCGTGCCGTTCAACCTGATCGTCGGCATCGCGGCCGCCTGGGCGATCGCAAAGTTCGAGTTCAAGGGCAAGAACCTGCTGATCAGCCTGATCGACCTGCCGTTTTCGGTCTCGCCGGTGATCTCCGGCCTCGTCTTCGTGCTGCTCTTCGGCGCGCAGGGCTATCTCGGTCCCTGGCTGCAGGCCAACGACGTCAAGATCATCTTCGCCCTGCCCGGCCTCGTGCTGGCGACGATCTTCGTCACCTTTCCCTTCGTGGCGCGCGAGCTGATCCCGCACATGCAGTCTCTCGGTTCCGCCGACGAGGAAGCAGCGCTGACGCTCGGCGCCTCGGGCTGGCGCACCTTCTGGACGATCACGCTGCCCAATGTGAAATGGAGCCTGTTCTACGGCGTGCTGCTCTGCAACGCCCGCGCCATGGGGGAGTTCGGCGCGGTCGCGGTCGTCTCCGGGCGGATCAGGGGCCTGACCAACACCATGCCGCTGCATGTCGAGATTCTCTACAACGAGTACATGAGCGCGGCCGCCTTCGCCGTCGCCTCGCTGCTGGCCGGGCTGGCGCTGGTCACGCTCGCGCTGAAGACCCTGCTCGAATGGCGCTATGGCGACGCGATCGCCGCCGCCCGGCATCACTGAAGAGAGAAGGCTGTCGATGTCGGTTGCCGTCACCATCGAGACGATCGAGAAGCGCTTCGAGGCATTCGCCGCGCTGCGCGGCGTCTCGCTCGACATCCAGGCCGGCGAACTCGTCGCGTTGCTGGGGCCTTCCGGCTCCGGCAAGACGACGCTGCTACGCCTCGTCGCCGGGCTGGAGCAGGCCGACCGCGGCCGCGTGCTCTTCGGCGACACCGACACACGCGAGCTCTCCTTGCGCGACCGCCGGATCGGCTTCGTCTTCCAGCACTACGCCCTGTTCAAGACGATGACCGTCGCCGACAACATCGCCTTCGGCCTGCGCTCGCGCCCACGCCGCGACCGTCCCGACGAGGCCGAGATCGCCAAACGCGTCGGCGCGCTGCTCGAACTGGTGCAACTGCCCGATCTCGCCCGGCGCTATCCGAGCCAGCTCTCGGGCGGCCAGCGCCAGCGCGTCGCGCTCGCCCGGGCGCTGGCGATCGAACCCAGCGTGCTCCTGCTCGACGAGCCCTTCGGCGCGCTCGACGCCAAGGTCCGCAAGGATCTGCGGTCCTGGCTGCGCGACCTGCACCGCCGCATCGGCCACACCACGATCTTCGTGACCCATGACCAGGAGGAGGCGCTCGAGCTCGCCGACCGCGTCGCGATCCTCAACGACGGCCGGCTCGAACAGGTCGGCTCGCCCGACGACGTCTACGACCATCCGGCAACGCCCTTCATCTGCGAGTTCCTCGGCGAGGCCAACCGGCTGCCGGTCAGGGTCGTCGGCGGCCAGGCCTTCTTCGGCGACCGGCCGGTGCTCGGCGGTCTGTCGCAGAACCAGGCCGGCCCGGGATCGCTCTATGTCCGGCCGCAGCATCTGCGCATCGTCGAGGAGGCGCCACTCGCTTTGCCCGGCGTGGTCGAGCATCTGCGCCGCAACGGGCCGCTGCGCCGGGCCGAGGTCGCCGTGCAGGGACTGGCGCGGCGGCTCGACGTCGATCTCGCCAGCCAGGTCGCGCCGGCGGTCGGCGAGCGCATCCGCTTGCGCATCACCCACGCGAACCTGTTCGCGGCGGCCTGAGCCGATCAGAGCGTGCTTTGAATATTGATCTGGCGCGAATTCCTCTCATTCGGCTGATGCCAGCCGAACGGAAAGCGCGCTAGCCCGCGACGACCTTCTGCGAGAAGCGCATCACCGAGCGGTCGAGCTCGCTCGCCGACGCATCGACGCCCGCGGCCGCCTTCGAGACCTGCAGCCCGTTCTCCATCGTTCGCGCCGCATCGGCCGCGACGACACCGACCGCCTCCGCAACCTGCTCGGCCTCCTCGACGGCGCGTGCCAGCGAAGCCAGCATCGTCGTGATCGCCGCGCTCTGCCGATCGACCGCGAGCACGATGCCGCTCGCCGCCGTGACGATCGCCTCGGTGGAACCGCTGATGTTCATCACCGCGCCGAGCGAGCGCTCGGCCGCGCTCTGCACCTCCTCGATCCGGCGGGCGATCTCCTCCGTGGCCGCGCCGGTGCGCGCGGCCAGTCCCTTGACCTCGCTGGCGACGACGGCGAAGCCGCGCCCCGCCTGCCCGGCGCGGGCGGCCTCGATGGTGGCGTTGAGGGCGAGCAGGTTGGTCTGCGCCGCGATCTCGCGGATCAGGTTCGAGACCTGGCTGATGTCGCGGACGGCGTCGATCAGCTCGCTCTTGATCGCGATCGAGGCCTCGACATCGGCCGCCGCATTGCGCACCAGCCCGGTCGTCTTCTCCGCCTCGTTGCGGATCAGCGCGATGCTCCCGGTCAGTTCGCGCGAGCCGGTCTCGACCGAAGCGATGTCGCTCTTGGCGGTGTCGACCTTGGCCAGCACGCCGGCGAGATTGCCCTGGGAGCTCTGCGCGATCGACAGCAACTGCTCGGCTGCCCCGGTCATCCGCACCGCCGCCTGCGAGACCGAGGCGAGGATCGTGGCGATCTCCTCGCGGAAGCCGTTGGCGCTCGTCTCGACATGCTCGCGCCGCCGTTCCTCGGCCCGGGCCTGCGCATGCGCATCCGCACCGAGCGCCTGGGCGTTGGCGACGGCGCCGACGCGGTCACGCACGATCTGCGCCATGTTGCGCAGCGAGATCAGCATCACCGAGCCGAAGATCGCCTGGAACAGCAGGTTCTCGATCGCATGATCGAACGAGCCGAAGCAGAGCTGGACGATGCGGCCGGAAAATACCATGACCACGAAAACGAGGGCCGCCGACGGCATGCTCGCCATGGTGAAGGTGCCGGCGCAGACGAGGCCGGCCAGCGTCGTCGCGATCAGCACCTCCATCTGCGGCGCGACCGACGGATTTAGAACGACCGGCAAAATCACCCAGGGCAGCGCCATCAGGGCGGAATCGATCAGGATGCGCTCGATGAACTTGAGCGATGGCGGCTTGTCCCGAGGCCGGGAGCGCACCGCCAGCATCTGGCGCACCCCCAACGCGCCCGTCCCCGCGGCATAGGCGATCCAGATCAGCGGAAACCAGAGCCAGCCATGATAGATCGCCACGCCGGCGATCACGACCGCCGACAGCACGTTCGAGACCAGGATCGGCGGCAGCACGCGGATGAACATGTCTGCCTGCGCCGCCCGCAGATGCGCGGCGAGATCGGGATCGAGCACCGGCAGGCCGAGTTTGCTGTCGACCCAGGCGTCGTAGCGCGACAGCAGGCTGGCAGCGGGCCTCGCAGCGTCGTCCGAATGGGTCATTCCGCGCTTCGAGCCTGTCTTGCGCCTGTATCGAGACGCAAACCATGGCCCAGCGGCGTTACCGGTGACTTAATGCTGCATGCAGCGCCTTGGCCCTCACGACCAGCCAGGCCGCCACGCCGCAAACTCGGCCTTGGTCTTCGCATCGGCCGGATAGAGCCCGAAAATGCCCTGCCCGCCGCGCACCCGCTCGGCGACGAAATCCTCATAGGCGGTCTGCTCGTAGACCTCCGGCGCGATCTCGTCGGCGAGATGGGCCGGAATCACGCAGACGCCTTCGCCGTCGCCGACGACGATGTCGCCCGGATAGACCGCGACGTCGCCGCAGGCGATCGGGGCGTTGATGTCGAGCGCGTGGTGGCGGATCAGGTTGGTCGGCGCGCTCGGGCGGTTGTGATAGGCCGGCATCGCCATCGCGGCGATTTCGGGTGAATCGCGAAAGCCGCCATCGGTGACGATGCCGGCCGCGCCGCGCTGCATCAGCCGCGACACCAGGATGCCGCCGGCGGACGCCGCGCGCGGATCCTTGCGCGAATCGATCACCAAGACATGGCCGGGCGGGCAATCCTCGATCGCGCGCCGCTGCGGATGGCTCGTACCCTCGAAGGCGGAGAGCATGTCGAGATCCTCGCGCGCCGGGATGTAGCGCAGCGTGAAGGCCTCGCCGACCATGCTCTCGGCCTTCTGGCTCAGCGGGCGGACGTCCTGGATGAACTGGTTGCGGAAGCCGCGCTTGAACAGGGCGGTGGTCAGCGTCGCGGTCGAGACGCGCTTGAGCTTGGTGCGGTTCGCGTCGGTGAGGATGGTCATGGTCTTGAACGAGGCTCCGGCGAAGGGTCGAGCATTTCGTCAGCGTGAGACGGATGGCGTGGCGGTCGAGAACCGGAGCGGAGCGGACGTCCGTCCGTGAGCACCGGCAGCGCAGACCGCCTCGTCAGGCGGCCGCGCTGGCGGAATGATCGGCCCTTCGATCATTCGATCTTGACATTGGCCTTCTGCGCGACCTCGGCCCAGCGCTTGGTCTCGGCGGCGATATGGGCGGCGAACTGCTCCTGGGTCGAGCCGACCGGATCGACGCCGAGCTTCCTCAACTGCTCGACGATGGCGGGCTCGCGCATGATCGCCTGCGTCTCGCTCGACAGCTTGGCGACGATCTCCTTCGGCGCGCCGGCCGGCGCGAAGAAACCGTGCCAGGAGGTCGCGGCATAGCCGGGGATGAACTCCGACAGCGCCGGCAGGTCCTTCGCCACCGCCAGCCGCTCCGGCGTCGCGGTGGCGAGCGCCCTGATCTTGCCGGCCTCGACATGCGGCCAGGCGATAGTGATGTTGTCGAAGGAGACCTGGATCTGCCCGGTCAGCAGGTCCTGCGTCACTTGCCCGCTCGACCGGTAGGGCACATGCGCCATGTCGGTCCCGGTCGCGACCTTGAACAACTCGGCCGCCATATGCGTCGAGGTGCCGGCGCCCGACGAGCCGAAGGAGTATTTGCCGGGGTTCTTCTTCAGGAGCTCGATCAGCTCCGGCACCGTCTTCGCCGGCAGGTCGAGATTGACCATCAGGATGTTGGGTACGCTCGCGACCTGAGAGATCGGGGCGAAATCCTTGATGTGGTCGAAAGGCAGCTTCGGATAGACGGCCGGATTGATCGCATGGGTCGAGACCGTGCCCATGGTCAGCATCGTGCCGTCCTGCGGGCCTCGCGCCACCGCCGCGACGCCGACATTGCCGCCGGCGCCGGCCCGGTTCTCGACGATGAAGCGGCCGCCGAGGCGCGCCGAGAGCCGCTCGGCCAGGAGCCGGCCGAGAATGTCGGTGGTCCCGCCGGCGGCGAAGGGCACGACGAGGGTGACGACCTTGCCGCCCGGATAGTCGGACTGGGCGAAGGCCGGTGCGGCGAGCGGAAGCGTCAGGAGGCAGGCGGCGATGGCGGCCCTGCGGGTGAGCGTCATGATGGCGTGTCCTCTCCGGTATGTTGCGACCGCGGCGGGCCTCAGGCCCGTTCCCGGGCTCTCGTCTGCGGACATAGCATAAGCGGAGGCAATTGAAATCTGAAATTTCAGACTTGTCGAGAGCGGCACTTTGTGATGTCTGGTCGGGACGGCGCGCGGACGACGAACCGCAGCCGCCGATCGCGGATGTCATGATGTCGGAAGCCCTCGCCAGCGAATTGTCGCACGACACCTCGGCGATCGAGCCCGTCGCGCCGCATCTGCTGCGCTCGCTGCGCGAGCACGCCCATGAGCGCCTGCGCCGGGCCATCGTCGCCGGCCGCTTCCGCCATGGCGAACGGCTGAACGAGCGCCATCTCGCCGAGATGCTCGGCGTCAGCACGACGCCGGTGAAGGACGCCATCCGCAAGCTGGAGAGCGAGGGGCTGGTCCGGACCGAGAGCCGCCGCGGCGTCTTCGTCGAGTTCTCGCCCCGACAGGCGCTGGAGATGGCGCTCGGTCGCGCCGCGCTGGAAAGCGTCATGACCCATATCGCCGCCAACCGGATCGGCAAGGCCGACATCGCCGGGATCTCCCGGCTGATCGAAGAGATGGCGCACGCCACCAGCCACAGCGCGCTGGAAGACCTCGTCACGCTGAACGAAGCCTATCACGGCACGATCCACCGCATCTCCGGCTGCACCTATCTGGAGCGCCGGCTCGATGGCCAGCGCATGTACGACCACGCCCAGCGCATCGCTTTGCTCTCCGAGCCGGCCGAGCGCGCCCAGGGTTTCGAGGAACATCGCGCGATCTACGAAGCGCTGAAAGCACGCGAGCCCGCGCTCGCCGAACAGAGGATGCGCCGCCACATCGTCCGCTCGGCGAAAGCCCATGTGCGGCAGGTCTTCGGCGCCGATGCGGAGGGACTGGACTATGACGAATGACAGGGTTCGCACCGCGCTGCGCGGCATCTCCGGCGTGCACGTCACCGCCTGGAAAGCCGATGGCGAGGCCGACTGGGCGCTGACGGCTAAGATCGTCGCCGGCATCGCGGCGGCCGGCATCCACAACATCGTCTCGGCCGGCAACACCGGCGAATTCTATCCGATGACGACCGACGAGGTCGTGCGTAGCCACGCCGTTGCCGCCGAGGCGGCGGGCGGCAGGGCGCTGGTCACCGCCGGCATCGGCCGTTCGCTGCGCGAGGCCATCGCGACCGGCAAACTTGCGGCGAAAGCCGGCTGCGACGCGGTGATGGTACACCACCCGCTCGACCCCTTCGCCGCGCCGCAATCGCAGGCCGACTACATCATCGCCATCGCCGAAGCGCTGGAGCGGCCGCTCGTCGCCTATATCCGCTCCGACGCGATCGGCGTGAAGGACCTGGTCCGCGTCGCGACCCATCCCAACGTCGCCGGCGTGAAGTTCGCCTCGACCAACATGATGCTGCTGTCGGAATGCGTCCGGGCCACGCAAGGCTCGTCGGCGAACTGGATCTGCGGCCTCGCCGAGGGCTGGGCCGCGCCGTTCCACGCGCTCGGCGCGCGCGGCTTCACCTCCGGCCTGATCAACGTCGCGCCGGAACGCTCGCTCGCCGTCTGGCGCGCGCTGGAGGCCGGCGACTATGCGGCGGCCCGCGCCGAGGTCGACGCCATCGCCGGCTTCGAGACGCTGCGCACGAAATACGGCAACGGCGCCAACGTCACCGTGGTCAAGGAGGCGCTCGGCCTGATGGGCACCGATGTTGGCCCGGTCCGCCTGCCCGGCCTGCCGGAGCTGAACGAGGCCGAGCGGTCGGAACTGCGCGGCATCGTCTCCGGCTGGAACGCGATGCGCGCGGCGGCGGAGTAGTTCGCCACCTCTCGATACCCTCACCGTCATCCTCGACAAGCCGCGAAGCGGCGCAGCTCCGGGATCCATCATAGGGTTCGACGGCGCTCTGTGATGGATCCCGGGACGAAGCTGCGCTTCGCCCAGGATGACGGAGAGGTTCAACAACAAAAATCACCGAGGAAGCTCCACATGTCCCACCCCCGCAAGACGCCCGACAGCCTGCGCTCGAAGCGCTGGTTCGGCGCGTCCGACCTGCGTTCCTTCGGCCATCGCTCGCGAGCGCTGCAGATGGGACTCGGCCATGACGAGTTCATGGGCAAGCCGGTGATCGGCGTGATCAACACCTGGTCCGAGATCAACCCCTGCCACACCCATCTGCGCGACCGGGCCGAGGCGGTGAAGCGCGCGGTCTGGGCCGCTGGAGGCTTCCCGATGGAGATCCCGGTGATGTCGGTCTCCGAGCAGTACCAGAAGCCGACGACGATGCTCTACCGCAACTTCCTGGCGATGGAGACCGAGGAATCGATCCGCTCCCACCCCCTCGACGGCGCGGTGCTGCTCGGCGGCTGCGACAAGTCCACGCCGGCCCTGATCATGGGGGCGTGCAGCGCCGGCCTCCCCTTCATCTATGTCCCGGCCGGGCCGATGCTGCGCGGCAACTGGGCCGGCAAGGTCTTGGGCTCGGGCGCCGACGTCTGGAAATACTGGGCCGAGAAGGAGGCCGGCAACATCACCGACGAGCAGTGGAAGGACATGGAGAGCGGCATCGCCCGCTCGCACGGCACCTGCATGGTGATGGGCACCGCCGCCACGATGATGAGCCATGCCGAGGTGCTCGGCCTGACGCTGCCGGGCGCGTCCGCCATCCCCGCGGCCGACGCCGCCCATCCGCGCATGGCCGCGGCCTCCGGCAAGCGCATCGTCGAGATGGTCTGGGAAGACCTGACGCCCGACCGCATCCTGACACGCGAAAGCTTCGAGAACGCGCTGACCGTGCACATGGCGGTCGCCGGCTCGACCAATGCCATCATCCACCTGATCGCCATGGCCGGCCGCGCCGGCGTCGCCCTGACGCCCGATGATTTCGACGCGTTTTCGCGCACCGTCCCGGTGATCGCCAACCTGCGGCCCTCCGGCGATTTCCTGATGGAGGATTTCTTCTATGCCGGCGGCCTGCCCGCGCTTTTGAAGCAGCTCGAGAGCAAGCTCCACACCGACGCGATGACCGTCACCGGCAAGCCGCTCTCGGAGACGATCGCGCTCGCCACGGTCTATGACGACGACGTCATCCGCCCGCTCGACCGGCCGGTCTCGACCGCCAACGGTCTGGCCGTCCTCAAGGGCAATCTCGCCCCCGATGGCTGCGTGATCAAGCCTTCGGCCGCCGAGCCGCGCCTGCTGAAGCATTCCGGCCCGGCGCTGGTCTTCGAGGACTATGATGCGATGATGCGCGCGGTGAACGACGAAGCCCTCGACGTCACGCCCGACCATGTCATGGTGCTGAAGAACTGCGGGCCCGTCGGCGGGCCGGGCATGCCGGAATGGGGCATGATGCCAATCCCGAGGAAGCTTCTGAAGCAGGGCGTGCGCGACATGCTGCGCATCTCCGACGCCCGCATGTCGGGTACGAGCTACGGCGCCTGCGTGCTCCATGTCGCGCCGGAGGCCTATATCAGAGGGCCGCTGGCGGCTGTTCGCACCGGCGACATCATCGCCGTCGACGTCGAGGCGCGCGCGATCTCGGTCGGCCTGACCGAGGCGCAGATCACTGAGCGCCTGAAGAGCTGGACGCCGCCGGACCGCGATTATCCGCGCGGCTGGGGCAAGATGTCGGCCGCCCATATCCGCCAGGCCGACAAGGGCTGCGATTTCGACTATCTCGAAGGGACCGCGAAGATCCCGGAGCCGGAGATCCATTGACGCTGACCTGGCAGGCCGCCTTCGAGGCTGACACCCACTCGCAGATCGAGCAGGAGCGCTGGGCGCTGGCGATGTGCCTCGGACGTCGTGGCGGGCGCTTCGCCGAGATCGGCGCCTTCGACGGCGTGCTGCACGCCAACACCTTCTGCCTCGAGCGTGACCATGGCTGGGGCGGCGTGCTGGTCGAGCCCAACCCGCTGCTTTTCGCGAAACTCGCGGGCAGCCGCTCTTCGGCATGCCTGCGGAAGGCGGTTCATCGCGAGGGCGGCCAGTCGCTCGCCTTCGTCGCCTCGCAGGAAATCGGCACGCTCGCCGACTATGCCGAATCCGATGCTTACGCCGAGCACCGCCGGCAGGCGATCAGCGAGCACGGCCTGATCACCGTCGAGACGGTCACCTTCGACGAGATGGACGCAGCCGACGGCCGGGCCGGCTCGGGCTTCGACTACGTCTCGCTCGACACCGAGGGCTCCGAACTCGACATCCTGCGCACCATCGATTTCGGCCGCCACGCCATCGCGCTCTTCACCATCGAGCATAATTTCGTCGAGCCGCGCCGGGGCGAGATGCGCAGCCTGCTCGCGAAGGCCGGCTACCGGGTGCTGAACGTCGGCTTCGACGACTGGTACTGGCACGAGGGCCATCTCGCCGCCCGCAATGGCGGGGAACTGCCCGAGATCGCGGCGATCAACGCCCACGTCAAAAACCTCTATCGCGACTGATCGCCGGCAGACAGGCGCGCGCCGCTCCGGCAGGATGGCGACATCACCAGGCGAGGCCGGAGCAACCGGCCCGCATCCACCGGAGGAATGCTCGATGCCGACATGCCGAGTCCTGACCTGCGCGCTCGCCGCGCTCGCACTGGCCTTCGCCGCGCCCGTGATGGCGCAAGGCTATCCGAACAAGCCGATCACGCTGCTCGTGCCCTATGCGCCGGGCGGAGCGACCGACATCATCGGCCGCGTCATCGCCGAGGAACTCTCGAACACGATCGGCCAGCGCGTCGTGGTCGAGAACCGCGCCGGCGCGGCCGGCAGCGTCGGTGCCGCCGCCGTCGCCCGTGCCACGCCAGACGGCTACCTGCTGCTGATGGGCGCGCTGACCAGCCATTCGATCAATATGGGCCTGCAGGCGAAACCTGGCTTCGACCTGAAGAAGGATTTCGCGCCGGTGACGCTCGCCGGCACGGTCGGCCTCGCGCTCGTCGTCCATCCCTCGGTTCCGGCGAAGACCATCCCCGAGCTGATCGCGCTCGCCAAGGCGAAGCCCGACGAGTTCAACTACGCCTCCTCCGGCAACGGCTCGCCACAGCATCTCGCCGGCGAGATGTTCAACGCTCGCGCCGGCACGAAGCTCGGCCATGTGCCCTATCGCGGCTCCGGGCCGGCGATGACCGACATGATCGGCGGGCAGGTCAAGGTGATGTTCGACACCATCCCCTCGGTGCTCCAGCATGTGAATGCCGGTTCGCTCAAGGCGATCGCCACCACCGGCCGCGAGCCTTCACCCTTCATGCCGGACTATCCCACCGCGATCTCGCAGGGTCTCGCCGATTTCGAGATCGGCTCCTGGTTCGGCGTGCTCGCCCCGGCCGGCACGCCGCAGCCGATCGTCGACAGGCTCAATGCCGAGATCGGCCGGGCCCTGCGCGGCCCGAAGGCGCTCGAGGCGATGAAGCTGCAGGGCGTCACGCCCAAGCCCGGCACGCCGGCCGAGGCGGTAGCGCTGATCGACAGCGAGATGGCGAAATGGAGCGAGCTGATCAAGGCGACCGGGCTGAAGCCGGAATGAGCGCCGCGATGCCGCGGATCGAGCGCATCGCCGTCATCGGCGCCGGCATGATCGGCGCGAGCTGGGCAGCGCTCTTCATGGCGCATGGCTTCGACGTCGCGGCCTACGATCCCTCGCCCGAGGCGGAGCCGAAATTCCGGGCCTATGTCGAGCGGGCGCGGCTGCAGCTCGCGGAACTCGGCCTCGATACGACCGGACAGTTCGATTTCGGGACCGACCTCGGTGCCGCTCTCGACGGCGCCGGCTTCGTCCAGGAGAACGGGCCGGAGAAGGAGGCGGTGAAGCGGGCCCTGCTTGCACAGATCGATGCCCTCGCCGCACCCGATGCGGTCATCGCCAGCAGTACCTCGGCGCTGGTCCGCAGCGCGATCGTGGCCGACTGCGCGACGCCGGCCCGTGTCATCGTCGCCCATCCGTTCAACCCGCCCCATCTCGTGCCGCTGGTCGAGATCGTCGGCGAGGATCCGGAGATCGTGCAGCGCGCCGCTACCTTCTACCGGCTGCTCGGCCGACGCCCTGTGATTCTGAACCGCGAAATGCCCGGCCACATCGCCAACCGGCTGGCCTCGGCGCTCTACCGGGAGGCCGTCCACCTGGTCGAGCAGGGGATCGCCAGCGTCGCCGAGATCGATGCCGCGCTCTGCAACGGGCCCGGTCTGCGCTGGGCTTTGATGGGCCCGCACATGACATATCACCTCGGCGGCGGCGAAGGCGGCATCAGTGGTTATCTCGCCCATCTCGGCCCGAGCCAGGTCAGGCGCTGGCGCTCGCTCGGCGATCCCGAGCTCGGCGAGGAGGTCCGACGCGCCATCGTCGCCGGCGTCGAAGACGAAGCCGACGGCCGCTCGATCGCGCAGCTGGAACAGCGCCGCGACGAGGGTCTGCTCGCTCTGCTGAAGGCGCGCAAGCTGGTCAGCGAATAGCCGAGATCACAGCTCCGCGTTGAAGGCGATGTCGTCGAAGCCGGCACGGACCCGACCGAGCGCCTGCGCGATGATATAGCCGTAGGCTCGATCCGGCGACTGGACGACGACGCCGCGATCCGTGCCCTGGATGTTGATCTCCTGCGAGACCGTCGCCGAGACCGACGGCGTCGCCCGCATCCTGACCGGCAGTGCGATCGGCTGGCGGATCGTCGCCGCAGCGGCCTGGTAGCCGTCGACCAGGACGATGCCCTCGCGCTTCCAGAAATAGCGCCGGCACAAGGCCTGTTCGAGCGTCAGCGGCCGCGCGGCCCAGCCGGTCTGGACCGCGCCGAATTCGAGCTTCACGCGCCGGAAGCTGACCGAGCCCGAACTCGGCGACAGCCGGATGGCGAGATTGCCGGTGTCGCCCGACGCCGTCGTCAACGTCAGCGCACGCCGGCCGGAGCCGACGGTGATCGTGCCGGACTGGCTGCCGATGCCGACATTGAGGCTGCCGCCGCTCAGGCCCTCGACCGAGAGGCAGAGCGCCGTCGAGGCGAAGGACGAAACGCCCCAGAGCGCCGGTTCGACCGGCTGCACGATCGCGCCCGACGCCAGCGTGACGTCGAAGCCGCTGAGCGAGAGGTTCGCCCCGCCCGTATCGGCCTTCCAGCGGTCGAAGCCATAGCTGCCGGCCGCGAGCGCGCCGCCCGCGAAACCGCGCTGGTTGACCTGCATGTCGCCGTTGACGAGCAGGTTCTGCCGCTGCGTCTCCTGCACCCAGGGCGAGGCCGGCAGCGACACCACGCCGGTCGTGCGGTCGACGACCAGCGCCTCGGTCCAGGCCGAGCCGTCCGGGCTGACCTTGAAGCGCAGATTGTCGTCGCCGGCGAGCCCGATCTCAGCCCGGCCGGAATAGCCGTCCTGCAGCAGAAGGCTCGCGGTCTGCGCGGCCGCGGCCTTGTTGAGCTTGAGCTGGTGGCCGCCGCCGGCATGGTTGAACAGGCTCGCCTGCGCCTGGACGACGAAGCGCGTCGTGGTATCCGCCGTGCCGTTGACGCCCCAGAGGCTGGCGCCCAGGCTGGAGAGCGGGCTGGCGCGTCGCCATTCCGTGCCGGTCCAGACATGCAGCTCGGCCTCGTCCTCGATCCAGCACTGCCAGCCCTTGCGCGGCACGAGAAAGCTCCAGCCGCCATCCTCGAACAGAGCGAGCTGGTCGGTCTTGCCGGCGAAGACGCCGCCGGCGCCGGCCGGGATCAGATAGGCGGAAAGTTCGGTCGGCGACGACGGCGGCGTACCCTGCGAGCGGCTGGCGACGGCGAGATGGATCAGCCCGTCGAGCCGGACCAGCGCGTCGTTGTGGGTGACGTGCTTCTGCGCCTGACCGGCGGCGATATAGGGCAGCGACAGCCGCGGTGTGGCGCTCATGGGAACCTCGCGAGGGTGGCCGGCGCAGGAAGGCGGGCCTTGCGAGGGGATTATCGGCCGCGGCCCGAGGGCCGGGGATAAGGCCCGATCAGCCGAAGCGGCGCGGCCTCAGCCCGGCATGGAACCAGGCGATCATCGAGTAGATGTCGTAGACCGGCAGCCCGGTCGCCTCCTGCACGGCCGCCGCATAGGGCGGCATGTTGGTGCATTCGAGCACGATCGCGCCGACCTCGGGATGGGCCGCCACGAGCTCGCGTGCCGCGCCGACCACGTCCTGCCGGGCGAGATCGACATCCATGTCCTCGCTCTCGGCCTTGATCAGCACGCGGAAGAACTCGCGGCCGGTTTCGGTGCCCCTGACCGGGGTGTCGAGCGGCACGCCCGCCCCTTCGAGATGGGCCGGCGTCAGGCTGCCGGCGGAAACCGTGACGATGCCGACGCGCTTGCCCGGCGGCAGCGTCGCCTGCACCCAGGGCACCTGCATCAGCGCCGAGGTCGCGACCGGCACGGTGAGCGCCGCCGCCATCTCCTTCTGGAACAACGAGAGGAAGCCGCAATTGGTGGTGATCACCTCGGCCCCGAGCCCGATCAGCTCGCGCCCCGCGGCGATGAAATCCGGCAGCAGCCCGGCCGCGCCCTTCAGCACGACGCGGTCGGGACTCGCCCCGCCGACGACCCGGTAGAGCACCGGGAACGGCCAGGTCGTCGCGTTGCCCATGTCGCCCGGAATGCGCGGAAAGCGCGCCTGCAGCATCAGGATGCCGAGCGGCGCGCCGTAGACGGCCTTGCCGCCGCGGGCGATCGAGGAGGATGGCGAGAGGGTCACGGGCGGCTCCGGCGGGCTGGTCTTCGGATCTGGTAAGCCGCCGCGACGGCAGCGGCAACGGCCGAGATGCAGCCGCCACTATCCCCGGTGGGACGGGCCGCGCCTAGCATCGCGGCCGCATCGTCACCGAGGGATCGCCATGCTTCTGTTCCACGAGGAATTTCCGCTGAACTCCGGCCGGCTCGCCTATGCGCCGCCCTTCGCCGACACCGTCCACGACGTCGTGCTCGCCGCCGACACGCTGACGCGCCTCGCGATCCCGAGCGGGGCGCGCTTCGTCTCGCTGAGCTTCGACGGCGACGTCAGGGTCAAGCCCGGTTTGGTCGATACGACCTTCACGCTTCCAGCCGCGACGCTCGCCGACGGCACCGGCAGCGCGCTCAACCCGGCGGCGCGGCGCCTGCCGGCGAGCGCGACGCATCTGTGCCTGCGCGCGGCCGCCGCCTGCAAGGGCTCGCTCGAGTTCTGGGGCTGAGCGCCGCCTCCGGCGCGCGGATCACTTCGCGCGCCGGTCACTTGGCGCGCCGGTCACTTGGCGCGCTTGGAGCCAACCAGTTCGTCCCATTTGCGGAAGGCGACCACCATCCTGTCGGGCTTCAGCGGCAGCTCGATCGGGTTGTTGGCGATGAGATCGGCATATTCCGGCCGGCCGAACTCGGCGATGACCTTCTGGCTCGCCTCGGGCGCGAGCGAGAGCGGCACGTTCTTCACCGCCGGCCCGGGATAGAGATAGCCCTCGTCATAGGAATAGGCCTGCATCTTCGGCGTCAGCACATGCGCCATGATGTCGAGCACGACCGCGAGCCGGTCGTTCGGCACGCCCTTGGGCACGCACATGAAGAAGGCGTCGGAGACCCAGCGGAAGTTCTTCAGCGTCTGGATCTTCGCGCTCTTCGGCACGATGCCGAGCGCGCGCGGATTGATGTCCCAGCCGGTGGTCGAGATGATGATGTCGCGCGAGCCCTCGCCGAACTCCTTCATCGTCGCGCCGGTGCCGGTCGGATAATACTCGATCGACTGGCCGAGCTCCTGGAGATAGGCCCAGGTCTTATCCCAGCCCGCGACCGGATCCTGCGGGTCCTTGTCGCCGAGGATGTAGGGCAGCCCCATCATGAAGGTGCGCCCCGGCCCGGAATTCGCCGGCCTGGCGTACATGAAGCGGTTGGGATTGGCCTTGGCCCAGGCCAGCAGCTCCTCGGCGCTCGTCGGCACCTGTTTCACCCGTTCGGGTGCGTATTCGAGCAGCGGACCGGACGGATAGTAGTTGACCACGACGCCGAAGCCGTCGCCCTGCACCTTGTGCAGGTTCAGCGCCGCCGGCTCGTAGTTCGCCTCGATGCCCGGGAACTTGTCGGCGAAGTCCGGCAGGATCTTCAGCCAGAGCTTCTGGTCGAGCCCGGCCGCGAGACCGTCGCTGCCGGTCAGCACGAGGTCGAGATCGGCGCGGCCGGCATCCTGCTGCGCCTTGATCTTGCTGGCGAGTTCCGGCGCCGGCGCCTTCACGAAGGTGATGCGCGAGACGAGCTTGGGATTGGCGGCGCGATAGTCCTCGAAGGCCTTTTGCATCAGGGCGAGCGCGCCGCCGACATCGATGATGCTGATCGCCACCGGCACCGAGGGCAGCGGCGGCGAGGCCGCCAGCGCCGGCAGGCCCGTCGCCATGCCGGCGAGCCCGCCGATCACGGCGCGCCGGTCGATCGTCTGTCTGGTCCGCTGCATCGTCGCTCTCCCCTCGTTGTTGTGGTTCATGCGCTCCGGGCGCTGTCGTAGCGTCGCTCGACCGGGCCGATCCGCACATGCTCGGCCCGCAGATCGTCGGACCATGCGACCTCGGAATCCGGCACCGGGATCCCGAACCTGGCGAGCGCCGGCGCGAGCGCCGCCATGGCGTTCGTCGAGGCCATCGCGAGCGCCGTTCCGGCATCCGCCAGACCCCAGGCGACGACGTTGCGCACCGCCTCGTCGAGCAGGAGCGCGGCGCCCGCCAGCGCGGTGCTGCCGGCGAGCCTGACCGAGCCGTCGTCATGGCGCTCGATCGCGAGGCTGCCGAGCGTGTAGCGGCCCGGCCGGGCGGCGGCGCCTGCCACCGCGTCGGTGACGAGGATCGCGCGCTCGATGCCCTTGGCCCGCAGCATCGCCTTCAGCGCGCGCGGGGGCAGGTGGATGCCGTCAGCGATGAAGCTCGCCATCAGCCGGTCCTCGGCGAGCTGTGCGAAGATCGGGTTGGCGAGCTTGGGCAGGCTCGGTGCCGACCCGTTGCCGAGATGGGTCGAGAGGGTCGCCCCGGCCGCGGCGGCGGCCTCGACCTGTGCGAAATCGGCCGCCGTATGGCCGAGCGCGACCACCCTGCCCTCGCCCGCCAGCCGCGCGATCAACGGCAGCGCGCCCTCGATCTCGGGCGCGATCGTCACCATCAGGATCGGCCGGGTCAACCCCGCTTCGAGCCTCGGCACCAGCGCCGGATCGGCCGGCGTCATCGCCTCGAACGGATGGCAGCCGCGATAGCCGGGCGCCGGATTGATAAACGGCCCTTCGAGGTGATAGCCGGGGCACATCGCCGGTCCGAGCCGGCTGGCCGCGACCGCCGCGTCGAGCGCCGCGAAGCGCGCCGCGAGTTCGTCCGGATAAGCGGTGATCACCGTCGGCAGGCAGGTCGTCACCCCGGTCGCCAGCATCGCCTCCAGCGCCCGGTCGACCTCGGCGGCCGTGATCGTGGCGGAGTTGAAGTCGACCCCGGCGAAGCCGTTTACCTGCAGGTCGACGAGGCCGGCGGATTTCATCGCCATCCCCTCACTTGCTCCGCAGCAGCGCAGCCGCCGGTGGATCGAGGACAATCGTCGTATTGGCGTGCCGCTGCAGGATCGAGGCGGGATGAGCCGGCGTCACCGGCCCCTCCAGCGCGTCGCGCACTGCGACCGCTTTGCGCGCATCCGGGACCGACAGCACGATCAGCTCGCTCTTCAGGATCTGCCCGACGCTCATCGAGATCGCGCGTCGCGGCACCGCTTCCAGCGTCGGGAACCAGCCCTCGCCATATTGCTGGCGCCGGCAGGCCTCGTCCAGCGCGACCACGATATAGGGCTCCCCGGTCTCGAAATCGGCCGGCGGATCGTTGAAGGCGAGGTGGCAGTTCTCACCGATCCCGGCGAAGCAGATATCGATCCGCCGCCCGCCGATCAGAGCATTGAGCCGCGTCGTCTCGGCCGCCGCATCGCCCTCGCCATCAACCGGGTGGAACGCGACCTTGCCGCCGAGCGGGGCGACGAAGCGCTCCTTCAGATAGCGCCGGAAGCTCGCCGGATGATCCTCGCCGAGCCCGACATACTCGTCGAGATGGAAGGCCGTGACCTTCGACCAGTCGATATCGCCGGCCGCGACGAGATTCTGCAGCATCTCGAACTGGCTCGCCCCGGTCGCGACGACGATCGTCGCCTCGCCATGGCGCGCCAGCGCCGAACGGATGGCGTCGGCTCCGAGCTCCGCAGCCTGCGCGCCGAGGGCAGCCTTGTCGGCGACGATCCGGACATCGATGGTCAATTTTGAACAGCCCCGTGTTGATTTTGTTTTGAATTCGCTGTTTCGAGTTTAAGAAGACCAGCCCAGAACGCAATCCCTATTTTCAAACGAACCTGTTCAAATAAACCGGACATGACTCTCCTGACGATCGACGAGAACGCCTTCGAGCGCGCGCCGGAACGAGACCGCGCCCGCATCTACCGGCTCTTCGCCGAAGGCAAGGCCCAGTCGCGGGCCGAGATCGGCCGGCTGACCGGGCTGCGCTCGACCACGGTCTCGCACGTCGTCGGCGAGTTGCTGGCACGCCGGCTGATCGTCGAGGGGGCGGGCGAGAGCAGCGGGCGCGGCCGGCCGGCCAATCTCCTGATCGCGCATGCGCGCCGGATCGGCGGGATCGTGATCTATGTCGCGAGCCGCTCGCTGGCGGCCGCCCTGGTCGATCTCGACGGCAAGCTCGTCGCCGAGCGGATGGTCGCCATGGCGCCGGATTCCGGCAACGAAGCGATGGCGGCGGCCCTCGTCGCACTTGCCGACGAGCTCAAGGGGGCGATGCCCGCGGGGATGATCCTGGCCGGCACGGTCGTCTCGCTGTCGGGCCTGCACGACCGGATCGGCAAGCGCTGGTTGATGGCGTCGCGCTGGCCGCGCATGCGCGATCTCGATCTGCAGGCCCTGCTCGCGCCAGTCGCGGGGCCGGTCGCGATCTGCCGCAACCTCGACGCCGAACTGCGCGCCAGGCTCGCCGGCATCGACTCGAGCGCCGGCGGAACGCTCCTGCTCCACTGGGGCTGGGGCATCGGCCTGTCCCACGCCGTCGACGGCGAGCCGCTGTCTCCGGCCGGCGGTCCGTTCGGCGAGATCGGCCATTGGCGCTTCTCGGCTTTGGGAGGGCGACTCTGCGGCTGCGGCAACACCGCCTGTCTGGAGACGGGCGCGGCACTCTGGGCCCTGCTGCCGGCGCTGCGCGAGCGCTGGCCGGATCTCGGCGAGGACGAGGCCGTGCTCGGCGACCAGTTTGCCGCCCGCGACCTGACGAGCCTGCCCGCGATCGACGCGGCGGTCCAGATCCTGGCCCGCGCGCTCGCCAATGCCTGCCGCCTGCTCTTCCCGCAGAGGGTCATTGTCAGCGGCCCGCTGGTCGCCAATCCGCGGCTCTGGGCCCGGTTCGCGACGCTGTTCGAGGCCGAGGGCGCGATGGAGGGCGTCGCGGCGCCGTCGCTCTCCAGCGTCCGCGCCAATCCGCTCTATCAGATCCATGGCGCGGCGGCGCCACTGCTCAGCCGCGCCGTCGAGGCGCTGCTCCGGCCGGCCTGAGGCGAACGCCGTTCAGGACAGCGACCAGCCCTTCTGGGCCGACACGGCACGCATCACGCCGCGCAACTCGGCAAGCCCCTTCATCCGCCCGATCACGGGATAGCCGGGATGCGTCGGCTTGCCGATGTCGTCGAGCAGCTCGTGGCCATGATCGGGCCGCATCGGGATGCGCCAGTTAGCCTCACCCGAGAGCCGGCGCCGTTCCTGCTCCTCCAGCAGGACCGAGACCAGCGCCACCATGTCGGTGTCGCCGTCGAGATGGTCTGCCTCCATGAACGAGCCGTCGGCATCCTTGGCGACGTTGCGCAAATGGGCGAAATGGATCCGGTTCGCGAAGCGCTTCGCGATACCAGGCACGTCGTTCCTCGGTCCCGCTCCCAGCGAGCCGGAGCACAGCGTCAGCCCGTTGGCGGTGTTCTCGACCGCCCCCAGCACGAAGGCGATGTCGTCCTCGCCCGAGACGATGCGCGGCAGCCCCATCAGCGGGCGCGGCGGATCGTCCGGATGGATCGCGAAACGCATCCCGAGCTCATCGGCGAGCGGGATGATCTCGCGCAGGAAGCGGGCGAGGTTCGCGCGCAGCACCTCGCGGGTGACGCCCTCATAGCGCGCCAGTATCCGGCGCAGGCCCGGAATGTCATATCGGTCGAAGGCGCCGGGCAGCCCCGCCATGATGCTGGTCAGGAGCGTCCCCTTGTCCGTTTCGGACGCCGCCGCGATCCAGGCTTTCGCCGCGGCCACGGTCTCAGCTGCGAAATCGGCCTCCGCACCCGGCCGCTCCAGCATGAAACAGTCGAATGCGGCGAAGCGGACGATGTCGAAGCGCAGCGCCGTGCCGCCGCCAGGTACGGGATGGGCGAGCGTGGTCCGCGTCCAGTCGAGCACCGGCATGAAGTTGTAGCAGATCGTGGTGACGCCGCAGGCGGCGAGGTTGCGCATCGAGGCGCGGTAGGCGTCGAAGAGCTGACCGAGGTCGCCCTCATTCAGCTTGATCCGCTCATGGATCGGCAGGCTCTCGACCACGCTCCAGCGCAGGCCGAGCGACGGGTCTGCCGCGATCAGCGTCTTGCGCTCCTCGATCGCGGCAATGCTCCAGACCTCGCCATAGGGGATGTCGTGCAGCGAGGTGACGATGCCGCGCGCTCCGGTCTGGCGGATCTGCGGCAGCGTCACCGCGTCGGCCGGCCCGAACCAGCGAAAGGTCTCTTCCATCAGAGCGCCCTCTCTTCCATCGTCTCTCTTCCGGCTCGGCGCCCTCGCGGACTTCGCCGCCGCCGATCGCTCAGTCCCGCCCCGCGGCGAGCTTCGTCTCGTCGAAGGCGTCGACATGCGCTTGCGCGATCTTCTCGATCGCGTCGAAGACCGTGCGCAGATGCGCCCGCATCGCGGCTTCCGCGCCCGCCGCATCGCCGCGGCCGACGCAGGCCGCGATCGTCTCGTGCTCGCGCAGGATCATGTCCGACCAGGACGGCGTCTCCAGCGACAGGCAGCGCACCCGGTCGAGCTGCGCCTTGACGCTTTCGAGCAGGCTCCACACCGCCGGATGCCCGGCCAGCCGCGAGAGTTCGGCATGAAAGGCCTCGTCGAGCCGGAAGAAGGCCTTGCGGTCGCCACCCGCCATAGCCTTCGCCTGCTGCGCGACGAGCGCGTCGAGCCGCTTGCGGCCGGCCGCGTCGATACGCTCGGCCGCTAGCACCACAGTGCGGCATTCCAGCGTCTCGCGCACGAACTGGCTGTCATAAACGGCGGCGAGGTCGATCGGCGCGACGAAGGTGCCGACCTGCGGCACAACCTTGAGAAAGCCCTCCTCGACCAACCGCTTGAAGGCCTCGCGCACCGGCGTGCGGCTGACGCCGAACTGCACCGCCATGCGCGCCTCCGACATCGCCGCGCCCGGCAGGATCGCCGCATCGAGGATGTCGGCGCGCAACGCCCGGTAGATCTGCTCGGTGCCCTGGCGGGTCGCCAAAAATGTCATTGCGCTCTCGCTCACTGGTATACTAGCATACCAAGGTCGGTCGCGGCGTCAATCGCGCCGCGAGCCGGCGCCACAGCCGCGGAAGCCTCGACGGGCGTCACGCCGGCTGAAGGACAAGAGCGTGACGAGAGGGAGGACGAGATGATGTCTCAGCAGACGACCGGCGCGGGGCGATCACGGAGATGAGCATCCATGCCGCCAATTTCCGCGAGCTCAAGCTCGACCGGCTCAGCCGCGATTTCGGCACGCACAACGCGTTGAAGGACGTCTCGCTCTCGATCCGTAAGGGCGAGTTCATCGCCCTGCTCGGCCCGTCGGGCTGCGGCAAGTCGACGACGCTGAACCTGATCGCGGGGCTCTTGCCGGCGACCGGCGGCGGCATCTGGCTCGACGAGAAGCGCATCGACCCGCTCCGCCCCGAGGAGCGTGGCTTCGGCATGGTGTTCCAGAACTATGCGCTGTTCCCGCATATGAGCGTGCGCAAGAACATCGGCTTCGGGCTGAAGATGCGCGGCGTCGCCAAGGCCGAGATCGAACGGCGCGTCGACGAGGTCGCGGCGCTGGTCCGCCTCCAGAGCCAGGTCGACAAGCTGCCGGGCCAGCTCTCCGGCGGCCAGCAGCAGCGCGTCGCGATCGCCCGCGCCATCGTGGTCGAGCCGCCGCTGGTCCTGATGGACGAGCCGCTGTCGAACCTCGACGCGAAGCTTCGCCTCGAGATGCGCGCCGAGATCCGCCGCATCCACAACACGCTCGGCGCCACCACGATCTACGTCACCCACGACCAGGAGGAGGCGCTCTCGCTCGCCGACCGCATCGTCGTGCTGCGCGACGGCGAGGTCCGCCAGGTCGGCACGCCGGAAGACCTGTTCTCGCGGCCGGACCATCTCGACGTCGCCGAGTTCATGGGCTTTCGCAACGTCGTCGCCGGTCAGGTCGCGGAGGCCTCCGACGGCATGGCGAAGGTCACGGTCGGCGGCGCCACCGTCGCCGGCCGCACCCGCGGCCCGGTCGCGGCCGACCGGAAGGGCTCGCTCGCGATCCGTCCCGAAGACCTGCATCCTCTGACCGCAGGCCAGCCGGGCCTCGAGGCGACGATCATCTCGACCGAGTTCCGCGGCCGCGAATTCGTCGGTTTCGCCCGGATGAAGGACGGCACCGACCTCTCCTTCCTCGCGACCGACAGATACGAGCCCGGCGCCGTCGTCACCCTCGGTGCCGACCCTGCGCGCGTGCTGGTCTACGGGGAGGCCGCATGAGCGCCGTGCCCGATACCATCCCGTTCCAGCAGCGGCTCGCGGCGCGCGGTCTCGACGGGCTGACGCTGCTGGTGCTGCCGGCGGTGTTCTTCCTGCTGGCACTGTTCATCTACCCGTTCATGTACGGGCTGTTCCTGTCGTTCACGCCCAAGAGCGGGCCGATCCTGGCGAACTACAGCAAGTTCTTCTCGGATTCCTTCCTCTACGGCACGATCGCGACGACGCTCTGGCTCGCCGTTCCGGTGACGATCCTGACGCTGGTCTTCGCCGTGCCGATCGCCTTTCGCGTCCGGCTGCTGCAGCGCCAGCGCCTGCTCACCACGCTGCTGGTCATCCCGATCACGCTCGGCACGGTGCTCGTTGCCGAGGGCCTGCTGAACTATCTCGGGCCGCAGGGCTGGTTCAACCGCACGCTGATGACGCTGGGCATCATCAGCTCGCCGGTGAAGCTGATCCACAATTACTGGGGCGTCGTGCTGTCGCTCGTCATCACCGGCTTTCCCTTCACCTTCCTGCTGACGCTGTCCTATCTGTCGGGCATCGACCCGGCACTGGAAAAGGCCGCCGCCACGCTCGGTGCCGGGCCCTGGGAACGCTTCAAGACGATCATGTTCCCGCTGCTGCTGCCGGGGCTCGCGATCACCTTCTGCCTCAGTTTCGTGCAGGCCTTCTCGGTCTTCCCCTCGGCGGTACTGCTCGGCGCGCCGGCCGGGCCGACCCGCGTCATCTCGATCGCCGCCTATCAGGCCGCCTTCGAGGAATACGACTACTCGATGGCCTCGGCGATCGCGATGATCATGGGCGTGGTTCAGCTCTCCATCGTCGTGCTGGTGCTGAGCCTGCGCGGCCTGCTCTATCGCGGCCCGGCCGGCGGCGGGAAGGGCTGACGATCATGGTCGCGGACACCCGCCTTTCCACCAAGCTCTGGGCCGCCGCCAACTGGGCGGTGATCGGCTTCTTCCTGATCAACCTGCTCGGCATGATCGCCACCGTCGTGACGAGTTCCTTCGCCTCGCGCTGGCTCGGCACCTGGCTGCCGGCGGGCTGGACGACGCGCTGGTATTCCTCGGCCTGGGCCGAGTTCCAGCTCGACGACGTGCTGACCGTGACCTTCCAGGTCGTCTTCCTGGTGGTGTTCTTCTCCGGCCTGATCGGCGTGCCGGCGGCCTATGCGCTGGCAAGGCGCGACTTCCCCGGCAAGAAGCTGGTCATGCTGCTCTTCCTGCTGCCCTTGCTGGTGCCGCCGATCACCTTCGGCATCCCGCTGGCGACCGTGCTCTACAAGGTCGGCCTCGCCGGGCAGATGTCGGGCGTCGTCCTCGCCAATCTGGTGCCGACAGTGCCCTTCGTCATCCTGGTGATGATCCCCTTCATCGAGCAGATCGACACCAAGATCGAGCAGGCGGCGCGCGTTTTCGGCGCCAACACCTTCAAGCTCTTCATCCATGTGCTGCTGCCGCTACTGATGCCGGGCATCCTCGCCGCGCTCCTGCTCGTGCTGGTCCGCACCATCGCGATGTTCGAGCTGACCTTCCTCACCGCCGGCCCGACCAGCCAGACGCTCGTCGTAGCGCTTTACTATGCCGTCTTCGCGGCCGGTGTCCGCGCCGTCCAGTCGATCGACGCGATGGCGGTGGTCTACATGGCGACGACGCTGATCTGGCTCGTGATCGCGCTGCGTTTCGTCAACCCGACCCAGATCGTCGGGCGCGGAGGACGGCGCACCTAGCAACGACGCCGGCCAGCGGCCGGCGAGCCATCAAGACCCCGGCGCGATCTCGCAACCGAGAGGCGGATAGAGGGTCGAACCTTCAGGGAGAGAACAGATGACGAGATCGAGCACGATTGGACCATCCCGCCGGACCGTGATGGCCGGCGCAGCCGGCATGGCGGCCCTCTCCACGACCGGCCTGCGGGCGCAGGGCGCGCCCGTCGCGCTCAACATCATCGACGTCGCCGGCAATCTCCAGCTCACGCAGGTCTCGATCGAGCGCTTCGTCAGGGAGAACCCGAAGCTGGTTTCGCGGGTGAATTTCTCGCGGGCGCCCTCGCCGGAGTTGCCGGCCAAGCTCAAGGCCCAGCAGGACGCCAACCGCGTCGACATCGACCTCGTCCTGACCGGGCCGGGCGCGATGTCGGACGGCATCCAGCAGGGGCTCTGGGTCGATGTCTGGAAGTCGCACACGGCCAGCCTGCCCAAGGCCGAGGAGGTCTATCACGAGCAGGCGCTGATGATGCAGCGCAATTTCGGCCAGAACGAAGGTGTCGCGGTCGCCTATTCGCCGTCCGGGCCGCTGTTCGAATACGCCCCCGAGCGCCTGAAAGCCGTGCCGAAGACGGCCGAGGAGTTCCTCGCCTACGTCAAGCAGAACAAGAACCGCTTCACCTATGCGAGGCCGGTGAATTCCGGCCCCGGCTGGACCTTCCTGCAAGGCCTGCCCTACATCCTGGGCGACGCCGACCCTAGCGACCCGGCGAAGGGCTGGGACAAGAGCTGGGCCTATCTGAAGGAGCTCGGCACCGGTATCGACTACTACCCCGCCGGCACCGCCGCGACGATGAAGGAGCTCGGCGAGGGCACGCGCGACTGCATCGTCTCGACCTTCGGCTGGGACATCAACCCGCGCGCGCTCGGCATCGTGCCGAAGGAGGCGCAGGTCTTCGTGCTCGCCAACACGCACTGGATCCCCGACACCCAGTTCATGTGCATCCCCAAGGGCGTGCCGACGGAGAAGATGGCCGCGCTGCTCGCGCTGATGTCGCACATGCTCAAGCCCGAGGCGCAGGCGGCGACCTACGACAAGGGCTATTTCTATCCCGGCCCCGCCGCCAAGGGCGTGACGCTGGCGATGGCGCCGCAGGAGAGCCGCGACGTGCTCAAGGAGTATGGCCGTCCGATCTATGACGACCTCATCGCCAAGACACCGACCCGGCCCCCACTGACGCCCGAGCGCCTCGTCGCCGCTTTCCGGCGCTGGGACCAGGAGATCGGCGTCGGCCACGCGCCGAAGTGACGGGAACGAGGCAGCGATGCGCTTCGCCGCGATAGGGCTGGACCACCGCCACATCTTCCACATGGTGGGAGAGCTGATCGCGGCCGGCGGAGCTTGCGTCGGCTACGATCCGGCGACCAGCGACGAGCGCGTGCTGGCGGGTTTCCGTGAGCGATTTCCGGCGCTGCCCGAATGTGGGCGCGAGGCCCTGCTCGACGATCCCGCGATCGACCTGGTCGCCTGCGCGGCCATCCCAAAAGACCGCGCCGGCATCGCCATCCGCGCGATGCAAGCCGGCAAGGACGTGATGGTCGACAAGCCGGGCGTGACGAGCCTCGACCAGCTCGCGGCGGTCGAGGCGGCGGTGGCCGAGACCGGCCGGATCTTCTCGGTCTGCTTCTCCGAGCGCTTCATCGTTCCGGCGACCATCGTCGCCGGCAAGCTGATCGCCGACGGCGCGATCGGCCGCGTCGTGCAGACGATTGGCCTGGGCCCCCATCGCCTCAACCGCGCCATCCGCCCGGCCTGGTTCTTCGACACCGCGACCTATGGCGGCATCCTCGCCGATATCGCCTCGCACCAGATCGACCAGTTCCTGCACTTCACCGGCTCGACTGATGCGGAGATCGTGACATCCTCGGTCGGCCATTACGGGGCGCCCGATCTGCCGGGTTTCGAGGATTTCGGCGAGATCCTGCTGCGCAGCGACCACGCCAATGGCTATATCCGCTGCGACTGGTTCACCGCCGACGGGCTTTCGACCTGGGGCGACGGGCGCCTCACCATCCTCGGCACAGAGGGCACGATCGAGCTGCGCAAATATATCGACATCGCCGGCCGCCCCGGCACCGATCATGTCTTCCTCGTCGACAAGACCGGCACCCGCCATATCGACGCTTCGGGCGAACCGCTGACTTACTTTCGCAACCTCGTCGCCGACGTCGGGGCACGCAGCGAGACGGCGATGCGGCAATCGCATGTCTTCACCGTCTGCCGGCTGGCGCTGGAAGCGCAGGCCAAGGCCGTGCGGCTCCCGGTGCAGCCCATACGGAGCGCAGCCGCATGAGCCGCCGCATCGGCATCGCCGTGATCGGGCTCGGGCCGGCCTCGCTGCCGCATGCGAAAAGCCTGCTCGACTTGGCGGACCGCGCCGAGGTCCGCCACGCCGTCAGCCGCACGCCAGAGCGCGCGGCCGCCTTCGCCCGCGACTTCCCCTTCCCGACCACGACCGATCTCAATGCTGCGCTGGCCGATCCGGCGGTCGCGGCCGCGATCGTGCTGACGCCGCCGTCGAGCCATCGCGACGTCGCGAAGCTATGCCTCGAAGCCGGCAAGCACGTGCTGGTCGAGAAGCCGCTGGAGCTGACCAGCGCGCGCGGCGCCGAACTCGTCGCGACCGGCCGCGCCTCGGGCAAGACCCTCGGCGTCGTGCTGCAGCACCGGTTTCGGCCGGCTGCCTTGCGCCTCAAGGTGGCGCTCGATGCTGGCGAGCTCGGCAGTATCGAGGCCGCCTTCCTGCAGGTGCCGTGGTGGCGCCCGCAGGCTTATTACGACGAGCCCGGCCGTGGCACGCTCGCCCGCGACGGCGGCGGCGTGCTGCTGACGCAGGCGATCCACTCGCTCGACCTGTTCCGTTCGCTTGTCGGAGTCTCGAAGGTCGTCGCGGCTCAGGCCCGCACCACCGCCCTCCACCGCATGGAGACCGAGGACTATGTCTCGGCCCTGCTGGAGACCGGCAACGGCGCGCCAGCGACGCTGGTAACGACGACGGCGGCCCATCCCGGCCATCCCGAGCGCATCGAGATCATCGGCACCAAGGCCTTCGCGGCGCTGGTCGGCAGCCGGCTGGAGCTGTCCTTCCTCGACGGACGCAGGGAGGTCGTCGAGGCCGAGGGCTCGACCGGCAGCGGCGCCAACATCATGGATTTCCCGCACGACGCCCACCGCGCCGTGATCGCCGATTTCCTCGACGCGATCGAACAGGGCCGCGACCCCGTCGTCACCGGCGAGGAAGCGCTGGCATCGCAACGCTTGGTGGACGACATCCTGGCGGCTGCCGGCTGGAAGGCGATGGCGCCATGAAGCCGGCTGTCCGTCCTCGAATCCTCATCCTGAGGAGCCGCGCAGCGGCGTCTCGAAGGATGCTCCAGTGGTCACCGGAGCCTCCTGAAACATCCTTCGAGACGCAAGCTGTGCTTGCTCCTCAGGATGAGGGCTCAGAGGAACATCCGCGTCTGCGGTCGCACCCGCACGATCTCGGCGCAGGCGAGTACGAGATGGTAGAGCACGCGCACCGGAATCGGCGCGGGAACGGGCCTTCCCGCATCATCGATCTGGTTGACCCAGAGCCCGTTCTCGCGATCGATAAAGCGGGCGAACATCAGACCGAGATGCCGGGTCAGCTCGGCGTCGGCTGCCTCGTCGCCCTCGAACTCGATCCGCGCCGTCAGCGCCTTGAGATACTCCGTCTGCGGCCAGAGCAACGCCCGGCCGTCCAGCACTGCCCCGTCGGGGCCGATCTCGTTGACGATACAGCAATGCGCCGGGCGGCCGCGATGACGCTGCGCGAAGGCGAAGAATTCGCCCGCCGTTTCCCGCGCCGCCGCGCTGCCGGTCAGCCGGGTATGGTGCTGCAGCAGCCAGACCCATTCGTAGTGATGCCCCGGCTCGCGGATCAGCCCGCGCTCGCCCTCGGCCAGTCGCCAGTCCGGCGTGAAGAACTCGGCGAGCGCCCCGCCCGCGTCCCGCATGCGCGTCGTCATCAGCAGGACCAGCGCCTCGGCCCGGCCGAGCCAGCGCGCCTCGCCGCTCGCCTCGGCCAAGGCATGGCAGGCTTCGAGCAGGTGCATATGCGGGTTCTGCCGCCTCGGCAGGGTCCCGAGCGTATCCTCGGCGAAGCCGCCTTCCGGATGGGCGAGTTCGCTTTCGAGGAAGCCCATCACCTCCTCGGCTTGCGCGAAGGCGCTGCGGTCTCCGCTCGCCCGCCCGTACCAGCCGAGCGCAAACAGCACGAAGGCGAGGTCGTAGAAGTCCGATCGCGCATCGACCGGCGTGCCGTCGATCAGGCAGCGATGGCTGAAGCGCCCGTCGCCGCGCCTGCAGCGGCTCAGCAGAAAATCGACGCCGTGCCGTGCCGCCGCGAGCGCGCCGGGAACGCCCATCAGATGCGCGTGGCTGAAGACGTAGGTCAGCCGCGCCGTCACCAGCGTGCTGCGCTCTTCGCTGTCGAGCGGCACGCCGTCGGTGGCGAGCATATCGACGAAGCCCGGCCGCGCCGGATCATGGATGCTCGCCAGCCAGCCGGGCAGCAGGCTCCGCGTCAGCCAGTCCGACAGCAGTGTCTGGTCGGCCATGATCACGTCCTTCGCGGCAGCCCGGATGAGCGCCGCGATCTATCGGCAAGGCGCCCGCCACCACAAGCCTCGTCACCGCCGAGCCCAGCCTGACCACGCCTGAACCGAACCCCACCAGCACATGCCAGCAGGGAGAGAGACCATGACCGACAAGACACAGAAGATGTCCGGCGCGACCCGCCGCCAGTTCGTCGAGGGCGGCGTCGCCACCGTCGCGGCGCTTCACGCCGGCGCAGCCTTCGCTCAGGCGCCCGCCCTGCCGAAATCGCCGGTGGCGCTCAGCATCATCGATGTCGGCGGCGCGCTCGCGCTCTTGCAGAAGCCGCTGGAGAACTATCGCGACGCCAAGAAGAACCTGGTCTCGCGCATGACCTTCACCAAGGCCCCGGCTCCGGAGCTGCCGGGCAAGATCAAGGCGATGCAGGAGGCCAAGCGCGTCGACATCGACCTCGTCATCGGCGGGCTCGACGCGCTGTCGGCCGGCATCGAGCAGAACCTCTGGGAGCCGCTGCTGCCGGCTCACGCCGCCTCGCTGCCGGACCCGAAGCAGATCCTGCTCAAGGCCGCGCTCGACATGCACAATCTCGGCGGTGGCCAGGGCATGTGCGTGGTCTATTACCCGTCCGGCCCGCTGCTCGAATATATGCCGGCCAAGGTCAAGACGCCGCCGACCTCGGCCGAGGAACTCCTCGCCTGGACCAAGCAGAACCCCAACCGCTTCCTCTACGCGCGGCCGGCCAATTCCGGGCCGGGCCGCACCTTCATCATGGGGCTGCCCTATCTGCTCGGCGACAAGGACCCGAAGGACCCGGCCAATGGCTGGGAGAAGACCTGGGCCTATCTCAAGGAACTCGGCCAGAACATCGAGTACTATCCGACCGGCACCGGCGCCACGATGAAGGAACTCGGCGACGGCTCGCGCGACATGATCGTCTCGACCACCGGCTGGGACATCAACCCGCGCGTCCTCGGCATCGTGCCGAAGGAGGCAAAGATCCAGACGCTGAAGGGCTTCCACTGGGTCTCGGACGCGCAATACATGTTCGTGCCCAAGGGCGTCGCACCCGAGAAGCTCGCGGTCATCCTCGACCTGATCAGCCACACCATGACGCCGGCGCAGCAGGCCTTCACCTATGACGAGGGCTATTTCTACCCGGGCCCGGCGGTGAAGGACGTGCCGCTGTCGATGGCGCCGCCCGAGAGCCAGAAGGCGATCGCCGAGTTCGGCCGGCCGGAATATGCCGACCTGATCGCCAACAACCCGATCGAGACGCCGCTGACGCCGGACAAGATGGTGCTGGCGTTCCGGCGCTGGGACGAGGAGGTCGGCGCCAAGCGGGCGAAGTGAGGCCGGCGCTCCGCGGTTCGGCAGTCGGCGCGGGCCTTCCGCGCCGACAGGCCTGCGGGCCGTTCAGCCGCGGCCGGCCTCGCGCTCACGCAGCCGGTCGTTGAGCTGGTACCACCAGTAGGTCGCCTGCACCGCGGCCGTGCCGAAGGGCCCGCCATTGCTGACGAGGCCGAAGGGCGAGAACAGCCGGTAGCGCTCGCTCTCACCCAGGATCGCCTCGGCGACGACGGTGCCGCCGATCGCCGTGCTGTTGAGGCCGTGCCCGCCGAAGCCGAGACAATGCCAGACGCCCGGAGAGAGCCGGCCGATCTGCGGCATCAGGTGGCGCGCATAGGACATCAGCCCCGACCATGCCATCTCGACCTTGAGTCCCGCGAGTTCGGGATAGGTCGAGACCATCGTCTCGTGCAGCAGGGCGGCGAGGTCGCGCGGCTCGCTGGTCCGCGTGGTGATGCGCCCGCCCCAGAGCAGCCGGTCGCCGCCATCGACGAGGCGATAATAGTCGCCGGCGCGGCGGTCGTCGCTGATCGCGCAGCGGGTCGCAATCACGCTGCCGATCAGCTCGGGAGCCTTCTCCGTCGTCAGCACATAGGTCGCGATCGGCAGCTGGCTGCGCCTGAGCTTCGGCACCAGTCGGTCGGTATAGCCGCCGCCGGCGAAGACGATGTCGCGGGCCCGCACCTCGCCTGTGGCCGTCATCAGGTGCTTGTCCGCTCCGCCGAGTTCGGCGGAGACGACGCGGGCATCCTCGAAGATGCGCCCGCCGAGCCGTTCGATCGCCGCCGCCAGCCCGCGCGCATAGTTCAGCGGATGGATGTGGAAGGCGCGCGGGTGGAACAGTGCCTGATGGTATTTCGGCGAGCGCAGCACGGAGCGGACCTGCTCCGTCGGCCAGAACTCGACGGGATAGTCGTAATCGCGCGCCAGCCGGTCGCGCGTCGCCTTCAGCGCCTCGGGATCGTCATAGCGCAGCGCAGCGATCTTGCCCGGCTGCGGGTCCGCCTCGGTGATGCCGAGGTCGCGGATCGCATCAGTGACGATCCGCATGCCCTCGAGCGAGAGTGCAAACAGTGCCCGCGCCTTCTCTTCGCCGATCGCGGCCGCGATCGAGGCGTAGCCGCGCGAATAGCCCGGCCCGACGAAGCCGCCATTGCGGCCGGACGCGCCCCAGCCGACAGCCTGCGCTTCCAGCACCACGACGGAGCGGCCAGCCCGCGCCAGTTGCAGCGCGCAGGTCAGCCCGGCGAGCCCGCCGCCGACGATCGCGACATCGGCCTCGATCCGGCCGTCGAGCGTCGGCCGGCGCCCGCTCGTGGCGGCGGTGCGGGCATAGAAGGTGTCGGGATAACTCGCCATGGCGCTCGCATCGGGCAGCCGGACAGGCCAGCGGCCCGGTCCGCGGGGTCGTCGCCCCGGCCGTCGCGATAGCCTGCCGGTCCGGTTCGCGCAACGCGGGCCGGCGGATCGGCCGCGATGCCGGACTTGTCCCCGGCGCAAAGATGACGGCGAATTAACTTTTGTCCCCCGTGCGGCCATTCTAGAAGCCTTGTCTCGGGCCGGCCGCCGCAATCAGCGCCCGCCTTCGCGTCGGGGCTTCGGAGGGTGATTTTGCGCGCTGGCATCTGCGCCTTCGTCGGACGCGGCAACAGGACCTCGCGCGCCTGCCTCCTCGTCGCGATCGGCAGCACCATGGCGGTCTCGGGCTGCCTGCCGGCGCAGGAGCGGCCTGAGCTCGCGGTCGCGATCACCCGCAGCTACGCGGCGGCCGGCGCGCAGCCGGCTTCCGTCGTCCGTGCCGACTGGCCGCGCCTGTTCCGCTCGGCCGAACTGACGCGACTCACCGAGAGCGCCGTCAACGATAATTTCGACATCGCCGTCGCCGTCGCCCGGATCACCCAGGCCGAGGCCCAGGCGCGCGCCTCGGCCGCCGGCCTCTATCCGACGCTGAGCGGCTCCGTCGACGGCTCGCGCAGCCTGCGGCCGGGCACGCTCGGGTCCAAGCGCGGCCCGTTCGGCGAAACCGTCGGCAACCAGTTCAGCCTCGGCCTCTCGGCGAGCTACGAGATCGACTTCTGGGGCAAGAACCGCGCGACCGCCGATGCCGGCCGGCTCGCCGCGCAGGCGACCCGCTTCGATCGCGACGTCGTCGCCCTGACGGCGATGTCCAGCGTCGTCTCGACCTATTTCCAGTTGCTGGCGGCGCAGGACCGGCTGCGCTTCGCCCGCGACAACATCACCGTCGCCGAGCGCACCCTGCAAGTCATCCGGGCGCGGCTCTCGGTCGGCACGGCGACGCAGCTCGACATCGCCCAGCAGGAGAGCGTCGTCGCCCAGCAGCGCGCTTCGATCCCGCCGCTCGAACTCCAGGCCCGCCAGGCCCGCGTCGCGCTCGCCGTGCTCCTCGGCGCCTCGCCGGCGAGCGTCCGGATCGGTGGCGGCAGCCTGAACGCGATCGCCGCACCGGCGGTGCGGCCGGGCCTGCCCTCGCAGCTGCTGCAGCGCCGGCCCGACATCGCCGAGGCCGAGAGCCGACTGTCATCGCAGGAGGCGAAGATCGTGGCGGCGCGCGCCGCGCTGTTCCCGAGCATCACCCTGACAGGCCAGGGCGGGCTGGAAAGCGCCGTCCTGAAGAACCTGCTGCGGCCCGAGGCAGCCTTCGCCCAGGCGGCCGCCGGCCTCGTCCAGCCGATCCTCGACGGTGGCGCGCTGCGGGCCCAGCTCGACCTCGAGAAAGGCACCGCCGACGAGTTGATCGCGACCTATCGGAAGACCATCGTCAGCGCCTTCTCCGATGTCGAGAACGCTCTGATCGGCGTGCAGGAGAACACGCGGTACGAACGCCTCCAGACCGAGGCGGTCGCGGCCGCGCGGCGGGCCTACGCGATCACCGAGCAGCGCCTGCGCGAGGGGACGATCGACATCGTGACGCTCCTGACCACCCAGCAGACCCTGTTCCAGGCGCAGGACCAGCTCTCGCAGATCCGGCTCCAGCGGCTGCTCTCGCATGTCGACCTGTTCAAGGCGCTGGGCGGCGGCTGGACCGACCCGCGCGTGCCCGAACTGCCGGCCGGAGCGCCACGATGAAGCGCTTCCTCGTCTTCCTGCTGATCGTCGCGGCCGGGGCCGGCGGCTGGTACTGGTACAATGGCGGCTGGATGCCGGCGAGCGGCGAGGCGGTCTCCACCGCACAGCCCGGCGGTGGCCCGGGCGGACGCGGCCGGCGCGGCGGGCGCGGAGGCGGCGGCGAGGGCCCGACGCCGGTGATCGCGACGCCGGCGCGCTATGACGACGTGCCGGTCACCGCCGATGCGGTCGGCACGATCCAGGCGCTGAACACCGTGACCGTGCGCAGCCAGGTCGACGGCCGGCTGATGGAGATCGCCTTCAAGGACGGCCAGGACGTCAGGAAGGGCGATCTGCTCGCCAGGATCGACGCCTCGACCTATCAGGCGCAATACGACCAGGTCGTCGCCAAGAAGGCGCAGGACGAAGCCCAGCTCGCCAATGCCCGCGCCGACCTCGAGCGCTACGCCAGGCTCGCCCAGACCGATTACGGCTCGCGTCAGCAGGCCGACACCCAGCGCGCCCAGGTGGCGCAGCTCGAGGCCCAGGTCCGCGCCGACCAGGGCGCGATCGACAACGCGAAAGCCTATCTCGACTACACCACGATCCGCGCGCCGATCGATGGCCGTCTCGGCATCCGCCAGGTCGACCAGGGCAATATCGTGCGCGCCTCCGATTCCGGTGGGCTCGTCGTCATCACCCAGCTGAAGCCGATCGCGATGATCTTCAACCTGCCGCAGCAGCAGTTGCGCGCGGTCAGCGCCGCGGTGGCGCGCGGACCGGTCGCCGTCGAGGCGCTCGACGCCGACGGCACGACGATGATCGACAGGGGCGTGATCGAGGTGATCGATAACGTCGTCGACCAGACCACCGGCACGATCAAGGTCAAGGCCCGCTTCCCCAACGACCGGCTCCAGCTCTGGCCGGGCCAGTTCGTCAATGTCCGGGTCTATGTCGACACGCTCCGGCACGTCGTCGTCGCGCCGACGGCGGCCGTCCAGCGCGGCCCCAAGGGCGCCTATGTCTTCGTCGTCAACGAGGACGAGACGGTGAGCCTGACCAACGTCACGGTCGGCCAGCAGGACGAGATGAGCGCCGTCATCACCGGCGGCGTCGCGCCTCCGGCGAAGCTGGTCACCACGGGCTTCGCCCGGCTGACCGACAAGGCCCGTGTCCGCGTCACCACGCCGGAGGACGCGGCCCAGCCGCCGCCGGCGGTCGCGCCCGGACGGCGCGGCACGCGCGAGCCCGGCCAGCGCCGCCGCCGCGACGGCGAGGCCGGCGAGGCGCAGGGAGGTCCCGGCCCACAGGCCGGGCAGGAGGCGCCGGCGCCGGGCCAGCAGACGCAAGGTCAGGAGCGGCCGCGCCGCGACGGCCAGCGGCGCGGCGACGGACCGCGCCAGCAGGGCCCGGCAGCGGACGCGCCGCGCCCGGCCGTGCCGCAGTGACGGGCGGGCCGGCATGAGCGTCTCCGCACCCTTCATCGCCCGGCCGATCGCGACCTCGCTGCTCGGCATCGCCGTGCTGCTCTGCGGCATCCTCGGCTATCTGCGGCTGCCGGTCTCGTCGCTGCCGCAGGTCGATTTCCCGACCATCCAGATCACCACCCAGTTTCCCGGCGCCAACCCCGAGACCGTCGCGGCGCTGGTGACGGCCCCGCTCGAGCGCCAGCTCGGCCAGATCCCGGCGATGCAAAGCATGTCGTCGCAGAGCTCCTTCGGGCTCAGCCAGATCACCTTGCAGTTCCAGCTCGACCGCAACATCGACGCCGCCGCGCAGGACGTGCAGTCGGCGATCAACGCCGCCGGTTCGACGCTGCCCAAGACCCTGCCCTATCCGCCGACCTATTCGAAGATCAACCCGGCCGACGCGCCGATCATGGTGCTGGCACTGACCTCCGAGACAGTCTCGCTGCGCCAGCTCAGCGACCTTGCCGACACGCTGCTCTCGTCGCGCCTCAGCGAGGTCGCCGGCGTCGGCCATGTCGCGATCGAGGGTGGCGTCAGGCCCGCGATCCGCATCCAGGCCGATCTCGCGAGGCTCGCCGCCTACAGCCTCGGCATGGAGGATCTGCGCACCGCGATCGTCAACGCCAATGTCGCCGGCTCCAAGGGCGCGCTCGACGGCAACCATCAGGCCTACACCATCGGCGCCAACGACCAGATCGCCAGCGCGGCGGCCTATCGCGACATCGTCGTCGCCTATCGCAGCAGCGCGCCGGTCTTCCTGCGCGACGTCGCGACCGTGCTGGAGGACCTCGAGAACAGCCGCGTCGGCGGCTGGTTCCAGGGCCGCACCGCGGTGATCATCGACGTCATGCGCCAGCCCGGCGCCAACATCGTCACCACGGTCGACCGGGTGAAGGAGGAGATCCCGCGGCTGGCGCGCTCGATGCCGGCGGGTGTCGAGGTCCGCGTCGTCAGCGACCGCACCGAGACGATCCGCGCCTCGATCGCCGACGTGCAGTTCACCCTCGTCCTCGCGGCGGGGCTCGTCGTGCTGGTCGTGCTGCTCTTCCTGCGCACGATCCGCGCCACGATCATCGCCGGCGTCGCCCTGCCGCTCTCGCTGGTCGCGACCTTCGCGGTGATGTGGCTCTGCGGCTTCAGCCTCGACAACCTGTCGCTGATGGCGCTGACCATCGGCACCGGCTTCGTCGTCGACGATGCCATCGTGATGATCGAGAACATCGTCCGCAATATCGAGCAGGGCAAGAGCCCGCTGCGCGCGGCCTATGACGGCGCCCGCGAGATCGGCTTCACCGTGATCTCGCTGACGGTCTCGCTGATCGCGGTCTTCATCCCGCTGCTGTTCATGACCGGGCTCGTCGGCCGGATGTTCCGGGAGTTCGCCCTGACCCTGACCATCGCGGTCGTGGTCTCGGCGGTGGTCTCGCTGACGCTGACGCCGATGATGTGCGCGAAACTCCTGCGCCATGCGCCCGAGGGCCGCGAGAACCGGCTGATGCGGCTGGCCGAGTGGCCGGTGACCGCGATGGCGAAGGCCTATGAGGTGACGCTCGGCTGGGCGCTGAAGGTCCAGGGCCTGGTGCTGCTCGCGACCTTCGGCACGCTCGTCCTGACGGTCTGGATGTATGTCGAGATCCCCAAGGGCTTCCTGCCGGGCCAGGACACCGGCCTGCTCAACGTCGTGCTGGAGGCCGCGCCCGACGCCTCCTTCGCCGAGATGCGGCGCCTGCAGGAGAAGACCGCCGCCGCCTTCGAGAGCGATGGCGACGTCACCGGCGTCGTCGCGGTGCTCGGCATCGGCCAGGCCAACGCCACCGCCAACACGGCGCGGCTGACGGTGACGCTGCGGCCGAAGGACGAGCGCCATGACGACGCAGCGACGATCGCCGAGCGGTTGCGGCTGGCCGCAGCGGCGATCCCGGGCGTCACGGCCTATGTCCAGCCCGTGCAGGACATCCAGATCACGACGCGCGCCAGCCGCTCGCAATACCAGTACACCCTGACCGGCGCCGACCAGGACGAGGTCACCGGCTGGGCCAGCCGGCTCGCCGAGGCGCTGCGCGGCGAGGGCATCGTCCGCAACGTCGCCAACGAGACGCAAGGCGGAGGCCTGCGCGCCCATGTCGAGATCGACCGGGCCAAGGCAGGCCGACTCGGCATCTCGGTGCAGGCCGTCAACGACACGCTGAACGACGCTTTCGGCCAGCGCCAGATCGCGACGATCTACGCCCAGTCGAACCAGTACCGCGTCGTGCTCGAGGCGGCGCCGCAATATCTGCGCGACCCGGCCTCGCTGTCGAAGCTCTACGTCACCGGCAACACCAACACGACCGGCCAGACAAACGCGGCCGGCAACGCGACCACGACGGCCAACAGCGTGCAGGTGCCGCTGAGCTCCTTCACCAGGCTGATCCGCGAGACCGCGCCGCTCTCGATCGCCCGCCAGGAGCAGTTCCCGGCGGCAACCGTCAGCTTCGACCTCGCGGCCGGCGAGGCGCTCGGCGACGCGGTCGGCCTGATCGCCGAGGTCGAGCGCCGCATCGGCATGCCGACTTCGGTCACCGGCAGCTTCAGCGCCGATGCGGCCGAGTTCACCAAGTCGCTGGCGAACCAGCCCTGGCTGATCCTGGCGGCGGTGGTCGTGATCTATCTCGTGCTCGGCGTGCTCTACGAGAGCTATGTCCACCCCTTCACGATCCTGACCACCCTGCCCTCGGCCGGCGTCGGTGCCCTGCTCGCTCTGGTCCTGACCGGCCGCGAGCTCTCGATCGTGGCGCTGATCGGCATCGTGCTGCTGATGGGCATCGTCAAGAAGAACGCGATCATGATGATCGACTTCGCCCTCGATGCCGAGCGCAACGAGGGGCTGACCCCTGAGGAGGCCATCGTCAAGGCCTGCCTGCTGCGCTTCCGGCCGATCATGATGACGACGCTGGCCGCCCTGCTCGGCGCGCTGCCGCTGGCGCTGGCGACCGGCACCGGCAGCGAGCTGCGCCAGCCGCTCGGCATCACCATCATCGGCGGCCTGCTGCTAAGCCAGTTGCTGACGCTCTACACCACGCCGGTGATCTATCTCGCGCTGGAGCGGCTGCGCCGCCGTCTCGGCGGCGGGCGTGACGGCGTCGTGCCCTATCCCGAGCCCGGACCGGGAGCGGCGGAATGAGCGCCTCGGACGACAGGACTGGCATGAAGGGCCTGTCGGACGCCTTCATCCTGCGCCCGGTCGGAACCACGCTGATGGCGATCGGCCTCTTCCTCGTCGGCATGGTCGCCTATGCCTTCCTGCCGGTGGCGAGCCTGCCGAGCGTCGATTTCCCGACGATCCGCGTCGCCGCCAGCCGACCCGGCGCCGATCCCGCGACCATGGCCGGCAGCGTCGCCGCCCCGCTCGAACGCCGGCTCGGCGCGATCGCCGGCGTCACCGAGATCACCTCAACGAGCTCGCTCGGCTCGACCTCGATCGTCCTGCAGTTCGACCTCTCGCGCAGCACCGACAGCGCCGCCCGCGACGTCCAGGCCGCGCTCAACGCCGCCGCGACCGACCTGCCGGGAGACCTGCCGACGCTGCCGAGCTTTCGCAAGGCCAACCCCAACGCCGCGCCGATCCTGATCCTGGCTCTGACTTCGGACACCCTGACGCCGAGCGACATGTACGACGCCGCCGACACCGTGATCGCCCAGCGCATCTCGCAGGTCGAGGGCATCGGCGAGGTCACGGTCAACGGCGCCGAGCAGCCGGCGATCCGGGTCAGGCTCGATCCGGCCCAGCTCGCAGCGATGGGCCTGAGCCTCGACCAGATTCGCAGCGCGATCGTCAACGCCAACACGGTTGCGCCGGTCGGCTCCTTCGACGGCGAGCGCCGCAACGAGACCCTCTCGGCCAACAACCAGATCCGCGACCCGGAGGATTACGGCAACATCGTCGTGCGCTCGGCCAAAGGCACGGTGGTGCGCCTCGCCGATGTCGCCGTGGTCGAGCGCGGCGTCCGCAACAGCCGCGCCGCCGGCTGGTACAACGGCAAGCCGGCGATCCTCCTGACCATGACCAAGCAGACCGACGCCAACGTCATCGACACGGTCGACCGGGTGAAGGCGGTGCTGCCGGAGATCCGGCGCTGGGTGCCGGCCGGCATCGACGTCGCGATCATGTCCGACCGCACCGTGACGATCCGCGCCTCGATCGCCGACATCCAGAAGACGCTGCTGATCTCGATCGCGCTCGTGATGCTGGTGGTGTTCCTGTTCCTGCGCCGGACGAGTCTCACGCTCGCCGCCGGCGTCACCGTGCCGCTCTCGATCGCCGGCACCTTCGCCGCGATGTGGCTCGCCGGCTTCACCCTCGACAATCTCTCGCTGATGGCGGTGACGATCTCGGTCGGTTTCGTCGTCGACGATGCGATCGTGATGATCGAGAACATCGAGCGCAACGTCGCCAGGGGCATGTCGCCGCTGCGGGCCGCCCTGCTCGGCGCCGGGCAGATCGGCTTCACCGTCGTCTCGATCTCGCTCTCGCTGATCGCCGCCTTCATCCCGCTCTTCTTCATGGACGGCGTCGCCGGCCGCTTCTTCCGCGAATTCACCCTGACGCTGACCTTCGCCATCCTGGTCTCGACGGCGGTTTCGCTCAGCGTCACGCCGATGATCTGCGCGCATGTCCTCAAGCCCCGGCCGGACGCTCGGCCGGGTCGCTTCGAGCGCATCGTCGAGGGCACGCTGTCGGCGATGACGCGGGCCTATGGCCGCACGCTCGACGTGGCCTTGCGCCACAACTGGCTGATGCTGATCGTGATCGTCGCGACCGTGGCGCTGACCGTGCAGATGTTCCGCAGCGCGCCGAAAGGCTATTTCCCGCAGGACGACACCGGGCTCGTCATCGGCTTCACCCAGGCCTCGCCCGACATCTCCTTTCCGGCGATGATGCAGCTCCAGCAGCAGGGCGCCGCGATCGTCGCCGCCGATCCCGCCGTGCAGGGCGTCGCCTCCTTCATCGGCGGCGGCGGCACCGTGAACACCGGCCGCTTCTTCGTCAGCCTCAAGCCCGAAAGCGAGCGCGGCCTGAGCTCGGCCCAGGTCGTCAACCGGCTGCGGCCGAAGCTCGGCGCGATCCCGGGGCTGCGCACCTTCCTGACGCCAGTGCAGGATGTGCGCGCCGGTGGGCGCCAGGGCCGCTCGCAATACCAGTTCACGCTCTGGAGCCCCAACCTGACGGATCTGGAGGAATGGGTGCCCAAGGCGCTGGAGCGCCTGCGCACCCTGCCCGAACTCGTCGACGTCGCGACCGACCGCGAGCAGGGCGGCCTCCAGGCCAATGTCGTGATCGACCGCAACAAGGCCTCGCAGCTCGGCGTCGCGATCCAGGACATCGACAACGTCCTGGCCAACGCCTTCAGCCAGCGCCAGATCTCGACGATCTACGGTGCCCGCAACCAGTACCGCGTCGTGCTGGAGATCTCCCCGATGCGCAGCCGCGATCCCAACGACATCGCCGATCTCTATGTGCCCGGCCGCAACGGCATCCAGATCCCGCTATCGAGCCTGGTCCGGATCGAGCGCGGCACCGCCCCGCTCGTCGTCAACCATCAGGGCCAGTTCCCGGCGACGACGATCACCTACGACCTCGCGCCTGGCGTCGGCCTGCAGGAGGGCAGCGACGCCGTCGTCGCCGCCGTCGCCAACCTGCATCTGCCGGCCGCGATCCGGGCCGAGTTCGCCGGCGACGCCAAGGCGTTCTCGCAGAACGCCGGCGGCCAGGGCGTGATGATCGTGATCGCGATCCTGGCGGTCTACATCATCCTCGGCGTGCTCTACGAGAGCCTGATCCACCCGGTCACGATCATCTCGACCCTGCCCTCGGCCGGACTCGGCGCGCTGATCGCGCTCAGGGTCGCCGGCGCCGACCTGACCATCATCGCCTTCATCGGCATCATCCTGCTGATCGGCATCGTCAAGAAGAACGGCATCATGATGGTCGACTTCGCCATCACCGCCGAGCGCGAGCACGGCCTGCCGCCGCGGTCCGCGATCTTCGAGGCCTGCCTCGAACGCTTCCGGCCGATCCTGATGACGACGCTCTCGGCGCTGCTCGGCGCCGTGCCGCTGATGATCGCGACCGGCCCGGGCGCGGAACTGCGCCGCCCCCTCGGCATCACCATCGTCGGCGGACTGATCCTGAGCCAGATGCTGACGCTTTACACCACGCCGATCATCTATCTCTGGATGAGCAAGCTGAAGCGCAGCGCACGCAAGCCGGAGGCGACGCCGGTGGCTGCCGAGTGATCGGCCGACGACGCGGTCGATGACGACATGGTGGCGCAGCCGCTCCGCCACCAGCCGGTACAGCACCCTGCGCACGCGCTCGCGGCCGACGCCGAAGATCGCGGCGAGCCGGCGGCCGCGCCGCTTCATCGGCGATCGCTTCGGCCTTTCGTACCGCCTCCGCCCCTCAAGTAGGGAGTTGTCGTAGCGGCGCCAGCACCTCAGACAATCGAGGAATCTGCTTCGTCGCAGACGGCTCTATTGCGTCCGGCTCGCGGCCGCGATGGCGTCCGACATGATCGAGAGACCCTGGTCGATCTCGGCTTCGGAAACGGTCAGCGGCGGCGCCAGGCGGAAGACGCCGCCCATGCCGGGCAGCTTGACGATGTTCATGCTCAGGCCGCGGCGCATGGCCTCTTCCATGACCCGGGCCCCGAGCTCGAAACCCGCCGCCTTGGTCTGCCGGTCGGTGACGATCTCGAGCCCGAGCAGGAGCCCGCGCCCGCGCACGTCGCCGACGCAGTCGTATTTCTGCTGGAGCGCGAGCAGCCCGTCCTTCAGCCGCTCGCCGCGCTCCCGCGCCTGGGCGACGAGGCCGTCGCGCGCGACGACGTCGAGAACCGTCACCCCGACCGCCGCGGTCAGCGGATCGGAGACATGGGTCGTGTAGAACAGGAAGCCGCGCTCGAACGCCGTCTGCTCGATCGCTTCGGTCGTCATCACCGCGGCCAGCGGCAGGCCGGCGCCGAGCGTTTTCGACAGCGTCATGATGTCGGGCGTGACGCCGTCGCGCTGGAAGGCGAACATGTGGCCGGTCCTGCCGACGCCGGTCTGCGCCTCGTCGAGGACGAGCAGCATGCCGCGCTCCTCGCATTTGCGCTTGAGCGCTGCGAGATAGCCGGGCGGCAGCTCCAGGATGCCACCGCTAGATAGGATCGGCTCGGCGATGAAGGCGGCGAGGCTCCCGGTCGACTGCCGGTCGATCAGCTCGAAGGCGTCGTCGAGCTCGGCCTGCCAGTCGTTGCTGCCGTCGGGGTGCCTGAATCGCGGACGATAGGAATTGGGCGCGGGGATGACGAAGGAGCCCGCCGCGGCCGGGCCATAGCCTTTCCTGCCGGCGCTGTAGGTCGCGGAGGCGGCCGCCCCCGTCATGCCGTGCCAGCTCTGCGCGAAGGCGACGACCTCGTGGCCGCCGGTGACCAGCTTCGCCATGCGGATCGCCGCCTCGTTCGACTCCGCCCCGGTCGTCAGCAGCTGGACGCGGTCGAGCCCGGGCGCCAGTGCGGCCAGGCGCTCGGCCAGCGCGACCACAGGGCGCGAGAGCATGCCGGAGAAGAGGTGCGCGACCATCTCCATCTGCCGGCCGACCGTGGCGACGATGTCGGGATGGGTATGGCCGAGCACGGCGCTCATCTGCCCCGAGGTGAAATCGAGGATGCCGCGGCCGTCGGCATCGTAGACGAAGGAGCCCTCGGCCCGTTCGACGATGATCGATTCGAAGCTCGGCCCGTAGCGCGTCAGATGCTTGTCGGCGGCGGCCCAGAACGCGGGATCGGCATTCAGCGACATCGGCTCATCCTCTCGTCCAGCACCCCTGCAATCGCCGTTCCAAAGCGCCGGCGGCTCTCGTCCCGACGGCCGGACAGCCACTCATTCCGCCGCCACCTTCGCAGCCCCGCTCTCATAGGCCACGATTTCCTCCGCCAGCGCCTCCTCCAGCGTCGGGCCGACCGCCTCGCAGCGGGACGGACGCAGCCGCGTCTCGACGAGCGAGAGATGGGTCGTCATCGCCTTGACGGCCCGGCCGCGCTCGCGCGCCGCGAGCGCGCGGAAGATGGCGCGATGCTCCTCGCAGCCGCAGGCCGAGCCGGCCGTGGTCTCGTAGCGCTTCACCAGCATCAGCGTACGGCTGATCAGCTCGTGCGCCTGGCGCTGGATCAGCGGGTTCTCGGTCATCTCGGCCAGCAGAAAGTGAAACTCGGCCGAGAGGCGCTGCCAGGTGGGCTGATCGCCGCGCCGCAGGGCATCGGCCTCCGCCTCGACATGCTCGCGAAGCCGCGCGATCTGCGCCTCGCTCAGGATATCGGCGAGATGGGCGGCCATGCCGCTTTCGAGGATGCGGCGCGCCTCGTAGAGCATGTGGCTCTCGCGCAGGTCCGGGTCGATGGTGAAGGCGCCGCGGTTCCTGACGGTCTCCAGCAGCCGCTCCGCCGCCAGCCTGTGCAGCACCTTGCGCATGCGCTCGCGGCTGACGCCGAACAGCGCTGCGATCCGGTGCTCGCCGAGCCTGACGCCGCCGGGCAGGCGGCCGGAGCGCAGCACCCGGGTCAGGATCGCGTGGATCTCTTCTTCCTTCATGCGGTGATTATCGCGGCTGGAGGCGACGAGGCCAACAAGGATCGCGCCCGTTCTTTCGGCAGGCTCGCCCATGAATCAGGCGCAATCTGCAATGGATTGTGCACAATAATTGGCAGATAAACGCGTGATCGACCGCCGATAATAGAACATAAAATACTGATAATATTGAATTTTCTTTTTTCATGCGAGCCGCAGCAGCACTTGGCATGCGGGTTGCTGACGGAACCATGCTCCCTGTGCCCGAAAGGATCGATCATGGACATTTCCGCCTTCGCCCGGCCGACCCGTCGTTCGCTCCTCGCCGGCATGGGCGGCGCGGCGGCCCTGATCGCGGCCCCTGCCGTCCTGCGCGCCCAGACCAGGGAGCTCGTCGTCGGCGGCGCGGCCGGCCACAAGCCCTGGGTCGAGCAGATCGTCGTCCCGGCCTTCGAGAAGAAATACAATTGCAAGGTCCTGTTCGAGGGAACCCGCTCCCTCGTCAATCTGGAGAAGATGCAGAAGAACAAGGACAAGCCCTACATGTCGGTCGTCCAGATGGACGATCCGGTGATGATCCTCGCGGTCAAGGAGGGGCTGCTCGATCCGCTGACGCCAGCCAAGGCGCCGAACCTGGCCGAACTGCTCCCCGGCTCCACCCATATGGACGGGATGTGGGCGAACTATCTCCAGCCCTGGCTCGGCATCGCCTACAACAAGAGTGCGGTGAAGGCGCCGCCCGCCTCCTGGGCCGAGCTGTTCGAGGCGAAATACAAGGGCCGCGTCGTCATCCCCTCTCTGCAGAACACGGAGGGGCTGCCGATCCTGTTCGCGGCCGGGCTCCTGACCGGCGCCTCGCTCGACGCCGCGCAGAAGGACACCGATGCCGGCTTCAGGAAGCTGGCGACGCTGAAATCCAATCTATTGACGATCTACACCCAGCAGCCGCAGGCCTATAACCTGCTCGAGCAGGGCGAGGCGCATCTGATCGGCCCCGCCATGTCGTCCTACTGCCTGGAGCGCAAGGCCGCCGGCGCGCCGATCGATCTCGCCGCGCCCAGGGAAGGCGTCTTCGCGATGCCGTCGGGCATCGCCGTGGTCAAGGGCGCGCCGTTGCCGGAACTGGCCTTCGCCTATGTCAACGAGCTGCTCGGCGCCGAGCTGCAGAGCAAGCTCGCCGGCCCGACCTTCTCGCTCGCCACCAACAAAGCGGTGCCGAAGCCCGAAGGTCTGGGCGCCGACGTCAAGATCGTCCAGATCGACTGGGCCAATGTGGCCGCGCAGCGCAACGACTGGGTCAAGCGCTGGGATCGCGACATGGCGATCTGAGCTCAAAGCGCAGCGACATGACCGTGGCCTTTCTCGACATCACCGGCGCCGGCAAGAGTTTCGGCGCCGCGACCGTGCTCGACGGCGTCGATCTCGCCGTCGGCAAAGCCGAGTTCGTCTCGCTGCTCGGCCCTTCCGGCTGCGGCAAGACCACGCTCCTGCGCATCGTCGCCGGGCTGATGCGGCCCGATACCGGCACGGTCGTGCTCGACGGCGACGAGCTGACCCGCAAGCCGCCGCACCGGCGCGATGTCGGCGTGGTCTTCCAGAACTATGCGCTGTTCCCGCATCTCACCGTCGCGGAAAACGTCGCCTTCGGCCTTAAAGCGCGAGGCGCCGCCAAGGAGACGATTCCCGCCACAGTCGCGCGCCAGCTCGCCCTCGTCCAGATGGGCGCCTTCGCCGAACGCCCGATCCGGGGCCTCTCCGGTGGGCAGCAGCAGCGCGTCGCTGTGGCGCGCGCGCTCGCCACCGGCCCGAAACTCCTCCTGCTCGACGAACCCTTCTCGGCGCTCGACCGCAAGCTGCGCGAGGCGATGCAGATCGACCTGCGCCGCATCCTGCGCGAGGTCGGCACCACCGCGATCTTCGTCACCCACGACCAGGACGAGGCGCTGACCATGTCGGACCGGATCGCCGTGATGTATCGCGGCCGGATCGAGCAGCTCGGTACCCCGGCCGAGATCTATCACCGCCCGGCGACGCCCTTCGCGCTCGATTTCGTCGGCCTGTCGAGCCGGCTCGACGGCACGGTGACAACCGAAGCGTCCGGCATCGTCGGCGTCGACACCGGAGCCGGACCGATCCGCGCCGCCGGCAACTTCATCCCGGGCAGCCCGGTCGTGCTCGGCATCCGCCCGGAGAGGATCATGATCGGCGGCGACGGCGAGAACCGGATCGAGGCCGTGCTGCAGGACATCGTCTTCCAGGGTGCGCGCGTGCAGCTGCATTTCGCGGTGCCGGACGGGAGTAGACTGATGGTCGAGACGCATGAGGCGCCGGCCGGCCTCGCGCCGGGCGCGACGATGCCGCTGAGCTGGCGGCTGGCCGACACGCTGATCTACCCGGCAGCCGAGGCGCGCGCGGCATGAGTGCGGCGCGCCGCCTCGATCCGATCCTGCTCCTGGCGCTGCCGGCAGTGCTCTATCTCGGCATCGTCTATGGCCTGCCGCTGGTCTTCCTGCTCGGCCGCAGCCTGCTTGGTCAGGGCGGCATGGCATCCTTCGCCAGCTTCTTTGCCGATCCGTTCAGCTGGACGGTTCTGGGCAATACGCTGCGCAGCGCCGCGCTGGTGACGCTGGTCTGCTTCCTCATCGGCTATCCGACGGCGCTGGTCCTGGCGCGCGCCGGCGGTCTGGTCCAGGCCGCGATCCTCGTCGCGATCATCCTGCCGCTCTCGGTCGGCGTCGTGGTCAAGGCCTTCGCCTGGCAGATCGTGCTGAGGCGCGACGGCGTGCTCTCGCAGATCATGACCGGGCTCGGACTGTGGAGCGAACCGCAGCGGCTGCTCTTCACCGAAGCCGGCCTCGTCATCGGCGCGGCGAACGTCTTCGTGCCCTTCATGATCCTGCCGATCTATTCGGTGCTGAAGCTCGTAGATCCGCGCCTGAGCGAGGCCGCGGCGACGCTCGGCGCCTCGCCGGTCTATCGCTTCTTTACAGTGGCGCTGCCGCTGTCGCTGCCCGGCATCGTCACCGGCATCGCCTTCGTGTTCTCGATGGCGGCCTCGATGTACGTTATCCCGAGTCTCGTCATCGGCGATCGCTTCCAGACGCTGGCGACGCTGACCGGCCGCTCCTTCCTGTTCATGCGCAACGCTCAGCTCGGCGCGACCACGGCCGTGGTGCTGCTCTGTCTCACCGTCGCCATCGTGATCGCGAGCGCCGCGCTGTCGCGCCGGCTCGGAGGCGCGCAATGACGCCGGTCGAGAAACTCGCCCTCTGGCTCACCGGGCTGGTCGCGGCCTTCACCGTCGTCTTCCTGATGACGCCGCTCGTCGTCACGGTCGCGGTCTCCTTCGGCTCGAGCGCGGTCTTCACCCTGCCGGCGCCGTCCTGGTCGCTGCGCTGGTACGAGGCGCTGCTGCGCTCGCGCGACCTCTGGCCGGCCGTCTTCGCCTCGCTCAAGCTTGCCGCCTTCTCGACGGCGCTGTCGCTCGTCCTCGGCACGCTCTGCGCCATCGGGCTCTTGCGCGGCGAGTTCCGCGGACGCGAGGCCGTCGTCACTTTCCTGGTCTCGCCGCTGATGCTGCCCGGGCTCGTCATCGGCATCGCCATGCTGGAGAGCTTCCGTGCCGCGGGCCTGCGCGACGTCTGGACGAGCCTGATCCTCGCCCATGTCGTGATCACGCTGCCCTATGTGGTCAGGACCGTCTTCGCCTCGCTCTCGCTGTTCGACTTCACCCTGATCGATGCGGCGCGCACGCTCGGCCTGACCTGGCCGAAGGCGATCGTGAAGGTTCTGGTGCCGTCTCTGGCGCCGGCCTTCCTAACCTCGGGCATGTTCGCTTTTCTCGCCTCGATGGACAATTATCCGATCTCGATCTTCTTCACCGACGCCTGGACCAAGACCTTGCCGATCCAGATGCTGCAATATGTCGAGGAAAGCCCCGACCCGACCATCGCCGCGGTCTCGACGCTGCTGATCCTGCTCTCCGCCGCGGTGCTGGTGATCGGCGACCGGCTGGTCGGCCTGAGGCGGATGGCGGACATCTGAGATGCTGCCCGACTACACGACCGACCGCGATTTCCGCGGCTATGGCGGCAAGCCTCCGGCCGTTCGCTGGCCGAACGGGGCGCGCCTCGCGATCAGCCTCGTCATCAATGTCGAGGAGGGCGGCGAACTCGCGATCGGTCAGGGCGACGAGAGAAACGAGTCGGTCTACGAGGTCGTCGAGGAAATCGCGGGCATCCGCGACCTCTGCATGGAGTCGCATTTCGAATATGGCACGCGCGCCGGCTGGCCGCGCATCCGCAAGCTGCTGCAGGACTATGGCGCGCGCGGCACGGTCAACGCGATCGGCCGCTCGCTGATGATCTCGCCCTGGCTCGTCCAGGAAGCGGTCGCCGACGGTCACGAGATCGCCGCCCATGGCTGGCGCTGGGAGCGCCATGCCGGCATGACGATCGAGGACGAGCGGCTCGCCATCGCCCGCACCGTCGCGGCGATCACGCTGACCACTGGGGCGCCGCCGCGCGGCTGGCATACGCGCTCGGCGACCTCGCCGAACACGAGGCGCCTGCTGCTGGAGCAGGGCGGCTTCTTCTACGATTCCAACGCCTATAACGACGATCTGCCCTATCTGGTCGATGTCGACGGCCGCGACCATCTCGTCCTGCCCTACTCCTTCGACAGCAACGACATGCGCTTCACGCGTGGCGGCGGCTTCGTCTTCGGCGACGATTTCGCGCGCTACTGCATCGACGCCTTCGAGCGGCTCTATGCCGAGGGCGCGAGCGCGCCACGGATGATGACGGTCGGCCTCCACCTGCGCATCATCGGCCGCGCCGGGCGCATCGGCGGCCTGGAAAAATTCCTCGCCCATGTCGCGTCGAAGCCCGGCGTCTGGTTCGCCCGCCGCGACGAGATCGCCCGGCACTGGCTCGAGGCGATCGGGCGGGAAGAGCTGATCGGCGGGCGGTAGAGCCTGTTGTCGGGTGCGGGGAACCCTCTCCCGTAGGACGAGGGGTTGCCCGCGCTGATCACCGCCCCTCGATGCGCGCCGCGAGCGCCTCTGCCAGCCCGATCGTCGGCTTCGCCGGCGGCCGGCGGAAGCTGCCGGCGCTCGCCTTTCTCGGCTTCAGCGCCACCAGCGCCTCCGCCTGCTTCAGCGCCGCGCCCATCTGGTCGATGACGGGCACCGGAATCCGGTCGGCGACGTCGGCCGCCATGCCGGCCAGCGGCGCTCCGCCGAGGATGACGCAGTCCGCCTCGTCCTCGACGACCGCGCGCCGCGCGAGTTCGACGAGCACGGCCTCCTTCTCCGCCTGCACCGAGGAGATATCGGCAAAGCCCTCGTCCAGCATGCGGATGCCGGCGCAGCGCCCTGCGAGCCCGTGCATCGCGACGCATTCCTCGTACCAGGGGCCGAGCGCCCGGGCGAAGGTGACGATGGCGAAGCGGCGGCCCAGCATGCAGGCCGTCAGCATCGCCGCTTCCGCCATGCCGACGACGGGGATGTCGAAGAGCTCGCGCGCGCCCATCAGCCCGGGATCGCCGAAGGCGGCGATGATCGCCGCATCGACCGTCTCGTGGCGCTCGGCCAGCATGTCGAGCGCGATCGCCCCGCCGATCTGCGCCTCGGCCCGGCTCGCGATGTAGGGCACGCCGCGCGGCGCGGTCACGGCAACGATCTCGGTTCCGGGCGCCGCGACGGCCTCGGCGGCGGCGAGAAGCCGCTGCGTGATCGCCTCGGTGGTGTTGGGGTTGAGGAGCAGGATGCGCATGAGCCGACCTTCGCAGCGGGACTCGCGCGCTTCGCAAGCGTCGTGCCGCGCTCATCGGCCGCGATAGGGGTGGAACTCGCGCCAATGCCTGGCGATGTCCAGCCGGCGCGTCACCCAGACGCCCTCATGGCCCTGCGCATAATCGAGGAAGCGGGCGAGGCCGGCGGCGCGCGCCGGATGGCCGATCAGGCGCATGTGCAGGCCAACCGACATCATCTTCGGTTGGGTCGCGCCCTCGGCGTAGAGCATGTCGAAGGCATCCTTGTGCCAGTCGAAATAATCACCCGAGGTGGCGAAGAAGCCGGAGCCGAATTTGCCGTCATTGTGGACCAGCGAATAGGGCACGACGAGATGCGGCTTGCCGTCGACCATCTTCCAATAGGGCAATTCGTCGTCATAGGCGTCGGAATCGTAGAGGAAACCGCCTTCCTCGACGACGAGGCGGCGTGTGTTCACGCTCGGCCCGTAGCGGCAATACCAACCGAGCGGACGCTCGCCGACAGTCTGTTCAAGAGAAGCCACGGCCTTGGCGATGTGCTCGCGCTCCTCGGCCTCGCCCAGCTCGTAATGCTTGATCCAGCGCCAGCCATGGCTGCAGACGTCGAAGCCCGAGGCCTTGATCGCGGCGGCGGCCTCCGGGTTGCGTTCCAGCGCGAGCGCGCAGCCGAACACCGTCAGGGCTAAACCGCGCTCCTGGAACAGCCGCATCAGCCGCCAGAAGCCGACGCGGCTGCCATAGGCGAACATGCCCTCGCCGGCGAGATCGCGGCCCTTCACCGGCATGTTCAGGCTGCTCGATTCGGTCAGCGCCGTCTCGGTATAGCCTTCGCCGTCCTGCATCGAGGGCTCGGAGCCCTCCTCGTAGTTCATCACGAAATTGATCGCGATCCGCGCGCCGTTCGGCCATTTCGGATCGGGCGGGTTGGCGCCGTAGCCGATCAGGTCGCGATCATAGGTCGATGGCATCGGCGGGCTCCGGCTCAAGCACTCATGCGCTTCGTCAGGCCGGTCAGCCGATCCATGACGATCATCAGGACGAGGGTGGCGAGGATCAGCACGCCGGCGATCGCGGCGATGCGCACGTCGAGCGTCGATTCCATCATGCCCCACATCCGGATCGGCAGCATCCCGGTGCGCGCGGTCGAGAGGAAGAGCGAGACAGGGACGTTGTCCATCGAGGAGACGAAGGCGAGGAAGCAGCCGGCGGCGATGCCGGGCGCGATCAACGGCAGGGTGATGCGCCGAAACGCGTAGAACCGGCCGGCGCCGAGGCTTTCGGACGCTTCAAGCAAGGTGGCGTCGAGCTGCGTCAGGCTCGCCAGCGTCGTCCGGAAGATGAAGGGCGCGATCACCACGAGATGGCCGGCGATCAGGAGATTGAGCGAGGGCCGGATGCCGATCACCGAGAAGAACATCAGCGCCGCCAGTCCATAGGACAGGGCCGGCAGGACGAGCGGAGCGAGGAAGCCGGCTTCGAGCGCGCGCGCCGAGGCCCGGTTCACGCGCGCCAGCGCCATCGCGGCCATCACCGACATCACCATGCCGAGTGCGGTGGCAGCGAAGGCGACCCAGACGCTGTTCCAGGCCGCCATGTGGATCGGCGCCGAGCGGACGGGGTCGAACAGGTCCTGATACCAGCGCAGCGACAGGCCGGGCGGCGGGAAGCGCAGGGTCTGCGAGGTCGTGAACGAGGTCGCGATCACGATCGCGACCGGCGCGAGCAGGATCAGGATGGCGATGCCGGCGAGCAGGCCGACGACCCAGCGATAGGAGATGTCCGCGAGGGTGGAACGCTGCATGTCCGCCCTCACTCTGTCCGGGCGAAGCGGCCGAGCAGGCCGAGCGCCATGATGCCGGCGAGCACGGTCATCAGCAGCGTCAGCGAGGCGACCGCAGCAAAAGGCCAGTTATAGACCACGGTCGCCTGCTGGTAGATCAGCGCCGGCAGGTAGACCAGTCGCGCCCCGCCGATCACCGATTGCGAAATGAAGGCCGTGGTCGCCGAGGCGAAGACCAGCGTCGCGCCGGCGATCCAGCCCGGCAGGGTCAGCGGCAGCACCACCTTGAAGAAGGTCCGCCATTGCGAGGCGCCGAGTGCGCGCGAGGCATCGACCAGGTTCTGGTCCATCCGGTTCATGATCGTCAGCAGCGGCAGCAGCATCAGCGGCATCTCGATCTGGGTCAGCGTGATGACGAGGCCGAGCTCGGTCTGCAGCAGGTTGAGCGGCGCCGCCGTCAACCCCAGTGCCATCAGGGCCTGGTTGGCGACGCCCTCGCGCGCCAGGATGACGATCCAGGCGAAGGTACGGATCACCACGGACGTCAGCAGCGGCATCAGGATGACGAAGGTGAGCACGCGCTGGAGCCGCGGCGAGCTGGCGCGGAAGACCAGCGCCAGCGGGTAGGCCAGCAGCGTCGTCGCGGCGACGGCGAAGACGCCGAGCTTCAGCGTGTCGAAGATCACCTTGAGATAGAAGGCGTCGGTGTAGAACTTCAGCCAGCTGTCGAAGCCCAGCCGGGTCTGCTCGGAATCGGCATAGAAGCTGATGCCGAGCAGGATCGCGAAGGGCGCGGCGAAGAAGGCGAGATAGGCCAGGCCGAGCGGCGCCGCGAGACGCCAATCGACCCTCGGACCCGAAGGCCCGCTCCCGACGCTCGCGATCGCCGCCCCGGCCATGGTCCGCCGCCCTACTTGGTGATCTCCTTGTTGAAGCGTTCGATCCAGGCGGCGCGCTGCGGATTGATCTTGGTCCAGTCATGCGTGACCATCTTCGACAATTCGTCGAGCGACTTGATGTCGAGGCCGGGATCGAGCGGCGTGTCGAGATTGATCGGCACCATGTTGTAGGGCGCCTTCTGCAGCGTGTTCTGGATCTCGGCCGAGATCGCGGTGTCGATGTATTTGTAGGCCTCGGCGACGTTTTCGGCGCCCTTCACGATGTGCAGCGTCGTCTGGAAGGTGATCGAGCCCGATTCCGGCGCGATATAGGCGATATCGACGCCGCGGCCCTTCAGGATCGAGACGGTGTTGGTGTTGCCGTACATCACGTCGATCTGGCCTTGCTGGAACAGGCCCGGCAGCGCCGCCGGCGCCGCGATCGCCGCGACCTTGGACGCCGCCTCCTTCAGGGCCTTGAAGGCCGGATCGATATTGTCGATGCCGCCGCCGAAAGCCTTGGCGATCTCGATCAGCGAGACCGTGCCGAATGTCGTCTGGAAACCGGTCAGACCGAGGCGCTCGACATAAGGGCTCTTGAACAGGTCGGCCCAGCTCTTGGGCGGCGTCGCGAACTTCTTCGGATTGTAGGCGATGCCGACGACCTGGGCGTTGCAGGTCACCGCATGCGAGGTGACGAGGCCCTTCGGCACCTTGGCGGCATTGGGCAGCTTCGAGGCATCGATCGGCTCGAACAGGCCGGCCTGCATGGCGGCGGCAGCCGGGCCGGGGTCGAGCACGAAGCAGTCGAAGGGCGGCACGCCGCGGGCGGCGCGGACCTTGGCGACCTGATCGACCGCGAAGAGCGAGTCGAAAGCGACGTCGACGCCGTAAGTCTTCTTCAGCGCCGGCGCGACGACGTTGCGATAGGCCTCCTCCCATGTGCCGGGATAGATCGCGGCGGTGAGGCTGCCGGCGGCTCTGGCTGGCAGGCTAAGACCGGCGGTGGCGGCGACAGTGCCGAGGCCGGCGAGCAGGTCGCGACGGTTCATGACGGTCATCTCGGTTCTCCGTTCTGATTCTGGGGTCTGGATCTGGCGAAGAGCGCTGGCCGCGCATGCTCGGCGAGGCCGCAATAGGCCGTCTCTCCGAGCTGCGGCCTCTCGCCGGGACGGCGCGGGGCCGCGATCTTCAGCGAGATGCGACCGGGCGCGGCGACGTCGTGGATCAGTTCGCCGCCGATCGGCAGGCTGAGCTTCGGCGTGACCGGGAAAAACCCGTCGGCGGGGGCATCGGTGAGCAGCATCTGCTCCGGCCTGACCGAGAGCGTGACCGGCGTGTCGGCCGCGAGCTTCAGCGCCGAGCGCACCGTCCAGACCGCGCCGGCCGCGAGCCTGACGCGATAGCCGCCCTCAATGGGAGCCTCGACCATCCCGTCGAGCAGGTTGCTCGAGCCGATGAAGCCGTTGACGAACAGACTCGCCGGCTCGTCATAGATCTGCGTCGGCGTGCCGACCTGCTCGATGCGGCCCTGGTTCATCACGGCGATGCGGTCGGCGATCGCCATCGCCTCGTCCTGGTCATGCGTGACCATGATCGCGGTCAGCGCGAACTGCCGCTGCAGTCGCTTGATCTCGATCTGCATGTCGAGGCGCAGATTCTTGTCGAGCGCGGCGAAGGGCTCGTCGAGCAGGAGGATGCGTGGCCGGATGGCGAGCGCCCGGGCCAGCGCGACGCGCTGCTGCTGCCCGCCCGAGAGCTGGCGCGGCTTGCGTTCGGCCATCGCCTCGAGCTGGACGATCGCGAGCATCTCGGCGACGCGCTCGGCCTGGACCTGCCGGCTTTCGCCGCGCGCCGCCAGCCCGTAGGCGATGTTCTGCGCCACCGTCATATGCGGGAACAGCGCGTAGTTCTGGAAGACGATGCCGATCTCGCGCCGGCTCGGCGGCAGCGTATCGACCGGCCGGTCGCCGATGATGACCTTGCCGTTGCTCTGTTCGATGAAGCCCGCGACGATCCGCAACAACGTCGTCTTGCCGCAGCCGGACGGCCCGAGCAGGGCGACGAGCTCGCCTCCCGCGATTTCGAGCGTGACGTTGTCGACGGCGAGGCCGCCGCCATAACTGTGCGTGACGCCATCGAGCGTCAGCGGCTGTGGCAGGTTCGCAGCCCGCGTCAACACGGCCGGGCCATCGCTGCCATGCGTCGCCCGTGCGCGCGGCGTCGACGATCAGGGTGGCAGGCCGGGCGTCCGGGCATCATCTCCGACATCAGTCTCGCCAATGGGGTCGGCCTCTCGACCGGGCGAGACCCGCCAAGCAATCCGCGTGCCGGCGAGAGACCTGCGGGGTAACGGCAGGGGCGGATCAGGATCCCGATGTCTGGCGCCTCCAATTCGTCGAACGACGACCCGAGCGCGCCTATCGCGTCGTCGGTCGCCTCACGCAGCGAAAGGCAAGGCTTCCAAAGAGCATCGACCGGGAGAGGCCGGCTATCTGTCGTGCCGAACGATGCACCGCTTGGCGCAAGGCCGCTATCTCGAACGACAGCCTGGACGCTATCCTATGTGTCCGTACTGACTCGGAGAAGGCCGCTGGCGGATGTTGTAGGAGTGCCGTGTAGGCGCGTAGCCAAAATGCCAGCTCGCCTCGGTCGCCAGTGGGGCCGTGTGGCTGCGGCGGTCAACGACGGCCTGGAGCAAGGAACACGTTCTCGGCTGGGTCGGCCTTCAGGGCGCCTGCGTAGCGCGCGCAAGACCTCGCATTGGCCGAGACGTCCTTGGCAGCGGCCAGGACTTCGTCACGGTCATAGCTCGGCAGGGTGGAGGCCTGCTTCAGCGAACTGGCGAAGTAGGACGATTGCCCGACCTGCGACAAGGTGATCGGGCCGCGACAAGCTCCGAGGATATGCTGCGCTGCGACCGCTTGCCGAAAGATCTGAACGCCCAAGAGCGTGACGGTCTGTCCGTTGTCGAGCCTGATCGTCGCTGATCGCGTCTGCTGGGCAGCCGCGCCCCACGTCGTCAAACCGAGTCCGATCGTCAGGGTGACTGCCAAGGCTTGCGTGCGGGTCATGATGTTCTCCGGCCATCACCGGAGACATCGAAACAGGCTGAACGGAGTTGCAATGCTCCAATCGGCGCATTGGCGTTGCAACCGACGCGTGCCAAACAGTTGGGTTGTCGCGCCACTGTGTCAGGACTCCAGTCACGCCGATGCTCTTAATGTGCCGGTCAGACCATACGTGACCGCCACAGTCCTTGTTTCGGGCGGGAACGGGAAACTGACGAGACTGTTAGATGCGCAGGTTTGAGCGCAACGGCTGGCTGGGGCGGGAGGATTCGAACCTCCGAATGGCGGTACCAAAAACCGCTGCCTTACCACTTGGCGACGCCCCAATGCGCCGGCCTTCTAGAACGCGCCGCCGCCCCGCGCAACCATCCGGGCCGGCCCCGGCCGGGCCGCGGGCCGGCCCCGGCGAGATTTCCTGACGCCGGGGCCTCGTGCGTGGTTGCGCAGCCGCCGCGCGCTGGCTATAAGCCGCCCACCAGTTGATCGGAGTGTGGCTCAGCCTGGTAGAGCACCTCGTTCGGGACGAGGGGGTCGCAGGTTCAAATCCTGCCACTCCGACCAAACTGTCCGAAGGCCCGGCTGATCCCGACAGCCCGCGCCTCTGGGACAGCATCTCCCCATATCCTCTGCCTTGTCCGACCTGCCGCCGATTGGCCGTGGCGCCGGGCCTGCCAGCCCTGTAAGCTCGCGCTTCCCGCCGCAACGAATCCACGGGCCATGAAGCGCGCCATCACCCTCCTCGCCATCCTCGGTTTCGCGACCCTGCTCTCGGCTTGCGACAAATGCGGCGACACGCTGCGCCCCTTCGGCCTGCCCAAGAGCTGCACCGACACCAAGCCCGCCGGCTGACCCGCGCATCGCCGCGGGCCAAGAAAAAAGGCCGGGTCGCCCCGGCCTTTTCGATTCGCAGGGGCGCGCGCGGCGGTCAGCCGCGGCGTTCGAGCGCCGACCAGCAGGCGCCGGTGAGGCAGGCTGCGAGCGCGAGCTTCAACGCGTCGCCGATCAGGAAGGGCTGGACGCCATAGGCGAAGGCCTTGGCGAAGCCGATGCCGGTCGCCCCGCTCGCCATCTGGGCGCCGAGTGCGAGCCAGGCCGCGCCGAGCCCCAGCATAACCGCCTCGGCCAGCAGGAAGCCGGCGACGAGCCGCATCCAGGAGGCGCCGCGCGCCGCAGTCCAGCCGGCGATCGCGGCCGCCGCAACGAAGCCGAGCAGGAAGCCGCCGGTCGGGCCGGCGAAATAGAGCGGGCCGGCCGCGACGGGCGGCGTGTTGGTGAAGACCGGCAGGCCGAATAGGCCATAGCCGAGATAGAGCGCGACCGTCGCCGCACCGAGCCTGGTGCCATAGGCGGCGCCGAGCGCCAGCACGGCGAAGGTCTGCAGCGTCATCGGCACCGGCCAGAACGGCACCTTGACCTTGGCGGCGAGGACCAGCAGCAGGCTGCCGGCGACGGCGAGGCCGAGATTGCGCAACGCGCCTGCGCGTGCTCCCGGAACCGCGGGCAGGATCGCCTCGACGAGCGAGGGTGCGGGAGAAGTCAGCATGTCGGCCATCCGCCTTGAAACGAGTTCGCGGCGGCCACTGGGTGTCCCCGCCGGCAGCGTCTATAGGAGGTGCCCCCGGGGCCGACAAGCCGGCCGACGCGGACCGGCCCCTGACGCACAGGACGAGGCATGAGCGACGAGATCGAATTCGACCGCAGCGCCACGCCGCCCGCCGGCGAGGTGAGCGAGCTCTCGCCGCTGGTGCGCCGGCTGATCGCCGGCAATGCCGGGCCGATGACCTTCACCGGCACCTGCAGCTACATCGTCGGGCGCGGCCGCGTCGCGGTCATCGACCCCGGCCCCGACGACCCGGCCCATGTCGAACGCCTGCTCGCGGCGCTCGACGGCGAGACCGTCTCGGACATCGTGATCACCCACACCCATCGCGACCATTCGCCGGCCGCAGCCAGGCTCAAGGCCGCGACCGGTGCGCGCATCGTCGGCTGCGGGCCGCATCGCCCGGCACGCGAGCTCGCGACCGGCGAGGTCAACCCGCTCGACGCCGCCGCCGACCGCAGCTACGCGCCCGACATCGTGATGCAGGAGGGCGACGCCGTCTCGGGCCGCGGCTGGACGCTGCAGGCGATCGAGACCCCCGGCCACACCGCCAACCACCTCGCCTTCGCCCTGCCGCAGGAGAGCACCCTGTTCTCCGGCGACCACGTCATGGCCTGGTCGACCTCGATCGTCGCCCCGCCCGACGGCTCGATGGCAGCCTTCATGGCCTCGATCGAGAAGCTGCGCGGCATGGAGCATGCGCTGTACCGGCCAGGCCATGGCGGGCCGGTCAGGGAGCCGCAGCGCTTCCTGCGCGGGCTCGTGCAGCACCGCCGCCAGCGCGAGGCCGCGGTGCTGAGCCGCCTCGCCCAGGGCGACGAGGCCATCGCCGAGATGGTTCCGGCGATCTATCAGGGTCTGGCGCCGGCGCTGCACGGGGCGGCGGCGCTCTCGGTGCTGGCCCAGCTCGAGGATCTGCTCCTGCGCGGGCTCGTGACCTGCGACGCCGCGCCGCCGCAGCTCGACAGCCGTTTCCGGCCGGCCTGAGCGCGCTATCGCGCCTCGACCAGGAGCTCGACCTCTTCGGCGAAGCTCGCGATCCGCGCGGCGTTGCCGCCGAGATCGTGCGGGCCGATGCGCGAGGCGGAGCGGATGTCGACCCGGCTGCCGTCGACGCGCGGGCGGATGCGGATGGTGATGTCCTCGGCGAGCTTCAGCACGCGCGAGCGCGCCACCGCCTCGATCCGCCCTGCCCCGGTGCGCCCGCCCGGCCGCGACGATTCCAGCACCTGCCAGCCGCGCGCGAGCGCGGCCTTGCGCGCGATCTCGAAGGCCTGCTCGGCCGGGAGTTCGAGGACGATCGGCAGCGCCTTGGGATAGGCCTGGCGCTGCAGCCGGCGCGTCGCCGCCGGCACGTCCGGCGGCACCCGCCCGCCCCGCGCATCGAGCGCGGCGCGCGAGCGGCTGAAGGCCGGTGCGTCGTCGATGTCGGTCGAGACGTCGGCCAGGGCCGGCAGCGTCGCGAACCGGAAGCCGAAATAGCCGGCCGGCGCCAGCAGCGCGAGGCAGAGCGCGAAGGCCTGCGCCGCCATGCCGACGCCGCGATGGCCCGAGCGCCAGATCCGCAGGAAGGCGAGGATGGCGAGCCCGAACGCCGCCAGCACGAGGCCGTAAGCCGCTCCGATCGGCGCGAGCCCCTGCAGGCTCGGCTCGCCCATCCGGAAGATCACGACCGTGAGCGTCAGCACCGCGACCGCAAACCACGCCAGCCGCCGGCTCCACAGCGCGGCGCGCGACACGGGTTCCTCGAAGACGAGACGGCGATGCATGCCGATCAGAGCACGATGCCGAAACGTGGCAACCGGTTTTCGGACGACATCATGCTCCAACTCTTTGATGAGAGACGGATTCAGACGTTGGATGGGATCGTCTCGCGATCCCATCCAACGTCATCCGGCTCTAGGTGACCGCAAGACGCCGCCGACGCAAGAGCCGCGCCGCGAGATGCGGCCAATGGTTAGGTTGCGTCGGCAAGGTCTTCCTGCTCTGCTCGACTGAAGACGCCGGAACCAAATCGGCGCTATGCAGGGAGAGAACCATGAAAACCGACAAGACGGATCAGCATTCGCGTCGCCGTTTTCTGAAGGCGACGCTGGCGGCTTCGGCCGCGGGGGTTGCAGCGCCGGCGATCGCGCAGCAATCGGGACCGATCGCGATGCGCTGGCAGAGCACCTGGCCGGCGAAGGACATCTTCCACGAATACGCGCTCGACTTCGCCAAGAAGGTCAACGACATGACCGGCGGCGAGCTGAAGATCGAGGTGCTGCCGGCCGGTGCCGTGGTGCCGGCCTTCGGCCTGCTCGACGCGGTCTCCAAGGGCACGCTCGACGGCGGCCACGGCGTGCTCGTCTACCATTACGGCAAGCAGACGGCGCTGGCGCTCTGGGGCTCGGGCCCGGCCTACGCCATGGACGCCAACATGCTGCTGGCCTGGCACAAATACGGCGGCGGCAAGGAACTGCTGGCCAAGCTCTATGCCTCGATCGGCGCCAATGTGCAGTCCTTCCCCTATGGCCCGATGCCGACCCAGCCGCTCGGCTGGTTCAAGAAGCCGGTGACCAAGCTCGACGACATGAAGGGGCTGAAATACCGCACCGTCGGCATCTCGATCGACGTCTTCACCGGCATGGGCCTCGCCGTGAACGCGCTGCCCGGCGGCGAGATCGTCTCGGCGATGGATCGCGGCCTGCTCGATGCGGCCGAGTTCAATAACGCCTCCTCCGACCGCGTGCTCGGCTTCGCCGACGTCTCGAAGGTCTGCATGCTGCAGAGCTACCACCAGAACGCCGAGCAGTTCGAGATCATGTTCAACAAGGCCAAGTTCGACGCGCTGCCGGAGAAGATGAAGGCGATCATCGCCAATGCCGTCGAGGCCGGATCGGCCGAGATGTCGTGGAAGGCGATCGATCGCTACTCGCAGGACTATGTCGAGCTCCAGACCAAGGACAAGGTGCGCTTCTACAAGACGCCCGATGCCATCCTGAAGCGCCAGCTCGAGCTCTATGACGAGGTCGCCAAGAAGAAGGCCGCCGAGAACCCGCTCTTCGCCGAGATCCTGCAGTCGCAGCTCGCCTTCGCCAAGCGCACGACGCGCTGGGAGCAGGATACGGTGGTCAACCGCAAGATGGCGTTCGATCACTACTGGGGTCCCAACGGCGTCGCCGCCAAGCTCTGACGCCGTGCTGACGACGCCATGCACGGCCGGCGTTTCGCGCGCCGGCCGCGCCGATGCCCTGCGGAGTGCTGAATGAGCGTCGAACGTCTTCTCCTGGCCTGCGACAGCGTCAGCACCTTCGTCGGCAAGCTCGCGGCCTGGCTGATCGTCGGCCTGATGCTGCTGGTCTGCGCCGAGGTCTTCAAGCGCTATGCGCTGAACGCGCCGACGGCCTGGATCTTCGACGCCAGCAACATGTTCTACGGCACGCTGTTCATGCTCTGCGGCGCCTACACGCTCGCCCAGAACGGCCATGTCAGGGGCGATTTCCTCTACACCTCGATGCGGCCGCGCACGCAGGCCTCGCTCGACCTCGTGCTCTACATCCTGTTCTTCCTGCCGGGCATCTGCGCGCTGGTCTATGCCGGTTACGACTATGCCGGCGATTCCTGGCGCATCAACGAGCATTCCAACGTCACCGCCGACGGCCCGCCGGTCTATCATTTCAAGACGGTGATCCCGGTCGCCGGCGCGCTGGTGCTGTTCCAGGGCTTCGCCGAGATCCTGCGCTGCATCGTCTGCCTCAGGACAGGCGTCTGGCCGCCCCGGCTCAAGGACGTCGCCGAGATCGACGTGGTCGAGGAGCAGCTCGCGGCCAGCGAGCATGTCGACGAGGCGACGCGCCGCGAGGCGATCGAGCGCAGCCATGCCATCGACGAGGCTGCGCGCCAGCGCGGCCTGGGCGGAGACAAGCAGCCGGGAGACAGGCAGCCATGATGAGCGATCCGGCTCTCGGCCTGAGCATGCTCGGCCTCATCGTCGTCGCCATCATGCTCGGCTTCCCGACCGCCTTCACCCTGATGGGGCTGGGCATGCTGTTCGGCTACGGCGCCTTCTACAACCCGGCCGAGCCCTGGTTCCAGAACCGCATCTTCGACCTGATGGTCCAGCGCACCTATGGCGCGATGACCAACGACGTCCTGATCTCGATCCCGCTCTTCGTCTTGATGGGCTACGTGATGGAGCGCGGCGCGCTGGTCGATAAGATGTTCTACTCGGTCCAGCTCGCCTTCCGGAACGTCCCGGCGGCGCTCGCTGTCGCGACGTTGCTGGTCTGCACCTTCTGGGGCATCGCCAGCGGCCTCGTCGGCGCCGTCGTCGTGCTGATGGGCGTGATCGCGCTGAACCCGATGCTGAAGGCCGGCTACGACGTGCGCCTCGCCTCGGGCGTGATCACTGCCGGCGGCACGCTCGGCATCCTGATCCCGCCCTCGGTGATGATCATCGTCTACGCCGCCGTCGCCGGCCAGTCGGTGGTCAAGCTCTACGCGGCCGCGATGTTTCCGGGCTTCTTCCTCGCCTTGCTCTATCTCGTCTACATCGTCGGCTGGGCGATGCTGAACCCGCGGATCGCGCCGAAGCTGCCAGAGGAGGCGACGCGCGTCCCGGTGCCGGACTGGACGCAGCGGCTGCGCGAGGCCTATGGCGGCGGCATGTTCCCGGCCCTTGTCAAGGCGTCGCTCGGCCCGGGCAAGGCACGCGCCATCGCGGAAGACGGCCGCGCGCTCCGGCGCCGCGACATAGTGCGGGCGCTGGCCTATGCGCTGGTGCCGCTGGCGATCGTCGCCGGAACGCTGGCCATCGTCTGGTGGTATGTCGTGATCCATCAGCAGGCCGCTCCGGTCGAGGCGGTCGAGGCCATCGAGCAGCTCGGCACGCCAGAACTCGCGACCAGCGATCCGACCGCCGCCGAGCGCGGCCCGGCGCCGGCCTTCTACTGGTGGTTCGGCGGCATCGCGCTCGCGACCGCCGCGCTGATGCTGCGCTACTACCGCCGGATGTCGGCGGAGCGGCTCGAGGTCATCCGGCTCCTGACCGACTCGGTCGCACCGCTCGGCATCCTCACCGTCGTCGTGCTCGCGGTGATCCTGTTCGGCATCACGACCGCGACGGAATCGGCCGCTGTCGGCGCGGCTGGCGCCTTCCTGCTCGCCTTCCAGGCCCGGACCCTGAACTGGAAGCGCACCAAGGAAGCGGTCTTCCTGACCGCCAAGACCACCTCGATGGTCTGCTGGCTCTTCGTCGGCTCGGCAATCTTCTCGGCCGTCTTCGCGCTGCTCGGCGGCCAGGCCCTGCTCGAAAAATGGGTGCTCTCGCTGGAGCTCTCCTCGCTCCAGTTCATGATCCTGTCGCAGGCGATCATTTTCATTCTCGGCTGGCCGCTGGAATGGACCGAGATCCTGGTGATCTTCGTGCCGATCTTCCTGCCGATGCTGAAGCATTTCGGCATCGACCCGATCCTCTGGGGCGTGCTGGTCTTCGTCAATCTGCAGGCGGCTTTCCTGTCGCCGCCGGTGGCGATGTCGGCCTTCTACCTCAAGGGCGTGGCGCCCTCGCACGTCACCATCAACCAGATCTTCGCCGGCATGATGCCCTACATGCTGATCGTGATCATCTGCATGGTCCTGATGTATCTCTGGCCCGGCCTGACGCTGTGGCTGCCGGGCTATCTCTACGGCTCGTGAGGCGAAGCCGGTCGGCCGTCAGCCCGGCAGCTTGTATTCCCGAAACATCTCGCGCAGCGCCGTCTTCTGGATCTTGCCGGTCGCCGTGTGCGGGATCGCCTCGACCAGTACGACGTCGTCGGGCAGCCACCATTTCGCGATCTTGCCGGTCATGAAGGCGAGCATCTCCTCCCTGCCCGGCGTCTTGCCGGCCTTGGGCACGATCACCAGCAGCGGCCGCTCGTCCCATTTCGGATGGGCGATCCCGATCACCGCGGCCTCGGCGACGTCGGGATGGCCGACGGCCAGGTTCTCCAGATCGATCGAGGAGATCCATTCGCCGCCGGACTTGATCACGTCCTTGGAACGGTCGGTGACCTGGAAATAGCCGTGCTCGTCGATGGTGCCGACATCGCCGGTGTCGAAGAAGCCCTGCTCGTCGAGGATCTCCTCGTCGTCGCGCCGGAAATAGGCTTTCGAGACCGCCGGCCCTCTGACCTTGAGCCGGCCGAAGGTCTTGCCATCCCACGGCTGGTCGCGGCCTTCGTCGTCGGTCAGCCGGAACTCGACGGTGAAGGGCGGGTGGCCCTGCTTCATCTTGAGGTCGAGCAGGGCCTCGCCTTCGAGATCGGCATAAGGCGGCTTGACCGAGCAGAAAGAGCCGACCGGGCTCATCTCGGTCATGCCCCAGGCATGCGAGACGGTGACGCCGTATTTGCGTTCGAAGGTCTCGGTCATGGCGCGCGGGCAGGCCGATCCGCCGATCATGACGCGCTTCAGCGTCGTCAGCGGCGCTCCGGTCGCCTCGAGATGCTGCAGCAGTCCGAGCCAGACGGTCGGCACCGCCGCCGTGATCGTGACGCCCTCGCCCTCCAGCAGCTCCATCAGCGAGGCGCCGTCGAGCCTGGCGCCGGGCATGACGAGCTTCGCCCCGGTCATCGGCGCCGAATAGGCCAGCGACCAGCTGTTGGCATGGAACTGCGGCACCACCGGCAGCACCGTGTCGCGCGAGGACAGCGCCAGGAAGTCGGGCGCAGCGCAGGCCATCGCATGCAGCAGGTTGGAGCGGTGCGAGTAGAGCACGCCCTTGGGCCCGCCGGTCGTGCCGGAGGTGTAGCAGAGCCCTGCCGCGGTGTTTTCGTCGAAACCCGGCCAGGCGAAGTCGTCGTCGGCCTCGGCCAGCCATTCGCCATAGGCGGTCGCGCCCCTGAGCGAGGTGTCCGGCATGTGCATCGCATCGGTCAGCACGATGAAGCGCTCGATGCTCGGCAGCCGATCCTGGATGCCCTCGACCAGCTTCACGAAGGTCAGGTCGAGGAACAGGATGCGATCGCCGGCATGGTCGATGATCCAGGCGATCTGCTCGGGGAAGAGCCGCGGATTGACGGTGTGTGTGATCGCGCCGATGCCGCTGATGCCGTACCACAGCGCCAGATGCCGGTCGCTGTTCCAGGCCAGGGTCGCGATCCGGTCGCCGAGCTTCACCCCGTCGCGCTGGAGGCGCTTGGCGACCTTGAGCGCGTCCTGGCGTAACGCCCGATAGGTCGTGCGCCGGAGCTGGCCGTCTTCCACCGCGCGGCTGACGATCTCGCGCCCGCCATGCTGGATCGCGGCATGATCGATGATCCGGTGCAGCAGCAGGGGCCAGTCCTGCATCAAGCCGAGCATGCGTTTCTCCCTGAGATCTTTTTTGATGTTGGCCGAAGCATAGGCCCGCTTCGGTGCCCCGCGAAAGCGTCACATTGACCGGGGACCGCACGGCGCCTGCCGTTGAAAGAGGCTCGCTCGCCGCGCCGGAATGGTTTAGGTCGGATCTATCTCGCCTGGAGATCGTCCTTGTCCGTCATGCCCACCCCGCGCCCCGAGCCCTCCGAGCCCGACCGGGTCTGGTTCCGCTTCATGCGGTTGCACCAGCGCATGCTCGGCCAGATGACCAACCGGATCCGGGCGCTCGGCCTCTCGATCCCCCAATTCGACCTGCTCTCGACCCTGACCGAGCGCGAGGGCATCAGCCAGAGCGAGCTCGCCGAGCGGCTCTACGTCACCAAGGGCAATGTCTCGGGCCTCGCCGACCGGCTGGTCCAGGCCGGGCTGATCGAGCGCCGCGCCATCGCCGGCGACCGGCGCTCCTACGCCATGCACCTGACGCCGGAAGGCCGCCGGCTGGCCGAGGCCGGCATCGCAGCCCAGCGCGATTTCGTCGCGCAGACGCTGGGCAAGCTCGCGGGCGACGACCTCGCCGAACTCGACCGGCTGGTGCTGGCCTGGCGCGACCTGGCGCGAGCCGTCGACGCGGATTGAGCGGCGATGTTCGCCGGTCTGGCCTTCGCCGGCGGTGGCAATCGCTGCTATTGGCAGGGCGGCTTCTACGAGACGATCGCGCCGCGCCTTGGCCTGGCGCCGCAGCGCGTCGTCGGCGCCAGCGCCGGCGCCTTCGTCATGCTCTACACCGCGCTCGGCCTCGGTCCGGAGGTTCGCGAAACGGTCTGGTCGGCCTGCGCCGATCGGACCTCCGAGATCGACTGGTCGGGTTTTCGCGCCGGCGGGCGGCTGTTTCCGGTCGGCGAGATGTATCGCGAATTGCTGGATCGGCTCTTCACCGACGAGCGCCTGGCAAAGCTGAAGGCGCAGAGCGATTTCCGCATCGCCGTCTCGCTGCCGCCGCGCTTCTGGCCGCTGCCACTGGCGGCGCTCATCGGCATCGGCGCCTATCAGGTCGAGAAGCGGTTGCGGAAGCCCGTTCACGCGACGGCAGGGCGCCGCCTCGGCTTCCGGCCCGAGTTGATCCGCCTCGCCGATTGCGCCGCCCCGTCCGATCTCACCTCAGCCCTGATGGCGAGCGCCGCCGTGCCGCCCTTCATGCCGGCCGGCCGGGTCGGTACGATTGCCGCGCTCGACGGCGGGCTCTACGACAATGCCCCGGCCTGGGCACTGGCCGATCTGGAGGCGCAGGGGCTCCCGACGCTAGTGCTGCTGACTCGCCCGGTCGCCCGCCTGCCCGACCATCCGGGCCGGACCTATGCCTGCCCGTCGCAGGTCGTTCCGGTGACGCAGTTCAGCATCCGCGACTGGCAGGGCATGCGTTTTGCCTATGAGCTCGGGGTTCGCGACGGCGCGGATTTCCTGCGCCGGATCGAACGCCGCTGACGCGACCGTACGAAACGCCACCGCAGCCTCGTCCCGCGCCAGAGTCTGCCGCCCCCTGCAGGAAATTCGCTCAGCGCTTGCGCGAATTGCGGATTATGGTCGCATAAGAATTCCATAAAGATCCGGAGCCGCCACGATGCTGACAAATCTCGCCGTCCGCGACATCGAGACGCTGGTCCACCCCTATACGAACCTCGCCACCCATCGCGATGTAGGCCCGCTGGTGCTCGAGCGCGGCGAGGGCATCACCGTCTACGACAGCGCCGGCAAGGACTATATCGAGGCGATGGCGGGGCTCTGGTGCACCTCGCTCGGCTACTCCAACCAGGAGCTGGTCGAGACCGCCTATGAGCAGATGAAGAAGCTGCCCTTCACCCACATCTTCTCCGGCCGCAGCCACGACCCGGCGATCGAACTGGCCGAGAAGCTGAAGGAGATCGCGCCCGTGCCGATCTCGAAGGTGTTCTACGGCGCGTCGGGCTCTGACGCCAACGACACCCAGATCAAGCTGGTCTGGTACATGAACAACGCGCTCGGCCGGCCGCAGAAGAAGAAGATCATCTCGCGGCTGAAAGGCTATCACGGCGTCACCGTCGCCTCGGCCTCGCTGACCGGCCTGCCCAACAACCACATCGATTTCGACCTGCCGCTGCCCGGCATCCTGCACACCTCCTGCCCGCACCATTACCGCTTCGCCGAACCCGGCGAGAGCGAGCAGGACTTTTCCTCGCGCATGGCCGCCGAGCTGGAGGAGATGATTCTGCGCGAGGGGCCCGACACCGTCGCCGCCTTCATCGCCGAGCCGGTGATGGGCGCCGGTGGCGCGATCACGCCGCCCGACGGGTATTTCGAGAAGATCAACGCGGTCCTGGCGAAATACGACGTCCTCTTCATCGCCGACGAGGTCATCACCGGCTTCGGCCGCACCGGCGAGATGTTCGGCACCACGACCTACGGGCTGAACGCCGACACCATCTCCTGCGCCAAGGCGATCACCTCGGCCTATTTTCCGCTGAGCGCAGTGATGATCAACGAGGCGGTCTACGAGGTGCTGGTCGACCAGAGCCGCAAGATCGGCGTCTTCGGCCACGGCAACACCTATGCCGGCCATCCGGTCGGCTGTGCGGTGGCGGTCAAGACGCTGGAAATCTACCAGCGCGACAAGATCGTCGAGCACGCCCGCGCTATGGCGCCGACCTTCCTGCGCTGCCTCAACAAGCTCGCCGAGCACCCGCTCGTCGGCGAGGCGCGCGGCGTCGGCCTGATCGGCGGCATCGAGCTGGTCAAGGACAAGCTGACCAAGGCGCCGTTCGAGATCAAGAAGGGCGTCGGCGCCAAATCCGTCGCCTTCGCGCAGGGCGAAGGCCTGATCACGCGGGCGATGGGCGACCGCGTCGCGTTCTGCCCACCGTTGATCATCAAGGAGGGCGAGATCGAGGAGATGTTCGCCCGCTATGAGCGCGCGCTGAACAAGACGCTCGACTGGGCCAAGGCCGAAGGCCTGCTCGCAGCCTGAACGGCGCCTGCGCGATTGTGGCAGGCGCTTGCGAACGCTGACAAAACGTCACGAAGACGTCGTTTTCGCGCCGTTTCGCCGGCGTGATCGGCTGGCAACGTGATTGCGTCCGGCGACCAGGAATCGCCGGACGATTGCAGCCAGAGAAGTCCGGAGCCATGATTCCCCTCTCACAGCGTCAGCAGACGCGTCGCACCGCGAGTTTCCATGATGCCCAGGCCCGGGAGCTTTACGCCTCGCGCTACCGACCGATCGGCATTCGTGCCGTCAGGGCCGGAACCAGAAAGGCCGATGGAACGTTTGAGGAGAGTGCGGCGGATCGGCGGGAGCTTCCCGCAGTCCTCCGCGACGGCCACCACGACTAGACGGCTGAGATTTTTCTTCGAGACCCTCCATGCTTGACCGGCGCAGAGTCCTCAAAACTCTCGCCGGTCTTTTTTTGGCCGCGACGGGCATCGGTGGCTACGCCTATGCCTGGGAGCCGACCCGGCAGGACGTCACCCGCTACCGACTGAAACCTCCGGGATGGCCGGAGGGCAGGCAGCTCCGGCTCGCCGTGCTGAGCGATCTCCATGTCGGCGGCGCACACATGCCGGTCTCGCGCGTCCGCACGATCGTCGATCAGACCAATCGGCTGGAACCGGACCTCGTCCTGCTGCTCGGCGATTTCGTCGCCAGCCACGACTGGCGTCAGGGTGATCCGGAACCCGGCGAATGGGCGGCCGAACTCGCCCGCCTTCAGGCACCGAACGGCCGCTTCGCCGTCCTCGGCAACCACGACTGGTGGCACGACGCGCGCGCCCAGCGCGAGCTTCATGGCCCGACCGTCGCCGGCGCGGCGCTCGAAGCCGCCGGCATCCCGGTCATGGAGAACACGGCCGTCAGGCTGCAGACCCGAGCCGGCCCGGTCTGGCTCGCCGGACTCGGCGACCAGTGGGCCTTTCCGCGCTGGCTTCAGGGCCCGGCGCAGCGCGAATACCACCGCGGCAACGACGATCTCGCCGGCACGCTCGCGACGGTCACCGACGACGCGCCGCTCATCCTGATGGCGCACGAGCCCGACATCTTCGCCCGCGTGCCGGCCCGCGTCGCCCTGACGCTGTCCGGCCATACCCATGGCGGCCAAATCAGGCTGTTCGGCTGGTCGCCGGTCGTGCCCTCGCGCTACGGCAACCGCTATGCCTATGGCCATGTCGTCGAGAACGGCCGCGAGCTGATCGTCTCGGCCGGGCTCGGCGTCAGCAGCAAGGTGCCCTTGCGTCTGGGCGCGCCGCCGGAAATCGTGCTGATCGAGCTGGGCTGACAGCCAACCAGCTCGCGCACGAGGAAGCGCAACGATCGCTCAGACGACGATGACCTTCGTGCCGACCGGAACCCGGTTGAACAGCTCGATCACGTCGATATTCCGCATCCGGATGCAGCCGGACGAGGCCGAGCGGCCGATCGTCTCCGGCTCGTTGGTGCCGTGGATGCGGTAGAGCGTGTCCTGGCCGTTCTGGTAGAGATAGAGCGCGCGCGCGCCGAGCGGGTTCTCGGGGCCGCCTTCCATGCCGCCGGCGCGCGGCGCCAGATGCGGCCAGCGCTTGATCATCTCGGCCGGCGGCGTCCAGCGCGGCCATTCCGCCTTGCGCTGGATCACGGCCTCGCCGGTCCAGCCGAAGGCCTCGTCGCCGGTAGCGACGCCGTAGCGGATCGCCTTCTTGTTCGGCAGCACGTAATAGAGGAACTTCTCCTTGGTATCGATATAGATCGTGCCCGGCGCCTGCCCGGTCGGATCGGCGATCTCATAGGGCAGGTAGGGCAGATAGGTGTCGAACTTCGGAACCAGCGCGATGTATTCGGCGTCACGGGCCGAGAGCTCCGGCGCGCTCACCGCCTTGTACTGGCAGGCTCCGAGCAGGGCCGAAAGCGCCACCGCGATCAACGTCGTCTGTTTCATGCTCTCCACCCGAGCAGCCACGCAGCCGCTCTTATGATGAATCAAGGGTTAACGCTTCGTGACGCCCCGCGCCTGCGGCCGGCATCCATGCTGCAGCACAGCGAACGCCGGACAGGTCTAGGCGCGAAACGGGCACGAGGCAAATGAGTTCCCGGAATAGCTGCCATTTCGCCGCATTCGACGCTCGCCGTGGCAAAGCTGCCACGCCCGCCCCCCGCCCCTGATCGAAAGACCGCCCGCCTTGACCACCCTCCTCATCACCCATCCGTCGAGCCTGCGTCACGAGACACCGGCCGGCCATCCCGAGCGCGCCGACCGGCTGCGTGCGATCGAGCGGGCGCTGGAGGACGAGCGCTTCGCCGGGCTGGTCCGCGCGCAGGCGCCGCTCGGCACGCTCGACCATGTGGCGCTCTGCCATCCGCGCGCCTTCGCGGAGGCGGTCATCGCCGCCGCTCCCGAGACCGGGCTTGTCCAGGTCGATGCCGACACGACGATGTCGCCGGGCACGGTCGAGGCGGCGCTGCGCGGCGTCGGTGCGGCGGTCGCGGCGGTCGACGAGGTCATGACGGGCAAGGTCGCCAACGCCTTCTGCGCCCTGCGCCCGCCCGGCCACCATGCCGAAAGCGTCAAGGCGATGGGCTTCTGCTTCTTCAACAGCGCCGCGATCGCCGCCCGCCACGCCCAAAAAGCGCACGGCGCCGAACGCGTCGCGGTGATCGACTGGGACGTACATCACGGCAACGGCACGCAGGAGATCTTCTGGGACGACGCCAGCGTGCTCTACGCCTCGACCCATGAGATGCCGCTCTATCCGGGAACGGGCGCGCCGTCCGAACGCGGCGTCCACGGCACCGTCGTCAACGCGCCCTTGCGCGCCGGCGACGCCTCCGACGAATTCCGCGACGCTTTCGGGAGCGCGATCCTGCCCCGGATCGAGGCCTTCGCGCCTGACCTGATCGTGATCTCGGCCGGTTTCGACGCGCATTGGCGCGACCCGCTCGCCAACATCAACCTGAAGGAAGCCGATTTCGCCTGGGCGACGCAGCAGCTGATGGCGATCGCCGACAAGAGCTGCCAGGGCCGCATCGTCTCGGTGCTGGAAGGCGGCTACGATCTCGAAGGGCTGGCGAAATCGACCGCCGCGCATGTGCAGGCGCTGATGCGGGGCTGAGCGCCCGCACCGCCCCGGAAAGCGACAGGACTACGCGATGGCGATCTTCGAGATGCGGACCTACACGATCAGGGTCGGGCTGGTTCAGGATTATCTGCGGCTCTACCATGACGAGGGCTATGCCCTGCATTGCCGCCATCTCGGGCCCTGCACCGCCTGGTTCCAGTCCGAGATCGGCGAGCTCAACCAGGTCATGATGATCTGGCGCTACGACAGCGCCCAGGATCGAGAGGACCGGCGCGAGCGGCTCTATGCCGATCCCGGCTGGCTCGCCTTCATCCCGAAGACGCGCGCCTATATCGAGAAGATGGAGAACCGGATCATCAGGCCGACCTTCTTCTCGCCGCTGCAGTGACGCTCACTCCAGCGGCTCGCTGCCCGCGATCTCGATCCCGAAGCCGCTCAGGCCGACGAAGGCCCGCGCCGAGGAGGCGAGATTGACGATCGAGGCGACGCCGAGATCGCGCAGGATCTGCGCGCCCAGGCCGACCTCGCGCCATTGCTGCGTGCGCTGTGCGTCGGAATCGCTCTCGACGCCCTTCAGCGGCACGCCGGCGGTGCCGTCGCGCAGATAGATCAGCACGCCTTTGCCGTCCTTCTGGAAGCGCTTCAACGCGCACTGGATCGCCCCGCCGCCGCCCAGCACGTCTGAGACGACGTCGGCCCGATGGAGCCGCGCCGGCACCTTCTCGCCGTCGCCGAGCTTGCCCATCACGAAGGCGAAATGCTGCGTGTCCTCGAAGGGCGTGACATAGACATGGCCGGTCATCTCGCCGAAGGCGGTCTTGACCGGGAAGGAATGCACCCGCTCGACCAGTTTTTCGCGCGCCTGCCGATAGGCGATGAGATCCGCGACCGTGATCTGCTGCAGGCCGTGCTTGCTCGCGAAGGCCGCGATCTGTGGGCCCTTCATCACCGTGCCGTCATCGTTGGCGAGTTCGCAGATCACGCCGACCGGCGGCAGCTCGGCGAGCTTGCACAGATCGACCGCCGCCTCGGTATGGCCGGATCGCATCAGCACGCCGCCATCCTTGGCGATCAGCGGGAAGACATGGCCCGGCCGGACGAAATCGGTCGCGCCCATATTGCCGTTGGCGAGCGCGCGCACCGTGTTGCAGCGCTGCTCGGCCGAGATGCCGGTGGTCAGCCCGTGCTTGACGTCGACCGTGACGGTGAAGGCGGTGCCGAGCGGCGCGTCGTTCGACGACACCATCGGGTCGAGCCGCAGACGGCGCGCCTCGCCAGAGGTCAGCGGCGCGCAGACGATGCCGCAGGTGTTGCGGATGATGAAGGCCATCTTCTCAGGCGTGCAGAGCGAGGCCGCGACGATCAGGTCGCCCTCGTTCTCGCGGTCGTCGTCGTCGGTGACGATGACGATCTCGCCGCGGGCGAACGCCTCGATGGTTTTTGTGACATTGCTCGACATGGCGGCCTCGCGCGGCCCTGACAGGCCGAGGAAATCATTGGGAGTGACGGCGCCGCGGGTGGCGGCGGCGATGCGCTCGGCGCTCTCGCGCGAGATCCAGGCGGTCTCGTCGTTGCAGAGCGCGGTGACGGATGCCGGCGACAGCCCGACCTGCCGCGCGAAGGCACTGCGGCCGGTATTGGTCTGTCGGAGCCAGGCGTCGAGCTTCATGGCGGTGAAGCTAGTTCGGCATGCCTTCAGTTTCAATGAAGAAATTGCAGGATTTCAGTATGACAGAAAACGCCGTCATTGCGAGCGAAGCGAAGCAACCCAGGGGACGGCGCTCGACGTCCCCTGGGTTGCTTCGTCGCTGCGCTCCTCGCAATGACGGCTAGGTAGACCCGAAACGACGATCACCCCCGGAAAGGCCACCTCGGCTCGACCACGCCGACCTGCGCCCGATGCCGCAGAAACTGGTCCGCCAGCACGCATGCCACCATCGCCTCGCCGACCGGCACGGCGCGGATGCCGACGCATGGATCGTGGCGGCCTTTCGTGAACATCTCGGCCTCGCCGCCGGTGCGGGTGACGGTCGCGCGTGGGCTGAGGATCGAGGAGGTCGGCTTGACCGCGAAACGCGCCACGACCGGCTGGCCGGTCGCGATGCCGCCGAGGATGCCGCCGGCATGGTTCGACAGGAACAGCGGCGCGCCGTCGTTGCCGGCCCGCATTTCGTCGGCATTCTGTTCGCCCGAAAGCTCGGCCGCGCCAAAGCCGTCGCCGATCTCGACGCCCTTGACCGCATTGATGCTCATCAGCGCCGCTGCGATCTCGGCGTCGAGCTTGCCGTAGATCGGCGCGCCAAGTCCGGCTGGGACACCCTCCGCGACGATCTCCAGCACCGCGCCGATCGAGGAGCCGGATTTGCGGATACCATCGAGATAACCCTCGAAGAACGCCGCCGCCTTCGCGTCCGGGCAGAAGAACGGGTTGCGGCCGACCTCGTCCCAGTCCCAGTTAGCGCGGTCGATCTTGTGCGGGCCAATCTGCACCAGCGCGCCACGCACGACCATGCCGGGCACGATTCTGCGCGCGATCGCGCCGGCGGCGACCCGCATCGCCGTCTCGCGCGCCGAGGAGCGCCCGCCGCCTCGATAGTCGCGGATGCCGTATTTCACGTCATAGGTGAAGTCGGCATGGCCCGGCCGGTACTTGTCCTTGATCTCGGAATAGTCCTTGGAGCGCTGGTCGACATTGTCGATCATCAGCCCGATCGACGTCCCCGTCGTGACCTGAACCCCGTCGCTCTCGCGCGCGAACACGCCGGAGACGATGCGGACCTGGTCCGGCTCCTGCCGCTGCGTCGTGAAGCGCGACTGGCCCGGCCGGCGCCGGTCGAGCTCGACCTGGATGTCGGCCTCGGCCAGCGGCAGCAGCGGCGGGCAGCCGTCGACGACGCAGCCGATCGCCGGCCCGTGGCTCTCGCCGAAGGTGGTGACGCGGAAGAGATGGCCGAAGCTGTTGTGGGACATGGGAACCTGGCGGAAACCGGCGTCGGCTTATGGCATCGCCCCTCTCCGGTCAAACCGGGACGCGGCTTCACCGCACCTGGATCGTCACGGCTTCGCTGCGCGATGCCCGCCGGCCACCATCCGTTTCGATATAGTCATAGTCGACCGTGAGCTGGTCGGTGCCTGCAAAGCCCTGGCGCGGCGTATAGCGCACCACGGTCGCCGAGATCGGCTTGCCCTCGCAGGGATGGCCGGGCGTGTTGATGACGCCCTGCGAGAGCACGACCAGAGCCTGACCGTTCTGCGGCGGCTGCGTGATCTTGCCTGCCGGCGGCTCCCACGCCGTGCAGGCGTGCATCTGGAACATTCCCATTTGACTGACGACGGCGCTGCCATTGACTGGAACTACAACGGTCTTCGCATTGCAGCCTGCGAGCAGCCAGGCGCAAGCCCCCGCCGCGACAACCCATCCACGCATGTGATCCCGCCTCGCCGATATGCCGCGAAACACGTTATGCGCGAGCGATCAGGCAGCGCAATCGCCGGGTCACAGGATTTTGGCGGACGTATCGCTGTGCCAGAAACATGCAGCCCGGACCGTCATGCGCCTTCAATGCACTGCTGCCTTCGCCGGCACCGCCGGCGCGCCTTCCCAGCGCGTATGCGCCGGCAGGTTCTCGCCCTTCATGATCACGGTCAGAAGGCCGATCTGGACGTAGTCGCCGACATGGGTGTCGTAGAGCACGGTCGAGCCGGCACCAACGCTCACGCCCTTACCCAAGGTCACGCGGCCGACCTTCATCACCCGGTCCTCGTAGAGATGGGTCTGCAGGGCGGAGTGCGCGTTGACCGTGCAGAAATCGCCGACGCTGACGCAGTCGAACTCGGTGATGTCGGTCGAGTCGAGCCAGACGCCCTGGCCGAACTTCGCGCCGAACAGGCGCAGGAACCAAGGCAGGAACGGCGTGCCGCGCAGATAGTCGAACAGCACCTTGCCGCCGAGCCCCCAATAGAGCACGGCGATCGCCTCGGTGCGCATCGCCCACCACGACCACATCGGCTTCATCACCGGCCTGTAGACGCCCATCATCAGCCATTTCATCCCGGCGCAGATCAGCGCCTGGACGATCGCGATGATCATGGCGACGCAGGTGAACGAGACGGCGAGCCCCACCCAGTCGCCCCGGTTGATCTTGTGCTGCAGCACGAGATCGACGGCGATGGTGCCGAAGGTGATGAACAGCATCGCCGGGAAGGAGGTGTGCAGCGCCTCGAAGCCGGCACGCGCCAGCCTCTTGCCGATCGACGGCTTGTAGGTCCAGTCCGCCCCGAGATCGACCTTCTGGCGCGTCGGCAGCCTGATCGGCGGCGAGCCGAACCAGGTGTCGCCCGCCGACATCAGCTCGTTGGCCGGCGGCTTCGATTTGATGCCGATCAGGACGCGATCGGGAATGACGGCGCCGGGCGGCACCACCGCGTCGTTGCCGACGAAAACCTGGTCGCCGGTCCGCGTCATGTCGAGGCGCATATAGCCGCGGCGCATGTCCTCGTCGCCGAAGATCACCTCGTCGGCGATGAAGTTGCCGGCGCCGATGCCGGTGAGGTCGTAGCGACCGGACAGGTTGGTCGAGATCTCCGCGCCCTGGCCGATCCGCGCGCCCATGATCCGGTACCAGGCCCGCATGTAGATCGTCGCGAACAGCGAGGACAGCGTCTCGAGCGTCACCTCGGTCGCCAGCGCCACCGTCCATTTCCGGGCGTAGAAGCCGGAATGGATCGACCACGAGCCCGAGGTCACGCGCGGCAGGATCAGCCAGCGCAGACCCGCCATCAGGAAGACGGTGATCGCGATCAGGCCGATCGAAGTCGGCCAGGTCAGCACCGGCAGATACCAGAGATAGCTCACCTCCGACCAGGTCGCGATCCAGTCGTCGATCTGGTCGAACAGCCAGAAGGCCGGGAAGATCGGCAGCAGGCTGACCGGCGGCAGCACCAGCAGCATCAGCACGTAGAAGGCGGTCATCGCGGCGCGGCGGCGCGCGCTCGCCTGCGCCTGCTCCGGAAGCGCCGCGACATCGACCATGCCGGTCTTGACCGCCGGCGTGCCGTCCCAGATCTCGGCTTCGCCCACATGGCTGCCGGGCGGGATCGCCGAGAGGTCGCCGATCTCGGCATGGTCGCCGACGACGCAGCCATGACCGAACACGACGGCCGAGCCGGCATAGACGTCCTTGCCGAGCGTGATCTTGCCCAGCACCAGCCGGTCGCCGATCGCCTCGCCATTGGCGAAGGTGGTCTTCGAGCCGAGCGTGGTGCCGTCGCCGATCTCGATCAGGTCGATGGCGCCGGCCTCGTAGTCGGAGATGATGACGTCGCGGCCGACCCTGGCGCCGAGCAGGCGCCAGTAGAACCGCATCACCGGCGTGCCCTGCAGCCATTTCAGGTGGACGAGCCCGGCGACGCGCGAGGCGAACCACCAGCGGAAGTAGTACACGCCCCAGAGCGGGTAGCTGCCGGGCCTGGTCCGGCCGAGCACGATCCATTTCAGCGCGATGGCCAGGAAGCCGGTGACGATGATGATCGCCATATAGACGCCAAGCAGCGCAGCGATCTGGCCCGCGAGCGAGAGATCCTCGCCCGAGATGATCATGTAGGTGACGAAGACGCCGAGCCACTGCGCCGTCGAGAGCCCGATGATGACCGGAAGGACGGCCGCCTGGGCGAGCCCGCAGAGGAAGCGGCGCAACAGCGGCGGCGGCGTGAAGGAGAGGTTTTGCGCCTCAGCGACCCCGCGCGATTCCAGCAATGCCGCCATGGCTCGCAGGGTTCGTGCGCCATAGACGTCCTGCAGCGTGATGCCGGCATAGGCCGGCGTCTCGCGCACGATCGAGATGAAGCGGGCCGCCAGCAGCGAATGGCCGCCGAGATCGACGAAGAAATCCGCTTCCAGCGGCAGGGTCGAGGCGCCGAGCACGCGCCTGGCCGCGTCGAGCAGGGCGGCCTCCGTCGCGCTCTTCGGCGGCTCCTGCTCGCCCTCGGCAGCCGGCGCCGTCAGCGGCGCCGCCTTGAGCATCTTGCGGTCGACCTTGCCGGAGACCATGCGCGGCAGCGAGCCGACCGCCTCGAAATGCCCCGGCACCATATAGGGCGGCAGCTTTTCGCGCAGCGCCGCCTTCAGCGCCGCGCCGTCAACCGCGATACCGGGCTCGGCCACGACGAAGGCGACGAGGCGCTCGATCTCGTCGTCGGTCCGCATCACCACGGCGGCCTGGCTGACGCCCGGTTCGTCGGCGAGCTTCGATTCGATCTCGCCGAGCTCGACGCGGAAGCCGCGGATCTTGATCTGGTCGTCGATGCGGCCGTGGAAGACGATGTTGCCGTCGCCGTCGAGGCTGACCGCGTCGCCCGAGCGATAGAGCACGGGGTCGTCGATGCCGCCGAACGGGTTGGCGACGAATTTCTCGGCCGTCAGCTCCGGCCGGCCGTGATAGCCCCTGGCGACGCCGGGGCCGCCGATCAGGAGCTCGCCCTGCTCGGCTGGGCGGCAGAGCTGCATCTGCTCGTCGACGATATAGGCCGTGTAGTTGGCGATCGGCCGGCCGATCGTGACGGTCTCGCCGGGCACGACCTCGGCCGCGGTCGCGACCACCGTCGCCTCGGTCGGGCCGTAGGTGTTGAGGATGCGCCGGCCGGGCTTCGACCATTTCTGCACGATCGCGGGCGGCAGCGCCTCGCCGCCGAGCAGGATCAACCGGAGCGAGGGCACGTCCGACGGCAGGATGCCGAGGAGCGTCGGCACGGTGTCGATCACGGTGACGCCGGCCTCGCTCAGCAAGGCGGGCAGCTTTTCGGCATCGCCCATCGTCTCAGGGCTCGCGACATAGAGCGTCGCGCCGACGAGATAGGGCGTCCAGATCTCCTCCATCGACAGGTCGAAGGCGACCGAGGCGCCCTGGAAGACGACGTCGTCCGGTCCGATCCCGTAGAAGGCGTTACCCGAACGCAGGAAATGGCAGATGTTGCGATGGCTGATGACGATCGCCTTCGGCGTCCCCGTCGAGCCGGAGGTGTAGATCAGATAGGCCGGGTGGTCCGGCGTCAGCCCGACAGCGCGTGCCGGCATGGCGACGCCGTCGTCCTGCGCCGCGAGAGCCTCCGGCGTCCAGACCGTCCGCTCGGTGCCGGCGGCCCGTGCCTGCCAGTCAGGAGCGGTGACGACGCCCTTGGCATTGGCGTCCTTCAAGCAGGTCGCGATGCGCTCGACCGGCGCCTCCGCATCGAACGGCACCCAGGCGGCGCCCGCCTGCGTGATCGCGATCTGCGCGATCAGGAGATCGATGCCGCGTGGCATCCACAGGCCGACCATGTCGCCGGGGCCGACGCCGGACAGCGACAGCCCCCGCGCCTGCCTGCCGGCCTGTGCCCAGATTTCGGCATAGCTCAGCCGCCGCGAGGCGTCGACGAGCGCCGGATGCCCGCCACGGTCGCCGACGGTCGCCGCCAGGATTTCCGACAGCACCTCGTCCCGGATCAGGTCGGGGCGCTTCTCGCCCGCGAGCGCGCAAAGCGGGCTCGCGCCGGCCAAGGCGGTCGTCGCCTGCACAGTGCTGACGTCGTTCATCGTGCCCCGCTGCGTGCGGCAAGACCGTCTTCCCGCCCCGGATCAACCCGGTTCGGTCCGAACGCGTTCCGCGACGCACCTTCAAAAACGATCGCGGACAGACCACCCCCCGATGCGCCTGCCGCGATGAACCCCCCGGCCGAGCCCGCCGCGCATGCGCGTCGCACTGCTACCACGACCACCCTCGCCCGGCGCGACTGAACCTTCGATGAATGTCGAAATGCCGCAGCCGCAGCGGCTTAAAGCCAGTCGGCGCGGTCGCCGGCAACGACGAGGATCTTGCCCTGCCAGATCTCCGCCAGCGAGGCCTTCTGCGGCGAGACCGCGCCGATCAGCGCAAGCACCGCCCGCGCGACGCCGCCATGGCTGACGATCACGGTCTCGGAGGTGAGTTCCGCCAGCACCGGCCTGATCCGCTCGGCCAGCATGGCGTAGCTCTCGCCGCCGGGCGGCACGAAGCTCCATTTGTTGCGCTCGCGCAGTTGCGCCTGCTCGCGCTCGGCCTTGCGGATGTCGCGCCAAGTGAAGCCCTCCCAGCTGCCGAAGGTCAGCTCGCGCAGGCGCTGGTCGATCGTGTAGGCCGACGGGTCGAGCCCGAGTTCGCCACGCAGGATCTCCATCGTCTCGCGGGCGCGCTGCATCGGCGAGGCGAGATAGGGCAAGGCGGCGAAATCCGGCGCCAGTTCCCGCAGGCGCCCGGCTGCCTCGACCGCCTGCCGGCGCCCGAGCGCGTTCAGCGGGATGTCCTGCGCACCCTGCAGCCGGCCCTCGCGATTCCAGTCGGTCTCGCCATGGCGGATCAGGATCAGGCGATGCGGGAGAACGAGCGGGATCATGGCCGGCTCATGCACGCTGCGGGCCGCGCCGTCAAAGCTTCGGCTGGCAGGCGGGTCATGCGTGTCCGCCATGCGGCGCCGCCGCGCTTTCGGTTGGCCCGGTCGCCGCCACGGTCTATAGGCGGCACTCCGCCGCAACGAAGCGCTTCATGGTCAAGGCTCTTTCCCTGCCGGATGGTCGCCGTCTCGCTCTCGGGCCGACGCCGCTCATCATGGGCATCGTCAACGTCACGCCCGATTCCTTCTCCGGCGACGGCCTGCTCGCCTCGGGCGGCGACGCGGTCGCGCATGGAATGCGGCTGGCGAGCGAGGGCGCGACCATCCTCGATGTCGGCGGCGAATCGACCAGGCCCGACCACGCCCCGCTCGACGCCGCGGCGGAATGCGCCCGCGTCCTGCCGGTGATCGAGGCCCTGGCCGCGGCCGGCGACACGCCGATCTCGATCGATACCTGGAAGGCCGAGGTCGCCGATGCGGCGCTTGCCGCCGGCGCTTCGATCGTCAACGACGTCTGGGGCGCCCAGCGCGATCCGGCGATCGCCGGGGTCGCGGCCCGCCGCGGCGCGCCGATCGTCCTGATGCACAATCGCGACAGCGTCGATCCCGGCCTCGATATCCTGTCGGAGGTGATGCGCTTCCTCGCACGCTCGATCGCGATCGCCCGCGAGGCGGGCGTGCCCGAGGGCCAGATCGTGGTCGATCCCGGCATCGGCCGCTTCGGCAAGACGGCGGAACAGTCGCTGACTCTGCTGCGGAACCTGCCGCGCCTTGCCGAGCTCGGCTGCCCGGTCCTGCTCGGCGCCTCGCGGAAATCGGTGATCGGCGTGGTGACGGGCCAGGCGGTGCCGGCCGAGCGCGTCGCCGGCAGCATCGCCGCCCATCTCCATGGGATCGCGAGGGGCGTCGCGATCATCCGCGTCCACGACGTCGCCGAGCATGTGCAGGCGCTGAAGGTCTGGTCGGCCCTGACCCTGCCCTCGGAGCGCGCCTCGTGAGCGAGACCGGCAGCATCCTGATCGAGAAACTCGACATCTACGCCTATCACGGCTGCTTCGCCGAGGAGGAACGGCTCGGCCAGCGCTTCATCCTCGACATCGTGCTGGCGACCGACATCCGCGCCTCGGCGATCAGCGATTCGCTTCACGACACGGTCGACTACGGCAAGGTCGTCGCGGTCGTGATCGAGGTTTTCACCGCGCGCCGCTTCAACCTGCTGGAAGCGGCGGCGCGCGCCGTGGCGCTGGCGGTGCTGGAGCGCTTCCCGCCCGTCACCCGCATCGAGATCACGCTGCGCAAGCCCGCCCCGCCGATCCCGGCGACGCTCGCCTCGGTCGGCATCCGGCTGGACTACCGCCGTGAGGATTGAGGCCGTACTCGGCCTCGGCGGCAATCTCGGCGATCCCGTCGCGGCCTTCGCCGCCGCGCTGGCGGGGCTCGACGCCCACCCCGGGGTCACGCTGAGAGCGGTCTCCTCGGTCTGGCGCACGCCGCCCTGGGGCAGGCTAGACCAGCCCGAATTCCTCAACATGGCCGTGCTGGTCGAGACCGCTCTCCCGGCCCGCGAGCTGCTCACGCTCGTCCTCGCGATCGAGAAGGGCCAGGGTCGCGAGCGCATCGAGCGCTGGGGCCCGCGCACCCTCGACATCGACATCCTGAGCTATGGCGACGCCGTCATCGACGAGCCCGGCCTGCAGGTGCCCCATCCGCGCCTCGCCGAGCGCGCCTTCGCGCTGGCGCCGCTGGCCGAGATCGCGCCGGGAATGGTGGTCGGCGGGCGCAAGGTCGGCGATCTGCTGGCGGAGCTCGGCGACGAGACGATCAGGCGCGACCTCGAGGCGATTTCCCGTCTGAATTCCCTCGGAGCCCGTGCGTCATCCTGGACAAGCGGCGCAGCCGCGCAGATCCGGGATCCATCATAGATCTCCGTCGGCGCGCTATGATGGATCCCGGTCGCGCTTCGCGCGCCCAGGATGACGGCGCGTGTTCGACGCGACGTTTTGCTCCTGCCTGGATCGAATTCAATGGTGGCGGAAGCCGCCCCTTCACTCGCCCTTGTCGAGCGTGATGTCCGGCGCGGTCGGCACCTTCATGCCCACCACATGGTAGCCGGCATCGACGTGCAAAATCTCGCCGGTGATGCCGCGCGACATGTCGGAGACGAGGAAGACCGCGGTCTCGCCGACCTCCTCGATCGTCACCGTGCGGCGCAAGGGCGAATTGTACTCGTTCCAGCGCAGGATGTAGCGAAAATCGCCGATGCCCGAGGCGGCAAGCGTCTTGATCGGCCCGGCCGAGATCGCGTTGACGCGGATCTTCGAGGGGCCGAGATCGGCCGCGAGATACTGCACGCTCGCCTCCAGCGCGGCCTTGGCGACGCCCATGACGTTGTAATGCGGCATCCATTTCTCGGCGCCGTAATAGGTCAGCGTCAGCATGGCGCCGCCATCCGTCATGAGCTTTTCGGCGCGCTGGGTGACGGCGGTGAAGGAGTAGCAGGAGATCAGCAGCGACTTGGTGAAGTTCGCCTCGCTGGTCTCGACATAGCGCCCGGTCAGCTCGTCCTTGTCGGAAAAGGCGATGCAGTGGACGACGAAGTCGAGCTTGCCCCAGAGCTTCTCGATCTCGGCGAAGACGGCGTCGATCGAGGCCGCATCCGTCACGTCGCAATGGCCGACGACATGGCCGCCGAGCTGCGCCGCCAGCGGCTCGACCCGCTTCTTCAGCGCATCGCCCTGATAGGTGAAGGCAAGCTCCGCCCCGGCATCGGCGGCGGCCTTTGCGATGCCCCAGGCGATCGAGCGGTTGTTGGCGACGCCCATCACGAGCCCGCGCTTGCCCTTGAGCAGATTGGCGGTCGGGGCGGCGGTGGCTTCAGGCATCTCGAACCTGCGAATTGGACGAAGTGGAGGGGTCTCTTAGATCATCGCACCGGAAAGGGGAAACCGGATTTCGTGGAGCCGAGCCAGTTGGGAGCAAATGATGTCGGCTCTCAACAACGGCCAGATTTTCTTACCCTTTCAAGATTTCGCAGAAACCGCTTTCATTGATGGTCGGGTCCGCGCGGATTTCCACGCCCGCCATGAGAGGTGGCAAGCTTTGCGTCTCCGTGAAGCCAAGCTTGCGGCACGCTGCCACGCAGGCGGCAAATTCGCGTCGAGCGCTCTTGACGTCTGATGGCTCGATAAGAGTTGCAGGCGAGAACGGTCCGACAGTGCAATTGGTGCGAGCGCCGTCAGTTGGCCGAACCATCGGCACATACAAAACTCGCTCTCCGCATCCTGACATAAAAACCGCAATCGCAATCAGCGAAACGAGCCGCACAGTAGTTCTCATCCCGCCCTTTCCTCCATCAACGCCGTCAACTCCGCGTCGCTCGCCGGCATCTCAACAAAGATCAACGATCTGTAGCGTTTCAATGGAAGGAGTGATCAACGTTCGAATGAATTTGCACCCATGCGCCGCCGCGCTTGCGGTAAACGAGCGACCAGCCTCCGCCATCGGTCATCGACGGTCTGCCTGTCGTAGACTTGGCTGCCTTGCGCCTCGCTGACGACATCACAACGACGGCAGTCGTGAACTTGGCATCAAACACTGGAAACGCGATCTCGACACGCGAAAAACTGATCGTCGGCTGTTTGAAGTCCATATCGACATATGCTGTCGAGGCCCCGCTCCGAAACTCGGCTTGCGCTTGCTCCCATGTCGCATCGGCTTCCGACTGCGAGCAGAACCGGTCGCGCATCGTCCGTTGCGGATCGATGATATCCGCAGGCCTGGTCGCCGTATGGGGTGCCGCAAGGTCGGCGTACAGCGTCGAACCGAGATAGCGCCGAGCCAGCGAAACATCCACGGCGCGGCCGAGCCACTGGTCAGCCAGGATGCAGGGATGCCGCCGTAACAGATGATCGTCGATGATCTTCGCAAGAAGCGTTTTGGCTTCGACCTTGGACCTCTCTACGTCCCTCGCCAGACGATGCTCATCCTCGTCGTTCGACCGGGAAGGCGCGGACAGCACAAGGACCAAGCCAAGCGCACAACTCAAACGCAACGCGCATGCGCTTGGCATGGACAACTGCAGCATTACCCCGCCCGTGCCTTCATCAGCGCCGTCAGCTCCGCGTCGGTCGCCGGCATCTCGATGTCGATCGCCACGAACAGGTCGCCCTTCTCGCCCTTTTCGCCTTTCAGCCCCTTGCCGCGCAGGCGGAAGGATTTCGCCGTCCCGGTCAGGGGCGGGATCGTCATCTCGACCGCGCCGGTCAGCGTCGGCACATGCAGCGGGCCGCCGAGCACCGCTTGCGCCAGAGGCACCGCGACGCGCGTGCGCAGATCGCTGCCCTCCACGACGAAGCGCGGATCGGGCTTGATCTTGACCGTCATCATCACGTCGCCGGCCTCGCCCGAGAACGGATCGGCCGGGCCCAGGCCCCGCAGGCGCATCACCTTGCCGTCGGCGACGCCCTCGGGGATCGTGATCTCGACCTCGCGCCCGCCCGGCACGCGGATGCGCTTGCTCGCGCCGCTCGCGGCTTCCGCCAGCCCGACCTCGAGGGTGAAGGCGTGCTCCGGCGGCTTCTGCGGCTCGGGCCGCGCCCGGCTGCCCCGCCGGGCCGCATCGCCGAAGAGCGAGCCGAAGATGTCGGCGGGGTCGAAGCCGGCCTCCGCACCGCCGCGCCCGAAGCCGGCACCGCCACCATGGCCGAAATTGAACTCGAAGCCGCCGCTGCGCCCGCCCCGGCCGGCGCCCATGCCTTCGAAGCCCGAGAATTTCGGCTTGCCCTCGCCGTCGATCTCGCCGCGGTCGAACTGCTTGCGCTTGGCGGCGTCGCCGAGCACCTCATAGGCGGTGTTGAGTTCGGCGAACTTGTCCTGCGCCTTGGGGTCGTTGCGGTTGCGGTCCGGATGCAGCTCCTTGGCGCGCTTGCGATAGGCCTTCTTCAGCTCGTCCTCGCTGGCCGAGCGGGCGACGCCCAGAACCTGATAAGGATCGCGCATCCTCGAATAACCCCGTTCTCATACGATTTGGCTGAGCCGAAGCCACTGTCCGCGCCGCCCGGCCCACCTTGATCCTATCTGGGAACGGTGTGGCTTGAATACAACAGGCGCATGAGACGGTTTCGACGAGCGGGTCGCGCCTCAGACGGCGCCCTTGAAGGGCTGCATGTCCTTCACGGCCCATTCCCCGCCGGAGAGACGGCAGGCCGTGCCCTGCAGGCGGGCCGGCTTCGTCTGTGTCTGAACATGGGCGATGAAGGCGCGGCAGATCTCGTCCGACTTCACGAACGGCCCGCCGACCGGCGTGAACGAGCCCTTGGCGCCGCTCTGCGGATTGTCCCAGGAGACCGGCGCTCCGTTGCCCTGCGGATCGAGCGCGACCGTCATCGCCCCGTCGGCCCGGCGCAGGTCTTCCGGCCCGAGTTCATGTGCGAGCGAGGCGAGCGCGACCGGCTTCGACGGGGCAGGCGCCGGCGCGATCGAGGAGGTGGTGACGATCTCGTCCTCGGCCTTGGACGACAACCCCATGATCGGGAAGGAGACCGAGCAGCCGGCGCTGGCGACGGCGAGGATCAGCGCGATGGCGGGTGCTGCGGCGCGCATGGGCGGGCGGCGCATCGAAGGGCTATGGTCGCCCCCCCGCGCTGCCCTATACAGACGTGCAGTCACACCACAGATCACGTAAATCGCGCTCGCCCGACGCCGACTCGAACCAGCAAGGATTAGACACGTGGACCGGTTAACGAGCGGTGACTTCACCGAAGTCGAGGAGCCCTTCGCGCTGTTCCAGGCCTGGCTCGACGAGGCGAAGACGAGCGAGCCCAACGACCCGCACGCGATGGCGCTCTCGACCGTCGATGCCGAGGGCATGCCCAACAGCCGGATGGTTCTGCTGAACGGGCGCGCCGGCGACGATTTCGTGTTCTACACCAACACCGAAAGCCAGAAGGGCCAGGAGCTGCTCGGCCAGCAGAAGGCCGCGGCTCTGTTCCACTGGAAGAGCCTGCGCCGCCAGATCCGCATCCGCGGTCCCGTCTCGCTGGTCGACGACGCGATGGCCGACGCCTATTTCCAGTCGCGTCCGCGCGACAGCCGCATCGGCGCCTGGGCTTCGCAGCAGTCACGGCCGCTGAAAAGCCGATTCGCGCTGGAGAAAGCTGTCGCGGGCTATGCGGCGAAGTTCGGCTTCGGCGAAATCCCGCGCCCGCCGCACTGGACCGGCTTCCGCATCACGCCGGTCTATCTCGAATTCTGGCGCGACGGCGCCTTCCGCCTGCACGACCGCGTCGTCTTCCGGCGTGCCACCCCCGATCAGCCTTGGTCGCGCCAGCGGCTCTACCCGTAAGGATCCAAGACCATGGCCATGCCGAAATTCGACTTCCCCAAGACCGAGGCGGGCAAGCGCCCGGTCATGCTGCTGACCGGCGCAAGCCGCGGCATCGGGCATGCGACCGTGATGCAGTTCGCCATGGCCGGGTGGCGCATCCTGTCCTGCTCGCGCCAGGCCTTCTCGGAGAAATGCCCCTGGCCGTCGGGCGCCGACGACCATGTCCAGATCGACCTCGGCGACCCCGAGGACACGATGCGCGGCATCGCCGAGATCAAGAAGCGCCTCGCCGCCGAGGGCGGCAAGCTGCACGCGCTGGTCAACAATGCCGGCATCTCGCCGAAGGGGCCGAAGGGCGCCAGGCTCGGTGCCGCCAGCACATCGTTCAATGACTGGCACAAGGTCTTCCAGGTCAATTTCTTCGCCCCGATCATGCTGGCGCGCGGCCTGCTCGACGAGTTGACCGCGGCCCAGGGCGCGATCGTCAACGTCACCTCGATCGCGGGCTCGCGCGTGCACCCTTTCGCAGGCGCGGCCTATGCCACCTCCAAGGCCGCGCTCGCCTCGCTGACCCGCGAGATGGCGGCCGATTTCGGCCCGCTCGGCATCCGGGTGAACTCGATCTCGCCCGGCGAGATCGACACCGCCATCCTCTCGCCCGGCACCGAGAAGATCGTCGCGACCCTGCCGCTCGGCCGGCTCGGCAAGACCGCGGAGGTCGCCAAGGCAATCTATTTCCTCTGCACCGACGCCTCGAGCTACGTCACCGGCTCGGAGCTCCACATCAATGGCGGCCAGCACGTCTGAGACGACCTCGATGAAAAGGCATCGACGATGAGCGGCGAGAGCGGTCAGGTCATCCGGTTTCCGTCCGCGGCGAAGGCGCCGGCACGGCCGGTGCTGGCCGCCTCGATCGCGGTCTTCCGCGACGGCAAGGTGCTGCTCGCGACCCGGACGAAACCGCCGGCAGACCGGCTCTGGTCGCTGCCCGGCGGCAAGGTCGAGGCCGGCGAGACGCTCGAACAGGCGGCGTTGCGCGAGCTCGAGGAGGAGGTCGGCGTCACCGCCCGCATCCTCGGCTTCAACCGCCATGTCGAGATCTTCGGCCGCGACGCCAAGGGCGCGATCACCCATCATTTCGTCATCGCCTCCTTTATCGGCGAGTGGCTTTCGGGCGAGCCGCGGACCGGTCCGGAGGCCGGCGCGGTGATGTGGGCCGATCCACGGAGCCTCGGCGGCCTGCCGACGACGCGCGAGCTCGGCGAGGTGCTGCGCCGGGCGCAGGCGCTGATCGCCGGTGCGGAGCCCCTGTCGTGAAGCCGAGGGCGCTGAGCGCGGCGCTGATCGCTGCCGCGCTCGCCCTGTCGCCGCCGGCGGGCGCCCAGACGCAGCGCCCCCCGTCGGCAGCGCAGAAGCAAGAACCGGCGCCGCCGGTCGAGCCGGCCCCGCCTTATGAGCCGCAGCTCGTCAAGCTCGCCGAGATCATGGGCTCGCTCGCCTATCTGCGCACGCTCTGCGCCGGGCGGGAGGCCGAGCAGTGGCGCGCCCGCATGGCGGCGCTGCTCGAGGCGGAGGGGCGCACCGTCCAGCGCCGCGAGCGCCTGACCAGCGCCTACAACCGCGGCTTCCGCGCCTACTCGCTGACGCATCGCGCCTGCGGCGACGGCAGCCAGGAGGCGTCGAGCCGCCTCGCCGGGGAAGGCGAGCGCCTCGCCCGGGTTCTGGCCGGGCGCTATGGCGGCTGAAGCCCCGTTTCGGCGAAAACTCTCGCGGCCGCGTTAACCTTTCTTAAACGGGAGGATGGCCGCCGGACGCGGCATTGCGTATGGATGGAGCCCGAGAGACGGTGCCGAACTCGCCTGCGCGGCGGCCGGCACCGGAGCGTTTCGAGCCCGAGCCTGCAGAGTCCTCCGCCGCGATGTCGATCCTTCCCGATGATCTGCCGCTCGACGCCGCCCAGGGCGATGACGCCGGCGACGCCCGCCGCGTCGCCTATGGCTATGTCGAGGATGCTTTCGCCGAGGCCCAGGCTGATGGGCTCGATTCGGATGCGCTCGCCCATGCCGCGCTCTTCGCCGCCTTCCGCACGCTGGTCGAGACCTATGGCGAGGAGGCGACCGCCGTCTTCGCCGAGGCCCTGCCCGGCAAGGTCCGCGCCGGCGCCTTCACCAGCGGCACCCGGCACTAATTCGATAGCGCCCGGCGCGCCGTCTCGGCCCGCGCCGCCATCAGCGCCTTCTCCCTGACGTTACCGGTCAGCGCCACCGCCTGCTCGAAGGCCTCCGCCGCCTCACTGTTGCGGCCGAGCTTGGCGAGCAGATCGCCGCGCACGCTCGGCAGGAGATGGTAGCGCCTGAGCGCCGGCTCCTCCGCCAGCGCCTCGACCAGCGCGAGCCCGGCCGCCGGCCCATCCGCCATCGCCACTGCGACCGCCCGGTTGAGCGCGACGATCGGCGACGGCGTCACCTGCGCCAGCACGGCGTAGAGCGCGGCGATCCGCCGCCAGTCGGTCTCGTCCGCCGTCAAGGCGCGGGCATGGCAGGCCGCGAGCGCCGCCTGCAGCAGATAGGCCCCGGGCTCGGTCCCGGCGAGGCGCTGCGCCCGCGCGAGCCCGTCGAGCCCGCGCCGGATCAGCAGCCGGTCCCAGCGGGCGCGGTTCTGGTCGAGCAGCAGGACCGGCTCTCCGTCCGGGCCGGTGCGGGCGCGCAGCCGCGACGCCTGCAGCTCCATCAGCGCCAGGAGCCCGTGCACCTCGGGCTCCTGCGGTGCCAGCCCGGCGAGGATGCGCCCAAGCCGCATCGCCTCCTCGCACAGCACCGGCCGGACCCAGTCGTCGCCCGCGGTCGCGGCATAGCCCTCGTTGAAGATCAGGTAGATCACCTCCAGCACCGAGGCGAGGCGCAGGCCGAGCTCAGGCCCGGCCGGCACCTCGAACGGCACCCTGGCATCGCCCAGCGCCTTCTTCGCCCGGACGAGCCGCTGCGCCATCGTCGGCTCCGCGACCAGGAAGGCGCGCGCGACCTCCTCCGTCGTCAGCCCGCCGACGAGCTTCAGCGTCAGCGCCAGCCGCGCCTCGGTTGCCAGCACCGGATGGCAGGCGGTGAAGATCAGCTTGAGCAGGTCGTCGCCGAGGGCATCGTCGAGCGCGACGTCCGGATCGGGCATCGCGGCGGCCTCGCTCTCGACATCGCGGCCGACCTCGTCGAGCTTGCGCCGGGCGAGCGCATCGCGGCGGATCGCGTCGAGCCCGCGGTGCTTGGCGACCTGCATCAGCCAGGCGGCGGGATTTCGCGGCACGCCGTCGCCGGGCCACTGCGCCAGCGCCGCGACGAGAGCGTCCTGCGCCAGCTCCTCGGCCCGGCCGATGTCGCGGGTCAGGCGCGCCAGTCCCGCGACCAGCCTGGGCGCCTCCATGCGCCAGACCGTCTCGATGGCGCGGTGTGCATCGCTCGCCGACATGGGCGGCGATACACAGCATCAGCCGCCCATGCTGGCAAGGCCCGCGCGCCGGGTCGTTCAGCCCTTGTCGGCGGCCTCGCCCTTCAGACGCTCCCAAGCCGCCGCGGATTCGGGCGTCACCACCTCGCCAAAATCGGCGAGGTCGTAGAACGGCCGGATCTCGATCTCGGAGGGGCCTGGCATCGGGTTGGGGCAGCGCTTGACCCAGGCGATCGCCTCCTCGAGCGAGGCGCATTCCCAGATCCAGTATCCGGCGACGAGTTCCTTGGTCTCGGCGAAGGGGCCATCGACGACGACGCGGCTCGCGCCGTCGAACTGGACGCGGGCGCCCTTCGCGCTCGGCTGCAGCCCGTCGCCGTCCTTCATGATGCCGGCTTTAACCAGCTCCTCGTTATAGGCCATCATCGCGTCGAGCAGCTCTTTGGTCGGCAGCGCGCCGGCCTCGCTGTCCCTGGTCGCCTTGACCATCACCATGAAGCGCATCGGCTCAGACCTTCTGGTTGGCGGCGGATTCGGCGCGCAGGCGTTCTTCCTGCTCGCGCAGCTCCGGCGTCAGCGCCTCGCCGAAATCCTCGGTCTCGAAGACCGGCCTGATCTCGATCTCGGTGCCGCCGTCGAAGGGCGCGCGCTTTAGCCATTCGACCGCCTCGTCCATCGAGCGGACCTGCCAGAGCCAGAAGCCGGCGAGCAGCTCCTTGGTCTCGGCGAAGGGCCCGTCGGTGATCGTCCGCTGCGTCCCCGAGAACCGCATCCGCAGGCCCTTGACGCTCGGATGCAGCCCCTCGCCCGCCAGCATGATACCGGCCTTCACCAGCTCCTCGTTATAGGCGCCCATCTGGGTCAGGAGCTTCTCATCCGGCATCACGCCGGCCTCGCTGTTGGCGTCAGCCTTGACCAGAACCATCACACGCATCGGTCTTCTCCTTGGTTTCGCTTCAGGAGAGCCCAAGGCCCGGCGACGTCTGTCGAACCCGCTCTCTGACACCACGTCGAACGGGCTTTCCCGGATTCGACAGCCTCCCGAAATTTTTCTGATTCTTTTTTGCCGCGGTCGCGCGAGGCCGCTCAGACTCGCGGCAACGCCTCGACGAAGCGCGCCGGCTCGCCCTGCGACGGCGTCGTCAGTTCGCCCTCCCACATCACCTTCCTGCCGCGCACGAAGGTGCCGACCGGCCAGCCGGTGACGCCGACGCCGTCATAGGGCGTCCACCCGCATTTCGAGGCGCCCCAGGCATTGGTGATGGTCTCGCGCCGCTTCAGGTCGACGATGGTGAAGTCGGCGTCGTAGCCGGCGGCGATCCGGCCCTTGCCCTCCAGCCCGAAGATGCGCTGCGGGCCGTGGCTGGTGAGATCGACGAAGCGCTCCAGCGTCAGCCTGCCGGCATTCACATGGTCGAGCATGATCGGCACCAGCGTCTGCACGCCCGGCATGCCGGAATGGCTGGCGGGATAGGCGTGGTGCTTCTCCTCATGGGTGTGCGGTGCGTGGTCGGAGCCGAGCACGTCGACGATGCCCTGCTCCACCCCCCACCAGATTTTGCGGCGATGGCTGTCGTCGCGCACCGGCGGGTTCATCTGGGCATAGGTACCGAGCCGCTCGTAGCAATCCGGCGCGACCAGCGTCAGGTGGTTCGGCAGCACCTCGACGGTCGCGACATCCTTGTGGTCGCGCAGGAACTTCATCTCGTCGCCGGTCGAGATGTGCAGGATGTGGACGCGGGCGCCGGTCTCGCGCGCGATGCGCACCAGCCGCTTCGTGCAGGTCAGCGCCACCTCCGGCGAGCGCCAGACCGGGTGGCTCGACGGATCGTCCGGGACGCGCAGGCCCATCCGCTCGCGCAGCATGCCTTCGTCCTCGGAGTGGAAGGCGGCGCGCCGGCGCGTCCGCTTCAGGATCTCGGTGACGCCGGCATCGTCCTCGACCAGGAGGTCGCCGGTGGACGAGCCCATGAACACCTTGATCCCGGCCGCGCCCGGCAGCCGCTCGAGCTCGGGCACGTCCTTCGCGTTCTCATGCGTGCCGCCGACCCAGAAGGCGAAGTCGCTGTGCATCCGGTGCCGGCCGCGCCTGATCTTGTCGGCGAGCGCCTCGGGGCTGGTCGTCAGCGGGTTGGTGTTCGGCATCTCGAAGACGCAGGTCACGCCGCCCATCACCGCCGCGCGCGAGCCGGATTCGAGATCCTCCTTGTGGTCGAGCCCGGGCTCGCGAAAATGCACCTGCGAATCGATCACGCCGGGCAGGATGTGCAGCCCGGTGCAGTCGATCGTCTCGCCCGCCGAAGCCCGGGAGAGATCGCCGAGCGCGGCGATCCTGCCGCCGGCGACGCCGAGATCGCGCTGGACGCGCCCGTCCTGGTTCACCACCGTGCCGCCCTTGAGGATGAGATCATAGGTCTGCGGCATGGGGCGTCTCCGGCGTCAGGCGTTGTGCGCGGAACCGCGACGTCATCCCGGACAAGCGGCGCAGCCGCGCCGATCCAGGATCCATCGTGGAGCGCAGTCCCCAGCGATGGATCCCGGACCTCCGCTTCGCTGCGTCCGGGATGACGCTGAGGTTCGCGAGCAGTTGCATAGGCAGTTACCGGAAAGATCGGGCGCAGGCGAGTTGAGAAGACGGGGCAAGCCGCCTACCTATCGTTCCGTCGTCATTGCGAGCGCGAGCCGAAGCAATGACGGGATAGCTTTCGGAGCCCGAGACCCCATGCCCCCGGTCCAACTGGTCGATCGCGGAGTCGTCCGCATCAGCGGCGAGGACGCCCGCGAGTTCCTGCAGAACCTCGTCACCAACGACATGGACGCGGTCACGGCCGAACGCGCCGGCTATGGCGCGCTGCTGACACCGCAAGGCAAGATCATCTGCGATTTCCTCATCGTCGCGGCCGGCGAGGCGGATGGCGGCGGCTACTACCTCGACGCCCCCCTCCTCTTCGCGGCCGACCTGATGAAGCGCCTGAAACTCTACAAGCTGCGCGCGAAGATCGCGCTCGACGATCTGGGCGAGGCCTGCGCCATCGTCGCATCGTCCGACGGCGAGGCCGTGCCGGAGGATGCCGGCCTCGTCTACGACGACCCGCGCCATCCCGGCCTCGGCCAGCGCGCCATCACCGACCGCGCCGGGGTCGAAAGCCTCGCCGGCACGGATGCGAGCACCTATCACGCGCGCCGCATCGCGCTCGGCATCCCCGATGGCGGCAAGGACTTCGCCTTCGGCGACGCCTTCCCGCACGAGGCCCTGCTCGACCAGCTCGGCGGCGTCTCGTTCAAGAAGGGATGCTATATCGGCCAGGAGGTCGTCTCGCGCATGCAGCACCGCGGCACGGCGCGCACCCGCATCGTCCCGGTCGTGTTCGACGAGGGCATCGTGTCCGAGGCCGGCGTCGAGGCGACGGCCGGCGGCAAGACGCTCGGGCGTGTCGCCACCTGCGCGCAAGGCCGCGGCCTCGCCATGCTCCGGCTCGACCGCGTCGCCGATGCGTTGGCCGGGGGGCTGCCGCTGGAGGCAGGCGGCCTGTCCTTCACGCTGGCGAAGCCCGACTTCGTCCGCTTTCCCTTCCCGGGCGAGCCCGGTTTCGGGGCCGCGGCATGAGCGCCGCGACGATGACGGGCCGGGCGGTGGTCGAAGGACCGGACGGGAAATTCCGCTGCGTCTGGCCGGGCACCGACCCGCTCTATCTCGCCTATCACGACACCGAATGGGGCGTGCCGGAATACGATTCGCGCGCGCTGTTCGAGAAGCTGATCCTCGACGGCTTCCAGGCCGGCCTGTCCTGGATCACCATCCTGCGCAAGCGCGACGCCTTCCGCGCCGGTTTCGCCGGCTTCGAGCCCGAGGCCATGGCCCGCTTCACGGAGGCCGATGTCCAGCGCCTGCTGGCGGACGCCGGCATCATCCGCCATCGCGGCAAGATCGAGGGCGCGATCAGGAGCGCGCGGGCCTACCTCAAGATCAGCGAGCGCGAGCCCTTCGCCGACTTCCTCTGGAAGCATCTCGACGGCCGCGTCACCCAGAACGCCTTCCGCACCCATGAGGCGGTGCCGACGCAGACGGCGGTCTCCGTCGCGATGGGCAAGGAGTTGAAGGCCGCCGGCTTTACCTTCTGCGGCCCGACCATCGTCTATGCCTTCATGGAGGCCTGCGGTCTGGTCAACGACCACCTCACCGGCTGCTTCCGGCGCGAAGAATGCGCCGCGCTGGCGCGCGACGCGCGATCGGCCGCCTGAGCATGGCCAGATCGTGACCATGGCGAAACCGCCCGCCCCGCCGCGTGCCTGGCAGCGCATGCTCTCGGGCCGCCGGCTCGACCTGCTCGATCCCTCGCCGCTCGACGTCGAGATCGCCGACATCGCTCACGGGCTCGCCCGGGTCGCGCGCTGGAACGGCCAGACCCACGGTGCGCATTCCTTCTCGGTGGCGCAGCATTCGCTGCTGGTCGAGGCGATCTGCGGCCATCTCAACCCCGACTGGCCGCGCGAAGCCCGTCTGATGGCACTGCTGCACGATGCGCCGGAATACGTCATCGGCGACATGATCTCGCCGTTCAAGGCAGTGATGGGCGATGCCTACAAGGCGGTCGAGGCGCGTCTGCTGGCTGCGATCCATCTGCGCTTCGGACTGCCCGCAGCGACGCCGGCCGCCCTCAAGCGCAAGATCAAGCAAGCCGACATGATCGCGGCCTTCGTCGAGGCGACCGAACTCGCCGGCTTCGATCGGCAGGAAGCGCTGCGCTATTTCGGCCGGCCCCAGGCCCTGCCGCGCAGCGTCACCGCCTGGCTCGAACCCAGACAGACGGAAACGGCGCAGGAGGATTTCCTGCGCCGTTTCGCCGAGCTCAAAGAGTGAACCGGATCACTGCGTCAGACGCACCTGGCTGATCTCGCCGGCGATCTGCTTGAAGATCGGGCTGAGCTGCGAGGCCGTCGTGACCTCGTAGAACATGCTCGGGTCGCTGGCGCAGCCCCTGAGCAGCGACGAATTCCCGTTGATCACGCGGATCGTATAGACCCTGATACCAGCCGTCTTGGCGGTCGTGCAGGCCTGCGAGGTCCGCGAGTCGATCGTCGTCTGGCTGTCGCCGAAGCGGTTCTCGGTGTTGTCGCCGTCGGTCAGCAGGATCATGTATTTGGTCAGGCGCGGTTCGGAATAGCTCTTGGCTTCGGGCAGCGGCACGGCTGGGCTGACCGCGGCCATGCCCCAGATCGCGCCGATGGCGACGTTGGTGTTGCCCGACGGCGTCATGGCGTTGACCGTGCTGTTCAGCGCGTTCCAGTCGTCGGTCAGCGGGCGCAGTTCCGTCAGCGAGGTCGAGTCGCAGAAATCGGCCGGATAGAGCGTCGCATTCGCGGCGGTCACGCCGCCATCCTGGATGTCGTAGTTCTTGTCGCGGTCGGCGATGCAGCCCGTCCAGGTCGATTTCGTGATCGTCTCGTAATAGCAGTTGCGGCCGCGGCTGTCGCAGACCTGGCGCTGCTGGTCCCAGCGCAGCCAGGGCTCGTTCTTGCCGGCGGTCGAGACGCGGATCTGCGTCGCGAAGGGCACGATCGCGATCTTGATCTGGCCGGCCTCGGTGGTGGCGTCCTTCATGATCTGGATCAGGTCGAGCGACGCGGTCTTGAGCGCGTCCATCTTGCCCGAGGACGCCATCGAGCCGGTGTTGTCGAGCGCCAGCGCGAGCTCGATCTTGTTCACGCCCCAGGTCGACTGGCTGTTGCTGCTGACCGCGACATAGGACTGGCCGACCATCTTGGACAGGCTCATCGGCACGCTGACGTCGGCGGCGATCGAGACGGTGCGGGCGGTGCGGTCGATCGTCGTCGTCGCGCCGGCGAAGCTCGACAGCGCGTCGCCGTGGAGATTGGCGCGGATCCAGGCGTCGACCCGGGTCCTGAGCTGCGCGTCGGTCAGCTTCTGCGCGTCGCGCGCCGCCATCAGCGCGGCGGAATCGATCGCGGCGTTGAGCTCGGTCCGGGCCGAGGTGGCCCGCCCGTAATCGACCACCACGCCGATGATGCCGAGGATCGGCACCAGCGCGATTCCGAACATGATCGCCACATTCCCGCGCCGGTCGGCCGCGAAGGACCGGACCGCATTGCGCACGCCATCGAGCATCGTCATCGTCGAATGTCCCAGCACGCTACCAAAACTGGCTGGGAGCTTCGCGAGCCGGACCTTACGAATCGGTGAAATCGATCCGCTGAACTCGGTCCTATCGCGCGATTCAGGCCCGCTCGACCGCAAACGATCCGAATAGGTTAGCGCCGCCTTTCCGCAACGTCAGAGCGACGCCCGCGCGCAATCCTCCCGCCAGGTTCGGCCGGCCGAACGCGACCTGTTCCATAAATGAAAAAGTGCTCGGTCATTTTTGCGGGTTCCGCACAGACGCCGCGGACGCCACCATGGCGGCCGTCTCATCGAGCCGAGGTCCTGCGACCATGTCATCCTCCCATTCGAGCCTGCCCGAGGGCGTCGTCGTCAAGGGCGCGCTTCAGCCGCGCTTCGAGGAGGTGCTGACGCCGGCCGCGCTCGCCTTCGTCGCCGATCTCCAGCGCCGCTTCAACGAGACGAGGAAGCGCCTGCTCTCACTGCGTGCCGAGCGCCAGAAGCGCTTCGACGCCGGCGAGACCCCGGATTTCCTGTCCGAGACCCGCCACATCCGCGAGGGCGACTGGACCGTGGCGCCGATCCCGGCCGATCTGCAGGATCGCCGCGTCGAGATCACCGGGCCGGTCGATCGCAAGATGATCGTCAACGCGCTGAACTGCGGCGCAAAGGTCTTCATGGCCGATTTCGAGGACGCCTCCTCGCCGGTCTGGGCCAACATGATCGAGGGCCAGCTCAACCTGAAGGACCGCTGGGCGAACGCGATCGACTTCACCGACAAGACCTCCGGCAAGGCCTACAAGCTCAAGGACAAGCCGGCCGTCCTGATCGTGCGCCCGCGCGGCTGGCATCTGCCGGAGGCTCATATCGTCATCGATGGTGAGGAAGCCTCGGGCTCGCTGGTCGATTTCGGGCTCTATCTCTTCCACAACGCCAGGGCCGCGCTGGCGCAGGGCTCCGGCCCTTACTTCTACCTGCCGAAGCTCGAAAGCCATCTCGAGGCCAGGCTCTGGAACGACGTCTTCGTCGCGGCACAGGGCGCGCTCGGCCTGAAGACCGGCACGATCAAGGCGACCGTGCTGATCGAGACCCTGCCTGCCGCCTTCGAGATGGACGAGATCCTCTACGAGCTGCGCGAGCACATCGCGGGCTTAAACTGCGGCCGCTGGGACTACATCTTCTCCTTCATCAAGAAGCTCGCCCGCAACGCCGATTACGTCCTGCCCGACCGCTCGCAGGTCGTGATGACGAAGGCCTTCCTGCGCGCCTATTCGCTGCTGCTGATCAAGACCTGCCATCGCCGCGGCGCCTTCGCCATGGGTGGGATGGCGGCGCAGATCCCGGTCAAGAACAACCCCGAGGCCAATGCGGCCGCCTTCGCCAAGGTCAAGGCCGACAAGGAGCGCGAGGCCGGCGACGGCCATGACGGCACCTGGGTCGCCCATCCCGACCTCGTCCCAATCGCGATGGAGGTGTTCGACCGGCTGATGCCGCAGCAAAACCAGCTCGATAAGGCGCGCGAGGACGTTTCGGTGGCGGCCAAGGACCTGCTCGAAGTCCATCAGGGCACGCGCTCGGAAGAGGGTTTCCGCGAGAACATCCGCGTCGGCGTGCAGTATCTCGAAGCCTGGCTGCGCGGCCGCGGCGCGGTGCCGATCTACAACATGATGGAGGACGCCGCGACCGCCGAGATCAGCCGCGCCCAGATCTGGCAGTTCGTCGCCTATGGCGTCGAGGTCGACGGCGGCACCAAGGTGACGCCGGAGCTGTTCAGGCGCTGCCTCGCCGAGGAGATGGAGCGGGTCAAGGGCGAACTCGGCGCGGAGGCCTATGACAAGGGCCGCTTCCCCGAGGCGATCGCGCTGTTCTCGACGCTGTCGCTGGCACCGCAGTTCGAGGAGTTTTTGACCGTGCCGGCTTATGGGAAGTTGTGAGGGCAGGGGTGGGCGCTGCCAAGGTCGCGCCCTTCCAGCTTGCTGCGTCCTTAAATTTATAATCTCTCAAAATTGACTAGAAAACGACAAGCAGCATCGCCTAAAACGGCGTAATAAATACGTATACAAATAGAGCGTCGGGTCAGTGAGATTCGGAGAACAAAAGACCTTGTTCAGAGAGCATGCTAACTCTTCCATCAGCAAACTTAGTTCCAACCATTGCTCCCAGATCACGCACCACTCGCGTCATATGGTGTGCCATGTTCCATTCTCGCCACATTGTCGCATGGCCGGGTCCGTCTAAGCTTTTGGCCCCTCGCCAGATGCGATCGTCTGCATAACAAAAGCTCTGACCGGCAAAGTGACCACTGTCCAAAACCCGTTGGAACACTTCGCGCATTATGTCCGCGTCTTTTCCTTGATCAGCCCCTCGAAAAATAATTGTGTCCGTCTGGGTGGTGTAACGCAGGTGACGAATTGCCCGGCCGCCACCGCTTTTTCGTGGGAAATTGATTTCTCCGCAATCTGCGCCATAGTCGCCAAAGCCGACTAGCTTAGGAGCAACCGAGCACTCCTTCATTGCCGCGTTGAATATCTTCCATTCATTGCGGGGGATGGAGAGTTGCCCCCCACTCTCTGCCTTGTTTGCTATGGGGAAGGCTGACCCCTGGAAGACGATACGCCCCCATCTAGCAGTCGCTCCAAGTTCGTCGAAAAGCGCCGCAACCGACCCCGCCACATCATCCACGTCGAAGGGTGCGCCGGTAAAATCAAGAAACAGGACGCAATCCTCTGGGGTACAGCCTATCGCTTGCACTCCATTAAGCAGCACATTCGCGTCCACGTTTTCATAGGGCAGGTAAACCCCAAGCCTCGGCCACGAGGCGCGCAGAAACGCGCGATAGATTGGATTAAACAGATCTGTGACCGTCGCGACCGCAGTGAGATTGTGATTCCTGTCTTGGGCAATGCGAAACAGCTTCTTGAGGTCGTCTTCGCCGAGAAGCGGGGCAACAAATTGAGCGTCCAGAAACGCCGGATGAACAGGCCAATACTTTCCGATTCGTTCGCCTGTGAGATAAGCAATCTCGTCAGCAGTCAGCGGCCTTCCCTTTTCTGGATCGGGCTCCTTCGGTGGAGGAATGATGAAGCGCGGTTGAATATGGCGCTGTATGTCCCGGGCGATTTTCGCGCCAGCGAAAATCTCGCCCTGCTTAAATCGCAGCGCAGGATAGTATGGCAACATGGATAACCCCTTTTAGGTTTGCCCCATCAGTTGTTCACGCACCGTATTACTGCCAATTTTATTAGAAAAAATTGCGTAATTATTTCTCTCTTTTCTAATGCGCCCAAATACAATGGCAGGATTAATCCCAATCTCTTTAGCGAATTTCTCGACAGTTTCAGGAGATTTTGCGATCCTCGCAGTAGACCGTCGCCATCTTTCTTCCGGGATTAAAATATTTTCAGCAAAGGAATCCGCTTCAGCCTCCTGCTCGTCCGCAGATTCAGCATCGATTTGGTCAAAAAAACCTGTCGCGAGTCCCGTCCGATAGTGAAGAATCACATGACCAACCTCGTGGAGCAAGGTGAACCAGAAATTATCAACTGTGTCTTTCCTAATAGTCATTCCGATGACGGGCACACTGCCCTCCAAGAATGCCGCCCCATCGATAGCCAAGCCGGGAATTTGAGACTCTGGAACCAATAATATGCCGTACTCTCTAAGCATGGCCTGAGCTCGCTTGGGTCCGTCCTCGAAAGCACTCAACCGAGCAAGCTTAGGAAGCCAACCAATCTCAAGAGAATCGAAATTTATCGTTTCCTGAGAAATAGTATCGCGGGCGCGGGATACTACGCGCGCGCGCCAAGCATGAAGCAATACATCCTCACTGTGATCGGTTACATTAATTCCCGTTCGGAGAAGAGATGGGCTTCCAAATTCAATTCTATTTTCAGCAATGTATTGTCTTAATTGTGACTCACTCATATCTTGAGTAAACCACCCATTTTGCCTACCATGCCTAAGTATTTTTTTAATATCTTCCTTAGATACATCAGCGATTACTTTATCAAGTCCGCGAAAATCAGGATTATCTCTTATACTTGCTTGAATCTGGACGCCGAGAAGCGCAGCAACCCGAGCATAGTTCCTGATACTGATCGAGCCATACCGGTCCGCCTCATACCGCTGAACCTGCTGCTCCTTCACGCCAAGTCGCCACGCCAGATCTTTCTGCGAATAACCCTTCGCAATTCTCGCCACAATCAGCGTGAGACCCGGATCGCTGCCAGACCGCTGTTGAAGGACCGTAGCATCACCCGTGTCCTTTGCAGTTTCATACGCCATGATTGAAGAAGTTACATTCTGCCGCTCTGCCTTCATCATCTTGGTGACCTGAGTCACCACCTCCGGTGGAAGTCCAGCAACCACCTGATCCAACGCATGGTCGGAGGACAGGGCGTCCGTTAGCTTCGCGACACGCGCCCGCGCTTCGCGCAACTCTTTTTCATTCAGTATGATGCCCGTGTTCATAGGAGTCGTATACACAACAAATTTGTTGTCAGCAAGGGTATAGCAACAAATTTGTTGTGGACTTTCGCGGTACTGCGCTTCCAGTGGAAATTTATCCCCGCCCCTGCTGCCTCGCCCTATCCTGCCTCCACCTCATCCCCGAGGGGCGGCCATCCGGAGGCATGCCGTTGGTGGGGATCGAGGGCGGCGCCTGCGGGCGGGTTTGCACCCCGCTCCCGGGAGGCTTCGGGGCACCGCCCTGGGGGTACTACGGCCCCTGCGCGAGGAGCTTCGCTGGAACGGCCGGCGGCATCACGCCTTCGTCCCATGCCCGACTAGACGCGACAAGGCGATGAGCCGAACTGGCGTCGAAAGGGCTCGCGGCGGGGGATGGCCACAGGCCCGATAAGCGCGGCCCGGAGCCTACAAGAACGCCGACGAGCGGAGCGCCACGGGGCGTGCGGGCAGTGGCTCAATCTGCCCGCGCCGCGACCTGGCTCAATGGACGCGGCCACCACATCCACGCGCCTCGCGGCGCTCCGCTGCCCCTCC